>Ga0208794_1000005_pt1 | contig 777105 bp, 750 predicted proteins | sample 32_taG_FD_184106 | JGI IMG/M metagenome (GOLD analysis project Ga0208794, IMG submission 184106) | Marine viral communities from the Gulf of Mexico - 32_GoM_OMZ_CsCl metaG (SPAdes) (version 2) | ecosystem: Environmental > Aquatic > Marine > Oceanic | place: Atlantic Ocean: Gulf of Mexico...
TCTTCGCAAAGATCAAGGAATTCAGAGCCATAGCGACCCGCTACGAAAAGACAACGTCCAGCTACGCCGCCAATTGGCATCTCGCGGCTGCCATCATCGCCTCACGATGAATGTCCACAGACCCTAGATCGTTTCTAACCTGTGCCGGGGAGGAACCGCACAGAAGTCTTGGGAGGAAAGCAAATGAAAACCTATTTCTTGGCAATTCCGGCACTGTTGGCATCTACGGCAATCGTTCAAGCTGGCGGCATCGATCGGTCGGGCCAATCCATTAACGCCCTGTTTGAAAGCGGGCGCTATGCCGAATTCAGCTTTGGGCATATCGATCCATCCACCAGCGGGACGTCGACAATGGCAGTGCCGCCGCCATCGCTGTCGAATGTAAGCTCCGGCGATATGACCTCAAGCTATCTCCAGTTTGGCGCAGCCTATAAGGCCGACATCAACGACAAGCTGTCCTATGCGATCATCTATGATCAGCCGTTCGGCGCGGATGTCGATTACCCCACGCCCACCGGCTACTATGCACAAGGTGCCCAAGCGGATCTGGAAAGCCACGCGATTACCGGCCTGCTGCGTTATCGCATGAACGAGAACTTCAGCGTTCACGGCGGTCTGCGCGTCCAAACCATCGAAGCGGTCGCAGCTGTGCCCTTCGTCGCCGGCTATACGGTGAACGGCGAGCGTGACACCGGCGTCGGCTATGTTGCGGGTGTCGCCTATGAGCGTCCCGACATCGCCATGCGTGTCGCGCTGACCTATAATTCCAGCATCGACCACGAGGTCGACACGACCGAGTTCGGCGCCGTCATGAGCACGACCGAAATCGAAACCCCGCAGTCGGTGAACCTTGATTTCCAGACCGGCATCGCTGCTGACACATTGCTCTTCGGTGGTATCCGTTGGGTCGATTGGTCCTCCTTCGACATCACGCCGGCCCAGTACCAAGGCGCGACCGGTGGCTCGCTGGTCAGCTACGATGACGACGTTTTCACCTACTCGCTCGGCGTCGGCCGCCGTCTGAACGACAACTGGTCGGTCTCGGCCTCTGTCGGCTATGAGAAGTCTAACGGCGGGTTCGCCTCCAACCTCGGGCCGACCGATGGCAACAAGAGCCTCGCTCTGGCTGCCGTCTATACCCGTGACAACATGAAAATCACCACCGGCGTGCGCTACGTCAACATCGGTGATGCAGAGACGACTTTGAACGGTGTGAATGCCTCGGGCGAGTTCGAAGACAACGATGCTCTGGCCTTTGGTGTGAAAGTGGGCTTCACGTTCTGATCCACACCAGACCCGTCGAGATTACGCCGCCCGAGGTCCTCGGGCGGCGTTTTTTATGCATGCGCATCTTTCGGGTCGTGCCGATCAACGGAACAGCCTAAACCCAAGCCATGATCACACAGAAAACCATCCCCCCGCGCGCTTGGATCGAAATGGGCTGTCTCGCCCTGCTCTGGGGCGCGTCCTTTGTCGCCGTGCGGGTGGCCTTGGATGAGATCGGGCCGCTGACCTCGGTCGCGCATCGGGTGTTCTGGGCGATGCTGGTGCTTTGGGCCGCCGTCGCCACCATGCGCCTGCCACTGCCGCGCGACCCGCGCATCTGGGCGGCCTTCCTGCTGATGGGGCTTTTGAACAATGTGATCCCCTTTTCGCTGATGGCATGGGGGCAGCTGCACATCCCCTCGGGGCTGACCTCGATCCTCAATGCCGCCACCGCGATCTTTGGCGTGCTGGCCGCCGCCATCTTTCTGGCGGATGAGCGGATCACCCCGCGCAAGGCGATTGGCGTCTGCCTTGGCTTCGCGGGTGTCAGTACCGCCATCGGTCTGGAAAATCTCACGAATTTCGACCTCGGCAGCCTTGCACAACTGGCCGTGCTGGGCGGTGCGATGTCCTATGCCATGGCCGGGGTCTGCGCGCGCAAACTGCTGCCGGGCCAGCCGCCGCAACTGGCCGCCGCCGGGATGCTCACCGGCGCCACGCTGATCATGCTGCCGCTGGCATGGGTGGCGGAGGGACCGCTGACGCTCAAGCTCGCCCCCGCCACGCTCGTCGCCATCGCCTATTACGCGCTGGCCGCGACGGCGCTGGCCTATCTGCTCTATTACCGCGTGCTTGGCATGGCGGGCAGCAGCAACCTGATGTTGGTGACACTCCTGGTCGCCCCCGTGGCGATCCTGCTGGGCGCATGGCTGCGTGATGAGACCCTGCGCCCCGCCGCCTATGGGGGTTTCGCCCTTCTCGCACTCGGGCTTCTGGTGCTCGATGGCCGCATCTGGCGTCTGGTCAAACACTGGGGTAGTCAGGGGAAACGAAGCACTTAACCTTGGTGATACATGCTCTACCCCACGGCTGACGATTGGCGCGCGGCGCCGCGGCGCAAAGTTCTGATCTTCGGCATGTCGGGCTTGGGCAAGACCCATCTCTCCAGCCTGCTGCGCGCCAGCGGGGATTGGTTTCACTACTCCATCGACTACCGCATCGGCACCCGCTACTTGGGCGAACTCATCGCCGACAACGCCAAGGCCGAGGCGATGAAAGTGCCCTTCCTGCGCGATCTGCTGCTGAGCGATAGCATCTACATCGGATCGAACATCACCTTCGACAACCTGTCACCGGTGGCCACTTGGCTCGGCAAACCCGGCGATCCGGCGCGTGGCGGTCTGCCGATGGATGAATACGCCAAACGCCAAGAAGCCTTCCGCCGGGCCGAGATCAACGCCCTGCAAGACACCGCCTATTTCGCCACCCGCGCCGAAGCGCTCTATGGCTATCCGCATTTCATCTGCGACACCGGTGGCTCGATCTGCGAATGGGTCGACCCCGAAGACCCGAACGACCCGCTCTTGCGGCAATTGGCCGACGAATGCCTGCTGGTCTGGATCAAGGGCGACGAGGCCCATACCGAGGAACTCATCCGCCGCTTTGACAAAGCCCCCAAGCCGATGGCCTATCAGCCCGAATTCCTCGCCCGGGCATGGGCCGATTATCTGGCCGAAAAGAACATTACAGAGGACGCGGTGAACCCCGACGACTTCATCCGCTGGACCTATGCCGCCGCCCTGTCGCACCGCCAACCCCGCTATGAGGCGATGTCGAAATGGGGTGTCACCATCACCCCCGCCGATATCGACGCGCTGAAAGCTCCCGAAGACTTTACCGACCTCATCGCCCGCCACCTGCCCGCGGGCGGTTGAACCCGCCCCGCCCAAGATTATCTGACTGCACTGGCCACCCCTGAAAGACCTGTCTCATGCCCATCAAGATCCCCTCCCGCCTGCCTGCCTTCGACGTTCTGCGCAACGAAGGGGTCATGGTGCTGGACGAGGAACTGGCCTCGCGGCAAGACATCCGCCCCCTGCGCATCGCTCTGCTGAACCTGATGCCCAAGAAAATCCAGACAGAGAACCAGTTTGCCCGGCTGATCGGTGCCACGCCCTTGCAGATTGAACTGAGCCTCATCCGCATGTCCGACCACCGGACCCGCAACACCGCCGCCGAACATATGGAAAGCTTCTATCGCCCCTTTGAGGAGATGAAGGCCGAAAAGTTCGACGGGCTGATCATCACCGGCGCACCGATCGAACATCTCGACTTTGACGAGGTGACCTATTGGGACGAGCTGCGCGAGGTGATGGAATGGACCCAGACCAACATCCACTCCACCTTTGGCGTCTGCTGGGGCGGCATGGCGATGATCAACCACTTCCACGGCGTCAAGAAACACATGCTGAGCGCAAAGGCTTTCGGCTGTTTCCGGCACCGAAACCTCGCGCCCGCCTCGCCCTATCTGCGCGGCTTTTCGGATGATTGCACCGTGCCCGTCTCCCGCTGGACCGAGATGCGCCAAGATGAGGTTGACGCCCATCCCGGCCTGACCACGCTTTTGGGCAGTGATGAGGTTGGCCCCTGTCTGATCGAAGACCCTGAGCATCGCGCGCTCTATGTCTTTAACCATTTTGAATACGACCGCGACACGCTCAAGCAAGAGTATGACCGCGATGTCGAGAATGGCGTGCCGATCAACGTGCCCTGCAACTACTACCCCGAGGATGACCCCGCGCGCACGCCGGTGAACCGCTGGCGCAGCCACGCGCATTTGCTTTATGGCAATTGGATCAACGAGATATACCAAACCACCCCCTTCAACATGAATGAGATTGGCCATTAAACTGCTGCTTGCCCTCCTCCTCGGGCTGGCGCTGCTCACCGCGCTCGTCCAATGGCGCGCCGCGCGGCATGAGGCGCGGGCCGAGGCAAGCCATCCGCCCGAAGGTGAGATCATCACGGTGGATGGCCTGCCGTTCCATGCCAAGATCATCGGCAGCGGGCCGGATCTGGTGTTGATCCACGGGGCCAGCGGCAACCTGCGCGATTTCACTTTGGGCTTCGCTGAGCGGCTGAGCGACCGCTATCGCGTCATTATGTTCGACCGTCCCGGCATGGGCTATACCGCCCGCCTTCCCGGCGCGCGCGGGCCTTGGAACCCGCGCGGCGAGTCACCGCAGGAACAGGCCGCACTCTTGCAGAAAGCAGCGGATCACCTGGGCGTCGAAAACCCCATCGTGCTGGGCCATTCCTTTGGCGGGGCCGTGGCGCTGGCTTGGGGGCTGCAACGCCCCGATGAGACCGCAGCGCTGGTGCTGGTCTCTGCCGTGTCGGAGCCTTGGCCCGGCGGTCTCGGCTGGCTCTATAACGTCAGCGCCTCACGGCTTGGCGGTGCGCTCTTTATCCCCGCCGTCACCGCCTTTGTGCCTGACAGCGTGGTGCAAAGCAGCATCGCGGCGATCTTTGCCCCACAGCAAGCGCCCAAAGGCTATGCCGATCACATCGGCACGGATCTCACCCTGCGCCGCAGCGCCAGCCGCGCCAATGCGCAACAGGTCCATCAACTCCGCCCGCATGTGGTTGAAATGGCAGCGCAATATGACCGCCTGACCATGCCGGTCGAGATCATTCACGGCGATGCCGATACCATTGTCCCCATGCATATCCATGCCGAGGAACTGATCAAAGACATCCCCAACGGCGCCCTGACGCGCCTGCCCGGCATGGGCCATATGCCCCATCACGCCGACCCGCAGGCAGTGGTCGATGCCATCGACCGCGCCGCCGCCCGTGCCGGTTTGCGTAAAGCGCCTTAACATCCCATATTGAAACAAGAACAACCCGCAAGGAGCGCCCATGGACCTGCCCTTTGACGGCGCGATCAGCGCCTTTTACGAAAACGACGCCCCCGAGGACATCCGCCAAGCGATCCAGCGGGCCGACAAGGACGATATCCTTTCGCCCAGCTACCCGCATGACGAACGTCTGTCACGCAAGACCTATGAGCGCGACTATGACCGGTTGCAGATCGAGATGGTCAAACTGCAATCATGGGTGCGCGAAACCGGGCAGCGGGTGGTCATGGTTTTCGAGGGCCGCGACGCCGCTGGCAAGGGCGGCACAATCCGCCGTATGCGCGAGAACCTCAGCCCCCGTTCCGCCCGTGTGGTGGCCCTGTCGAAACCCACCGAAACCGAGCAGGGAGAGTGGTATTTTCAGCGCTATATCAAACACCTGCCCACGGCGGGCGAGATGGTTTTCTATGACCGCTCTTGGTACAATCGCGGGGTGGTGGAAAAGGTCTTTGACTTTTGCACCCCCGAACAACGCGCGCATTTCTTTGAACAGGTCACCCCATTCGAGCAGATGCTCGTCGAAGACGGCATTCACCTGATTAAGTTCTGGCTCAACGTGGGCCGGGCCGAGCAGTTGCGCCGCATGTTGTCGCGCGAATCCGATCCGTTGAAACAGTGGAAACTCAGCCCCATCGACGTCAAAGGTCTCGCGAAATGGGAGGAGTATTCCGCCGCCATCGCCGAGACACTGCTGCGCAGCCACACGGATGAAACCCCGTGGACGGTGATCCGCTCTGACGACAAGCGCCGCGCCCGTCTGACCGCAATGCGCCACCTGCTACACCGTTTCGACTATCCTCAGAAAGACGCCAAGGCGATCGGCAAGATCGACGATGAAATCTGCGGCGGGCCGGACATCTGGGATGCCTAAGCGCGGTTACCATCACGGCAACCTGCGCCAAGCGCTGATCGACGCGGCGCTTGAGTTAATCGAGCAGCGCGGCCCCACGGGTTTCACCCTTTCCGAGGCGGCCAAACGCGCGGGCGTCACCCCGGCGGCGGTCTATCGCCATTTTGAGGGCCGCGAAGACCTCATCGCCGAGGCGGCGCATCAAGGCTATGATATCTTTGCCGATTTGATGGAATTCGCCTATCAATCCGGCCAGCCCTCGGCGCTCAAAGCATTTGAGGCGACGGGCCGCGCCTATCTTGCCTTCGCCCGCAAACATCCCGGCCATTACATCGCGATGTTCGAATCCGGCATCTCGGTCAACCGTACGCCGGAACTGGCCCATGCTGCCAACCGCGCCAATGCGGTGCTGGAACGCGCGGCCACAGACCTCAGCCAACATATCCCGGCAGACAAACGCCCACCCGCCTCGATGTTCTCGGCCCATATCTGGGCGATGAGCCACGGGGTGGTCGAGCTTTTCGCCCGCAACTCGCCCGGTCGCGCCTCGCCCTTCCCGCCCGATGACCTGCTGGAAACCGGGATCGGGATTTATCTGCGCGGGCTGGGGTTGGTCAGCCCGGACGAGTGAAGGCGGCGGCCCTTAGGCCGCCACTTTCATGTCCTGCAAAACATCCGCCGCAATCTCGAACGAGCGCAGGCGCGCTGAGTGGTCGTGAATCTGCCCGGTCAGGATCAACTCATCGGGGCGATGCTGCGCGATCAGCGTCTCCAATTGGCGTTTCACCGTCTCAGGGCTGCCCACGGCAGAGACGCGCAATGCGTGGTCGACCCCTTGGCGCAGGCCCGCGCCGATCTCGGCATCGATGTCGCGCACCGGGGCTGGAAGCTTGCCGGGGCGGCCAGTACGCAGACGGGCGAAAGCCTGCTGCATGGTGGTCCGCAGATAGGCGCCCTCCTCATCCGTGTCGGCGGCAAAGACGTTCACTGCCAGCATGAAACGCGGGTCGGGGCAGGCTTCGGACGGTTTGAAATCCCGGCGATAGATCGCCGTGGCCTCTTCCAAGGCATCCGGCGCGAAATGCGAGGCAAAGGCATAGGGCAGCCCAAAATGCGCCGCCAATTGCGCACCATAGAGCGAGGAGCCGAGGATCCAGATCGGCACATGCGTCCCCTCTCCCGGATGTGCGCGCACCGGTGCGCGGGGATCGGGCGCGCCCAGATAGGCCATCAACTCGGCCACGTCATCGGGGAATTGATCGCCCGCGCTCATGCCCCGGCGCATGGCGCGCATCACCGCCTGATCCCCGCCCGGCGCGCGGCCAAGCCCCAGATCGATCCGGTCGCCATGAATCGCCGCCAGCGTGCCGAACTGTTCGGCAATGGCCAAGGGCGCATGGTTGGGCAACATCACTCCGCCTGCGCCGACGCGAATCTTTTTCGTGTGATCCGCCACATGCCCGAGCAGAACCGAGGTCGCCGCCGAGGCGATGCCGGGCATGTTGTGATGCTCCGCCATCCAAAACCGGTGATAGCCCTTGGCCTCGGCCAGTTGCGCCAGAGCGACGGAATTGGCGATGGCGGTGGTGGTGTCCGACCCTTCGGGCACGGGCGCAAGATCAAGAACTGAATACTGCATGACTGTCTCCTGTGTTGGGGCTGATATAGGCAGGCACAGCCCCGCCCGGAACCACGTCGCCCCAGAAAAACCAACGGCTTGGCCGAAATTTCCGTCGATCACAATGTTATGTTCTAACGCATGCCAGATATGCGCAATCGGACCTTGCCGCCCCCCGGTGAGCGCCCTATCCGAGGGGCCTTCACAACCTGACCTCGCCAGTCGCAGACAAGCTATGGTCCAAAACTAGGCAAATGCCATGAATATCAAACATCTTATCGGGTTCGGCCTCACCGCCGGGCTGCTCTCCTCTGCTGCCTATGCGCAGGAAAACGTCACCACCGGTTTCGACCCGGTCATCGAAGACCGCAGCATGACTTCCATGGTTGGCTGGACCGCCGGCGTCTCTGCCGCGACACGGTTCAACACGTCGGATGATTTCGATCACCTCGAGAACGAAGTCGAAGGTTTTGTCGAGCTGACCTACGGCGGCTTCCACACCGGGCTGAGCGCGACATCGCTTTACCAAGACCCCACCGATGACGTCGAATTCGAAGCGAACCTCGGCTACGGCGCGGACTTCGGTCAGGGCCTGAGCTGGGACCTGACCTATGGCTACATCTGGCTGAACGATTCCAAAGACCACAGCGAAGAGATCACCGCGACGCTGGGCTTCCCCATCGGGCGTGACGCCTCGGGCGCATTCGCCGTGATCATCGACCCCGACAATGGCGAAAGCGATCAGGAAGTCGCGTTTGAAGCGCCCCTGTCCGAGCGTTGGACCGCCGTTGGCCTCATCGGCAACAGCGACCGCGACGACAACATCTATGCCGAAGTCGGTGCCGTTTATGACTTCGGTGACGGCGTCAGCTTTGAAGCGCTTTACGAAGACACCAACGATGGTGACGGCGTGCTGGGCTTCACCGTGAGCTACGAAATCGGCGGCTAAGCCGTTTCGGGATCAATCGCGATCCGGACCTAAGGCCGCTGCGGGAGACCGCGGCGGCTTTTTTCATGTCCCGCGGCCAACCCTGCCCACCGCAACGAAAAAGGGCCACCCCGGAGGGCAGCCCTTTCGCAAAATATGATCGGTAAGCTTAACGCTTGGAGAACTGGAAGCTCCGGCGCGCTTTGGCCTTACCGTATTTCTTACGCTCGACGACGCGGCTGTCGCGGGTCAGGAAGCCTGCCGCTTTCAGCGCACCGCGCAGGGAGGGATCGTAGAGCTGCAGGGCTTTGGAGATGCCGTGCTTGACCGCGCCCGCTTGACCGGACAGACCGCCACCTTTGACAGTCGCGATCACGTCGAACTGGCCTTCGGTGTTGGTGATGCCGAACGGCTGCGCGAGGATCAGCTGCTGCACGGGGCGCGCGAAGTATTCGTTCTGCGGCTTGCCGTTCACGATGACCTTGCCGGAACCGGGCTTGATCCAAACGCGGGCGACCGCGTCTTTACGCTTGCCGGTGGCATAGGCGCGGCCCAGTTCGTCACGAACCGGCTCACGGGGGGTCACTTCGGTCTCGGTGCCTTGCACGCCGCCGATGTTGTCGGTCACAGCTGCTTCGAGACCGTCGAGGGATTTGATTTCGTCAGCCATGCTCATGCACTCCGCGTGTTTTTCTTGTTCAAGGACTTAACATCCAGAACTTCGGGGCTCTGCGCCTCATGGGGGTGTTCGCTACCTGCATAGACGCGCAGGTTGGTCATGATCTGGCGGCTCAGGCGGTTGCCGGGCAGCATGCGCTTGACCGCTTGGGTCACAACACGCTCAGGATGCGCGCCTTCGAGGATCTGTGCCTTGGTCCGCGATTTGATGCCACCGGGGTGGCCGGTGTGCCAGTAGAAGTGCTCTTCGCGCTTCTTGCCGGTCATCTGCACCTTGTCGGCGTTGATGACGATCACGTTGTCGCCGCAATCCATATGCGGCGTGAAGGACGGCTTGTGTTTGCCGCGCAGGCGCATGGCAACGATCGAGGCGAGACGGCCCAGCACGACGCCTTCGGCGTCGATGATGATCCATTTCTTGTCGATATCTGCCGGTGTCGCAGAAAAGGTTTTCATGGATGAATTCCCGTTTGAGGTTGGTCGGAACGAGGAATCCCCGCCCGGTGTCTGATGGAGGCGTTATAAACACCTGCATCGCCGGGTCAAGCGCAGCAATCCCTGATTTTATCAGCCAAAACAATGCGTTGTGATTTAGGTATAATAATACCCCATATTTCTACACGCTGATCTGCTCGGGTGGATTGTCCAAAAGGCAGCGCAGCCGCTGCATCGCCGCCTCGAAGGACCGCAGGGAGACATGGGCGTTCACCGCGATGCGCACCGCATGGGGTGCGCGGCCATCGCGCAGGGCAAATTCATCGGCCGAGCGGATCTGCACGCCCTGCGCCTCTGCCGCGCGGCAGAACCCGGCGGCCCGCCACCCCGGCGGCAGTTGCAGCCAGAGGAAGGGCACATCGCGCGACCATTCCAAGGCATGGCCGCCCAGATGGTTCACCGCCACTTCGACATATTCCGCCAGTCTTTCGCGAATATCCGCGCAGATCGCCTTGAGCCGCGGGTCGGTCAGGAGGATCCGCGTCGCCTCGGCCAAGGGCCGGGCAAGGCCGAAATACCCGTATTCCGCCACCCGCCGCAGATCCGCCGAGCGCCCCGCCGGGGCCAGTGCAAAGCCGACGCGCAGGGCGGGCGTCAATTCCTTTGAGATCGAAGAGACATGCCAGACATGCTCGGGCCAAAGCGAGCGGTAGCTCGGCGCGCGGGCGTGGCCCATGCGGTAGCAATCATCCTCCAAAATCTCCAACCCATGTCGTTTGGCGACTTCCAACAGCGCACGCCGCCGTTCAAGGCTGGTGTGGCTGCCCGTGGGGTTATGCACCTCCGGCGTCGTGCAAAAGACCTGCGCCCCGCTGTCGCGCGCGGCCTTGTCCAGCGCCTCTGGCAGCACGCCCTCTGCATCCATCGCCACCCCGACCACCTCGGCGCGCAGCACTTCCGCCGCGCGGCGAAACCCGGCGTAGGAGAGGTCTTCGACCAGCATCACCGGCTTCGGCCCTGAAAGGATCGCTTGCAGTACCAATACAATTCCACTCTGCCCGCCATGCGACAGCACGACGTCACGCTCGCTCAGCGGCCCGAGGGCGAGATGCGACAGCCAGTCGACCACCGCTTGCCGCACCGGGGCATAGGCGTCGCGGGTGGGATAGTTCATCAGGTCTTCGCCCGGCACATCCGCCACCTGCCGCAGGGCGCTGCGGATCAGCGCCACCTGCCCCATGTCCGGCAGGCGCGGGCTGAAGAGGCTGACCGCATCCGTATCGGCAACCTCCAACTCTTTGATCCAACTATCTTGTTCGCGATTCCAGACATCTTCGCGGATGGCCGCCTGCGGCGGGGCGACAAAGGTGCCACGGCCCACCTCAGCCTCTAGCAGCCCCTCATCGGTGAGGATGGTATAGGCCCGCGCCACGGTGCCGGGGGTAATCCCCAATTGCCACGCCAGTTCCCGCACCGGCGGCAATTTATCCCCCACCGCCAGAGCGCCGGAGTTGATCCCCTGCCGGATGGTCAGCGCGACGAGTTTGTACTTCGGCCCCTGCCCCTCGGCCAATGTCGGTTGCCAAATTGTACCCATTACAATATTCCTGTGGTCAAATTGTATCGCGCTTTGTACCGTTGTATCTGTAGACATTCTACACTTTGTGTCAATACAATTTCAAGGAGTTCCCCCATGACACAGGCACGCCCCCTTACCGCTGATGCAATGACATTGATGACATACCGCGCCCTGCCGGTCCCTGCGGTGATTGCGCTGCGCTTTGCGGCGGTCGTGACCACATGGGCGGCCCGCCGACGCACCCGGATCGCGCTTGCCGCGCTTGAACCGTGGGAGCTTGAAGATGCGGGACTGACACCGGAACAAGCCTCGGCCGAGGCTTCCCGCGTGTTCTGGCAGGCGTAGCTTCCCTGTGGCGACTGCCAGACCTCTTCCTCGGGCCGGGTTTTCCCGGCCCTTTTTTGTGGCCTCTGAGAATTCCTCGGCCCGGAATCAAGCCGCAGGCGCCGGGCCATCGCCTGCCCGTCCCGGCGGGCTGGCGCTGGCCCTAAACTCTGCCCCTCACCCCATCGACGCTGGCGGAATCGCATAGGTCAGCCCGGCCCGCGCGACCGGCTTGTCCGACCCTTCGGAATAGATCAACACATCCGTCACCGACAGCTGCCGCCCCAGCTTCAGCAGCTTGGCATGAGCCACCAGCGGCACATCCGCCAGCGGTTTGCGCATGAAATCAATCGAGCAATTCGTCGTCACCGCCAGCGCCTTGGGCCCGATCATCGCCAGCGTCACCAGATAGGCCGAGACATCCGCCAGCGCGAACATCGATGGGCCTGAAACAGTCCCTCCGGGCCGCAGATGGCGGCGGCTGGTCAACAGGCGCATGGTGATCTCGTTCTCGGCCACATGATCCACGGCGAAATCATCCGCCACCTGATCGAACACCTCCCGCATGAAGGCCTCCAACGCCTCCGCATCCATCACCACGGCCATACTTGTCCTCCCTGCTGTCCTCGGCGTAACGTTGGCGCGATCAACCGGGGAGGGCAAGGTGGCAATTCTTGACGTTACGGCACGCGGGCCGGTGACCCATCTGCGCATGAACGCGCCCGAGCGACTGAACGCGCTGTCGGATGAAATGCTGGCAGCCCTGCACGGCAAGCTCGACCAACTTGCCAAAGACCGCACCACGCGGGTCATCGTCCTGTCCGGCGCTGGCAAAGCCTTTTGCGCGGGACACGACCTGCGCCAGATGACCGCGATGCGCCAAGCCGAAGACGGGGGTGCGGCGGCCTTCAAAGACCTCTTTGACCGCTGCGCCGCCCTGATGGCCCGCATCCAAAGCCTGCCTCAGCCCGTCATCGCCCAAGTCCACGGCATCGCCACCGCCGCTGGCTGCCAGCTTGTCGCCACCTGCGATTTGGCCATCGCCGCGGATGACTGCCGCTTTGGCGTCAACGGCGTGAACATCGGCCTCTTCTGCTCGACCCCAATGGTCGCCCTGACCCGCAACATCCCGCGCAAACAGGCGTTCGAGATGCTCACCACCGGAGAGTTCATCTCCGCGCACCGCGCTGCTGAACTGGGCCTGATCAACCGCGCCGTGCCGGGGGACCAACTGACCCAAGAAACCGAGGCACTGGCCGAGAAGATCGCCGCCAAACTCGGCACCGCCGTCGCCCATGGCAAAGGCGCCTTCTACCAACAGATGCAGATGCCCAGCTCACAAGCCTACGCCTTCACCGGCGAGGTCATGGTCCGCAACATGCTCGAGGCGGAAACACGCGAGGGCATCGACGCCTTCTTGGAAAAACGCCGCCCCGATTGGCCCCAATGATTGTTTCCAAAACCGCCAGCCTTTGTTGCCACGCGGGGGCTGGCAAATCTGGCGAAATCACGGCATAGTTATGTTAGGGCATAGAAACCCTGATGATTTTGGGTCGCCGCAGGCGGAAGGTCCCTCCGGGTCAGCCTCTCACTGACCGACCATTCCCGCCGCGGCGACCCCAAAACCATTCCTCTCCCGCAGCCTCATCGCCCCTTCTTGCCTGTTGCGTGCGGCGCTGCCCTGCCCTACATCGCCCCCCATGACAGATACATTGCACATCATCGGCGGCGGCATGGCCGGATCAGAGGCGGCTTGGCAAGCGGCGAACGCGGGCGTGAAGGTCGTGATCCACGAAATGCGCCCCAAAGTCGAAACTTTCGCCCACCAAACCGGGCTTCTGGGCGAGATGCTCTGCTCCAACTCCTTCCGCTCGGATGATGACGAACAGAACGCCGTCGGCCTGCTGCATTGGGAAATGCGTGCCGCCAACGGGCTGATCATGGCCTGCGCCGACAAGAACCGCCTGCCCGCAGGCGGCGCATTGGCGGTAGACCGCGACCCCTTCGCGCAGAGCGTCACCGACACGCTGCTCGCCCACCCCAATATCACCGTGGAATATGGCGAGATCACCGAACTGCCGCGCGAGGGCAAATGGATCATCGCCACTGGTCCGCTGACCTCGGGCAAGCTCGCCGAAGCCATCGCGGCTGAAACTGGCGCTGAGGCGCTGGCCTTTTTCGACGCCATCGCGCCCATCGTCTATTTCGACAGCATCGACATGTCCAAAGCTTGGATGCAGTCGCGCTATGACAAGGGCGAGACCGAGGAAGAGCGCACCGCCTACCTCAACTGCCCGATGGACAAGGAGCAGTACGAAGATTTTATCGACGCGCTTTTGGACGCCGAAAAGACCGAGTTCCGCGAGGGCGAAACCGCGGGCTATTTCGACGGCTGCCTGCCCATCGAAGTGATGGCCGAACGGGGCCGCGAAACCCTGCGCCACGGCCCGATGAAACCCGTGGGGCTGACCAATCCGCACCAGCCCGAGGTCAAGGCCCATGCCGTGGTGCAATTGCGCCGCGACAACAAACTGGGCACGCTTTACAATATCGTCGGCTTCCAGACCAAGATGAAGTACGGCGCGCAAACAGATGTTTTCAAACGCATTCCGGGGCTGGAAAACGCGCGCTTCGCCCGTTTGGGCGGCATCCACCGGAACTCCTTCATCAACTCGCCGACACTGCTCGACGACCAGATGCGCCTGCGCAGCCGCGACAATATCCGCTTTGCGGGTCAGATCACCGGTGTCGAAGGCTATGTGGAAAGCGCCGCCATGGGCCTGCTGGCGGGCCGCATGGCCGCCGCTGAAATCAAGGGCGGCAGCCTGCCCACCCCGCCCGACAGCACCGCCATGGGCGCGCTGATCACCCATATCACGGGCGGGGCCGAGGCAAAGACCTTCCAACCGATGAACGTGAACTTCGGCCTCTTCCCTCCCGTCGAAGGGCTAAAATCGGGCCGCCGTGGCCGCAAGGACCGCTACAAAGCCTATACGGACCGCGCCAAGGCCGATTGGCAAACATGGCTTAATCAAGGTTAACGCGGCGGGGGTTAACACTGGATCCTCCCGCCCATCCCCCATATCCTAGGGGCATGACACAGCATTTTTTTGACAAGGCCTATGCGGCGCGGGACACCAATGTGATCCGCAGCCTCTATGACGAATGGGCAAGCAGCTATGACGAGGACATCAAGGCGCAGGGCTATGCCACGCCCGACCGTGCCGCTGCCACGCTCGCAGAATTCCTCGACGACAAAGAGCAGCCGATCTTCGACATCGGCTGCGGCACCGGGCTGTCCGGCGCGGCGCTGAAACAGGCGGGTTTCACCACCATCGACGGCGGCGATGTTTCCGCCGCCATGCTGGAGCAAGCGCGCAAGAAAGACATATACCGCAACCTATTAGAACTCGAAGTTGACGCGCCACTTCCCTTTGCGCCCGGGGCTTATGCGGCGATCAGCGCCATCGGTGTGATCGGCCCCGGTGCGGCCCCCATCAGCCTCTTCGATACGCTGATGCATGGGTTAGAAAAGGGCGGTAAGCTCCTATTTTCACTTAATGAAAAGGCGCTGGAAGATCGCGGTGCTTTAGGCATGATCCACGAATGGACCGATTGCGGCGCGGCGATCCTTCTCTTTGCCGAGGAAGGGCCGCACCTGCCCGGGATCGACATGAAGTCTACCGTCTATCTGATTGAAAAGAATTGACTCTTACCACCAGGTTCGCGCCATCCCCGACCGGACCACTGCACCTCGGCCACGCCTATTCCGCACTCTTGGCCCATGATCTGGCAACGGCGGCAGGGGGCGATTTTCTGCTGCGGATCGAAGACATAGACCAATCCCGCGCGCGTGCGCATTGGGAGGCGCAAATCTACGAAGACCTCGCATGGCTGGGCATCGACTGGCCGCAACCCGTCATGCGGCAATCGGATCGAATGGCAGCCTATCAAGCCGCCCTAGATGTCCTCTGGTCGCGCGGCCTGCTCTATGCCTGCACCTGCAACCGCCGCGATATTGCCGCTGCCACCAGCGCGCCGCAAGAGGGGGCAGAACCCGTCTACGGCCCCGATGGCCTCATCTACCCCGGCACCTGCCGCGCAGCAGGCCACCCCAAGAGCTCCGGCGCGCTGCGCCTTGATATGCGTAAGGCACTGGAAACCCTTGGCAATACCAAGCTAAGCTTCACCGAAAACGGCCAGGGGCCGAATGCCAAAACTGGGAAGATCACCCTCTCCCCTGATGAGTTGATCGGCACGGTCGGGGATGTGGTCTTGGCCCGCCGCGGCATGGGCACGTCCTATCACCTTTCGGTCGTGCTCGACGACGCCGCGCAGGGGGTGACGCTGGTCCCGCGCGGGGCCGATTTGTTTGAAGCAACCTATATTCATGTGGTGCTACAGGCATTGCTCGATCTGCCCACGCCGCTGTATCACCACCACCGGCTGATCCGCGATGACAGCGGCAAACGACTGGCCAAACGTGATGACGCCCGCGCCATCGCACTCTATCGCGAGAACGGCGCCACGCCCGGCGAAATTCGTAAAATCGTCGGGCTTTAGCGCACGTTCTTAATCCATCGGCTTCATCAGTTCGACTTCTTCACCGTCCTGAATGCCGGTGTAAAAGCAACTCCGCCGCCCGGTATGACAAGCCGGCCCGGTCTGATCCACCATCACCAACAGGCAATCCCGGTCACAATCGACGCGCATCTCGACCAGCTTTTGCACATTGCCGCTGGTTTCGCCCTTCACCCAGAACGCCTGCCGCGAACGGCTCCAATAGGTGACCTTGCCGGTCTCGAGGCTGCGCGCGATGCTCTCAGCATTCATCCACGCCAGCATGAGCACCTCATGGGTCTCGGCGTCCTGCGCGATGGCCGGGATCAACCCCGCTTCGTTGAACTGAAGGCTTGCAGGATCAAATGTCATCGGGCACCTCGTGGAAATATTTGCATCTGTCTCTGCGGCGCTTATGTAGGGTTTCAGCACGAAAAGGAACAGCCCATGTCTGATGAGACGGACCTCATCAAGCTCTACTCCGCGCGCATTCTCGCGCTCGCGGCCGAGATCCCCCACTTGGGCCGCATGGAGGCCCCGCAGGCCAGCGTGAAACGCCGCTCGCCGCTCTGCGGCTCCACCGTGACGGTCGATGTGCGGGTTGAGAATGGGCATCTGGCCGAGATGAAGCAGGACGTGAAAGCCTGCGCTCTGGGGCAAGCCGCCGCCGCCGTGGTAGGCGATGCCGCCCCCGGCAGATCGCTTGCGCAGATCACAACCGCACGCGATCAACTGCGCGCCATGCTTAAAGGCGAAGGCCCGGTGCCGGATGCCCCTTTCGACGGTTTCGAGGTGCTGACCCCCGCCACCGCCTATAAAAACCGCCATGCCTCCATCATGCTCAGCATCGAAGCATTGACGGAGGCGATGCAAGAGGCCGAGGCACCTGCCGAAGCGGGCGAACGCTGATCGCGGCCAACCTCAGCCTGCCTTCCCCCCTGAAAAGCTAAAAAAACGCCGCACATCCTGCGAAGGATGGCGGCGTCAGTCGGCATGCCTCATGTGGGACCCACTTTGCCGAAACCCGACGCGGACAGGCAAGTCGGAGCATCAAATTGGGACGGATGCAGCGGCAAAGCGGCATGAGAGCCTTGGCAGAACTCAGATAAAGGCGGGCAGATGCAGACCCACCACCAGCATCACGATCAAAGCGGCGGCCCCTGCTGCATCTTGCAGCAATGTGGCCTGTGATCTGACAGCGATAGATTTCAGGGCAGTGTAAGTCATCATCAATACCTCCTTATCTGTGTTGCTTCTTTGTTCTCATTTCTTCACCCGCAAGTAAAGAACTTTTTGAGAACATCCGCGAACATAATGAGGTTTCGCTCTCTAACCCACTGTTATCAAACGGATCGCCTCATCCTGCCGCATGAGCCACAAAAGCAGTCTCACAGCCTTGCCGCGCGGCCCTTCGAGGCTCGGGTCATCGACCAGAAGCTTGCGGGCATCCGATTGCGCCACCGCCATCAGGCCCGCCTGACGCTCCAAATCCGCCACGCGGAAACGCGGCACGCCGGACTGCGCCGTGCCAATCAGATCCCCCGTGCCGCGCATCTTCAGGTCGGTTTCGGCGATGACAAACCCGTCCTCGGATTCGCGCAGCACCTCAAGCCGCTGGCGGCCCGTCTCACTCAGCGGCGCTTGATACATCAAAAGGCAGGTCGAGGCGCCTGAGCCCCGCCCGACGCGACCCCGCAACTGGTGCAGCTGCGCGAGGCCGAAAATTTCGGCCCGTTCGACCACCATGATCGTGGCATTGGGCACGTCGACGCCCACTTCGATCACCGTTGTGGCCACCAGCACCTTGGTCTCCCCCGCTTGGAAGGCGCGCATGGCGGCGTCCTTCTCGGCGGGCGGCATTTGGCCGTGGACCAGCCCGACGACGCCCTCGCCCAGGGCGGCGCGCAGGCGTTTGAAACGGTCCTCCGCCGCCGTGAGATCACTGACCTCGCTTTCCTCGACCAGCGGACACACCCAGTAGCATTGCCGCCCCTCGCTGATCGCATGGCGCATCCGGTCGATGACCTCATCCATCCGTGAGGTCGAGACGAGCGCTGTGCGAATGGGCTGCCGCCCGGGGGGCTTTTCATCCAAAATCGAGACATCCATATCGCCGTATTGCGCCAGCGCCAGACTGCGCGGAATCGGCGTAGCGGTCATCACAAGCACATCGGCAAGCTTCCCCTTACGGCCCAGTTCCAGTCGCTGCCGCACGCCGAAACGGTGCTGTTCGTCAACCACGGCGAGGCGCAGATCGGCAAAGCTGACATCCGCCTGAAAGACCGCGTGGGTGCCGACGAGGATCTGGATATCGCCGCGTTCCAGCGCCGCGAGCTTGGCCCGACGCTCGCCCCCCTTGTCGCGCCCGGTGAGCAGTTCCAGCACAACGCCCGCCTGCTCCGCCAGCGGTTGAAGCCCCATAAGGTGCTGACGGGCAAGGATTTCCGTCGGCGCCATCAGCACCGCTTGTCCCCCCGCCTCAACCGCGCGCAAGAGCGCCATGAAAGCCACCAGCGTCTTGCCCGCCCCCACATCGCCCTGCAACAGCCGGTTCATCCGGGTCTCGCGGCCCATGTCGGCGGTGATCTCTTCGATCGCGCGCTGCTGCGCGCCGGTGGGGCGATAGGGCAAGGAGGACAGCACCCTTTGTTGCAGCCGCCCGTCGCCCCGATTTGCCCGCCCCATCTTGCCCCGCTCATTCTGTCGCGCCAGCGCCAAGGTCACCTGATGGGCGAAAAGCTCGTCATAGGCCAACCGCTCGCGCGCGGGCGCGGTGGCGGTTAGGTCTTCGGCCTTCTGCGGATCATGCGCGGCCTCTGCAGCGGCGGCGAAATCGGGCCAGCCGGCCTGCGCCACCTGCCACGGATCGGCCCATTCGGCGACCACGGGGAGCCGTTTCAACGCGCCGCGGGTGGCCTTGTACATCAGCTTTTGTGTCAACCCGGAGGTCAGCGGGTAAACCGGCTCAAAATCGGGAATGCTGCTGGCCTGATCCTCCGGCACCGCGAAATCGGGGTGGGCCATCTGCGCCATCCCATCGAAAAACTCCACCCGGCCCGAGACGATGCGACGGCTGCCTTCGGGCAATTGGCGCTGCCAGTAATCGCCCCGCGCGTGGAAATAGACCAGTTGAAAACTGGTCTGCGCGTCCTCAACCATGATGCGATAGGCGCCCCCCTTGTTGCGGGCCGGGCGATGCGCGCCGATCGTGACCGCGACGGTCAATGTCGCGGGCAGATGCGCCTCCTTCACGCTGTCGCGCAGACGGCGGTCGATGCCGGAATGCGGCAGGGTAAAAATCAGATCGCGCGGCGCTTGTATGCCCAATTGCCCCAGCAATTGCGCGGTCTTAGGCCCCACCCCTTCGAGCGTTTCCAGCCCGGCGAAAAGCGGGAAAAGCTGTTCCGGTCTGCCGCTCATTGGCCGTCGATCAGGGCCAGCCAGCCGTCTTCATCCAAGGTCTCGATCCCCAGTTCGGCGGCCTTTTTGGCCTTGGACCCCGCCCCCGGCCCCGCGACCAGAATGTCGGTCTTGCCGCTGACCGAGCCCGAAACCTTGGCCCCTAAACGCTCCGCCCGGGCCTTGGCCTCGGCACGGCTCATCTTCTCCAAGGTGCCAGTGAAGACGACCGTCTTGCCCGCAACGGGGCTGCCTTCGGTGTCGGGCCGCTCGGCAGGAATCACGCTCAGATGCGCCACCAATCGGTCGATGGAGGCGCGCTCCGCCTCTTGCGCGAAGGCCGAGACGAGCGAGCCTGCCATGACGCTGCCCACCCCATCGACGCCGATCAGATCGTCCCACGCCGGGCCGTCCAGCCCGCGGGCCTCGGCCATGGCGGCCTCGAAACTCTGCCAATCGCCGTAGTGGAGCGCGATCAGGTTCGACGCCGCCTCGCCCACATGGCGGATCCCTAGGGCAAAGATCAGCCGAGCCATCGGGATTTCACGGCGATCTTCAATGGCTTGGAACAGGTTTTCTGCCGATTTCGGCCCCCAGCCTTCGCGGTTCTTCAACTGCTGTACGCCGCTGCCGTAACGCTCTTTCAGGGTGAAAATATCCGCAGGCTCTGCGATCCAGCCGTCGTGGTAGAACTGTTCGACCTGTTTGGCCCCCAGACCGTCGATGTCAAAGGCTTTGCGGCTGACGAAATGGATCAGCTTTTCAACGGCTTGGGCCGGACAGATCAGCCCGCCCGTGCAGCGGCGCACCGCATCGCCCGGCTCGCGGATCGCATCCGATCCGCATTCCGGGCAGGTGGTCGGAAAGACGAAAGGCGCCGCATCCTCGGGGCGTTTCGACAGGTCAACATCGGCCACTTTGGGGATCACATCGCCCGCGCGGTAAATCTGCACCCAGTCACCAACGCGCACATCCTTGCCACCGCGGATTTCGGCGCCCTTGCTGTCGAGCCCTTTGATGTAATCCTCATTGTGCAGCGTGGCGTTGGAGACGACGACACCGCCCACCGTCACCGGCTGCAACCGCGCCACGGGGGACAATGCGCCGGTGCGGCCGACCTGAATGTCGATACTTTCAAGCCGGGTCCATGCCAGTTCGGCGGCGAATTTATGTGCCACGGCCCAACGTGGGGTGGTCGAGCGAAAGCCGAGCCGGTCCTGCAGGGCAAGGTCATCGACCTTGTAGACCACGCCGTCGATATCATAGCCAAGCGTGGCGCGCTGCGCCTCGATCGTCTCATAATGGGCGACCATATCGCCCGGCCCCTCGCAAAGCGCGGTCAAAGGGTTGGTCGAGAACCCCAGTTCCGCCAAACGGTCGATGGCGCTTTTCTGAGTGTCGGCCAAGGGGGCCGAAAGCGCGCCCCAAGCATAGGCGAAGAACCGCAAAGGCCGCACGCGGGTGATTTCGGGGTCCAATTGGCGCAGCGATCCGGCAGCGGCATTGCGCGGGTTGGCGAAAGTCTTGCCGCCCCTTTCCGCCTGCCGCGCGTTCAGGGCCGCGAAATCGGCGTGGCTCATATAGACCTCGCCGCGCACCTCCAGCAGATCGGGCGCGTTCTTGAGCTCTTGCGGGATGTCTTTGATCGTGCGAGCGTTCGCGGTGACATTCTCACCCACAGCACCATCGCCGCGCGTGGCGGCTTGGACCAGCACGCCGTTCTCGTAGCGCAGAGAAAGCGACAGCCCGTCGATCTTAGGCTCGGCCGTATAGGCCAGCGGCGCATCGGCGCCGAGGCCGAGGTATTTGCGGATTCGTGCGTCGAATTCGGTGACTTCTTCGGCGTCGAAAGCATTGGCGAGCGAGAGCATCGGCACCGCATGGCGTATCTTCCCAAAACCTTCGGCGACCGGCGCGCCGACCTGTTCGGAGGGGCTATCGGCGCGCTTGAGGTCCGGGAAACGCGCTTCGATCTCGGCATTGCGGCGCTTGAGCGCGTCATATTCCGCATCGGAAATTTCCGGTTCATCTTCCGTATGATAGGCGGTGTTCGCCGTGCTCAACACATCGGCCAGCCGGGCCAATTCCGTCTCTGCCTGCGCTTTGGTCAGCGCTTCAACCTCGATCTGGGATGTCACGATCTGCCCCCGATATTGTCATCTGTCGCTTAGATAGGTGGCGATCAGGGGCAGGTCTAGCGATTTCAGGGCGAATGATTTCGAGCCCGAGCCGAGGGGGATCAGGCGCTGGCGGCCAAATCCATCTCGACCGGATCAGGATCGCGCAGCACATAGCCGCGGCCCCAGACCGTCTCGATATAGCTCTCCCCGCCGGTGGCTTGGCTCAGCTTTTTGCGAAGTTTGCAAATGAATACATCGATAATCTTCAACTCAGGCTCATCCATGCCGCCATAGAGGTGGTTGAGAAACATTTCCTTGGTCAGGGTCGTGCCCTTCCGCAGACTCAGGAGTTCGAGCATCTGATATTCCTTGCCGGTCAGATGCACGGGGGCATCGTTCACGCTGACGGTCTTGGCATCAAGGTTCACCGCCACTTGGCCCGTCTTGATGATGGATTGCGAATGCCCCTTGGACCGCCGAATGATGGCATGGATCCGGGCCACCAGTTCCTCCCGATGAAAGGGTTTCGTCAAATAATCGTCGGCGCCGAAGCCGAAGCCCCTCAGCTTATTTTCCGTATCGTCGGAGCCCGAGAGGATCAGGATCGGCGTCTCGATCCGGGCGAGCCGCAACTGGCGCAGCACGTCATGGCCGTTCATATCCGGCAGATCGAGGTCGAGCAGGATCAAATCATAATCGTAAAGCTTGGCCAGATCGATTCCCTCTTCGCCCAGGTCGGTGGCGTAGACGTTGAGATTCGCATGGGTCAGCATCAGTTCGATACTGCGAGAGGTCGTTGGGTCGTCTTCAACTAACAATACACGCATTTCGGTTACTCCGGCTCATCTTGGACGATGGGCTCACCCTGAGCGAAAAAGGTTAACTACCCGTTACCGATACTCGACAGGATAGATTAACAACTTAAAGTTGTCTATATTTTTTCAAGGCCGTGGCTTTCAGCGCCGCCTCCCCATGTTCGGTAACCGCATGTAACCACTCCATAAATTCCTCATCACTGATACTGTAACGCTCCAGCGCTTCGGATTGGGTGATCAGCCCATAGACCACCCCCCGCACCACCGCCGCCTTGCGCGAGGCCACCCACCTGCGGGTATCGGCGCTTGGCAAATCAGCGCGTGACATCACGCTCCCGTCAGCGAGGGTAACAGACCGTGGCCCATCGACTTTTTTCAGGTACATCGCATCATCCGCCATTGTTTTGGCGTCCAATAACCCCCACCTGCCTTAACGCGGCGTGAAGCCCGCCCTTGTGACTAGGTAGGATTTTCCTATATTCGCGCACAAACTCCGGAGAGACCCATGGCCCTTGATCAGACCCCGCCGCTCAATTCGCTTGGCTTTGCCAAAGCGCCTGCCGATACGCGCGTCGTCGTGGCGATGTCGGGCGGCGTGGACAGTTCCGTCGTCGCGGCCATGCTCAAGGACGAGGGCTATGACGTCGTCGGCGTGACCCTACAGCTTTACGACCACGGCGCGGCGCTGGCCAAGAAAGGCGCCTGCTGCGCAGGGGTCGACATTCAGGATGCCCGCCGCGTGGCCGAGGAGATGGGCTTCCCGCATTACGTGCTGGATTATGAGAACGTCTTCAAGGACGCCGTGATCGACGAGTTTGCCGACAGCTACCTCGGCGGTGCGACGCCCGTACCCTGCATCCGCTGCAACGAGCGGGTGAAGTTCAAGGATCTGTTGGAAACCGCAAAGGACCTCGAGGCGGACTGCATGGCCACCGGCCATTATATCCAGCGCAAGATGGGTGAGAACGGACCGGAGTTGCATGCCGCTGCCGATGGCAACCGCGACCAGAGCTACTTCCTCTTCTCCACCACCGAAGAGCAGCTGTCCTACCTGCGCTTCCCGCTGGGCCATCTGCCAAGCAAGGACGACACCCGCAAGCTCGCCGCGAAATACGGGTTGGAGGTCGCCGATAAGCCCGACAGTCAGGACATCTGCTTTGTCCCGAACGGCGACTACGCCGCGGTGATCCGCAAGTTGCGCCCAGAGGCCGCTGATCCGGGCAATATCGTCGACACCGAGGGCAATGTGCTGGGCAGCCACGAGGGCGTGATCCATTACACCATCGGCCAGCGCCGGGGCCTCGGCATCGGCGGTCTGGCCGATCCGCTCTATGTCGTGAAGCTCGACCCAGAGCGCAAAGAGGTTGTCGTCGGCCCGAAATCCATGCTCGCCACCCGTAAAATCCCGGTGCGCGAGATCAACTGGCTAGGCGATGCGCCCCTGACCTCGCAGGCGGAATGGAACATCGCTGTGCGGGTGCGCTCTACCCGTCCGCCACGCGATGCGATCCTGCGCCCGATCAGTGAGACGGAGGCCGAGGTCGAGCTGCTCACCGCCGAGGAAGGCGTCTCTCCCGGGCAGGCCTGTGTTTTCTATGATCCTGAAAGTACGCGCATTTTCGGCGGCGGCTGGATTCACCGCGGCTGACAGCCCTTACAGCCGCGCCAGCACCGCCCGCGCGGCGCGCAGGCCGGGTGCCTCACCCCCCTGCCCCAAACGCGCCATCGTCAGCGCCATGGCGTCCTTCTGGGCGCCGGGCGCGCGCAGCACTTGCAAGACGCCTTCGGCAATCGGGCCGGGGCGGCAGTTCGCGCCGATGAATTCGGGCACCACGCGGGTTTCCGAGACAAGGTTAACCAGCGTCACCGTATCCACCCGCAGCATCCGCCCGATGATCTGGCGGCTGATCCAATTCATGTCATAGGCGATGACCATCGGCGTGTTCACCGCGGCAAGCTCTAGCGACACGGTGCCCGAGGCGGCCAGCGCCACATCCGCTGCGCGGAAGGCGGCGCGTTTGCTGGCGGTGAAAGCCTCGGCACTTTGGTCGCGCGGGTCCAGCACCAGCGGGCTGCCCGCCCAGTTGCGCGTGACCTGTTTGACCAAGGCCGCCACGGGGCTCGCCGCAGGCACCACGACGCGCAGAGAAGGCTCGGCCTCCACCAATCGGGCGACGACCTGCTGGAATACGGGGGCCAGCCGCGTAACCTCGCCCCGGCGCGAACCGGGCAAAGCCAACAGCAAGGGTGCGTCGGCAAGCCGGTGTTCGGCGCGGAACGACGCGGCGGCGGCGTCATCGGCCACAGGCTCGGCCACCACCGGGTGACCGACGAAATCACAGGCCATGCCCGCCGCTTCCATATAGGGCGGCTCGAAGGGGAAAAGCGCCAAGACGTGATCGACGGAACGGGCCATCTTCTCGGCCCTGCCGGGGCGCCATGCCCAGACGGTTGGGGCCACGTAATGCACTGTTCTGATGTCGGATTTCTCTTTCACCTTACGCGCCACGCGCAGTGAGAAATCGGGGCTGTCGATGGTGATGAGCACATCCGGCCTCAACTCGACCACCGCCTGCGCCGTCTCGTTGATCCGGGCCATCAGTGCGCGGTATTTCGGCAGGATTTCGGCCAGCCCCATGACGCTGAGCTCATCCATATTGAAGCGGCTTTCCAGCCCCTCAGCCATCATCTGCGGCCCACCGATGCCGTCGAATGTCACCTTGGGGCAGAGCTCTTTCAGCCCCGCCATCAGCGCGCCGCCCAGCCGGTCGCCCGAAGGCTCGCCTGCCAGAATGAAGACTTTCATCCCGCGTCCCCCTCTCGGACCCAAAGCACCAATCCCAATTCATCGGCCAGCGCCACGCAGGCGTCACGCTCCAGCAACATCACGCCGCCCGCCTTGACCACCACGCCCGCCAGCCCCGCCGCATGGGCGGCGCGCAGCGTGTCGGGACCGATGGTCGGCAGGTCGATCTCACGGATTTGGCCGGTTTTCGGGCCTTTGCAAAGCACTGCGCGCGCGCCCTGTACCGCTTCTGGCAGGGTCGCAAGCAGGTGATCCGTGCCCCCAATGGTCTCAACCCCATAGACCTGTTCGCGCCCGATCACACAGGCCTGCCCGATGTCCAAGCTTGCCAACCCATCAAGCACCGCCGCGCCGCGCGCCGCATCCCGGCTCATCTGATCGTCGGGCAGCTCGCGGGACAGCACACCGCTGTCGGCCAGCAGGTCTGGGACGAGTTCATCGGCCCCGACCACCCGCAGGCCGTGATCTTCGAAAATCGTCTTGATCACCTCGAGCGCGCCATTGTCGCCCGCCGCAAGGGCGGCTTTGAACTGCGGCACCAAGGGCGCCGTGCGCATGTCGAGCTTGGCAGGATCGAGCGTAGGCCGGTCAATCGCACCGCAGAGGCAAACCTCGCGGATGCCAAGGCCCAGAAGATGCGCAAGCAGACTGCCCAAAGTCTCCAACCGAAAGGTCAGATCGGCCTTCAGCCCATCGGGCGCGCAGCCCTCATAGGCGCAGACCAAAGGCGGCACGTCCTGCGCCGCCGCCACCCGCGCGGGCAGGCCGCCGCGCCCGGCGATCAGCGCAAGGCTCATTTCGGCGTCAGGAAATGGCGGCCCGTGTCGGCCATGACGAAATCGACGATCTGGCGGACGTAATCGCTTTGCGTCTCGTCCCCCAAACGCCGCGCCCGGTCCGAGAATGTCCCCTCGCCCTGCGCCAGCATCTGGAACGCGGCCCTGAGCGCTGTGATGTCGCTGCGCGCCACGCCCGCGCGTTTCAGCCCAACGAGGTTCAGCCCGTCAAGATCACCGCGCGGCGCTTGCACGAGGCCGTAGGGGATCACGTCATTCGTCACCATGGTCACCGCGCCGATGATCGCACCCTGCCCGATCCGCACCCATTGATGAATGCCAGACAGCCCGCCGATGATCACGTCATCTTCAAGCACGCAATGCCCGGCGACGGCGGCGTTGTTCACCACGATCACGCGATTGCCAACAACAGCGTCATGGGCGATGTGACAGCCGGCCATGAAGAGCCCGTCATCCCCCACGCGGGTCACCCCGCCGCCGCCTTCGGTGCCGCAGTTCATGGTGACATGTTCGCGGATGCGGTTCCGCTCCCCGATGACCAGACGGCTGGCTTCGCCCTTGAACTTCAGATCCTGCGGAATTTCACCGATCACCGCGAAAGAGAAGATCACTGTGCCCGCGCCCACCTCGGTCCGGCCGGTGACGACGACATGGGATTTCAGCTCCACATCCGCCTTCAACACGACCCCGGGCCCGACCACGCAGAAGGGGCCGACGCGCGCCGAAGGGTCGATCTGCGCGCCCTCTTCGATCACGGCACTGGGGTGGATATTGCTCATGCCGCGTCCTGCGGAAGATCCAACATCGCCATGAACTCGGCCTCGGCGGCCATTTCACCCTCAACGGTGGCCACGCCGCCGAACTTCCAGATCTTCGCACCCGGCTTGCCGCGCAGGGTCTTGAGGTCCATCCGCAGCACATCGCCGGGGCCAACCTTGCGGCGGAACTTACATTTGTCGATGGACATGAAATAGATCAGCATGTCGCGGTCCTGCATGCCGAGGGCCGTGCCCACCATCACACCCGCAGTCTGGGCCATTGCCTCCACAATCGTCACGCCCGGCATGATCGGCGTGCCGGGGAAATGGCCCTGAAAATGCGGCTCGTTCATGGTGACGTTCTTATAGCCGACAGCACTCTCGGTGCCCGCGATCTCTTCGACCTTGTCGACCAGCAAAAAGGGATAGCGGTGCGGCAGGATGCGCTGGATCATTTGGATATCGGCGCGCAGCAGCTCTTCGGTCATGGACTGTCCTTTGTCTCAGAAGGTTGCTGAAGGGCTACCAATTCGGGCGGCTGGGGGCAAGCATCCCGGCGGGGGCGGCGCTTACTCGGAGTCCGTCAGCCCGCTGCCGATCGTCTCGTCCAGAAGCGCAATCGCCTCATCCGTGACCTCGATCGCGGAGGACGAGACAAAGACCCGACGCCGCTCCAGAATGACCGCCGCGTCGGAATTGCGCATCAACTGCTCAAGCACCGGGGCCGCAGCGGCCAGAAACCGCTCCCGCTCAAGGTCCAGCGCCTCGCTCAGCGCCCGGTTCTTCGCCGCCTGCTCTGCCCTTGTGCGCTGCACCTTTTCGTCAAAGGCATCGGCCAGCAGCCGGAACTGGGCCGGTTTCAGCTGAGAGCGTTTTTCGGTGAGTTCGCGTTCTTCCGCCTCAAGCGCCGCTTCGATCTCACGGTTCTCCGTGGCCAATTGCTCACTCTGGGCTTCGATCTCGCGGCTGACACGCTCGCCAAAGGCGCTGTCACGGAACAGCCGTTCGGAATCGATGGTCAGCACCGGGCTGATCACACCGCCCCCTGCGGGGGCGGCTGTATTTGTCTGAGGGTCCGCCACGGGCGCCTGCTGCGCGAGGCCGGGGGTGGCCCCGGCCAGCATCATCACCAAGGGGATGAAGGCGCGGCGCATGGGCTTAGAACGTGGTCCGCAGTGTGACCTCAAAGCTTTGCTCTTTGTCAAAGCTCTCTTTCTTCAGCGCGTCGGAGACGTTGAACTGAAGCGGGCCAAGCGGCGTGTCCCAGAAGACCGAGAAGCCGATCACATGACGGAACGAACCGCTTTCGCCGACGATGGTGCCGCCGGAGGTGTCCACATCGCTCAGATCCCACAGGTTGCCCACGTCGTAGAAGACGCCGCCGGTGATGCCATATTCCTCAGGCAGACCCAGCGGGAACTCGGCCTCGAAACGGGCCACGGCAAAAAGGTTGCCACCAAGCGCGTCGTCCACCCCGTTGCTCTGATCGCGCGGGCCGATGCCGCCCGGCTCAAAGCCGCGCATGATCGACGGGCCGAGGATAAAACGGTCAACCGCACGGTTGGTACCGCTGTTCCACGACAGCGCCCCGCCTTCGAGCGTGGCACGCAGGGTGACTTCCTCGTTAAAGATACGCTTCTCGCCCGCGACTTTGGCCGTGGTCTTGATATATTCGTTGTCCCCGCCAAGCCCGGCGAAGTCCTGCCCGAACTCGAACAGAACGCCCTGCGTCGGGTCCAGCCCGCTGCGACGGGTGTCATAGGTATAGGTGTAACCGACAGAGGAGGAGAAAAGCGCGCCCTCTGCGATTTCACTCGCGATGGTGGCGCTGTTGTCTTCGTCCTCCCGCTCCAGCATCTCGATCCCTTCGAGGGTATAGCGCGTCGACAGACGGCCATTCTCGCTGACCGGGAAGGTCAGGCTGGGCTGGAAGACCAGACGTTCGGTGTCATAACTGGTGTAGGAGGAATTGGTCTCGGCGTAGTCCAGCTTGAGGCCAAGAGCCACATCGCGGCCAAGGAAGCGCGGCTCGACAAAGGTCACGCCATAGCGGGTGGCATCCTCGGCGGTGGAGATCGACAGGTTCAACCGCTGGCCGCGCCCGAGGAAGTTTTCCTCTTGGAAGCTGACCGCCACACCGAAACCGTCGTTGTTAGAGAAGGAGCCGCCGAAGTTCAGCGAGCCTGTGGGCTGTTCCTCCACATCCACGTCGATCACGACCTGCTCAGGGCTTGAGCCTTGGCGGGCGTTGACCTCTGCCGTCTCGAAATACTGCAACGCGCGGATGCGTTCCGCTGCTTGGCGGATTTCGCGTGGGTTGAAGGGGTCACCCTCCACGCTGTCGAATTCGCGCCGGATCACGCGGTCAAGCGTGGTGGTGTTGCCTTCGATGTCGATCCGCTCAACAAAGATGCGCTCCCCACGGGAGAGCCTGTAGGTCACGTTGAGCGACAGATCGCGGTCATTGCGGTCGATCACCGGCTCGACCCGCAGGAAATCGACGCCATCGCGGATCGCTTGGCGCTCGATCCGGGCGATGTCATTCTCGATCAGGGTCGGGGAATAGATCACGCCGGGGCGGATCTTGAGCAGGTCGCGGTACACGGCGGCGTTCAGCCCCGGCACTTCGGACTCGACCGACACCTCGCCGAAACGGAACTGCTGCCCCTCGGTGATGTTATAGGCCACAAAGACACCATCACGCTCTTCGGTCAACTCGGCATTCACCGCCTCGGTGCGCATGTCGACATAGCCGCGCGAGAGGTAGAAATCCCGCAGCAACTGTTTGTCGGCCTCAACGCGCCCCTCGACATAGGTGTCGCGTTTGACCAAACGGCGGAACAGACCGGCCTGTTTGGTGCCAAGCACGCGGCGCAGGCGACGGTCGGAATAGACGCGGTTGCCGACAAAGCTCAGACGCTCGATCTCGACATTGTCGCCTTCGAAAATCTCGAACACCAGATCGACGCGGTTCTGGTCGCGGCGGATGATGCGCGGCTGCACGCGGGCCGACAGGCGCCCCTCGTTGCTATAAGCCTCCGCAATGGCGGCGGCGTCTTGCTCGGCTTGGCTGGGGTTGAACACCCGGCGCTCGGTCGACCCGATGAGCTCGGCCAGCATTTCGTCCTTGATGCGGCGGTTGCCTTCAAAGCTGACGCGGTTCAGCGTCGGCAGTTCGACCACCGTGATCACCAGCGTGCCGCCCTGCGGCTCAAGCGAGACGGATTCGAACAGACCCGAGTTTTGCAGGTTCTGATAGGCGTCGTTCAATTGACCACCCGTCACCGCCTGCCCGCGTCCGATACCCGCGCGGCGCGAAATGGCGCTGTCGTTGATCCGCTCGTTGCCGTCGATGACGACCGTGTTGAACTGATATTGCTGCGCCTGCGCTTGGCTGCCGGGCACGAGCCAAGCGACGGACAACATGACACAAAGCGATGCCCCCCGAAGGGTCTTGCCGACATTGCTGCGCTGCGCCCATTCGACGGGCATTCTGCCCTCGTTCCTCAGTCCCATTACACCGACCCGTTTTTTACGACATTGTTGTCAACCTGACTACGCAGGTTAACGGGGTTTGTCAAAAACAACGGCGGGAAAAATATACCATATCATGCGGCAAGTTGGGCCGGAATGACATGATGGGACAAGATCGTGTGAAACCGCCCGATCCGGGAGCTCGCAGCGGTCAGAGAGAGGCGACAAAGGCCCCTGCGGAGAGCGCCGCCGCGATGGCCGCGCCAAAGAACGCACGGTCCCAGTTCAGGTCCAAAAGCAGGCTCAGGCCGCGGTATGTTCCTTGCAAGACGTGCATTTTCGGTTCCTTCTAGGTGAAAGCGATCCCTAGCCGGAAATTGCGGCACGATTTTGTTCAATTATGGCCATTTCAAGGCATTGCGCCCTGCCAGTGACGGCAGGGCGCAGCGTCTCTTTCGATTTCAGCGGTGCGGAGCCCTTACGGACAGAACAGATCATTGCCGAGCGCGAAGAGCATCAAGGTCAGCACCAAGGCGATGCCGATGCTCATCAAAAAGCGCAGCGCGCCGTCGCTGGGCGGTTTGCCGGTCACCGCCTCATAGGCGTAGAACACCAGATGCCCGCCGTCCAAAGCCGGGATCGGGAAGAGGTTCAGCAGGCCGACCGCCGTGCTCAGCACCGCGATGAAATAGATGAAGGACTGCGCCCCTTGGCTTGCCATCGCGCCCGAGGTCTGGGCGATGCCCACCGGGCCGCTGAGGTTGCAGGTGCTGATATTGCCCACGATCATCTCACGCAGGCCCGAGATCGACCCGGTGATGATGCGCCAGGTGTTGTCCAAACCGGTGCCAAGCGCCTCGCCCACGCCGGGGGTATCGGTCGCAGGCACGAAGGCCATGCCGCCAACGATGCCAATGCGCAGGTTCTGTTTGAAACTGCCATCGGGCTGCGGCTCATCCGTGGCTTTGGGGACAAGAGTGAAAGGCAGGGTCTCGCCATCGCGCCAGACGGTCAACTCCTGCGGGGCCCCTTCGGAGGCTTCGACCACCTCTTTCAATTCCCCAAAGGCCACGATCTCTTGCCCATTCACCGCGGTGATCACATCGCCGCTGCGCAGACCAGCCTCTTGCGCCGCCGATTGTGGGGCGACATTGCTGACCAGCGGCGGCATCAGATAGGGGCCGGGCACGGTCAGTTCTTCGCCATCGCGGGTGATGTCATAGCTCAGAACCGCTTCCTGCGGCAGGTTGGTCAGGAAATCGCCATAGCCTTCCCCGGCAGAGAGCGAGGGCACCGGGGTGCCTTCGACCGCGCGCAGAACATCGCCCGGAGCCAACTCATAGGCATCACTCGGCAGCGCGCGCAGCTCGCCCACGGTCAGCGGATCACGGGCGGTGCCCGCTGTCATCGCCACAGCGAAGAAAATGATGATCGACAGGGCAAAGTTGAACACCGGCCCCGCCGCCACGGTCAGCGCACGGGCATAGAGCGGCGCGCCGTGCATCGTGTGACGCAGCGCCTCGGGGTTGTCGGCGAGCGCTTCCATCGCGGTCTCATCCTTGCCGGATGCCGCATTGGAATCGCCTGCGAATTTCACATAGCCGCCAAAGGGCAGCAGCGCGAACTGCCAGCGCGTGCCGCGTTTGTCGACGCGCGAGAACAGCACCGGGCCGAAGCCGAGACTGAAGACATCCGCCTTGATCCCGGTCCAACGGCCAACAATGTAATGCCCGTATTCGTGGATCGCCACGATCACCGACAGCGCCACGACAAAGGCCAGTATCGTCCAGATCAGCCCGCCGAACTCCGGCAAAAACCCCATGATGTCCAACGTGCTACCCTGCCCTTTTCTGAATTGCGGCCTCTGCCGCCTTGCGTGCGAGATGGTCCGCCTGCGCCACCAGTTCAAGTGTCATGTCGTCGCGGCCCTGCGCGGCCTCTTCGGCGCGGCGCTCCAACACCTCTTCGACGATCTCGGCCATCTGCGTGAAGCGCAACCGCCCGTCGATGAACCCATCAAGCGCCACTTCTTTGGCCGCGTTGAAAACCGCGCCCGTCAGACCGCCCGCCGCCATAACGTCCCGCGCGAGGCGCAGTGCGGGCCAGCGGGCATCATCGGGGGCGGTAAAATCGAAACGCCCGATCTTGGTCAGATCCAGCCGCTCAACCGGAACATGCCCGCGCGCGGGGTGGTGCAGCGCATAGCCGATGGCATGGCGCATATCCGCGGGGCCGACATGGGCCATCAGCCCGCCGTCGCAAAAGCCTACCAGCGCATGGATCATCGACTGCGGATGCACCAGCACTTCGATCGCCTCGGGGGAGACGCCGAAAAACTCCCGCGTTTCAATGACTTCCATTGCCTTGTTGAACATCGACGCCGAGTCTATGGTGATGCGCTGCCCCATGTCCCAGTTGGGATGGCTTGAGGCTTGATCAAGCGTCGCGTTGGCGAGGTCTTCCAGCGGCCAATCGCGAAACGCGCCGCCGCTGGCAGTGATGATGACACGCTCAACCGCGGCCATGTCTTCGCCGACCAGCGCCTGAAACACGGCGGAATGTTCGCTATCGACCGGCAGGATCGTCGCGCCGTGGCGCGCGGCCTCGCCCATCATCAGCGCCCCGGCGCAGACCAGCGATTCCTTATTGGCCAGGGCCAGCGTGCCACCTTGGCGCAGCGCCGCCAGCCCCGGTGCCAGCCCCGCCGCACCGATGATCGCCGACATGGTCCAATCCGCCGGGCGCGATGCGGCCTCGGTGATCGCCTCGGCCCCTGCTGCGGCTTCGACAGCGCTGCCACTGAGCGCATCGCGCAGATCATCCAGCAGGTCTTCACGCGCGGTGACGGCCACATCGGCCTTCAGCGCAATGGCGTCCTTAGCCAATTGCGCGATATTGCCCGCGCCGGTCAGGGCCACGACCTCATAGGCGTCGGGCGCGCGGCGGATCAGGTCAATCGTGTTCTGACCGATGGACCCGGTCGCCCCCAGTATCGAAATCTTGCGCGGCATAGCGGGTCAGTTCACACCCGGCGGGAAACCGATCAGCGGCCCGACGATCAGCAAGAAGACGGCGGCGCCCAGCATCCCGTCAAAACGGTCCAACAGACCGCCATGGCCGGGGATCAGCGCCGAGCTGTCTTTGACGCCCATCTTTCGCTTCATGCCCGACTCCGCCATATCGCCCATCTGAGAGGCCATCGACAGGGCCACCGAGATGCCGACGAGTTGCAGGCCAAAGCCCGTGTTGAACGAGAAAATCAGCCCGACAACAGCCGCCCCGACCCAGCCCGAGGCGGTGCCAGACCATGTTTTCTTGGGGCTGACCTTGGGCCAGAATTTGGGCCCGCCGATGGCGCGGCCTGCGAAATAGCCCACCACATCGGTCACCACGACCACCAGCACCAGCCACATCAACCAGCCAAAACCCATGTCATCGCGCAGCTGGATCAGGCCAAAGCCCGCCAGCAGGATCAGCGCGGTAAAACTCATGTAAAGCGTGCGATTGGCGCTCAATAGTGCAAAGCCCGCCAGCGCCGGAGCCAGCAAAAGCGGCAGGCCAAAGCCCACCGGCAGATAGACCGAGGCCAGCACCGCCGCCGCGGTCACCAGCCCCAATTGCCAAGCCGCCGCTTGCCCCTGCCCGCGCAGCATGCCGACCAATTCCCAAACCATCATGCCGCAGATCAGCGCCACCAGCAGATGAAAGACGGTGCCGCCCAACCAGATGCCCAACAGACCGATCAGGATCATCGCACTGGCCGATAGCATACGGGCGCGTAGGTCGGACCATTGTTCAGGTGATTTCATCGCAGCTTTCCTCAGGTCTTGACCGCACCGAACCGCCTGTCACGCCCGCCATAGGCGACGCAGAGCCGGGCGAATTCCTCGCGGGTGAAATCCGGCCACAGCGTGTCGATGAACTCATATTCCGCATAGGCCGATTGCCACAGCAGAAAGTTCGAAATCCGCGCCTCGCCGCTGGTGCGGATCACCAAATCGGGGTCGGGCAACACATGGGTATCGAGGTAGCGCGGCAGGGTCTCTTCGTCCACCGAGTCAGGGTCGAGCTTGCCGCTGGCGACATCTTGCGCCAAGCGATGCGTGGCGCGGGCCACCTCATCGCGGCCGCCATAATTGAGCGCGATGGTCAGATTGATGCGGGTGTTATGGGCGGTATGGGCCTCAAGCTCTCCCATGAGCTTGATCAGCTTGTCATCCAGCCGGTCACGATCCCCAATGAACCGCACCCGCGCGCCATAGTCGCTAAGGCTGCGCATTTCCTTGGAAATATAGCGCCGAAACAGAGACATAAGCCCCGCCACTTCGACCTGCGTACGCTTCCAATTCTCGGTCGAGAAAGCAAAGATCGTCAGATATTCGACCCCCACATCGGGGCAGCATTCGACGATCTCGCGCACGCGTTTGGCCCCGGCGTGATGCCCAAAAAGCCGGGGCCGCCCGCGTTGGGTGGCCCAACGGCCATTGCCATCCATGATGATCGCCACATGGCGTGGCCCGCCGGGTATCGTTTGGGGCTGAATTTCGGCGGTGCTCATGTCTCGACCTTTTTCTTTCAAGTTCTGTCTCCCTGCGTCTTGGCGGGGTCAGACTTGCATGATTTCGGCCTGTTTCGTCTCAAGCTGTTCATCAATGAGCGTGATGAAACGGTTGGTCAGATCCTGCACTTCGCCTTCCCAGATTTTCTGGTCGTCCTCGGACATGGCGCCGTCGTTCTTGGCCTTCTTGATCTGGTCCATCCCGTCGCGGCGGATGTTGCGGATCGAAACGCGCGCGTGTTCTGCATACTGCCCGGCAACCTTGGTCAACTGGGTGCGGCGCTCTTCGTTCAGCTCGGGGATCGGCAGCATGATGATGGTACCATTAAGCTGCGGATTGATGCCCAGTCCGCTTTCGCGAATGGCCTTCTCAACCTTGCCGACGAGACCCTTGTCCCAGACGTTGATCGTGACCATGCGCGGCTCAGGCACATTGACGGTGCCGACTTGGTTCACCGGGGTCATCTGGCCGTAAGCCTCGACCATCACCGGCTCCAGCATGGAGGCCGAGCCACGCCCCGTGCGCAGCGATGCGAACTCGGTCCGAAGCGACGCAATCGCGCCGTTCATCCGCCGTTCAAGATCATCGGTATCGAGCATAAATTCGTCTGACATGGCGAGCCTGCTTGTTGTTTCCTTGCGTTACGGCTTTCTAACGGTGGCGCGGCGCTTTCACAACTGCCCATTGTTGCGCCACCATACGCGCCCCGCGCCCCTGTTGTGAGAGACGCGGGCGGCATCAGGTCAATCGCCCCGCCGTGGGGCGATGCCTTGGAATGCGGGTCGGAATTACCCGACGCGGGTATAGGTGCCCTGCCCCGCCAAGATACCTTGGAAGCCGCCCGGCTCATCCAGCGAGAAGACGATAATCGGCAGGTTGTTGTCCCGCGCCAGCGCGATGGCAGAGGCGTCCATCACGCCGAGCCGCTTTTGCAGCACGTCGTCATAGCTCACCAGATCATAGCGTTTCGCATCGTCGAACTTGGCCGGGTCTTTGTCATAAACACCGTCGACCTTGGTGCCCTTGAAGATCGCCTCGCAGGACATCTCATTGGCGCGCAGGGTCGCGGCGGTGTCGGTGGTGAAATAGGGGTTGCCGGTGCCCGCGGCAAAGATGCAGACCCGCTTCTTCTCAAGGTGGCGCACGGCGCGGCGGCGGATATAGGGCTCGGCCACTTCGTTCATGGTGATCGCGCTGATCACGCGGGTGTGGATGCCCAAGCCTTCGAGTGCCGATTGCATCGCCAGCGCGTTCATCACGGTGGCGAGCATCCCCATGTAATCCGCCGTGGTCCGCTCCATCCCCTGCGCCGAGCCTTGCAGCCCGCGGAAGATGTTGCCGCCGCCGATCACCATGCAGATCTCGACGCCGAGGCTGTGCACCGATTGCACCTCACGGGCGATGCGTTCGACGGTTGGCGGATGCAGACCATAGCCGAGGTCACCCATCAGCGCCTCCCCGGAAATCTTTAGCATCACGCGGTTAAAGGAGACTTGGGGGGTGTCTTGGGACATCGGGCACACCTTACTATTTCACCAACCGGGGGAGATTTAAGCCTTGCGGCGGTGAAGGGTTTTCATTTCGCGCCAAAATGTCGCAAATACGCCCAAGGTTCAATGCGGGACGTAAGGAAGACGCAAAGAAATGCCGGATATTCCCAATGCCCAGATGGACGCCCTGTTGCAAGACTTACCGCCCGAACGGCCGGTGTTGATCGCCGGGCCGACTGCCAGTGGCAAATCCGCCCTTGCCCTCGCCATTGCCGAGGCGCAGGGCGGTGTGATCGTCAATGCCGATGCCAGTCAGGTCTACGCCCCCCTGCGCATCATCAGCGCCCGCCCCTCGCCCGAGGAAGAGGCCCGCGCGCCGCATCTGCTTTATGGTCATCTGGCCGAAGATGCGCCCTATTCCACCGGCCATTGGCTGCGCGAGGTGGCCCCGCTGTTGGGCGGCGATCAGCGGGTGATCATCACCGGGGGCACCGGGCTTTACTTCTCTGCCCTGACGCAGGGGCTGGCCGAGATTCCGGCCACCCCGGTAGAGGTGCGCGCCCAAGGCGACGAGATGGCGCTCGAAGACCTGTTGGCCGGGCTGGATGCCGAGACCGCCGCAGGCCTCGACCAACGCAACCGCGCGCGGGTGCAGCGCGCTTGGGAAGTGTGGCAGGCCACCGGGCGCGGCCTGTCGGACTGGCAGCGCGACACCGGCGCACCGCTTTTGCCGCTGGCGGACTGTCTGCCGATCGTCTTCGATGTCGAGCGGGATTGGCTGAACGCCCGCATCGCACAGCGCTTTGACCTGATGCTCGAGCAAGGCGCCTTGGAAGAGGTCGCCGCCCTTCGCCCGCGCTATGACCCATCCCTGCCCGCCCATCGCGCCATCGGCGTGCCGGAACTGATCCGCCACCTCGACGGCGACTGGCCGCTGCACCGCGCCCGCGAGGCTGCCGTGGTCGCCACCCGCCGTTTCGCCAAACGGCAGCGCACTTGGATGCGCAGTAAGATGGCAGATTGGCAGCGGGTCACGCCGGAATAGCCGCCGAGCGGGCGGAATTTCTTGCGTTATCCCAACCCTCCGCTAGCCTGACGTTGAAGATTGCCCTTGTAAGGTTTCCATTTCTCAACGAAAGCGCCGCGTGCCCGAGACAGAGATTCAGACCCAGACCTTGGCCCAGGTTTCGGCGGGGCAAGACTGGCGGCTGACCCTCGCGCACGACCGCGACCACCATCTTTTGATCTGGATCACCCGGGGCCAAGGGCGGCTGCTGCTCGACGGCCAACGCCGCGGCATCAGCCCGCATAACGCGCTTTGGATACCGGCGCGGTCGCTCTTCGCGCTGGAGCTGGGCTATCAATGTCTGGGCCATGCGGTGCTGATCCCCAAAGACAGTGACGAAAGCCTGCCCGAGACCCCGCGCCAATTGCGCATCCGCGACGGGGCGGCACAATCGGAGATCGCAACCCTCATCGAACAGACCCAACGGGAGGTCCAACAGGCCCGCCCCCTGCACCAAGATGCGCTCAAAGCGCAGGTGGCGCTGATGTCGGTCTGGCTGCGCCGCCAGATCATGGCAGAGACGCATACCGCCCCCCGGCCCAAGGCAGGCGACAGGCTGAGCGCGCGGTTCTGCGCCTTGGTCACTCAAGACGCCCCCAAGGGCACCAGCATGGCCGAACACGCCGCAGCTCTTGGCGTGACCCCAACCCATCTGACCCGCGCCGTGAAAGCGGCCACCGGCAAATCCGCCGCTGACCTTCTGACCGAGCGCAGTTGCCATGCCGCCCGTCGCCTGTTGGCCGAGACCGATCACACCGCTGCCGAGATCGCCGCCACCTTGGGCTTCGGCTCTGCCGCCTATTTCACCCGTTTCATGCAACAGCACAGCGGCCTGCCCCCCAGCAAACTGCGCTGAGAGCCGGGCCGAAATGTCGCTTTCAGACCCTCAGCATGTCGCAAAAACTCCTCCAAACTCCTCAGCCGAATGTTGACGCGCGAGTGATTTCCGTGCCTCATGGCTGAACCGCTCCGCACAGGGGCGGGGCAATGGACACGCGCAGGCTGCCAGAAAGACCGCCAAAAGGTCTTCGGCACCCCAGCGCAACAAGGCAGAGAAAACCTGCCGCGAACAGAACCGGCGCCCCCAAGGCGCCGCACCAATTAAAAAGGCCAAAAGGCCGCATCGTCGGGCCAAGTCACCGCCCGACCCTGCTACAGGGGACCACATGGGACTATTCATTTTGCGCCGGCTGGGTGTGATGTTGCTGACGGCGCTTTGCCTGACGTTCATCGTGTTCTGGCTGACCAATCTCTATCCGAACCTCGAAAAACTCGCCAAGACCCAAGGCAACTTTCGCATGTCGGACGAAGCCGTGGCCAGCTACCTCGATGACCGCGGCTACCTACAGCCCACGGTCGACAAGTTCGGCGAATGGCTGGGCGTGCTGCCCGGCTGGGTCACCGAAGGCGAGACGCCCGAGGAAACCTTTGGCCGCTGTTTCGCCCCCGGCACCCCGGAGGAGGACCGCCCCACCCGCTGCGGCATCCTGCAAGGCGATTGGGGGTTCTCGACCGTCTTCAAAGAACCCGTGGGCGAAACGGTGCTGACCCGTCTGGCGCTCACTGGCAAGCTGATGCTCTGGGTGCTGGTGCTGATGGTCCCCTCGGCGCTGATCGTCGGCGTGCTGGCGGGGATGCGCGAAGGCTCCAAGCTCGACCGCTCGCTCTCCACCTTCTCCATCGCCACCACGGCGACGCCTGAATATGTCTCGGGCGTGATCTTCATCGCGGTGCTGGCGTCCTCGCGCTTTGGCCTATCGCCGCTGCTGGCCGAATGGGGCTGGATCGACAGCAAGACACTGTTTCTGGGCTCGGCCACCTCGGCCATGAAAGATGCGAACTTCTGGAACTTCTTTCTGCCGGTGCTGACCATCTCGCTCTACGGCATGGGCTATATCGCGCGGATGACGCGGGCCTCTATGACCGAGGTGATGACCGCGCAATATATCCGCACCGCGCGGCTTAAGGGCGTGAAATTCTCAGAGATCGTGCTGAAACACGCGCTGCGCAACGCGCTCATTGCGCCCTTCACCGTCATCATGCTGCAAATCCCGTGGCTCTTGAACGGCGTGGTGATCGTCGAGACCCTGTTTAACTACAAGGGCTTCGGCTGGCTTCTGGTGCAGGCGGCGGCCAATAACGACATCGAACTGCTGCTGGCGGTCTCGGTCGTGTCGGTGATCGTCGTCCTCGTGACGCAGCTGATCTCGGACATCGGCTATGTTTTCCTCAACCCGCGCATTCGCATTTCTTAACGGAGCTTGGACATGGAACCTTTGACATGGACCGGGTCGCTTGCGGGGCTCAACATCATCTTCCTCGGGCTTACGGTGCTTCTGGCCTTGGCCGTAGCGGTGCAGATCGTCGTTTCCTTCTTTCCCGCCAGTGAGGCACGCCAGATCAACCCGGATGGCACCGTCGCCCGGCAAGGCGGGCTGGCGGGCGGGGTGAACCGGGCGGTGATCCTGCTCTTTGCGCTGCTGATCCTCGTCCTGCTGATCTATATCATCGCAGGCGCCTTCATGGGGCCGCAGGCGGGCATCATCGGCGGCATGTCGCAGCAGATGCTGCCCGTGTGGATCGCGCTGATCCTGACCTTCGCGCTCTCTATCCACTTCAAGCGGCGGCTCGGCCTTTACGGCAAGCTGTTTGACAGCACCGTCGGCATGATCGGTTTCGCTATCGTCATGTTCTGGGTCTACACCGGCATCTTCGGCGGGCTGTTCGATCTGTTGGTGACGCATGACAGCCTCAGCCAGACCTCGGGGATGAAGAACAAACTGCCCGGCACGCCCCTGCGCAGCCCGGATGAAGGCGAATACCCTTGGTTCCTTTTGGGCGGTGACAACCTTGCCCGCGATGTCTTTTCCCGGCTGATCAAAGGGTCTTGGGTCGTGGTGCAGATCGCGCCGATGGCGACGCTCTTTGCCTTTATGGTGGGGATCACGCTGGGCCTGCCTGCGGGCTACTATGGCGGGCGGTTGGATACGGTGCTGAGCTTTCTGGCGAACCTGATCCTCGCCTTCCCAGTAATCCTGCTGTTCTACCTTCTGGTCACGCCCGAGATCGTGCTCACCGGCATCCCGAACTACATGGCGGTCTTCCTATTTATCTTCCCGCTGATCTTCCTCGCCGTGCTGTTGAACGCGCGCTACTACACGCAACCTTCGTTCCGCACGCCGCTTCTGATCGTGGTGCTGGGGGTGGTCGGCTGGCTCTACCTGTCGCTGGTCTCCACCGACGGGGCGATCGTGGCGACAGACAGCTACCGCATTCCGGGCCTGCCCGGCATGATCGACCTTTTCGACATCGACCCCGGCGTGCTGGTGGTCTTTGTCTCGGTGGTCTTCGTGAACTCGCCCACGGTGTTCCGCATCGTGCGCGGCTTGGCACTCGACATCAAAACCCGCGACTACGTCGCCGCCGCCCAGACCCGTGGCGAAGGCCCGTGGTATATCATGCTGTGGGAAATCCTGCCCAATGCGCGCGGGCCGCTGATCGTCGATTTCTGCCTGCGCATCGGTTATACCACGATCCTTTTGGGCACGCTGGGCTTCTTCGGCCTCGGGCTAGAGAGCGAGAGCCCCGATTGGGGCAGCACGATCAACGCGGGCCGCCGCCTGCTGTCGCTCTACCCGCATGCCGCTATCGCGCCTGCGCTGGCGCTGCTAAGCCTCGTGCTGGGTCTGAACCTCTTGGCCGATGGCCTGCGCGAAGAATCCCTGCGCGACTAAAAAACATCCTCCGGGGGGCCAGCCTCCCGGCCCCTTTTGATCCCCCGACTGGGAGAGCCAAATGCCAAAGACTGATTACGACGGTCCCATTCTTGAGATCAACAACCTGTCGATCTCCTTCTTCACCCGTTTGCGAGAGATTCCCGCCGTGATGGATTTCTCTGTCAACGTCCAACCGGGAGAGGCCGTGGGGCTGGTGGGCGAGAGCGGCTGCGGCAAATCCACCGTGGCGCTGGGCGTGATGCAGGATCTGGGTCGCAATGGCCGGATCGTCGGCGGCTCCATCAAGTTCAAAGGCCGCGACCTGAGCGAGATGAGCCCCGAAGAGCTGCGCGACATTCGCGGCAGCGAAATCGCGATGATCTACCAAGAGCCGATGGCGAGCCTGAACCCCGCCATGCGGATCGGCAAGCAGCTGATGGAAGTGCCGATGATCCACGCCGGCATGTCCGAGAAGGAAGCCTATGCACGGGCCCTGCAAGTGGTCACGGACGTGAAACTGCCCGACCCCGAGCGCATCCTGAAGGCCTATCCGCACCAGCTTTCGGGCGGGCAACAGCAACGTATCGTCATTGCCATGGCGCTGATGTCCGAACCCTCGCTGCTGATCCTCGATGAACCGACGACCGCCCTCGATGTTACCGTTGAGGCCGCGGTCGTCGAACTGGTGAAGGATTTGGGCAAGAAATACGGCACCTCGATGCTGTTCATCTCGCACAACCTCGGGCTGGTGCTGGAAACCTGCGACCGGATCTGCGTGATGTATTCGGGCGAAGCGGTCGAGAAAGGCTCGATCGAGGATGTCTTTGACGAGATGCAGCACCCCTATACGCAGGCGCTGTTCCGTTCGATCCCGCTGCCGGGGGCCGACAAGAACGCGCGGCCCCTGAAGGCCATTCCGGGCAATTTCCCCCTGCCCCACGAGCGCCCGCCGGGCTGCAACTTCGGCCCGCGCTGCGACTATTTCGTCCGTGGCCGCTGCGACGCCGCGCCGATCCCGATGGAGAGCGTGCCCGGCAACGACCGGCATGAGACCCGCTGCATCAGGTTTCAGGAAATCGACTGGCAAGCGCCCTTGGATCTGGCCGAGGTCAAGGAAAAGAGCGATGTCGGCGAGGTCGTCCTCAAGATGGACAAGCTCAAGAAATACTACCAAGTCGCGGCCAATGCCATGTTCGGCGGCGGCAATACCAAAGTGGTCAAAGCCAATGAATCCCTAAGCTTCGAGGCCCATGAAAGCGAAACCCTCGCCATCGTGGGCGAGTCGGGCTGTGGCAAGTCCACATTCGCCAAGGTGCTGATGGGGCTAGAGACGGCGACCGAGGGGCATATCTACCTCGACGGGCGGGACATCGGCGGCGTGCCGATTGATGACCGCACGACCAAGAACGTGGCCGATGTGCAGATGGTGTTTCAAAACCCCTTCGACACGCTCAACCCCTCGATGACCGTGGGGCGGCAGATCATCCGCGCCTTGGAGATTTTCCGCATCGGCAAGAATGAGAAAGAGCGCCGCCAGCGCATGCTCGAACTGCTCGATCTGGTGAAACTGCCCCGCGAATTCGCAGGCCGGATGCCGCGCCAACTCTCGGGCGGGCAAAAACAACGCGTCGGCATCGCCCGCGCCTTTGCCGGGGATGCGCGGATCGTGGTGGCGGACGAGCCGGTCTCGGCACTCGACGTGAGCGTACAGGCCGCGGTCACCGACCTGCTGATGGAGATCCAGCGCGAGCAGAAGACGACGCTTTTGTTCATCTCCCACGACCTTTCGATCGTGCGCTATCTCTCGGACCGGGTGATGGTGATGTATCTGGGCCATGTGGTTGAACTGGGCGACACCGGTCAGGTCTTTGCCCCGCCCTATCACCCCTATACCGAAGCGCTGCTGAGCGCGGTGCCGATTGCCGATACCAAGGTGAAAAAGAAACACATCGTGCTGGAAGGCGACGTGCCTTCAGCAATGAACCCGCCCCCGGGCTGCCCTTTCCAGACGCGCTGCCGGTGGAAGTCGCAGGTGCCCGGCGATCTGTGCGAACGCGAGGTGCCGCCGATGGTGACCATGGCCGACGGCCTTCAGATCAAATGCCACCTCTCCGCCCAGCAATTCGCCGAGATGGAGCCGGTGATCGAGACAGGCACGGCGGCGGAATGAGAAAAGGCGTGGTTCCGAAGAACCACGCCTCATGCCTCAGGCTATCTAAGGGGGAACGACCTGAGGTTATGACGATCCGGCTTGCACGGCCAAATCAAACCCGGATTTAGGGATCAACGGGCGAACCGGCAGTGTTCACATTGGCCAGACCTTCGGCGACAACGTCAGCGAAGGTAGAGACGAGCGCTACATAGAACTCAGTCTCGGACGGCTGCACGTTGACATAGCCTTCGGGCGCGATCTCATCGCCGCTGTAGGCAGAGATCATCACCGGGAAGCTCAGGCCCGCGTTGTCACCGGTGGGGCTTGTAATATCAACAACGCCTTCCAACTCGTTGAATTCCTTACTGTCGGGCAGCATGGTCGCGCCGTTCAGAGAGATTTTGCGGATGTCGATCTTGATCTGCGGATCGGAGCCATCGCTGCTCATCGGCACGCGCTCTGCCACTTCGGCGCGCAGGTCTTCTTCCAGATCAGGATAGAAATCCATGGCATTGCTGTCTGCCGCGGCGGAGACAGAGGATTCGACGTCGATTTTCGAGACCATGATCTTGTCATCGGCGAAGGCAGAGCCGCTCAGCGCGATAACGCTTACACCAGCGGCAAGGGCGATGTTTTTCATATTCGTCAGCATGTCGTTCTCCTTTGATCTTTCCTCTCTGCGGCGAGAATGCCCCGCTGCAAAGTTTCTGATCAGAGAACACCACGATTGCCCCGGCGGTTCCCAAGGGGGCCGATGCCAGACGGGCTTGGGGGGGTGAAAATAGGCGGACAAACGCCCAAGCGCAGCGCTCACCCCATAAATATCAGTGACTTAACTGCCCGTGATCACTTTAACGTAATTGCGGGTTTCCTTGTAGGGCGGGATGCCCCCGTATTTCTTCACCGCCCCCGGCCCCGCGTTATAGGCGGCCAGCGCCAGCTCCCAACTGCCGAAAGCGCGGTACTGCATCTTGAGGTAACGCGCCCCGCCTTCGAGGTTTTGCACCGGATCGGCGGGATCGACACGCAGCGCCCGCGCGGTCTGCGGCATCAACTGCGCCAGCCCCATCGCCCCCTTGTGCGACAACGCCTTGGGGTTCCACCCGCTTTCCTGCTGCACCAGCCGCAAAAACAGATCGACCGGGATGCCATGGCGCGTGGCCGCTGCGCGGGCATGCGTTAGAAAGGCCCCTTTGTAAGACCCGTTGTATTTCGGCACGTCCCATTTCGTCGGGGTGACGACCTTTGGCGGTTGCAGCCGCACGGAGGCGGAATATTGTTTGGATGCCCGATTATCGAGGATGCTTTTCTGCGAGGCAAAGAGCCCCGCGCGGTTCTTGCTGGCGAACATATCGGCAGCCGCTGGTACTGCCCCCATCGCGATGATTCCGGCTGCCGTCAAACTCACCGCGGCCAGACCGGCCAAAAGTCCCGTCTTTCGCATATCTGCCCCCTGCCGTTGCATTGCACGTAGTATACTTAAATGCGCCCCTTCTACCAGCCCCCGAAATCCCGGCCATTTCGCGGGCCGTGGCGATGGACTGCGGGATGGAAAGCCGGTGTCATCCGGCGAACAAGCACGATATAAACAGCCGAATTGGGCGCGCTCGGATTCGCGCCCGACGCAATGACACAGCAATGACAAACGAGGGGGCAAGATGGCCGGCTCAGTGAACAAAGTGATCCTTATCGGCAACCTCGGGCGCGACCCCGAGGTGCGGTCGTTCCAGAACGGCGGCAAAGTGTGCAACCTGCGCATCGCCACCTCGGAGACATGGAAAGACCGCAACACCGGTGAGCGCCGCGAGAAGACCGAATGGCATTCGGTGGCGATCTTTCAAGAAGGGCTCGTCCGCGTGGCCGAGCAATACCTCAAGAAGGGCTCCAAAGTGTATATCGAGGGCCAGTTGCAGACCCGCAAATGGCAGGACCAATCGGGCGCAGACCGCTATAGCACCGAAGTCGTGTTGCAAGGCTTCGGCGGCACGCTGACCATGCTCGACGGTCCCGGCGGCGGCTCCGGCGGTGGTGGTGGTGGTGGCGGCGGCTACGGTGGTGGCGGCGGTGGCGGCTACGGCGGTGGCGGCAACGACTACGGCGGCGGCTATGACAGCGGCCCGTCCTCTTCGGGCGGCGGTGGCGGCGGCGGCAGCCGTGATCTGGACGACGAGATCCCGTTCTAAACCCTATGCGACTTGGGGCGGGGCGCTGTTGCGCCCTGCCCAACCTTTGCGAACGCGGCTATGAGAAACCCTTAACCGCGCCGCAGTAGACCTTTCCCCATCGCGATACCCGCCGGGCAATCATCCGTTCGGCAACAGGATCAGAGGCGCCCCATGCGGGCGCCATGTCAAGACGTCAAGACATGCAGGGTGACGCATGTCTCAAACATCCGATTTGGCGGCGCCGCCCTTTTTATACGGCTCCACAATAGCTTAGAGAATTAAGTTAAACCGCCGGGCCCCACCCGCCGCGGGTCATTGCCTTGCGCTCAATGCATCCCGCAACAGCGCCAGCACCTGCTCGTTCTCTACCTCAGCGCCCGCAAAGGCCTGCCCGATGCCGCGCGCCAGAACAAAGCGCAAACGGCCATCGACCACCTTTTTATCCTGCCCCATCAGCCGCAGCAGTTCCTCGGCTTCAGGCAGATCACCGGGAATGTCGCGCAGGTCGGTCTTCATGCCCATCTGAACCAAATGGGCGCGCAGACGGCTTGGGTCTTCCTGCGGGCAAAGCCCCAGCCGCGCGGAAAGCTCAAAGGCGAGCGCACAGCCAATCGCCACCCCTTCGCCATGCAGCAGCCGGTCGGAATAGCCCGTCGCCGCCTCAAGCGCATGGCCGAATGTATGGCCAAGGTTCAAAAGCGCACGGTCGCCCTGCTCTGTCTCGTCGCGCTCCACAATATCGGCTTTCATCTGAACCGACCGCCGCACCGCTTCGATCCGGGCGGCCATATCGCCCGCCGCGAGGGCTGGGCCCTGCGCCTCCAGCCAATCAAAGAACGCGGCATCGCCGAGTAGCCCGTATTTTACTACTTCGCCATAGCCGGCAAGGAAATCCCGGTTGGGCATGGTGCCCAACACCTCGGTATCCGCCAGCACGAGGCTGGGCTGATGGAAGGCCCCGATCAGGTTCTTGCCTTGGCCCGCGTTGATCCCGGTCTTGCCGCCCACCGAACTGTCGACCTGCGCCAAAAGAGAGGTGGGGATCTGCACGAAACGCACCCCGCGCCGCAGCACGGCGGCGGCGAAACCCACCAGATCACCGATCACCCCGCCGCCAAAGGCCACGACGATATCGCCGCGCTCCACCTGCTCATCAAGCAGCCAGTCCACGCAGCGCTGAAGACTGGCCCAGTCCTTGGTCCCCTCGCCGGGGGCGAGTTCCAGTGCAGACATCGCGATGCCCTCGGCGGCCAATCCCTCCCGCAAGGATTGCAGATGCAATGCGGCTACACGGCTTTCGGTGATGACGGCCACCCGCTTGCGGCGCAGCAGCGGCGCGATCAGCGCGCCTGCATCCCCCAGCAAGCCCGGCCCGATAACCACGTCATACTCCCGCCCCGGCAGGGCGACGGAAACCGTCTCACGCATCCAATCTCTCCAAAACATCGGGCCTTGTCAGCAGCTTGTCGATCACCCGGTTGGCCATGGCGTCAATCGACAGGCGCGGATCGCAGCGCACTGAAAGATCAGCCAGCCGGTAAAGCGGCACCCGGTCGCGATAAAGCGCGGCCAGCGTCGCCTTGGGATCAGCCGTGCGCAGCAGCGGACGGCTGTCCTTATAGCGCACCCGGTTCCACAGCAGCTCCAAATCCGCATCGAGCCAGAGCGCCACGCCGTAGGCCGCGATATTGTCGCGGTTCACCTCGGCCAAAAACGCCCCACCGCCGGTGGATAGGATGCAACGTTCCTCCGCCAAAAGCCGCGCGATCACCTCGGTCTCGCGCTTGCGAAAGAACGGCTCCCCGTCGCGGGTAAAAATCTCGGGCACGCTGAGATTGGCCGCTGCTTCGATCTCCGCATCGCTGTCCAGGAAAGGCGCGCCCAGTTTGGCCGAGACCGCACGCCCCACCGCCGTCTTGCCCGCGCCCATCATGCCAACCAGCGCCACCGTCTTGTTCAGACGGTAGCGGGGCGGCGTTTCTTCGCCATCGGTCATGCTGTGCTTAATTCCGCTCATTTTTCTCTGAATGACGTGATCTTGCCGAAAAGGCCATATATAGTTTGGCAAAATAGCAGAATTCCGGGCAGGCATAAATCATGGGTAAACTTTTCAAGCTTTTGATATTTCTATTGATTGTCGGCTTCATCGGTCTCGTGGGCTATGCCTATGTCGGGCCTTTCTTTGGCGTGGATTTTTCGCCCGAACAGATTGAGACGCGCCAGCCTGTCACGCTGACAGCGGATTGAGCGGCGTGGCAAACGCCCTGTCCAAAGGCAAACGGGCCCTTTGCGCTGCATTGATCTGCTCGGTCAGCGCCACAGCCCTGCTGGCCGAATCGGAAGAAGACCGCAATCTGGGCCGCGAATCGCGTCAGGCGTCTGAACGGCAAGACCAGCCCCCCGCGGCCAATGATCAGCCGCTGTCGGTGATTGACTGGCTGGGCGCGCAATCGCCGCCCGAAAACCGGCCAAAACGCCCGCCCAACCCGGGCCGGGTGCCGGAACCGCCCGTGGCCGACAGCGCCCTGCCGCCGCCCGTGCAGGTCACGCCCTTGGGCGATGGCGCGCCGCGCCGCATCGGGCTGGTGCCCGGCGCGGTCACCGGGCTGCGCGGGGACATCTGGCTGGGCAGCGACACGACGGCCCTGATCGACCGCATCCGCGATTTACCGGACCTGCATCTGCCCGCCGCGCAGGCGCTGCTCTACACCGTGCTTCTGGCCGAGGCACAGGCCCCGCAGGGCGAGGCGCGCAATGGCGATCTTTTGGCGCTGGCGCGGGGCGAAAAGCTGATGGAGCTTGGCGCCCTCGACCCGGCGCTGTCGCTGATCGAACAGGCCGGGGTGACCACCTCGACCGCGCATTTCGACCTGTGGATGCAGCTTTCCCTGCTTACCGGGACCGAGCATCGCGTCTGTGAGCGATTGGTGAAATCGCCGCATCTGACCCGGGACTATGGCACCCGGATTTTCTGCAACGCCCGCGCTGGCAATTGGGAGAACGCGGCCCTGACCTTTGGCTCGGCCCAAGCGCTCGGCCTGCTGCCCGAGGCGCAGCTCGAACTCTTCGACCGTTTCCTGAACCCGGATTTCTACGAAGGGGCCGAACCGCTGCGCGTGCCCCGCCAGATGGACCCAATGACCTTCCGCCTGTTTGAGACCATTGGCGAGCCCTTGCCCTCTAACATCCTGCCGCGTGCTTATGCGGTGGCCGATCTGCGCGACATCGCCGGATGGAAGGCCCAGCTTGAGGCCGCCGAGCGGCTGACCCGCGCGGGCGCCCTGCCCGACAACCTGCTGCTGGGGCTTTATACTGATCGTCAGCCCGCCGCCTCTGGCGGGGTCTGGGACCGGGTCGCGGCGCTGCAACGGTTTGAGACGGCCCTGCGCACCGGCAGCGCCGAGGCGGTGGCCAAGACCCTGCCCCCCGCATGGGAAGCGATGCGCGAAGCCTCTCTTGAAGTGGCCTTTGCCACGCTCTTTGCCGAACCGCTCTCGACCATTCCTCTGGCGGGCCGTGCCGCGCGTCTGGCGCGGGATGTGGCGCTGCTGTCGCCCAATTACGAGGCCGCGGCGGCGCGGGTGATCGGCAAGTCCCCCGAGGACGAATTGCTGCGCGCCGTCGCCGTTGGCGATGCGCCCAAAGGCCCCGCTCCGGATGCGCCTTTGGCCGCTGCGGTTCACGATGCTTTCGCCGATCCCACCCCCCGCACCGACCTAATGGCGCTGGCGCGGGACAAGGAGCTGGGCATGGCAATTTTGCGCCTACTGTCGCTCTTGCATGACGGGGCGAGTGGTGACACATCGGCGCTCCGCGACGCCCTAGCCACCCTACGCGCCCTCGGATTGGAAGACACCGCCCGACGTGCCGCCTTGCAGATTGTATTGCTCCAGCAATGATGATGTCCCAGACCCCGACCTTCCATTGGATCTCCAGCTTTCTGGAGGCCGCCGCCGCCGAACAGGGTGCCGCCACCAACACGCAGCTGGCCTATGGCCGCGACCTGAAGGATTTCGATTCCTTCCTCGCGCAGCGCAACCATGACTTCCTGACCGCCAGCCGCGGCGAGGTCGAAGATTACCTTGTTTATTGCGACGCGCAGGGGCTGGCGAAATCCACCCGCGCACGGCGGCTCTCGGCGATCAAACAGCTTTACCGTTTCGCCTTTGAGGAAGGGCTGCGCGAAGACAACCCTGCGGTGCAAATCGCCGGGCCGGGGCAGGACAAACGCCTGCCCAAGATCCTGTCCGAGGAAGAGGTCGACCGGCTGCTCGATGCCGCGCGCAATTCTGGCCGGTCGCTGGCCGATCAGCTGCGCAACACCTGCCTGATGGAGCTGCTTTATGCCACCGGGATGCGGGTCAGTGAATTGGTCAGCCTGCCGGTCAGCGCCGCGCGGGGCGATCCACGTCTGCTGCTGATCGCAGGCAAAGGGGGCCGCGAGCGGCTGGTGCCCCTGTCAGAGCCCGCGCGCGACGCGCTGGCGGCATGGCTCGTGGTACGCGACAAGGCGGATGAGGCGGCCCAAGCCAAGGGCAAACCACCCGCGCGGCACCTCTTCCCGTCCCGCGGGGCGACGGGGCATCTGACGCGGCATCGGTTCTATCTGCTGATCAAGGAATTCGCCGTCACCGGCGGCGTGCCGCCCGAGAAAGTCACGCCCCACACCCTGCGCCATGCCTTTGCCACGCATTTGCTGGCCAATGGCGCGGACCTACGGGCGATCCAGACCATGCTGGGCCACGCCGATGTCGCCACGACCGAGATCTACACCCATGTGCTGGAAGAGCGGCTGTCGGACCTCGTGCTGGAGCGTCACCCCCTCGCCAAGGACGGCACCCGCAATTCCGGCGGCAACACGTCTTCCGAAGGCCAGTAACCGCTTTGTAGCGCGTCTGCATAGGCGCGCGGCAAACCTGCCTTGGCCATATCGGCCACGGCCCCGGCCACATCGTAGCTCAGCCGGTGAAAGCCCACCTCGCCCCCGTCGAGCAGCGCCAGCCGCGTCTGCTGGCCGCCGTCATGGGGCGGCATGCCGATCACGCCTGCGTTGATCCAACGCCCACGCGCTGTCTCGCGGATGAAGGGCAGACCGGAGTGGCCCGCGATGATGTGATCGACGGGGCCTGCAATGTCTTCCAGCGCCTGCCACTCTTCGTCAAACACCGCCGCCGCACTCTCCGACCAGACGAACCGCGCCACATCGCGCACCCCGCCGTGGATCACGCCATAGCGCTGGCCCTGATGCCGGAACACCGCCATATCCGGCAGGCGACCCATCCAGTCTTTCGCATCCGCGTCCAACTGGCCTGCCGCATGGGCGTACCAGGCGCCCGAGAGCATGTCGCAACTGCTGCCCGGCGCGAAGCCGCAGCCGCAATCTGCGGCCCCGCTGGCCAGTTGCACTTCGCAATTGCCTGCCACCACCGCGCAGCCAAGCGCCCGGATTGCCGCCACGCATTCGCGCGGCGCGCCGCAATAGGCAACAATGTCGCCGGTGCAGATCATCTGCCCCCCGTCGGTGCCCCGCGCCGCGGCAAAAGCCGCCAGCGCCTCGACCGCCTGAAGGTTGGAATAGGGCCCGCCAAAAAGCAGCAACGGCCCGTCCAAAACCCCAAGCTCCGCGCAGTTGATTTTCGCCTGCATCGCACCACCCTGCCCCGTTGCAACCCTTGAATGACGCAGCCCCTGCGCCCATAACATTCGCAACACATAATGGATGGATTTAGACCTCATGGAAACGGGCCCCGCCCTTTTTGACACCGCTTTCTGGATCAGCACCGGAATTATCCTGTTCCTCCTTGTCCTCTCGGGCTTCTTCTCAGGCTCCGAAACCGCCCTGACCGCCGCCTCGCGCGGCAAGCTGCGCGCGCAGGCCGACAAGGGCGCAAGCGGCGCGATCCGCGCGCTCAAGATCACCGAGGATAACGAGCGGCTGATCGGCTCGGTCCTGTTGGGCAACAACTTGGTCAACATCCTTGCCGCCTCCATGGCGACGGCGCTCTTCACACGGCTCTTCGGTGAAAGCGGCGTGGCGCTGGCGACGCTGGTGATGACGCTTCTGGTGCTCGTCTTTGCCGAGGTGCTGCCCAAGACCTATGCCATCACCAATGCCGAAACGGCGGCGGCGCTGGTCTCGCGCCCGATTAGCATCGTGGTGCTTATCTTCTCGCCCGTGGTGACGGCGGTGCGTTATTTCGTGCGCGGCGTGCTGCGGCTTTTCGGCGTGCAGATCGACCCCGACAGCAACATTCTGGCGGTGCGCGAGGAAATCGCCGGAGCGCTGCAATTGGGCCATTCCGAAGGCGTCGTCGAAAAGGAAGACCGCGACCGTATCTTGGGCGCGCTCGACCTGCGCGAACGCGCGGTGGAAGAGGTCATGCTGCACCGTTCGGGAATCGAGATGATCGACGCGGATTCAGACCCGACCGACATCATGGAGAAATGTCTGCAATCCAACCACACCCGCCTGCCGGTCTTCCGCGAGGACCCCGAGAACATTATCGGCGTGATCCATGCCAAAGACCTCCTGCGCGCCATGTACAAGCTGATCGGCGGCCCCAACGGCGATGCCGCGGCGCTCAAGGGGTTCAACGTGGCCGACGTGGTGATGAAACCCTATTTCGTGCCCGAAACCTCGACCCTGGACGAACAGATGCGCCAGTTCCTGCGCCGTCGCACGCATTTTGCGCTGGTGGTGGACGAATATGGCTCGCTCCAAGGGCTGATCACGCTTGAAGACATTCTCGAAGAAATCGTGGGCGAGATCACGGATGAATTCGACCCCGACGCGGATCACCCGCTGAAACAGTCGGACGACGGGCATCTGATGGTCGAAGGCGCGATGACGATCCGCGACCTCAACCGCGCGACCGATTGGTCCCTGCCCGATGATGAAGCCAATACCGTGGCCGGGCTGGTGATCCATGAGGCGCAGATGATCCCCACCGTGGGGCAAGTCTTCTCCTTCCACAACTTCCGCTTTGAGGTGATCGAGCGGGACGGCAACCGGATCACCCAACTCAAGATCCGCCCCCTCTGATCCGGCTTAGGCCGGGGTTTCCACCGCTGCCTGCACGTCTTTGCAGGCGGCGGACCAGATGCGCGCCCGGTCGGGGCCGAAAGGCACCTCTTCAAAAGCCCGGCGCAGGTGATCCTCTGCCGCGTCACGGGCGGCGGCCGAGAGGCCGGGATCGGGGTGCTGCATCAGCCCTGTCAGCACCTCTTGCAAGACCATCTGCACATCGACGACCGAGGCGCCATCCCGCGCCAGCGCACCAAACCCGTCTTCGATCAGCGCGTCCGCTGGGATCGGCGGGATATGCAGGTTCGGCAGCGCGACCTTGCCGCCCGGCTTGGCCTCATCCGAATAATAGGACAGCACGCGCCCGATGCGGGTGATCACGTCAATCGCCGTGCCGCCATCGTTGATCCCCGGCGACAGCGCCTTCGAGGCAACCTCTCCCAGCACCCGCAGGCCGAAACGGGGGTCTTGGTCAAAGGTGCGCAGATCGCCCAGTTGCACGGTCTCCAAAACCTTTTGCTCTAGACTGTCCCAATCATGTTCCGCGTCCTGCGGGCTGCCCCGCCGGGTGACCATTACCAGAGGCTCCCCAACAAAGACGAAATCACCGATGCGCCGGGGCATATAGATCGCGACCCCATGGTCCCGCGCCTGCTGGTCCAGCGCCTCGGGGTAGATATGTTGGATATAGCCGCTCTCAGGGGCAAAGATCGGGCGGGCCTCATCGGGCACCGGACCGGTCAGGGGATGGCCGCCCATGCAGGGCGTCTTCAGCCGTTCCTTGAACAATGACGTGGTCACCGCCTCGATCTGGCGGGTCGTGTCGATCAGGCTGCCGAAGCTTTGCAGATGCAGCACCCAGCGGATCAGGAAGATCACGATGATCGCCAGCACCAAGACCGTGGTCAGGAACAGCACGAAAGAGCGTTCGTCGATATAGATGCCCAACTCGCGCATGATGATCGCCACCAGCGCATAGACATAGGCGCCGATAAAGACGGCCAGCGTGTTCTGCGTGGTACGGTCCTGAATGATCAGCCGATGCGCCCGTGGCGTGAACTGCGATGACGAGGACCGGTAGACCGTGACCATGATGGTGATGGAAAAGATCGTGACCGCCAACATCGCATCCGCGATGATCTGCAACAGGCGATCCGCCGCTTCGCCGGTCAACCTCGTGGCGACTTCCTTGGGCACCAAGGGCTCAAAAAGCTGGGTCAGCCCGAGGGCGACAAAGGCCAGCAACCCCATGAAAACCACCCGCACCCAAAGTTTGCGAGAATATTCGCGGGCTTTGCGAAACAGCGTGTGCGGGATCAGGTCTTTGATGTTCATGGGCCAAGGGTAGCACGAAAAAGCGCCCTGCCAACGGCGGCTTAGCGGGAATTTGCAGTCCGGCGCGGTGTAAAAAAGCTCTTATCCTCGCCCCCCGTGCCCGGTAGGTTGGGCGGCATGACGATAGCCCCTTTGCCCGTGATCCTCCTCGCCGCCGGTGCCTCAACTCGGATGCGGGGGCGTGACAAATTGATGGAAGACATCGGCGGTGAGCCCTTGCTGCGCCGTCAGGCACGGCTGGCACAGGACATTGGCCCCGTCACCGTCGCCCTGCCGCCCCCGCCGCACCCGCGCTACACGGCGCTTAGCGGGTTGGACATCACGCCGCTCCCCATCCCCGACGCCGCAGAGGGCATGGGCGCCAGCCTGCGCCGCGCCTTTGCCGCCCTGCCGTTGGACACGCCCGCCGCCATGGTGCTGCTGGCCGATATGCCCGCGCTTGAGGCCAGCGATCTTGCCCGCCTCGCGGCTGCGGTGGACCTGACGGGCGAGACTCTGATCTGGCGCGCGAGCACGGCGGACGGCAAGCCCGGGCACCCCATCATCTTTGCCGCCGCGCTTTTCGATCAGTTGAAACAGCTGCGCGGCGATGACGGGGGCCGCGCGGTTGTGCGCGCTGCCGCAGACCGGATGCAGCTTGTGCCCCTGCCCGGCCAGCGCGCACGGCGCGACCTCGACACGCCCGAGGACTGGGCGGCGTGGCGCGCAGAGCAGGAATAGCCCGCGCATGAAAAAACGGGGCGGTCGCCCGCCCCGTTTTCAAACTGTGTCACACTCGGCTCTTGCCGGATTACTTCACCAGCAGGCTGGCCTCGTGCTTTTTCAGCGAGCGGCGCGCGGCGGTGTAGCCTTCGATCCCGTCCTTTGTCGCCAGTTCGGGGAACAGCTCGAAGATTTCCTGACGCTGCTCTTCGCCGATACCGGCCAGCGACATGTCACCGGGCTGGAAGCTCTCGGTCCATGTGCCGTCGGAGAGGATCACCTCGTGACGGTCGAACATCACATGGATGTAGCTGGTGCCCGAAACCTCGACAACGTCGATGCCTTCCATCCCGGTCAGGTGTTTCGCCGCAACGAGCACCTCACGCTCTTCGAAGTAGAGCGCGGTCTTCTCGTTGGCGACCAAGACGCGGTGGTTGGGGCTCACCATCATGTCACGCTCGGGCAGATCATTGCCAAGCGCACCTTTGCGGATCAGCACCGGCTTGAGATGAGCGGCCATTTCGAACTCGGCCCCGGTCATCTCACGCGCGCCGACCCAGCGGATCGTCTGGATGCCGTTGTCGCGGGTGATGACCCGGTCACCGACCTGAAGCGCCTCCACCGGCACCTCACCGCGCGGTGTGGCGATCTTGGTCCCCGGTGTGAAACAGGGGATCACATTCTCGATCTCGACGAAGTTCAAACGCCCGGCATCGCTGCCATCTTGGTTGAAGTAGTCAACGAAACCGTCTTCGCGATCGTCGGAGGTATAGGTGATCTCCAGACGGCCACCCTCGGGGGCAGAGCCGCGCAGGTCGAGCGTGTCGTAATCCACGCCCGCGCTGCCACCATCGACATCATCGCCTGCGTTGACGTTGACGAAGCTGTCTTGATCGGCACCGCCGGTCATCACGTCGACGCCTGCGCCACCGTCGAGCAGATCGTCACCCCGACCGCCTTGCAGTTCGTCGTCGCCTTCGCCGCCCATCAGCGTGTCATTCTCACCGCCACCGTCGAGCAGGTCATCGCCTTCACCGCCGACCAGCAGGTCGTCGTCCCGGTTGCCGCGCAGGGTGTCGTCGCCGGTGCCGCCGTCAAGCTCGTCATTGCCCTGACCGCCCGAGAGGCTGTCGTCGCCCTGACCGCCCAGCAGCGTGTCGTCGCCGGTGTTGCCCGAGATGACGTCATCGTCGATCTGACCGTCGATATAGTCATCGCCCGAGCCGCCGCGCAGCATATCCGCATCGTCGGCGCCATAGATCACGTCATTGCCCGCGCCACCGTCGACCGTGTCCATCCCGTTGTTCGGGTTGCGGTCGGGGGTGAAGGGGTTGGAGGCATCCTCTTCGTCGGGGATGTCGAGCACGTCGAGGCCCAGATCGGGGTCGTTGCCCGCATAGATCGTATCGTTGCCAGCGCCGCCGAGCAGGCTGTCGTTGCCCTCGCCGCCGACGATCCGGTCGTCGCCGTCGCCGCCATCGACGATATCGTCGTCGATGCCTGCGTTGATCACGTCATCGCCGGTGCCACCGGTGATGGTGTCGCGGTCATCGCCGGTGCTGATCGTGTCATTGCCCGCCCCACCATCGACAGAGTCGCGGTCATTCTCGGGGTCGGCGTCGGGGTCAAAGCCCAGATCGTCGCTGTCGCTTTCCGGGTAGCCCAGATCGGGGGCGAGGTCATCGTTGCCGGTGGTGATCATGTCATCACCCTCACCGCCCTCGACCACGTCGGAGCCTGCGCCAGCCTCGACGATATCATCGCCGTCGCCTGCCAGAATGGTGTCGTCACCGTCGCCAGCGCGGACATAGTCATCGTCGCCTTCGGCATCGGGCAGGATCGCGTCGTCATTGTCGATCATGTCGCCATCGGGGTCGCCGGTGTAGGCGGTGTCGATCAAGTCTGCGCCCGCTGTGCCGTCGACATAGCCGTCACGGGTCGAACCGCCGTCATCCACCGTAACGGTTACCGAGCCTTCGTCGGTCAGCCCGTCGGGGTCTGCCACGGTATAGGTGATCGTCGCGTCACCGGTGAAGCCGTCATTGGCGACAAAGGTGATGGTGCCATCGTCATTGATGGTCACGGTGCCATCATCGCTCGACGCATCTGTCACGCTCAGGGTGTCGCCGTCGACATCGGTGTCATTGTCCAGAACCGGGATCACGACCGGATCGGTGCCGGTGGTGTCGGCGGTGTCGTCATTGGCGACGGGGGCGTCGTTCACCGGGTTCACGGTGACATTCACGGTACCGGTGTCGGTGCCGCCATTGCCGTCATCCACGGTATAGGTGATTGTGGTGTCGCCGTTGAAATCCGCGTCGGGCGTGAAGGTCAGCGTGCCATCGTCATTGATGACGACCGGGCCCGCCGGGCAGGTTGCCATGGTGACGGTCAGCGTGTCGCCATCGCTGTCGCTGTCATTGCCCAGCACGTCGACGGTGCCAGAGGTGTCTTCGTCGATCTCAAGCACATCGTCTTCGGCCACGGGCGCGTCATTGCCGCCGCCCTGCGGTTGGCCATCGTCGAAAACCAGATTGTCGATCGCGCCCGAGCCTTCGAAACGCACTTCGAAACGCGACACGCCATCAATGTTGAACTGAACGAAACGCTCACCGCCATCGCCGGTGGGCTGCACATAATGGTTTTGGATCACATCGCCATTGTCATCGTAAAAGATGACACGGGTGCCTTCCCCGCCGGTCTCTTCGATGTCTTTGAAGGTCACGCCCTTCATGCGCACCATGTCATCGAAGTCAAAAAACAGGCTGCCGCCGCCGGCGTTGTCGTCCGGGTCGCTTTGGTCGCCATCTTCGGAGACGATCAACAGCCCCTCAAGCGTGTCGGAGGCCAGATCGCTGTCGCCGCCCGTGGGGTTGCTGCTGTCAAAGATCATCGCATCGCCAGAACCGCCGCTGGCCGAAACCGTAACGCCCAGATCCGCATATTCGTCGTCAATGATGGTGCCTGCGCTGAACGCATTGAAATCAAGTGTTCTAATCATTGTGAAATCTCCTGAGCGGTGTTGCACGCGGCGCGCAACGCGGCCGTCTTGGAAGTGGATGCTGTTTCAGTCTGAGGAATGGAGCGCCGAACGGCAGAGCGGTCGAAACGGGCATTTCTTGCCCCGCAGAAGGCCAGTGGCAGGGCCTGTCGCTTGTGTATCATCTCGTCTCTCCCTCCGTTCACACGCGCCCCGCTGGCAGAAATCCAGATCGAGCGGCACGCATCCTGCGCAACGAAGGGGAAGAGCCGGAACATGGCCCACAGCCGAGGCGCGGTGCGCTTCGGTATGTTGTGTTTACGGTCGCAAACTTGCGGCGTACCCACATTTCCCGCATCCCTGATGCGCTTAATGCGGCCGCCCCCGTGACCTACAGACTTCTATGCCCCCCAGTTGGGCACCTATAGGAATAGCCCTCCTATACGAATGGACAAAGCAAAAAATGTTTGAAAATTGCCGGAACCAAATGAAGTTTTGCCGCAATTCAGGTGGTTTAGCGCGACTTTTGGGCGCGATTGTTTCCGGGCCACCCCGCGCCGGAATCCCGATTCGCCATAGGATTAAGGTGAATTAACGCCTGCGCGGGACGGCGGCGTCGATCCCTCGGTCAAGACTGTTTCGCATTGCGCGACAATGCCGCCGCAAATCAGCCGCATCTGCGCCGCCTTGTTTTCGTCATTCTTTTTGATTGCTTGTTCACCGGCTGGAACCAATCGCCCGCAAACCTGCGGAACTGGTGACGAAACCACGGGCGACCCGCCTTATTCCCGCCGAATCAACTCCTCGCGGCATTGAGCGCCCGCGGCGGCAAAAGCCGCGCGCGTTACGGGTGAGTCATGGTGAGCGCTCCGCCCCTCACTCCGCGCCGAGATTGACCGCGGAAAAAATGCAATTGCCAGCCGCGAAGGCCGCTCAAACAACCGCCCCTTTCCGTTCGATCCGCCGGGCCAAAATGCGCCAAATCCGACCCTCAAAACGACATTTCAGATGCTGCAAACGACACCGCGCCGGGCGGGCGGAAACCTCAGCCATAGTAGGCTCTGCGCCCTGCACATGCGGCAGGGTGTCGCACCCCTATTTCACCCTATTGCAAAGCCCGCTCGGGTGGACCAAATGCGCGGCATGTTGATGTATGCTGTTCATAAGAGGCGCCCGCGCAAACCGGGCACGCTGCTGAACCGCCGGTAACCCCGGTCGGACAGGCCGATCCGCCTGTTTAGACCATCGGGGTTCCAACTGACTTTCCGGATCACACTCGGGATGAGACCCACACAACCGACCCGGCCCGGCCTTCTGGCACTGACCGTCGTCTCTTGCGGATCCTTCCCACTTCGACCTTTTTGATATGGAGCATGCCATGCATTTCCGCCTGCTGAAAAACACAAACCAGATCGCCGGGATGCCCGGAACCGCCTTTAACGGCAGCATCGGTCAAGTCGCCAATGCCGAAGGGCTGGCCCTTGTCGCCATGCTGCGCCGTGCGCTGCGCGACACCGCGCGTCGTTGGGAGCGTAACCGCACGCTGTCGACCTTGAACGCGATGGACGACCGTCTGCTTCAGGATATCGGCCTGAACCGCAAAGATATTCCCCAGCACATCCGCGACATGGAAAGTTTTTCCCGCCGCTGAATGCTCTGGCCCGCGCCCTGCGTGAGGGGCCGTGCCGACCCTTAAAATATGGCGTTCTGCATGGGAACGCCGCATATAGCGGCATCGCGTCAGGCCCGGCGCGGTGCCCGTTCTTGCGTCTTGCGCCCGGCAATCGTGTTGCACAGGGGCGCATGATTTGTTTTCATATCTCCAGCAAACCCACCCATCGAAAGCTGCCGCGCCTATCGCGCGACCGGCTCCTTCTTGATGGAAAGGGGCAAAGATCAGCGGTGCGCGGCTGCGCGACACTGCGGATACAATAGAGGAGATATCACTATGAAACGCTATTTGCTTGGCACGGCCTTTGCCGTTGCAACCCCGATGGCCGCCGCCGCACAGGACTGTGGCGAAGTCTCGATCGCGGAAATGAACTGGGCTTCGGCGCAGATCGTTACCGCCGTCACCGAATTCCTGCTGACCCAAGGCTATTCCTGCGACGTGACCGTGGTGCCTTCGGACACCACCCCCGCCGTGACTTCGCTGTCCGAGAACAACGAGCCGGACATCGTGCCCGAACTGTGGCCGAACTCCGCCGGTGACGCTTACAAAAAGCTGAAAGCGGATGGCAAGATTGTTGAGCTGACTTCCGTGCTCGATCCCGGTGGCGTCGAAGGCTGGTGGATCCCCACCTATCTGGCCGAAGAGCACCCCGAGCTGAAAACCATCGAAGGCATCTTGGAAAACCCCGAACTGGTCGGCGGCATGTTCAACAACTGCCCCGATGGCTGGGGCTGCCGCGTCGTCAGCGACAACCTCGCGCGGGCCTATGACCTCGAAGGCAACGGCATCGAAGTCTTCAACCACGGCTCGGGTGAGACGATGGTGACCTCGATGGCGTCGGCTTATGAGAGCCAAGAGCCTTGGTTCGGCTACTACTGGGCGCCGACCACCCCGCTTGGCAAATACGACATGACCAGCGTCGATCTGGGCGAATATGACGAAGCCGCGCATAACGCCAACCAAAACGCCGACACGCCGGACCCCAAGCCTTCGGCCTTCCCGACCGCGCCGGTGCTGACCGTCATGACCAAGGATTTCCAAGACGAGAACCCCGAGATCGCGGAGTTCATCGGCAATGTGACCTTCAAGACCGACGAGATGAGCAAGCTGCTGGCATGGCAGGGTGAAAACAACGCCTCCAACGAGGAAGCGGCGGTGTATTTCCTGCAAAACAACAAGGACGTCTGGGCCGAATGGCTGAGCGATGACGCCCGTGGCAACCTGTCCAAGCTGCTAGAGCAGTAAGACAGACTGACCAAAACGACGGGCGGGGAACTCAACCGGGTTTCCCGCCCGTTCGTTTCGATGACCGGCGGCAAGACTTACGTCTTTTCATACCGACTGCGCCTTGGCCCCTTTGGCCCGAAGCGCAGTTCCTTTGTAAGGACATAGGTTTGAATTGCCGCCACTGCATGGGGCAGCCGACGCCGCGCGGCCTGCGCGGCGCCCCGGCCCCCTTCCCCAAAGCAAACGGTCTGATGCAGGCCGGGAAAGCGACAGATGGCAACCTACGACAATCTCTTTGACACGCTCGGTCTGCGGGACTGGTGCGGCGACGATCAAGGCGGCGGGCTAAGCTCTATGGCCGACCTTATGGGCCAAGCGGGCGGTGATACCGACACCACGCTTTGGGACATGCCTTTCCCCTCTCTGGATGCGCTGCACGACAGCTGCGAAGCCATCCCACAATCGCGCGACCTGACCCAAGGGCTGGAGCAAGGCTTCCTTGCCATCAAGGACAGTCTCAAAGTTGTTGTCGACCCCCTCACCCAACCGCTCAGCTGGGCGTTGGAAAACGCACTGTGGCTGATGCAGTCGGTGCCGTGGTTCGTGATGATCCCGCTTTTGATGGCGATCACCTATGCCGTGGGTCGTTCGCTCAAGCTGGTAGGTCTGGTGGCGCTGGTCTTTGGTTTCCTCGCCTTCATCGACTTTTACGAACACACCATGCAGACGCTGGCCATCATCTTTGTCTGCGCCTTCATCTGCGTGCTTTTGGGCGTGCCCATCGGCATCGCCATGTCGCGCAGTGACAAGGTGCAACGCTCAATGATCCCGGTTTTGGATATGCTGCAAACCCTGCCGCCCTTCGTCTACCTGATCCCGCTGATCTTCCTCTTCTCGGTGACCGAGCCCAAGCTCTACGGCATCGCGATCATTCTCTATGCCATCGTGCCGGTGGTGCGCCTGACGGACCTCGGCATCCGTCTCGTCGATAAGGACGTGATCGAGGCCGCCGATGCCTTTGGCATGACCAACCGCCAAAAGCTCTACAAGGTGCAGATCCCGCTGGCGCTGCCCAACATCATGGCCGGTGTGAACCAGACCATCATGATGAGCCTTGCCATGGTCGTGATCGCCTCGCTGGTATCCGCTCCCGGCCTTGGCGTGCTGGTGCTGCGCGGCATTCGCAGCCTTGAGTTGGGCGTGGGCCTCCTGTCGGGTCTGGGGATCGTGCTGCTTGCGATCATCCTTGACCGGGTCACCAAAGCCGCGCTCGCGCGGATCAACGCGGCGCAGAAGTGAGGCCAGACATGACAGACGACATCAAGATTTCCGTCCGCAACCTCTACAAGATCTTCGGCGACGATCCCAAAACCGCGCTGGAGAAGGTCCGCGGGGGGATGAGCAAAGCCGACCTTCAGGCCGAGACGGGCCATGTGCTGGGCCTTAATGACATTAACGTGGACATGCCTGCGGGCAAGACGACGGTGATCATGGGGCTCTCGGGCTCGGGCAAATCAACGCTGATCCGCCACCTCAACCGGCTGATCGACCCCACGGCGGGCGAGGTCATCGTGAACGGTGAGAACATCCTCGACTATAACGAGCGTCGCCTGCGCCAGTTGCGCAAGCACGATATGTCGATGGTGTTCCAGAAGTTCGCCCTGCTGCCGCACCGCACGGTGCTGGAAAACACCGGGCTGAGTTGGGAGATCGAAGGCAAGAACCGCAGCAAATACGCGGCTGAAGCCACCAAATGGCTCAACCGCGTCGGGCTGGAAGGTCAGGGAGAGCAATATCCCGCGCAGCTTTCGGGCGGGATGCAGCAACGTGTGGGCATTGCCCGGGCGCTGACCTCGAACTCCGACGTGATGCTGATGGATGAGGCGTTTTCCGCGCTCGACCCGCTGATCCGCACCGACATGCAGGATCTGCTGATCGAATTGCAGGAAGAACTGCATAAGACCGTGATCTTCATCACCCACGATCTGGACGAGGCGCTGAAACTGGCGGACCATCTGGTGATCCTCAAAGACGGGTTCATCGTCCAACAGGGCGAGCCGCAGCATATCCTGCTGAACCCCAACGATCCCTATATCGAAGCCTTCGTCAGCGACATCAACCGTGCCCGCGTGCTGCGCGTGCGTTCGGTCATGGAAAAGACCGATGTGCCGCCCACGGATGTGGCCGGTGAGGTTGATTTCGACGACACGCTGGAAAGCATCATTGCCGTTTCCGGCGGGGATACCACCAACAACTACCGCGTCATGCGCGAAGGCAAACAGGTCGGCGTGCTGCATATGCGCGATCTGGTGCGCGCGCTGGTGCCGCGTCACCCCGGCGAGGCGGCGTAATAACCTCGCGGCAACCTGACAGCCGCAAGACAAGACCAGGAAAGGGGCAGCACCCGGCCAGAGCGCCGTTGCTGCCCCTTTTTTGCACGCGACCCTTACGTTTCGCCGCGAGAGCCTGCTTAAAAACAGCCACTTACGCGCCATTTCATTCTGTAAAACGGCGCTTTACCGCCGATCAAACTCCCTGCGTCCTATTGACACTCACCCCCACGATTGGCCTATGGGGGGTGAAATAAATACTGGGGTTCAAGATGCCGCAATCTGCTACGGCCAATATTCTGACTGTTCTCGACACCGATTTCAAAGGTATCATCGAGGAGTGGCTGGGAACGCAGGTCAAAGAAGGCGTAAAGCGTTCTGACCTGTTCTCCGATGCGGAGAGCCGTAACCAGAACCGCGAATTGCTCAAAGCCTTCTCCAAAGGTGTGCGCGATGGGGTCACCGGCGAGGATTTCGACTTTGACGATACCCAATGGGACGATCTGCGTGCCGTTCTGACCGATGTCAGCCGCGAGCGGGTCAACCGGGGCGTGACCCCGACCGAGATGGCGACCTTTGTGCTGGCGTTGAAAACGCCGCTGTTCAAACGGCTTGAGACGATGCTGGACAGCGACCACGCGATGCTGATCCGCGACGTGATGCTGGTCACCCGTTTGGTCGATGCCTTTGCCATCTACACCAACGAAATCTTTATTCTCGAGCGTGAGCAGATCATTGATCGCCAGCGCCAAGAGATGCTGGAGCTTTCGACCCCCGTGGTCGAGCTTTGGGACCGCGTTTTGACCCTGCCGCTGATCGGCACGCTGGATTCCGCCCGCGCCCAAGAGGTGATGGAGAACCTGCTGCAGACCATTCTTGAGCGTCAGGCCGAAGTGGTCATCATGGACATCACCGGCGTCGGCACTGTCGATACGCAAGTGGCACAACACCTTTTGCGCGCCGCTGCTGCCGTGCGCTTGATGGGCGCCGAATGTATCATCAGCGGCATCAGCCCGATGATCGCCCAGACCATGGTGCAGCTTGGCATCGACGTGGGCACTGTCTCGACCCGGTCCAGCATTCGTACCGCCCTGTCGGATGCGCTGATGACCGTCGGCTATGTGATCAAGAAGACCGAGGGTCAATAAGGTGGCCGGTGTCACGTCGATTAATCTGGTCGAACATGCGCTCCTCGTTTCGATACAGGATGACATCACGGACACAGAGATTTTGGAGCTTCAGGATCGGCTGTCGAACAAGATATCCGAAAACCGCATCGATGGGGTGATCCTCGATATCTCGGCGCTTGAGATCGTGGACACTTTTGTCGGGCGGGTGATTGCGCAGTTGGCGGGCATCTCTCGCCTGCTGGCGGCGGATACCTATGTGGTCGGCATGCGCCCCACAGTGGCGGTCACGCTGGTTGAGCTTGGCATGTATCTGCCGGAAATCCGCACCGCCTTGAGCCTGACCCATGCCCTCACCCAGCTACGACGCGTTTGATGAAAAGGACCTTGGGGCGCAGGTTCTTCTCTCTCAGTTCAAGTTGAAGACCAGCGGCGATGCGGTAACGGTCCGCCAAGCCGTGGCGCGCTACATGAAAGAACACGGCGCCTCGGCGCTGAATGTCACTCGTTTCGCCACCGCCGTCAGTGAAATCGCGCGCAATGCGATCGTTCACGCTGGCGGCGGCGAATTTTCCATCTATGTCGACCCGAAGGCCAAGCGGTTGAGCGTGGTCTGTTGGGACAAGGGACCGGGGATCGAGGACGTGGCATTGGCCCTAACGGACGGCTATACCTCGGGCGGCGGGCTTGGCCGGGGTTTGGGCGGCGCACAGCGGCTTGCCCAGAAATTTGAAATCCGCACCGCCGTGGGCGGGGGCACCAGCGTGTTGATGAGTATGAACCTATGATACAGTGGGTCGAAGTGCAGGACCAAAGCGCCATCGCCGTGGTGCGCCGCGCCGCGCGTCGTCTGGCCGCTGAACACGGCTGGCCCAAACACCGGACCGACGAATTGGCCATCGTCGCCACCGAAGCCACCACCAACATCCTGCGCTACGCCGAAAAGGGCCGCGCGCTGATCAATGCCCCGGCCGAGGGCAAGGGCGATAAGATCGTGATGATCTTTACCGACCGTGGCCCCGGTATCAGCGATATGGATCACATGTTTCAGGACGGCATGAGCAGCGGCGGCTCTGCTGGGCTGGGCCTCGGGGCGATCCGCCGCCTGTCGAATGATTTCGACATTTTCAGCGGGCCGGAGGTGGGCACCACCATCGTTTGCAGCTTTGTCAAAAACAGCGCCCCCTGCCCGTCCCATGGGGTCGAGGCCGTGGGCCTGCGGGTCTGCCATCCGAACGAAGAGGAGTGTGGCGACGATTACCTGCTGCGGCAGACGCCGAAAGCCACCGACATCCTGCTGTGCGACGGGTTGGGCCATGGCCCCGAAGCCGCAGCCGCTTCGCTGGAGGTCACCGAGGCCGTCAAAGCCACGCGCAGCTTCAACAGTGAGCCGGGCGCGGTGATGTATGAGGTGACCGAGCAGTTGATCGGCAAGCGCGGCGCGGTGGCAGCGCTTGTACATATCGCGCAGCCGCAGATGGTCCTGCGCTATGCTGCCTTGGGGAATATCGCCACGCTGCGGGTCCGCGACGGTGCGGTCAAACGCCTGCCGGTGCGTGACGGGCGGATCGGTGCCCGCGCCACGCGAGGCTATGAAGACACCTTTGACCTTGAACCGGGCGATCTGATGATCCTGCACAGCGACGGGTTGAAAACCCTGCGCGACAGCTATCTCCCACAAGGCCTATTGTGGAAATCTCCGCTTTTGATCGCTGGCTACCTGCTCGACCGGGCATTTCGCGGGCGTGACGACGCCTCCATCGTGGTCATACGCATTGCACGGGACGCGGACTGATGAAAGCAACGAACCTCACATCGGTGAACCTTGAAAAGGGCGGCGATATCGCAGCCCTGCGCCAGATCGCCCTGACCCTGACCGAAGCCATGTGCTTTACCTCATTCGAGCGGACGCGCACCGTGACCGCCGCCGTGGAACTGGGCCGCAATGCGATAGAGCACGGCCAAAAAGGCCGTGCGCGCTTTTCACTGACGGATATCAACGGCAAGCCCGCCCTTGGCCTAACGGTAATCGATCAAGGCCGCGGGATCGAGGAAGACAAGCTGGACCCCACGCGCGACATCGTGTCGGAGACCGGTCTGGGCCTCGGCCTGCGCGGCGTGCAGCGTATCGCGGCGCGTTTCGATGTGGACACCGGGCAAGAAGGCACGCGGGTTCATGCGGAGTTCCTGCTGCCCGAGCCGCAAAGCGCGGTTGAGCAGATCAAGGCCGATGCCCTCGCGGCGCTGGAAGCCTATAATGCCAAAGACCCCACCGCCGCGCTGACCGAACAGAACCGCGAACTCAGCGAAGGCATCGCCGACCGCGATCTCTTGATGCAGGAGCTTCACCACCGCACGGGCAACAACCTTGCCCTGATCGTGGCGCTGATCCGGATGAGCAAGACCCAAGCCAAAGAGGATGAGACCCGCCAAGTGTTGCGCGAGTTGGAGACCCGGGTGGGTTCGCTCTCCAAGGCGCATGAGCTGATGCAACGCTCAACCGACAGCACCGACCTTGATCTGGAGGATATGCTGGATGAAGTCGCCAAAAACGCCGAACGCGCCTTTACCGGAGATCGTCAGAGCATCGCGATCAAGCTAATTTGCCCCAGTCTCAAGATGGACAACAAATTGGCCGTCGACATCGGGCTGATCGTGGGGGAGTTGATCACCAACGCCTATAAACACGCCTTCAAGGGGCGCGACAAAGGGGTGATCACCATCGAAGTCACGCAAGAGGATGACGAAAGTCTGACGCTCAAGGTCTATGACGATGGCGTCGGCCTGCCCGATGACGCCAAACGGCCCGAGAGGTCGGATTCGCTGGGCTGGCGCATGATCCGCACGCTGACCTTCCAGCACGAAGCGACGCTGAAGGTCGAAGGCCAAGACGGGCTTTGCGTCGAAATCAGCTTCCCGGCGCAGGGCTGAGCACACACCCTGCCCGCCCACCGGTTTCGGGCCACCGCGCCCGTCTTTTTGATCAAAAATCACCTCTGAACTTTTCCGCCCCGTAAAATTGTCCTAGGCATATCGGGAGCCGGCGATTCCCGGACACTTCTAGGCGGCAAGAAAGACGCGCGCCTGGCCAATAACGGAGACAGAGCATGATCGAAAAACGTGATTTCTATATCGACGGCAAATGGGTCGCCCCGCTTGAGGGCAGTGAACATAAGGTCATCAACCCCTCGACCGAAGAACCCTGCACCGTGATCTCGCTCGGCGGGCCGAAGGACGTGGACGCTGCCGTGGCTGCGGCCAAGGCCGCCCTGCCCGCATGGATGGCCACCGCCCCCGAAGAGCGTATCGCGCTGATGGAGAAACTGGCCGAGGTCTATAAATCCCGGACCGAGGACATGGCGCAGGCAATCAGCACCGAGATGGGCGCACCCATCGAGATGGCGCGCAGTTCCCAATGGGGGGCGGGCTACAGCCACCTGAAGAACTTCATCAAAGCGGCGAAAGATTTCAAATTCGTAAAGCCCTTGGGGGATCACGCGCCGAACGACCGGATCATTCACGAGGCGGTTGGCGTCGTGGCGATGATCACGCCATGGAACTGGCCGATGAACCAAGTGATGCTGAAAGTCGGCGCCGCTGTTGCCGCGGGCTGCACCATGGTTCTGAAACCGTCCGAGGAAAGCCCGCTGAGCGCGGTGATCTTTGCCGAGATGATGGATGAGGCAGGCTTCCCCGCCGGTGTCTTCAACCTTGTGAACGGCGACGGCGCGACCGTGGGCACCGCCCTGACCGGCCATGAGGATGTGGATATGGTGAGCTTCACCGGCTCCACCCGCGCCGGCATCGCGATTTCCAAGAACGCGGCGGATACGCTGAAGAAGGTCCATCTGGAGCTTGGCGGCAAGGGCGCGAACCTTGTCTTCGCCGATGCCGATGACAAGGCCGTCAAACGCGGCGTGCTGCATATGATGAACAACACCGGCCAAAGCTGCAACGCCCCCAGCCGGATGATGGTCGAGGCCAGCGTCTATGACCAAGCGGTCGAGACGGCAGCCGAAGTGGCCAATAAGGTCGAAGTCGGCCCCGCCAGCGAAGAGGGCCGCCACATCGGCCCGGTCGTGAACGAAGCGCAATGGGGCAAGATCCAAGACCTGATCCAGAAAGGCATCGACGAAGGCGCGCGTCTGGTGGCCGGTGGCACCGGTCGGCCCGAGCATCTGAACCGGGGTTTCTATGTCAAACCCACCGTTTTCGCCGATGTGACGCCCGATATGACCATCGCCCGCGAAGAGATCTTTGGCCCCGTGCTTTCGATCATGAAGTTCGAGAGCGAGGATCAAGCCGTTGAGATGGCCAATGACACGGTCTATGGCCTGACCAACTATGTTCAATCCAGCGATGGCACCCGCCGCAACCGTCTGGCGACCAAGCTGCGTTCGGGCATGGTTGAGATGAACGGCGAGAGCCGTGGCGCAGGTGCGCCCTTCGGCGGCATGAAACGTTCGGGCAACGGGCGCGAAGGCGGCGTTTGGGGGATCGAGGACTTCTGCGAAATCAAAGCGGTTTCCGGCTGGTCCAACGACTGATCGCTTTTTAGCGCGAGTATGATGCGGCAGGGCCAAGATTGGCCCTGCCGTTTGCATTTGGCGGTCAGATCGCCTTTTGGTTTACCCGTTTGGAAAGCTCCTCGGCGCTTTCCTTACGCTCGCTATAACGGTCGAGCAGATAATCCTTATTGTCGCGGGTCAGCAGGGTGAATTTCACCAACTCCTCCATCACATCGACCACGCGGTCATAGAAGGGTGAGGGTTTCATCCGGTCATCCTCGTCAAACTCCAAGAAAGCTTTGGGGGTCGAGGATTGGTTGGGGATGGTCAGCAGCCGCATCCAGCGGCCCAAAATGCGCAACTGGTTCACCGCGTTGAAACTTTGCGACCCGCCGCTGACCTGCATCACGGCCAAGGTCTTGCCTTGGGTCGGGCGCACCCCGCCGAGCGACAGGGGGATCCAGTCGATCTGGGTCTTCATGATCCCCGTCATCGCGCCGTGGCGTTCGGGCGAACACCATACCATGCCCTCGGACCATGACACCAGATCGCGCAGTTCCTGCACCTTGGGATGCTCAGGCGCGGCATCGTCAGGCAGCGGCAGGCCCGTGGGGTTGAAGGTGCGCGTCTCGGCCCCGAGACGGGTGAGGATGCGGGCGGCCTCTTCGGTCATCAGGCGGCTGAAGGACCGCGGGCGGAGCGAGCCGTAGAGCAGCAGAATGCGCGGGCCGTGGGTGGCGCGCTTTGGCGACAGGAGGCGGCTCTCGTCGATGGAATTGAAGTGGTCTTCTTGGATGTTCGGCGTATCGGTCACGGGAATTTCATTAGGCGGCAGAGTGTTATCGGGCGAGGTTCATTTGGCGGCGGGGAACCAATGCTGTGTGCGGTTGGCAAAGCCCACGAGGGAGAGCATGACCGGCACTTCGACCAAGACACCCACCACAGTGGCCAAGGCCGCGCCCGACCCCAGTCCGAAGAGGCTGATCGCCACGGCGACGGCCAGTTCAAAGAAGTTCGACGTGCCGATCAAGGCGCAGGGGGCGGCCACGTTGAAGGGAATGCCCCAAGCCCGCGCGGCGCCATAGGCGATGAAGAAGATGCCGTAGGATTGCAGCAACAGCGGCACGGCAATCAGCGCAATGACGAGCGGACGGTCGAGGATCACTTCGCCCTGAAAACCGAAAAGCAGCACGACGGTCAGCAGCAGCCCCATGATGGCGAAGGGCTGCACGCGGGCCTTGAAGGCGTCGACCGCCGCCTCGCCACCCTTGGCCACCAACCGCCCGCGCGTGAGGTAGCCCGCCAGCAGCGGCAGCATGACGTAGAGGCCGACCGAGATCAGCAGCGTGTCCCAAGGCACGGTGATGTCGGTCACGCCCAAGAGGAAAGCCACGATCGGCGCGAAGGCGAAGACCATGATCACATCGTTCACGCTGACCTGCACCAGCGTATAAGTCGCGTCGCCGCGGGTGAGGTTGGACCAGACAAAGACCATGGCGGTACAGGGCGCGGCCCCCAAGAGGATCACCCCCGCCAGATAGGCCTGCGCATCATCGGGTGGGATCAGCCCGGCGAAGACATGGTTGAAGAACAGCACCCCAAGGGCGGCCATGGTGAAAGGTTTGATCAGCCAGTTGACGACCAACGTCACCACCAGCCCTTTGGGCTTGTCCCCCACCTGCCGCAACGCGCCGAAATCGACGCCGACCATCATCGGAAAGACCATGGCCCAGATCAGCACCGCCACCGGCAGGTTGACCGAAGCAACTTCGAGCGCCGCCAGCGCGCCAAAGATGCCGGGAAAGAGATTGCCCAGCAAAAGCCCCGCCCCGATGGCCAGCGCCACCCAGAGCGAGAGCCAGCGTTCAAAAGCCCCAAGGCCAGCGGTTGCGGGATCAACGGTATCGGTCATGGCGGTCTTTCGTGTTGGGGGTTCGGGGGTTAGCAGCAGATCAGCTCATCCAGCAGCGGTTGGCACAGTTCAGGCTGGCCGCCGCAGCAGTCTTCCAAGAGAAAGCCCAGCAGCGCGCGCAGCCCGTTCATATCGGCGAAATATCGGATGCTGCGTCCTTCGCGCTTGCTGCGGATCAGCCCTGCGCGGGCCAGCACCGAGAGGTTGGCCGACATCGTATTTTGCCGCACATCAAGCGCGGTGCCGATCTCGCCCGCCGACATGCCTTTACCGCCCGCTTTGATCAGCAGGCGAAAGACATCCAGCCGGGTCGGCTGACCCAAGGCGGCGAAAGCTTGGAGGGCGTTTTCATTATCCATATATCAGGAATTATTGATATAATACCGCCCGGTCAACCCCGCCCTGCCAATCTCTGTGCAACGAAGCGCCGCCCTACGCGTTAATCTCGCGACCCCCGCAGGCTTGGTAAGGAAGAGATAGGATGCTCGATTGGATCGCAGAGAATTCCGGCACGTTGCAAGTGGCGGTGAGCCTTTTTACGGCAGTGGTCTGGCTGGCCTATCTGCATATTCTATGGCTCAACTTCAGGCGGCAGCGGCAGCCGGTGATCCTGATCAACCGCTCGATCGCGCGGGATGAGAATGCCCATTGCTTCGTGACGAATATGGGAGCCGAGCCGATTTACCTGCTTGAGGTCATGGCGCGGGTCGTGACGGATGACAAAACCTATCACGTCAAGGTCACCGAACGCGAAGAGGTGGCGTTGAACGATGTGGAGAACCCCCTGACCCGCACCAATCAGGGGCCGATCAAAAGCGGTGATTTCATCGACATCGGCAGCTTTCTGGACCTATTGCGTCGCGCCGAGACGCGGATCGGGACCGAGGGGCTGTTCGACAAAGTCCGGCAGATGGACCTCACCGTTGCTGCAGCGGATGGCCATACCACCAAGCTGATCGCCGCCCGGCATGAGTTCCGAGCGGAATGGAAAGACGGCAAACCCTATTTCGTGCCGGAGCGGATCATGGCGCATCAGATCCGCAATATTTTTCAACGGCGCAAGATCACGGCCATGCTGGAAGAGCAGATCGAATAGCGCGGCCTCAGGTTACAACCGATCCAGACCTTCGGCGATTTCGCGGGCGATGGCATGGGCGTCGATCCCCTCCCGCTCGGCCGAGACGCGCAGGCCCAGAAGGTCGCTCTGATAGCGGCGGGCTAGCGCTTTCGGGTCATGCTCCGCGCCGATTTCCCCGTCCCGCTGCATCTGCGCGAAAAGCGCCGCAAATTGCTCTTCCATCCCCATAAGATGCGCGCTGGCCCGTTTCGCCAACGGGTGGCCATGAGCCTGTAGCTCCAACAAGGTTTTGGAGAGCATGCAGGCTTTGGCCGGAGCTTCCTCGCGGCAGATCGCCAATTCGGGATAGCGTTTCAGCGCCGCCATCGGACCATGTTCCGCGACCAATTCGGCCAAGCGCCCGGCCCCATCCTCGGCATATTTGTCCAAAGCGATTTCAAACAGCGCCTCTTTTGACCCGAAGGCCGCGTAGAAACTGCCGGGCTTCATCTTTAGCACCGCTTCGAGGTCTTTCAGCGACGTGCCCGCCCAGCCCTGACGCCAGAACAGATCGCGGGCGCGGTCGATCAACTCGGCTCGGTCGTGGTTCGGTTTGCGGGGCATGAGATCACCATATGTTGAACGATCACTCAAATATATACTTGAGTGATCGCTCAAGAAAGCCTAAATGACGGATATCGACGATTTACAAAGGTAGAAATGATGACATTCCCGTCCCACGACCAAAACACCGCGCCCGAAGCCTCCAAGCCGCTGCTGGAAGAATCGCAAAAGGCCTTTGGCCGCCTGCCGGGTCTGCACAAGGTGCTGGCCGAAAGCCCGCAGGCCTATGAAGGCTATCAGGTGCTGCACAAGCTCTTCACCGAGACCGAGTTCGACGCCGAAGAGCTGACCGTTGTTTGGCAGTCGATCAACGTCGAGAACGAGTGCCATTACTGCGTGCCCGCCCACACCGGCATCGCCAAGATGATGAAGGTCTCGGACGAGATCAGCGACGCGCTGCGCAATGAAACGGCCCTGCCGACGCCCAAACTCGAAGCGCTGCGGACCTTTACCGTGCAAATGGTGCGCAACCGCGGCTTCGTTTCCGACGCACAAATGCAGGCGTTTTTCGACGCAGGCTATGGCCACCGCGCGGTGCTGGACGTGATCCTCGGCATGGCGCAGAAAACCATCTCCAACTACGTCAACCACGTTGCCGAAACCCCGGTGGATGAGGTTTTCCAGCCGCTGGCGTGGAAGCGCGGCGACAAGAAGCTCGACGTATAATTTGAAAGGCGCGCCCAGAGTGGCGCGCCTTTTTTCGACAGCGTTTAAGCGCGCCGTCCTCTACCGGCCGGTCTTCCAACGGTCGAGCGTGAGGGTCACCATCGCCTCATCAAGGTTCACCGTCACCTCGCCGTCTTGGATCATCACCTGAAGCTTCATCGCCCGGCTGGCCAGCTCCGCCAGCGCCTTGGTGTCACCCTCGGCCAGGTTCACCACGTCCAGATTGTCAAAACGGGTGGTGCCGTTCTTGACCTTATCCCACCAGACCTCCGCCGTTTTGCCGCCATAGGGGTAGACCACGACCTTCGCCGCCTTGTTGCAGGACTGGCGCAGGACCTTCTCACTCGGCAAGCCGAGCGTGATCCAAACGTCCAACTCGCCGCTCAGACTCTTCTGCCAGATGTCCGGCTCATCATCCGTAGAGAGGCCCTTGGTCATCTCCAGATGCTCATGGGCGTTAAGGGCAAAGGCCACCAGCCGCACCATCAGGCGCTCATCGGTTTCCGAGGGGTGTTTGGCGATGGTCAGCTTATGGGTCTCATAATAATGACGATCCATGTCCGAGACCGAAAGCTCGACTTTGTAGATGGTGGCATTTTGCGCCATGATATGTCTCGTTTTCCAAGGTAGGCGCTGCCTACGCGCTTGGGCCGACCGGGGAAAGGGAATTATCACTGGGCTCTGCGCGGGTCCGGCGGGTAAAAACCCGCCAATTTTGCGCGAAATTGATGTTATTTGGCCCGGGGCAGCGCCCAAAAGACCACGCGTCTTCGCCAGCGTGCCGTTGTGCGGCAGGGGAAGTCACCCTACCCTAGCCCCATGATCGACCGTCGCACGCTTCTCTGGGCCCTCGGCTCTACCGCTTTGACTGCGACAGCGGCATTTTCCCAAGAGGCGGGTGGCATCCTACGCGGGTTCAACCTGATCGAGACGCCGAACGCTCCCTTCGGCAGCCCCGCCGCCGCCCAAAGCATCGCGCGGCTGCGTGACACGGGCGCGACGGCGGCGACGGTGATCCCCTTCCTATGGCAGCCTTCGCCCAGCTCCAGCGCCATCGTCTTGGGGGATGCGCTGCCCCATGACAGGATCGCCGCCGGGATCGCGCAGCTGCACGCCGCGGGGCTCGCCGCCATCGTCAAACCGCATGTCTGGGTGCCCGAAAGTTGGGCCGGCGCGATTGCCCCCGAGCCGGACAGCGCAAACGCATGGCACGCCGCCTATGCAGAGGTTCTGCGCGCCATTGCCGTTACGGCAGAGCGCAACGGCGCCGACGTGCTCGTCCTCGGCACCGAATTGCGCGGCGTATCGGGGGCGGCGCAATGGGGCGACACCATCGCCGAGATACGCGCGCTTTTCAGCGGAAAGCTCACCTATGTCGCCCATGGCGCCGACGAGGCCGAGAAGATCGCCTTCTGGCCCGAACTGGATGCCGTGGCGGTATCCCTCTACCCCGTTCTAGGCGCCCCGGACGCGCCGACCGATTGGGACCGCGCCATTACCGCAGAATTGGACCATGTCGCCGCCGTGGCGCGCAAACACGCAAAACCCATCTGGATCGCGGAAATCGGCCTCCGCTCCGCCGAAGGCGCGACCGCCCGCCCATGGGAAAGCGCCGAAGAACGCGCCGCCCCCGCCGATATGGCGCTTCAGGCGGAGGTGCTGGATCGCTGGCTCCGCGCCCTTGAGGCCCGTGGGATTCAAGACGTCTGGATCTGGCGTTGGTTCACCGACCCCGAAGGCGGCGGTGCGGGGGATACTGATTTTACGGTGCAGAATAAGGTGGCGCAGGAGGTGATCGCAGGGTTTTGGCGCGAATAATGAACGGGCTTAGGAGGCGCAAAGCACCGGGATCGTTCATACGAATATGCGGAAGACCTTTTGGAAAAGGTGGTACCCAAGGCCGGACTCGAACCGGCACGCCTCGCGGCGGGGGATTTTGAATCCCCTGCGTCTACCATTCCGCCACTTGGGCACGTAGGGCGATGTAGCCTGCAAAAGCGGCAGGAGCAAGTGGATTTTCACCCATGCTGCGCGCCCAGTTGCTTGACCTTGGCCGCGCGACATGGTGAGGCATTCAAAACAGCCGGAGCCCCCGATAATGATCCGCCGCCTTTATGACTGGACCCTGGGCCTGGCCCAACACCGCCATGCCCTCTGGGCGCTTGCCGTTGTCGCTTTTGTCGAAAGCTCCTTCTTTCCGATCCCCCCTGACATCCTGATGATCCCGATGATAATCGCGCGGCCAAATCGCGCTTGGCTGATCGCCGGGGTGGCGCTGCTCGCGTCGGTCTTGGGCGGGCTTTTGGGCTATGCCATCGGTGCGCTGGCCTTTGAGAACCTCGGCCAGCCGATCCTTGCAAGTCTGGGCAAGACCGATGCGATGGCGGAGTTCTCGACCCGGTTCAATGACATGGGCTTTTGGGCGGTGCTGGTCGCCGGGGTCACCCCCTTCCCTTACAAGGTCATCACCATCATGTCGGGCTGGACGGGTATGCCGCTGGGCACCTTTATCATGACCTCAATCCTCGCCCGCGGGCTGCGGTTCTTTGTCGTCGCGGGGCTGCTGTGGCGCTTTGGCGCACCGATCCGAGACTTCATTGAACGACGCTTGGGTTTGATGTTCACATTGGCCGTCGCCCTGCTGATCGGCGGCTTCATGGTGGTGAAGGTTCTATGACGGGTAAGACACTGACTTTGCTCGCGACGCTCGGTTCGGCCGCGCTGTTGCTGGGGGCTTTCGGGTTTCAACATCTGGGCGGCTACGCGCCCTGTCAGATGTGCCTTTGGCAGCGCTGGCCCCATGCGGCGGCGGTGCTGATTGGGGCAATCGTATTGCTTGGCGAGCCGCGCGTGATGGCCTGGCTCGGCGCCTTAGCGGCGGCGGTGACCGCGTTGATCGGCGTCTTTCATGCCGGTGTGGAATGGGGCTGGTGGCCCGGGCCAAGTTCCTGCACCGGCGGCGGCATGGAACTGGGAAGCCTCGATGGCGGGTCACTGCTGTCGACCGAAGGCCCGAGCGGCTTGGTCATGTGCGATGAGATCGTCTGGCAGTTTCTGGGCCTGTCGATGGCCGGGTGGAACGCGATTTTCTCTTTCATCTTGGTCGGCCTTTGGGTCGCTGCCGCGCGGAAGGCGGCCTGAAGAACGAGAACCGGACAAACTGGACAGGTGACCTTCCAGTTTGTCAAAAACACCCCCGAAACGGACAGTTTGACGGCTTGTCGTTCGACAGATGCGCGGATTATCTGAGATCAAACATCTCAGGAGTCCCCCATGTCGAACCAACAGAACTGTATTTTGCTGGGCGTTCCGCTGGACAGCGGCAAGCGCCGTCGCGGCTGCCTGATGGGGCCGGACGCTTACCGTACCGCGGGGCTGGAACGCGCGCTGCGCGACCTTGGCCATAGCGTCACCGACCGCGGCAATGTCGCCCCGGCCCCCTTCCACGCCAAAGAGCATGAAAAGCTGCACGCGCTGGAAGAGACCATCGCCTGGACCGAGAGCCTTGCCGCCGCCGCCGATGCGGCGATGGACGACGGACTGCCAATCTTCATGGGCGGCGACCACGCGCTGGCCCTTGGCACCGTGCTGGGCGCGATGCGCCATGCCGAAAAGGCAGGCCGCCCGCTCTTCGTGCTCTGGCTCGATGCGCATACGGATTTCCACACGCCCCAGACCAGCGACAGCGGCAATCTGCACGGCACGCCTTTGGGCTATGTCACCGGGCGCGAGGGGTTTGACGGCTTCCCCGTGATCGACAGCCCCCTGCCCCATGACAACATCGCCATGATCGGGCTGCGCTCCGTCGATGCCGCCGAACGTGCCGCCTTGCAGGAAACCACCGTTACCTACGTCGACATGCGCGAGATCGATGAGAGCGGCATCGCCAAGCCGCTGCAACGTTTCCTCGACAAGGTGGCCGCGGCGGGCGGCATGCTGCATGTCTCGCTCGACGTCGACTTCCTCGACCCTTCCGTCGCGCCCGCCGTGGGCACCACCGTGCCGGGCGGTGCAACCGTGCGCGAGGGTCATCTGGTGATGGAGATGCTTTCGGACAGCGGTCTGATGACCTCGCTCGATCTGGTCGAGCTGAACCCCTTCCTCGATGAACGCGGGCGCACCGCGCAGCTGATGGTCGACCTCACCGCCTCGGCCTTTGGCCGCCGCGTTTTCGACCGCCCCACACGCGCATATTGATTGGAGACCCCAAGATGACCAACCTCAAACCCTCCGACAAGGCACTGGTGCCTTTTGTTTCCGTAGATCAGATGATGAAGCTGATCCACCATGTCGGCGTCGAAGAGATGCTGCGCGGGCTGGCCGACTACATCGAAGCCGATTTCAAACGTTGGGAGCTTTTCGACAAGACCCCGCGCGTGGCGAGCCATTCCGAGAAGGGCGTGATCGAGCTGATGCCGACCTCTGACGGCGATGTTTACGGTTTCAAATACGTCAACGGCCATCCCGACAACACCAAGACCGGCTTCCAGACCGTTACCGCCTTTGGCCTTTTGGCCAATGTGGCCAACGGCTACCCGGTGCTGCTGACCGAGATGACGATCCTCACCGCCCTGCGCACGGCGGCGACCTCGGCCGTGGTGGCGCGTCTGCTGGCGCCCAAGGGCAGCCGGGTCATGGCGATGATCGGCAACGGCGCGCAGTCCGAGTTCCAGAGCCTCGCCATGAAGGCGATCTGCGGCGTGGACGAGGTGCGACTTTACGACATCGACCGCGCGGCGACCGCGAAATGCGCGCGCAATCTGGCGGGCTCGGGGCTCAAGGTCGTGGAATGCGACAGTGCCGAGGAGGCGATCATGGGCGCGCAGATCATCACGACCTGCACCGCGGACAAGCAATATGCCACGATCCTGACCGACAACATGGTCGGCTCCGGCGTGCATATCAACGCGATCGGCGGCGACTGTCCGGGCAAGACGGAATTGGCGCCCGCGATCCTTCACCGCTCGGGCATCTTCGTCGAATACCCCGAGCAGACTCGCATCGAGGGCGAAATCCAGCAGCTTGAGCCTGACCATCCGGTGACCGAGATCTGGCAGGTGCTGACCGGTCAGGCCGAGGGGCGCCGCGACCAGCAGCAGATCACGCTGTTCGACTCCGTGGGCTTCGCGATCGAGGATTTCTCGGCCCTGCGCTATGTGCGCGACCAGATCGCCGAGACGGGCCTCTTCCAGCCGCTCGACCTGCTGGCCGACCCGGATGATCCGCGCGACCTGTTTGGCATGCTGCAACGCGCGGGTTGAGTGTTTGGGGCCGCCGTTCCTCCGCGGCGGCCTCTACCCTTTCGTCACGTCATGGGCATAGAGCCAATCGAAGGCCCGCAGCATGGCACCGGGGGCCAATGTTGAGGCGATGCGCAGCCCGGTATGGGCCGCAAAGCGGATCGGACCAGAGCGCAGGTGATAGCGGGTGGCGTTGCCTTCGGAGGATTTCACGATGCGCCGCGCCCGGTCGATACGCGCGGACTGATAGGCGGTGAGCGCCGCGTCGCGCGGATAGCGGGTCAGGCAATCGGCCAAAACCCATGCATCCTCCAACGCCATATTCGCGCCCTGCGCCAGAAAGGGCAGTGTCGGATGGGCCGCGTCGCCCAAAAGCGCGACGCCATGGGCCTGCCAATTGGCCGCTACGGGGTGGTGGTGCAGCCCCCAGAGGGTGACCTCCTCCACCGCATCCAACATCTGCGCGGCCTCCGCCCCGAAACCGACAAAGGCGCGGCGCAGGTTGGCGGGATCGTCGCGATGGTGCCAGCCTTCGGCGGCCCAATCGTCACGCTCTTCCACGGCCACGAGGTTGACCATGCGCCCCTCGCGCAGCGGATAGCTGACCAGATGTTTCCCCGGCCCCATGGTGACCCGCGCCTCGGGCGGATGATCGACCACGTTGGGTATGAGCGCCCGCCACGCGACCTGCCCCGAGAAACGGGCCTGATCCGCCCCGTTCAACTGCACCCGCCCGACAGAGTGGATGCCATCGGCGGCCACCACAAGCTCTGCCCGCCGCCGCCCGCCGCGGGCCATCTGCACCTGCGGCAGCGCACCGGGATGGATGGAGGCGACCTGCGCATCGGTCTCGAAGCTAACATTGGCGCGCTGTGCGGCTTCGCGCAGGAGGTCGATCAGATCGGCACGGTGGAGAAAGTAATAGCGCTGGTCCTCCGGCAGGCGGGTCAGATCCAGCCGCGCCACTTGGCTGCCTTTGGCATAGTCGCAAAGCCGTACCGCCTGCCCGCGCACCGCACCGCGTGCCGCCAACCCACGTTCAAGCCCCAACCCGCGCAGGACGGCGAGGCCATTGGGGCTGATCTGCAACCCGGCACCGATCTCGGAAAAGCGGGCGGCCCGTTCCAGCAGGGTCACGGCCACGCCACGCCGCGCCAGCGCTGTGGCCAGCGCCAGCCCGCCGATCCCGCCGCCCACGACAATCGCATTGGAAGGTTTCATTCGCGCCCCAACCACAAACGCCGAAGCATTTGCCCCGGCGTGTGGTGTTTCAGGTGATGTCAGTCGTCGCGGTGGACTTTCTCGCGCCGCTCGTGACGCTCTTGCGCCTCAAGGGTCATGGTGGCGATGGGCCGCGCGTCCAGCCGTTTGAGCGAGATCGGATCGCCGGTGACCATGCAGTAACCGAACTCTCCCTCGTCGATCCGCCGCAGCGCCGCGTCGATCTTGCCGACCAGTTTACGCGCCCGATCCCGGGTGCGCAGTTCCAAAGCGCGGTCGGTCTCTTCCGAGGCGCGGTCGGTCACGTCCGGGATGTTCCGGGTGCCGTCTTGCAGTGTTTCGATGGTGTCGCGGCTGCCTGCCAACAGTTCCGCTTTCCAGTTGATCAGCTTGCGCCGAAAGTACTCAAGCTGACGGTCATTCATGAATGGCTCGTCCTCGGCCGGACGATAGTCGTCCGGCAGGAAGATTTCCTGCTTCATTTGTTTTTCCCCGGCGTTTTTCAATTCAGACATTAAAAAGGCCTGTCTCCCGACATCGTCCCCTGCCGCAGCGTCTATCTGAGCGGGTAACAATTGTCACTACACAATCCCTTTGATTTTTGGTTAAAGGCCAAGGATCAAGCGCCCGTCACACGAGGTTGAAAACAAGATGAAATTCCAAGGCACCAAAGACTACGTCGCCACCGAGGACCTGAAAATTGCCGTCAATGCGGCGGTGACGCTGGAGCGGCCGTTACTGGTGAAGGGCGAGCCGGGCACCGGCAAGACCGAGCTTGCGCGGCAGGTGAGCGACGCTTTGGGCCTGCGCATGATCGAATGGAACATCAAATCGACCACCCGGGCGCAACAGGGACTTTACGAGTATGACGCCGTGAACCGCCTGCGCGACAGCCAGTTGGGTGACGAGCGGGTGCATGACGTGAAGAACTACATCCGCAAGGGCAAGCTTTGGCAGGCCTTCGAGGCGGACGAGAAGGTCGTGCTCTTGATCGACGAGATCGACAAGGCCGATATCGAGTTTCCCAACGACCTGTTGCAGGAACTCGATAAGATGGAGTTCTTCGTCTACGAGACGGGCGAGACGATCCGCGCGCGCCAACGCCCCATCGTCATCATCACCTCGAACAACGAAAAGGAACTGCCCGACGCCTTCCTGCGCCGCTGTTTCTTTCACTACATCCAATTCCCCGACATGGAGACGCTGAAACAGATCGTCGAAGTGCACCATCCCGGCATCAAGCAACAGCTTCTGACCACCGCGCTGACGCAGTTCTACGAGATCCGCGAACAGCAGGGGCTGAAGAAGAAACCCTCGACCTCCGAAGTGCTGGACTGGCTGAAGCTTTTGCTGGCCGAGGATATGGACGCCGAAGATCTTGCCAAGGACGGCCCCAACGCCCTGCCCAAGCTGCACGGCGCGCTGCTGAAGAACGAACAAGACGTGCATCTGTTCGAGCGGCTGGCCTTCATGGCGCGTCGCCAGCGGTAGGGCGGCAACACAAACGCGACTTTACGTCAAAAGCGGGTATTTTCCTCGCTTTTGATTTTTCGCCTGCCTAGGCTGAAGTCAATCACGGGCGCAAAGACCCGGGTTGAAACGACCGATGGGGCAGGCAGATGCAACGACAATCAGCAACCGCGCCACGCGCATATTGGGATAGACCAGTCCACGCAGGGAAGCAGAGAGGCCCCCGCGCATGAGGCGCAGCGTGAAGGCGCGGCTGATCCTGCCGCTGATGCTGCTGCTGAACGCCTGCGTGCCCGCCTCGCATTCCGAGGTGGCAACCCGTGCGGTCATCGCCGACAGCACCCTGCCCCCGATGAAGCAGTTCACCCAAGCCCGCCCCGCTCAGCCGCATGTGTCGAATGCCGCGCTGGCGGAGGATTTCCTCGACCTGTCCTTCCGGATGGAAAGTGGCCGCGCCCTGCCCGTTCTGACCCGTTTCGAGGGGCCGATCACCCTGCGCGTGCTGGGCCAGCCGCCCGCCACACTGGGGCCGGACCTTGCGCGTCTGCTGGCCCGTCTGCGCCGCGAGGCCGGGATCGAACTGCGTGAGGTCACGGGCGGAGAGGCCAGCATCACCATCCAAGCGGTGAACCGCAGCCAAATCCGGCGGCTCTTGCCGCAGGCGGCCTGTTTCGTGGTGCCAAACGTCAGCACGCTTGAGGAATACCGCCGCGCGCGCCGCTCGCCCGCCACCGATTGGACCCGCCTGACCGAGCGGCGCAAGCTGGCGATTTTTCTGCCCAATGACGTGAGCCCACAAGAAAGCCGCGACTGCCTGCATGAGGAACTGGCCCAAGCGCTTGGGCCGCTGAACGATCTCTACCGCCTGCCGGATTCGGTCTTTAACGACGACAATGTGCATACGGTGCTGACCGGTTTCGACATGCTGGTGCTGCGCATCTATTATGACCCCGCGCTGCGCTCGGGCATGAGCCGCGAAGAGGTCGCCGCCCGCCTGCCCGGCATTCTGGCCCGGGTGAACCCCGCAGGCGGCACCGTCGCCCCCCGCCCCGCCCGTGCCACGCCGCAGGTCTGGAGCCGCGCAATCCAAACCGCTCTTGGCCGCGACGTGGGCCGCAACGCCCGGCTGAAGGCCGCCCGTGACGCGCTGCGCATCGCCGAGACGCAGGGCTGGCAGGACAACCGCCACGCCTTTTCGCATTACGCCATGGGCCGGGTCATCCAGATGACCGAACCCGCCGCCGCACAGGCGCATTACCAAACCGCCGACGCCCTCTATGCCCGCACCCCCGGCACCACGCTGCACCGCGCCTATGTCGCCACCCAGCGAGCAGGCTATGCGGTGACCATCGGCGACGGCGCGGGCGCCCTGGCGCTGATCGCGCCGCATCTGCCCGTGGCCGAAGCCAGCGAAAACGCCGCCCTTCTGGCCACGCTCATGCTGCTCAAAGCCGAGGCGCTCGAGATCGAAGGCCGCGGCATTGAGGCGCGCCGCGTCAGGCTGGACAGCATCGGCTGGGCGCGATACGGCTTTGGCCCTGACTGGGCCGTGCGGGCCAAGCTGCGCGAGATCGCAAGCCTGAACCCGCGCAATGGATAGGCCCGCGAAACAAACGGGCAATAGGTTATGATAGCACTCGGATTGGCATTGATCGGCGCGATTATCGGCGGGCTGACCGCGCGCAAACGCGGCGGCAACCGCAAGGACATCGCGCAATATGCCGCGGGCTATGGCATGGCCTTTCTCATCGTCGGCATGATCGCCACGGTTCTGCTGGACCGCGCATTGAGCCTCTGATGTTTCTGCCCTTCTTCGATCAGCTGCGCCGCCACAATGTCCCGGTCTCCCTGCGGGAGTTTCTGGCCTTTCTCGAAGGTATGAAAGCGGGGCTTGCGACCTATGACGTTGAGGCGTTCTACTACCTCGCCCGCGTATCGATGGTGAAAGACGAGCGCAACATCGACAAGTTCGACCGCGCCTTCGCCGCCGCCTTCAAAGGGTTGGAGAAGATCAGCCTCGACGATGTGCTCGACGCCGTGGACCTGCCCGAAGACTGGCTGCGCAAGATGGCCGAGAAGCACCTCTCGCCCGAGGAAAAGGCCGAGATCGAAGCCATGGGCGGTTTCGACAAGCTGATGGAGACGCTGAAAAAGCGGCTTGAGGAACAGAAAGGCCGGCATCAGGGCGGCTCCAAATGGGTCGGCACGGCGGGCACATCGCCCTTCGGCGCCTATGGCTATAACCCCGAGGGCGTGCGCATCGGTCAGAAGGAAAGCCGCCACCAACGCGCGGTCAAAGTCTGGGACAAACGCGAATTCCGCAACCTCGACGACAATGTCGAGATCGGCACCCGCAACATCAAACTGGCGCTGAAGCGCCTGCGCCGTTGGGCGCGCGATGGCGCGGCAGAGGAGTTTGACCTCAACGGCACGATCCGCGCCACGGCGGAACATGGCTATCTCGACGTCAAGACCCGCCCTGAGCGGCGCAATGCGGTGAAAGTGCTGCTGTTTCTCGACATCGGCGGTTCGATGGACCCGCATGTGAAAGTGGTCGAGGAACTCTTCAGCGCCGCGAAGGGCGAATTTAAACATCTCGAACATTTCTACTTCCACAACTGCCTCTACGAAGGCGTGTGGCGCGACAACCGCCGCCGCTGGGATGCGCAGATCCCCACCCACGAGGTGCTGCGCAGCTATGGGTCTGATTACAAATGCATTTTCGTGGGCGACGCCAGCATGTCACCCTATGAGATCGCCTATCCGGGCGGCGCGAATGAACATTGGAACGCCGAGGCCGGCGCGACTTGGCTGGCTCGCGCACGCGACCAATGGCCGAACCACCTGTGGATCAACCCCGTCCCCGAACGGCAGTGGGGCTACACCCAATCCATCGCGATGATCCAAGAGATTTTCGGCCCCGAGGCCATGGTGCCCATGACGCTCGAAGGGTTGAGCCGGGGCATCAAGACCATGACGCGCTAACCCCTTCCTTGACAGCCTGCCGCCCCGCGCCACCTCAGGGGACGAAGGCAAGCAATGTGGAAGGAAATAGAATGTCCCCGATCATCAAATCCGGCAGCGCGAAATGGGAAGGCTCGCTTAAAGAGGGCAATGGCCATGTCTCGACCGAAAGCGGCGTGCTGTCCGACCAGCCCTATGGCTTCAACACCCGTTTCGAGGGCAAGCAAGGCACCAACCCCGAAGAGTTGATCGGTGCGGCCCATGCCTCTTGCTTTTCCATGGCCCTGTCGATGATCCTTGGCCAAAGCGACCTGACGCCTGACAGCATCGAGACCAAGGCCGAAGTGCATCTCGAAGAGAAAGACGGCGGCTTTCATGTGCCGAAAGTGCATCTGACGGTCGAGGCCAGCATCCCCGGCGCGAGCCAAGAGGACTTCGACAAGGCGGCGAAAACCGCCAAGGAGAACTGCCCTATCTCGAAACTGCTGACGGCTGAGATCACGATGGACGCGAAACTCGTCTGATCGCCCTCAACACCACCGGGGCGCAGGCCATGGCCGCTTGCCCCCGGTCCCCCCGCTCCCCATATTGAGCGCATGATCCGCGTTATTCCCATCCTTCTCGCCATCCTCTATGCGCTGGCGATGTACCGTTTCTCGGCTTGGCGCACGGCGCGGGAGTTGGATGCGAAATCGACGCCGCTGGTTGATCCGAAGTTGAACGAGATCAGCAACCGCATGGCCCGCGCGCTCGACCTGCCGCGCATCAAGGTGCATCTCTATGAGATCGAACCCGTCAACGGGCTGGCGGCCCCCGATGGGCGGATTTTCATCACCCGCGGCTTCTATAACAAGTTCCGTCAAGGTGCTGTAACGGCCGAAGAATTGGCAAGCGTCATTGCACATGAGTTGGGCCATGTCGCGCTTGGCCATTCCCGCCGAAGGATGATTGATTTTTCGGGCCAAAACGCCCTGCGCACCGCGCTTGCCATGGTGCTGGGGCGACTAATTCCCGGCATCGGCGTCTGGATCGCCAGCGGTTTGACCAGCCTGCTTGCCGCGCGGCTGTCGCGCAATGACGAATATGAGGCCGACGCCTATGCCGCTGCCCTGCTTACCAAGGCCGGGATCGGCATCGGCCCGCAGATTTCATTGTTCGAAAAGCTCGACGCGCTGAGCCAATCCGGCGGCAACCGTCCGCCCGCATGGCTTCTCAGCCATCCGAAAACGGAAGAGCGGATCGACAAGCTGCGTCAGATGCAACTGCGGTGGGACGGCTGACCTAGCCCAGAGCCTTGGCCAGCCGCGGCAGCCGCGCCTTTTTCAGCAGGGCACGCATTTCCCATGGCTCACCGGAGAGCCGCCGCGCCTCTTTCAAGACGGCTTCAGCCACGGGGGCGACCATCTCAGGCGTCGCCTGCCAGATGCCGTGCAGATAGCTGTCAGGATCGGCGCGGCTCAGCCCCTCTTCGGCGAGGATTTGGCGCGGGAAGTCTTTGGCATTCAGCGTCAGGATCATATCGGAGCTGCTGGCCACAGCGACGGCCAGCACATGGATGTCATTGGCATCCGGCAACCAAAGTCGGGCTTGCAGGCCGGGAGAAGCCTCGCGTTCGGCCCCGGGCCAGTTACCGCGCAGCAGCGCGATCTCGGCCCGCGCCTGCGCCTCGCCCTCGGGGCCAAGCTTGACCGCCGCGCGGGCCCATTCCTCCAAGATACGCGCCGACCAAATCGGCTCGAACGCGCCCTGTGCCGCCACGCCGAGCACCATTTCGCGCATCACCGTAGGGTAAAGCACGCAAGCGTCGATCAGCACGCGGGGGCGCGTTTCCATTACAGGCGGAAGAACAGCGATTTGAGGTAGCCGCTTTCCGCAAGCTGCGGCAGTTGCGGGTGGTCCGCCCCGGCAAAGCCGGTGTGCAGCAGCATGGCGCGGCGTCCGGCCCGGCCTATTCCGCGCACCGAGGCCGTGCGGAACTGGTTCAGGTCAGCGGCATGAGAGCAAGAGCAAAGCCCAAGAATGCCGTTCTCCGCCACCAGTTGCGCCGAGAGGCGCGCGACACGTTCATAGGCGCGCAGCCCTGCGTCGACCGCTTGGCGCGAGGGTGCAAAGGCAGGCGGGTCGCAGATCACCACGTCGAAAGTCTCGCCCTCGTCCCGCAGGGCGGTGAGCACATCGAAAGCATCCCCTTGGCGGGTGGCGAAACGGTCTTGCATGTTCATTGCGGCGGCACCCGCCTCGGCCAGTTCCAGCGCGGGGGCGGAGCCGTCCACGGCCAGTGCCGAAGACGCGCCACTCGCAAGTGCTGCGAGGGAGAAGCCGCCGACGTGAGAGAAGACATCCAACACCCGCGCGCCATTCCGCGCGAGATTGGCGGCAAAGGCGTGGTTGGGCCGTTGGTCATAGAACAGACCGGTTTTCTGGCCGCCGGTGAGATCGGCCATATAGGTGGCCCCATTCATCGGCACCGGCAGCGGCCCCTCGGGCGTGACGCCCACAAGCGTGGCCGAGGCATCGTCGAGCCCTTCGAGCTTGCGGGTCCGGCCAGAGGCGTTTTTCAGCACATTGGTCACACCGGTCACCGATTGCAGCGCGGCGACGAGCGGCCCTAGCAACGCATCGGCCCAAGCGGCGTTGGGCTGGATCACGCAGGTATCGCCAAAGCGGTCGATGATGACCCCCGGCAGGCCGTCGGCCTCGGCATGGATCAGGCGATAATAGGGCTGATCGTAGAGTTGGCTGCGCAGCGCCAGCGCACGATTGAAGCGGGCCTCGAACCACGCTTGATCAACCTGCGCCTCCGCGTCTTGGTCGATCATCCGGGCGATGATCTTGGAATTCGGATTGACCGCAACCAGCCCCATGGGCTTGCGCTCGGCGTCCTCCAGCAGCGCCAGTGTGCCGGGGGCAAGCCCGCGTGTGCGGCGGTCGGTGACCAGTTCATTTACATAGACCCAAGGAAAGCCGTGGCGGATGGCGCGAGCGTTGGCCTTGGGCAATAGGCGCACCACGGGACGTGTGGCAGGCTGCGGGGCGGAGGGGGTTTGGGGCGTTGTCATAGCGCCCCTCGTACTGCGTTCGTGCGGCTGGGGAAAGAGGTTTCGCAAGCCCCCATCGGCAGTCAGTTGCGCGCCCTGCCCCGCCAGCCGCCCCGACGGCGCGGGGTGGTCAGCGTCGTCTGCCCCTCGCGCAGCACTTGGGTCATCGGGTGATCGGCGGCGGCGCGGTGCCGTTCCAGCAATCGGGTGATGGCGGCGGCGCTGTCCTGCCCTTCGGGCAAGCTTAAAGCCCAATCAAGGAAGATGCTGCGGCATTCGGCGGGGCCGATCCCATCCATGCGGTAGGATTCGCGGATCAGGCCCTTGGGGTCATCGGGATCGCTCATGCGCCCTCCCGCCGTGGCACTGGCAGCGCTGCGTCGATGATCTCGGCAGCCGTCGCGTAATCCTCCTGCATCTTGCGCTCCAACGCCGAGAGGTCGTCGCAGGCTAGCACACGGCAAAGGAAGCTTGCCCCCGCCTGCCCCATGGCCCCAGCGTCGATAGGATTGGCCGAGAGCAGCCGCGCGGCGCAGTTCAGGGTCCAAGCGTCGGTATAGGCCGAAGAAAGCGCGACCTCTCCTTCGGCATCGATCACGCCTTCACTTTGCGCAGCTGCAAGCCCCGCATCGATCTCACGCGCGCCGGTGCCCCCGATGAGCGCGCCGGCTTGTGCGAAGAGTTCGATGTCCTGCAAACGGCCCGCGCCGGTCTTGGCGTCGAGCGGCCCGCTGGGGCTTCGGGCGGCGGCGATGCGGCGGCGCATCTTGGCGACCTCGCTCAGCACCTTGTCGCGCGGGGCGGCGCGGCCAAGGATATCTTTGCAAAGCGCTTCGACATCGTGGCCCAGATCCTCGGCCCCCGCGATCACCCGCGCGCGGGTGAGAGCCAGATGTTCCCACACCCATGCCTGCTCTTTCTGGTAGCTTTCAAAACTGGCGAGACTGGTCGCCACCGGCCCCTGATTGCCCGAAGGGCGCAGGCGCATGTCGATGTCGTAAAGCTTGCCTTGCGCCATCGGCGCGGTCATCGCGGTGATCATCGCTTGGGTCAGCCGCGCGTAATAACTGCGCGTGGCGAGGGGTTTGGGGCCATCGGAACTCTCTACCCCATCGGCGTCATAGATCACCAGCATATCAAGGTCCGAGGTCGGCGTGAGCCGCCCGGCCCCGAGCGAGCCCATGCCAAGGATCACCGCCCCGCGCCCCGGAGGCGGGCCATGGCGGGTGGCGAATTGATCGACGACCACGGGCCAAAGCGCCTGCAAGACGGCTTGGGCAAGCTCGGCATACTGCCGCCCGGCGGTGGCCGCGTCGATCAACCCGCGCAGCAGATGCACGCCGATCCGAAAATGCCATTCGCGCGCCCAACGGCGGGTGCCGTCAAGGCGCAATTCATAATCCGCCTCCCCCGCAAGGTGCTGCTCCAGCATCTCGGTCAGTTTGGTCTGGCCCGGCCAGTCCGAGAAGAAATCGCCACCGATCACCGCGTCGAAGACGCCGGAGTTGCGCGACAGATGCGTGGCAAGCGCGGGCGATGTGGCGACGATATCCACCAAGAGATCGCCCAGTTGCGGATTGGCCCGCAAAAGCGAGAAGAGCTGCACCCCGGCGGGCAGCCCCGCAAGGAAACCGTCAAAGGCCAAAAGCCCCTCATCCGGTTTCGCCGATTGCGCCAGACGGTCCAGCAGAAGCGGTTTGAGCCGACCGAAGATATCGGCCCCCCGTTCTGAGCGCAGCGCGGGGTAGCTGGGCCAGCGGTCTAGCACCGAAGTGTCGAATTGATGCGCAGGGCGCGCGGCTTCCGGCTCTTCCCTTGTGGCTGCGAAAAAGCTCTCGATCAGGTCGTGCACGGCTTGAAGTCGCTCATGAAGATCAGCCTGCAAGTCTTTGACATCCATGTCCATCATGGCGGCTAGCCGGTCGAAATCGGCATCATTGCGCGGCAGCGTGTGGGTCTGGGCGTCTTGCACCATCTGCAAGCGGTGCTCGACCGTGCGATGCGCGCGGTAGTGATCGCCAAGCGTCTCGGCCACCTCCTCGGGCACCCAGCCCTTGTCGGCCAGCACGCGCAATCCCGCCAGCGTCCCGCGGGGTCGCAGGTCCGCATCCCGGCCCCCGGCGATGAGTTGCCGGGTCTGTGTGAAGAACTCGATCTCGCGGATGCCGCCCCGGCCCAGTTTCATATCATGGCCCGGCAGGGTGATTGGACCGCCCAAGCCCTTGTGCTCACGGATCGCCAGCCGCATGTCGTGAGCGTCTTGGATCGCGGCGAAATCCAAGTGGCGGCGCCAGACGAAGGGGCGCAGGGATTGCAAAAACGACTCGCCTGCCGCGATGTCGCCCACTGCCGGGCGGGCCTTGATATAGGCCGCGCGCTCCCATGTGCGGCCAAGGCTTTCGTAATAGCGCTCCGCCGCCTCCATCGCGATGCAGACGGGCGTGACCGCCGGGTCGGGGCGCAGGCGCAGATCCGTGCGGAAGACATAGCCTTGGGCCGTATTTTCGCTCAGCGTGGCAGACATGGCGCGCGTGGCTTTGACGAAGGCGCTGCGGGCGGCGTGGAAATCATCGGGCGCGAAACGGCTTTCGTCGAAAAGGCAGATCAGGTCGATGTCGGAGGAATAGTTCAACTCCCCCGCGCCCATCTTGCCCATGGCAAAGACGACCATGCCCGCGCAATCGGAAAGATCGTCCATCGTCATGCCCGGCAGCTTGCCGCGTTTGATCTGTGCCGCCAGCCCCGCCCGCAGGGCCGCGCCGCAGGCGGCATCGGCGTATTCGGTCAGCGCGCCGGTCACCTCCTCCAGCGACCATGCCCCGCCCAGATCGGCCAGCGCGGTCAGCAGCGCCATTCGCCGCTTGCCCTGCCGCAGCCCATCGGCAAGCCGGTCGCGGGCCAGTTCCGCCGCTGCCGCGCAATTATCGGCCAGAGCCGCTTCGGGATTGGCCACCGCCGCGCTCAGCCAACCCGCCTCTTTCTCCAAAAGCGCCATCAGATAGGGCGCGGTCGAGGCCGCAGCCGAGATCATTTCGCGCAACTCCGGCGCGAGATCGGGCAGCAGCGCCGCCGCATCCTGCGCACGTTCGCGGTGGTAGACACGGGGGGAACGGGTGATCCGGGCGGCGAGAGATGGGTCTGTCATGGGGCCAGCTTTGCGGGCTGATCCAAGCGGCGTCAATGGGGGTTGCGGCAGGGCACGGGCTTGCTACGACTTTGGCGCGCGCCCTGAGGGGGCGCGATGCGACAAGGGGCAGAGAATGAGCAAGAGTTTGAAACGCGTGCGTGCCACGCTGGAGGCCGCGGGGGTGACGCCGGAAATCCGCGAGACGGCCTTGGCGCGGACGGCGGTGGATGCGGCCACAGCGCTTGATTGCGCAGTCGACCAGATCGCGAAATCGATCGTTCTGCGCGGCGAAGACAGCGGGGCGGCGCTGCTCTTCATCACCGCGGGCGCGCAGCAGGTCGATCTAGAACGGGCCGCAGCGCTTGCCGGGGAGCCTTTGGGCAAGGCCGACGCCGCGCTGATCCGGGCGCAGACCGGCTTTGCCATCGGCGGCGTCGCGCCTTTGGGGCATATCACGCCGCCGCGCGCTTGGTTTGACCGCAACCTGCTGCAATTCCCGCTGGTCTGGGCCGCTGCGGGCACGCCGCATCACGTTTTCTGTCTTGAACCGCAGAGAATGGCGCAGCTTTCGGGCGCGCAAGTTGCTGATTTCACTGTCGCCTCCTAAATAATGTAAAAAACATTCACATACCCCCTTGCGAAACGGGTTCGGCGTTCCGATCTATTCAATGTGAAAGACATTCACATTATCCGAAACGCCCGGGCCGGCGACAGGCCCGTCACGACCGAAAGGCTCAACAATGACGACAGTGACCACCGACCCGACCTACTCCCCCCGGCCCAGTTGGCTGGCCCGGACAGAAGCCTGGATGGACGCACGCGGCAAAGGCGCATGGATCGCCGCCATGGTGCTCGGCTTCATCTTCTTCTGGCCCCTCGGCCTCGCCCTTCTTGCCTATATGACTTGGAGCAAACGCATGTTCTCTTCGAAATCCTGCAGCCGTAAATCCAGCCGCGCGATGATGTCGCGCAGCACCGGCAACCGCGCCTTTGACGCCTATAAGGCCGACACGCTGCGCCGTTTGGAGGAAGAGCAGCACAACTTCGAAGCCTTCCTTGAGCGTCTGCGCGAAGCCAAGGACAAGGCCGAGTTCGACCAGTTCATGGACGAGCGTGCCAAGCGGGACGAAACGGCTACAAACGCCTGATCGCACCCTGACCCCCGCCTCCCGGCAATGCGCCCGGGGGGCCTTTCGCAGGACAAGACATGACCCAGACCCCAGACCCCGACCTACACCCGCAATTCTATGACGGCATCGCTGGCAAACGGCTGCTGGCTTGGGTCATCGATGTGACCCTTGTCCTGCTCTTTTGCGTGCTGATCCTGCCCTTCACGGCCTTTACGGGGCTGTTCTTTTTCCCCTTCCTGACGCTGGTGGTGGGCTTTGCCTACCGGGTGGCCACGTTGACCAGCGGCTCGGCCACATGGGGGATGCGCCTGATGGCGATGGAGCTGCGCGACCACCGCGACCGGCCCTTCGATTTCATGACCGCGCTTTTGCATACCATCGGCTATTCGCTGTCGATGACGGTCACCATCATTCAGGTCGTCTCGGCCGTTCTCATCTGCACCACGGCCCGCCGTCAAAGCCTTACGGACATGGCGCTTGGCACCGTGCCGGTGAACCGGCGGCTCAGCCGCTAGGGCATCACGCAAATTTGCCCTTGGCGGCGCGGGGGGTGGTTGATAGCATCCCCCGATAAATGCTGGAAGCCCATGCGACATACACTGCCTTTGACACCGCAATTCTATGTCACAGCGCCGCAACCCTGCCCCTATCTGGAGGGCCGGATGGAGCGCAAGCTGTTCACCGCCCTTCAGGGCGATAATGCCGCACGCCTGAATGACAGCTTGTCGAGCCAAGGCTTCCGCCGCTCGCAAAATGTTCTGTACCGTCCCTCCTGCGCTGATTGCGCCGCTTGTCTTTCCGCGCGGATCGACGTGGCCGCCTTTCGCCCCAGCAAAAGCCAGCGCCGCATCTTGAAGCGCAACGCAGGCCTTGAGCGACGCGCGACATCGCCTTGGGCCACGGAAGAGCAATATGACCTTTTCCGCAGCTACCTTGATAGCCGCCATGCGGATGGGGGCATGGCGGATATGGACGTATTCGAATTCGCTGCCATGATCGAGGAAACGCCGATCCGCAGCCGGGTGATCGAATATACCGACCCTGAGGCCGACAATGCCCTCGTCGGTGTCTGCCTGACCGATGTGCTGAGCGACGGGGTGAGCATGGTCTATTCCTTCTACACCCCCGACCGGCCCCGCAACGGGCTGGGCAATTACATTATCCTCGACCATATCGAAATCGCCCGCGCGGCGGGGCTGCCTTATGTCTATCTGGGCTATTGGGTGCCCGGCAGCCAGAAGATGGGGTATAAGGCCAAATTCTCGGGGCTAGAGGTCTATATGGGCGGGCAGTGGCAAAAGTTGCGCGATCCTGAGGGTTTCGTGCCCGACCAGCACCCGCTCAGCAACGATCCCATCGCCGAACAGGTGGCCAATATTACCCTGCCGGATGTCAGCCCGCGCTGAGAAAACCTATTGATTTTGGCACTGTTACCGGGCGGCCCCTTGGGCGGCCCGTTTTGCTTTGTGCGATACCGTGCCGGAAATGCAAGAAAGTACGCCGCACCGATCAAATCTTTCCAAAAATAACGCATATGAGGCGTGTTGCGAAATAAACCTACAAATAACCCCGCCCGACGCACAAGATTTTCGCCATTTCGCTGTTGACGCCCCTCTTTCCCCCTCCTAATCTCACGCCACGCTTAGAGGACCCTTAAGATGACCGACCTAGTCATTATTGTAAGACACACGCGCATGGGCCGGTAACGGTAGACCATAATCCTTCCCATGCGCCCCCGTCAGACCGGGGGTTTTTTTATGCCAATCGCAATAACCTGCCTTACGGAGCACCCAAGATGAAACGCCAGATGACCGGAGCGAAAATGATCGTCCAAGCCCTGATTGACCAGGGTGTGGACACCGTCTTTGGATATCCCGGTGGCGCGGTGCTACCGATCTATGATGAGGTCTTTCAGCAGAATTCGATCAAGCACGTTCTGGTGCGCCATGAACAAGGGGCGGTGCACGCCGCCGAAGGCTATGCCCGCTCCACCGGGAAGCCGGGTGTTGTGCTGGTCACCTCCGGCCCCGGTGCCACGAATGCGGTCACGGGCCTTACGGATGCGCTGCTCGACTCCATTCCGCTGGTGGTGCTGACCGGTCAGGTGCCGACCTTCATGATCGGCTCCGACGCCTTTCAAGAGGCCGACACCGTGGGCATCACCCGCCCCTGCACCAAGCACAACTGGCTGGTGAAAGAGACCGACACCCTTGGCGCCACCCTGCACGAAGCCTTCCATGTCGCCACCCATGGCCGTCCCGGCCCGGTGCTGATCGACATCCCGAAGGACGTGCAATTCGCCACTGGCCACTACGAGTCCCCCAAACCCTCGACCTCGCGCTATCAGCCTCAGGTTAAGGGCGACATGGCCGAGATCACCGAACTGGTCGCGGCGATGGAGACGGCGAAGCGTCCGATTTTCTACACCGGCGGCGGCGTCATCAACTCCGGCCCGGCGGCGAGCCAGTTGCTGCGCGAATTGGTTGATGCCACCGGCTTTCCCATCACCTCGACCCTGATGGGCCTCGGCGCCTACCCGGCGTCGGGTGAGAAATGGCTTGGGATGCTCGGGATGCACGGGCTCTACGAGGCCAATATGGCGATGCATGATTGTGATCTGATGATCAACATCGGCGCGCGGTTCGACGACCGGATCACCGGTGTCATCGACAGTTTCAGCCCGAAATCCACCAAGGCGCATATCGACATCGACCCATCGTCGATCAACAAGGTGATCCGCATCGACATTCCGATCGTCGGCGATGTGGCCCATGTGCTCGAAGACCTGCTGAAGGTCTGGAAATCGCGCGGCCGCAAGACCAATAGCGAGGCGGTGGCGAAATGGTGGCAGCAGATCGAAGAATGGCGCAGCATCGACTGCCTCAAGTTCAACCAATCCGGCAAGGTGATCAAACCCCAGCACGCGCTGGCACGGCTCGAAGCGCTGACCAAGGATCACGACCGCTATATCACCACCGAAGTGGGCCAACACCAGATGTGGGCCGCGCAATACCTCGGCTTTGAGGAGCCGAACCGCTGGATGACCTCGGGCGGCCTCGGCACCATGGGCTATGGTTTCCCCGCCTCCATCGGCGTGCAGATGGCCCACCCCGAGGCACTGGTGATCAATGTGGCGGGCGAAGCCTCGTGGCTGATGAACATGCAGGAAATGGGCACGGCAATGCAATTCGGCCTGCCGGTAAAACAGTTCATCCTCAACAACGAGCGGCTCGGCATGGTGCGCCAGTGGCAGGAACTGCTGCATGGTGAGCGCTATTCGCAAAGCTGGTCCGAAGCCCTGCCCGATTTCGTCAAACTGGCCGAAGCCTTTGGCGCCAAGGGGATCATCTGCGACGACCCCGATGACCTTGATGATGCGATCATGGAGATGATCAACCACGACGGGCCGGTGATCTTTGACTGTCTGGTCGAGAAGCATGAGAACTGCTTCCCGATGATCCCAAGCGGCAAGGCGCATAACGAAATGCTGTTGCCGGGCGATCATGAGACCCAAGGTGTGATCGACGCAAAAGGCTCGGTGTTGGTGTAACCCGTTTTCTTTAAAAGAAAACGTCCCGGAAATTTTTAAAATTTCTGGCGAAGATGAAGAAGGACGAAGACATGGCTGCCCTAAAAATCAAAAAAGGTGCGACCTCGCATTCCGCCTATAACCTACGGCCCAACTTCTCGGATGTGGTTGAAAAACACACGCTGGCCGTGCTGGTCGAGAACGAGCCCGGGGCGCTGGCGCGGGTGATCGGCCTGTTCTCGGGCCGCGGCTACAACATCGACAGCCTGACCGTGGCCGAGGTGGACCATACCGGCCATCTGTCGCGTATCACCATCGTCACCAGCGGCACCCCGCAGGTGATCGAGCAGATCAAGGCGCAGGTCGGTCGCATCGTGCCGGTGCATGAGGTGCATGACCTCACCGTCGAAGGACCGAGCGTGGAGCGGGAACTGGCGATTTTCAAAGTCGTCGGCAAGGGCGAGCATCGGGTCGAAGCGCTGCGGCTGGCAGATATCTTCCGCGCCAATGTGGTCGACAGCACGCTCGAAAGCTTTGTTTTCGAGATCACCGGTGCGCCCGACAAGATCGACGCTTTCGCCGAGTTGATGCGCCCGCTGGGCTTGGCCGATGTCGCCCGCACGGGCGTGGCCGCCCTCGCCCGTGGTGTCTGACACGCGAGCCGTTTAGGCTTTCAGCTGGGCCGCGCGGAATTGGCGCGGTCCGGGCTTGGTGGTAAAGGGGATGATCTGAGCACCTTGCTGCCGCTTTCCCTCTGGCTGCGGCTCTGCCGCCACGGGATTATCCTGACGCAGCGCGTCAGGCAAATACGAGGCCGCCTTCTCTTGCACCAGCCGGGGGTTGTCCGCGATACGCAGCTTGCGATGCACTGAGACGTCGAACTGCACCATATCGCCCGTGTCAAACCCCGCCCCCCTGCCCGACACGGATCGCCGGCTCTTCGTAATAGGCAAGATCGCCTTGATCTTCGCACCAGAAAACCGCTTTTCCGGCGCTATTATCGCTCCACAGAACTACACCAATCATAGTACACCCCGCTTTCGATGTTTGTTCTCCATTCTGCGACAATCGAAAGAGGTGAAACATAGGTTAAAATGCAACGTCCGCTTGCATTTTGTGTCGGTTCCAGTAGGGTCAGCTACAAATCAGCGTCAGCTTTGACGCGCCTTCGCGTCAGTCTGTTAACCATCTGGCCATAACGGCTTTTATTCTAAGGCCACGACGCAAATCAGAACGAGGCTGCATGTCCGCTCCCAACCGCTCCCCCTCTGAACTTCGTAGCATGTTCGGCGCCAATCTGCGCCAGTTGGCAGCGGATTACCCCTCGATCTCTGACCTTGCCCGGCAGCTTGGCATCAATCGCACGCAATTCAACCGCTACCTCTCGGGCGAAAGCTTCCCCCGGCCCGATGTGCTGGCCCGGATCTGCCGCTTTTTCGAGATCGACGCGCGGGTGCTGCTGGAGCCGGTGACCGAGATTTCCCTGAACCAAGATCCGATCAACAACAGCTTCTTGCGCGACTTTCTGGGCACCGGGGTACAAAATGTGCCCGAGGCGGATTTCCCAAGCGGTTTTTACCGTTTTGCGCGGCGGTCTTTTCTGGATCAGGACAGGTTCGTGACCGGCGTGGTTTTTATCACGCGCCATGGCAGCAACACCTTCCTGCGCGGCTATGAGAGCGCGCCATCGCTGCGCGCACAAGAGCTGCCGACCAACCCGATGGCGCGGGAATATCGCGGCATCGTCTCACGGCAGGAGAATGGGGTTTCCATCGTCGTCTCGCGACGTCGCACACTGACCGGGTCGTTCAACTACCTTAACCGCGTCGCCTCTTTCGAGAATAACTTTTGGGTGGGGTACGTCACCCGCACAGCGCCCGAGAGCGCCGCAGGCACGCGGGTGACCCGGCTGACCTATGAGTATATCGGCAGAGACCCCAAAACCGTTCTGCCCGCCGCGCGGCAGGCGGGGTTCACCGACATCGACGCGCTGATGCCCTACCACCGCCGCCTGCTTCAGCCCGACGCGCCCTTTAACTGAGCCCCGCTAGAGCTGGGGCGGCTGCGCCTGCGGATAGCCCGTCGCCTCATGCCAACCTTGGGCCAGTTGGAGCAGACGCGCGTCGCTGCCGCGTCTGCCGATCAGTTGCAGCCCCAAGGGCAGACCGCGCGCGTCGAAACCTGCGGGGATGTTGACCACCGGCAGGCCGATCAGGCTGGCGGGGACCACCACCTGCATCCAACGGTGATAGGTATCCAACGGCTGACCGTCGATCTCGGTCGGGTGCACCTGTTCGACTGCAAAGGGCCAGACCTGCGCCGAGGGCAGCACCAGCACATCGACTTCCTCAAAGAGAGCATCCGCCGCGCGGAACCAATCAGATCGGATGCTACTGGCACGCTGGATGTCATAGGCCGAGAACCCCTGCCCCCGCGCGACCTCCCATTGCGCGGCGGGTTTCAGCCCCTTGCGCCGAGCGGGGTCGTCATAGAGCGCCCCGAGAGAGGCCGCCACGGCAAAGGACCGGAGGGTGATCCAGCTTTCCCACATGGCCTCCGCATCAAAGGGTGCCGCCAACGGCGTGACCGTATGGCCAAGGTCGGCCAAGCGCTTCAGCGCCGCCTCGCTATGGTCGATGATCCCCGGCGCACAGGGGAAGGCACCGCCCCAGTCACCCAGCCAGCCGATCCGCTGGGGGGCCAGCGCCGCGTCGATCTGCGGTGCTGCATCGGGGGTGGTGCGGGTCAGCGGTTCACGCGGATCATAGCCCGTCATCACGTCCAGCAGGGCGGCAAGGTCGCGCGGGCTGCGCGCCATCGGCCCCAAGGTCGAAAGCTGGTGCAGAAACAGATCGCCGTCATTGCCCGAAGGTACCGTGCCCCAGCTGGGCCGCATGCCGTAGACGTTGTTCCACCCCGCCGGATTGCGCAGGGAGCCCATCATGTCGGACCCATCGGCCACGGCCACCATCCGCGCCGCCAGCGCCGCCGCCGCCCCGCCAGAGGAGCCGCCAGCCGAGCGGCCAAGGTCATAGGGGTTGCAGGTCGCCCCATGCACCGGGTTGAAGGTATGGCTGCCAAGACCGAATTCCGGGGTGTTGGTCTTGCCGATCACAATGGCCCCGGCGGCCCGTAGACGGGCCACTGCCGGGTGGTCCCGCGTGGCCGGGGTCGCCCCAAACAGCGGCGATCCTTGCGAGGTGGGCAGTCCTTCCGCATCCGCCAAATCCTTGATCGCCATGGGAATGCCGTGCAGCCAGCCCTTGCGTGGGCCCGCGTCGGCGGCCTCAGCCTCGGCCAGCAAAGCGTCGCGATCGCGGAGGGAGACGACGGCATTCACCCTGCCGTTCACCGCCTCAATCCGGGCCAATGTCGCCTGCATCAACTCGACCGCGGAAATCTCTCGCGCGGCCAGCGCCTCGGACAACTCCGTGGCGTCCCAGTTCAGCAATTCCATCATGTCCCCCTATTGGTCACTGTCATTCCATGAAGGGGACGGCATGGGCTCAGTCGCCCTGCGCCTCGGCCCGGCTTTTGCCCGAGACTGCCAACGCCAACGTCGCCCCCATCAACCCGTCGAGATCGCCGTCGAGCACGCCCTTGGTGTCCGAGGTCTCGTAACTGGTGCGCAGGTCTTTGACCATCTGGTAGGGCTGCAGAACGTAGGAGCGGATCTGGTTGCCCCAGCCCGCGTCACCTGCGTTCTCATGCGCCTCATTCACCAGCGCCGAGCGCTTGTCCAACTCCATCTGATAGAGCCGCGACTTCAGCGCTTTCATGGCGATGTCGCGGTTCTGGTGCTGCGATTTCTCCGAAGAGGTCACGACGATGCCCGTGGGGTGGTGGGTGATCCGCACCGCCGAGTCGGTAGTGTTTACGTGCTGACCGCCCGCGCCGGAGGACCGGTAGGTATCGATGCGGATATCGGAGGGGTTCACCTCGATCTCGATATTATCGTCGACCACCGGGTAGACTTTCACGGAAGTGAAAGAGGTGTGCCGCTTGGCTGCCGAGTCGAAGGGCGAAATGCGCACGAGACGGTGCACACCGCTCTCGGACTTCAGCCAGCCATAGGCGTTGTGGCCTTCGATCTTATAGGTCGCGGATTTGATGCCCGCCTCGTCGCCCGGGCTTTCGGCCTGAAGATCGACCTTATAGCCCTTTTTCTCGGCCCAGCGGACATACATCCGCGCCAGCATGCTGGCCCAGTCACAGCTTTCCGTGCCGCCCGCGCCTGCGTTGATCTCAAGGAAGGTGTCGTTGCTGTCGGCCTCACCGTTCAGCAGCGCTTCGAGTTCTTTCTGCGCGGCCTTTTCGGCCAGCGCCTTTAACGCGGCTTCGGCGTCAGAGATGACCTCTTCGTCCTCTTCCATCTCGCCCAGTTCGATCAGTTCGAGATTGTCGGCCAACTCCTGTTTGATGCCCTCATAGGTGTCGATCGCATCGACCAGCGACTGACGCTCGCGCATCAGCTTTTGCGCCGCATCGGGGTTGTCCCAAAGGTTCGGGTCTTCGACACGGGCGTTGAATTCTTCCAGCCGGTAGGGCGCGGTCTCCACATCCAGTCGCTGGGCCAGCAATTCCAGCGATTTGCTGATCTGGTCCGCGGTATTCTGTGCCTCTGCGCGCATGTGTGCCTGCCTTTGATAAGTAATGCGGCCCCGAAAACCGGAGCCGCACGAGAGATAGACCAGCCCGCCAGCGGCGGCAAGTGGGGGCGGCAAAGCGTGGCTTTGGCCCGCCGCCTTCGGCCTGATTAGTAAAGACCGCCGGAGCTCAGCGTGCCAAAGCTTGCCTTGGGGCCGACGGTGGCTTTCTTGCCGGTCGATGTCGTGACCTCACGCGAGGAGGAGCCACCCAATTCTTCGACCAGCGGCAGGTCCGCCCCCATGGCAAAACCGCCATCGAAAGAGATGCCAAAGAGCGGCTCTTCCCCATCGCGGAAACATTCCGACACGACATTGGCGCCCGTGGCGCTGTCGCTTAGCCTCGCGCCGGTGAAACGGTCGATCTTGATAAAGCGGCACTGCTCGGGGACTGCGAAGTCACCACCGCCGTATTTCTTGATCGCTTGGCTCATGAAGCGCTGGAAGACAGGCGCGCAGAGCCGCCCGCCGCCCGCGCCCCGGCCCATCGGGCGCGGGGTGTCAAAACCGATGTAGCAGCCCGCCACCACGTTGGAGGAGAAGCCCACGAACCACGCGTCTTTCTCATCGTTGGTGGTGCCTGTCTTGCCCGCGATCGGAACGGGCAGGTTCACCGCATTACGCGCCGTGCCACGCTCGACCACGCCGCGCATCATGGAGGTCAGCTGATAGGCCGTCACCGGGTCCATCACCCGCTCGCGGTTGGAAATGATCCGCGGCGCCTCACCGGGGGCGAGGTTGATCTGCTCACAATCGTAGCATTTGCGCTCATCATGTTTGTAGACCGTGCGACCATAGCGGTCTTGCACCCGGTCGACCAAAGTGGGCTGCACCCGCTCACCGCCATTGGCGAACATCGCATAGGCCGAAACCATTTGATAAAGCGTGGTTTCCTGACTCCCGAGCGCGTTCGACAGCAAGGGCGCGAGGTCGTCGTAAACGCCGAAACGCTCCGCATAGCTGCCGACCACATCCATCCCGACTTCCTGAGCCAGACGGATGGTCATCAGGTTGCGCGACTGTTCGATTCCGGTGCGTAGGGGCGTCGGACCATAGAATTTATGCGAAGCGTTCTGCGGGCGCCAGACGCCCTGCGGCGTGTTGATCTCAATGGGCGCGTCGACCACGATCGTCGCGGGGCTATAGCCGCTGTCCAGCGCGGAGGCATAGACGAAGGGCTTGAAGCTCGACCCCGGCTGGCGCTTGGCCTGTGTGGCGCGGTTGAACACGCTCGCCTGATAGGAAAAACCGCCCTGCATCGCGATCACGCGGCCCGTGTGCACGTCCATTGCGACGAAACCGCCCTGCACCTCTGGCACCTGCCGCAAAGTCCAGCGGATGAAAGATCCGTCGCTGTCCGAGGTCATGCGCCGGACCAAGACGACCTCACCCACCTCAAGCAGGTCGCCCGCCACCTGAGCCTTGCGCCCCAGAGAGCCGTCATCCAGCCGTTTGCGCGCCCATTGCACGTCTTTAGCCGGGATCCAGTGGCCGTCTTCGTCATCCTCGACGCCTTCGATGCCGATGCGGGCGTCATTGCTGCCGACTTCAAGCACCACCGCCGGATACCACTGGTTCTCCAGATCGATGTCACGCGGCACCCGCAGGTCCGCCAGCGCGGCGCGCCATTCCTCTTCGCTGTCCAGTTGATCGGCGGGGATCTCAAAACGCGTCCCGCGCCAGATGCCCCGCCCGCGGTCATATTGCTCCAGCTGACGGCGCAGGGCGTTGGCGGCGATAGGCTGCATCTCGTTGTCGATGGTCGCGCGCACGGTCAGACCGCCGGTAAAGAACTCCCCCTCGCCGAAATCTTCGCTCAACTGGCGGCGAATTTCGTCGGTGAAGTAATCCCGCGGCGGCAGTTCGGCCTTGAAGCTCTCGAAATCACCGTTCTGGACCGAGCGCAGCGGCTGCGCCACTTCGGTTTCATATACCGCTTCCGAGATATAGCCGTTCTCTTTCATCTCGCGCAGCACGAAGTTCCGCCGTGCCAGCAGCCGGTCCTTGCGGCGCACCGGGTGGTAATCCGAGGGCGCCTTGGGCAGCGAGGCGAGGAAAGCCGCCTCATGCGGGGCCAACTCACTCAGCGTCTTGTTGAAATACGTCTGGCTCGCCGCCGCCACGCCATAGGAGTTCTGGCCGAGGAAAATCTCGTTCAGATAGAGCTCGAGGATTTTCTCTTTGCTCAAGGTTTCTTCAAGGCGCGAGGCAAGGATGATCTCCTTGATCTTACGCTCGGCCCGGCGGTCGCCCGACAAGAGGAAGTTCTTCATCACCTGCTGGGTGATCGTCGAGGCCCCGCGCACATCGCGCCCGCGCGATTTGACCGCATCTACCGCCGCCGCACCGATGCCGCGCAGGTCATAGCCCTCATGGGTGTAGAAGTTTTTGTCCTCTGCCGAGATGAAGGCCTGTTTCACCAAATCCGGGATGGTATTGGCCGGGGCGAAAAGACGACGTTCCTTGGCGAATTCGTCGATCAAACGGCCTTGGCCCGAGTAAATCCGGCTGATCGTCGGCGGCGTGTATTGCGCCAGCGACTCATGGCTGGGCAAATCGCGGCCATACATCCAGAACACCGCCCCGATGGTCAAAGCCACCATGCCGACGCTCAGGGTCAGGGTGGTAAAGATCCCCCCGAAAAAGGACAGAACAAATCGAAACACGCGCGCGGACCACCATTGGCTAGGGACAGTTCCGAGCCTATACAGGATGCGCTGGCGCGGGTCAAAACACATGGCCGCCAGCGGGGGCGAATCTTCGCCCATCGCGAAAGCGGTCGCATCTTTTTATTTTACTTTCTGATCAATGGCTTGAGCGCCGCATCCTGATCACGCCACGTCACGATCGCATCCGCCATCGCGCTCACCATCGACGCGCGCCACACCGGATCGCGCAGATTGGTCAGATCCCGCTTGGAACTCAGGAACCCCACTTCGACCAAAACCGAAGGAATATCGGCTGATTTCAAGACCGAAAAACCCGCCCGCCGCAGGGGCCGGCTGTTCAACGGCCCGCCCGCCGCGCCCATGCCATCGACCAAAATCTCGGCCAGCGCATCTGAGCGCGGCTCGGTCTCTTGCCGGGCAAGATCCAGCAGGATGCCCGCCACCTGATCATCTGAGCCGGTTAAATCCGCCCCCGCGATGATGTCCGACCGGTCATGTCGCGCGGCCAGATGTTCGGTCGCCACATCGCTGGCATCATCGGAAAGGGTATAGACCGTCGCCCCGCTCGCCCCGCCCTGCGACAGGCTGTCGGCATGGAGCGAAATGAAAAGGTCCGCTTCGGCCTGATGGGCGATGGCGACCCGGTGCTCTAAGGCGACGAAAATATCCTCATCCCGGGTCAGCAAGACATCCACCCCCTTGCGCCGCAGCGCATCGCGCAGGTCGCGGGCGAAGTTGAGCATCAGGTCTTTCTCGTCCAACCCCTCGCGCTGCGCACCGGGGTCGATGCCGCCGTGGCCGGGGTCCAGAACGACGGTGAAACTGTCTTTGTCTGCCACCGCAGGTTTCGGCGGCGCGGTGAGCGCGGTGGTCCAATCAGGGTCCACCGGCGCGCCCGCGGCCTTGGCAAAAACCTCCGACTCGACGACTTCCAAGGTAATCTCAAGCCGCGCCTTGCCACTGCTTGCATCGACCGGCATGCCAATCTCGGCGGGAACCATCGGCTCGGCCAAATCCGCCACCAGACGCGACCAACCGGGCTGAAACGCACCAAACCGCAGTGCCGAGATACGGCCCGGCTTCTCCAACAGATCCCCCCGGGCGACATTCGACCAATCCGCCTCGCGGAAATCGACGATCAGTCGGGCGGGATCATCCAGCAGAAAAACCCGGAAAGGCACCCCCTGGCTCAGCGCCACGGTCAAATCGGTCTTGCCGAACCAGCGATCACTCACCGCGCTCTCAACCGGATCGACCCGCGCCAGCGCCGTCAACTCCTGCGCCGCGACGGTGACCGGCCCCGCACAGGCCAACAAGACTGCCAGTCCCCTAAAGATTGCCCGCATGATCGATCACCCTGCCCGTTTTCGCCCTTCTATCACCTGCCGCGCGGCCAAACCAGCGTTCAGCGCGCCGCCATGAAGGCTTTGAGCCGGGCGATGCCCTCCTCCATATCCGCCGTGCTACGCGCATAGGAAAAGCGCAGCGTCTTATGCCCCCGCGCCGGGTCAAAATCGAGCCCCGGGGTCACGGCGACGCCAGCCTTCTCTAGTATTTCCGCCGCAAAGGCGCGGCTGTCATCGGTAAAGCGCGAGACATCGGCATAGACGTAAAACGCCCCATCGGGCGGGGCGATGTCGGTAAACCCCGCCTCTTGCAAACCGGTGATCATCAGGTCGCGATTGCGCCGATAGACCGCGAGATTGGCCTGCAATTCGTCGTCACAGTCCATCGCCGCCAGCGCGGCGATCTGGCTGGCATGGGGTGCGCAGATGAACATGTTTTGCGCGATCCGCTCGACCACGCGCACCTGATCCTCGGGCACCACCATCCAGCCCACGCGCCAGCCAGTCATCGAAAAATACTTCGAGAAGGAGTTGATTACATAGCAGTCATCGGTGACCTCCAGCGCGGTCACGGCCTTCTTGTCATATTCGATGCCATGGTAAATCTCGTCAGAGATGAAGGACATGTCATTGGCCGCACAGGCATCCGTCAGCGCCGTCAAGGCGGGTCGGTCGAGCATCGTACCCGAAGGATTGGCAGGGGAGGCCACGAGCAAACCGTGCAGGTCTTGCCCCGCAAAATCCGCCGCGATGGGCTGATATCTGTTCTCGGGCGCGGCGGGCAGATCGACGGGCTGCATCCCCAACGCGCGCAGGATCTGACGGTAGCTGGGATAGCCCGGCGCCCCGATGCCCACCCGATCCCCTGAATCGAAGAGCGCTGTAAAAGCCAGCAAAAACCCGCCCGAGGATCCGGGGGTGATCACCACCCGCGCCGGATCGAGATCGACGTTATACCATTCGCCATACATCTGCGCGATCCGCGCGCGCAAAGCAGGCAGCCCAAGCGCCACGGTATAGCCCAAGGCCCCCTCACCCATCGCCTTGGTCAGCGCGGCCGCCGCCCCTTTCGGCGCGCCCGTGCCGGGCTGGCCAACCTCCATATGAATGATGTGACGGCCCGCCTCTTCGGCGGCGCTGGCGGCCTGCATCACGTCCATCACGATAAAGGGATCAACGGCGGACCTGGTTGAATTGCGCATGGGCTTGCTCCTACTCTCGGCATGTGCTTTCACCGCGCCTGATGCCGGGCGTCAACCCTTGGCCCCTATTTCGCAGCTCTACCGAAAGGACCGCCCATGTTCGCCCGCTTCCTCGCCCCTGCCTTTGCCAGCGCAATGGCCCTTGCCGCTCCCGCCGGGGCCATGGACTTGACCGAGTTGACCGACGCCGAGCGCGCGCAGTTCCGCGCCGAAGTCCGCGCCTATCTGATGGAAAACCCCGAAGTGATCCTGCAAGCGTGGGAGCAGATGCAAAACCGTCAGGCCCAAGCGCAGATGCAGGCGGATTTCGATCTGGTCTCCGCCAATGCCGATGAGATTTTCGACGATGGCTACTCTTGGGTCGGCGGCAACCCGGAGGGGGATATCACGCTGGTCGAATTCCTCGACTACCGCTGCGGCTACTGCAAACGCGCCCATGGCGAAGTGGCCAAACTGCTGGAAACGGACGGCAACATCAAACTGGTTGTCAAAGAGTTCCCGATCCTTGGGGAGCAATCGCTGCTGGCGTCGCGCTTTGCCGTGGCCACCAAACAGGTCGCGGGCGATGACGCTTACAAACAACTGAACGATGCGCTTATGGCCTTCAACGGAGCGGTCACCCTCCCCGCCCTCCGCCGCTTGGGCGAAAGCTTCGATCTGGATGTCGCGGCAATCGAGGCCGAGATGGAAAGCGACGCGGTCACGCAAGAGATCGCCCAAACCCGCGCGCTGGCCCAAAAGTTGCAGATCACCGGCACACCCACCTTCGTCATGCAAGACGAAATGCTGCGCGGTTACCTGCCCTACGACCAAATGATGGCGCTGGTGGAAGAAAAGCGCGGCTAAAGATGCGCGCCCCGGCAGTCTTGGCCGCGCTCGCGCTGGCCCAGCCCGCCGGGGCCGATGAACCCACCGCGCGAGATGCGTTTGAAACCGAACTCCGCGCCGCGATCCTTGCCAATGGCGATGTCATCGCCAAAGCGCTGGCCGGCCCGACGCAAATGCAACGGCATATTCAAAACGACCTGTTGCTGCTCGACCGCTTGGCCCCCGACCTTCTGGCGGGCCACCCCATCGCGCTTTTCACCGCAGAAGACTGCGAGACCTGCGCCACCGCCGTCCACGAATTGACCGCAATCACAAAGCGTTACGGCATCACCTTCATACAACACGATCTCAGCCACCCCCAGCCCGCCCGCTGGGCTACCGCCCTAGGGCTCACCGATGCCCCCTTCTACGTGCTGCCCGAAATGATCCTCAACGGCCACATGCCGCCCATAGTCCTCGAAAAACACCTTACCCCAAACAAGCTGAAGACCACTCCCCAACCCCCTGATTAATAACCCATTCCAACAACAGATAAAGCGCGCCAACCTCCCGGCGCACGCGCTTCCCCTCATCTTCATCCTTTTAAAAATACCTCTGCGCAGCCTCTCAACCAACGCAGCGCCAGCGGCCCAGCCCCCAACCTACTCAGCCGCCTTCACCGCCTCAGCCTCAATCTGCGCCGCGCGTTCCTCGACCTGCTCGACGATATGATCAATCATACCTTCATTGCCGAGCTTATGGCTCTGTTTGCCCGCCAGATAGACCATGCCAGACCCGGCCCCGCCGCCGGTAAAGCCCACGTCGGTCATCAGCGCCTCACCGGGGCCGTTCACCACGCAGCCGATGATCGACAGGCTCATCGGCGTCTTGATATGCTCCAGCCGTTTCTCCAAGGTCTCGACGGTTTTGATCACATCGAACCCCTGCCGCGCGCAAGAGGGGCAAGAAATGATGTTCACCCCACGGTGCCGCAACCCGAGGGATTTGAGAATCTCATAGCCAACCTTCACCTCTTCCACCGGATCGGCGGAGAGGGAGACGCGGATGGTATCACCGATGCCGCTCCACAAAAGGTTGCCCAGACCGATGGCAGATTTGATCGTGCCTGACATGAGCCCGCCCGCCTCGGTGATGCCGAGGTGGATGGGCGCGTCGGTCGCATCGGCGAGCTGTTGGTAGGCGGCGGCGGCCATGAAAACGTCCGAGGCCTTGCAGGAAATTTTGAACTCGTGGAAATCGTTGTCTTGTAGGATCTTGATGTGATCCAGCCCGCTTTCGACCATCGCATCGGGGCATGGCTCGCCGTATTTCTCCAGCAGATGCCGCTCCAGCGAGCCCGCGTTCACGCCGATGCGGATTGAGCAATTGTGGTCCCGCGCGGCTTTGATGACCTCACGCACGCGCTTTTCATCGCCGATGTTGCCCGGGTTGATGCGCAGACAAGCGGCACCCGCCTCGGCGGCTTCAATCCCGCGCTTGTAGTGAAAGTGGATGTCCGCAACGATGGGCACCGACACTTCGGGCACGATCTCACGCAGGGCTTTGGACGAGTCCTCATCCGGGACCGAGACGCGCACGATATCGGCGCCTGCGTCAGCGGCGGCTTGGACCTGTGCGATGGTGTCGGCGACATCGGTGGTCAGCGTATTCGTCATGGTCTGCACCGTGATCGGCGCGTCACCGCCCACCGGCACATTGCCCACCATGATCTGCCGGGACTTGCGACGCGGAATATCGCGCCAAGGGCGAATGGAATGAAGCGACATGAAGACACCTTTCGCGGGATCAGGGGCTTTGGCCCCCTACCTATTCAGCCGGGGCCTCATGTGCAATGGGAAGCGGCGGCCCGCGCGTTTAGCTGCCCTGACAGGGCATCGCGGCCAGAGCGGAGGGGTCGAGCGAGCCTTCGAGATCGGCAAACATCCGGCTGAGCGATTGCTCCGCCGTCGGATCGACCGGCTCATAAAGCTCGGCCAGCGCCTGGGCGTGGAGCGGCACGTTGGAGGTCACTGCTCCGCGCGGCCCAACGGGGCCGAAACAGCCATCCGCCATAGCGAAATAAAGCGCACCGGATTCGCCCGTCCGAAGGGAGGGCGGCTCTTCAGTGACGGGAACGTCCCATGTGTCACCCTTGTTCATCACGCCTTCGAAAATCACTGTGCCATCGGCGGCGCGAACCCGCACCCATGAAGGATAGGCCGCGACCATGCGGACTTTCTCACCCAACGGCTCAACAACCTGCGGTTTGGGCAGGTCGCTTTCAGCATTGGCAAGCATCACCGCTTCGTCAATGGCGCTGGTGATGCTGTCATCACCCTCCGCCGCCTCGGCCACCACGGTGCCTTGTGCGGCGGTATCGGGGCGGTCCGGCGTTGGGAAGTTGCTGACAGAGCGCGGGTCGATGGAAGCAATCGGCGCGTCACGCGCCACCAACACCGGCACGTCGAGCGCTTGCGGGCGATAAAGCCGGTCCAGCGCCTCGGCCCGGGGGCTTTCCACGCTTTGCGGCGCGGCGGAATCGTCTTCTGCGTCAGGCGCGCTGGCCAGTGCCCCATCCAGCGGGTCGAGATCGGAAAGCACGATCGGGGTCTGATCCACCGGGGCCACCTGCACGCGCTGCACCTCTTTCAGCACAGTCCAGCCGCCAAAACCGATGGCCGAGATCAGCGCGATCAGCACCAGCGAAGAGCCAACCGCACCCGGCTCAATCCGGCTGAGCAACCCGTCGCCCATCGGCACGAAGGGCGTGTTGGGCCGGGCGAAAAGATCGTCTTCTTTCGGGGTCTTACGGCGTTCCTCAAAGCTCGGCTTTTTGACCACAGAGGCTTCGGCGGACATGCCATGGGCCACGGCAAAACCGGATTCCTTGCAGAAGGCGGCAAAAGCCTGATCAGGGTCCATATTGAGGTAGCGCGCGTAGGAACGCACATAGCCCGCGATGAAGCCGGGCGTGTCAAATGCGCCGGGATCACAGTTTTCGATTGCGGCGATATAGGAGGCTTTGATGCGCAATTCGCGCTGCACGTCGAGCAGGGATTTACCAAGCGTGGCCCGTTCGCCGCGCATGACATCCCCCAACCGCAATTCGAATGCATCGAACCCTTTGGGTTCGACTGTTTCGTCCTCAGCGGTTCTGGAGGCCCATCGCCCGATCATCAATATGCCCTGTCCCTGTTAGCCTGTAGCTTTGATCCAAACACGCCCCAACGATTCGGATGTAGCCTTTTCTTGACAAAAGGCTACCACAAGACAACGCAAAACACGAATAGCGCTGCGTTAGCCCGCAGCTTCGGCACGATTCAGCGCACAATGCGACCAGAGCACGTCCATCCCCCGGACAAGCGCATCCATCTCTTTAGGCCCATGTACCGGCGAGGGCGTGAAGCGCAACCGCTCCGTGCCGCGCGGCACGGTGGGGAAGTTGATGGGCTGAACATAGATGCCGTGATCTTCAAGCAGCATATCCGACAGAAGCTTGGTGTGCACCGGGTTGCCCACCATGACGGGCACGATGTGGCTGCCATGGTCGATGATCGGCAGACCCAACCCCTTCAGCCGCAGCTTCAACGCCTTGGCCTGCTGCTGGTGTTTCTCACGCAACTCCGGCGCGCGTTTGAGATAGGCGACCGAGGCCGCGGCCCCCGCAGCGACGGCAGGCGGCAGCGAGGTGGTGAAGATGAACCCCGGCGCATAGGAGCGGATCGCGTCGCACATCTTGGCCGAAGCGGCGATATAGCCGCCCATCACGCCATAAGCCTTGGCCAGCGTGCCGTTGATGATGTCGAGCCGGTGCATCAGGCGGTCACGCTCGGCCACCCCTGCCCCGCGCGGGCCATACATGCCCACGGCGTGCACCTCGTCGATATAGGTGAGCGCGCCAAATTCATCTGCGAGATCGCAGATCTCTTCAATGGGGCCGAAATCGCCGTCCATCGAATAGATCGATTCAAAGGCGATCAGCTTGGGCGCGGCAGGGTCATCCGCCTCCATCAACTCGCGCAGATGGGCCACGTCATTGTGGCGGAAGATACGCTTGGCCCCGCCATTACGGCGCACGCCTTCGATCATGGAGGCATGGTTCAGCGCGTCGGAATAGATGATCAGCCCGGGAAAGAGCTTGGGCAGGGTCGAGAGCGTGGCATCATTGGCGATATAGGCCGAGGTGAACAGCAGCGCCGCTTCCTTGCCATGCAGATCGGCCAGTTCGGCCTCTAGCTGCTTGTGATAGACCGTCGTGCCCGAGATGTTGCGCGTCCCGCCAGAGCCTGCGCCGGTGGCGCGCAGCGCTTCCTCCATAGCTTCGATCACCACGGGGTTCTGCCCCATGCCCAGATAGTCGTTGCCGCACCAAACGGTGATATCCTGCTGCGACCCGTCGGGTTTGGTCCAGACGGCATGGGGGAACTGACCATTGCGACGCTCGATGTCGATGAAGGTCCGGTAGCGTCCTTCGTCATGCAGGCGCGCAATCGCCGCGTCGAGCTTCTCGTTATAGTCCATGCGCGTCTCCATCTTTTGGCGCGAACAGGAGGGGGCCCCTCCATATTCAGCTTTTAGAATGATTACAGATCCAAAGCCGAAGCTTCAATCTCTTATCCCGGCCCCTTTGCGGGGCGAACTGTCGCAGGCGCTGCGCGTTCTACGCTCGATTTAAGATTGTTCGCTTGTATTGCCAGCCGCTTTCATGCTTCCAAAGGACCAATCCAGAAAGGGCAGTTTGTTTTGCGCGCCACTCCACATCCCCAGCAGGACCAGCGCCTGCGGACGCTTTATAATTACGAGATTCTCGACACCCCGCGCGAGGAGGAGTTCGACGAGATCGTCGAACTGGCGGCTGAGATCTGTGACGCGCCGATTTCAGTGATCAACCTAATCGACAAGGACAGACAGTGGTTCAAGGCCGAAGTGGGTCTGGGTGCGCGCGAGACGCCGCTCGAAACCTCGCTCTGCTCTCACGCGATTCTGGAAGAGCGCTTCGTTGAGATTCCCGACACGCTGAAAGACCCGCGCATGGCCGACAACCCGCTGTGCACCGCAGGCGACGGGCTGCGGTTTTATGCAGGTGCGCTGCTGATTGCGTCCAACGGGCTGCCGCTTGGCACGCTGTGCATCCTCGACACCAAACCCCGCAGGCTGACCGCGCTGCAACGCAAGGCGATCTCTGTCTTGTCCCGTCAGGTGATGAAACAGCTCGACCTGCGCCTTTCCCTGCGCAGCCAAGCGACGCTGATGAGCGAGGCCGACCACCGGGTCAAGAACTCGCTTCAGACATTGTCGGCCATGGTGCGGCTGCACAGCCGCCAGTTGGACGATATGAACACGGTCAATGTGTTGAACGACATCCAGCGCCGCGTCAACGCGATGGCAACGCTCCATGGTGAACTGCAATCCGGGCACGGGCGCGATGAGGTCGATGCGGGCAAATACCTCGACAGGGTCCTGGAGCTTTTGCGAGAAACCGCACCGGGGCATGTCAAAATCAGCTACCGGTCGGACCCTGTGACCCTACGATCCAGCGCGGCTTCATCCTTGGGGCTGATCATTAGCGAGTTTGCCGCCAATTCGATCAAACACGCCTTCCCGAATGGCGCGCCCGGCCATATCGAAATCGACCTCAGCCTGCGGGACGGGCATTTCCACCTTGAGTGCAAAGACGATGGCATCGGGGCCGCGAACGAAGGCAAAGGGCGAGCCGACAGCATTGGGCAGACCTTGATGGCGGCGGCGGCGTCGCAGCTCAATGCGCAGGTCGACAGCCAGCTTACCCCCGAGGGCAGCCGCCTCTCGCTCACCTTCTGAACGCGGGCCCTGCGGCCACTGGACACGCCCTGCCCGCCTGATACCTTCGCGCCAAATTCACAAGCGCAAGGAATTATGCCCATGTCCCTCGACGATGTTCTCGCCCGGATCGACAACGATCTGCCCGCCGCCACCGACCGTCTGTTGGACCTACTGCGCATCCCGTCAATCTCGACCGATCCGGCCTATAAGGCCGATTGCGACCGCGCCGCCGATTGGCTGGTGGCCGACCTTACATCCATGGGCGTGGAAGCCGAAAAACGCGCCACGCCGGGGCATCCGATGGTCGTGGGCCATGTCGGCGAAGGTAAGCCGCATCTACTGTTCTATGGCCATTATGACGTGCAGCCGGTCGACCCCCTGAACCTTTGGGACCGCGACCCCTTCGATCCGGCGGTTGAGGAGACGAAGAAGGGCCGCGTGATCCGGGGCCGCGGGGCCGCCGATGACAAGGGCCAGTTGATGACCATCATTGAAGCCCTGCGCGCGTGGAAAGAGGTGAAAGGCGATTGGCCCTGCCGCATCACCTTCTTCCTCGAAGGCGAAGAGGAATCCGGCTCCCCCTCCCTCGTCCCATTTATGGAGGAGAACGCGGAGGAGTTGAAAGCCGATGTGGCGATGATCTGCGACACTGGATTGTTCGAAAGCAAGACCCCCGCCATCGTCACCATGCTGCGTGGGCTTTTGGGCGAAGAGCTGACCGTCACCGCGCCGTCGAAAGACCTGCATTCAGGCATGTATGGCGGTATTTCGATGAACCCGATCCGCGCGTTGAGCAAGGTGATCGCCGCGCTGCATGACGACGAAGGCCGCATCACCATCCCTGGCTTCTATGACGGCGTTCCGGACCTGCCCGAGGATCTGGAAGCGCAGTGGCAGGGCCTCGCCTTTGACCATAGCGCCTTCCTCGGCGACGTGGGGCTCAGCAAACCGGCGGGTGAGCAGGACCGCACCCCGCTTGAGATGATCTGGTCGCGCCCGACCTGTGAGGTTAACGGCATCTGGGGCGGCTATACCGGCGATGGCTTTAAAACGGTGCTGCCCTCCGAGGCGCATGCCAAGATCAGCTTCCGCCTCGTCGGCACGCAAGACCCGCTCGCCATCCGCGAGAATTTCCGCAAGATGGTGGCTGAGATGCTGCCCGAAGACTGCACGGTCGAATTCTCAGGCCATGGCGCCAGCCAAGCCTCCGGGGTGGACATCGGTCATGCGATGTTCGAACCCGCCCGCCAAGCGCTGAGCGACGAATGGCAGGTGCCCGCGGCCTATATCGGCTGTGGCGGCTCGATTCCGATTGCCGGGCATTTTCAGAAGATTCTCGGAACCGAGCCGATGCTGATCGGTTTCGGCAAGGATGACGATCAAATCCACTCCCCGAACGAGAAATACGACATGGAGAGCTTTCACAAAGGCATCCGCTCCTGGGCGCGCATCATTGATGCGCTGATCTAAGCAGATTGGCGATCGGGCCTGCCCGGTCGCCACCTATTCCATTGGTTGAGCCTCAAGAGGCAGGGCTGAATAAGCCTGCGCGAACTAGGGCTTAGCGCCTGCACGTTACGAAATAGAGGGGGGAAAGTGGCGCGGTTGACGGGGCTCGAACCCGCGACCCCCGGCGTGACAGGCCGGTACTCTAACCAACTGAGCTACAACCGCGCGATGTGGGCGGAATAGGCCACGGGGCGCGGAGCGTCAAGCGCATTCGCGCGAGAAAATGCGCTTTCTCGAAAGAAGTTTTTGCGTGGCATTTTAAGGGGATTGAAAACGAAAAAAGGGACCTCAAAGAGGTCCCTTTTTCAGACAGCGGTGGCGCGGTTGACGGGGCTCGAACCCGCGACCCCCGGCGTGACAGGCCGGTACTCTAACCAACTGAGCTACAACCGCCCGCTGCACTCTCCAGGTCGCCCCGGAGCGTTTGGGTGTTCTATGGTGAGGGCGCTCCGCCGTCAAGCGCGGTTTGCGCGAAAATGTGAAATTTTCGTAAGTTGTTTTTGGGGCTTTTGATGGGCTGGGTTTGAGGCCGAAAATCGGGTGATTTTCGCGGAGGGATCGGGCCGCTTTTGCTTGGCCGCCCCGATGGTCAGGACTGACGAAGGCTATGGCTTGGAATACTGCTATGCCGCGGAGGCATTGAGCTGCTGGCCCAACATCAATCGCTGAACGAGAGGGAAATGCTGCGTCGTGAGAGGCTCGAACTCCCGACCCAGACTGACCGCGCAGCGGGCGGGCGTCGATCGGGCTCACCACTAGAGCAACTGGCTGATCCAAATAAATAGGTTGAAGGGAGATGGTGGGTCGTGAGAGGCTCGAACTCCCGACATCTTCGGTGTAAACGAAGCGCTCTACCAACTGAGCTAACGACCCGACTTGGACCTGATAGCCCAAGGTGGGGGCGGGCTTCAAGCCTATAATGTCAGCCTTTCTTGCTGACCGTTCTCAAGACGGAAAACCACCCCCTGCCCGCCTTGCATCTCCCGCAGCGCGGCGGGCGTGCGGCCCAGTAAAATAAGGCGCAACATGCGCGATGTGATGCCGTGGGTGACCAGCACATGGGGGCCGGACAGGCTGTCCAGAAAGCGCTGGCAGCGCTTATGCAGCGCCGCGAAACCCTCGCCCTCGGGGGCGTGTTCGTAAAGATCGTAGGAATCACGCGCGGCGGGGGTTTGGCGCAGCAACGTCTCGCGCGGCATTCCGGCCCAAGCGCCGATGCCGATCTCCCCCAAACGAGGATCAGGCGCAGCCTCCATCCCCGTCCCCGCCAGCGCGATTTCGGCTGTAACCACCGCCCGCCCCTGCCGGCTGCTGAGCGCCGAGAACCCCGCCAGATCGCAGCGCTTCAGAATCGCATTCTGCGCCGCGGCCTGTTCCCGCCCCCGCTCGGTCAGCGGGGAATCGAAATGCCCTTGGAGCCGATTGGCGAGGTTCCACTCCGTCTCCCCATGGCGCAGGATATAGAGCGTCGGGTAACGGCTCATGCGGAGGCTTCCAAGATGCGCTCGGTCCCGTTTTCCAACAAGTAGACGCAGCCCTGTCGATTGCTGAGTCGACCGGCCTCTGCCGGAGCGACGCCGCAGACCTCTGCCCGAAGCACCTGCCCCCAGAGCCCGTGGGCCACCAGCACCGTGGGCGCAGTCAAACTGTCGAGCACCGCCCGGATCCGCGCCCGAAAGGCCTCTACCCCCTCCCCGCCCGGCGCGGCGGCGTAGATCTCCAACGGGGCCGGGTCGCGGGCAGCGAGGTCGGGGTGCGCGGCGAATATCTCATCCCGGGTTGCCCCCTGCCAATCGCCCGCATGGATTTCTTTCAGCCGGGCATCCGTCTGGAAAGCGGCCCCATTCAACGCAATCCGCGCCGTCTGCTGCGCGCGGCCAAGCGGAGAGACGAGGATATCCGGCTTTTGCGCAAGGATCGCTGGCATGATCTGCGCTTGTCGCTCGGCCTCAGCGATGCCCTGATCGGTCAGCGGTGAATCGAGATGTCCTTGCAGACGAAACGCGCGATTCCACTCGGTCTGCCCGTGGCGCAGGAACCAGATTTTAGGATGTGCCGACATGCTCTCTCCGCCCGTGGTGCCCGTGGTATGGGCCGATGGGGATAAGGATCACCCCGACGCAGAGAAGGCAAGCCATGGGAGATGGGCGCAGGCTCGGAGCGGCAAGCTAATCCAACGCGAACTAGGGGGAAAATGGTGGGTGATAAGAGATTTGAACTCCTGACATCTTCGATGTGAACGAAGCGCTCTACCACTGAGCTAATCACCCTTGCGGGGCGAAGTAGCCAATTGCGGCGCGGCTTGCAAGAGGGTTTGGCGCAAAAACTGTCGCGAGATGCGGCGGGCCCTGCCCCACGGTGGATACGAAAAACGCGCGCCCCGAAAGGCGCGCGTTGATGACATTCTGACGGGCCGTTCGCCTTAATGCGTGGTCGTGGCGTCCACGCCTGCGGCACGGGCCTTCATCGCAGCGGCCTCGGCGGCCTCTTGGGCGGCTTCGTCCCAATCGATCGCTTTCGGCTTGCTCACCAGCGCATGCTCCAGAACTTCCGAAACATGGCCCACCGGGATGATGGTCAGCCCCTCTTTGACGTTGTCGGGGATGTCCGGCAGGTCTTTCTCGTTCTCTTTGGGGATCAGCACCGTGGTGATGCCGCCGCGCAGGGCCGCGAGAAGTTTCTCCTTCAATCCGCCGATTGGCATGGCGTTGCCGCGCAAGCTGACCTCGCCGGTCATGGCGATGTCGCGCCGCACCGGGATCTGCGTCAGCACCGAGACGATTGAGGTCACCATCGCCAGACCGGCCGAGGGGCCGTCTTTCGGCGTAGCGCCGTCCGGCACGTGAACGTGGATGTCCAGCGTGTCGAACTTCGGTGGTTTGATCCCGATCTGCGGAGAGATCGACCGGACGTAGGAACTGGCCGCGTCGATGCTTTCCTTCATCACGTCGCCAAGCTTGCCGGTGGTCTTCATCCGGCCCTTGCCCGGCAGGCGCAGTGCTTCAATGCTCAAAAGCTCACCGCCCACGGAGGTATAGGCCAGCCCGGTCACGACACCGATCTGGTCCTTCTCCTCGGCCAGACCGAAGCGGTGCTTGCGCACGCCGAGGTAGTCTTCGAGGTTGTCGCCGGTGACGGTGACGCTCTCGGCCTCCTTCTTGACGATCTTGGTCAGCGACTTGCGCGCCACCTTGGCGATCTCGCGCTCGAGGTTCCGGACGCCGGCCTCACGGGTGTAGTAGCGGATCATGCCGGTGAGGGCGGAGTCCTCAATCTCGAACTCCTTCTTTTTCAGACCGTGGTTCTTGATCTGCTTCTGCACCAAGTGCTGCTTGGCGATCTCGCGCTTTTCATCCTCGGTGTAACCCGAGAGCGGGATGATCTCCATCCGGTCCAGAAGCGGCCCGGGCATGTTGTAGCTGTTCGACGTGGTCAGGAACATCACGTTCGACAGGTCGTATTCCACTTCAAGATAGTGGTCCACGAAGGTGCCGTTCTGTTCCGGATCAAGCACTTCAAGCATGGCCGAAGCCGGGTCGCCACGGAAATCCTGACCCATCTTGTCGATTTCATCGAGCAGGATGAGCGGGTTCGTGGTCTTGGCTTTCTTCAGCGCCTGGATGATCTTGCCGGGCATGGAGCCGATGTAGGTCCGACGGTGGCCGCGGATCTCGGATTCGTCGCGCACGCCGCCCAGCGAGATGCGAATGAACTCGCGCCCCGTGGCCTTGGCGACCGATTTGCCCAAGGATGTCTTACCGACGCCCGGAGGGCCGACGAGGCACATGATCGGGCCTTTCATCTTGGTCGAGCGCTGCTGCACGGCCAGATACTCGACGATGCGCTCCTTGACCTTCTCGAGGCCATAGTGATCGTCATCGAGAACCTTTTGCGCGCGGCCCAAGTCCTTCTTCACGCGGGATTTCACGCCCCACGGGATGGATAGCATCCAGTCGAGGTAGTTGCGCACCACGGTGGCCTCGGCCGACATGGGCGACATGTTCTTGAGCTTCTTCAGCTCGGCCTCAGCCTTTTCGCGGGCTTCCTTGCTCAGCTTGGTCTCGGCGATCTTGGCTTCAAGCTCGGCAACTTCGTTCTTGCCGTCTTCGCCGTCGCCCAGCTCCTGCTGGATCGCCTTCATCTGTTCGTTCAGATAATATTCGCGCTGTGTCCGCTCCATCTGGGACTTCACGCGGGTCTTGATCTTCTTCTCGACCTGCAGCACCGACATTTCGCCCTGCATCAGGCCATAGACCTTCTCAAGCCGCTCGGAGATGCTCAGCGTCTCCAGCAAGTCCTGCTTCTGCTCGACCTCGATGCCGAGGTGACCGGCCACGAGATCGGCGAGACGCGCGGGCTCGGCGCTTTCGCCAACGGCGGCAAGCGCTTCCTCGGGTACGTTTTTCTTGACCTTGGCGTAGCGCTCGAACTCATCGGCCACGGTGCGCAGCAGCGCCTGCGTGGTGGCCGCGTCACCCGGCATCTCGGTCAGATACTCGGCGCGCGCCTCGAAGAAGTTGTCGTTCTCAAGGTATTCGGTGATGCGCACCCGCGCTTGGCCTTCGACCAGCACTTTCACGGTGCCATCGGGCAGTTTCAGCAGTTGCAGCACATTGGCCAGCACACCGGCCTTGTAGATGCCGGATGTGTCGGGATCATCCTCGGCGGGGTCGATCTGGCTCGACAGCAGGATTTGTTTATCGTCCGCCATCACCTCTTCAAGGGCGCGGACGGATTTCTCGCGGCCAACGAAAAGCGGCACGATCATGTGCGGAAACACGACGATGTCGCGCAGCGGAAGCACCGGGTAGGATGCGTTCAGTGGCTCTAACATGCTCAATTCCTTATCTTAGCAAGACATCCGGGCCCCTGTCATAGGCGGCCTCTGACATCCCCTCTTCTGGACAGGACATGTGTGCATCCCATCCGCCTGTTTCAATCCCTTGCGGGCTATTCGACCGCCATCATCGCGCTTCGGCGGGGTGGAGGCAAGCGCGCGATGGGGTGATTTCGCCCCAATTGCACGCGTCGTAAGAAAGGGGCGCCGCACGGGCGCCCCTGATCGGTCAGGCTTCAGCCTGTTCCAGCGTCGGATAATCGGTAAAGCCTTCACGCCCACCGCCGTAGTAGGTATCGGTATCGCCCTCATTCAGCGGCCCGTTCATCTGCCAGCGGCGCGGCAGATCGGGGTTGGCGATGAAGGGGCGGCCCACGGCGATCAGATCAGCCTTATCCTCGGCCACGGCCTTGATCGCCATTTCGCGGTCATAGCCGTTGTTGGCCATGTAAGGCCCGTCAAAGAGCGCCCGCAGCGCGGCGATGCTTTCGCCTTCGTCCAACTCGCGCGAGCCGCCTGTCGCCCCTTCGACAAGGTGCAGATAGGACAGGTTGTAGCGGTTCAGCCCCTTCACGACATACTCAAAGGTCTCTTGGGGATTGGCGTCTTCGATCCCGTTGGCGGGCGAAAAGGGCGAGAGGCGCAGCCCCACACGTTCGCCGCCCCAGACTTCCGTCACCGCATCCAGCACCTCGAACAGCAGCCGCGCGCGGTTTTCCACGCTGCCGCCATAGGCATCGTCGCGTTTGTTGCTGCCGGTTTTCAGGAATTGATCCAGCAGATAGCCATTGGCCCCGTGAACCTCGACCCCGTCGAAGCCTGCTTTCTTGGCCATCTCGGCGGCATGGGCATAGTCGGCGACCAGACGCGGCATCTCATCCAATTCAAGCGCGCGCGGCTCGGAAGTATCCTCGAACCCGTTGGCGGTGAAGGTTTTCACGCCAGCGCCGATGGCAGAAGGCGCGACAGGCTTGCCGCCATCGGGCTGTAGAGAGGTGTGGCTGATCCGGCCCACATGCCACAGTTGAATGACGATCCGCCCACCTTCGGCATGCACCGCGTCGGTCACCTTGCGCCATGCGGCGACTTGGCCCTCGCTATGAATGCCGGGGGTCTGGAAATAGCCCTTGCCCTCGGGGCTGATCTGCGTGGCTTCGGTGATGATGATGCCCGCGCCAGCCCGCTGGCGATAATAGTCGACATGCATGTCCGAGACTTCGCCGGTCTCATTATCCGCACGGTTGCGCGTCAGCGGGGCCATCACCAGACGGTTCTCGGCCGCGATCTCACCGGCGGTGAAAGGGGTAAAAAGCTTCTCGGTCATATTCGGGCCTTTCCTTGCAATAGAATGTGCAAGGCACCTAAGACCCCGCCGCCTTGCAGCAAGGACCGTCAGCACAAATTCGCGTGAGGGCGAAACGCCCCGCCGCTACAGCGGGTCGATGTCGCCCTGCTCGCGCCCTGCGTGGAAATCGGCCTGCCACTGGGTGAACCGCCCCGCCGCAATGGCCTCGCGCATGCCGGCCATGATGTCTTGGTAATATTGCAGGTTGTGCCATGTCAGCAGCATCGACGAGATGATCTCTTGGCTGCGGAAGACATGGTGTAGATAGGCGCGCGAATAGTTGCGGCAGGCCGGGCAGCTGCAATTCTCATCCAACGGGCGCGGATCATCCTGATGCCGCGCGTTCTTGATGTTGAGCACGCCCATCCGGGTAAAGACCTGCCCCGTACGGCCAGAGCGTGAGGGCAGCACACAGTCCATCATGTCGATGCCCCGCGCCACGGCACCGACGATATCGTCGGGTTTGCCCACCCCCATCAGGTAGCGCGGCTTGTCCTCGGGCAGCATGTCGGTCGAGAAATCCAAGGTGGAGAACATCGCCTGCTGCCCCTCCCCCACGGCCAGACCGCCGACGGCATAGCCGTCAAAGCCGATCTCGCGCAGCGCCTCGGCGCTTTCTTGGCGGAAGTCTTCTTCCAACCCGCCTTGCTGGATGCCGAACAGCATGTGACCGGGGCGGTCGCCAAAAGCCTCCCGGCTGCGCTTGGCCCAGCGCATCGACAGACGCATGCTTTCGGCGATGCGGTCCCGGTCGGCGGGCAGCGCCGGGCATTCGTCGAAACACATGACGATGTCCGAGCCCAGAAGCTCCTGAATCTCCATCGAGCGCTCCGGCGTGATCTCATGCTTGGAGCCGTCGATGTGGCTTTTGAAAGTCACGCCGCGTTCGGTCAGCTTGCGCAGCCCGGCAAGGCTCATCACCTGAAAGCCGCCACTGTCGGTCAGGATCGGCTTGTCCCAGTTCATGAACCTATGCAGCCCGCCCAAGGTGGCCACACGCTCTGCCGTGGGGCGCAGCATGAGATGGTAGGTATTGCCCAGCAGAATGTCCGCGCCGGTGGAGGCCACGCTCTCGGGCATCATCGCCTTGACCGTCGCCGCTGTGCCCACCGGCATGAAGGCAGGCGTGCGGATCTCGCCGCGCGGGGTTTGGATCACGCCGCTGCGTGCCTTGCCGTCCTGCGCGTGTTTGGTGAATCCGGTGCTGGTCATACGCTGCCCTCTCTGCCTGCGACTGGCGCGATAAACCAGTGGCGGGAAACATGCAATAAAGCTGAAATAGCCGAGATTGCACGAGAATGGTATCGTTCAAAGGATAACGGGCTTGGTGCTTGGCCGGGCTTGTTCGTTGCCCTCTCCCCGCTCTGCGGGCGCATTTTGACGTAGCGATCCGGCGATGGGCGGAGGGTCATGCGCGATCTCGACAGGCCCCAAAGCCCGCAAATAGCGTTTCAAAGCGCCGCGCAGCCTTGAATTGCCCGAACCCCCGCTACATTGCGCTATCCATGCAGCGGCTTGCCTTACTCCCACGCGCTTTCGCGACTGTGTTTCCTCGTTTTCTGGGGGCCTTCGTGCTGGCGATTGCGCTGCTGACGGGGGCCGCCACCGGGCAGGCGCAGGAGAAATGGTTCCAAACAACCGAGCTGAACCCCGGCCTGCCGCCACCGCCTGAGACGCTGGACCGCGGCACACCGATGGCGGCGTTGGAAAGTTTCATCTACCTCACCGACAATGGCCACTATTCGGACGCGGCCCATATCCTTGACCTGTCGGACCTGCCGCAAGGGGATCAGGCGGTTATTGGGGCCGAGCGCGCTTTTCAGCTTTCCGTTCTGATGGAGCGCAAGGTCGTCGTGCCATGGCGCAGGCTGGCGGACCGGCCCGACGGCTGGCTCTCAGGCTCGGCCGAGGACAATGACACCGGGCGCGTGCGCCGCTCGCTCTTGATCGACCGGTTGGAACTGGGCGGCCATGACGTGCCGCTGCGGCTCAACCGGATCAAACCCGGTGAGGATGCCGAGCCAGTCTGGGTCTTCTCGCGCCAGAGCATCGATAACATTCCGCATCTTCACGCGCAGTATGGGCCGACGGACCTTGAGACGATGCTGCCCGACTGGCTGCGCATTCGCGCCTTTTGGGGCATGTACCTGTGGGAGGTGCTGTTCCTGCCCCTGCTGGTCGTCGTCGCCCTGACAGCCGGTTGGTTCGCCTTTAGCATCATGCGCCGCCTCGGACAGGCCGCCAAACGCCGCTGGATGCGCTTTGTGCTGCGCTCCTTCCGCTGGCCCGCCGCCATCGTGCTTTGCGCGGCAATCATTGGCACGGCCACCAGCAGGGTCTTGGTTGTCTCGGGCTTTATCGACGCGGTGCTCAGCCCGCTTTTGCTGATCGCCTATGTTACCGCCGCCGCCCTCGCCATTGTCTTTACCTTTGACGAGATCTTTGACCGGATCAGCCCCAACAACGCCTATGAGTTGGCCGATCCGATGAACGCCCATATGCGCTCTATCGCCACGACAATCGCGGCGGCGCGCAAAGGGGTGATCGTGATCGCCGTGCTGGTGGCCTCAGGGGTGATCCTCGTCTCCAGCAATGCGGACAACACCCTTGGCCTGTCGCTGCTGGCCTCTGCCGGTGCGGTGACCATCGTCTTGGGTTTCGCCGCGCGTGAGGTTTTAGGCAATATCCTCGCCTCTATCCAGATTGCGCTGAACCGCTCTGCACGGATCGGGGACCAACTGATCTTCGAAGGGCATTTCTGCACGGTCGAGCAAATTCACTTTACTTACGTGCAACTGCTCAACTGGAACGGCACCCGGCTGATCGTGCCGGTCAGCTATTTCGTCTCCGACGCCTTTGAAAACTGGTCGATCGAGGATCACGCCATGGTGCGCCCAATCATTCTGACCCTGTCGCAAAACGCCGATGTGGCAGCCCTGCGCCGCGTGTTCTTTGACCTCTTGGCCCGCGAAGACCCCGATGATGTCAAACCGATGGACAAGGCCAAGGTGCATGTGCTCGACCAAGATGCCTTTGGCATCAAGGTGCGCTTCGAGTTGCCCACCGACAATGCCGCCACCTTTTGGGATATCGAATGCCGCGTGCGCGAGGAACTTCTTGCCGCCGCCGCGCGGATGGAGAAAGAAGACGACGTCCGCATGTTGCCCCCCGCCCCCGCGGATATGGGCACCCCCTGACATCGCGCCGCTTGATGCAGCCCCTGCCGCAGGTTAGGCAGGCAGACCAATGACCCAAGGAGCAGGCAATGGAAAAACTCACATTCGGTTGGGAAGAATGGGTTGCCCTGCCCGATCTTGGCCTGCCCGCGATCAAAGCAAAAGTCGACACCGGCGCGCGCACCTCGGCGCTGCATGCCCATGACATCGAAGTTTTCGGCCCCGCCTCGAAACCCAAGGTGCGGTTCAACGTGCATCCCATTTCCGGGCGCGAGGATATCTCGATCACCTGTTCCGCCCCGATCATCGACCGGCGCGAGGTGACTTCCTCCAACGGCGAGTCTGAGCAACGTTTCGTCATCGCCACCACGCTTGAGGTCGGCGGCCAAAGCTGGCCCATCGACGTGACCCTGACCAACCGGGGCACCATGACCAGCCGCATGCTGCTGGGCCGTCAGGCGCTGACCGAACATATCAACATCTCGGCCACCGAACGACGGCTGCAACCTGACCTGAATTACGACGTTTACCACACCGCCAGCCTGCGCCACAAAGCGCCGCAGCGCGCCCTGCGCATTGCCGTGCTAAGCCGGGAAGACAACTACTCCACCCGCCGACTGGTCGAGGTTGGCGAGGCGCGCGGCCATGTGGTCGAAGTCATCGACACGACGCGCTGCTATATGGCGATCAACCAATTGGCCCCCGAGGTGCATTACGACGGCAAGCGCCTGCCGCGCTACGACGCCGTGATCCCGCGCATTGGCGCGTCGATCACCCCCTATGGCACCGCCGTGATCCGTCAGTTCGAGACGATCGGCACCTATTGCGTCAACGGCTCTGCCGGGATCACCGCGAGCCGCGACAAGCTGCACGCGCATCAGGTCTTGGCCGCGAAAAAGATCGGTATGCCGACCACGGCTTTTGCCGCATCGCCGAAAGACACTTCCAACCTGATGGCGCTGGTGGGCACCGCACCGCTGATCGTAAAGCTACTGGAGTCGACCCAAGGCAAGGGCGTCGTGCTGGCCGAAACCAAAAAGGCCGCCGAGAGCGTTATCGACGCCTTCCGCGGCCTGCGCGCCAACTTCCTTGTGCAGGATTTCGTCAAGGAAGCCGCCGGTGAAGATATCCGCTGTCTCGTGGTGGCGGGCAAGGTCGTGGCCTCCATGAAACGCACAGGTGCCGAAGGGGACTTCCGCTCGAACCTGCACCGGGGCGGCTCGGCCAAGGTCGTGCGCATCTCGAAAGAGGAACGCGACACCGCCGTACGCGCCGCCCGCGCCTTTGGCCTCGGCATCGCCGGTGTCGATCTGCTGCGGTCCGAAAGCGGGCCAAAGGTCCTTGAGGTCAACTCCTCCCCCGGTTTCGAGGGGATCGAGAATGCCACCAAGAAAGACATCGTCGGCAAGGTCTATGATGAGATCGAAGCCCGTGTGAAGCCGCAGCCCGCGCGGCGCCGCAAAGGCGGCTAGCGGGGGCGACAGCAGCCCCACCCGGCTCGGGGCCACTTTACGCCCCTGCCCGCAATCCCTATATAAAACGTCGAGAATGATGCGAGGCAAGAGATGACCGAACAGACCCAACCGCTCGAAGGGACACCGCTGATTGCGCCCTCTTCCACCGACCACCCGCTCTACGAGCAGGTCGTTGAGGCTTGTCGCACGGTCTATGACCCTGAGATCCCGGTGAATATCTATGAACTGGGGCTGATCTACACCATCGACATCAACGACGAGAATGAAGTCGACATCAAGATGTCGTTGACCGCGCCCGGCTGCCCCGTGGCCGGTGAGATGCCCGGCTGGGTTGCCGATGCGGTCGAGCCGATCGCCGGGGTCAAGCAGGTCAATGTGGCACTGGTTTGGGAGCCGCCTTGGGGCATGGACATGATGTCTGACGAAGCCCGTCTCGAACTGGGCTTCATGTAGCGGGCAGTCTCGCAGCGCGAACAACAGACGCCGTCGATGTAACTCATCGGCGGCGTTTTCTTTTGGCCGCTTCCCGCCGAGCGGGGTCACCGCGGATTGTTCATTTGACTGACATGATCCGGTCGTGAAACCGTTACATCGGGCACCCATAGAAGCCCCAGAACTTCATTCACGAACGGATAACATTATGCGAACACTTGTTTCTCTCGCCGCTCTGGCCCTCGCGCCCGGCATGGCACTGGCCGAGGCCCACGCCGCCGCGACACCGGTGGAATACGGCCCCCGCCCGGCCTATCTGGTGGACAAGCTGCCCGAGGGCGCATTGAAGGACAAGCTGGCCTCCTGCATGGGGCAAGACGCCACCAAAACCGATTTCTCCATCGGCCACCGTGGCGCGCCGCTGATGTTTCCTGAGCATACCGTGCAATCCAACGTCGCCGCCGCGCGCATGGGCGCGGGCATTCTGGAATGCGACGTGACCTTTACCGCCGATCATGAGCTGGTCTGCCGCCACGCGCAGAACGACCTGCACACCACGACGAACATCCTCGTCTCCGATCTGGCTGAGAAATGCACCACCGGCTTCACCGCCGCGTCGGGTGACACGCCCGCCAGCGCCGAATGCCGCACCTCCGACATCACCTTGGCCGAATTCCGCACCCTGACGCCCAAGATGGACAGCGCCGACAAGACCGCCACCACCGCCGAAGACTATCAGGGCGGCGTCGCGACTTGGCGCACCGAGCTTTACAGCGACAAGGCCGATCTGATGACCCATGCGGAATCGATCGAACTGTTCAAATCCCTGGGCGCCAAGTTCACGCCCGAGTTGAAATCCCCCTCTGTCGAGATGCCCCACGACGGTTTCTCGCAAGAAGACTACGCGCAGAAGCTGGTGGATGAATATGTCGCCGCAGGCATCCCCGCCTCCGACGTCTGGCCGCAGTCCTTCAACCTCGAAGACGTGCTTTACTGGGTTGAGAACACTCCGGAATTCGGCAAACAGGCTGTCTATCTGGTGCAATGGTCCGACGGTTTCGATGAGCAAAACCCCGAGACTTGGGCCGAGGATTTCGCCAATCTGAAAGCCAAGGGCGTGAACTACCTTGCCCCCTCGCTCAACATGATGCTGACCAATAAGGACGGCGCCATTGCCGCATCCGAATACGCCATGGCCGCGAAAGAAGCAGGGCTGACCCTGATCGCATGGACGCTGGAGCGTTCCGGCCCGCTCGCCTCCGGTGGCGGTTGGTACTTCCAGTCGGTCAATGACATCGTGACAGACGACAGCGACTATCTGGTGGCGCTGGATGTGTTGGCCCAAGACGTGGGCGTGGCCGGTGTCTTCTCTGACTGGCCCGCGACCGTGACCTATTATGCGAACTGCATGGGCCTCTGATCGGTCCTAGCCGTTAGAACGCCATCAGGGCCGCCCCCTCCCGGGCGGCCCTTTTCCGTGGCCGGGCTTGCATGGATTTCGCCTTCCTGCGACATTGCGGGAAACAAGGGGCAAGCCATGGAAACTTGGGCAATTTTTACCGGCGATATCGTGAAATCCTCCGCGATGAGCCGGGCGGAGTTGGATGCCATCTTTGCGCGCCTTGACGACGCCGCTGAGGCGCTGACTGCTTGGCAAGGGCAGCCCGCCCGGATGACCCGTTTTCGTGGAGATGGCTGGCAGATGGCCGTGGCGCCCGCCTTCACCTTCCGCGCAGCCCTCGTGCTACGCGCCACCGTGCGCCGCTGCGGCAAGACCGCCGACACCCGCTTTGGTATCGGGATCGGCCCCGCGCATTTCGCAGGGGACGACCTATCCCGCGCGGACGGAGTGGCACTGGTCAGCTCCGGCCACGCGCTCGACAACATGCCCCGCGCGCGACGCATGCACGCGCCCGACGCCCCCCTCGCCTTGCGCACGGCCCTGCCCCTCGCCGACCGGATCGCGGGCGGCTGGACCAAGCGCCAAGCCGATGTCGCCTATTACATGCTGGCCCCCGAACCGCCCGTCCAAGCAGAGCTTGCGCGGCAGTTTGACCTGACACAGCAAAGCGTGCAGGGCCATGTGGAGGCGGCGGGGATAGATGAGTTGCGGGAGGTCTGCCAGGTTCTCGAGGCGCGCAAAACAGCCCTTTAAGCCTGTTTTACCAAATTACAGCCAAATTAGACTGTTAAACACTATAAGAAAACACTTGTCCCGGCTCGCCATGGCTTTTCAAATGGACGCCATCACCAACTACCGGAATTTCTATGACCGAACAGGCCATCGCCACCGCTCTCGCCTGCCTGATCGCTCACTTGCTGGCCGATTTCGTTTTTCAAACCAATGCGATGGTCGCCGCCAAGCGCAAGCCGCAGGTGCTGCTGCTCCACGGCGCTATCGTCTTTGCCCTGACCGCATTGGCCCTCGGCGGCAGTTTGATCCCTGCCGCCCTCCTCGCGCTTGCCCATACCGCGATTGATGCGCTTAAGACCTACGCCGTGCCGGAGCACCAGCGCGACCGGCTTTGGCCCTACCTTACCGATCAACTTGCCCATCTCATCAGCATCGGGGTCCTTGTCCTCTATGCCCCCGATGCCTTTGCCAGCGGCATTTGGGCCGACCACAGCGGTACGCTCATCCCGCCTGCCCTGTTCCTTGCCGGGCTGATCACCGCGACCCTTGCGGGCGGTCCGGCGGTGGGCGGCCTGATGCTGCCGCACAAAGCTCAAGCCCAGCCGGACGGGCTGGAGAATGCCGGGCGGATGATCGGCCTGCTGGAACGCGCGTTGATCTTCCTCATGGTCATGATCGGCGAGCTTGCGGGCATCGGTTTTCTCATCGCGGCAAAGTCGATTCTGCGCTTTGACACCGTAAAAAAGAACCAGAAGATAAGCGAATACGTGATTATCGGCACGCTAGCCTCATTCGGCTGGGCGCTCATCGCCGCCTTCGCCACCAAGGCCGCAATGAATTCCTTCTGACGGCTTGAGATCGCCGCGCCGCACCCCTATCTTGGCGGCATAGGAGATTTGTGATGTTTGGCATTCCCGGCAAGCAAGCCGTTACCATGACCCCCAAAGCCGCTGGCCAGATTGCGAAGTTGATGCAATCGGCGGGCCACGCCGGGCTGCGCATTGGCGTCAAAAAAGGCGGCTGTGCGGGGATGGAATACACCATGGAATACGTCGAAGCGACCGACCCCAATGATGAGGTGGTCGAACAAGGCGGCGCGCGGGTGATGATCGCCCCCATGGCGCAGATGTTCCTCTTCGGCACCGAGATCGACTATGAGACCACGCTGCTCGAGTCCGGTTTCAAATTCCGCAATCCCAATGTGACCGAAGCCTGCGGCTGCGGCGAATCGATTAAATTCGACGAAAGCCTCGGCGCGAAGTAAGCGCGCCGATCGGCCCCGGCCTTGACGAAAGGCCACGGGCCTGCGAACTGATCTGGCAACATTAACAGATCAGGACGGAACCGATGCGCCCCAAAATCGCCGCCGGCAACTGGAAAATGAACGGCACTGCCGCCGCGCTGACAGAGCTTCACAGCCTTGCCACCGGCCTGCCCGACAACCCGCCGCAGGTCGTGATCTGCCCGCCCAGCACCCTCCTCTTTCGCGCCACCGACGCCACCCATGGCAGCCCGATCCAGATCGGCGCACAGGATTGCCATGCCGAAGAAGCGGGCGCCTACACCGGCGATATCTCCGCCGCGATGGTTGCCGACAGCGGGGCCAGCCATGTGATCCTCGGCCATTCCGAGCGCCGCGATGCCCACCGCGAGACCGATGCCGATGTGCAAGCCAAGGCTGTTGCCGCATGGGGTGCCGGTCTCACCGCCATCATCTGCATCGGCGAAAGCGAGGCTGAGCGGGACGCGGGCCAGACCCTCGACATTATCGGCGCGCAGCTCGACGGCTCCCTCCCCAATGCTGTGGAGGCCGGGAACACCGTTATCGCTTATGAGCCGATTTGGGCCATCGGCACCGGCAAGGTCCCCAGCATTGCGCAGATCAAAGAGGTGCATGACTTCATCCGCACCCGCCTGATCGGCCGTTTCGGCGCGGAGATCGGCAATGCGCTCCCCCTGCTCTACGGCGGGTCGGTAAAGGCTGCCAATGCGGTCGAAATCTTCGCGGTCGAAAACGTCGATGGCGCACTGGTCGGCGGGGCCAGCCTCAAGGCCGAGGATTTCGCGCCCATCGTGACGGCCCTCGCCCAGTCCTAAGCCAATGCGGGGCGGCGAAGACACCCGCCGCCCCGCCCTCTTACAGCGGCAGCATCGTCGTCGATTTGATCTCTTCCATCGACAAAAGCGCCGTGACGTTATGCACTTTCACCTCTGAAATCAGCGCCTGATAAAAGACATCATAGGCCCGCGCGTTCTTGACCCGCACCTTCAGGATATAGTCGATATCCCCCGCCAGACGGTGCGCCTCCTGCACCTCGGGCCGGTCTTTCAACGCCTGCAAAAACGCTGCCTGCCAAGCCGCCTCATGCTCTGACGTGCGGATCAGGACAAAGAAACAGGCCTCGAACCCGAGCGCTTCGGAATCCAGCACCACGGTCTGTTGGCCGATGACCCCGGCTTCGCGCAGCTTGCGTATCCGATTCCACACCGGCGTTTTCGAAGACCCCACTTCACGGGCAATATCGTCCAGCGATTGGCTCGCATCCCGTTGCAGCTGCGCCAAAATCTTCCGGTCGGTCTCATCAATTCGGACAGTCATTCTCTTCTCTCTCGCCCCGGCAGGACGTTCATACTCAACCCGCGGCCAAAGCGAACGCATGTTCTTATCTGCGCCAGCATATAGCCAATTATCGGGAATATTTCCTATATAAGAGGTCACGTCAAACAGAATACAGGGCGCATCATGGATCACTTTCCCATCTTCCTTGCCACCCGCGGGCAAAAGATCCTCCTCTCCGGCGGCGGCGAAGCCGCTCTGGCCAAGCTGCGTCTGCTGATGAAAACCGAAGCGGCGCTGCATGTCTTCGCCCCCGACCCGGCGGCAGAGATCGTCGACTGGCAAGCGGCAGGCAAGCTCACCCTACATCGCCGCCCCCTCACCGCCGCCGATCTCCCCGGCGCGCGGCTGTTCTACGCGGCGGATGAAGATGACACGCTGGATGCCGAGAATGCCGCGCTGGCCCATGCGGCGGGCGTGCTGGTCAACATCGTCGACAACCTGCACGACAGCGAATTCATCACCCCCGCCATCGTCGACCGCGATCCGGTGACCGTGGCCATCGGCACCGAAGGCGCCGCCCCGGTGCTGGCCCGCGCCATCAAGGCCGATTTGGAAGAGCGTCTGCCCGTCACCCTCGGCCCGCTGGCGCGCATCGGCAAAGGCTTTCGCAAACTGGCCGATGCCCTGCCCATGGGCCGCGCGCGCCGTGATTTCTGGCGGGAGTATTATTTCGCCACCGGCCCCCGCGCCATGGCTGAGGGCAAGGATACCGTGCGCCCGGCGCTGAAGACCCTGCTGCACACCCACCTCACCCGCAAGGCCCGCGCAGGCCATGTGGCCTTTGTTGGCGGCGGCCCGGGCGACCCGGAACTGCTGACGCTCAAGGCCCGCCGCGCGTTGGATGAGGCCGATGTGGTGATCTACGACCGTCTGATCAGCCCCGAGATCCTCGAACTCGCCCGCCGCGAAGCGCTGATGATCGACGTCGGCAAAGAGGGTTTCGGCCCCTCCACGGCCCAGGAGCACATCAACGCCCTGCTGGTCGAACACGCGCAAAGCGGCGCGCAGGTGGTGCGGCTGAAATCCGGCGATGCCACGGTCTTTGGTCGGCTCGACGAAGAGATCGACGCGGTCGACGCCCATGGCATCGGCTGGCACATCGTGCCCGGCATCACCGCCGCCTCTGCCGCCGTGGCGGGCATCGGGCAGAGCCTGACCAAACGGGGCCGCAATGCCTCGGTTCGGTTCCTCACGGGGCATGACATGAAGGGTTTCGCTGATCACGATTGGGCCGCCCTCGCGCGCCCGAATGAAGTCGCCGCGATCTATATGGGCAAGAAATCCGCCCGTTTCGTCCAAGGGCGCCTGCTGATGCACGGCGCCGACCGCGCCACACCCGTCACCGTGATCGAAAACGCCTCGCGCGCCGATCAACGGGTGCTGTCGACCACGCTGAACGATCTGCCGCGCGATCTGGCCGATGCCGAAATGACCGGCCCCGCGCTCACCTTCTACGGCCTCGCCCCGCGCGCCGCCGTCCAAGTTGCCACCGAAACCCCGCTAGAGGAGCTGGCCTGACATGCCCAAACCCTTCACCCCCAAGGTCATCACCGCCAATGCGCTGCTCGAAGGCGATGTGGTCTATCAAACCGCCACCGGCTGGACCCGCAAACTGAGTGAAGCCGAAGTCCTCACCGATGAGGCCGACGCCGACCTGCGCCTGATCGACGCGCTGAGCCAACAGGATTTGGTCGTCGGCGTCTACCTCGCCGATGTGGCCCCCGAAGCGGGCGGCCCCCGCCCCACCCATTTCCGCGAAGAGTTCCGCGCCACCGGCCCCTCAAACTACGCCCACGGCAAACAGGAGACCGTCTGATGTACAGCTACACCGAATTCGACGACAAATTCCTCGCCGAGCGCAACGCCCAGTTCCGCGCCCAAGTCGAGCGCCGCATCGACGGCTCGCTCACCGAGGATGAGTTCAAACCCCTACGCCTGATGAACGGCCTCTACCTGCAACTGCACGCCTATATGCTGCGGGTGGCGATCCCCTATGGCACGCTGAACAGCGCCCAGATGGATCAACTCGCCTATATCGCCGAGCGGTGGGACAAGGGCTACGGCCATTTCACCACCCGCCAGAACATCCAGTACAACTGGCCCGAATTGCGCGACGTGCCCGATATGCTCGACGCGCTGGCCGAGGTGAAGCTGCATGCGATCCAGACCTCCGGCAACACGATCCGCAACGTGACGGCAGACCATTTCGCCGGGGCCGCCGCCGATGAGGTCGCCGACCCCCGCCCCGTGGCCGAGCTGATCCGCCAGTGGTCCACCGACCACCCCGAGTTCCAGTTCCTGCCGCGCAAGTTCAAGGTCGCCGTCACCGGCGCCGCCGCCGACCGGGCGGTGATCAAAGCCCATGACATCGGCCTGCGCATCATCGAACGCGATGGCGAACAGGGCTTCGAAGTCATCGTCGGCGGCGGTCTTGGCCGCACCCCGATGATCGGCAAGGTGCTCTATGAATTCGTCAGCGCCGACGATCTGCTGCCCACGCTCGAAGCCATCGTCAGCGTCTACAACGTGCTGGGCCGCCGCGACAATAAGTACAAGGCGCGCATCAAGATCACCGTGCACGAGAACGGCATCGAAGACATCCGCGCTCGGGTCGATGCGCAATATGCGCTGATCCGCGACCAGTTCACCGGCGTCGATCAGCAAATGCTGTCGCGTATCGAAGCCGACTTTGCAGCACCCGCGTTCAAAACCGCCTCACTCGGGGCTTACGAGTCCGCCTATACCAATGACCCGGCCTTCCGCGCCTGGGCCGATACCAACCTCGCCGCGCACCGCGCGCCCGGCTATGCCATCGTCTCGATCAGCCTCAAGGCCCATGGCGCCACGCCGGGCGACGCGACGGCAGACCAAATGCGCGTGATGGCCGACCTCGCCCGCCGCTTTGGCCATGACGAGCTGCGCATCAGCCATGAGCAGAACGTGATCCTGCCCCATGTGCACCGCAGCGACCTGCCCGAACTACACGCCGCGCTGAAAGAGGCGAAACTGGCCACCGCCAACATCGGCCTGATCTCGGACATCATCGCCTGCCCCGGCATGGATTACTGCGCGCTGGCCACCGCGCGTTCCATCCCCATCGCGCAGGAAATCGCCACCCGTTTCGACGAGCTAAAGCTCGAGCATGACGTGGGCCCGCTCAAGATCAAGATCTCCGGCTGCATCAACGCCTGCGGCCACCACCACGTGGGCCATATCGGCATCCTCGGCCTCGACCGCGCAGGTGTGGAAAACTACCAGATCACCCTCGGCGGCGACGGCACAGAAAACGCAAGCCTCGGCACCCGCACCGGCCCCGGCTTCTCGGCCGAGGAAATCATCCCCGCCATCGAACGCCTCGTTCTGGGCTATCTCGACCTGCGCAACGATCCCGGCGAGACGTTCTTGCAAGCCTACCGCCGCCTCGGCCTCGCGCCATTCAAAGCCGTGCTCTACCCCGAAGCGGCAGAGAAGGATCGGGCCAATGCCGCTTGATACCCCTGAACTTCATCCTTTCTCAAATACCGATGCGCCGCCCCCCGAGGGGCTGCGCGCGGTCGAGGAAAAGGTGGCACGGCTCAACGCCGACCTGCGCCACCACGGGGCGACGGATGTGATCCGCCGCGCCGATACGGAGATCGAGAACCTCACCCTCGTCTCCAGCTTCGGCGCGGAATCGGTGGCGCTGTTGCACCTCGCCTCCATGGTCTCGCGGGACATCCCGGTGCTCTTCATCGACACCGAGATGCTCTTTGCCGAAACCCTCGTCTACCAGCAGGAACTGAGCGAGCGCCTCGGCCTGCGCAATGTCACCACCCTGCGCAGCGCAGAAATCGCAGCACAGGATCCCGATGGCACGCTGCACCAATATGACACCGATGCCTGCTGCGCCCTGCGCAAGACCCGGCCCCTGCAAAGCGCGCTGGCGGGCTATGACGGCTGGATCACCGGGCGCAAACGTTTTCAATCGGGCAGCCGCGCGGCCTTGGAGTTTTTCGAGACCGAGATCCCCGAAGACGGTGCCGCGCCGCGCATCAAGGTGAACCCGCTGGCCTATTGGGCCAATTCCGATGTGGCCGACTACATCACCGAAAACCGCCTGCCCCGGCATCCGCTGGTGGCCAAGGGCTACCCATCGATCGGCTGCGCGCCCTGCACCTCGCCCGTGGCCCCGGGCGAAGACCCGCGCGCCGGGCGCTGGCGCGATCAGAACAAAGAAGAATGCGGCATCCATTTTGTGAACGGCAAAGTGGTCCGAACAGGAGACAAATCATGAGCGTACTCGTCACCGACACAGGCTTCACCGCCGACGACTGGACCCAAGGCTATTGCGAGGATGGCGCCGCGAACGATTGCCGCGCCGTCGATCTGGCCTCTGACGCCGATGCCCATGCCCTCAGCCTGACCCCGGCGCTTGAGATGATCCGCGTCGATTTCCCCTCTTTCGCGGATGGGCGCGGCTTTACCATCGCCCGCGTCCTGCGCCTGCGCGGCTACAAGGGCCGCCTGCGCGCCCGCGGGCATGTGCTGGCCGATCAATATGCCATGGCCCGCCGCGCCGGGTTCGATGAGGTCGAGATCGACGAGGATCTGGCCGCCCGCCAGCCTGAGGACCAATGGCGCGCCCGCGCCGATTGGCAGGCCCATGACTATCAGTCCCGCCTGCGCGGTGCCGCATCCGGACCGGCGACCGCGGCCAAATAGGCCGCTTCATTGCCCTCCCCCCTTCCTTGCCATAAGTAGAGGCCGCAACCCGATTTGCGGAAACCATGATGACCGAGCAGAGCACAGTGAACCAAACCGCCGCCAAGCCCGTCCCGACATTGCCCGACGCCCAGACCGTGACTTCGGTCACCCACTGGACCGATCAGCTTTTCTCGTTCCGGGTAACCCGGCCCGCTTCCCTGCGCTTTCGCTCGGGCGAGTTCGTGATGATCGGCCTGATGGGCGATCCGCATCCCGAAACCGGCAAGCAAAAACCGCTCTTGCGCGCCTATTCCATCGCCTCGCCCGCGTGGGACGATGAGTTGGAGTTCTACTCGATCAAAGTGCAAGACGGCCCGCTGACCTCCAAACTGCAACACATCCAGCCCGGCGATCAGATCATCCTGCGGCCCAAGCCCGTGGGCACACTGGTCCATGACGCGCTTCTGCCCGGCCACCGGCTGTGGATGTTCGCCACCGGCACCGGCTTTGCCCCCTTCGCAAGCCTGCTGCGCGAGCCTGAGACCTATGAGAAATTCGACGAGGTCATCGTCACCCACACCTGCCGCGATGTGGCAGAGCTTGAGTATGGCCGCCAGTTGATCGAAGGGCTGAAGGCTGACGAGCTGATGCAGGAACTCATCGGCCCGGAAAACCTTGCCAAGATTCGCTATTACCCGACCACCACCCGCGAAGAGAGTCCCAAGATGGGCCGGATCACCAATCTTTTGCAGGATGGCACGGTCTTCAAAGATCTGGGCGTGCCCCAAATCAATGCCGCCCATGACCGCGCCATGGTCTGCGGCAGCCTTGGTTTCAACAAGGATATTATGGAGATTCTCGAAGGCTTTGGCCTCACCGAGGGTGCCAATTCCGACCCCCAGCATTTCGTCGTCGAAAAGGCTTTCGTCGGCTGAGCCAAATTAAGCCTTACGAAAGGTCGCAGCGTTACAACCAAGGTGTCGGCGCAGCTTTGCCGACGCTTTGGCAGAACCCTGCGCATCCCGAAAACGCCCCCTTCCGCTGCACTGCGGCAGGGCTTAGCTGACGCCTTGCGAGCGCGGGGGACTGCCGCGCGAAACGCAACCACAGGCGAAAGGCATATCAATGGCGAGCAATGGGACCCCGACCCCAAAGAAAGTCTCCGATCTGGCAACTCAGAAGGCCGACCTGTCCAGCACGGCGCTGATCGGCATCTTCGGCAGCGACAGCACGCCCGGCGCGCTGATCCGCGAAGGTGGCGGCAAAATCTCACGCGTCGAAGTGGGCGATCAGGTCGCTGGCGGCGTCGTCTCCGCCATCGGACAAGGGACGTTGGTGCTCTCCAGCCGCCGCGGCAATCAGGTGCTGCGCCTGCCGCAGGGCTGAAACCTTGGGGGAGGCGCGGCGCGCGCCTCTTGACCTGCCGCGCGGGGCAGTGCACATCCCGCGCATGAGCAAGACAGCATTGATCACCGGCGCATCGCGCGGCCTTGGGGCCGCATTGGCAGAAGCCTTGGCCCCCACCCACCACATCATCGCGGTCGGTCGCACGACCGGCGCGCTTGAAGAGTTGGACGACCGTATCCAAGCCAAGGGCGGCAGCGCCACCTTGGCGCCGATGGACATCACCAACGCCGATGCCATGGCCGTGCTCTGCCGGGGCATCCATGACCGCTGGGGCGGGCTTGACCTTTGGCTGCACTGCGCCGTCCATGCCGCCCCGTTGACGCCCACCGATCACATTGACGCCAAGGATATGGAGAAATCCATCGCCGGAAACGTCACCGCCACCGCGCGGCTGATCACCTTTGTCTCGCCGCTTTTGGGGGCGGATGGCACGGCGGTCTTCTTTGACGATCCGCGTGCGGGCACGAAATTCTTCGGCAGCTACGGCGCCACGAAGGCCGCGCAGATCGCGCTGGCGACCTCTTGGCAGGTCGAGACCGCGCAGATCGGCCCCCGTGTCCATATCCTCACGCCCGAGCCGATGCCCACCGCCACCCGCGCCCGCTTCTTCCCCGGCGAAGACCGCGCGGCGCTGAGCGACACCGCCACGCAGGCCGCTGCGGTATTGGCGCAACTGTCGGAAAACTCCGCCTCCTGAACCGCGCGGCACCGGCGCGCTGCGCTTGCCGCCGGTCCGCCCCTCGCCTATCAAGGCAAAAAGGGGCCATTCATGCGTATTTTGATTACAAACGATGACGGCATCAACGCGCCCGGTCTGGCCGTGCTGCGCGCCATTGCCGAGGAACTGGCCGGGCCTACGGGCGAGGTCTGGACCGTGGCACCGGCGTTTGAGCAATCCGGCGTCGGCCATTGCATCAGCTACACCAAGCCGATGATGATCACGCAATTGGACGACCGTGTCTTCGCCACCGAAGGCTCCCCCGCCGATTGCGTCCTTGCCGCGATCCACGACACGATGACCGCCGCCCCCCCCGATCTGGTGCTCTCCGGCGTGAACCGGGGCAATAACGCGGCTGAAAACGCGCTCTATTCCGGCACGCTTGGCGGCGCGATAGAAGCGGCGTTGCAGGGGCTTCCGGCCATCGCCCTGTCGCAATACTACGGCCCCGCCAACCGCGATCTGGCCGATCCTTTTGAGGCCGCCGCCCACCATGGGGCCGAGACCTGCCGCCGCATTCTAGATCACAGCCCCAAGGAAGACGCGGCCTATGGGCTTTTCTACAACGTGAACTTCCCGCCCGTAGCGGGCGCTGATGTGCGCGGCATCCGGCTGGCCCCGCAGGGCCGCCGCCCCGGCACCGGGTTTTCGACCGAAGCACATCTGTCGCCCTCAGGCCGCCGCTTTTTGTGGATCAAGGGCGGCGATCAACGCGTGCAGACGGCACCGGGCAGCGATGCCTGCGTCAACCTTGACGGCTATGTCTCAGTCACCCCGATGCGCTGCGACCTGACGGATCACGCGGCCCTCGAAACGCTGGCGGGCATCAACGGATGAATGAGCCACCCATCTCTGAAGCGGAACGCAAAATGCAGTTCCTCTACGCGCTACGCTCCAAAGGCGTGACCGATGCGCGCGTGCTCACAGCGATGGAAGCGATCGACCGCGGCCCCTTCATCCGCGGCCTCTTTGCCAGCCGCGCCTATGAGGATATGCCCCTGCCCATCGCCTGCGGCCAGACCATCAGCCAACCCTCTGTCGTCGGGCTCATGAGCCAAGCCTTGCAGGTATCGTCGCGCGATAAGGTGCTCGAAATCGGGACCGGCTCGGGCTATCAGGCCGCGATCCTCAGCAAGCTCGCCCGGCGGGTCTATACGATCGACCGGCACCGCCGTCTGGTGCAAGAGGCGCGCGGTGTCTTCGAGGCGATGGATCTGACCAATATCACCGCGATCACCGCCGATGGCAGCTTTGGCCTTGCCGAACAGGCCCCCTTTGACCGGATCATCGTGACCGCCGCCGCCGAAGACCCGCCCGGCCCCCTGCTCGCGCAGCTAAAAGAGGGGGGCATCATGGTGCTGCCCGTCGGCCAATCCGACACGGTCCAACACCTCATCCGCGTGCGAAAGACCGCTGATGGGCTGGAATACGACGAATTGCGTGCCGTGCGCTTTGTCCCCCTGCTGGAAGGCTTGGGCAAGGACGGCTAATAGGTTACAGAGACACGGACAACGCCCCATACCGTCTGGGGGCGAAGATGAGGACTTGCAGATGCGCCAAACACGCTTGCGCCGCCCCATGCGGCTGACCCTAATGGCCGGGACCAGTGCGATACTGCTGGCAGGTTGCGAAAATCAGCCCTTGGATTACGACATGCGCAGCACCTTTGGCGATGGGTTCTCCACCGCTGAAGCCGCACGCGGGCCTTTGGCAGACCGGCCAAAACCCGACGCCCGGGGCGTGATCTCTTATCCCAATTACCAAGTCGTCGTCGCCCGCCGGGGCGATACGCTGAAAGACGTGGCCGCGCGTGTGGGCGCCGACAGCGGCGAATTGGCCCGCTACAACGGGATCGATCAGGGCGTCCCGCTCCGCCAGGGTGAGATCATCGCCCTGCCCCGCCGAGTCTCTGAGCCTGCGCCGGGCACCAATGGCGCCGTGGACATTACCACCCTTGCCGGCAGCGCCATCGACCGCGCCCCGGCGACCCCCAGCGTCCAGACCCAAAGCCTGCCGCCCGCAGGCACCAGCACACCCGCACCACAGCCCGCCGCAGCACCGCAGGCGAAAGAGCCTGTGCGCCACCGGGTCGAGCGGGGCGAGACCGCCTATACCGTGGCGCGCCTTTACAACGTGCCGGTCAAGGCGCTGGCCGAGTGGAACGGCCTCGGCCCCGATTTCGCGATCCGCGAGGGCCAATTCCTGCTGATCCCGGTCGAGAAACAGGCGCCCCCGCGTCAGGCGACCAACACCGAGTCGAGCGCCGCCGCCTCGCGCCCCGTGCAGCCGGTCACCAGCGCACCCGGCGCAGGCACCCCCACGCCCACGCCGCCCTCCGCCGCCAAACCGCTGCCGCAGGATGAGACCGCACAGCCCCTGCCGCCCAAGGTCGAGCCGAAAGAGCCTGTGGCCGATGTGGGCAAGCCCACTGCCCCGGCAAAGGCGACCAAGATGACGCCGCCGGTCCAAGGCTCCATCATCCGCGCCTATTCCAAGGGCAAGAACGAGGGGATCAACATCAAAGGCAGCCCCGGCGGGCCGGTGAAAGCCGCCGAGGCGGGCACCGTCGCCGCGATCACCAAGAGCGCCGAGGGAATCCCGATCGTCGTGGTGCGCCATGCCAACAACCTGCTCACGGTCTATGCGAATGTCGACGGCGTGAATGTGGCCAAGGGCGATAGCGTCAGCCGTGGCCAGCAGATTGCCAAACTGCGCGGCGGATCGGAATCGCATGTGCATTTCGAGGTGCGCAAAGGCTTTGAGAGCGTCGATCCGACGCCCTATATTCAGTAACCAAACGACAAAGGGCCCGCAGAATATGCGGGCCCTTTCGCCAATACCGTCCGGCGCTCAACCGCCCGAAACGGGAACGCCTTTCCGGCCAGCCAAATCCACGAAATACTGCCAAGCCACCCGGCCCGAGCGGGCGCCGCGTGTTGCCTGCCATTCGACAGCCTCGGCGCGCAATGTGTCGTCGTCGATCTCCACGCCGAAGGCATCGCAATAGCCGCGGATCATCGCCAGATATTGGTCCTGATCGCAAGGGTGGAACCCCAGCCAGAGCCCGAACCGGTCAGAGAGAGAGACCTTTTCCTCGACCGCTTCGGAAGGATTGATCGCGCTGCCGCGCTCGTTCTCGATCATGTCGCGCGGCATCAGGTGGCGGCGGTTCGATGTGGCATAGAGCACGACATTCTCGGGCCGCCCTTCGATGCCACCGTCCAGCACGGCCTTCAGCGATTTGTAATGCGCGTCGTCATGGCCAAAGCTAAGGTCGTCGCAAAACAGGATGAACCGCTGCGAGGCCCCGCGCAGGAGGGACAGAAGCCGCCCGACCGAAGGCAGGTCTTCGCGCTGCAATTCAACGATGCGCAATGCTTCATGTGATGCTTGAACTTCCGCGTGTATCGCTTTGACAAGGCTGGATTTCCCCATGCCCCGCGCCCCCCAGAGCAGCGCGTTGTTCGCAGGCAGCCCCGCCGCGAATTGGCGGGTGTTGGCCAAGAGCGTATCCCGCGCCCGATCCACCCCCACCAAAAGCGGCAGGTCGATCCGCGCGACCTGCGGCACGGGCACCAGACGGTCGGGGTCGGTGTGCCAGACGAAGGCAGTGGCCGCATCGAAGTCCGGCGCGGCGAGCGGCGCGGGAGACATACGCTCCAGCGCCGCCGCGATACGGTCCATCGGATCATTGATCACAGCAGGTCTTCCTCGTCTTCGTCGTCAAAGTAGCCCTCTTCGCGCAGCTTTTCGTTGCGCTTTGTCTCGACCCGGCGCACGAGGAAGATCGAGATTTCGTAGAGGCCATAGACCACCACGAAAAGGATCACCTGCGTGATCACATCCGGCGGGGTGACCAGCGCGGCCAGCACAAGGATCGCCACCACCGCATATTTGCGCACATTGGCCAGTCCTTCGGAACTGACCAGCCCCGCCTTGCCCATCAGTGTCAGCAGAACCGGGAGCTGGAAACACAGGCCAAAGGCCACGATGAATTTGATCGTGAGCGACAGATACTCCTGCGCCGAGCCTTGGAAGGCGATGGCGGCAATGCCGTTCTCACCATCCGGCCCACCGACCAGCGTGCCCGCTTGTTGGAAGCCAAGGAAGAAGTCGAAGGCCAGCGGCGTGACGACGTAAAAGGCGAAAGCCGCGCCAAGGAAGAACATCACCGGCGAGGAGATCAGGAAGGGCAGAAAGGCCCCCTTCTCATTCTTGTAAAGCCCCGGCGCCACGAAGCGCCACAGCTGGTAGCTGATGAAGGGGAAGCCCAGCACCAGACCGCCCAAGAGAGAGATCGAGATCGCGACGAAGAAACCCTCTTGCAGCTTGATCAGGATCAGCCCGCAATCCTCTTGCCCCCGTTCCGCCATGGCCGAGCAGAGCGGTTCGGTCAGGAAGTTAAAGATCGGGTTCCAGACGGTAAAGCAGATCACCATCCCGATGATGAAGGCGATGACCGAATGGATGAGCCGCGTGCGCAGCTCGGCCAGATGCTCGATCAACGGGGCGGAACTGTCGTCGATCTCGTCATAATCGTCGGTGGCGCTCATTCAACTCACTCTTTCTTGGCGGCAGCTTTGGGTGCCGTTGAGGTCTTGGCGGCGGCATCGTCCGATGCCGCTTGGGCCTGACCTGTGTCTTTTTCGATCACAGGCCGCGCCGGGGCTTCCTTGGCCGGGGCGGCGTCCGAAAGCTTCGCCTCTGCTGCTTCGGCCTCGGCCATGGCTTCCGCCGCTTCGCGTTGCTTGCGTTCGGCGGCGGCCCGCGCGGTGCTGGCTTGGATCTTCTTCACATCCTCGGCCTTTTGCGCCGCCAGTTTGCCGGTCTCGCTCTCAGGGTCGAAATTGGTCAGTGACCGGGTCGCGTCCTTGACCTCATCCATTGCGCTGCCTAGCGGGTTGCTGGCCGTCTTGAGCGATTTGTTCAGCGACGATGACATCTCGCGCATGCCGCTTTCATCGGCGGCATCGTTCATCGCTTGGCTGAATTCACGCGCCATGCCTTTGGCCTTGCCCACGAATTGCCCGACGCGCCGAAACAGTACGGGCAAGTCCTTGGGGCCGACCACGATCAGGGCCACCACGCCGATGACTAAAAGTTCCGTCCAACCCAGATCGAACATCGGGTTACACCCGGTCCTTGTCGGCCTTCAGGTCGGTCTTGGGATGGGTGCCCTGATCGGCATGTTCCGGCAGGTCAGCATGGTGCACGTCTTCGACATGTTTGATCTCGTCGCGCTTGTTCTCTTCTTCGCCTTCGCTGATGCCCTTTTTGAAGCTGGTGATGCCCTTGCCGACTTCGCCCATGAGCGAGGAAATCTTGCCCCGGCCAAAAAGCACCAGCACGACAACCGCGATCAGCAGCAGGCCCGGCAGTCCGATATTGTTCAACATGTCTGTTCTCCCATCATGTTTGGCGCAGTCTCGTCGCGCCAGTCTGCACCGTGATAGCGGGCGGCGCCGGGACCATGAAGGGGCAATGCGGCGGATGGGCGGTGCTGCGGGCGAAGGACTGCCGATTTTCGCGCGTGCAATTCGCGTTGTGACATGTTTTTGTCAGGAGCATCAGGAGGCAACATGGTATCAGCGAAAACCGAAGACCGGCTTGTCAGGCTGATTGACAGGCTGCGGGATGGGCGGCTGCACCGGGCCGAGGATTTGGCCCGGCAGTTCAGCGTCTCCCCCCGCACGATCTACCGCGATATGGGCAAGCTCAGCGCGGCGGGCCTGTCCATCGCTGGGACGCGGGGCGAAGGCTATCGGATCATCCCTGCAATCACCCTGCCCCCGCTGACCCTGACGGCGGCGGAGTTGGAGGCGCTGAACCTCGGCCTCGCCGTGGCAGCAGAGGTGGGCGACCCCGCCCTGCAAGCCGCAGCAGAAACATTGGCCGCCAAATTCGACGCAGTGCTGCCGACGGAGGCCATTGCCGAGGGTGCCGCATGGGCGCAGGCGCTGAGGTCGCAGGGCAAAGCCACGCGGGTTTTCACCCATCTGCCGGTGCTGCGCGCGGCGGTGCAGGCCCGTCAAAAGCTGCGGATTGCGGTGATCGGCGAAGCGCCGCAGGTGGTGCGGCCGCTAGAGGTGCGGAACTGGGGGCGGTTCTGGTTGCTGACGGCCTGGAGCGAGGGGGCAGCGGATTTCGTGACCCTGCCGCTTGATCAGATCGAGAGCGCTGAGCCGCTACCGGAGTTGTTCGTGGACGAGCCGGGCAGAACGCTCGCGGATCATCGCCCCTAACCCCAGATCAACGCCGCCTCAGCCCTTCAATCGCCAGCCGGTTTGCGGGGGCAAAAACGCCTCGACACTGGCCTGCGCGATCACGATGGTATCCTGTCCCGTGGCTACATTCAGCCCGCCCTTCACCGCGCGGACCTTGGCGCGACCGCGCGGCAGTTTCGCCACCAGCGCGTCGACATCCACCTTCTCAGGCTCCTGCACGGCCACGGTGACCTGCACGCGCATCTGGTCGGGCGTCACGTCCAACGCGCCGAAAAGCGGCAGGGAGGAATGGCGCAAGGCATCCTCGATCGCGCGGGCGGCGGCCTTGGTATAGTCCATCCCATGCAGATCGTTGCCCATGCCCATTTCGATGATGATCCGCTGCTCAGCCATCGGCGCGCTCCATCTCGAAGCCAACGGAAAGCGCCACATTGGCCATGACCGTTGGGTTCCCTTCCCCTTCGGGGCGCGGCACGTCGAGGCCGCCGTGATGCAGTTTCACCGTCACCTCGCCATAGGGAAAGACCGCGCGCAGCGCTTCGGCATCGACCAGATCGGGCCGTTGCACGCCCACGTCGAGGATGATGCGCATGGCCGACTTATCGAAACCGAAAAGCTCGGCCAGATTGATCGAATTATGCCACAGCGCATCCTGCACCGCACGTTTCGCGGCCTGCGTATAGTCACCGCGGCGCAGGGAGGATCCCATGCCGAATTCTACCAACAGAGGCTTCATGAGGTCACCGGAAAGACAAAGCAACGGTCACGGCGCACGGTCAGCCACATGACGGCGCCGGGTTGCGGCAGAAAGACATTGGGCACCGTGGCCTTGAGCCGCGATCCGTCCTCCTCCAGTACGAATTCCACAAGGCTTTCGTTGCCCATAAAACGCGCGCGTTCCACCACCGCCCGGGCCGGTGTGCCATCGGACGCCGTCGGGCGCGGCCCCTTGCCCGCCCGGTCAAAATCGATGCGCAGGTGTTGCGGGCGAAAGACGATATTTACGGGCGTGCCGTCGGGCACCCCGGGGGCAAGGAATTGGCCAAAGACCGTATCGGCCAATGCCCCGGTCACCGTGGCCTCAAGCACATTGGCATCGCTGAAAAAGGCGACGGAGGCGCGGTCGACGGGCCGCGTATAGACGTTGTAGGGCGCGCCTTGCTGCACGATCTTGCCGTCGCGCATCAGGGCGATCTCATCGGCCATGCGCATCGCCTCGTCCGGCTCATGGGTGACCAGCAAAACGGCGGTGTCCTCTTCCTTGAGGATGCTCAGCGTCTCGTCGCGGATGCCATCGCGCAGACGGTTGTCGAGGCCGGAAAACGGCTCATCCATCAGCATGATACGCGGCTGCGGCGCCAGCGCGCGGGCCAGCGCCACGCGCTGCTGCTCCCCGCCCGAAAGCTGGTGCGGGTAGCCGTCGATATAGCGCAGCAGGTCCACCCGTTCGAGCAGTTCTTCGATCCGCGCGCGTTTCTCCTCACGCGTGCCTTTCTTGAGGCCAAAGCCCACGTTGTCGGCCACGCTCAGATGCGGGAACAGGGCGAAATCCTGAAACATCAGCCCGATCTCGCGCCGCTCGGGCGGGACGCGGAACATGGTGTCGCAGATCAGCTTGCCATCGACATGGATCGTGCCGCTGTCCTGCATCTCGACGCCCGCGATCATCCGCAGCGTGGTGGATTTGCCGCAGCCCGAGGGGCCAAGCAGGCAGGTCACCTGCCCCGGCATGATCTGCAAAGACACGTCATCGACCACCTGCCGCCCGCCATAGGCGCGGCGCAGGTTGCGGATTTCCAGACGGGGGGTGGGGTCACTCATGGCGGCTGCGGTATCCGATCAAATCGCTCGGAAACCCAGCTATCAGCCCCGCCGCGCCCCCGCAAGCACCGCTGCAAACCCGGCCAGCAGCACGATGATGCAGATCACCAGCAATTGCTCGTATTTATGCCCCTCGGGCAGAAGTGCCGCGACCCATCCCCAGCCCCGCGCGAAATAGGCCGCAGCCCCCAGCATCGCGGCGGCAAAGGCGGCAAGGTAGCTCCAGACCGGGATCGCGCGCCCCGCCACCAGCCCCACCAGCAGCACGGGGGTGAGGAACATCGACGCGGTGCCGCTCACCGCCACGGCATCAAAGAGCGTGGCGTTGCCCCAAAGCGTCAGCAGCGCACCAAGCGCCATAAACCCCGCCATCACCAGCCGCCCGCCCGCGAGGCTGCGCGGCGCAATGCGCCATTCCTCGACCATCAGCCGCGCCGCCGAAGCCAGCGCCGAGTCGAGCGTCGAGAGGGCCGAGACCAGCAGCGACAGCATCAGCGCCACGAAGATCCAGCCCGGAAACATTTGCCCCCATGTGCCGATCAGCTCACCCTCATAGGCCGCGCCGGTCAGGCTGGCTTGGATGCCGAAAAAGCCAAAGCCGATGATGCAGAGGGTCGAAATCCAGAAGGCATGGAGGAAGGACGCCTGCGTGGTCGCCTTATCCGCCAGAAAGCCGCGGTCCATCATCACCGGGTCATGCGCCGGGTAGGAAAAGACCTGCAACAGCGCCACGACCAAGAGCACCCAGCCGTTGTAGGGGCCAGAGACTCCCGGCGCGCTTAGCACCGCGCCAAGCTCGAACCCGGGGCTGAGCAGCAGCGCCCCGAGCGCAAGGCCGAAGACGATGAGAAAGACCAGCATTTGTACCACATCCGTGCGCAGCGCGGCGGAAAGCCCGCCCCACGCCGAATAGCCAAAGCCAAGGGCGGCGACGATCAGCACAGCCAGCGTGCCCGACCCGGGCCAGACGGCCTCGAAAATCAGCGCGACGACCAAGAGATTGGCAAAAACCTCGGACAGCAGCCGCAGCCCGATCACGAGGTTATAGGCCGCCGTCCCCGCGCCCCCGAAATGCCCCGCCAGCCAGTCCTGCACGGAGCGCGCGCCGCCGCGGCGCAGGTGACCCACGATGAAACCGCCCGTCAGGAAAGACCCGTAATAGGCCGCATAGGCCAGCGTGCCCGCGATGCCGTAGAAATAGCCCAAGATCGCCGCGTTCATCAGGCTGCGGGCGAAAATCCATGTGGTGACTTGGCTCAGCACCAGCACCCAAAGCCCCGGTGCGCGGCCCACCGCATTGGCGCCGCCAAAGAAGCCTTCGACCGTCGCGCGGCGCGGTGCCACCAACAGGCTGGCAAGGATCACGGCAGCGAAAAGAAGGACAAGAACAGTGGTTTGCATGGGCAGCGGACCTTTTGCGAGAAGCTGATCCACGAGGGTTAGCCGCCGCCTGCAATCCGAGCCAGCACTGAAACCGCTGCTGTCAGGAATGTGATCCACCGCGACGCTGTATGGCCGGGACGCGCGCCCCGGCCATGGAGGGTTTACATGGTCAGATTGGTGCCGCCGCCGTCCAGCAACAGGTTCTGCCCCACGATGAAGCCCGCGTGCTGCGAACAAAGGAAGGCACAGGTCGCGCCGAACTCCTCACGGGTGCCATAGCGCCCTGCAGGGATGCCCGCCTGCCGCTCGGCGCGGGCCTCGTCCAGCGTGATGCCCTTTTGCTTGACCACATTGGCGTCGAGCGAATCTGCCCGGTCGGTCGCATGGATGCCCGGCAGAAGGTTGTTGATCGTAACCCCCTTGCCCGCCACCTGCCGCGCGGTGCCCGCGACATAGCCGGTAAGCCCGGTGCGGGCGGAGTTGCTCAGCCCCAGCACGGGGATCGGCGCGCGCACCGACTGGCTGGTGATGTTCACGACCCGGCCCCAGCCGCGCTCCATCATTGCGGGCACCAGCGCTTTGATTAGCGCGATGGGGGCCAGCATATTGGCGTCAAGCGCCTTGATGAAATCCTCGCGGTCCCAATCCTGCCACATGCCGGGAGGGGGGCCGCCCGCGTTGTTGACCAGAATGTCACAGCCCTCTGCCGCCTTGATGACCAGCGCCTGCCCCTCTTCCGTGGCTACATCCGCCGCGACGGTAGTGACCTCGACGCCGTGTTCCTGACGGATGCGCTCGGCCGAGGCCTCAAGCGCCTCTGCGCCGCGGGCGTTCATCACAAGGTTCACCCCTGCCGCCGCCAGCGCCTCGGCGCAGCCAAGGCCGAGCCCCTTGGACGAAGCACAGACCAGCGCCTTCTTGCCTTTGATTCCCAAATCCATTTTGATTCCTCCTATGCATTTGCATATGCCTACCACGCCGCGCCGCCAATGCCAGCAAATCACCCGAGCCTTGACCCATCCGGGCCACAATTCTAGCCTACCTCACTGGCGAAAGCCCCAGAACCGAAGGCCCGTCATGTCCCCCAGCCGCACCGCCCCCGCACAGAACCTCGCCGTCTACCGCGCCGGGCAATTCCGCGCGAGCGATGGGGCAAACATGGGCGATGCGCTGTCCTTTGCCGCCGAATTGGTCCTCGATGATGTCTATGAGTTGGACCGCACGGCAGAGCCGCAGCGCTTGTCACTTTTGACCCTGCCCGGCGATCAATTCCGCCTTGCCGAGGATACCGGCGTGGGCCGCCCCGGGGGCGATCTGCATCTCGACAGCCTGCTGACGTTGATGTCGCCCGACGGGCAGACCCAAGAAGCGGTGCTGCTGGTGGAGGTCGATCAACACGGTCACGCGGCAGAGGTTTACCTTCTCCCGCTTGGCCCGCTGACACCGCAGACAGGCTACCGGATCGTGGGGATCGACACCCAGACCGCGCGGCAAAAGTTCGGTCAGCTCGCCTGCGTCTCTTTCACGCGCGGCACCCATATCTCGCTCAGCACCGGCGAGCTACGGCCCATCGAAAACCTGCGCGTGGGGGACCGGATCCTAACCCGCGATGATGGCGTACAAACCCTGCGCTGGATCGGGCAGAGCACCCTGCGCGCGGTCGGCGAATTTGCCCCGATCCGCATCCGCGCAGGCACGCTCAACAACGAACACGACCTGATCGTCAGCCCCGATCACCGGCTTTTCATCTATCAACGCAGCGATGAAATGGGCGCGGGTCGGTCCGAATTGCTGGTCAAGGCGCGGCATCTGGTCAATGGCGACAGCGTGACGGTGCAGGACGGCGGATTCGTCGACTACTTCCAACTGCTCTTTGACGGGCATCAGATCATCTATGCCGAGGGGATCGCCGCCGAATCCATGTTGGTCGACAGCCGCACCCGCTCGGTCTTGCCGCCAGAAATGGCCGAAGCCTTGGGCGAGGTGATCCCCGGCCATTCCGATCTGCCCCATGCCGGGCTTGATCTGGCAGAGGCTTTGCTTGACCGCCCCAACGCGGCGGCGCTGCTGCGCAAAGCCTCAACCCGTTAAGGCGCCTCGACGGCGTAGTGGAACTCCTCCCGGACGATCTTGCCGTCTTTGACGTGGTAAACGCCGATCTCTTCCATCTGGAACCGCTCACCGCTTTGCTTGTCGGTGGCATCGACCTTAAACATCGCGCTGAACTGGCTGTCGCCAAAGTAGAACGGGCCGATCACCTCGGTGCTATGTTCCTCCATCGCGTTTTCCCACCAATCATGTTTGCCATGGATCGCCTTAATGCCATGGGTCTCGCGCCCCTGCCCGCCCATGTCGGCAGCCTCTACAGAAACGGCATCTTCGGCATATAGCTTATCGAGGTTCTCGCGCACTTGGGCGTTCCCCGCACGGCAGCCCGCGACCAATTCGCGCGCAATCTCTTTCAGTTCCATCGCAAACCTCCATGTACCACTTATGTTCTCACCTTATGTCCATAGCCGATTCGCAGCAATGGCCAGATTGCGCCCGGTCGCGGCGCGGCCTATATGGGTCGGATGTTGGACACGCCGCAAAACCGCCCCGCCCTGCCGCCCGAGATCGCGCGCCGTCGCACCTTTGCGATCATCAGCCACCCTGACGCGGGCAAAACCACGCTGACTGAAAAGTTCCTGCTGTTCGGCGGGGCCATTCAGATGGCCGGCCAAGTGCGCGCCAAGGGCGAAGCGCGGCGCACCCGCTCGGACTTCATGGCGATGGAAAAGGACCGGGGTATCTCGGTCTCGGCCTCGGCCATGTCCTTTGACTTTCATAGCGGTGACACCAACTACCGGTTCAACCTCGTTGACACGCCCGGCCACTCGGACTTTTCCGAAGACACCTACCGCACCCTGACGGCGGTGGACGCCGCCGTGATGGTGATCGACGGCGCGAAAGGCGTGGAAAGCCAGACGCAAAAGCTCTTCGAAGTCTGCCGGATGCGCGACCTGCCGATCCTCACCTTCTGTAACAAGATGGACCGGGAAAGCCGCGATACCTTTGAAATCATTGACGAGATTCAGGAGAACCTCGCCATTGACGTAACGCCCGCAAGCTGGCCCATCGGCGTGGGCCGCGATTTCGTGGGCTGCTATGACATGCTGCGCGACCGGCTGGAACTGATGGACCGCGCCGACCGGAACCGCGTCGCCGACAGCATCAAGATCGAAGGGCTGGACGACCCAAAGCTGGCCGAACACGTTCCCGCCGCGCTGCTGGAGAAACTGCGCGAAGACCTTGAAATGGCGCGCGAATTGCTGCCACCGCTGGACCTCAAGGCGATGCACGAAGGCACGTTGACCCCGATCTGGTTCGGCTCGGCGATCAACTCCTTCGGGGTGCGCGAATTGATGGAAGGCATCGCCAAATACGGGCCAGAGCCGCAGATCCAAGCCGCCACCCCACGCCAGATCCTGCCCGAAGAGAAAAAGGTCGCGGGCTTCGTCTTCAAGGTGCAGGCCAATATGGACCCCAAACACCGTGACCGCGTGGCCTTTGTCCGCCTCGCCTCAGGGCATTTCGAGCGTGGCATGAAAATGACCCATGTGCGCACGAAAAAGCCGATGACGGTGTCCAACCCGGTCATGTTCCTCGCCTCCGACCGCGAGTTGGCCGAAGAGGCGTGGGCCGGTGACATCATCGGCATCCCCAACCACGGGCAGCTGCGCATCGGTGACACGCTGACCCAAGGCGAAGCGCTCCGCGTGAGCGGCATCCCCTCCTTCGCGCCCGAATTGCTGCAATCGGTCCGCGCGGGCGATCCGCTGAAGGCGAAACACCTCGAAAAAGCGCTGATGCAATTCGCCGAAGAAGGTGCTGCAAAAGTGTTCAAACCCTCGATCGGTTCGGGGTTTGTCGTGGGCGTTGTCGGCCAGTTGCAATTCGAAGTGCTCGCCAGCCGGATCGAGTTGGAATATGGCCTGCCGGTTCGGTTTGAGCCGTCTCAGTTCACCTCGGCCCGTTGGGTGAACGGCACGAAGCAAGCCGTTGATAAGTTTATCGATAGTAACAAACAGCACATCGCGCATGACCATGATGGCGACATCGTTTACCTGACCCGCCTGCAATGGGACATCGACCGCGTCGAGCGCGATTACCCGGATGTGAAGCTGACCGCGACCAAGGAAATGATGGTGTAAAACGGCCCGCCCCCGGGGGGCAGAAAACCTTGATTTCGGGGCCGATCATGGCATTCTAACCCCAACTGGGGAGACGCGATGACGACGACGACGAAATGGGGGCTGGTGGCCACGATCCTGGCCCCCGCAGAGGAGATACGCCGCTTTGCCGCCTACCATCTGGAGGCGGGCGCGCATCGCCTCTACCTATACCTCGATGCCGAAAACCCAGAGGCTTTCGAAAGCCTGAAGGCCCATCCGAAAATCCGTGTCACCACCTGCGACGAGGCCTATTGGCAGAGGCACTGTGGCAAACGTCCGCAAAAGCACCAAGTCCGTCAAAGTCAGAACGCGACCCGCGCCTATAACCGAGCGGATGATGTGGATTGGCTAATCCATATGGATGTGGACGAATTCCTCGTCTCTGACCGGCCCGTGGGCGAGGTACTTACCACCCTGCCCCCGGCACAAAAAATCGCCCGCATCCGCCCGATGGAGGCTTTGGCCGGGGATGGGACGGCCTTCAAAGCCTTCATTCCGAACGGCCCCGAGCGCGCCCAGATCGTCTCGGCGCTTTACCCGACCTATGGTGACTACGTCAAAGGTGGCTTTCTGAGCCATCTGGCCGGGAAAGTTTTCGTTCGCACCGGGATGGCGGAAGTGCGGCTCCAGATCCACAATGCTTTTCAGAACGATACGATGATCGACGGGCCAGAGCAGCAGCCCGGCATTGATCTCGCGCATCTTCACGCGAAAAGCTGGCCGGAGTGGCTCGCCGCCTATCGCTACCGGCTGGAAAAAGGCTCCTACCGCGCCGATCTGGCCCCCAACCGCCCCCGCGATCGCGGCGGATTGTCGATGCATGAACTCTTTTCCATGATCGAATCCGAAGGGGGTGAGCCGGGATTGCGCGCCTTTTTTGATGAGGTCTGCGCCGATACGCCTGAGCTGCGCGAAACGTTAAATGCCCACGGTCTGCTGCGTCTCGCTGATCTCGACCTTGATGCAAAGGTGTCGCGCCATTTCCCAAGTTAAGCGCCTGAGAGGGCAAGTGTTTGACGGCTGGGCCGCAACTTGCTATGCGCTTTCGCAACATGCCGCGGCAAATGCCGCCCCTTGGGCCATTCGGGCCGGCTTGTATTGCTGCCGCGGGCCAAGTCAGTGTCCGCTCAACTCGGACGCACATGACAAAATTTACCGATCTGAACCTGAATGCCAAGGTCCTCAAAGCTATTGATGAGGCTGGCTACGAATCGCCCACACCTATTCAGGCGGGCGCCATTCCCCCCGCTCTTGAAGGTCGTGACGTTTTGGGCATCGCCCAGACCGGCACCGGCAAGACAGCCAGCTTCACGCTGCCAATGCTGTCGCTTCTCGCCCGTGGCCGGGCGCGCGCCCGGATGCCGCGGAGCCTCGTCCTCTGCCCCACGCGGGAGTTGGCTGCACAGGTTGCCGAGAACTTCGACACCTATTCCAAGCATCTGAAACTGACCAAGGCGCTGCTCATCGGCGGAGTCTCGTTCAAGGAGCAGGACAAGCTGATCGACAAGGGCGTCGACGTGCTGATCGCCACCCCGGGCCGCCTTCTGGATCATTTCGAGCGCGGCAAGCTGATCCTGTCGGACGTCAAGGTCATGGTCGTGGACGAGGCCGACCGGATGCTCGACATGGGCTTCATCCCTGACATCGAGCGGATCTTTGGCCTCACGCCCTTCACCCGGCAAACGCTGTTCTTCTCGGCCACCATGGCGCCTGAGATCGAGCGGATCACCAACACCTTCCTCAGCAACCCTGAGCGGATCGAAGTGGCGCGTCAGGCCACCACGAGCGAGAATATCGAACAGGGCGTGGTCATGTTCAAAGGCTCGCGCAAGGACCGCGAGGCGAGCGAGAAGCGCAAGCTGCTGCGCCTGCTGATCGACGCCGAGGGCGAGAAATGCACGAACGCGATCATCTTCTGCAACCGCAAGATGGACGTGGATATCGTCTCGAAATCGCTGAAGAAATACGGATATGACGCGGCCCCGATCCACGGCGATCTGGACCAGAGCCAGCGAACCCGCACGCTCGAAGGGTTCCGGGGTGGCGAGTTGCGCTTCCTTGTGGCTTCCGACGTTGCCGCGCGTGGCCTTGATGTGCCAAGCGTGAGCCATGTCTTCAACTTCGACGTGCCCAGCCATGCCGAAGACTACGTTCACCGCATTGGCCGCACCGGCCGCGCGGGCCGCGATGGCAAGGCGATCATGATCTGCCAGCCGCGCGACGAAAAGAACTTCGAGGATGTCGAGCGTCTGGTGCAAAAGGAAATCCCGCGCATCGAAAACCCGCTTGGCAAAGTCAAACCCGCCGAGGAGACCTCCGACGCACCGGCCAAGTCCGATGACAAGCCCAAGCGGAGCCGCTCGCGCAGCCGCAAGGCCGACAAACCTGTCGAGGCACCCGCCGAGGACAAGCAACCGCAGGCCGAGAAGGCGGAGGCCAAGGTCGACGCTAAAACCGACGACAAAGCGCAGCCCGAAAAGGCAGAGGCCACGCAGGACGAGCGCAAGTCGGGCCGCGACAACAAGGACGAGAAGAAGTCCCGTGGCGGACGTGGCCGCGGCGACAAACGGGGCGGCAACGACAACCGTGTCGTCGGTCTGGGCGATCACACGCCAGACTTCATCGGCTTGAGCTTCCGCGAACGCATCTGAACCGCACCACAGCGGGCATGAATTCGCCGCCGATCCCCGCCGGGATTGGCGGCTTTTTCGTCTGTGCTATGTGAGGGGAAACCACTCACATAGGACCATCATGCTGCGCCCCGCCCTCTTCGCCCTTGCCTTTACCCTGACCGCCCTTACAGCCGCCCCCGCCAGCGCGGAACGCTGCCGGGCCGAGGTCAATGGCGCCGAAGTTGTGGTGGAAGCCGAGAATTTTGCCAATTTCGCCGAAGAGGTCGGCACCCGCGAGCGTCTGATGAATTGGCCCGCGCGGAAGTGGAGCAAGCTTTGGGGCACGCCGCCCGCCTGCGACAGCGGAGTGCTGTTCGACTACCTCGCCACCACCGTGCCGCTGGATCAGATCGACGGCTATTGCCTGACCGCCACGCCCGAAGACGGGCATTTCCTGATCCCCGGCGCGCGGAACTATCGCGGCTATTGTAAGAAGACTTTCTGCGAGCGGGTGAACACCACCAAGGAAGAGACCGTCGAGATCAGCAAGAACATCGCGCGCTCCGCCGTGGACCGGCTCAGCCAGCCGGACAACCTACGCGCCGTGGCGCATAAATCGGGGGCGTTCATTTTGACGGGAGGGGCCTCTGCCCTCAGCGCCAATTTGGCGACGACAGGCAGCACATTGGCCGCTGCCCTGTCGACCCCCGCCGCCCTTGCGGCCACGGGGGTAAGCGTGGTCGCGGTGGGCGGCGCGGTCTATATGTGCAGCGGTGAGGCGGAGGTCAGCTCAGACGGCTGACCACCACGGTGACTTCGGGCTTCTTGCCGATTTCGTCATAGGACGACTGCCGCGCGACCTTTTTCAGACCGTCATTCAGCTTGTCGTCATCCCGCAGGGTGGCGGCTTTCTGACGGTTCAGCCATTGGCTGAGGTCTTGTTCCAGCACGTCCACGAGCGGCGCGTTGGAGCGGCCCGTTTCCGGCAGGCCCATCAGATCGACCCAAGGCTCGCCCAAAGGCTCGTCATCGGTATCGAGGATCAGCGTCACCGTGGCATGGCCGTTCAGCGCCATGCGGATACGGTCGCGGATCACACCATCCAGCGCGCCAACCTGAACCGACCCGTCCAGATACATGCGGCCCGTGTCCACATGTTCGACCACCTTGGGCTGGTTGCCCGACAGGTCCACCATCATCCCGTTCACCGCCAGAACGCCGGTGATGCCCTTGGCATCGGCGATCTTGACGTGTTCGCGCAGGTGGCGATGCTCCCCGTGCATGGGGATCAGGACCTGAGGTTTCACGATGGCATGCAGCGTTTCAAGATCGGGGCGGTTGGCATGGCCCGAAACGTGGTAGAGGCCCGAAGAATCGTCGACGACATCGACGCCCTTTTCCGAGAACTGGTTGATGATGCCGATCACGCCGCGCTCATTGCCCGGAATTGTTTTCGACGAGAAGAGGAACAGATCGCCCTCTTTCAACTCGATGCCCTGATACTTGCCCCGGGCCAGTTGCGCCGAAGCCGCGCGGCGCTCCCCTTGGCTGCCGGTGACCAGCAGCATCAGGTTCTCGCGCGGGATGGCGCGGGCGTTTTCGGGGGAGATGACGGGCGGGAAGTCTTTCATCACACCGGTCTGGATCGAGGCTTCGACCATGCGGTTCATCGCACGGCCCAGAAGAACGATAGACCGACCTGCCCGCGCACCGGCTTCGGCCAGCGTTTTGACCCGCGCCACGTTGGAGGCGAAGGTGGTGGCGACGACCATGCCCTCGGCGCTGCTCACGAGCTTTTCGATCTCTGGGCCGACGGTGGCTTCGGAGCGACCGGGATGGGCGGAGAAGACATTGGTGCTGTCGCAAATCAGCGCCTTCACGCCATCCTTGCAGACCTCGGCCCAAAGCGCATCGTCAAAGGCTTCGCCGACGCCCGGCGTGCGGTCGATCTTGAAGTCGCCAGAGTGGATCGTGCGCCCCTCGGGCGTGTCGATAACCATGGCGGAGGATTCGGGGATCGAATGCGAGATCGGCAGGAAGCCCACTTTGAACGGGCCTGCGGTGATCTGCTCGGGCCATGCGCTGACAGTGGTGACCGCATCCTCGGGATGGCCGTGTTCGGACATCTTCCGGCGGGCGATATTGGCGGTAAAGGCACGCGCATAGATCGGCGCCTTCAGCACCTCATAGGAATGCGCAATTGCACCGATGTGGTCTTCGTGGGCATGGGTGATAAAGATCGCCTCGATCTGGTCGCGGCGTTCCTTCAGCCAAGTGATGTCGGGCAGGATCAGGTCCACGCCCGGCGTGCTGTCCATGTCCGGAAAGGCCACACCGATGTCGACGACGATCAGCCGCTCTTTCCCGGGCTTGCCGTAGCCATAGACATAGGCGTTCATGCCAATTTCACCCGCCCCACCGAGGGGCAGATAGATAAATCGTTCGCTGCTCATATTATTCAGCTTTGTCCTTATTGTAATCGTGGATCACGGTCAGCCCGTGCATCGTGAGTTCATCTTGATAATCATCGAACAGGTCGACTGCCTGCTGAAACAGCGGTGCCAGACCCCCCGTGGCGATAACGCGCATGGGTCTTGCACGTTCCGCCCTTATCCGCTCACATATCTCACGAACCAGCCCGACATAACCCCAAAAGACACCAGACTGCATACAGGCCACGGTATTGGTGCCAATCACATGCGGCGGTTTGGAGATATCGACATGCGGCAAGGCGGCGGCGGCGCTATGCAGCGCCTCTAGGCTGAGGTTCACCCCCGGAGCGATCACACCCCCGATATAGGCCCCGTCATCGGCCACCACGTCAAAGGTCGTGGCCGTGCCGAAATCCACCACGATCAGGTCGCCGCCATAGAGGTCATAGCCCGCCACGGTGTTCACCAACCGGTCCGGGCCGACCTGCGTCCCCTCGTCCACACGCACGTCGATGGGCAGCGCACAGCCCGGTTTCCCGACAACAAAGGGCCGCGTGTTAAAGTAGCGATCCGCCAGAACGCGCAGGTTGAACACCACCCGTGGCACCGTCGAACTGATGATCATATCGGTGATGTCGGCGTCGATATTCTGGAGCCGCATCAAGGTGTTGAGCCAAACGTAATATTGGTCCGCGGTGCGCTTCCATTCGGTCGACGTGCGCCATGTAGCGATGAACGCGTCCCCGTCCCAGATAGAGAAAACGGTGTTGGTATTGCCGCAGTCGATTGCCAGAAGCATGGTGCCTCCCCTCCCCCGATTTTAGAAAAACACGTCCGCCGCGGTGATGGGCACCGGGCCGTCGCGGGTGCGCAGGATCAGATTGCCTGCGCTGTCTACATCTTCGTAAACGCCGGTCATCTCGTCGCGCATGGTGCGCGCGGTGATGACCTCTCCGAGCCGCGCGGCATGGGCCAGCCACGCGGTGCGGATCGTGCTGAACCCATAGGTCGTGAACTGCTCTTCCAGACCGGCGTATTCCCGCGCAAGCACGTCGAGGAAGTCTTCAGCGCTCACATTGCCCCCCGCATCGCGTAGGGTCACCGCAGGTAAGGCGCGCGCCTCAAGGCTGCCCACCGCCGGTCCATGCGCAAGGTTCACGCCAATGCCAATGGCCAAATGCTCGCCCACGCTCTCCAGCAAGATGCCAGCGACCTTGCCCCCGCGCAGAAGAACGTCATTCGGCCACTTGAGCGCAAAAGCGTCCTCCCGCCCCGTCACAGCCACGAATGCACGGTAAAGCGCGAGCGAGGCCACGAAAGAGCGCAGCGCGGCGACGCCCGGCGGCTCTTTGCGCGGCATCATCAGGGTGGCCGCGAAATTGCCGCGGGGGGTGGCCCAGCTCCGGCCCCGACGCCCGCGCGCCGCCGTCTGCTCTAACGCCAAAATCCAAGTCGGCGCGGTCAGCTCTTGCTGCAACCGCGCCGCTTCTGAGAGGGTGGAATCGAGCGTGTCATAGACGCGCCGGCCATAGCCTTCCGGCCAAGGGGTCATGCGCGTCTCTGGCCGATCTCGTGCCGCACCGCTCAGTTCACCAGCGAAGCCGCAGCCGATGCGGCCAAGCCTTCGACGCCGAACATATTGGCGATGCCGACGATCATGATGACGGCAGAGGCCATCAGCACCACGGTCAGCACACCACCGTTCTGGTGGTCGAGCGTGTCCGAACGCTCTTCGCCGAAGTACATGTAGAAGACGATGCGCAGGTAGTAATAGGCACCGATCACACTGGCGATCACGCCCGCGATGGCCAGCCATGTCATATTGGCGTCATAGGCCGCGCGCAGCACATAGAACTTGCCGAAGAAGCCCAGCATCGGCGGCACGCCCGCAAGGCTGAACAGCAGCACCAGCATCGCCAGCGCTCGGCCCGGGTTGGTCTTGGCATACATGTTGAGCAGGGTGATATCGGTCACCGGCGCGCCGTCTTTCTGCATCAACAGAATAAAGGCGAAGGTGCCGAGGTTCATGGTCACATAGATCGCCATATAGACCAGCATCGCCTGCACGCCAAAGGCGGTGCCCGCGGCCAGACCCATCAGCGCATAGCCAATATGCGCGATGGAAGAGAAGGCCATCAGACGTTTGATATTGGTCTGACCGATCGCGGCGACCGAGCCAAAGAACATCGACAGAACCGACAGCAGCGCGACGATCTGGGTCCAGTCACTGACGATCTGGCCAAAGGCGTCATGCATCACCCGCGCGAAGAGACCCATCGCCGCGACCTTGGGCGCGGTGGCAAAGAAAGCCGCGATCGGCGTGGGCGCGCCCTCATAGACGTCCGGTGTCCACATATGGAAGGGCACGGCGGAGACTTTGAAGGCCAGACCGGAGATCAGGAAAACCAGACCAAAGAGCAGGCCAAGCGATGTGCCGCCCGTCTGCGCCGTGGTGATGATGCCCGCGAACAGCGTGGTCCCGGCGTAGCCATAGACCAGCGATGCGCCATAGAGCAGCAAGCCCGAGCTGAGTGCGCCGAGCACGAAATACTTCAAACCCGCTTCAGTGGACTTAACCGAGTCGCGGCGCAGGGAGGCTACGACGTAAAGCGCCAGCGACTGCAGTTCCAGCCCCATGTAGAGCGCCATCAGGTCGCCTGCGGAGACCATCATCATCATGCCAACGACGGCCAAGGCCACGAGCATCGGATACTCGAACCGCAGCAAGCCGCGCAGTTTCATATAGTTTTCCGACATGACCAAGACGGCAGCGGCAGAAAGCAGGATCGTCACCTTGGCGAAACGCGCGAAAGTGTCGTCGATGAACATGCCGTGGAAGGCGATATTGGTGGTGCCGTCGCCAGACATGGCCACCCAACCGGCCAGCAGCACCATCACCACCGCGGTCACCCAGACGAGCACCCCGGCGGCCTTGTCTTTCGACGTATAGACCGCGCCGAGAAGGCCAAGCAGGGCAAACCCCGCAAGGACGATCTCAGGCAGAATGATGTTCAGATCAGCGGATATCATGCGCCAAGTCCTTCTTAATGCGAGGCATCGGCGGTCTGCACGGCGGTATCAGCCGCCTCCAGCGCCATGTCGTAATTTTCAATCAGGGCCGCCACGGAGGGCCCGATCATGTCCAGCACCAGCGCCGGGTAGACGCCGAGGATCAGGGTCATCGCCACCAGAGGGGCAATGATCCATTTCTCACGCGCAGTCATATCGGTGATCGCCTTGAGGCTTTCCTTGATCAAGTCACCCATCACCACGCGGCGATAAAGCCACAGCGCATAGGCCGCGGAGAAGATCACCCCTGTGGTCGCCACGGCCGCCACCCAAGTGTTCACTTGGAAGGTCGCCATCAGCGTCAGGAATTCCCCCACGAAGCCCGATGTGCCCGGCAGGCCCACGTTGGCCATGGTGAAGAACATGAAGACCAGCGCATAGGCGGGCATCCGGTTCACCAGACCGCCATAGGCGTCGATCTCACGGGTATGCATCCGGTCATAGATCACGCCGACACTGAGGAAGAGCGCGCCGGATATGAAGCCGTGGCTGATCATCTGGAAGATCGCCCCATCGACACCCTGCTGGTTGGCCGCAAAGATGCCCATGGTCACAAAACCCATATGCGCGACCGAGGAATAGGCGATCAGCTTTTTCATGTCCTGCTGCACCAGCGCCACCAGCGAGGTGTAGACGATGGCGATGGCCGACATCCACAGGATCAGCGGCGTCATCACCTCGGCCCCCACTGGGAACATCGGCAAAGAGAAGCGCAGGAAGCCGTAACCGCCCATCTTGAGCAGGATTGCCGCCAGCACCACGGAGCCTGCCGTCGGCGCCTGAACGTGGGCATCGGGCAGCCAAGTGTGCACCGGCCACATCGGCATTTTCACCGCGAAGCTGGCGAAGAAGGCGAGGAACATCAGCGTCTGCATGCCGCCGACGATCTGGATGCCCAGAACCTCGAAGCTTTCGGAGCCGAAGTTATGCGTGAGCAGGCTGATTTCGCAGCCACCGATGCAGGTGGTGCCCGCTTCGGTAAACATCGCCACCATCGCGACCAGCATCAGCACCGAGCCGAGGAAGGTGTAGAGGAAGAACTTGAAGCTCGCGTAAATACGCTCTTTCCCGCCCCAGATGCCGATGATCAGGAACATCGGGATCAGGCCGGCTTCAAAGAAGAGGTAGAAGAGCACCAAATCCAGCGCCATGAAGACGCCCAGCATCAGGGTCTCCAACAGCAGGAAGGCGATCATGTATTCCTTGACGCGATGCTCGACGTTCCAGCTTGCCGCGATGACCAGCGGCATCATGAAGGTCGTGAGCATCACGAAAAGGATCGAGATGCCGTCGACGCCGAGGCGGTATTTCAGGCCCAAAAGCCAGTCGGCCTCATCCACGAATTGGAAATCGGTGTTCGACGGGTCGAACTCGAACAGCACGAAAAGCGAGATCAGGAAGGTGACCGTCGTGGTGATGAAGGCCAACCATTTCGCATTGCGCCCGGCGGCGGCATCGTCGCCCCGCAGAAAGACCGCAAGGATCAGCGCTGCGAATGCCGGAATGAATGTGATGATTGAAAGCAGATGCGTATCCATCAATTCGCTCCTCCGCTCATCGTCATCCATGTCACCAGAACGGCGATGCCGATCACCATGGCGAAGGCATAGGTGAAGATATAGCCCGTCTGCGCCTTACCCGCGAGGCGGGTGAAGAAGGGGATGATTCCCATGGCGACGCCATTGAGCGTGCCGTCGATCACAGTGCCATCGCCGCGTTTCCACAGGAACCGGCCGATCGTTTTGGCAGGACGCACGAAAATCACGTCGTAAACCTCATCAAAGTACCATTTGTTTTTCAGGAACAGGTAAAGCGGGCGTTGGTTTGCCGCCAGCCGTCCCGGGACGGTCGGGCTCCAGATGTAAAACCACAGGGCCATGACCAGACCGGCCAGCATCGCGATGAAGGGCGAGACCTTGACCCATTTCGGCGCGGCATGGGCATCTTCCAGCACATGGTTGTCAGGTGCGAAGTAAAGCGCCCCCTCGCCCGGCGCACCGCCAAAGGCTTCGTGATGGGTGCCTGCGTCTTGGTGGCCTTCAACCAGCGCATCCGCGCCATGGTCGCCATCGACCGGACCAGTTGCGCCATGGTCATCCTCTGCCCCCTCGACATGATCGTCGCCGTGGCCTGCCATCTCGGCCATCGGGATGCCGTAGAACTTGCCGACTTGATCCGCGTGACCAAAGAAACTGCCGTACCAAATCATCCCGGCAAAGATCGAGCCGAGCGCCAGAACGCCAAGCGGGATCAGCATGACCATCGGGCTTTCATGCGCATGCTCATGCGTGTGCTTGTTGCCGCGCGGCTTGCCAAAGAAGGTGAGGAAAATCAGGCGCCAGCTATAGAAGCTCGTCATCGCCGCGGCGATTACAAGAAGCCAGAAGCCATACATCGACCCACCGCCCCAAGCGCTCTCAATAATCGCGTCCTTCGACAGGAAGCCCGCGAAACCAATATGCGTGAGCGGAATGCCGACGCCGGTGATGGCCAGCGTGCCGATCATCATCGCCCAGAAGGTATAGGGGATCTTTTTGCGCAGACCGCCGTAGTTGGTCATATCCTGCTCATGGTGCATCGCATGGATGACCGAGCCCGCGCCCAAGAAGAGCATCGCCTTGAAGAAGGCGTGCGTGAAGAGGTGGAACATCGCCGCCGAATACATTCCCACGCCCGCGGCCACGAACATATAGCCAAGCTGCGACATGGTCGAATAGGCGATGACGCGTTTGATATCGGTCTGCACGAGGCCGATGGTCGCGGCAACAAAGGCAGTGGTGGCGCCGATCACGGTGACAAAGGCCATCGCCTCGGGCGCGAATTCCATCACAGGCGACATGCGGCAGACAAGGAAAACACCCGCGGTAACCATGGTCGCGGCGTGGATCAGCGCCGACACAGGCGTCGGGCCCTCCATCGCGTCAGGCAGCCATGTGTGCAGGAAAAGCTGCGCCGATTTACCCATCGCGCCGAGGAACAGCAGGAAGGCGATCAGGTTCGCTGCGTTCCAGTCGTTCCACAGGAAGGTAACGGACTGTTCGGCCAGATCGGGTGCGGCGGCAAAGATATCGTCAAAGCGGATCGAGTCCGTCAGCATGTAAAGGCCAAAGATGCCGAGCAGGAAGGCAAAGTCCCCCACCCGGTTGACCACAAAGGCTTTCATCGCTGCGGCATTGGCCGACGGCTTGCGGAAGTAGAAACCGATCAGCAGGTAGGAGGCCACGCCCACGCCTTCCCAGCCAAAGAACATTTGCACAAGGTTGTCGGCTGTCACCAGCATCAACATCGCGAAGGTGAAGAAAGACAGATAGGCGAAGAACCGAGGGCGATAGCTTTCGTTATCGCGGAAGTTCTCGTCATGGGCCATGTAGCCGAAGGAATAGAGGTGTACGAGGCTCGACACCGTGGTGATGACGATCAACATGATCGCGGTCAAACGGTCGAGCCGGATCGCCCAATCTGTGCTCAGCGTGCCGCTCTCGATAAAGCGCAGGATCTGGATTTGCTCGGCTGGGCCGTCCAGCGTCAGGAAGACCACCCAAGACAGGAAGGCGGCAAGGAACAGCAGCCCGGTGGCGACCCACTGGGCGGCCTTCTCACCGATGATCTTCCAGCCAAAACCGCAGAGGATGGCGCCCACCAGCGGGGCGAATAGGATCGTGGTTTCCATTGCCTCAGCCCTTCATCACGTTGACATCTTCCACCGCGATCGAGCCACGGTTGCGGAAGAAACAGACCAAAATGGCGAGGCCGATGGCAGCCTCGGCCGCGGCGACGGTAAGCACGAAAAGCGTGAAGACCTGCCCCGTCAGATCACCAAGGAAGCTCGAAAAGGCGACGAGGTTGATATTCACCGCAAGCAGCATCAATTCGATGCTCATCAGCAGAATGATCACGTTCTTGCGGTTCAGGAATAGCCCGAAGATGCCGATGACAAACAGCGTCGCCGCCACTGTCAGGTAATGCTCAAGTCCGATCATGTCGTCCCTTACGTTCCCGCCCCTTGATGGGCTTTGGTCGCGCCCCATCTGAGGGGGCTTTTAGTATCACTTTGCCCCGGCTGCCACCGGGATTGCCGAGGGTTTAGCCGATAAAGCTGTAGCCGCCGAAAAACACGACGATCAACACCACGACCAGTACCACGATTGTTGTTCTCGACATTTCGACGTCCCTTCTCTCTCTTGGTTCAGCCGTTCTCTTTCAAAGAGAACGGCCCCGGAATTTTCAAAAAATTCCGTCTGTTACAGGCCCTGCCCTGACTTCACGTCGCGCAGTTCCATCGCCTTAGCCGGGTCGCGCATCATCTGGGCCACCACGTCTTGGCGCTTTACATCCTTGCGGTGACGCAGTGTCAGCACAATCGCCCCGATCATCGCCACCAGCAGGATCAAACCCGCCAGTTGGAACAGCAGGAAGTAACGATCATAAAGCAGCAGGCCGAGGGCTTCGGTGTTGAACCGCGCGGGATCAATCGCATTGGCCCGCAGGCTTTCCGCCGCCGCGCTCTGCTCCCATGCGCCGAAGGCCATGACGAATTGCATCAAGATCACCAGCCCGATCAGCAGCGCCAGCGGCATGTAGCGCGCCATCTCGGCCTTGAGCTCGGCGAAGTCCACGTCGAGCATCATGACGACGAAGAGGAAGAGCACCGCCACCGCGCCCACATAGACGATGACCAGCAGCATCGCCACGAACTCCGCGCCGAGCAGAACAAAGAGCCCCGCCGCCGAAAGGAAGGACAGGATCAGCCAAAGCACCGAATGCACCGGGTTGCGGCTGATCACCGTGAACAGCCCGCCGGTGATGACGCTGATCGCGAAGAGGTAAAATGAAAAGACCGTCATGCGCCGTCTTCCTTCTTGGTGTCTTGTTCGTCGTCGAGGACCGATTGCGCCAATTCCAGCGCCCGGGTCATCGCCGGAAGCCCGGCAAAGACCGACATCTGGCTGATCGTCTCGACGATATGTTGTTTCGTGGCCCCCGCCTCGCGAGCGTGGCGCACGGTTTGACGAAGGGCCATGTCATTCTGCGCGCCCTGCATGGTCAGCCCGGCGAGGGTCAGAAGCAGCCGCGTCCGCGCGTCCAGCCCGCCCTTGTTCACCGTATCGCCGAACCAGAAATCCATCATCTCTTTCGGCATGGTGCCCATCATCACCTCGAACCCTTTGGGCGAAAAAGCATCCATGGCCGGAAAGGCTTTCGCCATCTCCTGCGCTTGCTTCATCATCGCATCAAAAGGGTTCTTGGGGTCGCTCATCTGTAGGGCGCGTCCATTTCGAGGTTGCGGGCAATTTCGGCTTCCCAGCGTTCGCCGTTGTCCAAAAGCTTGGCCTTGTCGTAGTAAAGCTCTTCGCGGGTCTCAGTCGAGAACTCGAAGTTCGGGCCTTCGACAATGGCATCCACCGGGCAAGCCTCTTGGCAGAAACCGCAGTAAATGCATTTGGTCATGTCGATGTCATAGCGCGTGGTGCGGCGGCTGCCGTCCTCGCGGGCTTCGGCATCGATGGTGATAGCCTGCGCGGGGCAGACGGCCTCGCACAGTTTGCAAGCGATGCACCGTTCCTCGCCGTTGGGGTACCGCCGCAACGCGTGTTCGCCACGGAAACGGGGCGACAGCGGCCCCTTCTCGTGCGGGTAGTTCAGCGTGGTCTTCGGCGCAAAGAAATAGCGCATCCCCAGCATGAACGCCTTGGCGTAATCCGCCAGCAGGAAGTATTTCGCGGCGCGGGTGTAATCGGTGTTAACCATGTCAGCCCCCTACGGTCCAGCGGGCGTAGATGCCCCAGAACCAGTCGAATTTTGCAGCGAAGGCCACGAAGACCACCCAGAAGAGCGAGAAGGGCAGGAAGACTTTCCACCCCAGCCGCATCAGCTGATCATAGCGGTAGCGCGGCGTGATTGCCTTCACCATGGCGAACATGAAGAAGACCATCAGCATCTTGATAAACATCCAGAAGAAGCCATCGGGCAGGAACGGCACCGGCGACAGCCAGCCACCGAAGAACATCAGCGACACCAGCGCGCACATCAGCACCACGGCCACCAGCTCGCCAATCATGAAGAGCAGGAAGGGCGTGGAGGAATATTCCACCTGGTAGCCTGCCACCAGTTCCGATTCCGCTTCCGGCAGGTCGAAGGGCGGGCGGTTGGTCTCCGCCAGCGCCGAGATGAAGAACAGGATCAGCATCGGGAAATGCGGCAGGAAGTACCAGTTCAGCAGACCCCAGTCGCCATCCTGGGCCGCCACGATGGAGGAGAAGTTCATCGATCCGGTCGAGAGGATCACGCCGATGATGATCAGACCGATCGAGACTTCGTAAGAGATCATCTGCGCGGCGGAGCGCAAAGAGCCCAAGAAGGGATATTTCGAGTTCGAGGCCCAACCGCCCATGATCACGCCGTAAACCTCGAGCGAAGAAACCGCGAAGACATAGAGGATCGCCACGTTGATGTCCGACAGGATCCAACCGTCGTTAAACGGGATCACTGCCCAAGCGATCATTGCCATGACGAAGGAAATCATCGGCGCAAGGAAGAAGACCCCCTTGTCGGCGCCCGCCGGAACCACCACTTCCTTAACGATATATTTGAGGAAGTCGGCAAAACTCTGCAGCAGGCCGAAGACGCCCACAACGTTGGGGCCGCGGCGCATCATCACGGCGGCCCAGATCTTGCGGTCGGCATACATGAGGAAGGCCAGCGCCAGCAATAGCGGCACGACCAGCAGCAACACCTGCGCAACCGTCAGAAGGCCAATGCCTAACCCGGTTGTGTAAAAGAAATCAGCCATAAGTCCTCACACCGTCGGAATGCCGCGTTCCGCGCATTGAAACGCGGTCACTTCGGCATCAATTGTCTTCAAGCCTTTGGGCAGGCTCGGCGAGATTGTGTAAACAGCATCTGCCCGCCATATGCCACCCTCTTCGCTCACATTTGTCCGCACATGACGCGCAAAACCGTAGCCCCGGATCAGCGTGTATTGCGCGGCGGCGCATTCGGCGTAGTCCGACACGTCCTGCGCCGAAAGCGCCTTGGTCATCGCCACGTTGAATTGCACCAAATCCCCGTCCAAAAGCTGGGTTTCGACCCCCTTGTAATCGGGGATAAAATCCTCGGCCACCGGCACCTGCGGTTCGCAGGCGGCCAGTAGCATCAAGGGGGCCAACGCCATTGTTCTCACTCCGCCGCCATCGGCTCGGCCCGGCGCGCGGCGGCCAGTGCCGACAGTTCCGCCATCAACTGGCTGGCCCGCGCGATCGGGTTGGAGAGATAGAAGTCACGCACCGCAGGCGCGAAAGACGCATTGCCCAGCTTGCCCGCAGGCAGCGCGTTCCATTCGTTTTCCGGCACCTCATCGACATTCGCCAGATGCGGCACGGCCTCGGTCAGCTTGCGGCGCAGTTCGGCAATGGAATCATAGCCCAGTTGCGCGCCCATCTCAGCCGAAAGTGCCCGGAGAATCGCCCAGTTCTCTTTCGCCTGCCCCGGTGCAAAGCCTGCGCGCAGCGCCAGCTGCGGGCGGCCTTCGGTGTTGACGAAAAGACCCGGCTCCTCGGTATAGGCGGCACCCGGCAGGATGATGTCGGCGCGGTGCGCGCCGCGGTCGCCGTGGCTGCCTTGGTAGATCACGAAGGGGCCTTCGCCGATCTCGATCTCGTCGGCACCGAGGTTGTAGATCACCTCTGCCGCGTTCACGTCGTCCATACCGTTTTCGGCCACGGCACCGATGTCCATGGCACCGACGCGCGAGGCGGCGGTGTGCAGGACCATCAGCTTGCTCTTGGTCTTCTCGGCCAGTTCCATCGCTTTCGCCAGAACCGCCGAACCATCGGCTTCGCGCAGGGCGCCCTGCCCGACGACGATCACCGAAGGCTGCTCCAGCACTTCGTCGAAGTCGCTGCCCATCAGTTTGTCGAGCGTGGCGCGGTCGTTGCCCAGATGGTGATGCGGATAGGTCAGATCAGCCGCTTCGCCGATCAGGCCGATCTCGGCGCCATTGGCCCATGCCTTACGGATACGCGCATTCAGCACCGGCGCCTCGACGGCGGGGTTCGTGCCAATGAGCTGGATCATCTTGGCATTGTCCAGATCCTCAATCCGCGCGTTGCCGACATAGCCGAAACGGTTGCCCGCGGGCAGTTTCGCGCCATCGGTGCGGCATTCGACAACACCGCCCTGCCCTTCGATCAGCTGTTTCAGGGCAAAGGCCGCCTCAACCGGGGCCAGATCGCCGATCAAACCGGCCAGCTTCTTGCCCTTCATCGCGGCGGCGGCGGCATTCAGCGCCTCGGGCCAGCTGGCTTTGCGCAGCTTGCCGTTCTCGCGGATGTAAGGTGTATCGAGACGCTGGCGGCGCAGACCGTCCCAAACGAAGCGCGTCTTGTCCGAAATCCACTCCTCGTTCACGCCATCATGGTTGCGCGGCAGGAAGCGCATGACTTCGCGGCCCTTGGTGTCCACGCGGATGTTGGAGCCGAGCGCATCCATCACGTCGATGCTCTCGGTCTTGCTGAGTTCCCACGGACGCGCGGTGAAGGCATAGGGTTTGGACACCAGCGCACCCACCGGGCAGAGGTCGATGATATTGCCGGACAGGTTGCTGTCGATCAGCGCGCCGAGATAGGTGGTGATCTCCGCATCCTCGCCGCGGCCGGTCTGGCCCATGACGTGCTGGCCTGCGACCTCGGTCGTGAAGCGCACGCAGCGGGTGCAGGAAATGCAGCGCGTCATGTGGGTTTCCACCAGGGGGCCGAGATCGAGATCTTCGGTCGCACGCTTGGGCTCGCGGTAGCGCGAGAAGTCGACGCCGTAGGCCATCGCCTGGTCCTGCAGGTCGCACTCACCGCCTTGGTCGCAGATCGGGCAATCCAGCGGGTGGTTGATGAGCAGGAATTCCATCACGCCCTCGCGGGCCTTCTTGACCATGGGCGAGTTGGTTTTCACGACCGGCGGCTGGCCCTCGGGACCGGGGCGCAGGTCGCGCACCTGCATGGCGCAGGAGGCGGCGGGCTTGGGCGGCCCGCCGACGACTTCCACAAGACACATGCGGCAGTTGCCAGCGATCGACAGACGCTCGTGGTAACAGAAGCGCGGCACTTCGATGCCGACCTGCTCGCAGGCCTGAATGAGCGTCATCGCCCCTTCGACTTCGACTTCCTTACCGTCGATGATGATCTTGCGGATATCGCTCATAAGCTCACTTTGCCTTCAGTAACGAACCGATCCGGCTCGATTTTTGAATCTCTTCGCGTCCGAGCGCACAATAGCTTTGCGGGTCCGAAGTATCGACCCCCTTCGCCTTGAAAAACGCGGCGCCCCGCGCTCTCATGCGCGCTTTTTCAGCGTCACTATCAATATAGGCGTCGATCTCGGCGTCGGAGTAGCCCAGATCGGTTGCCTTGCCTTTCAAGTCCCAAGCCATCTTGACCGCGCGCAGCATCCGCGCGCTGATGTCGGGGCAGTTCTTGCGGATGATGTCGGCGACGCCCATGTCCAAGAGCGCATCGTCGATGGCGGCCACCTCGCGCAGCGGCGGTTTGGCGGCGACCGGTGTCACGCTGGCGGCGGTCAGGCTCAGGCCCATCACGGCGATCATCAGGGTGCGCATATCAATTCTCCTTCATGCAGCGGGCCGGAACGGCCCGTCTGACAGATGGAGATTGCAGGCCGTGATATTCAATATCACCGCCCCCAAGGCCCGCAGGCCCGCGATATGTCGCCGATGCGATCACTGGGGGCAGCGCCCCTCAAAGGTCAGCGCCCCGCCATCGAACCGCAGCGCGCTTGCCGGGGCATCGGGGCCAAAGGTCCAGTCGATTTTCGAGTTGCCGTAGTTGCCGACACAGTATTTCACCGCCTCATAGCGCGCCGCCGCACGGGCGCCGTCGATGGATTTGCCGGCGTCCTTGACCGTCACCTGAAAGACATCCCGCTGGCCGTCGACCTTGCGCAGTTTGGTGTTGAAATACTGCCCGTCAAAGGCAATCCGCTCACCATCATTGGCGCAGCCTGCCAGCAGAGCGCTGAGCGTCAGAACCGTCAAAGCATATTTCATAGACCTACTCCGCTGCGCCATGGCCCGGCCTTGCCGATCGCCCCGCGCCTGTTGTGGACGGACGCGCCTGACGCGCGCCCGCTATCGCCGCTCCTGCATCAAGCGTCAAGCCGGTGAGGCCCGCCGCCGCGCAGGGTTTCACTCTGCCGCGACCGCGCTGACGCGGCCCGTGCGCTTGTGTTTGATCCGATCTTCGATCTCATCGCGGAAGTGGCGGATCAGACCTTGGATCGGCCAAGCCGCCGCATCGCCAAGCGCGCAGATCGTGTGGCCTTCGACCTGTTTGGTCACGTCGAGCAGCATGTCGATCTCTTCCGGCTCGGCATCGCCCGAGACCAGACGGTCCATCACCCGCATCATCCAACCGGTGCCTTCGCGGCAGGGCGTGCACTGGCCGCAGCTTTCGTGCTTGTAGAACTTCGACAGCCGCCAGATCGCCTTGATCACGTCCGTTGAGTTGTCCATCACGATCACCGCCGCGGTGCCGAGACCCGAACGCTGCTCACGCAGGTAGTCGAAGTCCATGATCGCGTCGCGCATGTCTTTGCCGGGGATCAGCGGCACCGACGACCCGCCGGGGATCACCGCCTTGAGATTGTCCCAGCCGCCGCGAATCCCGCCGCAATGGGTCTCGATCAGCTCTTCAAAGGAGATCGACATCGCCTCTTCGACAACGCAGGGGTTGTTCACGTGACCTGAGATCGCGAACAGCTTGGTGCCCGCGTTATTGGCGCGGCCAAAGCCTGCGAACCACTCCGGCCCGCGGCGCAGGATGGTCGGCACCACAGCGATGGATTCCACGTTGTTGACCGTTGTCGGGCAACCATAAAGACCCGCGCCCGCCGGGAACGGCGGCTTCATCCGGGGCATGCCCTTCTTGCCTTCGAGGCTTTCCAGCAGCGCGGTTTCTTCGCCACAGATATAGGCCCCTGCCCCGTGGTGCAGGTAGATATCGAAATCCCAGCCCGATTTGCTGGCGTTCTTGCCCACCAGACCGGCCTCATAGGCCTCATCAATCGCGGCCTGCAGGGCTTCGCGCTCGCGGATATACTCGCCGCGCAGGTAGATGTAGCAGGTATGCGCGTTCATCGCGAAAGAGGCGATCAGGCAGCCTTCGATCAGCGTATGCGGATCGTGGCGCATGATCTCGCGGTCTTTGCAGGTGCCCGGCTCGGATTCGTCGGCGTTGACCACAAGATAGGCCGGGCGGCCATCGCTTTCCTTCGGCATGAAGGACCACTTAAGCCCCGTGGGGAAGCCCGCCCCACCCCGGCCCCGCAGGCCAGAGGCTTTCATCTGGTCGACGATCCAATCGCGGCCCTTTTGAATGATCCCGGCGGTGCCATCCCAATGGCCGCGCGCCTGCGCGCCTTTCAGGGTGCGGTCATGCATGCCGTAGATGTTGGTAAAAATGCGGTCTTTGTCCTGAAGCATGATGCCTACCTTTGGTTCTCACGGCTGGCCCGGCGGGCCTGCCACATTTGATATATCACGGCCATCGCCCAGAAAAGCGCGGCCAGTGCAGCAAAGTCGAAGAGCAGCGCATAACGCCCCGGCAGGCCAAGCGCCGGGCCGGCCCATTGCATGGCCAGCCACAAGCACATCGTCACGGCAATGACCAGCCCTGCGGTGCGGCCCTTGCGGGCAAGCGCTCTGTCTTCGGCTTCGCTCATGTCTCTCTCTTACCCCGATCAGCCTTCGGCCTTGCCGTCACTGGCAAGCGCCTTGGCCTGACCGATCCAATCGTCGCGCCGGATACGGCCCTTGAAACGCAGACGGGAATCGACCCAGTCGATCTCTTCTCCCTCAAGGGCCGCGACCTGATCGAAATGGAAGATGCCCAATTCATTCAGCGTCTGTTCCAGCTTCGGCCCGATGCCGCCGATCCGCTTGAGGTCATCCGCCCCGCCCGCACGGGGTGCATCCAGCAGCGCGGGTTTTCCATCAGTCGATGCGCCGCCTGTCGCCCCCTTGGGCGCGGTTTCGACGGTCTCTTCCGGAGTGGTCACCACCGCAGGCGCTTCTTCGGCTTCGACAACCCGTTCCGGGGTGGCTTCGACGGCGGGTGTGTCAGCCACGGGCGGCGTCGGCGTTGTTTCCTCGGAGGTTCCGGCGGGCTCTTCCTCGCCCGCCACCTCGGCCTCGGCAACCTCATCCGGCGCGGCCTCAACGGCAGCTGTATCGGCCACGGGCGCGGTCGGCGGTGTCTCTGCCACAGGCTCAACCGGCGCGCTGGCCTTTCGCGCGGCCCCGATGCCTGCGTCACCGGCTGGGACGGTGCCCACCGCTGGCGAGACGCTGTCCGATGCCGTCGGTGCCGCTGCAACCGATGCTGCCGCCGCGCTGCGCGTGCTGTCTTGCGGTGCGGCGGCTGGCACGTCTTTGCACAGCAGGGTCATCGCCAGATAGCCCACAATCACCGCCACCAGCACACCGGCCAGAATGGACATCAACAGACCCCAGATGCCGAAAGCCAGCAACAGGAATGCCACAAGCAAACCGACACCGGCACCCAGCCACCAGCAGCGCTTGGTGCAGGCTTCTCGTTCCGAAATATCCGTCATGACTGTCCTTCTCTCCCTTGATACGGGCGATGCGGCTTATGGCTCTGCGGGGTGGTGTGGGTGCCGTCCTTGGCCCGTTGTTAATCTCCGTCTTATTCTTCTGCGAGGCGCGCGGCCTGCTCTACCCAATTGTCGCGGCTGACGCGGCCTTTGAACCCTTCGAGGTTCTGGTCGACCCAAGCGACCTCCTCAGGGCCCCATTGGGCGATCTGATCAAAGTGGTAGAAACCCATGCCGTTAAGCATCTGCTCCAGCTTCGGACCGACGCCTTTGATCTTTTTCAGATCATCCGCCTCGCCCTCACGCGGGCCGTCCAACTGCGCGGGCTTTTGGCCGGGCGTCGCGGGGGTGTCGGTCTCGGCCTTGGCGGCATCAACGGTTTCACCCGCGGGGTCGCGCTTGGAACGCGGCTTGCTTTTCGAGGCGGCCTCGGCCTCCTGCTCGGTGATGCCGGTCTTGTCGGCGCTTTCGCCCTCGGCGGGACGCGGCTCTTCGGCTTCGACCTCTTCCACGGTTTCAGGCTGCGGCGCGTCGGGCTTGCGCTGCCAAGGTGTCAGCAGCGGCACCTCGGTGCCGTCGATGCGCTTGACCGTATCGCCGATATCGACCGCCGCTTGCGCGCTGGCGTTATACTGCGTGCGCCCGCTTTCGTGATCCGTGAGGCTGGTCAACCCGCCCAGAGGCTCCGAGGCATAGCGCCCGTTCTGAGGGCCGGGCACGGGCACGCGCCCGTCGCTCAACTCATCAAGGATTTCGTTCAGCCGCGCGGTGGTCAGGTCTTCGTAATAGTCCTTGCCGATCTGCGCCATGGGGGCGTTGGAACAGGCGCCGAGGCATTCGACCTCTTCCCAAGAAAAACGCCCGTCCGCCGACAGCTCATGCGGCTTGGCGGCGATACGCTCTTTGCAGACGGCGACCAGATCCTCGGCCCCGCAAATCATGCAGGAGGTGGTGCCGCAAACTTGGATATGTGCCACGGAACCAACGGGTTGCAGCTGGAACATGAAGTAGAAGGTCGCCACTTCGAGGCCCCGGATATAGGCCATGCCCAGCATCTCCGAGACATGTTCAATCGCCGGGCGGGTCAACCAACCCTCTTGCTCTTGGGCGCGCCACAAAAGCGGAATGATCGCGCTGGCCTGACGGCCTTCGGGGTATTTGGTGATTTGCGCTTCGGCCCATTCTTGGTTGGCGGGCGTGAAGGCAAAACTGTCGGGCTGGTCAGGGTGTAGACGGCGGAGCATTAGTTCGAACCTATGGTCAGGCGGAGGCCAATGATGCCCCCGGCGTAAATTTCTTCAAAACGGGGTGACGCCAGCGGCATCACCGGTCAATCTCTCCAAAGACGACGTCCATGGTGCCGATGATCGCAGCGACATCGGCAAGCTGGTGACCACTGGCGACATGGTCCATCGCCTGCAGGTGCAAGAAGCCCGGCGCGCGGATTTTGGAGCGATAGGGTTTGTTGGAGCCATCGGCCACAAGGTAGACGCCAAACTCGCCCTTGGGCGCTTCTACGGCGCAGTAAACCTCCCCCTTGGGCACGTGGAACCCTTCGGTGTAAAGCTTGAAGTGGTGGATCAGGCTTTCCATGTCGGTCTTCATCGCGGTGCGCGACGGCGGGGTGATCTTGCCCCGGGCCAGTACATCGCCCTGCCCGTCGGGGGCGCGCAGCTTCTCGATCGCTTGCTGGATGATGTAGGTCGACTGGCGCATCTCTTCCATCCGGCAGAGGTAGCGGTCAAAGCAGTCGCCGTTCTTGCCCACGGGGATCTGGAAGTCGAATTCGTCGTAGCATTCATAGGGCTGCGCGCGACGCAGGTCCCAAGCAAAGCCCGACCCGCGCACCATCACACCGCTGAAGCCGTAGTTGAGGATGTCCTCTTCGGTCACGATGCCGATGTCGACGTTGCGCTGTTTGAAGATGCGGTTCTCGGTCAGCAGCTCATCGATGTCGACCATGAACTTCTTGAGGAACTGTTCACACCAAGCTTCAATATCGTCCAGCAGCGCGGGCGGCAGGTCTTGGTGAACGCCGCCGGGGCGGAAGTACGCCGCGTGCAGACGCGCGCCGCAGGCCCGCTCGTAAAAGATCATCAGGCTCTCACGCTCTTCAAAGCCCCAGAGCGGCGGCGTCAGCGCGCCCACGTCCAGCGCCTGCGTGGTGATATTGAGAAGGTGGTTCAGAATGCGCCCGATTTCCGAGAACAGCACCCGGATCAGCGAGGCACGGCGCGGCACCACCGTGTCGGTCAGCTTTTCGATGGCCAGACACCAAGCGTGCTCTTGGTTCATCGGGGCCACGTAATCCAGCCGGTCGAAATACGGCAGGTTTTGCAGGTAGGTGCGGCTTTCCATCAGCTTTTCGGTGCCACGGTGCAGCAGGCCGATATGGGGGTCGCAACGCTCTACCACCTCACCGTCAAGCTCAAGCACCAGACGCAAAACCCCGTGTGCGGCAGGGTGTTGCGGGCCGAAGTTGATGTTGAAGTTGCGAATCTTCTGCTCGCCGGACTCAAAGTCGGTCGACCCGTCGTCAAAGGCTTTTGTGCGAATGTCGCCGTCCATTACCGTTTCTCCAGTTCTTGCAGCTTCATGCCCATCCACCACAGCAGGGCAATCGTGCCCAGCGGGATCAGACAGGCCACCGCCCAGTATTTGTTGATGCCGAAGAACGGCAGCAGTTTGACCATCGGAATGGCGGTCAGCGCCGAGAGGATCAGCCAGCCGAACCCGCCCATTACTTCGCGTCCTTGCTCACATGACCGTCGGGTGCCGACTTGTCGTCGCCGGGCAGGATGTAATCGGCCCCTTCCCACGGCGACATGAAGTCGAACTGGCGGTATTCCTGAACGAGGCTTACGGGCTCATAGACCACACGTTTGGCGCCTTCGTCATAGCGCACCTCGGTATAACCCGTGGTCGGAAAATCCTTGCGCAGCGGGTGCCCGCGGAAACCATAGTCCGTCAGGATACGGCGCAGGTCCGGGTGGCCGGAAAAGAGGATGCCGAACATGTCAAAGACTTCACGCTCGAACCAATCGGCACTGGGATGCACGCCGGTGATCGAGGGCACCATGTCCTTCTCCCGCGCGGCGGCGCGCAGGCGGATGCGCTGGTTCTGATACATCGACAGGAAGTGGTAAACCACCTCGAACCGCTTGGCCCGGCCCGGATAATCCACTGCCGTAATGTCCACCAAAGTCGAGAAGCGGCAGGTCGGATCACCTTTGAGGAACTCGACAAGCCCGGCGACATTGGCCAGCGCCACATCCATGTTCAACTCACCCTTGGTGACATCCCATCCGAGCACGCAATCGGGGCGTTTGGCTTCGATATAGGCCCCAAGTTCCTGCAGTTGTTCGCTCATCGCAAATCTTCCTTCCACGCGCCGATCAACGCCATCTCACTGTCCCGCGCCTTTGGCGCTTTGTCCTTCTGCCTGCCCCGCTTGCGGCGCAGGCGGTTGCCTTAGCGCACGATCGTCCCGGTGCGACGAATTTTGCGCTGCAGCTGGAGGATACCATAAAGCAGTGCTTCCGCCGTCGGCGGGCAGCCGGGCACATAGACATCGACCGGCACGATGCGGTCACAGCCGCGCACGACCGAATAGCTGTAGTGATAGTAACCGCCGCCATTGGCGCAGGACCCCATCGAGATCACATAGCGCGGCTCTGGCATCTGGTCATAGACCTTGCGGAGCGCCGGGGCCATCTTGTTGGTCAGCGTGCCCGCGACGATCATCAGGTCCGACTGGCGCGGAGAGGCGCGTGGTGCTGTGCCGAAACGCTCAAGGTCATAGCGCGGCATGGAACTGTGCATCATTTCCACCGCGCAGCAGGCCAGACCGAAGGTCATCCAGTGCAAGCTGCCCGTGCGCGCCCAGTTGATGATGTCTTCGGTCGAAGTCAGCAGGAACCCCTTGTCCTGCAACTCGGCATTCAGGCTCTGGGTGGCGAACTCAGGGTCCGGCCCCGCGCCATATTGACCGTAGGCCGCAGGGGCGGAGGCACCGGATTTCACCCGTGGGCTTTGGTGGCCATCGCCCATCACCGGGGTGACGAGTGCGTCATCTTTTACTGCCATTCCAGCGCTCCCTTCTTCCATTCATAGGCGAAGCCCGCCGTCAGCACGCCCAAGAACACCATCATCGACCAGAAGCCCACCATGCTCACCTCTTTGAAGGCCACGGCCCATGGGAAGAGGAAGGCGATTTCAAGGTCGAAGATGATGAAGAGGATCGAGACCAGATAGAAACGCACATCAAACTTCATCCGCGCATCGTCGAATGCGTTGAACCCGCATTCATAGGCCGAGACCTTCTCCGGGTCAGGATTGCGCACGGCCACGACCACAGCGGCGAGGATCAGCACAAGGCCAAGGCCAATCGCCACGGCCAGAAAAACGAGGATGGGCAGGTATTCCCGCAGCATGTCGTCCAAGGGGATGCTCCTTTCGCGGTGCGCGGCATGAGGCAAAGGCCAAAAGCCCGCGCAGACAAACTTGGAACGGGTTTAACTCTGCCCGTGGGTAGGGTCAACGGGCCAAGCCCGGTTAATGCCGCCCACGGGCCCGCAATAGAGCCATTTCGCCAAAGCCTTGAGCTAGACCACCCAAGCGGCTTTGCGCTTATCAAAGAAGGCACCGATTCCCTCGGCAGCCTCATCGGTTTCCCAACGCGCCGCGAGGGCATCAATGGACATTTCCACCGCCTCGGGCGTGGCGATTCCACCCAAGTCCTGCGCCAGCTTCTTGGCCGCCGCCACCGCCCCCGGCGCGCAGGAGAGGTAGGGCACGACCTCGGCCTCGACTGCCGCGTCCAACTCCTCGGCCGGTACGGCGCGGGCCAACAGCCCCAGATCGACCGCCTCTGCAGCATCAAACAGACGCGCCGACATGAAGACCCGCCGCGCGCGCCCCTCGCCCATCCGCGCCAGCACATAGGGCCCGATGGTGGCCGGGATGATGCCCAGACGGGTCTCGGTGAAGCCCATCTTCAGCGTATCGACCCCCACGGCCACGTCACAGACCGAGGCCATGCCGACGCCACCGCCGAAGGCATTGCCCTGTAGCTTGCCGATCACCGGCTTCGGCAGCGCGTTGAGCGCGCCCAGCATGGTGGCAAGCTTGCCCGCCTCGGCCGAACGGGTCTCGGCATCCATGTCGCGCTGGTCGCGCATCCAGCCCAGATCGCCGCCCGCACAGAAGGATTTGCCCGCCCCGGTCAAAACTACGACGCGCACCGCGTCATCCTCCGCCAGCTTGCCCGCCGCCGCAGTCAAGTCAGCCAGCATCTGCGCCGACATGGCGTTGTGTTTCTCCGGCCGGTTGAGGGTGAGCGTCGCCACCCCGCGCGCGTCGGTTTTGATCGTCAAAGTCTCGTACATGTCACCCTCGCATTGCCCGTGCCATTTCGGCGGCCTCCAGCACCACCGCCTGATCGACGCCGGTGTCGTAGCCAAGCGCCGTCAGATGTTCGTTCACCGCCTCGGTGGCGACATTGCCCGCCGCCCCCGGCGCATAGGGGCAACCGCCCAAGCCACCGACCGCCGCGTCGAAGACCCGCAGACCCATCGACAGTGAGGCATCGATATTGGCCATCGCCCGCCCGTGGGTGTCATGGTAATGCCCCGCGAGCCGCCCCGCCGGCACCACGTCGCGCACCGAAAGCAGCATCCGCGCGATACTGTCGGGCGTGCCCGCGCCAATGGTGTCGCCGAGAGAGATTTCGTAGCAGCCCATCGCAAAGAGCTTGTCGGCCACGCGCGCCACGTCGCCGGGATCGACCCTGCCGTCATAGGGGCATTCCACCACGCAGGAGACATAGCCGCGCACCGGAATGTCCACGTGTCGGGCCTCTTCGAGGATCGGGGCGAAGCGCTCGAAAGCCTCGTCGATGCTGGCGTTGATGTTCTTCTGGCTAAACCCGTCGGAGGCGGAGGCGAAAATGGCGATCTCGTCGGCCTTCGCGGCCAGCGCATCTTCATAGCCGCGCATGTTGGGCGTCAGCGCCGCATAGCGTACGCCCTCGGCACGCGTGATACCGGAGAGCACCTCGCCCGAACCCGCCATCTGCGGCACCCATTTGGGGCTGACGAAACTGGCGCATTCGATGCGACGAAACCCGGCTTCGCTCAGCTTGTCCACCAGCGCGACCTTCTCGGCCACCGGGATTTCGCGTTTCTCGTTCTGCAGCCCGTCCCGCGGGCCGACCTCGAAAATCTCACATGGCCCAAGGCTCATTCGCAGCTTTCCTTCCCTGAGAGCACGCCGCCGGTCATTCCACCGGCCATGGCGCATAGAATTCCTTCTCGTAGAGCCGCCCCTCCTCGGGCAGCGCCTGCGCGAAGCTTTCACGTTCCGTGATCCGTTCATACCACGCCGCGACCGAGGGGTGGTCATCCAATTTCACGAAATGCCGCGCCATGTAGACCGCTTGGCCCACCGAGATATCGGCGGCCGAAAAGCCGGACGTCAGCAGGTAGTCGCGGTTCTCCAACGGCGTCGACAGCCGCGCCTCGAGTGCATCGTAGCATTTGCCGATCCGCGCAGCCTCGAGCTTCATCACGATGGGGCTGCGCATGTGGTCCTCGCGCAGGGCGATGTGTTGCTGGGTCAGCGCCGCGGTATGCTGGCTGATGGTTTCGGCGAAATGCACCCAGACCAGCCAGGCCATCCGGTCCGGGCTACCGACCGAGCGGCCCATGCGGTCGGGGCTGTAGCGTTCACACAGGTATTGCGTGATCGCCCCGGTCTCGAACATGCGCTCGCCGTCGATCTCCAGCGCAGGCACCCGGCCCGCGGGCGAGAGCACGAGGTATTCCGGATCGCGCAGGCTGCGGTCGAAGGCATGCATCTTGACCTGAAACTCCACGTCGTCCAGCTCGTGCAGCAGCCAGAGCGTGCGCATCGAGCGGGTCTGCGGACAGTGATGCAGCGTAATCATGCGCCCTCCTCGGCTTCCAGACGCACCAGCGCCGCACCGGCCTCGACCTGATCGCCGGCCTCTGCCAACACCTCGGCCACCACGCCGTCGCGCGCGGCGAGCAGCGAATGCTCCATCTTCATCGCCTCCAGCACCGCCAGACGGTCACCCTTGGCGACGCTCTGGCCGACCTCGGCGTCGATGGCACGCACCAACCCCGGCATCGGCGCTTCGACGATGTTGCCGTCGCCATGGGCGGCGGCGGCGCGTGCCAGCGGGTCGATCACGTCAAAGGCGATGCCATAGGCATCAAACACCGTGACCACGTCGCCCGCGACCGAGACCGGGGGGGCTATATGGCCATCGACCTTCCAGCGGCCCGCGATGCGCTCGGCCCGGACCTCGTGGTCGCCCACGGTCCAAAGCTGCACGTCCTCCGAGAGCACCCGCACCTTCAGCAGATGCTCCTCGCCCTCGCGGCCCAGCATCACCTGATGCCGCAACGGCCGCCAGAGGTTGAAGCCCGCCTCGGCCTGTGGCTGGTCGAGCCCAAGTGCTGCCATCCCGGCCAGCGCGAAATGCCGCCCCGGCACCTCGGGCTGCGCTGTCAGCGCCTCGATGTCGCGGGCGATCAGGCCCGTATCCACGTCGCCCATGGCGAAACCCTCGTGCTCGGCCAACGCGCCGAGGAAGGCGAGGTTGGTGACCGTGCCGCCGACTTCACACCCCTTCAGCGCCGCGCGCAGGCGCGAGAGCGCCACGTCCCGCGTGGGCCCGTGCACGATGACCTTGGCGATCATCGGATCGTAGAAGGGGCTGATCGTGTCGCCCGCCCGCACGCCGCTGTCGGCCCGGGTCTGGGGGGTGAAGGACAGATGTGTGAGCGTCCCGGTGGCGGGCAGGAAACCCTTCGGCACGTCCTCGGCATAAAGCCGCGCCTCGAAGGCGTGGCCGTTGATCGTGAGCTCATCTTGGCGCTTCGGCAGGGCTTCGCCCGCGGCGACGCGCAACTGCCATTCCACCAGATCGACCCCGGTCACCAGTTCGGTCACCGGATGCTCCACCTGAAGCCGCGTGTTCATCTCCATGAAGAAGAACCCGTCGGTCGAAAGCCCGCCCGAACCGTCGACGATGAATTCCACCGTCCCCGCCCCGGCATAGCCGATGGCCTCGGCCGCGCGCACCGCCGCTTGGCCCATGGCCTCGCGCATCTCTTCCGTCATGGCCGGCGCGGGCGCTTCCTCGATCACCTTCTGGTGGCGGCGCTGAAGCGAGCAGTCGCGCTCGAACAGATGCACCGCATGTGTGCCGTCGCCAAAGACCTGCACCTCGATATGGCGCGGCTTGGTGACGAATTTCTCGACCAGTACGTCCGGGTTGCCAAAAGCGGTCTTGGCCTCGGAGCGCGCGCTCTCAAGCGCCGCCTGAAAGCCCCCGGCCTCCTCGACCAGACGCATCCCCTTGCCGCCGCCGCCCGCGACGGCCTTGATCAACACCGGGTAGCCGATCTTCTCGGCCTCTTCCGCCAGCAACGCGTCGTCCTGATCCGCCCCGTGATATCCCGGCACCACGGGCACGCCCGCCTCGACCATCAGTGCCTTGGCGGCATCCTTCAGCCCCATGGCGCGGATGGCCTTGGCCGAAGGCCCGATGAAGGTCAGCCCCGCGGCCTCGACCGCTTCCACGAAATCAGGGTTCTCGCTCAAGAACCCATAGCCCGGATGGATCGCCTGCGCGCCGGTATCGAGCGCGGCTTGAATGATCACATCGCCCTTCAGATAACTCTCCGCCGGTGCCGAGCCGCCGATATGCACCGCAGCATCCGCCATGGCGACATGTTTCGCGCCCGCATCCGCGTCCGAGTACACCGCCACGCAGCGCACCCCCATGGCTTGCGCCGTTTCCATCACCCGGCAAGCAATCTCACCCCGGTTCGCAATCAGGATCGTGTCAAACATGCCCTACCCTTTTCATCTCTTTCTGGCTCCAAATATGGCGCGCGTTCCGGGGGGGGTCCCCCCCGGAGCCGCGCGGCGATCACATCCGGAACAATCCAAATTTCGTCGGCTCGATCGGCGCGTTCAGACTGGCCGAGAGGCTCAGGTAGAGCACGTCGCGGCTCTTGCGCGGATCAATGATCCCGTCGTCCCACAGCCGCGCCGAGGCATAGAGCGGGTGGCTCTGCTCCTCGAACATGTCGATCGTGGGCTGTTTGAAGGCGGTCTCTTCCTCCTCGGTCCATGTCTCGCCCGCGCGTTCCATCGCGTCGCGCTTGACGGTGGCCAGAACCCCCGCCGCCTGCGCGCCGCCCATGACGGAAATGCGGCTGTTGGGCCATGCCCAGAGGAACCGCGGCCTATAGGCGCGGCCCGACATGCCGTAGTTGCCCGCCCCGAAGGAGCCGCCCACCAGCATGGTGATCTTGGGCACATTGGTGGTGGCCACCGCCGTCACCATCTTGGCACCGTGGCGGGCGATGCCCTCGTTCTCGTATTTTCGGCCGACCATGAAGCCGGTGATGTTCTGCAAGAACACCAGCGGGATGTTGCGCTGGCTGCAAAGCTCCACGAAATGCGCGCCCTTCTGGGCGGCTTCGGAAAACAGCACGCCGTTGTTGGCGATGATGCCGACGGGGCAGCCCTTCACATGGGCAAAGCCGCAGACCAGCGTTTCGCCGAAGCGGGACTTGAACTCGTCGAAGCGGCTGCCGTCCACGAGCCGCATGATGACCTCGCGGATGTCATAGGGCGTGCGCAGGTCGGCGGGCACGACGCCCAGCATCTCGGCGGGGTCATAGGCGGGCTCTTCGGGGCTGGCCCAATCGACCGTTTTCGGCTTGGTCTTGTTAAGCTGTCCCACCGCGCGGCGCGCCAGTGCCAGCGCATGGGCGTCGTCCTCGGCGAGGTAATCCGCCACGCCCGACAGGCGCGTGTGCACGTCGCCGCCGCCGAGGTCTTCGGCCGAGACCACCTCGCCCGTCGCCGCCTTCACCAAGGGCGGGCCGGCAAGGAAGATCGTGCCCTGCTCTTTCACGATGATGGTGACGTCCGACATCGCAGGCACATAGGCGCCGCCTGCGGTACAAGACCCCATCACCACGGCGATCTGCGCGATGCCCTTGGCGCTCATCCGGGCCTGGTTGTAGAAGATCGCGCCGAAATGGTCGCGGTCGGGGAAGACTTCGTCTTGGTTCGGCAGGTTCGCGCCGCCGCTGTCGACCAAATAGATGCAGGGCAGATGGTTGGCCTCGGCGATCTCCTGCGCGCGGAGGTGTTTTTTCACCGTCATCGGGTAGTAGGTGCCGCCCTTCACGGTGGCGTCGTTGCAGACCACCATGACCTCATGGCCCTGCACCCGACCAATGCCCGCGATCACGCCCGCACAGGGTGCCGCGCCGCCATAAAGCCCATGCGCTGCTGTGGCGCCGATCTCCAGAAACGGGCTGCCGGGGTCGAGAAGGTTCGCCACCCGCTCTCTGGGGAGCATCTTGCCGCGGCTTTCATGCCGGGCGCGGGATTTTTCGCCGCCGCCTAGGGCGGCGGCCTCGGCGGCCTCGCGGACCTCGCTGAGCGCTTTCAGATGCGCCATCTCGTTGGCCTTGTAGGCATCCGAGGATGGCAGGGCTTGGGATGTCAGTTTCATGTTACGTCCTCATTCTCTCGCGCCGCCAGACGCTTCAATTCCTTGCGGATCACCTTGCCGGTGACGGTCATCGGCAGGTCCTCCACGAATGCGATCTCACGGGGGTAGGAGTAGCTCGCGAGCCGCTCCTTTACCCAGTCCTGCAGCTCTTTCTCTTCGACCTTGGCGCCGGGTTTCAGCACCACATAGGCCTTCACGATCTCGGTGCGCAGCGCGTCGGGCTTGCCCACCACGCCGCAGGTCGCCACAGCGTCATGGGTGAGCAGGCAATCCTCGATCTCGGCCGGACCGATGCGGTAGCCGGCGGAGGTGATCACGTCGTCCTCGCGCCCCACAAAGCGCAGATACTCGCCCTCCCAGATGCCCCGATCGCCCGTCAACAGCCAGTCGCCGTGGAACTTCGCCGCCGTTTCCTCAGGCCGGTTCCAATAGCGCAGCATCATCGATGGCGCGCCTTTGCGCACCGCCACGTCGCCCTCGGCATCGGTAGGCTGGCCGTCATCATCCAGCACGGCGATCTCGAACCCCGGCACCGGCTTGCCGATGCAGCCGGGTTGCGCGGGGAAATCCACGCCGCAGCTAGAGGCGACCATGTTGCATTCGGTCTGGCCGTAGAATTCGTTGATCTCGAGGCCAAATGCGTTGCGGCCCCAAGCCAGCATCTCGGCACCCAAAGGCTCGCCGCCGCTGGCGACCGAGCGCAGCCCCGGCAGCGACACATTTGCGGCCTTCAGCATCCGCAGCGCCGTGGGCGGGAAGAAAACGTTGCGCACGCCGCCCTTCGCGATCACCTCGGCGCAGCCTTCGACGGTGAACTTCGGCATCCGTGCGGCCACAACCGGCACACCAAGCGCCAACGCCGGCATCGCCACGTCGAAAAGCCCGCCGATCCACGCCCAATCCGCCGGGGTCCAAAGGCAATCGCCCGCCTGCCCCAGATGGTCATGGCTGACCGACACGCCCGGCAAATGGCCCGAGAGCACCCGGTGCCCGTGCAACGCGCCTTTCGGCGTGCCGGTGGTGCCGGAGGTGTAGATCAGCACGGCGGGGTCTTCGGGGCCGACCTCGGCGAATTCCACCGCCTCACCGTCCACGCCAGCCTCCGCCGCGATCCACGGGGTGGCCAGATCGCCGAGCAGTTCCGCGCCTTCCGCATCGGTCAGCACGATTTCGCAGCCCGCGTCACCCACCCGGCTGGCCAGCGCGTCCCGTTTGAACAGTTTGAACAGCGGCACCGAGATCGCGCCGATCTTCCAGATCGCCAGATGCGCCGCCGCGCACCACGGCGACTGGCTGAGCAGCACGCCCACCCGGTCGCCGCGCGCGACCTGCGTTTTCAGCGCGCGGGCCAGACCGTCGACCATCTCGTGCAGCGCGCCGTAGCTCACGTCGCGCCGCTCTGTAGCGGTCAGGTCGATGATCGCCAGTGCATCGTCGGGCTGGGCGAGGCATTGCGCCGCCATGTTGCCCTGCCAGATGGGCCAGTCGCCTTCGTTCTTCATATCAGCTTCGGTACTCCGGATTTTCGAAATCGAACCGCGCGCCTGCGTCCCAGGCGTTGCGGTCATTGCCCTGCCGCGGGTAGCCGCCCGCGTCCTTCAGCATGCGTGCCAGATGCAGGGCGTTCCATGTCATGATCGTGGTGTTGCGCTGCGTGAACTCGTTGTCGAAACCCGCGCGCTTGCCATCGACATCGTCGCCGTAAGACGGCCCCGGCCCGGCCTCGCCAATCCAGCCACAATCGGCCTGCGGCGGGATCGTGTAGCCCAGATGGTTCATCGCGAAACCGGTGGTCATGGCGACATGTTTGATGCCGTCCTCGTTGCCCGTCACCACGGTGCCGCCGACCTTGCCGTAAAAGACCGACTGGCCCTTGTCGTTGAGCTCACCGCTCATGGCATAGAGCCGCTCGATCAGCACACGGCAGACACTGCTCTCCTCGCCCAGCCACAAAGGCGTGCCGATGATCAGAATGTCGGCGGCCAAGACCTTCTCCCAGATCGCGGGCCAGTCGTCGCGGTCCCAGCCGTGTTCGGTCATGTCCGGATAGACGCCCGGCGGCACTTGGTGATCCAGCAGGTAGAGGTGTTCGACACCCACGCCCTGCGCCTCCATGATCCCCGCGCTGGCGTTCATCAGAAGCTGGGTGTGGCTGTCGCCCGGGGTCTTCTTGAGCGAGCAGTTGACGTAGAGCGCCTTGAGATCGGAATAGTCAGTCACGGCCAAGTTCCTTCTTCAGTTGCTCCAGCTCCCGGTCAAGGAAGTAGGAGGTGATGGAGCGGATGATGACCAGCATCAGCAGGAAGAGCAGGTCCGCAAACCGCAGGCTGATCGCGGTGTGGATCACATCCGAGACGATGAAGAGTTCCAGCCCCGCGAGGATGTAGCGCCCCAGTTCGATCCGCTCGCGGTTGGTGCGGCGCACACGCTCGGGGCCTTTCTTGGAAACCTCGGCGATCGTCACCCCGGTCAGGAAACGTGCCGCACCGATCAGCAGCAGAATGATGGCGGCGATGTCGATGACCGCGGCGAGGATCTCGAACCCCTCGATCAGCCAAGGCAGAAAGTGGTGCAGGACACCGCCTTCTGTCTCCAGTTCTATCAGGTTTTCCATCCTGATCCCTCCGTCCTGTTTGGCCGACACAGCGAGATGCGGTTAATAGGCCGCCCCCAAACGCAGCGCCTGTTCCCCCGTCATCTGCATCAAGCAGGCCAAGGTTGCAGGCCCGCCGCCAGTGCCACCGCCCCATTGGCTGCGTTCATAATCGCAGGCGGCATCGCGGAAGGTAATCCACGCGCGCTGCATGTCACGCAGCGCCTCGGCCTGCGAAGGCAGTTGCGGCTGGTAGAGGGCATTCTCCTCATCGGCGGATTTGGATTGCACCATGCGGGCGCGGTAATTCTCGTTCAGCAGGCCGTCCCAAAAGGTCAACTCGGCATCGAGACACCCGCCCATGCCGACGGTCGAATAGCCGCCCGGCCCTTCCATACAGAGGTTCGCCGAAAGACCGATACAGGCGCGCTGGTCTGCAAACTCTTCGGCCCCGGCCAGACAGTCCGCCGTGGCGGCATCGGAATAGGTGATGTCCTGCGCGGATACCGGCCCCGCCAGAAACGCGCAGGCCAGCAGGAGGGCGCGCATCACATCGCCCCCATCATCTCACGGCCCACCAGCATGCGGCGGATCTCAGACGTGCCCGCGCCGATCTCCATCAGCTTGGCATCGCGAAAGATGCGGCCCACCGGGTTGTCGGACAGATAGCCCGCGCCGCCCATCGCCTGCACCGCCTGATGCGCCTGCACCATGGCCTGCTCCGAGGCATAAAGACAGCAAGCCGCGGCATCCTGACGAGTCACATCACCCCGGTCACAGGCCTGCGCCACGCTGTAGACATAGGCCCGCGCCGAGTTCATCGCGGTGTACATATCCGCCATCTTGCCCTGCATCAGTTGGAAATCCCCGATGCGCTGGCCGAACTGCTTGCGCTCGGCCATGTAGGGCATGATCTCATCCAGACAGGCGGCCATGATGCCAAGGCCGATGCCCGCCAGCACGACGCGCTCGTAATCGAGGCCCGACATCAGCACGCGCACGCCCTTGCCCTCTTCGCCGAGAATGTTCTCGAAGGGCACTTCGCAGTCTTCAAAGATCAATTCCGCGGTGTTCGAGCCGCGCATGCCGAGCTTGTCGAAATGCTTGGAGGTCGAGAAACCCTTCATAGACTTCTCGATCAAAAAGGCAGTGATGCCCTTGGAGCCGGCATCCGGGTCGGTCTTGGCATAGACCACCAGCGTCTCGGCGTCGGGGCCGTTGGTGATCCAATACTTGTTGCCGTTCAGACGGAAGTGGTCGTTCCGCTTCTCGGCATGCAGCTTCATGCTGACCACATCGCTGCCCGCGCCCACTTCGGACATGGCCAACGCGCCGACATGCTCGCCCGAACAGAGCTTGGGCAGGAACTGCGCCTTCTGCTCCGGGGTGCCGTTCAGCTTGATCTGGTTCACGCAGAGGTTGGAATGCGCCCCGTAGGAGAGTGAGACCGAAGCCGAGGCCCGGGCGATCTCTTCCACCGCGACGGTATGGGCGACATAGCCCAGCCCCGAGCCGCCGAACTCTTCCTCGACGGTCATGCCCAGAAGGCCCAGCTCACCCATTTCCTGCCAAAGCTCGGCGGGGAATTCGTTCTTGCTGTCGATCTCGGCGGCCATCGGCTTGACGCGCTCCTGCGCCCAGCGGTGCACCATCTCCCGCATGGCCGCGACGTCTTCTCCCAGATCAAACTGCATACTTGCGTTGAACACGGCTTCTCCCCCCGATTTATTGAACGCTTGTTCATTACCTACCGCCCCGCCTGCTTTGCGTCAAGCGGCGCGATGTGGAACCGCCCCGCGCCGCGGCGGGTTGGCCCTGCGACCAAGCGAACACTACAACAAAGCGAGATGCAAATGAGCGATGATCTGAAAAAAGAGTTCTGGGACCGTCTGGACGACACCCGCGCCGGGATGCTGATGACCAAGACCGCCCGCGCGATCCCAATGACCCATTACATCGACGAAGACGACCGCGCCGCCGTGCTGTGGTTCATCACTGCCAAGGGCACCGATCTGGCGCAATCCGCCGAAGGACGCGCCGCCGCTGAATACCTGATCGCCAGCAAAGACGAATCCCTCTGGGCGCGGATCGACGGCCATGTCTCTGCCGTGACCAACCCGACTGAGTTGGACAAGATTTGGAACGCCATCGCGGGCGCATGGTTCGAGGACGGCAAGCAAGACCCGGACGTGCAATTGATCCGCTTTGACCTCACCGAAGCCGAGGTTTGGGCGACCGATGGTGGGTTCAAGTTCCTCTATGAGATCGGCAAGGCGCAGATGACCGGCCAAAAGCCCGACATGGGCAAACACGGCACCATCCGTTTCTAAGCCTAGCCCCCTTGAAAAACGGCGCTGACCTCGGCGCGGATGATCCGCGCGATCAGGGCGCAATCCTCCAGCGAAAAGGTCAGCGGCACACGCATGTCGATCAACCCCGCCAGCACCGCATCGCTGGCGGGCATTCTTTCAGCCCGCGCATAGCGCCATGTGTCATAGCGGCTGGTGAAGCCCATAGGCTCGGCCCTGCCGAACCATTTCAACTCCACCCCGCGCGCAGCGCAGCGCGATAGTACCGCCTCGACATCCTCCGACGACCAACCTTTCAGCAGGAATTGGATTGACGAGCCGACGATGCCCTCCGCCTCGGACCGGTCGATGACCGTGAGCCCCGGCGTGTCGCGTAGCCCCGCCTCAATCCTCCGATAGCGCTCATTCCAGCGCGCCACCTGTTCCGGCAGCCGCCGCAACTGCGGGCGCAGGACCGCGGCGCGCAGGTTGTCCATCCGTCCCGAGATATTGGGCGTCTCATAGCGGATCGTCTCAAAAGCCTCCGGCCCCGGCGCGGCGGCGTGGCGGTCATAGAGCATGTAAGACCCCGACAGCATGATCGCCCGCGCCGCGACCTCGGCATCATCGGTGATCAGCAACCCGCCCTCGCCCGCGTTCACATGTTTATAGGTCTGGCAGGAAAAACACCCCAGCTTCCCCTGCGAGCCCGATGGCTTGCCGTTCCACGCCGCCCCCATCGTATGGGCGCAATCCTCGATCACCGTGATGCCGCGCGCATCGCAAAGCGCCATTAGAGCGTCCATGTCCACCAGATGGCCGCGCATATGGCTAAGCAGCAGCACATCGGCCTGATCCGCCTTGGCGGCGAGATCGTCAAGGTCGATCACCAAGCGTTCAGTCACGTCGACAAAAACCGGAACCGCGCCGAGCGAGGCAATCGCCCCCGGCACCGGGGCGAGCGTGAAGGCATTGGTCAGCACCCGGTCGCCCGGTTTCACCCCTCCTGCGCGCAGCGCCGTGGCCATGGCATAGCCGCCCGAGGCCACGGCGAGGCAGTATTTCGCCCCCGTCATCGCGGCGAATTCCTGCTCCAGCAGGGCAACCTCGGCCACCTCCCCCGGGACTGTGTTGTAGCGGTGCAACCGTCCGTGACGCATCACCGCCACTGCCGCCTCGATCGCATCTTCGGGGATCGGCTCTTGCTGCGTGAAACTACCGGTAAACCGCTCGGCCATCAGGCGGCTTTGCCGATCAAACGTTCGATGACCTCCGGCAGGTCGGCGAAATCGTCCAACAACGCTTCGGGCTCCAGCGCAGCCATGTCTTCGCCCGAGGGGCCGAAGGTCACCAGCACGCACGGAACCCCTGCGGCTTTGGCGGTCTTGCGGTCGGTGTCGCTGTCTCCAATCAACACGCATTGCGCCGGATCGCCCCCGGCACGGCGGGCGGTTTCGAACAAGTGTTCCGGGTCAGGTTTGCGCACGGCCAGCGTATCAGCCCCCAACATCGCGCCGAATGCATCGCGCACGCCAAGACGGGTCAGCAGCAACTCCGCCAAAGCCTCGGGTTTGTTGGTGCAAATCGCCACGCGGTAGCCTGCGGCCTTGAGCGCGGCCACAGCCTCCATCGCGCCGGGGTACATGATGGTATGGGTGTCGATGTCGCGCCCATAGGCTTCGAGCAGCATCGGGTAATAGTGGTCGATCATCGCCGCATCATCGGCACGGCCCAGCTTTTGCATCCCCAAGGTCAGCATCGCCCGCCCGCCGCGCAGCGCAGTGCCCGCATCCTCGGCATGGACCAGCACATCGCCCTCGCCCATGTCGCGGAAACAGGCATTGGCAGCGGCGATCAAATCGCCCGAGGTATCGGCCAAGGTGCCGTCGAGATCGAAAACCACTGTCTTCACTGGATACTCCTTGGGCGGAACCCCGCCTTGCAAAATGGCATCGTGTTGCAGTCCGCAACCTAGTTTGATGGGCCGCAACCTTGCGCCTTTGTGCGAAGCGCGTAAAGAGAATGCAAGCTGAAGGACAAAGAGATTTACATGGAAACTGCATTGATCATCCTCGCCGCGGGCAAGGGGACACGGATGAACTCGGACCTGCCAAAGGTGCTGCACCGCGTGGCCTCCGCCCCGATGCTGGAACACGCCATGGCCGCGGGCGCCATGCTCGGCCCGCGCCATACAGTCGTGGTGGCCGGGCACGGGGCCGATCAGGTCCGCGCCGCCGCCACGCTTTTTGACGAAGACGCGCAGGTGGTCGAACAGACCGAGCAATTGGGCACGGCCCATGCGGTGGCACAAGCCCGCCCGGCGCTGGACGGGTTCGATGGCATGGCGCTGGTGCTCTACGGTGACACGCCCTTCGTCCAGCCTGAGACACTTGAAAAGATGCAGGAAGCGCTGGCGACACATGACGTGGTGGTTCTGGGGTTCGAGGCCGCCGATCCCGCCCGATATGGTCGTTTGGTGATGCAGGGCGACGCCTTGGAACGGATCGTCGAGTTCAAAGACGCCTCCGCCGAAGAGCGCGCCATTACCCTGTGCAACTCCGGCGTGGTGGCCTGTAAATCCGAACTGCTCTTGGATTTGATCGACAAGGTCGGCAACGACAACGCTTCGGAAGAATACTACCTCACCGATATCATCGGCATCGCCCGCGCCGAGGGCCGCAGCGCCACGGTGGTCACCTGCGATGAGGCGGAGACCATGGGCGTGAACTCCCGCGCTGATCTGGCGAGGGCCGAGGCCGCGTTCCAATCCCGCGCCCGCGATCTGTTGATGGAAGACGGCGTGACCTTGGTCGCTCCCGAAACCGTCTTCCTGTCGCGCGACACTTTCATCGGGCGCGATACAGTGGTGGAGCCGAATGTCGTCTTCGGCCCGAATGTCACCGTGGAATCCGGCAGCACCATCCGCGCCTTCTCGCATCTCGAAGGGTGCCATGTCTCACGCGGCGGGGTGGTTGGCCCCTACGCCCGGCTGCGCCCCGGCGCGGAACTGGCCGAAGACGTGCGCATCGGCAATTTCGTCGAGGTGAAGAACGCGCAGATCGCCGAAGGGGCCAAGGTCAACCACTTGAGCTATATCGGCGACGCCACCGTCGGCGCGCGCAGCAACATCGGCGCGGGCACGATCACCTGCAATTATGACGGAGTGATGAAACATCACACCACCATCGGCGCGGGCGCATTCATCGGGTCGAACACCATGCTCGTGGCCCCGGTGACCATCGGCGAGGGTGCGATGACCGGCTCGGGCTCGGTCATCACCTCGGACGTAGAACCCGAGGCGCTGGCCCTGTCGCGCGCCCCGCAGGTTGAGAAACCCGGCATGGCGCGCAAGATGTTCGAAATTTTAAAGGCCAAGAAGGCAAAATTGCAAAGAGGCAGCTAATTATGTGTGGAATTGTCGGGGTGCTTGGCACCCATGAAGTCGCGCCGATCTTGGTCGAAGCGCTGAAACGGCTGGAATATCGCGGCTATGACAGCGCCGGGATCGCGACCCTGAACGAAGGCAAGCTTGAGCGGCGTCGCGCCTTGGGCAAGCTGGTAAACCTCTCGGACGCGCTGGTGCATGAGCCGCTGGCGGGCAAGTCGGGCATCGGCCACACCCGCTGGGCCACCCATGGCGCGCCGAGCGTCACCAATGCCCACCCGCATCAGGCGGGACCAGTGGCCGTGGTGCATAACGGGATCATCGAAAACTTCCGCGAGCTGCGGGCCGAACTGGCCGAACATGGCGCGCAATTCGTGACCGAGACCGATACCGAGACCGTCGCCCTCCTGACCCAGCATCACATGGCGCAGGGCGCAGGCCCGGTAGAGGCCGCCAAACAGACGCTTGCACGTCTCGAAGGCGCTTTTGCACTGGCTTTTCTCTTTGACGGTCACGACGACTTGATGATCGCGGCGCGCAAAGGCTCGCCCTTGGCCATCGGCTATGGCGAGGGTGAGATGTATGTGGGCAGCGACGCCATCGCGCTTGCCCCGCTGACCCACCAGATCGCCTACCTCGAAGAAGGGGATTGCGCGGTCATCACCCGGACCTCGGTCGAGGTCACCGACCGCAACGGGGCGCTCGCCAACCGCGCGATCAAATCCGTGCAAATCGACAATACCCGCATCGACAAGGCGGGGCACAAACACTTCATGGCCAAGGAAATCGCCGAGCAACCCGGCGTGATCGGCGCGGCCATCGGCCATTACCTCACCCCCGAAGGCGAGATCAACATCAGCGCGCAGGACATTGATTTCACGCAATTTGACCGGATCCTCATGGTCGCCTGCGGCACGGCCTCCTTCGCCTGTTTCACTGCGAAATACTGGTTTGAGCAGATCGCCCGCCTGCCGGTCGAGATCGATGTCGCCTCGGAATTCCGCTACCGCGAGCCGCCGATCCCGCCCCGGACGCTGGCGGTCTTCGTCAGCCAATCGGGTGAGACCGCCGACACGCTAGCCGCCCTGCGCTATTGCGAGGGCAAGGCCGCGCGTATCCTGTCGGTCGTTAACGTGCCCGAAAGCTCCATCGCCCGCGAAAGCGATCTGGCGCTGCCGATCCACGCCGGTGTCGAAGTCGGCGTGGCCTCAACCAAGGCCTTCACCTGCCAGTTGGTCGTCCTCTTCGCGCTGGTGCTCAAAGCCGTGCGGGACCGCGAGGTGATCAGCGCAGACACCTTCGCCGATCACATCTCAGCCCTCCGGGGGCTGCCCGCGACCATCAGCACCGCGCTTGAACAAAACGACGCGATGCAGGAGGCCGCGCTCAAGCTCTCCCATGCCCGCGACGTGCTGTTCCTTGGTCGGGGCCAGATGTACCCCCTCGCCCTTGAAGGCGCATTAAAACTCAAAGAAATCAGCTACATCCACGCCGAAGCTTATGCATCGGGTGAGCTGAAACACGGCCCCATCGCGCTGGTGGATGAGCATGTGCCGGTGGTCGTCATGGCCCCGCGCGACGCGCTCTTCGACAAGACCGTCAGCAACATGCAAGAAGTCATGGCGCGCAAGGGCAAGGTGATCTTGATCTCCGATGCCAAAGGTCAGGCCGAGGCCAATGACGGCGTCTGGTTCAGCATCGAGATGCCCCCGGTGCCAGATGCGCTGGCCCCGATCCTCTATGCGGTTCCGGCGCAGTTGCTGGCCTACCACACCGCCGTGGCGAAGGGCACGGATGTGGACCAGCCGCGCAATCTGGCGAAATCGGTGACGGTGGAATGACCCCCGAAACCGCCCTTGAGGAACTTCAAGCGCAGGCCAACCCGGCCCGCGCGGAAGAGATGCGCGCCTATCACAAAGCCAACCGAGGCTATCTTGGTCTGACCAACCCGCAAATTGCGGAGCTTGCCCAATCGTGGCGCGCGGCGCTGGACGTCGAGGGCCGTGTCGCGCTTGCCGATGCCCTTTGGCAGTCCGACATTTTCGAAGCACGCGTCGCCGCGGCAAAACTGCTCACCCAGGCGCGGCTGCGCCCGGAAGATCAAGCCGCATGGGCGCTGATCTCAAGCTGGACCCCCGATTTCGACAGTTGGGCAATTGCCGATCATGCCAGCATGGCGGCGCAGAAACGTCTGGTGGCCGATCCGACGCGCTTGGACGAAGTGGAGAACTGGGTCGCTTCGGATCACCTCTGGACCCGGCGCGCTGCGCTGGTGTCGACCCTGCCGTGGACCAAGCAGAACAATCCCAAACCTGAGGAGCTCGAAGCCCGCGACCGTATCCTCGGCTGGGCCGCGACGATGGTGCCGGATCACCGCTGGTTCATCCAGAAAGCCATCGGTTGGTGGCTGCGCGATCTGTCGAAACACGACGCTGACCGCACCAGCGCCTTCATCGCCACCCATGGGGAGGCGATGAAACCTTTCGCGGTGAAAGAAGCCCTGCGCCTGCTGAAAAAGGCAGAAGGCGCAGGCTGACCCTTAACCTTCGGTCGAGACCTCGACCGTTGTGAGGTCGGTCAGCGACGCCCCGATCAAACGCAAGGCGGGCAGCGACATGCGGCTGCCTGCGGTTGCGGGCCCCTCCAGCGGGATCAGCGTCACCGCGGCGGATTTGCCCGTTGCGGGGTTGGTCACCCGCCCCGGCTGTTCGGCGTCGACCAGAGGTGTTTTCAACCACAGTCCCGGTTCCGTCGCGCTGCCCAAGCTGACCACGGTCGACCCCAAGGCGGCACCGGCGCTGGCGGGCGCGCGGGTGGCCGCTTCGCGCTCTGCCGCCGTGGTGGTATCCAGCGCCTCGGCGCTGTTGCCCGCGGTGGCGATGGGAGAGGCGGCGGGCCGCGTTGCAGGAGCCGGTCCGCTCGGCGTTGCAGCCTCAGCCGTGGCATCGACCGATGCGGATGCGGGTGCAGGCTCAGACTGGCTGGCATCCATCCCGAGGCGTTCCGTCAGGTTGCTGCAACCGGCGGTGGCGGCGGCGATGAAAAGCGGTAAGATTATGCGTGTCATCCACGCAGCCTATCCGCGCCCTGCCCCCTTATCAATCGCCCAAATGGCGCTTGCCCCGGGTTGGGCGGGGCATTACCTATAAAGCATGACAGCACCCCTCATTGACCCTTTCATGCGCGCGATCACCTATCTGCGCGTCTCCGTCACCGACCGCTGCGATTTTCGCTGCGTCTACTGCATGTCGGAGAACATGACCTTCCTGCCGAAGAAGGAATTGCTGACGCTGGAGGAGCTCGACCGCCTGTGCAGCAATTTCATCGACCTCGGCGTCGAGAAGCTGCGCATCACCGGGGGCGAGCCGCTGGTCCGCCGCGGCATCATGACCTTCTTCGACGGCATGAAACGGCATCTCGACAGCGGCAAGCTGAAGGAGCTGACGCTGACCACCAACGGCAGCCAGCTTGAACGCTTCGCCGATGATCTCTACGCCGCCGGGGTGCGCCGCGTGAATGTTTCACTCGATACGCTGGACGAGCAGAAATTCGCGGATATCACCCGCTGGGGCCGCCTGCCGCAGGTGCTGCGCGGGATCGACGCAGCGCAGCGCGCGGGGCTCAAGATCAAGATCAACGCCGTGGCGCTCAAGGGCTTCAACGAGCCCGAATTGCTGCATATCACCGAATGGTGCGCCGCGCGGGGCATAGATCTCACGTGGATCGAGGTCATGCCGATGGGCGATTTGGGCAACGAGGATCGTTTCGGCCAATACTGGTCGCTGCGCGACGTGCGCGCCCGTTATGCCGAGCATTACACCGTCACCGATTTGGCTGAGCGTACGGGGGGCCCCGCGCGCTATGTGCGGCTGGAGGAGACCGGGCAGAAGATCGGCTTCATTACCCCGCTGAGCCACAACTTCTGCGAAAGCTGTAACCGCGTGCGGGTCACCTGCACCGGCGAGATTTTTATGTGTCTGGGCCAAGAGGATGTGGCCGATCTGCGCAAACCTCTGCGCGACCACCCGGACACGGACCTGCCGTTGCAGGAGGCCATTCGCGCGGCCATCGACCGCAAGCCCAAAGGCCATGATTTCGACTATTCGCGGCAGCGTGTCGACGGGCAGATGCCCCGCCACATGAGCCACACGGGCGGCTGAGCCATTGGCGGTGCCGTTTCTCTACCGGGCATGGGTCGCGGCGAGCCGTGTGATCTTGCCCGTGGCCGGGCGGCGCTCCATGGCCAAACTGCGCCGCGCCGAAGTCTCATCGGAACGCGCGCGCGAAAAGCTGGGCCATGCCAGCCAACCCCGCCCCGAGGGGCAGTTGATCTGGTTTCACGCAGCCTCGGTTGGGGAGAGCCTGTCGGTTCTGGCGCTGATCGACCGGATGGGGCGCGCCCTGCCGCAGGCGCATTTCCTCATCACCTCCGGCACCGCCACCTCGGCCCATTTGGTGGGCGGCCGCCTGCCCCCGCGCACGCGGCATCAGTTCGCCCCGCTCGACGCCCCCGGTCCGCTAAAGCGGTTCCTTGACCATTGGCACCCCGATGCGGCGCTCTTCGTGGAAAGCGAGCTTTGGCCGCAGATGCTGCGGCGGACCCATGCGCGGGGCACGGCAATGGCGCTGATCAACGCCCGCCTCTCGCAACGCTCAATCGAAAGCTGGCAGAAACGGCCCGCGCTGGCGGGGTTCCTCTTTGGCGTGTTCAACCTGATCCTGACGCAGAATGACGCCATGGCCCGGGCCATGACCACGATCAACGCCCCGGCTGACCGGGTCACGCCCGGGATCAACCTCAAGTCCATGGCAGGCCCCCTGCCGCAGGACGAGGAGACCATCGCTGAGGCGCGGGCGGCCTTGGAGGGCCGCCCCGTCTGGATCGCCTCCTCAACCCACCCGGGCGAGGAGAAAGCGGTGTTAGAGGCGCATCGCCAACTGCTGGAGCGCATCCCCGGGTTGTGCTTGATCCTTGCCCCCCGCCACCCCGAGCGGGGGGACGAGGTGGCCGGTCTCATCGCCAGCTACGGTCTGACGCATGGGCGTAGAACACGGGGCGACATGCCGCGCGAACAGGTCTATCTAGCCGACACTCTGGGCGAGTTGGGCACATGGTACGCGCTATCCGACATCGTCTTTCTGGGCGGGTCGCTGCACCCGATCGGGGGGCACAACCCCTATGAGGTCGCGCAGGCCGGGGCGATGGTGCTCTCGGGCACCCATGTCACCAATTTTGCCGAGACCTATGCCCAGATGGAAGCCGAGGGCGCCGCGCGGCTGGTGGCGGGCACGCAGGATTTGGCGGACCGTGTGGGGGCTCTGCTGCGCAACGATATCGCCCGCGCCTCTGGCGTGGCCGCGGCCAAGGCCTATGCCGCCGGGCAGACCGACAAGCTCGACAGTATTGCCGAGCGTCTGATCACGGCCCTGCACCTGCGAGAGGACAGCGATGCCTGAGCTTTTCGTCACCAACTACAACCGTAATTTCACCGGGGTCTCGGCCACGGCGGCCAATGTGATCCGGCAACAGCTTGACCGGCATGATTTGGCGCTGGTGGGCCAGCCCCTGCCCGGCTGCCCGGTGCCACTGACCCGCGTCGCGGCGGGGCGGATCACCCGCAAACATCCCCCCCAAGGCCGCCCCTTCGCCATTTGGCATGTGCGCCGCAACACGGAAATGCGCAGCGCGCTTTGGCTGCGCGATGTGCGTGGGGCAAATATCCGGATCGTCTTTACCTCTGCCGCGCAGCGCCTGCATTCGGCCTATCCCCGCTGGTTGATCCGGCAGATGGACGCGGTGATTGCGACGACCGAACGCGCGGCGGAGTTCGTGCCCCACGTCCGCGCCGTGGTGCCGCATGGGGTGGATACCGATGTCTTCTCCCCTGCCACCAACCGGGCGAACGCTTGGGAGCAATTGGGCTTTGGCGGCACCCATGGCATCGCCACCGTGGGGCGCATCCGGCCTGAGAAAGGCACCGACCTTTTCGTCGAGGCCATGCTGCGCCTGTTGCCCCAACGCCCCGGCGCGGTGGCGCTGGTGATTGGCCGGGCGGGCGGCAAACATGAGGCGTTTTTGACCAAGCTCAAGGCGCAGGTCGAGGCCGCGGGCCTTGCCAACCGGCTGCTTTTCATCGGCGAATATCCCGCAGCCGATCTACCGAAACTGATGCGCGCCCTGTCGCTGGTGGTGCAACTGCCGCGCTACGAGGGCTATGGCATGGTCCCGCTCGAAGCGCTGGCCTCGGGCGTGCCTTTCGTCGGCAGTGACGCGGGCTATTACGGCGCTTTCTCGAACGGGGGCCGCGTGGGCAAGGTCGTGCCGCTGGGTGCGGCAGAGGCTGCGGCCCAAGCCGCGCTGTCCCTGCTAGAGCGCGAGGATCAAGCCGCCCTCTCCGAGGCCGCGCGCCACTGGGCCGAACAGCGTTTCAGCGCCCGGGCCGAGGCCGATGGGATCGAAGCCGTCTACAACGCGCTTTGGGAGCGCGGCTAGCCCCCAAAGCAAAACGCGCCCCCCAAGGGAGGCGCGCTCTAGTCATTACCGATGGTAGGATCAGGCCGCAGGCATCCGTTGCTCGACGATGCCTGCCCACCAGCTACACCCCGCCGGAATGGCTTCGTCGTTGAAATTATACTCCGGGTGGTGCACCGCCGCCGTGTCGCCGTTGCCGACAAGGATATAGGCGCCCGGGCGTTCCTCCAGCATGAAGGCAAAGTCTTCGCCCCCCATCACGAGCGGCGCTTCCTCGCATTGGCCCGAGATCGAGCGTGCCACGTCGGCAGCAAACTCGGTCTGCTCCTCGTGGTTCACCATGACCGGGTAGCCGCGATGGTAGGTCACATCGGCGCTACCGCCGAAAGTGCCTGCGATGCCGGTGCAGATCTCGTTGATCCGCTTTTCGGCCAGTTCCCGCATCTCGGCGGACATGGTGCGCACGGTGCCTTTGATCTGCACCTTCTGCGGGATCACGTTGAAGGCTTTTGAGGAGGTCTCGAAAGAGGTGACCGAGACCACGATCTGCTCCACCGGGTCGGCGTTGCGCGCGGTGATGGTCTGCAGCGCCAGCACGGCCTGCGCGGACATCACGGTGGTGTCAACGGTCTCATGCGGCTTGGCGGCATGGCCGCCGCGGCCTTCGAAGGTGATGTCGAACTGATCGGTCGCGGCAAAGAACGAGCCCGCGCGGATGCCGAAGGAGCCCGTGGGCATGCCCGGCCAGTTGTGCATGCCGTAGACTTCCTGAATGCCCCAACGCTCCATCATGCCGTCTTCGCACATCTCGCGACCGCCGCCGCCGCCCTCCTCGGCGGGCTGGAAGATCACCACGACAGTGCCGTCAAAGTTGCGGGTCTCGGCGAGGTATTGCGCGGCACCGAGCAGCATGGCGGTGTGGCCGTCATGGCCGCAGGCATGCATCGCGCCGTCCGTCTTGGAGGCATAGTCCAGCCCGGTCTGTTCGTGGATCGGCAGCGCGTCCATGTCGGCGCGCAACCCGATGACCTTGCCCGAGCCGGTCTCCTTACCCTTGATCACGCCGACGACACCGGTGCGGCCAATGCCCTCAACCACCTCGTCGCAGCCGAAGCTGCGCAGCTTTTCGGCCACGGTGGCCGAGGTGCGATGGGTCTCGAACAGGATCTCGGGGTTTTCATGCAGGTCGCGGCGCCATGCGGTGATGTCGGCGTGCAGCTCGGCAAATCGGTTCTTAACGGGCATTTAGGAAGTATCCTCCGGAGTTGGGTTGGGCGCTGTTTTCATGCAGTCGCATTTATCTGCCACATGCTTACGCCCTTGCCAGCCGGTCCTCAACCACCTGCGCGAACCACGAGCAGCCCGCCGGGATCGCGGCATCGTCAAAGTCGTATTCGGGGTGATGCACCGTCGCGCCATCGCCGTTGCCGATCATGATATAGGCCCCCGGTCGGGCGTTGAGCATGTAGGAGAAATCCTCCCCGGCCATGATCGGCGGCGTGTCGCGGTCGGTGCCCGGGGTGATCCGGTCGGCGATGTCGGCGGCAAAGCGGGTCTGTTCGGCGTGGTTGCGGGTCACCGGGTAGCCGCGATGGTAGTCGATCTCGGCCCGGCATTGATGCGCCTCCGCCGTGAGGCGGGTCAGATCATGCAGCCGCCCTTCGGCGAGGTCGCGCACCTCCGCGTCCAGCGTCCGCACCGTGCCGCGCAAGAGCACTTGATGCGGCAAGACGTTGTGGCTGTCGGTGTCGCTGCGCAGGGTGCAGACCGAGACCACGACCTGTTTCAGCGGATCGGTGTTGCGGCTGGCGATGGATTGCAGCGCGATCATTACGTGCGCCGCGGCGAGGTTGGTGTCCACCGCCTCATGCGGGGCCGCGGCATGGCCGCCTTGGCCCGTCAGCGTGATGTTGAACTCATCCGCCGCGGCCAGCAGCGCACCCTCGCGGATCGCGAATTGCCCCGTCGGATGGCCCGGCATGTTGTGCATGCCGTAAACCTCGTCGATGCCCCAACGGTCCATCAGCCCTTCCTGCACCATGACGTTGCCACCGCCGCCGCCCTCCTCGGCCGGTTGGAAGATCAGCACCACGCGGCCATCGAAGTTGCGGGTTTCGGCAAGGTATTGCGCGGCCCCCAGCAGCATCGCCGTATGGCCGTCATGGCCGCAGGCGTGCATCTTGCCGGGGGTCTTTGAAGCATGCGGCAGGCCCGTCGCCTCGGTGATCGGCAGCGCATCCATGTCGGCGCGCAGGCCGATGGTGCGGCCCGAGCTGTTGCTCTGCCCTTCGATCACCGCGACCACGCCGGTCTGGGCGATGCCGGTGGTGATGTCGGTAATGCCGAAGCTGCGCAGCTTCTCCTCGACGAAGCGCGAAGTCTCGGGCAGGTCGAACATCAGCTCCGGGTGCTGGTGCAGATGGCGGCGCCAGGCGGTGATCTCGGCATGGGTCTCGGCAAAGCGGTTCTTGATCGGCATGAAACGTCCTTTTCAAATAATCTCAGAGCGTCGGACCAAGGCGGATGGCACTGCCATCGTCAAAGCGGTCGGCGCGGAATCTGCTCAGATCATGGCCCGGCGCGTCGCCCATGACCAGAGCCGCGAGCACCCGCCCCATGGCCGGGCCGATGCCGAAGCCGTGGCCGGACATGCCGGTGCCAATGACAAGGCCCGGAATCTGGGCGCAGTGGTCCACCACCGGCACGATATCGGGCATCACATCGATCATCCCGGCCCAAGAGGCGCGGGCGGTGATCGGCGGCAACGCGGGATAGAGCGCGGCGAAACGTTTCAGCGCGCGCCCCAAGGCGCGGTGATCAGGCACGGGGTCGAGGATACGCGTCGCCTCGAAGGGGCTGTGCGCATCGGCGGGCCAGTTCCGAGGCGTGGACCAAGCATCCGGAAAGCCCCGGGGCGCGGCGGCGCGCAGGTGTTGGCCGAAGGGGTTTTGGCGCAGTTGCGGCAGGTAGTGGCGCAGGGCGCGAAAGGCGTCGGGGCCGACGAAAAGATCGGGCCGCCCGCCCGGCGCCAGCGTGTAGCCGCCATCGGCGCGGCGGCGGAAGGCAAGCCCCGCCTCGGCGGCGGCCCCGGCGTGAACCTCGGGCAGCACATTGGTGGCCAGCACGCTCTCGCGCACCGAAAGCTGCGGCAGGCTGACGCCATGGGCGCGCAGGAACAGCGCCGACCACGCCCCGCCCGCCAGCACGACCGAGGAACAGCGGATCGCGCCCGCCTCGCTCACCACGCCCGCCACGCGACCGGCGGCGAGGTCGAGGCGGCGCACCGCGCAATTCTCGATGATCTTCACGCCCTCGCGCGCTGCCAGCGCCGCCAAAGCGGGCACGGCGACCCAAGGCTCGGCCCGCATGTCCGAGGGGGTGGTGAGCGCCCCGGCATAGGTCCCGGCTAGCCCCGGGAAAGCCTTGGCGACTTCGCCCGCGTCCATCAACCGGCTGTCGACGCCGTGGGCCTTGGCATGGGGCAGCCAGTCGGCATAGCCCTGCATCTTGGCCTCGGTCCCCGCCAGATAGGTGACGCCGGTCTGATGCAAGCCGATGTCGCGGTCGAGGTCAGGCGCCAGTTCACGCCAAAGCCGCGCGGCCTCGACCATGATCGGCAATTCGTCTGGGTCGCGCCCTTGTTGGCGGATCCAGCCCCAGTTGCGGCTGGATTGTTCCGCGGCGATGCGGCCCTTTTCCAAGAGCGTGACCTGTTTGCCTGCGCGGGCCAGAAACAGCGCAGTGCACACGCCGATCACCCCGCCGCCGATGACGACGACCTCGCTCTCGCGCGGCGGGGTGCGCGGGTAGCTGGCGGGGGTGGCAAGGGTGATAGGAAAGGCGGACATGCGGACCCCGGTGGCTGACGCCGCGCGGCTGCACCGGGCGGCCGTGGAAAGGACAGGCCCGGCGAAGGGCCTGCCTCAGGTCTGTCAGGGAAAGCTCAGCCCTGCAAGCGGGTCAGCAGACGGCGCATGAAGTCGTGACCGGCCTCGAATTGCGCCACCTCGATAAACTCATTGGGCTGATGCGCCTGCGCGATATCGCCCGGGCCGCAGATCACGGCGGAATAGCCCGCCTCCTGAAACTGCCCGGCCTCGGTGCCGTAGCTCACTTTGTGGCTGGCGTTGTCGCCGGTGATTTGGCGCACGATCTGCTCGGCCTCGCCGTCCTTCTCGGGCTGCAGGGCGGGCACGTCGAAACGGGTCGAGGTCTCGATATAGGTCTCGGGCACCACGTCCTGCATCTGCTTTTCGACCTCACGCACCTTCTTGAGGTAGGCGGTGCCCCATTTGTCCTTGTCCTCGCCGGGGACGACGCGGAAATCCATCGCGAACTTGCAGTCCTTGGCGGTGATGTTGTGGGCCGTGCCGCCCTCGATCACGCCGACATGGGCGGTGGTGAAGGGCGGATCGAACATCGCCGCCGTCTCGGTCGGCTTGGCGGCCATGTTGTCGCTGTTCACGTCATTGGCCCATTCGATAAGCTTCGCGCCCGCCATGATCGCGTTGACCCCGGTGTGCAGCAGCGAGGAATGCACCTCGAAACCCACCAGATGGGTGTTGAAGCCGATGCCGCCCTTGTGCCCGGTCACCGCCTGCATGGTCGAGGGCTCGCCCACGATCACCGCCGAGCCCTTGGGCACCACGCCCTGCATCGCTTGGATCATAGGCGGGGCGCCGGTGCAGCCGATCTCCTCATCGAAGCTAAGCGCGATCTGCAGCGGGCGATTGACTTCTGCATAATGCGCCTCGACCAGCGCCCAGATCGCCAGCGCATCGAAGCCCTTCATGTCGCAGGTGCCACGCCCGTAGTAGCGGCCGTCCCTTTCGGTCACGGTGAACGGGTCGGTGTCCCAAGCCTGACCGTCGACCGGCACCACATCCGTGTGCCCCGAAAGGACCACGGCCCCCTCCTCCCACGGGCCGGCATGGGCAAAGAGCGCATGTTTCGGCTGCTCGGGGTCGATGTAGCGGTGGCTCTCGATCCCGTGCGAGGCGAGGTAGTCAGCCACCCAGTCGATCAGCGGGATATTGGTGTCGCGCGACACGGTGGGAAAGCTGATGAGCTTGGTCATCAACTCGAGCGGGGTCAGGCGTTCGGTCATGGGTCTTCTTTCAATAGCCGCTGTCGGTGGTCAGCACATGGTGCCCCGGCTCCACCTCGCGGTAGACCGAAGGCTCGGGTCGGTAACTGACCGGATGGATTGGCGAGGGGATCGGCTTGAAGTTCAGGTCCTTCTCGGACTTGCGGCGGCGCGGATCGGCGATCGGCACGGCCTTCATCAGCGCCTGCGTATAGGGGTGCTGCGGGTTCTCGAAGACCCGCTGGCGCGAGCCCATCTCAACGATGCGACCCAGATACATGACGCCGACATAGTGGCTGACGCGTTCGACCACGGCCATGTCGTGGCTGATGAAGAGGAACGACAGCTCCATCTCGGCCTGAAGCTCCATCATCAGGTTCAGCACCTGCGCCTGCACAGACACGTCCAGCGCCGAGACCGCTTCGTCAGCGATGATGAGCTTAGGGCTCAGCGCAAGCGCACGGGCGATGGCGACGCGCTGGCGCTGGCCGCCCGAAAGCTCATGCGGGAAGCGGCGCATGAAGCTGCGCGGCAGTTCCACGCGGTCGAAAAGCATCTCGATCCGCTTGTTGATCTCACCGCCCTTGAGCGTGCCGAAGTTGTGGATAGGCTCGGCCACCTGATCGGCCAACTGCATCTGGGGGTTGAGCGAGGCGAAGGGGTCCTGGAAGATCATTTGCATGTCGAGCCGCGCGGTGCGCAGCGCAGATTGGTCCAGCGACATGATGTCGACGCCGTCAAGCTTCACCTCCCCCGACATCGGCTCCACCAGCCGCAGGATCGAGCGCCCGGCAGTGGATTTGCCGCAGCCCGATTCGCCGACGAGGCTGAGCGTCTGGCCCTTGTTGAGCGAAAACGACAGATCCTCGACCGCATGAACATTGGCGACGGTGCGGCGCAGGAAACCGCCCTGTACCGGGAAGCGCGTGGTCAGGTTCTTGACCGACAGAAGCGTCTCTTCGCGGCCCTTGATCGGCACGATCTCCTTGTCGGGCGTGCCCAAGAGTTTCATCGGCTCGGGGTATGGCTTGCCCGTCATCTCGCCCAGTTTCGGCACGGCGGCCAGCAGCGCCTTGGTATAGGGGTGCTGCGGGTTCTCGAAGATCTCCTCGACGGTGCCTTCCTCGACCTTCTTGCCGCGGAACATCACGACCACACGGTCGGCCATCTGCGCCACCACGGCCATGTCGTGGGTAATGAACATCACCGCCGTCCCGGTCTCGCGCTTCAGCCGGTCCATCAGGGCAAGGATCTCGGCCTGAATGGTCACGTCGAGCGCGGTGGTGGGCTCATCGGCGATCAAGAGACGCGGCTCACAGGCCAGCGCCATAGCGATCACCACACGCTGGCGCATGCCGCCCGAAAGTTCGTGGGGGTATTGCTGGAGCCGGCGCTCCGGCTCGGGGATGCGGACCTGTTTCATCAGCTCCAGCGCGCGGGCCTCGGCCTCTTTGCGGGTCATGTTCAGATGCAGGCGCAGCCCTTCGGTCATCTGCTTGCCGATGGTGAACACGGGGTTCAGCGCGGTCATCGGCTCTTGGAAGATCATGCCGATCTCATTGCCGCGAATCTTGCGCATCAGATTGCCGCCACTGGCCGCAAGATCGACTTGGCCTTCTTCACCGCGCTCAAAAAGCAGGCGACCGCCTGCAATTTCACCGCCGCCATACTCAACCAGTCGCATCAGCGACAGGGAGGACACCGATTTGCCTGATCCTGATTCTCCGACCACGCAAACCGTCTCACCGGGATTGATGTCGAAACTGACATCCTCAACACCGACCACGGGGCCATCTTTGGTTTGAAATTCGACGCGCAGGCCCTGAATTTGGGCGATTGGCGCCCCATTGGTGTGATCCAGCATCTGTTTCCCTGTTGTTTTTATTGGCGCAGATTTTGCCCGACGCTACGGCGAATGTCACGAGACTGTCAAACCTGACGCGCAGAGTTCGAGCTTTGTCATAATTGCGCCACGTCCGCCCTTGCAATTTCCGGCAAACCTGTTTCGATATAGCCCATGCGGTTTGGAAAGAGCGCTTCGATCACAGGTTGAATATTGCTTGTTTTGTTATGTTTAGCTGGCGAAGCTCATGTTCTTTCCGGGGCGACAACAACAAGGCGGGGAACATCCCGTCGACAATAAGCGGCACGCCCACGTGTCCAACATGGAGTAAGATATGAAATTGAAGACCCTATTGATGGGGGCTGTCGCATCGACGGCGCTTGCCCCTATGGCCTTTGCCGAAGCCCATGAGGGCGAGCGGGGCCGCGACGGCGAAGTCAAGATCATCTATTGGCAGGCGCCTTCGATCCTGAACCCCTATCTGTCGAGCGGCACAAAAGACGTCGAAGCCTCCTCGCTGGTTCTCGAACCGCTGGGCCGCTACGACCAGAACGGCGCGCTGGTGCCCTATCTGGCAACCGAGATTCCGACGCTGGAAAATGGCGGCGTGAGCGAAGACCTCAAGACCATCACATGGAAGCTGAAAGACGGGCTGATGTGGTCCGACGGCACCCCCGTCACCGCCAATGACGTCAAGTTCACCGCCGATTACTGCATGAACCCCGAAGGCGGCTGTGCGCAGCTTGCCAAGTTCGAAGGTGTCTCCTCGGTCGACGTGGTCGATGACCAGACAGTCAAAGTTACCTTCTCCGAGCCGATGCCGAACCCCTACGGCCCCTTCATGGGCGGCCAATCCCCGATCATTCAGGCGGCACAGTTTGCTGATTGTACCGGCGCCAAAGCGCCCGAGTGCACCGAGGCCAACTTCAACCCCATCGGCACCGGTCCCTTCACCGTCACCGAGTTCCGCCCGAACGACGTGATCACCATGGCCGCGAACGAGAATTACCGCGACCCGAGCAAGCCTGCCTTCGCCACGCTGACCTTCAAGGGCGGTGGTGACGCGACAGCGGCGGGCCGTGCCGTGATGGAAACGGGTGAGTTCGACTACGCCTGGAACCTGCAACTGGCCCCCGATGTCATCGCCAAGATGGCCGAAGGCGGCAAGGGCAAGCCCATGTCGGCATTCGGCACGCTGGTTGAGCGTCTTGAACTGAACATGACCGATGCCTCCCCCGATCTGCCGGAGGGTGAGCGCGCCACGGCCAAACACCCGCACCCGATCCTGAGCGATGAGAAAGTCCGCCGGGCGCTCTCCATGGCGATCGACCGCGAACTGCTGGTCGAGGTCGGCTACGGCCAAGCGGGCCGCGCCACCTGCAACATGGTGCCTGCGCCTGAGCTTTACGCCTCTGACAACACCGACTGTCTGACACAAGACATCGAAGGCGCCAAGGCGCTCTTGGACGAAGCGGGCTGGGTTGACAGCGATGGCGACGGTGTGCGCGAGAAGGATGGCGAGAAACTGTCCCTGCTCTACCAGACCTCGACCAACGCCGTGCGTCAGGATTTCCAAGCGCTGATCAAGGATTGGTGGAGCCAGATCGGTGTTGAAACCGAATTGCGCAACATCGACTCTTCGGTCTTCTTCGGTGGCGACCCCGGTTCGACCGACACGTTCCAGCGTTTCTATGCAGACGTTGAAATGTACGCCAACAACTTCGACGGCACCGACCCGCAAAGCTACCTTGCTCAGCGGACCTGCGCCAAGTTCCCCAGCCCTGAGACACAGTGGCAGGGCGAGAACATCAACCGCTTCTGCAACGAAGAGTATGATGCGATGGTGGCCGAACTGGGCCGCACCGGCGAGATGGAAAAGCGTGGCGAACTGGCCAAAAAGCTGAACGACATGCTGACCAAAGACAGCTACTCGATCCTGCCGCTGGTGGACCGTGGCCGCGTCTCGGCTGCTTCCAACACCCTTGGTGGCGTTGTGCTGAACACATGGGACTCCGAGCTGTGGAATGCCGCCGATTGGTACCGCATGGAAGAGTGATCTAGGACGGAGGCGCGGCAGGCCCGCGCCTCCCTTCAACGACCTTCGGGGGTGTGCGTCATCCGCGCGCCCCCGTCTCGCCCCCACCCCCTCACAGACTGACCTACAAAGGCGACGCCCATGTTGACCTTCACCATCCGACGACTTCTTTTGTCGATCCCGACGCTTTTGTTTATCAGCCTGGTGATTTTCCTGCTGCTGCAACTCGCCCCCGGCGACCCGATGGCCCAAGTGCCGCTGACGGTCCCGCCCGAGGTGAAAGAGAAGATGCGCGAGGCGCTCGGCCTCGGCCAGCCGATCTATATCCAATATTGGAAATGGCTCGTGCAGGTCTTTTGGATCGAGCCGCAGGTTTTCATCGACTATCTGACCAACCACTCCGCCCTGTTTAGCTGGCTGCCCGATACGGCGCTTTCCGAAGGCAAGCTGCGCGTGATCTCTTGGCAGACCCGTTCGCCGGTGATGGACATCGTGATCCAGCGCATGCCACAGACCCTTTGGGTCGTGGGGCTGGCCTATATCGTCGGCATCGTCATCGCGATCCCGATCGGCATCTACTCGGCCTACCGTCACTATTCGGTCTTCGATCAGGCCGGGACCTTCATCACCATGATCGGCTTTTCGATCCCGCCCTTCTTTACCGGTCCGCTGCTCATCGTAATCTTCTCGGTCTCTTTGGGCTGGCTGCCGTCGATCTATGACACGACCCATGTCGTGAACGATTGGGAGAGCTTCAAGGTGCAGTTCTTCCAAATGATCATGCCGGTGATGGTGCTGGCGCTGCAAACCACGGCGCAGATCAGCCGCTACATGCGTGGTGCCATGCTCGACAACCTCAACCAAGACTACGTGCGCACCGCCCGCGCCAAGGGGCTGAAGGAAAGCGTCGTGGTCATGGTGCATGTGCTGCGCAACTCGATGATCCCAGTGGTCACCGTTATCGCGCTTGGCATGCCCGCGATCTTTGGCGGCGCCATCATCACCGAGAACGTCTTTAAGGTGAACGGCATCGGCCAGCTGCTGCTGACCGCGCTGCGCGCCAACGACCTGCCGATGGTGATGACGCTGACCTTCATCTTCGCGGTGCTGATCGTGCTGTTCAACCTGATCGCAGATATCCTCTACGGCCTGCTTGACCCAAGGATCCGTTATGACTGAGCAACCCATTCCCGCAAGCCCGGTCGAAGCCGACCTCGAGTTCATGAAGGCCTTGCAAGACAAGGGCCCGCAAAAACCGCCGCGCAGCCAATGGCGCGATGTTTGGGACCAGTTCCGCAAGCACAAAGGCGCGCTTTTTGGCGGAGGTTTCCTGATCTTCATCACGCTGGCCGTGATCTTTGGCCCCTATCTGTGGGACATCGACGCCAAGAAGCTGGACATCCGTAACAAGAACTGGCGGCCGATCTATACCCTGCTGTGGGATGGCGATGCCAAGGCGGGCTGGGCCCATCCCTTCGGCACCGACCAGTTGGGCCGCGACATCCTTGCGCAGATGCTCTTTGGTGGGCGCGTGTCGATGGCCGTGGGCTGGATGGCAATGGCGCTGGCGCTGATCATCGGCACCGCCGTCGGCGTGCTCTCGGGTTTTTTCAAACGGATGGACTTCTGGCTGATGCGGTTCACCGACCTGATCCTCAGCCTGCCGATCCTGCCTCTGGTCCTGCTCGCCGTGACGCTCTTTGGCCAACCGCTGCGGGCGCAGTTCGGGCCGGAGGGTGGCATGTTCATCCTCATCGTCTCGGTCATCAGCCTGACCTCATGGATGCAGACGGCGCGGATTGTGCGCGGCGACATTCTGGCGCTGAAAGAGCGTGAATTCATCCTCGCCGCGCGCTCCATCGGCACCACCCCGGGCAAGATCATCCGCCGCCACCTGCTGCCCAACGTGATCTCGCCCATCATGGTCTCGGCGACCTTGGGCCTCGCCACGGCAATCATCACCGAAAGCGCGCTGAGCTTCCTTGGCGTCGGCTTCCCGTCGGACTTCCCCACATGGGGCAAGCAACTGGCCGATGCCGTGGACCGGATGCAAGAGTTCCCCGAGCGGGTGATGCTGCCCGGCATCGCCATCTCGCTGACCGTGCTGGCGGTGAACTACCTCGGCGACGGTCTGCGCGACGCGCTCGACCCGCGCATTCGCGGACGCTGAGCAAAATAAGAACCGACCGGCCCCTGCCCCCTGTGGCGGGGGCCGATTGTTTTACGCCCCTTGACGCAGGGTGAACAGCGTCGCCCTTTTTCCCATAAATAGGGAATTTAATTCACCCCTCTGGGGGTCGGCCCTGTGCGCTTTCACTTGATTGTGACCCGCACCCGCTCCAAATGGGAAATAATTCCGTTTTCGAGGGTTTTCGAGATGTTTGAGTCTTTCGGCTTTGAAGAGACGACAGCAAAAGAGGCGTCCGTTCTGTTGGCGGCCCTCATCGGGCTGGCGTTCGGCGTGCTGGCGCAGCGCACGCGGTTTTGCTTTCGCCGCAGCCTCGTGGGCGAAGACCGACGCCAAGCGCTTGGCATCTGGCTGACCGCACTGGCGCTGGCCGTGATCGGCACGCAGGCCGCCGTGGCCGCCGGATGGATCAGTTTTGACGCGCATCGCTTCATGGCCAGCGACGTTCCGCTTTTGGCGATTGCCGTGGGTGGGCTGCTCTTTGGCGCGGGCATGGTGCTGACACGCGGCTGCATCTCACGCCTTACGGTGCTGACAGGCGGCGGCAACCTGCGGGCGGCGCTGGTGGTGCTGGTTTTTGCCGTGGTGGCCCATGCGACGCTGAAAGGCGTCTTGGCACCGCTGCGCGTGGCGCTCGGCTCTGTCACCGCGAGTATGGGAGAGAACGTGAGCCTCGCCGCCCTGCCCGGCGGTGCGCTGCTCTGGGCCGGTGTGATCGCCGTGGCGGCGCTGGCCTATGCGCTGCGCTCGGGCAACCGTCTGGGGCAATTGGCGATGGCGGCGCTGATCGGTCTCTTGGTCCCCGCCGCATGGGTGGGCACCGGGTTCATTCTGCTTGATGAATTCGACCCAATCGCGATGGAAAGCCTCAGCTTCACCTCTCCCTCCGCCGATACGCTGTTCTGGACCATCGCCAGCAGTTCGATCCCCGCAGGCTTTGGCACTGGGCTATTGGGCGGCGTTTTTGTCGGTGCGCTGATCGCCAGCCTCTTCGCGCGGGAGTTCCGGTGGCAGAGCTTTGACGCCCCCCGCCAGACCGGGCGCTACCTGACCGGGGCCGCCATGATGGGCGTGGGCGGGGTGCTGGCCGGGGGCTGCACCTTGGGCGCGGGGCTCTCCGGCGTGCCGACGCTTTCAGTCGCAGCCATCGAGGCCATCGTGATGATCGCTCTGGGCGGCTTGGCCATGCAGGCGCTTCTCAACCGATCTTCCGCCGCAGACGGCGCAGCGTCCACCACACGCCAAGCACAACCGGCAGAGTGACGGCGGCGGTCAGCAGCCCTTTGCTGACCCCCAATGGCGCGGCGAGCGGGTAGAGCAGATAGCCCGCCAGCGACACCGCGTAATAGCTGATCGCCACGACAGACAGCCCCTCTACGGTGTGTTGCAGGCGCAGTTGCAGATCGGCGCGGCGGTCCATACTGGCAAGGATCGCTTGGTTCTGGGCCGAGCGTTCCACATCCACCCGCGTCCGCAGAAGATCCGCGGCCCGCAGTGCCCGCGCGGCGAGGGTCTGCAAGCGCGTCTCGGTTGATTTCACCGTGCGCATCGCGGGCGCATAGCGGCGCATCATGAACTCGCCAAAGCCCTGCCGCCCCAGAAAACGCGCCTCACGCAGGGCCGAGATACGTTCATAGACGATGGCCTCATAGGCCCCCGTGGCGGCGAAACGATAGGCGGTCTCTGCCGTCAGCGCCTCCAGTGCGACCGACACGTCCAAAAGCGCGTGCAGCGTTTCCTCAGCCGCCGTGCCCGCCCCGCTGCGCATCGCCCCCATGAGCGTCGATAGCTGTCCGTCCAGATCATTCAGCGCCCCGGCCATGTGGCGCGCCTGCATGAACCCCAGCATCGACATCGCCTTATAGGTCTCGATCTCGCAGAGCCGCTGCACGATCCGCCCAATCCGCCGCTGGCCGGTCGTCGCATCGGTGAAAAGCGCGAGGCGCAGATGGCCTGCGGGATCAATCCGAAAGTCGCTGGCCACCACCGCCGCCCCATCCAGCACCTCTGCCACGGCGAGGCTTTCGGGCACGAACCAGTCTTGCAAATGCGCGGCGATCTCATCATCAGCGTCCGGTTTCGGCAGCACCGCAAGCAGGGCCGAGGTGATCCGCTCCCCCTGCACCTCGGCCAGCCAATCCTCTGGAAAAGCGTCGAAATCCGTGGCGGCGAAGGGCAGGCTCCGGCCCGTAGGGGCGATAACCGTATAGGTGACGAACTCGGTATGCTGCTCCCATTTCAGGGTGAAGCGGCCCATCTCTCCGTAATAATGCGTGGCCGCCGCATCGGCGCGCGGGGCGCCGTAATGGGCCAGCAGCGCGTTCAACTCGGCCTGCGGCACGGCATCGGGCGCGGGTTTCACCGCCAGAAAGGCAACCCGAGAGGGCGCAGCAAGCTGCGGAAACGGGCGCGCGTGCATTTCGCCGGTAAGGGCAAGCCGCTGCGGGTGGTCTTTGATCGGGGCCATGACGGGGTCCGCTGTTGGGTGTATTCCACCGAGAATAGCGTCATTGCCGCTGATGAACAGTGGAAAATCACGCTTTTTCAAAGGGTTAATGCATACCGAGGTATACCGCACGCCAGAATGCAAACGCCCCACCGTTTCCGGCGGGGCGTTCATGGGATGGGCCGGGAGTTTTTCAAAAATTCCCGGCCGTTTTCTTCGAAAGAAAACGTTAGTCGATCAGCGGCAGCAGCTTGTCGAGGCTGGCCTTGGCGTCACCGTAGAACATGCGCGTATTCTCCTTAAAGAACAGCGGGTTCTCGATCCCCGAATAGCCCGTGCCCTGCCCGCGCTTGGAGACGATCACGGTCTTCGCCTTCCAGCATTCCAGCACCGGCATCCCGGCGATGGGGCTGTTCGGGTCGTCCTGTGCCGCGGGGTTCACGATGTCGTTGGAGCCGATGACAATGGCGACGTCGGTCTCGGGGAAGTCGTCGTTGATCTCCTCCATCTCCATCACGATGTCATAGGGCACCTTGGCCTCGGCCAGCAGCACGTTCATATGCCCGGGCAGACGGCCCGCCACCGGGTGGATGGCGAAACGCACGTTCTTGCCCTTGGCGCGCAGCTTCTTGACCAGATCGCTGACAGCACCTTGGGCCTGCGCCACCGCCATGCCGTAGCCGGGGATGATGATGACGCTGTCGGCTTCGTTAAGCGCCTGTGCGACACCATCGGCCTCAATCGCCACCTGCTCGCCCTCGACTTCCATCGCCGGGCCAGAGGTGCCGCCAAAGCCGCCCAGGATCACGCTGATGAACGAACGGTTCATCGCCTTGCACATGATGTAGCTGAGGATCGCACCCGAGGAGCCGACCAGCGCGCCGACCACGATCAACAGATCATTGCCCAGCGAGAAGCCGATCGCCGCCGCGGCCCAGCCGGAGTAGCTGTTCAGCATCGAGACAACCACCGGCATGTCCGCGCCGCCGATGCCCATGATCAGGTGATACCCGATGAAGAGCGCCGCCAGCGTCATGACAAACAGCGGCAGGAAGCCCCCGGTGTTGAAGTACCAGATCAGGCAGATCAGCGAGATCAGCGCGGCACCGGCATTGAGCAGGTGACCGCCCGGCAGTTTCGTCGCGGCAGAGCTGACACGGCCTGCGAGCTTGCCATAGGCGATGACAGAGCCGGTGAAGGTCACCGCACCGATGAAGACGCCGAGAAACAGCTCAACCCGCAGGATCGCAATCTCAACGCTGTCCTTCTTGGCCAGCAGCGCGGCAAAGCTTTCGGTCGCCTTGCGCGCGACATCGTCCATCGCCAGCACGTTGCCCAGTTCGATATGGGCGTTGTAGCCCACGAAGACGGCGGCGAGGCCCACGAGGCTGTGCATCGCCGCGACAAGCTCGGGCATCTGCGTCATCTGCACGCGGGTGGCCAGTTGGTAGCCGATGGCCCCGCCCGCGGCGATCAGGATCAGCGAGAGGAGCCACAGCCCCGCCCCCGGCCCGATCAGCGTGGCGATGACCGCCAGCGCCATGCCGGCGATGCCGTACCATACAGCGCGCTTCGCGCTTTCCTGCCCCGACAGACCGCCAAGCGACAGGATGAAGAGAACCGCTGCGACCACATAGGCCGCTGTCGTGAATCCGTATTCCATGATGCTCGCTCCTTCAGGATTTCTGGAACATGGCGAGCATGCGCCGTGTCACGAGGAAGCCGCCGAAAATGTTGATCCCACACATGAAGACCGACAGGGCAGCAAGAAGGATCACCAGCCAAGAGCCCGAGCCGATCTGCATCAGCGCGCCCAGAATGATGATCGAGGAGATCGCATTGGTCACCGCCATCAGCGGCGTGTGCAGGCTGTGCGCCACGCCCCAGATCACTTGGAAACCGACGAAGACCGCCAGAACGAAGACGATGAAGTGCTGCATGAAGCTGGCGGGGGCCACGAGGCCCACACCCAGCAGCAGTGCCGCACCCACGGCCAGCAGCGTGACCTGGTTCTTGGTCTGCTGCTTGAAGGCGGCCAGTTCCTCGGCGCGTTTCTCTTCCGCTGTCTTCTCCTTCGGCTTTTCCTTCTTCGGCGCCGCCGCGATGGCCGCGACCTTGGGCGGTGGCGGCGGGAAGGTCACTTCCTTCTCGTGGGTGATGGTGGCGCCGCGGATGACATCATCTTCCATGTCGTGGTTGATGACCCCGTCCTTCTCGGGCGTGAGGTCCGCCATCAGGTGACGGATGTTGGTGGCGTAAAGCGTCGAGGCCTGCGTCGCCATGCGCGAGGGGAAGTCGGTATAGCCGATGATGGTCACGCCATTCTCGGTGACGATCTTCTCGTCCATCTTGGTGAGCTTGCAGTTGCCGCCCTTCTCGGCGGCAAGGTCCACGATCACGGAGCCGGGCTTCATCGCCTGCACCATGTCCTCGGTCCAAAGCTCCGGCGCCTCGCGGTTGGGGATCAGCGCCGTGGTGATGACGATGTCCACATCGGGCGCCAACTCGCGGAACTTGGCCAGCTGCGCTTCGCGGAATTCGGGAGAAGAAACAGAGGCATAGCCGCCGGAGGCGGAGCCATCTTGCTGCTCTTCCTCAAAATCCAGATAGACGAATTCGGCACCCATCGATTCGACCTGTTCTGCCACTTCGGGGCGCACGTCGAAGGCCAGCGTAATCGCCCCCAGCGACGTCGATGTGCCGATGGCCGCAAGTCCGGCGACACCCGCACCGACGACCAGCACCTTGGCCGGGGGCACCTTGCCCGCCGCGGTGATCTGACCGGTGAAGAAGCGACCGAAGTTATTGCCTGCCTCGATCACCGCGCGGTAGCCCGCGATGTTCGCCATCGACGAAAGCGCGTCCATCTTCTGCGCACGGCTGATGCGCGGCACCATGTCCATCGCCATGACGGTCGCGCCCTTCTCGGCAGCGGCCTCCATCAGCTCGGTGTTGCCGGCGGGGTTGAACATGGAGATCAGCGTCTGGCCTGCGCGCAGGTGCTTCACCTCCTCCTCGGAGGGCGGGCGCACCTTGGCGACCACATCGGCGGCCTCGTAAAGCGCGGCGGCGGATTGCACCACCTCGACATCCGCGGCTTCATAGGCGGCATCGTCAAAGCCCGCAGCCGCCCCGGCGCCCGTCTCGATGACGCAGCTATGCCCGAGCTTTTGCAGTTGCAGCGCGCTTTCCGGGGTCATCGCGACCCGGTTCTCGCCCTCAAATATTTCTTTTGGTGTCCCGATCTTCAAACCAAGAGTCCCCCTTTGCTGGCCCGTCGCGCCGCTCTGGCGCAACTTTGTTAGTCAGAGCGATAGCGCGCGCGCAGCAATAGTACAAGCAAACCGCGGGGTGAAACGGTGCAAAATTGCTGCACCGCGACATCGGAAGAACGGTTTGCTGTTTTTGACGCAGAGATAGAACAGCCGTTCCACCCCGCACCAGTAGCATGGCCCGAGGGCCATGCCGAAGTGTCAAACGACGGCTAAGTCGCGATCAAAGACCGGGGATCAGACGCGCCAAACCGCGCTGGTCGAAAGTGGTGCCACGATCCGCGCCGAAGTTGATTTCGCCGCCCAGACCGACGAAGGGCTCGGACTCGCTGATGCTGCCCACGTCCACCTTGGCAGACCCGACTTCCAAGAACAGATTGGTGGTCGGGGAAACCTCACGATCGAGCCGCATGGCAAAACGCGACAGATCGTCGCCATCGCTGCCTAGCCGATCATAGGAGCCGCTGATGCCAAAACCTTCCGCCAGCGCATAACGCGCCTTGATACCGCCAAGCGTGCCGTCACCTGCATCGGTATCGACATGGGCCAGATAGCCTTCGAAGTCCCAATTCAGCATTTCATAGCCTGCTTCGAGACCCAAGATATCCGCATCTCCGCCCAAGGCTTCCTCCCGGGTGTAGAAGGCCCCGAAAGAGGTTGCTTCATCCCAATGGTAAATGCCGTGCAGGCCCAGCAAATGGCTGTCTTCATCGACAAAGTCGAAGTCGCTGTAACCGGCGTCGAACTGCAAGCTAAGGTTGCGGTTAAAGCCAAGCTCTACCGACCCATCAAGGCCAAGCCGGCTGAAATCGGTGTCGTCCGCGAATGCGGAATAGGAAAGGCCGACCGATCCACCCGTCACTTCGACCGCCTGCGCTGTGGTTGCCCCAAAAGCGAGGGCTGCGGAAAGGGCGAGAACTGAAAATTCTATGTGTTTCATTTTGCTGCTCCAATGGTTCTGGCAAGGCCCTGTCATCAGGTTACCCATCCGACCAGTGCGCTAAGGCGGCGAGCGCTGCAATAGTCAGGCGTAAGGCTTCCGCAAATGTGATCGGCGGGCGGCAAGATTTGGCCTATCGCCGTGCCAGCCGCCCCGCACATAACGCCCCGTCATCACAAGCTGCCTATTGTACTGCCGCCCCCTCCGCGCCACCCTGCCCGCAAATGGGAGGCTTTATGACACTGAAAGACAAACACGCATTCATCACCGGCGGCGGCACAGGCATCGGCCTTGCCATCGCGCAGGACTTGGCCGCCAAGGGCGCGAAGGTCACCATCACCGGGCGGCGGCAGGAGGTGCTCGACGCCGTGTCAGGCAATGGCATCAGCGGCATGGCGATGGACGTGCGCGACGAGGCGCAGGTCACCGAGACCATCGCCCGCGCGGTCGAGGCAAATGGCCCGGTGCAAATCTGCGTGGCCAATGCGGGCGTGGCCGAGGGCCGGTCACTGCATAAAACCGACCTCGATTTCTGGCGCGACATGATGGCGACCAATCTCGACGGGGCCTTTCTCACCATCCGCGAGAGCCTGAAATCCATGCGCCAGACCGATTGGGGCCGGGTCATCGCGGTCTCCTCCATGGCCGGGCTGCGCGGCCTGCCGGGGGCGGCCTGCTACTCGGCCTCGAAACACGGGATGATCGGGCTGATCCGCTCGCTCAGCGAAGATTACATGGGCCAACCCTTTACCTTCAACGCGCTCTGCCCCGGTTACGTCGATACCGAGATCATCGCGCGCAACACGCAGGCGATCTCCAAACGCGCCGGCCTGTCCGAGGAAAAGGCCCGCGATGTCATGGTCAACGCCAACCGCCACAAACGTCTGATCGCGCCCTCGGAAGTGGCTGCCGCGGCGGCATGGCTTGTCGGCGAAGGCTCCGAAAGCATCAACGGCCAGTCGATCGAGATCGCTGGCGGGCAAATGTAGTGCCGTTAAGGTTGCTTTAACCAAGCTGCGCCAAGCTCAGGGCCATGAGAGACAGCCCTTCATCACATTGCGCGAACAGCTATTTCTTTACCCTGCGCCTTGCGCGGCGCGATGATGATGCGCTGCTGCGGCATATCACGGCCCTGCGCCAAGCGATGCGTGAGACTTTGGCGCGCAAACCCTTCCGGATTGATGCCATCGCCATCTTGCCGGATGTGCTCCATACGGTCTGGACCCTGCCGCCGAACGATACCGATTACGGCAACCGGATCGGCATGTGGAAGGGGCGGTTTTCCCGCCATCTCCCCCCGGCCCCGCATCGCAGTCTGCGGCAGATCAAACGGGGCGAGAAAGGGATTTGGCAGCGGCGATTCTGGGAGCATCGGATCCGCGACCCCGCGGATTTCGAACGGCATTGCAGTTTGGTGCACCTCAGCCGCGTGCATGCAGGCTATTGTGACCGTCTTGAGGCTTGGCCTTACAGCTCCTATCGCCGCGCCTGCTCAGGTCCGGCAGCGCCTCAGGGCGCGAAAGCGGGGCCACTAGAGGAAGACGCGGTCTTGGATGATGATGTGACGCCGCTGAACCACGCGGCCCCTCCGGTTACGCCGTTGAGCGGGCTGCACAGTTAAAAGGCGTTGAGGCTAGGCATCCGTTGACGGCGCGATTGAGGTCGCCTTCGGGGGACCGACAGAACGACTGCGTCGCGATGCAGGCTGCCGCGCCCCGAGAAGCGCGGCGCGCGGTCATAGATAGTGGAACGCGCGCCCCCGGCGCCGCGTCTTACTGCGCGGCGGTCATCACCGGCATGGCCGATCCATCTGCCGCCCAAGCCCGCACCGCCGCGCCGAAATGTTCGAACAGCGGGCGCGAGACGGGGTCATTGGCCGCGTTCCACTCGGGATGCCACTGCACGGCGAGGGTAAAGCCCGGCGCGTCTTTGATATAGATCGCCTCGGGCGTGCCATCATCCGCGTGGCCGTCGATCACCACGCGCGGGCCGGGTTCCTTGATTCCCTGTCCGTGCAGCGTGTTGGTCAGCACTTTGGTCGCGCCCATCACACGGTGGAACACGCCGCCTTCGGTAAAGCTCACGTCATGGCGCAGTTCAAATTTCTCTTCGATGGTGCCATCGGGGGGCATCCGGTGGTTCATCCGCCCCGGCAGATCGCGAATCTCAGGATAAAGCGACCCACCCATGGCAACGTTCACTTCCTGAAACCCGCGGCAGAGGCCGAGGAAGGGTTGGCCCCGCGCCACACAGGCCCGCACCAGCGCCAGCGCCACCGCGTCGCGCGCGCGGTCGAAGGCACCATGTGCCTCCGTCTCAGGCTCACCATATTCTTCGGGATGCACATTGGGACGCCCGCCGGTCAGCAGGAAACCGTCGCAGACCTCCAGCAATTCCTCGACCGAGACAAAGCGCGGATCGCTCGGCACGATGAGCGGCAGACAGCCCGAAACCTCGGCAATCGCTTCGGTGTTCATCTGCCCGCCTGCGTGGACGGGGTATTGATCGTTCAGCAGGTAGGAATTGCCAATGATACCAACGACGGGTCGGGCCATGAGTTACCTCTTATTCACCATGGCCCGAACATAGGCGCTTCGCGCCGTGGTCTCAACCTCAGCTCTGCGCCTTCAACTCCAACCGGCGCGCGTGCAGCACTGGTTCGGTATAGCCCGAGGGCTGTTCGCGCCCCTTCAGCACCAGATCGCAGGCCGCCTGAAAGGCCAGCACGTCAAAGCCCGGCGCCATGGGGCGATAGCTGGGATCGTCGGCGTTTTGACGGTCCACCACGGCTGCCATTTTTTTAAGCGCGGCCTCGACTTCCTCGCGGCTGATGACGCCGTGATGCAGCCAATTCGCCAGCGCTTGGGCCGAGATGCGGCAAGTCGCGCGGTCTTCCATCAGGCCCACATCGTTGATGTCTGGCACTTTGGAGCAGCCGACGCCCTGATCAATCCAGCGGACGACATAGCCCAGAATGCCCTGCGCGTTATTCTCAATCTCGCGGGTGATTTCCTCGGTGCTGAGGTTGCGACCTTCCATCACCGGGATGGTCAGCAGCGCGTCGAGCGTGGCGCGCGCGCCGCCCTCTCTGATTTCTTCCTGCCGCGCCAAGACGTTAACCTTGTGATAATGTGTAGCGTGCAGGGTAGCCGCGGTGGGCGATGGCACCCATGCGCAATTGGCCCCGGATTGGGGATGGCCGATCTTGGCCTCCAGCATCTCGGCCATACGGTCGGGCATGGCCCACATGCCCTTGCCGATCTGCGCCCGGCCCTGCAAGCCGCAGGCAAGGCCGATATCGACGTTGCGATCCTCATAGGCGGCGATCCAAGCGCTGTTCTTCATCTCACCCTTGGGCACCATCGGACCGGCTTCCATACTGGTATGGATCTCGTCCCCCGTGCGGTCGAGGAAACCGGTATTGATAAAGGCCACACGGTGTTTGGCTGCACGGATACATTCCATGAGGTTGGCGCTGGTGCGGCGCTCTTCGTCCATGATGCCAAGCTTCACAGTATATTGCGGCAGGCCGAGCGTCTTTTCCACATGGGTGAAAATCTCATCGGCAAAGGCCACTTCCTCGGGCCCATGCATCTTGGGTTTCACCACATAGACGCTGCCGGTGACCGAGTTGCCGCCCGCGCGTTTGAGGTCATGAATGGCGATCAGCGTGGTCACCATGGCATCCATCAGCCCTTCGCCAATCTCGCGCCCCTCACGGTCGAGCACGGCGGGGTTGGTCATCAGATGGCCGACATTGCGCACCAGCATTAGCGAGCGGCCTTTCAACGTGATCTCACCTGAACCATCGGGCGCGGTATAGCGACGGTCCTCGGCCATGCGGCGGGTGACGGTCTGGCCGCCTTTTTCAAAGGTCTCGGCAAGGTCCCCTTTCATCAGCCCCAGCCAATTGCCATAGGCCAGCACCTTGTCTTCGGCATCCACCGCCGCGACGCTGTCTTCGCAATCCATGATGGTCGAAAGCGCGGATTCGATGATCACATCCGCAACGCTGGCGGGGTCGTCCTTGCCAATGGCATGCTCGGGGTCGATCTTGATCTCGATATGCAACCCGTTGTTGCGCAAGAGGACCGCGTCGGGCGCCTCCGCCGCGCCCCGGTAGCCCGCAAACTGCGCCGGATGGGCCAAGCCGCAGGGGGCCGCATCCTGCGCCATCACAGCTTCAAGGTGCCCGTCCACAACGCGATACCCCGCCAAATCTGCATGGCTGCCGGCCGAGAGCGGCACGGCGTCATCCAAAAAGGCTTTTGCCCGCGCCACCACCCGCGCGCCGCGCGCGGCGTCATAGCCCTTGCCCACCGGCAAATCACCCAGCGCATCGGTGCCATAGAATGCGTCATAAAGGCTGCCCCAGCGCGCATTGGCGGCGTTGAGCGCGAAGCGTGCGTTGGTGATCGGGACCACAAGCTGCGGCCCGGGCACCTGCGCGATTTCGGGGTCTACGTTTTGCGTCTCAATCTGGAACGCCGGCCCTTCGGGCAGAAGATAGCCAATCTCACGCAGGAAGGCGGTGTAGCTCTCCGCGTCATGGGGCTGGCCTGCGCGTGCGCGATGCCACTCATCAATCTTGGCCTGAATTTCGGCCCGTTTTTCAAGCAACGCACGGTTCTTCGGCCCAAGGTCATGCACAAGGTCCGACAGCCCCGCCCAGAAGACATCCGCGTCTACACCCGTGCCCGGCAGCGCCGATCCTTCGATGAAGCCGACCAGTGCGGGCTCTACCTGCAAACCGTTCTTGTCAATTCTACCCGTCATTCTCCGCCCTCTCCCGCGCTGGATACCTTTGTGAAAGGTCTAGCAGAAAGGCAAAGCGGCGCAAGCGCGGGCAGGCAGGCGCTAGTCGGCAACCGGCTCCGGGGTGGCGATCACCGGCTCGGCGTCCGCCGGGCCATCGACGGGCTGAACCTCACCTTCCGGCGAGGGGTCGGTGGCCTGCAACACCGCGTAGACGACGCCGGCGATCATCAAGAGCGCCCCTGCGATGATCGCGGTTTTGATACCGATCAAAGCAGGACGATGCCGTTTCTTCTGCGTTTCGGTATCGGTGTCGGGGGCGGACATGGATACACCTCATTGCTCGAAGTTGGGGCAGCTCGGCTTGCAGGCCGCCTTCTGGAGACATAACATTTCCCAGACCAATTACGTTCCCGCGACTGGAGGCCCAATGCGCGACGCCACCCCCCAAACGATCTATCTCAGTGACTACCAGCCCTTCGGCTTTCTGGTGGATGAGGTGGCCCTGACCTTTGACCTCGATCCTCATAAGACACGGGTCAAAAGCCGTATCGCCTTTCGCCCCAACCCGGCGGCGCAGGAGGCAGAGTTTTTCCTGCATGGCGAGCAACTCAAGCTCATCTCCGCGCAGATTGACGGCAAGCCGGTCACCCCGAAGGTGACGGAACGCGGTCTGACCTGCGATGCGCCCGACGGCCCCTTTATCTGGGAGGCCGAGGTTGAGATTGACCCCAAGGGCAACACCGCCCTCGAAGGGCTTTATATGTCGGGCGGCATGTATTGCACCCAATGCGAGGCAGAAGGCTTTCGCAAAATCACCTATTACCCCGACCGCCCCGATGTGATGAGCGTCTTCACCGTGACCATCAACGGCCCGTATCCCGTTCTGTTGTCCAACGGCAATCCAGTCGCGCAGGGGCAGAACCATGCCGAGTGGCATGACCCATGGCCCAAGCCTGCCTATCTTTTCGCGCTGGTGGCGGGCGATCTGGTCGCCCATTCCGACCGTTTCACCACCATGTCGGGCCGCGAGGTCGATCTGAACCTCTATGTCCGCCCCGGCGACGAGGGCAAATGCGCCTTCGGGATGGAGGCGCTCAAAGCCTCGATGAAGTGGGACGAAGAGGTTTACGGTCGTGAATACGACCTCGACATCTTCAACATCGTCGCGGTGGATGATTTCAACATGGGCGCGATGGAGAACAAGGGGCTCAATATCTTCAACTCCGCCGCCGTTCTCGCCTCCCCCGAAACCTCGACGGATGATAATTTCGAGCGGATCGAAGCGATCATTGCTCATGAGTATTTCCACAATTGGACCGGCAACCGCATCACCTGTCGCGATTGGTTTCAACTCTGTCTCAAGGAAGGGCTGACCGTCTACCGCGACGCGCAGTTCACCTCGGACATGCGCTCTCCGGCGGTGAAACGCATTGGCGATGTGATCGATTTGCGCGCACGTCAGTTCGCTGAGGATCAAGGCCCGTTGGCCCATCCGGTGCGGCCCGAAAGCTTTCAAGAGATCAACAACTTCTACACCGCCACCGTCTATGAGAAGGGCGCCGAGGTGATCGGCATGCTCAAGACCTTGGTGGGCGATGACGCCTATGCCAAAGCGCTGGACCTCTATTTTGAGCGTCACGACGGCGATGCGGCGACGATCGAAGATTGGCTGAAGGTCTTCGAAGACACCACGGGCCGCGATCTGACCCAGTTCAAACGCTGGTATTCGCAGGCGGGCACGCCGCGCCTCTCGGTGGTAGAGGCTTGGGATGCGGGCAAAGGCATCTTCACGCTGACCTTCACCCAGCACACCCCGCCCAGCACCGCCACGCCTGAGCCGGAACCGCAGGTTCTGCCCATCACCGTGGGGCTGATCGGCACGGATGGGGCCGAAGTGGCCCCCTCTCGCGTGTTGGAGCTGACCGAGGCCGAACAGAGCTTCACCTTCGACGGGTTGGATGCGCGCCCCGTGGCCTCGGTGCTGCGCGGTTTCTCCGCCCCGGTGGTGCTGGAGCAAGACCTCTCGAAAGAAGAGCGCCTGCTGCTGCTCGCCCATGACAGCGATCCCTTCAACCGGTGGGAGGCCGGGCGCACCTTGGCGCGGCAATCCTTGCTGGCCGTGATCACCGAAGGCAGCGCGCCGGATGACGCATGGCTCGAAGCCCTGCGGGCCGTGTTGGAGGATGAGACCCTTGAGCCTGCCTACCGCGCGTTGATGCTGGGGCTGCCCAGCCACGCTGATCTGGCCAGCACCCTGCATGACGCAGGCAAAACGCCGGATCCGGCGGCGATCCATCAGGCGGTGGATGCCACCCGGGATGCCATGGCCGAACGGTTTGCCGCACTGCTGGGTGATCTCTATGACCGCCACAGGGTCGACGCCCCCTATCAACCCAATGCGGCACAATCGGGCAAACGCGCCTTGACCAATGTAGCACTTGCCCTGCTGACCCGCGTTGAGGGACCAGCGCGCGCGCAAGCGCAGTTCGACGATGCCGACAATATGACCCAACAGCTCAGCGCCCTCGCCGCCTTGCTGCGCGCGGGCCAAGGCGACAAGGCGCTGGCTGCCTTCGAGGCGCAGTGGCGGGATGACCGTCTGGTGATGGACAAATGGTTCGGGCTGCAAGTCAGCCAAGCCGCGCCGGAAGAGGCGGCCGAAGTGGCGCGCAGGCTTACCGAGCATGCCGATTTCAATTGGAAGAACCCCAACCGCTTCCGCGCGGTCTTTGGCAGCCTTGCCATGCATCACGCAGGGTTCCACCATGAGAGCGGCAAGGGCTACGCCCTGCTGGCCGACTGGCTAATCAAGCTTGACCCGGTCAACCCGCAGACCACGGCGCGGATGTGCTCGGCCTTCCAGACATGGCGGCGCTATGACATGGCGCGGCAAGAGATGATTGAGAAGCAGCTCGACCGCATCCTCGCCAGCCCCGACCTCAGCCGGGACACGTCGGAGATGCTCAGCCGCATTCGCGGTGCCTAACGCGGCAACCCAGACCGAGGGCATGGCGGCCTATACCTATCACCGCCATGCCCGCAGTTGGACGACCCTGCTCCTGTCACCTGTGATCTGGGCGACCCTCGGGGCAGCGTGGCTCTGGCTCGACGCCTCGAGCTGGATCGTCGGACTATTGGGGCTCTTTACCCTGCCCGCGCTATGGGAGGTTTTTAGCAATCCGGCCAGCGGCTTGACGCTCGATCAGAACAGCCTGTCGTGGTTCACCGGCAAACGGGACGCGAAAATCGCGCTGGCGCAGATCGACCGCGTTCGGCTTGATACGCGGCTGGATATGTCCGTGCGCGCGACGGTCATTCTCCGCACGGGCCGCAAGATCAAACTGCCCTTCGAGGCCACGCCACCGCACCGCTCGCTAGAGGCCGCACTTCAAGCGCGCGGTGTCGCGACAGAGAGGCACCACTTCACGCTGATCCAGTAATCTACGGACGGCTGCGGGGTCGAGCCGCGTTCAACGGTTTGCAATAGGACTGCCGCCGGAGCCAGCGAGACATATCCGCCCGTTTGGACGCGCTGCGCATCGGCCCCCAATCGGCCCCGACGCCGCGCCGCCCGTTTCCGGCGATCACCCCGTCGCGCGGCACGGTCGTCGCCATGATCCGCACAGCACAACTCAGGTTCGCGGCGCCGTTCTTGAGCGCATCACCGCTGCCGACATTGCATTTGTAGCCCCGCGCGGTGCCCGGCAGGATTTGCAACAACCCATACCAGCGGCCACCCCCGCCCACGGCCCAAGACCGATAGGTGCTCTCATGTTTGGCCAGCGCCGACATGAAGCCGACCCAAAAGGCGCGGCGCTGGCTGTCGGATGCCGTGGGATAGGCCGGGCACCACTCCGCCACATCACCGGGCACCATATCCACCAAGGGCTTGCCATGGGATTTCAGCGCCGAGATCGCCGCGCGGGTCCAAAGCGAATGCCCCCGCATATGCTGCCAGCGCGTACGCGGCAGATTGCCCGGACGCGCGGGCGGGCGCAGCGTTGTGGTAAAGGGCGCGGTTTCAAGTGCGGGCGGTTCGTCCTCGGCCTCGACCTCATCAGGGAAGGACAAAGACGTGGCGGCGGTCTGCACTACGTTATCCACCTCTACCACCGGGGCGGGCTGTTTGGGCAATTCGGCCCAAATCATGGTGGGGCCGGCGCAGAGCAATAGGGCGATCATGGCAGTTTTCATGCCGCGCATAAGACCGCCCCGAAACGCGCTTGGCAAGCGCAGCAGGGGCGCGGGATCGGCAGATTTCCTCTGATCGGGAAACAGCGCCCGCCGCGCCGCCGGATTGTCGCGAAGGATTGCCCCCGCCTGCCCGACTGCGCTGCAGAATTTTCCCGAAAGCTCCGCACGCCGGACACGGTTCCGCCCCATTGCCCGGTCAAACCTAAATCATCGACAAACAGCAGGCAGGACCGGCCCCAGATGAAGAAACTCTCGCATATGATCCCGTCCGCCTTGCAAGGGTTCTTTGCCAAGCCCGCACCGCAAGCGCCCGAGTTCGAGCCGCTGGAAATGCCGCTCCTGCGCCGCCGTGCACCGCGCGACGCACTGCTGCGCATTTCCTGCCCCGACCCCACCGCCGAAGAGATGCAGCGCGACCGTCACCAGTACCGCGCGCAATGGCTGGTGCGCCAAGAACGTTGGGAGGAGATGGCAAAGCTTTTGCAAGAAGCCGACGAGAACCGCGAGATGACACCGGGTGCCATGCCGGTGGCCGAGCTGATGGCCTTTGGCGCGCGGGCGGATGTGATTCTCGCCGCGGAACACGCGCTTTACGACGGCAAACCGGCGAGTGACGCGCCCCTGATGGCAGGGATCGAAGCGCTGGAACATGTGCTGGCCGATCACGCCGGGAGCGCCATGATCGCCGCCATCGTGGCGCAGGCGCATATGGACATCGGCTGGGCATGGCGCGGCACGGGTTGGGACAGCGACGTGCCGGCCCGCAACCATGCGGCCTTCGCCGCGCATTTTGAACGCGCGGAGCAAATCCTCGCACCATTCGACAAGGACATGGCTGCCTCGCCCCTGCTCGCGGCGACGCACTGTGCCCTGCTTGGGGGAACCGGCGGTGACGCCCGCGCCGTGGCGGACCGCTACGCCCGGCTCATCGACCTGAACCCCGCAAACCCGCGCCCCATGCGGGCCATGGGCAACCACCTTCTGCCAAGGTGGCATGGCTCATATGACCAACTCGAACTCGAAGCCCGTCGCACTGCCGCGCGGACCGAAGAGACTTGGGGCGCGGGCGGCTACACATGGGTGCAATTCGACGCGATCAGCTGCGATGCGCAGGCCTGTGCCAATCTTGATGTGCCGTTTTTCATCGAAGGGCTGCGCGATATCCTCGCCCGCCGCCCAGATCCGCATACCGCCAACCTGCTGGCAGCCTATTGCGCCAATACCATCGGACAGACCGCCCCTTCGGCGGATGCCGCCGGAGCCGTGCGCGCCGAGATTGCCGATTGCGCGCGCTGGATCGTGCGCGATCACATGACGGAATTGCACCCGATGCTCTGGGCCCACGCCGCACGCGGCTTTGACAACAACCTGCGCGTCCGCTCCGCCCGGCGTTTTGCTGCTTCGGGGCGGGATGAAGCCATGCGCATCATCACCGACCTGTTCCAACGCGAGATCGAAGCAGGCAAGCGGGTCATTTTTACCGAAGGCCGCCGCCAGATTGCTATGCCGGGCTAAGCCTGCCTCTTGAAGCGCGTGGTGCGCTCCAGTATGACCGGCCAAGTTCCAATTGACCGAAGGCGGCCGCGATGCTTGATCTGAGTTACGACACCCCGAAACCGCGCGTGATTGCCGGTGCCAAACATGACTGGGAACTAGTCATCGGGATGGAGGTCCACGCGCAGGTCGCGTCGAACGCCAAGCTCTTCTCGGGCGCCTCGACCAAATTCGGCGCCGAGCCCAACAGCAACGTGGCCTTCGTTGATGCCGCGATGCCCGGGATGCTGCCGGTGATCAACGAATATTGCGTCGAACAGGCGGTGCGCACGGGGCTGGGCCTCAAGGCCGAGATTAACCTGAAATCCGCCTTCGACCGCAAGAACTACTTCTACCCCGACCTGCCGCAGGGCTACCAGATTAGCCAGCTCTACGAGCCCATCGTGGGCGAAGGCGAAGTTCTGGTGGAACTGGGCGACGGCACCGCGCGGCTGGTGCGGATCGAGCGCATCCACATGGAACAGGACGCGGGCAAGTCGATCCACGACATGGACCCGAACATGTCCTTCGTCGACCTGAACCGCACCGGCGTCTGCCTGATGGAGATCGTCTCCCGCCCCGACATTCGCGGGCCGGAGGAGGCCGCCGCCTATCTCGCCAAACTGCGCCAGATCATGCGCTACCTTGGCACCTGCAACGGCGACATGCAGTCCGGCGCGATGCGCGCGGACGTCAACGTCTCGGTCTGCCGTGTGGGTCAGTATGAGAAGTATCAGGAAACGCAGGACTTCTCGCATCTCGGCACCCGCTGCGAGATCAAGAACATGAACTCCATGCGCTTTATCCAGCAGGCCATCGAAGTCGAAGCCAAACGCCAGATCGCGATTGTCGAAGCCGGTGGCGAGGTTGTGCAAGAAACCCGCCTCTTCGACCCCGACAAGCAGGAAACACGCTCCATGCGCTCTAAGGAAGAGGCGCATGACTACCGCTATTTCCCGGACCCCGACTTGCTGCCGCTAGAGATCGAACAGGCATGGGTAGACGACATCAAAGCCAATCTGCCCGAACTGCCGGACGAAAAGAAATCCCGTTTCATCAATGACTTCGGTCTGTCGGACTACGACGCCTCCGTGCTGACCGCCGATCTCGACAGCGCGGATTTCTTTGAGAAAGCTGTTTTAGCCGGAGTTCCTGAAGACGCAAAAAGTTCAATTCCATCGAATGCCATAGGTGTAGCGACCACCCTTAGTTCAAAACCATCAATTTCGGCATCAGAACTCGTTAAGAGAGGAAAAGCTGCGGCGAACTGGGTCATCAACGAACTCTTCGGCCGCCTCAAGAAAGACGACAAGGGCATCACCGAAAGCCCGGTTACCCCGGCGCAATTGGGCAGCATCGTCGATCTGATCGCCTCGGATGCGATTTCCGGCAAGATCGCCAAGGAAGTCTTTGAAATCGCCTATACAACCGGGCGCGAGCCGGAAGAGATCGTGGAGACTGAGGGCCTCAAGCAGGTCACCGACACCGGCGCGATTGAAACGGCGGTGGATGAGATCATCGCTGCCAACCCCGCGCAGGTCGAAAAGGCCCAGCAGAACCCGAAACTCGCGGGCTGGTTCGTCGGTCAAGTGATGAAAGCCACGGGCGGCAAGGCCAACCCCAAGGCCGTCAACGAAATCGTGTCGCGCAAGCTCGCCCAGCAATGAGCGACACCCCGGCCCCCTTCTGTTCGGGCGAGATGACGGTTCTCCCCGAATGGATCGATTTCAACGGCCATTTGAACATGGCCTATTACAACGTCCTGTTCGATCAGGGCGTTGACCAAGCCTATGGCGAAATCGGTCTGGGGCCGGAGTATCAACGCACGGGTTGCACCACCTATGTGGCTGAATTCCACGTCTGCTACCTGCGCGAACTGCATAAGGGTGACCGCGTCTATACCACCTTCCAATTGCTCGACCATGACGAGAAGCGATTTCACAGCTTTCAGGAACTATGGCACATCGACGGCTGGCTTGCCGCCACCGCCGAGGGGCTGACGCTGCATGTGGACCAGTCCGGCCCGCGTGTGGCCCCCATGCCGGACCATATCCTGACCCGTCTTGACGCGATGCGCCGCAGCCATGCCAAACTGCCCAAACCGGCGCAGGCCGGTCGCAGCATCGGCATCCGCCGCAAATCCGCCTGAAACTCACCTGACGCGGCTCATGTCGCCAACCCAGCCGAGGCCCCTATGCGCTACGAATACAAGATCCTTCCCGCCCCCAGCAAAGGGCAGAAAGCCAAAGGTCTGAAAGCCCCCGAAGCGCGTTTCGCCAAAACCTTGGAAGAATGCCTGAACGAACAGGCCGCCGAGGGCTGGGAATACCAGCGGGCAGAGACTTTGCCTTCGCAAGAGCGCTCGGGCCTGACCTCGACCACCACGGAATGGCGCAATGTGCTGGTGTTCCGCCGCTTGGCGACCGCAGCGGGCCAGCAGGAGGATAGCGATCTGCTGCCGCCCGCCACTGCTGCCGCAACGCCCGCCTTGGCCGCCACGATCGAAGGCGAAGACACCGCGCTTCAGGCCGATGCGCCCGCCTCTATCACGCCCGAGGATGACGCGCCTGCGAAAGAGGAACCCGCCAAAGCGGCGACGCCGCCTGCGTTTCTGTCCGGCCCCTCAGCGGATGAAGATTCGCCGCAAGGCAGCGACGAAGACGACGATAAGACAAAGCCCTAAAGCGGCGCTTATTCGTCCAGGTCAAGCGCCAGCGCGTGAATGCGCCCCATCAGGTTCGGCCCCAACGCGCTGTGCACCGCCCGGTGCCGCGCCAGCCGGTTCTGGCCCTTGAAACGCTCTGACCGGATGCGCACGTTAAAGTGGCTTTCGCCCCCCTCCTGAAATCCGGCATGACCGCGATGGCTTTCGCTGTCATCCACCACTTCCAGTTCACGCGGCGCAAAAGCGGCTTCCAGCCGATCCGAAATCTCTTGTGTTGTGGACATGTTTTTACCCCCGGCCCCCTTCAATCCTGCGACGCAGGGTATATGGTGACCGGCCTGAGTCGGAAAGGTCTATCCACATGCCAAAACCTGATCCCTTCGGATTCGACATGTCCGTGTCGTCCTCCAAAAAGAAAAACCCCCGCGGCCGCCGCGGCATGTCCGGTGCGTCGGAAACCTCGACCCGGATTTGCGACCACGAAGGCTGCGACGAGCCGGGCAAGTTCCGCGCGCCCAAAGCGCCCGATGTGCTGGATGACTACTTCTGGTTCTGCCAGAAACACGTGCGCGAATATAACGCGAAGTGGAGCTTCTTTGACGGCACCACCGAGGCCGAGATGAACGCGCAGATGTCCAAGGACAAGGTCTGGGAGCGCACCACCAAACCACTGGGCGACCCCGAGCAGCGCGCATGGGCCCGTCTTGGCATCGAAGACCCGCATCAGGTCTTGGGCAAGAACGCGACCCAAAACCCCGGCAAGGGCCAGCAAGCGGGCCGCCGCCTGCCCCCGACCGAGCGCCGCGCGATCGAGATTCTCGAGGCCAAGGACACTTGGACAAAGCCCGAGGTCCGCAAAGCCTACAAAGCGCTAATCAAGGTGCTGCACCCCGATATGAACGGCGGCGACCGCAGTCAGGAAGAGCAGTTGCAACTGGTCGTCTGGGCATGGGACCAGATCAAGGGCAGCCGCAACTTCAAGGACTGATCCCGCGACCGGACCAACGGCCGGTTGCGGATAATGCCAGTTGCCCCCTTCCCCTTGCGGATATGCACGATATGTTGCACCAGATACGCGCGCGGCCCCGACCGCGCGCCTAAGGAAAAGGATGACGAGCGATGGCCGACGGTGCACTGGAACATGACATGAAACCCACCGAAGAGGTCTCGGTGCGCGATGTCTTTGGCATCGACACCGATATGGTCGTCAAGGGCTTCCCGCAGCGCACCAGCCGCGTGCCGGACATCGACAGCACCTATAAGTTCGACCCTGACACCACGCTGGCGATCCTCGCAGGCTTTAGCCACAACCGCCGCGTCATGATCCAAGGCTACCACGGCACGGGCAAATCGACCCATATCGAACAGGTCGCCGCCCTGCTGAACTGGCCCACCGTGCGCGTCAACCTCGACAGCCACATCAGCCGGATCGACCTGATCGGCAAAGACGCCATCAAACTGCGCGATGGCAAACAGGTCACTGAATTCCACGAAGGCATCCTGCCTTGGGCGCTGCGCAACCCGACCGCGATTGTCTTTGACGAATACGACGCGGGCCGCGCCGATGTGATGTTCGTGATCCAGCGCGTGCTGGAGCATGACGGCAAGCTCACGCTGATGGATCAGAACGAGATCATCACCCCGCACCCCTATTTCCGCCTCTTCGCCACCGCGAACACCGTGGGCTTGGGCGACACCACCGGCCTTTACCACGGCACCCAGCAGATCAACCAAGCGCAGATGGACCGTTGGAGCCTTGTCGCCACGCTGAATTACCTCAGCATCGACGCCGAGACCGCGATCGTGCTGGCCAAGAACCCGCATTACAACACCGAAAAGGGCCGCAAGACCCTCAAGCAGATGGTCACCGTGGCAGACCTCACGCGGACCGCCTTCATGAACGGCGAGCTCTCGACCGTGATGAGCCCGCGCACCGTGATCGCATGGGCGCAGAACGCCGAGATCTTCCGCAATGTGGGCTATGCCTTCCGGCTGTCCTTCCTCAACAAGTGCGACGAGCTTGAGCGCCAGACCGTGGCCGAATTCTATCAGCGTTTGTTCGATGAGGAACTGCCCGAAAGCGCGGCCAGCCTGAGTTTGGGCTAAGCCGCCCCGGCGGGTTCGCCCGCCGCCCTGCAGGACGCGTTTCGGCACGCAAAGGCGCCCTGCCCTTCCCAGACGCGCGCCTGCCTGACAGACAAGGGGACCGGCATGAGTAAACAAAGCGATAACCCCGCTGACGCGTTCAAAAAGGCGCTGGCCGAGGCGACCAAGGTCATGGCCGATGACGCCGAGCTGACGGTCAGCTACTCGGTCGACCCCTCGGGGCTTTCGGGCGACGCGATGCGCCTGCCGCAAGTGAGCCGCCGGATGACCCGCGAAGAGGTGCTGCTGGCGCGCGGCACAGCCGATGCGCTGGCGCTGAACCGCCGCTACCACGATGCCGCGACCCACGCCCGTTATGCGCCCCAAGGCGACATGGCGCGCGAGCTTTACGAGGCGATGGAGACCGCACGCTGCGAGGCCATGGGCGCGCGCGACATGCCCGGCACCGCCGGCAACATCGACGTCAAGATCAAGCATGAAGCCCTGCGCCGCGGCTACGATCAGGCCAAACAGGCCAGCGACGTGCCGCTCTCGGTCGCGGCGGGCTATATGGTGCGGCATCTGGCCACCGGGCGGGATCTGCCCGCAGGGGCCGAGAACGCCATGGAACTCTGGCGCGGCTTTATCGAAGATCAGGCGGGCGGCACGCTCGAAGGGATCGACGGCAGCCTTGCCGATCAGGCGGATTTCGCGCGGCTGGCCCGCAAGATGATCTCGGACCTCGGCTATGGCGATCAGTTGGGCGACGATCCCGACAGCCAAGACGAGGATCAAGAGGATCAGGCCGAAGAGGGCACCGAAGAGGAGCAGGATCCCGACAGCACCGGCCAAGACGATCAGGACGAGGAAGAGGCCGAAGGCACCCCCGAAAACAGCCAAGAGCAACAGCAGGACGAAAGTCAGGCGCAGGTCTCGATGGATGACGAGGCCGATCAGGAGCTAGGCGACGAGGCGGAGATGCCCGAGGGCGACGCGCCGATGGACCCGCCGCCGCCGCCGCCCGTCTCGGACGCCGACCCGGAATACCGTGTCTATCAGGGCGAGCATGACGAGGTGATCGGGGCCGAGGAACTGGCCGAGCCGATCGAATTGGAACGCCTGCGCGCTTATTTGGATCAGCAGCTAGAGCCGCTGAAAGGCGCTGTGGGCCGTCTGGCGAATAAGTTGCAGCGCCGCTTGCAAGCGCAGCAAAACCGCTCGTGGGAATTCGACCTCGAAGAGGGCACGTTGGACGCGGGCCGTCTGGCGCGGGTGGTGGCCAACCCAACCACGCCGCTCAGCTTCAAGATCGAAAAGGACACCGAGTTCCGCGACACCGTGGTGACGCTGCTCTTGGACAACTCCGGCTCCATGCGGGGCCGCCCGATCTCCATCGCCGCGATCTGCGCCGACGTGCTCGCCCGCACGCTGGAGCGCTGCAACGTCAAGGTCGAGATCCTCGGCTTTACCACCCGCGCCTGGAAGGGCGGACAGGCCCGCGAGGCGTGGCTTAACGATGGCCGCCCCGCGCAGCCCGGTCGGCTGAACGATCTGCGCCACATCATCTACAAAAGCGCCGCCGCCCCGTGGCGCCGGACGCGCGACCACTTGGGTCTGATGATGAAAGAGGGTCTGCTGAAAGAGAATATCGACGGTGAGGCGCTGGAATGGGCCCACCGGCGGATGCTGGCCCGGCATGAGGCGCGCAAGATCCTCATGGTAATTTCCGACGGCGCGCCGGTGGATGACAGCACCCTGTCGGTAAACCCGGCCAACTATCTGGAAAAACACCTGCGCGACGTGATCGCCATGGTCGAGAAACGCCGCGCGGTCGAGCTTTTGGCGATCGGGATTGGCCATGATGTCACGCGTTATTACGACCGCGCCGTCACGATCACAGATGTGGATCAGCTTGCCGGGGCGATGACGGAACAGCTTGCAGCGCTGTTTGACAGCGATCCGCGGAAACGGGCGCGTGTCATGGGCATGCGCCGCGTGGGCTGAACCGTCGGATCGGTATTTGAAAAAGGATGAAGGAGGGGCCGCGTGTTCCAGAGTTTCGAGGTCACCGCGCGTCCGGAACAGGGTCCCCCGCGTTTGGCGGCGCTGCGGGCGGAGTTGCAGGCGGCGGGCTTGGACGGGTTTCTCGTGCCGCGCGCCGATGCGCATCAGGGTGAGTATGTTGCCCCGCGGGATGATCGGCTGGCTTGGCTGACGGGGTTCACCGGCTCTGCCGGGTTCTGTGCGGCGCTGCGCGATGTGGCGGGGGTTTTCATCGACGGGCGCTATCGGACGCAGGTCAAAGCGCAGGTTGCGGATGTCTTTACCCCGGTGCCTTGGCCCGAGGTGTCTTTGGCCGATTGGCTGAAGGATCAATTGCCCGAGGGCGGTGTGGTTGGTTTCGATCCGATGTTGCATACGCCCGCGCAGATGGATCTTTTGTTCGAGGCCTTGGCAGGGTCCGGCATCGAGATGCGGCGCGTCTCGAATATGGTCGACCGTATTTGGGAAGACCAGCCCGATGCCCCGATAGGCAAGGTGGCGGCGCATCCTGAGCGTTTTGCAGGGGAAAGCCATGAGGCCAAGCGCCGGCGTTTGGCCGCGGATTTGCGCGCGGCGGGGCAGAAGGCGGCATTGATAACCCTGCCCGACAGCCACAATTGGTTGCTGAACATTCGCGGGCAGGACATTCCGCGCAACCCGGTGGCCCATGGTTTTGCCGTATTGCATGACGATGCGCGGGTCGATCTGTTCATGGCGGCTGAGAAGCTTGTGAATGTGGAGGACCATCTGGGGCCAGAGGTGGTACAGCGGGATCCTGAGGGGTTGCCCGATTACCTGCGCGCGCTGGAAGGGCCGGTGCGGCTTGATCGGCAGTCGGCACCGTTGTTGTTCGCGGATTTGCTGGGGGATCGGGCGCAGGCTGGTGAAGACCCCTGCGCCTTGCCCAAAGCCTGCAAGAATGACGCCGAGATTGCAGGGGCGGCTGAGGCGCATTTGCGCGATGGTGCCGCGATGGTCGAACTGCTCACCTGGCTGGATGCGCAGGCGCCCGGCACGGTCACCGAGACGCAGGTGGTGCAGCAGTTGGAAGCTCTGCGCCGCCGCGACCCTGCGCTGCGCGACATCAGTTTCGAGACGATCTCGGGCACCGGGCCGAATGGGGCGATCATCCATTACCGGGTGAATGAAGAGACCGATACTGTTTTGCAGGAGGGGCATCTTTTGGTGCTCGACAGCGGCGGTCAGTATCTGGACGGCACCACCGATATCACCCGCACCATCGCCATCGGCGGCCCCGATCCGGAGGCGCGCGCGGCCTTCACGCGGGTGCTTTCGGGGATGATCGCCATGAGCCGTTTGCGCTGGCCGCGCGGGCTCGCGGGGCGGGATATCGAGATGCTGGGCCGTTTGCCGCTTTGGATGGCGGGGCAGGATTTCGATCACGGTTTGGGCCATGGGGTGGGCGCCTATCTGTCGGTCCATGAGGGGCCGCAGCGGCTGAGCCGGATGAGCCATGTGCCGTTGCAACCGGGTATGATCCTTAGCAATGAGCCGGGCTATTACCGCGAGGGGGCCTTTGGCATTCGGATCGAGAACCTGTTGGTGGTGCAAGAGGCCCCCGCCCTGCCCGGCGGTGATGCGCATCGCAAGATGCTTGATTGGCGCACGCTGACGCTGGTGCCGATTGATCGGCGTTTGATTGATGTGGCGGCGCTCAGCCCCGAGGCGCGGGACTGGCTGAACGCCTATCACCGCGACGTGGCGGAAAAGATCGGGCCGCGGGTATCACCTGTTACAAAACTGTGGTTGGATGCGGCAACGGCGCCCCTGTGAGCGTCCGATTTAAGTAAAGGGGGGTACGGCATGGCCGACCATATCAAGATTACTCCGGCTGAGGGCACATGGGTTGTTCGCGCTGGCGGAGCCGTATTGGGCGAGTCCACGGGCGCGCTGGAACTGCGCGAGGGGGACTATCCGCCGGTGATCTATTTCCCGCGTGGCGACATCGCCATGGCTTTCCTTGATGGCACCGATAAGACCAGCCATTGCCCGCATAAGGGCGATGCGACCTATTTCTCGGTGGTGACCAAGAGCCGGACCTTGCAAGACGCCGTCTGGTCTTATGAAAATCCGAAAGCCGATGTGTCCGAGATTAAGGGCTATTTGGCTTTCAACCCGATGGAAGAGATCGCCATCGAACGGATCTGAGCGCGGCTCAGGAATGCTCCTCTGCCGCCGTGGCGGCGAGGGCGCGGTTATAGGCTTTCAGCGCATCGACATGGAACAGCGCGCCCAGCAGTTCGGGCGGCGCATCCGCGCTGAGGGTGACCACCGGTATGAAATTGGAATGGGTCTGGTCGAACAGCGGCAAAGCGGCCTCTAGCGTGGCGCTGCCGTCGATATAGGTGCCCTTGTCGATCAAATCCCAACAGGCGTCTTCCGCCGCCGCGTCTTCATCATCCGGGCGGCGCATGATACGGCCCACCATGAACATCGAGAGCAGATAGGCCTGCGGACCTGCGGCCAGATGGATGCCGCGCCGCTCCATCTGGGTGAGGAAGAAGGACCGGTCGACCAGCCGGGAGGCCAGCGCGGTCGACATGCTAACGGCGACCATCACCGCGAGACCGGTCTGCCAATCGCCGGTCATCTCGAAAACGATGAGCGTGGTCGAGATCGGCGCGCCCAGCACGGCGGCGGCCACCGCGCCCATCCCCGCCAGCGCATAGAGCGAGGAGGAGCCGGAGATCTCAGGGAAGACACCGGTGGCGATGATCCCAAAGCCAAGCCCGGTCAAGGCGCCGAGCATCAGCGAGGGCGAGAACACCCCGCCGCCCATGCGCCCGCCTAGCGTGATCGCCACGGCGGCGACCTTGAGCACGGCAAAGATGATCGCCTCATGCAGCACCAGCTCGCCCACCAGCGCGCGAGAGGTCGTCTCATAGCCCACGCCGATGATATGCGGGAACCAGAGCGCGATGACGCCAAGGATCGCCCCCGCCACCGCCGGGCGCAACCAACGGGCAAGACCGGTGCGCGCTTGCAGGTAGTTGCCGAAATCCTCGGCCCAGAAGATCGCGCGCATCAGCACGACCGACACCAGACCGCAGGTCAGCCCCAAAAGCAGGAAGGCGGGCAATTCGACGTAGAATTGCACGTCGCCAAGGCCCGGTAGGACGAACTCTGTCAGCCCACCGAACTCCAGCCGGTTGATCACCGTGCCTGCTGCGGAGGCGATGACGATGGGGGCGAAGGCGTGGACTGCAAAGTGGCGCAGCACCACTTCGAGGGCGAAAAGCGCGCCAGCGATGGGGGCGTTGAAGCTGGCCGAGACCGCCGCCGCCACGGCGCAGCCCAACAGATCCCGCCCGGTGATCCCATCGGCCTTGATAAAGCGGCTGACCTTGGTCGAGATCACGGCGGCGAGATGCACCACCGGCCCTTCGCGGCCCGAGGAGCCGCCTGTCGACAGGGTGATGAGCGAAGCCATCGCCGAGGCCACCCCGGCGCGCGTCTCGACCCGTCCGTCGTGCATGGCGGCGCCGAGGATCACATCGCCCACGCTGCGCGCGCGCCCGTCGCGAGTGAAACGGTGCAGGATCAACCCCACAAGCAACCCGCCCAAGGTCGGAATCAGCACCACCCAATACCACGGCAGCCCGGCAAGGAAGCTGTGCAGGAATTGCACATCGTCCGTACCGTAAAGCGTGGCCTGCAACCAGTTGATCCCCTTGCGAAAGAACAGGGCGGCAAAGCCCGCGGCGATGCCCACCAGCAGCGCGATAAACCAGAATGTCACCTTCCCCGGTCCGCGGGTGCGCAGCACCGTCCAGCCCTGTTTGCAGCCGCCAAGCGCCTGCTGAAGTTGTTGGGAAAAGAAAGCGTTATCTTGCGAAGGCATGGGACTAAGACCAGTTGAACCCTTTCTGTCTAGGGCAAGCTGACCTTGGGTAAAACCGCCATTTAAGAAGTCGTCGCGCCCTGTTGCCCGTTGAGCAATGCCTCCGCCGCCGCACGGGCCGCATCTGTAATCGTATCGCCCGCGAGCATTCGGGCGACTTCATCAACGCGCTCTTCGGCGGCAAGGGGGGTGACGGTGGAGGTGGTCATGCCCTTGGTCACCGATTTCGCCACGCGCCAGTGATGCGCGCCAAGGGCTGCGACCTGCGGCGAATGGGTGACGACCAAGACCTGACCCTCGGCGGCCAGCGCCTTCAGGCGGCGGCCCACGGCATCGGCGGTGGCGCCCCCTACCCCACGGTCGATCTCGTCAAAGATCAGGGTGAGGCCGGATTGGGTCTGGGTAAGGCAAACCTTCAGCGCCAAGAGGAACCGGCTGAGTTCCCCGCCCGAGGCGATCTTGCCCAAGGGACCGGCAGGTGCGCCCGGGTTCGTGGCGACGGTAAAGGAGACCGCATCGCGCCCCTCGGGGCCTGCGGGTTCCTCGGTCAATTGCGTCTGGAACACTGCGCGTTCCATCTTGAGCGGGGCAAGCTCTGCCGCCACGGATTTGTCGAGCTTGGCGGCGGCCTTGCGGCGCTTCTCGGTCAGCGCGGTGGCCCTTTCGTCGTAAAGCGCCTGCGCATCGCAGACGGCTTTCTCCAGCCCCTCCTGCGCCGCTTCGCCCGCATCGAGCGCATCGAGTTTGGCGCGCAGCGTGTCGGCGAAACCGGCCAGCTCATCGGGCTGCACGTCATGTTTGCGTGCAAGGCCGCGGATCGCAAAGAGCCGCTCTTCGCAGGCTTCCAACTCATAGGGGTCGAACGACATGCCGTCGATCGCATCGGCCACGCCGGACATGGCCTCGTCCAGTTCCACCATGGCGCGGTTTAGCGCGGCGAGCGGGCCCTCCAGCGCGCCTTCGGCCTTGTCGGCCACCCCGTCGAGCCAGCGCAGCGCGTCGCCCATGGCGGTCTCTGCCCCGCCTTGGCCCAACAACTCATAAGCGTTGACCACATCGCGGCGAATTTTCTCGGCCCCCTGCATCTGGCGACGGCGGATGTCGAGGGTGGCCTCCTCCCCCGCTTCAGGGTCGAGCTTGTCCAACTCAGCCACGGCGTGACGCAGGAACTCTTCCTCGGCGGCAATGGCCTCGCGTTCGGCGGCAGCGGCGGCGGCGGCTTTGCGCGCGGCCCCGAGGGCATTCCACGCCTCGCGCACCTTGGCAATCGCCCGGGCATTCCCGGCGTAATCGTCCAAAATGGCACGATGGCCGCGCGGGTTGAGCAGGCCGCGGTCATCATGCTGGCCGTGCAGTTCCACCAATGTCTCCGACAGGCGCCGCAGCACCTCGCCCGAGCAGCGGCGGTCGTTGACCCAAGCGGTCTTGCGCCCATCGGAAGTGTTGATGCGCCGCAGGATCAACTCATCCCAGGCGGGCAATCCCGCCTCTTCCAGCACCGCATGGGCCGGATGGCCGGGCGGCAGATCGAACCAAGCGGTCACCTCACCCTGTTCGGCCCCTTGGCGCACCAGATCGGCACGACCGCGCCAGCCCAGAACAAAGCCGAGCGAATCCAAAAGGATGGACTTGCCCGCGCCGGTCTCGCCGGTCAGCACGTTCAGCCCCGGCTGGAAGCCAAGCTCCAGCCGGTCGATGATCAGCATGTCCGAAATATCAAGTCCGCGCAGCATCTAGAACCGTTGGATGGGCGACCCCACCCCCCTTATAGCCACTCGCCCTTGATGGTCTGGCGATAGGCTGCACCCAGCCAATTGTCTTTGTAGAAGGCGGGCTCAAGGCCGCGCCCGGTCAGCAGTTTGTAGCTGTCCTCATACCACTCGGAGCCCCGGTAGTTGTGGCCAAGGATGGCCCCCGCCGTCTGCGCCTCATGGTTCAGGCCGAGCGACAGATAGGCTTCGACCAGACGGTGCAGCGCTTCGGCGGTGTGGGTGGTGGTCTGGAAATCCTCGACCACGACGCGGAAGCGATTGATCGCGGCGGTATAGTGATCGCGGCGCAGGTAGTAGCGGCCGATCTCCATCTCCTTGCCCGCCAGATGGTCGAAGGCGAGGTCGAATTTCAGAATCGCGGAGCGGGCATATTCGCTGTCCGGGTAGCCTTCGATCACGGCGCGCAGGGATTGCAACGCTTGGAAGGTCAGCCCTTGGTCGCGGCCCACTTCGTCGATCTGATCGTAATAGCTCAGCGCCAAGAGGTACTGCGCATAGGCGGCATCGTCATCGGCGGGGTAGAAATCAATGAAGCGCTGCGCGGCAGAGCGGCTGTTGGGATAGTCCTGATCCTTGTGATAGGCGAAAGCCTGCATGATCAGGGCGCGTTTGGCCCATTCGGAATAGGGATAGAGACGCTCGATCTCGGCGAAATAAAATGCCGCTTCGCCGGGGTTGTTGTTGGTCAGCTCATATTCGCCACGCTCGAAAATCTGCTCGGCCGAATAGGTTTCAAGCGGGATTTCCTGCGGGTTGAAAAAGTTCCCGTCAGAGCGTCCGTCACCACCGCCGCAGGCTGCCAATGTCGCGACCAGAAGCACCGCACTGATCGTCCGCTTGCGCGATCCCGCTACCGTCATGCCCGCACCTCTTGCATCGTCCAACCCATGGTCTTTGACCCTCTTGCGCATGTGACTAGCACAATAAACTGCGTTGCAAAACGCCCATTCCGCCCCCGTCCGCAGGCGGCTGCGCGGCGGCGCATCGCTGGGTCAGGCTTGTCACTTCGGCTTAGTGAATACAAGGCATTGGCAGGGCGTTCAATGGCACTTCGCCGCCTAAGCGCCCTGCGCTTCCCGGTGCTGTTCCCCTGTCCCGTGATCAGGCAACCTGCGGGATTTCGTCCCAGATCAGGCCGGAGCCGGGCAGCCGCGCCGTTTGCGCCGCATCGCAGGCCACCAGACGCACGGCGTCCGGCGTGGCAAAGAGCGCGCGCAGCAGCGTGTTGGTCAGCGAATGGCCCGCGCGTTTGCCTTCGTAATGGCCCAAAAGCGGTGCCCCGGCCAACGCCAGATCGCCGAGCGCGTCGAGCATCTTGTGGCGCACAGGTTCATCCGCGTGGCGCAGGCCACCGGGGCTGACGACGGCATCGCCGTCGAAAACCACCGCGTTCTCACCCGCTTCGCCACCAAGCGCCAGACCATTGGCCTGCATCGCCTCGACATCCGCCTGACGGCAGAAGGTGCGGCTGTCGCAGAGTTCACGCGCGAAGGAGCCGTTGTTCATCACCAGCGACTTGCGCTGCTGGCCGATGGCGGCATCGGCAAAGTCGATCTCAAAGTCGATGCGCAGCGTATCCGCGGGAGAAATGGTCGCGACCGCGTCGCCATCCTGCACGGTGATGGTTTTCAGCACTTCGAAGGCCATCACGGGGGCTGCAAGCTGGCGCAGACCGCGCTGAATGATGCCGCGCACGAAAGGCACGGAGGAACCATCGAGGATCGGCACTTCGGGGCCGTCGATCTCAATCAAAAGGTTGTGGATGCCACAGCCCGCCACGGCGGCCATCAGATGCTCGACGGTCGAGATCGACAGGCCGGTGGGGTTTTCCAGCTTGGTGCAGAGCGGCGAGCGGTTCACCGCGTCCCAGCGGGCAGGGATCAGACGGTCACCGACCGCCACATCGCTGCGCGAGAACCAGATGCCGTGATGGGCCGACGCCGGGCGCAGTGTCACCGTCGCAGGCAGACCGGAGTGCAGGCCTGTGCCAGTAAAACTTACCGCTGATTTGATCGTTGTCTGCACCGGGTCATCCTCAAGCTTCGAACATCTTCTTGTGTGTTGAACTCTGGATTAAGGGGCGGGTTCGTTTTGCTCAACTCAATCTTTGCAACGGTCTGAAACATCACTGCAACATTTGAGCACGGCTGCGCTTACCCGGAGGCAAGGCATTGTTATTACACGAAAAAGGGCCACCCTAAGGCAGCCCTTTCGTCATTCATCGTGATCGGTTCAGTTGGCCTGACGGCGCAGGAACGCGGGGATTTCGATGCGTTCTTGATCGGGATCGTTGTTTTCCTGCGGCTGCGGCGCGGCGGCAGAGGCGCGGGTTTGCACCGGCGGCTGCTGACGCGCGGGGCGGGCTTGCGCCTCGCCTTCGGCGTGGCCGGTCATCCGGTTGATCAGGGAGTTGATGCCGAAACGGCCCTTGTCGCCCTGCTCACCCTGCTGCTGCTGAGCCTGACGGTGCTGCTCGGGCGCTGCTTTTTGGGCAGCGGCGCGCAGGCGGGCCAGCGCTTCGGGGGACGGTGTGCCGGGTGTCGGCGCGCGCGGTGCGACGAAGGCTTCGGGTTCGGCTTCGATGTTCTCTTCCTGACGCGGCTCGAATGCGGCCACTTCGGGCTGGTAGGCCGGTGCGGGCAGACCGTCGTCATCTTCGACAACGTTCTCGTCCTCATACTGGTCCTGCTCACGCTGTGTCGGCTGGAGGTCTTGGAACAGGGCGGCCTGTTCGACTTCCTGCGGCGCTTCGGCGGCCACGGAGGCAGCAACCGGTGCCTGCGCGGCGGAAACCTGTGCCACATCGTCAACCGATACGTTCTGACGCAAAGGCTGGCTCATGGAGCGGCGCGGGACCGGGATTTCGGTGTTCACATCGGTGGCGTCGATGCCGGTGGCGACAACGCTGACGCGCATCAGGCCACCAAGGCTTTCGTCCAGCGTGGAGCCGACGATGATGTTCGCCTCGGGGTCCACTTCCTCGCGAATACGGTTGGCCGCTTCGTCGAGTTCGAACAGGGTAAGGTCCTGACCGCCGGTGATGTTGATGAGCACGCCCTTGGCACCGCGCAGGCTGATTTCGTCCAGCAGCGGGTTGGCGATGGCTTTCTCGGCAGCTTGGATGGCGCGATCTTCGCCCTCGGCCTCGCCCGTTCCCATCATCGCCTTGCCCATCTCGTCCATCACGGCGCGGACATCGGCGAAGTCGAGGTTGATGAGACCCGGACGGACCATCAGGTCGGTCACGCCCTTCACACCTTGGTACAGCACGTCATCGGCAAGCGAGAAGGCTTCGGTGAAGGTGGTCTTTTCGTTCGCCAGACGGAAGAGGTTCTGGTTCGGAATGATGATCAGCGTGTCGACGACCTTTTGCAGCGTCTCAACACCGTCTTCGGCCTGACGCATGCGCTTGGCGCCTTCGAATTGGAAGGGCTTGGTCACGACGCCGACGGTCAGCACGCCCAGTTCACGCGCGGCCTGCGCGATGATCGGGGCCGCACCGGTGCCGGTGCCGCCGCCCATGCCGGCGGTGATGAAGCACATATGCGCGCCGGCAAGGTGGTCGACGATCTGCTCAATGCTCTCTTCGGCAGCGGCAGCGCCGACAGAGGCACGCGCGCCCGCACCCAGACCTTCGGTCACTTTGATGCCCAGTTGCACGCGGTTCTCGGCCTGCGCCTGTTGCAGCGCCTGTGCGTCAGTGTTGGCCACGACGAAATCAACACCGTCAAGTTGCTTTTCGATCATGTTATTGACCGCGTTGCCGCCTGCCCCGCCAACACCGAAGACGGTGATACGGGGTTTCAGATCATCATGTCCTGGCATTGAAAGGTTGAGTGTCATGTGCTGTCCGCCTGTCCAGTTATCCGCGTTCTGCGGGAGTTTTTCGACCAAATTTACCCGACCCTACCGGGCTAGGGCCGCATCGTCACCTAAAAAACATCGTTTTGACGCTAAATATGGGCAGAAACTTGCCAGTTTCCGCCTCATCTCGGGCTTCTCACCCGATATTGGGGTCACCAGTTGTCTCTAAACCATTTCACCGCGCGTTTGAGCGAGCGGGAGGGGTAGCGATCAGCGGGAATGTCGAAATCCCACCATTCGTCCTGTGGATGCGCCGCGAACAGCGCAAGCCCCACGGCAGAGGCGAAGCCCGGCCCGGTCGCGGCCTGCGGCAGCCCATGCACGCGCAGCGGACGCCCCAGACGGACCTGTTGGCCAAGGATCTTGCTGGCCAACCCGTCAAGGCCCGGTATCTGACTGCCCGCCCCGGTAAGCACAATCTGTTGGCTTGGCAAGTGGTCGAAACCGGCGGCATCCAGCCGAACGCGGACCTCTTCGAGGATCTCTTCGACACGGGGGCGCATGATGCCGATCAACTCCGCCCGGCTGGCGGTGCGACGGTCGTGTTCGTAATCACCGGTCTCGCCGCCGATCTCGATCATGTCGCGGTCGTCCATGCCGGTGGCATGCACCCCGCCGTAGAAGGTCTTGATCCGCTCGGCATTGGCCATCGGCACTTGCAGACCCATCGAGATGTCGGAGGTGACGTGATCCCCGCCCATCTGCACCGTATCGGCATAGATCATATGTTTTTTGATAAAGATCGACAGGCCGGTGGTGCCACCGCCAAAGTCGATACAGGCGGCACCGAGCTCCTGCTCATCCTCGACCAGCGCCGAGATGCCCGAGGCATAGGAAGATGAGGCGATCCCGGCCAGTTCCAGATCACAGCGTTTGATGCAATGGGCCAGATGCTGCACCGTATCGGCGTCGACGGTCAGCATATGCATGTCCACGGACAGGCTGTTGCCCAACTGGCCGCGCGGGTCGGCCAGACCGCTGCGGTGATCCAGCGCGAAGTTCACCGGCTGGGCGTGCAGCACCTCGCGGCCCTCGCCATATTCCGGCACGTCGCAGCCCGCCAGCACCCGCGCCACGTCTTGCTCCGAGACCGATTGCCCCTCCAACTCGACCGAGGCGTCGAGCCCATAGCTGCGCGGCTCCCCGCCCGAGAAACAGGCGATGACGTGATCGACGCGGATGCCGGCCATTTTCTGCGCGGCCTGAAGCGCGGTGCGGATCGCGCGCTCAGTCTCGCCCATGGCGCAAATCTCACCAAAGCGGACCCCGCGTGAGCGGGTGGTCGCCGCCCCGATAACCCGGAACCCCGACTGCCCGGCCAAGGACCCGATGTCGCCGCTGTCGCTATCAAGCCCCGCACCGTCAAAGCGCAGCACCAGACAGGCGATCTTGGAGCTGCCCACATCCAAAATGGCGACCACCCCGCGTTGGATCGCCAATTTGCGCATGTGCCGCATCGAACGCTGACTGTCGTATAGGTCCATCATTTCGTTACTGTCCCGATTCCAATGGCCATCTTACTGGCCGGAAAGCTGCCTGATGTGCCACCATTCGCGGGTGGCATCTTCGTTCATTCTAAGGGTTGGTCTTGCCGCCAATCGCATGTCCACACGCGCCACGTCCCGCGTGAGAACCTCTTGCGCGCCTTCCAGCGCGATCACCCGTTCCAGCGCTTGCAGCGCGTTTTCTTCGGGCAACATGATCGTTTGATCGCGGTCCAGTACCACGTCCCAGCGGCGCTGGCCGACGCGGACCAAACCGCGCAGCCGGTCGCCCAGTACGTTCGCCGCTGCGATTAGCTTGAGCGCCTCCGGCACCGCTTTGTCGGCCCCTGCCCCGGCGATCAGCGGCAGGTCGGCATGATCGCGACGCGCCTCGATCCGTGCCACATGGGCACCGGTATTGTCCACCAGCGCCAGCCCCGTTTCACTGCGCCAGACGGCCACAGGCACGCGCGGCGTCACGTCGATTTGCAGCACGCCGCCGGGGCGGATGCGCACATTGGCCTGTTTTACCCCGTCGATGTCGGTGATCTTCTCGCGGATCTGCGGCAGGTCGAGATCGAAGGAGGACAGCGGAAATTCCAGCGGCAGCGCGGTGCGGATTTCGGTCGAGAGCATGTCGCTCGCCCCGTCGATGGCCATGAGTTTGACCATGAACTCGGGCCGCTCTTCGATGCTGGCGCGGACATCGGCGATGGTCTGCACCACGATGCCGCGCCGCTCTTCCTCCGCCATATAGATCGTGCCGGCCAGCAGGCTCAGCGTGAAGGGCAGCCCCACGCGCAGGGCAAAGCGGAAACCCGGCGTCAGCATCAACCGCTGCATGCGCCATGACCACCGCGATGGGGCGGGATCGGCCTTGACCGTTTCCGGGCGGCGGCGGATCAGCGATCGCATGTAGCGTCCTCCACCATCCAAGCGCAAAGCTCAGGGAATGAAATGCCGCAGGCGGCGGCCTGCTCGGGCGAGAGCGAAGTGGCAGTCATGCCGGGCTGGGTGTTGGTCTCCAACAGGATCAGCCCCTCTGGGCCGCGCGCCTCGTCCCAGCGAAAATCGGTGCGGCTGATGCCCTTGCAGCCAAGCGCCGCATGGGCGCGGCGGGCATAGTCGAAACACAGATCGGTGATCTCTTGCGGCAGATCGGCGGGCACCACATGGCGCGAGCCGCCGGGCTTGTATTTCGCGTCATAGTCATACCAGCCGGTGGTGATGATATCCGTCACCGCCAACGCCCGGTCGCCCATCACGGTGGTGGTCAGCTCACGCCCCGGCGCGAAAGTCTCGACCATCACCTCGGCGGGCATATCTTCGGACAGTTGCGGCGGGCCGTTGTTTTCCTCGGCCACGAGGTACACCCCAACCGAAGAGCCTTCGTTATTGGGCTTCACCACATAGGGCGGTGCCATGACATGGGCGGCCATCACATCGGCCTTGGGCGCGATGACGCTTTCCAGCACGGGCAGCCCCGCGTGGCGGAACACATCCTTCGAGCGCTGTTTGTCCATCGCAAGCGCCGAGGCCAGCACGCCGGAATGGGTGTAGGGCAGTTTGAGCCATTCCAGCAGCCCCTGCACACAGCCATCTTCGCCCCAACGGCCATGCAGGCAATTCAGAACGGCATAGGGGTTGAGATCGGCCAGAACGGCTGGAAGATCGCGGTCGGCTTCGACCTCGATCACGTTATATCCACCATGTTCCCGCAAGGCAGCGGCGCATGCACGCCCACTGGACAGGGACACCTCACGCTCGGCCGAGGGGCCACCCATCAATACCGCCACTGTCGGGGTCTGTCCGCTCGACTTACCCACCAAAGTGCCTCTTCGCCTCGGACCGTTTGCGGCCCCTATCGTTGTTTTCTTTGCTTCTGCCGTGGTTTAGCTGCTGCGCCGCGGCTTAGCTTTGCGGCGCCGGATCGCCCAATTTCTCACCGACGCGCTTAATTTCCCATTCTAGCCTTATACCGCTTGAAGCGTAAACCTTTTTTCGCACCTCTTCGCCCAATGTCTCAAGATCATGGGCCGTGGCGCCGCCGGTATTGATCAGGAAGTTTGAGTGTTTCGGGCTCATCTGCGCGCCGCCTACGGTGGCCCCGCGCATCCCGGCGTCGTCGATCACTTTCCACGCCTTCAGATCATGCACATCATCCGCCTTCCCGGTCGAAGAGAAACCCGCCGGATTACGGAAGGTGGACCCGGCACTGCGGTCTTTCGTGGGCTGGCTCTCATCCCGTTTGGCAAGCTGCTGCTCCATCCGGGCGTGCAGCTCCTCCGGCTCGCCTTTGGGCGGTGCAAATGTCGCCCCGATCAGCACCGCGCCGGGGGACAGATCGCTCTGCCGGTAGCGGAAGTTGAGGTCATCTGCCGTCAGGGTCACCACCTCGCCCGCGCGGGTCACGGCCCGGGCCGAGACGAAATGATCCGCCGTGTAGCTGCCATAACAGCCCGCATTCATGCGCAACGCGCCGCCGATGCTGCCGGGAATGGTGCGCAGAAAGGTCAGGTCCAGCCCCGCATCCGCCGCTTTGCGCGCCACATGGGCGTCGAGCGCTGCGGCCCCCGCCGTCATCTGATCGCCGTCGACCTCGATCCCGTTGAAACCGCGGCCCAGCCGGATCACCACCGCCCGCAGCCCGCCGTCACGTACGATGAGGTTGCTGCCCACGCCCATGGGGAAAACCGTCACCCCTTGCGGCAATCGCCGCATGAAAAGGCACAGGTCCTCCACATCGGCGGGTTGGAACAGGTAATCCGCAGGGCCGCCGACGCGGAGCCATGTCAGGTCGCTCAGGGCGCGATTTGGGGTCAGCCTGCCGCGCAGGTCGGGGATGTTCAGCTTAATCATGGCGCCGGACTTAGCGCATTTATAAGGCAGGGCAAACCATCAAGAAGACGGCGGATCGACACGGCTCTCGCGCCAGCGTTTCGCCACCCGCCCCGCAAGCCAGCCCAGCCCGAAACCGCCCACCGCATAGAACAGGACGGAAAGCTGCGCCAAAAGCGCATGCGGCTCGAACACCCGTGCGTTCAGCCCGAAGACCATCCATGTGGCATTGAGCGCAAAGCCTGTCGCCAGCACAAGAAAGAACCACAGCACGCGGGCGCGAAAACCGGTCCAGATACAGGCGATCATCCAGACCGCAAAGACCGACAGCAGCGCCACGAGGGTCGGCGTCAGGGTCATTCCGCCGGGCCTTTGACCCGGCCTGCCCCGCGGCGCAGCCAGCGCACGAAATAGACCACGGGCCAGCGCAGCACCGAACAGCCCCCCGCCAGCACCAATAGGCCCAGCCACGGGCCGTGCTGCGCGGTGACGAAACCAACGATCGGTATGCCCACGGCGATCAGCAGATAGGCGCTGCGCCAATGGGAATCCTTGCTGGGCGTCATGGCAAGGATGTTCGCGATCACGAACCAGAAACAGGCAAGGACGAGAGACAGGCTCATTTCGGCAGCTCCGGCTTTTGGCCCCGCAGCCGCGCCCAGAGATAGCGCAGCGGGTTGCGGAACATCGACAGGAACGCCAGCAGCGCCAAAAGCGCATAGGCCCAAGACTGGGTCACACCGATGGCGATGATCAGCAAGGGCGCGGCAATCAGCAGAACCACCCCCGGCAGGTATTGAGAGCGCAGCGGCAGCATGGCCACGGTCACGGCGGCGAAGACCCAGAGGATCGACAGCCAGACGAGGGTCACGCAGCCGCCCCCTTGGCCGCGCGCAGCGCCTCGGGCAGGTCATTCGCCCAGCCACTGATCGTGCCCGCCCCGAGACAGACCACCATATCGCCCGGGCGCGCCTCGCGCAGGACCAGCTGCGTCAGCGCCTCGGCATCCTCGACCGCATAGGCATGGCGATGGCCGTGCTGGATTAGCCCCGCGACCAGCCCGTCCCGGTCGGCACCGGGAATGGGTTCTTCGCCCGCGGCATAGACATCGGCAATGCCCACCACATCGGCATCGTTAAAACAGGCGCAGAACTCGTCAAAGTGATGCGACAGGCGGGAGTAACGGTGCGGCTGGTGCACGGCGATCACGCGGCCCGCGCTGGCCTGCCGCGCAGCTTTCAGCACGGCGGCGATCTCGACCGGGTGGTGGCCGTAGTCGTCGATGATGGTCACGCCGTCCACCTCGCCCACGCGGGTAAAGCGGCGGTTCACCCCGCCAAAGCTGCCCAAAGCGTCGCGGATTTGCTCAAGCTTCATCCCAAGATGCCGCGCCACGGTCACCGCCGCCAGCGCGTTCGATACGTTGTGATCGCCGGGCATCGGCAGGGCGCAGTTTTCGATCACCTTGTCTTCGGACTGAAGATGCACGTCGAAATGCGCCACCCCGTCTTTGTAATGCAGCCCCACGGCGCGCACATCGGCCTGCGCGTTGAACCCATAGGTCATCACGCGGCGGTCGGTGAGCTTGCCCACAAGCGACTGCACTTCCGGGTGATCGGTGCAACAGACCGCCAGCCCGTAGAAGGGGATGTTCGAGACGAAGTTCAAAAACCCCTGCCGCAGCGTGTCGAAGTCGCCCCAATGCTCCATATGCTCAGGATCGATATTGGTGACGATGGCGATGGTGGCGGGCAAGCGGTTGAAACTGCCGTCGCTCTCATCCGCCTCGACCACCATCCAGTCGCCCTGCCCCATCCGCGCGTTGGAGCCATAGGCATGGATGATGCCGCCGTTGACGACGGTGGGGTCAATGCCGCCCGCGACCAGCAGTTCTGCGACCAGCGTGGTGGTCGTCGTCTTCCCATGAGTCCCCGCCACGGCGATGTTGGACTTGAGCCGCATCAGCTCGGCCAGCATCTCGGCCCGGCGGACGACCGGCAGGCCACGGCGGCGCGCCTCGTCCAACTCGGCATTGCCCGGCTTGATCGCCGAAGAGATCACGACCACCGCCGCGCCTTCGATATTCTCAGCCGCCTGCCCCTCGAAGATGCGCCCGCCCAATTCGGCCAGCCGCACGGTGATCTTGGTGGTTTTGAGGTCCGACCCCTGCACCTTGTAGCCGTGGTTCAAAAGCACTTCGGCGATGCCGGACATGCCGATGCCGCCGATGCCGACGAAATGGATCGGGCCGACATCGGTCGGCAGTTTGGTGGCGGCGGCGTTCATTGCGGGTGTTCCTCTGCTGCGGGGGTGAGCGTGCCTTGGGCGGCAAGCTGCTCAACCATATCGGCCAATGTCTCGGCCGCGTCGGGTTTGCCGACCGAAAGCGCGGCGCGCGCCATCTGCATTGCCCCTTCGGGCATCTCAAGCACAGCGAGGATCTGGTCGGTCATGATATCTGGATTGGCTTTGCGTTCGGGCACCATGATCGCGGCCCCGGCTTCGACCAAGCCGCGGGCATTGGCGCTTTGGTGATCCCCCGCCGCGGCGGCAAAGGGGATCAGGATCGACGGACGCCCGATCACCGACAGGTCGGCCACGCTGGAGGCCCCGGAGCGGCTGATCACCAGCTGCGCCTCGGACATGCGGCGGGGCACATCGTCAAAGAATGGGCGCACATCGGCGCTGATGCCGGATTCGGCGTAGTAGTCCGCCACCCGCTGGCCGTCTTCGTCGCGGGCCTGATGGCTGACACGGATATTGCGGATCATGTTCATCGGCAGGGCCGCAAGCGCCGGGGGCACCACGTCCGAGAGGATGCGCGCGCCCTGGCTGCCGCCCATGACCAAAACCTCCATCGGGTAGTCACCCGGCGGGATATAGGCGGCACCGGCGCGGTCCAGAACGGCGGCGCGGACGGGATTGCCCACATGCCAGCCCTGCACGCCCTCGGGCAGTTTTGTGGGCCAGATGCCACAGGCCACGGCGTGAACCCGTTTGGCGAAAATCTCGTTCACGCGGCCCAGAATGCCGTTTTGCTCATGGATCATCCGCGGCATGCGCAGCGCCCAAGCAGCACCAAGCGCCGGGATCGACGGATAGCCGCCAAAGCCTACCACGACCGATGGCCGGTCGCGCAGCATGTTGAGGCCTGAGCGGACCACACCGGCGGCAATGCGGAAGGGCACCAGCGCCTTGGCCACCACCCCGCCCCGGGCAAAGGTAGCGCTGCTGATCTGGGTGATCTCGACCGCTTCGGGAAAGCCGCCGGTATAGCGCGCGCCGCGCGCATCGGTGCTGAGCTTCACCCGCCAGCCGCGCTTCAACATCACCTCGGCCAAAGCCTGCGCGGGAAACATATGCCCACCGGTCCCCCCGGCGGCGATGATCAACAGTGGGGCGGCCATCAGCGGCGGCCCCGGCCCAGAATATCGCTGATCTCACCCTGCGGGCGGGTCCGGGTAAAGGCCAACAGCATGCCCACGGCGATGCCGCTGGCGATCACCGAAGAGCCGCCGTAGCTCACGAAAGGCAGGGTCATGCCCTTGGCGGGCAAAAGCCGCACTGCCACACCCATGTTGATCATTGCCTGTACTCCGAATGTGCAGGCCAGCCCGGTTCCGGCCAGCCGGATGAAGGGGTCACGCTCGCGCACCAGACGCAGCAGCGACCGGACGACCACGACAGTATATAGGGCGATAATGCAGACGACCATGATCAGGCCGTATTCCTCGGCGGCGACGGCGATGATGAAGTCGGTATGCGCGTCAGGCAGCGACCATTTTACCTCGCCCTCGCCCACGCCGACGCCGAAAAGCCCGCCCTCGCGGATGGCGTTGGTGGCATAGCCAAGCTGGGTGGTCGGATCGACATCGACGCTGAGAAAGCCGTCGATCCGCCGGGCAAAGTGCTCGGAATTGGAATAGGCGAATGTGCCCGCCAGAACGACGAGCCCCGCCATACCGACCAACAGCACCATCGGCGCGCCGGCGACGAAATACATCACGCCCCAGCCGAACAGGACGAGGCAGGCCTGCCCGAAGTCGGGCTGCATCGCCAGCATCAGCACGATAGAGATACAAAGCGCGAAGGACCACGATTTGCCCGGGGGCCCGTTGATCTCGGTCGCGGCGGCCATCATCCATGCGGCGGCGACCATGAAACCGGGTTTCAGGAATTCGGAAGGCTGGAACGAAGCAAAGCCCAGCGAATACCAGCGCGTCGCCCCCTTGCCGAAATCGGTGCCGAAGAAAGGCAGCAACGCCAGCGCCACGAAGGCGACCACAAAGCCCAGCACCGCCAGACGCCGCACCAGCACCGGGGACATCATCGAGGTCAGCAGCATCGCGATCAGCGCCAATCCGCCGAAGAACGCCTGTCGCTGCACATAGTGGAAAGCATCAAAGCCGTTTTTCGCGGCCAAGGGCGGGGATGCGGCCAGCCCCAAAAGCATGCCGACGGCAAAGAGGATCAACACGCAGGACAAAGCCCAACGGTCGACCGTGCGCCACCATTTTGGAAGGATCGGTTCACCATCCCGCACCGGGACCGCGCCATAGACCATCTCTGTCATGGGTATCTGCCTTAACTGCCTCAACGGCCCCTTTGCGGGGTCTCATCCGGGCAGAATAGCCCGAATTGTCATATGAAGCTAGTGCATTTCACCCCGCTAAGGCGGGCGGGGTCAGCGGGGCTTTGCCAAGCCCCGCCGCCGGGCGATCAGCTCGCCCCTTCAACGCGCGCGATCAGGCGGCCTTATGGGTGCCGCGCACCGGGTAGCCTTTGTCGCGGACGAACTTGAGGCCGTTTAGCAGACCTTCCAACTCGGGCCGCGCGAAGGGCGCGTTGGAAATGTCGATGATCTGCACCTTACCCTCATCGTTGATGACGAAGATCGCAGGTTCGGCGAAGGGCCGGTCGGTCTCCTGCGGGCTGCGCGGGTCAGAGATGTAGAGCCCCAGTTCCGCCATCTGGTCGAGGCTGAGGTCATAGCCGATGGGCAGGGTCAGGCTGTCTTCCTCGGCCATGGCCTTGGCCTTCTCTTCGGGGTCGCCAGAGACGGCGATCACGTCGACGCCGATCTCATGGAACTGGCTTTGCAGCTTTTCCAACTGCGCGAGGTATTTTTTGCAAATCGGGCAGTGCAGGCCGCGGTAGACCACCACCAACTGCCAATCGCGCCCCTCTTGCGGCTGGCCCAAGGTCAGCGTGCCGCCGCCGAGTTTGGCCACGTCCATCTTCGGAAAATTTTGTTCTGCGGTCAGTTTGGTCATTCTCTGCTCCTTTCGTCAGTTGCGTTGCACCCCAGCTATGGCGGCTTGGCAAAGCGGCAACCGGTCTCACGTCTTCTTGACCGGGGCGGCACATTGAGGCAGAGCGCGCCCATGCAAGTCGATACAGCCATTATCGGAGCCGGTGCCGCGGGCATGATGTGCGCGGCCCATGCGGGCGGGCGCGTGCTGGTGGTGGACCATGCCAAAGCGCCGGGCGAGAAGATCCGCATCTCGGGCGGCGGGCGCTGCAATTTCACCAATATGTATTGCGAACCGCAGGCCTTTCTCAGCCAGAACCCGCATTTCGCCAAATCCGCTTTGGCCCGCTACACACAGTGGGATTTCATCGAACTGGTCGACCGTCACGGCATCGCGTGGCATGAGAAAACCCTCGGCCAGCTTTTCTGCGACACCAGCGCGAAAGAGATCATCGCCATGCTGCGCGGGTTGATGCAGCAGGCCGGGGTCGATCTGCAGCTGAAGAGCAGTGCCAGCAATTTCGCGAAGGTCGATGGGCAGTTCAGCTTCGACCTGCAAACACCTGATAAGTTAGTGAAGGTCACCACCCGAAACCTCGTGATCGCCACCGGGGGCAAGTCGATCCCCAAGATGGGCGCGACCGGGGTCGCCTATGACATCGCGCGCCAGTTTGGGCTGAGCGTCACCGATACGCGGGCCGGGCTGGTGCCCTTTACCTTTGCCGAAGGCCGCTTCGCGCCGCTGGCCGGTGTGGCCACCCCGGCGCGTATCACCGCCGGAGAGGCCGCGTTTGACGAGGCACTGCTCTTCACCCATCGCGGTCTCTCTGGCCCTGCCGTCTTGCAGGCGTCCTCCTACTGGCGCGAGGGGGAGCCGATCACCGTGAACCTCGCCCCCGAAGGCACCCTACTGGACGCGCTGCGCGACCAGCGGCAACGCGCGGGGCGGCGGAACTTTACCACCGTTCTCGCGCAGCACCTGCCCGCGCGGCTGGTGGAACATCTGGGGCAAGATTTCGATGTTTCGGGCAATCTGGCGGATTGGTCGGATGCGCGGCTTTCCGCATTCATCACAGGCATCGAGAACTGGCAGCTTCACCCCGGCGGGACCGAAGGGTATCGCACAGCAGAGGTCACTCTGGGCGGGGTCGATACCGACGAGCTATCCTCCAAGACCATGGCGGCGAAAGGGGTGCCGGGGCTCTATTTCATCGGCGAGGCCGTGGATGTGACCGGTTGGCTCGGCGGCTATAACTTTCAGTGGGCGTGGTCTTCGGGCATGGCCGCCGCGCGGGCGATTGCGGGCTAGGCGCCGCCCTACTCCGCCAGCACCTTCTGCACCTGCGCCACGAAATCCTCACCGCGGCGCTCGAAACTGTCGTATTGATCGAAACTCGCCGCTGCCGGGGCCAGCAGGACGACATCGCCCTCCTCCGCCTCTACCGCCGCCCGCGCCACGGCCTGTTCCATCGTGCCGCAGACTTCGGTCTCTGCTGTGAGTTGCATGGCGAAATGCGCGGCTTCGCGCCCGATCACATAGGCTTTGCGGACCGATCCTTGCGCCTCTGCCAACCCTTTCAGACCGCCCTCTTTCTCAAGCCCGCCGCAGATCCAGCGGATGTTCTTGAACGCCGCCAGTGCCTTGGCCGCGCTGTCGACATTGGTGGCCTTGCTGTCATTGACGTAGCGCACGCCATGCGCCTCGGCCACGGTCTGGCTGCGGTGCGGCAGGCCACCGAAACTGTGAAACGCCGCCTCGATCACCCGCGGGGCAAGGCCGAGCGCCCGGCAGGCGGCATAGGCGGCGCAGGCGTTCTGGTGGTTATGCGCGCCCGGCAGCCCTTGGATGCCGCGCAGGTCGATCGCGCCGACCTGCTTGCCGCGCCGATATTCGCTCAAGAAACCCTTTCGGGCAAAGACATGCCAGCCGGGGCCCGCAAGCTTGGTCTCGGCGCTGATGCGGATCACACGGTCGTCGCTCGGCCCCTCACTGAGTTGCCCGGCAAGGAAGCGGCCCTCGGCCTCATCCACGCCGATCACCGCGCGGTCCGGGCCGCCTTCGGCAAAGAGGCGACGCTTCGCGGCATAGTAGCCCCCCATCCCCGCATGACGGTCCAGATGGTCGGGGCTGAGATTGGTGAAGACCGCCACATCGGGCGTCAGCGCGCGCGCCAGTTCGGTCTGGTAGCTGCTAAGCTCCAGCACCACGACCTCCCCATCCACGGCGGGGTCGAGGTCCAACACACCGCGTCCGATGTTGCCCGCCAATTGGCAAGGCCGCCCGACATGCTCAAGGATGTGGTGAATGAGCGCCGAAGTCGTCGATTTCCCATTCGACCCGGTCACCGCCACCACCCGCGGGGCCACGTCGTAGTGATCCCATGCCAGCGTGGCGAAGCTTTGGAAAAAGAGGCCGATGTCATTGTCCACCGGCACCCCTGCAGCAAGCGCCGATGCCACCACCGGGTTCGGCGCGGGGTAGAGATGCGGGATGCCGGGGCTGACGATCAGCCGGGCGATCTTGTCCAAGGCACCGGGGGCGTTGAGATCGACACAGGCGAAGCCTTCGCGCTCGGCCCGCGCCCGTGCGGCGGGGTTGTCGTCCCAGCAGCTGACCTTGGCCCCGCCCGCTTGCAACGCGCGCGCCGCACTCAGGCCCGACCGGCCCAATCCCAGCACCGCCACGCGTGCGCCTTCCAAGCCCTGTACTGGAATCATCTGCAATCCCCTGCTACCCGTTGACCCCAGAATGGGGGCATGATGCGCCCATCACAAGCCAGAGGCCGCCGAAGATGTCCAGCCCCGCCAAACCTGACCTTGACGATGTGTTGCCGCGCCTCAATGCCATGATGCGCGAGGATGACCACTGGGGTGACGTGGCGGCCTATATCCCGCAACTGGCCAAGGTGGACCCGGCACAGTTCGGCATCGCCGTGGTGACGGCGGATGGCAAATGTCATGTGGCGGGCGATACGCAGGTGCCCTTTTCGGTCCAGTCCATCACCAAGGTCTTCACGCTGGCCATCGCGCTTGGCCGGTCGGGCGACCAACTGTGGCACCGCGTGGGGCGGGAGCCTTCGGGCCGGGCCTTCAACTCCATCGTGCAGTTGGAGCAGGAACAGGGCCGCCCGCGCAATCCCTTCATCAACGCAGGTGCGATCGTCACCACGGATGAAGTCTTGGGCAACCGCGAGCCGCGCGAGGCGCTGGCCGAGATCCTACGGTTCGTGCGCGAAGCGGCGGGGACGGACGACATCCACATCAATGACACCGTCGCCGCGTCAGAGACCGATTTTGGCCACCGCAACTTTGCGCTGGCGCATTTTCTGGCGAGCTACGGGAACCTCATCAACGCGCCGGACCGGACGCTTGGCACCTATTTCCACCATTGCGCGATGGAGATGACGGTGGAACAGCTTGCCATGGCGGGCCGTTTCTTGATCGAAGCGCCGGACGTGCCGCGCTTGGTGGCCCCCAGCCGCATCCGACGGCTCAACGCGCTGATGCTGACCTGCGGGCATTACGACGGTTCGGGCGATTTCGCCTATCGCGTGGGCCTGCCGGGCAAGTCCGGTGTGGGCGGCGGCATCCTGGCCATCGTGCCAGGGCGGGCCAGCATCGCGGTCTGGTCGCCGGGGCTGAACCGCTATGGCAACAGCCAAAAGGGCACCGAAGCGCTGGCCCTTTTGGCGCGTCACATGGACTGGTCGATTTTCTAGGCGCTTAGCGCACCTTCAACGTCGCCAGACCCAGCAGGGCGAGGATCAGCGAGATGATCCAGAAGCGGATCACGATCTGCGGCTCGGCCCAGCCCTTTTTCTCATAATGGTGGTGAATCGGCGCCATCAGGAAGACCCGTTTGCCTGTGCGTTTGAAGTAGAGCACCTGCACGATGACCGACAGAGCCTCGACCACGAAAAGCCCGCCGACGACCGCCAGCACCAGCTCGTGTTTCGTGGCCACGGCAATCGCACCCAAAGCGCCGCCAAGCGCCAGCGAGCCGGTGTCGCCCATGAAGACGGCGGCAGGCGGCGCGTTGTACCACAGGAACCCGAGGCCGCCGCCGAAGAGACCCGCGGTGAAGATCAGGATTTCGCCTGTCCCCGGCACATAGTGCACGTCGAGATAGTCGGTGAAGTCGACCCGGCCCACGGCATAGGCGATGACGCCAAGCGCGCCTGCGGCGATCATCACCGGCATGATGGCCAGACCATCCAGTCCATCGGTCAGGTTCACCGCATTGGCCGAGCCGACGATCACGATGATGGCGAAAGGCACGAAGAGCACCCCGAGGTTGATCAGCGTGTCTTTGAACACCGGCAGCGCCAGCTGGTACTGCAACTCTGCCGGATGGTATTGCGCGGCCCAATAGCCCGCGATGCCCGCGATCAGAAAACCTAGCAAAAGCCGCAGCTTACCCGGCACGCCATCGGTGTTTTGCTTGCTGACCTTGGCGTGGTCGTCGGCATAGCCGATGGCGGCGAAACTCATGGTGACGAAAAGCACCAACCAGACGAAAGGATTGTCAAGCCGCGCCCAAAGCAGGGTCGATGTCAGCAAAGCCCCCACGATCAGCAGCCCGCCCATGGTGGGTGTGCCCGCCTTGGCGAAATGCCCCTCTGGGCCGTCATCGCGGATCGGCTGGCCCTTGCCCTGCCGCTTGCGCAGCACTTCAATCAGCGGTTTGCCAAAGATAAAGCCGAACACCAATGCCGTCAGAAACGCCCCGCCCGCGCGGAAGGTGATATAGCGAAACAGGTTAAAGAAATCGCCGCCATCCGACAGCAGCGTCAACCAATAGAGCATATATCGCGTCCTAACTCATCATGTGGGGTGAATCGCCGATCAGGCGGTCGGGACCGGATGGCCCATTTTGCGGATGGCGTCAACAATACCGCCCAGCTTCATCGAAAGCGACCCTTTGATCAGCACGACATCGCCGGAATCAAGCCTTGCGCGGAGTCCTTGCAACATCTCTTCGGCGGTTTCCGTCCAATCACCGCGCTGATGTTCGGGCAGATTGTCGTAAAAGGCTTTCATCAACGGGCCGACGCAATGCACTACGTCAAGCGCGCGAGTGGCCTCAAGATCGGCGAGACCGGCGTGCAGCGCCACAGATTCGGGGCCGAGTTCTTTCATATCGCCGACAAAGGCGATCCGCCGCCCCTTGCTGACGCGCCCGATGTCATGGGTGACTTCCGAGGCGGCCAGCACCTCAAGCGCGGCGGCCATGGAGGTTGGGTTGGCGTTATAGCTGTCGTCGATCAGTTCCAGCGCCAAATGGGTATCGACAGTATCCAGCAAAATACGTTCGCGCACCCCGCGCCCGGCATAGGGCGACCAGCGGCCCAGCGATTGCACGGCCAGCGCCCGATCCGCGCCAAGCGCCTCGGCCACTGCCAGCGCGCCAAGCGCGTTCATCGCGAAATGCCGCCCCGGCGTGGCGATCTTGAAGATCAGCGGCGCGCCTTCGACCTCGGCCTGTGCCACGGTGGCATCGCCCTGAACCTTGACCTCGCCCAGCTTGTAGTGATGCCCTGCCTGCCCAAAGGTCGTCTCGCGCAGGCCGCGCTCTAGCGCTTTGGCCAAGACGATATCGCTGTGCGCGTGGTCGGCGTTGATCACCGCCACGCCGCCCGGCTCCATCCCGTCAAAGATGCTGGCCTTTTCGACCGCGATGGCGGCGACATCCTTGAAGGCTTCGAGGTGGACGGCGGCGACATTGGTCACCATCGCCGCGTCGGGCCGCGCCTGTTTGGCGAGGGGGGCAATCTCGCCGGGGTGGTTCATGCCGATCTCGATCACCGCGTAATCGGTATCGCGCGGCATCCGCGCTAAGGTCAGCGGCACGCCCCAGTGGTTGTTGTAGCTGTCGACGCTGGCATGGGCCCGGCCTTGATCGCCAAAGATCGCCAGCAGCATCTCCTTGGTCGAGGTCTTGCCGACGCTGCCGGTCACCGCCGCCACCTTGGCCTGCGGGCCGAGGCGCGCGCGCCCTGCCCGGCCGAGCGCTTCGAGCGCCTGCTGCACATCCTCAACGATCAGCAGCGGCGCGTCCGTGGCCACGCCTTCGGGGATATGGGTCACGAGCGCGGCAGCGGCCCCTTTGTCGAGCGCTTGGGCCACAAATTCATGCCCGTCCCGCGCGGCCTTGAGTGCGACGAAGAGATCGCCGGCCTGCAAGGTCCGTGTGTCGATCGAGACACCGTTGCAAGCCCAATCGCCCTGCGCCTGCCCGCCCGTGGCCTCCGCCGCTTCGCTCGCTGTCCAAAGGCTCATGCCAATCTCCCGTCCAGTGCCGCCACGGCCACGCTGGCCTGTTCCACATCGTCGAAAGGCAGCACGTCGTCGCCCACGGTCTGCCCGGTCTCATGCCCCTTGCCCGCGATCAGCAGCGCGTCGCCCGGCTCCAAGGCATCCACCCCGCGCAGGATGGCTTCGGCGCGGTCGCCGACCTCCATCGCGTCGGGTGCGCCGCCCAGCACGGCGGCACGGATGCTCGCGGGGTCTTCGCTGCGCGGGTTGTCGTCGGTGACAATGACCATATCCGCATGTTCCGCCGCCGCCTGCCCCATCAAAGGTCGCTTGGCCCGGTCCCGGTCGCCGCCCGCGCCGACGATGGCGACGAGGCGGCCCAGCACATGCGGGCGCATGGCGGCAAGTGCCGTGGCCACCGCATCGGGCGTATGGGCGTAATCGACGAAAACCGCAGCGCCATTGTCGCGGGTGGCGGCAAGCTGCATCCGGCCCCGCACGGTGGTGAGATGCGGCAGCGTGTCGAAGACCTCTTGCGGGTCGGCGCCACAGGCAATGACCAGCCCTGCGGCCAGCAATACATTGTCGCCCTGAAAACCGCCGATCAGATTCAGCCGCTTTTGATAGGTCTTGCCGCGCCAGCTAAAGCGCAGGTCTTGGCCCGTGGCATCGAACCGCTGGCCTTGCAGATGCAGATCGCCCCCGTCGCGGCCCACGGTGATCACCTCACAGCCCCGCGCGCGGGCGATGGCCGCGATGTCGACGCCTTTTTCATCGTCGATATTGACCACAGCCGTGCCATCCTCGGGCAGGACACGGGCGAAAAGCGCGGCTTTGGCGGCGAAATAGGCCTCGAATGTCTCGTGGTAGTCCAGATGGTCTTGGGTGAAGTTGGTAAAGCCCGCCGCCTTGAGCGTCACGCCATCCAGCCGGCGCTGGTCGAGCCCGTGGCTCGACGCTTCCATCGCGGCATGGGTGATGCCATTCGCCGCCGCCTCGGCCAGCGTGCGGTGCAGGGTGATCGGCTCGGGTGTGGTATGGGCCAAGGGGGCGGCCCATGCGCCTTCGACCCCGGTGGTGCCAAGGTTCACGGCAGGCAATCCCATCTCAACCCAAATCTGACGCACGAAGGTCGAGACGGAAGTTTTCCCATTGGTGCCCGTGACCGCGATCATCGTGGCGGGCTGGCCGCCGAACCAAAGCGCCGCCGTGCGCGCCAGCGCCTCCCGCGGGAGGTCGGAGACCACCAGCGCGGCATCCGAGCCCGCCAATTCCTCGGCGGCGAGTTTGGCGCCCGCCGCATCGGTCAGCACCGCCGCCGCGCCCATGCGCAGGGCGTATTGAATGAATTCTGCCCCGTGCACACGGCTGCCGGGCAGAGCCGCGAAGAGCGTGCCCTCGCGCACCTCACGGCTGTCGACCGCGATGCCGGTGATCATAGGGTTGGCCCCCGCCCGCGCGGTCAGCCCGAGAGAGGAAAGCGGTACGGCCCGGTCGGTCATAGAGATGTCTTTTCAGTTGCTGCTGGTCAGCGTTAGCACAGCGTCGTTCACCGGTTCAACAGCGGGGCGCAGCCCCAGCAGAGGTGCGATGCGGCGCACCATCTCGGCGGCCACGGGCACGGCGGTCCACCCCGCCGTGCGGCGCGGTTTCGGGCCCGAGGTCTCAACCGGTTCGTCCAGCGTGACGATCAGCACATATTTCGGATCGTTGATCGGAAAGATGCTGGCGAAAGTGTTGATCACCTTGTCGTCGTAATAGCCGCCCGTGGGCTTGGGCTTGTCGGCGGTGCCGGTCTTGCCCGCGATTTGATAGCCCGGCACCTCGGCGAAGCTGGCCGTGCCATCGGTCACCACCTTGCGCAGCATCATCCGCGCCTGCGCGGCGGTCTCTTCGGACATGACGCGGGGGCCGAGTTGGGGGGCGGATTGTTTCAGCAACGTGGGCTTTACCGCGCGCCCGCCATTGGCGATGGCGGCATAGCCCGCGGCAAGGTGCATCGGCGTGCTCGACAGCCCGTGGCCGTAGGAGATCGTCACGCTCGACAGCTCGGTCCAGCGGCTCGGCAAGAGCGGCTTGCCGCCCGAGGCTTCGACGATCTCAAAGGGGGTCGGCTCAAAGAAACCGAGGCTTTTGAGGAACTCCTGCTGCCGTTCGATGCCGATTTCCAGCGCCATCCGGCCCGTGCCCCGGTTCGAGGAATGCACGATGATGTCGGCAACGCTCAGCTTGCCGTAGTTCTTGTTGCGGAATTCACCGATGCGGAAGCCACCAACCTTCATCGGGCCGGAGGTGTCGATGATCGTGTCGGCGTTGAACAGCCCCAGTTCCACCGCCTGTGCCGCTGCGAAAATCTTGAAGGTGGAGCCCAGTTCATAGACCCCCTGCACCGCGCGGTTGAACAGCGGGCTGTCCGAGGCATCGCCTTGGGTCAAAGGCCGGGGCCGGTTGTTGGGGTCGAAGTCCGGCAGCGAGGCGACCGAGATCACCTCACCCGTATGGACATCCATCAGAATGCTAGTGGCCCCTTTGGCGTTCATCAGCTTCATGCCGCCATAAAGCACCCGCTCCGCCGCGGCCTGCACGGTGAGGTCAAGCGACAGCTCTAGGGGTTTGTTGCCATTGGCCGGGTCGCGCAGATAGTCGTCGAAATACTTCTCGGCCCCCGCCACGCCGATCACCTCGGCGGCATGGACGCCTTCCTTGCCATAGCTCGCCCCGCCCAGCACATGGGCTGCAAGCGAGCCGTTGGGGTAAAGACGCATGTCGCGCGGCGCGAACAATAGCCCCGGATCGCCGATATCATGCACGGCCTGCATCTGTTCGGGGCTGATTTTCTTCTTGATCCACAGGAACTTGCGCTTGCCTGTGAAATCTTTGATCAGGCGCTCTTCTTTCAGATCGGGAAAGATTTTGACCAGCTTTTTCGCGGCCATCTCCGGGTCGATCATGTGGCGCGGCTGCGCATACAGCGCATGGGTCTCGAAATTGGTGGCCAGAAGGTTGCCGTTCCGGTCCGTGATATCCGCGCGCGAGGCCGAGATTACGGCCCCCGGCGCATGGCCGCGCGGCTCGGACGGCTCCGACATGGCCAGCAGCCCCATGCGCCCGCCAATCACGGTGAAGGCACAAAGGAAACAGACCCCCAGCACCAAAAGCCGCCCCTCGGCGCGCATCCGCGCCTTGTCGCGCATCTGCTCGTGGCGGATGCGCTTGTTCTCACGTTCGATCGCGTCGGGGTTTTCCCCCTTCTCGCGGGCGTCGAGGATACGGGCCAGCGGGCGCAGCGGGGTGCGGATCATTCAACCTTCTCCTCGGAAAGACCGTTCAGCGCCTCGTAATTCATCGTCGAGACATCCACAGGATCGGTGATCGGCAGCAAGGGCTGGGGCGGATAGGCGACTTGATCGACCTGACCAAACTGGCCGGGATGCAACGGCAGCAGGCCCAGACGGTCAAAGTTCAGATCCGCCAGATCGCGCAGCCGGTCCGGGCGGTTTTGAAAGGCCCATTCGGCGCGCAGCACGGCCAGACGGGCGTGGGCGGCGCGGATATTGGCATGCAGCCTGTCGGCATCGCTTAGCGCCTGTTGGGTCGCGTAATTCTCGCGGTAGGCCCAGAAGGCCAATCCAACCACGGCAATGGTGGTGAGGATATACATCACCGTGCGCATCTCTCAGATCCCCCCGACCATCGGCATGCCGATGGTTTTCGCGTCAATCTCACCACTGGGCGCATCGGTGCGCGTGGCGACCCGCAGCTTGGCCGACCGGCTGCGCGGGTTCTCTTCCAATTCCTGCGCGTCAGGGCCGATCGCCTTGCGTGATTTCAGCGTGAACTGCGGCGGCGCCTGCTCAAGCGCGGGGGCGAAACGGTTGGCATTGCCCCCGGCCCCGGCACGTGCGGTGAGGAAGCGTTTGACCATGCGATCCTCAACCGAATGAAAGGTCACCACGGCCAGCTTTCCGCCCGGCTTCAACGCCCGCTCGGCGGCCATAAGCCCCTGAAAGAGTTCGCCATATTCATTGTTCACCGCAATCCGAAGCGCTTGGAAACTGCGGGTTGCCGGATGGCTCTGGCCGGGCTTAGAGCGCGGCAGGCACCCTTCGACCAGCTTTGCCAATTCCAACGTGGTAGTGATCGGCGCTTCTTCGCGGGCACGGACAATGGCCTTGGCGATCCGTCGCGAGGCGCGCTCTTCACCGTATTGAAAGAGGATATTGGCGATCACCTCTTCCTCGGCCTCATTGACCAGATCGGCAGCCGAAGGGCCATCTTGGCTCATCCGCATGTCGAGCGGGCCATCTTTCATGAAGGAAAAGCCACGCTCCGCCTGATCGAGCTGCATGGAGGAAACGCCGAGGTCCAGCACCACGCCATCGAGGTCTTGGGCATACTCATCCATGCGCGAGAAGACGCCCTGTTGCATGGTGATCCGATCGCCATAGTCACCGGCCCATGCCGCCGCCATCTCAAAGGCCAGCGGATCGCGGTCGACAGCCACCACACGCGCGGCTCCGGCTTCTAGCAAGCCACGGGTGTAGCCGCCCGCGCCAAAGGTGCCATCCAGCCAGATCCCCTCTACGGGCGCCACGGCAGATAGGATCGGGCGCAGCAGAACGGGGGTGTGAGGGGCGGAAGGGTCAGAGGCAGCAACCATTCCCTCAGATCTCCATATCACCATCAAGGAACGAGAGCGGATCGACATCGTCGGGCAGTTCCTGCTGCCATGCCTCTTCCTCGGTCTCGTAGGTTTCGGGCTTCCAGATTTGGAAGGTGTCACCGGCGGCGATAAAGAACGCCTCGCCGTTGAGTTCGATCTTGTTGCGCAGCTTGGCGGGCAGCACCAAACGGCCTGTCTCATCTACCGTCGTGGGGAAAGACTGACCATGGAACAGACGCTGAAGCGCCTTGCGCTGCATGGAGCCACGCGGCATGCGGTCGATCTTGGCGTCGACCTCTTCGATGGCTTCCATGGTGTAGCATTCAAGGTAGTTGCGGCGGTGATCGCCATAGACGATGACCAGCTCGGGATTGTCGCCGTTCTTCCAGTTCGGGTCGCCAGCCTCCAACACACGCCGAAAAGAGGCTGGGATAGACACCCGCCCCTTCGTATCGACCTTGTGGTGGCTTTCGCCTCTGAACCTGCGGCTCACTTGTTGTCCCTGCCTCTTGCGCCTTTGCGCTTAAACTCGTTATTCGCCTCAATCCCCTGCCCCGGAAATGGAAACGGCGGGTTGATCTGCTGCCACTGATCAACCCGCCGCCCACGTCCCGCAGCTTGGCGGGGGAAGTCCGACTGCGCGCGCCACCTGGGGGGATGTCTGCTCGCTCGCGCGCCGGATCTCTTTGGTCTGATGAAAGCGAGGTGCCTGTATGAAACCTGCTAGGTTTTGATTTATTTTGGGGTCGTTTGTTGCCCCGTGTCCCGTTCTCATCCGATGCATTAGGGATGCCATGGGAATTGATGGGCGTCTAGATATTTTTTGGATTCCCGCCCGATATTTTGTTTTGCACAGGCTGTGAGAACAACATCTGGTATAACTTTTCGGGCGCCGCGTGGCTTAATTTGGGTTCTTTTAAGCCCGAAACACTATATCTTGTTAACGAATTGCGACCTGCACAATATCCCACAGTTTCCCACTAAAATTTGCTCACATAGTTATCCACAGGATGTGTTCGTTGCCTGTTCCGCAGAATGCGCGCAAAGCATTCGAATTGCACGCCAATTCCCGTGGCTGCGAATCGGGCAAGACCCCCAATGAAGCAAGGGGCGCCCATGATTTCCCGGACTTCCCATGCATTCCCGCGACTTTTCCCATGACCTCCCAGCGGCCCATGATTTCCCAGCCGCGCAGCTCCTCCCGACAGCGGTATCTTGTCCTTTCGGCCCACGCACGGCATGTAATGGCGCGAAACGGAGGGAGTGCATCATGATCCAAGCCACGGCTCTATTCACCCACGCGCTGAACATGCTTTTTCACGCGCCCTCAACCACGCTGCGGGTAATCCTGCCTGCGGTGCTTTGGGTGATGGGGGCCGCCGCTGCCGCGGGCTTGCTGGCGGGGGATGCGCTTGGGGCCATGGATCAGGTGATCGAGAACGCCGCCCCGCCGCCTGCGGGTCAACTTCTGATCCTGATCGCCTGCGGGCTGGCGGGCATCCTTGGCTATGCGCTGATGGCCATCCTCTGGCACCGCTATGTCTTGCTTGATCACGACGGGAGCGCCCTGCGTCCGGGCATGGGGCTGTTCTGGGCCTATGTCTGGCGGGCCATCGTTTTGGGCTTCGTGCAGTTTCTCGCGGCCATTCCCATCGGCCTCGCCATGCTACTCCTGGGCGGGCTGACCGGGTCGAGCCCGGCGGCACTGCTGTTGATCGGGCTGGTGGCGGGGGTGGCCTTCCTTTGGCTGGCGCTGCGGCTCAGCCTCGTTCTGCCCGCCGCTGCTCTTGGCCACGTCATGTCGGTCCGCGACAGCTGGCGCGCGACCGAGCCTTTGGCCGGCACGCTTTGGGCGCTGGCCGTATTGCTGGCGGTGGTGAATACGTTGCTCGGCGTGATCGCCAGCATGTTGCTGCCCGCCGACCCCGGCCTGAGGCTGATGCTGGATTCCCTGCTCTATCTTATAGAAGGGCTGGTTTTCGTCTCAATGCTGACCACACTTTATGGCCACCTGATCGAAGGGCGCGAGCTGGGTTAACCGCCCGCGCCGCCCTCATCAGGCCATACCACCGTCGACCAAGCCCTTTGCGAGCCGGGCATAGGCATCGGCCATCGGCCCCTCGCCCGCTGCGACCGGCGTGCCGCTGTCCCCGGCCAAACGGGTATCGAGATCAATCGGCAGGCTGCCCAAAAGCGGCACGCCCATCTTCTCGGCCTCCGCCGCCACACCGCCTTGGCCAAAGATCTCATGCTGAGAGCCACAATCGGGGCAGACGAATGTCGACATATTCTCGATCAATCCCAGCACCGGAGTCTTCAATGTGGCGAACATGTCGAGCGCCTTGCGCGCGTCGATCAAGGCCACGTCCTGCGGGGTGCTGACCACGATGGCGCCCGAAAGCTCGGACTTGGTGCAGAGCGTCAGTTGCACATCGCCGGTGCCGGGGGGCAGATCGACGAGCAGCACGTCAAGCTCACCCCATTCCACTTGCCCGAGCATCTGCTGCAGCGCGCCCATCAGCATCGGCCCACGCCAGACGACGGCCTTGCCCTCCTCAAGCATAAAGCCAATCGACATCATGGTGACGCCATGGGCCTGCAAGGGAATGATCGTCTTGCCATCGGGGCTCGCCGGGCGCTTGTTGACCCCCATCATGCGCGGCTGGCTGGGACCATAGATATCGGCATCGAGCAGCCCCACCTTGCGCCCGGCCCGCGCCAGCGCCACGGCAAGGTTGGAACTGACGGTGGATTTACCCACACCGCCCTTGCCCGAGCCGATGGCGAGGATGCGCTTCACGCCGCTGGGTTTCATCGGCCCCTCTTGCGGTTTGGGATGCCCGCCGACCTTAAGACTGGGCGCTTTCGGTGCGGGGCCATGCGCGGTCAACGCGACCGATACATCACCCACCCCCGGCAGATCGCGGACCACCTGCTCTGCCGCGTCGCGCAACGGTGCCATCTGCCGCGCCACATCGGCATTGGGCGCTTCGATGACGAATCGCACCTTATCGCCTTCGACCACCAGCGCGCGGACCAGATCATGGGACAGCAGGCTCTTGCCGTCGGGCAGTTGCACCCGCGCCAGCGCCGCTTCGACTTCTGCTTTGGTCACAGACATGCGCAAATTCTCCTCTATTACGGCTTCTGAAATGGCAGGTTCTGCGCCAAGCGCAAGGGGACGACCCTTTTTGCACAGGGATGAGGCGGAATGCCTAAGGATTACGCAGGGGTACCATGTTTTTGCTGCATGGCAGCATTGCAAAAAGAAGTATTGTGCACTCGCAGCAATTAGCGCTAACTTAAGTTCATAGGCAGGGCTAAGCGCCCAGCTTTCGGAAAGACCAGACACATTCTTCCTCCTCCCGAATGTGTCTGATTTTACCAAGACTTGGATGCATCCACTCCTCCTCCCGGATGCAGGCAAGTTTGGAAAGACCAGACGCGTCCATCCTCCTCCCGGATGTGTCTGTTATTGGCGGCGACATCTACCTCCTCCCAGATGTCGTCGCCCCCTTTCCCCCCACCCCATATATGACAGTTTTATGACCCTGCGCCCTTTTGCCGCGCGGGCAAAACCGTTTTTTATCAACAAGTTGCGCCACTCAGAACCTATGCGCTTTCTGCATAGCGGCATTGACTTTATGCCCGTTGTGCAAATGCAGAAAGGGCGTAAATAGCAGGCAACGAGATGATCCACAGATGAAAAAAGAGGCGCCGAAATGGCTTACATGAACACAACCACCGCAAACACAACTTCCGTCTTCGCCCGTATCGGCGGCGCATTCGAAGCACTGGCAACCCGCTACAAACAGCACCGTCTGTACCGTGAAACTTTCGACGGTCTGAGCGCGTTGAGCAACCGCGAACTGGCCGACCTTGGGCTGAGCCGTTCCGAACTGCGCCGCGTCGCATGGGAATCTTCCCGCGGCTAAGCAGAGATAGAGATCGGACGTCAGAACCCCTCCCTGTTCTGCCGTCTGAAAGCCGGGGTGCGCGTCACTTTCCTCCTCCCTGAATGAGGCGGACCCCGCAAGGAGACCCGAAGCCGACCCTCCCTCGACGCTTCGGGCCGACATAGAAACGGCGGCACCTTCCTCCCAAGGTGTCGTCGTTTTTGTTTCTAAGGCCTTGTTGAGGCAGGCTTTTGGCAGCCCGCCCCAGGATACGCTTTTAGAAGGGAACGTCTTTCCCGCCGGTCAAGAAGCGCGAGACGACCTTTTTGGTCCCGGCCTTCTCAAAGGCGACTTCCATCTTGTCACCTTCGATGCCGATCACTTCACCATAGCCGAATTTATCGTGGAAAACGCGCTCGCCCATCTCAAAGGCGGCGACCGCCTGCATGTCGATCGTGACATTGCGGCTTTCGCGCGGCTGGCTGGTGCCCCGCGCTCCGCTGCGCGATTGCAGGCGCTTCCAGCCCGGTGAATTATAGACATTCGCGCTTGCCGCGCGGTCATGTAGATCCGATTGCGGCATAGCCGCGCCAAAACCACCGCCGTAAAGCCCCGGCGGGGTCAGCACATCCACATGTTCTTCGGGCAGCTCATCAATGAAACGCGACGGCATTGCATTTTGCCATTGGCCAAAGACCCGGCGATTGGCGGCAAAAGAGATGGTGCAAATCTGCTCCGCCCGGGTGATGCCGACATAGGCCAGCCGCCGCTCTTCTTCGAGCCCCTTCATTCCGCTTTCATCCATCGAACGCTGCGAGGGGAACAGCCCATCTTCCCAGCCTGGCAGGAAAACCATGGGGAATTCCAAACCCTTGGCCGCGTGCAGCGTCATGATCGACACCTTCTCGCCATCGCCCTCCTGCTCATTATCCATGATCAGGCTGACATGTTCGAGGAAGCCCTGCAGGTTCTCGAACCCTTCCAAGGCTTTGACGAGTTCCTTAAGGTTTTCCAGCCGCCCCGGCGCTTCGGGCGTTTTGTCATTCTGCCACATGCCGGTATAGCCGCTTTCGTCGAGAATCATCTCGGCCAGTTCGACATGGGACACTTCGGGCGGGCCATAATCCACCCGCAGCGGCGCGGCACCATCATCGAGCACCGAGTCATCTTCGCTGATCTCGATCCGCGGGCCTTGCAGCATGGATGACCAACGGTCGATCCCGTCGATCAAAAGCCGCAGTTGCGCCGCCCCTTTGCCGCTGATCCCGCCATGGGCGAGAAGGATTCGCGCGCCTTCGACAAGGTTCACCCCATGATCTCGCGCCGTGCGCTGGATTTTCTGCTGCGCCTTTTCGCCCAAACCCCGCTTGGGCGTGTTCACGATCCGCTCGAAAGCCAGATCATCATCGGGGCTGGTGACCACGCGGAAATAGGCCATGGCGTCGCGGATTTCCAAACGCTCATAGAATCGCGGGCCACCAATCACCTTATAAGGCAGGCCAATGGTCAAAAACCGGTCCTCAAAGGCGCGCATCTGGTGGCTCGCCCGGACGAGAATCGCCATATCGTCAAGCGAGAAGGGGTCGAGCCCCCTCGTTCCGCGCTGCGCGGATTCGATCTCGTCCCCGATCCAACGGGCCTCTTCCTCGCCATCCCAATGGCCGATCAGGCGGACCTTTTCGCCCTCGGTCTCTTCGGTCCAGAGCGTCTTGCCCAAGCGCCCCTCATTGCCCGCGATCACGCCCGAGGCGGCGGCGAGGATATGGGGGGTGGAGCGGTAATTCTGCTCAAGCTTGACCACATGGGCGCCGGGGAAATCCGTTTCAAACCGCAGGATGTTGCCCACTTCAGCCCCGCGCCAGCCATAGATCGACTGGTCGTCGTCGCCCACGCAGCAGATGTTCTTGTGCCCCTGCGCCAAAAGCCGCAGCCACAGATATTGGGCCACGTTGGTATCCTGATATTCGTCGACGAGGATGTATTTGAACCAGCGCTGATACTGCGCCAACACATCCGGGTGCGCCTGGAAAATCGTCACCATATGGAGCAGCAAATCGCCGAAATCGGTCGCGTTCAATTCGATCAGACGACGTTGATATTGCGCGTAAATCTCCGGCCCGCGGTGGTTGTATGCCCCGGCATCCGCGCTCGGGATCTTGTCCGGGGTCAGCGCGCGGTTTTTCCAGCCGTCGATGATCCCCGCCAGCATCCGCGCGGGCCAGCGCTTGTCGTCGATCCCTTCGGCGGCGACCAATTGTTTGAGCAGGCGCAACTGGTCATCCGTATCGAGAATCGTGAAATTGCTTTTCAGCCCCACCAATTCCGCATGCCGCCGCAGCAGCTTGACGCAAATCGCGTGAAAGGTGCCGAGCCATGGCATCCCCTCAACCTGCTGGCCCAGCATCTGGCCCACGCGGGTCTTCATCTCGCGCGCGGCCTTATTGGTGAAGGTGACCGCCAGAACCTCATGCGGGCGCGCGCGCCCGGTGTTGAGCAGATGCACGATTCGCGCCGTCAACGCCCGCGTTTTGCCGGTGCCCGCGCCGGCAAGCATCAGCACGGGGCCATCCAACGTCTCGACCGCGGCCCGTTGGGCGGGGTTCAACCCCTCCAGATAAGGCTGCGGACGCGCGGCCATGGCGCGGGCGGACAGGGAGGCGCCCTCAAAGGCGTCCATTTCGTCAAAATCACTCATGCCCGCAATCTAGCGCGTCCGGGGTATGAGATAAAGAGACGTTCCTCAAATGTTCTTTCGAAAGATATTCAAGTCCCGATTTGGCGCCGCTGCGGGCAAAACCGGGTGAATTTAAAATGCGGGGGAAATCTTTACCCGTTGATAATGCTTTGGCGGCAATGTGCTGACACAACGATAAACGAGAGGAACCGCTCATGTTCAGAAACGATGATACTTCGGTACTGCGCCGAGAGATTGACCGGTTCAAACTGCCGATGTTCATTGCGGAATTGAACGCCGACAGCGGGCATTTCGAACTTTTGGCTCTCAACACCGCCCATGAGGCGCATAGCGGCATGGTGATGAGTGAGGTGATAAACCGCCCCCTGCACAGTTTCATGCCCCATGAAGAGGCCGAGGCGGTCAATGAACGCTATGCGCGCTGCGTCTCGAACGCGGGGCAAATCCGCTATCGGGAGATGCTGCATATGCCGCGCGGGCCGCTCATTTGGGACACCACATTGCATCATGTGCAATCCTACCGCGGTCTTGACCGGGTGGTGGGCAGCGCCATCGTTGTGGAGCGGGTGCAGCGGGACAACCGCGATACCCTCGCTTTTGAAGATGTCCGCTATTTCGCGGCGACATCCTCGTTCAAACTCGAACAAATCTCGACGGTGCTGGATGCCGCCGAAAAGGGGCTGATCGATCCGGCGAAGCTTACCGGGTCGGCGGGGATGCTGGCCGGGCTCTGCCGCGCCATCGACAGCACCATGCAAGAGCTACGCTCCATCGCGCAGGAACGGCTGGACGCTGAGGCCAATCCGACCGTGCATCTGATCGACATGGAGGACGCCAGCGCCAGTGAAGGCGACGAAATCGAAGCAGCCATCGCGGCGCTTGTCGATATGGCCGACAACCTACCGACCCCTCCGGTGCGAAAGGTAAGCGAGGCCGCACCGCTGGCCCGGTCCGTTTTTCGGCAGTAGCGCCTCGGCGCCCCACCCGGACGGCAGCACCCTCACCCCGGCTCCGACGCAGCCGCACCATCTGGACAAACAGCAACCCTTTGGCGCAAATGCCGCCATGGACCTACATGCAACCTACCCCGCCCTTTCGGACCTTCGCAGCCGCGCGCAGTCGCGCCTGCCGAAATTCGTTTGGGAATACCTTGATTCCGCCACCGGGACGGAGGCCACCAAACACCGCAACCGCGCGGCCCTAGACCGCGTTGGGCTGATGCCCTCAGTGTTGCACGGCGAATTCACACCTGACCTCAGCGTCGATCTGATGGGGCAAAAGCTCCCCCTGCCCTTCGGCATGTCCCCCTTGGGCATGTCCGGCCTGATCTGGCCCGATGCCGAAGCCCATCTTGCCCGCGCGGCGGATCGTGCTGGCATTCCCTTTGGCCTGTCCACCGTGGCCGCCACCTGCCCGGAAGATGTAGCGCCCCATTTGGGCGCGCATGGTTGGTTCCAACTCTACCCCCCGCGCGACCCGGAAATTCGGACCGATATGCTGGCGCGGGCCAAGGCTGCGGGTTTCACGACTTTGGTCCTGACCGTCGACGTACCGGTCGCCTCGCGCCGTGAGCGGCAGACCCGTTCGGGCCTGACCAGCCCGCCCAAATTGACCCCACGGCTGATGGCGCAGGTTGCGATGCGCCCGGCTTGGGCAATGGGCATGGCCCGCCGGGGTCTGCCGCATATGAAAATGCTCGACAAATACACCGAAGGCACGGCCACCGCGAACCTGCCGCCCACCGCCCATGTGGGCTATCTGCTGCGCACCGCGCCCGATTGGGATTATCTGCATTGGCTGCGCGACCACTGGCAGGGTCCGCTGGTGATCAAAGGCGTGCTGCGCCCCGAAGACGCCACGAAAATGGAAAAGGCCGGGGCCGATGCGATCTGGGTCTCGAACCACGCGGGTCGTCAGTTCGACGCGGCCCCCGCCAGCGCCGAGGCGCTGCCCGCCATTCGTGCCGCCACGAAACTGCCGGTGATCTTTGACAGCGGCGTGGAATCGGGCCTTGATATCCTGCGTGCCTTCGCGCTCGGCGCGGATTTCGTCATGCTGGGCCGGGCCTTCCACTTTGCCCTCGCCGCCCTTGGGCCGCGCGGGGTCGATCACCTGATTGATGTGCTTGCCCGCGACCTGACCGCCAATATGGGACAGCTGGGCGCGCAGAACCTGCGCGACCTCCCTCCCCCCTTTGATCTGTCGCCGCTCTGATCGGAAAGCTTGCAGAAATGTGACAAAGACGGCCACAGCCCTCTTGCGCTGCACCGCAGCATCCCTAAGCTGCCTTTAAAAGCAGCAGGGGAGACCAGCCAGTGACCGATTTTAAAAAGATCCTGATCGCAAACCGTGGTGAGATCGCGATCCGCATCATGCGCGCCGCCAATGAGATGGGCAAGAAAACGGTCGCGGTCTACGCCGAAGAGGACAAGCTGGGCCTGCACCGTTTCAAAGCGGATGAGGCCTATCGCATCGGTGAAGGCCTCGGCCCCGTCGCGGCCTATCTCAGCATCGACGAGATGATCCGTGTGGCCAAGGCGGCGGGTGCCGATGCCATCCATCCGGGCTATGGCCTGCTGTCGGAAAACCCGGAATTCGTCGATGCCTGCGAGAAGAACGGCATCACCTTCATCGGCCCGCGGGCCGAGACGATGCGCGCCTTGGGGGACAAAGCCTCTGCCCGCCGCGTCGCGATGGCGGCGGGCGTGCCGGTCATCCCCGCCACCGAAGTGCTGGGCGAAGACATGGACGCGATCCGCGCCGAGGCGGCCGAGGTCGGCTATCCGCTGATGCTCAAAGCTTCTTGGGGTGGCGGCGGGCGCGGGATGCGGCCGATCATGTCCGAAAAGGAACTGGAAGAAAAAGTCCGCGAAGGGCGCCGCGAGGCCGAAGCCGCTTTCGGCAATGGCGAGGGCTATCTGGAAAAGATGATCCTGCGCGCCCGCCATGTCGAAGTGCAGATCCTCGGCGATAAACAGGGCGACATTTACCATCTGTACGAACGCGACTGCTCGGTCCAGCGCCGCAACCAAAAGGTCGTCGAACGCGCTCCCGCCCCCTACCTGAGCGAGGAGCAACGCGCCGAAATCTGCGAATTGGGCCGCAAAATCTGCGCCCATGTGAACTATGAATGCGCGGGCACCGTCGAATTTCTGATGGATATGGAAACCGGGAATTTCTACTTCATCGAGGTGAACCCCCGCGTGCAGGTCGAACATACCGTCACCGAAGAGGTCACCGGCATCGACATCGTTCGCGCCCAGATCCTCATCGCCGAGGGCAAACCGCTGGCCGAAGCGACGGGCAAGGCGCGGCAAGAGGACATCACCCTCACCGGCCACGCCCTGCAAACCCGCGTCACTACCGAAGACCCGCAGAACAATTTCATCCCCGACTATGGCCGCATCACCGCCTACCGTTCGGCCACCGGCATGGGCATCCGGCTCGACGGTGGCACGGCCTATGCGGGCGGGGTCATCACGCGCTATTACGACAGCCTGCTGACCAAGGTCACCGCCAAGGCGCCGACGCCCGAGATGGCCATCGCCCGCATGGACCGCGCCCTGCGCGAGTTCCGGGTGCGCGGGGTCAGCACCAACATCGCCTTTGTCGAGAACCTGCTGAAGCACCCGACGTTTCTGAACAACGAATACACCACCAAATTCATCGACGAGACGCCGGAGTTGTTCCAGTTCGAGCAACGCCGCGACCGCGCGACCAAGGTGCTGACCTATATCGCCGACATCACCGTGAACGGTCATCCAGAGACCAAGGGCCATGCCCTGCCCGCCGCCCATGTCCGCGACCCCAAGCCGCCCGTGCTGCGCGGCGAGCCGCAGATGGGCACGCGTAACCTCTTGGAACAAAAGGGCCCCGAGGCCGTGGCCGAGTGGATGGGCCAGCAGCGCCAACTGCTCATCACCGACACCACCATGCGCGATGCGCATCAATCGCTCTTGGCCACGCGGATGCGCAGCCTTGATATGATCAAGGTCGCCCCCTCCTATGCCGCCAATCTGCCGCAGCTCTTCTCGGTCGAATGCTGGGGCGGGGCGACCTTCGATGTGGCCTATCGCTTCTTGCAGGAATGCCCGTGGCAGCGCCTGCGCGACCTGCGCGCGGCCCTGCCCAATGTGATGACCCAAATGCTGCTGCGCGCCTCCAACGGGGTGGGCTATACCAATTACCCCGACAACGTGGTGCAGAAATTCGTGGCCACGGCGGCCAATACCGGCGTCGATGTGTTCCGCGTGTTCGACAGTCTCAACTGGGTTGAGAACATGCGCGTGGCGATGGATGCGGTCGTCGAATCCGGCAAGATTTGCGAGGGCACGATCTGCTACACGGGCGACATCTTTGACCCGGACCGCGCGAAATACGACCTTCAGTATTACGTCAACATGGGCAAGGATCTGAAAGCCGCCGGCGCGCATGTGCTGGGGCTGAAAGACATGGCAGGCCTGTTGAAACCCGCCCAAGCCCGCGCGCTCGTCAAGGCGTTGAAATCCGAGGTTGGTCTGCCAATCCATTTTCACACCCATGACACGGCAGGCAGTGCCACGGCCACCATCCTCGTCGCCTCCGAGGCGGGCGTCGATGCGGTCGACTGCGCGATGGATGCGCTTTCGGGCAACACCTCTCAGGCGACGCTCGGCACAGTGGTTTCGGCCCTGCAACATACCGACCGCGACACCGGGATCGACATGAAAGCCGTGCGCGAAATCTCTGATTACTGGGAAGAAGTGCGCGGCCATTATGCCGCCTTTGAGACCGGGATGCAGGCGCCCTCCTCCGAGGTTTACCTGCACGAGATGCCCGGCGGCCAGTTCACCAACCTCAAGGCGCAGGCCGCCTCTATGGGGCTGGAGGACCGCTGGCCCGAGGTGGCGCGCACCTATGCGGACGTGAATCAGATGTTCGGCGACATCGTGAAGGTCACGCCCTCGTCCAAAGTCGTAGGCGACATGGCGTTGATGATGGTCTCCCAAGGGCTGACCCGGGCGCAGGTCGAAGACCCGAATGTCGATGTCTCCTTCCCCGACAGCGTGATCGACATGATGCGCGGCAACCTCGGCCAGCCGCCGAATGGCTTCCCGGAGGGCATCGTCAAGAAGGTGCTGAAAGGCGAGACGCCGAACACCGAACGCCCCGGCAAACATCTGGAACCCGTCGATCTTGAGGCCGTTCGCAAGGAACTGTCCGAGCAGTTGGACGGCATGCAGATCGACGACGAAGACCTTTGCGGCTACCTGATGTATCCCAAGGTGTTCCTCGACTACATGGGCCGCCACCGCATCTATGGCCCGGTGCGCACCCTGCCCACGCATACCTTCTTCTACGGCATGGAACCGGGGGCGGAGATCTCGGCCGAGATCGACCCCGGCAAAACCTTGGAAATCCGTCTTCAGGCCGAATCCGAGGCCGGAGAGGATGGCGAGGTGAAGGTCTTCTTTGAACTCAACGGCCAGCCGCGGGTGATCCGCGTGGCGAACCGGCTGGTCAAGGATGCCACGGTGCAGCGCCCCAAGGCCGAGGCGGGCAATCCCGACCACATCGGCGCGCCAATGCCGGGGGTTGTGGCCTCCGTCGGGGTGAAGGCGGGCCAGCCGGTCAAGGCGGGCGACCTGATATTGACCATCGAGGCGATGAAGATGGAGACGGGCCTCCACGCGGAACGCGATGCAGTGGTAAAGGCCGTGCATGTGCAGGCCGGTGGCCAGATCGATGCGAAGGACCTGCTCGTCGAGTTAGAGTAAATCACCCCCCGGGCGCGGTCCCTTGCCGCGCCCCCACCAGGAGCGAGCCGATGCACCTCTCTGCGATAACCCTGATCGTCCCCGACTATGACGCCGGCATCGCCTTTTACTGCGGCGTCATGGGGTTCGAACTGACCGAGGACGTCGACCAAGGCCGCAAACGCTGGGTCCGCGTCACCCCGCCCGGCGGCGAGACGGGGTTCGTTCTGGCCCGGGCGGACGGAGAGGCGCAGCGCGCCGCCATCGGCAATCAGGGCGCGGGGCGTGTTTGGCTGTTCTTGAAGGTTAAGGATTTCGCGGCGGAATTCGACCGTCTGACCGCTGCGGGCGTGACCTTCGAAGAAGAACCGCGTCATGAGCCCTATGGCAAAGTGGCCGTTTTTCGCGATCCTTTCGGAAACCGCTGGGATTTGCTGGGTGATTGACCCCGCCCGCGGCTCCGCGCCGCATTGCCATTGCCCGCCCGACCGCTATCTTGGCCCTTGACTGAGCCTGAGCGATCCCATGCCCTACGAATGGACCACCCCGCCCCGCGCCACTCCGCAGCAGATGCGCCTTTGGCCGCATCAATCCCTGCCTGCGCGCGGTTTTGCGGCCTTCATGCTGGCCACTTTTACGCTGGCGATGATTCCGCTTTTTGCCATGCTCGGCACCGCCCTGCTCTGGGGGCTGCTGCCCTTCGTGCTTCTGGCCTTGGGGGCGGTCTATTGGGCCTTGCAACACAATCACCGCGCCCGCCAGATCGAAGAGGTGCTGACCCTCGACGACACCACGGCGCGGCTGGTGCACACCACCGCCAAGGGCGAGGTCAAGGATTGGGACTGTAACCGCTACTGGACCCAAGTGAAGAAATACGACGATGACGGCCCCGTGCCGCATTACGTCACCCTACGCGGCGAGGGCCGCGAGGTTGAGATCGGTGCCTTCCTCAGCGAAGAAGAGCGCATCGCGCTTTACGACGATCTGGCACGGCATCTGCGGAACTGAAAAGGGCCAGACACTAAAAAGGGCCAGACCTTGCGGCCCAGCCCTCTGTTTTTTTCCAACTCAAGCGCGGCTCAGCTCAGGCGGTCTTTAATGACCGGGCCCACTGCGCCGAAATCCATTTGGCCGGTATAACGCTCTTTCAACAACCCCATGACCTTGCCCATGTCGCGGATCGAAGTCGCGCCGACATCGGCCACGGCCTTATCCACGGCGGCGGCGGTTTCGGTGACGCTGAGCTGCCTTGGCAGGAACTCTTCGATCACCTCGACCTCTTCGCGCTCGCGCTCCGCAAGGTCCAGCCGTCCGCCCTCTTCATAGGCGCGCGCCGATTCCTGACGCTGTTTGGCCATTTTGCTGAGGATGCCCAGCACCTCGGCATCCGACACGCCCTCATCCTTGCCATTGGCCCGGGCGGCGATGTCTTTGTCCTTGATCGCGGCATTGATCAGCCGCAGCGTCGAAAGCCGGTCCGCCGCCTTGTCTTTCATGGCCTGTTTCAAAGCATCCGAGATGCGCATCCGCAATGACATGGTGGTTTCCTGTGTTTCGCTAAATCCAAGGGTCGCAGCTTAGCGGCTCTCTCCGCGCGGAGCAATGGGGGGCGACCACAGGTAAACCCCTGTTCTGAAACGATATCTCATTTCCCTCCGCCTATTGACCCCGCGCCCGCGCGGGATTAGGTTGCCACCCGTTTACCCGCCCCTTTCTGCCCGGAGACTGCCCCATGTCCGCGCCCGCTCGCCCACGCCCAACCGCCTGCCTTGCCCTTGCGGATGGATCGATTTTCTACGGCATGGGGTTTGGCGCCACCGGCCAGACCGTGGCGGAGTTGTGCTTCAACACCGCGATGACCGGCTACCAAGAGATCATGACCGACCCCTCCTATGCGGGCCAGATCGTGACCTTTACCTTCCCGCATATCGGCAATGTGGGCACCAACCCCGAAGATGATGAGACCGGCGATCCGGTCGCCGCGGGCATGGTCGTCAAATGGATGCCCACCACGCCCAGCAGCTGGCGCAACATTCAGCCGCTGTCGGATTGGCTGGCGTCGCGCGGACGCATCGCCATCGGCGGTGTCGACACCCGCCGCCTGACCCGCGCAATCCGCCAGCAAGGTGCGCCGCACGCCGCCCTCGCCCACGACCCGGATGGTAACTTCGACATCGAAGCGCTGGTCGCCGCCGCGCGCGATTTTGCCGGGCTCGAAGGGATGGATCTGGCCAAGGACGTGACCTGCGCCCAGACCTATCGCTGGAATGAGATGCGGTGGGCATGGCCCGACGGCTACGCGCCCCAGACCGAAGCCAAGCACAAGGTCGTCGCCGTGGACTATGGCGCGAAACGCAACATCCTGCGCTGCCTCGCCTCTGCGGGCTGCGATGTCACCGTGCTGCCCGCCACCGCGACCTATGACGACATCATGGCCCATGAGCCGGATGGCGTCTTCCTCTCCAACGGTCCCGGCGATCCGGCGGCGACGGGCGCCTATGCCGTGCCGATGATCCGCGAGGTTTTGGACAAAACCGATCTGCCGGTCTTTGGCATTTGCCTTGGCCACCAGATGCTTGCGCTAGCGCTTGGGGCGACCACCGTTAAGATGAGCCACGGCCATCACGGCGCCAACCACCCGGTCAAGGATTACGACACCGGCAAGGTCGAGATCACCTCGATGAACCACGGTTTCGCTGTCGACGGGCAATCTCTGCCCGAGGGCGTGCGCGAGACGCATGTCTCGCTCTTTGACGGGTCGAACTGTGGCATCCGCGTCGATGGCCGCCCGGTGTGGTCGGTCCAACATCACCCCGAAGCCAGCCCCGGCCCGCAAGACAGCTATTACCTGTTCGAACGGTTTAGCGAAGCGATGGCCGAGCGCAGCGCGTAAAATTTTCTACATGCACTGATTGCACAGGCGACTTTTAACTCTCGATTAACGGTCGCCTGCCAGTCTCATTCCGGAACCTCGACGGGGCACGGAATGAGCAACCTTCGCCTGAAACTCTCAGCGCCGCGGATGGCCACCGCGCCCGCCCGCCGGATGCGGTTGGGCCAACATTTGATCGCCGCAGGGGTCATCGGCCCGCGCGATCTGCTGCACGGGCTTGACCTACAGCGCCGCATCGACGCCCCTCTTGGCGAAGTTCTGGCCACCGAAGGCTTGGTCGCCTCCGATGACATCGTCAAAGCGCTTGCCCGGCAGTATGGCGCCCAACCTGTCGACTTGACCCGCAGCCCCTGCGATCAGCGTCTTGCGGCTCGGATACCCGCGCGTCTCTGTCTGCAATTCGGTGCCGTGCCATGGCTGGAACTGGGGGACCGGCTTTTCGTGGCCAGCGGTCGCCCCGCGGATTTTCCTCAACTTTGCAAAGCTTTGGGGGAGCGTGGGAAAACCTTGGTGTTGGTCGTCGCCGACCCCCGGCAGGTGCAGACCCAGATCGGCAGGCTCTATGCCGCGGAACTCGCGGAACATGCCGCCACCCGCGTCACGGATGCGGAAAGCTGTCGGAACTGGGGCGTGCGCAGCTGGAAACGGCGGTTTGCGCTGCGGGGTATTCTGCTGTCGCTCTTTGCGCTACTGATGTTCTTCCCCTCCGCCGTTCTTACCCTCGCTCTCCTCTGCGGCGCGCTGACGCTGCTGCTGACCAGCGGGCTCAAGGCCGCGGCCCTTTGGGCCTCTCTCACCCGGCCCAAGCCCACTCGGTCGCTGCCAAATGCCGCAGAGATTAAGGGGTTTCGCCTGCCCCGTGTCTCGGTCCTCGTGCCCTTGCTGCATGAGGAAGAGATCGCGCAGGCGCTGATCGCGCGGCTTTCACGGCTCACCTACCCTAAATCGCTGCTGGAGGTGGTTCTGGTCCTCGAAGCGAGTGACAAGCTCACCCGTGAGACCATCGCACGCACTTCCTTGCCGCCATGGATCAGCGCGATCGAAGTGCCCGATGCCGGCGCGCTTAAAACCAAACCCCGCGCGCTGAATTACGCGCTCGATTTCTGCCGCGGCAGCATTATCGGCGTTTGGGATGCGGAGGATGCGCCGGAGCCCGACCAGATCGAACAGATTGTCACCCGCTTTCACAACGCGCCCGAAAATACCGCTTGTTTGCAGGGGGTTCTGGATTTCTACAACAGCCGCGGCAATTGGATGGCCCGCTGTTTTGCGATCGAGTATGCGACTTGGTGGCGGGTGGTCCTACCGGGCGTGGCCCGGCTGGGGCTGGTCGTCCCGCTGGGCGGCACCACGCTGTTTTTCCGGCGCGACATCCTCGAACGGCTCGGCGCTTGGGACGCCCATAACGTGACCGAGGATGCCGATTTGGGCCTCCGGCTGGCGCGGCGCGGCTATGTGACCGAACTGATGCGCACCACCACTTTTGAAGAGGCCAATTGCCGCCCTTGGCCTTGGGTGCGGCAACGATCCCGTTGGCTGAAGGGCTATCTCATCACTTGGGCGGTCCATATGCAAAGCCCACGCGCCCTGCTGAAAGACCTCGGCCCCCTGCGGTTCATCGGCGTGCAGGCGATCTTTCTCGCCACGGTTTCGCAATTCGCCCTCGCGCCCCTTCTCTGGTCTCTGTGGCTGAGTTTTTTCGGGCTGTATCACCCGGTCACGGACTGGCTTGCGCCACCCGTCCTGACGGCGATCTTCGCGCTGTTCATTATGGCGGAATTGCTGAACTTCTGCGCCGCCACCATCGCGGTCTCAAACCGGGGTCAACGGCATCTGCTGCCTTGGGTCATCACCTGCCCGCTCTACTTCGCATTAGGCGCCTTGGCCGCCGCCAAAGCGCTGATTGAGCTCTATCGCAGCCCACATTTTTGGGACAAAACCGCCCATGGGCACACTCTGCCGCGCTATGTGAGACCGCGCAAAAGGCTCAAAAATCATCCTCGCGCCGGGCCGCTTCCTGCTTCAACCGGGTCATGAAAGCGACGGAGATATGCGTGCGCAGCGCCTCATCCGCGCCATCCTCATCGCGGGCTTCGATCATCTCCACGATGCGGTTATGTTCGGCCTGCGCAATCTCCCCGCGCCCCTCCACCGCGAGCGATGAGGTCGCCATCAAGGCCATGGAGCGATGTACAAGGTCAAGCTGCTGCACCAGATAGCGGTTGTGCGACGCCAGATGGATCTGCTTGTGAAACCGTTTGTTGGCCCGTGCCAGCGCATTGGGATTGCCCGCCAGCGCGTTGTCGGCATCCACCATCTCGCGCAGCACGCGCACCTCCTCGGCGGTGGCATGGCGCGCGGCCAGACGTGCGGCCAGCCCCTCCAGCTCGCCCCGTACAACGTAAAGCTCGGCCATCTGGTTGTGATCCAGCGAGGCCACGATCAGGCTACGCCCATCGCGCATGAGCAGAGACTGCGTCTCAAGCCGTTGTAATGCCTCACGGATCGGCGTGCGCGAGACGCCGAAACGCTCGGCCAACTCGCTCTCCACCAAGCGGTCACCGGGGCGATAGGTTCCAATGTCGATGGCCTCCAGAATCATCGAATAGGCGTCGGTCGGGCCGGTCTTGGGGTCGGGCATCAGTTATCAGTCCTTGAAAGTTGCGCCACCTTACTCACCGCGACCATTTGCGCAACCCAGCAGGGCTTGCGCGGCTGCGCGTCTCGGCCTACCTCTGCGCCATGCCGCGCGATGCTTTTTCTCATGTCACTACTTGGGTCTTCGACCTCGACCAAACGCTTTACCCGCCCGAGGCGCGGCTTTTCGACCTGATCGAAGCGCGTATGGTCGATTGGGTGATGCGCGCGATCAAGGTCGACCGCGCCGAGGCCAACCACCTGCGCCAGCATTATTGGCAGACCTATGGCACCACGCTGGCCGGCTTGATGCGCGAACACGGCGTCGACCCCGGCCCCTACCTGACCGAGGTGCATGACATCCCGATGGATCGGCTCACCCCCGACCCGCTGCTCGCTCAGGCCATTCGCGTGTTGCCGGGGCGGCGGATCGTCTACACCAATGGCTGCGCGCCCTACGCCGAACGGGTACTTGAGGCCCGCGGCCTTTCGGGGCTTTTCGACGCGGTCTATGGTGTCGAACACGCTGATTTCCTGCCCAAACCCGAAGCCGCAGCCTATGACAAGGTCTTTGGCATAGACGGGTTCCAGACCGCATCCGCCGCCATGTTCGAGGATGATCCACGCAACCTCGCCGCGCCCCACGCTCTGGGGATGCGCACGGTGCATGTGGCCCCGGAACGTGGCGAAGGCGATCACATCCACTACCATACGCAGGATCTTTGCGAATTCTTAACACGGGTGGCGGGCTGATGACCTTCGATTGCGATATCCTGATTTCCGGCGGCGGCATCGCCGGGCTGACCGCGGCGGCGGCCTTTGGCGCGGCGGGCTTCGATGTGATCTGCGTCGACCCCACCCCGCCCGTCACCGATGGCGCCGCCAAGGGGGCCGACATGCGCTCCACCGCGCTGCTGCAACCGGCGCGGCGCCTGCTGGAGGACGCGGGTCTTTGGGACCGTCTTGCCCCCCATGCCGCCGCGCTGCAAATCATGCGGATCGTCGATGCGGGCGGCGAAGACCCGACGCCGCGGGTGACCCGCGAGTTCGACGCCGCCGATATCTCTGACGCACCCTTCGGCTGGAACTTTCCCAATTGGCTGCTGCGGCGCGAAATCCTGACCCGGCTGAACGAATTGCCCAGCGTCGATTTCCGCCCCGGCACCGGCACCACCACGCTTTTCACCCGCCAAAGCGAAGCGCGTGTCGGGCTGAGCGATGGCAGCCGGATCAGAACCCGGCTCGTGATCGCCGCCGACGGACGCAACAGCCCGATGCGCGAGGCCGCCGGGATCGAGGTCACCACCCGCCGCTACGGGCAAAAGGCGCTGGCCTTCTGCGTGACCCACCCGATCCCGCATGAAAATGTCTCGACCGAGGTACACCGCTCGGGCGGGCCCTTCACCCTCGTACCCCTGCCGGATCGTGATGGCATGCCCTGTTCCGCCGTGGTCTGGATGGACGATGGGCCCGCAACCCAAGCCCGCGCCACGCTCGACCCCGCGGCCTTTGAGGCCGAGGCGACCGCGCGGTCGGCCAATCTCTTCGGCCCGCTCACCCTCGCCAGCCCCCGCGCCCTCTGGCCCATCATCAGCCAAGAGGCCAAACGTCTTTCTGCCGAACGGCTGGCGCTCGTGGCGGAAGCCGCCCATGTGCTGCCCCCCATCGGGGCACAGGGGTTGAACATGTCGCTGACCGATATGGCGACTCTGGTGGAGCTCGCCCGCGCCGCGCCAGAACGCCTCGGCGATGCCGAGATGCTGGAGGCCTATCACAAGGCCCGCCACGCCGATATCGCGCTCAGGGTCCGGGGCATCGACTTGCTGAACCGCGCCAGTCAAGCCAGCAGCCCGGTTGCCCGAGACGCGCGCGCGGCGGGGCTCAACGCGCTTTACGCCCTGCCCCCGGTGCGCAAAATGCTGATGCAAATGGGGCTGGGCCTGCGCCGCTGAACCGCGGCGCAGAAGGTCTTACAGAACCTCGTCCAACACCGCCGTCAGCCGTGCCACGGTCGCGTCGACGTCATAGAGCTTGTCCAATCCGAACAGCCCCAGACGGAAGGTGCGGAAATCATCCGGCTCCCCCACCTGCAACGGCACCCCGGCGGCGATCTGCATGCCATGGGCGGCGAAAGCCTTGCCGTTTTGCACATCGGGATCGGCGGTATAGCACACGACCACCCCCGGCGCGGCGAACCCCTCTCCGGCGACGGATGTCACACCGCGGTCGGCCAAGACCTGACGCACCGCTTCGCCCAACCGCCACTGCGCCTCTTTCAGCCGGTCAAACCCATAGTCCCGCGTCTCTTTCACCGTATCGCGGAACACGCGCAGCGCATCCGTCGGCATGGTGGCGTGATAGGCATGGCCGCCCGCCTCATAGGCCTTCATGATGTCGCGCCACTTACGCAGATCGATAGCAAAACTGTCCGACGTGGTCTCATTCAGCCGCGCCTCGGCACGCGCCGACATCATCACCAGACCGGCCGAGGGCGAGGCGCTCCACCCCTTCTGCGGGGCCGAGATCAGCACATCGACCCCAAGCGCCTTCATATCCACCCAGACACAGCCCGAGGCGATGCAATCCAACACCATCAGCGCGCCCACCTCATGGGCCGCCGTGGCCATTTCCTTGATATATTCATCCGGCAGGATCATACCCGAGCTTGTCTCCACATGCGGGGCGAACACCACCTGCGGCTTCTGCGTGCGGATCGCGGCGGTGACCTCGTCGATCGGGGCGGGCGCAAAGGGCGCGGGGCTGGCATTGCCCTGCATCCGCGCCTTCATCACCTCGGCACTATTGGTCAAATCGGCACTCTCGATGATCTGGCTCCAGCGGTAAGAGAACCAGCCGTTGCGCACCACCAGCACATCCTGCCCCCGCGCGAACTGCCGCGCCACGGCCTCCATCGCATAGGTGCCGCCACCGGGCACCAGCGCCACGGCATCGGCGTTATAGACCTCACCCAGCCAGTTCGAGAGGTCGCGCATGACCTGCTGAAACTCCGCCGACATGTGGTTGAGCGACCGGTCGGTAAAGACCACGCTGAATTCATCAAGCCCCGAAGGGTCTACCGTGTCGAGCAATGCCATCGTTCTTCCTCCATCATTCGAAGCAAAGGCATATGGCCCGCCACGGCAAAAGGCAAATGCGGCTAAAGCGGCCCCGGCAGGCGCTCTTCGCTCAACAGCACATTGGCCTCCACCTCCCCCGCGCCGGGCAGGGTCATGATCCGCCGCCTAAGCACGCGCTCGAAATCCGGCAGGTCTCGCGCCACGACCCGCAGACGATAGTCGAACAGCCCCAAAACATGTTCCACTGTCTGCACCTCGGGAATGGCCGAAACCGCCCGCTCGAAATCCTCCAAACTGACCCGCCCGCGCGTGGCCAGCTTGATGCCCAAAAACACCGTGACGCCAAAACCCAAAGCCTCGGCATTCAAGCGCAACCGCCGCCCGGCAATCGCGCCGCCCTCCTCCAGCCGTTTGATCCGCCGCCATGTCGCAGGCTGCGACAGGCCCAAACGGCGCCCCAAGGCACTGGCACTTTGATTGGCGTCCCGCGCCAGCGCCCGCAGCAAGGCACGGTCAATGTCATCAAGCTCGATCACAGCGGCAGCCCCTCCTGCGTCTTGATCCGCGCGACATGCATCAGCGCCTCAATCTCAGCGATATGCGGCAGGGTCAGGATGCGACTGCGGTAGATCTGCTGATAATGCCCCATGTCCCGCGCAATGATCGACAGCCGCAGATCAACCCGCCCCAAAAAGGTCTGCAACTCGATCACCTCAGGCACCTGCCGCGCCTCGGCCATGAAAACATCAAAAGCATTCGCCTGCGTTTTGTCCAAGGTCACCCGCAAGGACACTTCCAAAGCATAGCCAAGCGCCGCCCAATCGATCACCACCCCGCTGCCCTGCACGATCCCCTGATCTTGCAGCCGCGCAATCCGCCGCGCCGCTTTGCCGGAGGTGATATTGCACCGCTCCGCCAATTCCCCGGGGCTAAGACTCGGCTCCGCCTGCCAATAGCGCAGAATACGGCGATCCAGATCATCAAGCATGATTTTTCCGTTTTAGAGCGATACCACGAATAACTATCTTCATCCTTTCACAAATACCTCTGCGATGACAATGGCTACTGCGCGCGACTTCGCTATGGTGAGACCCATAACGAGACAAACCAAAGGACAAGATCATGCGCGTTTACTACGACCGCGACTGCGACGTGAACCTCATCAAGGACAAGAAGGTGGCGATCCTCGGCTACGGCTCCCAAGGCCACGCCCACGCGCTGAACCTGCGCGATTCGGGTGCCAAGAACCTCGTCGTCGCCCTGCGCGAAGGTTCCGCGTCCGCCGCCAAAGCCGAGGGCGAAGGCCTCAAGGTCATGGGCATCGCCGAAGCCGCCGCTTGGGCCGACCTGATCATGTTCACCATGCCCGATGAACTTCAGGCTGAAACTTACAAGAAATACGTGCATGACAACATCCGCGAGGGTGCCGCCATTGCCTTCGCCCACGGTCTGAACGTCCACTTCGGCCTGATTGAGCCGAAAGAAGGCGTCGACGTGATCATGATGGCCCCCAAAGGCCCCGGCCACACCGTGCGCGGCGAATACACCAAAGGCGGCGGCGTGCCCTGCCTCGTGGCCGTCGACAAAGACGCCTCCGGCAAGGCGCTGGAAATCGGCCTCTCCTACTGCTCCGCCATCGGCGGTGGCCGCTCTGGCATCATCGAGACCAACTTCCGCGAGGAATGTGAAACCGACCTCTTCGGCGAGCAGGCCGTGCTCTGCGGTGGTCTGGTAGAACTGATCCGCATGGGCTTTGAGACACTGGTCGAGGCGGGCTACGCCCCCGAGATGGCCTATTTCGAATGTCTGCACGAAGTGAAACTGATCGTGGACCTGATCTACGAAGGCGGCATCGCCAACATGAACTACTCGATCTCGAACACCGCGGAATACGGCGAATATGTCTCCGGCCCCCGCATTCTGCCCTACGACGAGACCAAGAAGCGCATGAAAGACGTGCTGACCGACATCCAGAACGGCAAATTCGTGCGTGACTTCATGCAAGAAAACGCTGTGGGCCAGCCTTCGTTCAAAGCGACCCGTCGCATCAACGATGAACACCGCATCGAACAGGTCGGCGAAAAGCTGCGCGAGATGATGCCGTGGATTTCCGCAGGCAAGATGGTGGACAAGGCCAAGAACTGAGCCAAATCTCCCCCAAAGATAAGACGACATCGACCCCGGCCTCGCGCCGGGGTCTTTGCCTTTACGCCGGAGCCCCGATGAACACCACGCCTCAAATCACGCTGACAAGCTGGCTGCTGATCGCCCTTTTGGGGTTTGTCTGGGGGGGCACCTTCCTTTTTACCGAAGTGGCGCTCACCGGGATCACGCCCTTCTGGCTCGCCGCCTCGCGGATCGGGTTGGCGGCGGTGGTGATGCTGGCGCTCTGGGCCCTGCGCGGATTCGCGCTTTTCACCGCACGCCCCTCTGCCTCCAACATCCTCGTGTTGGTGACCATCGGCATCATCAGCTCGGCCCTGCCCTTTTCGCTACTCGCATGGGGGCAGCAATATGTGACCTCGGGCTTTGCCGGGGTGACCATGGCCTCCGTCGCGCTGATTGTCCTACCCATGGCCCATTTCCTGCTGCCGGGAGAGCGCATGACCCCGCGCAAGGTCGGCGGCTTCGTCATCGGTTTTGTCGGTGTCGTCGTGCTGATCGGCGGGCAAGCCTTTGAAAGCACTGGCGCTGCGATGGAGACGGCAGGGCGTATGGCCTGCGTCGCCGCGGCCTCTTGTTATGCGGTAAGCTCAATCCTCATGCGGCGGCTGCCTTCGGTTGATCCGATCGGGCTCGGGACGGTGCTGATGCTGATCGGTGCCGTGGTCATGCTGCCCGCCGCCTTCCTCAGCGAGGGCCCGCCGCCCCTGCCCGCGCCCAAGATACTGGCCGTGCTGGCCTTTCTCGGTCTGATCCCCACCGCCGGCGCGGCGTTTCTGCGGGTCTATGTGGTGCGCACCGCAGGGCCGGTCTTCATGTCACTGGTGAACTACCAAGTGCCGGTCTGGTCGGTCCTTCTGGGCGCTCTGGTCCTGTCAGAGCCGCTGCCAATGTCGTTGCTTTACGCGATGGCGCTGATCCTTGCGGGGGTCGGGCTCAGCCAATACGGCGCGCTGAAACGGTTGTTCCAGCGCGGGTAGAACAGCTTAGCTGCCCACCGCCGTATTCACCGCCTCGACCACGCTATCGACGGCACGCTCCATCAGTGCCGCGTCCTCATGTTCGGCCATGACGCGCACCAAGGGTTCCGTGCCCGATTTACGGATCAACAGCCGCCCACCCTGCGCCAGATCGGCCTCTGCCTGCGCGATGGCGGCTTTGACCTGCGCGTCTTCCAGCGGGGCCTGCCCGGCAGAGAAGCGCACGTTTTTCAGCAGCTGCGGCACCGGGTCGAATTGGTAGAGCAGTTCCGAGGCAGGTTTGCCCGAGCGGACCATCTCGGCCAGAAACTGCATCCCAGCCATCAGCCCGTCGCCCGTGGTCGCATAGTCGGTCATCACGATATGGCCCGACTGCTCCCCCCCGAGGTTGAAGCCCCCTTCGCGCATCCGCTCCACCACATAGCGGTCGCCGACGCCGGTCCGCTCCAACCGCACACCGCGGTCATTCAGAAAACGCTCCAGCCCCAGATTGCTCATCACCGTAGCGACGAGCGCCTTGCCCGCAAGACGCTCCTCTTCGGCCCAACGCGCGGCCATCAGCGCCATGAACTGATCGCCGTCGCCGATGCGGCCATTCTGATCGATCAGGATCACCCGGTCAGCGTCGCCATCAAGGCAGATGCCCACATCGGCACCATTGGCCACCACGGCCTCCGCCGCTGATTGCGGCTGGGTGGAACCGCAGCCATCGTTGATGTTGAACCCGTTCGGGTCCACGCCCACGGGGATCACATTCGCGCCCAATTCCCACAAAGCCATCGGCGCCACATGGTAGGCCGCGCCATGGGCGCAGTCGATCACCACCTTGAGCCCATCAAGCCGCATCTGCCGCGGGAAAGAGGATTTGACCCGTTCGATATAGCGAAAGCGGCTGTCGTCGATCCGCTTGGCCCGGCCAATCTGATCCGGCGCCGATGGCTCGACCCCCTCGGCGACCAGCGCTTCGATTTCCTGCTCGACCTGATCGGAGAGTTTGAACCCATCCGGGCCGAAGAACTTGATGCCATTGTCGCTGGCCGGGTTGTGACTGGCCGAGATCATTACCCCCAGATCGGCCCGCATGGAACGCGTCAAAAGCCCCACAGCCGGTGTCGGCACCGGCCCCAGCAGCAACACGTTCATGCCGGTGCTGGTAAGGCCCGCGGTCAGCGCGTTCTCGAACATATAGCCCGAGAGCCGCGTGTCTTTGCCGATGACCACACGGTGCACGCCGCTTTTCTCACGCCGGAAATAGCGCCCGACGGCGGCACCGATACGCAGCGCCATATCGGCGGTCATGGGGTGAATATTGGCGGTGCCCCGCACGCCGTCTGTACCAAAGAGTTTTGTCATATCTATTTTCCTGCCAGCGCCGAACGATAAAGTAAAATGGATTGGATGGTTTGCGCCACATCGTGGACGCGCAAGACTTGGGCCCCGTGGTTCAGTGCCGCCAGGGCCACCGCGATGGAGCCGGGCGCGCGGTCTTCTCCCGCCGCGCCGCCGCCGATCGTGCCGATGAAACGTTTACGCGACGCACCGAGCAAGATCGGCACCCCGAGGCTGTGAAACAGGCTCAGCCGCGCGAGCAGCGCAAGATTGTGCTCCAGCGTCTTGCCAAAGCCGATGCCCGGATCGGCGATGATATTTGCGCGCGGGATGCCCTGCGCCTCAAGCGCCGCGATCCGCTCGGCCAGATAGTCATAGACGTCGAGCAGCACGTCCTCATAGCGCGGGTCGCGCTGCATCGTGGCCGGGTCGCCTTGGGCGTGCATCACACAGACCGGCAGCCCCCGCGCCGCGCAAAAGGGCGCAAGCGCCGGGTCAAAGGTCAGCCCTGCCACGTCATTGACCAGAACCGCCCCCGCCGCCACGGCAGCTTCGGCCACGGCGGCCTTGCGGGTGTCGATGCTGATCGCCCCCTCCCCGGCCGCCCGCAGCCCTTCGATCACCGGTCGAACACGCGCGATTTCTTCGCCCTCCGGCACGGTCTCCGCACCCGGGCGGGTGGATTCCCCGCCGATGTCGAGAATATCGACTCCCGCCGCCCGCATCGCCGCCCCCGCCGCAACCGCGACCTGCGGATCGGCATGGCGGCCCTCGTCGGAGAAACTGTCAGGCGTGGCATTGAGGATGCCCATCACGCGGGGGCGGTCGAAACTTAACCCCGCGATGGCCGGGCGCGGCGCGGTCAATGCATCTCGCGCGGCGGAGGGGAGCGCATCTGCCGGGATCACGCGCGCCCTCTGCCCCCGCGACAGGACTTCAACATGGGTGAACCAGCCCCAACCGCCCGCAAGGGTCAGCGCAGCTTCGGGCCGCGCGGGGCCGATTTGAACCAAGGGGCGGTGGTAGTCGGTCATCACAGGATCTCCGCGCAGCCGACATCGAGCAGGCGTAGCGGCAGCTTCGCGCCCTCGGGCCGCTCCGCGCCGATCAGGACCAATTCGCAGGCCGATGAACTCTCGGCGAACCAAGCGGCCAAGGCGGGTGCCGCGCTTGGCGGGGCGGCGGGGCCGTCCACCGCGTCGAGCACGATCCGCGCAGGCGCCCAGATGCTGATCTGGCCGTTTTTCATCGCCCAGTCTAACTCCGTCCGGCTGCCGACCACCGCGCCACGCGGATCGCGGGTTGAAAGCATCCAAGCGTTCTGTTCGATCGCCAAAAGGTCAATGTGGCGCTGCGCTTTCTCATCCTCGGCCTGTGGCACGGCAATGTCCGAGGGGCCAACACAGAGGATCACCGGCTCCGCCGCCGCTTCCAATCGATCCAGCCATTTCGGCAAACGCGTCGAGGCAATCGCCGCATTGGAGAGGTATACCACGCGCGGCTGCGGGGCCTCTTGGGCCGCATCCTGCGCTGCCGCCTCCTCCCGCGCGCGGACGATCTCGACCCCAAGCGCACCGGGGCCCCGGTCGAGCTTTTCGATCCGCACGAAGACCCGCATCGCCTGCGGCTCAATCAAGATACGGTCGGCCACCCGTTCGGCCAGCGTTTCCAAAAGGTTGAGCCGTTCGGCGGCAAGCTCGGCGGCGATGGCTTCGGTCACGCGGTCGTAGGATAGGATACGGTCGACATCGTCGTCCACCACACCCGTCAGGGGCGCGACCTCGACCACCACGTTGAAACAGACCCGCTGGGTCACGTCCCGCTCGGCCTGAAAGGCACCGATCTCGACCTCGACGATATGATCGCGGAGGGAGATACGATCACGCGGCTCGGGGCCGGCCATCGTCTCTGCCCGCTCGGAAGGGTGGGCAAAGGCAAGTCGAATTTCGTCGTCGGACATCGGCAGCGCCTATCGGATCAGGGTAATGGCCCCACCGGGGGCGCTTCGATGCACATTTAGCAGGCCCACCGGCGGCAGACCAGCACCCGAAGGCACATCCCGCCCCTCAGTTCGAGGCGGTCTTCCATGTGTGGCGATAGAAGAGGTGCTGCCCGATCCGCGCGGTCTTGGTATAGACCCGCGCCCAATTGGGGTTCACGGCAGTGGTGTGATAGTGGGTCGCCCCATTGGTCAGCTTCGGCGCGCTGCCGTCGATGATCGCACGCGCGACTTTCGAGACACGGGCAAAAGCGCGCGGTTCATTGATGACCTCTTTGTGGCCGTCGCAGGTGTAGGTGAACTGGCACTGATACTTGCGCCCCGTCCCCTGATTGATCACGCCACAGAGCGTGCCGGGGAAACGGGCGGATTTCACCCGGTTCATGATCACTTCGGCCACGGCGAACTGGCCTTTGACCGTCTCACCGCGCGCCTCGAAATAGAGCGCTTCGGCAAGGCACTGCAACTCGGCGTTGCCTTCGGCCTTGGGCTGGCTGTCGATCCAGGCCGTGGAGAATTTCACATCTGTCGCGCTGGCCGACACGGGCTGTGCGACCATCTCCTGAAGCCGCGCCGCACCGGCGGACTTCAGACCTTGAATTTCAATCTGCGCAAGATCGCTCGCGCTTTCGGAGCTGGCCTGAACCGCCAGCGGGCTGCTGCACAGCGCCATGGAAAGAGCAAAAGAGATCGACCGGATAAAACGCATTATGCGCCTCGCATCATTGTTAGGGCTGCGGGGCGGATAGCCAAAAGGTTCCCGGCGGTAAACCCAACCAGACGTTATGTGCAGAAACTCGCCGAATTATGGTATAAATTGGGCTGGAGCCCGCCGCCCCTACCCGATCTTGTGGGCAATGGCGAGTTGGGCGGCGGCCAGACGTGCAACTGGCACGCGAAATGGCGAACAGGAAACATAATCGAACCCCGATTCGCGGCAAAAGGCGATGGATTCGGGGTTGCCGCCATGCTCCCCACAGATGGAGAGGGTGATTCCGGGCTGCGCCTTGCGCCCTCTTTCCGCCCCGAGTTGCAGCAATTCGCCGACCCCATCGGTATCGAGCACATGGAACGGATCCTCCGGGTAAACCCCCTGTTGCACGTAGTTCGACATGAAGCGCCCCGCATCGTCGCGCGAGAGGCCATAGGTCATCTGCGTCAGGTCGTTGGTCCCGAAACTGAGGAAGGCGCAATGCGGCGCGATATCATCGGCGCGCAGACAAGCGCGCGGGGTCTCTACCATAACGCCAAGGCGGTAGGTAAAGCTCGCGTCGCGCTCACTGCGCACGGCGGCGGCCACGGCATCAACGCTTGCTTTGACCAGTTCCACCTCGCGCCGGGCGCTGACCAGCGGGATCATGATCTCGGGCACCACCGGCTCGCCATCGCGACTGGCCTCGATCGTCGCCTCAAAGATCGCGCGGGCCTGCATCTCATAGATCTCGGGCACGGTGACCCCCAACCGCACCCCGCGCAGGCCAAGCATCGGGTTATATTCCGTCATCGCCGCCACGCGGCGCGTCACGTCGGACATCTGAAGGCCAAGCGCCTCGGCCAATTCGCGCTGCCCGGCTTTGTCGGAAGGCAGGAATTCGTGCAGCGGCGGGTCGAACAGGCGGATGCAGACCGGCTGGCCCTGCATGATGCGGAAAAGCTGGGTGAAATCCTCGCGCTGCATGGGCAGCAGGCGTTCCAGCACCGCGCGGCGGTCTTCCCCGCTTTCGGCAAAGATCATCTCGCGCATCACGGTCAGGCGGCCCGGCTCGAAAAACATATGCTCGGTCCGGCACAGCCCGATGCCATGGGCGTTGAAGTTGCGCGCGGTTTGCGCGTCGGTCGGCGTGTCGGCATTGGCGCGAATGCCGATATCGGCCACATCCTCGGCCCAGCCCATCAGGCGGTTGAAGGTATCGTCAAGCGCGGCCTCCTGCATCTTGGCAGCCCCCGCCAAGACCTGCCCGGTGGAGCCATCGACGGTGACCTGATCCCCCTCGACAAAGACCCGCCCATCGGGGGCGATGATCTGCCGTTGGGTCACCACAAAGCGCATGTTTGAAGCGCCGACCACGCAAGGCAGCCCCATGCCGCGCCCGATCACCGCCGCATGGCTGGTGATGCCGCCGCGTTCGGTCAGCACGGCGGCGGCGGCATGCATGCCGCGAATATCCTTGGGCGACGTCTCACGCCGGACAAGGATGCAAGGCTCCCCCCGTGCAGCACTTGCCTGCGCGTCGCTGGCGGAAAAGACGATCCGCCCCGTGGCCGCGCCGGGGCTGGCTGCGATGCCGCGCCCGATCACGTCCCGCTTGGCGCTTGGATCGACTTGGCGGTGCAGCAGTTCCGACAGCGTGCGCGGCTGCACCCGCATGAGTGCTTCCTCGCGGCTGATGATCCCCTCGTCGGCCAGCGCCACGGCGATCCGCACGGCAGCCCGAGAGGAACGCGCGACCTTCACGCCGTCCAAGATATGCAGCTTGCCCTGATCGATCACGAATTCGACCTGCATCTCGGCGCGCAGCCTCTTGCGCATCAGCGCCGCGTGGTCCTTCAATTCGGCAAAGGCTTCGGGCACCAATTCTTCAAGCGATGGCCCGCGCGGATCGCGGGTGAGATACATCGCCGCCGCATCGCCTTCGAGCGCGTCGCGGCCTTGGCTCTGGCTCAGATAGCGCCCGGTGATCTGCGGCAGGCCGGTGTCGCTGTCGACCAGTTGCAACACGCCCGAGCCGCATTGCCCCTGCCCCACGCCAAAGGCCATCTCTTGCACCACCAGCCCCAGCCCCGCATCCGCAGGCGCGCCCTTGGCCTGCCGCAGCAGCCGCGCCGAGGTGCCGTTCCACGCCCGCGCCATGGAGCGCAGCACCGCCGCCAGTTGCGTTGCCGGGTCTTGGGGAAAACGCTCTTCGGTCTCGGCCTCATAGGCACGCAGGGATTCCATCAGCGCCGCGCGGCCATCGCCATTCACATCGTCGAACATATCCGGGTCGAGACGGGCCACGTTGACCGCGTAGGACTGCACGAAACGCGAATAAAGTGCCGCCGCGGGCCCTTCGCCAATGCTGCCCGCGTAGCTTTCGAAGAGCGCGTCGTTAATCCCGATGTTCAGCACCGCCCCCGGCCCGCCCCAATCGGGGTCTTGGCTGGAGGGCCGCACGCAAAGCAGCGCACCCTTCGGGAACTGATCGACCACCGCCTGCACGTCGGGCATCTGCCCCCGCGCGATCTGCTGCACCGCGTCAAAGGACAGCGCAATGGTGCGCGGCACCGGCAGGTCGAGCCGCACGAGACGTTGCAAACATTTGGCCCGCCCGCCGTGGGTGGTATTGGCAATCGGCGCGGTGGGCGTCACCAGCGTGGTATGGGGATCGTTCTGCACTGCGGCACCTTAATCGTTCCGGTGCAGCATAGGGGTTGAGGCAGAAGGGGCAAGGGATCTCGCCCCCTCTGGGGTCAGCCGTCCAGTTTGGTCAAGTCCGCCACGGCGCTACAGATCGTGCGGATGCGGCTCAGCAGATTAAGCCGGTTGCGCCGCACCGTGGGGTTCTCGGCGTTGACCTGTACCGCCTCGAAGAAGGCATCGATCGGCCCGCGCAATTCCGCCATGGCCGCCATCGCGGTCGAGAAATCCTGCGCCGCCATTGCCGGGGTGATCTTGGCCTCTGCCTTGTCGAGTGCGGCGAAGAGGTCTTTTTCGGCCTCCGTCTCGGCAAACTTCGGATCAGCGCCAAAGGAGTATTCCACGCCATCGGCCTCTTCGGCTTGGCTGAGGATATTGTTGGCGCGTTTGAAGCCTTGGATCAGGTTCTCGCCATCGTCGGTTTTGAGCGTCTCCGACAAGGCGCGGGCGCGTTTGACCAGTAGCGTGAGGTCGTCGCTGCCCTCCATGGCAATGCAGGCGTCGATGACGTCGTGACGGATGCCTTGGTCGCGCAGGTAGACTTTCAGGCGGTCGTGGATGAAGCCCAGAATGTCGGCGGTATCGGCCCGGCCCGCGTCACGGTCGCCGACGATCTCGGCGCTTTGGCCCAGCACGTCGTTCAGCGACAGCGACACATCATTCTCCACCAAAATCCGGATCACACCCAAAGCCGCACGGCGCAGCGCGAAGGGGTCCTTGCTTCCGGTCGGTTTCTCATCAATCGCCCAGAAGCCGGTGAGCTTGTCGATCTTCTCGGCCATTGCCACGGCGATGGAAACCGGCGCGGTCGGCACGCCATCGGATGGCCCGAGCGGCGCGTAATGGTCTTTGGCCGCATCGGCCACGGCATCCGACATCCCCGCCTTGCGTGCGTAATAGCTGCCCATCAGGCCCTGCAACTCGGGGAATTCATAGACCATTTCGGAACTGAGATCGGCCTTGGCGACGCGAGCGGCCTTTTCGGCCTCGTCAGCGTCAGCACCTACCAGCGGGGCGAGCTCACGCGAGAGCGTCGCCATGCGGTCGATCAACTCGGCCTGCGTGCCGAGTTTGTTGTGAAAGGTCACGTTTTCCAGCGCCTTGACCCAAGTCTCCATGCCCGCGCCGGTGGTGACGCTGCGCAGGTCGTTGTCCCAGAAGAACTTGGCATCCGACAGCCGCGCGCCCAAAACCTTCTCGTTCCCGGCGAGGATCGTGGCACCTTCGTCGGCGGTGGTGCGGTTGGCGACGGTGACGAACCGCTCAATCTGCCCCGACTTCGGATTGCGGACCGAGAAGAACTTCTGATGCTCTTTCATCGAGGTTTGCAGCACTTCCGGCGGCAGGCCGAGGAAATCCTCACCGATGCGGCCCATCAGCACGACGGGGTATTCCACGAGGCCCGCGACTTCGGCCAGAAGCCCTGCGTCCTCAACCACTTCCAGCCCGGCGGCGAAGGCCATGTTGGTGGCGTCATGCCAGATCGTGTCGGCCCGCGCGGCGGGGTCGAGCACGACAAAGGCTCGGCTGAGCTTGTCCTGATAGTCCTCGAAACCCGCGACTTCGATCTCGTCGGGGGCGAGGAAACGGTGCCCGCGCGTGGTGTTCCCGGCGGTGATCCCGTCGATGGTCAGCGGCACCACCTCGGCCCCGGCCTCGTCGCTGATCACGCAGAGGATGGAATGCAGCGGGCGGACCCATTTCAGGCTACCACTGCCCCACCGCATGGACTTGGGCCAGGGGAAGTTGCGGATGGTCTGCTCCAGCACCTCGGCCACGATCTCGGCGGCGGGGCGGCCCGGCTTCTCGATCTTGGCAAAAAGCACCTTGCCCTTGGGCGTATCGCGTTCCTCAAGCTGGTCGCGGGTCAGACCCGCGCCGCGCAGGAAACCTTCAATGGCTTTCTCGGGCGCGTCGGCCTTGGGGCCCTTGCGCTCTTCCACCTGTCGGGGGCTGGCGGCGAGCATGTCGCCAAGCGCCAACGTCAGGCGGCGCGGGGTGGTGAAGACGGCGGCGGAGCCATAGGTCAGACCGGCCTCGACCAAACCGTTGGTCACCAGCTTTTGCAGGTCTTCGCCCGCGCGCTTCTGCATCCGCGCGGGAATTTCTTCGGAAAAAAGTTCAATCAGCAGATCTGGCACGGGCGGCCCCCAATTCTTGCCGCGACGGCGGCGTCTCATCGGGGGCTTGGATAACGAGTGCTAGGCGGAGGGTCTAGCCCCCCGCCCCGCGTTTAATCCAACAAGGTGCGGATATCGGGGTCGGAGAATTTCGGCACCACGCGGTAGCCCGCCTCGACGAAGTTATAGACCGCAAAACCGATCAGCCCCAGCCCGGCCCCGCCCAGAAGGAAGCGCCCAAAGGCCATGCCGCGCAGGTCTTGCAGCGCCTCGCCCAGACCGCCCGCTTGTTCGGGATTGGCCGTCAGCGCCGCATAGCCCAGCGAAAAGGCGACGAGCGCCAGAATTCCGCCATAGATGACAAGGCCAATCTTCACGATGGGGTCGATGCTTTCGGTGAAATGGGTGCGCGCCAGATGGCCCTTATACTTCCCGCTCAGCCCTTTGTAGGCGTAGTAAATCCCCGCGCCCAGCAGGATCAGCGCCCCCGCGGCCACGATATAGCGCCCGGCGGGCATGGCCATCAGCTTTTGCGTCCAATCCTGCGCGGAACTGCCGCCGGAGTTCTTGCCGCTCATCGCCAGAGCGAGAACCGAGACGCCGATACCGCCGTGGATCAGCCCGGTCGTGATCTGTCCCAGCCGCGCGACCAGCCCCTTGGCGTCGGTGCCGTGGTCTTCGACATCTTTCACGCCCGCGGCCACACGCCAGACCAGATAGGCAAGCAGCCCGATGCCGATGGCAAAGAGAGCGGGGATGCCATAGGGCTCATCCCGCAGCGCCGCGAGGGCGTCTTTCGTACCTGAGGCTTGGGTGCGTTTCAGGGCGGCCAAAAGCGCCAGCCCCCCGATGATCGTATAGATCAGCCCGCGCGCGCCGTAGCCTGCGCGCATCACCCATTTCAGCCCCTCATGTGTTTTCTCTGACATTTTCGCCCCCGTTCTATGTGGGGACAAGCGTTCGGCAGCGTCAAAAGGTTCCGCCGAGAGGGTCCGCGCGCGGGGATAAGATCAGTCGGCGGGGCGTTCCGGGCAGGCCTCGCCCACCACGGTGCCGTCATAGGACTTCTCACCGCAGTCGTTCAGCTCATGCCAGATATAGCCGCGCCCGTCGTCGGTCAGCGCCACGATCCGGTCGACGCCGTAGTGCACGTTTTTGCCGCCGAGGAAGGTCAGCGCGCTGCCCGCTTCGATCTCAGCCGCGATGGCGGGGGCGTCGAAACAATCAAACCAGCCCGGCGCGTTGCGCGGATCGGTGTGGTCGGTCATCTCATAGGTCTCGGTCGCCATGGCGAGGCTGATGTCATGCTCGAAACAGGCGCGGAACCGGATCGGGGAACTGTCGGCGTCGATGGCCTGTAGGTTCTCCGCCGCGATCTCCTCCGGCTCCTCCGTCGTCAAAGAGACGAGTTCAACCTTAGCCTCGGGCACATCGTGATAAAAGCCGTAGATCTGAAGGTAATAGAGCGCCGCACCGGCGATCACTGCGGAGACGAGGATCACGATGCCAACAATCTTGCCGCTCATGCCGCGCTGTCCGCCTCGGGCGTCCAGCCGCCGGCGCGGGTCTGCACGAAGGCATCCGCGCATTGCTTGGCCAGCGCCCGCACCCGCCCGATATAGGCCTGCCGCTCGGTGACCGAGATCACGCCGCGCGCATCCAGCAGGTTGAAGATATGGCTCGCCTTGATGCATTGGTCATAGGCCGGATGCGCCATGACGATGCGCTTGCCGGTCTTGGGGTCTTCGGCGGGCTGTTCGAGGATGAATTTGCAATGCGCCTCAGCCTCATTGAACTGATCGAGCAGCACCTCGGTGTTGGCCGTATCGAAGTTCCAGCGCGCAAATTCCTCTTCGGTCTGTTTGAACACATCGCCATAGGTCAGCGGGATCGGCGCGTCGGGGCTGTTGAAGGGCATATCCATCACATGGTCGACGCCCAGTACATACATCGCCAGACGCTCCAGCCCGTAGGTCAGCTCGCCCGAGACGGGGTGGCAGTCATGGCCACCGACCTGCTGGAAATAGGTGAACTGGCTGACTTCCATGCCGTCGCACCAGACCTCCCAACCCAGCCCCCAAGCGCCGAGCGTCGGGCTTTCCCAGTCGTCCTCGACAAAGCGGATGTCATGCAGCGCCATGTCGATGCCGATGGCTTCGAGCGAGCCGAGGTACAGCTCCTGCAGATTGGGGGGGCTGGGTTTGATCAGCACTTGATACTGGTAGTAATGCTGCAAACGGTTCGGGTTCTCACCATAGCGCCCATCCGTGGGGCGGCGCGAGGGCTGAACATAGGCCGCAGCCCAAGGCTGCGTGCCAAGGCTGCGCAGCGTGGTGGCCGGGTGAAAGGTGCCCGCGCCCACTTCCATGTCGTAGGGTTGCAGCACCGCGCAGCCCTGCCGCGCCCAATAGCTTTGCAAAGCAAGGATGATCTCTTGGAAAGAGCGTGGTTTCTGCGCTGCGTCAGACATGGTGATTGCCCCTTAATGATGCGCGCCTTTCCTACGTCTGCAAACCATGGGGGTCAATCACAGCTTTATCAGAATTTCGCCCCCTTTGGCATGGCATTCGCGCCGCTTTCCGGCGTAATCTGGCTCGGATTTGGTTTTGCGAGAGTTGAGTGACGATGAAGCGAATTCTACGTGCCCCCGTGGCGATCTTCTTGGCCCTGAGCCTGACCTGGGCGGGCCTTGCGCGGGCGCAATCGGCAGAGGATGTCGTTTGGGTTCAGATCGAGGCGCAACCGTCCTTGGCCGAGGCCACGGACCGGGCGCGCGCCTATGAGACCCTGTTGGATGACGTGAATGGCTTTGCCTTGGGCGGCGGTTGGTACGGTATCGCCGTGGGCCCCTACCGGCGCGAGGATGCAGAACTGGTGCTGCGCAGCTATGTGCGCGACGGTCTGGTGCCGCGCGACAGCTTCATCCAGCAATCCAGCCGGTTCCAGCAGCAATTCTGGCCCGTGGGTGACAACGTTCTGGAAACCGGCGTGATCGACGCACCCGTAGGCGTGGATGGCGTTGCGCCAGAGGAAGCCGCCGCGGGCAGCAGCACCCCCGATGTCACGACCACCCCGCTTGATCCCGCAGGGACGGAGGGTGAAACCGAAGCCGCAGAGGCCGAGACCGCCCCGGCCCCCACGCCGCCGGAACCGGATGAAACCCCGGCAGAGGCGCGCCGCTCGGAACGCGCCCTTTCGGCGCAGGAGCGCAAAGACCTGCAAATCGCCCTGCAATGGGCGGGCTTTTATGATGCCGCGATTGACGGTGCCTTTGGCCGTGGCACCCGTGCCTCCATGCGCGCGTGGCAGGGCGCCAACAGCTATGAGCAGACCGGTGTGCTGACCACGCGCCAGCGGGCGGCTCTGATGGCGCAGTATAACGCCGTGCTCGACGGGCTGGGCTTGCAACTGGTGCGCGACGAGAAGGCCGGGATCGAGATCATGATGCCCACCGCCGAGGTCGACTTCGCCCGCCACGAGCCGCCCTTTGCCCATTACGACAGCAGTGGCAACATCGGCGCGCGGGTCTTGTTGATCAGCCAGCCGGGCAATCAAAATACGCTCTATGGCCTTTATGACATCATGCAAACGCTTGAGATCGTCCCCTTGGATGGCCCGCGCGAGCGCAAGCGCAATTCCTTTGAGTTGATCGGCGAGAACGGCAGCATCATCAGCCAGACGCAGGTCTCGCTGGAGAACGGTCAGATCAAGGGCTTCACGCTGATCTGGCCCGCCGGGGACGAAGACCGCCGCCGCCGCGTGGTGGCCGAGATGTCCAAAAGCCTGACCCGCCTGCCCGGCGTGCTCGACGCCGGCGCAGGCAACAGCGATGCGCAGGCGATTGATCTGGTCGCCGGTTTGCAGATCCGCCAGCCCAAGATCGCCCGCAGCGGCTTTTTCGTCGATGACAACGGCGCGGTCGTGACCACCAGTGAAGTCGTGGCCTCTTGCGGGCGGGTGACGCTGGACGCCGATACCGATGCCACGGTGGTCGCCACCGATGAGGCGCGCGGCCTTGCACTGCTCAAGCCCGAAAGCCGCCTCGCCCCGCTGGCGGTGGCCGAGTTCAGCAACGCGGCCCCGCGCCTGCAATCGGAAATCTCCGTCGCGGGCTACTCCTACGAGGGCGTGCTGAGCGCCGCGACACTGACATTTGGCGCGCTGTCGGACCTCAAGGGGCTGAACGGGGATGAGACCCTCAAGCGCCTCTCGGTCAAAGCCCAGCCCGGCGATGCCGGGGGTCCGGTCTTTGACGAGAATGGCCACGTCGTGGGCATGTTGCTGCCCCAACCGGATGCCGACCGCAAACTGCCCGAAGACGTGAGCTTTGCCCTCGATGGCGATGTGATCCTAAAGGCAGCGCAGGAGGCCGGGCTAGGCAGCAAACAGGCGCAGGGGGCCACAGGCCCGATTGCGCCGCGCGACCTGACCCTGCGCGCGCAGGGCATGACCGTCTTGGTCAGCTGCTGGGAATAACGCGGGGGGCTCAGCCCCTAGCGACAAAGACAAAGGGCGGTGCCATCAGCGCCGCCCTTTTACGTTTCAAGCGCGCCAGAACTTGGCGGTGAACATGACGTAGACCGCCATCAGCTCCAGCCGCCCGATCCACATGGCGATGATCAAAATCCACTTCGCCGTGTCGTTGAGGCTGCTGAAGTTCCCCGCCGGGCCGATGATCTCTCCCAACCCCGGGCCGATGTTCGCCAGCGCCGCCGCCGCCCCCGAGACGGAGGTGACGAAATCCAACCCCGTCAGGCTCAGCGCGACCGAGATCAGGCCGAGCGATACGACGAAGAACATGAAGAAGGACATCACCGAGCTTAGCACGTCCGCCCCCACCGGGCGGCCATCGTAGCGCGGGGTAAAGACACCGTGGGGCGAACGGATCCGCCGCAATTGCGCGCGGATCGACGCAAAGAGCAATTGATAGCGGAAGATCTTGATCGAACAGGTGGTCGATCCGGCGCAGCCGCCGATCAGGCCGATGAAAAAGAACAGCGCCACGGCAAAGCTGCCCCATTGCATATAGTCCGCCGAGGCATAGCCGGTGCCCGAAATGATCGAGGTGATGTTGAACAGCGCTTCGCGCAAGACCCGCTCGGATTCATAGGTCGTGCCGCTGCGCAGAACGAAAAAGACGATCACCACCAGAAAGGTCATCGTCATGAAAAAGCCGCGCACCTGCGGGTCGCGGTGCAGGGCCACGGGGTTGCCGTTGATCAGCTGCACATAGCGTACGAAGGGCAGCGCCGCGAGGATCATGAAAATTGCGGCGACATATTCGGCGGGGCCGGAGAAAGTGCTGAAGGAGGCATCGTAGTTGGAAAAACCACCCGTCGAGACGGTGGTGAGCGCATGCACGGTGGCGTCGAATGTGGTCATCCCAAGGGCGAGATAGCTTAGCATACAGGCCAGCGTGAGCCAGAGATAGATCACCGAAATCTGCGTCGCGATTTGCCCCGCGCGGGGCAGGATTTTCCCGAATGTGTCAAAGGACTCGGATTTAAAGATCTGCATACCACCGACCCGCAACTCGGGCAGAAACACCATGGCGACGACAACGATACCGATGCCGCCCAGCCATTGCAGAATACCGCGCCAGATCAGCAGACCTTTGGGCAGGTCTTCCAACCCGGTCAGCACCGTGGCCCCGGTGGTCGTCAGCCCCGACATCGCCTCGAACATCGCGTCGGTCACGCTGGCCTCGGTCGCGCCCAGCACGAAAGGCAAGGCCCCGAAGAGCGGCAGCATCAGCCAGACGCCAGTGGTCAGCATGAATGTCTGTTGAATGGTGAGCCCTTCACGGACCCCATTGGCGCTGGCGAGGGCGATCATACCGCCACCCAGCGTCGTGATCAGCGCGCTTTCGACGAAGACCCACCACTGGCCCCGGCCTTCGGCCAGATCGACCAAGATCGGGATGATCATGGCAAGGCCGAGCACGGCCACCAAAAGGCCCACGACATATCCGACAGGTCGTATATCCAACATGCGCGCAGCGTTGGCTTGGCCGCTCGTCGCTGTCAAGCCGAGACGGGACCGGGGCGCGATTTGGCCCCGGTCCGTGTCGTCTTAGATGTAGTAGAGGTCTTTGAAAACGTGGTGAACGATGTCGTCACGCTTGATGCCCATGGCGGCCAGTTCTTCGTCGCTTTTCGCTTGCAGGCCTTGGACCTGCTCAAAACGGCGTTGGGCGGTGGAGCCCATCATGATGCCATGGCCGATCCCCGCGAAAAAGCGGCGCAGACCGGCGCCGGCGCGCCACAGCCCTTCGAGGGGAGAGACGGAGTGGGCGGGGTGAGCAGTGCTCTGGTAGGTCATCTGATTGCCTTTGCAATTTCCAGTATTTCGATGACCGTTAGATAGGCAATGCTGCGCCGCAGCAGAACCGACGTTTTCGCATAGCCGCTGGTCGGGACTTGCAGGGCTGACAGGGCGACATTCACCATTTCCGCGCTAAGACAGGCGGAATGCCCCGCAAAGGGGCGCGGCGCGGGCTGCGAACAACCAATGCGCGATTGCCGCGCCGTCCGGGGTCAGCCGACGTGGAAGAGCGTGTTGAAAAGCTTGGGGTCGATGCTCTGCGCGGCAAAGGTCTCACCTTGGGTCAGCACGCTGATCGCATCGTGGCTATGCAGGCTTTCTTGATGGCTGGCGACGATGCGGAAATCGCCCACCCGGTCATCGGCCAAAAGCTGTTCGCAAAACAGCCGCGCGGCATCCTCGACAAAGATCGGATTGGCGGCGTTAAGCTCGGCGAACGCCTGTTCGTCTTCGCGTTTGACCATGACCTGCGTCTCGGTCGGCACGGCGCGGCGGCAAATCTCGATCAGGTCTTCGAACCACAGACAATCGCCCTCGTCCCGTGTCTCGACCGATATCCGCGCGACGGAGCGTTGCGAATGCGGCGTCGCCAATTGCCCGCGGGTCTGACGCGCGTGTTCGCTCAGTTCCAGCGAACAGGGGCAGGTGCTGGAATAGACATAGTCGAGATGCACGATCTTCTTGCGCTCGCCGTTCTGTTCTACCAACTCCAGCGCGATGTCGTAATACTGATAGCCCGTGAGGCCCGAGCGCAGGCTGCCGATTTTCATTGGGAAGGAAAAGCGCATCTGAATTCGCGCGTCCAAGCTCTCAAGATCGGCTTTGTAATCATCCAGCGCCGCTTCGATCACCTCGAAGCTAAAGGTCGCTTCGGCATGGCGGTAGAAGCTGCGCATGATGCGGGACATGTTGATGCCCTTCTTCTCCGCATCGAGCGAGACCGTGCCGGTCACGGAAGTCTCAAGCCGCAGATCCCCGCCCTCGCGGCTGCGATAGCGGATCGGCAGGCGAAAGTTCGAGATACCGACATGCTGGATCAACTGCTGCGCGCCGCGGATCAGGCTGGAGGGGCCGTTTTGCAGATCCGGCAGGCTGGCGCGGTAGTTGTCGCCCGCGGTGAAATCTTCGGGATAGGCGCGGCTAAGGGCGGGATATTCGGCGGGGGCCAGCATCCGCGCCATGGCCGGGTCCAGCGCTGCAATCTCGGCCGGGGTGGCCGTTTCGGCCCAAGCGCGCAGCGTGGCGAGCGCGGATTGCGCCGCCTCCCGGTCCGGTGTCTCGGACATCTCAGTCACGATGTTCATTGCGCGGCCCTCCGGTCTGTCGCTCTCAATGTATGATGCGCGGGGCCAAAATGCCACCGCGCCCGCGACACATCAGGTCAGGCTTGCGCCGCCGCATCCAAGGCTTGCAGCAGATCGGCCTTGAGATCGCCGCTATATTCCAGCCCTACGCTGATCCGCACCAGCCCCGGCGTGATGCCCAAGAGGTCTTTGGTGTCCTGCGGCAGACGCTGGTGGGTGGTGGTGGCCGGATGGGTGACGATGGTCTTGGCGTCGCCAAGGTTGTTTGAGATCACGCCCACCTGCAACGCATTCAGGAAAGCGAAAGCCGCCGCCTTGCCGCCCTTGAGGTCGATGGACAGCACCGTGCCCCCTGCCCCCATCTGGCGCATCGCCAGCGCGTTCTGCGCATGGCCCGCAAGGCCCGGGTAAAGCACCCGCGCCAAGGCCGCGTGACCGTCCAACGCCTCGGCCAGTTCCTGTGCGCTGGCCGCCTGCGCCCGCACCCGCAGGTCGATGGTCTCCAACCCTTTGAGCATGATCCATGCGGTGAAGGGGCTCATCGAGCCGCCGGTGTGTTTCATGTAAGGCTCAAGCGTGCCGCGGATGAACTCGCGGCTGCCCAGCACCACACCGCCAAGCGCACGGCCCTGCCCGTCGATATGTTTGGTCGCGGAATAGACCACCACATCCGCGCCCTGCGAAATCGCGCGCGAAAAGACCGGCGTGGCAAAGACATTGTCGACCACCACAAGCGCGCCTTTGGCATGGGCCAGCTTGGCGACGGCTTCGATGTCGATCACCTCAAGCGTGGGGTTGGCCACGGATTCGAAGAAGACCGCGCGGGTGTCCTCACGGATCGCGGCCTCCCAAGCGGAAAGGTCGCTGCCGTCGACGAAAGTGACCTCCACCCCGTAGCGGCCAAGGATCTCTTCCAGCACATAGATACAAGACCCGAATAGCGCCCGGGCCGAGACGACATGATCGCCCGCCTTCAGCATCGAGATCAGCGCGCCCGAGACCGCCGCCATGCCGCTGGCAGTGGCAAAGGCATCTTCGGCCCCTTCCAAAGTGGCGATACGGTCCTCGAACATGGCGACCGTGGGGTTGCCATAGCGGGCATAGATGAACTCATCCGGGCCGATCTCTTCGAAACGCGCCTCGGCCTGTTCGGCGCTGTCATAGACGAAACCTTGGGTCAGGTAGATCGCTTCGCTCACCTCGCCATATTGGCTGCGGCGGGTGCCTGCGTGGATCGCTTGGGTGCGCGCGTGACGGTCGTTGCTCATCTATCTCATCCTTCCGGCCCGACCTCGCGGGCATAAAAAAACCCCAGACGCGGCCAAGCGAAAGGGGTCTTTCATCCTGACCTTTTAGCGGCATGTTTAACGTGGCCCACAATCCGGTAACAAATCGCCACGCGGGGTGGATTACGCCGCGCGACGCTACAGGTCAACAGTTTCGCGCGGGGCGTTCGTTAAATTTGAGCGGATCAGCTTTGGTCTTTCTTCTCGCCGTAGGCTTCGAACAGCTTGCCCTGCGCCATGAAGAAAACGAAAATCGCCGCCGTGAGACCGAAGGTTTTGAAGTAGACCCAAGTATCGGTCGAGAAGAACCGCCAAATCACCTCATTCGCCAGCGCCAGACCAAAGAAGAAATACATCAGCCGTTTGGTCAGCAGCATCCAGCCCTCATCGCGCAGGGGCATCATCTCTTCCATGACGTATTTCAGATAGGATTGCCCGCGCAGCAGGCCGACGGCCAAAAGGCCGCCGAAAAGCACATAGATCAGCGTCGGCTTCATCTTGAAGAAGCGGTCGTCGTTCAGCCAGACCGAGAGCCCGCCGAAAATCACCACCAGCACCACGGTGGCGACCTGCATCCGGCTGAGCTTGCCCGTCAGCGCCCAAAGCGCGCCGGTCGACAGCACCAGCAGCGGCACGAACATCGCGGTGACGACGATAAAGCCGTCATACTCCGTCCCGCTGAAGGTATAGGTGTTATCCTTGAGCCACAGATAGGCCACGAGGAAGGCCAAGACCGGCCCGTATTCCAAGCCTGCCCGCAGCATTGGGTTGATCTCTCTTGGTTCTGACATGCCTGTTCCTTTAGCCGCCCATTTCAACAATCACCGCCCCGGCTGCGATCAGCGCCATCAGCGCGATGCGGCGGGGGCCGACGGTTTCTTTCAGCACCAGCACCCCGATCAGCGCGGCAAAGACGGTCGAGGTCTCCCGCAGCACCGCCGCCTCGCCCACCTTGTCGAGCCGCGTGGCCAGCATGACCGACCCGAAACTCGCAAAAGCGATGATCCCGCCGATAAAGCCGCGCAGCATCAGCGGCGCCACCTCGGGCGGGTTCTCCATCGCGTGCCAGCGCCGCCATGCGATCACCGGCATCACCAACCCGTCGATCATGAAAAACCATGCGAGGAAGGTGAAAGGATCCGCCGTGGCGCGGATGCCGTATGCGTCATATGTGGTGTAAAGCGCCACGAACAAGCCCGTCAGCACCGCCAGCCCGAGCGCTGCGTGCAGCGTATCGCGCGCGGCGACCAAATTGCGCAGGTTATAGAGGGCAAGGCCGAAGATACCGCTTAGCAGCACCGCCACGCCAAGCCACTGCACCGCGTTAAACCGCTCACCAAAGATCAAATAGGCGCCGACCACGGCAAAGAGCGGCCCCGTGCCGCGCACCACCGGGTAGACCACCGTATAGGCGCCCTTGGTATAGGCCCATGCCTGCAACAGCTTGTAGATCACATGGATCACGAAAGCGCCGAGGAAGATCACCCACATATTCGGCTCGGGCCAAGGCACGACGAAAAGCGCGAAGGGGGCCGCCATCACGCCATAAGAGACGTCGATCGCCCCGCGCGTGAGCCACGGATCATGTCGCCCCTTTTGCAGCGCGCCAAAGACTGCATGCAAAAAGGCCGCCGAAAGCGCGAGCCACAGAGCTGCGGTATGGCCCGCCGGAGTGCCTTCGATCGACAGGATCCAATCGGTCATCGCGGAACCACCACGGCGGCGAGAGGTTTATACCTCAAAGCCTTTATCACCAACGGAAATTCCATGTTTGAAAGCCTGATCGCGGACCTCACCAACAGTTTTTCGAAAGTGCCGGTTACCGTGGCCGCGGCGCGGCTGCTCATGGCGGCCTTTCTGGCGGGTATCGTCGGGTATGAACGCGAGCGGCGCGACAAACCCGCGGGTCTGCGGACCCATATCATGGTGGCCATCGCCGCCTGTCTCTTCATCATCATCGGGCAAGAGCTTGGCAGTCTGGAGTTTGGCGATGGCGACCAGATGCGCTTCGATCCATTGCGCCTCATCGAGGCGGTGACCGCAGGCGTCGCATTCCTCGCGGCGGGGATCATTTTCACCTCGAACGGCGAGGTGCGCAACATCACAACCGGCGCGTCGATGTGGCTGGCCGGTGCCATCGGCCTGTCCTGCGGCGCCGGGCAAATCCTGTTGGCCTGTCTGACCGCAGGGGTCGTGGTGCTGGTTCTCACCGTTCTGCGCTGGATCGAACGAAAGCTTGGCACCCACGACTGAACGGGGCCGCCGCCTCCAGCGACCGAGATGTCGTTAGCCATCCGTGCCCACCAAGGCGGCGGCGAATTCATCCGGGTCAAAGGGCGACAGATCGTCAATCTGCTCGCCCACGCCCACGGCATGAATGGGCAGGCCAAAGCGATCCGCCAGCGCCACCAGCACGCCACCCTTAGCGGTGCCGTCGAGCTTGGTCATCACCAGACCGCTTACGTCGGAAATCTCTTGAAAGACTTTCACCTGATTGACCGCGTTCTGCCCTGTCGTCGCATCTAGCACCAATAGGGTGTTATGCGGCGCACTCTCATCCTTCTTGCGGATGACGCGGACGATCTTGGCCAATTCCTCCATCAGGTCGCCCCGGTTTTGCAAACGGCCTGCCGTGTCGATCAGCAGCAGATCGGCCCCCTCTTCCTGCGCGCGGCCCATGGCGTCAAAGGCAAGGCTCGCGGGGTCGCTGCCCTCAGGCGCGGTCAGCACGGGCACGCCTGCGCGTTCGCCCCAGACCTGCAATTGCTCCACCGCAGCGGCGCGGAACGTGTCACCGGCGGCGATCACGACCTTCTTGCCCGCCGCACGGAATTGCGAGGCCAATTTGCCGATGGTCGTGGTCTTGCCCGAGCCGTTCACGCCGACCACCAGCACCACCTGCGGGGTCTTGGCATAGAGCGGCAGGGGCCGAGCCACGGGCTCCATGATGCGGCTGACTTCACTGGCGAGCAGTTGTTTGATCTCTGCCACCGAGAGTTTTTTGCCAAAGCGCCCTTCGGCCATATTCGCGGTGACCCGCAGCGCCGTGTCGACGCCCATGTCGGCGCTGATAAGCAGCTCTTCGAGCTGTTCGAGCATCTCGTCATCCAGCGTCCGGCGCACCACGGGCTGCGCGGCACCGCGGCCCATGAGACGGCCCAGAATGCCCGGTTTGGCGGGGGCGGCCTCTGCCGGGGTTTCGTCCAGCGCCGGGGCGACGGGGGTCATCGCTTGGCGCAGGTCGGTCGCCGCGGGAACTTCCTCCGGGGTCGGGGTGGGCTCGGGGTCAGCGGCGGGGGGTTCCTGCACGGGTGTGGGGTCCGGCTGGGGCTCAGTCGGTTCAGGCTGCGGTTCAGGCGCAGGCTGCGGCTCGGGCTCTGGGAGCGTCTCGGGCGCGGGGGCGGGTTCAGGCGCGGGGGTCGGCTCTTCCGCCTCCCGCTCTGCCGCCAACATCGGGCCGCTGTCCTCCTGCCCGTCGGGCATCACGTCAGAGGCCGCGCCGGGCTGGTCCATCACCGCATCCACGGGGGCGGCTTCGGCCTCTGCCTCGCCGCCATCGCTGACAATAGCCTCCAACCCCTCGTCGAGTTTGGACGAGGATTTGAACAAGCGGTCCTTGAGCTTCGTGAAGAAGGCCATCGGCGTCTCCCATGCAGTTTCGTCTTGATCTATAGGTTAGCCCCCGCAGATGGAAGGGCGCCCGGGCAGATCAAGCCCGCCGGGAGGGGGCGGGGTTAGATTTCATCGGGGAAATGTTGCATCACCAGCCGGATCGGGTTCGGCGCCGCCTGCCCCAACCCGCAGATCGAGGCATCGACCATGGCGGTCGACAGCTCTTCCAGCAGGTCTTGGTCCCATCGGTCCTCTTGCATCAGTTTCACTGCCTTTTCGCAGCCGACCCGGCAGGGCGTGCACTGGCCACAGCTTTCATCCTCGAAAAACCGCAGCATGTTGAGGGCGGCTGCCCGCGCGCTGTCGTGTTCCGACAGGACAACCACCGCTGCCGAGCCGATGAAAGCCCCATGTGGCTGCAACGTGTCAAAGTCCAACGGCAGATCCGCCATCGACGCGGGCAACAGCCCCGAGGACGGCCCACCCGGTTGATAGGCTTTGAACAGATGGCCCTCTGCCATGCCCCCCGCCGCCGCGATGATATCGGTGATGGTCGAGCCTGCGGGCAGCAGATACATCCCCGGGCGCGCCACGCGGCCCGAAACGGAATAGCTCCGCAGCCCCTTGCGGCCATTCTTTTCGACCCCGTTCAACACCTGCGGCCCCTCGCGGCAAATGCGGGCGATCCAATGCAGAGTCTCCACGTTATGCACCAAGGTCGGGCGGCCAAAGACACCCACGCGCGCCACATAGGGCGGGCGGTGGCGCGGCAATCCGCGCTTGCCTTCGATGCTTTCGATCATGGCGCTTTCCTCGCCGCAGATATAGGCGCCCGCCCCGCGGCGCAGATCGACATAGCCGGGCGCGATGAGGCCCGCACCTTCCAGAGCGGCAATCTCACGGCGCAGGATCTCCAGCACCGCCGGGTATTCATCGCGCATGTAGAGAAAGACTTTCTCCGCCTCCACCGCCCAAGCGGCGATCAACATGCCTTCGAGGAAGAGATGCGGCCTGCGTTCGAGATACCAGCGGTCCTTGAAGGTGCCCGGCTCGCCCTCATCGCCATTCACCGCCAGATAACGCGGGCCGGGGTTGCCGCGCACGAAGCCCCATTTCTTGCCCGAGGGGAAACCCGCCCCGCCAAGACCGCGCAGCCCAGCCTGCAACAATTGCTCCTGCACCGCTTCCCAATCGCCCCCCTGACGCAGGTTCAACAGCGCGTCGTAACCCCCTGACGCCGCGTAGGTTTCGTAAGCCTCATAGTCGGGCAGGTGGGCATGGGTATCTCCGGCGCCAATGGCCGCCAGCACTTTCTCGGGCGTCGCATGGTCGATATGGTTATGTCCCAGTTCCAGCACCGGCGCCGTGTCGCAGCGCCCCATGCAGGGCGCGCGCAGGACGCGCACTTCGGTCGGGTCCAGCCCCTCCTCCAACGCAGCTTTCAAGGCCTGCGCCCCGGCCAGCTCGCAAGACAGAGAATCGCAAACACGGATGGTCAGCGCGGGCGGCGGGGTCTCGCCCTCTTTCACCACGTCGAAATGGGCGTAGAAACTGGCGACCTCATAGACCTCGGCCATCGACAGGCGCATCTCTTCGGCCAAGGCGCGCAGATGCGCGGCCGACAAGTGGCCAAAGCGGTCTTGGATCAGATGCAGAAACTCGATCAGCAGATCGCGGGCACGCGGGCGGTCGCCCAACAGCGCGCGGACCTCCTCCCACGCCGTATCCTGCAACTGTCGCCCCTTGGGGTGATGCCGCCCCTTGCCCTTGCCGGATTTCCAAACGCCCTTTCGCGGCTCCCCCGCCGCAGCCTTCCCGTGATCGTCCAGCGCCATGTCTCTCCCCCCGCCTTGCTTTCCGCCTTGGTAACAAATCCAAAGCCCTAGGCGCGATCAAAAAGCGACAATCGCGCGGGTGTTTGCGTTGTGCGCGGCCCCTGCGGCGGGCAGAATACGGGGGCCGGGCCGACTGGCCGGGGTCGCAGGGGAAAACGCATGCTGTGGTATGTGATCGCAAGTCTGACACCGGCGGTGCTGATCGCCGCCGCCGCCCTCTGGGGCGGGGTCTGGCCCGTGCTGGCGCTGTTGTCGATCACGGTGCATGTCGCCTTTATGGACCGGTTGGGCCGCGCGCTGCGTCTTTCCGATAGCTCAGGCCGCGCCCTGACGCTGACCTTGGCCGCCGCGCATTTCCTGCTGCTGCCGCTCGGGGTCTGGGCGATTGGCGCAGCCCCGCATCTTGAGGCGTTGGACCGCGCCCTGATCTTTGCCGCCCTTGGCCTGTTTCTGGGCCAGATCAGCAATTCCAACGCCCATGAGTTGATCCACGCCAGCCGCCGCCTGCGCCGGCGGATCGGCACGGCGATCTATATCTCGCTGCTGCACGGGCATCACGTCTCGGCCCATTTGCGGGTACATCATCCCGCCGCCGCCACCCCGGCTGATCCCAACTCCGCGCCCAAGGGCATGGGGTTCTGGCGGTTTCTGCTGAGCGCAAGCTGGGGGGAGTTTCGCGCCGGGTGGCAGGCCGACAGCGCGCAGCGGGCGCGCAAGACGGGGGCGCAGGGGCTGCACCCTTACACGCTCTACCTCACTGGCGCGGCGCTGGCGCTGCTCACGGCGCTGCTGCTGGGCGGGGTCGCCGGGCTGCTCGCCTATATCGGGCTGGCAGCCTATGCACAGATGCAACTGCTGCTGTCGGACTATGTGCAGCACTATGGGCTGCGACGAGAGCAGCGCCCCGATGGCCGGTTTGAGCCGATAGGCCCGCAGCACAGTTGGAACGCGCCCAAATGGTACTCCGCCGCAATGATGCTGAATGCCCCGCGCCATTCGGATCACCACATGCGCCCCGCCCGCGCTTTTCCGGCGCTGGAAGTGACGCAGGAGATGCCGAAACTGCCCTATTCCCTGCCCGTCATGGCGGTGATCGCCCTTGTCCCCCCGCTCTGGCGGCGGGTGATGGACCGCCGCCTCGCCCGGTGGGGCCAGCATTGATCCCGCTGGCGCGGCGCGCGGGCTTCTGGCAGGCTGAGAGCATGAGACATGCCCTCGCCCTGATCTGCGCCTTCCTTCCGCTGCCTGCCTTGGCCGAGATGTCGGCGGCGGAGTTCGAAGCCTATACGGAAGGAAAAACGCTCTATTTCGGCCAGTCCGGCGCGCCCTATGGGGCGGAAATCTATCACGAGAACCGGCGCGTGCAGTGGTCCTTTCTGGATGGCCATTGCAAAGAGGGGCGCTGGTATGAGGCCGATGGGCTGATCTGCTTTGTCTATGAAGACGACCTCGCCCCGCAATGCTGGAGCTTTACCGAAAGCCCGACCGGGCTGGTCGCGCGGTTCGAGAATGACCCGTCCGAGACCGCGCTCTATGAGGCGCGGGAAATGACCGAGCCGCTGCTGTGCCTTGGGCCGGAGGTCGGGGTCTAGGCCAGTTCAGCCCTCGCCTTTGACCGGTAGCCGACCGTCGGCGAATTCGATCTCCAGATGCGCCGCCTTCTTGGCAGCCTCCGCACTGGTCACCACATCACCATCGCCCCGCACCACGGCGAAACCACGGGCGAGCGTTTCGCGATAGCCGAGCGTGCCGAGCGTGCGGCCCATCGCGTCGATCTGGCGGCGGCGGCGGTCCTGATCGGCGCGGCCTGCGCGCGCCAGCCGGGCCAGCACCTCTTTCAACCGTTGGTCTTGGCGCGAGAGGTCGCGGCGCAGAACCTCGGGGCGGAAGGTTTGCGTGCGGTCCAAAAGCCGCTCCCGGCGGCGGAGGATCTGACGGTGCAGCACCTCGGGGTGGAACCGGTCAATCCGCACGGCCAGCCGCTCGCGCTGTCCGGCCAGATTGCGTTGCCACGCGGGGTCGAGCCGCGCCGAGAGCTGCGCCAGACGTTGCCGATCCGCCTCCAACTGGCGGCGCAGGGTGCCGGGGCGCAGAGCGCCAGACATATCAGCCAGCTTGACGCGGCGGCCTTGGACGCCCGCAATCAACGCGGGGGCCAGTTTCTCCCCCCCGCGATCAAGACGCTGGCGCGGCCCCTCCAGCAGCGTGTCGGCCCGGGGCAAGGCCCGCGCCAGATCCCGCATCCGCTGGCTGCGACGGGTCAACCCTTGGCTCAGCGCCTGACGCATCCTCGCGCCCTGCCCCTCCAGCCATGCCGCCAGCTCATGCCGCACCGGCACCGCCAATTCCGCCGCCGCCGTCGGCGTGGGCGCGCGCTTGTCCGAGACGAAGTCGATCAGCGTCGTGTCGGTCTCATGCCCCACGGCAGAGATCAGCGGGATGTCCGACGCCGCCGCCGCGCGCGCGACGCTTTCCTCGTTAAAACCCCAGAGGTCTTCGACCGAGCCACCCCCACGGGCCACGATGATCAACTCAGGCCGGGGCAATGCGCCACCGGGGGTGAGCCGGTTGAAACCTTCGATCGCGCGCACCACCTCTGGCGCGCATTTCGTGCCCTGTACGGCGACCGGCCAGACCAGCACCTTGCGCGGGAAACGATCCCGCAGCCGGTGCAGAATGTCACGGATCACGGCACCGGAGGGCGAGGTCACAACCCCGATGATCTCAGGCAGATAGGGCAGCGGGCGTTTGCGTTCGGGGGCGAACAGCCCCTCGGCCGCCAGCGCTGCCTTGCGTTTCTCCAACAGCGCCATCAGCGCGCCCATGCCCGCCGGTTTAATGTCCTCGATCACGATCTGGTATTTCGACTGCCCGCCAAAGGTGGTGATGCGCCCGGTGGCAATGACCTCCATCCCCTCTTCGGGCTGGGTCTCAAGCCGCGCGGTCACGCCTTTCCAGATCACGCCCGAGATGACCGAGCGGTCATCCTTGAGGTCGAGATAGACATGCCCCGAACGCGGGCGGCTGACCCGGCCAACTTCACCGCGAATCCGCACATGTCCGAACTCCCCCTCGATCACCCGTTTGATCGCGCCCGAAAGCTCGGTCACCGTGAATTCGGGGCTGTTGCCACCGGGGGCGGGGTCGTCGAACAGAACCATCTGGGCACCTTGTGTCTGTGGGTCCCCCAGCTTAGAACGCGGAGCAACGAAGTCCAAGGGAGTGCGCGGCATGAATATCCTGATCCTCGGCAGCGGTGGCCGCGAACATTCACTTGCTTGGGCGGTCATGCAGAACCCCAAATGCGACAAGCTGATCGTGGCACCGGGCAATGCGGGGATCGCGGCCATCGCGCAATGCGCCAAGCTCGACATCATGGATGGCGCGGCGGTTGTGGCCTTCTGCGAGGGCAATAACATCGATTTCGTCATCATCGGCCCCGAAGCGCCCCTTGCCGCAGGAGTGGGCGACGATCTGCGCGCGGCGGGTTTCGATGTCTTTGGCCCCTCCAAAGCAGCGGCGGCACTGGAAGCTTCCAAAGCCTTCACCAAGGAAATCTGCGACGCCTGCGCGGCACCCACGGCGGGCTATGGCCATTTCACCGATGCCGCCAGCGCCCGCGCCTATGTCGAAAAGCAAGGCGCGCCGATTGTGATCAAGGCCGACGGTCTGGCGGCGGGCAAGGGTGTCATCATCGCCATGAGTGACGCCGAAGCGCTGGCCGCCGTGGATGAGATGTTCGACGGTGCCTTTGGCGAGGCGGGTGCCGAGGTCGTGATCGAAGAGTTCATGGAAGGCGAAGAGGCGTCTTTCTTCGTGCTTTGCGACGGGGAGACGGTGCTGCCCATCGGCACGGCCCAAGACCACAAGCGGATCGGCGAAGGCGACAGCGGCCCCAACACCGGCGGCATGGGCGCCTATTCCCCCGCCCCGGTGCTGAGCGACGAGATCGCCGAACGCGCGCTGGATCAGATCATCCGCCCCTGTATGGCCGAGATGGCCAAGCGCGGAATGCCCTATCAGGGCGTGCTCTACGCTGGCCTGATGATCAAGGACGGCAAGCCGCGGCTGGTGGAATACAATGTCCGTTTCGGCGACCCGGAGTGTCAGGTGCTGATGATGCGCCTCGGCGCGCAGGCGTTCGACCTGATGCAGGCCTGCGCTAAGGGCACGCTGGCCGATATGCAGGTGACCTGGGCCGAAGATCACGCGCTGACCGTGGTGATGGCCGCCAAAGGCTACCCCGGTGACTATGAAAAGGGCAGTGAGATCAAGGGCCTCTCCGCCCTCCCAGAGGACAGCGCGAATATGGTGTTCCACGCGGGCACCAAGGCGCAGGACGGGGCGATCTTGGCCAATGGCGGGCGCGTGCTGAACGTCACCGCGCGCGGGGCCACGCTGGCCGAGGCGCAAGAGCGTGCCTATGCGATGGTCGATGGAATCGATTGGCCCGAAGGGTTCTGCCGCCGCGACATCGGCTGGCGCGCGCTGAACTGACGGATGGCGGCTCTATCAAAGCCGCAGCCGCCCCTCATTCACAGACCAGCGCCTTGGCAAAGCTCTCGGCCCCCGCGAAGGGCCCGATATCGCGGCGTGCAAGCTGTCCGTCTGACATGCGCACCCCTACCACATGCTGCCAATCGGCATCCGCCAGCACCATCTCCGGCCCTGCCCCACAATCGCGCAGACCGCCTGAGATATGCCGCTCTCCGATGCGATGATTGGTCAGCCCCGTCATTTGCGCGACTTCGCTAAGATGCCCATCGGCAAAGCGCCAGACCCGCAGCACCCGCGCCAGATGCGGCCGGTCGACATAGGCGCTCTCAATCGCGCCATCGCCATCCAGATCGGCGGCACCTATGGGGGCGAGCCACCGGTTGCTTTGGCCGATATGCGGGGTCTCGGTGATCTTGCCCCCGGGGCCGTAGATCGCCAGCGCCGCGCCACGATTCACGTCGGTCTCGACCACCAGAACCTCGGGCGCGCCATCGCCGGTCACATCCACGAGCCGGGGGGCGATATCCTCGAAAACATGGTCGCGCGGCAGATGGAAGCGCCGCGCACCGCCGTCTGTCAGAGAGACCTGCAAGCCGCCCCATTCCAGCGCGTCGCCAAGAATGCCATGGGCGTAGCGCCCGGTGGGCGCGATGTAATGCGCGGCGGTGATCGTCTCCGCCGCCGCACCTGTTGCAATCAGCGCCAGCAGTGCCGCGCCGATCGCCCGCATCAGATTTGCTTTTCCGGCATCTGCACGCGCAGACCGTCCAGCGCATCGGTGACCTTGATCTGGCAGGTCAGACGCGACCGCGCGGGATCGGGCTCAAAGGCGAAGTCGAGCATGTCTTCTTCCATGTCGTCCATCGGCGGCAGTTTCTCGGCCCAGGCCGGATCGACATAGACATGGCAGGTGGAGCAGGCGCAGGCCCCGCCACAGTCGGCTTCGATGCCGGGAATGTTATTGTCCCGTGCGCCTTCCATGACGGTGAGACCATTGGCCACCTCGACCACATGTTCGGTGCCGGAGTGTTCGACATAGGTGATTTTGGCCATGATGATGCCCTTTCGTCCTAAAAGTTCGGCCTTGTTTAACGGGCTATTGCAGCCGGTTCCAGCCCCCTTTTCGCGAGGTCACGGCGCGCCCGACATTGCGGTGGGCAAGGCCCACGCATCCGGCTAGTCTGCCCGCGAACAACAGGCGAGCCCGAGAGACCGGCATGACACAGCCCCTCCCCCCCAGAACCGCGCGGCGCTGCGCCGCTTTGCTGCTGGCCGTCGCGGCCTTGGCGGGCTGCGAGACGACGGCACCGGCCACGCCCCGCCCTGAGCCGGGGGTACTAGAGGCCACCCGCAACGGCCCCGCAGGCGCGCCGGAAGGGAGCTGCTGGGGCCGCACGGTCAGCCCTGCGGTGATCGAGACGGTGACCGAACAGGTCGAAGTGACCCCGGCCAAGATGAACCCCGATGGCAGCATCGCCAAACCGCCCGTCTACAAGACAGAGACCCGGCAAGAGATTGTGCGCGCGCGTGTCGACAACTGGTTCGAAACGCCCTGCCCCGATGTGCTGACGCCCGAGTTCAACAGCACTCTGCAACGGGCGCTAGAGGCGCGCGGGTTCTACGCGGGGCCGATCTCCGGCGAGATGGACAGGGCAACTCGGACAGCCGTCCGCCGCTATCAGGCCCAAGAGGGGCCGAACAGCGAGGTCTTGTCGCTGACCACCGCCCGGGCGCTCGGGCTGGTCGCAGTGCCCCGGCAAGAGGGCTGAGCCCGGAACGAAAAAGGGCGCCCGCAGGCGCCCTTTCCGAACCGTTCCGGCAGATCACTCCGCCAATGACAGCGCCACGAAGCGTGGGTCGCCTCCGCGGCGGACCAACAGCAGCAGAGAGCGGCGGCCCGCCTCTTTCGCCGCGGCGATCCGAGCTTCGAGATCGGCAATGCTCGACACCTGCTCCTGCCCGGCCTCGGTGATGATATCGCCCATGCGCAGGCCCTTCTCGAAGGCCTCCGATGTTTGATCCACATCCGTCACGGCAAGGCCGGTCATATCGTCATCGGCCCCAAGCTCCGCGCGCAGCTCGTCTGTCAGCGGCATCAGGGTCAGGCCCATCAGCATGGTCGACTGCGGCTCGGCCTCGGCCCCCTCATCGGCGTTGTCATCCATACCGGCAGGAACCGTACCATCAGCCTCTTCGCGGCGGCCAAGTACGACCTTGATGGTCTGGGTCTTGCCGTCACGCAGCACGGTCACGCGCACCGTCGCGCCCACGGGGCTGTTGCCCACCTGACGGACGAGACCACGGGTATCGACCACTTCGACACCATCGAAGGATTTGATCACGTCGCCGGTTTTCAGCCCCGCTTCACGCGCAGGCCCCTCGGGCACATCGGTGATCAGGGCGCCGACGGCTTTCTTGAGGCCCATGGCATCGGCCACGTCATCGGTCACGTCTTGAATGCGCACGCCCAGCCAGCCGCGGCGGGTCTCGCCATATTCCTGCAGTTGGTCAATTACGCGGGTGACGACATTCGACGCCATCGAAAAGCCGATCCCGATGGAGCCGCCGTTGGGCGACAGGATCGCGGTGTTCACGCCGATCACCTCGCCATCCATGTTGAACAGCGGCCCGCCGGAATTGCCCCGGTTGATCGCGGCGTCGGTCTGAATGTAATCATCATAGGTGCCCGACAGCGCCCGGTTGCGGGCCGACACGATGCCAGCTGAAACCGAGAAGCCCTGTCCGAGCGGGTTGCCCATGGCAATCACCCAGTCACCCACCCGCGCGGCGTTGCTGTCACCGAAAGAGACGAAGGGCAGCGGCGCGTCCGCTTCGACCTTCAAAAGCGCGATGTCGGTCTTGGGGTCGGTGCCGATGACCTCGGCAACCAATTCCTCACCCGAGAAGAATTCGATGGTGATCTCATCCGCGCTTTCGATGACGTGGTTGTTGGTCACCACATAGCCGTCTTCGGAAATCACAAAACCCGAGCCAAGGGCCGAGGAGCGGCGGGGCCGGTTGCCTTCGCCATTGTTACGGTCCTGAAACTCACGAAAGAAGTCTTCGAAGGGCGAACCTTCGGGCACGATGCCCTGCGGCCCGGTGCGGCCCTCAACCGTGGTAGAGGTGGTGATATTGACCACCGAGGGGCTAATTTTTTCGGCCAGCGGGGCGAGGCTTTCGGGTTTGGCCAGCGCCATGCTGGCTTGCAGGATCAGGAGGGTCAGCGCCATCACCCCCATCGCCATCGCTCGCATCCATTGGGTGTGTTGTGCTGTTGTGGACAGGGAAACCGCCTTGGCCTGCATTCATCGTCTCCTGATTGTTCCTGTTGTTGCCAACGTGGGCAGAGTGCATTCCGAAAGGACGCGCTGCAACAGCAAAGATGGGGCCGATCACGGGCATTTCAACGGGTGGGAGTGTGACGATTTGCGACCCCGGCCTGCGAGGTCGTGGGCAAAACGGACGCCGTTTCACCCCGCCTGCTCGGCGTCACAACCCCAGTTGAAAGGCGAGCCAAACCAAGATCAACCCGGCCACCACCGCCAGCGCGCCAAGCTGGCGCAGCGCGGCCTCTGGGATGCGGCGGAGCATTTCGAGCATCTGTTCCAAAAACGAAGGGGCCAGTGCGTACACCAGCCCCTCGAAAATCAGAACCGACCCTAGAGCCAGTAGAACCAGCGTCATTCTTCCAGCGCCGCTGGCAGATCTGTCTCAGCCTCCGGTGCGGCGGGGGCTGGCGTGGCGGGGGCCGCGGGGGCGGCCTCCTCCTGCGTATCCTCTACCGCGGCGGCGTTATCTGCCTCCGGCGCAGGCTCAGCCGCGGGCGCATCAGCGGCAGGGGTCTGCGGTGGTGCAACCGCATCGACCGAGGTAGTGGCGCTGCGATCCGAACGCAGATAGTTAAAGAACTCACTGTCAGGCGACATCACCATGGTGGAGTTCTGCCCCTGCAAAGCCTGCTCATAGGCGCTAAGCGAGCGGTAGAACTCAAAGAATTCCTGATCCTTGCCATAGGCCTGCGCGAAGATGTTGTTCCGCTGAGCGTCCGCCTCGCCTTCAATGATCCGCGCGTCACGACGGGCCTCCGAGAGGATCTCTTCGTAGGTACGATCGGCAAGGGCGATGACACGCTGCGCGGCTTCGCGGCCACGGGCGCGTTCGTCGGTCGCTTCACGCTCACGCTCGGCGATCATCCGTTGCAGGGTCGCGTCGAAGTTCTGCTCGGGCAGGTTTGTCTGACGCAGACGCACGTCCACCACCTTGAGGCCAAGCGCCTGCGCGCGGGCGTCGGCGCGAACACGGATCTGCTCCATCAGGTCGGCCCGTTCGGGCGACAGGATGGTGTTGGATGTCACGCCCTGCGAACCAAGCACGGCACGGATTTGGCTTTCCATGATGCCGCCCATCTCGCTTTCAGCCTGACGTTCGCCGCCCGCACCCAAAGCTTGCCGGTACTGCACCATATCGTCGATGCGGTAGAGCACGAAGGCGTCGATCTCAAGACGACGGTCATCGGCGGGGGTGACTTCGATCACCGGGGTTTCCAGCGACAGGATGCGGTCTTCGTAGCGCACGACCTCATCCAAAAGCGGGACTTTGAACCCAATGCCCGGCTCGTTGCGGACCTGTTTGATCTGGCCAAAACGCAGCACCAGCGCCTTCTCGCGCTCGTCCACCACAAAGACAGCCGACAGGATGCCCACGATGGCGATCACCACGATGGGGATGATAAGACTTGTTTTCCGCATCAGTTCGACCCTCCGCCGCGCCGCAATTCATTGAGTGGCAGATAGGGAACGACGCCCTGCCCACCTTGGCCGCTGCCGTTTTCGAGGATGATTTTATCCACGTCGCCCAGCACCTTTTCCATGGTCTCAAGATACAGACGTTTGCGCGTCACATCCGGCGCGTTGCGGTATTCTTCCAACACGGCTTCAAAGCGGCTGGCCTCACCCACAGCGTCGTTCACGACGCGGGCGCGGTAACCTTCGGCGGCTTCCAGAAGCTGCGCGGATTCACCGCGCGCCTCGGCAGTGCGCCGGTTGGCATAGGCGTCGGCCTGACGCTCCACCCGGTCACGCTCCTGCTCGGCGGCTTGCACGTCGCGGAAAGCATCGACGACCGACTGCGTGGTGGTGTTGCCATTGGCATCGGTGACCTGCACGGTCTGGCTGGGCGGGTCGACCTTGTTCACGTTGACACGCAGCACGTTGATGCCGGTATTGCGATTGTCGAGGGTGTTCTGGATCAACTCCTTCACCCGATCCGCCACCGCGCCACGATCCCGGTTGAGGATCGGCGCCAGTTCGGATTGCGCAATGACTTCACGCATGGCGGATTCCGAGATCGCCCTGACCGAGGCTTCGGGATCGCGCAGCGAAAATTTGAAGTCGCGCGCGTTCTTGATGTTCCAGACCACTTGGAAGTCGATGTCGACGATGTTCTCGTCCGTGGTCAGCATCAAGCCTTCGTTGCCGCCGCCGCCGCGCCGCACGCCCAGCTCCTCGGTGCGGTTGGTGGTGACGTCGAAAACCTCCGCCGTGACCAGCGGCCAAGGCGCAAAGTTCAGACCCTCGGTGCCGATGCCCGAGAATTCGCCCAGAAACAGTTCAATCGACTGCTGTTCAGGCCGCACGGTGTAAAAGCTGGCAAAGCCCCAAAGCGCCACACCGGCCAAAAGCGCGATGCCGATGGTCGAGCGAGTCACGCCCGGCCCACCAGTGCCGCGACCGCCGCCGCCGGTGCCATTGCCCCGGTCACCGCCACGGCCCCCCATCAGAACGCGCAGCTGCTCTTGCCCCTTGCGCACCAGATCGTCGATCTCGGGCATCTGCGGGCGGTCACCGCCCTGCCCGCGTGGACCCTGCGGCCCGTCGTTGCGACCCCCGTTGCCCCGGTCTCCGCCGTTGCCCCGGTTGCCGCCTCCGCCGCCCCCCCAGGGGCCTTGCGAATTTCCTGCCATTGATATGTTCCCCTCTGGGCCGCCCATGCGGCCTATCGTTCCAAAAATTGTACGCTTTCGCGTGATATTCAAGCCGTGCGGGTCGGATTACGCATGGTCACCAGTTCTTCGGACATGGTCGGGTGCACCGCGCAGGTGGCGTCGAACTGCTCTTTCGTGGCGCCCATCTTGACCGCGATGCCGACCATCTGGATCAATTCGCCCGCGTTGGGTGCGACGATATGACAGCCCAGCACGACCCGCGTGTCGGCGCAGACGATGAGCTTCATCAGCACCCGGTCGGCCTTGCCCGCAAAAGCGCCCTGCATCGGTTTGAAAGAGGTCGCATAGACCTCAATCGGCCCCGCCTCCCGCGCGGCCTCCTCGCTCAGCCCCACGGTGCCCATCTCGGGTTGGGTGAAGATCGCCGAAGGCACCAGATCATGATCCACCGGCGTCGGGTTGCCGCCAAAGACGGTCTCGACAAAGGCCATGCCCTCGCGGATCGCCACCGGGGTGAGGTTGATGCGGTTGGTCACGTCGCCGATGGCATAGACGGAAGGCACCGCCGTCTGGCTGTATTCATCCACTTCGATCTCACCGCTGCGGCCCAGCTTCACGCCCAGGTCTTCCAGCCCCATGTCATCGCTGTTGGGGCGGCGGCCTGTGGCAAAGAGCACCTGGTCGAACATCTTCTCGGTGCCGTTAGTGGGTTTAACCTTCATCGGGCCGCTGCCGTCTTCGTGGCTCGGCGTCATCTCCAGAATGTTGGTGCCAAGATGCAGGTCGATCCCCTTTTCCTGCATCATCTCGGCCACCATGCCGCGGGCTTCGTCGTCAAAGCCGCGCAGGATCTGCGCGCCGCGGTAGTATTGCGTCACCTCGACACCCAAACCGTTGAGGATACAGGCGAATTCACAGGCGATATAGCCGCCGCCGATGATCAGGATCGACTTGGGCAGCTTTTCAATGTGGAACAGATCGTCGGAGACCAGCCCCAGTTCGGCATTCTCGATCTCGGGGCGCACGGGGCGGCCGCCGCTGGCAATGAGGATGTGTTTCGCGGTCTTCTCGGTGCCGTCGGACAGGGCCACGGTATGGGGGTCTTTGATCCGCGCGCGGGCGTCGAATGTGTCAACGCCGGAGTTCTTCAGAAGCTTGCGATAGACACCTTCGAGGCGGTCCAACTCAGTGTTCAGACGGCCTTTGAAGTCATGCCAGTCGAAGGGCCCGGCCTTAAGATCCCAGCCAAAGCATTTCGCCTCATCCACCACATCGGCATAGCCCGAGGCGAAGACCATCAGCTTTTTGGGCACGCAGCCCCGGATCACGCAGGTGCCGCCATAGCGGTCTTCCTCAGCCAGACCGACCTTGGCGTCATGTTCGCCCGCCGCGACACGCGCCGCGCGCACACCGCCCGAGCCGCCACCGATGACAAACAGGTCGTAGTCGAATTCATTCTTGGCCATTTGGCGCCTCTCTTAGTCGTTTTGGGTCTTGCGCGGGATCGCGCATATTTCGGTCTTGCGCGGGGTCGCGCGTGTCTCGCTTTGTCGGCGTTAATCGCTCAGGTCGGAAAACAGGTTGTCGGTCTCGACGAATTCCAAACGGTCGGTCGCCACGGTGCCTTCATTTATGTCGCGCACCTCTACCCTGCCATCCCCGTAACCGATCACAACCGCGTCACAGATATCTATAAACAGGCCGTTTTCCACCACGCCGGGCATCTGGTTCAGCACCAGCGCCAATTGCCGTGCGTTGCCGATGCGCCCCAGCCGCAGGTCTAGGATATAGTTCCCCTCGTCGGTGATGAAAGGCACCTCGCCATTCATCCGCAGGGTCGAGCTTTGGCCCAGCACATCCATCGAGATCAGCGTCTCTTCGACCAGCGCCTGCGTGGTCTGCCAGCCAAAGGGAATCACCTCGATCGGCAGGGGGAATGCGCCCAGATGATGCACCTCTTTGCCGATATCGGCGATCACCACCATCTGGTCGCTGGCCGTCGCCACGATCTTTTCTTGCAGCAGGGCCCCACCGCCGCCTTTGATGAGGTTCAGGTCACCATCGAATTCATCAGCCCCGTCAATCGTCAGGTCGAGCCATTTCGCCTCATCGAGAGAGATCACCTCGATCCCCACATCCCGCGCCAGTTGCGCGGTGCGCGAGGAGGTCGGCACGCCTTTGATCCGCAGCCCATCGTCGCGCACCATCTCGCCCAGACAGCGCACCAGCCACGCCGCCGTCGATCCGGTGCCAAGCCCCACGCGCATCCCGTCTTCCACGAATTCGCACGCCCGTTTCGCGGCCACGAATTTGGCCTTGTCGATCGGTGATAGGTCTCCGGACATCGGGTGCTCCCTTGCAGGCGTTTGCCGCGTTATAGGGCGAATTGGCATAGGGTGCGAGGGGCAAGTCGGCGGTTTTTGGCGGTGCCGCGTGGCGACAGGACGGGCAGAGCGCACGGCCTGTCGCTTTAGACGCGCCACGGGGCGGCGGGAAATGGTTGGATCGGGCCTAGGTCGCTTGCAATGCGCCAGAGGTCTGGGCGATACCCGTTCCACCGCGCCCGCCACCCGCAACCATATAAGGGTCCGCCATCTGATGTTTCTTTCGGTCTTCGACATGTTCAAAGTGGGCATCGGCCCCTCGTCTTCGCATACCATGGGGCCGATGGTGGCGGCGGGGCGTTTCCTTGACCGGATGCGCGCATCGCCCTTCCAATTCGCCGGGCTGCGCGCCTCGCTGCACGGCAGCCTCGCCTTCACCGGCGTCGGCCATGCCACCGACCGCGCCACGATCCTCGGCCTCGCCGGGTTCACGCCCGAGGACTATGACGCCGATGCCGCCGAAAAGGTGTTGGAAGAGATCAAACAGACCCGCCGCATCAGCGTCGACGGTCTGCCCGAACTGCGCTTCGACCCTGAGCGCGACATGATCTTTGACTATGACACCAAGCTTGCGGGCCATGCCAACGGCATGATGCTGATGGCCACCGATGCCCAAGGCGACGTGACCTTACGCGAGACCTATTATTCCATCGGCGGCGGCTTCGTGATGACCGAAAAGGAACTCGCCGCAGGCAAGGACACGGATGAGGGCGCGCCGGTGCCCTTCCCCTTCAAGTCCGCCGCGGAAATGCTTGAGATGTCGGCCAAATCCGGCAAAACCATCGCGGCCATGAAACGCGCCAATGAAGAGGCGCGTGGCGGTGCCGAGAACCTGCGCACCGGGTCGAAACGGCTGTGGCAGGTCATGCGCGACTGCATCGACCGGGGGCTGACGACCGATGGCATCCTGCCCGGTGGGTTGCAGGTAAAACGCCGAGCCAAGGGCATCTATGACGCGCTGATGGCCGAGCGCGGGCAGAACCAGTCCGCGCCGCATACGATCAACGATTGGATGAGCGTCTATGCCATGGCGGTGAACGAGGAAAACGCTGCAGGCGGTCAGGTCGTCACCGCGCCGACCAATGGCGCGGCGGGCGTGATGCCTGCGACCTTGCGCTATTACCTCGACCATGTCCCCGGCGCGTCTGAGGCGCATATCGAAGACTTCCTGCTCACCGCCGCCGCGATTGGCGGGCTGGTGAAATACAACGCCTCAATCTCGGGGGCCGAAGCGGGCTGTCAGGCCGAAGTCGGCAGCGCCGCCGCCATGTCCGCCGCCGGGCTATGCGCCGTGATGGGCGGCACCCCGCAGCAAATCGAAAACGCCGCCGAAATCGCGCTGGAGCATCACCTCGGCATGACCTGCGACCCGGTGAAAGGGCTGGTGCAGGTGCCTTGTATCGAGCGCAACGGCTTGGGGGCGATCAAGGCGGTGTCGGCGGCCTCATTGGCGCTGCGCGGCGATGGCACGCATCTTGTGCCGCTCGATGCCTGTATTGAGACCATGCGCCAGACCGGCGCGGACATGAGCGAGAAATACAAGGAAACCTCTCTCGGCGGGTTGGCGGTGAATGTGCCGAACTGCTGAAGCTGCGCAAATTTGCACAGCCTCCGTTCGCCGGGGCCAATTGTTGAGGTGACCGCTGCCCCCTATCTTCTGAGCAACTGCAAAGGAGAGCATCATGTCCCTCAGACCCACATTGGAAACCCGCCGCGCCACGCCCACGATGGAAGGCGCCGGGGTGAAACTGCACCGCGCTTTCGGCTTCCACGACCCGTCGGAGCTTGACCCCTTTCTGCTGTTCGACGACTTCCGCAACGAGCATCCGCGCGACTTCGAGAAAGGCTTCCCTTGGCACCCGCACCGCGGGATCGAGACGATTACCTATGTGCTCGAAGGCACCGTGGCCCATGCGGATTCGCTCGGCAATACCGGCGATCTGAACGCGGGCGACGTGCAGTGGATGACCGCCGGATCGGGCATCCTGCACCAAGAAATGCCGCGCGGGAATGCCAACGGGCAGATGCACGGCTTCCAGCTTTGGGGCAACCTGCCCTCGGCGCAGAAGATGACCGCGCCGCGCTATCAGGATATGAAATCCGCCGAGATCCCGGTGGTGACCGATGATGACGGCACAAGGGTCAAGATCATCACGGGCGAGTTCTGGGGCAAACGCGGCCCCGTCGATGGCATCGCCGCCGATCCGCAGTATCTGGATATCTTCGTGCCTGCGGGCGTGAAAAAGACCTTTCGCATCGACACCTACCGCCGGGCCTTTGCCTATGTCTTCCAAGGCGCGGGCGCTTTTGCCGATGCCTCCGCCCCTTCGGGCGTGCTGCTGGAGAAAGAAGTCGGCGGCGAGGAGGTGAACATCCGCGATATGTCGGGCGACCGCACGCTCATCCGCTTTGGCACCGGCGATGAGGTCACGGTGCAGGCCGGGGAGGAAGGGGTGCGTTTCCTGCTGATCTCGGGCGCGCCGATTGAAGAGCCCGTCGCATGGCATGGGCCGATCGTGATGAACACCCGTGCCGAGATACAGCAGGCGATGCGGGATCTGAACAACGGGACCTTCATCCGCCCCGCCCATTGACCCAAAGGGCCGTGGCCGCTCAGACGGTCACGGCCTTGCGCACCATATCCCAATATTGCGCCACCACCTCATCCAGCGACAGCCGTCCGCCCGCGCGGTACCAAGTGTTCACCCCCGTCAGCATGGCGATGATCGCCAGCGTCACGATCTTGGTGTCGGCGACGGCGAAATCGCCGCTCGCCACCCCGGCGCGCAGGATCGCCTCCAACCGATCCTCATAGTCGCGGCGCAGCCGCTCGATCACGGCGAAATTCTCCTCCGTCAGATTGCGCAACTCCATATAGGCGATGAAAACCTCATCGGGCCGGTCCGCGTGAAAACGGATGTGGAAGGCCACGAAATCCTGCAACTGCTGCATGGCGGGGCGGTTGGGGTCATGGGGCGTTTCGGCCAGCAGGTCAGTCATATGCGCCTGCATCAGGTCGAACAGCAGGCTCTGCTTGTCGGGGGTGTAGTTATAGAGCGCCCCGGCCTGCACGCCGACTTCGGCGGCGATGGCGCGCATCGACACGGCGGCATAGCCGCCCCGCGCGAAAAGCCGCAGCGCTGCCGCGCGGACCCGCGGGCCGGTGATATCGGAGTGGGAGCCTGTGGTTCTTGCCATGGCGGCAATTTAATGAACAAGCGTTCAAAAGCAAACCCCGCTTGCGCGAAGATCACGGCTGGGGCAGAACGAGGCATGACCCAAGCGCGCCCGCCCCGCCCCCTCTCGACCATCGCCCTGCTTCTGGGCGTCTCGCTGCTGGCGGGCTGCACGCAGTTTCCCGAACTCGACCGCACCATCACGCCCGCGTTGGAGGCCGACCCCTACCCCGATCTGGTCCCGATCGACCCGCTCTTGGCCAAGGCCACCGCCGGGCGGATCGACCCGGCGCGGACCGAAGCGGCGCTCACGGGGCGTGCGGCCAATCTCGAAGCCCGCGCGGCGCGCGTCAGCCGCACGAGCACCCAATCCGCCACTGCCGCGCGGGTGGCGCGGCTCAGGGCGCGCGCTGCAGAGCTACGGCGCGCCCGCCAAGCTGCCGAGGACAGCGAAAGAGCTGAATAAACGGCCATCCCCGTGATGCGTATGCGCGTTGCACGCAGGCGCCGAACCCGCTACATCGCGGCTATGCCCGGCCCCGCCTGCCGGGCCTTTCGGATCAGACCAGAAGGACCACCGCCATGTCTAAGCCGCTTCGCCTCGGGATTGCCGGATTGGGAACCGTGGGCGTGGGTGTGCTGCGCATTCTGCGCCAGCAGGCCGCCCTGTTAGAGGCCCGCACCGGCTGCGCGATGACGGTCTCGGCGGTTTCTGCCCGCACCCGGAACAAGGACCGCGGGCTGTCGCTTTCGTCCTATGACTGGGAAGACGATCCCGTCAAACTGGCGACCCGCGATGACGTGGATGTTTTCGTCGAACTGATGGGTGGCGCTGACGGCCCCGCCAAAGCCGCGACCGAAGCCGCACTGGCGGCCGGCAAGCATGTGGTCACCGCCAATAAGGCGATGCTGGCGATACATGGACAAGCGCTGGCCGAACAGGCCGAAGGCGCGGGCGTGGCCCTGCGCTATGAGGCGGCTGTGGCGGGCGGCATCCCGGTCATCAAGACGCTGATGGAGGGGCTTGCCGGGAATGAGATCACCCGGATCATGGGGGTGATGAACGGCTCGTGCAATTACATCCTGACGCGGATGGAGGACTCGGGCAAAACCTATCAAGAGATCTTTGCCGAAGCCGATGGGCTGGGCTATCTCGAAGCCGATCCGCAATTGGATGTGGGCGGCATCGACGCGGCGCATAAGCTGGCGATCCTGTCCTCCATCGCCTTTGGCACCAAGATCGACTTTGACGGCATCCAGCTTGAGGGGATCGAGCGGGTCGCCATCGAAGACATCCGCGCTGCCGCCGACATGGGTTATAAGATCAAACTGCTGGGCGTGACCCAGAAAACCGGCCGCGGGCTGGAGCAGCGGATGATGCCCTGCCTTGTGCCGCACACCTCGCCTTTGGGGCAGCTTGACGGCGGCACCAATATGGTGGTGATCGAAGGCGATGCCGTGGGCCAGATCGTGTTGCGCGGTGCCGGTGCGGGCGAAGGGCCGACGGCCAGCGCCGTGATGGCCGATGTCTGCGACATCGCGCGCGGGTTGCGCGGGCCGGTCTTTGGCCAGCCTGCCGGAACGCTTGAGCAAACCACCCCCGCCAGCAGCCAGCGCCCTGCCCCCTACTACCTGCGCATGGCGCTGGTCGACAAACCCGGTGCGCTGGCGAAAATCGCCACGGTGCTGGGCGAAGCGGGTGTGAGCATCTACCGGATGCGCCAATATGAACATGCGGATGTCTCGGCCCCCGTGCTAATCGTGACCCACAAGACCAACCGCGACGCGCTGCTGGAAGCGCTGGCAAATATGGACAAGACCGGCGTGCTGGCCGGTGAACCGGTGGCGCTGCGGATCGAAGAGGTCTGAGGCTGAGGGCCATCAGCCTGCCCGCGGGTGGGCGATGAGACGGTGCTTTGTGCCACTTTCTGGCTTAATGGTGTGCGCCCGCGGGGGCGCACCCAGCCCCACCAAATCGCCTACCCGGTCGCACCAAAGGTGCGCCTAGATAGACGGGCACGCCTTCGGCGTGACAAGGCGGGCAGGCGATGGCCCGGCGCCTACGGCTTGTTTCCGGGCCGGGGTGGCAGTTTCGGCTGAAGCGGCAGCCCCTTCCACAACCCAAAACTTGCCCCGAGGCCCGCGCAAGGGTACAGGACAGAAAACACATTGCACCCAAGGACACTCCATGACCGCTTCCGCCGAATTCCAAGACCGCATGCTCTCTCTGGGCCTCGCCCGCGTTTCCGAAGCCGCCGCGCTGGCCTCGGCCAAGCTGATCGGCAAGGGTGACGAGAAAGCCGCCGACCAAGCCGCCGTGAACGCCATGCGCGAACAGCTTAACATGCTCGATATCGCGGGCGTCGTGGTCATCGGCGAAGGCGAGCGTGACGAGGCCCCGATGCTCTATATCGGCGAAGAGGTCGGCACGGGCAACGGCCCCGGCGTGGACATCGCGCTCGACCCGCTGGAAGGCACCACGCTGACCGCCAAGGACATGCCCAACGCGCTGACCGTGATCGCCATGGGCCCGCGCGGCTCCATGCTGCACGCGCCGGACACCTATATGGACAAGCTCGCCATCGGTCCGGGCTTTGAGACCGATGTCGTCACCCTCGACATGAGCCCCGGTGAACGTGTCGAAGCGCTGGCCCGCGCCAAGGGCTGCGCGGCGTCCGACATCACCGTTTGCATCCTCGAACGCCCCCGCCACGCCGACATGATCGCCGAGGTCCGCGCCACTGGTGCGGCTATCCGTCTGATCACCGATGGAGACGTGGCGGGCGTGATGCATTGCGCCGACCCTGAAACCGGCATCGACATGTATATGGGCCAAGGCGGCGCGCCCGAAGGCGTCTTGGCCGCCGCGGCGCTGAAATGCATGGGCGGGCAGATGTATGGCCGCCTGCTGTTCCGCAACGACGACGAAAAGGGCCGCGCTGCCAAAGCCGGGATCACCGAATTTGACCGCATCTATTCGCGCGATGAGATGGTCACCCAAGACGTGATCTTTGCCGCGACCGGCGTCACCGGCGGCAACATCCTTCCGGGCGTGAAACGAGAGCCGGGCTGGCTGACCACCGAGACGCTGATCATGCGCTCGCGCACCGGTTCGGTCCGTCGCATCAACTACCGCACCCCGGCAGAGTGAGGGCCAGATCGGCCCTTACCCCACCCCCTTCTATAACGGCCAAATGAGGTCCGCATGAGCTTTCTCGGTGTCGAAACATCTTTGACCGGGCGGCGCTGGATCGGTCCTGACGTGGAACTGACCCGCGCGGCGGAACTGCTGGTGCAGCGCGCGGGCCTGCCCGATCCGGTGTGCAAAGTGCTGGCGCGCCGCGGCGTGGTCGATACCCAAGCGGCGGGCTTTCTGGCCCCCGCCCTGCGCGACCTGCTGCCCGATCCCCGATCCCTGCGCGATATGGAGGCGGCAGCGACGCGGTTTCTTTCGGCCCTGCAAAACCGCGAACGCATCGCGATTTTCGCGGACTATGACGTGGACGGCGGCTCTTCCGCCGCGCTGCTGCTGGTCTGGCTGCGCGACATGGGCCACCGTGCAACGCTCTATATCCCCGACCGTATCGACGAGGGCTATGGCCCGAATGACGAGGCGATGTCGGCCCTCGCCGCTGAGCATGACCTGATCGTCTGCGTCGACTGCGGCACGCTGTCCCATGGCCCCATCGCCGCCGCCAAGGGCGCGGATGTCATCGTGTTGGACCACCACCTTGGCGGCGAAACGCTGCCCGATGCGCTAGCCGTGGTGAACCCCAACAGACAGGACGAAGATGGCACGCTGGCACATCTCTGTGCCGCTGCGGTCGTTTTCTTGATGCTCGTCGAAGTGGGGCGACAATTGCGCGAAGCGGGGCGCAAGGGGCCGGACCTGATGGCGATGCTCGACTTAGTGGCGCTGGCCACTGTCGCCGATGTGGCCCCGCTCACAGGCGTGAACCGCGCCTTCGTGCGTCAGGGGCTCAAGGTCATGGCTCGGCGCGCGCGGCCCGGCCTTGCCGCCCTGTCGGATGTGGCGCGGATGGACACGGCCCCCACGGCCTATCACTTGGGCTTTCTGCTTGGCCCCCGCATCAACGCGGGCGGGCGCATTGGCCAAGCCGACCTTGGCGCACGGCTTTTGGCCACCGCCGACCCGCATGAGGCCGCCGCATTGGCCGAACGCCTCGACCAGCTCAACACCGACCGCCGCGAGGTTGAGGCCGCCGTGCGCGCCAGCGCCATGGCACAGGCCGAAGAGCGCGGCTTTGACGGGCCGCTGGCATGGGCCGCTGGCCCCGGCTGGCATCCCGGCGTGGTGGGCATCGTCGCCTCCCGCCTGAAAGAAGCCGCCAACCGCCCCTCTATCGTCATTGGTGTCGAAGACGGCATCGGCAAAGGCTCAGGCCGCTCGATCAGCGGCATCGACCTCGGCGCGCCGATTCAGCGTCTGGCTGCCGAAGGGCTGCTGATCAAGGGCGGCGGGCACAAGATGGCCGCAGGCCTGACCGTGGCGGAAGACAAGATCGACGCGGCGATGGCGCGCTTGGGCGAATTGCTCACCAAACAGGGCGCGCATTTGGCAGGCCCCGCCGACCTCAACCTCTGCGGCATGATGATGCCCGGCGCAGCCACCGTGGAGCTGGCCGAGATGGTCGACCAAGCCGGCCCCTTTGGCGCCGGCGCCCCTGCCCCGCGCTATGCCTTTGCGGACATGCAAATCCGCTTTGCCAAACGCGTGGGCGAGAACCACCTCAAAGTGAGCTTTGGCGACGGCCTCGGCGCGAATCTAGAGGCGATTTCCTTTGGCGCCTACGACGGCCCCCTCGGCCCCGCGCTGGAAAACCACGGCGGCGCGCGTTTCCACCTCGCGGGCCGTCTCGACATTAACAATTTCCGCGGTCGGCGCACCGTTCAACTGCGTTTGGAGGACGCCGCACGGGCCTGAAAACTTTTTCTGAAGAAACTTCATTTTTCCGCTTGCAGCCCCCCGCAGTATTACTTAAACGTCCGCTCACAGACAGAGCAGCACACACTAAACGCTGCACTGACCTGACAAAAGAGTGGCCCGTTCGTCTATCGGTTAGGACGCCAGGTTTTCAACCTGGAAAGAGGGGTTCGATTCCCCTACGGGCTGCCACTTTTCTTCTTCAGAATTCAAAGACAAGCCTCCAGAGGCACTAAAGAATCCCCTCGGAATCGCGCAGCTGATCCGGGATTTTGGCGCTTGCCCGCCTGCGCCCTGCGCCCAACTGTCGCCCATTTATCGCCCTGACATTATTGTGAGAATTGCGCGATGGCTGGTGGCTTGTGCCTCTGCAACCTCGCTATCCGAAGGCACATAAGCTTAGTGGCCGACACCTAAGACAGATGACTATCCGGAACTTCAGAACCCTATAAGTCTCATATTTATCAACGACTTAATATCTCACCTACGCCTGCGCACGCCCTCCCCTCCACCATCGAACGCCACACATCTGCACCCCATGGCGCCCCCATAAGGCCCTCAACTCACTCCTAAATTCCCACCTGCCCGCCGCCCCGCGAAACAGTCTGTTTCTGAGAAAAAGGATCGAATAAGGCGAAAAGGTGGTAACAAATGATACATATCCTACCTGAACGTATAGGCCGGATAGGTCGTTGAGACGGAGCGGTGCGAAGGCGCCGTGGGCCGAAACGGTCCGAATGAATGCGATTGAACCCTGGGGGGTTTGGAATGAAGTACTTTGACGCACACGGCCATGCCTATGGCTCGATGGAAGTGATCGCCGGTCCTGTGCTGGGCCGTGCACAGCCCGCCATGGCGGGGACTGCGGTGCTGCCCGCGCCGCGGGCGCTGGCGGCCCTTCGTCTGCGTCCGACCGGCCTTTATGGCCGCTACGCGAAACCGCTTCTCGACCGGCTGCTGATCCTCGCGTCCCTGCCCATTGCTCTGCCGATCATTGCGCTTTGCGCGCTGGCGCTGTGGATCGAAAGCGGTCAGCCCTTCTATACGCAAAAGCGCCTTGGCCGAGGCGGCAAAGGATTCTCCATCCTGAAGCTGCGCACCATGGTGCGCGATGCCGACGCGGTGCTGGAAAGCTACCTTGCCGCGAACCCCGCGATGCGGGCCGAATGGGACGAGATGCAAAAGCTGAAGGACGATCCGCGCATCACGCGGGTGGGCGCTTTCCTGCGGGCAACCTCGCTGGATGAGCTGCCGCAGCTTTGGAACGTGTTCAAGGGTGACATGAGCCTGATCGGCCCGCGCCCCATGATGCCCGACCAGCTTGAGATGTATGGCGATGCGAAAGCCTATTTCGCGCTGCGCCCTGGCATCACTGGGCTGTGGCAGGTCTCGGCCCGTAACAACAGCCGTTTCACCTATCGCAATGAGGTCGACGCCGCCTATCGCCGCAATCTGTCGCTGCCGATGGACCTGACCATTTTGCTGAAAACCGTCGGCGTCGTCTTGCGCCGAACCGGGTGCTGAGCAATGCTTGCCGCGCCCGGCAATAACGAGAAATCCAGCGCCTCATGTTCAAGAAATCGAAAGGGAAGACGATGAGAGACCTCTACGCATCCGATGCCCTCGGCGCGGATAACAGCGATGTGACGGCGCAGTTCGGCGGCCCGGGGATGCGCCACAGCATCCGCCCGCGCCGCACCGTGATCGACCATGAGGATGAGTTCGACGGCGATTTCTCCGAAGGCGACCTGACCTTTGAAGACAGCCTGCCCGCCGCCCCTGCCGTTTCCCGCTACATCGGTGACGACCGCGCGCCGCGCTGGCAAGATCTGCCCATCGCCACACCCGGCCCCGGCGGAGACATGCCGCTGGTCGACGATCACCGCAACAGCGCCGCCGCGCGGGCTTTTGATCTGCTGCGCACGCGGCTGCGTCAAACCACGCTTGAACACCGCTGGGTCAATATCGCCATCACCGCCCCCACCTCGGGCTGCGGCAACAGCTTTTCCGCGACCAATCTGGCGCTGAGCCTGTCGCGGGTACCGGGATCGCGCACCGTGTTGATGGACATGAACATGCGCAGCCCCGGTCTCGCCCGTGCCTTTGACATGCAGGCCCCCGGCGCGATGAGCGATCTGCTCAGTGGGCGTGCTGATCTGGGCAAGGGGATGCTGCGGGTGAGCGATACGCTCGCTCTTGGCCTGAACGACCGGGCCGAAGTGCACGCCGCCGAAATCTTGCAAGACAGCGCCACGGCGGAGACCCTGCTGCGCCTGCGCGCCTCGCTCCAGCCTGAAATCGTCCTTTACGACATGCCGCCGATGCTGGAACATGATGATCTCTCAGCCTTTTTGCCGCAATTGGACGGTGTTTTGCTGATCTCGGACGGCAGCCAGACTATGGCGCGTCACCTGCGCGAATGCGAACGGATGCTCGAAGGTCAGGTGCCGCTTTTGGGTATCGTGCTGAACCGCGCGCGGGCCTCCAGCCTGCCGAAATATGCCTGACACCCCCTGTCGCCGTCCTTGCTTGCGCCCTATTATCGCCCAAGTCATCTGATCTAGGCAGGGAAACTCCGCCGGGCAACGGTCGGGGGCTTTGGGCAGGTTGGAAAGAGGCACATGGGACCGATCTATACATTCGATGACTTCATCGACATGATCCGCCGCCGCGCGGGCGTGATTATCTTGATCACGCTTCTGGGCTGTATCGCCTCGGTCTATTGGGCGCTTGCTACCCCGCATGTTTACCAATCCTCCGAAGTCATCCAGATCGAGCAGCCCAAGATCGCCAATGATCTGGCCCCCTCTACGGTCGAAGGGTCTTCGGCGCGGCGTTTACAATTAATCGAACAGCAGTTGATGGCGCGCGGCACCTTGGTCGATATCATTCAACGCTTTGATCTTTATAACGATCTGACCGCGTTGCGCATGTCGGAAAAGGTTGATCTGCTGCGCCGTTCGGTCACCATCACCGGCGTCGCCGCCCCGCGCGAGGGCTATGCGGATGACGGCACCATCTCGGTCATGACCTTCACCGCCGAGATGGACAACCCCGCCGATGCGCAGGCTGTGGCCCGCGAATTCGCCGACCGCACGCGCCAGATGTCCGCCGCCCGACGCCAGAGCCAGACCCAAGAAACCTTGGAGTTTTTCCAGCGCCAAGAGCAGAACCTGATCCGCGACATTTCGGAGCTTGAGGCCGAACTGGCCGATTACCGGGCCGAAAACGACCTGTCGCTCGAAGGCAGTCTTGAGTTTCGCCGCGGCGAGATCAGCAGCCTCAATGACGCCATTCTTGAACTTGACCGTGAAATCATCGCCACGCGGCTGGCGCGCGATCGGGTCAACCCCGATGCCCGCGCCGCCACCATCGCCCGCGAACAGGCCGAGTTGGATGCCACGCTCGAAAGCCTGACCACGCAGCGCGACCTGCTGCAAGAACAGCGCGAAACCCTGACCGCCAGCCTGCAGACCTCGCCCGAGGTTGAGCGGGAATTGGCCCGGTTCGAACGCCGTCTGACCCAGTTGCAAGACCAGTTGGAAGTGATCACCGCCCGCCGGAACGAGGCAGAGGTGGGCTTCTCGCTTGAATCCGATCAACGGGGTGAGAAACTGATCACGCTGGAGCAGGCCGAACTGCCGGATTACCCCGTATCGCTCAGCCGCAAGAAACGCGCGGCGGTGGGCGGGATGGCCAGCTTAGCGCTGGCGCTGATCGTGGCCTTTCTGCTGGAACTGCGCCGCCCGGTGATCCGCTCAGCCCGGCAGATGACGCGCGAGACGGGGTTGATCCCTGTCGTCTCGATCCCCGACCTCAGCCCCCGCGAAAAGCGCCGCACCTTGGGCAAGGTATGGCAGGAACGCTTGAAGGCCGGCAAAGAGGGCCGCGCCGCGCGGATGGCCCGCAAGCAAAAGGGGTGAACCGCTCAGACCGTGGCGCTCAGCCCCAGCACCCGGTCCCAATGCAGCCAAAGCGCCAGCGCGCCGAGCGCCAGCCCCAAGAGGGCGAAGGTCAGATCATGCCGCGCGTCCCAGACGCCATGCGCCCTTGCGAGCCAGATCAGCACCAGATGCGACAGCACCATCGCGGCCCCCAACCCAATGAGCGCCCCCGGCAAACCGGCAGTGATCACCCCCAGCAGCAGCAGCCCCACCTGCAGGCTGGCCCTTGAGGCCGAAGAGATGAAGAACCGCCGCGAATCCCCCGCGGCCAAAGCCGCTTGATCATAGGTCATCCCGATCACCTGCGGCATCAGCGCCAGCGCCAGCATCACCAAGATCGCGCCGCTTTGCAGATAGCGCGGGTCATAGAGGACCGAGACCAACCACGGCCCCGCCAGCGCCATGACCACCAAAAGCGCCAGCAGCCCGCCGCTCAGCCCATAGCGCATCCGCTTGAGCTTGGGATGGTCGCCGCCCCCCGCCTCACGGTAGATCGGGATCATCACCCGCCCGGTGACGTTCTGCCCCAACAGCAGGGGGAAGCTGGCAAGGAAATAACCGATATTGTAGATGCCCAACCCTTCGAGCGAGAGGAACTTGCCCAAGATCGCCTTGTCACCCTGACTGGCGAAGAACCAGAACATGGTCGACAGGAAAATCCACTTGCCGAAATGAACCAACTCGCGCACCGCCGGACGCTCCCAACGAAAGCGGTTGCCCGGCCCCGGCAGGAAAGCATGGGTCAGCGCCAGCTTCGCCAAGGCGCTCACCACACCGCCGACCACCAGCGCCGCCACCGATTGATAGAGCGCCGCGCCCAAGATCATCACCGCGATGCCCATTACCTGCGATGTCAGGTCCAGCAGCGTCAGCCGCCCCATTTGCAGATGCCGATGCGCCGTTTCGATCCGGGTGGGGTTGAACCCGGCCACCACGAGGCTCAGCGCCGCAATGGGGAGATAGGTCAGCAGGAGCGGCTCGCCGTAAAACGCCGCCACCGGCCATGCCAATGCAGAGGCGGCCAACCACAGACACGCCCCCCGGATCGCTTGGATTGTCCAAGCGGTGTTCAGAAAATCCGGATCATCGCCACGCTTGCTCTGCGCGATGGAGGGGGCGATGCCCACGTCCGAGAACAGCATCAGCCCGACAATCACCACCTGTATCAGCGCCATCAGACCAAAGGCTTCGGGAAAGAGCAGCCGCGTCAGGATCAGGTTCGACGCCAGCCGGATCGCCTGCGACCCGCCATAACCCAAGACGATCCAAGAGGTCGAGCGCAATGCCCGTGCCATCAGGCGATTGCCCGTTACCGCTTGGGAAAGCTTGGAAAACACCCGTTGCTGCGCCTCTGCCAGTTCTCTGTGAAAGCCTAAAGCCTTGCCCGCCCTTGTGCCAGTGGCAAGCGGGCGGGTAACAAGGTTTATCAGCTCCAAGCCAAGGCCGCACCGCCCGTGAAGATCGCCTATATCCTCAACACCTATCCGCAGCCCTCGCATTCCTTCATACGGCGCGAGATCGCGGCGCTAGAGGCGGCGGGCCATGAGGTGGACCGTTTCGCCATGCGCAGCCCCGATGTCCCTTTGGTCGATCCGCAGGACAAGGCCGAGGCGGCAGCGACCCATTATGTGTTGGCCGCCGGTGGCAGCGCCCTCGCCCGTGCCGGTCTGCGCATGATGCTGCACGCGCCGCGGCGGTTCGGCCAAGCGCTGCGCGACGTCTGGCAGGCCGCCCGCCGGGCCGAGACGGGGTTGGCCCGCCATCTGATCTATCTGGCCGAGGCCTGTTATCTGCGCGCCCGGCTTGAGGGCAGCGACATCCAACATCTGCACGCCCATTTCGGAACCAACGCCGCGATGGTCGCGATGCTTTGCCACAGGTTGGGCGGGCCGCGCTATAGTTTCACCACCCACGGGCCCGAGGAATTCGACAGCCCGCGCGCCCTTTCGCTCGGTGCGAAAACCCACCATGCGGCCTTTGCGGTGGCGATTAGCCAGTTCGGGCGCAGCCAGATGTGCCGTTGGGCCGACCCGGAGGATTGGCCGCGCATCAAGGTCGTGCATTGCGGCATCGAGCCCGCCAAATTTCCGGCCCCCGCCCCCCTGAGCGATGGCCCGCGCCGTCTCGTCTCCATCGGACGGTTTGTAGAGCAAAAAGGCCAGCTTGCCCTGATCGACGCCATGGCCCGGTTGCGTGACAGCCACCCCGATCTGCATCTCACCCTAATCGGCGACGGCCCCCTGCGCCGCGCGATCGAGGCCGAGATCGCCCGCCGCGGCCTGCAAGAACGCATCACCCTAACCGGCTGGGTCGATGAGGCCCGCGTGACGGCGGAACTCGGCGCCGCCCATGCGCTTGTGATGCCCAGTTTCGCCGAAGGTCTGCCCATGGTGGTGATGGAGGCGATGGCCGCCGCCCGCCCGGTGATCGCCACCTATATCGCAGGCACGCCGGAATTGGTGCAGCCGGGCGAGACCGGATGGCTGGTGCCCGCAGGCGATGTGGCGGCCTTGGCCGAGGCGATGGCCGCCCTGCACGACGCCCCCCTCCCCGCGTTAGAGGAAATGGGCACGAAAGCCCGCACGCGGGTCTTTGCACGCCATGATGTCGCCCATGAGGCCGCGAAACTCGCCCAGCACATGCAAGAGGCCGCCCGCTAGCGCCCCCGCACCCAGCGGTTGGCGCTACGCAGAACCGGCGCATGGATCGTCAGCCGCACGGCCACAAAGATCAGCGCGCCCAAGGGATCGGCCAGCGCCCGCCGCCAAAAGGGGCGCAGTCGGTCATGGGGATCGTCGTTGCGCATCAATTCGGGGAACAGCCGCGCGACCTCGGCCACGCCTGCATCCTGCCGCCGGCGCACCCGCACCAACGGCGCGAAACCTTCGATCATCGGCCAGTCATAGCGGGCGGGCACGGCGATACGCTCCTCGGGGCGAAAGTTCAGCCGCGCGAAAGTGTCGTCCGAGATGATATCGGGCCACGCCCCCCACCGCGCCCGCCCGGCGCGGTTCATCGCAAAGACGCCAAAGCCCGGCACGCCATGGGTCATGAAACCGGTCGTCCGCCAGAACCGTGTGTAATGGCGCGTTACCCAATCGCCTGAGGTCGTCACCCGCGGCACACCGCTGCCATAGCGCGGCGCGTCCCCCGCCAGCGCCTCTTGCAACTGGCTCAGCAAGTGCGGAGAGACCAGCACATCTGCGTCGAGATAGACCAGCACGCCCCCCCGCGCCGCCGCCTCACCCGCGTTCCACGCGCCAAGCTTGCCACCTTGGGCCAGTTCCAGCACCCGCAACACCCAGCCCCGCGCCTCGAACGACGGGATCGCCGCGCGGGCAAGTTCGGCGGTGTTGTCCGAGCAGCCATTCGCCACGACGATCACCTCAACCGGCCCCGCCAGCGGCGCGGAGGCGCAGAGCGCATCAAGGCAGGCGGGCAGCCAGTCGGCTTCATCATGGGCGGGGATCAACACGCTCACCCCGTGGAACGCGCCGCTGGTCATTTCCATGCGGCCAAAGCGTCCCACCGCGGATTGCCGTCCGCCAGATAGCGCAGCGCCCCCCAAGAGCCCCATTTCGTCGGCGCATAGACATCGGCGTAATGGGTGAAAAGCTGCCCGCCCACGGCCAACCAGCCCGCCATCAGATCGGTATAGAGCGCGCCCATCTCGGGGGCGTAGTTCAGATGGTGAAAGAACGCGGTCAGCCCTTCGTCATTCACCTGCGCGCCGAGGCCGACCACATGGCTGCCGCCTTCGTACATCACCAGATCGAGGTCATGCGCCCGGGCCACGGCGGCGTGATGGAGCCAAACGCGGCCAATGAGATCGGCCAGCGTGTCAGTCTCCAAGCCGCTGGTGCCCCCGTTGCGCAGGTCCTGCTCCGCAAGGGCTGTGGCCGCATCAAAGCGGTGGGCCGCGATATAATCGGCCAAAGCGCCGGCGCTGAGCCCCTGCGCCTCCCCCTCGCCGCGGGCCTTGGCAAGGCTATCGGCCAGCCAGCCGCTGACCAATTCGGCATTCTCCTCCAACCCCAGCACGCCGCCGAAATACCCGGTGATCGCATAGGCATCAAAGGCCGTGGCGGGGGGGCTGTTGCCCGTCTGCTCGGCCACGTAAAGCGGCGCGTCCAAGGCTTCGCGCTCAAGCCCTAACCACCCGGTTTGGCTCGCGATCACATTGCGCAACCGCGCCTTGGCCTCTCCGCCAAAGACATCCGTCCAGATGCGTGCCACTTCGGCGGCCCGTAGACCGTAGAACTGCATCCCCTTCTCGGCCTCATCCCAGCGGGCCTGCGCCATCTCATCGGCCCATTGGGTCTGGGCGAATTGCCAGTTCCACACCTCGTTCGAGAACTCCACATAGGCATTGCGCTCGCCCTCCAACGCCTCTTCGACATAGGTCGCAAAGGCGGTCACATAGCCATCATCCGCCAGATGCGGCATGTTAAACCACGGGTCGATCCCCAGTTCATTGGCCAATGCGACCATCACCTCCACCGGGACGCCGCGCAGGGCATAGGTCACATCCTCCGGGCGCGGACGGTCCTCCCAAGTGGCGATGGGGCTGTCGTTGGTGGCCATCCAATCCATGAAGCGCAGCACCTTCATCCCCGTCAGATGCCGCGTCCAATCGGGGTTGAAGCGTGCTCCGGCGTCGTAGTCAGCGACACGGTCCTCCCGCACCACGGTGATCTCACGCGGCGGGTTGTTGCGGTGCATGCGCTGGATGCGAATGTCGACACTGCCCGGCCCCGGCGCATAGTCGAACCGCACCTCGTTCTTGCCATAGCGTACATTCTCGGCGCGGCCCGTCACCTCGATCACGCCCTGTCCTTTGAAACGCAGCAAGTAGCGACCCTTGAGCGTCGTCGCCTGCGCCGGCATGTCGGTGAGGATTAGCGTGCCAATGCTGCCAAGTTCGCGCGGCATCTTCACCGGCCAGCCCTCGGCATCGAGATAGCCGCCTTCGACCAACTGCGCATATTCCATCCCGCCAAAACGCCCGGCCACATGGCCAAGCCACGGGCGGGCGGTTTTCATTAGGTCGAGGAAAGGGGCCTGCACGCTCCAATCCGCAATGGCGGCGAGGCCAATGCCCATGTCGCGGGTGCCCGCAACGGCCTCCTCGGGGGCGGTAATCTCAAATGGGGCTGGCGGATCGAGAGGTTTCGCCGCCTCGGGCGCATCGCTGTCCGGGCTGGGCGCGGGCGGGCCGGTCGGAGCAATCGGCGCGGTCTGGGCGTTGTCCTCGGCCACGGGCTGCGTCGCGGGGGGCGCTGGCATCACGGCACCGCCCTGATAGTCCTGCACCGCCTCCCAGGCCACCCGTTGCAGGGCACGGGCAAGATCAGGCTCCGGCGTGTCGAAAGTCTTGCCCCAGCGGTCATTGAAATCCGTCGGCAGCCCCAGCGGGTCTTTGCCCGTCAGCGTGGCATATTGCACCATGGCGACGAAGTAGTGGCCGAGGTCGTTCAGATGGATGTCATCCGCGAAGAGTGCGTCGATCCCGGTCAGCCCGGGGAGGTTTTCGGCAGCGAGCTCATCATACAGCCGGGCCATCGCTTGCCCGGCTGGGATCACCTCGATTGTCGCGTTCTCCGAACTGCGCCCCGCACGCATAGCCGATGCGATCCCCTCCCACGCGGGCAGATCGCTCTCCAACCTCTCGCGCCACGGGATATGGGCGTGATCGTCATAGGCCACCGCCTCCCCACTGCCGCTTTTCAGCGAATGCCATGTCTCTTGCAGATAGACTTTCACTTCCGGATTGGCCGCCGCCGCAAGATCAAAGAAGGCCTGCGCATAGACTTCGGTGTCCGACCAGCGGGTGTGATTGGCCAGCGGGATCGCCTCGGTCAGGATGAGATGGGTGATATCCCCTTCGGGCAGCAGCGCACGGGCATCGACCCCCTCGGCCCGGTCCGATTCATCCCAATTGTAGCGCAGGGGCGCGCCGTTGATGATCTGCGCGCGCACTTCGCCTTGGCCCACCCCGGCGCGCAGCGCCTCTTGCAGCATATCCGGCCCGTCGGCCCCGAAAAGACTGTGGCCCACCATCAGGACCGAGAACAGCCCGCCCAGACCGCTCATGCCGCGACCCCGCTGTCGGGATGGGCGCGGACCACGTCCCAGACCACCCGCTGCATCAGCCGCGCGGCCTCCGCGCTTGGCGCCTGCGCCGGGGTGCCGTCGGCGCGCAGCATTTCGTGCGGCAGCCCTGCCGGGTCGCGGTGATAGAGGGTCGCGTAATGGGTCAGCGCCACGAGGTAAGCCCCCTGATCGTTAAAGTGGATCGTATCGGGGCGGCCATTCTCATCGCGCGAAAAGAGGTCATGCAGGCTGATGATACCGCCCACCCCACCGGCGGCATCGACCGCGCGGACAAAGGCCGCCATGACCTGCCCCGCGGGAATCAGATGAATGGGCACCTCCGCTTCCTGCAAGGCGGGGTAGATCACCTGCCGCCGCCAGTATTTATCCAAGTCCCGGTCGATGCGATTGAGCCAGCCGTGGCCGTCATCCGTGTGGTGCCACGTCTCATAGAGGTAGACGCGGGTGTCGGGCCGGGCGGCATGGGCCAGCCGCGCCCAATGGGCAAGGTAGTCGGGGCTGTCGTGATAGCGGATGGCATCGGCGATCTCGACCATTTCGGTCAGCACCACCGCGTCGTAATCGCCCGAGCCGATGGCCGCCCGGGCGGGCTGGTGCTGCGCGTGATCGTTGGACCGCTCGAACCCGTTCACAGGCACATCCGGCTCCCAATGGTCGCGCAGCGAACTGCCCCACCCGGTCTGGCTGTGATAGCTATGCCCCGCCCCTGCCATTTGCGCCAACATCGCGGGCATGTCGCGGCCCACCAGAGAATGCCCCAGATGATAGACCTGCAGCGGTCCCGAAGGCGCGCTCAGCGGCGTGGCATAGAGTTCCTCCGCCCGGTCCTGCAACTGCGCCCGGCGAAAGACCCAAGACCCGCCGCCGAGACTGGCAAGCGCGGCGCCCCCCAGAAAGAGACGGCGTGAGAGTGCGACCATGAGATCAAGCTCCTTTGCGATCAATCTGCCCAATCGCCACCCCGCTGACAAGGTGGCCCGCCACCGACGCGATCCGCCCCGGCAGCTTATCGCCGCGGCTAAAGCCCTCAGTATCTTGGGTAAATCGCGCGTCGAAGGTGGTATTATCGCCAGATAGGGTGACCTCGAGCCGATCAAAGCCAAAAAGCGCCTTGGTCGCTGGATACTGCGCCTTATAGGCCGCCTCCTTGGCGCAAAAGATATGTTTCGCAGCCGCTAGGTCCGCACCGCCGAGGCGGGTGATTTCCGCCGGAAGGCAGATTTCGGTGAGCAGGTCTGCGGGCAGTGGGCTGTCGTCTTCGATGTCGACGCCGAGGGTCTCCACCTCTGCCCTGCGCGCCAGAACCGCGATGCACCAGTCGTCACAGTGGCTGATGGACCCGGTCAGCCCGGGTGGCCAAATCGGCGCGCGGTCGGCGCTGGCCAGCACCGGCGCGGGCGGATGGCCAAGCGCCTGCATCGCCTCCCGCGCCGCGTGGCGTCCGGCGGTGAATTCGGCTGCACGCTTGGGTCGTGCCCGTGCGATGAGGGTCGCCTCGTCCCCCAGCAACGGCGGATAGGCTCCGTCGGGTCGGGTCACGGCAACAGCGACCGGGAGATCGAAAAGAGCCTGAACGGCAGTCCTGATCTCGCCCTCCTCCGTCACCTCAACCGCGCCCGCGGCCACGCGCGGCCCGCATGAGGCGACGTTTCGACATGGTCTCGGACCGTGCGGGCGTCTCGGCGGCGGTGGCTGCCTTGGCCGGTGCGGCGGTCTTGCCCCCCAGCCCGTCGATATGTGCCGCCAATCCGGCAAGACTCGGGAAACGGAAGATATCAGTGATTGACAGGGCGCTGACGCCCAAAGCCGCCTTGATGTCGCGATGCGCCTGTACCGCCAGCAGCGAGTGGCCGCCGAGGGCAAAGAAATTATCCTCGCCGCGAATGTCCCCTACCCCCAAAAGCGCGCTCCAGACCTGCGCGATCGCCGCTTGGCTGCCGACCGCGGGCGTCTCGGCCTCCGGCGCGGCAGGGGTCGGCGCGCTTTGCCGGGTCGGGGCGGGCAGCGCCTTGCGGTCGATTTTCTTGTTCGGCGTCATGGGCATGGCAGAGAGGGTGACGATGGCCTGCGGCACCATGATATCGGGCAGATGCGCGGCCAATTGACGCCGCGCGGCGTCGTTATCCACCGTCTTTTCCGCGACCACATAGCCGATCAACTGCGCGCCACCCTGCCCGGCATCCTCGCGCAGCACCGCCACGGCTTGGCGCACCCCCGGCAACTCGGCAAGACGCGCCTCAACCTCGCCCAGCTCAATCCGGTGGCCACGGATCTTGACCTGCGCATCGGCGCGGCCCTCGAAATGCAGCACGCCCTCGGCGTCCATCCGCACCAGATCGCCCGTGCCGTAAAGGTGGCCCCTGCCGGTGAAAGAATCGTCGATGAAACGCGCCGCCGTCATCTCGGCCCGTTGCCAATAGCCCTGCGTGACGCCATCGCCCCCGATCCATAGCTCCCCCGGTGCACCGATGAGCAGCGGCTGCCGCGCGGGGTCGAGGATATGGACCTGCGTATTGGCGATTGGCCTGCCGATGGGCGCGGTGGTGGCCTCGGCACTGTCGAGCATATGGGTCGTGGACCAGATCGTCGTCTCGGTCGGGCCATACATGTTCTGGATCTGCGCCGAGGTCGCCGCGCGCAGCCCGCGCAGCAGGGTGCCGGGCAGCGCCTCCCCCCCGATCATCAGCGATTTGATCCGCGCCAATGCGCCGCGCGCCTCGTCGTTCATCACCATCATCTGCGCCATCGAAGGCGTGCATTGCAGATGGGTCACCCCGTGGCGGATGATCTGCGCGGCGATGGAGTGGTCATCCGCCGACGGTTGCCCGCCCGCATTGGCGCGGTGCAACACCTCGGCCAAGGGGGCAAGCCCCGCCATCACCTTGTCGGTCGGAATGCCATAGTCGATCAGACAGGCAATCTCATCCACGCCAATCCGCTTGAGCTGCTCGGCCCGCGCCAGACCATCGGCCACGGTGCCGAACATGCCGCTGTCGTTGAAATAGCGCTGAAAGGCGAACTCAAGGATCGCGTCCATTTCCTCGGGCGAGAGACCCTCAAGGTCGATCTCAAACGGATTCGTCGTGCCCGCCGGTTTCTTGAAGGCCGGGAAGGCCCATGCGTATTGCTTGATCAGCCCCGCCGCCGACCGCAGGTAGTCCTTCATCGGCCCGCGCGCCGTCTCTTCGGCCTCGGCGCGGGTCTGGGCGAGATAGCTGTGCAGCATGACGGTGACCCGATGGTCCGCCGGATCATGGCCCGCCGCGCGCAGGGCGTCATGGTAAATCTTGATCTTCTCGGCAACCTCCTCCACGGACTGGCCCAGCAGGTGGGTCAGCACATTGGCCCCAATCTCCCCCGCTTCCTTCCAAGTCTGCGGATTGCCCGCCGTGGTCACCCAGATCGGCAGTTTGTCAGAGACGGGGCGCGGCTGGGTCACCACCGCGTGGGGCGTGCCATCGGCGCGGGGGAACTCTACCGGCTCCCCGGCCCAGAGCCTGCGCAACTGATCGATGGCGTCATACATCGCGGGCTTGTTTTCGGGCGGCATGTTCTCCGGGCGCAGCACGAAGTCATCGGGTTGCCATCCGCTGGCGATGGCCAGTCCCACGCGCCCGTTTGTCAGGTTGTCGATCACCGCCCATTCCTCGGCAATCCGTGCGGGGTGGTGCAGCGGCGCCACGCAAGACCCCGCACGCACATCAAGGTTCTGCGTCACCGCCGCCACAGCCGCGCCGGTGACGGAGGGGTTGGGGTAAGGGCCGCCGAAGGCATGGAAGTGCCGCTCGGGCGTCCAGACCGCGTTGAAGCCGTGGGCGTCGGCGAATTTCGCCCCTTCGAGAAGCAACTCGTATTTCTTGGGGCCGACGCCATCGTCATTGCCCCAATAGAACAGGTTGAAGTCGATCCTGCGGTCGCTCGTGGAAATTGGGCCGTTCGACATGAGCGCCCGGCTGTCATCGCCCGCCAGCACCAACTTAAACCCCCGCGCCAGGGTCCAGAAAAGCTCCAAGACCGAGATGTCGAAGCTGAGACTTGTGACAGCAAGCCAGACCGCCCCCGCCTCATGGTCGATCCGGTCGTCCATCCCGGCAAAGAAATTCGCCACATTGCCGTGGCTGACCATCACGCCCTTGGGGGTCCCGGTCGAGCCGGAGGTATAGATCAGATAGGCGAGGTCATCCGGCCCGGCGCTGGCGGCGGGGTTCGCCGTCGGTGCTGTGGCAAGGCGCGGGTCGCGGTCGATCTCAACCACCTGGGCGTCATGCCCGGGCAGGCTGGCGGTGAGGGCCGATTGCGTGACCACGATAGATGCGCCGCTGTCCGAGAGGTAATGCGCCAGACGGTCCGCCGGATAGGCCGGATCAAGCGGCACATAGGCGGCCCCGGCTTTCAAAATGCCAAGTGTGCCGACCAGCAGGTCCACCCCCCGTGCGACGCAAAGGGCCACCGGCATCCCCGGCCCCGCCCCCCTATCGCGCAGCAGATGCGCCAATTGGTTGGCGCGGGTGTTCAATGCGGCGTAGCTCAGCGTCTCGCCTTCAAAGACCAGCGCGGGCGCGTCGGGGGTGCGCTCCACCTGCGCCTCGAAAGCGGCGTGGATGGTGTGGGGGTCATAATCGCGCGTCGTCGCGTTGACGCGGGCCAAGATCTGCGCCTCGGCCTCTGGGAGCGTCCAGACGGTGCCGCAGTCCGAGGTTTCGGTGATCTTGGCAAAGGCCGCCTCAAAGCGCGCGGCGAGGAGGTCGACCGCGGCGTCGGACAGCCGGGCGCTATCGGAACGAAGCCGCGCGCCCTGTGGGGTGAGGCAGAGGGTCAGCGCCGCCCCCGCAAGCGGTTCATCGCTAAAGGAGATCGCGAACTCCGGGGCGGCAGCCACATCAATCGCCGGATCGCGCAGCGGCAGGTCCCGGGCGAAACCGACGGCCCCCTTTGTGCGGCTGAGTTGGGGGTCCAACTGAGCCAGCAACTCGGCCACCGGTGTTTCCGCCTCTGCCGTGATGGTGATCGGCAGCCAATCGGCGATAAGCGACGCGGGTGCGTCCTCACGCCGCAAAGCGATGCCGCCTTCGTTGGCCCCGGCGCTGCGCAGCGCGACGAGGGCTGCGGCGGCGACTTGGTGCAACGGGTCGCTTCCCTGCGGCAAGGTGATCTCTCGCGCCCCCCCTGTCTTCGGCGATTCGGTTGCGGTGGCCAAGGGGACCGGCAGCGCGTCGAAGCCGGTCAGAGCGCGCCGCCAAGATGCCTCTTCAGCCGGAGCGGGAACCGGGCCTGCCGTCTGGGGCAACATATCCCCGGGGGCGAAAAACTGCGCAGGTGCAACGCTTTCGCCCGCCATATCGCGCAGATCATGGAGGGCGATATGCCCGTCCTGCGCCGCCACGATCACCCGCGCCTCGTCGACCTCGACAACCTCGCCGGGCGTGCCGCCCTGCCCCGCCGCGCGTTCCACGCGGGACACGGCCAGCACCGCGCCATCCGCGCCTAGGATTTTCGCCGTGGTCAGCGGGTTCCAATAGCTTCCGAAATCAAGGCCGCGGGCCAGCGCACCGATCTCCTCCGCCGTTTTGGTAAAATCGATCAGCCCGCCGTTCTCGGGCCGTTTGTCCTTCGCGAAATAGCTGCGCTGGCTCAGGTCTTGGGCGGTGCCTTGCAGGCTGCCGCTTTCCAACTGGGCCAGAACCTCGCCAAAGCTCTCCATCCCGGCGGCGTAGCATTTGGAGTTGAGGCTAAAGGCCGTCTCATCGGCTGCGATATCAACCTTGCGCTGCGCCAGTAGGTCGCCGGTATCGACGCCGGTCTCGATCAGATGCCAACTGACCCCATGCCGCGCCTCGCCATTGATGATCGCCCAAGCGGGTGTGTTGAGCCCGGCATAGCGCGGCAGCGGACCATCGTGAAAGTTGACCGCCCCGCGTTTGGGCAGCGCCAGAACCGTGTCGGGGATCAGCCGCAGGTTGGCGATGCTTAACAGCCAGTCGGCGGCCAGCCCCATCGGCAAGAGTTCCTCGGCATCGCGGCAAAGCGCCAGCCCCTGCCCCTCGGCCCAAGCGCGCACCGCGTCGTCGCGGGTGATCACGGCAGCGATCTGGTGCCCGCCCGCCAGCAGCATGTCGCCGCAGGCGATGGTCAGGGATTCGTCGCCCATCAGGAAGGCGGTGAACGGGTCTGTCTTGAAGCTGACGGTCATCAACGGTCCTTCGTGGCGGGGCTACGGCTTGGGTCTTGAACGGCGGGGGCCGCGCGCCGCGCGGTGCGCACATGGGCCGCAAGGTCGCGATAGAAACCCGGCGCATCTTCGGGGCGGCGCCCGGTGAGCAGGCAGCGCAGATGGTGCAACCCGCCCCCGGCAAGCCGGGCGAGCGTGGCCAGTGCCGCATAGGCGCGGCCATGGTTCTTGGCGAAATAGCGGTGGCGGCTGTCGAACCAATAGCGCGGCATGCGCCGCCATTCCTTCATCCCGGTCGAGACTGAGCCGACATGCACGCAGCGCGCCTGCGGGACATACCAGCAGTCCCAACCCGCCCGCGCGGCCCGCAGACAAAGGTCGGTTTCTTCGTAATAGAGGAAATAGGCTTCGTCGAAGAGGCCGATCTCGGCCAGCATGTCCCACCGCATCATGACGCTGGCCCCGGCCACCCAATCGACCTGCGCCGCCTTTTCAGGCAGGGGCGGCGCCACGACCGAGGCAGAGAGCAGCCGCGTCAGCGGGCCAAAGCGCGCGGCGGCCTCCAACTCTCCGGCGGCGGTGGGGAAACGAAAGGCCGTGGCATGGGGCAGATCATCCTCCCCGCGCACATGGCTTCCGGCCAATCCGGCGCGGGGGTGGTTTTGCAGGTGGTCCAAGAGCACCCCGATACAGCCGCGATCGAGGAAGGCATCCGAGTTCACCACATGCACGAAATCCGGCGCGGCCCCGTCGGACATCCCCGCTCGCATGGCAAGGTTGTTGCCCGCGCCGAAGCCGCCATTGCCAGGCGATGCGATCAGCCGCACCCGGTTGCCCGCATCCCACCCCCGCGCGGCGATCTCCTGCGCCAGAAACGCGGCAGAGCCGTCGCCGCTGTCATTGTCGACGATCACCAATTCGGCACCCGCATCGGGCATATCGGCCAATGCGGCCTCAGCCGCGCGCAGGGTCATCTCTGCGGTGCGGTAATTGAGGATGACGACGAGAAGGCGGGGCGGTTGCTGCATCATTCCGCTGCCGTGGCTTGGGTGTGGTCGTGGCCTGCGCCTTCGGGCAGGGCTGCCGCAATCACCTCGGCCAGTTCTTGCGCCAGCACGGTCACATTCGGGGCCAGCACCATGCTGACGTGATCGCCCGGCACTTCGATCACCTGCAAGCGCGGCGCGTATTGCCGCCACTGGTTGTCCTCATAGACATATTCCTTTTCCGCCGTGACATACTGCCCGGCAGAGACCGCCCAATGCCGATCCAGCGGCGGGCGGAACAGGGTCATCGGCCCGTCCCACTTCGGGGTTTCATACCGTCCCACCGCGCGGAGGAACGCCGCCTGAATGCGCAGACTGTTAAAGGAAACCCCCTCGCCCTCGCCGCTCGTCTCTTGCGGCGCCCGACGCCGCTCACGCTCCCACGCCCAGCGGTTGCGCGCCCATTCCAGCAGATAGGCCGGGCCTTTGCGCTTCAGTTCGGCCAGTTTGATATGCGCCTTGTCGATCTTGTTGAGCGACGGGCGCACGGGCAACGGCGTGTCGAGCATCGCAAGAACGGCCACCTCCTGCCCCGCGGCCTTCAACTGCTGCGCCATCTCATAGGCCGTGATCCCGCCGCCGGAGTATCCGGCCAGCAAATAAGGCCCTTGGGGCTGCAAGGCGCGGATTTCGGCGATGTAATCCGCCGCGGCGGTCTGCACCTCTTCATGGGGGGCCGCGTCTCCGATCAGCCCACGGGCCTGCACCCCATAGACCGGGCGCTCACTGCTAAACGGCAAGGCAAGATGGCGCAGGTTCAGCACATTGCCGAACATCCCCGCGACCACGAACAGCGGCGTCGCGTCTCGCGAGGACTGGTTGAGCGGCACGAGGTAGTCAAAGCGCTGTTGCGAGCCCGCCGCGTCTGTCTCGACCGCCTCCGCCTGCGCCACATCCCCGCGCTCCGCCGCGATCAGCGCTGCGCATTTGGCGATGGTCGGCGCTTCGAAAAGGACAGAGATCGGGAACTCCACCTTGAACTCACGTTTGACCGCCGCGAAGAGGCGCACCGCGATCAGGGAATGGCCGCCGAGATCAAAGAAACTGTCCTCGACCCCCACGGGGCTGACGCCCAAAAGGTTCGACCAAATCTCGGCCAATCTCTCTTCGATCCCATTGCGCGGGGCCACGAAGGAGCCGTCGAGATCGGGCCGCTCAAAGCTCTGCCCTTGGGCGGCGGCATCGGTCAGCGGCGCATCGGCCTGCGCGATCAGCCCTTGCAGGGGCAGCGAAGAGACCATGACCTGCGGCGCTTCCAGCGCCAGCGCACGGCGCAGCGCCTCTGGCCCCTCCTGCGCGCGGATGCCTTGGCGCACCAGACGGGCCAGACGCTCTTCGGCGGGGCTGAGGCTCTCGCTGCTGTCAGCATCTTCAAAGGTCACTTCGCGGGCGTCGGGCGGAGGCACCTCGGTAAAGGCCCCTTCGAGCCGCTTCATCGCGAAATCGCGAACCTCGATCAGAACAGTGCCCTGCGGATCGGTGATCGTCACGTCGAAACGGGCCAAACCCTCGGTCCCCGTGCCCTCGGCCAGCTGGACATGCGAGCGGACTTCGGCAGGCAGCGGGGCGTGGAGCGTGATCTCCCCATAGGACAGCGGCACCCAAAGGTGGCGCGCGGCATAGCCGGGGATCAGCGCCATGGCCCAACCGGTGGCGATATCCATCAGACCGGGGTGCATCAGGTAGCCGTGGGTCAGATCGCCCTGCGCAGCCTCGGGCAGGTGCAATGTGGCGATGCCCTCACCCCGCCCGAAGGCGGTGCGTTGCAGCACATGCCAGCGCGGGCCGAATTTCAAATGCGCCTCTTGAACGGCGGGCAGATGGCTTCCGGGGGCGGCCTCGGCCACGTCCTTGCACCGGGCGGCGATGGCCGCGAGGTCAAGCGGTTCGGCACTGTCGCCCGCCGGAGACATCCGCGCTTGGACATGCAACTGCCACGCGGGCTTTCCGTTGACCACACAGGCGCTGCGCAACTCGGCGGCGAAACCTTTGCCCTCAGGGATCAGGGTGATCTTGATCCTGCGCCGCGCCCCATCGGCCAGCGGCAGGGGGCGCAGGAAGTAGAGGTCTTGCAGGGTGAAGCCGTCGAACCCCTGCTCCGCCGCCGCTTCGGCCAAAAGCTCAATATAGCCCGTGCCGGGCATGATCGCGCGGCCATCCAAGGTGCGGTGTTGGTCGAGCAGCCAATGTGAGGCTGCAATCTCGGTCGTGAATTCGGGCGCACCGCTATGGCCTGAACCGGCGGTTTCCAAGAGCGCCGCCTCGATCGGGCGGGCGGGCAGCGCCACGGCACCACCGCCGCCGCCAAGGCTCTCTGCTGCCATGCCGACATCGGCCCAAACGCCCCAGTTCACCGCCACCACGCGGGTCTGCGCCGCGCGCCGCGATTGCGCAAAGGCGTTGAGCCAGGCATTGGCCGCCACATAATCCACCTGCCCCGCCGCGCGGGTCGCGGTGGAGGTCGAAGAAAAGAGCACCATGAGGTCGAGCGTGCCATCGGGCAGCAATTGATCCAAGACCCGCAGCCCCTGCACCTTGGGCGCAAGCACCGCGTCGATATTCGCATCCGTTTTGGCCAAAAGCGGCGCGTCGTCCAGCACCCCCGCGGCATGGATCACCCCCGTCAGCCCGCCGTGGCGCGCGGTCAGGTCGTCGATCACCCGGCGCATCTGCGCAAGGTTGGCGACATCCGCGCGGGCCACCTCGACCGCCCCGCCCGATTGCGCCGCCTTGGCCTCAAGCCGCAGGATAGCCCGCAAGCGGCGCGCCGTGGCATCCGCCGGGCCGTGGCTGGCAAGGTAGCTGTCCCATTCATGGCGCATCGGGAGGGCCGCGCGGCTTAGCAGGATCACGCGGGTGCCGGACGTCTCCAAAATATCCGCCGCGAGGGTCAGGCCGATGCCCCCGAAACCGCCGGTGATGAGGTAGCTTCCCTGCGGCTCCCAGCCCGGCAGATCGGTCTCGGGCAGCGCGGCGGCGCGGTAGCCCAACTCATAGCGGCGGCCAGCACGGTGGGCGACTTGGAGGTTGGCGGGGGTCGCCAAAAGCTCTTCAATCAGGTCCGCGAGATCAGTAACCGGCGCGGGCGTTACCGGTTTCGCGAACCACCCGGAAAGCGCGACAGGGGCGGCCTCGGGAAGGTCGATCTGAGTTGCCGTCAGCCCCGGCACCTCGCGCGCCATGACCCCGACGGGGCCGGAGATGAGCGCTTTTTCAGGATAGGCCAGCCCCTCCTCTGCCACCTGCGCGGCACCGGTTGTGAAGACGCTGAGGTGCAGCGGCGCGGGGTTCTCGGCCTCAGCCAAAGACTGGGCGAGCCACGTCAGGCTCCAGAACCCCTGTTCGACATTGCGGTCAAACCGGCTGGAGCCGGGGCGCGGGGCGGCCTGATCATCGGTCAGCCAGAAATGCGCGATCCGGTCGGGCCTCCGCCCATCGGCCTCAAGCGCTGCGATCAACTGGTCATAGCCCGACCGCCCCTGTTCGGCGGCAAGCGTGAAATGATCGGCGCTGACGCGGTCAAAGGCATCCCCCGCCGTGACCTCTGCCACCCGGTGCCCCTCGGCCCGCAACCGTGCCGCGGCCTCGGCCCCCAGCCCCGCCGTTTCGGAAAAGACGAGCCAATTCAGCGGGCCGGACAGGTCCAAATCCCGTTCGGCATAGCGCGGTTGCCAATGCGGCAGCGCGCCCCAGTCGCCGATATCCTCCAGCCGTTGCAGCGGTTGCTCGGCAGGGCGCGCCGCCGCCTCACCCGGCTCAATGAAATAGCGCGCGCGTTGGAATTGATAGGTCGGCAACACCACGCGGTTGCGCCGTGCCTCGCCCCAAATCTGCGCCCAATCGGCCTCGACCCCGCAGGCCCAGAGCCGCCCGATCACCCCGAGGAAATAGGCATCATCCGCGATCTCTTGTTCAGGGTGGCGCAGCGAAGACATCACCTGCCCCGGGGCCACATTGGTGTGCATCTGCGCCAAGGCGGAAAGCGCCTTGCCCGGCCCGACCTCAAGGAAAACCCGCGGCGCATCGCTGCTCAAAGTGTTGATGCAATCGGCGAAATTCACCGTGTGGCGAAGCTGTGCGACCCAATAGTCGGGGTCCGTCGCCATCTGCGCCGTGATCACCTCGCCGCTGCGGTTCGACAGGAAGGGCATCTGCGGCGCGCGCAGGTCAAGCGTGGCGAGGAAGGCGCGGTATCGGTCAAGGATTGGGTCCAACATCCGCGAGTGCGCGGCGATGTCGATGGCGATGCGCTGATGGTCAAGACCGGCGGCGTCGAGCCGCTCTTGCAGCGCCTCCAGCGCGTCTTCGGGGCCGGAAACGGCGATCAGTTCCGGGCCGTTCACGCTGGCGATATCAAGCGCGTCGCCCAGAAGCGGCGTGATCCGGTCAAGCGGCGCGGCGATGCTGATCATCCCGCCCGATGGCACCTCATCAAAAAGCCGCCCGCGCAGCAGCACAAGGTCGATACAGTCTTCAAAACGCATCACCCCGGCAAGGCAGGCGGCGACATTCTCGCCCATGGAATGCCCCACCATCGCGGCGGGTTTCACGCCCCAAGACAGCCAAAGCTGCGCCAGCGCATATTCAACGATCATGATCAGCGGCAGTTGCACCGAGGGGCGTTTCTGCTTGGCCTCGGTTTCTGCGCGGCCCTCAGGCTCTGGCAGCCAGATCGCGCGAATGTCGTAGTCGAGCTGCGGGGCCAGATGGGCCAGCCCCCGGTCCATCCATTCGGCAAAGACCGGCTCGGTCTCGTAAAGATCGCGCGCCATATCGGCATATTGCGCGCCGCCGCCGGGGAACATGAAAACGACTTCGGGATCAGGGCCGAGGTGGTCATGGGTAAAGACACGGCGGCTGTCGCCCGCTTCCAGCAGGGCGGCGGCCTCCTCATGGCTTTCGGCCACCAAGACGTGGCGTTTGTCAAAACCGCGACGGCCCTCTTTCAGGGTGAAGGCCACATCGGCCAAGGGCTGTTCGGGATGGGCGCGCAAATGTGCTGCGAGCGCGGCGCTATTGGCATCCAAGGCCGCCTTGCTGCGCCCCGAGAGACAGAGCACATGGAAAGGGAAATCGCTGTCTTCCGAGGCCCCGCGGGTCGGTGCCTCTTCCAAAATCATATGCGCATTGGTGCCGCCCACGCCAAGCGCATTGACCGCGGCGCGGCGCGGGGTGCTTTGGCCGGGCCAGTCATAGAGCCGGTCATTGACGCGGAAGGGCGAACCTTCAAAAGGGATCGCCGGATTCGGCGCCTCATAGCCTAGCGAGGGCGGGATCTGCTGGTGGTGCAGCGACAGCGCTGCCTTGGTCAGCCCCGCCACGCCCGCCGCGGTGTCGAGATGGCCGATGTTGGTCTTGACCGAGCCGATGCGGCAGAAATCTTCGGCCTGCGTCTCGGCGCGGTAGGCTTGGGTCAGGGCGGCCACCTCGATCGGGTCGCCCAGATAGGTGCCGGTGCCGTGGCATTCGACCATGCCGATGCTCTGCGCCGCCACGCCCGCATCATCCAGCGCGCGGGCGATGGCGGCGGTCTGCCCGTCCACGGAAGGTGCCAGATAGCCCGCCTTGGCCGCCCCGTCGTTGTTCACCGCCGAACCTTTGATGACCGCCCAGATGTGGTCACCATCCGCGACAGCATCCTCCAACCGCCGCAACGCCACGGCGCCTGCGCCGGAGCCAAAGACGGTGCCCTGCGCGCGGTGGTCGAAAGCATGGCATTCGCCATCGGGCGAAAGGATCTCGTTCTCCTTGAACTCATAGCCGCGCCCCTGCGGCAGTTCGATCGTCACCCCGCCTGCCAGCGCCATGTCGATCTCACCCGCGCGCAGCGCTTGGGCCGCGTAGTGAATTGCCACCAGTGAAGTCGAACAGGCGGTTTGCAGGTTGATCGACGGGCCTTTGAGGTCAAGCACATGGCTCACCCGGGTCGACAGGAAATCCTTGTCGTTCCCGGTATGGCGCAGCAGGAACATGCCCACGTCGTCGACGAGGTCCGGGTTCGAGCAGATGTTGAAATAGAAATAGCTCCCCATGCCGCAGCCGGCATAGACACCCACCGGGCCGGAAAGGCTTTCGGGCATATGCCCCGCCTGTTCCATCGCCTCCCATGCGATCTCAAGAAACTTGCGGTGCTGCGGGTCGAGGATGGCGGCGTCTTTTGGCGAAAAGCCAAAGAACTCCGCATCGAACATGTCAAAGCCGGGCATATCGGCGGTGACGGGCACATAGTTTGGCCGGGCCATCCGCTCGGCGCTCTCTCCGGCAGCGCGCAGCTCTGCTGCGTCGCGGCGCTTGAGCGCGCTCACCCCGTCGCGCAGGTTCGCCCAATAGGCGTCGATCCCTTCGGCGCCCGGCACCGTCACCGACATGCCGACGATCGCGATGTCACCGCGCGAAAGAGTGTTGTCCGTGCTATTCATTGCGACACATGTCCCACCGCCCGCTTGGCCAGAGTGCGGCACCCTTGAGGTTCAATTTAAGCTTCGGGTGAAGCATACAACAGGCAAATCTGGCGAAAATGAGCCGATAACGTGCCCTAGGGTCACTTTCGGCCAAAATCACTTCACAGCGCCGTGAATGGGTCGCGGTTTAGAAAACCGTCCGCTTTGCGTTCAACGCGGGGGCGTCGATCCTGTTCCGCCCTTTGCGCGCCGCCGCCAACCCTTCGGCATGGCCAAGGATCGCCCCAGCCGTGAGCCAAGTAAGCGGGGTCAGCGTGGCATTAAGCAACATGTCCACTATGGTAATGCCAAGGATCAAAAGGAGTGGTGGAAGCCATGGGGATAGGCTCGCATCGCCCATCCGGTAGAGATGCAGCCCCACGAGGAAGATCGGCAACGCCAAAAGGCCCATCTCGCATAGGTAGCCAAGCCAGCCGAAAGTGCCGAAAACGATGATCCAGCGGCCATCGGGGATCGACAGGATATTGCCGTTCGTCGCATCGCGGATCAGGTTGCGCCCCCATCCGCCCCAGCCGAACCACGGTTTCTCGGCGGCCCGCGCCAGCAGTTGCTCTTCGTTCATGAAGCGGTAGCCAAGCGATTGCGCCCGGTCCGCGCTGATCGCCTCGGCCTGAGCAAGGATCGCATCGAGCGGCACCAGACCGGCGTTGCGCAGCATCGGATAGATCACCGCCACGATGGCAAAGACCACCGCCAGACGGATCTGCCACCGCGCCGGGGTCAGCAGCACCATCGGCACCAAAAGCAGCGCATAGGCCAGCGAGGCAAGGCTTTTGCAAAGCAGCAGAACCACGGCGAGATAGCCCGCCAGCAAGAGCATCTTCCAGCGGTCGATCACCGGGGTCTGCCGCGCCAGCGCCACCGCCGACAGCAGCGCGATACACATAAACAGCGCCAGCCACAACGCATGGGGCAGAAACACGATGGGGCGAAAGCCCCCATTGCGCATCATCTGTTCAAAGGAGTGCTGGAAGAACCCGTAGATCCATGTGTTGAGCTGCGGTGAGAAACGGATCTCGAACAGCGAAGGCACGGAGTAGATCACCCCGCCTACCATGAAGGCCAAGAGCAATTCCCGCAGCCCCTTTTCATCCGCAATGAACTGCCGCGCCAGCAGGAAGGGCACCAGCATCAGCACCTGCCCAATCAGCACCGAGCCGATGTCACGGATCGAAAGCCCCGGCAGCGTGTCGACGGGGAAAAGGATCGGCTCAAAGCCGCGGATCGACTGAAACAGGATCGGATCGCCGTTGGTCAGCACCGTGGGCACCGCCGAAAAGACCAGCCCCAGCACCAAAAGCCCCGCCAGACGCGAAGTGGGCCAAAGCTGCAATTTCTCCTGCGTGCCCAGCCAGATGATCAGCAAGACGCTCAGGTTCGGGATCGACACTTTGTCGAGCCCCGGCACCAGCGGCAGGTTGAACTCCGCCAACGGGGGCAGGAACAGATAGCCGCCAAGGATCGACCAGATCAGCGCCCGCTGGAGCGGCAGGTTGCGAAACAGGGCCAGACAGACGAAAGGCCAGATCAGCAACATCAGGTAGGCGACGGGATTTGGCATGACGTCCTTCGCGAAAGCCGCGTCGGGGCGCGGCAGGATGGGGCCGGGCGAAAATACCATCTGGCCCCAGCCCTGTCATCCCGCTAGTTTTGCCGCAGGTTCACTTTGGCGCGGGCGTGGCTGATAGATGGCACATGAAATCAATGGCATAGAGCGCGAAGCTTATGCTCCTTCGCCTGCACGTGGCGTTGCGACAGCGGAAGGCGCGGCATGAAGTATGGCACGGGCACTGCCGCCGTAGAGGTCAATGTGGCGACGCGGGCCGCATTGTTTCAGGCCCTGCGCGCGCGCTTTGCCACGGATCAGGGATTCGCCCTTGCTACGCTCAACCTCGACCATCTGACCAAATTGCCCCGCGATGCGGGCTTCGCCGCCGCCTATCGCGCGCAGGATTTCATCGTGGCCGATGGCCGCCCCGTGGTCTGGCTTTCGCAACTCGCCAACCAGCCGGTCGAGCTGATGCCCGGCTCCGATCTGATCCTGCCGCTTTGCGAATTGGCCGCCGCACACTCGCTGCCTGTCGCCTTTTTCGGCAGCGATGAGGGCGCGCTGCAGGGGGCCGCAGCGGCCCTGCGGACCCGTCTGCCGGGGTTGGAGATATGCCATATCGCCGCCCCGCCCATGGGCTTTGACCCCGAAAGTGCCGAGGCGGATACCGCCCTGCGGGAGATCGCCCAAAGCGGCGCACGCCTTTGTTTTCTGGCCCTCGGCGCGCCTAAGCAAGAGATCCTTGCCGCACGCGGGCGCGACATAGCGCCGGGGGTCGGCTTTGCCTCGATCGGGGCGGGGTTGGACTTCCTCGCCGGGCGGCAGCGCCGCGCGCCGAAATGGATGCGGATGCTGGCTTTGGAGTGGCTTTGGCGGGCTATGCAAAGCCCGGCGCGGATGGTGCCGCGCTATGCCCGTTGTTTCGCGATCCTGCCGCGATTGACGCTTGCGGCATGGCGCGCGCGCTAGGCTCAGCGGTATTCGATGATCCGCCCGTCGCGGCGCATGTGGTATTTGAGCACGCCCAAGGCTTCGGGGAATTTGCCCAGCAGGGTGAAGAAGCCCCAAGCCACCCCGCCCCGCCGCATCAACCGCAACAGTTGCAGCGGATAAAGCAATGCCAGCCCAAGCCCGGCCCAAGGGAGCACCAGCGCCAAGAGCAGGATCACGGCGGGCAGAAGCGCCCCCCAGAGTAGTGCGCGGCGCGTTTCGGCCACCCAATGCCCATCCGGCCCGCCGCCATGCAGCGCGGCCCCTTCGGCAAAGGCATGGCCCGCCCGCAGGCTGCGCCGCCACCACTGACCGACCTTAGTGATCTGCGCGTCATGCCATGCCATCTCGGCGTCGAGCCGCCATATCTGCCAGCCCGCGCGGCGCAGCCTTTGGCAAAGCTCCGGCTCTTCCCCGGCGATCATCTCGGCCCGGTAGCCGCCCACGGCGCGCAGCGCGTCCAAGCGCATCAGCGCGTCACCGCCACAAGCAAGCGCCTCGCCCACGGGCGTATCCCACTCGCGGTCGATCAGCCTGTTGTAGACAGAGGCATCGGGGTTTTCCTCACGCCGCCTGCCGCAGACCACGGCGACCTGCGGATGAGCGCTCAGATGGGCCTCCGCCACCGCCAGCCAACCGTCTCGAAGGATGCAATCCCCGTCAAGGAACTGCACCAGCGTGATCCCCTCACCCAATGCCGCCATGCCCGCATTGCGCGCCCGCGCGGCGGTGAAGGGCTGCTGCATGTCAAGCTCGATCACCTCGGCCCCCAGCCCCCGCGCCATGGCGACCGAGCCATCGGTCGAGCCGCTGTCGACATAGACGATCTGCGTCACCTGCCCTGCCAGTCCTTGCAAGGACCGCTCCAACCGCGCGCCCTCATTCCGGCCGATGACGACAGCACCGATGCTCATGCGGCATGCTCATCACGCCAAGCGGCGACATGGGCGCTATAGGCCTCCGACGGGACCAGAAAGCCCGCACGATAGAGAAGTTCGACCCGGTTCCAGCGCCGCGCGTCCAGCGAGAAGAGCGACACATCGGGGTTCCGACCGATCACCGCCATCCGCCGCGCGTCTTCGCCATGAGACAGGTTGCCCGCGCCCAGCGTCTCGGCATCCCGCGCGGCGGCGTCATTGGCGAATTTATAGTGTTTGATCACCGCCGTCATATCCGCCACCCGCACCCCCGAAGAGAGATGCGGATGCGGCGCGGGCGTGACCTCTGGCCCATTGAAAATCAGCGGATGTTTCGTCAGGCAGCAGTCTTCGCCAAAGACCTTGCCACGCACGCCGCCGAAAGCGAATTTCACTGCCTCGTTGGAAAGTTCGTTGTCGGCCAGCAGGGCGGAAAACGGAATCTCCGGGCTGTGGTAATCGATTTTGCGCACCGCGCTGATGTCGTAATAGAGGAAGGACTGCAGCGCCTGTTTGTAGGGCATCCCCGCCGCCGCCGCGAGGCTGGTTTTGGAAAACATTTCAAGCATCTGCGCGGCCAAGGCGGTATAGCCTTGTCGGTCGAGATAGGCGGTCAGCCCCTTGATGCCGATCTGGCTGCGCCCTTCGAAATCGAAAATCTCGTCCATATCGACATAGAGACACCAGCGGTCCTTGCCATAGGTCTGCGCGGGGTATTGGCGGATCAGGTCTTCGTATTCGGCCAACGGCAGGGTGCAACGGTCGATCACCGTGCCCTTTTGGGCTTTGATCCGGGCGATGGTGTCATCACGTGAGCCGTTGTCGATAAAGACGAAATGCTGCACGCCCATCGCGCGGTAATGGCGAAAGAAAGCGTCGAGGTAATAGCTGCCATCGCGGACCAAGGTGATCAGCACCACCTCGCCCGGGGCGGTGTTGAGTTTGCTCGGCCCATGCAAATGCTGCAAGGAGGCGGCAAAGCGCGCGCGACGGCGGGCGTTGTGCAGGCGTTGGCGCAGGCGGCGGAACAGATGCAGGGGCGATTTCATGCCCTTGTGATACGCCAGCCGCTCTGCGCGGTCCACTGCCCCTGTGCCCTTCCGCCCCGGCCCGCAGCGCCCCCGAGCAATTAGCCGCCGCCCTTTTCGGCAGGTGCGGCAACCATCCCGCCCCCCGCGCGCAGGGTGGGGTCAAAGAAGGTATGCCGCGCCCGGCCTGCGTGTTTCGAGGCATAGAGCGCGGCATCGGCATTGGCCAAGACCACGTCGCGCGATCGCCGGTCCCCCCGCTGGATCCAGACCGTGCCGATGCTGGCCGAGACTTTGCAGACCTCCCCCTTGAAATGAATGGGCTCTTCCAGCCGGTCGATGATCCGCTGGCCGATCCCGCGCAGGATGCCCTCGCTGCGCACATCGGGCAGAACCACGGTGAACTCATCCCCGCCCAAACGCACCACCATGTCAGAGCTGCGCGTCTCTTGCTGCATGATCCGGGCGACGACTTGCAACACATGATCGCCCGCCGCATGGCCCAAACTGTCGTTCACCGCTTTGAAATAGTCGAGATCGACATGCATCACGGCAAACCCCTCACCGGCGGTGATCAACCGCTCCAGCACCGCGTTCAATGCGCGCCGGTTTTTCAGCCCCGTCAGCGTATCGGTAAAGGCTTGTTCCTCCGCCGCGATCCGCGCTTCTTGCAGACGCAGGTTCAAACGGCGCGAGGCTTCCATCGCGGCGGATTTCGCCTCCATCAGGTACAACATCTCGATCGCCAGATCGGTGGCGGCGAAATCCGCATTGGTCAGCGCATAGTCCTGCACCCCGTCGAAAATCGAAATCCCGAAAGAGAGGTTCACGATCAAACGCCGATCCCCCAGCGGCACCAGCAGGCCCTTCAACTCGGTCCGCGGCGCGTCGCGAAAAGCGAGGTGCAGCTTGATCCCGGCGGCCCGGCGCAGGTCTTCCATTCCCGATATGCCACGGGGCCGTTTGACGGTGACCGTATCCAGAAACCGCCGCCCCGCCAGCGGCGATCGCGGGCGCAGTTTCTGGATCGTGGGCCCAGCGTGGCGGATCCTGCCGCTGGCCGAGAGCAGCAGATGCATCGGGCAAAGCTTGTCCAGAACCGCCGGATCGTGGCCTGCGCCACTCATGCCCGCGCCCCAAGCTCAAACCGGCGCCCTTCCGAGAATTCGGCCTCGACCAGAATGATCTTCAACGCTTCGACGCCTTCGGACCGCCCGCAATGCTCCAGCAGCACCAGCGCGCCATAGTCATCGGCCATGGCCCGCAGAACGCCCATCATCAGATAGCCGTATCCCACCAGCGGCGCCTCACAGATCAGGGAATATTGGCCATCAGGGTCTTCGCGCAGTTCGACCGGGGGCAGATGCAGTTCCGATAGGGCAAGGCGGGTCCGGTCCGGCAGATCGTCGAGCGATTGCAGGAAATCGCTGAAGCTGACCCCGCCGAACCGTAGCAAGCGCCGCACAGCCTCGTAGCCCGGCTGCGCCACGAGGAAGGTGCCGACATCCTCCATCACCTCGGCCAGGGGCCGGTCCAGCACGGCACAGACCGCTTCGAGCACCGCCGGGGTGACGTGATCCGGATAGGTCATCATCGCCTCGAATTCGGTGAAATCCAACCCGGCCCGCGCGGCCACATCGGCCCAGAGCCTCTGCCCGTAGTTCGCGCAAAAGTAGTTTTGGATGCTGCGGTTGATAAGCCCGTGCATGATTGCCTCATTCCCATTTTCCCAACCCCAGATTGCAGGGGCAGTGGTTAAGATTGACCTGATGAATACAGTTGTCGGGAAATTGCCTTGGCCCCGCCCCGCCCCGCCCCGCCCCGCGCCGCCCGCGGAACCGCCGCTATATGCTGCGCGTTCGGTAAAGGAAGAGGAGGCGATGCCCCGCCTCTCCCCAGGCCGAGGAGACTTTCCATGAGCGATGATCCCAAACACCCCAAGGACGAGAACACGACACCGCCCAAGAAACCTCAAGAAGACCTGCACCGCCCTGAGGCCACATTGGACGAAGCTCCCGCCGGCAGCCCCAACGCCGAAGAACGCTCACGACTTTTGGATTGATACTTTGGGTCCGACCACGGGGTCGGACCTTTGACCGACTAAGGCGGCCAAGAAGGGTTACGCAACATGAACAATGACGTCACAGCACCCCGGCAGCACAGCGCGCCGGGGTTTATGGTCTGTCTGGGCTGGGTGGCCATCCTTGGCTGTGTGATATTCGCCGTATCGATCCTGATCGCGGATTTCGTGGTGCCGGATCACGATTGGATCGCCGACACGATCAGCGATCTGGGCGCGGGACGGTATGAGTTCATCGTCGACATCGGTATCTATGCCTTCTCCGCCGCGCTCATCGCCTGCGCCCTGCTTTGCGCCCATGTGCATTTTGGCGACCGTTGGTGGAGCATCGCCACCATCGGGCTCGCCCTGCTGGGTCTCATCGTCTTTCTAGTGGGCGCGCGCAACGAATACGGAGACCGCGATTCCGACGGTGTGGTGATCCATATCTATCTGGTCTACGCGCTCGGCCTGATCATGCTCACCGTGCCTTGGCTGCTGTCGCGGGGATTCGCCGATATATCAAGCTTCCTTGCCAAGTCGCTCAAGGTGATCTCGCTCCTCTGGCTGGTCTCGGCCCCGCCCTTTTTCTTTCTGCCCACCGGGATCGATGGCGTCTATGAGCGCTATCTGGGCCTGATTGCCATGGCGATGGTGGTGCTTCTGGGGCGGTTCTTTATCCAACGGGGCCGGGCATTGAACGGGGGGCATGGCTGATGTTCTTTGATCACGTCCCGCTGGATATCCTCGCCCGGGCGCTGCTGCTTTCGGCCATTGCCCTGACTTGGGTGATCATCGTGGTCCGGGTCATCGGGCTGCGCACCTTCTCAAAGATGACCGCTTTTGACTTTGTCGCCACGGTCGCCACCGGCTCGCTGCTTGCGGGCGCCTGTCAGGCCACCACTTGGCCGGAGTTCGCCCAGCCGACCTTGGCCATCTCAGACCTGCTCGGCGCGCAATTCGTCATCGCGAAGATACGGCAGGCTTCCGACAGCTTTGAGCAGGCCGTGCAGAACGAACCCGTGATCCTGATGCGGGAGGGTGAGATTTTCGATGCCGCCCTCAGCGAGACCCGCGTCGCGCGCGCCGATCTGATCGCCAAGTTGCGAGAGGCCAATGCCCTGCGCTTCTCTGATGTGCGCGCCGTGGTGTTGGAGACCACGGGCGATATCTCGGTCCTGCATGGCGATACTCTTGAAGAGGGGCTGCTCGAAGGCGCGCGCATGGTCGAAAAATAGAGCGCCCTCAGGCCAAGCGCTGCGCCAAATGGCCGATATCCGGCAAGACCAGATCGGCGTATGGGGCGAGGTCTTCCGCAGTGGCGGGGCCGGTCAGCACCGCGACCCGCAGCATCCCCGCCACCCGCGCGGCCTCCAGATCGTGAACACTGTCTCCGATCATCGCGACAGAGGCGGCGGGAAGGTTCACATGGGCGGCAAAGGCGTGCAACTGCCCCGGCGACGGCTTGCCCCCATGGCCGCTGTCAAATCCTGCGATAAAGTCGAACATATCGACCACCCCCGCGGCCAGCAGATGGGCCCGCGCGGGGTGTTCGGCATCATTCGTCGCCACGCCAAGGCGCAGACCCCGGTCGCGGAGCCCTTGCAGAAACGGTCGCAGCGGCACCGCCTCGCGCTGTGGCGCGGCGCTGGCTTCGGCGTTGATGATGTCCAACAGATCCGCTGGCAGCAGGTCTGGGAAATGCGGGACCAAGGCATCGACCACCTCATGCGGCGTGCCGGCGATGGCGATGCTGTCCGGTGCGAAACGGCGCGTGGCGAGGTCAAAGCCGATGTCCGCGCCCACCCGTGCGGCCAGCCCGCGATCCCCCTCGCAGACCCGCAGCAAGAAGGCCTCGGCCCAAGGCTCCCAAGTCGCGGCGAAGTCGAAAAGCGTGCCATCCTTGTCGAACAGCAGCGCTTTAACATTTCTTAAGTCCAATGCACCTGCTCCCCCCCGGGCAGCGCCGCGCGGGCTTGCATGATCCGCTCATAGGGGATCGCCAGATGGTCGCAAAACCCGATCACCCACGCGTCGTCCATCATCAGGAAATCCAGCACAGCGCCCAGAAAAATAGGGTCGCTTGCCTGCGTTTTGAGGTCCGCTTCGGAGGCACCGGTGCTGCCCAGAAACACCGGCAACAGATCATCATTCGCCGCCAGCCAGCCCAGCGCCTGAAGCGCCAAAGTCTCAGCGGTGTCTTGGGTATAGGACATTGGAAAACCGTCTTTCGCTGAAGGTTGGAAACCCTTTGTTAACCATTAGGGGGCAAAGACTCTCGCATCAAACTGATTTGTACGGTGAAGGAGTTGTCGTGCAAGGGACCATCCTTATTGCAGATGCGATCGCGACCAATCGCATCGCCCTCAAGGTCAAGCTTTGTGCGGCATACTATCACGTCGTTCAGGCCGAAGACATGGAAGAGGCTTTGGCCTGCCTGCGGGAAAACCCGCCGGATCTGGTGATCTGCGCGCTGACATTGCCGGGTGGCGGGGCGGCGGACCTCTGTCGCGTGCTCAAAGCCACTCCCGATACCGCGCAGCTCCCGGTTTTGGCCATCGGGAATAGCGATCAGGCCGTGGATCGCTTTACCGCACTCGAAGCGGGGGCGAGCGATGTGCTGCTGAAACCGCTCGATTGCACGTTGCTGTTGGGCCGGACCCGCAGCCTCATCCGCGCCCGCAACGCGGCGGACGAATGGGAAATGCGCGAGGATACGACCCGCGCGCTCGGGCTGGCGGAGCCTGCGGCGGAATTCACCGCCCGCAGCCACTGTGTGATCATCCATTCCGACAGCGCGGTAAGCGTGAATTGGGCGAAACAACTCCGCCCTCAGTTGCGCGCGCGCCTCACCCTCGCCAATCCGGAGGAGGCCATTCGCGCCGCCGCCGCCAACGGACCGCCCGACGCATTCGTTTTGGTTCTGCCAAAAGACCCCGTGCCCGCCACGGCAGCCTTGCGTCTGATCTCGACGCTCCGGGCCAACGCCCAGACCCGCCATACCGGGCTGCTGGTGGTGCAATTGGCCCCGGATGCGGCGCTTGCCGCCACCGCCCTTGACCTAGGGGCGGATGATTTGATGACCGAAGGTTTCAACCCGGCGGAAATGGCGCTGCGCCTGCATGCGATTTTGCGCCGCAAGCGAATGACGGACCAACTGCGCGACACGGTGCGCACGGGGCTGAAGGCCGCCGTTTTCGACCCGCTGACAGGGCTGCACAACCGCCGCTATGCCCTGCCCCATCTGGACCATATCGCGGAACATGCCGTTGCGACCGCCCGCCCCTTTTCGGTGATGGTCGCCGATCTGGATCACTTCAAGGGCATCAATGATCGTTACGGTCATGCCGCGGGGGATTCCGTTTTGGTGCAAACGGCGGAACGGCTGCGCAACAACCTGCGCGGCATGGACCTTGTGGCCCGGATCGGGGGGGAAGAATTCTTGATCGTCATGCCCGGCACCGGCCTTGCGGATGCAGAGAAGACGGCGGCGGCAATCTGTGCCGATATCGGCAACCGCGGCTTTGTCGTCCCTGGCACGCCCCAGCCGATCCATGTGACCATCAGCATCGGTCTTTCCGTCGGCCCAGTGGAAGAGGAAGGCCACCCGCTGTCAGCCGAAGCCTTGATGGCGCGGGCGGATCGGGCGCTTTACACGGCAAAAACCCATGGCCGGAACCGGGTGAACCTGAGCCGCCCCGCGGCCTGAGGTTCGGACAGGCGGGGCGCGTTGCCGCTGGACGGCGGGCTACATTGACTGCCTTCATGAGCGGGGGGGGGCTGATCGGACCTCTGCCTCTGCCTCTGCCTCTGCCTCTGCCTCTGCCTCTGCCTCTGCCTCTGCCTCTGCCTCTGCCTCTGCCTCTGCCTCTGCCTCTGCCTCTGCCTCTGCCTCTGCCTCTGCCTCTGAGAAAAAGCACGAGACAACAGCAATCAAACTTCAACCAAAGATTGCATTTGCAACAAAGCTTCCTTAGCGTAACGCAATGCAACAGGATCGGCCCCTCATCGGAATAGCCCTCATGATGGGCTTCTGCATCGTCGCCCCCGTGGGCGATGCGGTGGCCAAATTACTGGGCGCTTCGGTCCCCTTGGGGCAGGTGGTGCTGCTCCGCTTTGTCATTCAGGCGCTGATCCTGATCCCCATCGTCTGGTACTCCGGGCGCATCTGGCGGATGCGGGGCCGGGTGTTACGGCTGACCTTTCTACGCACCCTTTTGCATATGGCGGGCATCGCGGCGATGTTCACCGCGCTGAAATACCTGCCCCTCGCCGATGCGGTCGCCATCGCATTCGTCATGCCCTTTTTCATGCTGCTGCTCGGCAAGTTCATCCTGAACGAAGAGGTCGGCCCCAGACGTTTGGGCGCGAGCATCGTGGGCTTTCTCGGTACGCTTTTGATCGTGCAGCCGAGCTTTGCCGATGTCGGCTGGCCCGCGCTGCTGCCCGTCGTCGTGGCGGTCGTCTTTTCTTTCTTCATGCTGGTGACGCGCCAAATCGCGAAAGAAACCGATCCGATCAGCCTGCAGGCCGTCAGCGGGGTCATGGCGGTGGTGATGATCCTGCCGCTCCTCGCGCTTGGCACCATGACGCAGATCGCGCCGCTTCGGCTCATCCAACCCGATGCGCTCGACTGGACCCTCCTGCTCGGGATCGGGGTGCTGGGCACGGTGGCGCATCTCTTGATGACCTGGTCCCTGCGTTTTGCCCCCTCGGCCACCTTGGCGCCGATGCAATATCTGGAAATTCCATTTGCCACGCTGCTTGGGCTGCTGATCTTTTCCGACCTGCCCAACCCATTGGCGGGCGTTGGCATTCTGATTACCGTCGGCGCGGGGCTCTACATCGTCATGCGCGAGCGGGCCACGGCGCGTGCTCTGGCCGCAGCAGTTGCGCCGCCAGTGGCGCCATAAGACGGCGCGGCAGAATCAGCAGCATATCAGGGCCATCGATCTCAAGCGTGACCGGCCCCAAGGCGCGGTTCGACGTGCCGGTCCGGCCACCCGGCGCGAAATCCAGCCCGTCGATCGGCCATTCCAACCCTTGGCTGCGCCCCGTCACCGGGGCCAGAGGCATGAGTGAGACGACATCGCCCGCCGTCGTCGGCAGCGTGATCCGCGGCGGGGCCAGCAGCACGATCTCATGCGCGCCCAACAAGATGCAGGACCGATGCGGATGGCTGGCGAGCGTGTTGAAAGCCGCAAGCTGATGATCCAACCGCGCCCCGGTAAAGCCGACCCCGAGCACCAGCGGCGCGTCGATCCGCGTCAAGGCCTTGTCGAAATCAGTGCTCTCTTGCTCGGCGATGCGGTGGCGCCGCGCGGCCGGGATTTGGGCCAAGACCTCTGCCGGGGCGGAATCAAGATCGCCGATGACCGCGGCCAGTTCCACCCCCGCTGCCACGCCCACCGCAGCCCCGCTGTCTGCCGCCACGCAGGTCGGGGCCAGCGCCAGCGCCGCTTCGATGTCCCCCGCAAAGACCTCTCCGCCGCCGAGCAGCGTGACTGGCCCCTCCTCCCTTACGATATGCTCTGAAGTGGTCAATTAATGCCCCTTTTGGAAATCTGCCTTAATCTTGCCTTGAAATCATACGTTGAATGGCACAGATTCGAGCCGCTTTGGTCTTGGACATCGTGGTAAACGATACCTGCAACACCGCAGAGGACGAGCATCCGATGATGAACAGCAACAAAATCTTGACGGTCTCCTATGGCACTTTTTCGTGCACGCTGGAAGGCTTCGACGATTCCTTCGGCACGATGAAGGCCATTGCCGAGTATTTCCGCGATCTGGCCTCGGATGACCGCTACTTCGGTGCCGAACCACCGCAACCCGATGCCGAGATGCTCGCCCGGATCGCGCAGCGCGAAGTTTCCCGCCGGGTGCAAGCCCGCGAGCAAGAAGGCAAGATCGTACTGAGCGCGCTGGAGAACCAAAGCGCCGAAGCTCCGGCCCAAGCGCCTCCAGCGGCGGCCCCCGCCGCCGCGCCGGCTAAAGCTGAGGCCGCAGCGCCGCAAGCCCCCGTCGCAGCACAGCCTGCACCGGTAGAGGAAGAAGCCCCCGCCCCCCTCAAGGCCGAGATCGCCGACACCGCCGCCGTGGAAGCGCCCGCCACACCGGAACCCCAGATCGCAGAGACCGCTGAAGAGCCCGCGCCTGCCGAGGAGCCTGCACCGGCAGCCGAGGCCGAGGACACCAGCGAAGCCGAAGCCTTCTTTGCCGCCAGCCCGCAGCCGCAGACTCATTTCGAGGACGAAGCGCAGGAAGCCAGCGTCGAAGAGCTGCCCGCCGCAAGCGCCGCCCCTGCCGACAGCATCGCCGCGAAATTGCAGCGCATCCGCGCCGTCGTCGCCCAGCAGGACGAAGACGAAGCGGCTGGCTATGACGAGGAAGAAGCCGCACCCGTGGCCCGCGCCACCGCCGAAACGCAAGCAGCGCCGGAAGAGAGCCAAGCCGCCATCGCCGCCGCCCGCCGTGACATCGAAGACGCGCTGGAGGCCGATGAAGCGACCGAAATGGCGCAGGAGGCTGCGGAGGATGAGGACGACGATCTCGCCGATATCCTCAACCGGCTTGAGGCCGAAAGCGCCGAGACCGACGAGAGCCTGTTCGACGCCGAGGCCGATGAGCAGCCTGAGGCCGAAGCCCAAGCTGAAGCCGCACCGGAAATCGACGCCGCCGACCTACCGCGCAAAGGGCGCGTGATCAAGGTCAAGCGCGCGCATCTCGAAGCCGCCGTGGCGCGGGGCGATCTCGAAGAGGTCTCGGACCCGGCACCGCAAAAGGCGCCTGCCGCGAAGACAGAGGAAAAGCGCAGCTCTTCCCTGTCGCCCGAGGATGAAGACGAGCTGGCCCGCGAATTGGCCGCTTTGGAAGCCGAACTCGGTGCCGCCGCTCCGGAAGAGGCCGAAGAGACGCCTGCGCCTGCGGTTGAGATGGCCGAGCCGGAAGCGGCGCCCGCTCAGGAAGAGCCCGAAGAGGTCGAAGCCGCAGCGGAGCCGGTCGAAGAGCAGCCCGAGCCAGCCCAAGCGGCCCGCCACAGCCTGCCCACCATCGACGATGAGGCCGGCCCCGACATGTCGCGCCTGATGGCGGAAACCGACAGCAAGATGGACGAAGCCGAAAGCACCACGCGCCGCGATGCCTTTGCCCATCTGCGCGCCGCCGTGGCTGCCAAGAAAGCCGACGAAGCGATGGGGGGCCGCGCCACCACCGCGACATCGGATGACGCCTACCGCGAAGACTTGGCCGATGTGGTCCGCCCGCGCCGCCCCGTCACCCGCCCCGCCCGGACCGAGCGGCCCAAGGCCGATGCCCGCTCCGCGCCACTGAAACTGGTGGCCGAACAGCGCATCGATGTCGACAAGCTGCGCAGCGCGGGCCCCGTGCGTCCGCGCCGGGTGGCCGCCGTGGTCGAGCCGGTTAAAACCAACCCCGATGCCGAAAGCTTTGCCGATTTCGCCGCCGACATGGGTGCCACCAAACTGCCCGAACTGCTTGAGGCAGCGGCATCATACATGTCTTTCGTCGAGGGGCGTGACCAATTCTCCCGCCCGCAGTTGATGGGCAAGGTCCGCTCGATCGGCCTGCCGGATTTCACCCGCGAAGACGGGTTGCGCTCCTTCGGTCAACTGCTGCGCGCAGGGAAGATCGAAAAGATCAAAGGCGGGCGTTTCACCGTCTCGGATGAGATTGGCTACCGCCCCGATCACCGCGCCGTGGGTTAAACCACGGCCCTCCGCCAGATACGAAAAAGCGCCCCGCGGGGCGCTTTTTTATTGGGTTTTAACGATCATCTTCCGCATCGGGGTCGGCCTGTCCGATGCCCCGAAAGACAAATTTGAACGGCAGCGCCCAGACGATGCCAAGGGCGACGTAGATGCCAAGCTCTAGCAGCACCGGCGGGCGGTCGAACTGGGCCACCGTCCAGACCGCCACGGCGATATAGCTCGGCAGCCCAATCAGCAGGATCACCAGCGCCCAACGGCGGCGCGCCTTATAGCTCAGCGCCATCAGATCAATCCGCGAAAGGGTCGGTCACCAGAATGGTGTCCTCCCGCTCGGGCGAGGTGGAGACGAGCGCCACGGGGCATTGGATCAACTCTTCGACCCGGCGCACGTATTTGATCGCATTGGCCGGAAGGTCGGCCCAACTGCGCGCGCCTTCGGTCGATTCGGACCAACCCGGAAGTTCTTCGTAGATCGGCGTGCAGCGGGCCTGCTGCTCGGCCGCGGTGGGCAGATAGTCGAGCCGCTCACCGTCCAACTCATAGCCGACGCAGACCTTCAGCGTCTCGAAGCCATCAAGCACGTCGAGCTTGGTCAGGCAGATGCCGGTGATGCCCGAAGTCGCGCAGGTCTGGCGCAGCAGCGCCGCGTCGAACCAACCGCAACGGCGTTTGCGCCCGGTGGTGGTGCCGAACTCATGGCCGCGCTCACCCAATCGCTGGCCGTCGGCGTCTTCCAACTCAGTCGGGAACGGGCCTTCGCCGACGCGGGTGGTGTAAGCCTTCACGATGCCCAACACATAGTCGATGGCGGTGGGGCCAAGGCCCACACCGGTCGCCGCTTGCCCCGCGATCACGTTTGAGGAGGTGACGAAGGGATAGGTGCCAAAGTCAATGTCCAGCAGCGCGCCCTGTGCGCCCTCAAAAAGGATGCGTTTGCCCGCTTTGCGCTTCTCGGCCAGCACCTTCCAGACGGGGGCGGCGAAACGCAGGATTTTCGGTGCGATTTCTTGCAGTTGCGCGATCAGCGCGTCGCGGTCGATGGCCTCGACACCCAAGCCCTTGCGCAGCGGGTCGTGGTGCTGCAACGCGCGGTCGACGCGGGCCTCCAATGTCGCGGCGTCGGCCAGATCGGCCACGCGGATGGCGCGGCGGCCAACCTTGTCTTCATAGCACGGCCCGATGCCGCGCCCGGTGGTGCCGATCTTGGTGCCCTTGCTCGCCGCCTCTTCGCGGGCGCGGTCAAGCTCACCGTGGAAGGGCAGGATCAGCGGCGTGTTTTCTGCGATCATCAGGTTCTCGGGGTTGATCTCAACCCCCTGCCCTTCGATCGTCTCGATCTCTTTCAGCAGGTGCCACGGGTCCAGCACCACGCCATTGCCGATGACAGACAGCTTGCCGCCGCGCACCACGCCCGAAGGCAGCGCATGCAGCTTGTAGACCTTGCCGTCGATGACCAGAGTGTGGCCCGCGTTATGCCCGCCTTGGAAGCGTGCGATCACATCGGCGCGTTCGCTGAGCCAGTCAACGATCTTGCCTTTTCCCTCGTCACCCCATTGGGCGCCGACAACGACGACATTGGCCATGATATATTCCTTTGCGATGTCCCGCGCCCGTATAGCGACAGTGGCAGGCGTGTGAAACTCGAAAAAACGCGGGAGCGGATTTAGACGCTTTGCCCCGCCTTCAGATGCACCGGCTCGCCATGCGGGGTACTGAGATAGGCGGCCTCCCACCCGTCGCGCAGGGCGCGCAGATCACCGGGGCGGGCATGGCCCGCGTCGATCAGCAGGGTTTCGAGGGTTTCGAGCCAAGCGTTGAAATAGTCCTCCCCGCCGTTCAAGGCGCGCGTCAGTCCGTGGCGCGCCAAAGTCGCGCCAAAACGGTTGGCCCAGAAGGGCCAGTCGAAAAGGTCGCTTTCGTTCAGATGCACCGTCAGCGCGAAAAGCTGCGCGTGCCATGGCGCCTCGAACACGGGCTCCGGGGCGCTCACGGGGCCTCCAGATAGCTTTGCCAGAGGTCGAGCACGACCTCATCGCGGGGATGTTCAGGATGCGCCCAAAGTTCAGAGGCCGGGAAGGCCACCGCGTAAAGCGGCTCCGGCGCCTCGCCCAGATCATGGGCGTTGCTATCAGGCAGAACATGGGTGCCATGCAACCGCAGCACCCGCCCTGAAGCGCCCGCGGCATAGGCGGGCAGCCGGGTGTGCCCGCCCGGAACGATGCTGTTTTCCGGCTGCTTGCGGGTGACGACCCTGTCGCCGGGCGCAAAGAGCGGCACGATGTCCGAGGGGCGGTCCGCCGGACCACCACGGGCCAGCACCCCGGCCACCTGCGGCGCTTTCAGCGCCTTTTCCGCCAGCGGGCTGGGCGTGGGCGCGGCTTTGCCCGAGAGTTCCTCGCGGCTGACCACCCCGCGCGCGACCAGCATATCGGCCACCCCGGCGATCCATTTCTCGTAATAGCTGAACCGCATGTAATCGGTCGGGGCAAGACATTCGCGGGCATGGCGCGACACGTCGATGTTCCATTTGCCCAACGTCCCCGTGGCCAAGGTCAGCGCCAGCGCGCGGCGGTGCCAATCGGCATGAAAGACCACATCTTCGCCCTCGGGCACTACCGCGCCATCGCCGAAACGCCCGCCCATGTCATGCACGCGGGTCATGGCGCTTTGGCCAATCCGGTGCCGATCATACTGTCGCGGGTGACAAGATCAGCCAGCGCGGCGACATCCATGCCGTCACTCCCGGCAGGGCGTTGCGGGATCACCAGATAGCGCACCTCAGCCGTCGAATCCCAAACGCGCACGGCGGTCTCTTCGGGCAAGTCGATGCCAAATTCAGCCAGCACTTTGCGCGGCTCGCGGACCACGCGGGCACGGTAGGCATCGGATTTATACCAGCCCGGCGGGATGCCTAAAAGCGGCCAAGGGTAGCAAGAGCACAGAGTGCAAACGACGATATTATGCACCTCATCCGTATTCTCGACCGCGACCATATGTTCGCCCTGCCGCCCGAAGAACCCCATCTCGGCCACCACTGCGGTCGCATCTTCAAGCAGGGCCGCGCGGAAATTAGGATCGCTCCAGGCGCGGGCGACGACCTCGGCCCCGTTGCGCGGGCCGATGCGGTTTTCATAGGTGTCGATGATCTCATCCAAGGCGGCGGGGTCGATAAGCCCCTTGGCCGTCAGCAGTGTCTCCAACGCCTTGACCCTGAGCGCAGGCTCGGGCGGCAGCAGGGCATGGGGGTGGTCGTGGTCCGAATGATCATGTGGCATGGCGGCAGACTGCCCCAGCGGCACTCGGCTGTCCATCCCAGCGGCACTCGGCTGTCCATCGCCGATCACGGGCAATCCCTTCATTTCTCTGCAAAGAATATGGGCGAATTTGCCCGCATTTCATGCTATGATGAGGGTACGAAGCGAGTCTGCACCACCTTAATTCCAGGATAGCCCTCTTACATATTGTGGTTGAGTACTGCTTCAAAAGACCGTCGCCCCCATGCGGCGGTCTTTGCTCGTGCCTTTGATCCCTTAGGCCTCCCCCTCCTGATCCGATCATCACCCGGCGGCAATCCACCCTTGCCCCCATGGGCAAAGACGAATAGATACCCGCCAACCAAAACCGAAAGCTGTCGTACCCATGGAAAATGTCGTTCTGATCATTCACCTGATTCTGGCTCTTGGCCTGATCGCCGTGGTACTTCTGCAACGGTCCGAGGGCGGCGGCCTTGGCATGGGCGGTGGTGGCGGCGGTGCCGTTTCAGGCCGCGCGGCGGCCACGGCATTGGGCAAGGTGACATGGGCGCTTGCGGCCGGTTTCATCGCCACGTCGATTACGCTGACCATCATCGCAGCGGAAAAATCCGCAGGCTCGTCGGTCATCGACCGGCTGAGTGCGACACCGCCCGCCCAAAGCCAAGATGGCAGCCCGGCCCTGCCCGCGGGCGACGATCTGCTGCCGCCTTCCGCGGATGGCAACACACCGCTGGTCCCTGCGGCCGATTAAGCTAACGAACACAAAACCTTGAGGCACGGCCCGGTTCCGCAACTGTATGTTGCGGCGGGCCTTGCCTCAAACGCACGAATCCTGTAAGGCTTAAATCCCGTGGTGTTGCGGTTTTCTGCAGCGCGTTTGGCTGGTTTTTGCCTGCAACAAACTTTGAATTCACGGGGGTCTCCGATCACATGGCACGCTATATCTTCATCACAGGCGGTGTGGTCTCGTCTCTGGGCAAGGGTCTGGCCTCGGCGGCTTTGGGCGCCTTGCTTCAGGCACGCGGTTTTTCGGTGCGTCTGCGCAAGCTGGACCCCTATCTGAACGTCGATCCCGGCACGATGTCGCCCTTCGAGCATGGCGAAGTCTTCGTCACCGATGATGGCGCAGAGACCGACCTCGACCTTGGGCATTACGAGCGTTTCACCGGTGTTGCTGCGCGCAAGACCGACAGCATCAGTTCGGGCCGGGTTTACTCCACCGTGCTAGAGAAAGAGCGCCGCGGCGATTATCTGGGCAAGACCATTCAGGTGATCCCACACGTTACCAACGAAATCAAAGACTTCATCGACATTGGCGATGATGAGGTCGACTTCATGCTTTGCGAAATCGGCGGCACCGTGGGCGATATCGAAGGGCTTCCCTTCTTCGAGGCGATCCGCCAGTTCAGCCAAGACAAGCCGCGCGGCCAGTGTATCTTCATGCACCTCACGCTGCTGCCCTACGTCAAGGCCAGCGGCGAGTTGAAGACCAAGCCGACGCAGCACTCGGTCAAAGAACTCCGCTCCATCGGCATCGCGCCGGACATTCTGGTTTGCCGCTCCGAAGGGCCGATCCCCGCGAAAGAACGTGAAAAATTGGCGCTGTTCTGCAACGTGCGCCCGGACTCGGTGATTGCGGCGCAGGACCTTAAATCGATCTACGAAGCTCCGCTCGCCTATCACCGCGAGGGGCTGGATCAGGCGGTTCTGGATGCCTTCCAGATCACACCCGCGCCCAAGCCGAACCTGTCGCGTTGGGAAGATGTGGCCGACCGCATTTACAACCCCGAGGGCGAAGTCAAAGTTGCCATCGTCGGCAAATACACCCAGCTTGAAGACGCCTATAAATCCATCGCCGAGGCACTAACCCATGGCGGCATGGCGAACCGGGTGAAGGTCAAAGTCGAATGGGTCGACGCCGAGATTTTCGACAGCGAAGACCCCGGTCCGCATCTCGAAGGGTTCCACGCGATCCTCGTCCCCGGCGGCTTCGGTGAGCGCGGGACCGAGGGCAAGATCAAGGCCGCGCAATATGCCCGCGAGCATAAGGTGCCCTATCTAGGCATCTGCCTTGGCATGCAGATGGCCGTGATCGAAGCGGCGCGCAACGTGGCGGGTCTGAAGACGGCAGGGTCGGAAGAGTTCGACCATGAAGCCGGGAAAAAGCGTTTTGAGCCGGTGGTTTACCACCTCAAGGAATGGGTTCAGGGCAACCACAAAGTGGCGCGCAAGGTCGATGACGACAAGGGCGGCACCATGCGCTTGGGCGCCTATGACGCGACGCTGGTCGAAGGGTCGCGCGTGGCCGAAGCCTATGGAACCACCACCATCGACGAGCGTCACCGTCACCGCTACGAGGTCGACATCGCCTATAAGGACCAGCTTGAGAAGGCCGGGCTGAAGTTCTCGGGCATGTCCCCCGATGGCAAGCTGCCTGAGATCGTCGAATGGTCGGATCACCCGTGGTTCATCGGCGTTCAGTTCCACCCCGAGCTGAAGTCCAAGCCCTTCGACCCGCACCCCCTGTTCAAGGATTTCGTGCGCGCCGCGAAGGATGTGTCGCGGTTGGTATAAGGTTTGAAGGCCCGTGCGTTTTGCGCCGGGCCTTCTGCTTTTCTAGCCCCACCATTAGGCTCGGAATCAAGCCGCAGGCGCAGGCCGTCCCCCCTCTTTCGCGTTGCACCCGCCGACCACTCCGCTACAGCTAGGCCATGCTGAGCTATCAACACATCTACCACGCCGGAAACCTTGCAGACGTACAGAAACACGCGCTTTTGGCGTGGATGCTGTCATACCTCACCCGCAAGGACAAACCGCTCACCTATCTGGAAACCCATGCAGGGCGGGCGCTTTATGACCTGTCGGATGCGGCGGCGGAAAAGACGGGCGAGGCGCGGCAGGGCATCGACAAGGTGCGCGATTGGTTCGCTGCCGATCACCCCTACAGGCAGGTTCTAGAAGCGCTGCGCGAGGCCCACGGCCCGCGCGCCTACCCCGGCTCTCCCCTGCTGGCCGCGAAACTGCTGCGCCCCGATGACCGCATCCATCTGGCCGAGTTGCACCCGCAAGAACACAGCGCCCTTGATTTGGCGATGTCGCCCTACCCGGCGAAATGCCACCTCAGCGACGGGTTCGAGATGGCCTTTGCTCTCACCCCGCCGACACCGCGCCGGGGGATGCTGCTGATCGACCCCTCTTACGAGATCAAAACCGATTACGAGACCATTCCGCGGCAGATCGCCAAGCTGCACCGCGCGTGGAACGTGGGCATCATCGCCCTGTGGTATCCAATTCTGACAAACCGCGCGCATGAGCCGATGCTCGACAAGCTCACCGCCAACCACCCCGATGCGCTGCGCCACGAAGTGCGCTTTCCGCCCGCGCGGCCCGGGCATGGCATGGTCGGCTCGGGCATGTTCGTGATCAATCCCCCCTACGGGCTCGACAATGAGGCAAAGAACCTCACCGCCCGTTTCGCCACCTTGACCCAACAGGAGAGATAACAGATGCCAAAGGGCTATTGGATCGCCACCATGGATATCCACGACACTGCGATTTACGACAAATACCGTGCTGCCAATGCCAAACCCTTTGCGGATTACGGCGCACGCTTCCTTGTTCGCGGCGGCACCCAGCAGATCCGCGAAGGGCAGATGCGCGCCCGCACCGTTGTTTTGGAATTCGACAGCTACGCCGATGCGGTCGCTTGTTACGAAAGCCCCGGCTACCAGCGGGCGAAAGACATTCGCCTGAACGTGGCGGACGGGTCTTTGGTGATCGTCGAAGGCTATGACGGCTAAGCCGATGCGGCCCCCTGCAGGAACCTGCGCCCCCGATGCGCAGTTTCCTCTATGGCGACCCTGTTTCCTGCGATAAGTGAGCCCCATGCTGAACCGACTGTTCCCCCGCCGCAAGGCACAGCCGAAACCTTTGCCGCAGCCCAATGCCCAACTGGCACTTGGCGCGCTTTTGGTGCGTGTGGCCTTTGCCGATCGCAACTACCGCGCCTCCGAGATCGGCCAGATCGACCGCATTCTGGCGCAGACCTTCGGCCTCAAACCCATCGAGGCGGCGAAACTGCGTGCCACTTGCGAAGCGCTAGAGCGCGACGCCCCCGGCACGCCGGAGTTCACCCGCATCCTGCGCGAAGAGGTCGACTATGCCGACCGCAAGGCATTGGGCGAGGCGATGTGGCAGGTGGCCCTTTCCGACGGGGCGCGCAATGATGACGAGGAAATTCAGCTTGTCGCCATCGAAACCGCCCTTGGCCTGTCGGATGAGGATATGGCCGCAGCCCGGGCTAACGCTTTAAACACGCTATGACATTCCCTTTTCCCGCAGCAGGATGATGACGCATATATGTTTGGTGACTTTCTCAAACGGCTGACCCAGCCCGAACCCGATCCGTTGGCCGACAATGACGCCCGCCTTGCGCTGACCGCGCTTTTGGTGCGCATCGCCCGGTCCGACAATGACTACGCAATGAGCGAGCGGCGCCTGATCGACCGGATCGCCGCCGAGCGCTACGGCCTGAACGAGGCCGACGCCACCGCCCTGCGTAAAGAGGCCGAGGCGCTGGAGGCCCAAGCCCCCGACACCGTGCGCTTTACCCGCGCGATCAAAGATGCGGTGCCCTATGAGCACCGGCTGGAGGTCATCGAGGCGCTTTGGCAGGTGGTTCTGGCCGACGGCAGCCGCTCCGACGAAGAAGACGCGCTGCTGCGGCTGGTGTCGAACCTATTGGGCGTCACCGATACCGACAGCGCCATGGCGCGCCAGCGTGTTGCCAAAGAGAGCTGACCTAGCGTCAGCACCGGGACTGTGATGCAAGGCGGGGCAAACTCTGCGTTGCAATTTCCGTCGATTCGTCGCTTTATAGCGCACTGAAATGACAGATTGGCGACAGTTTCCGTGACCACAGATACCCCGGTTATCCAGATCAAGAACCTTCACAAGGCCTATGGCGCGCTGGAGGTTCTCAAAGGGGTCGATCTGACCGCCCCGCGTGGCCATGTGATCTCGCTCATCGGGTCTTCGGGCTCAGGCAAATCGACGCTGCTGCGCTGCTGCAACCTGCTCGAAGACAGCCAACAGGGCGAGGTGATCTTTAAGGGCGAACCGGTGCGTTGGAAGGGCGACGGCCACCAGCGCTGCCCGGCGGACGCCAAACAGGTGCTGCGCATCCGCACCAACCTGTCGATGGTCTTCCAGCAGTTCAATCTCTGGGCGCATATGTCGATCCTGCAAAACGTGATGGAAGCGCCGCTGACCGTGCTGGGCCGCGACCGGGCGGAGGTGGAGCGCGCCGCGCGCGGTTATCTGGAAAAGGTCGGCATCGGCGACAAATGCGATGTCTACCCGGCGCAGCTTTCCGGTGGCCAGCAACAGCGTGCCGCGATTGCCCGTGCACTGTGCATGGAGCCCGAGGCGCTGCTGTTCGATGAGCCGACCAGCGCGCTCGACCCCGAGTTGGAACAGGAAGTCGTCAAGGTTATCAAGGATCTGGCCGCAGAGGGGCGCACGATGGTGATCGTGACCCACGACATGAAACTGGCCGCCGATGTCAGCGATCATGTCGTCTTTTTGCACCAAGGTCTGATCGAAGAACAAGGGACGCCCGAAGAGGTCTTCGGCGCGCCCAAATCGGAACGTCTGCGTGGGTTCCTTTCGGCAACCCAGCCTGCGTAAACAAGAACCAAAGGGAGTTACCAAATGAAAAAGATCCTACTGGCAAGCGTCGCGCTCAGCATGACCGCGGGCTTCGCGATGGCCGAAGCCCATGGCAAAACCATCCGCATGGGCACCGAGGGCGCCTACCCCCCCTACAACTTCATCAACGACGCCGGCGAAGTCGACGGGTTCGAGCGTGAGCTGGGCGACGAGCTGTGCGAGCGCGCCGAGCTGACCTGCGAATGGGTCAAGAACGACTGGGACAGCATCATCCCCAACCTCGTGTCGGGCAACTACGACACCATCATGGCGGGCATGAGCATCACCGACGAGCGTAAGGAAGTCATCGCCTTCACGCAGAACTACTATCCGCCCACCGCCTCGGCCTATGTGGCGGCATCTGAGGACGCGGACCTCGAAGGCGGCGTCGTCGCTGGTCAGACCGCGACCATCCAGGCGGGCTATGTCGCCGAAAGCGGCGCCACGCTGATCGAATTCGCGACCCCGGAAGAGACCGTCGCCGCCGTGCGCAACGGTGAGGCCGACGCGGTCTTCGCCGACAAAGATTACCTCGTGCCGATCGTCGAGGAATCCGGCGGTGAGCTGATGTTCGTGGGCGACGATGTGCCGCTCGGCGGTGGCATCGGCATGGGCCTGCGCCAGTCCGACACCGAACTGCGCGACACCTTTGACGCCGTCATCACCGAGATGAAGGAAGACGGTACGCTCAACGAGATGCTCAAGAAGTGGTTCGGCGAAGACACCACCACCTACGAGTGATTCCATCTCAGGCGCGCCCGTCGCGGCGCGCCTGACCATGCCTGCGCGGGCCCCGCGCGCAGATCAGCCCACGGGGGCCCATGTTCTCTTTCTGCACCGATCCGTCGACCCTGAATGACTGGCTCTGGACTGCCTGTTACCTGACAACCGGCGTCCATATGTCCTTCTACCTGTCCTTCCTGAAGGTCCTGCTGCTTTTGGCGGTTACCGCCCCCGTGGCACTGGCCTTCGGCTTTGGCGGGGCCATGATGGCACGCGCGCGTTTCGCGCCGCTCAGTTGGGTCGGCAAGGGCTATATCGCGCTGGTGCGCGGTGTGCCGGATATCGCCTTTTTCCTGTTTTTCGTGATCGCGCTCGATCAGGGCATCGAGTATCTGCGCCACAAGGTGCTCTGTCCCGATTGGGATATGCCGATCCGCCAAGGCAGCGACTTCGTCGTCTGCCAAGAGGCCAAGATGCCCTTGGGCAATGCCGCCCAATGGGTGCATGAGACCTATGGCTTCGGCCTCGCCGTCTTTACCTTTGCCATCGTTTTCGGGGCTTTCGCGGCCAATGTGCTTTTCGGGGCCATGCGGGCCGTGCCGAAAGCGCAGCTCGAAACCGCCGAAGCCTATGGCATGACCCACCGCCAGACCTTCTGGCGGGTGCTGGTGCCGCAGATGTGGGTCTATGCCCTGCCCGGCCTCAGCAACCTGTGGATGGTGCTGATCAAGGCCACGCCGCTGCTGTTCCTGCTGGGTGTCGAAGACATCGTCTATTGGGCGCGTGAACTGGGCGGCACCAAGACGCCGCGCTTTACCGATTACCCGCACCCGGACTGGCGCATGTGGTACTTCCTCGCGCTGCTGGTGTTCTACCTGCTCTTCACCCGCATTTCCGAGATCACGTTGGACCGTCTGATGAAACGACTGACACGCGGCCAAGCCACCACCGGCGGCGAAGCCCAGCGGAGGGCCGGCGCATGAGCTGTCTGCAAACGATTCAGGACTACGGCCTGCGGTCCTTGGGCTATGGCGAACGGCTGCTGCCGCGCGACGGCTTCACGCTTTGCGAGCAGTTCACGCTGATCGGTTCGGGCATGATCTGGAACGTCTATTTCGGCGTCGTCGCTTTGCTGACCGGCTTTTTCTTTGCCACGGCGCTTGGCGTCGGCAAGGCCAGCGCGAACCCGTGGTTCCGCAAACCGGCGGAGTGGTTCATCTTCATCTTCCGCGGCTCGCCGCTCTTCATCCAGTTCTTCTTTGGCTACTTCCTGTTTCTGTCGCTGAAATCCGAATACGCCTTCTTCGCCCCCTTCACGGCGGCATGGCTGGGCGCGTTGATCGTGCTCTTTCTTAACACTGCCGCATATTCGGGCGAAATTTTTTACGGCGCGCTGCAATCCATCCCCAAGGGCGATGTGGAGGCCGCGGATGCCTATGGTCTGTCCGGTTGGTCGCGCTTTCGCCGGGTGATCTGGCCCACCTCGCTGCGGCTCGCTTGGCCCGCCTATACGAACGAGGCGATTTTCCTGTTTCACGCCACGACACTGGTGTTTTTCAGCGGTTTCCCGGCATGGCAACAGCGCGGCGACGCGCTCTATTACGCCAGCTATTTCGCGGATAAGACCTTCAACCCCTTCGTCCCCTATCCCATTCTTGCCGGTTATTTCATCCTTCTGACGCTCTGCATCATCGGCGTCTTCGGTTTGATCAATTCCCGCCTCAACCGCCACCTGCCCCAAGCGCAACGCCGTAAAATTCGCTTGCGTCCTAATTTGATCCGGTAGTATCCATTATTTGATCAAATTACGCGGCGCGTGGGCGCCAACCGCTTTTGCCCCCCGGGCGAACCGCTTTGTGACATGCCCACCGCCCTTTCAGGTGATGTATGAACAACTGGCTTCGCAAAAATCCTCAGGTCCGCACCATTCGTGTGGCCGCCGCTGACCTCAATGGCCAAGCCCGGGGCAAGCGTATTCCCTCGCGTTTTGCTGATAAGGTCACGACCGAAGGCACCCGCTTTCCCGTCTCGGTGCTGAACCTCGACATCTGGGGCGAGGATATCGACGACAGCCCGCTAGTGTTCGAAACGGGCGATGCGGATGGCGTGCTGAAACCGACCGAGCGGGGCTTCATGCCGATGCCATGGCTCGATGCGCCCTCGGCTCTGTTGCCCATCTGGATGTTCCGCGAAGATGGCCGCCCCTACCCCGGCGATCCGCGCCATGCGCTGCGCGCGGTGCTGGATCACTACAAGGCGCGCGGTCTGACGCCGGTCTGCGCGGTTGAGCTGGAATTCTTCCTGATCGACGATTCGGGCCGCAACCTTCAGGTGCCCGTCTCCCCCCGGTCGGGCAAGCGGCGCAAGGCGGCCGAAACCATGTCGATCCGCGCGCTCGACCAGTTCGATCTGTTCTTCACCGATCTTTATGACGCCTGCGAAGAGATGGACATCCCCGCCGACACCGCCATTTCCGAGGCGGGTCTGGGCCAGTTCGAGATCAACCTCATGCATTGCGACGACGCCCTGCGCGCCGCCGATGACGCATGGCTGTTCAAGATGCTGGTCAAGGGTCTGGCCCGGCGGCACGGCTTTGCCGCAAGTTTTATGGCGAAACCTTATGAGGATTACTCCGGCTCCGGCCTGCACACCCATTTCTCGGTATTGGATGAGAAGGGCGACAACATCTTCGACGATGGCGGGCCGAAGGGGACCGACACGCTGCGCCACGCTGTGGCGGGCTGCATGAACGCGATGCAGGGCTCGGCGCTGGTCTTTTGCCCGCATGCCAATAGCTTTGACCGGATGGTGCCGGAATCCCACGCGCCCACCGGGGTTTGCTGGGCCTATGAGAACCGCACCGCCGCGATCCGCATCCCCTCGGGCAGCCACAAGGCGCGGCGCATCGAACACCGCGTCTCGGGCGGGGATGTGAACCCCTATCTGATGCTCGCCGCCGTGCTGGGTGCGGCGCTGAACGGCATCGAAGATGCGCTTGAGCCGCCCGCCCCGATCACCGGCAACGCCTATGCCGCCGAATTGCCGCGCATGCCGAGCGATTGGAAAACCGCCATCGACCTGTTTGAAAGCTGCCCCCATGTCGCGCGCATCTTCGCGCCCGAGATGATCCGCAACTTCGTGCTGACCAAACGCCAAGAATTGCATTACATGCAGGAATTGACCCCAGAGGAACAGGTCGAGATCTACCTCGACACTGTGTAACAGGTGACACATGAAAATCGGCATTCTGCAAACCGGCCACTCCCCCGACGACTTTCGCGAACAGCTCGGCGACTATGGGGAGATGTTCACCAAACTGCTGGATGGCCACGGGTTTGACTTTCAAATCTGGTCGGTCGTCGATGGCATCCTGCCCGACAGCGTGACCCAGGCCGACGGCTGGCTGATCACCGGATCGAAACACGGCGCCTATGAGGATCACGATTGGATCCCGCCGCTGGAGGAGTTCATCCGCCAGACCTATGCCGATGGCCGCCCCATGATCGGCGTTTGTTTCGGGCATCAGATCATCGCCCAAGCGCTTGGCGGCAAGGTTGAGAAGTTTACCAACGGCTGGTCCATTGGTCGCACTGAATACGATATGGACGGTGACAAACTGGCGCTGAATGCATGGCATCAGGACCAGATTGTGGACCTGCCCGAAGGGGCCCGCGTCGTCGCCTCATCGGACTTTTGCGCCTATGCGGCGCTGGCCTATGACGACCGCATCTGGACAGTGCAGCCGCATCCCGAATTCGGCCATGACTTCATCGATGGCTTGATCAAAACCCGTGGCAAGGGCGTGGTGCCCGAGCATCTGCTGGAACAGGCGACAGCCGCCTTGGGCGGCCCCATCGACAACCAAAAAATCGCGGACCAAATGGCCGCATTCTTTAAAGACAACAGGAAAGAGAGGGCCTGATGGCCGAGGATTGGACAGAAGCACTACCCGAAGCGGCGCGCGCCTATCTTGAGGGCCGGCGTCTGGACGAAGTGGAATGTATCATCCCCGACCTGCCCGGCATCGCCCGGGGCAAAGCCGTCCCGGCGTCGAAATTCGCGCGGCAAGAATATTTCCACCTGCCCGACAGCATCTTCTACCAGACCATCACCGGCGAATGGGGCGAAGCGGCGGGCGATGACGGTTTCATCGAAAAAGACATGATCCTGCGCCCGGATATGGACACGGCCACCGCCGCACCTTGGACCGGGGACTGGACGCTTCAGGTCATCCACGACGCCTATGACCGCAACGACAAGCCGGTGGCCTATTCGCCGCGCAATGTGCTCAAACGCGTGGTGCAGCTTTACCGCGACAAGGGGTGGGAGCCGGTCGTGGCCCCCGAGATGGAGTTTTTCCTTGTGGCCCGCAACATCGACCCGGCCAAGGAAATCCTGCCGATGATGGGCCGCTCGGGCCGCCCTGCGGCAGCGCGGCAGGCCTATTCGATGACCGCCGTGGATGAATTCGGCCCCGTGATCGACGACATCTACGACTTTGCCGAGGCGCAGGGTTTCGAGATCGACGGCATCACCCAAGAAGGCGGCGCAGGCCAGCTTGAGATCAACCTGCAACATGGTGATCCGGTGCGGCTGGCCGATGAGGTGTTCTATTTCAAACGCCTGATCCGCGAAGCGGCGATGCGGCATGAGTGCTACGCCACATTCATGGCCAAACCCATCGCCGATGAACCGGGCAGCGCCATGCATATCCACCATTCGGTGCTGGATGTGAAAACCGGCGAGAATATTTTTGTCGATGCCGAAGGGGAAGAGACCGCCCCCTTCCGCCATTTCATCGCAGGCTTGCAAAACCACATGCCAAGCGCGCTCGCCGTGATCGCGCCCTACGTCAATTCCTACCGCCGCTACGTCAAGGATCACGCCGCCCCGATCAACCTCGAATGGGGCCGCGACAACCGCACGACGGGCATTCGCGTGCCGCTCTCGGGGCCGAAATCACGCCGGGTGGAGAACCGTCTCGCCGGGATGGATTGCAACCCCTACCTCGGCATCGCCGCCAGCCTTGCCTGCGGCTATCTAGGGCTGATCCAGCAGAAAGACCCGCTGCCCGAATTCAAAGGCGATGCCTATGTCGGCGAAGGGGATATTCCGCAAGTTCTGGGCCAAGCGCTCGACCTTTTCGAGGAGGCGACAGAGCTGCACGAGGCTTTGGGCCCGGATTTCGCCCGCGTCTATTCCATTGTGAAGCGAGCGGAATATGAGGAGTTCCTACAGGTCATCTCGCCTTGGGAACGTGAACATCTGCTGATGAACGTCTAACGCCCGGAGGCCCGATGAACCTGCTCTACGCCAATGACACGCCCGGCCAGTACCCTACCAGCTGGTACGCCGCCACCGCCACGAAACACGCGGCCTACCCGCCGCTTCAGGGCGATACCACGGCCGATGTCTGTGTCGTTGGCGGCGGCTACACCGGGCTTTCCGCCGCACTGCATCTGGCCGAGGCGGGCTATGACGTGGTGCTTTTAGACGCGCAGCGCGTGGGTTTTGGCGCCTCGGGCCGCAATGGCGGGCAGTTAGGCTCGGGCCAACGGGTCGAGCAGGATGGCCTCGAAAAGATGCTGGGCGAAGACCATGCCGCCAAGCTGTGGCAGATGGGCGAAGAGGCGAAGGAACTGGTCAAATCCCTCATCGCGAAACACGAGATCGACTGCCACCTGAAGCCCGGCGTGGCCTGGACCGGCTCCACCACATCTGACGTGCGGCATCTGCACGATTATGCAGAGCATCTGCAAAAGCGCTATGGCTATGACCAGATCGAAGTGTTGGATCATGCCGCGCTGCAATCGGTCTGCCCCTCGCCCGACTACAAGGGCGGCGTGCTCGACATGGGGGCCGCGCATTTGCACCCATTGAACTACGCCCTCGGCCTTGCCCGCGCCGCTGCCGCCGCAGGTGTGCGCATTCATGAGACAAGTCCCGCCGAGAACATCGTCGAGGGCAGCAAGGCGCTGGTGCAAACCGCCACGGGCAGCGTGAGCGCCGATCATGTGGTGCTGGCCTGCAACGGCTATCTAGGCAAGCTCAACGGCGACGTGGCCGCCAAGGTCATGCCGATCAACAATTTCATCGCCGCGACCGAACCCTTGGGCGCGCGCGTGAAAGACGTGCTGCCCCGCGACGTGGCCGTGGCCGACAGCCGCTTTGTGGTAAACTATTTCCGACTGTCGCACGACGGACGGCTGCTGTTTGGCGGCGGCGAGAGCTATGGCTATCGCTTCCCGCAGGACATCGCCGCCAAGGTGCGCAAACCGATGTCGCAGGTCTTTCCGCAGTTGAAGGACGTTAAGATCGACTACGCTTGGGGCGGCACTCTTGGCATCACGATGAAGCGCCTGCCCTATGTGGCCCGGCTCGCGCCGAACATCCTCTCGGCCTCGGGCTATTCCGGTCATGGGGTTGGGACCGCGACCCATGCGGGCTATCTGATGGCCAAGGCGATCGAAGGCGATGCCGCGGGTTTCGACACGATGGCCGCGATCCCGACGCAGGCTTTCCCCGGCGGGGCCTCTCTGCGGAGCCCGCTTTTGGTGCTTGCGATGCTTTGGTATGCGACGCGGGATCGGTTGGGGCTGTGATTTTGGTCTGAGCGGTGTTGCGGGTTGGCTGGTGGTGGAGAGCGGGGGCTCTGCCCCCATCGCGCCTTTGGCGCGATTCCCCCGAGGGTATTTGAGAAAGGATGAAGGGGAAGAGGGGGTGGCCTATTGTCGGGTCATGCCCCTTGGTTTGCGTAGGCGTTTGTTTTACTATTCTGGAAATCATTATTCAGGATTTTGAAATATGGCTTTGCCCGACATGCACCGTGCTGAACCGATCCCTGCCGAAGCGGAGGCCGCCATTGCGGAGCTTTTGCAAAGTGGCGATCTTTTTCGCTATACTGCGGCCAAGGACGCGCCTGTTTCCCTGTTGGAGGTCGAATTTGCGCAGATGATGGGCAGTGAATATGCGCTGGCCGTGTCCTCCTGCTCGGCCGCGCTGTTTCTGTCCTTGCTTGCTTTGGACTTGCCGGTTGGGGCCCCGGTGTTGATCCCGGGTTTCACCTTTGCTGCTGTGCCTTCTGCGGTGATCCATGCGGGCTGCAAGCCGGTGCTTTGTGAAGTGGGCGAGAATTACCGTGTGGATTTGGAGGATTTCGCTGCCAAACTGCCGGGCGTTCGGGCGGTGATCATCAGCCATATGCGGGGGCATACTTCGGATATGGATGCGATCATGGAGCTTTGCGAGGTCGCTGGCGTGCCGGTGATCGAAGACGCTGCCCATTCGCTGGGCACGCTTTGGCGGGGGCGGAAAATCGGGACAATTGGCAAGATCGGCTGTTTTTCCTTCCAGTCCTACAAGATGATCAACGCAGGCGAAGGCGGCATCCTGATCACCAATGACGCCGATCTGGTGGCGCGGGCGATCATCATGTCGGGCGCTTATGAGCATAATTGGAAGAAACACGCGGCCCTGCAAGACAGTTTTGCCAAGTGGCAGAACCGGCTGCCGCTGTACAATCTGCGCATGTCCAACCTTTCGGCTGCGATCATCCGGCCGCAATTGCCGCATTTGCCGCGCCGGGTGGCCGATGGGCTGCGCAATCACGATCACATGGCGACGCGGCTGGCGGCCTCCCCCTTGATTAAGGTGCCAAGCCCCCTGCCCGGTGAGACCCGCGCGCCGGATTCGATCCAGTTCAATCTGGTGGGCCTCTCTGACGCCAGTATCCGCGCTTTCGCAGCAGCGGCGGAGGCGGTGGGGGTGAAGGTGCAGGTCTTTGGCCAAAGCACCGACAACGCCCGCGCTTTTTGGAACTGGCAATTCATCGAAGACCTGCCCGAACTGCCGCGCACCCGCGCCATGCTGATGCGGGCCTGCGACGTGCGGCTGCCGGTGCAATTGACGCTGGAGGAAATCGACGCCGTGGCGGATGTGATTTTGGGCGCGCTGAGGGATGTGGCCGAGGCGCAGGCAGCTTGAGGCGGGCGCGCGACGCCCGCGCCTTCTGGGGTTAGTTCAGCTTTGACAGTTTATCCTGCAACTCTGCCAACTGCTTTTTGATCGCGTCCAGATCGTCGCCCTGTTCGGCCTGCTGTTTGGGCGGCTCTGGCGTGGTGGATTTGGCCCAGCCGCCGGTCATCGCCTTCATGAAGGCTTCTTGCTGCGCCTGCATCGCTTCCATGCCGGGCATCTTGGCCATCGGGTTCATCGCGCTCATGTTTTCGATCGCCTTGGATTGGCCATCGCGCAGCATGTCGAAGGAGGCTTGCAAGAACTGCGGCACCACCGAGACGTTGCCCGACATATAGCTGCGCACCAGATCGGTCAGCACATCGACCGGCAAGACGGCCTCGCCCCGGCTTTCGTGTTCGGCGATGATTTGCAACAGATATTGCCGTGTCAGGTCATCGCCGGATTTCAGATCGACGATCTGAACCTCGCGCCCGTCGCGGATGAAACCGGCGATATCTTCCAGCGTGACGTAATCGCTTGTTTCGGTGTTGTAGAGCCTGCGGCTGGCATAGCGTTTTATCAGCAAAGGCTTCGGTTTGTCCGCCATGATATTACTCCCGACCAATGGTGCTGCATCGCAGCTTAGGACAGCGATCGGCAAATAGAAAGAGCGCATGACAAAAGGGCAGGCCCGTCTGGACCTGCCCTTTCTTTAAGCATTCCTTGGCGCTGGAGAGCCCAGCGTCAAATTTACTTCACAGTCGCTTTTTTGGCGGCAGCCTGTGCGGTGGCCACGCCTTCGGTGGTCGCGGCTTTGGCGTCGCTTTGCAGGTCTTTACCAGCCGACATCATCAGCTCGACGGTGTCCATCTGAACCTTTTTCGCGATCTCGGCAAAAGCGGCCATATGCTCGGCCGCGGATTCGGCGGAGGCGGAGGCGAAATCGGTCATCGCTTTGGCATAGTCTGTGGGCTCGGCTTTGACCTTGGTCATCTCGGTCAGGCGGGCTAGCGTCTCTTTCGTCCACGCGGTGGAAATGTCGGCGGATTTTTCAGCCGCGTCGAAGGCAACGCCGGAGAGTTTCTCGTTCAGGGTGGCGGTGTTTTTGAATGCGTCTTGCATGGCGGCGTTATCCACCGGGAAGGCGCCCAGAACGTCTTTGAACATCGCGGTCATGTCAGGTGTCTTGGTCATGTCTCAATCCTTTTAATGCTACTGTGGCAAGGGAGCGGGGAGACCCGTCCGTTTCGCGTCTGACCACAACATAGATGCCGCAGCGCAGCATTTCAAGGTTTTTTCTGCATTGCAGCATGAGCCCGAAGGGTGTTTGGATTACCCAAGGTAATCAGTCGTTTGCCTTGCGGGTCACATAGCTGCCCGGGGCATCGGCGAGAATTTCCCGGCCATCGTCGCCGGGAAACCGTGCGGGAATCATCGGCCCTGCCCGTTTGGTGAGCCACTTGCCCCACCGCGGCCACCAAGACCCTTCGTGAAAGGCGGCGGCCTCGCGCCATGCGGCGTAGTCCTGCGTGAGATCGCCGTTCACATAGTGGCCGTATTTCTTCCGATTGGGCGGATTGACGATGCCCGCGATATGGCCCGATTGCGCCATGATGAAGGTCTTGTCCTTCGACCCCATCTGCTGCACCCCGCGGTAGCAGTCTTTCCACGGCGCGATGTGATCCGTCTCGCAGGCCACGGCGCAGAGCGGCACCTCGATATCATCCAGCGTTAGCCGCTCTCCGAGCAGTTTGAAACCGCCCTCGACCAATTCGTTTCGCTGGCAGAGACCGCGCAGGTATTGCATTGCCATCTGCCCCGGCAGATTGGCCCCGTCGCCGTTCCAATAGAGCAGGTCAAAGGCCGGGGGCGTCTCGCCCATCATGTAGCTGCGCACGGCGGGACCATAGACCAGATCGTTGGAGCGCAGGAATGAGAAGGTGCGCGCCATGACGACCGAGGGCAAAATGCCCTTATTCGCCGTCTCGGCCTCGATCCCGTCGATGAAGTCATTGGTGAGGAAGGGCTGAAACTCCCCCTGATCCGAGAAATCGGTGAGCGCGGTGAAGAAGGTCGCGGATTTGATCGAGCTATCGCCACGTTTTTTCAACAGCGACAGGGTCAGCGCCAGTGTGGTGCCGGCGATGCAATAGCCCACCACGTTGAGGCGCTTTTCCTGAGTGATCGCCTTCACCTCTTCAATCGCGGCGAGGTAGCCCTCTTCGACGTAATCCTCCATGCCGATCTGGGCATAGCTGGCATCGGGGTTCACCCATGAGACGATGAACAGCGTGTGCCCCTGATCGACCAGCCATTTGACGAGGCTGTTCTGCGCCTTGAGGTCGAGAATGTAGAACTTGTTGATCCACGGCGGGAAGATCAGCAGCGGTGTTTTATGGACTTCTTCGGTGCTGGGGGTGTATTGAATCAACTCGAACATGCGGTTGCGAAACACCACCTTGCCCGGCGTGGTGGCGATGTTGCGGCCCAGCTCAAAAGCGCTGTCATCCGCCAGTTTCACGACCAGCTCGCCATTGTTGGCCTCCAGATCCGCGATCAGGTTCTCCAGACCTTTCACGAGGCTCTCGCCCTCAGTCTCAACCGCGCGTTCCAGCACGTCGGGATTGGTGGCGAGGAAATTGGTCGGGGACATCATCGCGATGATCTGCTGGCTGAAATAGACCAGCCGCTTTTTCTCGGCCGGGTCCATGTCTTGGGCATCTTCGACCGCTTGGCGCAGCGCCTCGGCGTTGATCAGATACTGCTGTTTGATGAAGTTGAAATAGGGATGGGTCTGCCACAGCGGATTGGCGAAACGCTTGTCGGTCGGCGCGTCCTCTTCAACCGGGGCCAAACCGCCTTTGGCCAGCGCCTGCTGCGCCTCGACGAAATGGGCGACCGATTTGGTCCAATAGCCCATCTGATGCTCCATCAAACGGGCCGGATTGGTCATCGCTTCGGCCCAGTAAGACTGGGCCGCCTTGGCGAAAAGCTGTTGGTTCGGACCATCGAGCGCGGGCTGATGGCCCTCGCGCTGCGCCATCACACGGGTCAGGCGCTGGCTTAATTCTTCAACCTTTTTCAAGTTTTGCGCCATACGAGACAGGGCTTGAGGCTCGGCAATTTCGGGATTCTCGGATTCTGTTGTCATCTTAACCCTTACCTCCTATCTTCGCAGGTGCAGCATAAAGGAGCCCCCACATGCGCTATATGGCCACCTACGACATGATGGAGTCCATCCGGAACACCAATCAATGGCTCGGCGCGTCTGCGCTTGCTATGGCATCCTACCCGGCTTTCTCTCTGTTTCCAAACCCTGCGATGGAATGGCTCGCCGCTTGGGGTGAGGTGACGGAACGGACCTTTGCCCGCATGGTCGTGAAACCCGATTGGGACATCCCCCCGGTGGTCGGCCCCAAGGGGCAGGACTGTCTGGTCAGCATCGAGCCTGTGATGGAACGGCCCTTTGGCGATCTGTTGAAATTCTCGGTCCAAGGCCGCGAAGAGACGGGCCGCAAGGTTCTTTTGGTCGCGCCGATGTCGGGTCATTACGCCACGCTGCTCCGTTCCACTGTGATCTCCCTGCTGCCTGATTGCGACGTCTATGTGACGGACTGGCACAATGCGCGTGATATTCCAGTTAGTGCGGGCAAGTTCGACATCGAGGATTATACGCTCTACCTCGTTGATTTCATGCATCACCTTGGCCCCGACACCCATGTGATCGCGGTCTGTCAGCCTGCGCCGCTGACGCTGGCCGCCACCGCCTATCTGGCCGAGGAAGCGCCCGAAGCGCAGCCGCGCACATTGACGCTGATCGGCGGGCCGATTGATCCCGATGCCGCGCCCACGGATGTGACCGATTTCGGGCATAGCGTGACCATGGGCCAGCTTGAGCAGATGATGATCCAACAGGTCGGCTTCAAATACGCGGGCGTGGGGCGCAAGGTCTATCCGGGGCTGTTGCAGCTTACCTCCTTCATCTCGATGAACAATGACACCCACCGCGATGCCTTTGCCAACCAGATCACCCGCGTGGCGCAAAAGACGGCGCATGAGCATGACAAGCACAACAAGTTCTACGACGAATACCTCGCCGTGATGGACATGCCGGCGGAGTTCTACCTCTCGACCGTGCAGCGGGTTTTCAAAGAGCGCGAGATCGCGCGCAACGTCTTTACCGTGGCGGGCCGTCAGGTCGACATCGGCAAGATCACCACCGTCGCCGTCAAAACGGTCGAGGGCAGCAAGGACGACATTTCGGCCCCCGGCCAGTGCATCGCGGCGCTCGATCTGCTGACCGGGCTGCCGGATGCCAAGAAGGCCAGCCATCTTGAGCAGGGCGCGGGCCATTACGGGATCTTCGCGGGCAAAAGCTGGCGCAACAACATCCGGCCCTTGGTGCTCGACTTTATCGACGCGAACAACGGCACCCCTGAGCCGCAGAACCCTGCGCCCCAAACGCCCGGGCCGCAAAAGCCCGCCTCTCAGAAACCCGAGGCCAAGAAGAGCGATAAACCGGCAGCGGCCTAAGCCACTGCCCTATTGCAGCACCAGAGGTTGATGCAGCCAGTCGCGCAGCGCGGCGGTGGTCGCCTCTGGCTGCTCTAGACTGGGCAGATGGCCCGCGTCTTCGAGCACCGTCAGCTTGGCATAGGGGATCATCTCGGCCATGAAGGCATGGCGTTTGACCGGGCAGAGCGCGTCATGCTCCCCACAAAGCACCAGCGCGGGCACCTTGCATTTGCGCAGCACCGCCTGTTGATCGCGCCGCCGTTGCAAAGCGCGGGATTGGCGGACGAAGACATCGCCGCCCAGCGTCTCGGCCATCTCCATCGCGCGGGTCAGCACCTCGCCCCGCCCCTTGCCGGGGGCGAGGAAACCATTGGCCATCCGCGCCTGCATCGCCTCCCCCAGCTTGCCCGATTGCGCCATGATGATCTGCGGTTCACGGTCCGCGGCAATGGCGGGCAATTCGGCCAGCACATGGGTGGCCAAGAGGGCAATGCGGCTGATCCGGTCGGGTGCGCGGCGCAGCAGTTCCAGCGCCACCACACCGCCCATGCCCTGCCCCACCAGCGCGAAACGCGGCGGCAGTTGATCCAACAGGCCCGAGGCGATCTCTTCGATCCGTTCGCCTTGGGTGATCGGGGCCAGCACCACGGTCCCGCGCGGGGAAAGCGCTTGGATCTGCCGCGTGAAGACACGCGCGTCGCACATCATGCCGGGCAGCAGAACGATCGGCTCAGCCATTGGGCAGGCTCCGGTGCGGTATGCGGTTGAAATAACGTGGTTTCATGCCGTCCCCCTTGGGTTTGGCAGTCTCTTAGCATGGGTGGTCTGGGGTGACACCGCGAGCCGGTGCCTATCGGCGGTTCCATGCCCGCGCCCTTGGTCAGCCCTTGTCGCCGGAAACCTCGTTGATCGCCTCGACGATCATCGCCAAACAGCGCGCGTCCGAAAAACGGTGATCGGCGTCCTTGACCAGTGTCAGTTGCATATCGGGGCTTTGCGCATGTTCCAACAGCCGCACCGCGGTGGCCGTGCTGACGGCGGTGTCCGCCGTGCCCTGCAACAGCCGGACCGGGAAAGGCAGGTTCAGCGGATCGCGCAGCACCAACCGCTTGCGCCCGTCCTCGATCATCCGGCGGGTGATGACATAGGGTTCCATATAGTCCGACGGCAATTCGACCTGCCCGACCTCTTCCAAGGTCTGTTTCTGCGCCTCGGTGAAATTCGCCCAATAGCCATCTTCGGTGAAATCGGGGGCCGCGGCGATGCCGACCAGCCCGGCGACCCGCTCGGGCAGATGCCGCGCCAAGAGCAGCGCCTGCCAGCCGCCCATCGAGGAGCCGACGACGATCAGCGGCCCCTCGGTCAGCGCCGCGACCGCGGCCAGCGTGTCTTCGTGCCAATCGCCGATGCACCCTTCGGTAAATAGGCCCGACGATTCCCCATGGCCCGAATAGTCGAACCGCAGAAAGGCGCGCCCCTCGGCCCGTGCCCAGTCTTCAAGATAGACCGCCTTGGTCCCCATCATGTCGGACTTCAGCCCACCCAAAAACACCACGCAAGGCCCTGCCCCGTCGGTCTTGTGATAGGCGATGCGCCGCCCTTGCGGCGTGTCGATGTATTTGCTGTCTGCCATGCTGCCTCCGTCTTTGGCCCAATCATGAGCATCGGCGCGGATGAGGGCAAGTCAGTCCTCGGAAAGATGCTCAACCTCCGGCAGCCAATGGGCCAACACGGCGGCGGCCAGCGCCATGACGGCAAAAAGCATCAGCGTCGCCTGCGCCCCGATCAGCGCCGCCCCGCCGCCCAGCACGCCCGCCAGCAGCAAGAGCAGCCCGATCACCGTATTGCTGACGGCGGCATAGGCGGCGCGCTGGTCTTTCGGGGCCATGTCGACCAGATAGGTCGACCGCCCCTGCCGCACGCCGTGATAGGCGATCATCAGGGTGAAGAGCACCGCAGGCATCGCCCAGACCGCCTGCGCCAGACCAAGAAACCACAGCCCCACCGCCAGCGCCATCGCCACTGCGCCAACGACGCCGGTCATCATCAGCACACGGCGGCTCGACATATCCGACAGCCGCCCCCAGACGTAGGAGCTGACCAAAGACGCCAGCGCCGAGGCCAGCACCAAGGCCCCCAATTGGCCCAACTGCCCGCTCTCTGACGAACCGGCAAGCACCACCAAATAGGGCGGCGCCAGCGCGGTAGAGACCAAAAGACCGCGCACCAGAATGAAAAGCCACAGTTCCCGGTTGCCGCGCAGCAGTTTAAAATCCACGCCATCGCCCTCTTCGGTCTCGCTCGGCGTTTCCATGATTGTCGAGAACAACAGCGCCGCGCCGATCCATAGCGCCGCCGCCAGCGCGATGGCTGCCACCACGACGCCTCGGCTTTGAAACAGGCCCGACATCAGCAGCCCGGCAAAGATCACCACCCCGACCGAGGATACGGACCCCGCCAAACCGGTCACCGATCCACGCCGGGTCTTACCCACCGTCTTGCCCAGAATTTCCTTGAACGACACCGAACAGGCGGCACGGCAAACGGCCAGCAGCGCGAGGGCGGCGCAGACCGCATAGCCCGCCGTGGCCCCCTCAAGGCTGAGCGCAGCAAGGGCGATCAGCCCCGCCGCCACGCCCTGCCCGACCGAGCCCCAGACCCAAGCCCATTTTCGCCGCGCCATGCGCTGCACCACGCCCGCCAGCGCGATCTGCGGCAAAAGCGACCCGGCCTCGCGGATCGGCACCAAGGCGCCCGCGAAAACCGCAGGCGCGCCAAGGGCGCTCAACAGCCAAGCCAAGACAAGTTTCGGGTCGATCAGACCATCGGCCACTTTGGTCATCGACAGCGACACGATATGGCGCAGCCCGTTGCGGGCCTCGGCCTGCTGCGCCTTGTCGTCCAACCCCGGTGCCGGGTCGTCCGCCCCCGAAATCGTCTCGAATGCGCGCTGCGCCGTGTCGTCTTGCATCTGACCGATCCTCGTTGTTGCCCGCCTGACATAGCGCGCCATCGCCCTGCCGCAACTTTCCCGAAGCGGTCTCACTTGCATTGACAAGCCGCGTCCGCGCCGCCACATAGGCCCGACACATAACCCGCAACCGGGCGTCTCGTAGGCGCCAAACCGACGAGGAGCGCCCAAGATGGCCCAAATCTCCCTCACCCTTCCCGATGGCAACAGCCGGCAATACGACGCCGGGATCACCGCTGGTGAAGTGGCTGCCGATATCTCTAAATCGCTCGGCAAGAAGGCCATCAGCGCCACCGTGAACGGCGCGCATTACGATCTGGCCTGGCCGATCGAAGCCGACGCCAGCATCGCCATCCACACCATGGCCGACGAAGAGCAGGCCAACGAGCTGGTGCGCCATGACCTCGCCCACATCATGGCCCGCGCCGTGCAGGAAATCTGGCCAGACACCAAGGTCACCATCGGCCCGGTGATCAAGGACGGCTGGTATTACGACTTCGATCGCAAGGAACCCTTCACCCCCGAAGACCTTGGGCTGATCGAAAAGAAAATGAAAGAGATCATCAACAAGCGCGACCCGGTCCGTACCGAGGTCTGGGACCGCGCGCGGGCGATCAAACATTACGAGGACAACAACGAGCCCTATAAGGTTGAGCTGATCAACGCGATCCCCGGCGACGAGCCGCTGCGGATGTACTGGCACGGCGATTGGCAAGACCTCTGCCGCGGCCCGCATCTGCAGCACACCGGACAGGTTCCCGGCGATGCTTTCAAGCTGATGTCCATTGCCGGTGCCTATTGGCGCGGCGACAGCAGCCGCGCCATGCTGCAGCGGATCTACGGCGTCGCCTTCACCGGCAAGGAAAAGCTGCGCGCGCATCTCAACATGCTGGAAGAAGCCGCCAAGCGCGACCACCGCAAGCTGGGCCGCGAGATGGATCTGTTTCACATGCAGGAAGAGGCCCCCGGCCAGGTCTTCTGGCACCCCAACGGCTGGCGCATCTACACCACCTTGCAGGACTACATGCGCCGCATGCAGGACCGCGACGGCTATGTCGAGGTCAACACTCCGCAGGTCGTTGACCGCAAGCTGTGGGAAAAATCCGGCCACTGGGACAAGTATCAAGAGAACATGTTCATCGTCGAAGTGGACGAGGACCATGCCCGCGAAAAGGCGGTGAATGCGCTCAAGCCGATGAACTGCCCCTGCCACGTGCAGGTGTTTAACCAAGGTCTGAAATCCTACCGCGATCTGCCGCTCAGGATGGCCGAGTTCGGCTCCTGCGCGCGCTACGAGCCGTCGGGCGCGTTGCACGGCATCATGCGGGTGCGCGGCTTTACCCAAGACGACGGCCATATCTTCTGCGCCGAGGATCAGATCACCTCGGAAACAGCGAAGTTCATCGCCTTCCTGTCCAAGGTCTATGCCGACCTCGGCTTCCATAACTGGACCATCAAACTCTCCACCCGCCCCGAGAAGCGGATCGGCTCGGACGAGACATGGGACCATATGGAACAGGCGCTCGGCGATGCCTGCAAGGCCGCGGGCTATGACTTCGAGGTGCTTGAGGGCGAAGGTGCTTTCTATGGCCCGAAGCTTGAGTTCACCCTGACCGACGCCATCGGGCGCAACTGGCAATGCGGCACCCTGCAAGTCGACGCGAACCTGCCCGAACGGCTGGAGGCGAGCTTCATCGGGCAGGACGGCAATAAGCATCGCCCCGTGATGCTGCACCGCGCCACCCTGGGCAGTTTCGAGCGGTTCATCGGCATCCTGATCGAGGAACACGCCGGCAAGCTGCCCTTCTGGATCGCGCCGCGGCAGGTCGTTGTGGCCTCCATCACGTCCGAGGCTGATGACTATGTCGCCGAGGTCGTGGAAACCCTGAAAGCTGCGGGCGTCCGGGCCGAGGCCGACATGCGCAACGAAAAGATCAATTACAAGGTCCGCGAGCATTCGCTGGGCAAGGTACCGGTGATCCTCGCCGTGGGCGCGCGCGAAGTCGAAGAGCGCACGGTCTCGGTGCGGCGTCTGGGGCAAAAGCAGACATCCGTACAGCCGCTCGACGCACTCACCGCCGAACTGGCACAGGACGCGACCCCGCCTGACCTGCGCTAACGCGCTGTAACAAACATGCGCTCCGGCCGGTTTGCGGGCAATATGCCCCCTGCCTGCCGGAGCGTTTTTGTAACAATCCCACCCTTCCTGCGCGGGATCGTTACAACTTTCGCCGTTTTTCCGCGTGAATTCTGACGGGACTGTGACACACTCGCTCGTGACTGGCTTGTGAGCGAACGGGCTGCTCTAGTAAGCCTGTCAACACCATCAGGAAGGAAAATGACAATGTCCAACACACTCAAGACCGCCGCCATCGCAGGGGCCGTCGCCGCCGCACTCGGCAGCCACGCCACCACCGCAACCGCCGCTTCGCAAGAGAAATGCTATGGCGTATCGCTGGCTGGTGAGAACGACTGCGCCGCGGGCCCTGGCACGACCTGCGCCGGCACCTCCGTGACCGACTACCAGGGCAACGCATGGACCCTCGTCGACGAAGGCACCTGCGCCGAGATCGATCTGCCCGCCATGGCCGACGGGACCGAGCGGACAGGCTCTCTGGAACCGCTCGACCGCGACCTACCCGCTTAATCAAAGCGGTCCGGGCGGCACCCGCCCGGACCCTGCCCCGCCCCATGCCGGAGGCCAATATGCGCGACGATACCCCCCCTCTCACCACGCTGCCCAATGCCCCCGGAGTCGGATATAAATCCCGGCATTTCGATGGCTTGATGGCTGATCCCGGCCCGGTCCGCTGGATCGAGGTGCATGCCGAAAACTACATGGGCGACGGTGGCCGCCCCCATGCGCAGCTGCGCGCCTTGCAGGAACGTTTCGCCCTATCGGTTCATGGCGTCGGCCTGTCGATCGGCGGCGAAGGCCCCCTCGACCCAGACCATCTCGCGCGGCTCAAGACCCTCTGTGACCGAAGCCAGCCCGCGTCCTTCTCCGAACATCTGGCTTGGTCTACCCATGGGATGGAATATCTCAACGACCTCCTCCCCCTGCCCTATACCGAAGAAACGCTGACCCGCGTCGCCGCGCATATCAATCAAGTGCAAGACGTCTTGGGGCGGCAAATGCTGCTCGAAAACCCCTCCAGCTACCTCGCATTCGAAGAATCCGACTTGTCCGAAACCGACTTTTTAGCAGAGATCATCGCGCGAGCCTCCTGCGGGCTCTTGCTGGATGTCAACAATGTCTTCATTTCGGCCACCAACCTCGGGCTATCGCCGCAGGGCTACATCGACGCCTTCCCGACAGACCATGTGGGGGAGATCCATGTGGGCGGCCATGACGACGACACCGACGATCACGGCGCGCCGCTGTTGATCGACAGCCATGGCAAAGAGGTCGTCGATCCGGTCTGGGACTTGCTCAGCTACACGCTGGCCCAAACCGGTCCAAAGCCGGTACTGGTCGAGTGGGACAATGACGTGCCCGACTGGCCCGTCCTGCGGGCCGAAGCCAATCGCGCCGCCGAGGTTCTGGCGTGACCGACGAGCACAGTTTTCGCACGGCGTTGCTTGACCCTACGCGGCCCGCCCCCGCGGGGCTGCGCGATGGCAAGGGGCAACCGGCGGGCGCGCGCTATGGCGTCTATCGCAACAATGTCACCCATTCCCTGATCGCCGCTCTCGAAGTGGCCTTTCCGCTGGTGCGCAAGCTGATCGGTGCCCGCAATTTTGCCGAACTCGCGCCGCTCTATGTCCGGGCGCATCCACCGAAATCGCCGATGATGATGCATTATGGCGCGGATTTCCCGGGGTTCATCGCAGGTTTCGCGCCACTGGCGAGGATCGGCTATCTCGCCGATGCCGCAAGGCTCGACCTCGCGCTGCGGTCCTCCTACCACGCCGCCGACGCGGCACCGCTGGATCCGCAGACCTTCGAGGCGCTCCCTCCCGATGCACTAATGGCGGCCAAGCTTACCCTCGCCCCCGCGACCCGCGTTCTGCGGTCAGATTGGCCGCTTTTCGACATCTGGCGCTATAATTTCACCGAGAACGCGCCAAAGCCGCGCAACGTGGGGCAGGACGTGGTAATCACCCGCCCCGCCTATGACCCCGCCCCGCATCTGACACCGCCCGGCGCGGCGCAATGGTTCGGTCACCTTGCCGAGGGGCGGACCTTCGGGGCGGCCAATGACGCCACAGTCGGTGCCGCACCTGAGTTCGACCTCGCCGCCGCCCTAGGCTTTGCCCTGAGCCACGGCGTCTTCAGCGCGATTTCCGTGGAGGAAAGCCAATGACCCGATTTCTGCCCCTTTACCGCACCACCGCCGACCGACTAGAGCGTGCCGACTGGCTGCTTCTAACCCTTGCCCGCTTCCTCTTTGCCGCGGTGTTGCTGGTCTACTTCCTGAACGCCGGTCTGACCAAACTCGGCCCCGGCCCTTTGGGCATCTTCACCCCTTCCACCGGCGCCTACTCCCAAATCTTCCCCCGCGTTTTCGAGGCGGTCGGCTATGACACCGACGCGCTTGGGCTGTTTCATTGGCTTGTCGTCGTCGCCGGAACAGTGGCTGAGTTCATCCTGCCCCTGCTTATCGTCATCGGCCTGCTGACCCGGCTGGCCGCGCTGGCGATGGTGGGCTTTGTCGTGGTGCAATCGCTGACCGATCTCTACGGCCACGGCAGCGCCCTCGGCGCGTGGTTCGACCGTTTCCCCGACGCCCATATCCTCGACCAGCGGGCGCTCTGGGTCTTCTTGCTTTTGGTGCTGGTCATCAAAGGGGCCGGCCCCCTGTCACTGGACCGGCTTTTGGCGAGCCGCGGTTAAAGCATCGCTTGAACGGCGGCTTCTATCTCTTTGTTCCACCCTAGAAATAGCCGATCACCCACCGCAATCAGGGGGCGCTTCATCAGGGCCGGATGGGCTTTAATCAGGGCCAGCGGCTCTTCCTTGCGGGCCGCGTCATCCAGCCCGCGCCAGGTTGTCGAACGGGTGTTGAGCAAGGCCGCACCAAACTGCGCGTGGGCCTTTTCCAAGACCGCGGTGGGCACGCCCTCCTCCCGCACGTCGACCAATTGCGCCTCTGGCAGCGCCTTTTTCGCCTTACGACAGCTGTCACAATTTTTCAGCCCATAAATTAGCACATCCGTCTCCCTCAGCCTCGCGATCCCACGCCCAGTTGCGGATCTCGCAGCTGATCGCTTGATTTTTTTCCAGTCCGCGCGATCTTTCTATTATGGCGGGTCGCAATTCAATCGCTTTCGCCATTCTGCTGGACGCAGAGACGCAAAGACAAAGGAGGCGCGGAGATTATGCCAACTGGCACCGTGAAATGGTTTAACACCACCAAAGGCTACGGGTTCATCGCCCCCGAAAGCGGCGGTAACGATGTATTTGTTCATATTTCGGCGGTCGAACGGTCTGGCCTGACCGGCTTGGCGGACGATCAAAAGGTCAGCTATGAATTGACCGAAGGCCGCGACGGACGGCAGATGGCCACCGACCTCGCGCTGCTCTAGCCATGACATTGCAAGAAAACACCCGGCGTCCCGCGCCGGGCGTTGCTTGAAAGATCAGTTATACGAACAGCCCTTGGTCCCTACCGGGCAAGGCACGCGGGCTGAACGGCGCGGTGTGACCACGCGGTGACGGCGCTGCACGGGGTGCGCCTTGACCTCAGCATAGGTCATGGTCTGGCTCGGCGTCCCACAGCAGATCGCCCCGCCAAGGGTCACCGGCTGCAGCCCCGCCGGACAATAATTTGCAGAACTGGGATAGGCGTAGACCTTGGGCTCTGCCGAGACCTGACTGGCCAGCCCGGCTGAAAGCAGCCCTGCCGCCACTGCAATAGCTGTCGTTACACGCATGATAACCCTCGTAATTATGTATAATATTAACAAAGATTGCCGGGGCGATTTCTTTTAGTCCAGTCTTTTATGGCAGGCCCGTTTTAGTTCAGCCGCGCCGGGAGCGTCGCATAGCCGTGAAAGCGGGTGCGCCCGCCCCCTTGGCGCGCCGCGCTGATTTCATAATCCGGGTAGCGGTTCAGGAAGCGTTGAAGCGCGATCTTCCCTTCCATCCGCGCCAAAGTCAGCCCCACGCAGACATGCGGGCCACCGGCAAAGGCCAGATGCCGATTGGGCTTGCGCCCGATATCGAATTTTGTCGGCTCCTCAAAGACTTCCGGGTCTCGGTTCGCAGCCCCGATACAAAGGTGCAGGTTGCTGCCCGCGGCGATCTCGACCCCGCCTATGGTGACCGGGGCCGTGGTCTCCCGGTTGCCGAATTGGTTGGGCGAGCGGAAGCGCAGCACCTCTTCGATACAAGGCCCGATCAGAGCAGGCTCGGCCAGCAGCCGGGCCTTTTGGTCGGGATGGTCATGCAGCAGCGCAAGGGCGCTGCCGATCAGATTGGTCGTCGTCTCATGGCCCGCGTTCAGGATGAAAATACAGTTCTGGATCAACTCGATCTCAGTCAACTGCCCCCGTCATCCCCCGCGATCAACCGGGTCAACACATCGGTTTCGGGATCCCCCGGCGCGGCCCGGCGTCGCGCGATGAGGTCTTGCAGATAGGCTTTGAACTCCCGCACCGCGGTATGGCCTGCCTCAAGCTCAGCATCGCTCAAGGTTGGCTCCAGCGCGCCGAGGATCGCCAGCGACCAATCGCGAAGCGGGCCGCGCTCCTCCATCGGCACGTCCAGCAGGTTGCCGATGATCTGCACCGGGATGCAGCTGGCATAGTCCTCGATCAGGTCCGGCGCGGGGCTCAGCCCCTCAAGCAGCCGGTCGACCGTGTCGATCAACCCCGGCTCCATCCGCGCCAGCGCCTTGGGCGTAAGGGCCGAGGTCATGATCCGCCGCACGCGGGTATGCAAAGGCGGGTCATTGAAAACGAGGCTGGTGGTGTGATGTTCGAACAGGGGGCTGCCGGGGCCGAATTTCGGCGCGAAGGCCAGTTTCTTATCCGAGATATAAAGCGTGGTGTCGCGGTAGATCGCGTTCAGATCCGCATGGCGGCAAATCAGGATCGAGCCGTCAGGCTGGCGCAGCACCGGGGCGTCGCGCAGAAGGCGGTCGTAATGGGGGAACGGGTTCTCGACAAACCCTTCGGGCGGTGCGGATAGATCAAACATGGCCCGCAGTGATGCCCGCCGCGCGGCCCATGTCAATGGCCGGTCAGCAGCGGCGCAGCCACTCCCGCGCGATGGCACGCGGACCGGATGTGCGCAGGCAAAGGTTGCCCAATTCGATCCATTCGTCCGTATCGAATTCGGGAAAGAACGCATCGGCGCCGTCGATTTCCACATCCACTTCGGTCACCAAAAGCCGATCCGCGAGGGGCAAAAGCGCGCGGTAGATGCCTTCGCCGCCGATGCCGTAGACCCGGCGATAGCCCTCTGCCGCGCAATAGCCCAAAGCGGCTTGCGGGTCGCGCGCCACATGGACGCCCTCGACCTCGCTGCTGGAGACGACGCAATTCAACCGGTTTTTCAGTGGCTTGACAGGCAAGCTCGCCCATGTGCGGCGCCCCATGATGATGGCCCCGCCGGTGGTTTCACGCTGAAAGAATTTTAGGTCTTCGGGCAGCGACCAAGGGATATCCCCGCCTTTGCCAATGGCGCCGTTGCGGGCGCGGGCGACAATCAGGCTCAGCATCAGACGGCCACCGGCGCTTTGATCGCAGGGTCGGGATCATAGCCCTCAAAGGTGAAATCCTCATAGCGGAAATCAAAGATCGAACTGACCTCGCGGTTGATCCGCAGTTTCGGCAGCGGCTTGGGCGTCCGCGCAAGCTGGGTTTTCACCTGCTCCAGATGGTTGGAATAGATATGCGCGTCACCCATGGAATGCACGAAATCACCCGGCGCATAGCCAGTGACATGGGCCAGCATTTCCAAGAGCAGCGCGTAGGAGGCGATGTTGAACGGCACGCCGAGGAACATATCCGCCGAGCGCTGGTAAAGCTGCAAATGCAGCTTGCCGCCCGCGATGCGCACCTGCCAGAGCGTATGGCAGGGCGGCAGCGCCATCTGGTCCACCTCGCCCGGATTCCACGCCGAAACGATCAGGCGGCGGCTGTCGGGGGTCTTGCGGATCGCCTCGACCAGTTTGGCGATCTGGTCGACCTGCCCGGCCTGATGCAGCACTGTGCCATCGGGCTGGGGCATCGGTTCGCCCACCATGGGAAAACGCCGCCACTGGTGGCCGTAAACCGGGCCAAGATCGCCCTTTTCATCGGCCCATTCGTCCCAGATGCGAACGCCGTTTTCCTTGAGATAGGCAATGTTCGTATCCCCGGCGAGGAACCACAAAAGCTCATGCACGATGGATTTCAGATGCAGCTTTTTCGTGGTGACCAGCGGGAAGCCATCGGCCATCCGGTAACGCTGCTGCATCCCGAAATGAGAGATCGTCCCCGTTCCCGTGCGATCGGTCGAGGTCACCCCCTGCTCCAGCACTTCGCGCAGCGCATCATGGTACTGTTTCATGCGGCGACCCTCGTCAATCTTGGCATTTGCCTTTGCGTTGCCTTCCGGGCCTTTAGCCTACAGCCAATCATTGCGCAATCAACTGACATCGCCCGCCCACTTTGACACCGGCGGTTTCGCCCCTAAACTCCACCGCGAAGCGCGAAGGGTTAATTTGCCCCCGCCCGCTTTGAACGACATTCAAGCTTGGAAGGGGCGCCGCCCCGTTCAGGCCAGCCAACCAAAGGAAAACCGATGCCCATCAAATACCTGCACACCATGGTGCGCGTGAAAGATCTCGACGCCTCCATCGCATTTTACAAACTTCTGGGCCTGGTCGAGCGGCGCCGGATCGACAACGAAGGGGGCCGTTTCACGCTGGTTTTCCTATGCCCCCCGGGCATGGACGACGGTCATGCCGATGTTGAGCTGACCTACAATTGGGACGGCGACGACGCGCTGCCCAGCGACAGCCGCCATTTCGGCCACCTAGCCTATACCGTCGAGAATATTTATGAGACCTGCCAGCACCTGCAAGACAACGGCGTGACCATCAACCGCCCGCCGCGCGACGGGCGCATGGCCTTTGTCCGCTCGCCCGACAATATCTCCGTCGAATTGCTGCAAGAGGGTGACGCCCTGCCCGCGCAGGAGCCATGGGCCAGCATGGAAAACACCGGCCATTGGTAAGGGGTAGCCCCCGCGCCGCCCCGGCGCTGATGAGTGTAGCGCGGGGGGCTTTTCCGCCTCCCGCGCTCGGCCCGCGCTTTTCTGATGCCCCGCCGAAGGCAGAGAGATGATCCGCGCCGCCCTCGCCCTTTTTCTCACCCTATCGGGCCCGCAATGGGCCGAGGCCGCCTGTCGTCAGGCGCTGGCCTTGGGGCTGGATGTCTCCGGTTCCGTCGATGCGCGGGAGTATCGGTTGCAGATGGGCGGTTTGGCCGAAGCGTTGGACGATCCGCGCCTGCGGGACGCCCTGCTGACCCGGCCCGGGCATCATGTCGATCTAATGGTCTATGAGTGGAGCGGGTCCAGCGATCAGCGGGTGATACTGCCTTGGACGTCTGTGCGCGATGCCGCCGCGCTTGACGATGCCATCACCCTTTTGCGCAGCACCGAGCGGCGCGCGGCGTCGCCCGGCACGGCCTTGGGCGATGCGATGCAATTCGGCGCGCGGCAGTTGGCGGCGCGTTCAGACTGCCGGAAACACACGCTGGATATTTCGGGCGATGGTATCTCGAACTTCGGGCCGCGGCCCCGGGATATACGCGACAGCTTGCAAAACCAGCCCCTTGGGCCGCAGGGGCTGACCATCAACGGCTTGGTGATCGGCGCGGAATACGCGGGCCTTGACGATGGCGGACAGGCCGAGGTCGGCGCGCTGGCGTCATATTACCGGGCCGAGGTCATCCTCGGCCCCGGAGCTTTTGTTGAGACGGCAGAGGGGTTCGAAGACTACGCCCGCGCCATGACGCGAAAACTCCTGCGCGAATTGGACGGGCGGGCCTATGCCCAGCTCCCCCCTGCCCGGGATCAGTAGATATAGCGGATCTGATCCGTCCAATACCGCTCCATCCGTTTGAGCGAGCGGGTGATATCCTCGATCCCCGCATCCCCCAAGACACCCTTGCTTTCCATCCCATCCGCATGGCGCGAGAATAGATCGGCTACCACATCGCGGATATAGCGCCCCTTTTCGGTCAGGCGCACGCGCACGGAACGGCGGTCAATCTCGCAGCGCTGGTGGTGCATATAGCCCATTTCGACCAGTTTCTTGAGGTTGTAGCTGACGTTGCTGCCCTGATAGTAGCCGCGGCTTTTAAGCTCCCCCGCGGTGACCTCATTATCGCCGATGTTGAACAAAAGCAGCGCCTGCACCGCGTTGATCTCCAACACGCCGACGCGCTCGAATTCGTCCTTGATCACGTCCAGCAGCAAGCGGTGCAGCCGCTCGACCAAAGACAGGGACTCAAGATAGCCTGCCATGAAACCCTTTATGGCCATCGGCTGCGTGGCGGGGTCTTGAATGCTCATGCGAAATCTCCGGTTCACTTTGTTTGAACCGGAAACTCGCTAAAAAATCAGAATAATTCGTTAAACCCTTTCGGGTTTTCTGAATTAGCCCCGCGCCTCGGCCAATTGCCCTCGGATATCCGCGATCAATCCCGCATATTCGGCAGGTGCCTCGGCCTGTCCGCTGACCCAAAGATAGAGGTCGTGGTCATTCTCGTTCAGCATTTGGTCGTAGAGCGTGAGGCCCGCGTCATCCATCTGCGGCAAACGCGCCTCGGCATAGGCCGAGAGGATCAGGTCCATCTCTTTGATGCCCCGACGCATGGAGCGCATTTGCAGGCGTTTGATCCGGTGTTCGGGGGCTTCAGCCATCTGCGGGCTCCGTCATGAGGCGCCGAATGCGCTTTTCCAATTTGCCGACCGTTTCGGCCTTTTTCAGCAGGTCGCTGCGCAGGGCGCGCATATCGGCCAGCACCTCTTCGAGGTCGACACGGCGCGCGGTCTCGCCCGCTTCGGGGGCGTCGACGCCCTCCCCCTCGCCCGTGATCAACCACATCATCGAGACATTGAGCAGCCCCGCCAGCATCGACAGCCGGTTGGCGCGCGGCTCTGACAGGTCGTCTTCCCAACCGCGCAGGGTGGACAGGCGCACGCCCAGCCGTTTGGCCAGCATCGCCTGTGTCATGCCGGTCTGTTCGCGGGCCGCCGCGACCCGGTCGCCAAAGGTGGCGGCCTCGGGGCCGTACCAGTCAATCTCGTCGGTCATGCTTTATCTCCTGCCAGACACCCTTGCCGGGTGCGGGGACGCCCCCTATGAACGTGGAGATATTCATAAGCAACCCGAGGCTGAAATGGAACTGCTGTCCGCGACCCTTGATCGGGTCAAACCGTCGCCCACCATCGCCGTCACCACCAAAGCGGCAGAACTCAAGGCTGCGGGGCGCGACATCATCGCGCTTGGCGCGGGCGAGCCGGATTTCGACACGCCGCAGAACATCAAGGACGCAGCGGTGGCCGCGATCAACGCGGGCAAGACGAAATACACGCCCGTGGATGGCATCCCCGAATTGAAACAGGCGATCTGCGCCAAGTTCAAGCGCGACAACGGGCTGGATTACACGCCCGCGCAGGTCAGCGTCGGCACCGGGGGTAAGCAGATCCTCTACAACGCGCTGATGGCCACGATGAACCCCGGTGAAGAGGTTGTGATCCCCGCGCCCTATTGGGTCAGCTATCCCGACATGGTGCTTTTGGCGGGCGGCACGCCGGTCATCGCCCCCGCGACGCTGGAGAATGATTTCAAGCTCACCCCCGAGGCGCTGGAAGAGGCGATCACGCCTAAGACCAAATGGTTCATCTTCAACTCGCCCTCGAACCCCACCGGCGCGGGCTACAGCCGCGACGAGCTGAAGGCGCTGACCGACGTGCTGATGCGCCACCCGCATGTCTGGGTGATGACCGACGACATGTATGAGCATCTCGCCTATGACGGGTTCGAGTTCTGCACGCCTGCGCAGGTGGAACCCGCGCTCTACGACCGCACGCTGACGGTCAATGGCGTGTCGAAAGCCTATGCCATGACCGGCTGGCGCATTGGCTATGCCGCAGGGCCGGAAAAGCTGATCGGTGCGATGCGCAAGATCCAGTCGCAGAGCACGTCGAACCCCTGTTCGGTCAGCCAATGGGCTGCCGTTGAGGCGCTGAACGGCACGCAGGATTACATAGCCGAGAACAACGAGATGTTCGTGCGCCGCCGCAATCTGGTGGTTGAGATGCTCTCGGCCATCGAGGGCATCACTTGCCCGACGCCCGAGGGAGCCTTCTACGTCTACCCTTCAATCGCCGGGCTGATCGGCAAGACCTCGGCGGCGGGCACCAAGATCACGGATGACGAGGCTTTCGCCACCGCTTTGCTTGAGGAAACCGGTGTTGCGGTCGTCTTTGGCGCGGCCTTCGGGCTTTCGCCGAATTTCCGGGTCAGCTACGCTACCTCGGATGAGGCGCTGAAAGAGGCGTGCAGCCGCATCCAGAGCTTCTGCGCCGGGCTGACGTAAGGGACAACACCATGGCGGGCGATCTTCCCGACTATTACTTCAGGATCCGCGAGAATGGCGCGGCGGTGTTTCGGCTGGATGCCGCGAACCGCCAGCGCCGGATCGAGATGGAGCAGATCGCCGTCGTCAACATCCGCAACGGAGAGGTAAAGCCTCATGGGCAGCACCGTTTGACCGAGGCCGATCAGGCCGAGATTGCCCGCTGGACCAAGGCTCGCCGCGCGACCCTTGCGGCGCGCGAGATCGATGACATCCGCCGCGCGGTGGAGCACCTGAACCTCACCACCCAATGGGCGCAGTCCCGCGCCACGGATGCCGAGCTTGAGGCGGTGACGGATGAGTTGCTGCTGGCGATGCACGACCTGCGCAGCACGCTGGTGCGCAAAAAGGCGGACCGGATGGACCGGGGCTGAGGCTTAGACCGCCAGCCGCTTGACGATCACGCCCCAAAAACGCGCATTCAGCAGCAGCCCGGCCACCGCCAACCCTGCCACCAGCCCGGCCCAGATGCCCATGGCCCCGAAGCCCATCACAAAGCCCAGCAGGTAGGAGCAGGGCATGCCGACGATCCAATAGCTGACCGCGGCCATGACCATCGGCACTTTGGTATCCTGCACCCCGCGCAACAGCCCAAGGGCCACCACCTGCGCCCCATCCACCAGTTGGAACAGCGCGGCCATCACCAGAAGCCCGGTGCCAATGACGAGGATTTCAGCCCGCGCGGGCTCATCCTCTTGCATGAAGACCGAGATCAGCGGCTCGGGCCAGCCGACAAAGCCGACCATGGTGAGCAGCGCAAATACCAGCGACAGCACGGTCACGATCACCGCGCCGCGCTTCATATGCGGCACGTCGCGGCGGCCATAGGCATTGCCCGCGCGGATCGTGGCGACATTGCTCAGCCCCAGATGCACCATGAAGGTCAGCGAGGCGAGTTGGATCGCGATGCCATGTGCGGCCAGCGGGATCGTCCCCAGCCAGCCCATCATCAGCGAGGAGGCGGCGAAAAGGCCGACTTCGCTCAGCGTGGTCAGGCCAATCGGCAGGCCCAGCGTGAACACCCGCAGCAACATCTGACCGTCCACCCGCCAAAGCCGCACGAACAGGCTGTGCTGCGGCAGGGCGATCAGCACATAGATCACCACCCCGATCAGCGAGACGCATTGCGTCGTGACCGATGCCACAGCCGCCCCCATCACGCCAAGCTCCGGCGCGCCCCAGTTGCCGAAGATCAGCGCGTAATTCGCCAGCGCATTGACCCCGGCGGCCAGCAGGGTGATCCACAGCACGACCTGCGTGCGCTCCAAAGCGGCAAGGTAGGATTTCAGCACCATCACCAAAAGTGCAGGCACGATGCCCCAGCCCGCTACCTCGAGGTAATCGCCCGCCCGGTCGGCAAGGTTCGGCCCCTGCCCCAGCAGGTCCAACACCGCAGGCGACCAGATCATCGCGGGCAGTGCGATCATGGCGAACCCCACCGAAAGCCAGAGCCCCATGCGCGTGGCGCGGCGCAGGCCGATCTCGTCATCCTCGGCGTCATAGGCGGCCACCAAGGGCATTACCGCCATGGCAAAGCCCGACCCAAAGATGAACAGGACGAAGAAATAGGTGCTGCCCAAGACCACCGCCGCCAGTGCCTCGACCGAATACCAGCCGAGCATGACGGTATCGGTCACGCCGATCGCCATCTGTGCCAGATGCCCGCCGATCAGCGGCAGGCCGAGTGTCAGGATCGCCCGGACGTGATTGCGGTTGGTCATAGTCTTGCTCATGACACGAGCCTTACGCCGGGTCGCTGCAAAGGGGAAGTGCGGTTTTTACGCTCTGCCATGGGTTTGCGGGGGGTCGATGCCACTGTTTTGCCATGAAATCCTTGCGTCCGCGTCCCTTAACGGCAAAGCTGGTGGCAGGAGGGCTCGCGATGGAACCGACACGGACCGAAACCCGCCGATTGAACGGTCAGGAGATTTTCATTCGCCACTGGGGCGATGAGAGCCTGCCGCCGTTGTTGATGCTCCACGGTTTTCCCGAATACGGCGGCGCGTGGCGTGATCTGGCACCGCTGCTGTGCCAAGACTTCCATTGCATCGCGCCCGACCAGCGCGGTTATGGCCAAAGCAGCGCGCCCGAGGGGATCGAACCCTATGCGATGGCGCATCTCATGGCCGATATGGCCGCTTTGATCGGCGACAGGCCAGTGACCGTCTTGGCGCATGACTGGGGCGCCTCCGTGGGCTACGCTTTGGCGATGTTCCGGCCCGAATTGGTGGCCCGGCTGATCGTTCTTAACGGCGTGCATCCCGTGCCGTTTCAGCGCGCCATGGCCGCAGGCGGGGCGCAGTCGCGCGCCTCGCAATACATTAACGCCCTGCGCGCCGAAGGCAGCGCGGTGCGGCTTACGCGGGACGATTTCGCGGGGCTGCTCGACCTTTTTTCCGCCAATATGGACCTCAGCTGGCTGACGCCCGCGCGGCTTGAGGACTACCGCGCGGAATGGGGGCGGCCGGGGCGGCTCAGGGCGATGATCAACTGGTATCGCGCCTCCCCCCTGCAAGTCGCCGCGCCCGGCAAGCCCCTGCGCGACCTGCCAGAATTCCCGGTCGACCGTTTGCGCGTCCCCTGCCCGCATCTGCTGATCTGGGGAACGGAAGACACCGCCCTTCTGCCCGAAGCCACCGCCGGGTTGGAGGCTTTCGCGCCGGACCTCACCCGGGTCGAGATCGAAGGGGCGGATCATTGGCTGCACCACCAAAAGCCGTCGGAGGTGGCGGCGGCGGTGCTCGACTGGAGCAGGCAGCGGCCCTTGTAAAATGGGCGAAAGAATGTATATTCAGATATGCATTCAGGAGCCGCGCCATGACCCGCATTCACACCAACCACATCGCCACCATGACCGAGATGCGCGAGCCGCATAAGGTGTTAGAACGTTCGGGCGGCAAGCCCGTGGCGGTGATGAAGAACTCGCGCTGCGTGGGCTATTTCGTACCCGCCGAGGCGACGTTGCAAGAAGAGCCGCGCGTGGCCACGCTGGATGAGGTGATGGAGAGCATCGCCCGCAGGAAGCACATCAATCAGCCCGTTCTGGACTACCTCAAAGATAAATGACCTATGTGCTGCTTTCACCTGACCTCGTCGTCAGGATTCACGATTCCGCACTAAACCCAGGCGAGTTGGCCGGCATGGCCTTGGACAAATCGCTAGAAGGGGCATTGGCGCGGGTCGATAACCGGCTGGTCTACGGCATGATCGAAGATGTTTTCGACCTTGCCGCGGCCTATTGCGTGGCAGTTGCCACCGGGCATGTCTTCAACGATGCCAACAAGCGAACCGCGCATCTCGTTCTCGATATCTGCCTTGATCTCAATGGGGTGCAGCTTGACCACGAAAGCATCGAGGCAGGCGACCTGATCCGCGAAGTGGCTCAAGGCCGCATCGATGAAGAGACCCTTGCCGACTGGCTGCGCGCCAAAGCTGGCTGACCGGGGCAAAACAGCAGCCCAAGACAAACCCGCGATTGCCCCCGGCGCGCGGTCCTGTCAAAATGCCCTTCACCCCATAACAAAGAGCAGGCCCCATGACCGACCTTCTTTCCGGCCAGGAACCCACCGAATACGATGCCTCCTCCATCGAAGTGCTGGAGGGGCTGGAGCCCGTCCGCAAACGCCCCGGGATGTATATCGGCGGCACCGATGAGCGCGCGCTGCATCACATGGTGGCCGAGGTGCTCGACAACTCGATGGACGAGGCGGTCGCGGGCCATGCCAACCGCATCGAGGTGGAGCTGAACGCCGATTACTCGATCACCATCCGCGACAACGGCCGCGGCATCCCGATCGACCCGCACCCGAAGTTTCCCGACAAATCCGCGCTCGAGGTGATCCTCTGCACCCTGCACGCGGGCGGCAAGTTCTCCGGCAAGGCCTACCAGACCTCGGGCGGTCTGCACGGCGTGGGCGCTTCGGTGGTCAACGCGCTCAGCGATTCCATGGTCGTACAGGTCGCGCGCAACCGTAAACTCTTTGAGCAACGCTTCTCGCGCGGCATCCCGCAGGGCCCGGTGGAGAAAATCGGCGCGGCCCCCAACCGGCGCGGCACCACCGTGACCTTCCACGCCGATGAACAGATTTTCGGCACACACCGCTTCAAACCCTCGCGTCTGCTTAAGATGGTCCGCTCCAAGGCCTATCTCTTTTCCGGCGTCGAGATCCGCTGGAAGTCCGAGATCGAGGACGGCGATACGCCGATGGAGGCGACCTTCCACTTCCCCGGCGGCCTCGCCGACTACCTGCGCGAAACGCTAGGCAAGGCCACGACCTATGCCGAGAACCCTTTTGCGGGCACCGTCGAGTTCCAAGAGCGCTTCGGCGTGCCGGGCAAGGTCGAATGGGCGATCAACTGGACGCCCGCGCGCGACGGTTTCATCCAGTCCTACTGTAACACCGTCCCCACGCCCGAGGGCGGCACCCATGAGAGCGGCTTCTGGGCCGCGATCCTGAAAGGCATCCGCGCCTATGGCGAGCTTGCCAACAACCGCAAGGCCAAGGACATCACCCGCGATGACCTGATCACCGGCGGCTGCGCGCTGGTGTCCTGCTTTATCCGCGAGCCGGAGTTCGTGGGCCAGACCAAAGACCGTCTCGCCACCACCGAGGCGCAGCGACTGGTGGAAAACGCCGTGCGCGACCATTTCGACAACTGGCTGGCGGCGGATACGAAATCCGCAGGCGCCATCCTCGATTTCCTCGTGCTGCGCGCCGAAGAGCGGATGCGCCGGAAGCAGGAAAAAGAAACGGCTCGGAAGAGCGCCACGAAGAAACTGCGTCTGCCGGGCAAGCTGACCGACTGCACCAGCAAGACGCGTGAAGGCACCGAATTGTTCATCGTCGAGGGCGACTCGGCGGGCGGTTCCGGCAAAGGCGCGCGTAACCGAAATACACAAGCGCTGCTGCCGCTTAAGGGTAAAATCCTGAACGTGCTGGGTGCTGCCTCCAGCAAGCTGACGACCAATGCCGAGATCAACGATCTCTGCGAGGCGCTCGGTGTCGGCATGGGCACGAAGTTCAACCTCGACGATCTGCGCTATGACAAGATCATCATCATGACCGACGCCGACGTCGACGGGGCGCATATTGCGTCCCTGCTAATGACCTTCTTCTTCACCCAGATGCGCCCGCTGATCGACGCCGGACATCTGTACCTCGCCTGCCCGCCGCTGTTCCGCCTGACCCAAGGTGCGAAACGGGTCTATTGCTTGGATGAGGCCGAGAAAAACATGTGGTTGGAGAAAGGCTTGGGTGGCAAGGGCAAGATCGACGTGAGCCGCTTCAAGGGTCTGGGCGAGATGGACGCGAAGGACCTGAAAGAGACCACGATGGACCCCGAGACCCGCAAGCTCATCCGCGTGACCGTGGATGAGGACGTGCCGGGCGAAACCGGGGATCTGGTCGAGCGGCTGATGGGGAAGAAGCCGGAGATGCGGTTCGCGTATATTCAGCAGAACGCGCAGTTTGTGGAGGAGTTGGATGTTTGAGTAAAGACCGCCCTCCAGATCGCTTATCGCGATACGGCCTCATAGCTACAGGACTGTACTTCGTCGTATTGACTGGTGGGATAGCAATTGCGGAGTCCTGGTCGCTTGTTGAATTTGGCACTCTTAGACTAAACGAACTCGGAGACCTACTCGCCGGTGCTTTCGGCCCCCTTGCATTGTTCTGGCTAGTCTTGGGATTTTTCCAACAGGGCAAAGAGCTACGGAATAGTATTGCGACGCTTAAACTACAGGCAGAAGAACTAGCAAACTCAGTCCGACAACAAGAAGAACTGGTCGGTGTCACACGTGAAAGCCTGCAGCATGAGCAAGAAATGATGGGATTATCTCTGAAACAAAGGAAAGAGAGTCTACAACCAAATCTGGTAGTCGATTTTCGCGCGACAGCTGGCAGAGGCAATATTCACAAGTACAAATTGGCGATTACTAATACCGGTGGAAGTGTTTCCAGATTTCGTGCTGAACTGATCGCGGCCAATGACGACAAGATAATCGTACATACACTGCATTTTGAAACCGGCGACACGATTGAACAATCAACGACTGACTATCTCGAAAACTACTTTTCTGATTGCCAGATTGACGTTACATTTATTGATCGAGAAAATGATCAGTTTACGCAAAAATACGTCTTGAGGCACGCCGCTGATACAAGCTGGCCTTCTTTCGAAGCCGTCCGCATTCACTGATGGCTATTTGACTCGGCAGCCATTAATCTTTCGCCATTCAGATCTGAACATATCCGCAGAATAAAGTTAGCTTTGAAAGACGACAGGTCGAGATCACTACAAAGGGCATTAGTTTAGTCTGCGTTGAACTTCTCAGCTATCCACAAAGCCCTCCCAGCCCCCGTCCCGGGCCGCGCCTGTCCGGGGCTCCGCCCGTTCAGACCTCAAACTCTCCCCCACGGGGAGGGCGCACATCCGTGCACCCCGCGGCTTGCGCCGCCCTCCGGGCTGAAAAGGTCCACTGGACCTTTTCCAAGTAGCCCTTCGGCCCGAGGTCGGGCGCGGCCCTAATGTTTCGCGTATGCCCAAACTTCCCCCTTGATCCACAGCCTGCCCCGCGCCTAACTCATCCCATGATCCGCGCGCTTCTCCTCTGCCTCCTCCTCGCCGCCTGCGGTCGACCGCTGACGGACAACGAACGCGCCTATCTCGCCACCCTCCACGGCCCCACCCTCGACTACGACCGCGTGCGTCTGCACGATGGCGCGCCCACCCGCGCGGTCACCTTCCGCCGCAAGCCGCGCCCGCGCACCACCTGCCGCGAGCGTATCCTGCCGCCGCAGGTGGGCGAGACCGTCACCTCGAAACCCGCCGCCGTGGCGCTCTTCAACCATGTGCTCTTCGACAAGGACTGGTACCTTGAGGATTACCTGCCCGACCATCCCGACCGCATCGGGCTGATCGCCGCCATGCTGCTGGCGCATGAGGTCACCCATGTCTGGCAATGGCAGAACCGCGACCTCACCGGCTATTCGCCCCTGCGCGCCGCCTCCGAGCAATTCACCAGTCCGGACCCCTACCTCTTCGACGTGGATACCAAGCCGCGGTTTCTCGACTTTGGCTATGAGCAGCAAGGCTCGATCGTGGAGGAATTCGTCTGCTGCCGCGCGCTCGACCCGCAGGCGCCGCGCACAAAGCGGCTGCATGCGATGCTGTCGGAGGTGATGCCCGTGGCCCCCCTGCCCCAAAGCCGCCCCTATGACGTGGGCCTGCCCTGGGACGGGGTCGAGTTAGAAAACATCTGCGGCTGAGTCAGACCGGCACCAACTGCCCCGCGTCGAGCCGAATTTGACGGTCCATCCGGGCCGCCAGTTCGAGGTTATGGGTGGCGATCACCGCCGAAAGCCCGGTGCCGCGCACCAGCGCCATCAGCGCGGCGAAAACCTGATCCGAGGTCGAAGGGTCGAGGTTGCCCGTGGGCTCATCCGCCAGCAACAGGCGCGGCGCGTTGGCCAGCGCCCGGCAGAAGGCCACCCGCTGCTGCTCACCGCCCGACATGGCAGCGGGGCGATGATCGGCGCGCTCGGCAATGCCTACCTGAGCTAGAAGCTCCCGCGCCCGCGCCTCGGCCTCCTTGCGCGCCACGCCATTGGCCAGTTGCGGCAGCACGATGTTTTCCAGCGCCGTGAACTCTGGCAGCAGATGGTGGAACTGGTAGATGAAGCCCACGTCGGCGCGGCGCACAGCTGTCCGGCGGCGGTCGCTCTGTCCCGTCAGGTCATCGCCCCCGATCTCCACCGTGCCGCTGTCGGCGATATCGAGAAGCCCCGCGATATGCAGCAGCGTCGACTTGCCGGCCCCGGAGGGCGCGACCAGCGCCACCACCTCGCCGGGGGCCACCTCAAGGTCGATGCCGCGCAGCACCTGCACCTCATTCGGCGCACCGGGGTTATAGGCCTTGGAAATGCCGCTCAGGCGCAGGACGGGATCATTCATAGCGCAGGGCCTCCACCGGGTTCATCCGCGCCGCGCGGCGGGCGGGAAAGATCGTGACGACGAAGGACAGGCCGAGCGAGAGCGCCACGGCCGAGAGCACATCGCCCAATTGCAGTTTCGCGGGCAGGAAATAGATGCCGCGGATCGAAGCGTCCCAAGCATTGCCGCCGCTGAGGTAGTTCACGAAGCCGAAAATCTGATCGACGTAAGTGGCAAACAGCACCCCCAGCACCACGCCCGCGGCGGTGCCGATGATGCCGGTGAAGGCCCCGCAGATGAAGAACACCCGGAGCACAGAGCCCTCAGACAGCCCCATGGTGCGCAGAATGCCGATGTCGCGGCCCTTGTTCTTGACCAGCATGATCAGCCCCGAGACGATGTTCATCGCCGCGATCAGCACCAAGACGCTCAGGATCACGAACATCACCCGGTCCTCGATGTCGAGCGCCGAGAGGAAGGAGCTTGAGGCGTCGCGCCAAGTCCAGACCTGCGCCCGCTCGCCCGCCGCCTGCATGAGCGTGGGCGCCATGGCGTCCACCCCCTCGGGATCCTCGACCATAACCTCCAGCTCATCCGCCACGCCCTCGCGATTGAAAAAGCTCTGCGCCTCGGTGATCGGCAGGTAGACCCGTGTTTTATCAATGTCGTAGCGCCCAGCAGAGAAGATATAGACCACCTCATAGGCATTGACCCGCGGGCTGGTGCCAAAGGCGGTCTTTACCCCATTGGGCGAGATCAGCTTGACGCTATCGCCGACCTGCACGCCCAAGGACTGCGCCACGCCGCTGCCGATGGCCATGCCCTCTTCAAAACGCGTGATGTCACCGAAAGAACGCTCCGAAGGCTGGATGCCGGGGATGGTCATCAAATCATCCGAAGCGATACCGAAAACCTCGACCCCCGCGTTGGACTGGCGGCGGTTGGCCATGACCTGTTGCCGCACCAGCGGGGCCACGCGGGTCACGCCTTCGACGGCTGCCACCCGCTCGGCCATGGCCTCGTAATCGTCGATGGTGCGGTCGATCTGGCCGTTGGGCAGCACCTCCCCCATCGTGTAGACGGTGACATGGGCATTGGCCCCGAGGATCGTGTCGACGAACTCAGCGCGGAAGCCTGAGCGGACCGAAAGCGTGGCGATCAGCGCGAAGACCGCCAGCGTGATGCCGATAAGGCTGATCCACGTCATAACGCTGACGCCCCCTTCGGCGCGGCGGGCGCGCAGGTAGCGCCAAGCGATCATCCATTCAAAGGCCGCGAATGGGGCGGTGCGTGTGGGTTTGCTGGCCATGCGGGAAGGCTCCGGTCTGAGGTGCGCGCAACCTGAGGCTTTGCCCCAGCAGGGTCAAGAACGCAATGCCCGGCGGCGGCGGAAGCGCGCGGGCCATGTGGGCAGCCATAGCAGCAGGCGGGTGAGACTGGCCCCCGTGATGAACCCCAAACCGGCGAAGAGCCATTCGGCACGGCTGCGCGGGGCTGTGGGGGCAAAGCCGCGCAGGGCGGCGCGCAAGGCTTCGGCATCCGGGTTACGCCATAGCAGATAGCAACGCAGGAACGGGCCCGCTGATTGGAGCCTCGGCAATGTGGCCTCAAGCCACCCTTGCCGTTCGATGTTGCGGCGCATGTCCAAGCGCCGACGCTCCAGCAGCGCCGATCCGCGCAGCCGCGCCACGGCGCCTTCCCGGTCGAGCCCCGCGGCCTGCGCGGCGGCATCGAAATCCGCCACGACTTTGGCGAGGCGCTGCTCCGCCGCCTCCAGTTGAAACACATAGGCCCGGGTGACCCCCGGGCCTTGTGCGGCAATGCCTGCGCTTACGATCCCACCGGCCAATGTCAGCGCCCGCAGGATCATCGCGGCCCTCAGACGATACCGGCGTAGATCTTGGCGATCTTCTCAACCGCCTGTTCCGGCGGCAGTTCCTCGCTCTCGCCTGTGCGGCGGCTGGTGAGTTCGACCACGCCATTCTTCAGCCCGCGCGGGCCGACGGTGATGCGCCATGGCAGACCGATGAGGTCCATCGTGGCGAACTTCATCCCCGCCCCGCCCTTGCGGTCGTCATAAAGCGGATCGAGGCCCAGCGCCTTGAGGCTCTTGTAAAGCGCGTCACAGGCCGCATCGGCCTCCGCATCGCCCTGTTTAAGGTTCACGATCCCCGCGTGGAAAGGCGTCACCCCCTCGGGCCAGATGATGCCCTTGTCATCATGGCTCGCCTCAATGATCGCGCCCAGCAGGCGGCTGACGCCGATGCCGTGGCTGCCCATATGCACCGGCACCTTTTTGCCGTCGGGGCCTTGCACCTTGGCGTTCATCGCGTCGGAATATTTGGTGCCGAAATAGAAGATTTGCCCCACTTCGATGCCGCGGGCGCTGCGCTGGCGCTCTTCCGGTACCTTGGCAAATACCTCCGGATCGTGGGTCTCATCCGTGCGGGCGTAGCGGGAGGTGAACTCCTCCAGCACCGCGCGGCAGGCGTCTTGATCATTTGGGTCGATCTCGCGGTCGCCGAAGGTCAGATCGGTGATCTCGCTGTCATAGAAAACCTCCGACTCGCCCGTTTCGGCCAGCACAAGGAACTCATGCGTGTCATCGCCGCCGATGGGGCCAGAGTCGGCGCGCATCGGGATCGCTTGCAGACCCATCCGCTCATAGGTGCGCAGGTAGCTGACCAGATGGCGGTTATAGGCGTGCAATGCGTCTTCTTTGGTGAGGTCGAAGTTGTAGCCGTCCTTCATCAGGAACTCACGCCCCCGCATCACGCCGAAACGCGGGCGAATCTCGTCGCGGAATTTCCACTGGATGTGGTAGAGCGTCAGCGGGAGGTCTTTGTAAGAGCCAACGTGGCTGCGGAAGATATCGGTGATCATCTCTTCATTGGTGGGACCATAGAGCATGTCGCGGTCCTGCCGGTCGCGGATGCGCAGCATCTCGGGGCCATAGGCGTCATAGCGGCCCGATTCCTTCCACAGGTCCGCCGATTGCAGCGTCGGCATCAGCATCGGGATATGGCCCACGCGCTGCTGCTCTTGGTGCACGATCTCTTCGACCTTGCGCAGCACCTTGTAGCCCAACGGCAGCCAAGAATAGATCCCCGCGCTGGATTGCTTGATCATCCCCGCCCGCAGCATCAACCGGTGGCTGACGATCTGCGCCTCGGCAGGGTTTTCCTTCAGCACGGGTAGAAAATATTGGGACAGACGCATGGTGTTTCCTCATTGACGCATTGCCCCCTGACTAGTGCATGTCAAAGGGCGAGACAATCACATCGCTGAGGTCTGGCGGCCCGCTGGGCCAGTTCCACCGCTTGCCCGTTCCGCGCCCCTGACGCGCGCGCCACCCGCAGCCAAGGCTTGAAACGAAACGCCACATGGGCGATGTGATGGCATTCCCTGCCGGAGAGCGCCATGGCCCTGCCAATCAGAGACCAATTGAAGTACTGGGGCATCGCGGCAGCGGTGTTCATGGTGGCGCTGTGGTTCATCGGCGATGTGATGCTGCCCTTCCTGCTGGGCGGGGCGATTGCCTATTTCCTCGACCCCGTGGCCGACCGGTTGGAGCGTTTGGGGCTCAGCCGCACCATGGCCACCGCCGTCATCACCGTAGTGGCGCTTTTGGTCTTCGTGCTGATGGCGCTTTTGGTGATCCCGACGCTGGTCAATCAGACCGTGAACCTGATCGAGACCGCACCCAAGCTCACCCGCAATTTCACCGATTTCATCACCGACCGTTTCCCCTCTCTCTTGGACGACGATTCGACCCTGCGCACGTCGCTGACGACGCTGGGCACCACCATTCAGGAACGCGGCGGGCAATTGCTGCAAACCGCGCTGGCCTCCTTTGCCTCGCTGATCAACGTCCTGCTCTTGTTCGTCATCGTCCCGGTGGTCGCGGTGTACCTGCTGCTCGATTGGGACCGTATGGTCGCCGCGATCGACCGGCTGCTGCCGCGCGACCATGCCCCGACGATTCGCCAGTTGGCGCGCGAGATTGACGCGACGTTGGCCTCGTTCGTGCGCGGCATGGGCACGGTCTGCTTGATCCTTGGCACCTATTACGCCGTGGCGCTGATGCTGGTGGGGCTGCAATTCGGTCTCGTCGTCGGCTTTGTCGCGGGGCTGGTGACCTTCATCCCCTACCTCGGCGCGTTGATCGGCGGGGCGCTGGCGATCGGTCTGGCGTTGTTTCAATTCTGGGGGGATTGGCTTTCCATCGGTCTCGTCGCGGGCATCTTCGTGCTGGGCCAAGTGGTCGAGGGCAACCTGCTGACACCAAAGCTCGTCGGCAATTCGGTCGGCCTGCACCCGGTCTGGCTGCTGCTGGCGCTGTCGGTCTTCGGCACGCTCTTCGGCTTCGTGGGACTGCTGGTCGCGGTGCCCGTGGCCGCCGCCATCGGGGTGATCGCGCGTTTCGCCACGGCACGCTACCGCGAGAGCGTGCTCTACAAAGGCCGAGAGCCTGAAACGACCGTCGACGAGGACATCCGCTAACATGGCCCACCAACTCGGGTTGAACCTGCCCAGCCGAACGGCTCTGGGCCGCGACGCTTTTTTTGTCGCCCCCTCCAACGCCATGGCCATGGCGATGATCGACGGCTGGCGCGGTTGGGCGGGCGGCAAGCTGGCGCTGACCGGGCCGCAGGGCTCAGGCAAGACGCATCTGACGCATGTTTGGGCGGACCTTTCGGGCGCGCGGATCATCAGTGCGGCGGACCTGCTGGAGGCTGACATTCCCGCCCTCGCCCGTGGCCCCGTGGCGGTGGAGGATGTGCATCTGATCGCCGGAGACGCGGCCGCGCAAACGGCGCTGTTCCATCTGCACAACCTCGTGCTGGCCGAAGGTCAGGCGCTGCTGCTCACCGGCACCGGGCCGGTGGCGCATTGGGGCCTCACGCTGCCCGATCTGGTCAGCCGGATGCGCGGCGCCACGATGGTCGAGATGGAGGCGCCCGACGATGCGCTGCTCTCGGCCCTGCTGGTCAAACTGCTGGCCGACCGGCAACTGACGCCCAAGCCGGAGCTAATCAACTACCTCATGACGCGGATGGACCGCTCTTTCGCCGCTGCCATCGCGCTGGTCGACCGGCTGGATGCCGCCAGCCTTGCACAGAAGCGCCCCCTGACCCGCGCACTGGCCGCGCAGGTGCTGGACATCGCCCCGCCGCGCACGTGATACTGGAATAAATAACGCAAGCCTTCGCAAACCCGTTACATTCCAATGTCATGAGGCCCGCATGACCCAAGCCGATTTCCTGCAAGCGCCCTTTCCGCCCGCCACCGATCTGCCCGATCTAGACACCACCGGGCCGGGCCGGTTCTTTAACCGTGAGCTAAGCTGGCTCGACTTCAACTGGCGCGTACTGGAAGAGGCCGAGAACCCGCGCGTGCCGCTGCTGGAACGGCTGCGCTTTCTGTCGATTTCGGCCACCAATCTGGATGAGTTCTATACCGTGCGCGTGGCGGGCCTGCGCGAGCTTGCGCAGGCGGGCAACACCACCGCCGCCGCCGATGGGCTGAGCCCCGGCGAGCAACTGGTGTTGATTAACGAAGACGCGCGCAATCTGATGATGTCCCAGCAACGGGTGTTGGTCGATCTCATGGCTGAGATGGACGCGCAGAACATCATGCTGGAACGCACCGCCGACCTGACCGAGGCCGATTACAAACATCTCGAAGGGGTCTTCCTCAACCAAGTCTTCGCCGTGCTCTCGCCGCTGGCGATCGACCCCGCGCACCCCTTCCCCTTCATTCCCAACACCGGCTACGCGCTGGCGCTGCAACTAGAGCGCACCCGCGATAAACGCCCGCTACAGGCGCTGCTGCCGATCCCGGCGCAGATCGACCGTTTCGTGCCCCTGCCCGCCCCCGATGGCAGCCTGCGCTATCTGCCGCTTGAAGATCTGCTGATCATCAATATTCCCAACCTCTTTCCGGGCTACAAACTCAAGGCGCATTTCGAATTTCGCGTGCTGCGCGACAGCGATCTTGAGGTGGAGGATGAGGCCGAAGACCTCGTGCGGGAATTCGAGGTCGCCCTCAAACGCCGCCGCCGGGGCGAGGTCGTGCGACTGACCCATTCCGCAGGCGCGCCGGAAAAGCTGAAATCCGTCGTCATGCGCGAGCTTTGCGTGCGCCCCCAAGACGTGATCGAGATCGACGGCATGTTGGGCATCGCCGACCTCTCGAAACTGGTGACCGACGCCCGGCCCGACCTGCTCTGGCCGCAGTTTACCCCCCGCGTGCCTGAGCGCGTCAGCGACCATGACGGCGATATGTTCGCGGCGATCCGACAGAAAGACATGCTGCTGCACCACCCTTACGAGACCTTCGACATGGTGGTGCGTTTCCTTGCCCAAGCGGCGCGCGACCCGGATGTGGTGGCGATCAAGCAGACGCTCTACCGCACCTCGCGCGACAGCCCGATCGTCAGCGCGCTTTGCGAAGCGGCGGAGGATGGCAAATCGGTCACCGCGCTGGTCGAGTTGAAGGCCCGCTTTGATGAGGCTGCCAACATCCGCCAATCGCGCCGGTTGGAGCGGGCGGGCGCGCATGTGGTCTACGGTTTTCTCGACCTCAAGACCCACGCCAAGATCTCGACCGTGGTGCGCCGCGAGGGTGATCAACTGGTCACCTATACCCACTACGGCACCGGCAACTACCACCCGATCACCGCGCGGATTTATACGGACCTGTCGCTCTTTACCTGCGACTCGAGCCTTGGGCGCGATGCGACGAAAGTGTTCAACTTCCTGTCGGGCTATGCCCCGCCAGAGCAGTTGGAGAACCTCGCCATTTCCCCCACGACGCTGAAGCCGCGCTTGCTTGAGATGATCCGTGCCGAGGCCGAACATGCCCGGGCGGGACGCCCCGCCGTGATCTGGGCCAAGATGAACGCGCTGATCGACGCCGAGGTGATCGACGCGCTGTATGACGCCAGCCAAGCCGGGGTGGAAATCAGCCTCGTCATTCGTGGCATCTGCGGGCTGCGCCCCGGGGTGAAGGGGCTATCGGACAACATCCGCGTCAAATCCATCATCGGGCGCTTTTTGGAGCACAGCCGCATCGTCTGCTTCGGTAACGGGCACGGGCTGCCGCATAAAAAGGCACGGGTCTTCATGTCTTCGGCCGATTGGATGGGCCGCAACTTGAACCGCCGGGTCGAGACGTTAGTCGAGATCGAAAACCCCACCGTCAAGGCGCAGATCACCAGCCAGATCATGGCAGCCAATCTGGCTGACGTGGCGCAAAGCTGGGTCATGGGACCGGATGGTAAATTCACCCGCCCGGCGATCCCCGAAGGCACTTTCGCCTTCAACTGCCACCGGTTTTTCATGGAAAATCCCTCGCTTTCGGGTCGGGGCAGCGCCGGGGCCTCGGATGTGCCCAAGCTGACCCATACCGAGGATTGACCGGCAAGCCCCCTTTAGCAATTGACCTCACCGCCCCCCTGCGCCAATTATCCAGTGAAACGGATGGCCCGCAGGAGCATTGATGGCAGACCAGACCGACCCTTCCCGAGCCGCCCCCGTCCCTGAGACGGGTGTGGCGGAACTGGGCCTTTTCGGAAAACCCTTGTTTCAGGATCCGGGCGCGCGGGCGCTGGCCCGCGTGGGCGTGGTGGATGTGGGGTCGAACTCCGTCCGGCTGGTGGTCTTTGACGGCGCGGCGCGCTCTCCGGCCTATTTCTACAACGAAAAGATCATGTGCGCCCTGGGCGCGGGCATGGCCGAGACCGGGCATCTGTCCCCCGAGGGCCGCGCCCGCGCGCTCTCGGCCCTGCGGCGGTTCAGCAAATTGGCCGATGGCATGGGCCTGTCGGAGCTTACCGTCGTCGCCACGGCGGCGGTGCGCGATGCCAGTGACGGGCGCGCATTTTGCGCCGATGTGCTGCGCGAGACCGGGTTGCGCATCTGGGTGATCGACGGCGAAGAAGAGGCGCGGCTCTCGGCGCAAGGGGTGCTTTTGGGCTGGCCCGGCGCTTACGGCCTTGTCTGCGACATCGGCGGCTCTTCGATGGAGCTTGCCGAAATATCGGGCGGGCGCGTCGGACGGCGGGTCACCTCGCAGCTTGGCCCCCTCAAGCTGCGCGACCTCAAGGGCGGGGCCAAGGGGCGGCACGCGCATATCAAAGAGGTCATCACCGGGCTTCAGGAAAAGATGGGCAGCCAGCGTGACCGGCTGTTCCTCGTCGGCGGCTCATGGCGGGCAATCGCGCGGATCGACATGTACCGCCGGGGCTATCCGCTGCACGTTCTGCATGAATACCGCATGACCGTGACCTCGGTTCGCGAGACGGTGAAGTTCATCCAATCCTCCGATCTGGAAGAGCTGCGCAACGCCTGCGGCGTCTCCGCCAGCCGGATGTCGCTGGTGCCCTACGCCGCCGAGGTGCTGAGCCGTCTGGTCAAAACGTTCCGGCCAAAGGACATCGCCATTTCCAGCTACGGCATCCGCGAAGGCATGCTTTATGAGCAGATGCCGCAGCGCCTGCGCGACCGGGATCCACTGATCGAAGCCTGCTATTTTGCCGAGGCCAAGGACGCGCGGATGCCCGGTTTCGGCAAGGTGCTTTATAACTTCATCTTACCGCTCTACCGCTCTGCCCCGCACGCCCGCAGGCGTTTGGTTAAAGCGGCCTGCCTTTTGCACGACGTAAGCTGGCGCGCGCATCCCGACTACCGGGCCGAAACCTGTTTCGACAATGCCACCCGCGCCAACCTTGGCGGGCTGAAACACGCCGAACGCATCTACCTCGGGCTGGCCCTGCTGCACCGCTATTCCAACAAGCGTGAAAACACGCGTTTCGAAGACCTCTATGAGATGGTCGATGAAAAGACCCGGTTGGAGGCCGAAATCCTTGGCAAGGCCATGCGCTTTGGCGCGATGCTCTGGATGGACAAGGGCGAACAGCGCGGCGAATTGCGCTGGTTCCCCAAGAAGAAGCAATTGGAACTCTGGCTCACCCCCGACATGGTCCCCCTTTTCGGAGAGGTCGCAGAGGCGCGGCTGGGCTCACTCGCCAAATCGCTTGAGGCAGAGGTGCATGTTCGGACCGGCAAACGCGCCGCGCGTTAAAGCTCGATCTGCGGCGCGGGTTCGGTTGGAGTCTCTGGCGGGACCATCGGGTGATCGGGCTTGCGGCGGATGATGATATCGCCGTTGGGCTGCATCTCGGGCGCTTGATAGGCGCTCCAATCCTCGACCTCGTCCAAAAGCTCCGTAAGCTTCGGCCCCATCTCCCGCGCGAAATCGCGCAGCGCGGGGCGCATGGCTTCGCTGAACCCTTCAAACCCCTCCATGACCGGGCCCATCTCATCCATGATCCCGTCCATGAACATCTGCGCGCCGCGCTCCATCAGGCCGAGACCGCGTTCTTCGGATTCTTCCTGCGCATGGGCTGCGAGGGGCAGTACCGTACAAAGGGCGATAAGGGGCATAAAGCGTGTCATAGGATTGAAGTAGGCGGCGCCGCGCGCATGTCCAGTCTTACGCCACGCCGCTGGCAGCCCCCCGCCTAAAGATCGACATCCAGCGTGACGGGGAAGTGATCCGAGGCGGCCAACAGCGCGTCACGCAGGGCGAGATCTTGCCAGCAGGCCGGATCATCCATCGGGTGCCAAATCCGCCAGCGGGCCGCACGGGCGGCGATCTGCGGGCTGACCATGATGTAGTCCAGCAGCGCCTGAAGATAGCGTTCCTCCGGCGCGATCCAGAAACGCGCGCTGGTGGGCGCGGCCCCCAAACGGCGGCTGAGCGCCTGTTTGGCATGAGGTTCGAACAGCGCCGCCGCCCCCTGCCCCAGCACGATCTCGACCGAGGACCGCCCGAAGAGGCTTTCGAATTCATCCAGCCCTGGCCCGTCGTTCAGATCGCCCAAGACCATCACGGGCCGTTCCGCCGCCAAATGCATGTCGATCCGCCGCCTCAGCCATATCGCCTGTGCCAATTGTTTGCGCCGGTTGGCGATGGCGATGCGCAGCACATCGGCCTTGGACTTGGCGCCATGGGGCGCTTTGGATTTGAGATGCGCGCCGATCATCTGGAAGGTGAAACCGGCCTTCGTGGTCACCTCCAACTCCAAGGGCGGTTTGGAAAAGACCACCGCGTCTTCGGTCGCATCCACGTCAAGGTCGATCCGCAGCGTCTGGTCAAAGCGCGGGGCATCGGCGGCACCCTGCGGCACATGGCGGGCGCTAAGCTTGTCGGGGTCATAGAGCAGCGCGATCTCTTGCTCGGTGTCGTTTGAAAACCCCATGACGGCTGCCCGCGTGCGCAGGGAGAACCGCGCGGCAAAATGCTCAAGCGCCGCCACGGTGGATTGCCGCCGCCCGTGGTTCGGCGCTTCGATCACCATGACCGCATCGGCATCCAGCGCCCTGAACACGTGGCCCAAAGCTGCCGTCTGCTGCGCACGGGTCACCCCGTGCCGCCCGGCCCAAGCGTCATCGTCGTAAAGCCGGTTGTCATCGTCAAAAAGGCTCGCGAACCACTCAACATTGTAGGTCGCGATGCGCATCAAGCGTGTTTGCCCGAGAGCGTTTCCCATGCGCGGTTGATGTCGATCATGCGTTTCTCGGCCATCTTGATCGCCTCTTGCGGCAGGCCGCGCGCCACCAGCGCGTCGGGATGGTTCTCGCGCACCAGCCGCCGCCACGCGCGGCGGGCCTCTTCCAACGTCGCATTGGGGCCGATGCCCAGAACCGTGCGCGGCAGGGGCGAGCTATCGGGCACGAAACGCGCTTTGAGCGAGGCGAAAGCCTCTTCATCCATGCCGAAAATCGCGGCCACATCCTCAAGAAAGGCGTTTTCGTTGGGGTGGTAGATGCCATCGGCCATCGCGATGTGAAACAGCCCCTCCATCAGGTCATGCAGGGTCTGGGGCTGGTCGCTGAACATCCGCGCGATGCGGCGGGCGTAATCCTCGAAACCGGTCACGTCTTGGCGGGCGAGGTTAAAGACCCGCGCCGCCCCTTCCTGATCCGCCTCGGCGATCTGGAACACTTCGCGAAAGGCGGTCACCTCATCGCGGGTCACCAGCCCATCGGCCTTGGCCATCTTGGCGCCAAGCGCGATCACCGCGATGGTAAAGGCGACCGAGCGCTCAGGCGGGCTGCGCAGCCGGTCAAAGACAGCCGACAGCCCCTCGCCCGCGGTGAGGGCTGACAGAGCTTCGGAGATGCGCGTCCAGATCGACATGGGCTGACCCTTTGGTATTCGGCCCCCAGCTTAACCGCTGGCATCGGGGAAGTCAGGATGCTGTCAGCGTTTTTTGCATCAAGATGAGATCGAGCCATTGGCCATGTTTGCGCCCCACCTCGGGCATCCGCCCGACCTGCGCAAAGCCCAGTTTTTCATGGAACGTCACAGCGCCGGGATTGGCGCTGCTGATCGCGGCGACCATGACGTGACGGCCCGCCGCCGCTGCCGCCTCTATGGCCTGTGTCATCAGGTCGCGGCCCAGCCCCCGCCCCTGCGCCGCCTCGGACAGGACGATGCTATGCTCCACCGTCGCGGCATAGCCCGGCCCGCCCCGAAAGCTGCCATAGGTGACAAAGCCCAGCACCGCGCCCTCCCCTTTGGCCACCCAAAAGGCATCGGCGCGGGCGGCGATCAGCGCCGCGATTTCCTCCGGCGTCTTTTCATCGGTGGTGAAGGTCGACAGGCTGTTGCGGATCATACCGTTCCACAGCGCCGCCACGGCGGCGGCATCCTGCGCCACGGCGGGGCGGATCGCGCCGCCCCTCAGGGCGGCGCTTCCGTCGTCTTGCATCACTTCCGCGTCTCGCGGATCAGCTTCAGGATATCCTGCGCGGCGGTTGGGATATTGGTGCCGGGGCCGAAGATCGCCTTCACGCCCGCGTCTTGCAGGAACTTGTAGTCCTGCTGCGGAATCACCCCGCCGCAGATCACGAGGATATCCTCGGCGCCCGCATCCTTCAGCGCTTGGATCAACTGTGGCGCCAGCGTCTTATGCCCCGCCGCCTGACTGGAGATGCCGATGACATGCACGTCGTTGTCCACGGCGTCCTGCGCGGCCTCCGCAGGGGTCTGGAACAGCGGGCCCACGTCCACGTCAAAGCCGATGTCGGCGAATGCAGTGGCGATCACCTTGGCACCGCGGTCGTGGCCGTCCTGGCCCATCTTGACCACCAACATGCGCGGGCGGCGGCCCTCGGCCTCGGCGAACTCATCGACCGATTTCTGAATGTCGGCAAAGCCCGCGTCGCCCTCATAGGCCGCGCCATAGACGCCTGAGAGTGTCTTGACCTCGGCCCGGTGCCGTCCGAATTCCTTTTCCATCGCCATGCTGATTTCCCCCACTGTGGCGCGTGCGCGTGCGGCCTCGACCGCCGCGTCGAGCAGGTTGCCGCCCTCGGCCGCCCGCCGTGTCAATTCTGCCAGAGCGGCTTCGCAGGCCGCGTCATCCCGCTCTGCCCGAATGCGCTCCAAACGCGCGACCTGACCGGCGCGCACCTTGACGTTGTCGACATCGAGAATGTCGATCGGCTCTTCCTTGTCGCGGCGATATTTGTTGACGCCAACGATCACCTCGGACCCGCGGTCGATGCCCGCCTGACGCTGGGCCGCCGCCTCTTCGATCCTGAGCTTGGGCATGCCCGAGGCCACGGCCTTGGTCATGCCGCCCATCTCCTCGACCTCCTCGATCAGCTTCCACGCCGCCTCGGCCAGATCGGCGGTCAGCTTCTCGACGTAGTAACTGCCCGCCAGCGGGTCGACGACATTGGTGATGCCGGTCTCTTCCTGCAGGATCAGCTGGGTGTTGCGGGCAATGCGCGCGGAATGGTCGGTCGGCAGGCCGATGGCCTCATCCAGCGAGTTGGTGTGCAGCGATTGCGTGCCGCCCAAGACCGCCGAAAGCGCCTCGTAAGCCGTGCGCACCACGTTGTTGTAGGGGTCCTGCTCGGCCAAGCTCACGCCCGAGGTCTGGCAGTGGGTGCGCAACATCGAGGACTTGGGGTTCTTCGGCTCGAACTCCTCCATCACCCGCGACCACAAGAGACGCGCGGCGCGCAGCTTGGCGGCCTCCATGAAGAAGTTCATGCCGATGGCAAAGAAGAACGACAGCCGCGGCGCGAAGCGGTCCACGTCCATCCCTGCCGCAATCGCCGTGCGCACATATTCGCGCCCGTCGGCGATGGTGAAGGCCAGTTCCTGCACGAGGTTCGCGCCCGCCTCCTGCATGTGGTAGCCCGAGATCGAGATCGAGTTGAACTTGGGCATGTGGTCCGAGGTATATTCGATGATGTCCCCGATGATCCGCATCGACGGCTCCGGCGGGTAGACATAGGTGTTGCGCACCATGAATTCCTTGAGGATGTCGTTCTGGATCGTGCCCGAGAGCTTGGCCCGGTCGTGGCCCTGTTCCTCGCCCGCGACGATGAAATTGGCGAGGATCGGGATCACCGCGCCGTTCATCGTCATGGAGACCGAGACCTGATCGAGCGGAATGCCATCGAAGAGGATCTTCATGTCCTCAACAGAGTCGATGGCCACGCCCGCCTTGCCAACATCGCCCTCCACGCGGGGATGGTCACTGTCATAGCCGCGGTGCGTCGCCAGATCGAAGGCGACGGAGACACCCTGCTGGCCTGCCGCCAAGGCACGGCGGTAGAAGGCGTTGGATTCCTCGGCCGTGGAGAAACCCGCATACTGCCGGATCGTCCAAGGGCGGCCCGCATACATCGTCGCCTTCACGCCGCGCGTAAACGGCGCCTCGCCGGGGATGCTGCCGAGATGCTCCAGCCCGTTCACGTCCTCGGCGGTGTAGAGCGGCTGGACGTCGATCCCCTCCAGCGTCTTCCACGTGAGATCATCGAGGCTGCGCCCACGCAATTCGCCGGTAGCCAGTTCCTGCCAACGGGCCTTCGCGTCCTTTTGGTCGGATGTCATATGCTTGTCCTTCTCCCTTAGCGCCCGGCGGCAGGCATCGGCCTGCGCAACTGTGGCGGCTGAATTGTCAAAGGCCGCGCCCCTAGGGGGATAAATTCCCCCTGCGGCGCTTTGCCCTTCGCAAACTGGCACAGGCCCCCTATATTTGAGGGGACAGGAGCCTTGATGAAACGTTTGATCTCACTAGTTTTTGCAGGATTGATGACCACGGCGACCATGGCCCAAGGGGCCGATGCCCCGGTGGAGGATCCGTTGTTCCTGCCTGCCGATATGGCCGATCTCAGCACCTTCCAATGGACCAAACGGCCCGTGCTGGTCTTTGCCAATTCCGAGAATGATCCCGCCTTCGTCGCGCAGATGGAATACCTCCGCGAGCGTGAGGATGAGTTGCGCCTGCGCGATGTCGTCGTGCTGACCGATACCGATCCCGCCGCGCAGAGCCCGCTGCGGCTGCGGATGCGCCCGCGTGGTTTCATGCTGGTGCTGGTCGACAAGGAAGGCCAGATCGAGCTACGCAAACCCTTCCCTTGGGACGTGCGCGAGATCACCCGTAGCATCGACAAAATGCCGCTGAGGCAGCGAGAGATCAGAGAGGCGAAGGAGCGCGACATCATCCGCTGATGCCCCGCGCCCTGCCCGCCCTGATCGCCCGCGCGTCGCACCCTATTCGAACTCCATGATCACATCGTCCACCGCAAGGCTGTCGCCCGCACCGGCGTTGACCTTGCTGACGACGCCCTTCTTCTCGGCGCGCAGGATGTTTTCCATCTTCATCGCCTCGATGGTGCAGAGCGCTTGGCCCTCCTGAACCTCGTCACCCACTTCGACGTCGAGCTTCACCACCAGACCCGGCATCGGGCAGAGCAGCATCTTCGACGTGTCAGGCGGCAGCTTTTCGGGCATCAGGGCCGCCAGTTCCGCCTGACGCGGCGTGCGGACATGGACTTTCAGGTCTGCACCGCGGGTGCGGATGCGGAAGCCGCCTGAGATTTTGCCGACCTTCAGCACCAAAGGCGCGCCATCGACGGTCATCTCGGCCAGTTGGTCGCCCGGGGTCCAATCGCCGCTGACGCGCATTTCGCTGCCGTCAGAGAAAGCCACCGTCGCCCCTTCGGGATCGGCCTTGGTGACCACATCAAAGTTCTCACCCTGAAGCTTCACGTTCCAGTCGCTGCCGACTTTGCGCTCGTGGTTGTCCATCCGGCCCGAGACGCGGGCGCGGCGGATTTCGCCAACGCGGTGCATGGCGGCACAGGCGGCGGCGATGCGGCGCAACTCGCTCTCCGGCAGGGTCACACCTTCGAAGCCCTCGGGGTATTCCTCGGCGATGAAGGCGGTGGTCATCTCGCCCGAGACGAACTTGGGGTGATCCATCACGGCGGAAAGGAACGGCAGGTTGTGCCCGATGCCCTCGACCTCGAAACTGTCGAGCGCCACGCGCATCTTCTCGATCGCCTCTTCCCGGGTCGGCGCCCAAGTGCAAAGCTTGGCGATCATCGGGTCGTAATACATCGAAATCTCGCCGCCCTCGTAGACGCCGGTGTCGTTGCGCACGGCCATGTCACCGGCGGGCGCGTCGCCCTGCCATGTGCCCTGCTCCAGAAGCGGCCCCGCGGCCACCTCCTGCGGCGGGCGGTAGCGGGTCAAGCGGCCAATGGAGGGCAGGAAGCCGCGGTAGGGGTCTTCGGCGTAAAGCCGGTTCTCGATGGCCCAGCCGGTCAGGGTCACGTCGTCTTGGGTGATCGACAGCTTCTCGCCGTTGGCCACGCGGATCATCTGCTCCACCAGATCGACGCCGGTGATCAACTCCGTCACCGGGTGTTCCACCTGCAGGCGGGTGTTCATTTCGAGGAAGTAGAAGTTCTTTTCGCCGTCGACAATGAATTCCACCGTGCCCGCGCTGGTATAGCCTACGGCTTGAGCCAATGCGACGGCCTGTTCGCCCATCGCGCGGCGGGTCTCTTCGTCAAGGAAGGGGCTCGGCGCCTCTTCGACCACCTTCTGGTTGCGCCGCTGGATCGAACACTCCCGCTCGCCCAGATAGATGCCATTGCCGTGGCTGTCGCAAAGCACCTGAATTTCGATGTGGCGCGGCTGGGTCACGAATTTCTCAATGAAAATCCGGTCATCCCCGAAGGAATTCGCGGCCTCGTTCTTGGACGATTGGAAACCCTCGCGCGCTTCCTCGTCGTTCCAAGCGATCCGCATGCCCTTGCCACCACCGCCGGCGGAGGCTTTGAGCATCACCGGATAGCCGATGTCATTGGAGATCTTCACCGCTTCCTCGGCGTCTTCGATCAGCCCCATGTAGCCCGGCACGGTGGAAACCCCGGCCTCTTTGGCGATCTTCTTGGAGGTGATCTTGTCGCCCATTTTCTCGATCGCACCGACGGGTGGGCCGACAAAGGCCACGCCAGCCGCGTCGAGCGCCTCGGCGAACTTGCTATTTTCGCTCAAGAAACCATAGCCCGGATGCACCGCCTGCGCGCCCGATTGCTTGATCGCCTCCATCACCTTGTCGATGACGATATAGGACTGGTTCGCCGGGGGCGGGCCGATGTGAATGGCCTCATCCGCCATTTCCACATGCAGCGCCTGCGCGTCTGCATCGGAATAGATCGCCACGGTGGTCAGGCCCATTTTCTTCGCGGTCTTGATCACGCGGCAGGCGATTTCGCCCCGGTTGGCAATGAGGATCTTGTCAAACATCAGCAGTTCCTTTGACGGTGACAGGCCACGCAAAATGCCGCGTCAGCCGGGGCTGCGCGGGTGCCTGTAGGGGTAAAGATGAAAGGGAGGCCGCCCTGCCCGCGCGGATGGCGGGCAAAGCGGCTATTGTAGCTGGATCAGTTACATTTGCCGGGATTGAGCTGGCAATAACCGACGTTGGCTGCAGCGCCGATGGCCGCGCCCTGCGCCAGCGACCCGCCTGTGACGGCTGCCGCACCTGCGCCGACGGCTGCGCCACCCAAACCTTGTTCGCCGATGTTGTCGCCGCATGCGGCCAGACCGGCTGTCGCGCCAAGCGCGAGAATGATGTTACGAATGGACATGTGCCTGTTCCTTCACTGCTATCTACTATCCGACCAACGCCCTGCCGTTTGACAAGTTCCCGGTCGGTTTTTCGGTCTGCTGCCCTGTGGCGCGAAAACCACCCTTTCGAAAAGTCGGGCAGCCCCGCGCAAGCGCGCGACTGCCCGATAGGGGAAGGGGTATGGTCTTCATGTCCAACGGCACGAAGGACAAATGATGTGCCGCTAGCCAAGGCAAGCTTGGTCCAAGCCCGCAGCGGCGCCAAGCCTGCGCCAGTCCCGAACGGAACTTCGGCAAAGCCATGCTGATCTGTGAACAGGCGCGGCGACATCATGCCGATCAATCCTCGAAAGCTTCGGGGAATGCGGCGCGGGCAGCAGGCACGTCGAGCACCAGCAGAGCTTCGTAATCGGCAGGATCGAAAGGATCGGTCGCGGGCAGAACCTCACGGCCAAAAAGCCAAGACAGACGGCCCGCATCCAGATTGCCACGCTCGAAAGGATGTTCGCCAAAGGCTTCCCAAAGGGCTTTGACAAAGGCGGTATCAGCGCGGCGATCCGGGGCGCGGCGGTCGGGGCGACGCTCACGCCGGGTGATGGGCGTGACCCCTTTGGGGTTCGGACGGCGAATTGTGAATTGGAAATCGGTGCCGGGCAGACGCCCGGGGAACCCGCGGTGTTTCAACATATAGGCGGGCATCAGACACCCCTCCCGGTTGCAGGGGTGGCTGGGATCAGGGCAGGCGCAAACGCCTGCCCTGCGACGGCATTACTTGTACTTGCCGGTGTAGACGGGCTCAACCGAGATGGGCTCGGGCTCAACCACGACGTACTCTTCTTCTTGCTGTGCGCAGGCCGAAACCGCTGCGACGAAACCGATAGCTGCCAGCAACTTGATGCTCTTGGACATGTATATCTCCTATTAATGTTAAATGAACCTGACACGACAACACGCCGGCCAAGCCCGGGTTCTGAGGTAAGGGATACGTGGGTATTCCTTGACCGCATCATATGCGATTCACATGGCAATGGATACGGTTGCAAGTGCAATCGGCCACGTTGTGACTCCAAAGCATCATTCCAATCCGAGGATCGGCGGATTCTTGCAAGATATTGCCTGCGCATCACAAACCCTCCCAAATGCAGGTGTCATTCTGCGCCCGGAAAGCTTCGAAATACTGGGTCGCCTCGGGGTCGGCCGCGCCGAATTCCACCGGACGGTCGGCGAGGGAGACGACGATCACCTGCCCCGCCAGCGCATGTTCAGTCATGTAAGGAAGTGCGACGACCGCGCAGAGATGTTCCATATCCGGCGCGGCGCGGTCATAGGCGATGGCCCCCGGCCCTTTGGCAATCTGCGGCGCAATGAAACGGAAGCGAAGCCAAGTCTCACCGCCGAGATCCTCGACCAAGACCTCTTGCAGGTCAACGGTTTGGCCAGAGGGGACATCAATGGCCCGCGCGGGGGCTGCAAGCCCGACCGCCAGCAGGGCTGGCAGCCAAGCCCGGCGCAGAAGAGCGCCTAGTGGTTGCGCAGCGCGTCGATCAGCGCGTCCTTGTCCATGTCCGAGCGTCCTTCGATCCCGAGCTCCTGCGCTCGGTCGTAGAGATCGTCCTTGGTCCAATCCTCGTAGGGCGGCTGTTTGCCCCCCTTCTTGCCGGGGTGCTGGTTGTCGTTGGCCTGCGCATTGGCGATGCGGGCGGCTTTCTCCTTGCTCGCCCCATCCTCGCGCAGGGACTTGTAGGTCTCTTCGTCCTTGATGGATGAATTCGGCATGATCCGGTCCTCCTTTGCAAGGAAAACCACCCAGCCCGCCGAGGGTTCCGCGCGCGGCCCTCGTGGGATCGGTATTTGAGAAAGGATGAAGCTGCATGATGGCGCTCAGAGCGGGATGTTGTCGTGTTTCTTCCACGGGGTCTGCACTTTCTTGTTGCGCAGAGAGGCGAAGGCGCGGGCGACCCGTTTGCGGGTGCTGCGGGGCTGGATCACCTCGTCGATGAAACCACGTTCGGCGGCGACGAAGGGATTGGCGAAACGATCCTCATAATCCTTGGTGTGTTTGGCGATCTTTTCGGGGTCGTTCAGATCCTTGCGGTGGATGATCTCGGTCGCGCCTTTGGCGCCCATCACGGCAACTTCGGCGGTGGGCCAAGCGTAGTTGAAATCCGAGCGCAGGTGTTTCGAGGCCATCACGTCATAGGCGCCGCCATAGGCTTTGCGCGTGATGACGGTGACCATCGGCACCGTCGCCTCGCCATAGGCGAAGAGCAGTTTCGCGCCGTGTTTGATGACGCCGCCGAATTCCTGACCGGTGCCGGGCAGGAAGCCGGGCACATCCACCAGCGTGAGGATCGGAATTTCGAAGGCATCGCAGAAGCGTACGAAACGCGCCGCTTTGCGCGAACTGTCGATGTCGAGGCATCCGGCCAGCACCATCGGTTGGTTGGCCACCACGCCAACGGTACGCCCCTCAAGGCGGATGAAACCGGTGATGATGTTCTTGGCGAATTCCTCTTGGATTTCGTAAAAGTCGCCCTCATCCGCCAGTTTGAGGATCAATTCCTTCATATCATAGGGGGTGTTGGCGTTCGACGGCACCAGCGTGTCGAGCGAGGGCTCGATCCGATTGGGATCGTCGAAGAAGGGGCGGACCGGCGGTTTCTCGCGGTTGTTGGCGGGCAGCAGATCGACGAGGCGGCGCACTTCGGCCAGCGCCTCCACATCGTTCTCGAAGGCCGCGTCGGCGACGGAGGATTTGCGCGTGTGGGTGGTGGCGCCGCCCAGCTCTTCGGCGGTGACGACTTCGTTGGTCACGGTTTTCACCACGTCCGGACCGGTGACGAACATATAGGAGCTGTCTTTGACCATGAAGATGAAGTCGGTCATCGCGGGCGAATAGACCGCCCCGCCCGCGCAGGGGCCCATGATGACGCTGATCTGGGGGATCACGCCGGAGGCTTCGATGTTGCGCTGGAAGACCTCGGCGTAGCCTGCAAGGCTTGCCACGCCTTCTTGGATGCGCGCGCCGCCGGAATCGTTAATGCCGATCACCGGGGCGCCGTTTTGCACTGCCATGTCCATGATCTTGCAGATTTTCTGGGCATGGGTTTCAGATAGGGAGCCGCCGAAGACGGTGAAATCCTGACTGAAGACATAGACGAGGCGGCCATTGATCGTGCCCCAGCCGGTGACCACGCCATCGCCGGCGGGCTTTTGATCCTGCATGCCGAAATCGGTGCAGCGGTGGGTGACGAACATGTCGAATTCCTCGAAGGAGCCTTCGTCGAGCAGCAGATCGACACGCTCCCGTGCGGTGAGCTTGCCGCGGCCGTGCTGCGCATCGATCCGTGCCTGACCGCCGCCCAAACGCGCATCTTCGCGACGCCGCTCCAGTTGTTCGAGAATGTCTTTCATGACGCACCCCTATTGTGATTTCGACCAGTCTACCGGAGGAGCGCAACTGACCAAAGCGCAATTTTGCAAATTTGCAAAATCAATACAGGCGTGGTGAAGCAAAATGAAAAGTTGCAAAACAATCTAGTTAACATGGACATTTCCCATACCCGCGACTACTTGCATTTGCATGAGCGATATCCCCCGGGTCCGGTATCTAGACCGGACGACCCCACCCCATATCTCAACGCTGATCCTGCTGGCCGGGCTTTCGGCCATGGTCATGAACATTTTCCTGCCCAGCCTGCCGAAGATGGCAGAGCATTTCGACACGGATTATGCGGTGATCCAGCTTTCGGTGCCGCTCTACCTGTTCTTCAGCGGGATACTGCAAATCTTCATCGGGCCGATTTCGGACAACCTCGGGCGGCGGCGGGTGATGCTTTGGGGCTTGGGCATCTTCTTCGTGGCCACGGTGGGCTGTCTGCTGGCGCCGAACATCGCCGTGTTTCTGGTATTCCGCATGGCGCAGGCTGTGATCGCCACGGGCATGGTCCTGAGCCGCGCGGTGATCCGCGATCTCTATACCCAAGACGAATCGGCCTCTATGATCGGCTATGTCACCATGGGCATGGCGCTGGTGCCGATGATCAGCCCCGCCTTAGGCGGGCTGCTGGAACAGGGTTTCGGCTGGCAGGCTTCCTTCTGGGCGATGCTGATCCTTGGCGGGTTGGTGTTTTGGGTGGCTTGGGCGGATTTGGGCGAGACCGCCCGGGCCAGTGGCAAATCGCTGCGCCAGCAGTTCGGCGAATACCCCGAGTTGCTCCGCTCCCCCCGTTTTTGGGGCTATGCGCTGGCCACGGGCTTTTGCTCGGGCGCCTTCTTTGCCTATCTCGGCGGCGCGCCCTTCGTGGGCACCGTGGTCTTCGGGATGGAGCCTGCGGTGCTTGGCCTCTATTTCGGCGCACCCGCGATTGGCTATTTCATCGGCAACTTCGTCACCGCGCGGACGGCGACCCGGTTTGGCGTCAATACGCTGGTGCTTTGGGGCTGCATTTCCAATGCCGTGGGTGGCACGGTGTCGCTGCTGATCTTCCTGGCGGGCTACGGCTCGCCACTCAGCTTCTTCGGACTAATGACGCTGGTGGGGCTGGGCAACGGGCTCTGCATCCCCAATGCCACCGCCGGGATGCTGTCGGTGCGCCCGCACTTGGCGGGCACGGCCTCCGGGCTGGGCGGGGCGATCATGATCGTCGGCGGCGCGGCTTTGAGCGCGCTGGCGGGCGCCCTGCTCACCCCTGAAACCGGAGCCTATCCGCTGTTGTGGCTCATGCTGCTGACGGCCATCGCCTCGGTCGCCTCCATCTGGGTGGTGATCCGGCGTGAGAAAGCTTTGGGCCTCTAGGCCCACGCTCTCCGCACTTGTGACCCCGGCTTTGCAAAGCTAGGCTGCACCCGACTGCAAATTTGCAAAGGCGCGCGGATGGCGATCCAGAAACTCTATGCCGGTGTGAAACTACGTGAGACCCGCACCCGCGCGGGGCTGACGCAGAAAGACTTCGCCGCCCGGCTGGGCGTCTCCTTGCCCTATCTCAACCAGATGGAGAACAACAACCGGCCTGTCAGCACCAATGTCGTGCTCGCCTTGGCGTCGGAGTTCAGGCTGGATGTGACCGAGCTTTCCAGCGGCGATGGGGAGCGGTTGGTCAGCGATCTGCGCGAGGCGCTGGCCGATCCGATTTTCGCCGGAAAGGCACCCCCGGTGGCCGATCTGCGCCTTACCGCCTCCAACGCGCCGGGGCTGGCACATGCCTTTCTCGCGCTGCATCAAAGCTACCGACAGGTACATGAACGGCTGGCCTCGCTGGACGAAGCCCTGGGCCGCGAAGACGCCCGCGCGATGCCCTCCCCTTGGGAAGAAGTGCGGGACTTCTTTCACTATTGCGACAATTACATCGACGCCGTCGACCGTGCGGCAGAGCATTTCGCGACCCGCGAAGGCAGCGGCAGTGACACGCGGGCGACCGCGGCGCGTGCGCTTGAGAGTGCCGGGGTGCGCGTGGTTTTTGAGGATGACGACCGGCTGCGCGCCTATGATCCCGCCCGCAAGGTACTGCATCTATCGGCCCGTGCGGCACCTGAGACGCAGACATTTCAGATGTTGTTGCAGGTAGCGCTGACCCAGCAAGACGCGCTGCTGGAGGCGACGCTGGACCTCGCCCGCTTCCACAGCACCGCGGCGCGGGATATCGCAAAGATTGGGCTGGCCAATTACTTCGCCGGGGCGGCCCTCTTGCCCTATGGGCGGTTTTTGCAAAAGGCGCAGGACTGCCGCCATGATCTGGAGGTGCTGGCCGGGCATTTCGGTGCCTCGATCGAGCAGGTGGCGCATCGGCTATCGACGATGCAGCGGCCCGGGGCAAAGGGGGTGCCCTTCTTCTTCGTCCGGGTCGATCAGGCGGGCACGATCACCAAACGCCATTCCGCCACCCGGCTGCAATTCGCGCGTTTCGGCGGCGCCTGCCCGCTTTGGAACGTCCACCGTGCCTTTGAGACGCCGGGGCGGTTCCTGCGGCAGCTGGCCGAGACGCCGGATGGGGTGCGCTATATCAGTTTGGCGCGGGACATCTCGAAACCGGCGGGACGGTTTGGCGCGCCGGTGCGGCGCTACGCGATCTCACTCGGCTGCGAGGTGCGCCATGCGCCCGCGCTGGTCTACGCCGATGGGATGGACGTCACCCGCAGCGATGCCTTTGAACCGATTGGCATTTCCTGCCGGATTTGCGAGCGCCGGGATTGCCATCAACGCTCCGTCCCGCCGCTAGAGCGGCAGTTGGTGGTCGACCCGCATCTGCGCGACACCCTGCCCTACCGGGTGGAGTGATCAGCGCCGCGCGCGCCGCCACCCCGCGCCGCGTGCCTCTGCCTCGGAACAGAACCAACGCTCGCCCTTGCGGGCGCTGATGCGGGTGCGGCTGTAAAATTCCTGCCCCGGCATATGGTAAATCTTGACCCCCTTGGCGCTGATATTACCTTTGATCTGGCAGCTCCCCTCGGGTCGGGCAGGCTCGGACCCGCTGCGGCGGGTCACGCGGTAGCGGGCGGGGGAAACCGTCTTGAACCCGTGAATCCCACGGCCCGCGACAAAGGCGGCCTTCTCATCCAGATCATAGTCCATCGAATATTTCCGATAGGCAAAGGCCAGCCCGTCACGCACCAGCGCCTGCCCCACGTCAACGTCGCCCACATGGCAGCGGGCGACGATGCGATCATAGCGGTCGCGGTCTAGTGCCTCACAATGCGCGTTGGCCCCTTGGTATCTGTCGCGCACCTCCCTCGTTGTCCAATCTCCGCAGGCCCAGGCCTGCCCGTCATCGGTCTCGCAGGACTGGCTGGACTCGAGCGCATCGATACCATGCAAGCGGATGCGCGTACCGCCGAGATCGAAAGTATCCCCATCGATCACGCGAACCAGGCCCGAGACGGTTTGCGCCCCCGCTGATCCAGTTGCGAGGCTCAGTGTCAGACTGAGGGCGAAAAGTGAACAAATCCTTAACATGAGGCAGGTATGACGCCCCGCCCCGCGGCCTTCAAGACAGGATGTTAAGGCAGGTTAATGATCAACGCTGCGCCACCTGCCAGTTCGGATGCAGCCAAGGTTCGTCATTCGCGCGCGGCAGCGGATCGCGGCCCAGAAGGAGGTCCGAGACCTTTTCGCCGACCATGATCGAAGGCGCGTTAAGGTTGCCATTGGTGATCCGCGGGAAGATCGAACTGTCGGCCACGCGCAGCCCCTCGACCCCGATCACCCGTGCTTGCGGGTCGACCACGGCGTTGGGATCGTCCGCCGCCCCCATGCGGCAGGTGCCGCAGGGGTGATAGGCGCTCTCGGCGTGTTCGGCGATGAAGGCGTCCAGTTCCGCGTCCGATTGCAGCGCTTCTCCGGGCTGGATCTCGTGTTTGACGAAGGGCTTGAAGGCGTCCTGCGCGAAGATCTCCCGCGTGAGGCGGATGCAGGTGCGAAACTCCTCCCAATCGTCGGGATGGGACATGTAGTTGAAGCGGATGCGCGGCGCCTCGGCAGGGTCGGCGGAGCGCAGGGTAATCTCGCCCCGCGACTTCGAGCGCATCGGCCCGGTATGGGCCTGAAAGCCATGCCCCTCGGCCGCCGCCTGCCCGTCGTAGCGCACGGCAATGGGCAGGAAATGGTATTGAATATCAGGGTATTCCACGCCGGGCTTCGAGCGGATGAAAGCCGCGGATTCGAACTGGTTCGAGGCCCCCATGCCGGTCTTGGTGAACAGCCATTGCGCGCCAATGACGGCCTTCGACAAGAGGTTCCAGTGCTTGTAGAGCGTGATCGGCTGGCGCGAGGCCATCTGGATGTAAAGCTCCAGATGGTCCTGCAGGTTCTGCCCAACGCCGGGGCGGTCGGCCAGCACCTCGATCCCGTGTTCGGCCAGATGCGCGGCGGGGCCGATCCCCGAAAGCATCAGCAGTTTGGGCGAGTTGATCGACGAGGCCGCCAGCACCACCTCGCGGCTGGCGCGAATCACCTCCGTCGCGCGGCCACGCTTGACCTCGACACCCACAGCACGGCCCTCTTCGATCACCACGCGCTGCGCCAACGCGCGGATCAGGGTGACGTTGCCGGTCTTCTGCGCCGGGCGAAGATAGGCATTGGCCGCCGACCAGCGCCGCCCGTTCCAGACAGTCTGTTCCATCGGGCCGAAACCCTCCTGCTGGCGGCCGTTGTAGTCATGGGTCACCTGGTAGCCGGCCTGCGCCCCGGCCTGCACGAAGGCATCGAATAGCGGGTTCTCGCGCGGGCCGCGGCTGACGTGCAGCGGGCCATCCTTGCCGCGCCATGCCGGATCGCCGCCATGGCCGTTCTCATGCCATGTCTCCATGCGCTTGTAGTAGGGCAGCACATCGGCGTAGGACCAACCGCGCGCGCCGGACTCTTCCCAATGGTCGAAATCCTTGGCGTGGCCGCGCACATAGACCATGCCGTTGATCGAGGACGAGCCGCCGATCACCTTGCCGCGCGGGCAGACCAGCTCGCGGTTATTGAGATGCGGCTCGGGCTCGGATTTATAGCCCCAGTCGTAACGCGGCATGTTCATCGGATAGCTGAGCGCCGCCGGCATCTGGATGAAAGGACCCGCGTCGCTGCCGCCATGTTCGATGACGATGACCTTCCGGCCCGCCTCGGCCAGACGGTAGGCCATGGCGCAACCCGCGGAGCCCGCGCCGACAATGACAAATTCAGCTTCCATAGCTCTTCCTTCCGTGATTCCCCGCCGGGTCAAGGATGCGCAGCACCGCGCGAAGGCGCGGCTTGTCCTTGAGGCGGTGGGGAATCGCTCCCCAGAATTGACGAGGTGACTTGAGGATCAGGCTGATCCCTCAAGCACCTCTCAACAAATTCACCCCTTAGAAGGGCGCCTCGACATCGCCCATGCGCACGTAGACCGACTTCACCTGGCTGTAGTGCTCGATCGCCGCCTTGGCGTTCTCGCGGCCGACGCCGGAGTTCTTCATGCCGCCGAAGGGCGCTTCGACGGGGGCGTCGTTGTAGCTGTTGATGTAGCAGGTCCCGGCCTCGAACCCCGCCGCGACGCGGTGCGCGCGGGTGAGGTCGCGGGTGAAGACACCGGCAGCAAGGCCGAACTCGGTCGCGTTGGCGCGGGCCATGACCTCACCCTCGTCTTCGAAGTCGAGCACCGCCATGACGGGGCCGAAAATCTCTTCGCGGGCGATGACCATGTCGTCGGTCACATCGGCAAAGACCGTGGGCCGCATGTAGAAACCATCACGTTCGATCCGGGTGCCGCCATAGACCAGTCGCGCACCTTCGGCCTTGCCCTTTTCGACGTAGTCTAGCGCAATCTGCATCTGACGTTCGCTAACCATGGGACCGAAGCTTGTGTCGGGGTCCATCGGATCGCCGATCGCAGCGTTATCCAGCCGCTCAGAAAGCCGGGCGAGGAACTTCTCCTTGATGTCGCGGTGCACAAAGACGCGGGTGCCGTTCGAGCAGATCTGCCCCGAGCTGTAGAAGTTGCCCAAGATCGCGCCGCCGACGGCATTGTCGATGTCCGCATCTTCGAAGACGATCAGGGGCGACTTGCCGCCCAGTTCCATCGTCACATGTTTGATGCCCTCGGCAGCCGCGGCATAGACCTTGCGCCCCGTGGGCACGGACCCAGTGAGCGAGACCTTGTCGACACGGGCATCGGTGACCAGCGACTGGCCGACCTCGCCCATGCCCTGGACCACGTTGAAGAGGCCCGCAGGCAGCCCGGCCTCGATCAGGATTTCGGCGACCTTCAGGGCGCAAAGCGGCGTGGTCTCGGACGGTTTGAAGATCATCGCATTGCCGCAGGCCAGCGCGGGCGCGGCCTTCCAGCAGGCGATCTGGGTGGGGTAGTTCCATGCGCCGATGCCGACGCAGACACCCAAGGGCTCGCGCCGGGTGTAGACCCAATCCTCGCCAAGCTGGATATGCTCGCCGGTCAGGCTGCCAGCGAGGCCGCCGAAATACTCCAGCGCGTCCGCGCCGCTGGTGGCATCGGCGACGGAGGTCTCCTGATAGGGTTTGCCGGTGTCTTGGGTTTCCAGCACCGACAGATCGTGGTTGCGGTCGCGGATCATGTCGGCGGCGCGGCGCAGGATACGGCCGCGCTCGGTGCCGCTCATCGCGCCCCATGCGGCCTGCGCGCGGCGGGCCGAGGCGATGGCCTGCTCCACGATCTGAGGCGTGGCGGCATAGACCGTGGCGATCTTTTCGCCCGTGGCGGGATAGATCACCGGGATCGGCGTGCCATTGGTGTCTTCGACATAGGCGCCGTCGATAAAGTGGCTGGCGGTGGGTTGGGGATCATAGGACATCAAAGGGACTTTCTTGCCTGAGGCGAGGAGTGTTCAGAGAAGCGGAGCGCGGCGGTGCCGCCCGTCTCCGCGGTGTTCAACGGCCCGCTTTAAGCAGCAGGTCGAGTGTATAGAGCGCGCGGGTCATGGCCTCTGCCGCGCTGACGCCATCCGACAGCGCCGCGCGCAGGTAGAGCCCGTCGATCAGCGCCGCCAAGGTTTCGGCGTCGCCTTCGGGCTGAGGGCTGATCGGGCGCAGCGCATGTGTGAGGTTGGACCGCAACCGGCTTTGATAGGCCGTCAGCAGCCGCCGGGTTTCGGGGTTGGTGCGGGCATGGGCGTAGAGTGTCATCCACGCGCTGATCGTGCCGGGGTGAAAGCCGGTGTCGTCGAAACTGGCCACGATGATCGCCGCCGCGCGGTCATGCGGCGTGCGGGCCGTGGCAAGCCGCTCGCGGACCCCGGCGGCATATTCCGACAGGATATGCCGCATCGCCGCCAGAAAGATCTGGTTCTTGCCGCCGAAGTAGTGATGCGCCAGCGCGCTCGACATGCCTGCCCGCTTGGCGATCTGGCTCACCGTCACATCCAGCGACTGGGCCTCGCCGATCTCGGCGATGGTGGCTTTGACCAGCGCAGAGCGGCGAATGGGTTCCATTCCGACTTTGGGCATTGGATTCGGATCCTTGGGGCAGTGTTGACCGCCTCAGGATAGGGGAATCTTTATTGACTCGTCAATCAAGTACCACCCGACATAGCGGAAGGTCAGAATTTCGTCGCATGCGAGGGGGGCGTGACCTGCCGTTTCAACATCGCTTCGCGCCATGTGATAAAGGTGACAGAGCCCAAGATCACCGCCCCGCCCAGCACGACCCAGAGGTCCACCGGCTCGGCAAAGACCACCACGCCGAGGATCGTTGCCCAGACCAATTGCAGGAAAGTGACCGGCTGTGTCACCGTCACCGGGGCGGCGGCAAAGGCCAGCGTCATGGTGAAATGCCCCGCCGTCGCGAAAAAGGCGACCCCGGCGAGGATCAGCAGTTCCTGCGGTGTTGGCGCGATCCAGACGGCGAAGGCAAAGGGCGCCAGCCCGATGGTCACAAAGATCGACAGCATCGTCACGATCATCACCGGGCGCGCCTCATCCGCCAGCACCTTGGCCAAGAGGTAGGACCCGGCAAAGACCACCGCCGCCAGCAACATCGCCAGATGCCCGGTAGAGACTTCGCGAAAACCGGGCCGCAGGATGATCGCCGCCCCCGCCAGCCCCAGACAGACCGCCACGATGCGCCGCGCGGCCAGCTTCTCCCCTAGAAAGATCGCGGCACCCACGGTGACATAGATCGGCGCGAGGTAGTTCATCGCCGTCACCTCGGCGATGGGCAGGCGGGTCATGGCGTAGAACCACAGGATCACCCCGCCCGCGTGGCACAGGCCCCGCATGCCAAACAGACCCCATTGCCGCCGGCTTACCGGGGTGGCCAGCAGCGACCGCAGGATCGGCAAGACAAAGACCAGCCCCATGGCGTAGCGCAGGAAAGCGGCCTCTGCCGAAGGCAGGCGCGGCCCCATGTATTTCACCAGCGCGGTCACGCCGATGAAACAGGCCCCCGTCACCAACATCCAAAAGACCCCGACAAGCGGACGGTTGGGCGGAGCGGGGATGTCGGGGGTGGTGGCGGGAGAGTGTGTCATGCCGCGACCCTTTCCCAAAGCGCTGCCAAGGGCAAGATGGGCGCGGCATTTTTATTCACATCGCAAGCAATTTGATGGCAATCGCCCACATGGTCACGGCAATGATGGCGTCCAAGACCTGCCAACTGCGCGGTCTGGCAAAGAGCGGCGCCAGCAGCCGCGCGCCATAGCCCAGTGAGAAGAAGAAGACGAAGCTTGCCAGCACCGCCCCGATGCCAAAGCTGAGCCGGTCGGGATATTGCGCCGAGATCGAGCCGAGCAGCACCAAGGTGTCGAGGTAGACATGCGGGTTCAGCCAAGTCAGCGCCAGCAGCGTCAGGATCGCCTTGCGCAGGCTGCGGGTGGATTGCCCCTCGGCCTCCAGCGCCTCCCCGCCCTGCCATGCGGAAACCGCGTTGCGCCAGCCGTACCACAGCAGGAAAGCCGCGCCGCCATAGCGCATCAGCGGGCCGAACCACGGGGCCGCCTCGGCCAGCGCGCCAAAGCCCGCGACCCCCGACATGATCAACACCGCATCCGAGGCAGCACAAACCAGCACCACCGGCAGCACATGTTCGCGGCGCAGCCCTTGGCGCAAGACAAAGGCGTTCTGCGCCCCGATGGCCATGATGAGGGTGAGGCTGAGGGCGAAGCCGGGAAGGAGTGAGGTGAACATCAAAGGCGTCCTATAACATGGGTTGCCTTTGCCTAGCCCGGCGGTTCAGATTACTCAAATTCAATAGTCTACGTTAGGATTAGCAAATCTTATGCAGCTCGACAGCGCGCAGCTAACCGCCTTAGCCCATATCCTACGGCTCGGCAGTTTTGATGCCGCAGCGGCGGTGCTGGGGGTGACCCCCTCGGCAATCTCGCAACGGGTGAAGGCGCTGGAGGATCGTGTGGGGGCCACCCTCGTTCTGCGCGGCCAGCCCTGCACCGGCACGCCCATGGGCCAGCGTCTTGCCAAACATGCGGAGGATGTGGCCCTGCTCGAAGCGCAGGCGCTTGGCGCGGGCGATGCCACCGCCCCGCCCCGGCTGCGCCTTGCGGTGCCTGCGGATGTCTTGGCCACATGGCTGATCCCGGCGCTGGCGCAGGTGCCCGACATGCTCTTCGATCTGATGATCGACGACCAAGACACCTCTGCCGATTGGCTGCGAAAGGGGGAGGTCAGCGCGGCGGTGACGGGGCAAGCCCGCGCGGCACCGGGCTGCGACGTGCTGCCCTTGGGGGCGCTGCGCTACCATGCCACCGCCAGCCCCGCTTATCGCGAGACGTGGTTTGCCGAGGGCGTCACGACCCAGGCACTGGCCCGCGCGCCAATGCTCACCTTCGACCACAAGGACCAACTGCAAGGGCGATGGCTGATGCGAAAGACCGGGCAGCGACTGACCCCGCCGAGCCACCACCTACCCTCAAGCCACGGCTTTGTCGCAGCAGCGCAGCAAGGACTGGGCTGGGGGATGAACCCCGCGCCGCTGGTGGCCGAGGATATGGCGGCGGGGCGGCTCGTGTCGCTGGACGAGGCGCTGCCGCTGGATGTGCCGCTTTACTGGCAGGTGGCGCGGATCATGGCGCCCGCGCTGGCCCCGCTCACCGCCGCCATAAGGGCCGCGGCGCGCGAGGCGCTGGTGCAAATGCCGCGTTAAAGCTGCGACATAACCTCGTCTGAGGCCTCAAAGTTCGTGGTGACGCGCTGCACGTCGTCATCTTCCTCAAGCGCATCGATCAGCTTCATCAGCTTTTCCATGTTCTCAAGATCCATCTCGGTGGTGGTGGTCGGACGCCAGATCAGCTTGGTCGATTCCGACTCGCCCAGTTCGGCCTCCAGCGCGGTCGACACGTCGTTGAGATCGGTGTCGGCGCAATAGATCACATGGCCTTCTTCAGAGCTTTCCACGTCTTCGGCACCGGCTTCGATCGCGGCCATCATCACGGTGTCGGCGTCGCCCACGGAAGCGGGATAGATCACCTCGCCCTTGCGCTCAAACATGAAGCCGACCGAACCGGTCTCGCCCAGATTGCCGCCGTTCTTGGTGAAGGTCGAGCGCACGGTCGAGGCGGTGCGGTTGCGGTTGTCGGTCATCGCCTCAACGATCACCGCCACGCCATTGGGGCCATAGCCCTCATAGCGGATTTCCTCGTAATCCTCGCCCTCACCGCCGACGGCCTTCTTAATGGCGCGTTCGATGTTGTCCTTGGGCATGGACTGGCCCTTGGCCTCTTTCACCGCCAGACGAAGACGCGGGTTCTTGTCCGGGTCGGGGTCGCCCATCTTGGCCGCGATGGTGATTTCCTTGGAGAGTTTGGAAAACACCTTGGCGCGCAGCTTGTCCTGACGGCCCTTGCGATGCTGGATGTTTGCCCATTTGGAGTGACCGGCCATGAATACCTCGTTCTGGCAATGCGTTTGCGCCACTCTATATGCCAGCATCACCGCTGGAACAAGCCACCCGGCCTGTGCTTAGCTTTCCGCCGATGGGGCAACCACGTTAGACCGGATTTATGACCACTGATCAGATCATCCTATTCACCCTCTTCGGCGCGGTCTTTGGTCTGCTGCTTTGGGGGCGGTTTCGCTATGACATCGTGGCCTTCGGGGCGCTGATGCTCGGCGTGGTGCTGGGGGTGGTGCCCACGGAAAACGCCTTTGACGGCTTCGGCCATCCGGCCACGCTGATCGTGGCGCTGGTCTTGGTGGTTTCGGCTGGGTTGGTCCGTTCGGGCGCGGTGATGCTGATCACCCGCACGTTGGTCGACAGTTCGCGCAGCTTGGGCGCGCATATCACCATGATGGGCGCCGTGGGCGGGGTGCTGTCGGCCTTTATGAACAACGTCGCCGCCTTGGCCCTGCTGATGCCGGTCGATATCCAGACCGCACGCAAGGCGGGCCGCGCGCCGGGGCTGAGCCTGATGCCACTCAGTTTCGCCACCATCCTTGGCGGCATGGCCACGCTGATCGGCACGCCGCCCAATATCATTATCGCCTCCATCCGGCAGGAATCCTTGGGCGCGCCTTTCAAGATGTTCGATTTCGCCCCAGTCGGTGGGCTGGCCGCCATCGCGGGGCTGATCTTTGTCGCGCTGATCGGCTGGCGGCTGATCCCCGCCCGCGAAGACGCCATGATCGAGGCCGAGGATATCGCCCAATATATCGCCGAGCTAACCGTACCCGAGGGCAACAAACAGATCGGCAAACGGCTGGCCGAGTTGCAAGAAGAGGCGCATCGCGCCGATGTGGCGATCTTGGGCCTGATGCGCGACGGCAAGCGGCGCTATGGCACGGCGCGCAACGTGGTGCTGCAAGCCGGAGACGCGATCGTGCTTGAGGCCACGCCCGACGCGCTGGACGAGTTCCGCAGCACGCTGAACCTCGCGCTGGCTGACCGGGACCGCGAAGACCTGCTGTTGGCCGATGGCGACGGGGTCGAGATTGTCGAGGTCGTGGTGACCGATGGCTCGCGGCTCAACGGGCGCACGGCGCAGGCGGTGGGTCTGTCGTGGCGGCAGCGCACGGTGCTGCTGGGCCTGTCGCGACAGGGCCGCAAGATCACCTCGCAACTGCGCACGACCGAGCTGAAACCCGGGGACATCCTGTTGCTGCTGGTCCCGCGCGACACGGTGGCCCATGTCACCGACTGGCTGGGCGTGCTGCCGCTGGCCGACCGGGGGCTTGCGGTGACCCAAGACAGCAAGACATGGCTCGCCATCGCGATGTTCGCGGGGGCCGTGGCGGCGGCCTCCTTCGGGCTGATCTACCTGCCCATCGCGCTTGGAATCGTCGTGGTCGGCTATGTGCTGGCCAAGATCGTGCCGCTGTCGGAACTCTATACCCATATCGAATGGCCGGTCATCGTGCTGTTGGGCTCCATGATCCCGCTGGGCGCGGCGCTCGAGACTTCGGGCGGGACCGAATTGATCGCGGGCGCGCTGGTGGGGCTGACCGAGGGACTGCCCGCTTGGGTGGTCCTCACGGTTCTGATGGTGGTGACCATGTCGCTGTCGGATGTGCTCAACAACACCGCGACGACCATCGTCGCGGCGCCCGTGGGCATACAAATGGCCCAGTCGCTCGGCGTCTCCCCTGACCCGTTTCTGATGGCGGTTGCGGTGGCGGCCTCTTCGGCTTTCCTGACGCCGATTGGGCATAAGAACAACACGCTGATCCTCGGCCCCGGCGGCTATTCCTTCGGCGACTATTGGCGCATGGGGCTGCCGCTGGAGATCATCGTCGTCGCCGTGTCGATCCCCGCCATCCTGTTCTTCTGGCCGCTTTAACAGCCGCCCCCGCGCGTCGGACTTGCCAGAGCATATTTGCCGCCCCTAGGCTGAAGGTCAGCTTTGGGGGGACAAATGGACATTCTAATCAACGTCGTACTGCCGCTGTCATTGGCGATCATCATGCTGTCGCTGGGCGTGGGCCTCACGGTCCCAGACTTCACCCGCGTGGCGAAATACCCGCGCGCCTTTGCCTTGGGCGCGCTTTGCCAAGTGGTGCTGGTGCCCGCTGCCGCATGGGCGGTGGCCATGGCCTTTGGCCTGCGTGGAGAACTGGCCGTGGGGCTGATGATCCTCTCTTTCTGCCCCGGCGGTGTGACCTCGAACATGATCAGCAAATTCGCACGGGGCGATGTGGCGCTTTCGGTGACTTTGACGGCGGTCGTCTCGCTTCTGAGCATCCTGACCGTGCCGGTCTTCACCGCCATCGCCGTGCGGCACTTCATGGGCGATGCCGCGCCGGATGTTTCGGTCGCGGCGCTGGCGGTGGCGATGTTCGTGATCACCACCTTGCCCGTGGCGCTTGGGCTTGCCCTGCGCCACCTCGCCCCCGGCTTTGCCGCGCGGATCGAGCCGGGCCTCTCCTCCCTCGCCGCGCTGCTCTTCGTGCTGATTGTCCTCGCCGCATTGGCCGGAAATTGGAGCGTTTTCACCCAGAATCTCGCCCGCCTTGGTCCCGCGCTCATCAGCATGAACGCGGCGCTGATGTTGTTGGGGCTGGGCATTGCCGCGGCGGCTGGTCTGGCGTGGCAGACGCGCAAGACGATCTCGATCGAAGCGGGCATCCAGAACGCGACGCTCGGCATCACCCTCGCCGGGTTGATCTCAGGCCAAGTGTCGGGGTTCAGCGCCTATGCCCTGCCCTCGGCGGTTTATGGCATCACAATGTATCTGGTGGCCCTGCCCTTCGTCCTTTGGATGCGCGGACGCTGAGGGCGACGCCCGCCAAGCAAAAGGCGCGCCCCGAGGGACGCGCCTTTCGTTTTTAGACTGACGGCCCCTTAGGCCATGTCGAAGGCGTCATCCTCGCAGGTGTCGCCCCCTTCGTCTTCCTCCTCCGGCACGGAAGTGAGGGTCAGCGCGTCCATGAGGGCGCTCGCGGGGTCGGAGGTATCGGCATCGGAGTCCTCCATGTCAGGATCGACCATACCGGACACCTCAAGCACCTCACCGCCGCTCTCATCCGAGTCCAACACAACACGCATGCCGCTCAGATCGATATCTTCGAAAGACAGCGAGCCGGGATAGGTCCAGAGGGTGAAGTTCGTGCTTGTGACCTCATCATCGGAACTGTCAGCGGTCGTGCCGAACTGCAGACCCACATCGAAGCTGCCCCCCGCTTGGGGACCATCGTCGAAACCGTCGACACCGTCATCCACGGCCTTCACATCCGTCAGGTGATAGCCTTCGGCGTTCACATCAGGGAAGAAGTTCAGTTCTTCGATTGCGCTGCCATCAGTCACATTGAAGAAAAGCCCGTTGATGTCAGCGTGGGATTCCGCTTCGGGATCAGTGGGCGAGAGGTTGAAGTGCAACTGCCCCTCCGGCGTTTCCGTGACGGCGATTGTGATCTCCCCATTCTCTCCCATCAGGAAATTAAGAACGGACTTATCGTCGCCACCGGTATCACTACCTTGCGTACCACCCGAGCCAGACCCCTTAGTGCCGCAAGAGCCGGAGCCTTTGGTGCCCCCCGAGCCGGAACCTTTCGTACCACCAGAACCGGAGCCCTTGGTGCCACCAGAACCGGAGCCCTTCGTGCCGCCAGAACCGGAGCCCTTGGTGCCACCAGAACCGGAGCCCTTCGTGCCGCCAGAACCGGAGCCCTTCGTGCCACCCGAGCCGGAGCCCTTCGTACCGCCAGAGCCGGAACCCTTGGTACCGCCGGAGCCGGAACCTTTCGTGCCGCCAGAACCAGAACCCTTCGTGCCACCCGAGCCGGAGCCCTTGGTCCCACCCGAGCCGGAGCCCTTCGTGCCACCCGAGCCGGAGCCCTTGGTCCCACCCGAGCCGGAGCCTTTCGTGCCGCCAGAACCAGAACCCTTCGTGCCACCCGAGCCGGAGCCCTTGGTGCCACCAGAGCCGGAGCCCTTCGTACCGCCGGAGCCCGAACCTTTCGTGCCACCAGAACCGGAACCCTTGGTGCCGCCCGAGCCAGAGCCTTTGCCGTCATCGTTCCCGTCGAACTTCCCGGCCAAGTGCTTGTCATACCACTTCGCGAAGGAGGAGCCCTCTACCCCGCCGTTGTGATAGGACTTCGTTCCGCTGGCATCGCAACCGCTGCCCGCTTCACCGCCAGTGGACCAGCTATTGTCCTTGCTGTTCCAACCCTTTGAGAATCTGTAACCCATGACGCCAATCCCTCATATGCATTTGCAGCCGCGGCCGCTTTGCAGCGCCGCATCCCCCACTGGCCTTTAAACCTAGCAGCGGCGCCTATTTCCGCCAAATTCTTTCCATTTTTTGGGTAAATTGGGCCGACAAAGCGTGATAAATCGAAACAGTGAGACACCCTGAGAGGGCATTGTTCTTTCGTATAGGTCAAATGCGCTGATGGGGTGCGAATCACTCCCGTCGGGATAGGTGGAAATTGCCTTTGTTTTGCCCAAAACCCGCCGTACCCTCGTCAGCCAGCCGACCTAGACAGGCGAAAACACCAGCGGAGGCCCCATGGCACGACCCAAGGAACAAAGCGCTCAGGCCCAGATCGCCGCGGCGGCGCGCAAGCATTTCGGGCAAGATGTGGCGCGGGTATCGGCGCCGGGCGGCGAAAACCGGTCGAGCTTTCGGCTGCATCTGACCGACCGCACGGTGATCGCCACCCTGCGCCCGAACTTCCGCCGCACCCATCTCGAAGCCCATGTGCTGACCGAGCTTGGCCGCCACTGCAGCGACCTGCCCGAATGTCTGGGCGTTGTGGGAGAGATCATGTTCCAATCCGACGTCGGCAAACGCCGCCTCAACGTCGAGGTCGCGCGGGTGGAACGCGCCGAACAGCTTACCCTCGCAGCCGAGGCCGTCTCGGCCATCTTCCGCATCCACGGCGCCGCGCGCCAGACCGAGTTAAACGCGATCATGCCGCATCTGGGCAACAACCGCGACTGGGTGCTGAACTTCGTCGATGCGGTGGATTTTCTGAAAGACCTCGGCGGCGGCATCTCGGACCAATTCGACCGCACCGCCGCCTATGAACGCATCAACGCCCCGGCGCGGCAATTCGTCAAATGGGACTGCCGTTCAGGCAATGCCGCGATTGGCGCGGATGACAAGCTGCGCTGGTTCGACTTTGAATATGCCGGTCTGCGACACGGGGCCGAAGACATCGCTTGGCTGATCGGGGATGAGGCATGGCCCATCGCCCCGCCGGATATGGTGGATGTGGTGATCGACGCCTTCGATCCGACCTGCGGCATCGCCCTGCCCGACTACCTCGATTACCTCTCGGTCTACCTAACCTTCCACGCGGTGCAGCGGCTCAAACTGATCAGCAAAGAGGTCAAGAAACGCGGCTGGCTGAGCAAGGACCGCATCCGGCGTTATGACGATGCCGGGGTGCATCCTGAATTCGCGGCACATATCTGTCGGGTCGGGGCCTATTTCTCGGACCAATCCGAACTCACCGCCCCGCTGACCCGCAACTTCCTTGAGGCACAAGCGGGCTTTGACGCAATCGTCGCCCAGTCCGACGTGCCGCGCAGCGCCTAAGCTACCAAATGAGCGGGATCACCGCGCTGACCAGCACCGACATGCTCAGGTTCAGCGGGACCCCGATGCGCATGAAATCGGTGAAGCGATAGCCCCCCGGCCCGTAAACCAGCGTGTTGGTCTGATAGCCAATCGGCGTGGCAAAGGCGCAGGAAGCCGCGATCATCACCGCCACCACCAACGGGCGCGGGTCCATGCCAAGCGCGGTGCTGAGGCTGATGGCGATGGGCGTCATAATCACCGCCACAGCATTGTTGCTGACGATCTCGGTCAGAATGGTGGTCAGCAGGAACACCGCCCAGATGATGAAAAACGGCGGCAACTGCGCCAGCCCCGGCGCGATATTGTCGACGATCAGCGTGATCGCGCCGGAATTCTGCAAGGCCGCGCCAACGGCCAACATGGCAAAGATCAGCGCCAGCAAGCGCCCCTCCACGAAAGAGAAAGCCTCCTCCGCGTCGATACAGCCCGTCACCAGCACCACGGCCACGGCGATCACGGCCAGCAGGAGGATCGGCGCCACGTTGAAGGCCGCCAGCGCCACGATCCCCACGAGGGCGGCAATGGCAATCGGCGCATGACCCCGGCGGAACGCCCGGGCCGAAGGTTGGGTCACGTCGACAAGGTTCATCTCGCTTGCCAGCCGCTGGATGTCTTCGGCAGCCCCTTCCAGTAGCAGCGTATCGCCGACCTTGACGATCAATTGGTCAAGCTGCTGGCCGATGTTCTGGTTCCGCCGATGCACCGCCAGCGGATAGACCCCATAGCGCCGCCGCAGCCGCATCGAGCCCAAGCTGCGCCCCACCATCCGGCAACCGGGGGTGATCAGCACTTCGACGGTCGTGGTCTCCACCGCCGACAGCTGGTCGACCCGGCGCAGTTCCTTGTTGTTTTGCAGACTGAGAAGCTCGGTCATCTGGGTGCGCAGCACGACACGGTCGCCAACCTGAAGCGCGACCCCTTTGAGGTTGCGGCGCAATGAATCGTCGCCCCGCACCACGTCGATCAGCCGCACGCCCTCGCGTTTAAAAAGCTGCACGTCCAGCACTTCACGGCCAATCAGGTTGCTTTCGGGCGGAATCACAGCCTCGGTAAAGAATTTCATCTTGGAGCGGTCAGAGAGCATATTCGCCATGCTGTCGCGCGCGGGCAGCAGCCGGTCAGCAAAGAGCAGCATGTAAAGCAAGCCCCAAGCGCAGACCACAAGGCCCACGGGCAGGATCTCGAAAATGCCGAAAGGGGCCATGCCCTGCGACCGCGCCACACCATCGACCAAGAGGTTGGTAGAGGTGCCGATCAGCGTCAGAGAGCCACCCATGATCGCGGCATAGCTGAGCGGAATCAGCAGCTTGGAGGCTTTGGTGTTCAGCGTGCGGGTCAGTTGCACCACCACCGGAATCATCACCACCACGACGGGCGTGTTATTCATGATCGCACTGGCCGCCATGACCGACAGGATCACCCCCGCCACCGCCGTCTTGGGGTGGGTCTTGGCCGAGCGTTCGGCCAGCCGCGTCAACACATCCAGTGCCCCGGTGCGGACCAAGGCCCCCATGATGATGAACATCGCCGCGATGGTCCAAGGCGCGGGGTTTGAAAGCACCTCAAGCGCGTCGTCATAGGGCAGCACGCCAAGCGCCAGCAGCAAGGCCGCCCCGGCGATGGCGACGACTTCGGTCGGAAAGGCTTCGCGCAGGAAAAGCACGAACATCATGCCGACGACCACGAGGGTCAGCACCGCCGTCTCCATCGGAGAGAAGCTGAAAAATTCCATCAAGAACCTGTCATTCGGGCAAAAGGCCGTTGTCCAGTTACGCCGATTGCCGCCCTCGGTGCAAGCGCGACGCATGGGGCCGCGCCTTGCCGGTCTTAAGGGGCGCTGGCCTGAAGGGCACCGCCCTCACGCACCGGGACGATCCGCGTGGCGCGGCCCGTGCGGTCGTCAGTCTCGATATAGACGCCCGACAGGGTCGCCTCGCCATTGGCGGGAGTGAAACGTTCGCGCGGCATGCCGGTGATGAAACGGCGCAGCGGCTCGGCCTTGTCCATGCCGATCACCGAATGATAATCGCCGCACATGCCAGCATCGCTCAGGTAGCCCGTCCCGCCCGGCAGGATCATCGCATCGGCCGTGGGCACATGGGTATGGGTGCCGACCACAAGGCTCGCACGCCCGTCGCACCAATGGCCCATGGCCATCTTCTCGCTCGTGGCTTCGCAGTGCATATCGACAATGATCGCCTGCGCCATGCCGCCCAAAGGATGGGTTTTCAGCACCGGCTCCAGCGCCGAGAAAGGATCGTCGAAGGGCCGTTTCATAAAGACCTGCCCAAGCGCTTGGGTCACCAGAACCTTCTTGCCGTTCTGCGCTGTGAAGAGTTTAGCCCCTTTGCCCGGCGCGGATTTGGAGAAGTTCAGCGGGCGGATTACCCGCGGCTCCTGCTCGATAAAGCTGAGCATGTCTTTCTGGTCGAAAGCGTGATCGCCAAGGGTCAGACAATCGGCCCCGGCATCCAGCAGCGTCTTGGCATGTGCGCCCGAAAGCCCCATGCCGCCGGTCGCATTCTCGCCGTTGACCACAATGAAATCGAGCTTCCAGTCGCGCCGCAGCCGCGCCAGATTTTCGGTGATCGCCCGCCGTCCGGCCCGGCCCATCACATCGCCAAGAAACAAAATCTTCATGCCCATGGACTAGGACGCGCGCGGCTTGGCGGCAACCCTTATTCCGCTCGGGACGGGGGTTGGCCCGGCGTCACCTCGATCACCCCGGCCTCGGTCACGATTAGATCGAGCGGCGCGTCGGTGTCTTCCAGCGGGATGTCGTCCCACTCTTGCCCCGCGAAAGCAAAGCCGATGGCCAGCGTGGCCCGCCGCGCGCGCAGCCTCGCCAGCGTGCGGTCATAAAAGCCGCCGCCATAGCCCAGCCGCCCGCCCGCGCGGTTGAAGGCCAATAGCGGCACGATCACGATCTCGGGCTCGATAAAATCGGGCTCAGCGGGGATCATCGCGCCAAAGGTGCCCGGCACCATCGGTGTTTCGGGCGTCCAACGGGCAAAAGACAGCGGGTGGTTCGGCTTTTCGATCACTGGCACGCCGACAGGACCATGGGCGCAGGCTTCGGCCATGGCGGGGCGTGGATCAATCTCCGTTCGGATCGGCATGAAACCCGACAGCGGCACGCCGCGGTAGCCTGCCAAGACTTCGGAAAGATAGCCCGCCTGTGCCGCATTCGCCTGTTCGAACAAGGGCTTACGGCGGGCAAAGGCCGCCCTGCGCGCCTCGGCCTTCCGGGCGGCGCAATCGCTCACAACAGCACCATTGCGGCAAGGCCGAGGAAGGCGAAAAAGCCTACCACATCCGTCACCGTCGTCACAAACGCGCCTGAGGCAAGCGCCGGGTCCACCCCGAACCGCTCCAGCAAGATCGGGATGCCGGTGCCCGCAAGCCCCGCCACCACGAGGTTGATCACCATCGCCGTGGCGATGACATAGCCCAGCCCCGGCGAGCCGAACCAGAGCACGCCGACAATGCCCATGATCACCGCGAATATCAGCCCGTTGACCAACCCCACCAAAACCTCACGCCGGATCACCCGCCAAACGTTGGAGCCGGTGAGGTCTTTGGTCGCGATGGCGCGCACCGCCACCGTCAAGCTCTGCGTGCCCGCGTTGCCGCCCATGGAGGCCACGATCGGCATCAACACGGCCAGCGCCACGATCTGCGCAATCGCCGCCTCGAATTGCGAGATCACCACGGAGGCCGCAATCGCCGTCACAAGGTTCACCGCGAGCCACGGCAGCCGCTGCTTCGTCGTTTCCGTCACCCGGTCAGAGAGCGACCCCTCGCCCACGCCCGCCAGACGCAGGATATCTTCTTCGTGTTCTTCGTCGAGCACGGCCATGGCGTCGTCAATGGTGATGACCCCGATGAGCCGCCCCTCATCGTCGACCACGGGGGCCGAAATCAGGTGGTACTGGTTGAAGGCATAGGCCACATCGCCCTCATCGCGCATGGCAGGGATGATCTGAAACGTCTCTTCCAGAATATCCGCCAGCCGCGTCTCGCGGCGCGAGCGCATGAGCTTGCCTAAGGTCACATTGCCCACCGGATGCAGGCGCGGGTCGACCATGACGATGTGATAAAACTGATCCGGCAGGTCTTCTTCCTTGGTGGCGCGCAGATGGTCGATGGCTTGGCCCACCGTCCAATGCTCTGGTGCCATGACAACCTCGCGCTGCATCAGACGACCGGCGGAATATTCGGGCCAGTTCAGCGCCTGTTCCACCGCAACGCGGTCGGTCTCTTCCAGCGCGTCGAGAATGGTTTCCTGCTGCGCGTCTTCCAGATCTTCGATCAGGTCGACCACATCGTCGCTGTCCAGCTCGCGCACCGCTTGGGTCAGAACCTGCGGCGTCAGGATGCTGATGACTTCCTCACGGACCGACTCGTCGAGTTCCGACAGAATCTCCCCGTCGAACTCCTGCCCGTAAAGCCGGATCAAGGCGGCGCGGTCATCCTCGTCGATCTGCTCAAGAAGGTCGGCAATATCCGCCGCGTGCAGCGGCTCCATCAATTGGGTCAGATGCGCCTGATCCTTGGCCTCTACCGCCTCAAGGATCGCGGCCACGGCTTTCCGGTCGAGCACATAGGCCTCGGCACGCTCTTCAGGGGAGGCCGCCGGATCCAGCTCTTCAATCTGCTCTGACATCCGCTGCTCTCCGTGTCTGCGCCTTTGTTGAGAACGATAGTATGCGAGCGCCCAAGCCGGTACAACGGCACCAGCGACGCTTCGGTATTGTTCCCCGTCCCGCCCTCACCTAAACCACTGGCATGACAAATCAACGACTCCTTTTGGGCGCGACGCTCACCTATTCCGGCAACCCGATGCAAAGCGCTTGGGAGGATGCCGTGAAGATCGACACCCAAGGCGGTGTGCTGATCGAAAACGGCCGGATCGCCGCCGTCGGCAAGGGGGACGCGCTGCGCGCCGCGCATCCGCAGGCCGAGGTGACACGCTACGCCGATGCGCTGATTTGCCCGGGTTTTGTCGATGCCCATGTGCACTACCCGCAGACCGCGATCATCGCCTCATGGGGCAAGCGGCTGATCGACTGGCTGAACACCTATACTTTCCCCGAAGAGATGCGCCTGTCGGATCCCGCCTATGCGGGCGAGATTGCCGCGCGCTATCTGGACCTGACGCTGTCCCATGGCACCACCACGGTCGCGTCTTATTGCACCATCCACCCCCATAGCGCCGATGCGCTGTTTCAGGCGGCGGAAGAACGCGGCCAGCGGATCGTCGCGGGCAAGACCTGCATGGACCGCAACGCGCCCGAGGGGCTGCGCGACACGGTGCAATCGGCCTATGACGACAGCAAAGCGCTGATCGAGCGCTGGCATGGCAAGGGCCGCGCGACCTATGCGATCACGCCGCGTTTCTCGCCCACCTCCACGCCCGAGCAGCTCTCCACCCTCGGCGCGCTTTGGGCAGAGCACCCAACCTGCCTGATGCAGACCCATCTCAGCGAGCAGACGGATGAGATCGAATGGGTCCGAGACCTGTTCCCAGAGGCGCGCGATTACCTTGATACCTATGAGGCCCACGGCCTGCTGGGCGAACGCGGCCTCTACGGCCATGCGATCCATCTGGAACCGCGCGAGATTGACCTGCTGGCGGAGGTCGGCGGTGGGCTGGTGCATTGCCCGACCTCAAACACCTTCATCGGCTCGGGGCTATTCGACATGACCGGCCTTGCCGCGCGGGGCATCCCGCTGGCGCTGGCGACGGATACCGGCGGCGGCTCGTCATTTTCGATGCTGCGCACCATGGCGGCGGCCTATGAGGTCGGCCAGTTGCGCAGCACGCCGCTGCATGCGGCACAGCTCATTTGGCTGGCCACCGCAGGCTCGGCCCGCAGCCTGCATTTGCAAGATCATGTGGGTTCACTGACCGAAGGGATGGAGGCCGACATCACCGTGCTGTCGCTCGACTCCACCCCCGCCATCGCGCAGCGCCATGCCGCGGCCAAGGACATTTGGGAAAGCCTTTTCGCCACGATCATGATGGGCGATGACCGCGCGATTGCGGATGTTTGGGTGGCGGGCGCGCGGCAGGGCGGCACGGCGTAACGCGCCTTGCGCCTATGGCTGGGATCAGCAGGGCGCGCCCAGCACCATGACCCAAACCGCATCATCGGCGCGAACCAGCCCCATCTCTTCGGCCCGGGCGTCGACCATATTGCGGTAATGCCCCGGCGAGTTGGTCCAGCCGGTCATGACCTCATCGAGCGATTGCTGCCCCTTGGCGATATTCTCGGCCACGAAACACCATTGATAGCCTGCCACCGCCGCGCGGCGGCCGACATCGGTGCCATCACGGCCTTGGTGGCTGAAATAGTCATGCGTGGCCATGTCGCGGGCGTGGTCCTTTGCCGCCTGTTCCAAACGGCTGTCATAGCTCAGGGGCTGCAACCCTTTCACATCGCGCAGGGCGTTCACCCTGTCCAACCCCATCGGATCGGCCAAGGCGGGCATCCCCGCCAGCATCAGTATCGAGAGTAAAACCGGCTTCATCCAGCCAAGCCTTTCGCCAAATGATTCTGCCGCGCCACCTGAGCGGCCAAGTCGATGGTGGTAATCTGACCATCGCGCACCACCTGTCGGCCTTCAACGAAAAGGTCGCGCACCGCCGTGGGACCGGCAAGAAGCAGCGCAGCCGGGTCCCAACTGCCCGCGCTTTGCACGCCCGAAACATCCCAAATCGCCACATCGGCCCGTTTGCCGGGCATCAGCCGCCCGCAGTCAGGCCGCCCCAGCACATCCGCACCGCCCCGCGTGGCCAGTTCGAGCGCCGCGCGCGGGCTCATCGCGTCGGCCCCGCGGGCCACCCGCTGCAACAGCATCGCCTGCCGCGCCTCGGCGGCCAGATTGCCGCTGTCGTTGCTGGCGGAGCCATCGACGCCCAGCCCCAGCGGCACGCCCGCGTCCAGCATCGCCCGCACCGGCGCGATGCCCGAACCGAGGCGGCAGTTCGAACAGGGGCAATGCGCCACCCCAGTGCGGGTGCGGGCGAAAAGGTCGATCTCGGCCCCGTCCAACTGCACGCAATGGGCGTGCCAAACGTCGTCGCCGAGCCAGCCGAGGCTTTCGGCATATTCCCCCGGGCGGCAGCCGAATTTCTCCTGCGAATAGGCGACATCCTCGGCATTCTCGGCCAGATGGGTGTGCAGCATCACGCCCTTGTCGCGCGCCAGCAGCGCCGTGTCGCGCATCAATTCGCGGCTGACCGAAAAGGGCGAACAGGGTGCCAATCCGACGCGGCACATCGCCCCTTCGGCGGGGTCGTGAAAGGCGTCGACCACGCGGATGCAGTCTTCCAAAATGGCCGCCTCACGTTCCACCAGCGCATCGGGCGGCAGGCCGCCATCGCTTTCGCCGATGCTCATCGAGCCGCGGGTGGGGTGAAAGCGCAGCCCAAGTTCGGCGGCGGCGTGGATCGTATCCTCCAGCCGCACGCCGTTGGGGTAGAGATAAAGGTGGTCCGAACTCAGGCTACAGCCCGAGAGTGCCAATTCCGCCAGCCCGATCTGGGCCGAGACGAACATATGCTCTGGCCCCATGCGCGCCCAGATCGGGTAGAGCCGTTGCAGCCAGCCAAAGAGCAGCGCATCCTGCGCCCCCGGCACGGCGCGGGTCATGCTTTGGTAGAGATGGTGGTGGGTGTTCACGAGACCCGGTGTCACGACACAGCCCTTCGCCTCGACAATCTCACCCTCTGTCCGAAGGCCCTGCCCGATCTCGGCAATCACGCCGTCGCGCAGCAACAGGTCCGCGCTCGCAAGCTCCCGCCGGGTGTCGTCCATCGTGATAAGGTAATCCGCGCCGCGGATGAGGGTCTCTGCCATAGGTCACACTTTCGCTATGCCCGTCTCATGCAAAGCGTGTGTGATCGGTGGAAAACGGGCGAGAGAACCGACCTTCTGCGGGATTTATCGCATCCCGCCGGGGCCGGTCAATCCGAGCTTTCCCGACAATTGAATCAATAGGCGGAAAGGATCGCAAGCGCTTGGGCGTGGATGTCGCGGTTGGCCGCGGCCAGCGCCCTGCCCCCTTCATGCACCGAGTTGCCCTGCCAATCGGTGACGATGCCCCCGGCGGCTTGGATCACCGCGATCGGCGCTTGAATGTCATAGGCGTTCAGCCCCGCTTCGATCACCAGATCGACCTGCCCCGCCGCGACCAGCGCATAGGCGTAGCAATCCATGCCATAGCGGGTCAGCAACGCCTGCGAGGCGACGGCGCGAAAGGCGCTGGCCTCCTCACTGCTGCCGACCTCGGGGAATGTGGTGAAAACGATGGACTGCCGCAAATCCCGCGCCGCGCGGGTCTGCAAGGGGTGGCTGCCGTGGGGCCCGCTCAACAGCGCGCCATCCGGCGCGCCCTCGAACCGCTCCCTGATATAGGGCTGGTCAATGATGCCATAGAACGGCCCCGAGGCGTCGGAGATCGCGATCAGCACGCCCCAAGTCGGCGTGCCGCTGAGAAAGCCGCGCGTCCCGTCGATGGGGTCGAGCACCCAAGTCAGCCCCGATGTGCCGGGCTGCGCGCCATATTCCTCACCCAGAATACCATCCGCGGGCCGCTCGGCGGCCAGAATATCGCGCATCGCCCGTTCGGCGGCGCGGTCGGCCTCGGTCACCGGATCGAAACCCGTGCCGAGCTTGTTGTCGGCCTGCAAATCGAGCCTGCGGAAATAGGGCAGGATCACCTGCCGCGCCGCATCCGCCATCAGATGGGCAACGCGGCGGATATCGGGATCGAAGTCACTGGTGTTCATCATGGCGAAGACCTGACAGTTTGCGCCCCTTTGCGCAAGCCTGTCAGTGCGTTAGAGCCGCGTCCAGACGCGGGCGGGCAGGCTCAGGCCACGTCACTCAGCACGCGGGCCAATTCGAACAACCGGCGGCGCTGGTTCTCGGGGATGGCGTAGTAAGAGCGCACCAGTTCCATCGCCTCCTTGTCGGCCATCAAATCGGCAGGCAGCCCGTCCATCGGCGCGCCTTCGGCGACTTCCTCATCCTTCAACCCTTCAAAGAAGAAGGACACAGGCACCCCAAGCGCATCGGCGATATCCCACAGCCGGGAGGCGCTGACGCGGTTCGCGCCGGTTTCGTATTTCTGTATCTGCTGGAATTTGATCCCAACCAGTTCCGCCAGTTTCTGCTGGGTCATCCCCGTCAGCCAGCGGCGCTGCCGGATACGTTTGCCTACATGTACATCTACCACATGCACCATATTCTCTAATCCTTATAGGGCACATGCGACCGTGCCAATCTCAGTTCCAAACAAGGACGAAGTGTGCCGTCGCCTCGCACGATACCGCAGGGGTTGCGCGAACGCTCTGCCTCCTATCATAGCGGTTGCGTTGAATTCGGCCAAGAATTTTCACGGGATGGTAAAAATCTGCCCTGTATCGACTGCAACCTCAGGCGGTGCACTGCCCCTCTCTCTCTGCGACCGGCGGGTGTGAAATCCCCAAGTTTCCTTGGGCCTGTCGGTTTCCCGCTCGGCAACCACTGGATGAACGCGAAGAATATCAATCGGTTCCCGTCGGAATGCGTCAAATGCCATCTTTCCGTGTTTGGGGCGGTGGGAATGGCTGCCGCCCGCGCGCGCGCCGCTTGAAATGCATCGGTGCTTTTCCGCCGATCGACCGGTCGCGGCAGTCCCGTCCAAGGCGCGCGCAGGGCAAGCCGACGCCCCGCGCATGCCCCGAACATCCCCACCCGAAAAACCCGCGATTATTGCGGTGTTATCAGCCCGCAAGACACTTGAAATTCGCCCCCTCAGGCCCGATATTCAGACCCAAGAACGTGTCGGCCGGGTTTCGACACGCAACTTTGCCAATGGGAGTCACTAAATGGCTGACGTCAATTCAATTCGCTCTGCTGCCGGGTCGCGCGTCTCCGCGATCGACGAGGGTCTGCGCGCTCATATGAACAAGGTGTATGGCACCATGTCGATCGGCATGCTTATCACCTTCGCAGCGGCTTGGGCCATTTCGGGCCTGTCGGTCACCACCGACCCCTCCGCCGCCGTGGCGCAGCTCAGCCAGGATAAATACCTGACGCAATTGGGTTATGCGCTCTATGCCTCGCCGCTGAAATGGGTCGTGATGTTCGCACCCCTGGCCTTTGTTTTTGGCTTTGGCGCCATGATCAACCGCATGTCCGCCGCCACGGCGCAGGTCGTGTTCTACGCCTTTGCCGCCGTCATGGGCATCTCGATCAGCTCGATCTTTCTGGTCTTCACCGGCTATTCCATCGCGCAGGTCTTCCTGATCACCTCCATCGCCTTCGCGGGTCTGTCGCTCTGGGGCTACACCACCAAGAAGGACATCTCCGGTTGGGGCAGCTTCCTGATCATGGGTGTGATTGGTCTGGTCGTCGCGTCGATCGTCAACATCTTCCTCGCCTCCTCGGCGCTGATGTTCGCGATCTCGGCGATCGGTGTTCTGATCTTCGCGGGTCTGACCGCCTATGACACCCAGAAGATCAAAACCGAGTATCTGGCCCACGCCCATCACGGCGACACCGAGTGGCTGGGCAAAGCCGCGATCATGGGCGCGCTGAGCCTCTATCTGGACTTCATCAACATGTTCATGATGTTGCTGTCGCTCTTCGGCAACCGCGAGTAAGCGCGCTGCCATCCGATGCGAAAGGCCGGCTCCGAAAGGGGCCGGCCTTTTTCTTTGGCACCGCTTATCCAATCGCGCCGAACAGATGCCCAACCCCGGCCGTGACGGCCATCGCCAGACCTCCCCAAACCACGACGCGCCCGATGGCGGGCCGCTTTGGCGCACCGCCCAGTTGCGCGCCGCCCGCGCCGAGCAGTATCAGCGCTAGCAACGCCACCAAGGCAATGGTCACGCCGCGCAGCCCCGCAGGCGCCAGAACCGCCGCAAACAGCGGCAGACCACCGCCCAAGGCAAAGGCCAGCGCCGAAGCGCCCGCCGCCTGTAGCGGATCGGCCTGACCGGCGAGGCCGAACATACCCAACTCTTCGCGCGCATGGGCGCCGAGGGCGTCATGGTCTGTCATCTGGGTGGCGACCTCTAGGGCGAGGTCGCTTTGCACGCCCCGATTCTCCAGCCCTTCGGCCAGTTCGCTGAGTTCATAGTCCGGGTCTTCGATCAGGGCGACGCGCTCGCGCTCCAGATCGGCCTTCTCCACATCCGCCTGCGCCGAGACCGAGACATATTCCCCCGCCGCCATCGACAGCGCCCCGGCGGTGAGCCCCGCAAGCCCCGTCAGCAGGACATTGCCCTGCGTCATGCCCGCCGCGCTCACCCCGACCAGCAGGCTGGCCGAGGAGACGATACCATCGTTGGCCCCCAGAACGGCGGCGCGCAGCCAGTTGCTGCGGTTGATGAAGTGGCCTTCTTTGGGCATCTGACCCGCCTTGCGTCTACTGCGGCTGATACACCAACAGATGCGCCGGGAAGATGACCGGCCTGTCGCCGCCCACCCCGGTAAAGCCGACACTGCCGGTGGGTTCCGCCCGGCTCAACGGTGCGCAGGCCCCCAGTGTCAGCAGCAAGATCACGGCAGTCGATTTGGCAAACATGGCATTCCCCCGGCAGTTCCTTAAGGTATCCCCCGTTCCGCCCCGCCGCGCAAGGCGTCGGGGCGGAGGAGGATCAGACGGTGATCGGCTGCATCACCTGCGGCTCCACCACATCGACGCCCGGAAGCCCGTCGATGAGCGTCTGCGCCGATTGTTCCAACGCGTCGAAAGTGCGGTAGTGGCAGGGGATGACCGTCTTGAAATCGAAATAGCGTTTGGCGGCATAGGCGGCCTGCGCCATGTCCATCGTGAAATGCCCGCCCGCCGAGAGAATGCCGATATCGGGTTTGTGATAGTCGCCCATCCAATCCATATCCGCCATGATCGCCGTATCGCCGGAGTGATAGATCGTATGCCCCTCGCCCGAGATCATGAAGCCAGTTTCCATCCCGGTGTAGATCGGGCCGTTTTCGCCCTCTACCGATGAGGAATGCGAGGCCGGGACCATCGTGATCGCCACCTCGCCCGCGCGGATCGTCCCGCCTTTGTTGAAGCCCGTGGTCTGCTGCACGCCTTTGCTTTCCAGCCAGCCCATCAGCTCGACCATCCCCGCGACCGGGGCGTTGGTGCGGCTGGCGATGTCGGCGATGTCTGCCGTGTGGTCGAAATGGCCATGGGTCACGAGGATCTGCGTGGCGCCTTTGATTGCATCGGCATGGTGCGCGTCGTCCAGCATGGGGTTGTCTTTGAGCCAAGGGTCGATCAGCAATACTTGGTCTTCGATCTCGATGCGGAATGAGCCGTGGCCGAGCCAGATGATGTTCATGGGGGGTCCTCCTGATTGCGGTGGGTCTAACATCAGATTTGACCCTATGCTGCGCGGAATCAAGTAACACCCGAACATGCCACCCCAGCCTGGAATCAAGGGCGCATGCCCACCGGGCAGCGCCAGAGCGGCCCGACGGGCTGGCGCTTGCGCAACCCGGACGCCATCCCGACATCACCGAATACCGCCGCGGCCATAAATTGCCCAACTGCCTCCGAGCAAGCACCATCCCCCGGTCTGGCGCCGCCCGGCTCCGTTACGGGCCTCTCAAACCCTTGCGAGGCCCGCCCCCAAACGGTAGAGGAGCCTCAAAGAGATGGAGATGTTCATGTCGATCGACGAAAACACCGCCGCACGCGTGGCGAAACTGGCCCGGATCAAGGTTGAACCCGACGCGCTTCCGGCGCTGGCGGAAGAGTTCAACACCATCCTCGGCTTTATCGAACAACTGTCCGAGGTGGATGTCGACGGCGTCGAGCCGATGACCTCCGTGACCCCGCAGCGCCTGAAGCGGCGCGAGGACGTGGTCACCGATGGCGACCAGCAGGACCGCGTGCTGGCCAATGCCCCCGATGCCCGTGAAGGGTTCTTTGCCGTGCCGAAGGTGGTGGAATAATGACCGATCTGAACAAACTGAGCCTTGCCGAAGCCCGCGACGCGCTGCGCAAGGGCGAGACCACCTCGAAAGACCTGACCGAGGCCTGCCTCAAAGCCATCGACGGCGCAGGCGCGCTGAACGCCTTTGTCCACCGCACGCCCGAGATCGCGATGGAACAGGCCGCCGAGGCCGACGCCCGCATCAAACAGGGCGACGCCCCCGCGATGTGCGGCCTGCCCATCGGCATCAAGGACCTTTTCTGCACCAAGGGCGTACCGAGCCAAGCGGGCAGCCGCATCCTCGAAGGTTTTTTGCCCGAGTATGAAAGCACCGTGAGCCAAAAGCTGCGCGACAGCGGCGCGGTGATGCTGGGCAAGCTCAACATGGACGAGTTCGCCATGGGCTCGTCGAACGAAACTTCGGTCTACGGCAACGCGGTGAACCCGTGGCGGCGCGAAGGCGACACGGCGGAACTGACGCCGGGCGGTTCCTCGGGCGGCTCTGCCGCCGCCGTGGCAGCCGACCTCTGCCTTGCGGCCACCGGCACCGACACCGGCGGCTCGATCCGCCAGCCCGCCGCCTTCACCGGCACCGTGGGGATCAAGCCGACCTATGGCCGCTGCTCCCGCTGGGGCATCGTCGCCTTCGCCTCATCGCTCGACCAAGCTGGGCCGATGACCAAGACGGTACGCGACGCGGCCATCATGTTGGAGGCCATGTGCGGCCATGACGCCAAGGACAGCACCAGCGCCGATCTGGCCGTGCCGGACTTTGAAGCGGCGCTGACCGGCGACATCCGCGGCAAGAAGATCGGCATCCCGCGCGAATACCGCATGGACGGTATGCCCGAGGAGATTGAAAAGCTGTGGGCCGACGGCATCGCCATGATGAAAGACGCGGGCGCCGAGATCGTCGACATCTCGCTGCCGCACACGAAATACGCCCTGCCCGCCTATTACGTCATCGCGCCTGCCGAGGCGTCCTCGAACCTCGCGCGCTATGACGGCGTGCGCTTTGGCCACCGGGCCAAGCTCGACCACGGCGACGGCATCACCGAGATGTACGAGAAGACCCGCGCCGAAGGCTTTGGCCACGAGGTCCAGCGCCGCGTGATGGTCGGCACCTATGTGCTCTCGGCCGGTTTCTACGACGCCTATTACAACCGCGCCCGCAAGGTTCGCACGCTGATCAAGAAGGATTTCGAGGACGTCTTCGCCCAAGGCATCGACAGCATCCTGACCCCCGCCACCCCCTCGGCGGCCTTCGGTCTGGGCGAGATGAAGGACGCCGATCCGGTTGCGATGTATCTTAACGACGTCTTTACCGTGACCGTGAACCTCGCCGGTCTGCCCGGCGTGGCGCTGCCCACGGGGCAAAGCAGCACGGGTCTGCCGCTGGGTCTGCAACTGATCGGGCGCCCGTGGGAAGAGGCAGACCTGCTGTCCTCCGCCTATGCGCTGGAGAAGGCCGCTGGTTTTGTGGCCAAGCCCGAAAAATGGTGGTAAGCCGCAGAGCGGTGAACAAGAGGCGAGAGCGGGTCAGATGATCACACGGACACTTCTAGCGATGACGGCAGGCGGTCTTTTGGCAGCCTGCCAACCGGCGATCCCCGATTCCGGGAACATCAACACCGGGCGCGGTGTCGGTTTTGGCGACGGCAGTTTCGAGGCCGAGCAGCGCGCGCGCGATGCCGCGCTGGCGGGCGACGGCAGCTACATGCCCGCCGCCTCGGAGGTGACCGCCCAGCCTTTGGATGACGGTTCTCCCGAAGCGACGGCGGCGGAAACCGCCCGTGTTCTCGCCGCCACCCGTCCGGGCGGGACCAGCAACGGTCTGGGCAATGACGCGGCCACCAACTCGGGCGTGGCCCCGGTGAACGCCAGCCCGTCGAACCCGCCCCCCGCCGCAGTCAACGCCGTGGGCATCTCGAACGAGAACAACTTTGACGCCGTGTCGGGCCAGCGCAGCATTCAAGACGACGCCGCCCGCGTGGCCGCAAACCGCGCGCAATATGAGGTCGTCCAACCCGAGGCCCTGCCCGAACGCCGCAATGTCGGCCCGAACATCGTCGCCTATGCGCTGCAAACCAATCAGTCGGTCGGTCAGCAGATTTATAGCCGCATCGGTTTCAACAAGGCCCGCAAGTTCGAACGCGCCTGCGCGCAATACGGCCACGCCGACCAAGCGCAGATCGCCTTCCTTGAGGCCGGTGGCCCCGAGAAAGACCGCCTTGGCATGGACCCCGATGGCGATGGTTTCGCCTGCGACTGGGATCCCACCCCCTTCCGCCGGGCTGCACAGGGCTGACAGATGCCTGCCGCGCCTGACGTGACGGCGCATCCCTCGCCCAATTGCGGCCCGCGGCGCGACGGGCTGCGCCCCCGGCTGATCGTCTTGCACTATACCGCCATGACCAGCGCCCAAGCGGCGTTGGAACGGCTGTGCGCCCCCTCCGCCGAAGTCTCAGCCCATTACCTGATTTCAGGGCGCGGAGAGGTCATTCAGATGGTCGAGGAAGAGCAACGCGCCTGGCATGCAGGCGCGGGCGAATGGGCGGGGTTGGAGGACATCAACTCACGCTCCATCGGGATCGAGTTAGACAACCGTGGCGACCACCCGTTTTCCGAGCCACAGATGCAGGCGCTCGAAACCCTCCTGCCCGGCATCATGGCACGCCACGACATCCCGCCCGAAGGGGTGATCGGCCATTCCTGCATGGCACCGGGCCGCAAGATCGACCCCGGCCCCCGATTCGATTGGGCCCGGCTGGCACGGCGCGGGCTGGCGTTGCCTGCGGGCGATGCCCCCCGCCCTGACAGCGTAACCACCGCAACCTTTCGCGCCGCTGCGCAGGCCGCAGGCTTCACTGCGCCCTGCGACGACGACACGCTGCTAGACACCGTGCGGTTGCGTTTCAGGCCATGGGGGCGCGGCCCTCTCACCCCCGCTGACCTCACTGCCCTGCCCGCCCCCATTGACGCGCCGCGCGGCGGCGTCTAGGGCGGGCCTGCGCGGAAGGCTGGATGGCCGCTGCGTCGACTCGCGTCGCATGACCGACGTCCGCTCTCGTCACACGCATGTGTGACGTCCGCGGCGTCGCTTTTGCGGGGCAAAGCGACGTAGAGGAAAGTCCGGACTCCAAGAAGAAACGGTGCCGGGTAACGCCCGGGCGGGGCAACCCGACGGAAAGCGCCACAGAAATGAAACCGCCCCTACGGTCCGGCTTGCCGGATCAGCCGAGGGGTAAGGGTGAAACGGTGGGGTAAGAGCCCACCGCGGGGCTGGCAACAGCCCCGGCATGGCAAGCCCCACCGGGAGCAATGCCAAATAGGGACCGCGCGCCGATGATCCTCGGGTCAAAGGCGGGGCTCTTCTGCCCCAGCAGGTCCGGGTTGGCAGCTATAGCCGCATCGGCAACGGTGCGGTCAGAGGAATGGTCATCGCCTGTTTTCGGACAGGTACAAAATCCGGCTTATAGGCCTTCCGCGCATATTCCTGCTCTTTCGAGGCTGAAAGGCAGGTTTTTCGACGAAACCGGCGTCTTTCGGCACCGGGCGGGCAAATAGCGGTTGACTCGGGCGCGGGTCTGACTAGAACCCGAAATTCAGAATTCACGCAGGCCTGCGCGGCGCTGCAGCAGGAGAAGACACATGGCGAAGCCAACCACGATCAAGATCCGCCTGAACTCGTCCGCGGGCACAGGCCATTTCTACGTGACCAAGAAAAACGCACGCACCATGACCGAAAAGATGGTCATCAAAAAGTACGACCCCGTTGCGCGCAAGCACGTCGAATACAAAGAAGGCAAGATCAAGTAAGATCGCCTGACTTTTGAGTTTCAAAGGGCCACGCGGTTTCGCGTGGCCTTTTGCGTTGTGCAGGGCTGGATCGCGCCCGACCCGGGGCCGATGGCCCTCTCGCAAAAGGTCCGGTGGACCTTTTGAGGCCAGCGGGTGCTTCAGCACCGGGGGCGCATAGCGCGCCCGCCCTGGGGGCGGGTCGGGCGAGATCCGGACGCGGGGCGTTCGGATAATCGTTGAGACGCCTGAATGCCATCCCCGGTCCGGCGCTGCCCGGCTAGCGGTCTCTCTTCTCACGAAAAAACCTCACGAGCATCTCTTCCGCCTCTCCCGCCGCGATCCCGTCGAACACCTCGGGCACATGGTGGCACTGCGGATGCGAGAAAACCCGCGCGCCCTGCGCCACGCCGCCAGATTTGGGGTCCGCCGCGCCGTAGTAGAGCCGCTCCACCCGGGCGGCGGCGATGGCACCGGCGCACATGGCGCAGGGCTCAAGCGTGACGTAAAGCGCGTGACCGATCAGCCGTTCCGAGCCGACGGCGGCGCAGGCGGCGCGCAGGGCCAGCATCTCGGCATGGGCAGTTGGGTCATTGCGGGCGCGGGTCTCATTGCCTGCGGCGGAAACGATCTGCCCTTTCGGAGAGACGACGACTGCCCCCACCGGCACCTCGCCGCGCGCGGCGGCGGCGCGGGCCTCGGCCAAGGCCTGCCCCATATACGAGCGAAACTCCATCCCGTCACATGGCCGCAAACGCCACCCTTTCGCAAGCCCGTGAAACAGGGTAAGCGCAGTGTATGAACGCAAAAACGCCCCCCTCCGGCTCCGGCCCGCAAAACTCTGACACCGATGCAAGTGCAGGCACCCCCACCGGCGACCGCATCGCCAAGGTGCTGTCGCGCGCCGGCATCGCCTCGCGCCGCGAGGCCGAGCGCATGATCGAAGCGGGCCGCGTGCGCGTGAACGGGGAGCAGATCACCTCGCCCGCGCTGAACGTGACACCCGAGGATAAGATCACCGTCGACAACACCCCCGTCGGCGCGCCCGAACCGCCGCGCATTTGGCTGTACCACAAGCCTGCCGGTCTGGTGACCACCGCCCGCGATGAAAAGGGTCGCGAGACGATCTTTGACGCCCTGCCCGAGGATATGCCCCGCGTGATGACCGTGGGTCGGCTCGACCTCAACTCCGAAGGGCTCTTGCTGCTGACCAATGACGGCGGGGTGAAGCGCAAGCTGGAACTGCCCAGCACCGGCTGGCTGCGCCGCTACCGCGCACGGGTGAATGGCCGCCCCACGGATGAGATGCTGGAGCCGCTGCGCAAAGGCATCACCGTGGAGGGCGAGAACTTTCAGCCGATGGACGTGACGCTCGACCGCCAACAAGGGGCCAACGCTTGGCTGACCGTCGGCCTGCGCGAAGGCCGCAACCGCGAGATTCGCCGCGCGATGGAGGCCGTGGGCCTGACCGTGAACCGGCTGATCCGCATCTCCTACGGCCCATTCCAACTGGGCGAATTGAAGATCGGCGAGGTGGAAGAGCTGCGCCGCAAGGTCGTGCGCGATCAGCTGGGGCTCGAGCTGGAAGACCCCAGCGGCACCGCCACCAAGAAACCCACCGGTCTGCGCCGCCCGCCGCGCCGCAAGCCCGGCGGTTTCGGCGGCGCGGGCCAACCGGGCCTGCCCGTGCAACGGGGCGAAGACGACGAACCGCCGCCCCGCCGTGGGGGCGGCAAGGCAAAGAACGCACCGCGTGGCAAGGCCGCGATGGGCAAGACGGCTGGCAAAGCAGGCGGCAAGGTGAGCGGCAAACCGGGGGCGCGCCCGACGGGGCGGCCGAATGGCAAATCGGGGCCAGAACCCACAGGCCGGGGGCCAAAACCCCGCCGCTGACCGGCCCGGCCCCAAGCTGCCCCTGCGCGTTTCCGGAACGCGGCCGACCTGCGTGCGTTGAATAGAGAACGGCAGGCAAGATCAGCGCGAAACCGCTGTCAGAAAAGGGCAATATGGCGCGAATAGTGATGTTTTTGGTGGCCTTGGCCGCGCTCGTGGTTATCATCCTCGGCGCAGCCTCGCTCGTGGGGCGTGCGGCTGACAGTGCCGGCACGGCGTTGCGCCCGATCTGGGGCAGCAAAAGGGGAAACATGATGGCGCCAACAACCTTTCAGAAAATCGCCTTTGGCGCGTTGCTGGTGCTGCTGCTTGGGCTCACCAGCGGTTTTCTCGGGGGGCTTTGACCTATGGCGCAGCGCTTTGGCGGCAAATATAGCCCCGACCCCGACGCCACCCCCGGCAGCGCCCCGCGCAAAACCGCGCGCCTGCGCGTCGATCCGGCGGGCGGTCGGGTGAACCTGATGTTCCTGCCGCCGGTGCTCTTGGCGGCAACCTCGCTCATAGGGGGGGCGGGCACGCTGGTGCTTGGCCTTGGTGGCGCGTTCCTGCTGGCTTCGGGCGTCTGGTTGCTGCGCGATGGCCTTTTGGCCGAGGCGGAATACCACGAGCGCAAAGTCGCCCGCCGCCCTGTCCTGCCGCGCAAGATCCTCGCGGCCCTCTTGGCTGGTGCGGGCGCGGCCCTCGCCGCTTATAGCAACGATCCCAGTCTCGCCGCGGCCCTGCTCTATGGCATCGCCGCCACTGCGCTGCACCTCGCCGCCTTCGGCATCGACCCGCTACAGAACAAGGGCATGGAGGGCATCGACACCTTCCAGCAAGATCGCGTCGCCCGAGTGGTGGATGAGGCCGAAAAACTGCTCTCGGGCATGAGCCAAGCGATCCTGCGCGCGGGCGACCGCCGCGCCGAAGCGCGGCTGGCCGAGTTTCAAGAAACCGCCCGGCATTTGATCCGAACCGTCGAGGAAGACCCCCGCGACCTGACCGCCGCCCGTAAATACCTTGTCGTCTATCTGCGCGGCGCGCATGATGCGACGGTGAAATTCGCCGACCTCTATGCCCGCAACCAAGACACCCAAGCACGCGATGACTACCTCGCCTTGCTGGACGATCTGGATCAGAACTTTGCCGCCCGCACGGCGAAGTCTCTGCTGGACGACCGCAGCGATCTGAACGTGGAAATCGACGTGCTGCGGGCGCGCCTCTCTCGTGAGGGGGTCCGACTGGAACAGCCCGCCCCTGCAAATACTAAGGAAAATCAGTGATGACCGATGCCCTCCGTGAAAAAGCTGCCCAATCGCAAGGGTTGGTGGAAGAAGTGAACGCAACCGTTTTGCCCGAACCGGCGGATGCCAATGCCATCGTGCCGCTGAACAAAGCCGATCCCGAACAGAGCGCGGAAATCCAAAAGCGTATGGCCGAGATCGACGTGACCGATACCCAGTCCATCGTCAGCTTCGGCTCTGCCGCACAGGCCGAGTTGCAAGAGATCAGCCAATCCATGCTGGCCGATGTGCGCAACAAAGATGTCGGCCCCGCGGGTGATAGCCTGCGCACCATGGTCAGCGCGATCCGGGGCTTTTCGGTCTCGGAATTGGACGTGCGGCGCAAGCAAAGCTGGTGGGAAAAACTGCTGGGCCGTGCCACGCCCTTTGCCAAGTTCACCGCTCGGTTCGAAGAGGTGCAAAGCCAGATCGACCGGATCACCGACAACCTGCTGGCGCATGAGCATACGCTGTTGAAAGACATCAAATCGCTCGACCTGCTTTATGAAAAGACGCTGCAATTCTACGACGAACTGGCGCTTTATATCTCTGCCGGTGAGGCCAAGATCGAAGAGCTGGATCACAAGACCATCCCCGCCAAACAGACCGCGCTGGATAAGGCGAGCGAGGACGATCAGGTGATGCGCGCGCAGGAGCTGCGCGATCTGCGTGCCGCGCGTGATGATCTGGAACGTCGGGTGCATGACCTGAAACTGACGCGGCAGGTCACCATGCAGTCGTTGCCCTCGATCCGTCTGGTGCAGGAGAATGACAAGAGCCTTGTGACCAAGATCAACTCGACCTTGGTCAACACCGTGCCCCTGTGGGAGACGCAGCTGGCGCAGGCCGTAACCATCCAGCGCAGCGGCGAGGCGGCAAATGCAGTGCGCGAGGCCAATGACCTTACCAACGAACTGCTGACCTCCAACGCCAAGAACCTGCGCGACAGCAACAAGGTGATCCGTCAGGAGATGGAGCGCGGCGTCTTCGACATCGAAGCGGTGAAACAGGCCAATGAAGACCTGATCGGCACCATTGAGGAATCCCTGCAAATCGCGGATGAGGGCAAGGCGAAACGCGCCAATGCCGAGAAAGAGTTGCAGGAGATGGAAGGCCGCCTGCGCGACACGCTCGCCGCCGCCAAGGCCCACGAAACGGGGTTGGGCGATACCACCGGCAACGCGGTGCCAAGCTAAAACCGACATGAGGGAACAGGCCATGCAAGGACGTCTGCGCAGAAATCTGCGCGCCGCAGGGGCGCTGGCGCTGAGCACGCTGCTCTTGGCCTGCGCCGAGCCTGCGCCCGTCTTGCAAAAGGTCGCCAAACCGCAGGCCCGCCCTGCCGCCGCCACCCCTTCCCCGGCGGCGGTGGCGAAACCGACCTCGCAAAAAAGCGCCATGCTGCGCAGCTATTTGCATCAGGTCGAAAAGGCGCAGTTGGGCCAAGATCTGCTGCGCCAAGACGGGGGCGGAGTGGACACGCCCTTTACCAGCGAAATGCTGGCGCGCAATTTCGAGCAGATCGCGCTGTATAACGAATATGACGGCAATTTCTCAGGCCAAGGCGGCGCCAGCCCGCTGCGCCGTTGGGATGCGCCGGTGCGGATGCAGATCATCTTTGGCGACAGCGTGCCGCCCTCGCAGCGCCGATCCGACACCGCCAAGATCAGCGCCTTTGCCCGCCGTTTGGCGCGGGTGACCGGGCATTCGGTCTCTATCAGCGACAGGCCGAATTTCATGGTGGTCGTCGCCTCGGAAGATGACCGCGTCGATGCGCTGGCTCAAGCGGCGGAAGAGGTCGCGGGCGTCAGCAAATCCTCGCTCCGGGCCATGCGCAACATGCGCCGGGACACCTATTGCGCCGTGGCCGCCTATGCTGCGGGCGACAACCCCAACGTCTATACCGCCGCCGTGGCCGTGATCCGCTCGGAAAACCCCGAATTGCTGCGGCTTTCCTGCATTCACGAGGAATTGGCGCAGGGTCTGGGACTTGCCAATGACAGCCCCGCCGCGCGACCGTCGATCTTCAATGACGACGACGAATTCGCCCTGCTTACCAAACATGACGAACTTCTGCTCAAGATGCTCTACGACCGGCGCCTGCGCCCCGGCATGACGGCAGAGCAGGTCAACCCGATCACCCGGATCATCGCGCGCGAGTTGACGGACGGCCCGGTGTAACGCAGCATTACGACGAAAGAATAAGGACCATCCCCATGGGCATTTTCGATTTCCTCTCTGGCCAGTTCATCGACGTCATCCATTGGACCGACGACACCCGCGACACGATGGTTTGGCGGTTCGAGCGTGAGGGCCATGAGATCAAATACGGCGCCAAGCTGACAGTGCGTGAGGGGCAAGCGGCGGTTTTCGTGCATGAGGGGCAGCTGGCGGATGTCTTCACCCCCGGTCTCTATATGCTTGAGACCAACAACATGCCGATCATGACGACCCTGCAGCATTGGGATCACGGCTTTCGCAGCCCTTTTAAATCCGAGATCTATTTCGTCAATACGACCCGCTTCAACGACCTGAAATGGGGCACCAAGAACCCGATCATCGCCCGCGATCCTGAGTTTGGCCCCGTGCGCCTGCGCGCCTATGGCACCTATTCGGTGCGGGTGAGCGACCCCGCGAAATTCCTGACCGAGATTGTCGGCACCGATGGTGAGTTCACCATGGACGAAATCTCGTTCCAGATCCGCAACATCATCGTTCAGGCTTTCTCCCGCACGCTCGCCTCCTCCGGCATCCCGGTGCTCGACATGGCCGCCAACACGCGCGAGTTGGGGCAGTTGGTGGGCAAGGATATCGCCGCCCAGATCGCAGAATACGGGTTGGCGATGCCCGAGCTTTATATCGAAAACATCTCCCTCCCGCCCGCGGTCGAGGCGGTGATGGACAAGCGCACTTCGATGGGCGTGGTCGGCAACCTCAACGAATACATGCAATTCCAAGCGGCTGAGGCGCTTGGCCGCGAAGGTGCGGGCGGGGCCGCGATGCAAACGGGCCTCGGCGCGGGGTTGGGGATGAGCATGGCTCAAGCCGCCACTGCGCAGGCCGGCCCTTGGGGCGCGCGCCCTGCCCCCACCGCCGCCGCCCCGGTGCCGCCACCCCCGCCGCCGGTCGAAAAGGTCTGGCATATCGCCAAGGACGGCGCGACCTCAGGCCCGTTTTCCAAAGCCGCGATGGGCCGCAAGGCGAGCGAGGGTAGTCTTACCCGCGATTCTCTGGTCTGGACGCCGGGCCAAGATGGCTGGCAGCGGGCCGAAGACGTGGCAGAACTGGCGCAGCTTTTCACCGTGATGCCCCCGCCACCGCCGCCGCCCCCGGCCTGATCCGCAGGCGCGTGGGCAAAAGACCTTCGCGCGTCCCGCCCGTGGCCCCTCAGGTCCACGGGCCACCCCCATCCGCTCCGCCGCGATTGACCTTGCAAAGCACCCCTTATGTCCGCCACCGATCTGCCCCCCGCCGCCCCGCTTGAAGAGCACCGTTTCCCCTGTGACACCTGCGGGTCGGACATGCGCTTTGATCCGGCGCAGTCGCTGCTGATCTGCGATCACTGCGGCAATGTGGAGCCGATCGACGGCAGTGGACGCCACGCCCATGCCATCGCCGAACAGGATTTTCGCGCCGGGTTGCAGGCCGCCCTGCCCGCCGCCGAGATGGAAGAGACCCGCGTTACCACCTGCCCCAACTGCGCAGCGCAGGTGGAATTCGAGCCCGGCAAACACGCCGCCGAATGCCCCTTCTGCGCGACGCCCGTGGTGATCGACACCGGCACCAACCGCCATATCAAACCGCGCGCCGTGCTGCCCTTCGCCCTGCCCGAAGAGCGCGCCCGCGACGCGATGAAAGACTGGCTCGGCAGCCTTTGGTTCGCCCCCAACGGGCTGCAACAATATGCCCGCAAGGGCCGCCGGATGCAGGGCATCTATGTGCCCTTCTGGACCTATGACGCACAGACCGCCTCTAGCTATCGCGGGGAGCGTGGAACCGTCTATTACGTCACCCGCACCGTCATGCGCGATGGCAAGCGGGTGCAGCAGCAGGTCCCGAAAATCCGCTGGCGGGCCGCTTCGGGGCGGGTGGCACGCTTCTTTGACGACGTACTGGTGCTGGCCTCCCGGTCGCTGCCCAAGAAACACACCGACGCGCTGCACCCTTGGGACCTCTCGGCGCTGGAGCCCTATGCGCCTGAGTACCTCGCCGGTTTCCGGGCCGAGGCTTACGGCATCACGCTGGAGGAAGGCTTTGTTCAGGCCCGCGCCCATATGGACCGGGTGATCGAGCGGGACGTGAAGTTCGACATCGGCGGCGACCGCCAGCGGGTGCATGACATCAATACCCAAATCAGCGATGTGACCTTTAAACATATCCTGCTGCCGGTCTGGCTTGCTGCCTATAAATACCGCGGCAAGACCTATCGTTTCGTGGTGAACGGCCATTCCGGCAAGGTGCAGGGCGAACGCCCCTATTCCGCCTTCAAAATCACCTTTGCCGTGGTGCTGGGGCTGATCGCCGCCGCCATCGTCGGCTATTTCATGGCCCAGCAATGACCCAGACCTACGACCAGTTCACCGACCTCTTGCAGGCGCGCTATTCCTGCCGCGCCTTTCGGCCCGATCCCGTCCCCAAAGACAGCATCACCCAGATCGTCAGCGCCGCGCGCAATGTGCCCTCATGGTGCAACGCGCAGCCATGGCAGGTGACCATCACGCGCGGCGCGGGCACCGATGCCTTTCGCGCAGCCCTCCTTGAAGCCGCCAGCGCCGACACCCCGGTCGCGCCGGACCTGCCATGGCCCACGGGCTACTCCGGCGCCTATGCCGAACGCCGCCGGACCTGCGGTTTCCAGCTTTACGACGCGGTTGGCATCGCAAAATCCGACCGCGCCGCGCGTCAGGCGCAGATGCTGCGCAACTACGCGCTTTTCGACGCGCCGCATGTGGCCATCGTGACCGCCCCGGCCGAGCTTGGCCCCTATGGCGCGATGGACTGCGGCGGCTTCGTCACCGCCTTCACCCTCGCCGCGACGGCGCTTGGCGTGGCCAGCATCCCGCAAGCCGCCATCGCCGCCTATGCGCCCTTGGTGCGCGAGGTGCTGGCGTTGCCCGAGGATCGGCTGGTGCTCTGCGCAATCTCCTTCGGCTATGCCGATGAGACGCATCCCGCGAACGCCTTTCGCACCGAGCGGGCCGCCCCTTCTGACATCATCGATTGGAAAGACTGACATGCGCGCATTGCTGCAACGGGTGAACGAGGCTTCGGTCACGGTCGAGGGCGAGGTTATCGGCGAGATCGGCCCCGGCCTGCTGATCCTCGTCTGCGCCATGCCCGAAGACACCGAAGAAACCGCCGAGAAACTGGCCTTGAAAATCTCCAAACTGCGGCTGTTCAAGGATGAGGGTGGCAAGATGAACCTGAGCCTTGCCCAGACCGCTGGCGGCGCCTTGGTGGTGAGCCAGTTCACCCTCGCCGCCGATACTTCGCGCGGCAACCGTCCCGGCTTTTCCGGCGCGGCGAAGCCTGACATGGCCAAGGCGCTCTACACCCATTTCGCCCGCAGCCTCGCCGGGCTCGACATCCCCGTGCAGACCGGACAGTTCGGCGCGGATATGGCCGTGGCGCTGGTCAACGATGGGCCGGTGACCCTCTGGCTCGATACGGCGGCGCCCTGATAATTCGGTGGAAAGCATGGGCCGGCAAGCTTGGGAGGAGGTAAGCTTGCCGGCCGGTATAACGGGTCCGGGAGGAGGAGGACCGTTAATATGCGGTGTCAGATCAACCCGGGAAGGAGCGGGGTCCGGCACCTGACAATGCAGCGCTCTGGGCGCGACATTGATAGCTGAAGGTCATAAGCGCTGCGGCTTAGAGACCGTCGTATTCTTCGGTCACCAGCGCTTGGGCGTGCTGGGGGATCTGGTTGCGGTCGATGCCCGCGCGCTCAAGCTGTGCGTCGCTCATGCTGTTGAGGACGGACTGCATGCGCGAGATCTGCATCTGAGTGACGCCGCGTGCCAGCAGGGAGCCGATTTTGCCCGCAGCGGCACCAAAGGCACCGAAAACCGGAGCGGTTGCATCACGCAGGGAGAAACCATGGGGGGCGGATAGGGTGTTGTCATACTTCATAGGTCTGTTCCTTTGAAAGTTCTTCCGACGCCACACGCCGGATCTCGCACCGTGCGATGCCGATATCGGACAGTTCGCGATCGCTCAGTACGTTGAGTTCTGTGAAAGTTCGGTTGTAAGCTGCGCGCCGGGCTTTGATCTGGGCCACGCGACGGCGCATGCCGTCAACGCTGTGATGAAGCCCATCGAGCGCGGAGCTCAGGGTAGTGCCACGTGAGATTGCCATCGTCATAAGCGCAACTCCTTTCAGAATGCTGCAAGTGCATTATCAATGCTGCAATGCAGAAGTAGTACGCTCTGACCCTATTTTGAACCCGCAGAATTTGCATAGGCGCTATGCCCGAAACGAAAGGCCGGGGGCTAACTACAGGTAAACAGCTTAAAATTTTTGCGCCGATACACAGGAAATGTGCATCGGCGCAACGCAGCGGGGCTGCAATCAGGGGATTTGGGGACGGGCGGCGGCGTGCCGCCCTTTCTTGCGCGAGTCGTTTAGCTGACCGGTTCCCAAGGGCGCGTGTAGACGCTGAGTACCTTTGAAACCTCGTCATGGGTCGCGTCGTTCATCGTGACCTGCGCCACCAAGCCGCGTTTCTTGTCGTCCACCACCTCGGTTACCCGCGCGGCACAGCCCGCCTTTTCAAGGCTGCCGTTATAGACCCGCGTGATCGCATCCTTGCGCAGATCGGGTTTGAAGATCTTACCAACAGCCGTCTTGGGCAGCTCGTCCATGATCTTGAGGTGCTTGGGCTGGGCTGCGCGTTCTGCGACATGTTCGCGCGCATAGGCCAACAGTTCCTCTTCGGTGACATTGGCACCCTCAACGAGTTCGACAAAGGCGCAGGGCACCTCGCCCGCGTGGGGGTCGGGCTGGCCGATGGCACCCGCAAAGGCGACGGCCTCATGGCCCAGCAGCGCCTCTTCGATCTCGGCGGGGTCAATGTTGTGCCCGCCGCGAATGATCAGGTCCTTGGCCCGGCCCGTGATCCAGATATAGCCATCGCTGTCGATCCGGCCCAGGTCGCCGGTGCGCAGGTATTTGCCGTGGTAGAAAAGGTCTTTGTTCTTGTCTTCCTCGACATAGGTATGGCCCGAGAAGACGCCGGGGTTCGACACGCAGATCTCGCCAATCTCATCCGTCTCCGCGTCGATCGGCCCATCCACGGTGCCCTTGATGATCCGCACGTCCGAATAGGGGAAGGCGATACCGATGGAGCCGACCTTCTTGATGCCGTCCGTCGGGTTGCAAGAGACAAGGCAGGTCGCCTCGGTCAGACCATAGCCTTCGACCAGCGTGACGCCCGTGGCCTTCTCAAACCGCCGGAAAAGTTCCAGCGGCAGCGGGGCGGAGCCGGAGAAGGCGGTTTTCACCGTGCTGACATCCGCATTGATCGGGCGCTGCATCTTGGCCGAAATCGCCGTCGGCACGGTGATGATAAAGGTGATCTTCCACCGCTCCACCAGCTTCCAGAAGTTGTCAAAGACACCATCCCCGCGATAGCCCTGCGGCGTCGGGAAGACCACATGCGCGCCGGACGAGACGGCGGCCATCAGGATCACATGGCAGGCAAAGACGTGGAACAGCGGCAGCGGACACATGATATTGTCTTGCTCGCTGAACAGCAGCCGATGCCCCAGCCAGCCGTTGTAAATGAGGCCCGAATACTTGTGCTGCGCCACTTTGGGCATGCCGGTGGTGCCGCCAGTGTGGAAATAGCAGGCAACGCGATCCTCTTGCACATCCTCGAAGTTGAGCGAGGTGTTCTGCTTGGCGATCTCCGCGTTGAAGTTGAGGTATTTGGCTTGGTTGTTCACCATCCCCTTGGGCCGCACCAGCGGGACGATCCAGCTTTTCGGCGGGGTGAGATAGCGCACCAGATCAACTTCGAGCACCGTGTGCACCTTGGGCGCAAGCCGCACCGCTTCGGCGGTCTTTTGGGCCACATCGGTTTTGGGGAAAGGCCGCAGGGTGACGACGACGGAGGCGCCCACTTCGCGCAGGATGGCACCGATCTGTTCGGCGTCCAGCAGCGGGTTGATCGGGTTCACGATCCCGGCCACGGCACCGCCCAACAGGGTGATCGTCGTCTCGTTACAGTTGGGCAGAACATAGGCCACCACGTCCTTCTCACCCACGCCAAGGCTGCGGAAGAGGTTCGCCGCCTGCGTCACGCGGCCATGCAACTCTTTCCAAGACAGCGTTTCGGCCTTGTCCTTTGGGCCCGAGAAAATCTGATAGCTAACGGCATTATGGCTGGGGAATTTCGCGGCCGTATTGCTTAGCATTCCGTAAAGCGTCTTGGCCACGTCGCGGTCTTCCCACGGCATTTCCGCCGCGATGGCATTGCGGTCTTCGATCCCGGCGAATGTCATGGTGTCTCCTCCCCTGTGCCGGTGTTCCGGCTTATTCTCATCGCGCCAGATTGCGGCGAAACGCGCCGTTTCGCAAGCAATCGGCGGCAACAAACGCAACGTCACACTCGGGTGACGTAACGCCGGGGTTGCACTGTTCAAGGGCGGCTCAGGCCGCGGCGGCGGCCCCATCGGTGAACTGAAGCCGCGCCAGACGCGCATAAAGCCCGTCACTGGCGACCAATTCGTCATGGGTGCCGATGGCCGCGATGCGCCCGGCCTCCATCACCACGATGCGGTCGGCCTTTTTTACGGTGGCCAGACGGTGCGCTACGATCAGCGTCGTGCGATCCGCGCTGAGCCGGTCGACGGCGGCCTGCACCAGCCCCTCACTCTCGGAATCCAACGCCGAGGTCGCCTCGTCCAGCAGCAGCACCGGCGCGTCGCGCAGGATGGCCCGGGCGATGGCGATGCGTTGTTTCTGCCCGCCCGACAACATCACGCCGCGCTCGCCCAGATAGCTGTCATAGCCATCGGGCAGCGCGGTGATGAAGTCATGCGCGGCGGCGGCGTGGGCGGCTTCCTCGACCTCGGCGTCACTGGCATCGGGGCGCCCGAAACGGATATTCTCGGCCGCCGTGGCGGCAAAGATCACCGGGTCTTGCGGCACCAGCGCCACCGAACGGCGGAAGTGGTCCCGCGCCACATCGCGCAGGTCGACCCCATCCAAGGTGATCCGCCCCGACTGCGGGTCATAAAAGCGCAGGATCATCTGGATGATCGTCGTCTTCCCCGCGCCCGAGGGGCCGACAAAGGCCACCGTCTCACCGGGGTTGATCTCAAGGTCGACACTATCCAACGCCGCCACATCGGGGCGTGCCGGATAGGTGAAGCGCACGTCTTCAAAGGCGATCCGGCCCGCGACAGGTTGCGGTAAGGTGGACTGGCTTGCGGGCGCCGGGTCTTGCACCGTATCCTCGCTTTGCAACAGGTCGATCAACCGTTCCGTGGCGCCCGCGGCGCGCTGCAACTCGCCCCAGATCTCTGACAGGGCGGCGACCGCGCCCGCGACCATGACCGCGTAGATCACGAATTGCACCAGCGCGCCTGCGCTCATCACCTCCGCCCGCACGTCGCGCGCGCCGATCCACAGCACGCCCACGACACCCGCGAAGACCAGAAAGATCACGATCATCGTCATCACGGCGCGGGTTTTGATCCGGCGCTGCGCGGCATCGAAAGAGGCTTCAGTCATCTGCGCGAATTGGCCCCGGCTTGCGGCCTCATGGGTAAAGGCCTGCACCGTTTGCACCGCGCCCAACGTCTCAGAAGCATTGCCCGAACTCGCCGCGATCCAGTCTTGGTTCTCGCGGCTGAGCACCCGCAGGCGGCGGCCCAACGTCAGGATGGGGATCACCACGGCGGGCACGATCAGCAGCACCAGCCCGGTCAACTTGGCTGAGGTCAGCAGCATCAGCCCCAAGCCGCCCACAAAGATCAGCAGGTTGCGCAGCGCGATCGAGACCGAGGAGCCGATCACCGAGAGGATCAGCGTCGTGTCGGTGGTGATCCGGCTGAGCACTTCGCCGGTCATGATGCGTTCATAAAAGGCGGGGCTCATGCCCACGACACGGTCAAACACCGCGCGCCGGATATCGGCCACCACCCGTTCGCCCAAACGCGTCACCAGTGCATAGCGCAGCCCGGTGCCAAGGGCGAGCAGCCCCGCGATCAAGAGCGCGGCGATGAAATAGAGGTCGAGCAATTCGCTCTCCCCCGTGCCGAAATTGTCGATCACCCGCCGCACCGCCAAGGGCAAGGTGAGCGAGATCATCGCGGTCAGCACCAGCGCCGCCCCGGCGGCGGCCATCAGCCAGCGATAGGGCGCCATGAAGGGCATCAGCGCCGCCAAAGCCCCGATCCGCCGCGACTTTTCGCGTTCGTCTTTGGCGCTTGGTGCGGGGGCTGGGGTGCGTGCCATGGGCTTTCCTTTGTCTTTCCACATCGGTCATGGCGCGGGGGCTGGGCGGGGTCAAGCAAGACCGCCCCGATAAGGACAATCTGCCGCCCCCGACAGACAGCGGCGGGCGCATCTATCCCGCGCGGCGGCGGTCATGAAAGCTTCGGGGAAAGAGTGGAGCGGGCGACGGGAATCGAACCCGTATCATCAGCTTGGAAGGCTGAGGTCTTACCATTACACAACGCCCGCGCTACGGGTCCTCTCCTATTTTATCGCTCCCTGAGCGTCAAGTGGAGCGATGCCCCTTTGGCAAGATCAATCGCATGAGCCTGCTCTTGCCACCGGCCCGTCATCAAGGTGGCAGCCCGGCCCAAGGGGCACTAGCTTAGCCTCACGGGATGAAAACGAGGCATTGGAATGGACGCCAGACCGGCCCAAGACCAAAAGCGCGAGGTCGTCATGACCCACGGTGTTCTCAGCGAGGATCCCGAGGATCTGTTTCACGGCACCGGGCTGCGGGTCGTGCGGGCCGTCCTGCACGAGGCGGTGCTGCGGCTGTGGAGCGATGATGCCTTCGGCATGGCCGGAAATGTGGCCTTTCGCGCGCTTCTGGCGATTTTTCCGTTTCTGATCTTCACCAGTTCGCTCACTGCCTTTGTCGGCGACCGGTCGATGGCCGATGACCTGATCCATTTCCTGATCGCCATTGTCCCCCCTGCCCTGATCGAACCGATCGTGTCGGAGGTGGAAAAGGTCATGACCGTGCCGCGCGGCGATCTGCTGAGCGTGGGTATCCTGCTGACCGTCTGGTTCGCCGTGGGCGGGGTCGATGGGGTGCGCGTGGGGTTAAACCGCGCCTATGGGCTGCGCGAGACGCGGTCGGTCTTTACGATCTACGCGGTGCAGGTGGCCATGGTGCTGCTGGCGAGCCTGATCCTCGTGATCGTAGGGTACCTTTTGGTGCTGGCCCCGCGGGCCGGGTCTTGGCTGCATATGCTGATGCCGGGCTTCGATCCGCGCTCGGTCACCGTGGGGCTGGTCCGTTTTCCCGCCTCGGCGACGATCCTGCTGGTCGCGCTTTTTGCCGCCCATGTGATCCTGCCCGCACGGCGGACGCGGTTTAACAACATCTGGCCCGGGGTTGTGGCCACCGCCGCCGCTTGGACGGTGCTGGCGGTGCTCTTTTCATCCTACCTGCGCAGCTTTGGCACCTATGCCAGCTATTACGCGGGCATGGCGGGGATCATCGCGGCGCTTTACTTCATGTATCTCGCCGCACTGGTGCTGATCTTTGGCGGAGAGTTGAACCGCGCGTTGCGCATCCGCAGACTGGCCCGCGCGATGAGCGATCAGCCCTGATCTCCCGCGCAGGGGGTGCCCGCAGCGCCCCAGACCGTCACATCATGCATCAACGCATCGAGCGACCCTTCGGGCACCGACCGCCCCGCACCGGGGGCGAAACCCCAGTTCACGAAGGCCGAGTTTTGCAGGTGGTCGACCAGAGAGGCGATGTCATGGCCGTCATTGGTCTCAGGGTCGCGCAATTGGGTGCAAACCTCTGCCGAAGATTTGCCGAGCCACGCCAATTCCACCGGCGGCAGCCGCCAAGCATCGTCGATATGCGGTGGGGCATGGGGCACCGTGTTCGCGGCGGCAGAGGTGACGTGGCAGGCGTCGCAAGGGATGCTCTCGGCCCCGATCCGGCTCTCGCCCGCGCGCACATTCATGCCGTGCACCGCCTCCGGCCCATAGCCCAAGCCCTGCCACATCGGCCGGCCCTCTTCGCCCACATGGCAATTGGTGCAGCGCGGATGCGCGGTGACGGTGAAAATCCGATCCCAAGCGGCCAGCCCTTCGGCGCGATCAGGCGCCTCCTGCGCAAAGGCGGGGGCGGCCAGCATGAGTGCGGCGCAGGTCGATAGATATCTCATGCGAAATCCACGGATTTGGAGAGGGGAAGTTCACGGATCCGCTGGCCCGTGGCGGCGAAGATTGCATTGGCCAGCGCAGGCGCGGCGGGCGGCACGCCCGGCTCACCAATGCCGCGCAGCTTGCCGCCATTCTCCAAGCCGCGCACCTCGATCTTGGGCGTCTGATACAGCCGCAGCCCTTCATAGAGGTGATAATTGTCCTGCTGCGGCACCCCTTCGCGATAGGTAAGCTCGCAGTTCATCGCATGGCCCAAGCCCCAAATCACCGCCCCGGACAGTTGCGCCTCGAAGTTCACCGGGTCCATCACGCGGCCCACTTCGGCGGCGACGAAAACGCGATCGATCTTGAGGCCCGCGTCGGTCTGGCTAACCTCGACCACCTCGGCCACCGGCACACCAAAGGACAGGCAAAAGGCCAGCCCGCGGCCCCGCCCCGGCCCGAGGTCCGCACCCCAATCCGACATTTCGCCCACAGCCTTCAACACCTTGCGCGAGGGCGCATGGGTGCAAAGGCGCAACCGTTCCTCCAAAGGGTCGACACCCGCCGCATGGCACATCTCATCCATGAAGCTTTCGTGCAGGAAGCCGTTGCCCGATGCCCCAACCGACCGCCAAGAGCTGACCGGCACCATTGCGGGCACCCGGTGGCCGGTCACGCGGTAATCGGGGATCGCGAAGGGCTGATCCCACGCGCCCGCCACGATGGCGATGTCGGGGCCGAAGACCGGCTGGTTCAACCGCGCCATCTGCGATTCCGCCGTCGAAGATGCCGCGATGGCCAGATCATAGGCCGCGATCTGCCCCTCCGAGACTTTGCCCCGCGCCCGCGCCATGGCCAGCGGGCGGGGGAAGTCATGGGTGAAATCCTCCTCGCGCGACCAGACCATCTTGATCGGCGTGCCGGGCATCTGCATCGCCACTTCGACGGCGCGCAGGGTATAGTCATCCTCAAGCCGCCGCCCGAAACTGCCGCCCGACATCAGCACATGGATATGCACATTCTCAGCGTCGATCCCGGTCAGCGCGGCGACATTGGCCTGCATGAAACGCGGGATCTGCGTGCCGGTCCAAATATCGACGCGGGCCTTCTCCAGCTTCACCACCACGCTCATCGGCTCCAGCGGGGCATGGGCCAGATAGGGGATGCGGTACTCGGCCTCCAGCACTTCCCCACCCGTCAAAGCGGCGCTCACATCGCCGTCATCTCGGAACCGGCTGTCCTGCCGATCTTCAGTAAAGGAGGCCGCCACGGCCTCTAATTGCTCAGCCGTGTCGCCGATATAGGGCGACGGCCCCCAGTCGCATTTCACCGCCTGCACGGCTTGAAAGGCCCGCCAAGTATTGTCGGCCACCACCGCGACGCCGCCGGTAATCGGCAAGACCGCTTTCACGCCGCGCATCTTCTCGGCGCGGCCCGCATCAAAGCCCATGATCTCGCCACCCTGCGCCGGGTTGGTACGGGTCGTGGCGTGAAGCATCCCCTCCATCGCCATGTCGATGCCATAGGTCTGGGTGCCAGTGGATTTGGCCATGATATCGGTGCGCATTTGCGGCTTGCCAAGGTGCCGCCACGCGCCGGGGTCGCGCAGCGTGACCTCGGTCACTGGGTCGATCTCCGCCGCGGCCGCGGCGAGGTCTTGATAGGCCAGCCGCATGCCGTCGGGCAGCACCACCGCGCCCGCCTCGGTCTTGAGTTGGCTGCGCTCTAGCCCGGTTTGCGCCACGGCGGCGGCCAACAGGGTTTCGCGGGCCACGGCCCCGGCCATGCGCAGCCGGTCGTACATATCCGGCACGGTCGAACTGCCGCCAGTCAATTGCAGGCCAAGCAGCTTTCCCGCCACATCCGAGGCGCCGCGCCCGGTCCGCGCCAGCAGCGTTTCCGAGGTCGCGGCGATCGGCATCGCTTCTACCCCGACCACGCCGTTGTAATAGACCGGCGAGGGCGGCCCGGGCGTGATCTGCACCGTGTCGAGGTCGACATCCAATTCCTCGGCAATCATATGGGCTTGGATCGAATAGGCCCCCTGCCCCACATCGGCGCGCGGGGTGATCAGGGTGACGCCGCTTGCATCAATCTTGACATAGGGCGTGATCGCCGCCGCACCGGGTGGCAAGCCTTCGAGCAGCGGGTTCTTCAGGTCACGTTTGTACAGATAGGTGCCAAAGGCCACGCCCCCGGCAATGGCGGCGGAGCCGACGATGAAACTGCGGCGGGTGATGGTGCGCAGGCGCGACATGTCAGGCCCCCCGCAGCCGCGCGGCGGCGCTGTGAACAGCGGCGCGAATGCGCGGATAGGTGCCGCAGCGGCAGAGGTTCCCGCTCATCGCGGCGTCGATCTGATCGTCGGTCGGCTCGGGGTTCAGCTCCAGGAACGAGGCCGCCTGCATGATCTGCCCCGATTGGCAGTAACCGCATTGTGCGACCTGATGCTCCACCCATGCTGCCTGCACCACATGCAGCGCTTCGGGCGTGCCCAAGCCTTCGATGGTGGTGACATCGCCGTTCACATCCGCCGTCCGCAATTGACAAGACCGCACGGCCAGTCCATCAACATGCACCGTGCAGGCACCGCATTGCGCGATGCCGCAGCCGTATTTCGGCCCGGTGATGCCCAACTCATCGCGCAAAACCCAGAGCAGCGGCATGTCGTCTTCCACGTCCACCTCGTGGACCGTGCCGTTAACCGTCAATTCCATCGGTGATCCTTCCGCGCTGGTGCCCCCCAATGTAGCGGGCAGCGCCTATCGCGCAAGACCGCGCGAAGCGGGTCGCGCAGCGTCACCTTGGCGGGGCGGGCATGGCGGCGGGTGCCGCCGCTTCGCTTATTCGAGGTCTTGCGCCGTCAGCGCGCGGTGAATTTCGCGGCGGACCAGTTTGCGCACATTGCGGGTGATCCGCTCGCCCAAGGCACCCTGAAGCTCGGCGCGGACGATCTCGGTCACCATGTCGCGCAGTGCTTCCTCGTCGAGGAACTGATCCTCACCCGCGCCGCCCGCCTCCTGCGCGGGGGCGGCATAGTCAAATTCCGGCGCGGTGGCGGCAGGATCGGCCACACGCGGGCCGCTGTCGGCGAAACGGCGCACCTGCTCTTCGAGCTGCGGTGTCGTGGGCTGCGGACGGCTTGGCGCTGGCGTCTCAGCCTCTACCGTCGCCGTATCGGCAATCGGGGCCTCTGGCGCGTCAAGCTCCGCATCGTCTTTCCACTCCATCGCCGGAGGTTCGGTGCCGGAATAGTCATTATCGCCGGGCGCGTCAGGGTCCCAGTCGTCAGAAATCTTGCCGATGGCCGTCTCAAGCGCCGCCAGCTTGTCGCTGCGGCTGGCCCCGGTCGCCTTAGCCGCCGCGTCGGAAACGGCGCGGGACCGGGCCTCATCCGCGGTCTCCGGCGCGGGGGCGCGATAGTCCTCGGCATGCAAATCGCTCGGATCGTCATGCAGCATGTCATAGCCCAAGGGCGAGACCTTGGCCGGATCAACGGCAGCGGCCTTTGGGCGATCCTCGCCATCCGACGTGGCGACCCTGAGCGCGGGGGTCAGCACCAACCGGTCGCTCGACGCCGCGGGAGCCTTCTCGGCAGGCGGGGTCGCGGGGTGACGGGCCGAGACGAATGGACGCTCTGCCTCATCGGCACTGTCTTCCGCTTCGGTCTGCATGGCTTGGGTCAGGCTCAGCGGCTGTGGCGCGGCTTTATGTGTTTCACCGACGCCCTCGTCAGAAGCGGGACGCGCCGTGCCGCCCGAGGCTGTGCGCAGCGACAGATGCGGGGTGAAATCCTCAGAGGTCACGCTGTCCGATGTCGGCTCGTCCAATGCACCCCGCATGCTTTTGAACGCGGCCCCGGTGTCATCAGCAGAATTGCCAGCCTCTGGCTTGGAAACCGGCGTAGGATTGGACGTTTGCAGGGGACGCTTGTCTTCGGACACCAATCGGCGAATCGACGACAGGACGTCTTCCACCTCCGCGTTTGTGACGGGTTCGGACATATTTCTCTACCACTCTTGCCTCGCGGATAGCTTAACCGCGTGGGAGGATTCTCACAATGGGGCGGTGCAAAATGCCAAACGACCGCGCAAACCGTCAGTCTTTTTGCAGCGCGCGCAGCACCCGATCCAGCGCTTGGCCCTCTTTCGAGTATTTAGCAGGGGCGTCCTTAACAAGGTTGTAATAGGCCCCCGCGTCATAGATCTGCACCGGCAGCTTCAGATCCTGCGCGGTCAGACGGCCCGTGGCCGCCAGCACGGAATAAGCCGCCACATAGAGGTTGGCGCGGGCCGACACGCGGGTCGATTCCGCATCCAGCAGCGATTGCTCTGCATCCAGCACGTCCAAGGTGGTGCGCGCGCCGAGGGTCGCTTCTTCACGGACACCGCGGAAGGCGATACGCGCCGCCCGGATCTGGCGGTCGGAAGCCTCCAACTGCGCCCGTGCCGAGGCCAGCGCGGCATAGGCGTTGCCCACTTCCTGCTCGACGTTTTGGCGCACCACATGCAGGTTCGCGCGCTGCGCGTCCCGCTGCGCCATCGCGCTGCGCACGGCCGAGGACAGCGCCCCGCCCTGATAGATGGTCTGACCGACCTCGACCCCGACGCTGCCGCTGCGGGTATAGGCTTCGCTGTCGAAAGTCTCGTTCAGGCCATATTGCCCGTTCAGGGTGATCCGCGGGGCCATGGCGGCCTCATTGGCTTCGACGCTCAGATCGGCTGCCGCCACCTGATGCTGTGCGGCGATGATCGACGGGTGAGTGCGCACGGCCAGAGCCTTGGCCGAGGCGAGGTTGCCGCCGACATTCGGCAGGCTCGGCGGTTGGCTAAGGTTGCCCGGGGCATGGCCCACTGCATTGCGATATTCCTCGACCGCGCGCAGCAGCACGCCTTCGGCGCCCGCCAGCCCGCTGCGGGCATTGGCAAGCTGCGCTTCGGCCAAGGCCACATCGGTGCGGGTAACTTCGCCCACGTCGAAACGATCCCGCGCGGCGCGCAGCTCTTGGGTCAGCAGCCGCAGGTTGTTGTTGCGCAGCTCAACCGTTTCCGAGGCTTCGATCACGCCCATATAGGCCGCAACCGCGCGCAGCAGCACCTGCTGCTCTAGGTTGACCAAAGTCTGGCGGGTGGCCAGAACGGCCTCTTTCGCCGCCTCCACCCGAAAGGCGCTCGCGCCGAAATCATAGAGCAAAAGCTCGCCAATCAGGCTGATCGACGCTTTGAGGCTTTCGGTCGATTGGGCTGGCAAAAGGGAGGAGCTGCGCGTGGTGCCAAAGCTCTGCGTCAGCCCCGCAGCCCACCGCAGCACCGGCTTCAACGCCGATTTCGCCGCGGCCACATCCTCATCCGCGGCCCGCAAAAGCGCGCGGTTCTGCTCCAGCAGGCCAGAATGCTCATAGGCCCCCACCAGCGCGTCGGCCAATGTTTCGGCGGCAGCCACACGCGGCAGGGCAGCGCCGCTGGCGAGGACAAGGCTCACCGGCACGGCGATGGCAAAACGTTTGAGGGATTTCGTAAAACTGTTCGCGCTCATGGCTCAATGCCCCTGAATGGCTTTTATAGACCTTTGGACCGGCCCGTAGGCCGATCGGGGCGGGTGCCCCTCCCCTGAAGGCGAAGTGGCGCGCGGTATGACCGGCGCGCCATCCTGTCGCTTACAGCTGGAATTCTGCCTGACGTTCAAAGCCACGCAGCACCGGCGCACCGGCGTTGAATTCGGGCCGCCAAGACACCTGACCGCCACGCTTGTAGCCCACGCGCACCTCGCCCAGACCCCGATCCATAAAGAGGCAAGCGATCCGCCCGCCCTCTTTCACCTGTTCCACCAGCGCTGCGGGCAGCTCACCCACCGCACCTTGGACGATGACCACATCATAGGGCCCATGCTGCGGCGCGCCTTCGGTCAGCGGGGCGACATGGACGATCACATTGTCCGCGCCCGCCTGCGCCAGCGCCTCTTGCGCCTCGGCGGCCATGGCTTCGTCTTCCTCAACGGCGACGACGGCCTCGGCCATATGCGCGATCACGGCGCTGGAATAGCCCATGGCGCAGCCGATATCGAGCACGAGTTCCTCATTGGTGATGTCGAGGTGATCGAGCATCTTGGCCAATGTCCGCGGGTCGAGCAGCACCCGATCCTGCCCCAGATCGAGGTTTTCACCCAGATAGGCAGCCTCGCGCTGTGCCGCCGGCACGAAGTCTTCGCGCTGCACGGTCAGCATCGCGTCGATGATTGGAAACTTGGTTACATCCGAAGGACGAACCTGCGTATCTACCATGGTTACGCGGCGGGCGGCGAAATCACTCATCAGCTAAACTCATTCGTTCAGGGTGTCTGAAGAGTGATGTGCCACATTGCCGGGCCAGCGGCAACGCCCTGACCGCATTTTCGCGCGCATATGGGACTTGCGGCCTCCTTCGTGATCCGTTAGCAGTGCGCCAACCACCGGTCGGCGAGTTGGCGGAGTGGTTACGCAGCGGATTGCAAATCCGTGTACACCGGTTCGATTCCGGTACTCGCCTCCATTTCCTCCAGCATGAGCGGTTACGCGATACCGCCCCCCCCCCCCCCGGCGAAACCACTATTCGCGCGCGCTCCTCTTAAAAGCCACCCAGGCCCCCTCGTCATCAACGGCGCGGCCATGCCTCACCCCCCACCACATTTCCCCGCCGCCGCCAAAACCTCGCGCAACTCATCCTCATTCCGGTAGCCGATCAGAATACCCGCCGTCGCCTCGCCCATCGTGGCATCGCTGGCTGCGATCTTGGCGTCGGAGATGGTGGTGCGCTGAGCGGTGCGGCGCGTCCAGCGAAACAGCAGTTGCTCTAGCCGGGCGCGCTCAGGCGCATGGGCGGGGTCGGCCCCCAGATCCACCAGCTCATCGGGGTCGCTTTCAAGGTCGAACAGCATCGGGCGGAACCCTTCGGCAAAAACGTATTTCCACCGCCCGTCGAAGAGCATCGTCAGCTTGGCGTCCTTCACCTCGACCCCCAAGCGTTTGCGCACGTCGCGCTGCGCGTAGTCGTATTCCGAGACCACGAAATCGCGCAGCCGCTCGGCCTTGCCATGCAGCAGCGGCAAGAGGGATCGGCCCTCGATGATATGCGGCACGGCGGTACCGCCGAAATAATCAAGGATGGTGGGCACCACGTCGATCGCCTCGACCAGTGCCGAGGATTTTGCGCCGCGGGTCGCATCGGCCTCGGGGCGGGGATCAACGACGATCATCGGGATGCGCGCGGAGGGGTCGTGAAAGAGCTCTTTCTCGCCCATCCAGTGGTCGCCAAGGTAATCGCCGTGATCCGAGGTGAAGACGATCATCGTATCATCCGCGACCCCCTCTTCGGTGAGAAACGCCATCAACCGACCGATCTGGTCGTCGAGCTGTTTGATCAGCCCCATATAGGCGGTCAGAACCCGGCTTCGGGTGGCATCATAGGAAAAGGCTTGCGAGACGCGCTCCTGCATGAATGCGCCATAGACGGGATGCGGATCGCGCTTTTCCGCCGCGCTTCGCACCGGGTCCAGATGGCTCTCGGGCCCATAGAGATCATGATAGGGCGCGGGGACGATATAGGGCCAATGCGGTTTGATATAGCTCAGGTGCAGGCACCACGGCTGATCGCCGGCCTCGCGGATGAAATCCATGGCGCGGCCCGTGATATAGGGTGTCTCACTCTCTTCATCCGCCGCGCGGGCCGGTTTGTCGGCGTGGTCCAGAAACCAGCCGCTCAGGATATTGCCCTCTGCATCTTCGGCGCTGTTGGCGACGGAATGCCACGGGTTCTCATCCTGCCACCCGCGGTCCTTCATATGCGCGTCATAGGCGGGGTTGCGGGCGTAGGGCCCGCCGTCGGGGTGCAGCCCGTCGTCCCGCTCATAGGGTTCGAACCCGCATTCCGAGATCAGCACGCCAATCTCGCTGTCGGGCGACAGGCCAAGGCGGCGCAGCCCTTCGATATCGGCGGCCATATGGGTCTTGCCGCAAAGCGCTGTGCGCACGCCCAAGGGGCGCAGATGGTCGCCCAGCGTCATCTCCCCCACTTTCAGCGGGATGCCATTCCAAGTCGACCCATGCGAGCTGACATAGCGGCCCGTGTAGAACGACATGCGCGAGGGGCCGCAAATCGGCGATTGCACATAGGCGCGGTCAAAAAGCACCCCGCGCGCGGCCAACGCATCGATATGCGGCGTGTGCAGATGCGGATGGCCGGTGCAGGAAAGGTAATCCCAGCGAAGCTGGTCACACATGATGAAAAGAACGTTCTTGGGCATGAGCCGCTTTCCCTGTGATGGTCCTTCGCGCGCCCTGCCCGCGAAGCGTTTCGTCGTGCCGAGACTTAATTTTGGCCCGCCTGACAATGCCTTGCAGTTTCTAGCCCAAATTTAACCAAATTTTTAGCATTCACCGCCCAACCTCTACCAGGACATTGGGAAAGGCAACTCAAGCCGGACCAGCGAGGATGCCAGAATGAACAGCACGCAAAGGATACTTGTCACCGGCACGGGCGGCTTCATCGGCTTTCACCTTGCCCGGCTGCTGCTGGCCGAAGGCGCGCGGGTGCAGGGCTATGACGGGATGACCGATTACTACGACGTCTCCCTGAAACAACGTCGCCACGCAATGTTGCTGCAACACGAGCATTTCACGACCAAGGAAGCGCTGCTGGAAGACCGCGAGACCTTCGACGCGCTGGTTGATGACTTTGCCCCCGACATGATCGTGCACCTTGCCGCACAGGCGGGCGTGCGTCACAGCATTGACCACCCTCGCGCCTTTCTGGAGGCGAATATCACCGGCACCTTCAACGTGATGGAGGCCGCGCGGCGGCTGGAGGTGAAACACCTGCTCATGGCCTCTTCCTCGTCGATCTACGGGGCCAATACCGATATGCCTTTCGCCGAGGCCGGGGCCACCGACCGGCCCCTGTCGATCTACGCCGCCACGAAAAAGGCGAATGAGGGGATGGCCCATGCCTATGCTCATCTCTGGGGTCTGCCGACGACGATGTTTCGGTTTTTCACCGTCTACGGGCCTTGGGGGCGGCCCGACCTTGCCTTGAGTAAATTTGTCGACGCGATCCTCGATGGCCGCCCGATCAATATTTACAACCACGGCGAGATGTACCGCGATTTCACCTGCGTCGACGATCTGGTGCGCGCCATCCGGCTGCTGATGGATTGCGTCCCGCCGCAACCGGGCACGGCGCCACCGCCGCCGGACTGGGATTCGCTCTCCCCCGCGGCCCCCTACCGCGTGGTGAATATCGGCAATTCCGAAAAGGTGCGCCTGCTCGATTTCGTCGAGGCGATCGAAGCCGCGCTCGGCAAACGGGCGGTCCGCAATTACATGGGGATGCAGATGGGTGACGCCCCCGCCACATGGGCCGATGCGACCCTGCTACATAGGCTCACCGGCTACCGCCCACAGACCGACATTCACGAAGGCATCGCGCGTTTCGTCGCTTGGTTTCGGGACTATCACGGCAGATAGCCGCAGCGCTTAGTGCTGGTGCTGCTGGCGGACGTAGTCCATCACCGCGCCCCTGACCGACATCTCGCCCTGCTCTCGTGCGGCATGGATGACCGCGCGCACGTCGTCGAGATTGCAACGCCGCAGCAGGCTTTTGACCGGCCCGATCGATGCCGGGCGCATCGACAGGGTCTTGAGCCCGATGGCCGCGAAACACAGCGCCTCGACCGGGCGGCCCGCATCCTCCCCGCAAAAAGACAGCGCAGTATCTGTTTCGGCGCAGCGTTCTACGATGCCCTCAAGGAAGGTCAGGAAAGAGACGTTCAGCGTGTCATAGCGCCGCCGCACCCGCTCGTTCTCACGGTCGGCGGCGAAAAAGAACTGCTTAAGGTCATTGCCCCCGATCGACAGGAACTCGACCTCTTCAAAGAATTTCTTTGGGGCAAAGGCGAGGCTGGGGGTCTCCAGCATGGCGCCGACCTCCAGCTTTTCGGGCAAGACATGGCCCAGAATACGCTCACGCTCCATCGCTTTGTCGACCTCGGCGCGGGCGGCGCGGAATTCCTCGAACTGGGCGATAAAGGGGAACATCACCGCCAGCGGGCGGCCCGCGGCGGCGCGGATCAGGGCCTGCAACTGCATCCGCATGACACCGGGCTTATCCAGCCCCACCCGGATCGCGCGCCAGCCGAGGGCCGGGTTCGGCTCATCATGGGGCTTCATATAGGGCAGCACCTTGTCCGACCCGATGTCGAGCGTACGGAAGACCACGCGGCGGCCATGGGCGGCATCGAGCACGCGCGCGTAAAGCGCGGCAAGCTCGGTCCGGCGGGGCATCTGGTTGCGCACCAGAAACTGCAATTCGGTGCGGAAGAGCCCGACCCCTTCGGCCCCCGACCCTTCGAGCGAGGGCAGATCGGCCATCAGACCTGCGTTCATCTGTAGGCTGATGATCCGCCCGCATTTCGTCTCAGCCGGTTTGTCGCGGATCGAGGCATAGCGTTCCTGCGCCGCCGCCTGCATCGCGATCTTGTCGCGAAAGGCCGTGGCCACGGTATCGTCGGGGCGCAGATGCACCACACCCTGCTCACCATCGACCATGATGTGATCGCCGTTCAGCGCGTCATTGGTCACGCGGCTGGCATGGACGATCAGCGGAATCGCCAGCGCCCGCGCGACGACAGCGGCGTGCGATCCGACCGAGCCGCCCTCCAGCACGATGCCGCGCAACGACCGCCCGTAATCCAGCAGTTCCGCCGGGCCGATGTTGCGCGCCACAAGGATCGGATCGACCGGCATCTCGGCCCCGGTATCGCTGCCCTGCCCCGTCAAATTGCGCAGCAAGCGGTTCGACAGATCATCCAGATCCGACAACCGTTCCCGCAGGTAGGCATCATTGACCTGCCCCAGACGGGCGCGGGCCATGGATTGCTCTTTCTCGACCGCGGCCTCAGCACTCAGCCCGCTTTGAATATCCTCCACCATGCGCCGCATCCAGCCTTTGGAATTGGCGAACATGCGGTAGGCTTCGAGCACCTTCTGCTGCTCTTTGTCGGCGGTAAGGCTTAACAATTGGTCAACGCTGAGCCGCAATTGCTCGACCGCTTCGGTCAGCCGCTCCGTCTCACGTTCAGGATCGTCGGCAATGGGGTTGGAGACCACCACCCGCGGCTCATGCAGCCAGACGTGCCCCTCGGCCACGCCCTCCTGCCCCACGGTGCCGCGCAGCAGCACCGGCTGGCTATGCCGGGCCGACATCGCAGCCCCCTCGCCGACAAAGGCCCCAAGCTCGGCCATTTCGGCCAGCACCATCGCCACGACCTCAAGCGCATAGACCTCATCGGCGGAAAACTCTCGCGCGACTTTGGACTGCACCACCAGCACGCCCAGCGTCTCGCCCAGACGTTGCACCGGCACCCCGAGGAAGGAGGAATAAATCTCCTCCCCCGTCTCGGGCATGAAGCGGAAACCGGCGGCTTGGGGCGCGTCGGGCGTGTTGATGACCGTGCGCCTCTTGGCGACCCGACCGACCAGACCTTCGCCCAGTTTCATGCGCGTTTCATGCACCGCCGCTTCGTTCAAACCTTCGGTGGCACAAAGCTCAAGCGTGTCTTCGTCGCGGAACAGATAGATCGAGCAGACTTCGCAGCCCATGGAATTGGCGATCAACTGGGTGATCTTGTCCAGCCGCGCCTGGCCCGCCACATCGCTGGCCATCGCATCACGCAGCCGCCCCAGCAGCTTGCGGCTTTCTGTCTCAACCCGTTCGGCCATATGATCCGGTCCCTGTCCCTCTGGAGCAGGGTTTAGCGCACTCGCGCAAGGATAGAAATGCTATTCGCGCCATACCCTACATCCTCAGCCAGCATATCGGCGGGATGCTGCAGATTTACGCAAGGGGTCACCTTGCGTAAAACCCGTGTCATCGCAGGTGTTTAGCCCGCTTTATCAAGCTCGAAAGCGTCGTGCAGAGCTTGCACGGCCAATTCCATATACTTGCGGTCGATCAACACGCTGATCTTGATCTCGGAGGTGGTGATCACCTTGATGTTGATCCCCTCGTCCGAGAGCACCTTAAACATCTTGGCGGCCACGCCGGTATGGCTGCGCATGCCGATCCCCACCACGGAAACCTTGGCCACAGCCTTGTCGGCGATCAACTCCTGATAGTTGATGATCCCCTCTTCATGGGCCTTTTCCATCGCCTTTTCTGCGCGGATCACCTGATCGACGGGGCAGGACCACGTCATATCGGTGCGCCCCTCTTCGGAAATGTTCTGAACGATCATATCGACGTTCACGCCGCCCTCGCTGAGCGCGGTAAAGATCGTCGCGGCGATGCCGGGGCGGTCCGCCACGGACACCAAGGTCATCTTTGCCTCATCACGGGAAAACGCGACCCCGGCCACCACATTGCTTTCCATGATTTCCTCCTCATCGCAGACGAGCGTCCCGGCGTCGTCAGATTGTTCTTCGAAACTGCTCAGCACCCGCAGTTTAACCTTGTAGCGCATCGCCAGTTCGACCGAACGGGTCTGCAAAACCTTCGCCCCGAGAGAGGCCAGTTCCAGCATCTCTTCAAAGGAAATCTTGTCAAGTTTGCGGGCCTTGGATTCGACCCGCGGGTCGGTGGTGTAGACACCATCGACGTCGGTATAGATATCGCAACGCTCCGCGCCAAAGGCGGCGGCAAAGGCGACGGCGGTCGTGTCAGACCCGCCCCGGCCCAGCGTGGTGATCCGGCCCTGCGGGCTAATGCCTTGGAAACCTGCGACCACGGCCACATTCATGCCTTCGCCGAATTTGGCGGTGATGTTGTCTGTGGGGATCTCTTCGATCCGGGCGGCGGAATGGGCGTCGGTGGTGCGCACCGGCACCTGCCAGCCCTGCCAAGACCTCGCGGGCACGTCCATTTCCTGCAAAGTCAGCGCCATAAGACCAGCGGTGACATTCTCCCCGCTCGACACGATGGCGTCATATTCACGCGCATCATAGAGCGGCGAAGTCTCATTGACGAAGCCCACCAGCTTGTTCGTCTCACCCGACATGGCGGATACGATGACGATCACGTCATAGCCCTTGGCCACCTCGACGCCGACGCGCTTTGCCGCGCGGCGGATACGGTCCAAAGTGGCAACCGAAGTCCCACCGAATTTCATAACCAGAACAGGCATATTGTCCCCCGCGCAACAGTCCAGCGCGGTCTAAGCCCACGGCACGGCAAGGGCAAGCCTATTTAACATGACGTTATGTAGCGCCGCTTAGAACGGATGCGCGCGGCCATCCCATGTTTCGAAACAACCCGTTTGGGCAATGTCCAGCGCGGCGATCCGCCCGGCGAGGCCCTGCGCCGAGTCCTCAACGCTGATCTCGCCCTGATCGCCACCCATATCGGTGCGCACCCAGCCGGGGTGGTAAATGCCCACCGCGATACCCTCGGGCTTCAGGTCCACCGCCAGATTGCGCCCCAGATTGATCGCCGCCGCTTTGGAGGCGCGGTAGATATAGCTGCCCCCCGGCGCCCGCGTCTGCGAGCCCATCTGCGAGGCAATGATCGCGATTTTCGCCCCCTGCGCCGCCCGCAGGTTGGGCAGCAGAGATTGCACGGTGAGGAAAACCCCGGTCACATTGGTCGCAAAGCTCTGGGCCCAGAGGTCGGGGCCAAAGCCGGTATCCAAGTCATCGCCCTTGTCGAGATACACACCCGCATTGCAGATCAGCAGGTCCAGCGGACGGTCTTGCAGGCTTGCGGCGAAGGACGCGTGGCTTGCCGGGTCAGTCACGTCGAGGATGGCCTGCGCGCCTGCGCCGCGTGCGGTGCCGATCACCTCTTCGCCCGCGTCTTTATACTGGCGGGCCAGCGCCGCGCCGATGCCGCGGCTGGCGCCTGTGATAACGATGGTCATGGGCGATCCTTTATGAAAATGGGCCTTTAGGAAAGTTGGCGTTTGGGTTTGAACGGGAGCGGCATCAGGGGCACGCCCTCGGCCACCAATTCCCGCGCCTGATCCAGCCGAGCCTCGCCATAGATCGGGCGCTCGGGGCTGCGCCCTGCGTGCATGTCCCGCGCCTCGCGCACGAAATTCTTGCCGACGTAATCGGAGGTGGATTCGACCTTTTTGCGCAGGGCGGTCAGCGCCTTTTCCACATCACTTGCCGGATTGGACAGGGCCGGGGCGGGTGTCTCGGCGGGTTGCGGTTTTTCTGCCGCTTCCGGCGCAGCCGGAGCGCTGCCGCCCGAGGTGACCCGCGGGGCCATCAGCGATTTGCTCACCTCCGTCGACCCGCAGACCGCACAGCTCAGATGGCCCGCACGGGCGAGGCTGTCAAAGGCTGCCGCAGATTGGAACCAACTTTCGAAACCATGCCCGGCCTCGCATTTCAGTGCATAACGGATCATTCGCCCGGTCCTCAAACTCTCTGCTTTAAATGGGCTGCGGCGCGAAAGAGGTCAAGACAGGCGCGCGCGCGGCGCGGATCGCAACGCCGCGCGATCAGCCCGCCAAGCCACCGCTGCGCGGATCGAAATCACGGATCAGCCGTGCCAGATCGGGGGCCTCCACCAGCCGCGCGGCCTTGCGGCGCGAACACCACATCCGCTTGCGCTGTCCCTTCTCGGGGAAGTGTTTGGCCAGCGCCTTGACCTTTACCGGGTAGAGCATCGCCAGACAGGGCAAGGTCCCATCCGCGCCGGTTTTGGCATAGCTGTAGACGCCCAGACATTGCCCCCGCGCCTGCCCCACAACGCCGCCTTCCTCCCAAGCCTCGACCAAGGCCGAGGCGGCGGGGGTCTTGCCCTCCATCGGCCAACCCTTGGGAATGATCCAACGTTTGCTCCCGCGCGAAGTGATCAGCAGGACCTGCAACTTGCCCCGTTTACGACGCCAGCAAAGCGCCGCGAACTGAATGCGCAGCTCATCCTTCTGTCCGCCGTTCAAGGATATCGGAGCCTGTTTCACCATCCGTTGCAGCTGCGCCCCTTGGCAGGTTGTTTCCCTTAGACCCTAGCGCGGCGATCCCCGTCTGGCCATATCCCCTTGCCCCCTTTCATCGCATCAAAGATACTACCAAAATGATAAGATTTTCCGCTCTTCTGACAGTGCTTTGCAGCCTTGCCTTGCCCCTTCGGGCCGAGGCGCCCGTGACGGTCTTTGCCGCCGCCAGCCTGCGCGGCGCGTTGGAGGAGGTCACGGCGGATTTCCCCGCGCCGGTGGTGCTGTCTTACGGCGGGTCCGGCACGATGGCGCGGCAAGTCGCCTCCGGAGCGCCCGCCGATGTGGTCTTGCTGGCCAATAGCGACTGGATGACATGGCTCACGGACAAAGGCGTGGAGGGGGCAGAGACTGCGCAGATCATCGCCCGCAACCGCCTCGTGCTGATTGCCCCCGCCGACAGCGCCCCACTTGCCGATCCCGCCGAGCTGCCCGCCCGGCTTGGCCCCGAGGGGCGGCTTGCCATGGGGCAACGCGATGCCGTTCCCGCAGGCAGCTATGCCCTTGCATGGCTCACCCATGCAGGGCTTTGGCAGCAGCTGCAAACCCAATTGGCCGAGACCGACAATGTCCGCGCCGCCCTGGCGCTGGTCGCGCGGGGCAATGCGCCGCTTGGCGTGGTCTATGCCAGCGACGCGCAGGCCGAGCCAGAGGTGCAAACCGTCTATGAGGTCCCTGCCGAGGCCCATGCCCCGATCACCTATCCCGCCGCGGCGTTGACGCCCGAGGGCAAGACGCTGGTCGATTTCCTGACGACCGAGGCGGCGCAGGCGATCTTTGTGGACCACGGCTTTCTTCGGGCCAATCATGGATCTTGAGGCCGCCGCTTGGAGCGCGCTGTTGCTGTCGCTGCGGGTGGCCAGCGTGGCGATGCTCTGCTCCCTGCCGCTGGCGCTTTGGGTGGCGTGGATTCTCGCCCGGAAAGAGTTTCGCGGCAAAGGCGTGCTGAGCGCGCTGGTCCATCTGCCGCTGGTGCTGCCGCCGGTGGTGACGGGCTATCTGCTGCTGCTCATCTTTGGCCGGAACGCCCCTTTGGGTCGTTTGTTAGAGAGCCTCGGCATCGGTCTTGCCTTTCATTGGACGGGTGCGGTGCTGGCCGCGCTGATCATGGGATTCCCGCTGATGGTTCGCGCCATGCGATTGGCGATCGAAGCGGTGGACCCGCGGATCGAGGAGGCCGCCGCCACCCTTGGCGCGCCCCGCTTGAGCGTATTTTGCCGCGTTACCCTGCCGTTGATCTTTCCCGGCATCCTTGCCGGGGCGGTGATGGGCTTTGCCAAGGCGATGGGCGAATTCGGCGCTACGATTACCTTCGTCGCCAATATCCCCGGTCAGACCCAAACCCTGCCAAGCGCGATCTGGACGGCCTTGCAGGTGCCCGGCGGTGAAAACCGCGCACTGGCCATGGCCGCGCTGGCCGGGTTGGTGGCGCTGGCTGCCGTGCTGCTGTCCGAAGCCTTGGCACGGCGGGTCGCCAAACGCATTTCGGGGGCGCACTGATGCTTGAAGTCACGCTGCGCCATGGGTTCGACGGCTTCGATCTGGACCTGTCTTTCACGACCCAAGGCGGGATCACCGCGCTCTTTGGCCGCTCCGGCGCGGGCAAGACAACGGTGATCAATGCGCTTGCCGGATTGCTGCGCCCCGATGTCGGGCGCGTGGTGCTGGACGGTGAGGTACTTTTGGATACGCAGCGGGGCATCTGGGTGCCGCCGCATCGCCGCAGGCTGGGCTATGTCTTTCAAGACGCGCGGCTTTTTCCCCATTTGGACGTGCGCGGCAACCTGACCTTCGGCGCGCGCTATGCCCCGCGCGGCAGCCAAGGCGCGGGTTTTGCCGATGTCGTGGCGCTTCTGGGGCTCGAGCCCCTGCTCGACCGTGCCCCGGCAACGCTGTCAGGCGGGGAGAAACAGCGCGTCGCCCTTGGTCGCGCCCTGCTGTGCCATCCGCGCATGTTGCTGATGGACGAACCGCTGGCCAGCCTCGATGGCCCGCGCAAGCAAGAGATCCTGCCCTATCTCGAACGGTTGCGCGACGGGGGGTTGGGCCTGCCGATCCTCTACGTCAGCCATGCGGTGGACGAAATCGCCCGCCTCGCCGATCGCTTGGTGCTGCTGCAAAACGGGCGGTTGAAGGCCCAAGGCGCGCTGTTCGACGTGATGGCCGACCCGGCAGCCGTGCCGCTGCTCGGCGTGCGCGAAGCCGGCGCGGTGCTGGAGGCTGATGTCATCGCCCATGCCGAAGATGGGCTTTCGACCCTTGCCGTGCGGGCGGGGCAGTTGGAGCTTCCCGGCGTGCAAGCGCCGGTGGGTGCGCGGGTGCGGCTGCGGGTCTTGGCGCAGGATGTGATCCTGTCGCGCGCGCGACCCGAGGGGCTGTCTTCGGTCAACATCCTGCCCGTCCGGGTCGAGGCCGTGCATCCGGGCGACGGGCCGGGTGCGGCCATCGCGCTCGACGCTGGCGGAGACCGCCTTTTGGCGCGGGTTACGGCGCGAGCGGTCCGCGACCTTGATCTGCGCGAGGGCATGGGCTGCTATGCCATCCTCAAGGCCACCACCGTGGCCCCGGGCAGCATCGGGCGCTGATCACAGTTTGGGCGGCGTCCTGCCCATTTTCTTGCGTAGGCGGGCGACCAGTTCCTCTTGCGGGATATCCGCCTCTATCGCCAGTTTGCGCAGGCCGAAATGCACATGGGCCATGTCTTGGTAATAGCTGGTATAGGCATAGTTCGTCGCAGCCCCAGCCACAGCGCCCAACACGGGCACCGCCTGCGCGGCGAGCTTTTGCCCCAGCACCAGCGCCAGACGCGGCGCCACGCGGGCGATCACCGCATTCATCGCGCGGCCCGTGAGCGCCATGCGCACGGTAAGAAACCCCAGATCGGCGCTATCGTCATCTGCCAGCGGCCCCGCGGCGGTAAAGACATGCACGCAGTCGAACTGCACATTCTCCGCCGAGGGATCGAACCCATGTTCCGCCGCCACCCCTTGGATGACCCGCAACAGCAGCGTGGTGGTCACCGGCAGTTCAGCCAAGGCGGTCGGCAGCCCCCCGGCCCCGCCTGCGGCGCCCATGGCGGTCGAGACGGCTTGGTTCAGCCAACCCTGCTGGTCTTTCACATAGCTGCGGCTGGAATGGGCGGCCTGCATGGCATGGCCAAGCGCCTTCATCGTCGCCCCTTCAAGGTTGCGGCGCACCACCCCCGGCAAACGGTCGATCAACCCATCCGCGCTGCCGCCGATAAGGTTGAGCACATGGATGCCCACGCCACCCGCCTGTTTATACCGGCGGGCGATCTCATCCAGCCGGGCATCGACATCAATGGTGCTGGGCAGGTTGCTTTCGATCTGCATGGGCGTCCCTCTTTGAGCTTAGGCTCAATGTGGGTCGCGGGCGGGGTAAAATCAATCGTGCCAGCGGCGAACCTTGCCCGTCACCCCGGCCCAAGCCCCCTCGGCCAGGGCGCGACCCAAGATCCGCGCAGGGTTCGTAGGCGGGGGCATCTCGACACCCTGCAACAGGGCAAAGCCAAAGCGATTGTAATAGGGCGCGTCGCCCACCAGCATCACCCGCTCCCAGCCCAGCGGAGCCGCCTGCGCAAGCGAGGTTTCGATCAGCCCCGCGCCCAGCCCTTCGCCCTGCCTTGTCGGGTGTACCGCCACCGGCCCCAGCAAGAGCGCCTCTGCCGTGCCGATGCGGACGGGCCAATAGCGGATCGCCCCGGCCAGAATTCCGCCACTGTCACGGGCCACATGGCTTAGCCCCGCCACCGGCGGCACGCCATCGCGCAACCGATACGACGACAGCGCCTCGCGCCCCGGCGCGAAACAGGTGTCATAGAGCGCTTCGACCTCCCAATGGTCGGCGGGCACCTCCGGGGTCATCTTGTAGGGCGTCTGATGCAAGGCCGGAGGCTTTCGGGAGCAATTGCGGGTGGCGCTGGACGTAGCATGAGGCTAGCCATGGGTGCAAACCATCAAGGAGTGTACATGTTCTATCGTCCCGAAGACGGCCATGGTCTGCCGCATAACCCGTTCAACGCCATCATCAGCCCCCGCCCAATCGGCTGGATTTCCACGCGCGATGGTCAGGGGCGCTGCAACCTCGCGCCCTATTCCTTTTTCAACGCCGTGGCCTATGTGCCGCCGCAGGTGATGTTCGCCTCGACCAGCGCCAAGGAAGACGTGGACGGCACCAAGGATTCCGTGGCCAATATTCGGGAAACCGGGGTGTTCTGCGTGAACGTGGTGGAATATGCGGCGCGCGACGTGATGAATGTGAGTTCCGCCACCCTGCCCCATGGCGAGGATGAATTCGCCCGCGCCGGGATCGACAAGGCCGAGTGCGAACAGATCGCCTGCGCGCGGGTGGCCAATGCGCCCGCCAGTCTTGAGTGCAAGCTGACCCAGATCGTGCAACTGCCGGGCGAGGCGAACTTCGCGGTCTTCGGCGAGGTCGTGGGCGTGCACATGCGCGACGATTGCGTGGTTGACGGGCGGTTCGACGTGACCCGGTTCCAGCCGCTGTCGCGTCTGGGGTACCGCGATTACACGGTGGTGCGGGATGTGTTCGAGTTGAAGCGGCCTGATGATTGAGGGCTGAGGGCCGGAGTTAAGATGCGAGGGCCATCGCCTGCCCGCGGGTCGGAGATGCAACGCTAGGGTCGTGCCACTTTATGGCTCAGCCGTGATGTGCGTTCTCTATGTCGCGCTCAGCCTCACCAGATCGCCTACCCGGTCGCACCGGAGGTGCGCTCAGAATAATACGGCACGCCTTTGGCGTGACGGGCGGGCAGGCGATGGCCCGGCGCCTGCGGCTTGATTCCGGGCCGGTGGCAAACTCGACCGAGAAGTTGCTGACTAAGAAGGCTACAAAAAACCCGGCACCTTTCGGCGCCGGGTTTTCCATTCAATGCCCGCCCAGAACCCCGGTGCGCACATCGTAATCAACCGCCAATTCGTAATCGGGGTCGTCATCGCTATCGACCATCAAATGCCCCGCCTTGTTCAGCAGACGATGGCAGTCGCGACTGAGGTGGCGCAGTTGCAGACGTTTGCCCGCGGCCTCGTATTTCGCGGCCATCGCTTCGATCGCCTGCAGGGCGGATTGGTCCACCACGCGGCTGTCGGCGAAATCGACGATCACCACCTCGGGGTCGTTCTCCACGTCGAAAAGCTCGGCAAAGCCATCGGAAGAGCCGAAGAACAGCGGCCCGTGGATCTCATAGACCTTGGCGCCCTTCTCGGTCACCGATTCCCGCGTGGTCGCGTGGATGCGCCGCGCGTTGTTCCATGCATAGGCCAGCGCCGAGACGATCACGCCGACGACCACCGCCACGGCGAGGTCTTCCATCACGGTCACCACAGTCACCAGAATGATGACGAAAGCGTCCATCAGCGGCACTTTGCGCAGAATGGTGAGGGAGTTCCACGCGAAGGTGCCGATCACCACCATGAACATCACGCCCACCAGAGCGGCCAGCGGAATAAGCTCGATCACCGAGGAGCCGACGAGGATGAAGAGCAGCAAGAATACCGCCGCGGCGATCCCAGCGACACGGGTGCGACCGCCGGATTTCACGTTGATCATAGACTGACCGATCATCGCGCAGCCGCCCATGCCGCCGAAGAAACCGGTGACCGTATTGGCCACACCTTGGGCGATACACTCTTGGCTCGCGCCGCCACGTTTGCCGGTGAGGTCACCGACGAGGTTCAGCGTCAGCAGGCTTTCGATCAGACCGATGGCGGCGAGAATGACGGCGTAAGGCAGGATGATTTCCAACGTCTCCCATGTCAGCGGCACCATGGGGATGTGGAGGCTCGGCAAGCCACCTTGGATCGACGCCAAGTCACCCACCCGCGGCACGTCGAGGCCGAAACCGATCACCACGGCGGCAATCACGCCGATGCCCGCAAGCGGCGCGGGGATAACCTTAGTGATGCGCGGGGTGATCCAGATGATCGCCATGGTCGCCGCCACCAGCGCCAGCATCAGGTAGAGCGGCTGACCCGAAAGCCATTCACCACCGCCCACGCCATGACCGGTGTCGACCATGGTGCCGGGCACTTTGAACTGGCTCATCTGGGCAAGGAAAATCACGATCGCCAGACCGTTGACAAAGCCCAGCATCACCGGATGCGGCACCAGCCGGATGAACTTGCCCCATTGCATGACGCCCGCGAAAATCTGCAACAGCCCCATCAACACGACGGTGGCAAAGAGGTATTCGACCCCGTGCTGCGCCACCAGCGCCACCATGACCACGGCAAGCGCGCCGGTCGCGCCCGAGATCATCCCGGGCCGCCCACCGATCAGCGCGGTGATGAGACCGACGAGAAAGGCGGCATAGAGCCCGACCAGCGGGTGCACCCCGGCGACGAAGGCAAAGGCCACCGCCTCGGGCACCAGCGCCAGCGCTACGGTCAGCCCCGACAGCAGTTCGATCCGCAGCCGACCGATGGAGAAACCGTCATCCGGCATCCAACGCAGATCGGTCACATCGAGGTTCTTGGCGAAATTGTGCAGCGTGGCGCGCATGGGGGCGTCCTTTGACTTTCGGAAAACGGGTATAGCGCCCTGACCGCGGATGCGGGGCGCTTTTGGCTGCACCTAGAGGAATTTCGCCGCAAAGAAAAGCGGCTTGGCGATTGGGCCACGGAGGTTGCTGCAATGCAGAAACACTTTCACCCCCTCGCCTGACGCAGTCGTGTCTTGCCTCTCGGCAAAAACACTTGATCCCCGTGGCATTCTATGAGGTTCTTTGACCCTTACCCGCAACCATCCAAGGCACAGGCTTACCCCTCATGACAGATACGAAAATCGCCGTGATCGGCGGCTCCGGCATTTACGACATCGACGGGCTTCAGTATGCCGATTGGGTCACCGTGGAGACCCCATGGGGCGCACCCTCGGATCAAGTGCTGACTGGCACGCTGGATGGGGTCGCCATGGTCTTTCTGCCGCGCCATGGCCGCGGGCATGTGCATACGCCAACCTCTGCCCCCTACCGCGCGAATATCGACGCGCTGAAACGGCTCGGCTGCACGGATGTGATCAGCGTCTCAGCCTGCGGGTCGTTCCGCGAGGAGATGGCCCCGGGCGACTTCGTCATCGTCGACCAATTTATCGACCGCACCATGGCGCGCGAAAAGAGCTTCTTCGGCCCCGGCTGCGTGGCCCATGTCTCGGTCGCCCATCCCACCTGTCCGCGACTGGGGGACGCCTGCGAGACCGCAGCACGAGACGCGGGCATCAACGTCCACCGCGGCGGCACCTATCTGGCGATGGAGGGGCCGCAATTCTCGACGCTCGCGGAATCCAAAATGTACCGCGACAGCTGGGGGGCGGATGTGATCGGCATGACCAATATGCCCGAAGCGAAACTCGCCCGCGAGGCGGAGCTTTGCTATGCCAGTGTCGCGATGATCACCGATTACGACAGCTGGCACCCGGACCACGGCGAGGTGGATGTGACACAGATCATCGCCACGCTTATGGGCAACGCCGACAAGGGCCGCGCCATGGTCTCGCGCCTGCCCGCGCTTCTGGGGGCCGAGCGCGCGCCCTGCCCGCATGGCTGTGACCGGGCGCTGGAGTTTGCGATCCTGACCCAGCCGGATGCGCGGGATCCGGAATTGCTGGCCAAGTTGGATGCGGTGGCGGGGCGGATGCTTTGACCGCAGGCGGCGGCTTTGCTTGGCTGAGTGCGGAAGGTATTTACGAAAGGATGAAGGGAGTGGGGTTGGCGCCCCTTCCTGGATGTTGTGCGGCGGGCGCAGATGGGGGGTTCGCCCGGGCGGCGCGTTGCGCTAAGACGGGTCCGGTCAAACACGCGGAAGGGCGGCATGAAACAGGTTCAGGACTATATTCGCACGATCGTCGATTTTCCCCATGAGGGGATCATGTTTCGTGACGTGACAACGCTTTTTGCCGATCCGCGCGGGTTTCGCATGGCGATCGATCAGATGCTGCACCCCTATGCGGGGATTGCGATTGATAAGGTCGTGGGGCTGGAGGCGCGCGGTTTCATTCTTGGCGGGGCGATTGCGCACCAGTTGAGCGTGGGTTTCGTGCCGATCCGCAAGAAGGGCAAGTTGCCCGGCACGGTGATCAGTCAGGACTATCAGCTTGAATATGGCGAGGCCATTGTCGAGTTGCATGACGATGCGATCAAACCGGGCGAAAAGGTTCTGGTTGTGGATGACCTTTTGGCCACCGGCGGCACGGCGGAGGCTGGGATCAAACTGATTGAGCGTTTGGGCGGCGAGATCGTTTCCTGCGCCTTTATCATTGATCTGCCGGAATTGGGCGGGCGCAAGCGTTTGGAAGCGCTTGGCAAAGAGGTGCATGCGCTCTGCGCTTTCGACGGGCTTTAAGCCCTTAGGACGGCGCCGGGGTTCATGATGCCTTGAGGGTCGAGCGCCGTTTTGATGGCGCGCATGGCGGTGAGTTTGGCGGGGTCGCCGTAGCGTTCGAGGTCGTCGACCTTAATGCGGCCCACGCCATGTTCCGCGCTGAACGAGCCGCCAAGGTCGTGGACGAGGTCGTGCACCAGACGTTTCACGGCGTCGCGCTTGTCTTCGTAATCGGCGCGGCTTTTGCCCTTTGCGGGGAAGACGTTGTAGTGCAGGTTGCCGTCTCCGACATGGCCGAAGCAGTTGATGCGGAAATCGCCGAGGGCCGAGAGCGCATCGGTGGCGCGGGTGATGAATTCAGGGATCGCGCCGAGGGGCACTGAGATGTCGTGGCTGGAGACCGAGCCGATCAGGCGGTTGGCCTCGGGGATGGTTTCGCGGATGGTCCAGAAGTCTTGGGCCTGTTGGGCGTTCTGGGCGATGAGGCCGTCGGAGACGAGGCCCGCGTCGAGGGCGGCGGCGAAAAGGGCCTCTAGGGCGGCGTCGGTATCGATCTCTCCGGGGGTGCCGATGTCGACCAGGACGCACCATTGCGGGGTTTTGGCGAAGGGTTGGCGGATGCTGGGCAGGGTTTCGTTAAGGAAATCGAAACCTCTTCGGTGCATCAATTCGAAAGCGCTGATCATTTCGCCCAAGTGATCGCGCGCGAGGGAGAGGAGCGCCAATGCGGCGGCGGGGCTCTCGACCACCATGAGTGCGGTGCCACTACGGGCGGGGCGCGCGTAAAGCTTGAGGGCCGCGGCGGTGATCACGCCGAGGGTGCCCTCGGCGCCGATCAGCAGGTTGCGCAGATCGTAGCCGGTGTTGTTTTTGCGCAGGCGGGTCAGGCCGTGCCAGATTTGGCCGTCGGGCAGGACGGCTTCGAGGCCGAGGCAGAGGTCGCGGGCATTGCCGTAGCGCAGTACACCAGTGCCGCCTGCGTTGGTCGAGAGTGTGCCGCCGATCCGCGCGGTGCCCTCGGCGGCGAGGGACAGGGGGTAGAGGCGGTTTACCTCTTCGGCGGCGGCTTGGACATCGGCGAGGATCGTGCCCGCTTCGGCGACGAGTACGTTCTCTTCGGGCAGCACGGCGCGGATGCGGTTCATGCGCTCAAGGGAGAGGATCAGCGGTGCCGGGCCATCGCTACTGATCTGCCCGGCAACAAGCCCGGTGCCGCCGCCATAGGGCACGACCGGCACGCGGGCGGCATGGGCGGCGCGGATCAGGATGGCGACCTCTTCGGTGGTGCGCGGCAGGGCCAAGACGCCTCCCTGCCCCGCGTAGCGGCCGCGGGGTTCTTCGAGGTAGCGCTGCTCTGGGTCGCGCAGCACATCGTCTGGCAGTTGCGCGCGCAGGGTGTCGATGAAGGCGGTGTCGGCGGGGTTCAATGTCATGGGCCTTTGATCCTGCGCGGAGCGCGCGGATGCAAGGGCAAAGCGCCGGAACGTCTGGGAGAATGCGGGGCATGAGGCGTGGCGATCATGCCCCGGCGATGCTTATGTTGTCAGCGAAGCGTTTCGCGTTGAGGCTTAGCCTACGTCCGTGCGACCGCGCCGGTCTTTGCGCAGGGAGGCATAGAGCACATGGGTCCGCCAGCGGCCATCGATTTGCAGATAGCTCTGCGCGACGCCCTCGTATTTGAAGCCCGCCTTTTCGAGCAGGCCGCGGGAGGCTTGGTTTTCCGGCAGGCAGGCGGCCTCTATGCGCGACAGGTCGAGCCGGGTGAAGGCCTGATGCACCGTCGCTTCGATCGCCTCGCGCATGTAGCCTTGGCGGGCAAAGGGTTCGCCCGTCCAATAGCCCAAGGTGCCGGATTGGGCCGGCCCGCGGCGGATGTTGTCGAGGGTGATCGCACCGACGAGGTTTTGATCGCTGCGCCGGATCAGAAAGAGCGGCATGGCGTTGCCGGAGGAGACCGAGCGCTGCGCCCAGTAGACACGGTTTGTAAAAGCCTTGCGGGTCAAATGATCCTCGGCCCATGTCGGCTCCCACGGGCGCAGGTAGTCGTTGCTGGCGCGGCGCAGGGCCGCCCAGGCGCGGAAATCGGCATGGATCGGCGGGCGCAGGGTCAGCCGTTCCGTTTCAATCCGCAGTTTGCGTCGCCCCAGCATCAGGCGGCGCGTCGGTTGTGAAGGTCGTCCAGCGTCGGGGCGGCATCGACCGGACCGTAGAGCGCGAGAGCCGCAGGGGCTTGCGTTGCCATGCGTTCGGCGAAGTCGCGCACGTCGCCGGTGGTCACCGCGTCGATCTGCGCGACGGTTTCTTCCAGCGGCGGCACGCGGTCCCAGATCTGGATCAGCCGGGCCAGACGTTCGGCACGGTTTGAGGGGCTTTCCAGCCCCATGAGCAGCCCGGCCTTCATCTGCGCACGGGCGCGGGCGACTTCGGCAGGCGACATGTCAGAGGCCGCGCGCTTCATCTCGTCGATGGTGATATTGGCCAGTTCGGGCAATTGTTCGGCGCTGGTGCCGGCGTAGATCGTGGTCATCCCCGTATCGGCATAGGCGCCCGCTTGGGCGAAGATCGTATAGCAAAGGCCGCGATTCTCACGAATCTCTTGGAACAGGCGCGAGGACATGCCGCCGCCCAGAGCCGAGGCGTAGATCTGGGCGATGTAGATGTCGTCGGAGCGGTACCCGGGGCTTTCAAAGCCGAGGGCGAAATGGGCCTGTTCCAGCTGTTTGACCTGTCGATATTCGCCGCCGCCGAAACGGGCGCTGTCGATCTGGTAGAGCGTCTTGGCGGGCATGTCGCCAAAGAGGCTTTCGGCGAGTTTGACGATTTTGTCGTGGTCCACCGCACCGGCAGCCGAAAGGATCATCTGCTCGGGCCCGTAGTGATCGGCGATGAAACGTTGCAAGTCATCGCGCGAGAAGGCGGAGACCCGCTCGCTCGGCCCAAGGATCGTGCGACCGATGGGCTGATCCGGGTAGGCTTGCTCTTGCAGCCAGTCGAAAATCACATCGTCGGGCGTGTCGAGCGCTTGGCCGATCTCTTGCAGGATCACGCCGCGTTCGACTTCGACTTCCGAAGGGTCCAGCACCGGGTTGCGCAGGATGTCGGCGATCACGTCGAGGCCGAGCGCCACATCGTTTTCCAGCACGCGGGCATAATAGGCGGTGACTTCGCGCGAGGTATAGGCGTTGATATAGCCGCCCACATCCTCAATCGCCTCGGCGATTTGCAGCGAAGAACGGGTCGCGGTGCCTTTGAACGCCATATGTTCGAGGAAATGCGCGATGCCATTTTGCTGCGGCGTCTCATGCCGCGCGCCTGCGTTGACCCAGACGCCGATGGCGGAGGAGGCAAGCCCCTCCATATGTTCGGTAACGATGCGAAAGCCGTTGGGCAATGTGGTCTGTTGTAGGCTCACGCGGAGAGGTTTCCTTTGATATGCGCTTTGAGCGCGTCGAGGTCGTTAGGCAGCCGGGTGAAACGTTCTTCCCGGTCGAAAAGGTCCGCCATACGGGGCGGCAGGCCCGGGCGGATGCCAGTGGCGGCTTCGACCGCCTCGGGGAATTTTGCCGGATGGGCGGTGGCCAGCGTGACCATCGGCGTGGCCGGATCGCGCAGATCATCCGCGACCTTCACGCCGACGGCGGAATGCGGGCAGAGCAGCTCACCCGTGGTGCGCCGGCGGTCAGCGATGGTGGCGGTGGTTTCCTCTTCGGAGACGCGGCCCGAGCGGTAGATGTCTTGCAGCGCTTGCATCGCCCCTTGAGAGACGTCGAAACCGCCCTGCCCCAACTCGTCCATCAACTGCGCCACGGCACCGGCGTCGCGGTCATAGGCGTCAAAGAGGGCGCGTTCGAAGTTCGAGGAGACCTGAATGTCCATCGAGGGGCTGATTGAGGGGGTCACGCTTCCCTTGTGATAGCCTTGACCCGAGAGGCAGCGGTGCAGGATGTCGTTCTGGTTGGTGGCGACGACGAGATCGGCGATGGGCAGGCCCATGCGCTTGGCGATATAGCCTGCGAAAATGTCGCCGAAATTGCCGGTGGGCACGGTGAAGCTGATCTCACGCAGGGGCGCGCCAAGGCTCGTAGCGGCGGTGAAGTAATAGACCACCTGCGCCAGCACCCGGCCCCAGTTGATCGAGTTCACGCCCGCCAGCCGCACGGAATCGCGGAAGTCGAAATCGTTGAACATGTCCTTGAGGCGCGCTTGGCAATCGTCGAAATCACCGTCGATGGCCAGCGCGTGCACGTTGGATTCCGCAGGCGTGGTCATCTGGCGGCGCTGCACGTCAGACACCCGGCCATGGGGGTAGAGGATGAAGACATCGACATTGTCGAGCCCCTTGAAGGCTTCGATCGCGGCGGAGCCGGTGTCACCCGAGGTGGCGCCCACGATGGTCACCCGCTCGCCCTTGCGGCCCAAGGCGGCTTGGAACATCTGGCCGATAAGCTGCATGGCGAAGTCTTTGAACGCCAGTGTCGGCCCGTGGAACAGTTCCAACAGGAAGTGGTTCGGGGCGAGTTGCACCATCGGCGCGCGGGCGGTGTGGCCAAAGCCTTCATAGGCGCGGGCGATGATGGCGCGGAATTCTTCGTCGGTGAAAGTGTCACCGATGAAGGGGCGCATGACGGTGAAGGCGACCTCTTCGTAGCTTTGGCCCTGCATGGCCGCGATCTGTTCCGCGCTCAGCGTCGGGATCGTTTCGGGGACGTAGAGGCCGCCGTCACGGGCAAGGCCGGTCAGCATCGCCTCTTCGAAGGACAGAACAGGGGCGGAGCCACGGGTAGAGATATAGCGCATAGGGTCAGTCGACTTTCGGCGTTGCAGGGGCGCGGCGGCGGCGCAGGAAAAGGACGGTCATCGCCAGCCAGATGGCGGCGAGGGAAAACCAGGTGATCGCATATTGCAAGTGATCGTTGGGGATGCGGGCGGTATCGACGGGCAGCGGGGTGATCTTTGGGTCCGGCCCGGTGCCTTCGCGCATCACGATCAAGAGCGGTTCAGTATCGAGGGTTTCGGCCATGACCTCAACATCGCGGGCGAACCAGATGTTGCGATCCGTGTCGGCCTCGGGTGTGAAACTGTCGACCTCCTGAGGCCATTGCAGGTTGCCGGTCAGAGTGGCGGTGCCTGCGGGGGCGATGGCGTCTTTGTTCGATGTGGCGGTAAAGCCGAGGTCGATGAGCACGCGCCGCCCGCTTTCCAGCGCCATGGGTGCAATGACGCGGTAGCCCGCCCCTTTCTGCTTTTGGCTGACCAGCACATGCAGCGCCTGTTCCCCGATCTCTCCGCTGACGGTGACGGGCAGATAGGCGTCGGCTTCTGGATCGGGATCGGCGGGCAAGGCGACGGGCGTGGCGGCGATGCGGTTGTTGATGTCGGCGATGATCGCTTCTTTCCACGCCAGCCGCTGCACCTGCCAGACCCCGAGTGCGACGAGGATGGCTGCCCCGCCAAGGCCGACGATGATGAAGAACAGGCTGCGCCGCATTCGAATCTCTCTGGCTGAAACGACAAACGCGCGAAGAGGGCTTCGCGCGTTCGGGTTTTACGGGTGTGGGGCGCGGATGCAACCCCGCCCTATGGTCAGGGCTGGCCCCACATGTAGACGGCAAAGAAGAGGAACAGCCAGACCACGTCAACGAAGTGCCAGTACCACGCTGCCGCCTCGAAGCCGACGTGGCGTTCGGGGGTGAAGTGGCCGCGCATGGCGCGCAGCAGGCAGACGAAGAGGAAGATCGTGCCGATGATCACGTGAAAACCGTGGAAGCCGGTCGCCATGAAGAAGCTGGAGAAATACATGTCACCGCCGAATGTCCAATCGTCATGGACCAGCAGTTCGTAGTATTCGTAAGCCTGCAGCGCGGTGAAGAGCACGCCGAGGATCACCGCGATGGTCAGGCCCGAGATCAGGTCTTTGCGGTTGTTTTCATGGGCCAGCGCATGGTGCGCCCATGTCACGGCACAGCCCGACAGCAGCAGAACCAGCGTGTTGATCAGCGGCAGGTGGAAGGCATCGACCGCATGAATGTCGGGCTGGACGTATTCCGTGCCGACATATTCATACATCGGGTAAAGGGCCTGTTTGAAGAAGGACCAGAACCACGCCACGAAGAACATGACTTCGGACATGATGAAGAGGATGAAACCATAGCGCAGGCCGATGCGCACCACACCGGTGTGATCGCCCACTTCGCTTTCGGAGACCACTTCGGCCCACCATCCGAACATGACGTAAAGGGTGGCCACCAGACCGCCCAAGAAGACGAAGGGGGTCATCCCGTGCATCCACAGGACAGCGCCCGCCAGCATGACAAATCCGCCTACCGACCCCAGCAGCGGCCAGGTCGAGGGGGGAAGAATATGGTAGTCGTGGTTTTTTGCATGGGCCATGGTTGCGGGTCCCTCACCTTTGTTCAATCAGGTCGTTAATTGGTTGTTGTGGCGCTGTCCTGATCAAGGGCGGCATAGCCCTCGGGCAGGTCAATTTCGTAGAATGTATAGGACAGAGTGATGGTATGTACAAACTTCCCATCACGGTCTTCGACCATTTCTGGGTCGACGAAAAAGCTTACCGGCATCTGCACGCGCTCGCCTGGGGCCAGCACCTGTTCGGTAAAGCAAAAGCAGTCGATCTTCTCGAAGAAGGCCCCGGCGGTATACGGGGTGACGTTATAGCTCGCCTGCCCCGCCACCGGTTTGTCGGTCGGGTTGTACGCCTCGTAGAAGGCCAACCCGGTCTCGCCGATGCGGATCTCCATTTCGCGGACCACGGGCTTGAATTCCCACGGCATACCGTCGTTCAGGGAGCCGTCGAAACGGACCTTGACCGTCTTATCCAGCACGTCGGCGCTGGCGGCAGAGACCTGCCCCGGCGTGCCGCCAAAGCCGGTGACGCGACAGAACCAGTCGTAAAACGGTACCGACGCCCAAGCGAGGCCGCCCATAAGCACCACCACGCCGACGGTTTGCATCACTGTTTTCTGAGGACCGGAAAGCGCCATTACTGTGTCACCTCACGTTGCTCCGGGGGGAGTTCGAAATCGGTCTGGGTGATCTTGACGTAGGTCAACGCCATGATCAGCACCACGAAGGCGCCCAGCATCAGGCCCACGCCGATGTTGCGGCCACGGCGGCGATTGTGAAGCTCATGCTCTGGTCGGATGCCCATTACCAGCCCCCCAAGCCAAAGGTGCGCAGAGCCGCTTCGCCCAAGATCGCGCCGAAGTGCAAGAAGAGATAGGCCAGCGACAGGCGGAAGAACTTGCGCTCTTCGGCATAGTCGTCACCCTCGGCCATCACCTCATCCCGGTTCCAGATACGGTAGGCCCCCAGCAGGAAGGCGGCGTTCAGCACCAGCGCCACGGCGAAGTAGAAGATGCCGCCGATGGCAGTGAAGGCCGTGCCGATGGCCAGTGCAGCCAGAAGGACGGTGTAGACGAAGATATGCAGGCGCGTGGCCGGACGGCCATGGGTCACGGTCAGCATCGGCACCTTGGCATCGTCATAGTCCGAGCGCATGAAGAGCGCCAGCGCCCAGAAATGCGGCGGGGTCCACATGAAGATCAGCGCGAACATCAGCCATGCCTCGACCGAGAAGCTGCCCGTGGCGGCGACCCAGCCGATCACCGGCGGGAAGGCCCCCGCGGCACCGCCGATGACGATGTTCTGCGGCGTCAGACGCTTGAGCCACATGGTATAGAAAACGGCGTAGAAAAGGATGGTGAAAAGCAGCATCCCGCCTGCCAGCAGGTTGGTCGCCAGCGCCAGCATCATCACCGACAGACCCGAGAGCGCCACGCCAAGCGTCAGCGCCTCTCCGGGTTGAACCCGGCCCGAGGGGATCGGACGCCCGCGCGTGCGGCGCATCACCGCATCGATATCGGCGTCCCACCACATGTTCAGCGCGCCAGAGGCACCGCCGCCGATGGCGATGAACAGGATCGCGCAAAAGCCGATGACGGGATTGACCGAAACCGGCGCGGCCAACAGCCCCACGAAGGCCGTGAAGACGACCAACGACATGACGCGCGGCTTCAGCAGGGCGAAGTAATCCCCCAGCTGCGCGTCGTATTCACTTGTTGGCGTATTGGTGATGTCAGTCATCCCGAACCTTCCAAGGGTAAACACGGGGCACGGGCCTGTGCCCTGCCCCGTGGAACTGGCTTACTTAGAGGCGACGGTCAGCGGCTGTTCGATGCCAGCGTATTCCGCCTTGGCATTGCCAAGCCATTCCGCATAGGCCTCTTCCGAAACCACTTTGACGGTGATCGGCATATAGGCGTGGGCCTGACCGCAAAGCTCGGAACACTGGCCGAAGTAGACGCCCTCTTGCTCGGCGGTGAACCACAGTTCGGCCAGACGGCCCGGCACGCCATCCTGTTTCACGCCGAAGGCGGGGATGGTCCAAGAGTGGATCACGTCGCTGGCGGTCACCTGCACGACGATGGTCTTGCCCACGGGGATCACGACGGATGTGTCGGTGGCCAGCAGGAAGTCGTCGCGGCTGTAGCCTTCGTCTTCGAGCTTGGCGACCATCGCGTCATCCAGCACGAAGGGTGTCACGTCCTCATCACCGTCGCCCAGCGTCGCCGGAGCGCCGATCATGTAGCTGTCAAAGGCGATCTCTTCGTCGACATATTCATAGGTCCAGTACCACTGGTTGCCGATGGCCTTGATCGTGATGTCCGCTTCGGGGATTTCCTGCTGGCGGAACAGGATCGGCAGCGAATAGGCACCGATCAGCACAAGGATGAGAATCGGCCCGATCGTCCAGGCGATTTCGATCGGGGTGTGGTGGGTAAAGGACGAGGGGTTCGGGTTCCGCTTTTTGTTGTAGCGGATCATGACCCAGATGATCAGGCCGGTCACGAAGACGGTGATCGCGGCGATGATCACCAGAATCAGGTGATCCAAATCATGGATATCCCGCGCCAATTCGGTAACGGCGGGTTGAAAGCCTGTCTCGCCGTCAACAGGTCTGCCGATGACATCAAGCCCGTCAATGCGCAGGCTGTCCTGTGCCAATGCAGGCAGGGCGGCAAGGCTGGTCAAAAGACCGGAAAGGGGGAGTAGATGTTTCATATGTCGTCCTGATCTTGTGACCATTAAGAAGCCGATAAGCACCCCAAACCGCTGCTGCGATCCGGTGCCGTTGTAATCCTGGGTGCTTACAATCATATTCTGCCTACAAGATAAAGTCACATGCTTGCGTCATAGAGCCGCGCGAGACAGTTTTGTGACAGCAAGCAAGGATACCCCCGATGAGCCGCGCGCATTTCACCCCCTTCGAGGCCGATCTGGACCGAGAAACCGCTCTGAGCGTGCTGCGCGAGGCCGTGGCCGGCGCCGATGACGGTGAATTATTTCTCGAACGGCGCCGCTCTGAGGCGCTGGTTTTCGACGACGGCCGCCTCAAAACCGCCAGCTATGACGCCGCCGAGGGCTTTGGCCTGCGCGCCGTGCGCGGCGAAGTGGCAGGCTACGCCCATTCGACCGAGCTGAGCGAGGCCGCCCTGCGCCGCGCGGCGGAAACGGCGCGGCTGGCGGTCGGCGATGGCGGCGGCACTTGGGCAGATGCGCCTCAGGCCAGCAACACGCGTCTCTATACGGACGAAGACCCCATTGCGGGCCACGCCTTCCCGGTCAAGGTCGATACCCTGCGCGAGATCGACGCCTATGCCCGTAGCCTCGATTCCCGCGTGGTACAGGTGAGCGCCACGATCGCCGCCAGCATTCAGGAGGTCGAGATTCTTCGCCCCGAAGGGCATTCGGTGCGCGACGTGCGCCCAATGACGCGGGTCAATGTCTCGGTCATTGTCGAGCAGGATGGCCGCCGCGAGAGCGGCGGTGTCGGCGGCGGCGGGCGGATCGGGCTCGACGGGATGCTCGCCCCCGAAGACTGGCAAGCCAAGGTTCGCGAAGCCCTGCGGATCGCCTGTGTGAACCTCGAAGCCGTCCCTGCCCCGGCGGGCGTGATGGACGTGGTGCTTGGCCCCGGCTGGCCCGGAATTCTGCTGCACGAAGCCATCGGTCACGGGCTTGAGGGCGATTTCAACCGCAAGGGCTCCAGCGCCTTCGCCGGGCTGATGGGCCAACAGATCGCAGCCAAGGGCGTGACCGTGCTGGATGACGGCACGATCCCCGACCGGCGCGGCTCGATCTCTGTCGATGACGAGGGCACCCCCTCGGCGCGCAATGTGCTGATCGAAGATGGTAGGCTGGTCGGCTATATGCAGGACCGTCAGAATGGGCGGCTGATGGGCAGCGCCTCAACGGGCAACGGGAGGCGGCAATCCTATGCGCATATCCCGATGCCGCGCATGACCAACACCTATATGCTGGGCGGCGAGGCGGCACCGGGCGATATCGTGGCTGATCTCAAGGACGGGATCTATGCCGTGGGCTTCGGCGGCGGGCAGGTTGATATCACCAATGGTAAATTCGTCTTCTCCTGCACCGAGGCCTACCGCGTGCAAAACGGCAAGATCGGCGCGCCGGTCAAAGGCGCCACGTTAATCGGCGATGGGGCCACGGCCTTGCAAAAGATCCGCGCTATTGGCAACGACCCGACGCTCGACCCCGGCATGGGCAACTGCGGCAAGCAGGGGCAGTGGGTGCCGGTGGGTGTGGGCCAGCCCACTCTGATGATCGGCGGGCTGACCGTCGGCGGGGCCGCGACCTGACGGTGGCACGCTGAGGTTGAATCAAATACGCGGGAAAATCTTCATAGGTTGTTAAGCACTAAATCCTATACCTGATTCTGCAACGGACGGAGTTTCGGGATGACTGACAAGGACCTACATCCTTCTTCCACTCACCCCCCACTCCCACCCACCCAGGAAGATGAACAGTTTGCCCGGCTTCGTCTGTTGCGCTCTCGCCGTGTGGGTATTTCGACCTATCGGCGCCTGCTGGATGAACATGGCTCTGCCCAAGAGGCGCTGAAGGCGCTGCCGGAAGTCGCGCGTGCCGCCGGGATATCAGACTACCGCATCTGCCCCGAAGGGGTGGTTCAGGCGGAACTCAACGCCGCCCGCCGCGCCGGGGCCCGGCTACTGGTTGAGGGGGAGGCACCCTACCCGCGCCTGCTCAGCGACCTTCCCGATGCGCCGCCCTTCCTATGGCTGATCGGCGACCCGGCATTGCTGGGCCGTCCGATGATCTCCCTCGTGGGCGCGCGAAACGCTTCTTCGCTTGGGCTGCGCATGGCCCGCAGCCTCGCCGCCGAACTGGGCGAAGCTGGCTTTGTCGTCGTCTCCGGCCTTGCTCGGGGGATCGACGCGGCGGCGCATGAGGCCGCATTGCCCCGCGGCACCATCGCTGTGCAGGCGGGCGGGGTCGACATTATATATCCCAGCGAGAACACTGCGCTGGCGGGCCAGATCGCCGCGCAGGGGCTGCGGCTGTCAGAGCAACCGATGGGGCTACAACCGATGGCGCGGCATTTCCCCCGCCGCAATCGCATCATCTCGGGCCTGAGCCGTGCAACGGTGGTGGTTGAGGCGGCGGCCCGCTCGGGCAGTTTGATCACCGCCCGCGATGCGCTGGATCAGGGCCGCGACGTGCTTGCGGTCCCTGGCCACCCGATGGACGCCCGCGCGGCAGGCTGCAACATGCTGATCCGCGACGGCGCGGTACTGGTGCGCTCTGCCGCGGATGTGTTGGAGGTTTTGCCGGTTGAGAAAACTCAGACCCCGCCACCCCGCAGCAAGCCCCCCGCGGCCCCGCGCCCGGAAACGTCGCCGCGAAACCAAAGCCCTGTCGCGAAGCTCCATGCACAGATCCTCTCTCGTCTCGGCCATGCGCCGGTTGCGGAGGATCAGTTGATCCGCGACTTGCAAGTGCCCAGCAGCGATGTCGCCCCCGCGCTCCTCGATCTTGAGATGGAGGGGGAAATTCAGCGCCAACCCGGTGGGCTGCTCAGCCGCTCCGCCTGACGCCGCGAAGGAGCGCGGCCTGGTCTCAGCGCCGCGAAACCGGGGACCAACCGGGGGGCACTTGGCCGGGCCAAGCAAGCCTCGAATGCCGAGGGTCGATGCCGCCGAAATGGCCCATCCGGCCTGCGAAACCGCTGCGCCGCAAACCCGTGTTACGCAGCAGCTGCATTGACAAACACCCCTGCAATCCCACATGAGACAGCGCAAAGCCGCCCCCGTTTTTGATCTAAGGTGCCTGTATTTATGCCCGTCGTCGTCGTCGAATCCCCAGCCAAGGCCAAAACGATCAACAAATATCTGGGCGACGATTACACCGTTCTCGCCTCTTACGGCCACGTCCGCGACCTGCCGCCGAAAGACGGCTCGGTCGATACCGACGCCGATTTCGACATGAAATGGGAAGTCGCCAGCGACAGCAAGAAACACGTCAAGGCCATCGCCGATGCGCTGGCCCAAGACAACGCATTGATCCTCGCGACTGACCCCGACCGCGAAGGCGAGGCGATCAGCTGGCACCTGCAAGAAGCGCTGACCAAACGCAAATCGATCAAGAAAGACACCCCCGTCAGCCGGGTCGTCTTCAACCAGATCACCCAAAAGGCGGTGACCGAGGCGATGCAGAACCCGCGTCAGGTCGACATGCCGCTGGTAGAGGCCTATCTCGCCCGCCGCGCGCTGGACTATCTGGTGGGGTTCAACCTCTCCCCCGTGCTCTGGCGCAAGCTGCCGGGCGCCAAGTCTGCGGGCCGCGTGCAATCGGTCACCCTGCGCCTCATCGTCGAGCGCGAGATGGAGATCGAGGCTTTCCGCGCCCGTGAGTATTGGTCGGTAAAGGCGCTGCTCGCCACCCCGCGCGGTCAGGAGTTCGAAGCCCGTCTCGTCTCGCTCGCTGGCAAGAAGCTGGAGCGGTTCGATCTCGCAGACGCCACGCAGGCCGAAATGGCGGTGCAGGCGATCACCAGCCGGGCGCTGAAGGTGATGAACGTCGAGGCGAAACCGGCGAGCCGCAACCCCTCGGCCCCCTTCATGACCTCGACCCTGCAGCAGGAGGCCAGCCGCAAGTTTTCGATGGGCGCACGCCAGACCATGTCGACCGCGCAGCGCCTCTACGAGGCCGGGCACATCACCTATATGCGGACCGACGGCATCGACATGGCGCCCGAGGCGGTTTCGATGGCGCGCGAGGCGATCAAGGACCGGTTTGGCGCGGATTATGTCCCGAAAGAGCCGCGCATCTACAAGAACAAGGCCAAGAACGCGCAGGAAGCCCACGAATGTATCCGGCCCACGGATATGACCAAGGACGCCAAGGCGCTGAAGCTCGATGCCGATCAGGCGAAACTCTATGACCTGATCTGGAAACGCACCCTCGCCTGCCAGATGGAGAGCGCCCGGCTGGAACGCACCACCGTCGAGATCGGCAGCGACGATGCGCAGGTCGGCCTGCGCGCCAACGGTCAGGTCGTGCTCTTCGACGGTTTCCTGCGGGTCTACGAAGAAGGCCGCGACGATGTCGTCGACGAGGACGACAAGCGCCTGCCCCAGATCAGTCAAGGTGATGCGATGGACAAGCGCAGCGTCACGCCCGAGCAGCATTTCACCCAGCCCCCGCCGCGCTACACTGAGGCGACGTTGGTCAAGAAGATGGAAGAGCTGGGCATCGGCCGCCCCTCGACCTATGCCAGCATCGTCACCACGATTCAGGACCGCGAATATGTTCGCAAGGATGGCAACCGCCTGATCCCCGAGGACAAGGGCCGTCTGGTGACCGCCTTCCTTGAGAATTATTTCCGCCGCTACATCGGCTATGACTTCACCGCCGATCTGGAAGACCAACTCGACAAGGTCAGCGCCGGGGATGCCGCCTATAAAGAAGTGCTGCGCCGCTTCTGGCGCGATTTCTCGGCCGCCATCGCGGAGACGTCGGAGCTTCGCATCACCGAGGTGCTGGAAAAGATCAACGAGGTACTGGAGCCGCATCTCTTCCCGCCCACCGAAGACGGCAGTGACCCGCGGCTTTGCCCCAATTGCGAGATTGGCCGCCTGTCGATGCGCACCGCGCGCTCGGGCGGTGCCTTCATCGGCTGTTCGAACTACCCCGAATGCCGCTATACCCGCCCCTTCGGCCCACCAGACCCGGAGGCCGAAGCCTCGGCCATTCCGCCCGACGGCAAGCTGCTGGGTGAGGATCAGGGCGACGAGATCCGCGTATTCAAGGGCCGTTTCGGGCCCTATGTCCAGCGCGGCCCGGTGACGGAAGAGAACAAGAAACCCCCGCGCCAGTCGATCCCCAAGGATTGGGTGCCCGAGGATCTGACGCTGGAACAGGGCGTGATGCTCCTGTCGCTCCCGCGTGAGATCGGCCCCCACCCCGAGGATGGCGTCATGGTCTGGGCCAACATCGGGCGCTATGGGCCTTACATCAAGCACGCCGAAAGCACCTCGCACCGGGGCGGCACCAATGCCAATCTCGAAGGCATCGATGAGGTTTGGACCGTCGGCATGAACCGCGCGGTGCAGTTGTTGGCCGAGAAAGTCGCCAGCCGCGGTGGCCGGGGCAAGGCCGCGAAACCGATCCGTGAGATGGGCGAGCACCCCGATATGGGCGGCGCGGTCAACGTCATGGAAGGCAAATACGGGCCTTATGTGAAATGGGAAAAGGTCAACGCCACGATCCCGAAAGAGATCGAACCGGCGGACCTGACCATGGAGCGCGCGGTGGAGCTGATCGAAGAGAAGCTCGCCAAATCCCCCGCCAAACGCAAAGCGGCGACGAAGAAGGCACCGGCCAAAAAGACGGCAGCCAAGAAGCCCGCGGCGAAAAAGACGGCCACCAAGAAGGCCCCGGCAAAGACGGCGGCCAAGAAACCTGCGGCCAAGAAAACAACCGCGAAAAAAGCCGACAGCGCGTAAGCCGCGCCTCGGCACAGCAACCGCGCCGGGGGATCGGCGCGGTTCCGCCTGTGGCCTGCCTTTATATCCAGCATCATGAATATGTGATTTGCCATTCCCCTTCGATTTTCGGATCAGGGGCGGCGGCAAGACCACTATGAAAGGCAGATCAATGTCAGGCATGAAATTCACCCGGCGCGGGCTGATCGCCGCAAGCGGCGCGGCGCTGATGACGCCGCAGATCCTGCGCGCGCAGGAACCCGGCCAAGCGCCCCGCGAATATTCCGCCGAACCTCCGGTGTCGCGCAACACGTCGAGCTTTGCCACCCAGCGTTGGCAGGACCATTTCGACAGCCTTGGCAAAGGCGCGATCGTGGCCGACACCACCAGCCGCGCCCTGCATTACTGGAGCGCGGACGGCCAGACCTATAAGGTCTATCCCACCTCGGTGCCCGCCACCGAAGAGCTGACCAAACGCGGCTATACCGAGATCGTGCGCAAGAAAGTCGGCCCCGATTGGACGCCCACCGCCTCGATGATGGAGCGTTTCCCGCATTACAAATACATGCCACCGGGCCCAGACAATCCGCTCGGCACCCACGCAATGTATCTTAGCTGGCCTGCCTATATCATCCACGGCACCCATGACACGCGCAAGATCGGGCGGCGGTCCTCGGACGGTTGCATCGGGCTTTACAACGAGAAGATCGAAGAACTTTTCGGCCTCTGCCCCGTGGGCACGCAGGTGCGCATCATCTGACTTTCCGGGCGGCCTTTCCTGCGTAGCACCACGTAATTGACACTGCCCCGACGCAGGGTCACATATGGCGCAGCGAAACTGTAGGGAGGTCGCCCGTGAACAAAATCTATGGATCCGCCGCCGAGGCGCTGGAAGGCGTTCTGTCGGATGGCATGCTGATCGCCGCCGGGGGCTTTGGCCTTTGCGGCATTCCGGAATTGCTGTTGCAGGCGATCAAGGAAAACGGGGCCAAAGACCTCACCTTTGCGTCGAACAATGCGGGCGTCGATGACTTCGGCATCGGCATTCTGCTGCAATCGCGGCAGGTTAAAAAGATGATCTCCTCTTATGTGGGGGAGAATGCCGAGTTCATGCGCCAGTATCTGTCGGGCGAACTGGAATTGGAATTCAACCCCCAGGGCACCTTGGCCGAGCGCATGCGCGCTGGCGGTGCCGGCATCCCGGGGTTCTACACCAAGACCGGCGTCGGCACCCAGATCGCCGAAGGCAAGGAAGTGAAGCAGTTCCACGGTGAGGATTACATCCTCGAAGAAGGCATTTTTGCCGATCTGTCGATCGTGAAGGCATGGAAAGCCGACGACACCGGCAACCTCGTCTTCCGCAAGACCGCGCGCAACTTCAATCCGCCCGCAGCCATGTGCGGCAAGGTCTGCATCGTCGAGGTCGAAGAGATCGTCCCTCGCGGCAGCCTCGACCCCGACCACATCCACCTGCCGGGCATCTATGTGCATCGCATCATCCAAGGCGAGCATGAGAAACGCATCGAAAAGGTCACGACACGCAAGCGGGAGGAAGCCTAATGCCTTGGGATAGAGATCAGATGGCGGCACGCGCCGCAGAGGAACTCGAAGACGGCATGTATGTGAACCTCGGCATCGGTATTCCGACGCTGGTGGCGAACTATGTCGGCGACAAGGACATCACGCTTCAGTCGGAAAACGGCATGTTGGGCATGGGCCCCTTCCCCTTTGAGGGCGAAGAAGACCCCGACCTTATCAACGCGGGCAAACAGACCATTACCGAGCTGAGCCGCACCGCCTATTTCGACAGCGCCATGTCCTTTGGCATGATCCGCGGCGGCAAGATCGCGGCGGCGATCCTCGGCGCCATGGAAGTGGCCGAGAATGGCGATCTGGCGAACTGGATGATCCCCGGCAAGCTCGTCAAGGGCATGGGCGGCGCGATGGACCTCGTGGCCGGTGTCCGCAAGGTCATCGTCGTGATGGACCACCAGAACAAGGCCGGGGACTCGAAGGTGCTGAAAGAATGCACCCTGCCGCTGACCGGCAAGGGTGTGGTCGACCGGATCATCACCAACCTCGGTGTGCTCGATGTGGTCGAAGGTGGCTTGAAAATCGTCGAATGCGCCGATGGCGTGACCGAGGACGAGCTGCGCGCCGCAACCCAAGCGACCATCGTTTAAGAAAACAGCCCTCGGCGGCTTCCGCCGGGGGCATGCCCGTCGCGCTCAGTTCATCGCGGCAAAGACGCAGCCATCGCTGATCAGTTCCGGCGGGGTCAGGCAAAGCCCCTGCGCCACTTGAAACGCCGCCAACACCTTTGGCACATAGTCGCGCGTCTCGGCAAAGGGCGGCACGCCCGCATGTTTGCGCACCGAGCCCTCGCCCGCGTTATAACCCGCGAGCACGAGAATCGGATCGCGGTCGAACTCTCCCATCAGCCAGTCGAGATATTTGACCCCGCCTGAGATATTCTCGGCCGCGACCATACTGTCGCGCACGCCAAAACGGGCGGCGGTATCGGGCATCAGTTGCATCAGGCCAGCCGCCCCCGCCCGGCTCACCGCATCGGCACGCCCTGCGGATTCCACGCTGATCACCGCCAGCACCAGCGCGGGCGAGACATTGGTGCCAACCGTGGCGCTCAGGATATCCACCCCATTGCTGCGCGCGATATCTTGCAGATGTTGCAGGCGCGGGGCGGGCACCTTGCCGCCGGACAGCGCCGCCATCGCGGGCGCCAACCGCCCTGCCCCGCTCCGCTCAGCCGCGGGAGAGATTTTATCCCAGAACCAATCGAACTGCCCGGCATTCAAGGGCGAAATCGCGCCGCTCGGGGTCGCAGCGACCGCGGGGCCTGTGTCCACCTCCGCCGCTGCTGCGGCGCGGGCCGCCGGATCGATTTGCACCGTGATGCGTTTGGCCCCCTTCTTGGGCGGGCCGACCCGTTTGGCCGAGAACTCAGGGAACGGTTTCGGCCCCTCTGCCATGGCGGCAGGGGCCATGAGAGCCGTGACCAGCGAGAATGCCAAAATGCGATACATGCCTGCTCTACCTTGCGTCTAACGCGCCTTTGCGCGGCAATATCACACGAATCGTGAAATCGGGCCAGCGTTTGAGGCGGGGATCATGGCAATTTCGCCGCAATTGAGGTGTTAAACGGTGGGAAAGCGCAGGCGGAAGACCCAATACAAGAATTAAAACGCCATCAAACAGAGGGTTAACGTGTTTCCGCAAGAAAAACGCGGGCAGTCTGGAAAAGGCACGCTTGCTGCCAAATTCGCGCCCCAATCTGACGGCTATATAGGGTCATACCAAGTCGGACAGCTTCAAATGAGAGAGCGAGGCAAACCGGACGGCGAGGTTAAGACCTTTTACTCAGTGATCCTTGGAGGGACATGACATGATGAACTTTATCAAAAACTTCCGCAAAGACGAAGACGGTGCCGTGACAGTTGACTGGGTCGTTCTGACCGCTGCGATCGTTGGCCTGGCTATTGTTGCGTTCAACGCAATTGGCGACAGCGCAGAGACAATGGCGACGAATATTGCTGACGATATCGAGACTTTTGAAACTACTGCTGAACGCGGCGGTGGTGGCGGCACAGGTAGCGGCACAGATGGCGGCGGCTAATAGAACACACCTACAATAGATAGCTTCTTTTGAAGGGCTGGCTTCGTCCGGAAGGCAGCCCTTCTTTAATTTTTCTAACCGTCGCCTACCAAATCAATGGAAACTACGATGCGCAGATTGGTCGGAAATTTCGCCCACGACGAAAACGGTGCGATCAGTGTAGATTGGGTTGTCCTAACCGCCGGGCTGGTTGGGCTCGCGGTACTAGTGTTGAGCGTATTCTCCGACAGCCTCACTGCATTAGTCGAATACATTCGAATAAATATGATCACCTAAGCAACAATGCCCTAGCCCCCACCGCAGGCACCTTTGGATCGCCTCCGGGCAGACCAATTCTCGCCATATTCGGCAGCTAATTTGCCGGGGTGATCAAAGCGAGCCGAGATTCGCTTCCATAGCAAAGAGGTAACATCATGCGAGCCGTATTTGGATTGGTTCTTTTAGTAGGCATAGCACTTGCCGGTGGGGCCGTTTATCTGGCGAAAGACCGGATTTCACAGTATCAAGCTGCCAACGCCCGAGCCCAGGCCGCGCTGGCGCAAGTGGTGCCAACTAAAACCGTTTGGGTGGCCGACAAATCCTTGAAATACGGGCAGCCCCTGACCCGCGAAGACGTCCGCGCCGTGAAGTGGCCCGAGAACGCCATTCCCGAGGGTTCATTCTTCGAGGAAACCGTACTGTTTCCCGAAAACACCAAAGAACAACGTATCGTGCTGCGCAACATCGAGAAAGATGAAGCGATCATGGCGGTGAAAGTAACCGAACCGGGAGAGGATTCCGGCCTGACCTCGCGTCTGGCTCGCGGCATGCGCGCCTTTGCACTTAAAGTTGATGTTTCCAGCGGCGTTTCGGGCTTCCTGCGCCCCGGTGACCGGGTGGATATCTATTGGACGGGCCGCGTAAACGTTGGCAACCAATCCAGCAACGGCGATGTCACCAAGCTGATCGAATCGGCCATTCAGCTAATCGCCATCGACCAAAGCGCCGATGCGTTGGTCGTGGGGGAAGCATCGATTGCCAAAACGGTGACGGTTGCCGTGAACCCGCAGCAGGTTGCCGCGCTTGCACAGGCACAATCGACCGGCAAACTCTACCTCTCCCTCGTCGGCACGAATGACGACACCGTGGCCGAAGCCATCGAAGTCGACCAACGCTCGCTTCTGGGAATCGAGGCGCAAGAGACCATCGCCGAAGTAACCAAAGAGAAGGTTTGCACGATCCGCACCCGCCGCGGGGCCGAGGTGGTCGAACTGCCGATCCCCTGCACAAACTGACCTGAAAACAACCTCTTGCTAAGTTAACGAAGGCGCCGCACCCCCATGCGGCGTCTTTCATTTTTGCACGTATGTTGCGCATAGCCCACATGCACAGCGCCCGCGAAGAGCTTGATTCTTGCAATAAATTTGGAATTGCCGCAGAGTGTTGCCAAACGAGGGCAAAAAGACCCATCCCGAGGCGTGATCAAAAAGGCAGGTCACATGAAAATCGATAGATTTCTGAAAGCGGCCCTGCTGGGGCTGACACTGGGCGCAATGCCGATGGCATTGACCCTGCCCAGTTCAGCTGGCGCCGACACGCTGCGCGTTGTCAAACGCGGCACTAATTCCAGCCTCGACGTCCCGATGAACCGCGCCGTGGTGGTGGAAAGCGACATTCCCTTCGCGGAACTTAGCATCGCCAACCCCGGCATCGCGGATATCTCCTCCCTGTCTGACCGCACGATCTATGTGTTGGGCAAATCGCCGGGGCTGACCACGCTCACGCTGCTCGACGCGGCGGGGCAGCTGATCACCAATGTCGATGTCCGCGTCGCGGCGGATGTCTCTGAATTCAAAGAACGGCTGCGTCAGATCCTGCCGGGTGAGAAGATCGAAGTGCGCACCGCTAATGACGGTATCGTGCTGTCGGGCATTGTCTCTTCCACACAGCGGCTGCAACGCGCCCTCGACTTGGCCGAGCGCTATGCTCCCGAACGGGTCAGCAACCTGATGAGCGTGGGCGGCATCCAGCAGGTCATGATGAAGGTCCGCTTCGCCGAAATGCAGCGCAACGTGTCGAAATCGCTCGGCTCTTCGCTGGCAATCAACGGCGGCTCCGATTTCAGCGCGGGCACCGGCAGCACCAATACGTCAGGCGGGGTCGCGACCTCGCTTGGTGGGTCGATCCCGTCGGCAAACCAGAACGCGGGCGCGGTGCTGTTCGGTTTCAACGCAGGCTCTACCCAAGTGGGCATCCTGTTGGAAGCATTGGAAGAAAAAGGCGTCGTCCGGTTCTTGGCAGAGCCGAACCTCGTGGCGCTTTCGGGCCAAGAGGCCAAGTTCCTCGCCGGGGGCGAGTACCCGATCCCGGTCGCCCAAACCAGTGATACGGTATCGGTGGAGTTCAAACCCTTCGGCGTAGAACTCGCCTTTATCCCGCGCGTCGTGGACAAGGATATCATCAATCTTGAGATGAACGCCGCCGTTTCGGCCATCGACGCAAGCAACAGCATTTCATTGGGCAACGGCATCGAGATTTCCGCCTTCACCCGCCGCGAGACATCGACCACGGTCGAAATGCGCGACGGGGAAAGCTTTGCCATCGCGGGACTTTTGACCGACGACTTCACCGACAGCACGCGGCAACTGCCGTGGATCGGCGATGTGCCAGTGCTGGGCGCGCTGTTCCGTTCGGCGGATTACCAGCGCAGCCAGACCGAATTGGTCATCATCGTCACCGCCCATCTGGTCACCCCGACCCGAGGCGAAGCGCTGGCTCTGCCCACGGACCGCATCAAGCCGCCCTCTGAGAAAGACCTGTTTCTGCACGGGCGCACGGCGGATGGCACCCGCACCCCCAGCCGGGGCGCTGCGGGCGAAGTGGCCAAGCAGGACTTCCGCGGTTCCTACGGTTATGTACTGGATTGATCCGATGACACGCAGACATATCACGTTGATCGCGGGCACCGCGGCCCTTGCCGGGCTCGCCGCCTGCGCGCCCAGCAACGATCCGGTCTATACGCAGTTCTACCGCGAGGCCGGGTCGATCGTGGACACGGGCCAATTCGGCAATGCCACATTGCACAACCGCCAAGTCATGACCGGCGAAAAGCGTGTGACCTTTGATTTGGCGAACCGTTTCTCTAACGAAGTCCGCTCGACCGTGACCTTCGCCTTCAACTCGGCCCAACTGGACGCGAATGCGAAAGCCGTCCTGCGCCAGCAGGCCAGCTGGATTCGCCAATTCCCCGAGATTCGCTTCCGCGTCTATGGCCACACTGATCTGGTCGGCTCGCAGGCCTATAACCGCGCCTTGGGGCTGCGCCGGGCGCAGGCCGTGGTGCGCTATCTCTCGACCTTGGGAATCAGCCCCAGCCGTTTGGAAGCCGTTGTTTCCTTTGGCGAAACGCAGCCGCTGATCGTGACCCAGGGCCGCGAGCGCCGCAACCGGCGCACGGTGACCGAGGTCAGCGGCTTCGTCCAGGGCCACCCGATGCTGCTGGACGGCAAATATGCGCAGATCATCTACCGCGAATATGTAGCCAGCGCCGTGCCCCCCTCTCAGCTAAGCTCCGGTGCCACCGAAGCAGGTGGCGGCGGCGGGGAGTAAGGGTAAGCCCTTCTTTCGCATATAAAATATCCCCCCGCGCCTTCGGGCCGCGGGGGTTTTCGTCTCTGAAAAGCCATGTCCAATCGGGCGCGAATGGACGTATCGTTTCAAGATACCCAACAATAGAGGCTTTTTGGCCCCAATCTCGCCCCAGTTGGGGGTGATATTCGACGCAGAAGGATAAATGTGCCCGGCTCAAGCGCCGCGCATAAGGCAGAGGTCAGAGCGTTCGCGGCGACAGAATATCGCCGCCCTCCGGCCAAACCGTTGATGTAAAGGACAAAAGGTCATGAGCAGCACTATGCCACAACCCGAAGCAGCGCCGATCGTTGCCTGCACAATCAGCCGTGATGTACAGAACTTCGACCTCTTGATCGAAGATATGGAAGCCACTTTGGGCGAAAGCTGGGGCGATCTGGGATTCGCCGAGGCGCTGGCATTCTTCAGCCAACCCGAAGCCGAGGCGATGGAATTCGTCGCCCTCGCCATGGATGAGACCGACGAGGACAACCTCGTTTTGATGAGCGAAATCATCACACAGGCCAAGGCGCGCGACATCCGGGTGATCCTGATCGCCGAAGACATGACCCCCGCCGCGTTGCATTCGCTGCTGCGGAAGGGGGCGGATGAGTTCGTCCCCTATCCGCTGCCCGAAGGCGAATTGGCACAGGCCATTGCCCGCGTCCGCGCCGGAGAGAACGCCCCCCCTGCCCCCGCAGCCGACAGCAGTGCACCGCAGTTGAAGGCCGGTGCGCAAAAGGATGGCGCACTGATCGTCGTGCATGGTTTGGCTGGCGGCACCGGGGCTACGACCCTTGCCGTGAACCTCGCTTGGGAACTGGCGAATGCCGACAAGAAAAACCCGCCCTCGGTCTGCCTGCTGGATTTCGACCTGCAATATGGCTCGGTCGCGACCTTCCTTGATCTGCAACGCCGCGAGGCGGTCTATGAAATGATGTCCGACACGGAATCCATGGACGAAGAGATCTTTGGCCAAGCGCTGCAAACCTTTGAAGACAAGCTGCATGTGCTGACCGCCCCGGCAGAGATGCTGCCGCTCGACATCGTGACCAACGAAGATATCGACCGCATCCTCAACATGGCGCGCAACCAGTTCGACTATGTCATCGTCGACATGCCCTCGACGCTGGTACAATGGTCCGAGACCGTGCTGACCAGCGCGCATGTCTACTTTGCCATGCTGGAACTCGACATGCGCTCGGCCCAGAACGCGCTGCGCTTCAAACGGGCACTGCAATCCGAGGAACTGCCTTTTGAAAAGCTGCGCTATGTGATGAACCGCGCGCCGAAATTCACCGATCTCAGCGCCAAGAGCCGGGTCAAGCGCATGGCCGAATCGTTGAGCATTTCGATCGATGTGCAGATGCCCGATGGCGGCAAGGCGGTGACCCAGGCCAATGACCACGGGCTGCCGCTGGCCAATTCCGCGCCGAAAAGCCCGCTGCGCCGCGAAATCGCCAAACTGGCAAGCTCCATCCACGATCTCAAGGGCGAGCAGGCGCAAGCCGCCTGAGCCCCCTAGCGAAAGACCGTACCGATGTTCTCGAAATACAAGAAACCAGCCTCTGCCACCCCGAAAGCCGCCGCCCCCGCGCCGGCGCGTGAGGCCAAGCCAGCCAAAGCCGCCCAGCCCGCCCCCGCGGCACCTGCGCCCGCACCGGCAGCCAAACCGGTTTCAATGCGCCGCGCGGTCAAACCCGCCGCCGCTTCCCCCGAGGACCGTGAGGTCAAGCGCAAGCAGCGGATGAGTGAGATCAAGCTCGAACTGCACCGCGCGCTCTTGGACAACCTCAATCTCGCCGCGCTGGAACATGCCTCGGAAGCTGATTTGCGGCAGGAAATCAACGATATCGCCGTCGAGATCCTTTCCGAAAAGAGCATCGTGCTCAACCGCGAAGACCGCATGACGCTGAACTCCGAGCTTTATGACGAGGTCACCGGTCTTGGCCCCCTTGAGACGCTGCTGAAAGACGACAGCGTCAACGATATTCTGGTGAACGGCCCGCAGCAGATTTTCGTCGAACGCGACGGCAAGCTGCAATTGACCGACATCACCTTTAAAGACGAAAAACACCTGCTGCGGATCATCGACAAGATCGTCTCGGCGGTGGGGCGTCGGGTGGATGAAAGCAACCCTTACGTTGACGCGCGTCTCAAGGATGGCTCGCGTTTCAACGCCATGGTGCCCCCGGTGGCCGTCGATGGCTCGCTCGTGTCTATTCGTAAGTTCAAGAAAGACAAGCTGGGCATCGACGATCTGGTGAACTTCGGCGCCTTCTCGGAAGAGATGGCCGCCTATTTGCAGGCCGCCGTGGCCACGCGTCTCAACATCATCGTGTCGGGCGGTACGGGCTCGGGTAAGACCACCACGCTCAACGCGCTGTCGTCTTTCATCGACAATGCTGAACGCATTCTGACCATCGAAGACACCGCCGAATTGCAACTGCAACAGACCCATGTGGGCCGGATGGAAAGCCGCCCGCCCAACGTCGAAGGCAAGGGCGAAGTCTCGCCTCGCGACTGTCTGAAAAACGCCCTTCGGATGCGCCCCGACCGCATCATCGTCGGCGAGACGCGCGGCGAAGAGGTCATCGACATGTTGCAGGCGATGAACACTGGCCACGACGGTTCCATGACCACAATTCACGCCAACTCGGCCCGCGATGGCATCAGCCGTCTGGAAAACATGATCGCCATGGCCGGGATCGAAATGCCGCTCAAGGCGATGCGAAGCCAGATCTCCTCGGCTGTGAACCTGATCGTGCAGGCCAGCCGCTTGCAAGACGGCTCGCGCCGGATGACCTCGATCACCGAGATCACGGGCATGGAGGGCGAGGTCATCTCGATGCAAGAGATCTTCCGCTTCCAGCGCGTCGGCCTGACGCCCGAGAACAAGATCATCGGCCATTTCACCGCCACCGGCGTGCGCAGCCACTTCTCTGAGCGGTTCCGCATGTGGGGCTATGACCTGCCCGCCTCCATCTACGAACCCGTGGCGGCCCAGTAAGGATTGATGCAATGAGTGCCGAACCAATCATCTATGGCCTGATCTTCATCGGCGTTCTGGTGCTGGTCGAGGGGCTGTACCTTGTCGCATTCGGCAAATCCATCAGCCTCAACAGCCGCGTGAACCGCCGCCTTGAGATGCTGGAGAAAGGCGCGCGCCGCGAAGAGGTGCTCGATAAGCTGCGCAAGGAAATGCAGCAGCATATGAACGCCAAGTCGATCCCGCTCTACTCCCTGCTGTCAGAACGTGCGCAGAAGGCCGCGATTGCCTTCACGCCGCAGCAGTTGCTGATGATCATGGCCGGATTGGCCGCTTTGGCCTTTCTGGGGCTGACCATCGGCACCGATACCTCCGTGTCGGTGCGCGCGCTGATGTCCATCGCCATGGGCGTGGGCGCAGTGTTCTTTTGGGTGTCGCATAAGGCCAGCAAACGCATGGCGATGATCGAAGAACAGCTTCCCGATGCGGTGGAGCTGATGGTGCGCAGCCTGCGGGTGGGGCACCCTTTCTCCAACGCGATCTCCATCGTGTCGAAGGAAATCCAAGACCCGCTCGCCTCGGAATTCGGCGTAATCGCCGATGAGGCCGCCTATGGCCGCGATCTGGGCGAAGCGCTCAAGGATATGGCCGAACGGCTCGACATGCAGGATTTGCGCTTTCTCGCCGTCGCCGTGACCATTCAGCAGCAATCGGGCGGCAACTTGGCCGAGATCCTTGCCGGTCTTGCCAAGGTGATCCGCGCCCGCTTCCGCCTGTTCCGCCGTGTCAAAGCCATCACAGCCGAGGCGAAATGGTCGGGCAAGTTCCTGTCGGGCTTCCCGCTGGCCGCGCTGGTGGTGATCAACCTCGGCGATCCGCATTACTACGACGAGGTGCGCGATCACCCCTATTTCATTCCCGCCTGTTTCCTTGTGGGGATCTTCCTTGTGCTGAACCTTTTCGTGATGCGCATCCTTACCAATATCAAAGTCTGAGAGGCCGGGGATGGAATTTTTCAATCAGCTTAACGATCAGATCAACCAAGCCTTGGGGCCGATGGGGCTGATCATCATCATCGGCACTTTGGGCGTCGCCCTGGTGGCGATCACGCTGGTCTTGATGTTGCGCCAGCCCGAAGACCCGCTGACCAAGCTTAAGCGCACCAGCTCTGCCCCTACGGGCGACAGTTCGCGTGAGAAGCTGCGCCAATCGGATCAAAACGCGCAGTTGCAGAAATTCGCCAAGTTCCTTGAGCCGGAGGACGTGGCAGAACTCAGCGCCAAACAGTTGATGCTGCGCCAAGCGGGCTACCGCTCGCGCGATGCGGTGCGGCTTTATTACTTTGCCCAATTTGCCCTTGGGATGCTCGGGCTGGTGGGCGGTCTGGTCTATACCAATGTCCTGGGCGGCGGCGAAGGGCTGACCACGCAGCAGACCATGATGTGGGCCATCGGCCCCGGCGCCATCGGGTACTACCTGCCGAAATACTGGGTCCGCCGCCGGGTCGATTCCCGCAAAGAAGAGATCACCCGGGGCTTCCCCGACGCGCTGGATATGATGCTGGTCTGCGTCGAAGCCGGGCAATCGCTGGATCAATGCATCGTCCGCGTCGCGCGCGAGTTGCGCGCCTCCTACCGCGCCCTTTCCGAAGAGTTCGAGATGGTCGCCTATGAGATGAAAGCCGGTAAGGACAAAGTATCGGTGCTCAACGACATGGGCGAACGTTGTGGCGTGCAGGATGTCTCCTCTTTCGTGACCGTGCTGATCCAATCGGCGGCTTTCGGCACCTCCATCGCCGACGCCCTGCGCGTCTATGCTGCCGAGATGCGCGACAAACGTGTGATGCGGGCCGAGGAAGCGGCAAACAAGTTGCCAACCAAGATGACCCTTGCCACTATGGGCCTCACCGTGCCGCCGCTGTTGATCATTCTGATCGGCCCCTCGGCACATGGCATCTCGCAACTGGGTCAGATGGGGAATTAATGAAAAAGGAAATTCGGCGCAGCCTCCTCCGCGCCGTTTTCACCGGGCCGATCTTGGGCCTTGCTCTGGCCGCCTGTTCGACAGGCGGCTTTTCCGCGTTGCGCGGGGATCAGACACCCGAAAACCTCTATGCCCCCGGCGTGAACCAACGGGCCGAGGCTGTCGACGGGGTCGAAGTAGGGCACCGGCTGATTGCGGCGGGGCAATATGAACTGGCCATCAAATCCTTCAACCGCGCCGCGCTGGAGCATGGGCTGACCGGGGAAATCCTCTCGGCCCTCGGCAGCGCCAACCTCGGACTCGGGCGTTTGGGACAGGCGGAAACCCTGCTGCGCCGCGCCGTTGAGAAAGACGCCGCCGAGCCGGAAGTCTGGAACAACCTTGGCGTCGTGCTGATGGAAAGCGGCCAGACCGCCGAGGCCGAGCAGATTTTCCGCAAAGCCTATGCGCTCGACAATGGCGAAAGTGACGCAATTCGGGACAATCTGCGCTTGGCGCTCGCAAAAACGGAAAAATCTGTTATAACAGAAGTCAATGAGGATAATTACAAATTGGTGCGGCGCGGCAGCGGGGACTACCTGATCCGTCCGACACCATGACCCGGCAGAGCAGTAAGAGGACGCAAAATGCGCCATCCAATCATTCTGGCCGTCTGCATGGCAGGCGTCACCGCGCTTGCAGGCTGCGGTGAAAAAGACGCGAACGCCACCGTTGAACGGGCCTTCAAGAACGTCAATGTGGTGGATGAAACCAACCTTTCTGACGTCATGCTGACCGTGGCCGACCCCAATGAGGCGGTGAGCTATTTCGCGCGGTCCATCAAGGAAAGCCCCGACCGGATCGACCACCAGCGCGGGCTCGCTGCGTCACTGGTTCGCGCCAAACGCACGACCGAGGCCGTGACCGAATGGGACAAGGTCGTCAAAATGGAGGGCGCCACCCCCGAAGACCGCGTGCAACTGGCCGATGCGCTGATCCGTTCGGGCAATTGGGCGCGGGCCGAGACGGTGCTCAACGGCATCCCCCCCACCCATGAGACCTTTGCCCGCTACCGGCTCGAGGCCATGGTCGCCGACAGCAAGGAACAGTGGGACCGCGCCGACAGTTTTTACGAGATCGCCGTCGGCCTGACCACGACCCCCGCCGCCGTGATGAACAACTGGGGCTATTCCAAACTGACCCGCGGCGATTATGCCGAGGCCGAGCGACTGTTCGGCGAGGCGATCCGTCAGGACAACACGCTTTTCACCGCCAAGAACAACCTCATCATGGCCCGCGCCGCGCAGCGCGACTACACCCTGCCCGTGATGCCGATGGAGCAATCTGAGCGCGCCCAGCTTTTGCACACGATGGCCCTGTCGGCGATCAAACGCGGCGATGTGGAGACCGGCAAGGGCCTGCTGCGCGAAGCGATTGACACGCACCCCCAGCATTTCGAAGCCGCCGTCCGCTCTCTGCGCGCATTGGAAAACGGCTGATCCATGGCGATCTCTGCCACGGCGGCCCTGTGGTTTCTGCCCTTCGTCCTGCCGATCTGCTTCTATGTCGCCTTCACCGACATGAAGCAGATGCGCATTACCAATCAGGCGGTCTTGGTGCTCACCGCGATCTTTGTGCTGCTGGGGCTGTTTCTGCTGCCCTTTGATACCTATCTCTGGCGCCTGCTGAGCCTTGTCGTGGTTCTGGTGGTCGGCATTGTCCTGAACGCCGCCGGGGTCATGGGGGCCGGTGACGCGAAATTCGCCGCCGCCGCCGCGCCCTATATCGCATGGGGCGATCTGCGATTGCTGTTGATGCTTTTCATGGCCACCCTTCTCGCCGCCGCCGCCACGCATCGCGGGGTGAAATACACCCCCCTGCGCCGCCTCGCCCCCGATTGGCAAAGCTGGCAGGAGACCAAGAAATTCCCCATGGGCCTCGCCCTTGGCACCACGCTGGGGCTCTATCTGATCTTGGGGGCGCTCTTCGGGGTCTGACCGTCCCGCTGCAAACTCTTTTCATCGCGCAAAAGCGTCCACATTCACGCCATATTCAAGATTTACCCTCCAGTCTGACCGACAAGCCGCACCGCCGCATGACTTTCCAAGGAAGCCATTGATGAACGCCCCGACCAGCACCGTGCTTGCCCCGCCGCCCCCCAAGCGGTTGGAGGATATGAAACTGCCCATCGTGATGATGCGCGATATCCTTCTGAAAACGATCTTTCGCAAGAACGTCGAGATGGTCAGCGATCTGGCCCAAGCGCTCTGCCTGCCGATCCCGGTCACGCAGGAGATGGTCGATCAAGCCCGCAGCCAGCGCCTGCTAGAGGCGACAGGCACGCTCAGCGCCACCAGCGGCAATGAGATGGGCTATCAATTGACCGACGCGGGCAAGGCGCGCGCATTGGATGCGCTGGCGCAGTCGGAATATTTCGGCGCCATGCCCGTCCCGCTTGAGGTTTACCGCGAGCAGGTCAAACGCCAATCCGTGCGCAACCTGCAAATCACCCGTGACCAGTTGACCGGCGCCATGGGCCATCTGGTGCTGCCCGACAGCCTGCTGGATCACCTCGGCCCCGCCGTCTCTGCCGGGCGGTCGATCCTGATGTACGGCCCGCCGGGCAACGGTAAATCCAGCATTTCCAACGGCATACGCGACGCGCTTGGTGATCGGGTCTATGTCCCCCGCGCGATCGAATACGCAGGTCAAGTCATCACCGTCTATGACCCGATCGTCCATTCCGCCGCCGAGGCTGAGGTGCAAGACCCCACCTCCCTGCGCCGGATCACGCGCTATGACGCCCGCTATGTCTGCTGCGAACGCCCCACCGTCATCACGGGCGGCGAGTTGACGCTCGACATGCTCGATCTGGTCTACAACCCCACGGCGCGGACCTATCAGGCGCCGCTGCAACTCAAGGCCACGGGCGGCATCTTCATCGTCGACGACCTTGGCCGCCAAAAAGAGCCGCCGCAAAGCATCATCAACCGCTGGATTGTCCCGCTGGAGGAAAGCAAAGACATCCTCGCCCTGCAATCGGGCGAGAAATTCGAGGTGCCCTTCGACACGCTGGTGATCTTCTCTACCAACTTCCACCCGAACGAGATTTTCGACCAAGCCGCCCTGCGGCGTATCTTTTTCAAGATCAAGATCGACGGGCCGGACCAAGAGAACTTCCTCAAGATCTTCGCCATGGTCGCCCGCAAACGCGGCATGCCGTTGGATGAGGCGACGCTGGTTCATCTGCTCAAGGTGAAATACCCCACCATCGACAATGTCTATGCGAATTATCAGCCGAATTTCCTGATCGACCAAATGATCGCGATCTGTGATTTCGAAGGCATCCCCTATCAGATGAACTCCGATCTGGTGGACCGGGCATGGGCCAATATGTTCGTTCGCGATGAGGTGATCGTTAAATAACCTCCGCCGCTGGCACCGCGCCCTGCCGATACTACATTGGGTGCATGCGCGCCCTACCTCCCAAATTCGCCGATTGGTTCGCCCAGAACGGCTGGTCTTTGCACCCGCACCAGCAAGAGATGCTGGACCGTGCCGAGGCCCCCGCCCTGCTTCTCATCGCCCCCACAGGCGGTGGCAAGACGCTGGCCGGTTTCCTGCCAACCCTCGTCGATCTGGCCGAGAATGATCACGAGGGGATGCACACGCTCTACATCTCGCCGCTCAAGGCGCTCGCGGCGGACATCAAACGCAACCTCACCCGCCCGGTCGAGGAGATGCGCCTGCCGATCCGCATCGAAGACCGCACCGGCGACACCTCGCAATCGCGCCGCCGCCGCCAACGCGCCGACCCGCCGCATATCCTGCTGACCACCCCCGAAAGCCTCGCCCTGCTGACCTCCTATGAGGACGCCGCGCGCACCTTTCGGGGCCTCAAACGCGTGGTGATCGACGAGATCCACGCGCTGGCCGAAAGCAAACGCGGCGACCAGCTGATGCTGGCGCTGACCCGGCTGCAAGCGCTGTGCCCCGATCTTAAGCGCGTGGGCCTCTCGGCCACCGTCGAAGACCCTTCGGCCATCGCCCACTTGATGGCCCGCCACCCCGACCCCTGCGAAGTGCTCTTGGCCGATCCCGGCCCCGCCCCCGACATCCAGATGCTGCGCACCGAGGAAGCTCCGCCCTGGGCCGGCGGCGGCGCGGCCTATGCGATCCCCGCGGTCCTCGAACAGGTGCGCCAACACAAGACGACGCTCATCTTCCACAACACCCGCGCGCAGGCCGAGATCTTCTTCCACAAACTCTGGCTCGCCAACGAGGACGCTTTGCCCATCGCCATCCACCACGGCAGCCTCGACCGCGCGCAGCGCGAAAAGGTCGAAGCGGCGATGGTACGCGGCGATTTGCGCGCCATCGTCTGCACCGGCACGCTCGACCTCGGGATCGACTGGGGCGACGTGGACCTCATCATCCAGATCGGCGCACCGAAGAACGTGAAACGTCTGGTCCAGCGCATCGGCCGCGCCAACCACCGCTACAATGCGCCGTCGAAGGCGCTTCTGGTCCCCGCCAACCGCTTCGAAGTGGTGGAATGCGTGGCGGCGCTGGAGGCCGTGCTCGAAGGCGCGCTCGACGGCGACCCGCGGGGGGACGGCCCCCGCGACGTGCTCTGCCAACACATCCTCATCGCCGCCTGCGCTGGCCCCTTCGACGCCGAGGACCTCTTTGCCCAAATCCGCACCGCCGGCGCCTATGCCAACCTCTCGCGCGCCGCCTTCGATGCTTGCCTCGATTTCTGCGCCACGGGGGGCTACGCGCTGCGCGCCTATGACCGCTGGCAAAGGCTGCTGCAACGCCCCGATGGGCAATGGCAACTGCGTGACCCCCGCGCCGCGCAACGCATCCGTATGAACATCGGCACCATTCAGGACACCGACAAGCTCAAGGTCCGCATGAAACGCAACCGCGGCGGCAAACCCCTAGGCGAGATCGAAGAAGGCTTTGCCGCCACGCTGACCAAAGGCGATACCTTCCTGATCGGCGGGCAAATCGTGCGCTACGAAGGGCTGCGTGAAACCGTGGTCGAGGTCAGCCGCAACGCCGCGAAGAAGCCGAAAGTGGCGACCTTCGGCGGCACGAAATTCGCCACCTCCACCCAACTCTCGGCCCGCGTACAACAAATGTTCACCCAAGACAGCTGGCCCGAACTGCCCTCCCACACCGCCGAATGGCTCAGCCTGCAACGTGAGGTCAGCCAACTGCCACAGCCCGGCACGTTGCTGGTGGAAAGCTTCCCCCATGACTTTGCCGAACAGACGGTGTTCTACGGCTTCGCCGGACGCAACGGCCAACAAACGCTCGGCCTTCTGCTCACGAAACGCATGGAAGACCTTGGCCTGCGCCCCTTAGGCTTCGTCGCGACGGACTATGCCACGCTGATCTGGGGACTGTCCCCCGTCGCCGACCCGGCGCCGCTGCTTGATCCGACGGTGCTGCACGAAGGCCTCGACAGTTGGCTTGCGGGCAATGCCGTGATGAAACGCACGTTTCGCGCCGCCGCCACCATCGCCGGGCTGATCGAGCGCAACAGCCCGCAGGCGCGCAAATCCGGACGGCAAACGACCTTTTCCAGCGATATCCTCTACGACACGCTGCAGCGCTATGAACCGGACCACCTGATGCTCGACATCACCCGCGAAGAAGCGCTGAGCGGGTTGGTGGATTTCGGCAGAATCGAAGAAATGCTCGGGCGAATTGCCGGGCGGATCACCCATCGCAAGCTCTCCCGCGTAAGCCCCCTGGCCGCACCGCTGTTTCTCGAAATGGGCCGCGTTCCGGTCGAAGGCGCCGGGCAGGATCGTCTGTTGGCAGAAGAGGCGGAACGTTTGATGGAAGCCTCCGGCCTCGCGCAACTCACCCCGCCGCCCTCGGATCAGCCGCCATGGCGGGATGGTCGTTGAACAGAAGCGTTTCGCGGGCGGAGAGGTTCTGCAAGGTATTTGAAAAAGGATGAAGATGATTAAGGGATCTTTAACTAAGGTGGCGCATCTTCCTCTCGCGGTACAGGCTGAGGAGCCGATGACCGCAAAGGATGAAGGCGCGTCTCCGGTCCGGTGACCACCCGATCGCGGGGCGCGCTTTCTGCAATTCATCCTTTCTTAAATACCTCTGCGCTGACCTTTCCATCTGCGCAACCTTCGCGTTTGGCCCCTTGCCAAATCAGTGCCGATCTCAGATGAACAAAGGATGAACGGACTTGAATTTTCATTCGCCGGGGCCGGGCTGACTGCGCTTGGTTCTGGCGCGCTTTGGTGGCGCGAAAGGGATTTGCTTTGTGTGAGCGACCTTCACTTGGGCAAGTCGGAACGGATCGCGCGGCGCGGCGGGTCGGCGTTGCCGCCTTATGAGACGCGCCATACGTTGAACCGGTTGGCGGCCGACCTGTCTTTCACGCAGGCGCGGCATGTGATCTGCCTTGGCGATAGTTTCGATGACCTTGGCGCGGCGCGGGCACTGCCAGAGGAAGAGCGGCTTTGGATTCTCGGCCTGCAGGCCGAGCGGCGGTGGGATTGGATCGAAGGCAATCACGACCCGGGCCCGGTTGGGTTGGGCGGTACGCATTTGGGTGAGTTGGCGCTCGGCCCGCTGACCTTTCGGCATATTGCGGCGGAGGGGACCTCCGGCGAGGTGTCGGGGCATTATCATCCCAAGGCATCGATCCGCGCGCGGGGCCGCAGCATCTCGCGTCCGGCGTTTTTGTTTGACAGCAAGCGGCTGATCCTGCCTGCATATGGCACCTATACCGGCGGGCTGCGCAGCCAGTCGCGGGTACTTTGTGATTTGATGGGGCCAGAGGCCTGTGCGGTGCTGACAGGGCCGCAACCTGTGGCGATCCCCATGCCCGGAAAGAAGCGATGATGGACGATCAGATTGAACGCCGGGTGCGGGAGAGTTTTGCCAAGCAGACCATGATGCAGACCTTGGGGGCCGAGATCATCGAAGTGCAGTCGGGTCTGGTCAGGGTTGCCGCGCCGGTCCTGCCGGGCGCGATGCAGCAGCAGGGTTTTGGCCATGCGGGGCTGACCTTTTCCATCGGCGATTCCGCGGCGGGCTATGCGGCCTTAAGCATGTTGCCGCCGGAGGTCGATGTCGTGACCTCGGAGATCAAGATCAACCTTTTGGCCCCCGCCCGGGGAGACCGGCTGGTTGCCACGGGCCGGGTGGTGAAACCGGGCCGGCGGCTTTGTGTGGTCACGGCGGAGGTGCATGCGGAAACGGATGGCGCGGCCAAGCTCATCGCCATCCTGCAGGGCACCATCGTGCCGGTGCTAGGCGCTTAAGCGATCAGCCCTTCGGGTTCTGCCAACCCGTTGGCACGGCAGCAAGCGGTGACCGTATTGGCCAGCAAGCAGGCGATCGTCATCGGCCCGACCCCGCCGGGCACCGGGGTGATGGCCCCGGCGCGCTGGCTGGCGCTGTCGAAGTCCACGTCGCCGACCAGTTTGGTTTTCTCGCCGGTCTCGATCCGGTTGATGCCCACGTCGATCACCGTGGCGCCCTCTTTGATCCAATCGCCGGGCACCATTTCGGGGCGGCCAACGGCGGCGACCACGATATCGGCGCGGCGCACCACCTCGGGCAGATCGCGGGTGCGGCTATGCGCGATGGTCACCGTGCAGCTATCGCCCAAGAGCAGTTGCGCCATCGGTTTGCCGACGATGTTGGAACGGCCAATGACCACCGCGTTCATACCCGTCAGATCGCCGTGATGGTCGCGCAGCATCATCAGGCAGCCCAGCGGGGTGCAGGGCACCATGCTTTTCTGCCCTGTGCCCAGTAGACCGACGTTGGAGATGTGAAAACCGTCCACGTCCTTGGCGGGCGAGACGGCATTGACCACGCGGGTTTCGTCCAGATGATCCGGCAATGGCAGTTGCACGAGGATGCCGTGGATCTCGGGGTCGTTGTTCAACGCGTCGATCAGTTTGAGCAAGTCGTTCTGATCGACGGTCGCGGGCAGCTTGTGTTCGACCGACTTCATGCCGACCTCGCGAGTCATCTTACCCTTGGAGCGGACGTAGACTTGGCTTGCCGGGTCTTCGCCGACCAGCACCACGGCGAGGCCGGGGGTGACACCGTGATCCGTCTTCAGCCGGTCGACATGGCCCGCGACCTTCTCACGCACCGTTGCTGCAAAGGCTTTGCCATCGATGATTGTCGCTGCCATATCCGTCTCACTTTCGCTCGCTGCAGGTTGAACATGCTCTACATCACCGCGACGGCGGGTCATTGCAACCCGCCTTAGAACAATCCCTCCACATCGCCATCGGCGTTGAGCTTGATTGCCTCGGCAGAAGGCACCCGCGGCAGGCCCGGCATGGTCATGATCTCACCGCAGATGACGACAACGAAGCCCGCCCCTGCTGAGAGGCGCACCTCGCGGATGGGGACGCTGAAACCGGTGGGCGCGCCGCGCAGGTCGGGATCGGTTGAGAAACTATACTGGGTCTTGGCCATGCAGACCGGCAGATCGCCATAGCCCTGCGCCTCCCAATCCTTCAACTGGTTGCGCACCTTTTGATCGGCCAGCACTTCGTCGGCACGGTAGACACGTTTGGCGATGGTCTCGATCTTTTCGAACAGCGGCATCTCGTCGGCATAGAGCGGGGCGAAATTCGCGTGATCGCCATCGGCGATCTCTGCCACGCGGGTGGCCAGATCGGCGGAGCCTTCCGAGCCCAGTTCCCAGTGGCGCGAGAGGATCGCCTCGGCCCCTTGGGCCGCGACATAGTCCTTCACAGCCGCCACTTCGGCGTCGGTATCTGTGACGAAATGGTTGATCGCCACGACCACGGGCACGCCAAAGGACTTCACGTTTTCGATGTGGCGGCCAAGGTTGGCGCAGCCCTGTTGCACGGCCTCGACATTCTCGGTCCCTAGATCGGCTTTCGCCACGCCGCCGTTCATCTTCATCGCGCGCACCGTGGCGACGACGACCACCACCGAAGGCGCCAGCCCCGCCTTGCGGCATTTGATGTTCATGAATTTCTCGGCCCCGAGATCGGCGCCAAAGCCTGCCTCTGTCACCACATAATCCGCCAGTTTCAACGCCGTGGTCGTGGCGATGACGGAGTTGCAGCCGTGGGCGATATTGGCGAAAGGTCCGCCGTGCACGAAAGCCGGGTTGTTCTCAAGCGTTTGGACGAGGTTTGGCTGCATCGCGTCTTTCAAAAGCACCGTCATCGCCCCATCCGCCTTGATGTCGCGGGCATAGACCGGGCTGCGGTCGCGGCGGTAGGCGACGATCATCGCGCCAAGGCGCTCTTGCAGATCGGTAAGGTTCTTGGCCAGACAGAGGATCGCCATCACCTCGGAGGCTACGGTGATGTCAAAGCCCGTCTCGCGCGGGAAACCGTTGGGCACACCGCCCAAGGAGGCGGTGATCTGACGCAGGGCGCGGTCGTTCATGTCGACCACCCGGCGCCATGTGACGCGGCGGGTGTCGATCTCCAACTCGTTGCCCCAATAGATGTGATTGTCGATCATCGCCGCCAACAGGTTGTGGGCGCTGGTGATGGCGTGGAAATCGCCGGTGAAATGCAGGTTCATCTCTTCCATCGGCACCACTTGGGCATAGCCGCCGCCCGCGGCCCCGCCCTTCATCCCGAAGTTCGGCCCCAGCGAGGCTTCGCGGATGCAGACCGCCGCCTTTTTGCCGATCCGGTTCAGCCCGTCGCCGAGCCCGACGGTGGTGGTGGTCTTGCCCTCCCCCGCCGGGGTTGGGTTGATCGCGGTGACGAGGATCAGCTTGCCGTTCGCGCGCTCCTGCACGGAATCGATGAAGGATTGGCTTACCTTCGCCTTGTCATGGCCATAGGGCAGCAAGTCGTCGCTTGAGATGCCCAGCTTCGCGCCGATTTCTTGGATAGGGCGTTTCGCCGCTTCGCGGGCGATTTGAATGTCGGTTTTGAAAGCCATGAGAATCCCCTGTTGCCGTTGGTGGCGATCTTTATTCTTTAGCCATAGCGCGACAAGCCCCCGACGGGGGGCCGTGTTTCCGACACTCAAAGTTCGCGAAACGGCGCGTGCTTAGCCCAGATGCGGCCAGACCGGCTGGTTCGGCACAAAGAGCCGCAGTTCGTCCCCGAGGCTCAACGGCCCCTCCCGCTCGACCCATGCGGTCACGCCGCGTTTGCCTTGGGCGGCGGCTTTGAAGGTTTTGCCATGGCCGGGGGCCTCCACCTCGATCTCACGGGCCGGCAGGTTGCAGGGGCCGTTTTCGATGTCCACGACCAAGGTGGTGCCATGCTCGTTTTGTAGCCGCGACCCCGGCGGGGCGAGGGTGAAATCCGGGATCCCTTCAAGGATGATCGAAGCGCCCAGCAGGGTCGGGTCGAGCGTGGGCAGGTCGATGGCGGCGGCGATCTCGGCCATCTCTTCGGCGGAGAGGATGGAGAGTTGGCGGGTGTTGCGTATCTCCGTCCCCTTGGCATGCAGGTTGCGCACGCGCACGCAGGCCGGACGGGTCAGCCCTGCGTGAAAATCCCCTTCGATGCCCGCATAGGTCGCAAAGACCTGTTCCACCGCGACCGAGCGGATGTTTTCGCGGTCCTGAGGGACCATGCCCAGCCAAGTGATCCGGGCGGTATGGTCTGTCTTGCGCAGTTCGGGCATGGGGCGTCCTTTGACGTGGTTTGCTGTGGCATCCTATGCCTATTGCCGGACCAGATGCACCTTGAAACCGCCCCCACTCAATGAGGCTTTGGCAAGGGTGCCCGCTGTATAGACAAGCGCCATCCCGAAAGATTTGAGATAAAAGGGAGAGACATAGCCCGGCCCCATGACGACCCGGTAGGACATATCGCAGACCACCGAAGCCCCCTCCTCTCGGCTGCTTTGCGTCGCGATCTGCACCACGCGGCGCCCATCGTAGAGCGACAGCGGCGCGGGGCAGCTTTTGCCGGTGGCAAGGGCGGCGAAAAGCTCGGGCGGGAAGAGGACGCCGGCAGGCACCGCTCCGGCCTCCGACATTTTCGTCATTTCCGAAGCCGGGGTGATCGCCACCGAGGTGACCTGACCCGCAGCCCGGTCAATCGCGATATCGCGCGTCTCGCTCCCCCGGTTGGACCCGAGATAGCTGACCGCGGTGCCACGCGACTGGGTGACCGCCTTGAAGCTGCCGTTCTTGATGCCGAAAGGCGCGTTGTCGAGCGACAGCAGGAAGGCCGCGTTCCGGCTTTGCCCGTTGAACTGCAAAGTCCCCAGCTGCCGCCCACCTAAAGCGACAGCATAGGTCTGTGGATCGGCCCAGACCGGTCCGGCGTTGAGGGCGAGGAGAAGGGCGAGGGCAGAAAGGATGCGTCGCATAAGACCCGGCTTGTTCCAGAATTCCGTTCCTGTCTAACGCGATGGCGACTGTGAAGCGATAGTGGAATTCCCGCCCCGACCGGAGGGAGTGCCGAAAACGAAAAGACCCCGCCGAAGCGGGGTCTCTCATTGGGTCGAAGGTCGGATCAGACCGAAGGTTCAGGTTCCATCCCGCCATCCTTCGGCGGGGTCTTCTTGCCCTTCGCCTTGGGGATCGCGGTGACGCTCGGCGCGCTGCCGGTGTCGGAGTTGTCGTCGTCGGAGTCCTCTGCCGGCGGCAGGCCGTCCATGACGCGTTTGATCTCATCGCCGGTCAGGGTCTCATACTCCAGCAGACCTTGGGCCAGACGCTCGAACTCCACCTCTTTCTCGGTGATGATCTTCATCGCGCGGTCATAGCCGTCTTGGATGAACTGCTGCACCTCTTTCTCGACCAACTCCTTGGTGTTGGCCGAGACGGAGAAGCCCGCGGTGTTCCCCTGATAGCCCTGCGCGGCCTCCGAGTAGTCGATATTGCCGACCTTATCCGACATGCCCCATTGCAGCACCATCGCACGCGCCAGCGCAGACGCTTGCTGGATGTCGCCCGCCGGACCGTTGGAGACCGAATCCGGCCCGTATTTGTGGATTTCCGCCGCCTTGCCCGCCATGGCCATGGCCAGACGCTGATGGCATTCGTCCTTGAACATGTTTAGCCGGTCGATCTCAGGCAGGCTCATCACCATGCCGAGAGCACCGCCGCGAGGGATGATCGTGGCCTTGTAGACCGGGTCGCATTTGGGCAGCGTCATGCCCACCAGCGCGTGACCGGCCTCGTGATAGGCGGTCATTTCCTTCTGCTCTGCGGTCATCACCATCGAGCGGCGCTCGGGGCCCATCATCACTTTGTCTTTGGCCTGTTCGAAGTCGACCATGGTGACGAAACGCCGGCCGACGCGGGCGGCCATCAGCGCGGCCTCATTCACGAGGTTTGCCAGATCCGCACCCGAGAAGCCCGGCGTACCGCGCGCGATGATGCGCAGGTCGACGTCCGGCCCCAGCGGGGTCTTGCGGGCATGGACCGAAAGGATCTTCTCGCGGCCCTTGATGTCGGGGTTGGGTACGGTGACCTGACGGTCGAAACGGCCCGGACGCAGCAGCGCGGGGTCTAGTACGTCGCGGCGGTTGGTCGCCGCGAGGATGATGACACCCTCGTTGCTCTCAAAACCGTCCATCTCGACCAGAAGCTGGTTCAGTGTCTGCTCACGCTCGTCGTTGCCACCGCCATAGCCTGCGCCACGGTGGCGACCGACGGCGTCGATCTCGTCGATGAAGACGATGCAAGGCGCGTTCTTTTTGGCCTGTTCGAACATGTCGCGCACGCGGCTGGCACCGACACCCACGAACATCTCGACGAAGTCGGAGCCCGAAATGGTGAAGAAGGGCACACCCGCTTCACCCGCAATCGCACGGGCCAGCAGCGTCTTACCGGTGCCCGGAGGGCCCACCAGCAGCGCGCCTTTCGGGATCTTGCCGCCGAGGCGCGAGAATTTCTGCGGGTTGCGCAGGAATTCGACGATCTCTTCCAACTCTTCCTTGGCCTCGTCGATGCCCGCGACATCGTCAAAGGTCACGCGGCCATGCTTTTCGGTCAGCATCTTGGCCTTGGATTTGCCAAAGCCCATGGCCCCGCCCTTACCGCCGCCCTGCATGCGGTTCATGAAGTAAATCCACACGCCGATCAGCAGCGCGATGGGCAAAAGCGACATCAGGAAGGTCTGGAAACCGGATTGTTGCTGGGGGCGCGCTTTGACGGGGATGTCGTTGTCGATCAGAAGCTGGGTCAGCTCGGCATCGCCGGGTTTGATCGTCAGGTAGTCGGCACCATCCGCTTGGCGGAATCGCACCTGCTCACCATCCAATGTCACATTTCGGACATCACCATCCTGTACGGAGGTGACGAATTCGGAATAGCTGACTTCGTTGTTTTGCAGCGACCCGCTGGACCCGCTGAACAGGTTGAACAGCGCCAGCACAAGCAACATCAGGACAACCCAGAAGGCGAGGTTACGAACATTTCCCAAGGGAATTCTCCTAAATTCACATGGCCGCGGGCAAGTCCCGCAACCCAAGGGGCGCCCGTTCGGGCAACCACCATACTAAGATAGACATGATGCGCTCATGTTCAATGCGATAATGGCGCGGTTTTGTTCCATTCCGCGCCGCTTTCGCGCCGGACATGCCATTTCTGGTCCAGCCCGGCAAGGGGCGCGGCAAGCAGCCGCGGGCCCTGCCAGATGGCCGGGGTCGACAGCAAGGCGGCACGGGGTCGCCCAAGGCTGCGCCAATCGGGGCATTGGGCCAGCCCCTCGGGGCCAAGCGCGCGCAATTCGGCCTCAGGGGGCTGCCCTTCGGGGGGGATCGCACGCCAGCGCCCGTCCCAAAGCTGATCCGCAGGCACGCGCAGATCGCGCACCGCGCTATACTCGCGAAAGACCCAGATTTCACCGCGCCGGAGCAGCGCCTGACACCCCGCCAGCGTGGCCGCCTGCCCTTCCGCCAACCCCGCGATCAAAGCGGCGACGGGGCCGCGGCGCGGGGGGTAAGCGCCGCCTTTGATCTGCCCAAGTGCCCGGAGCATCAGGCGGCGGCGGATCTCTTCCGGCGCGGCGAAAAAGGCATCGGCCTGCATCACCTGCGCGCCCGCCTCCATACGCAGAATATCGCCCGCGGCGCGGTCGGTTTGGACGTCCAATGCCGCCCGGGCGGTGGCCATGTTGCGCGCGACCTCGGCCAAAGTCTCTACATCGATGCCAAGCGGCGCGAGGGCATCGAGGCTATGGCGGGTTTTGATCCGGGCATAGCGCGGGTCATCGTTGCTGGGGTCTTCGACCCAGTGCAGCCCCGCCCGCCGCAGATGATCGCGCAGGGCCGCGCGCCGGGCGAAAAGCAGCGGGCGCAGCCATGTGACACCGAACCGTTCGCTGCGCGGTGCCATGGCCGCAAGGCCATCGACCCCCGACCGGCGCGCCAAGCGCATCAGCACCGTCTCGGCCTGATCGTCTGCCGTATGGCCAAGGGCCACGACGGGAAGCCCGCGCCGCGCGGCCCAGTCGGCCATCAAGCGATAGCGCGCCTCACGCGCGGCGTTTTGGAGATTGCCCTGCCCGTCCCAATCGCGCCAGTGCAGGGTTTCATGGGCCAGCCCCAGTCGGGCAGCATGGCGCGCGACCATCGCGGCCTCTTCCGCCGCTTCCGGGCGCAGCCCATGGTCGACGGTCACGGTCTCAAGATGGCTGCCCTTTGCCGTCGCCAACCCATGCAGAAGCGACAGCAGCGCCATGGAATCGCCCCCGCCCGAGACGGCGACGCCAAGGCGGGGCGGCAGCGCGCCGCCCAAGCCAGAAAGCAACCCCTCGGTCAGCGCTGCATCAGCCGTTGCGGCGGGTGCAGTCATCAGCGGTCAGGAACAACCCAGCGTCTGGCGCTGCGCCTCGGCTTGGCTCACCTGCGGGGCGTTCGGGAAGCGCACGGCGACTTCCGAGAGGGTCACGCATGCCTCTTGGGTCTGCTCCAACACGCCAAGGGCGCGGCCTAGTTCAAAGAGCGACCGCGGGGCCACCGGCCCTTCGGGATCGGTACTGAAGGCCGCGAGATAGGCGCGCGCCGCTTCGCGGTTGTCGCCCAGACCGGTCAGGGCTTCGCCCCGGCGCATCTCGGCCTCGGCGGCTAGCGGACCGCCGGGATAGGTCGTATTGAAGGACGCAAAGAGATCGGCGGCGCTGCGAAAGTCACCCGATGCGAGCGCCTCCTGCGCCCGCTCGAAATCGGCCTTCTCGCTGACCGCCAGCTCTGCTTCGTTGATGGGGGTGATGATGCCGCCAGATGTACCTGCGCCACCACTGCCGGGGGTCACTTCGACCACCTCACGGCCCGCTTCGGGGGCGGGGGCCGCCACGGCGGGCGCCTCCCCTCCACCGAGGGTCGACGTCTCACCCAAAGCGCCCAGATCGCCGCCTTCAAGCTCGACCAGACGGTATTCCAGATCGCCGATCCGGTTGGTGCCATCGGCGACGATCCGGTTGATGCGGTTCTCCATCTCCTCTGTCTTGGAGGTGAGGCGCTGCAACTCGCTCTCCATGGTGCTGACCCGCTCCAACACGGAGTTACCGCCGGTCTCGACCGAGGCGCCGCCGGTGGTCGACAGTTCGCGGCGCAGCTTTTGCACCTCGACGTTGAGCACGGTCAACTGCTGGCGAATATCCGCCAGCGTTTGATCGTTGTCCTGCGCCATAAGCGCGGCGGGGGCGGTCATCAGCCCCATCACGGCCACGAAGATATATCGCTTCAGCACATCGGCCTCCTTGGATTGGTCATTGCTTGGGCTGTTGCCGCGATCAGCTGGTCAACGCGCCGCCAGCCAGCACGGTCACCGCGCGGCGGTTCTTGGCATAGCAAGCCTCGGCCGAGCAGATCTCAATCGGGCGTTCCTTGCCGTAGCTGATGGTCTTGAGCCGCGAGGCCGCGATCCCGCGTGAGATCATATATTCGCGCACCGCGTTGGCGCGGCGACCGCCAAGGGCGATGTTGTATTCGCGTGTGCCCTGCTCATCGGCATGGCCTTCGATCACGGCTTGGTAGTCGGAATTGGCCTGAAGCCATGCGACCTGCCCGTCAAGCGTGGCGCGGCCTTCGTCGGTCAGGGTGGATTGGTCGACCAAGAACAGCACCCGGTCGCCGACGGCCTGCTGGAAATAGGCGGTGGAGGTCGGGTCATTCGCGCTGCCCGGCACCACGCCGGCGTTGACCCCGGCCCCTGCATTTGCCCCGCCCATGCCATCGGCACCAAAGCGGTCAGGGTTGGTACAGGCCGACACGGCCAATGCGGAAATCAAAAGCGTGCTGGTCAGGATGCGTTTCATGGGGGTCTGCCTTCTCTGTGGTGGCGTTATCGTTGCTGGTATTAACACAGGCGCGGGATCATTGGAATTGCCCGCACCCGTGGGTGGCATGGGGAAACCTTAGTCTTGCAGCGGTGACCACGAGGGGTCAGAACCGCCTTCGGGCGTGCGCACAGGCTTGAGGTTGCGCCCCGAAATATCGACGGAGTAAAGCGAGGAGGACCCGCCCGCCCCTTGGGTTTCGCGCGCGAACATGATCACCCGCCCATTGGGGGCCCAAGTCGGACCCTCATCAAGGAAGGAGGCGGTCAGCAGACGCTCTTCCGAGCCATCCAGCCGCATGACACCGATGTGGAAGCGGCCCTTGTTCTGCTTGGTGAAGGCCACCAAATCCCCGCGCGGCGACCAGACGGGCGTGCCGTAGCGCCCCTCGCCAAAGGAAATTCGCGTCGCCTCTCCGCCGGTGGCGGGCATGACATAAAGCTGCGGGCTGCCGGAACGGTCACTCTCAAAGACGATCTGGCTGCCATCGGGCGAGAAGCTCGGCGCCGTCTCAATCGCAGGCGTGTTCGTCAGGCGCACCGACTGGCCGCTGTTGATGTCCATCGAATAGATATCCGTGTTGCCGCCTTGGCTCAGCGAATAGACGACCGTCTGACCGCTGGGCGAGAACCGCGGCGCGAAGGCCATGGAGCCTTCGGCGCTTTGCAGCGCGCGGCGTTGGACGGTGCCGATGTCGAGCACATAAATGCGCGGGAAGCCGCTTTCATAGCTGGTGTAGAGCACACGGTCCCCGCTGGGCGAAAAACGCGGCGCCAGCACGATAGAGCCGGATTCGGTGAGGTATTTCAGGTTCGCCCCGTCATAGTCCATCACGGCCAGACGTTTCTGGCGATTGTCCTTCGGCCCGGTCTCAGAGACGAACACCACGCGGCTGTCGAAATAGCCACCCTCGCCGGTGATCCGGCTGTAAACCGCATCGGCCACCTTATGCGCCATGCGCCGCCAGCCATCGACAGTGCCGCTGAATTGCAAACCGCCCTGCCCGCTGGCATCCAGCAGCTCCTCACCCGAGAAAACGTCATAGACGCGGAACTTCACATTCACGCTGTTGCCGGTGACATTGACCGCCCCGGTGATCAGCGCCTGCGCGTTGATCGCCTTCCAATCGGCATATTCAACCGGCGCGTTGAAGTCGCTCACGGTGGAGATATAGGCGCTGGCCGGAATCTCGCGGAAGAGGCCGGTGCCGGTCAGGTCGTCCGAAACGACGCGGGCGATGTCGACGGCCAATTGCCCCGCCTCACCGCTTTCGGGCTGAAAGCTGGGGACGGCAAAGGGCAAGGGTTCGATGGTCGGGTCGTCGATCACGATGCGCAACGGCTCGGCGCGCGCGGTGTCCGGGGCCGCCGCAAAGACGGTCGCGGCCCCCAGTGCCAGAAGTCCCAGAAGTCTCGTCAGCATGTTATCGGCTCCTCATTGGATCGAATGTCATCTCGATGTCTTGCCACTGGCTGTATTTTTCTTGTGGCAGGTCGTAGCCGCGGCTGCCGCAGCGGATGATTGCACGTTTGGCCGCCTCGAAGGCCTGCCTTGCTGCGGCATCGCCACCGCCCGAGGCGCTGAGCATCCGGATCGACCCGATTACCGGCGTGCCGTCCTGATTCATCTGCAGCCCCACGATCACCGTGGTCCGCGCCGCTTCGGTCGACAGCGCGCCGATGTTCCAGCAGGCCGAAACCGCAACGCGCAGGCTCTCGCGCTCGCCCGACGACAGCGGCGGGCCGCTCGGCACCGGGGCCTCGGCCTCCGGCTGGCCGAGGACTTCGTTCAGCGCATCGGCAATGGCGTCTTCGGTCCTGTCCTGCGCAGGTTCCTCGGCGGGCTCCGGCGTCGGTTCGGGGGCGGCTTCCTCCTCGGGTTCCTCCGGGGCCTCGGCCACCTCGACGGGCGGCGGCGGGGACGGACGGCGACCGGGCGGGCGGGCCGAGGCCGCCGGGGCCTGATCGGCCTCGGTCACGATTTCGGTCGTGCTGTCCTCAGGCGTCTGCGCCTCTTGCGGCTCTTCTTCGACGACGACTTCGGGCTCGGCCTCGGGTTCGGGCGCTACGGCGGGCTGTTCGTCGAGGTCGGGGCGCGCTTCGGGCTCGGGCGGGGCCACAGGCTCGGGCGCCACGCGCGGGGCCTCGCGGGGGCGGGCCTCGGGGGCGATCTCGGGCACCAGCACGGCGGTGTCGCCGATGGGTTCGTTGAGTTCGGGCGCGCTGTCGTCCACTTCGGTCTGCGGCGGCAGTTCCAGCTCGGTCACCTCGGGCGGCGTGTCCTCGGGCGGGGTTTCGGTCTGCACCGGCTCGGGCTGTTCGATCTCTGTATCCGGCTCGGCGGTGACCTCGGGCGCCTCCTCGCTCGGCGCGGGCAATGCGGGCTGGGCCACCTCGGTGGTCGAAGCGGGCGGCTGCTGGGCCGCGACGAGCGCGTCATATTCCGCCGCCGAGATCACTGAGACCTCGGTCATCTCAACCGGCTCAGGCTCGGAAGTGAAGATGTTTCCGAACAACAGCCAGCCGATAAGACCCAGATGCCCGGCACCTGATATGTAATGCCCGGTATGCACCGCTCAGCCACCCGACGTGTCGCTGCCGTCCATCGCCGGGCCGCCGATGTCGGTCACCAGACCGATGTTGGAAAATCCGCCCGCGTTGAGCGCGCCCATGACCTCCATGACCTGCGCATAGGGCACCGCGCCATCGGCGCGCAGGAAGACTCGGTCGCTGGCGCGCTCTGCCGCGATGGCGCGCAGCTTGGTCACCAGCTGATCGCGTGGCGTGTCGGTGGTCTGGATCTGCACCGCGCCTTGGGCGGTGACGGTGACGGTCAGCGGCTCTTCCTGCTCCGCCGGCAGGGCCGTGGCGGCGGTCTTGGGCAGCTCCACCGGTACACCGACGGTCAAAAGCGGGGCCGCGACCATGAAGATGATCAGCAGCACCAGCATCACGTCCACGAAGGGCGTAACGTTGATCTCGGCCATCGGCTGGGCGCGGCCACGCCGCCGCCCCTTGCCGCCTTGCTTTTTCATGACACCCGCACCCATGGCTTAGCTGTCCAACTGGCGGCTGAGGATGGTCGCGAATTCGTCCGAGAAGGCCTCGTAGGTGCCGAGGATCCGGTCACTGTCGGCGCTCAGCTTGTTGTAGAAGACCACCGCCGGGATCGCGGCGAGAAGGCCGATGCCGGTCGCCAGAAGCGCCTCGGCGATGCCCGGGGCCACAACGGCGAGGTTGGTGTTCTGCTGGGCCGCGATCTCGATGAAGGAGTTCATGATGCCGAAGACGGTGCCGAACAGCCCGACGAAGGGCGCGGTGGAGCCCACGGTCGCCAGCACCGGCAGCCCCTTTTGCAGGCGCTCGGCCTCCTTGGCGATGGCCACGTCCATCGACCGGTCGATGCGCGCGGTGGCGCCGGGAATGAGCGCCCCGTCCTCGCGGTGCGAACGGCGCCATTCCGACATGCCGGCGGCGAAGATCTTCTCCGACGGGCCGTCGGGATCGGCGCCAATCGTGTCAAAGAGACCGTCCAAAGGCTCACCCGACCAGAAGGCCCGATCGAACTGCGCCGCCTCTGCACGGGCTTTGCGGTATTGGATGGTTTTCTGAATGATGATCGACCAAGACCAGAAAGAGGCCCCGATCAGCATGATCATTACAAGTTTGACCGTGACCGTCGCCTTCGCGAACAGACCCCACAGGGAGAAATCGATCCCCTGTGCCAATGCCAGCGTCTCTGCTTCCATTTAACTATGCTCTTTTACTGCCGCCCCTTCGGGGCATTCTGCCTCTGGGTTCTATCTCTGGGCCCTATTTTCCGGCCTCAATTTGGAGCAAAGCTAACGGACTGCAACCTAGATTGCCAGAATTATGGTATCACCGCGCCGGATCGCCGTCCGACAAGCGGAGTTTCGCTGGCAGCCGCGTGGGTTTTCCGCCCGTTGTCATGCAAACGGCGGTAACTTTGGCGCGAAAGATGACCTTGCCATCGCGCAGCACGTCTTGGTCGAACACCCAACGCACCGGCCCTTCGGCCTGATGGGTCGTCTGCACCTCCAGCCGGTCGCCAAAGCGCGCGGCGCCGAGGTAATCCGCCTCCACCCGCGTCACGACAAAGACCAGCCCCTCGTCGCGCATGGCGCGTTGATCAAGGCCGATCTGTTCGACAATGTCCGACCGCGCCCGTTCGATATAGCGCAGGTAGTTGGCGTAATAGACGACACCCGCCATATCGGTGTCTTCATAGAAGATGCGGACCGGGAAGCTATGGCTCATGACGCCACCTGCACCCGCGCGGCAAGGCGCAGCGCGTGGCTAGCATCATTGGCGGCGGGGGGCATCACCGGGTCATAGGCGGCGCGGATCACATCCGCCACCTCGGGGCGCAGCACCAGCGCGTCATCGGCCATCGCCAGCGGGGATTGCTCCTGAAAGGCATCCTCGGACCACAAAAGGATGACCTGCACCGCTTGGCTCAGCGCCAGCACCTGCGCGGACATGTCTTGCAGGCTCTCGTCCATGCGCAGGAAGACGAAAGCCGCCTTGATCGCGCCGTTCTCGTCGAAACGGAAGAAACGGTACTGGTTCGCCCCCGCGGCCTGCAGCCGCTCGACCTGCGCCGCGAGGTCGGGCACCAGCCCATCCATACCCGGCACGTCCAAAAGCTCCGCCCAATCGGCGAAGAAGAACATCATCAGGTTGCTGCCCAACTCCGGGTCGGTTTCGGCCATGTCGTGACCGGCAAGCGTGGCCACCGCTTCGAGCGCGCCTTTCACCACCGGCAGCGCCTCTTCCTCGATCCCGAAAGCCACGGGGGCGATGGGACGGCCCCAGCGGGCAAAGGCGAACTGCCCGTCGCGGCGGGTGAAAAGGGTCTCGATCTGCTCTGCGGTCATCGTCATCTGGTCTACCTTCGCTCCGAAACGTCAGCCAAAAAGGTCGCTCTGCCCTCTGGGCGCGGCAAGCCCGAGATGGCTCCACGCCTTGGCGGCCAACATCCTGCCGCGCGGGGTACGCTGGATCAGCCCCTGCTGCAACAGGAACGGCTCGATGACCTCCTCCAGCGCATCGCGGCTTTCCGAAAGCGCGGCGGAAAGCGTCTCGATCCCCACCGGGCCGCCCTGGTAATTCTCGGCCATCAGGCGCAGGTAGCGCCGGTCGGCCCCATCGAGGCCGAGGTGATCGACCCCGAGCCGGGTCAGCGCCATATCCGCCAACTCGCGCGTCACGCGGCCATCGCCTTCGACCACGGCGAAATCCACCACCCGGCGCAACAGCCGCCCGGCGATACGCGGCGTGCCGCGGGCGCGTTTGGCGATCTCGCGCGCGCCGCCTTCGTCCGCCGGGGCGCCGAGCTTGCGGGCGTTGCGGTCGACGATGATGTAAAGCTCGTCCTCGGTGTAGAACTGCAGCCGCGTCGGAATGCCGAAACGGTCGCGCAGCGGCGTCGTCAGAAGCCCCATGCGGGTGGTGGCGCCCACCAGCGTGAAGGGCTGCAACTCGATCCGCACGGTGCGCGCGGCGGGGCCTTCGCCGATCACCAGATCAAGCTCGAAATCCTCCATCGCCGGGTAGAGCACCTCTTCGACCGAGGCGTTCAGTCGGTGGATCTCGTCGATGAAAAGCACGTCGCGCGCCTCGAGATTGGTGAGGATCGCGGCAAGGTCACCGGCTTTGGCCAGCACCGGGCCGGAAGTCATGCGAAAGCCCACGCCAAGCTCGCGCGCCATGATCTGCGCCAGTGTCGTCTTGCCCAAGCCCGGCGGCCCGTGGAACAGCGTGTGATCCATCGCCTCGCCGCGCTGGCGGGCCGACTGGATGAAGACCGACAGGTTCGCCCGCGCCTCCGCCTGCCCAACGAATTCGCTGAGCATTTGCGGCCGCAGCGCGCGGTCGGTGTCTTCGGGCAGCGGGTCGGGCCGCACGGTGGGGTCGATGTCGGTCATAGGGCCTCGTTATGCCGTAGGGTGCGTGGTTCTTCCAGCGGAAGGTTCACGCACCTGCCGCCGCGCGCATTCGTGCTCACCCCTTCGGCGCCAGCAGCTTCAGCGCCGCGCGAATGAGCGCTTTGGTATCGGCCTCGGGCGTCTCGCCTGCCGCCTGCGCCACGGCGCCCGCCGCATCGCCCGGCGCATAGCCGAGGTTGCCAAGCGCCGAGAGCGCCTCGGACTGAGCAGAGGCGTTGGGGGCGGCAGGTTTCGGTGCGGGGCGCAGGGCGGCGGCCTCGATCACCGCCTCGTCGGCGGCGGCCTCAGTCTCGCCCATCGCATCAGCCACGGTGCCGGTCATTGCCATGACGCCGGGCGCCTTGTCCTTGAGGTCAAGCACCACGCGCTGCGCGATCTTTGGGCCGATGCCCTTGGCCGCCTTCACTGCATTCCAATCGCCAAGCGCAATCGCGCGGCTCACGCCATCCGGCCCCAACGTGCCGAGGATCGCGAGCGAGGCCTTGGCCCCCACCCCCTGCACCGAGGTCAGCAGCCGGTGCCATTCCTTCTCCACCAGCGTCTGGAAGCCGAAGAGCTGCATCAGGTCCTCGCGCACCACGAGGTCGGTATAAAGCGCCACCGCCTCGCCCACGCCCGGGAGTGCTGCCATGGTCCGGTCGGAGACATAGACGAGGTAACCCACCCCCCGCACGTCGATCAGAACGTGATCCGTGGCGCGGTAGTCGATGCGGCCCGAGAGCTTGCCGATCATGCGCTCGCCCTCGCCACCGCCTGCGCCAGCGTGCTGGCCCCGCCGTGATGCGCGTGGCAGATCGCGATGGCCAGTGCATCGGCGGCATCCGGCCCGGCAATCTCGATCCCCGGCATCTGCATCTTGACCATATGCGCCACCTGTCCCTTATCCGCATGGCCGACGCCGACCACGGTTTTCTTGACCTTGTTGGGGGCATATTCGCCCACCGTCAAACCAAACTGCGCGGGCACCAGCATGGCAATGCCCCGCGCCTGCCCCAGTTTCAGCGTCCCGGCGCCGTCCTTGTTCACGAAGGTCTGCTCAACCGCTGCCGCTTGGGGCCGCCATGCCGTCAGCACGCGCGTAAGCTGCCCATGCAAGGACAAGAGCCGCGCGCCAAGGTCGTCGCCTTCGGAGTGACAGATGCCATTTGCCACATGGGCGATTCGGCTGCCCGAGACGTCGATCACGCCCCAGCCCAGATTGCGCAGCCCCGGATCTATGCCGATCACCCGTATCATCTCTGCCCTCGATAAAATTGTTGCTTTTTTGGTGCACTAGCACGAAACGCGAACATCGCAAAGCCCTGATGCGCAGCGGACAGTTTGCGACAGGCACTCTGTCGCTTTTGATCCACCATGCCGAATTGCGCCTCTCTGTAATTCAAAACCGACATGCGCAAACCTTAATCTTTCCCGTATTGATAGTAGGTTAACCCTGTTTTCGACCCATGCAGAAAACGCAGGGGTCACTGTCGTTTTTGAGGGATTGCGCGGGGCGGATTTCGGGCATACTTGCCGAAAATCCAGACCTGGACGGGGCGCTTCCCGTCCCCCCCCGTGCAGACGCAACCTGAGATCAAACAAAGGACGGCCCCATGGCAGCTTTCGACACCACCCGCACCGCTTACGGCTCCAACTCGGCCGTCACACGCATCCTCGGCTTTTTCGACGCGTTCTTCGCGGCTGTCGAAGCTTGGCAGGACAGCCGCGCGACCCGCAAGGCGCTGTCGGACCTGACCGATCTTGAGTTGCAGGACATCGGCCTGATCCGGGCCGATATCGACCTTGTCGCGCAGAACCACTTCGTGCGCTGACCCCGCGCCCTGCCGGATAAGACCACATCAAATAGAAAAGCCGTAGCGGAGAGCATCCGCTACGGCTTTTTCTTTTCAGAATGGGCGGCGCAACTTCACCGCATGATCGGGCCGGTCAGCTCGGCCAATGTCTGGGTCACCGGGTCGATGGCCATCATCTTGGCGCCGATCTGCTCAAGGTTCGACCCATTGGCGAGGCGTGAGAGACGTTCGTTGTAGGTCACCGGGCCGATCGCGGCGAGGGTGAAGGCCTTGAATCCAAAAAACACCAGAACGATAAGGAAAAGCCCCATCATCGGGAAACCCCGGCGGGCGCGTTTCGGCAAAACGGAGATCAGCCCGTCGCGCCCGACGCGGGTGACATATCCTCGTTCCAGCTTCCGATGCTTGCGCCCCAGAAGCTCGATCCGTTTCGCGAATTGTGCGTGTCCTTCAGCCATCACAGCCTCCGTAGCAATCCGGCCCCCACCGTTTGCTGCCAATTTGAATAAAGTCCAAATGTGGCAACAAAGCGGCAAAAGGATCGAATGCAACGAAAATGAGGCGTGAATTATACTTTCGTTTGAAGCGTTAGTGTCGTCCAGTCACCAATGCTCTCGCGGCGGGTCAGATTGATGCCGGATCGTGCATAAACCTCGATCACCTCTTCCGCCTGTTCGTTCAGCAGGCCGGAGAGAATCGCATAGCCGCCGGGTTGGAGCGCCGCCGCCATGTCGGGGGCCAGCGCCACCAGCGGTCCTTTGAGGATATTGGCAAAGACCAGATCGAAAGGCGCGGCTTCGGCCAGCGCGGGGTGGTCGAAGCCCGCGGCCTCGACACAGGTGACGCGCCCGGTGAGGCCGTTGGCATCGACATTAGCCTGCGCCACCTCGACCGCAACCTCGTCGATGTCACTGGCCAGCACGGTTTCCGGCCAGATGCGCGCGGCGGCCATCGCCAGCACCGCGGTACCGCAGCCGATGTCGGCGACGTTGCGGCCGTGGAACCCCTCGTTCGCCAGCCGGTCGAGCGCCTTGAGGCAGCCCAAGGTGGTGCCGTGATGCCCGGTGCCGAAGGCCATGGCGGCCTCGATCAGCAGCGGCTCGCAGTCTTCGGGCACCTTGTCCGCGTCATGGCTGCCGTAGACGAAGAAGCGGCCCGCCTCCACCGGCGCCAATTCGCGCCGGACATGGGCGACCCAGTCGGTCTCGGGCAGTTCGGAGACGGTGAATTCCTTGGCGCCCATGGCCTTGGCCAGCACGGCAAGTGCTGCGGTATCGGGCGCTTCTTCGAAGTAGCCGCCGACTTCCCACAGGCCCGAGCCGTCCTCGACCTCGAAAACGCCCACGCCGGTGGGCTCTGGAGTCAGCCGCTCCATCGCCTCGCCCAGAGCATAGGCGGGGTCGCGGCCTTCGAGGGTGGTGAGGGCGGTGAAAGTGGGCATGGCGCGGTCCTTTGCTGCGGTGCGGTTGCGTTTCGCCTAGGGCCGCGCGCGCGCCGGGTCAAGCCGTGCCGGGTTTCGCGCCCTATTCGGCGGCCTGAGGCACGACAGGTTGAAAGATCGTCTCATGCCCCGGCGCGGGGTGGCGCGGGATCAGCAGCGACAGCATCAGCGACACAGCCGCCATCCCAGCCGCAAGGAAGAACACCGCCGCCGGCGAGGCCAGCCACAGGAGCCCCAAGAGCACCGGCAGGAAGACCGCGGCGATATGGTTGATGGTGAAAGCCACCGCCGCCGTGGGTGCGATATCCGCAGGGTCCGCGATCTTCTGGAAGTAGGTCTTCAACGCCAGTGCGAGGGCAAAGAACATATGGTCGATGACATAGAGCGCCGCCGCGATCACCACGCCCCAGCCGAGGTAATAGACCCCGCCATAGGCCAGAAAGACCAAGATCAGTCCGATGTATTCCACCGCCAAGGTCCGGCGTTCGCCGAAATGGCCCACCGCGCGGCCCATCAGCGGGGCAAAGAGCATATTGGCGACAAGGTTGATGAGGTACAGCATGGTGATCTCATGCACCTCAAAGCCGAAGCGCTCGACCATCATGAAGCCCGCGAAGACCACGAAGATCTGCCGCCGCGCGCCGGACATGAATTGCAGCGCGTAATAAAGCCAGTAGCGGCGGCGCAGCACCATTTTCTTGTTCTGCACCGTGGGCGCCTCGAACTGCGGATAGGCCAGCATGGCGGTGATCGCGATAGCGACGGTGACACCGCCGCCGATCATATAGACGATGCTGTAGCTGAGGCTCAGCGTCTCCCACAGCGCCATGATCGCGAGATAGGCCACCAACGTGGCCAGCGAGCCCGCGGCCATGAGCCAGCCGATCATGCGCGGGGCGTCCTCAATCTTCAGCCATTGCAGTTGCAGCGACTGGTTCACCGTCTCGTAGTAGTGAAAGCCGATGGAGCTGAGCATGGTGATCGTCAGGATACCGCCCATGGAGGGGAAATAGGCCGTGACCGCCGTGGCCGCGCCCAGAAGCGCGAGCGAGACCAGCCCCAGCACCTGCTCGCGCATGAAGAGCAGGATGGCGATGACACCGATGGCGAAGAAGCCCGGGATCTCGCGCACCGTATGCAGCAGTCCGATGTCGGACCCGTCGAAATCGGCGACCTCGATAACGAAGTTGTTGAGCAGCGCCGACCATGTGTTGAAAGCAATCGGCATGGCCAGCGCCATGAGAAACAGCAGGGCCACGGGACGGCGCCAGAACGGCAGGCGCTTGGCCTCTTCGAGGGTGATGAAACGGGTCATGGGATTTCATTACGCCCAAGGCCCGGGGATGGCGAGAGAAAAGGCGCAGAGCCGGGCAGCGCCGGACCGGGGGCTAGCGCAGACGACCTTTTCAATTGGGCACTTTATGGCGGCAACTCATATGAAACTTGCGCAAGCCGCCACTCCGATTGCAAAAGCGCCAGACCATGGGCCGGTCTGGCGCTGCCCGGCGGCCTTCGGCCTTGATTCCGGTCTGGTGCGCGAGGTGCAAACGTCTTGCCAGCCAGCTTCAATAAAAACTCTGCGGGTCGATATCCACCGCCAGCCGCAGATCCCCCTTTAGCCGCAGCCCGCCGACCCAGCGGCCCAGCGCCTCCTGCAGCGCCACGCCCTTGTCGGCCTTCACCAGCAGCCGCACACGATGCCGCCCGCGCACTCGGGCGATCGGCGCGGGGGCGGGGCCGAAAACCTGCGCCCCTACCGCACGCAAAGGCCCGTCATGCCGCGCCAGATGGTTGCCCAGATCGAACACCGCCGCCGCATCGCTGCCGCTCAGGATGATCCCCGCCATACGCCCGTAGGGCGGCACCCCGGCTTGCCGCCGCTCTCCGGCCTCGGCGGCCCAGAAAGCCTCTTCCTCGCCCGCCAGGATGGCCCGGATCACCGGATGCTCGGGCTGATAGGTCTGCAACAGGGCCGCGCCGGGCGCCTCGGCCCGGCCCGCACGCCCCGCCACCTGCCGCATCAATTGGAACGTCCGCTCCGCCGCGCGCAGGTCCGACCCGGTGAGCCCCAGATCGGCATCGATCACCCCCACCAACGTCAGCTTGGGAAAGTTATGCCCCTTGGCCACCAGCTGCGTGCCGATGATGATATCCGCCGCCCCCTCGGCGATGCCTGCGATCTCGGCTTTGAGCGCGCGGGCCGAGCCGTACATGTCAGAACTCAGCGTCGCGATCCGCGCCTCGGGCCAGAGTGCCGCCGCTTCTTCGCCCAGACGCTCCACCCCCGGCCCCACGGGCGCGAGCTTGCCTTCGACCCCGCATGAGGGGCAGGCCTCGGGCATCGGTTTACTCTCGCCGCATTGATGGCAGACGAGGCGTTTCAGGAACCGGTGTTCGACCATCCGCGCATCGCATTGGTCGCAGCCGATCTGCTCGCCACAGGCACGGCAAAGCGTCACCGGCGCATAGCCGCGGCGGTTGATGAAGAGCATCGCCTGTTCGCCGCGCGCCAATCGCGCATCGACCTCGCGCTTCATCTCGCCCGAAATCCACTTGTCCCCCGGCAATCCCGCCTGCCGCATGTCGATCGCGCCCATCTGCGGCATTACCGCCGGGCCGAAACGCGAGGTCAACTCCAGCCGCCGGTACTTCCCGGCCTCGGCATTGGCCCATGTCTCGAGGCTCGGCGTGGCGCTTGCAAGCACCACCTGCGCGCCGCAGATCGAGGCCCGCAGCACCGCCATGTCCCGCGCATTGTAGAGCACGCCGTCCTCCTGCTTGTAGGAGGTGTCATGTTCCTCATCCACGACGATCAGCCCGAGATTCTGAAACGGCAGGAACAGCGCCGAGCGCGCGCCGATCACCAGCTGCGCGTTGCCCTGCCCCACCATGCGCCAGATGCGGCGCCGCTCGGTCATGGTCACGCCCGAGTGCCATTCGGCGGGCTTGGCGCCGAAACGCTCTTCGACACGCTCTAAAAACTGCTCGGTCAGCGCGATCTCGGGCAGCAGGACCAGCGCCTGCCGCCCCGCTTGCACCGCAGCTGCCACGGCTTCGAGATAGACCTCCGTCTTGCCCGAGCCGGTGACCCCGCGCAGAAGCGTCGTGCCGTAGGTCTCGGACTTGATCCCCTCGCGCAGCACTGCCGCCGCCTTGGCCTGATCCTCGGTCAGTGCCTTGCCGGGCAAGGATGGATCAAGCCGCCGGAACGGCAGATCGCGGGGGCTTTCCTCCTCGCGCACCGCACCTTGGTCCACCAGGCCCTTCACGACCGAGGACGTCACCCCGGCCATCTCAGAAAGCTCCTTCAGCGTGAAGGCCAGATCGCCATATTCCTCCAGCACCGCCATGACCCTTTGCCGCGCATCGGTCATGCGCGACGGCACGCCCTCACCGGCCCGGTAGATTTTGCGCATCGAGGGCGGATCGCCCAGCCCCGGCGCACGGGTTGCCAACCGCAGCATGGCGGGCAGCGGGGTCAGCGTATAGGCTGCGGACCGTAGCAGAAACTCGCGCATCTCCTCGCGCATCGGCGGCGCGTCGAGCACCCGGATCACATGGCGCACCTTGTTGATGTCGTAATCCCCGGCCCCCGCCCCCCAGACCACACCCATCACCTTGCGCGGCCCCAGCGGCACCTCGACAAAGGCCCCTGCATGGCAACCGCCCTCGGGCGCGCGATAATCCAAAGCGCGGCCCAAAGGCTGGGTGGTCATCACCGACAACAACTCACCATGGTGGTAGAATTCAGCCATGTCTGCCGCATGCTCCGTGTCGCTTGGGGGAATTGAGGCTTTAAGCATCGCAGATCATGCGGTAAAGCCAAGGCAACGAATTGACCCGATAGCGATCACATTCCAACCCGGAAGGAAAGCCCATGAAATTCTTCGTAGATACAGCCGAGATCGACGCCATCGCCGAACTCAACGACCTTGGCATGGTCGACGGCGTGACCACCAATCCCTCCCTGATCCTGAAATCGGGCCGCAACATCCTTGAAGTCACCAAAGAGATTTGTGACCTCGTCGATGGCCCCGTTTCCGCCGAAGTCGTGGCGCTGGAAGCCGACGCGATGATCGCCGAGGGCCGCAAATTGGCCGAGATCGCCGACAACATCACCATCAAACTGCCGCTGACATGGGACGGGCTGAAAGCCTGTAAGGTTCTGTCGGGCGAAGGTCACATGATCAACGTGACACTCTGCTTCTCGGCGAACCAAGCGCTGATCGCGGCCAAGGCGGGCGCGACCTTCATCTCGCCCTTCATCGGGCGTCTCGACGACATCAACCTCGATGGCATGGACCTGATCCAAGACATCCGCACCATCTATGACAACTACGGTTTCGAGACGCAGATCCTCGCCGCCTCCATCCGCAGCGTGAACCACATTCTGGACGCCGCACGCATCGGTGCCGACGTGATGACCGCGCCGCCCGAGGTGATCAAGAAACTGGCCGCGCATCCGCTGACCGACAAGGGGCTGGAGCAGTTCATGGCCGATTGGAAAAAGACCGGTCAGAACATCCTCTGATCCGGCCATAGCCTGCGAACATCAAACCCCTTCCGCCCGTGGCGGAGGGGGTTTTTCTTTGCCTTAGGCCGCACTCCCTTCGACCGTCAGGTGATCGCCCGACCACAGGCCCGGACGCACCTCGGCCTCGGCCGCGCCTGCGCGGATGCGGCGGCACTGTCCCACGGGAATTGCGGGTGCTTGCAAAACCAAATCCATGCCCTGCGCCGCCGTCTGGGGCGGCAGGGCCGCATGCATTCCGTCCAAAGCGACTGAAACGTCGCAGGGCAAATAGACGCTCGCCCCGCCCACGCCGGTATCCTGCTGCCACGGGGTCAGCGGCGCGCCCACTGCGCCGACACAGCAAACGGCGGTCTGCAACTCAATGGCCCGCGCCCGTGCGCAACTGAACACGCGGTTATAGCCGGTGATCATATCGGTCTTGGCGGGAATGATCACCAGATCGAGGTTCAGCGCCCCCAGTTTGGACCAAAGCGCGGTATATTCCGCATCGAGACAGATCGCGATGACACAGCGCAAACCGTTCCACTCGAACAGGTTGATCCCCGTGCCCGCGATGGTCACGCCGCTGGCGCCATTCGCCTCAAGCGGGGTCAGGCTCAGTTTGTTCTGCACTTGCAGCCCGCCATCGGGGCTCAGGAACCACGCTTGATTAAGGTAACCTTCGGGCGCATCGAACGAAGGGAAGGCCACGGGAAAGGTGCCGGGCAGCAGGGCCACGCCGGTTTGCTCAACCATGCGCCGCATCGGGTCGAGCGCCAGCGTGGCGGTCTGCGCGAGCCAGCCAAGCTGCTCTTCCGCAGGCAGGTCGGCGGGGGCGAAACTCAGCCACTGCGCGCAGCAAAACTCGGGCATCACCAAAAGCTGCGCCTCACGCGCGGCGGCCTGTTGCAGGCGCGTCTCGACACTGGCGAGCCAGCTTTGCAGCGAGTCCGGCGCGACCTGAAGGTTGGCGGCCCAAAGATCGACAGAGACATGTTCCATGTAAGATTTCCTCTCCCGGCAAAGACCTGTTCCACCGCATCCGGGGATATGCGGCAGGCTTCGATCAGGTACGCGCGGCCCTACGGCTGAAATCCGCGCGTCGACCGGGGCCAACACGTCTGCGCCGCTTTTGTTCCGGCAGGCTTCGTTCTACATCCCGGCCTGACGCAAGGCGGCAACAAGACCGCAGGCGGCAGGAGACGTGACCAATTGGGGGCAGATCTTGACGCCCCAGCATGCTATGACACCGCAAATCAAAAAGAGACGCCCATGAGCAGCAGCCCCAAAATCGACGACGCCCTGCGGGAGGCGATCATCTCAGCGCCTGACGTCATTCTTGACGACAGCGACGTGATGCAGGCGCTGATTGCGGCGAATGAAAAGGCCATGGGCGGCAATATCGTCGATCTGCGCGGCATCGCGATGGAGCGGCTGGAGACCCGTCTCGACCGGCTGGAGGACACCCACCGCAGCGTGATCGCGGCAGCCTATGAAAACCTTGCCGGGACCAATCAGATCCACCGCGCCATACTGCGCATGCTCGACCCGGTGGAGTTCGAGACCTTCCTGCGCGATCTCGGCGGCGAAGTGGCCGATATCCTGCGCGTCGACGCGGTGCGGCTGGTGTTGGAATCCACCCAAAACGACAATGACCCGGCGGTGCAGCGTTTAGGCGATGTGCTCAGCGTGGCCGAACCGGGGTTCATCGACGACTACCTCAGCCAAGGGCGCGGCGGCATGGTGCGGCAGGTGACCCTGCGCGCGCTGCAAGACGGCTCCGAAGCGCTTTATGGCAGCAAGGCGGGGTGGATCCGGTCCGAGGCTTGTCTCAAGCTTGATTTCGGCCCCGGACGGCTGCCCGGCCTGTTGGTCATGGGCGCCGAAGACCCGCATATGTTCGGCCCGCAACAGGGCACCGATCTGCTCACCTTCTTTACCGGCGTGCTGGAGCGATCCATGCGCCGCTGGCTGTCTTGAGCGAGAAGGCAAATCCGCTGCTGATCAGCCCCGCCGCGCGGGACGCGCTTCAGACGTGGTTGGAACACCAAAGCGCGCTGAACGACGCGGCCGAAAATACGATCATCGCCTACCGGGGCGATGTGACCGAATTCCTCACCTTCATGACGCTGCATAAGGGCGACACCCAAGGTCTGGGGGCGCTGGCGAAAATCACCATCAGCGATATGCGCGCATGGATGGCCAGCACCCGCAGCGGCGGGGCGGGGTCACGCTCTGTCGCGCGCAAACTCTCGGCGGTGAAAGCCTTTTACCGCTGGCTGGCCGAGCGGGAGGGGTTCGAGCCCACTGCCGTTCTGCTCGCCCGGTCGCCCAAGTTCACCAAGAAACTGCCCCGCCCGCTGGCCGAAGACGCCGCCCGCGCGCTGATCGACTGTGTCGAGACCCAAGCCCGCGCGCCATGGGTTGCCGCGCGTGACGTGGCGGTGCTGACCCTGCTCTGGGGCTGCGGGCTGCGTATTTCCGAGGCGCTGGCGCTTAAGGGCGGCGATGCCCCCCTGCCCGCCAGCCTGCGCATCCTCGGCAAAGGCGGGAAGGAACGTGTCGTGCCGGTCTTGCCCGCCGCCCGCGCCGCGGTCGAAGACTACCTTGCCCTCTGCCCGCACCCGCGTGAGGCGCAGGCCCCGCTGTTTCGCGCCATCCGCGGCGGTGGCTTGGGCGCGCGCGCCGTGGCGCAGGTGATGGCCGATGCGCGGATGCAACTGGGCCTGCCCGCCAGCGCCACGCCCCACGCCATGCGCCACAGCTTTGCCACCCATCTGCTCGACGCGGGCGGCGATCTGCGCGCTATTCAGGAGCTTCTGGGCCATGCCTCCCTCTCGACCACGCAGGCCTATACCGCCGTCGATACTGCGCGGCTGATGGAGGTCTATAACAACGCCCATCCCAAGGCGGGCCGCTGAGCCCCTTGCACCCCGCGCGTCAATCGCCATATTGGCCCCAAGCGAGGACGACCTCCCCCATTTGGGCAGCCACTCGGGACGACCCGACCAATACCGGGACCACCCCATGCGCAGCACCGCAGACCGCATCCGCCACGCCCTTAGTTTTGAGATCATCGCCCTGCTGATCGTCACCCCCGCCAGTGCTTGGCTCTTTGACAAGCCCATCGGCCATATCGGCGTCGTCGCCGTGGTCAGCGCCAGCATCGCGACGGGGTGGAACTATGTCTACAACCTCGGCTTCGACCACGCCCTGCGCCGGTTGCGCGGCACGGTGAAAAAGACGGTGCCGATCCGCGTGCTTCATGCCGTGAGTTTCGAGATCGGGCTGCTCTTCGTGCTCTTGCCCTTCATCGCGTGGTATCTCGAGATTTCTCTGCGCGAAGCCTTCTTGATCGACGTGTCCTTGGCGGTGTTTTACCTGATCTACGCCTTCGTATTTAACTGGATCTACGACGTGCTCTTCCCCGTCTCGGAACCCGCAAACGCGTCTTAATCTGCCCTGAGCCGGCGAACGAATTCCGCCGCCGCTTCCGCCGGATCACGCGCCCCATCGGCCACGGCATCGCTGAGCCGCGTCAGATCGTCCTTGGCCTGTGGGGTCTCAAGCTGCGCCAGAAGCCGCTGCTTCACGTCCTGCTCGAACCAATAACGCGCCTGTGCGGCGCGGGTGCGGTCCCAGAACCCCTGTTCACGGCGCCAGTCGGTCAGCTCCTGCAAGGCGGCCCAGGTTTCCTCCAGCCCGTTTTCCTCCAGCGCTGAAACGGCGGTGGCACGCGGAAAGCCCTCGGGGTCTTGCGGGCGCTTGCGGAGCAGGCGCAGGGCACCGGCATAGTCGGCCCGGGTGCGCGCGGCGGTGGATTTCAGATCGCCGTCGGCCTTGTTGATCACGATCAGATCGGCAATCTCCATGATGCCGCGCTTGACGCCCTGCAACTCATCCCCGCCAGCGGGGGCCAGAAGCAGCACGAAGGCGTCCGACATCTCGGCCACCACGGTTTCCGACTGGCCGACGCCCACGGTCTCGATCAGCACCACGTCGAAGCCCGCCGCCTCGCAGAGCCGCACCGCCTCGCGCGAGCGGCGCGCGACGCCGCCGAGATGCGTTTGGCTGGGCGAGGGCCGGATGAAAGCATTGGGGTCGCGGCTCAGCCGGTCCATCCGCGTTTTGTCGCCGAGGATCGACCCGCCCGAACGCGCCGAACTGGGGTCCACCGCCAGCACCGCCACGCCTTTGCCCTGCGCCGTCAGCATCATGCCGAAGCTTTCGATGAAGGTGGATTTGCCCACACCGGGCGTGCCCGAAAGCCCGATGCGCAGCGCCTGCCGGTCGGTGGGCAGCTTCGCCAACAGCTCTGCCGCCGCCGCGCGGTGATCGGCGCGGCCCGATTCCACCAAGGTGATCGCCCGCGCCAATGCGCGGCGCTCTCCTGCTATGATGCCTTCGGCCAATGTCTCGATATCCATGGGGCAACTTTTGCGGGGGCGGCGTGGAATTGTCCATCCCCACCCTTGGCGCGGCGCGCGCGATGCCCGATAACCGCGCCATGTCCAACGCTGATTTCGCCCTGCCCATCGACGCCGTTCTGCCGGATGTGATCACCGCCCTGCGCAACACGGGCCGCGTCGTGCTGCAAGCGCCCCCCGGCGCGGGCAAGACGACGCGGGTGCCGCTGGCGATGCTGGAGGCCGGGCTGACCCAAGGCCGCATCCTGATGCTGGAGCCGCGCCGCCTTGCCGCCCGCGCCGCCGCCGCGCGCATGGCAGAAAGCCTTGGCGAGGAGACCGGCCAGACCGTCGGTTTTCGCGTGCGCGGCGCCTCGGCGGTGTCCAAGGCCACGCGCATCGAAGTCGTCACCGAGGGTATTCTGACCCGCATGTTGCAGGACAACCCCGACCTGCCGGGCGTCGGCGCGGTGATCTTCGACGAATTTCACGAACGCTCGCTGAACGCCGATCTGGGGCTTGCGCTGGCGCTCGAAGTCGCGGGTGCGCTGCGCGACGACCTGATGCTGGTGGCCATGTCCGCCACGCTCGACGCCGCCCCGGTGGCCGCGCTGATGGAGGCGCCGATCGTGACCTCCGAGGGGCGCAGTTTCGAGGTTGAGCCGCGCTGGCTCGACAAGCCGATGGGCAAGCAACGGCTGGAGAACGCCGTGGCCGATCTTACCCTGAAAGCGCTGTCAGAGGCGCCGGGCTCGGCGCTCGTCTTCCTCCCCGGCGAGGGCGAAATCCGCCGCGTCGAGGCGCTTCTGCGCCCCGCCCTTCCCGAGGACTGCCCCCTCGCGCCCCTATTCGGCGCGCTCGACTTCAAGGCCCAGCAGGCCGCCATCGCCCCCGCCCGCACGGGCCGCAAGGTGGTACTGGCGACCTCCATCGCCGAGACCTCCCTCACCATCGAAGGCATCCGCATCGTCGTCGATGGCGGCCGGTCGCGCCGCGCGCTCTTCGATCCGGCCTCGGGCATGTCCCGGCTGGTGACCGAGCGGGTGACCCGCGCCGAGGCGACGCAGCGCGCAGGCCGTGCTGGGCGGCTAGACACCGGGGTGGCCTACAAGCTCTGGACCCGGGGCGAGGAAGGCGCGCTGGCGGCCTTCCCCCCGGCCGAGATCGAGGCGGGCGACCTCACCGGTTTTGCGTTGGAACTGGCGCTCTGGGGTGCGCAGGCAAGTGATCTGAGCTTCGTCACCCCGCCCCACGCGGGCCGTCTGGCCGAGGCGCAATCGGTGCTCCAGATGCTGGGCGCGCTCGACGGCAGCGGGCGCATCACCGAACATGGCCGCGCCTTGGCGAAACTCCCCCTTCACCCTCGACTGGCGCATATGGTGGCGCGCGGCGGCCCTCGCGCGCCGATGCTGGCGGCCCTTCTGGCCGAACGGGACCCCATGCGCGGCGCGCCCGTAGACCTTGCGTTGCGGATGGACGCGCTGGCCGGCAAACGCACTGCCACGCCTCCCCATGCGCCCACGCTAGCGCGCATCAAGGCCGAGGCGAAACGCCTTGCACGCGGCGCGAAGGGCGACGGGCCGGACTCCTTGGGCGTGCTGGCGGCCCTCGCCTACCCCGACCGCGTCGGGCTGCGCCGCAAGGGCGAGGCACCGCGTTATGTGCTCTCGGGCGGCAAGGGCGCGGTGCTGCCGGAGACCGACCCGATGGCGGGCACGCGGCTCTTGGTGGCCACCGACCTCGACGGCGACCCGCGTGAGGCGCGTATCCGGCAGGCGGCGCTGATCTCGGACGCCGAGCTGCGCGCCACTTTTGCCGATCAAATCCGCTGGCAGGATGTCTGCCTATGGTCGCGCCGCGAGGGGCGTGTGCTGACCCGCAAGCAAGAGGTCTTTGGCGCGCTAGTTCTGGAGGACCGGACATGGCCCGATGCGCCCGCCGATGCAGTGGCGGTCGCGATGCTGGACGGTGTGCGGCAATTGGGGCTGAACCCCGGCAAGACGGCGGCGCTGTTTCTGGCCCGCGCCCGGCTGATGCCCGCGCCCTTCCCCGATTTCAGCGAAGCGCATCTGATGGAGACGCTGGAAGACTGGCTGCTGCCGCATCTGACGGGCGTGCGCAGCAGCGCGGATTGGAAAGGGTTCGACGTCACCCCGGCGCTGAAAGCCCGGCTCAGCTGGGAGCAGCAACAAGAGTTGGACCGCTCGGCCCCTGCCCATTTTGAAACCCCGCTCGGGCGGCGCGTGGCCATCGACTACAGCGGAGAGACCCCCGGCATCGCGCTGCGTTTACAAGAGATGTTCGGCGTGACGCGGCACCCGACGGTGGGCGGCCAGCCATTGCAGGTCACCCTGCTGTCGCCTGCGCAGCGCCCGGTGCAGGTCACAATGGACATCCCCGGCTTCTGGGCAAGCTCCTATGCCGATGTGCGAAAGGACATGCGCGGGCGGTATCCGCGTCACCCGTGGCCCGAAGACCCCACAGTGGCGGACCCGACCCTGCGCGCCAAACCGCGCGGCACCTGACAAGACAACGCGCGCCGAAAGCGGCGCGCGGTCAGGTCTTGCAGATCTCCAGAAATTAGGCCGCGACGAACTTCAGCGATACCCCGTTGAGGCAATGCCGTTTACCCGTGGGCTCTGGTCCGTCGTCAAAGATATGGCCCAAGTGGCTGCCGCAACGGTCGCAATGCACCTCGGTCCGGCGCATGAAAAAGCTGTTGTCGGCCATCGTCTCGACCGCATTGTCGAGCGGTTGATAAAAGCTCGGCCAGCCAGTGCCGCTTTTGAACTTGGTCGCAGCATCGTAAAGCGGCTGATCGCAACCCTTGCAAATAAAGGTGCCCGCGCGGGTCTCGTCGTTCAGGGGGCTGGTGAAGGCACGTTCCGTATCGCCTTCGCGCATGACCGCATATTCCAAATCGCTCAACATCGCGCGCCATTCGGCCTCAGTGCGGGTAATCTCGAAATCGCCCTCGACATAAGCGGCCAAAGCGCCGCGCGCGCCGAACCCGATGGCGGTGGCGCCCAGAAAGGCCGATGTCAGAAAATGACGTCTGTTCATGGTGTTACTCCTCGGGTTTCGGGTGGCATTGCGCCGGACCAGCATGGAGGTACTGGCCCGGCCACATCATGCGGGTTGCCTCTTATTTGGGCACCAACACGCTGTTTACAACATGGATCACCCCGTTGGACTGGTTCACATCTGCGATAGTCACGCGCGAGGCATTGCCGCTTTCGTCGATGATATAGACGTTGCGGCCCTTCACCTGCGCCGACAGCGCATCGCCGGAGACGGCGTTGAAGTGATAGAACCCATCGCTGGAGGCGCGGGCCTTGGCGGCGATGTCGGCGGCGGACCATTTACCGGCCACCACATGGGCGGTCAGCACTTTGGTCAGCATGTCCTTGTTCTCGGGCTTGAGCAGGGTCTCGACAGTGCCCGCAGGCAGCGCGTCAAAGGCGGAGTTGACCGGGGCGAAAACGGTGAACGGCCCTTCGGAGGCCAGCGTATCGACCAGACCGGCGGCCTTCACGGCAGCCACCAGCGTGGTGTGATCGGCGGAGTTCACGGCGTTTTCGACGATGTTCTTATTCTCGAACATGGGCGCGCCGCCCACTTCGGGATTGGCGGCGATGGCACCGGTGGCCAGCAGAGCGGCAGTGGCGGTGGCGGCGGCGAATGTCTTGAGCGTCTTCATTGGGTTTCCTCCCTTGAATGCCTCCCGTTGTGGGCGGCGATACTGGACCCACGGGGCAGACGTGAGAGGAGTTTCAGAATGGTTCAGAAAATTCGCAACAAAATCATAACGCACTGTAAAGGCGATGAAAAATGAAACGCCCCGCTCAGTCAAAGCAGGGCGTTTCGGGGGTTTAAAGTTCCGCTACAGCACCAGCGGCCATGACCTCCCCGGTGGGGACACCGCCGGGTGCGCCGCCGGGCGGTTCATCGGTGATGGCCAGCGTGATCTGCGCCGCCTCGGGCGCCAGATCAGCGGGCAAGGCCACGCGGTTGACCTCCCCCTCAGGCAGCACGCCTAGAGAGATCGGCGCGCGGTCTGGCAGGATCGCCCAAAGCTCCAAAACGCGGCCCGCGGGCGCGTCGCCCGAGACGCGGCGCAGCGCGATATCGCCACGCGACATGTCCATGACGGCCAGCAATTCCAGCGCGCTGTCCTCGGCGGCCATGCGGGTGGCATAGACCTCGGCCGGGGGCTGCATCGGCGGCTCGCGCAGCATCGGCAGGGCAAGGAAGGCCACAGTAGCCAGTGCTGCCACCGAAACCCCCTGCCACAGCCAGAGCCGCTGCAACAGCGGCACCTGCCGCGCGGGGAAGAGCCGCGCCATCAGCGCGCGGCGCAGCTTCGCGGGCGGGGCGACGGGGGCGATATCGTCGGTCATCGCCACGAAACGCTCCTGCCAATCGGCCACGCTGCGGGCGAAATCACGGTCTTGCATCAGCCGGGCGCGTGCCGCGGCACGGTCTTCGCCTTCCAAAAGGCCCAAGGCCATTTCGGCGGCCAGCAGATCGTCGTCTTCGGGCGGGGTGATGGGGGTGTCGCTCATACGCTCATACACTCCCGCAGGGCCATCAAACCGCGGCGCAGCCAAGTGCGCATGGTATTGAGCGGCACGTTGAAACGTTGCGCCAGATCGGCATAGCTGTCGCCGTCGAGGTAGGCGCCCCGCACCGCCGCACCGCGATCCGCTTCGAGATCATCCAGACAATTGGTCAGGCGCTTGGCCTCTGACGCGGCCACGGCGGATTGTTCGGGACTCGGCCCCGGCGCGGCCAGTTCCAGCCCCGGCGTGTCGATATCCTGATGGCCCTTACGGGTGGCGCGCAGCCGGTCGATCGCCGTGTTGCGCGCAATGGTAATCAGCCACGTCATCGGCGACAGGCCATTGGCCTGATAGCGGTCGGAATTATTCCAGATTTTGACGAAACTGTCCTGCATGGCATCCTCTGCTGCGGCGCGTGTATCCAACACACGCAGGCAGACCCCGAATAGTTTCGCCGACACCCGATCATAAAGCGCCTCAAAAGCGGCACGGTCCCCCATTGCGACCTTTGCAATCAGACGTTCAATCTCTTCACGGTCGCTGTCCAAGGGCCACTCCTTTGGGCGGTCATCTGTGTTGCGGCATTGCGCTCATGGTGCGGCAGCCGCAGTAAAAGTCAACCCTGCCTCATTCATGGGCACAGGCGCAACCCATCGCCGCTAAACGAAAATTCGCGCCACCGTTCACAAAGATTGCAGGCTCTGGATGCTTAGGCTACCCACGATTCAGAGGGGAATGCGCAAAGGGAGACTGTGCATGCAAAACGCGCTTGAGACGTCCTATGACGTGGTGATCGTGGGCGGGGCCATCTATGGCTCGGCTTTGGCTTGGTGGCTGACCAACACGCCGGGGTTCGACGGCGAGGTGCTGGTGGTCGAGCGTGATCCGACCTATGAATTCGCCTCGACCAGCCATACGAATTCCTGCATCCGCCAGCAGTTCAGCGCCCCCGTGAACATCCAGATTTCGCAATTCGGGGCCGAGTTCATCAAAAACTTCCGCCAGTTCATGCATGACGATCCCGAGGTGCCGGAACTGGCGCTGCAAAGCTTTGGCTACCTCTATCTTGCCGACACGCCCGAGTTTGCCCAGACCCTGCGCGAGGCGCAGGGCATCCAGACCTCCATGGGCGCGCACACCCAGCATATGACCAAGGATGAGATCGCCGCACGCTATCCCTTCTACATGCTCGACGATGTGATCGCTGCCAATCACAACACGGTGGATGAGGGCTATTTCGACGGCGGCACGATGTTCGACTGGTTCAAACGCATGGCCAAGCGCCGCGGCGTGACCTTTGTGCATGACGAGGTGACAGGCATGGTGCTGAACCCTGCGGGCAGCGCCGTGGATGCGGTGACGCTGAAGTCCGGGGCGACGGTCTCCTGCGGGACGGTGGTAAATGCCTCCGGCCCCCGCGCGGCGGCGACGGCGCAGATGGCCGGGATCACCCTGCCCGTGGTGCCGCGCAAACGCTACACCTTCATCTTCGATGCCGCCGAGCCGCTTGAGATGGACCTGCCGCTGACCATCGACCCCAGCGGCGTGCATATGCGCCAAGAGGGCAAATATTACATGGCCGGTTGCCCGCCAGAGGATGACTACGACGCGGCATATGATGATTTCACCTTCGACCATTCGATCTGGGAAGAAAAGGTATGGCCCACCATCGCCACCCGCGTTCCGGCCTTTGAGAGGGTCAAGGTGATTAATGAATGGGTCGGGCATTACGCCTATAACACCGTTGACCAGAATGCGATTTTGGGGCGGCACGACAAGGTCGCGAACTTCGTTTTTATGAACGGCTTTTCCGGCCACGGCTTGCAACAGGCCCCCGCCATCGGGCGCGGCACGGCAGAGTTGATCACCCACGGCGGCTACCGCACGCTCGACCTTACGCCGCTAGACTACGCGCGGATCGTGCGTTCCGAGAAATTCGTCGAAAGGGCCGTGATATGAAATTGCGCGAGAACAGCTTCCTCACGGCCATTCGCGCCGGGCAAAAGCAGCTTGGCCTCTGGGTCTCCCTCTCCAACGGCTATGCCGCCGAGGTGGTGGCCCATGCGGGCTATGACTGGGTGATGCTGGATATGGAACATGCGCCCAGCGACATGGCCTCGGTTCTGGGGCAGCTACAGGCGTTCTCGGGCAGTGAGACCACGGCGATGGTGCGGCCCGACTGGAACGATGCAGTCAAGGTCAAACGGCTGATGGACCTCGGCGCGCCGGGGCTGCTGTTTCCCATGGTGCAGACCCCTGATGAGGCCCGCGCCGCCGTGGCCGCCTGCCGCTACCCGCCACGCGGCGTGCGGGGTGTGGCCGGGCTGAACCGCGCCAACCAGTTTGGCCGGGTTAAGGATTACAACGCCGAGGTCGAGAACCAGACCGCCATCCTGATCCAGCTTGAAACCCGCGCCGCAGTCGAAAACGCCGCCGCCTTTGCCGAGGTTGAGGGGATCGACGGCATCTTCTTTGGCCCTGCCGATATCGCCGCCGACATGGGCCATCTGGGCCAGACCCTGCACCCCGAGGTCTGGGAGCTGATCCGCCCTGCGGCCAAACTTCTGATGGACAAGGGCATTCCCGTAGGCACGCTGGTCACCGACCCCGAATTCGCCGCCCAATTGCTGAACGAAGGTTTCACCTTTGTCGCCTGCGGCACGGATGTGGGGCTTTTGGCCCAAGGGGCCGATGCGCTGCGCGCGCAGGTGCGCGACAAGATTTCTGAGACGTGAAAGGAAGATGTTATGAAATTTAAGAAACTGGTCCTGACAGGTGCCGCCGGTCGGCTCGGCTCCTACCTGCGCGAACCACTGGCCGCGATGTGCGAAGAACTGGTCAGCTCCGACATCGCCGAGGACATTGGCAAGCTCTACGACGGTGAGCGTTATCAAAAGGCCGATCTGGCGGAATACGACCAAGTCGCGGCCCTGATGGAGGGCGCCGACATGGTGGTGCATTTCGGGGCCATCGTGGACGAGAAACCCTTTATGGAACTGCTCGGCCCGAACTTCGTCGGCTCTTACAACGTATGGGAAGCGGCCTATCAGGCGGGCGCACGGCGCGTCGTCTATGCCTCGTCGATCCATGCGGTGGGGATGCACAAAAAGGCCGACTTCATCGGCATCGATGCGCCTCACAAGCCCGACACTTTCTACGGCCTCGCCAAATGCTTCACCGAAGACCTCGGCTCCATGTATTGGGACAAACGCCAACTTGAATCCGTACACCTGCGCATCCTCAGCGCGGCACAGGTCAACAACTCCCGCGCGCTTGGCTCGTGGCTGTCGTATGACGATCTGATCCAATTGGTGACCCGCGCGGTGGATACGCCTTCGGTCGGCTTCTCGGTGATCTACGGCGTGTCGAACAACGACCGCGCCCCGGTGGACAACTCGAAAGCCTCCTTCCTCGGCTACCGCCCGAAGGACAACGCCGAGCAATTCGCCGAAAAAGTGCTGGCCGAGGAAGGCCCCGTCGACATCACCGACCCCGGCCAGATGTGCCACGGCGGCCCCTTCGCCAAGGTCGATCTGGGCGAAAGCGGCATCGCGCAGATGACCATCGTCGACGACAAAAAAGAGACCTAAGCGGCCAAATGAAAGGGACCGTCATGAAACTGCAAGACCTCGATATCATCGTGACGGCCCCGCCCGCCCCCGGCTGGGGCGGGCGCTATTGGATATTGGTCAAACTGACCACCGACACCGGCATAACCGGCTGGGGCGAATGCTATGCCGCCAGCGTCGGGCCGGACGCGATGCGCGCGGTGATCGAAGATGTCTTTGTCCGCCATATGCAGGGCGAAAATCCTGAGAATATCGAGTTGATGTTCCGCCGCGCCTATTCCGCAGGCTTCACCCAGCGGCCAGATCTGACGGTCATGGGCGCGTTTTCGGGGCTTGAGATCGCCTGTTGGGACATTCTGGGCAAGGACCGCGACCGCCCGGTGCATGCGCTGATCGGCGGGCGCACCAATGACCGGGTGCGCGGCTATACCTACCTCTACCCGCTGCCGCATCACAGCATGGCGGATTTCTGGACCTCGCCCGAGATGGCGGCGGAATCGGCGGCGGATTGCGTGGCGCGCGGCTATACGGCGGTGAAATTCGACCCCGCTGGCCCCTATACGCTGCGCGGCGGGCATATGCCTGCGATGTCGGACATCAGCACCTCGGCGGCGTTCTGCAAGGCTATCCGAGAGGCGGTGGGCGACCGCGCCGACCTGCTATTTGGCACCCATGGGCAGTTCACCACCGCGGGCGCAATCCGGCTGGGCCAAGCGATCGAACCCTATAGCCCGCTGTGGTACGAAGAGCCGATCCCGCCAGACGCGCCTGAGCAGATGGCCAAGGTCGCGCGCGGCGTGCGCGTCCCTGTGGCCACGGGCGAGCGGCTGACCACCAAGGCCGAGTTCGCGCCGCTGTTGCGGGCGGGCGCGGCGGAGATCCTGCAACCGGCCCTTGGCCGTGTGGGCGGCATCGCGGAGGCCAAGAAGATCGCCACCATGGCCGAGGTCTATAACGCGCAAGTGGCGCCGCATCTCTATGCCGGACCGGTGGAATGGGCCGCGAATGTGCAGCTTGCCACCGCGATCCCGAACATCCTGATGTGCGAATGTATTGAGACGCCGTTCCATGACCAATTGATCAAAGGGTCGATCCGGGTGGAGGACGGCTTCATCACCGCCCCCAAAGCGCCCGGTTTGGGGATCGAAGTCGATGAGGAACTCGCCCGCGCGCATCCTTACACAGGCGCTGGCCTGCATCTGGAGATGCGCGAAGAGCCTTGCGATTATGTGAATGGGAATAATTTCCAAGGCGGCGCACCGGCGGATAGCCACTAAGGACCATCGCCTGCCCGGCCCGGAACAAGCCGCAGGCGCCGGGCCATCGCCCGCCCGCTCGTCACGCCAGAGGCGTGCCAGCATTTCAGGGCGCACCTCTGGTGCGACCGAGTAGGCGATCGTGCAACCCGTGCGGCCATTTGCGATTCCGCATCGAACCTGTGCCATAAAGTGGCATGAACAACCCGCGGATCGCCGATCCGCGGGCAGGCGCTAGCCCTCGACTACCCTAATAGCTCCCGCGCCGCCGCCACGATGCCCTCGCGCGAAGGCAGCGTTGCCGCGTAGGCTGGCCCCGTGGCGATAAAACTGTCCTCCGCCGTCAGCCGAGCAAACTTTGCCACACCGCGCTCCGCCATCAGCGCCATCAGCGCCTCGGCCTGCCCGCCCGTCCGACGACACTCGTCGACGATCAGCACCGGACGATCCCCGATGGCCTCGATCAAGGCATCCTCTGGCAAGGGCGCGAGCCAGCGCAGGTCGATCACCCGCGCATCGACGCCCGCCTCGGCCAGATCGCGCGCCGCCTGCTGGCTCAGGTAATGCCCGTTGCCGTAGCTCACGATCGCCAGATCCGCGCCCTCGCCAGACACACCGACCTCGCCCAGAGCGATCCGCCGGCCCGGCGCCGGGTAGTGCCGCATCCAACCACCGTCCCCGGCCTCCATCAGGTCGCGCATCGGGTAGAGCGCGATGGGCTCGACAAAGACCACCACCCGCTGCTCCTCACGCGCCAAGCGGTGCGCCTCGCGCAGCATCATCGCCGCGTCGTCCCCCGCCGAGGGACAGGCGATGATAATGCCCGGAATGTCGCGCAGCACGGCCAGCGAATTGTCGTTATGGAAATGCCCGCCGAACCCTTTCTGATAGCCCAGCCCCGCGATGCGCAGCACCATTGGGTTGCTCCATTGCCCGTCCGAGAAGAAGGGCAAAGTCGCCGCCTCGCCGCGCAACTGGTCCTCGGCATTGTGCAGATAAGCGAGGAACTGGATCTCCGGCATCGGCACGAAACCGTTGTGCGCCATGCCGATGGCGAGGCCGAGGATGCTCTGCTCGTCCAGCAGCGTGTCGATCACCCGACCGGGGCCAAAACGGTTCTGCAGCTTCTGGGTGACGCCATAGACCCCGCCCTTGCGACCTACATCCTCGCCCATCAGCATGGTCTCGGGGTGCGAAAGCATCAGGTCGTGCAGCGCCCAGTTGATCAGCCGCGACATCGGCTGGGGGTTGTCCATTTGGCCCATGTCACCGCCAAAGGTCTCGGCCCGCGCCTCGGCACTCGGCCCATTGCTGGACGCGCAGGCGCGCTTGGGTGGCACGAGGCTGGCCATGACGTCCGAGGCCGTCTTGAGGCGGGGCCGTTTGACCACCTCCTCCGCGGCCTTGGCCACCGCCTCTTGCGTGTCACGATAGATTGCCAGCGCTTCTTCGGCGGGCACCCCGGCCTCGACCAACAACCGGGCGGAATGCAGCAGCGGATCATTCGCCTCATCGGCTTCGACCTCGGCGCGCGGCAGGTAGGAGGTCGCCACATCCGCCCCGGCATGGCCATAGAGCCGCACCGTGCGCAGGTGCAGGAAAGCCGGCTTACGGTGCACGCGCACGTAATCCGCCGCCTCCTTCGCCGCCGCATAGGCCGCGTGAAGATCAAGCCCGTCGCCCTCGAAATACTTCAGCCCCGGTCGGGCAGACATCGACGCCTTGATCCAGCCCGTCGGCGTCTTGGTCGAGATGCCGATGCCGTTGTCCTCGCAAACGAAGAGTAGCGGCAGCGGCACGCCCTGCACGGCGGTCCAGCAGGCAGCGTTGATCGCGCCCTGCGCAGTCGAGTGATTGGCCGAGGCATCGCCGAAGCTGCACATGGCGATGCCGTCGCGCGGCAGGATTGCGTGTTCGGGCCGGTGTCGCCGCGCCATGCCGATGGAATGCGCGGCCCCCACCGCCTTGGGCAGGTGGCTCGCGATGGTCGAGGTCTGCGGCGGGATCATCAACGGGCGCGAGCCCAGCACCTTGTGCCGCCCGCCGCTGGTCGGGTCCTCGGCGGAACAGGCAAAACTGAGCAGCATGTCGCGCATCATGTCCTGCCCACCTGCCTGATCGGCCCGGGCGATCTGGAAGGCCGCATCGCGGTAATGCAGGAAGGCGATGTCATCGACGCGCAAGGCCGCGGCCACCGCCGCCATCCCCTCGTGCCCCGATGAGCCGATGGTATAGAACCCCTGCCCCTCCTTCTGCATCACCCGGCTGTGCAGGTCGAGCGCCCGGCTCAGAACCTGCGCGCGGTAGAGCTGCAAGAGCTGATCGCGCTCCAACGCTTTGCCGGAAAAAGTGGATTGGGGAAAATCCCCTTCCGCGACGCGGCGGAGGAAATTCTCATGAACGATGGCGACGCGGTCCATGGAGCCTCTTGGAATTAAAAAACTTCTTGCCTTCGGCGAAAGTACTTTTGGCCAAAAAGAGCGGGGCGTCCCCATTCTTTTTGGCCATAAATACTTGGAGGGGGGCTTGGGGGGAGGAAATCCCCCCAATACCGGTTCTTAGAAGAACGCCTGCAAGCCGGTCTGGGCGCGGCCCAGGATCAGCGCGTGCACGTCGTGGGTGCCTTCGTAGGTGTTCACCGTCTCGAGGTTCATCATGTGACGGATCACCTGGAACTCGCCGGAGATGCCGTTGCCGCCGTGCATGTCACGCGACATGCGGGCCACGTCCAGCGCCTTGCCGCAGTTGTTGCGCTTGACGATCGAGATCATCTCGGGCGCGGCGTTTGCGGCATCCATCAGGCGGCCCACCTGAAGCGAGCCCTGCAGGCCGAGCGAGATCTCGGTCATCATGTCGGCGAGCTTTTTCTGGAACAGCTGGGTCTGGGCCAGCGGCTTGTTGAACTGCTTGCGGTCCAACCCGTACTGGCGCGCGGCGTGCCAGCAGAACTCGGCAGCGCCCATCGCGCCCCAGGAGATGCCGTAGCGGGCGCGGTTGAGGCAGCCGAAGGGGCCTTTCAGGCCTTCCACATGCGGCAACAGCGCATCTTCGCCCACTTCGACGCCGTCCATGACGATCTCGCCGGTGATCGAGGCACGCAAGGAAAGCTTGTTGCCCACCTTCGGCGCGCTCAGGCCCTTCATGCCCTTTTCCAGCACGAAGCCGCGGATCTTGCCGCCATGGGCCTCGGACTTGGCCCAGACCACGAAGACATCGGCGATCGGGGAGTTCGAGATCCACATCTTCGAACCGGTGAGCTTGTAGCCCGTGTCGGTTTTCGCCGCGCGGGTCTTCATGCCGGCGGGGTCGGAGCCCGCGTCGGGCTCGGTCAGGCCGAAGCAGCCGATCCATTCGCCCGAGCAGAGCTTGGGCAGGTATTTCTGGCGCTGTTCCTCGGAGCCATAGGCGTAGATCGGATACATGACGAGGCTCGCCTGCACCGACATCATCGAGCGATAGCCGCTGTCGACGCGCTCGACCTCACGGGCGACGAGGCCGTAGGAGACGTAGTTGCCGCCCAGACCGCCGTATTCCTCGGGGATGGTGACGCCGAGAAGGCCCATCTCGCCCATCTCGCGGAAGATCTCCGGATCGGTTTTTTCCTCGGCGAAGGCTTCGATGACGCGCGGCTGCAGTTTTTCCTGCGCGTAGGCGCGGGCGGAATCGCGGATCATCCGCTCGTCTTCGGTCAATTGGCTGTCGAGGCGGAAGGGATCCTGCCAGTCGAAGGTTCCGAGATCGGGTTTGTCCTTGGCGCGCAGCTTGGGGGCGTCAGCGGTCATGATGCATCCTTTCGGGTGATGTGATTTGCGGCAGTATTGCAAATCGGCGGCGCGAACTCTATCGCTGCTTTGTCCTGAGTTCATGAGAAAAAGTCATATGATCGCGCCGCGCCGCTTCCTGCCTTCGATCTCGGCCCTGCTGTCTTTCGAGGCGGTCGTGCGGCTCGGCACCGCCACGGCGGCGGCGCAGGAATTGAACCTCACGCAGAGCGCGGTCAGCCGTCAGATCAAGACGCTCGAGGAACAGCTGGGCGTGACGCTGATGATCCGTCAGGGCCGCCGTCTGACCCCGACGCAGGCCGGATTGGATTATGTAACGCAGGTGCGCGACATCCTCAACCGGCTGGCACAGGCCTCGGTCTCGGCCCGGACGAACCCTACGGGGGGCACGCTTAATCTGGCGATCCTGCCTGCCTTCGGGATGCATTGGCTGGCCCCGCGCCTGCGCGATTTCGCGCGGGATCACCCGGAGGTGACGGTGAACCTATCGACCCGGCTGCGGCCCTTTACCTTTGCGGGCAGCCGATTCGACGCCGCCATTCATTTTGGTCATGAAGATTGGCCCGGCGTGCGCTACCTGCCGCTTTTGCCGGAAACGGTGGTGGCGGTCTGCGCGCCCGACCTGCTGCCCGCACCCTTGGAGGATGCACGCGACGTGCGCCATCTGCCGCTGCTTCATCTGGAGACCCGTCCGCGCGGATGGGCGCGCTGGCTGTCCTCGCTGGGGGTTAAGGATGATCCGCCGGGCGGCATGATGTTCGACCAATTCTCGACCATGGCGCAGGCGGCGATACACGGACTAGGGGTGGCGCTGCTGCCGACCTTCTTCGCCCGCCCCTACCTGCGCGACGGGCAATTGGTGCTGGCGGCGTCGCCCACCACGCAGAGCATCGGCAACTACTACCTCGTCTGGCCTGACGACCGGGACGAGACGGCGGCGCTTGCGTCATTCCGTGGCTGGCTGGCCCAGCAGGCGGAGCCTGCGACGGTAGGATGAGCCGCGCAAAGATGGCCCAAGTTATGCCGCATTTACCTTGTATGAAACCGGCTAACCCGCCCGCATCGGGCGTTCCAAAGGAGCAGATGATGCTAAGTTCATATCGCAAAAGCACCGGCGCTCTGGCCCTTGCCCTGAGCCTCTGCGCCGCCGGCGCCATGGCCGAAAGCCGCAATGTGCTGATCGTCGACGGCGCCTATTTCCCATCGCTGTCCCATGTGCAGCCGGGCGATCAGGTGGTCTTTACCAACAACGCCACCGGAAGCCATACGATCACTGGCGAGGATGAGGCTTGGACCAGCGGCCCGATCCCCGTGAACGGCAGCTACACGCTCGACATCACCGCGCAGACCCCGACCAGCTTCAGCGGGCAGACTTTGGAAGAGCCTGCTTTCGAAGGGGCGATCAGCTTCGATTGAGCCCGCATCAGCTTGAGCCACTCAAGGCCCCGCTTTCGACAGCGGGGCTTTGTCGTTTCAGCGCTTGGCCTTATTGGGCAAAAACGCGGTCCATATCGGCGAAACCTTTGACCTCAATCGGATTGCCCGACGGGTCGCGGAAGAACATGGTCGCTTGCTCGCCCGGCTCCCCTTCGAAACGCAGCGAAGGTTCGATCACGAAGTCGACCTCTGCGCCCTTCAGCCGCTCTGCCAGCGCCTTCCAATGCTCCATCCCCAGGACAACGCCCAGATGCGGCATCGGCACCATATGCTCACCGACCTTGCCGGTGGCCTCTGTCTTGAAAGGCTCGCCCAGATGCATGGAGATCTGGTGGCCAAAGAAGGAATAATCGACCCAAGTTTCGGTCGACCGGCCTTCGGTGCAGCCCAGCACATCGCCGTAGAAGGCGCGGGTCTCATCAAGGTCGCGGACGTTATAGGCAAGGTGGAAGGGGGTGAGCATAGCGGTCTCCTATTTGGTTACCGCATGTGTATCCCTTGGCGGGAGAGGTGCAAGGGGCTGGCTTGCGGGGGGACGCGCAGCTTAGGCAACAGCCCGGAAACAAGGGCGTAGGCCCGGCAACTCGTAAACAAAAAGGGCGCGCTCCGCTGGACGCGCCCTCCCGCTTAGGCCCGAGGCCCTTACTTCATCTTGATGCGGCCATCGGTGTAGGGCTTGTAGCTGCCGTTCTTCGCCAGATACTCCGCCGTCACATCCGCCAGATCGGGGCCGAAGTCATAGGCATTCTCGGCGTCCTTGAACATCGCGTAGCCGTCGCCGCCATTGCGGACATAGTTGTTGGACACGGCGCCATAGGTCTTTTCGGGATCAATCGGTTCGCCACCCACCATCACATCGCTGATGCGGCTGCCGGGCTCGGCCTTGGGATCAAAGGTGTAGGACATGCCCGCCACCTGCGGGAAGCGGCCCGCGCCGTCTTCCAACTGGCTTACCCCGTTTTCCAAGGCTTCGATCAGGGTCGCACCGCTGATCTGGAAGGTCGAGAGCGTGTTCTGGAACGGCAGCACCGTCAGCACCTCGCCCATGGTCACCTCGCCCGCGTCGATGGAGGCACGCAGACCGCCCGCGTTGGAGATCGCCACGTCGATGCCCTGATCCTTCACCCGGTCCAGCATCGCGTCCGAGACGAGGTTGCCCATCGCACATTCCTGCGCGCGGCAGATGTCACGGCTGCCTTCGATGGTTTCCGATGTCTCGGCCACGACCTTCTGGCGCAACTCCTCCAGCGGGGCGGCGCGTTCGGCCACCAGATCGACCGTCGCCTGATCCTCTTCGACCGAGGCGTCGAGCAGGATCGGATCGCCGGAGATCGCGGTCACCTCCCCCGCATCGTCGAAGGTGACATTCACCTCGCCCAGATATTTGCTGTAGGCATAGGCCTGCACGATCGGCACGTCGTTGACCATGGTCGGATAAGCGCCCTCTGCCCGCTCTTCGCTGTTGCTCAGAAGCGTGTGGGAATGGCCGCCGACGATCAGGTCAACCCCGGTCAACTCCTCGGCCAGCCGCTTGTCGGCGGCAAGCCCCACATGTGTGAGCAGGATGATCTTGTTAACCCCATCCTCGGTCAGCGCGTCGATCTCGGCCTGTGCCGCATCCGCTGCGGGAGAGAAGATCACCTCCGCCCCGGGCGAGGAGGTCTCGGGCGTGTCTTCGGCAAGGACGGAGACGATGCCGATCTTCTCGCCGCCGACCTCAAGCACGGTGGACTTGCCGATCTCGCCCTCCAGCCCCTCGACACCGCTCACGTCGATGTTGGCCGAGAGCACCGGGAAATCGACCTGTGCCACGAAATCGGCAAGCCCCTCGGGGCCGTCGTCAAACTCGTGGTTGCCCACGGCCATCACGTCATAGTCGAGCTTCGACATGAACTCGGCTGCCATGTCGCCCTTGTAGCGGGTGTAGAAAAGCGAGCCTTGGAACCAGTCGCCCGCATCCAGCAGCAGGTGGTTCTCGCCCGCGCGTTCGCGGGCGGCTTCGATGGCGGTGACCATCCGCGCGACACCGCCAAAGCATTTGCCCTCGGCATTATCCTCGGCGCTGCAGGGGCCATCATATTTGCTGATCGGCTCGAACCGGTCATGGAAATCATTGGTATGCAGAATGGTCAGATTATACTCTGCCGCCGCCATGCCGCTGGTCAAAGCCAGCGCAGCGGTCGCGGTCAGGAATCGTTTCATGATAGTTCCCCTGTTGCTTGTTATGCCGGTATCGTGGCGCGGGGTTTGGCCCGTGTCAAAGGTCATATGACCTGCCCTATGGTCACCCGCGGGTCTTGACCCCGCCCCGCCCGGCGGGCATCAGAAGCCATGCTGATTTTCAAGATATTCCGCGCAGACGAATGGGCTGCGCTGCGCAAGAACGGGGTCTCGGACGGGGCGCCGATCGATGTCACCGATGGCTATGTGCATTTCTCCACCGCTGAACAGGCGGCGGAAACCGCTGCCAAACATTTCAAGGGGGAGGACGGCTTGTTCCTGCTCGCGTTTGAGGCCGACGCTCTGGGCGATGCGCTGAAATGGGAGCCCTCGCGCGGCGGTGCGCTTTTTCCCCATCTCTACCGCCCGCTCAAGATCGAGGACGTGGTCTGGGCGCAGCCCCTGCCGCTGGTGGGTGGCGTGCATGAATTCCCCGCAGGACTGGGCGAGGCCAGCAAATGACGCCGCTCTTGGAAAGGCTGGGCCTGCGGGCGCTGCACCGGGTCGATCCCGAAGCGGCGCACGGTCTGGCGATCCGCGCGCTGCGGGCGGGGCTTGCGCCTGCGCCGGGGCCGCAGACTTCGGCGCGGCTGCACACCACGCTTGCCGGGCTGGACCTGCCGAACCCTGTCGGGTTGGCGGCGGGGTTTGACAAGAACGCCACTGCAATCGCCCCCCTCTCCCGCGCCGGGTTTGGCTTTGTCGAAGTGGGGGCCGCCACGCCCCTGCCCCAGCCCGGCAATCCGCGCCCGCGCCTGTTTCGCCTGACCAAGGATCGCGCCGCGATCAACCGTTTCGGCTTTAACAACGAGGGGATGGAGGCGATCTGCGCCCGGCTTTCGCGCCGGGGTGCGGGGGTGCCGGTGGGGCTGAACCTTGGTGCGAACAAGACCAGCAAAGACCGCGCCGCCGACTTTGCCCGCGTGATGACCGCCGCGCGCAATCACGTCGATTTCGCGACGGTCAATGTCTCATCGCCCAATACCGAGAAGCTGCGCGACCTTCAGGGCAAAGCGGCGCTTTCGGCCCTGCTCGAAGGGGTGATGGACGTGCGCGGCGCCACGCCGGTTTTCCTGAAAATCGCCCCCGATCTCAGCGAAGCCGAGATTGAGGATGTGGCCGAGGTTGCCCAAAATTCGGGCGTTGCTGCCATCATCGCGACCAATACCACGCTTGACCGGACTGGCCTTGCCAGCGCCCATGCAGGCGAAGCGGGTGGTCTGTCCGGTGCGCCGTTGTTCGACCGCTCGACCCGCGTCTTGGCGCGGCTGGCAGGGCTGACGGATATTCCGCTGATCGGCGTCGGCGGGGTGTCGGACGCGCAGACCGCCTATGCCAAGATCTGCGCCGGGGCCTCGGCCCTGCAACTTTACACCGCGCTGGTCTTCGGCGGTCTCGGACTGGTCCGAGAGATCACCACCGGGCTGGATGCACTCTTGGCCCGCGATGGTTTTGCCAGCGTGGCCGAGGCCGTGGGCAGCAAACGCGAGGATTGGCTATGATCACCCTATGGCACAACCCGCGCTGCTCGAAATCGCGGCAGACGCTGGCGCTGATCGAAGCGGCGGGAATGGAGGCAACTCTCCGCCGCTACCTCGAAGATGCGCCGACACGGGATGAGGTCATCGCCGCCCGCGACGCCCTTGGCCTGCCTGCGATCGAGATGATGCGGACGGGCGAAAAGCTGTTCAAAGAGTTGGGCCTGACCAAGGACAGCCCCGAAGAGGCTCTGATCGACGCCATGGCCGCCCATCCGATCCTGATCGAACGCCCCATCGCTTTTGCTAATGGCCACGCCGTGATCGGCCGCCCGCCCGAAGCGGTGCATGCGCTGCTCTAACCCGCCGCGCGTTCCAACGCCGGATAGCGCAGCGCCAAGGTGATGCCGCGCACCACGAAGGACACCAGAAGCGATATCCAAAGCCCGTGATTGCCCAGGCTTGGCACCAATGCCAGCGCGGTCACGGCATAGATCAGAAACGACACGAGCATCATATTGCGCATGTCGCGCGACCGCGTGGCGCCGATGAAGATACCGTCGAACATATAGGCAGCACAGCCCAGCAGCGGCGCCGCGACCATATAGGGCAGATAGACCCGAGCGAGGCCTTGCACATGCGGGGCCTTGGCCATCAGGTCGATAATCGCGCCGCCGCTGGCGGCAAAGACCGCCGCCAACAGCAGGCTAACCAACAGCGCCCAAGCGGAGGTCAGCACCGCCCCGCGCCGCAGGACATCGCGCTGCCCCGCCCCGTAGGCCCGGCCAATGATCGCCTCGGCGGCGAAGGCGAAACCGTCCAGCCCGTAGGAGGTGATCATCAGGAATTGCAGCAGCACCTGATTGGCCGCCAAGGTCACATCGCCCAAGCCCGACCCCATGAAGAGGAAGGAGACAAAGATCGCCTGCAACAAAAGCGAGCGGATCAGGATATCGGTGTTCACTTGCATCATGCGCGTCCAGCGCGGCCCGTCAAAGACCTGCGCCCAATCGCGCCACGCCACCCCTGCGAAAGCCGCGCGGCAGAACCACAGGCCCAAGGCCGCCCCGCTCCACTCTGCAAGGAAGGTGGCGATGGCGACGCCTTCGACACCCCAACCGAGGCCCAGTACAAACCACAGGTCCAGCAGAATGTTCAGCCCGTTCATCCAGACCTGCAACACCAGCACGGCGCGGCTGCGCTCCTGCGCGATGAGCCAGCCGGTGATCGCATAGATCGAGATCGCGGCGGGGGCAGACCAGATGCGGATCGCCATATATTGCCGCGCCAGCCCCTCGACCTCGGGCGATCCGGGGGCGATTTGGAACGAGGCCCAGAAAAGCGGCCATTGCAGCGCCATCAAGGCCAGCCCCGCCCCCGCGCCGATCAAAAGCCCGCGCGTCAGCAATGCGGCGACCTCGCCCTCTTCGCCATTGCCCGCCGCCTGCGCGGTGAGGCCCACGGTGCCCATCCGCAGAAAGCCGAAAATCCAGTAAAGCGCCGAGAGGATGATCGCCCCCAGCCCCACCGCGCCAATCGGGGCGGCGGCGCCCATCTGCCCCACCACGCCGGTATCGACCGCGCCGAGGATCGGCACGGTGGCGTTGGAGATGACAATGGGAACCGCGATCTTGAGCACGCGGCGGTGGGTCACCACATCGCGCGCCGCCAGCGTGCCACGCTCAACCGCGCGCACCTCTGCCTCGGTCAGCGGCTCTGTCTCTGATTGCGGCTCAGCCACGCCGTTGCGGCATCAGGAAATGGCCCGTGGCCTGCGCGAAAATACGGCTGCGGTTGTCCTGCCATGCCTCGACATGGACGCTGGCATAGCGCCGCCCCGACCGGTTGATCCGCGCCCGCGCATAGGCATCGCGCGGCAGGCCCGACCGCAGGTAATCCACGGTGAAATCGATCGTCTTGGGCAGCCGCGGCAAGTGGTCGGCATCCAGATTGTCCAGATCGAGCGCGCCGCTTTCCATATCCTCCCAGATCAGCCCCCAGCTGAGGGTGATGATCGCGGTCGCCTCAAGAAAGGCCGCCGTGGCCCCGCCATGCAGGGCGGGCAGGATCGGGTTGCCGATCAGTTGCTCGGAAAAGGGCATGATGCCGGTTAGCTCATCGCCACGGCGCTCGAACTCGATGCCCAGAAAACGGATATAGGGCACGCCTTCGACCATGGCGCGCAGCACCCCGTCGCGGCGTTGCTTGATGACCTGAACCGGCTCCGGCTTGCGACGTGTGGTCATGTGTGCCCCTCCACGGTGAAAGTGCCGGTCGCCGTAGCGACAAGGTTGTCGGCGTCCTCATCCGTCGTCGTGGCGCGCACAAAGGCCACCGAACGGGTGACGTGATAGCAGGTCGCGCGGGTGATGATCGTCTGCCCCGGTGTGGCCGCGCGCAGATATTCGATCCTGAGATCCATCGTGGCGGTGGCCGCAGGGTTGCTCGGGTGGCTCATCACCGCAGCCCCGCAGCAAGTGTCCATCAGCGCCGAGACCGCCCCGCCGCTGATCACCCCGGTCTGCGGGTCGCCGATCAGCTTGTCGTCATAGGGCATGGTGATCACGGCAGAGCCATCACCCAACTCCTGCAACTCCATCCCCAGTGCCATGGAATGGGGCAGCGCCTGAATGAACTGTCGCGCCAGCTTTAATTTGTCGGACATGCAACCCAACCCCCTGCGTCTGGTTTTGTCCTTTATCAGGGGGAGATAGCCAAAGGGCAAGACCGCCTGTTGCGCATCCCCGCGCCTGACCATAGTTTGCCTGAAGGGAGAAGATGCTTTGGACGATGAACGCCTGACATTCAAAGAGATGTGCGCGGCATTTGACGTGACGCCACGCACGTTGCGCTATTACGAGTATATCGAATTGCTGCAACCGCACCGTGAGGGGCGCTCGCGTTTCTATGGCCCACGCGAACGGGCGCGGATGAAGCTGATCCTGCGGGGCCGCAAGTTTGGCTTCGCGCTGGAGGACATCCGCCAGTGGCTGCTAATCTACGAAAAAGAGGGGACCGAGGCGCAGATGCGCACTTGGGTCACCATGGCCGATGGTCAGTTGGAAGAACTGGCCGAGCAGCGCCGCCAGTTGGACGAAGCCATGGCGGAATTGCAAAAACTGCGCGACGACACCGCCGCGGCCATCGCCTCGGACAAGGGCTGAGCGGCTGGCTCAGCGGCTGTTGCGCTGCGCCAACTGCCCGATGAGCATCTGCAAATCCGCCGTGATGCGGATGAGATCGGACACCACATCCGCGCTCGCGTCTCCGGCCAAATCGAATGCGCCGTTTTCGATGGTCTCGGACGCGCCTTTCAGTTCTGCAACCACGCGCGCGCGCGTTTCTGCCACGGAACCGCTTTCAGCCCCGCTACCTGTCTGCTCTTGTTTTTCTGACATGCCTGGTGCCTCTTTAGGTCGAGCGCCCGCACCTACAGCCCCCACGACGTGGGGTCATGTCACGCAGTCACGCGACAGCGACGCGAGGTCAACCTTGCCCTAGGGCGCGCCCTCTTTCGGGCGGCGCAACAGCCCGGCGCCGAGCCCGCGAATGGCAGCGGTGGTGCGGTCATTCACCTCAAGCTTGGAGAAAATTCGCCGCACGATCGTATCGACCGTATGGGGCGAAATCCCAAGTATTTCGGCGATGACGCCATTGCTCTTGCCGGTAGCGATCCACTCCAGCACCTCGACCTCGCGCGGGGACAGGCCGAAATCCCGCGGCGATTGGCTTTCGGCCAAGACGCAATAGCGCAGATGCGCGATCTGGGCGGCGCTGAGAAGTTTGTACAACGCCTCCGGCGACAGACGCGCCTGTTTGGCGGCAAACCCCAGTCCTACCACGGCGGAATCCCTGCCCGGGCCATGCACCCTAAGCGAAATGCCGTCATTCGGGTAGCGCCGCATCAATCCTTTCATATAGAGGCCTTCCGCAGAGGTAAGCCGCTCCGTGCGGGCCACATCCGACCAGTAAATCGGCATCACCTGTTGCCGGGCCAGCGCCTCCACCGGGCTTTCGCGCAGCTTCTCTATGTCCAGAAACTGCGAATGCCACTGCGACCCCTCTGCGCCACTGCTGTCGAACTGATAGAGGATCGCAGGCGCGCCGGGGCTGTCCCCGTGATAGCTGACCAGATCAATTCCAAGACCTTGATAATAGGCAAGGCCGCAAGCCAGAAGACGCGCCGCGGAGGTGGCGTTTTGCGCACAGTGAACCAATCCGTCCAACGTCTCCGGCCCGCTTTGATCGAGGTTTGCCATCTCCCACCCGTTCTAATGCCCAGCGCCATGGCGGCGGCGCACGCCCATCATCCTTTCAAACCTAAAGGAAATTACCCTGCGCATAAAGTGACGCAACGTATCACTTACGTCAACGTCAACTCCCATTGTATCAGAAATGCCAGCCCCCAACTGAAGTCATGAAACGACGATTGGAGAGTGATGAGATGACCGCCGACACGCTGACCATTCGCCAGATGTGCGACGCTTTCGAAGTGACCCCCCGCACCCTGCGGTTCTACGAAGCGAAAGAGCTGCTCTTCCCATTGCGCGAGGGGCAGAAACGCCTGTTCACCAAAAGCGACCGCGCCCGGCTCAAGCTGATCCTGCGCGGCAAGCGCTTTGGCTTCAGCCTCGAAGAAATCCGCCAGCTGCTCGACCTTTATCATATGGGCGACCAGCAACAGACGCAGATCGCCGCGGCCTATGAGATCGCCCGCGCTCGTTTGGCCGACCTCGAGTCGCGCCGCGAAGAGCTGAACGAGGCCATCGAAGACCTTAAGGACCAGTTGAAATGGGGGGAAAAGATGATCGCCTCCATGAACCAACCCCGCCGCGCCGCCGAATAGCCCCGGCGACGCCGCCCCTCACATCCATAAAAAGACGACCCGGAGAGCAAAGATGCCCAGTTACACAGCCCCCACCAAAGACCTGCAATTCGTTCTGCACGACGTGCTGAAGGTGACCGAAAGCAAGACCCCCGGCTATGATGAGCTGGAGCCTGATTTCACCTCCGCCATCCTTGAAGAGGCAGGCAAGCTCACCTCCGAAGTGCTCGCCCCGCTGAACGTCGTGGGCGACAAGGAAGGCTGCCGTTTGGAAAACGGCGTCGTCTACACGCCCAAGGGGTTTAAGGAAGCCTTTGAAAAGGTGAAAGAAGGCGGCTGGCCCGGCCTCGACATGCCCGAAGCCTACGGCGGGCAGAACATGCCCTACGTCCTCGGCACCGCCGTGGGCGAGATGTTCTCGGCGGCGAACCAAGCCTTCACCATGTACCAAGGTCTGACCCATGGCGCGGCTTCGGCGATCCTTGCTCATGGCACCGACGCGCAGAAGGACACCTACCTGCCCAAGATGGTCTCCTGCGAATGGACCGGCACCATGAACCTGACTGAGCCGCATTGCGGCACCGATCTGGGCCTGATGCGGACCAAGGCCGCCCCGCAGGACGACGGCAGCTACAAAATCTCCGGCCAGAAGATCTTCATCTCCTCGGGTGAGCATGACATGGCCGAAAACATCGTCCATCTGGTGCTGGCCAAGATCGAGGGCGGGCCTGAGGGCATCAAGGGCGTGTCGCTCTTCATCGTGCCCAAGTTCATGGTCAACGAAGATGGGTCTTTGGGGGAGCGCAACGGCGTCTCCGTCGGCTCCATCGAAGAGAAAATGGGCATCCACGGCAACTCGACCTGCGTGATGAACTACGACGGCGCCACCGGCTATCTGCTGGGGACCGAACACAAGGGCATGCGCGCCATGTTCACAATGATGAACGAAGCCCGCGTTGGCGTCGGCATGCAGGGTCTGGCTCAGGCCGAGGTGGCCTATCAAAACGCGCTGGAATACGCCAAGGACCGCCTGCAAGGCCGCGCCGTCACCGGTGCCGTCGCCCCCCAAAAGCCCGCCGACCCGCTGATCGTGCATCCCGACATCCGCCGTTCGCTGATGGACCAGAAAAGCTTTGTCGAAGCCGCCCGTGCCTTCATCCTCTGGGGGGCCACGATGATCGACGCGGCGCACCGCGCCGAGGACAAGGACGCCGACGGCCTCGTGTCGCTGCTCACCCCGGTCATCAAGGGCTTCCTGACCGACCAAGGATACGACATGACCGTCAAGGCGCAGCAGGTCTACGGCGGCCACGGCTATATCGAGGAATGGGGCATGTCCCAATTCACCCGTGACGCCCGCATCGCCCAGATCTACGAAGGCGCCAACGGCGTGCAGGCGCTTGACCTCGTGGGCCGCAAACTGGCGCAGGACGGCGGCAAACACGTCATGGCCTTCTTCGACCTCGTGAAGGGCTTCATCAAGGACAACGCGGGCCAAGACGCCGAATTCGACGCGGCCTTCCTTGAACCCCTGAAGGCGGCCAGTAAGGACCTGCAATCGGCGGGCATGTACTTCATGCAGAACGGCATGAAGAACCCCAACAACGCGCTCGCCGGGTCCAATGACTTCATGCATATGTTCGGTCATGTCTGCCTCGGCCTGATGTGGGCCAAGATGGGTCTGGCGGCGAAAGAAGCATTGAAGAACGGCAGCGGCGACGCCACCTTCTACGAGACCAAGCTGGCCACCGGCCGCTACTATATGGCGCGCCAACTGCCCGCCACGGCCTTGCACCTGACCCGCATCCAATCGGGCGCGGATACGGTCATGGCGCTGGAGGCCGCAAACTTCTAAAACGGGGGGTGGGGGCAAGCCCCCCACCCTGCCCAACACCCGGAGAGACCATGCCCAAACGCTTCCGCCTGACCCGCCGCTTCCCCGTCGCCATGACCGAAGAAGGCTACCGCAGGCTGAAGAAGTTCAGCACGGATGCAGGTCTTGATGAGGGGGAAGCGCTGTCGTTCCTGTTCGAGAATTTCAACTCGGTCATGAACGAAGAAAACCTGATCGCGCGGCTGCGCCTGTTCAACGCCGAACTGGACGCCCGCAAACGCTGAACCCTTGGGGAGGGGGCCAGAAGATGCAGACCAAAACATCCAGCTGGATGACCGACGAACACCAGATGATCGCCGATATGACGGCGCAGTTCATCAATACCGAATGGGCGCCCAAGTTCGAGAAATGGCGCAAACAAGGCCAGATGGACCGTGACACATGGGCCCAAGCCGGTGAACTGGGCCTGCTCTGCCCCTCGGTGCCCGAGGAATACGGCGGCGCTGGTGGCGACTTCGGCCATGAGGCCGCGATCCTCATCGAAGGCTCCCGCGCCAACCTCGCCTCCTGGGGCCACGGCATCCACTCCGGCATCGTGGCGCATTACATCCTCGCCTATGGCACCGAGGACCAGAAACAACGCTGGCTGCCTAAGATGGTCTCGGGCGAGCTGGTCGGCGCATTGGCGATGACTGAACCCTCGACCGGCTCGGACGTGCAGCGCATCAAAACTAAGGCGATCCGCGAGGGCAACGCCTACAAACTCTCGGGCCAAAAGACCTTCATCACCAACGGCCAGCACGCCAACCTGATCATCGTGGCGGCCAAGACCGACCCCAGGGAAGGCTCCAAGGGCGTCAGCCTCGTCGTCGTGGAAACCGACAAGGCCGAAGGTTTCCAGCGCGGCCGCAACCTCGACAAGATCGGCCTGCATGCCGCCGACACTTCCGAGCTCTTCTTCGACAATGTCGAGATCCCGCCCGAGAACATCCTCGGCCAAGACGAGGGCCAGGGCTTCTACCAGATGATGCAGCAACTGCCGCAGGAACGCTTGATCATCGGCTGCGGCGCGGTGGGCGCGATGGAAGGCGCCGTGGCGCGCACCATCCAATACTGCAAGGAACGCGAAGCCTTCGGCGGCCCGCTCACCCAGTTCCAGAACACCCGGTTCCAACTGGCTGAGGTCAAAACCAAGACCGCCGTCGCCCGCGCTTTCCTCGACGAATGCATCTCGGAACATCTGCGCGGCGAGCTCAGCGTCGACAAGGCGGCGATGCAGAAATACTGGCTCACCGACACGCAGGGCGAAGTGCTCGACGTCTGCTTGCAGATGCACGGCGGCTACGGCTTCATGCAGGAATATGCCGTCGGCGAAATGTGGGCCGACGCCCGGGTGCAGCGCATCTACGGCGGCACCAACGAGATCATGAAGGAACTGATCGCGCGCAGCCTCTGACCGCGCGCGGGTTGAAACACCGGCGCAGAGGTATTTGAAAAAGGATGAAGATAAGGCGCCCCCTGCCCTCTTCATCCTTTCACAAATACCTTCCGACATTTCAGCGGGCGCCGACAGAAGAGGAGGAATGACAGGTGACCATACAGCTTTATTGCTTTGGCGAATCGGGCAACGCCTACAAGGCGGCGCTTGCGCTCGAATTGTCCGGGCTCGACTGGGAGCCGGTGAAGGTGGACTTTTTCGGTGGCCAGACGCGCCAGCCCGACTACCGCACCCAGATCAATAACATGGGCGAGGCGCCTGTGATGATCGACGGCGATCTGCGGCTCACCCAATCGGGCGTGATTCAGGATTACGTCGCGGAAAAGTCGGGAAAATTCGGCGGCCGCGACGCGACGGAACGGCGTGAAATCCTGCGGTGGGTGCTATGGGATAACCACAAGCTCAGCTCCGTCGCCGGGATGACCCGTTTCTTGATGAACTTCCTGCCCGAAGACAAACGACCCGCCGAGGTCATCGCCTTCAACCAGGGCCGGCTCAAGGCGGCCTACGGCGTGCTGAACGACCATCTCGACGGCCGCGATTGGATCGCGGGCGACGACATCACCAACGCGGACCTCAGCTGCTGCGGGTATCTTTATTACCCCGAGCCCTTTGGCTTCGACCGCAGCGACTGGCCCCATATCGACGCGTGGCTCACGCGTCTGAGCGAAACACCGGGCTGGAAAGCCCCGTATGATTTGATGCCCGGCAGCCCTGCTGACCGCGCCTGACCCGGAGGACATGACATGACCCAAGACGCATACATCTACGACGCCCTGCGCACCCCGCGCGGCAAGGGCCGCAAGGACGGCGCCCTGCACGAGGTGACCTCGCTGCGGCTCTCGGCCCAGACCCTGAACGCCGTAAAGGAGCGCAACAACCTCGAAGGCCATGCTGTCGAGGACGTGATCTGGGGCAACGTCACCCAGGTGATGGAACAGGGCGGCTGCTTGGCCCGCTCGGCGGTGCTGGCCTCGGACCTTGATGAGCGCATCCCGGGTCTGGCCATCAACCGTTTCTGCGCGTCGGGCATGGAAGCGGTGAACCTCGCTGCGAACCAAGTCAAAGGCGGCGCGGGCAACGGCTATATCGCCGGCGGTGTGGAGATGATGGGCCGCGTGGCCATGGGCAGCGACGGGGCGGCCATCGCCGTGGACCCGACGCTGGCGATGGAGAAATACTTCGTGCCCCAAGGCATCTCGGCGGACATCATCGCCACCGAGTTCGGCTTTTCGCGCGACGAGGCCGACCAACTGGCCATGCAGTCCCAGCAGCGCGCCGCGCGGGCCTGGGAAGAGGGCCGCTTCGACAAGTCCGTCATCACCGTGCGTGACCAGAACGGCCTCGCGATCCTCGACCGCGACGAATACATGCGCCCGCAGACCGATATGCAGAGCCTTGGCGGCTTGAACCCCGCCTTTCAGCAGATGGGCGAGGTCATGCCCGGCTTCGACAAGGTCGCGCTGATGAAATACCCGCATCTTGAGCGGATCAACCACATCCACCATGCGGGCAACTCGTCGGGCATCGTCGACGGCGCCGCCGCCGTGCTGATCGGTAACAAGGAGTTCGGCGAGCAGCACGGGCTGAAGCCCCGCGCCCGCATCCGCGCCACCGCCAAGATCGGCACCGATCCCACCATCATGCTGACCGGCCCCGTGCCGGTGACTGAAAAAATTCTCAAGGACAACGGCATGACCATCGGCGACATCGATCTGTTCGAGGTCAATGAGGCCTTCGCCGCCGTGGTGCTGCGCTTCATGCAGGCCTTCGACGTGGACGACAGCAAAGTGAACGTGAACGGCGGCGGCATCGCCATGGGGCACCCCCTGGGCGCCACCGGCGCCATGATCATCGGCATCCTGCTCGATGAGATGGAGCGCGCCGACAAGGAAGTGGGGCTGGCCACGCTCTGCATCGCGTCCGGCATGGGTGCCGCCACCATCATCGAGCGCGTGTGAGCCGCGAAGGGAGCAAGAGAATGACCGATTTCACAATGAACAAGGATGCCAAGGGCATCGCCACCATCACCTGGGACGTGCCGGGCAAGAGCATGAACGTCATGTCCTTCGACGGTCTGCGCGATCTGGAAAAGCACATCGACGACGCGCTGGCCGATGACGCCGTGAAGGGCATCGTCATCACCTCGGGCAAGGAAGGTTCCTTCGCCGGGGGCATGGACCTGAACCTGCTGGCGAAGATGAAGGAAGACGCGGGCGACGATCCGGCCAAGGGTCTCTTCGAGGGCACCATGCAGATGCACGCGCTGCTGCGCAAGATCGAGCGCGCGGGTATGGACCCCAAGACCAACAAGGGCGGCAAGCCTGTCGCCTGTGTGATCCCCGGTACTGCCGCGGGCATCGGGCTGGAACTGCCGCTCGCCACGCATCGCACCTTTGCGGCGGATAACCCGAAGGCGCGGATCGGCCTGCCGGAAATCCTCGTTGGCATTTTCCCCGGTGCCGGCGGCACCACGCGGATGGTTCGCAAGCTCGGCGCCATGGCGGCCTCGCCCTTCCTTCTGGAAGGCAAGATGGTTGCCCCTGCTGCCGCGCAGAAGGCCGGGATTATCGACGAGGTCAGCGAAGACCCGATGGCCGCAGCGCGTGACTGGGTGCTCAACGCCAAGGACGCTGATCTGGTCAAACCCTGGGACGCCAAAGGCTACAAGATGCCCGGCGGCGCGCCCTATCATCCGGCCGGCTTCATGACCTTCGTCGGCGCCAACGCGATGGTTAACGGCAAGACCCAAGGTGTCTATCCGGCGGCCAAGGCGCTTTTGTCGGCGGTCTACGAAGGTGCGCTGGTGCCTTTCGACACCGCACTGAAGGTCGAGGCGCGCTGGTTCACCAACGTGCTGATGAACCCGTCGTCGGGCAATATGATCCGCTCGCTCTTCCTCAACAAGGAGGCGCTGGAGAAAGGCGCGGTGCGGCCCGAAGGTGTGCCGGACCAGCGCGTGAAGAAGCTGGGCGTTCTGGGCGCGGGCATGATGGGTGCCGGCATTACGCTGGTCTCGGCGCAGGCCGGTATCGAAGTGGTGCTGATTGACCAGACCCAAGAGGCTGCCGACAAGGGCAAAGCCTATTCCGCGAGCTATTTTGACAAGGGCATCGCCCGCAAAAAATCGACCGAGGAGAAGAAGGCCAAGGCGCTGGACCTGATCACCGCGACCACCGATCTCGATGCGCTCAAGGGCTGTGACCTGATCATCGAAGCGGTCTTCGAGGACCCCAAGGTGAAGGCCGAGATGACTCAGAAGGTCGAAGCGGTGATCCCCGAGGATTGCATCTTTGCCTCCAACACCTCGACCCTGCCGATCACGGAACTGGCGAAAGCGTCGAGCCGTTCTGAGCAGTTCATCGGCATTCACTTCTTCTCGCCCGTCGAGAAGATGCTGCTGGTGGAAATCATCAAGGGCAAGGAGACCGGCGACCGGGCCGTGGCCAAGGCGCTCGACTATGTGCGCCAGATCCGCAAGACGCCGATCGTGGTCAATGACGCGCGCTTCTTCTACGCCAACCGCTGCATCATTCCTTACATCAACGAGGGTGTGCGGATGGTGCAGGAGGGTGTCGAGCCCGCACTGATCGAGAATGCTGCGAAGTTGGTCGGCATGCCGCTCGGGCCGCTGCAGCTGATGGATGAGACGTCGATCGATCTGGGCGCCAAGATTGCCCGCGCGACCAAGGCGGCGATGGGCGATGAATACCCCAACGACGACATCGACCCGCTCGTGTTCTGGATGGAGGAAGAGGGCCGTCTGGGTCGCAAGGCCAACGCCGGTTTCTACAGCTATGACGCCAAGGGCAAGCGCGAGGGTCTGTGGCGCGGCATGGGGGACAAGTACCCCGTGGCCGACGATCAGCCCGAGCTGATCGAGGTTCAGCACCGGCTGCTGTTCTCGCAGGTCTTGGAGGCCGTGCGCGCGCTAGAGGAAGGCGTGTTGATGGACATCCGTGAGGGTGACGTGGGCGCGATCCTTGGCTGGGGCTTCGCGCCTTGGTCCGGCGGCCCGCTGAGCTGGCTCGACATGATCGGCGCGCCCTACGCGGCGGAGCGTTGTGATGAGTTGACCGAGAAGTATGGCGAGCGCTTTGCTTGCCCGGACCTGTTGCGCGATATGGCGCAGAAGAACCAGAGTTTCTACGGACGGTTCAACCCAGACGCCAAGGCGGCGTGAGGGGAGAGGGGCGCTTCGGCGCCCCTTTTTATTTGGTAGGAGGGTCATCGTCTGTGATGCCACCCGGGCCGGAATCAAGCCGCAGGCGCCGGGCCATCGCCTGCCCGTCCCCCGGGTAGGCGATTTGGTGAGGCTGGGCGTGCCCTCTCAATGGCGCGTCACGGTTGAACGATAAAGTGGCAGCGACGCCGGTCGGGTCGCCGACCCACGGGCAGGCGCTGGCCCTAGCGCTCTTCGTAACCGTAGCCAAACCGCGCGATATCCTCGGCGCAGATCTCCGACACCACCTTGCGCAATTCTGGCGTATAGGCCGCCTCCCCCTCCGAGGCATTCACCCGCGGCAATTCCAACTCAAACCCAAGATGCTCAAACAACGGCGCCGCATCTTCGGCAAAATGCTCCAACCGGATATAGAGATCGCAACGCTCCCGCCCCGCCGCATCCTGCATATACCGCCGCGCCGGCCATGCGCGCAGGCTGGCTTGCGTCTGCGGATGCCGCAGGAACCCGGCAAAATCCGTCGCCTTCGCCAAAGCCACCGCCGGATGATCGAACCCCTGCCCCCGCAGCCAGCGATAGTAGCTCGCCACCCGGTCCCACGGGTTGCGCACCAGCGTGAAGCAGAACAGCCCCGAGAGTTCCTCCTCCGTCACCAACCCGTTGATGTCCGCCAGCGTCGAGTGCTTCCACAGCCGCCCCGCGGTCTCGACCCCCTGCACCCGCCGCCGCCGCTTCCGCGCTTTTGGCGTATCGCCCAGCATCACATCGTCTTTCATCGCGCGATCCTCAAGCGCCAGCGCCAGTGAGGTGCCCCCGGTCTTGGGGATATGCACGAAAACGTAACGCCGACCGCGACTGATGATCACTCCACCGCCTCCGGCGCGCGCAGGGTCGAAGGCTCATCGCTGCGCAGGGCGATCACCGCCCCGGCCAGTGCGATCAACGCCATGCCCGCGAAAGCCAAGGGCGGCACCTCTTGGTCCCAGAGGATATAGGCCCAGAAACTGGCGATGATCAGCAGCGAATATTCGAAAATCGCCACATGCCCGGCCTCTCCCAACTGGTAGCCGCGCACCAAAAAGCCGATGCCCACCAGCGAGCCGACCGCCTGCACCGCGATCCAGAACCACATCGCGCCGTCGAGCGGCCCCCATGTGCGGCTGACGAAACCTTCGGCCCCCGCCACCTCCGCCCCCGGCAGGACCAAGACACCGATGCCGCCCATGACGGCCAACATGCCAAAGAAGCCCGCGGTCATCACCATCGTGCTCTCCCCCTCGCACCACGCCCGCGTCGCGACGGCGCCGATGGCATAGAGCGCCCCGGCCAACAGCGGGAGGAAGGCCACGGGGTCAAGATCGCTCGGGTCAGGGCGGATCACCATCAAGGCCCCGGCAAAGCCCACGGCCACGGCTCCCCACCGCCACGGTCCCACGCGCTTGCCCTGAAACAGGGCCGAGATCATCAGCACGAAAAGAGGCGAGGTGAAGAGCCCGGCAACCACCACTCCGATGGGCAGAAAGGCCAGACAGCCGAAATAGATCAACATCGCACCGGCCTGAAACAGGCTGCGCGCCGCCACAGCCCAGAACCGCCGCGGGCGCAGAATGCCGAAGCCCAAGGCCGCGAGCACCATCAGAATGGCCACCGCCATAAGCCCGCGCAGGAAGTGAAACTGCCAGAGCGACCCGCGCTCGGTGATGAAGGGGACGAAATTGTCCGTCAGCCCCAAAGCCGCCATACCGCTCACCGCGCAAAGCGCCGCCAGCCCCGATTTTACCGCTGTGTCCTGCATCTGCCCTCCTTTTCCCTCCTGCCCTCTTTTCAAAGTCACGTCCGGGCAGCAATACTCAACCCCAAATCGCAACCAATGCCTTGGGAGGGGTCGCATGGGGTGGATGTCGGACGAACGCGGGCTTGAGAAATGCGCGGCGAACTTTGTGGCACTTACGCCCTTGTCGCATCTGCGCCGGGCGGCTGAGGTCTTTGCCGGAGAGACGGCGGTGATCCATAGCGACCACCGCGTCACCTATGCCCAGTACCATGACCGCTGCACCCGGCTCGCCGCCCTGCTGGCCGAGATCGGCGTGACCCCGGGCGATGTGGTGGCCACCCTCATACCCAACCTCCCCGCACAGGCCGAGGCGCATTTCGGCGTGCCCGCCTGCGGGGCCGTGCTCAACACCATCAACATTCGCCTCGATCCCGACACGGTGGCCTATATCCTCGACCACGGCGGCGCCAAGGTGCTTTTGGCCGATACCGAGTTCCTGCCGCTGGCCGAAGACGCCTGCGCGCGAATGGAGGGCCCCTGCCCCGCCATCATCGAAGTGCCCGACGCCCCCGCCGGTTTCCCCGCCAGCGGGCGGCACCCGCAATACGAAGAGCTGCTTGCGGAGGCCAATCCGAACTTCCGCTGGATCATGCCGCAGGACGAATGGGAGAGCCTCGCGCTCAACTACACCTCCGGCACCACCGGGCGGCCCAAGGGCGTGGTCTATCACCACCGCGGCGCCTACCTGATGACCATGGGCACGGTGATCTCATGGCAGATGGTGCTGCGCCCGGTCTTCATGCAGATCGTGCCGCTGTTTCACTGCAACGGCTGGAACCACACTTGGATGATGCCGCTTTTGGGCGGCACGCTGGTCTGTTGCCGCGACATCACCGCGGCGGCGATCTATGACGCCATCGCCGATCACGGCGTCACCCATTTCGGCGGCGCGCCCATCGTGTTGAACATGCTGGTCAACGCGGACGCAGAAGACCGCCGCGCCTTTGATCACCGGGTCGAGGTTTTCACCGCGGGCGCGCCCCCGGCCCCCGCGACCCTGTCGAAGATCGAAAAGCTGGGGTTCAACGTCACGCAGGTATATGGGCTGACCGAGACCTTTGGCCATGTCACCGAATGTCTCTGGCAAGGCGCATGGGACGGGCTGCCAGAGCCTGAACGCGCCGGGATCAAAGCGCGCCAAGGTGTCGCCATGCCGATGATGGAAGAGATCACCGTAATGGACGCCGAGATGGCCCAAACCCCGCGCGACGGCACCGCGCAGGGCGAGATCATGATCCGCGGCAATGCGGTGATGAAAGGCTACCTCAAGAACCCCGAGGCCACGGCCGAAGCCTTTGCAGGCGGCTACTTCCACTCCGGCGACATCGCAGTGCAGCATCCCGACGGCTACATTCAGATCGCCGACCGCGCCAAGGACATCATCATCTCGGGCGGAGAGAATATTTCGAGCGTCGAGGTCGAGGGTGTGTTGATGGGCCACGGCGCGGTCAACCTCGCCGCCGTGGTGGCACAGCCGGATGAAAAATGGGGCGAAGTGCCCTGCGCCTTTGTCGAGCTGAAACCGGGGGCGGAGGCCAGCGAAGAGGCGCTGGTCGCCTTCGCCCGCGCGCGCCTTGCCGGGTTCAAGACGCCCAAGCGCGTGGTCTTTGGCGAACTGCCCAAAACCTCCACCGGGAAAATCCAGAAGTTCGCGTTGCGCAAACAGGCGGCGGCCCTCTAAGGCGGGGCATTATGTCACCTGCCATTGCTGATCCCGCAGCGCGTGGTAGAGTAGCGAAAACTGACAGGCCCGCAGCAGAACCCCATGACCGCCTTGACAAAATACGCCCGGCTCGAAGCGACGGGCCTTTGGCGCGCCACGCCCGATGCGCAGCGGCGCGAGGTGATCGTCTCTATCGGTGACGCGACGCTGGTGATCAGCGATCTCAAGGATCAGGCGCTGACCCATTGGTCGCTGGCCGCCGTCGACAGGGCCAACCCCGGCCAGACCCCCGCGCTCTATCATCCCGACGGGGATCCGGGCGAAACCCTGGAACTGCCCGACAATGAAACCGAGATGATCGAGGCCATCGAAAAGCTGCGCCGCGCGATCAACCGCAGCCGCCCCAAGCCGGGGCGTTTGCGGTCGGTCGGCATGTTGGCCTCCGTCGCGGTGGTGGCGGCGCTGGCGGTCTTTTGGATGCCCGGCGCGCTGCGCGATCATGCGATCAAAGTGGTGCCAGAGGTCAAGCGTGTCTCTTTGGGCACGGCCCTGCTCAAGCGGCTTGAACGCGTCTCTGGCCCCGCCTGCGAAAGCCCCGGCGGCAGTGCCGCGCTGTCGCGGCTCACCAAACGGTTGGAGGTCGGGCGCGTGGCGATCCTACCCGATATGACCCGCGCCAGCCTGCATCTGCCAGGGCGTCTCATCGTGCTCGACCGCGCGGTGCTGGAGGATTACGAAGAGCCCGACGTCGCTGCGGGCTATGTGCTGACCGAGGATGTGGCGCGCCGGGAACATGACCCGCTGCGCGCCCTTCTGGAGGCCGTGGGCCTGCGCGAGAATTTCCGCCTGCTGACCACCGGCGATATCTCTTCCGCGGCGCTGGATGCCTATGCCGAGCAACTGCTGATGCGCCCCGCCGCGACCCCGCAGGTCGAGGCTCAACTGGCGCGATTTGCCAAGGCCGAGCTGCGCAGCAAACCCTATGCCTTTGCCCGTGACATCACCGGCGAAAGCACCCTGCCCCTGATCGAAGGTGACCCGATGAACGGCAAGCTGACCGCGCCGCTGATGTCGGATGCCGATTGGCTGAGATTGCAAAGCATCTGCGGCGGCTGACTGATTGGCTAAGAAAAAGGCCAGCCGGGGAACACCGCGGCTGGCCTTTTACCCTCATTGCAAAACGCTTAGCGCCGCAGATAGGCGTCCCGGTATCCTGCCCGCCGCAATTGGCCAAGCGCCGCTTGGGCAGAGCCGCCCGCGATGGGGCCTGCCTGAACGCTGTGGTAGGTCTTGCCGCCACGGGTCTGTTTGCCGATGCGGGCGGGCAGGCCCAAGGCCGCGATCTGCCGCGCCGCGCGCTGCGCATTGGCGGGGCTGCCGAAGACACCGACCTGCACATAGCCCGCTTTGGTGCTGGGCTGGGCTGTCGGGGCCGAGCGGCTGGAATAGACGGGGGCCTTCTTGATCGGGCGGGCATCCCGATGGATCGGCGCGGCGTTGCGGTAGCGCAGCACCCGTTTCACGATTTGGCCGTCCCGCTCGACAATCTTGACCCGTCCCAGCTTGCGGCGCTGCGTTTCGATATCGAGATAGGGATAGATCAGCGGCACTTTGGCGGTCACGTCTTCGCCGGTGGCCTTGTTGACCAAACGGCGCGGCAGGGTCTGGGTCCAGACCAACAGCATGTCGGCGCGGCCTTCCAAGGTTTGCTCGGCCCGGTGCGGGTTCAGACGGTCGTCCTCCCAAACCTTCCGGTATCCTTTCGGGACTTTCACATTGGTCGTGTTCACCCGGTTGATCGCCACATGTTTCGGCACGATCCGCGTCTGCGTGCCCACGGCGCGGGCGGGTTTGGCGCTGACCACCGGGGCGGCAACGGCGGCAGGGGCCACGATCCGCGCGGGTGCAGCGGCAACGCCGGGCATCACACCCGCGCTGCGGTAGGGCTGCGGTGCGGTGCCGCGCTGCGGGCTCGAAGGGGCAAGACGCCCCGTCACAATCGGCTCCGCCTGCGGACCGCAGCGCACGCTATACCCATCCCCGCGCCGCATATAGCGCTGCGACAGGGGCGAAGCGCCGGGGCAAGCGGTGACGAAGCCAGCCGGTGCCGGGGCGGCCAGCGCGACAGGTTTGCTGGGCACCACGGGCACGGGGCGCGGCGCGGTCTCGCGCACGACTTTGGGGGCAGCGCTCCGCGCCGGGGCTGGCGCGACACGGCGCACCACTTTTTGCGGCGCGGGCCGGGCCACGGGGGCTTTCGGCTTCGCCTTGGGCGCGGGCGCTTCGGCGACACGAGCCGGGGGCCTCTTGGCCGGGGCGGGGTCGACCTTGGGCTGCGCCGCCTCAACCTTGGCCTCTGCCACTTTCACGCCATTCGTGGGCTGGAACCCGCAGATTTGCTCGCGGGCGCGGCTCATCCGAGGCACCCAAGACACATTGCCGTCGATGCCCGCGCGGATGAACACACATCCCGCGCTGTCGACATATTGCTTGCCCTTGTAAGAGGACGGCGGAAACTCTGCCGGTTGGCTGCGGCTGTCCTGCGCTTGGGTCTGCGATCCGCCGACGCCCAAGGCTGCGACGATCATCGCCATGGCAATACTTCTGGTAAGTGTCATCTAATGCCCCCACACTATCTGGTAGAACGATGCATCAGCGCGCGGCCTGAGTAAAGCACCGCGCGCCAATTAGCGAAACTTACCCGATCACTTGGTGCCGAACATCCGGTCACCCGCGTCGCCCAAACCGGGGATGATATAGCCCTTCTCGTTGAGGGACTCGTCCAGCGAGGCCGTGACGATGCGCACGTCCGGATGCGCGGCTTTCATCGTGGCGACCCCCTCGGGCGAGGCCAGCAGGCAGAGGAAGATGATATTGGTGGCGCCTGCCTCTTTCAGCAGGTTGATCGCCGCGACCGAAGAGTTGCCGGTGGCCAGCATCGGGTCCACGGCGATGACCAGACGGTCTTCCATCGCCTCGGGCACTTTGAAGTAATACTGCACCGGCTGGAGGGTCTCTTCGTCACGGTAGAGACCGACAAAGCCGACCCGCGCCGAGGGGATCAATTCGAGCACCCCATCCATCAGCCCGTTGCCCGCCCGCAGGATCGAAATCAGCGCCAGTTTCTTGCCGTCGAGCGTTGGCGCGTCCATCTCTTGCATCGGGGTCTCGACCCGCTTGGTCGTCATCGGCAGGCCGCGCGTCACCTCATAGGCCAAAAGCTGGCTGATCTCGCGCAGCAACTGCCGGAAGACGGCGGTCGAGGTGGCTTTGTCGCGCATGATGGTCAGCTTGTGCTGCACCAGCGGATGGTCGACGATCGTCAGGTGATTGGGGGTATCGGTCATGCGGCAGGCTCCTTTATTTGCCCTGCTTCTAGCCGCACAAGCGCCCCGCTCGCAAGCAAAGGCTGCGCGGCTACTGCGGCACCTCTACCCCCAGATGCCCGGCGACGAGGGCTGCGACATCGGTAAAGCCGATCTGCCCCAACGCCCCCGCCCCGGTCCCTGCAACCAGCACCGGCACCCTTTCGCGGGTGTGATCGCTGCCCGCCCATGTCGGATCATTGCCATGGTCTGCCGTCACCACCAGCATGTCGCCCTCGCGCAGTGCGGCGATCACCTTGCCGATCTCGGCGTCGAACCACTCCAACGCGCGGGCATAGCCCGAGACATCGCGGCGGTGTCCATAAAGGCTGTCGAACTCCACGAAGTTGGCAAAGGTCAGGCTGCCCTCTTCGGCCTCGGCAACCAGATCATGCAGATGGTCCATCAGCTTGGCGTCTGGCCCTTTGCGCAACTCGTCGATGCCCTGCATTGTAAAGATGTCGCCGATCTTGCCCACGGCATAGACGCGGCCCTCGGCGTTCTGCACCCAGTTGGTCAGCACCGGTTTGGGCGGCGTGATGGCATAGTCGCGCCGGTTCGCGGTGCGCTCAAAGGCGCCCACTTCCCCGGTGAAGGGCCGCGCGATGACACGGCCCACCTTCATCTCATGCAGCCGCGGTGCGATGTCTTGGCAAAGCTTCAGCAAACGGTCGAGGCCAAAGGTCTCTTCATGCGCGGCGATCTGAAAAACACTGTCGGCAGAGGTATAGCAGATCGGCCAGCCGCTTTCGCAATGCTCCGCCCCCAGCCGTTCGATGATCGCCGTGCCAGAAGCGTGGCAGTTGCCCAAAATGCCATCGGTGCCCGCGAGCCGCGCGACCTCTGCGGTCAGGTCTGCGGGAAAGGCAGGCGTTTCATCCGGGAAGTAATGCCATGCCCAAGGCACCGGCAGCCCGGCCAATTCCCAATGGCCCGAGGGGGTGTCTTTGCCCTGCGAAACCTCCGTCGCAGCCCCCCAGCGGCCTTCGGGCGCAGCGCCCAGCCCCGGCGCCTCCATCCCGCTGGCCAGCTTCAGCGCAGCGCCCAGACCCAACCGGTCGAGATTGGGCAGGGCCAGCGGCCCGCTGCGCCCCTCTTCGGCCTCTCCCGCGGCACAGGCCTGCGCGATATGGCCCAGCGTATTGGCCCCGGTATCGGGCAGATCACCGTTAAAGAAATCCCCCGCGTCCGGCGCACCGCCGATGCCGACGGAATCGATCACGACCAAGAATGCACGTCCCATCAATCGATCCTTTCCAAAATCAAATCCGGCGCTTCAACCGCCTTGTCCCCTAGCGTGATCGCCGCCAGAACCGCCGCCTCTGCCGCATCCGCAGCCGCCTCTCCCGCTGCGTGGACCGTGGCCAAAGGCGCGCCCGCGCGGACCTCTTCGCCCAAGCGCCGCACCCGCGAAAGGCCCACCGCCGGGTCGATCTGGTCCGCCTCGACCACCCGGCCCCCGCCGAGATTGACCACCGCCATGCCGAGTGCCGCGCCGTCGATCGCGCTCACGTAGCCGCCGCGCGGCGCGGGGACCGCGCGGATCACGGGGGCTTTGGGCAGAATACGCTCCCAGTTTTCGGCGAAATCGGTGGGTGCGCCCATGGCGCTGAGCATCCAGGTGAAACGCTCCAACGCGCGGCCATCGCGGACCGCCGCGCGCAAGGCTTCGGCCCCCGCCTCAGCCGTCGCGGCCAAACCGCCATTGACAAGAAGCCCGCCACCCAATTCAGCCGTCACATCAAGGATCGGCCCCGTCACCGCCCCAGTGAGCACCCGCATCACCTCGGCCACTTCCAGTGCGTTGCCAAGGCTCGGCACCAGCGGCTGGTTCATGTCACTGATCACCGCCGTCGTCGGGCAGCCCGCCGCCGTGGCGGTGCCGCTCAGCGCTTCGGCCAAGGCACGCGCCTGCGCGAGCTCCTTCATGAAAGCGCCCGAGCCCACCTTCACGTCGAGCACCAGCCCATCCAGCCCGGCGGCGAGCTTTTTCGACAGGATCGACGCGGTGATCAGGTCGAGCGAATCCACGGTCGAGGTCACATCCCGCACCGCATAAAGCCGCCGATCCGCCGGGGCGATGTCGCCGCTGGCGCTGACAATGGCGCAACCCACGTCCCGCACCACGTCGCGAAACCGCGCCTCTTCCAACTGCGTGCTGACGCCGGGGATCGCCTCAAGCTTGTCGAGCGTGCCGCCCGTATGCCCCAGCCCCCGACCCGAGATCATCGGCACATAGGCCCCGCAGGCGGCCAGCGCGGGGGCGAGGATCAATGAGACGCAATCCCCGACCCCGCCGGTCGAATGTTTGTCGAGCACGGGGCCGTCCAAGTCCCAGTCCAACACCTGCCCCGAATCGCGCATCGCGAGGGTCAGCGCCACGCGGCCCTGCTGGTCCAAGCCATTCAGGCAGATGCCCATGGCAAATGCCCCGGCCTGCGCGTCGCTGACACGGCCATCGGCCAGCGCCCCGGCCATCCAGGTCAGCGCCTCTGCATCCAATGCCTCACCATGGCGCAGCCGCGCCAGAATGTCCCGCGCGCTCATGCGGTTAACCCTGCATATGGGCGGCGCCAAAGGCCCCCGGCAGCAAGTCGCCCATGGTGGTCTGCTGTTCCTTGCCCGCCACGGTCGCCATGGTCACGGATACATCCCCGCCTGAGAATTCCGCCAGTTTCTGGCGGCAGCCGCCGCAAGGCGTCACCGGCATATCGCTGCCCGCCACGACATAGACCTCGGCGATCTCACGCTCGCCCGCCGCGACCATGGCGGCAATCGCGCCCGCCTCGGCGCAGGTGCCCTGCGGGTAGGCGACGTTTTCGACATTGCAGCCACTGAACACCGCGCCCGAGGCGGTGCGGATCGCCGCGCCGACCTTGAAATTCGAATAGGGCGCATGGGCGTTTTCCCGCACCAATACAGCCGCGTCGCGCAAATCAGTCATTAGGCTCTCCCTTTTCTCGGACTATAGAAAATTGCCCCGCCCTGTGCGATGCAAAACCACATGTCCTCTCAATCGCCTCTTAAAGCCCGCGCAAAATGACCTGCAAGGGCGACGCTGGGGCAAAGCCATCCGGCGCCCAGACCGCCCCCGCCAAAAGCCGCTTTGCTTGCGCGCGAAAATTAGTTTAACGCTAAACCATTATTCGGGAGAAGCATAAACGATGTCCGACACCCCCAACCTGCGCCAAGCTGCATTGGATTACCACGAACACCCCCGGCCCGGAAAACTGGAGATCCGCGCGACCAAACCGCTGGCCAATGGCCGCGATCTGGCGCGGGCCTATTCACCGGGCGTGGCCGAGGCCTGCATTGAGATCAAGAACGATCCCGACACCGCCGCGCGCTATACCTCGCGCGGCAATCTGGTGGCCGTGGTCAGCAATGGCACGGCAGTGCTGGGGCTGGGCAATATTGGCGCGTTGGCCTCGAAACCGGTGATGGAGGGCAAGGCGGTGCTCTTCAAGAAATTCGCCAATATCGACTGCTTTGACATCGAGCTTGATCAATCCGACCCCGAAAAACTAGCCGAAATCGTCTGCGCGATGGAGCCGAGCTTTGGCGCGATCAACCTCGAAGACATCAAGGCCCCGGATTGTTTCGTGGTCGAGAAGATCTGCCGCGAGCGCATGAACATCCCCGTTTTCCATGATGACCAGCACGGCACCGCCATCGTCGTCGGCGCCGCCGCCAAGAACGCGCTGCATGTGGCGGGCAAACGTTTCGAGGACATCAAGATCGTCTCCACCGGGGGCGGGGCTGCGGGCATCGCCTGCCTCAACATGCTGCTGAAACTCGGCGTGAAGCGCGAGAACGTCTGGCTCTGCGACATCAACGGGCTGGTCTATGAGGGCCGGACCGAGGATATGAACCCCAGCAAAGCCGAATATGCACAGAAATCCGACCTGCGCACGTTGGATGATGTGATCGACGGGGCCGACCTCTTCCTCGGCCTCTCCGGCCCCGGCGTGCTCTCGCCCGAGATGGTGGCGAAGATGGCCAAACGCCCGATCATCTTCGCGCTGGCGAACCCCACGCCGGAAATCCTGCCCGAGGTGGCCCGCGCCGTGGCACCGGATGCGATCATCGCCACAGGGCGCAGCGATTTTCCCAATCAGGTCAACAACGTGCTCTGCTTCCCCTTCATCTTCCGGGGTGCGCTGGACGTGGGTGCGACCACGATCAACGACGAGATGAAGATCGCCTGTATCGACGGCATCGCCGCCCTCGCCCGCGCCACCACGAGCGCGGAGGCGGCAGCGGCCTATCAAGGCGAACAGCTGACTTTTGGCGCGGAATATCTGATCCCAAAACCCTTCGATCCGCGCCTCATCGGCGTCGTCTCCTCCGCCGTGGCCAAGGCCGCGATGGAGACGGGCGTGGCGGCGCGGCCCATCGAAGACCTCGACGCCTATAAACGCAAACTCGACGGATCGGTCTTCAAATCGGCGCTCATCATGCGCCCGGTCTTCGAATCCGCCCGCTCCTCCCCCCGCCGTCTGGTCTTTGCCGAGGGGGAGGACGAACGCGTGCTGCGCGCCGCGCAAGCGATCATCGAAGAAACGGTGGAACGGCCCATTCTGATTGGCCGCCCCGAGGTGATCGAACGGCGCATCGAAAAGGCGGGTCTGAACCTGCAACTGGGCCAAAACGTCGATCTGGTGAACCCCGAGAATGACCCCCGCTACCGCGATTACTGGGAGACCTATCACAGCCTGATGTGCCGCCGCGGCGTCAGCCCCGACATCGCGCGGGCGATCATGCGCACCAACACCACCGCCATTGGCGCGGTCATGGTGCATCGTGGTGAGGCCGACAGCCTGATCTGCGGCACCTTTGGCGAGTTTGGCTGGCACCTCAATTACGTCAACCAAGTGCTGGGCCGCGACGGTTTCCGCCCGCATGGCGCGCTGTCGATGATGATCCTCGAAGACGGGCCGCTTTTTATCGCGGATACCCAAGTGAACCTGCACCCCACCCCCGAACAGATCGCCGAGATCGCCATCGGGGCCGCGCGCCACGTCCGGCGTTTTGGGATCGAGCCGAAGGTGGCGCTTTGCTCGCAAAGCCAGTTCGGCAATCAGGGCGAAGGATCGGGCAAACGTCTGCGCGCGGCGCTGGAAATCCTCGACGCGGGCAACCATGATTTCGTCTACGAAGGTGAGATGAACATCGACACCGCGCTTGATGCCGAACTGCGCGCGCGGCTGCTGCCCTGCAACCGGATGGAAGGGGCCGCCAATGTGCTGGTCTTCGCCCATGCCGATGCTGCCTCGGGCGTGCGCAACATCCTGAAAATGAAGGGCGACGGGCTTGAGGTCGGGCCGATCCTGATGGGCATGGGCAACCGCGCGCATATCGTGTCGCCATCGATCACCGCGCGCGGGCTGCTGAACGTGGGCGCCATCGCGGGCACGCCGGTCGCGCATTACGGCTAAGACAAGACAAGGCGCCGCCCTCAAGGGGCGGCGCAAAGCCGTTTAGAACCGCCAAGTAAAGGCGCGGCTGACGCCAATGCGCATGGTCCATTGATCCTCTGACCCGGCCTGCGTGATCGGGCTGTCGGCGGCGTCATTCAGCAGACGCTGATAGGCCACGGCCCCCTCCAGCGCCCATGCTTCATCCAGACGGTAGGTCGCCTCGATCTCGACGCCCGCGCCCAGAAGACCGCCACCGGCCTCATAGGCGGCGAGGTTCGTGGCCCCGGTGTCGACCCCGTAATAGGTGTCGGCATAGGTGTCATTCCCAAGGCTGAAACGCGGGCCTGCGGTGATGGTCCAGCGCTCATCGGGGCGGAAGATCACGTCCGCCCCTATGTCGCCCGTCACGCCTTCATGGCCGCCAAAGCCACGGCGCACCTTGCCGAAGACCTGCCAGTTCACCTCGCGGTAGACCATGCCAAAGCCCAGTTCGACCGCCGCGTCGATATCCTCAAGCCCTGCCAGTTCGGAATGATCGGAACTGTCACGTTCGCCCAGATAGCGGAACGCGCCGGTGAAGCCGAAACCGGTCTTGGGCGCTTCGCCGATGTTGGTGCCGATCTTGCGCCCGCCCCATTCCAGCGAACCGAAGGTAAAGGCCAAATCCGGCGTCGCGCGATAGCTACTGGCGCCCGGATAATCCGGCGCCGCCCCGACACCGCCGCGCAGGGCGAAGTTGATGCTACGGTCCTGCGCCGCCGCAGGCAGCGCGGCAACAATGGCAAGGCAGGATGCAAGAGGCAAAGAAAGGGCGAGACGCATAATGGCAGGCTCCGGAAAAACAGTGAATTTCCGCCCAATCTAGCATGACGCGGCGCGACTGACAGGAACAATAGCGTTCCGCTTGCCGAAATCTTTCTAAGCAGCCAGAGTGACTGGAAATAATTGCGCGACAGTGCACCTATACCCGGCCCGCGGGTTTGCCGGACAGCGCAACAGGAGGAGGAACACCATGGGATATCGCGACACCTACGACCGCTGGAAGGCCGCCCCGGAAGCCTATTGGCTAGAGCAAGCCGAGGCGATCGACTGGGACATCGCGCCGACGCGTGCGCTGTTTGACCGGGGCGACCATATCTATGAATGGTTCGCGGATGCCAGTGTGAACACCTGCTACAACGCCGTCGACCGCCATGTCGACCAAGGCAACGGCAAACGCGTGGCGATCATCCATGACAGCCCGATCACCGGCAGCAAATCCACCCTGACCTATGGGGAGTTGCAGGCCCATGTCGCCTCGCTCGCCGGGGCGCTGGTGGCCCAAGGCGTGGAAAAGGGCGACCGCGTGGTGATCTATATGCCGATGGTCCCCGAAGCGGTGGAGGCGATGCTGGCCTGCGCGCGCATCGGCGCGATCCATTCCGTGGTCTTCGGCGGCTTCGCCTCAAGCGAATTGGCGGTGCGGATCGACGATTGCAAACCCAAGGCGATCATCGCCGCCTCCTGCGGGGTGGAGCCGTCGCGGGTGGTGGATTACAAACCGCTGCTTGACGGAGCCATCGAACAGGCCAGCCACAAGCCCGACACCTGCATCATCCTGCAGCGCGGCCAGAAACCCTGTGAGTTGAACCCCGAGCGGGACATCGATTGGTACGCCGCCCAAGACGGCGTGCGCCCGGCGCCCTGCGTGCCTGTGGAGGGGAACCACCCGGCCTATATCCTCTACACATCCGGCACCACCGGCGCACCCAAGGGCGTGGTGCGGCCCACGGCGGGGCATCTGGTGGCGCTGAACTGGACCATGAAAAACGTCTATAACGTCGAACCGGGAGAGGTCTTTTGGGCCGCCTCGGACGTGGGCTGGGTCGTGGGCCACAGTTATATCTGCTATGCCCCGCTGATCGCCGGGAACACCACCGTCGTGTTCGAAGGCAAGCCCGTGGGCACGCCCGATGCCGGCACCTTCTGGCGGGTGATCGAGGAACATGGCGTGGCGAGCTTCTTTACCGCCCCCACCGCCATCCGCGCCGTGAAACGCGAAGACCCCGAGGGCGAAGAGATCAAGAAATACGACCTGTCGAGCCTGCGTGCGCTCTATCTCGCGGGGGAGCGGGCGGATCCCGATACCGTCGAATGGGCGCAGGAGAAACTGGGCAAGCCGGTCTACGATCACTGGTGGCAGACCGAGACCGGCTATACCATCGTCGGCAACCCGGCGGGGCTTGAGGCGCTGCCGGTCAAGGTCGGCTCCCCTACCGTGCCGATGCCGGGCTATGACGTGCAGATCTTGGATGAGCGCGGCGACCCCCTGCCCGCCGGAGAGTTGGGCGCCATCGCCATCAAGCTGCCCCTGCCCCCCGGCACCCTGCCGGGGCTCTGGAACGCCGAAGACCGTTTTCGCAAATCCTACCTCAGCACTTTCCCCGGCTATTACGAGACGGGCGATGCGGGCCGGATCGACGAGGACGGCTATGTCTGGATCATGGCGCGCACCGATGACGTGATCAACGTCGCGGGCCACCGCCTGTCGACCGGCGCGATGGAAGAGGTCTTGGCCGGGCACCCCGATGTGGCGGAATGCGCCGTAGTGGGGGTCAGCGATGAGCTTAAAGGACAGATGCCGGTCGGGTTTCTCTGCCTGACCAAGGGTGTCGACCGCCCGCATGAGGAAATCGTCGCCGAATGTGTGACCCGGATGCGCGAGCAGATCGGCCCCGTCGCCGCCTTCAAACAGGCCGTGGTGGTCGACCGCCTGCCCAAGACCCGCTCGGGCAAGATCCTGCGCGCGACGATGGTGAAGATCGCCGATGGGGAGGATTTCAAGACCCCCGCCACCATCGACGACCCGGCGATCTTGGACGAAATCCGCACGGCGCTGAAGGGCATCGGCTACCCGCAGGGCTAACCAAAAATCACCTGGCGGTGGACCTTTGCCTGTCCGGCGCTACAGTTACCCCCACAGAAACGCGCGCGCAGCCCAGCCCGCGCGTTTTTTACAATTGCGTTGCTTGCGCAAAATATGCGAAGCGCCCCCGGAAATGCCCCCCGGCGGGGCCAACCACGACAGCACATTCAGTGGGTCTTTTCCCTCCCGGAGCTTGCCTTCCGGCCGCGCAGAAAGGTTTTCGACGTGCAGACACCCTATTACCTGATCGACAAGGCCAATCTCCGCGACAATATGGAAAAGATCGCCCGCCTCCGCGCGCTTTCCGGTGCGCGCTGCCTGCTGGCGCTGAAGTGCTTCGCCACATGGTCGGTCTTTGACTTCATGTCCGAGTATATGGACGGCTCGACCTCCTCGTCGCTTTACGAAGTGCGGCTCGGGGCCGAGAAATTCCCCGGTGAGACCCATGCCTATTCGGTGGCCTATGCCGAGCATGAGATCGACGAGGTGCTGGGCCATGCCGACAAGATCATCTTCAACTCCATCGGCCAGCTCGACAAGTTCGATGCGCAATCCTCAGGTCATGTGCGCGGGCTGCGCGTGAACCCCGGCGTCTCCACTTCGGACTTTGATCTCGCCGACCCCGCCCGCCCCTTCAGCCGTCTGGGCGAGCATGATCCGGCAGCGATCGATGCGGTCGCCGACCGGATCAGCGGGTTGATGTTCCACAACAATTGCGAGAACGACGACTTCGCCCGTTTTGATGAGATGCTGACCCTGATCGAAGACCGCTTCGGCGCGGTGCTGCACAAGATGGATTGGATCAGCCTTGGCGGCGGTATTCATTTCACCGGCGAGGGCTATCCGCTCGACGATCTGGCCCTGCGCCTCAAAGCCTTTGCCGACCGGTTCGGCGTGCAGGTCTATTTGGAGCCCGGGGAGGCCGCGATTACCGGGGCGGCGACGCTGGAGGTCACCGTGCTCGACACGATGTACAACGGCAAGAACCTCGCCATCGTCGACAGTTCCATCGAGGCGCATATGCTCGACCTGCTGATCTACCGCGAGCCTGCGAAGGTCATTCCCGACAGCGGTGACCACGAATGGATGATCTGCGGAAAATCCTGCCTTGCGGGCGATATCTTTGGCGAGTTTCGCTTCGACGCGCCGCTGAAGGCGGGCGACCGGCTCTCGTTTCAGGACGCCGCCGGTTACACGATGGTCAAGAAAAACTGGTTCAACGGCGTGAAGATGCCCGGCATCGCGGTGCGCGAGTTGGACGGAACCACCCGAATGGTGCGCGATTTCGACTATGACGATTTCGCCGCCGCCCTGTCGTGACAAGGAAAGAGGTCAACACTATGAAACGCAATGTTCTTATCATCGGCGCGGGCGGCGTCGCACAGGTTGTGGCGCATAAATGCGCGCAGAATAATGACCGTTTGGGTGACTTGCATATCGCCAGCCGCACCCTCTCCAAATGCGAGGCGATCATCGCCAGCGTGCATGAGAAAAGCGCGATGAAGCAGGATGGCGTCTTCAAGGCGCATGCCGTTGACGGGATGGACACCGATGCCGTGGCCGCCCTGATCAAGGAGACCGGCTGCCAAATCGTCATCAACGTGGGCTCGCCTTTCGTGAACATGACCGTGCTTCAAGCCTGCATCGACACCGGTGCTGCCTATATCGACACGGCGATCCACGAAGACCCGACCAAAATTTGCGAGACCCCGCCGTGGTACGGCAACTACGAGTGGAAGCGCCGCGAGGCCTGCGCCGAAGCGGGGGTGACCGCGATCCTCGGCGCCGGTTTCGATCCCGGCATGGTCAACGCCTTCGCACGTTTCGCCGTGGATGAATTCATGGATGAGGTCAAATCCATCGACATCGTCGACATCAACGCGGGCAACCACGGCAAGTATTTCTCGACCAACTTTGACCCCGAAATCAACTTCCGCGAGTTCACCGGCACGGTCTACAGCTGGCAGGAAGGCGCGTGGCAAGAGAACAAGATGTTCGAAGTGGGCCGCGAATGGGACCTGCCCGTGGTCGGCAAGCAAAAGGCCTATCTGTCGGGCCATGACGAGGTGCATTCGCTGTCTGCGAACTACCCGCAGGCTGACGTGCGCTTCTGGATGGGCTTTGGCGATCATTACATCAACGTCTTCACCGTGCTGCAAAACCTCGGCCTGCTCTCCGAACAGCCGGTCACCACTGCCGAGGGGCTTGAGGTCGTGCCGCTGAAAGTGGTGAAAGCCGTGCTGCCCGACCCGTCGAGCCTTGCCCCCAACTACACCGGCAAGACCTGCATCGGTGACTTGGTGAAAGGCGTGAAGGGCGGCGAAGAGGTCGAGGTCTTTGTCTATAACGTCGCCGATCACAAGGACGCCTATAACGAAGTGGGCAGCCAAGGCATTTCCTACACCGCGGGCGTGCCGCCGGTGGCCTTTGCGATGCTGATCGCCGATGGCACCTATGACACCGCCACCATGGTCAATGTCGAAGAGTTGGACCCCAAGCCCCTCTTCGGTCTGCTCGACGACATCGGCCTGCCCACTCGCGTCAAAGACGACAAGGGTGACCGCGCGTGGCACGAGGCCTGAGCCTCTCTTGAAACGCAAAAGGCGACCCTCAAAGGGTCGCCTTTTCTAATTCTGCCGACGAAACTTAGTATTTCGCGGCGAAGTCATCAACTTGACGCTCGGCCTCGTCTTTGGCGATGCCATAGCGTTCTTGGATCTTGCCAACGAGTTGCTCGCGATTGCCACGGGCTTCGGCGATTTCGTCATCGGTCAGATCGCCCCATTGCGATTTTACCGCGCCGGTCATCTGGTTCCAATTGCCTTCGATACGGTCCCAATTCATCTTAGGTCTCCTTTCTTCGGCTGTTAAGACGCGGGAGGATCCCGCTCTTGCAGGCTCAACGCTGGCGCGAAGTCTGGGTTCCGGCGAGCGCGAGGTGCGGCGGAAAGGCGCCGCCCTTCCCGGTCAGTTGAACTGTTCCGAGATCAACCGCTCTTCCAGCCCATGACCGGGATCGAAGAGGATCCGGTGGCTGACGCTGGGGTCCGAGGAAACTTCAACCGTCGTGACATCGCGGTGCGACTGGCCGTCGGCATCGGCCATCACGGGGCGTTTTTGCGGTTCTTGCACATCGAAACGCACCGTGGCCCGTTTCGGCAGCAAAGCCCCACGCCAGCGGCGCGGGCGGAAGGCGGCAATCGGGGTCAAAGCCAAAACGTCAGAACCGATGGGCAGGATCGGCCCATGGGCCGAGTAGTTATAGGCGGTGGAGCCCGCAGGCGTCGCCACCAGCGCCCCGTCGCAGACCAGTTCCTCCATCCGCTGACGCCCGTCTATCGTGATGCGCAGCTTGGCCGCCTGCGGCCCCGCGCGCAGCAAAGACACCTCGTTGATCGCCAGCGCGGTCGAAATCGTCCCGTCGATATGGGTGGCGCGCATGACCAGAGGGTTGATCACCGCCTCTTCCGCCGCCGCCAACCGTGCTTGCAGGTCGCCCTCTCGGTAGGCGTTCATCAAAAAGCCGATGGTGCCCCGGTTCATCCCATAGACCGGCGCGTCCATGTCTTGGGTGCTGTGCAGCGTGTGCAGCATGAACCCGTCGCCCCCAAGCGCCACGATCACCTCGGCTTGACGCAGTGGCACATCGCCATACCGCCCGATCAAAGCGGCCCGCGCCGTCTGTGCCACGCTGGCCCGGCTGGCCACAAAAGCGATCTTTAAGGACATGTCAGCAGGCTCATTCCGGCGAAGTTTCCGATCATCGGCGTTTGGGGCCAAAACAATCACATTATTCCGTGCGCCACCAGTGTTGACGCACATATCTTGCAACCTGTCGGTTTACAGCCTTCACCTCAGGCCGGGTTTCCGATAGGCAACACGCGAAACCAGCTCCAATGAGGATCCCCTGATGTCCGATTTCTTCACCAAATCTCTCGCTGATTCCGACCCCGCCCTCGCCGCTGCGATCGATGCCGAACTGGGCCGCCAGCGCGACGAGATCGAGTTGATCGCCAGCGAGAACATCGTTTCGGCTGCGGTGCTTGAGGCGCAGGGCAGCATCATGACCAACAAATACGCCGAAGGCTATCCGGGGCGCCGCTACTATGGCGGGTGCGAGCATGTGGACGTGGCCGAGAACCTTGCCATCGAACGCGCCTGCGCGCTGTTCGATTGCCAGTTCGCCAATGTGCAGCCGAACTCCGGCAGCCAAGCGAACCAAGGTGTCTTCACCGCGCTTTTGCAACCCGGCGACACCATTCTGGGGATGAGCCTTGATGCCGGCGGCCACCTGACCCACGGGGCCAAGCCGAACCAGTCGGGCAAATGGTTCAACGCCGTGCAATACGGTGTGCGCAAACAGGACAACCTGCTGGACTACGACCAAGTCGCTGAATTGGCGGCTGAGCATCAGCCCAAGATGATCATCGCCGGTGGCTCTGCCATCCCGCGTCAGATCGACTTTGCCAAGATGCGCGAGATTGCCGATAGCGTGGGTGCCTATCTGCTCGTCGACATGGCGCATTTCGCGGGGCTCGTGGCAGCGTGTGAGCATCCCTCCCCCTTCCCCCATGCGCATGTGGCGACGACCACGACCCACAAGACCCTGCGCGGCCCGCGCGGCGGCATGATCCTGACCAATGACGAGGCGATCTCGAAAAAGATCAACTCGGCCATCTTCCCCGGCATTCAGGGCGGCCCCTTGATGCATGTGATCGCGGCCAAGGCCGTGGCCTTTGGCGAAGCGCAGCAGCCTGAGTTCAAAGCCTATGCCAAACAGGTCATCGCCAATGCGCAGGCGCTGTCGGATCAGTTGATCAAAGGCGGCCTCGACACCGTGACCCACGGCACCGACACCCATGTTGTGCTGGTCGATCTGCGCCCGAAAGGCGTGAAAGGCAACGACACGGAGAAGGCTCTGGGTCGCGCGCATATCACCTGCAACAAGAACGGCGTGCCGTTTGATCCGGAAAAGCCGATGGTGACGAGCGGCATCCGTCTCGGCTCCCCCGCGGGCACGACACGCGGCTTTGGTGAGGCCGAGTTCCGCCAGATCGCCGATTGGATCATCGAAGTGGTCGATGGGCTGGCGGCCAATGGTGCCGATGGCAATGCCGAGGTCGAGGCCAAGGTGAAAGCCGAAGTCGAAGCGCTGTGCCAGCGTTTCCCGATGTATCCGAACCTGTAAGCTCTCTGGCCCTCGCAGCGATGCGGGGGCCACTTTACCCTCCGGCCGGGCGGCGCCCGTCCGCGGGTGGGCATCGCAACCTGCGTTCCTACCGCTTTATTTCTCAACCATGATCTGCGGCCAAGGTGATGTGCCCGGCAGCAAAAGCGCCCGCCCAGGGGGCGGTCGGGCGCTGCCCGGCGGCGCAAAGCGCCTTGATTCCGGGCGATCATCGCCAGACAGCCCCCTTGCCGATCCCCCCTCCCCGCGCCACATTCTCTCGCAAAGGAGAACCGCATGATCATTCATCCCAAGGGCAGCCGCCCCTCTGAACCCGGCCCTGACGATTACTTCACCGGAGAGGTCGAGATGACGCAGCTGATCTCGGCCCCCGCCCCCGCCCGCCTGCGCGGGGTGACGGTAACCTTTCAGCCCGGCGCGCGCACCGCGTGGCATGTCCACCCTCTGGGCCAGACCCTGATCGTTACCGAAGGCACAGGCCGCGCCCAGACCGAAGGCAGCCCGGTGCAAACGTTGAACAAGGGCGATGTCGTCTGGTTCGGCCCCGGAGAGAAACACTGGCACGGCGCCGCGCCCGACAGCGCCATGACCCATATCGCCCTGCAAGAGGCACAGGTCGGTGAGGCGGTCGAATGGATGGAAAAGGTAACGGACGCGGATTACGACCCGGCCTGAGCCCTTGGGCGCGGCGGCTTACACGTAGCCGCGCCACCAAAGCCAGATCACGAAGCCCACGATGACCACAAGGATGTTGAAGGCAACCCCGGCCAAACGGTCAAGGATGATGCCGCGCCGCCGGGCTTTGGGGTCGATCTCTTTCAAATGCGCTGCAACCCGGTTGAAGGCGGCCCAAACCGGGGCATCTTCCAACTGACGGGCAATGTGGGGATTGCCGACCAAATGCTCGGTCTTGCTGAGCAACACCCCGTCACCACGAATGCCGCGTGGCAGTTCTGGTCCGGCGCGGTGAAACGCTTCGCGTAGGTCACGGGCCTTGATGCGCAGACGGTCCTCGAACAGGGGGCGCAGCGCCTCGGCGCGGGTGTTGAAATTTTGCCGGTCAATCATGCGCGCATCTAATCGCTCTGGTCCCCGGGCTGCAATGCCCGTAATTTGCCCGCATGTTGAATTACACCGAATATGGCGAAGCCGCCGCCGACCGCCCGACCCTGCTGATCGTCCATGGCCTCTATGGCTCTGGCCGCAACTGGGGCGTGATCGCCAAGCGTCTTGCGGACGAGCGTCATGTCGTCACCGTCGACATGCGCAACCACGGCAGCAGCCCGCATCACGACACCCATAGCTACCCCGAAATGGCGCAGGATCTGGCCGAGGTGATTGAGCAGCTCGGCGGCCCGGTGGATATCTGCGGCCACTCCATGGGCGGCAAGGCGGTGATGATGCTGGCGCTGACCCGGCCCAAGCTGCTGCGCCGCGTGATCGTCGCCGACATCGCGCCCGTCACCTATGGCCACACGCAGCAAATGTTCATCGACGCCATGCGCGGCGTGGACCTAACCGGGGTCGAGCGCCGCTCGGACGCCGAGGCGCAGCTGGCCTCAGCCGGGGTCGAGCGTGCGTTGCAAAGTTTCTTCACCCAATCGCTCGACCTGCCCGGCAAACGCTGGCGGTTGAACCTTGACGCGCTTGAGGCGGAGATGCCCAAGATCGTCGGCTGGCCCGAGGATATGACCGGCCAGTTCACGGGACCAACCCTGTTCCTGTCGGGCGGTGCCTCGGATTATGTCCAACCCGAACATCGCGAGCCGATCAAGGCGCTTTTCCCGCAGGCCCGTTTTGCCAAAATCCCCGGCGCGGGGCATTGGCTGCACGCGGAAAAACCGCGCGAGTTCGAGGCGACGCTGCGCATCTTCCTCAATACCGAAGGGTCCGACCAGCCAAGCTGATCCTTTCAGCAGCCCCCTAAGGCCCCCCGGATCGTTGCCCTTGAGGGGGTAAAGCCACAGCGCCACCCTTATTTCTCGGGCCGTGATGGCCATTCCCCCCTTGCAGCCAGAGCCGCCTTGCCTATAAGGCAGGACAATTTGCAAAATTAGGGGGCCGCCATGCCGAAACGTACCGACATCCAGTCGATCATGATCATTGGTGCGGGGCCGATTGTCATCGGACAAGCCTGCGAGTTCGACTATTCCGGCGCCCAAGCCTGTAAAGCGCTGAAAGAGGAAGGCTACCGCGTTATCCTCGTCAACTCCAACCCGGCCACGATCATGACCGACCCCGGGCTCGCCGATGCCACCTATATCGAGCCGATCACGCCCGAAATCGTCGCCAAGATCATCGAGAAAGAGCGCCCCGATGCGCTGCTGCCCACCATGGGCGGCCAGACGGGCCTCAACACCTCGCTCGCGCTCGAAGAAATGGGCGTGCTGGAGAAATTCGGCGTTGAGATGATCGGGGCCAAGCGCGAGGCCATCGAGATGGCCGAAGACCGCAAGCTGTTCCGCGAAGCGATGGACCGTCTGGGCATCGAAAACCCCAAGGCCACCATCGTCACCGCGCCCAAGCGCGAGGACGGCAAGAAAGACCTCGCCGCAGGTGTAAACCTCGCGCTTGAGGCGCTTGAATACGTCGGCCTGCCCGCGATCATCCGCCCCGCCTTCACCATGGGCGGCACCGGCGGCGGCGTGGCCTACAACCGCGAAGACTACGAATTCTACTGCCGCTCGGGCATGGATGCCTCGCCGATGGGGCAAATCCTCGTCGATGAGTCGCTGCTCGGCTGGAAGGAATACGAGATGGAGGTGGTGCGCGACACCGCCGACAACGCGATCATCGTCTGCTCCATCGAGAACATCGACCCGATGGGCGTGCACACCGGCGACAGCATCACCGTGGCCCCTGCGCTGACGCTGACTGACAAAGAATACCAGATCATGCGTAACCACTCCATCGCGGTGCTGCGCGAGATCGGGGTGGAGACCGGCGGCTCCAACGTGCAATGGGCGGTGAACCCCGCCGATGGCCGCATGGTGGTGATCGAGATGAACCCGCGCGTGTCGCGCTCTTCCGCGCTGGCGTCCAAGGCCACGGGCTTCCCCATCGCCAAGATCGCCGCGAAGCTCGCCGTGGGCTTCACGCTGGACGAGCTCGACAACGACATCACCGGCGTCACCCCCGCCTCCTTCGAGCCGACCATCGACTATGTGGTCACCAAGATCCCCAAATTTGCCTTCGAGAAATTCCCCGGGGCCGAGCCCAACCTGACCACCGCGATGAAATCGGTGGGTGAGACCATGGCCATTGGCCGCACCATCCACGAGAGCCTGCAAAAGGCGCTGGCGTCGATGGAATCGGGCCTCACAGGCTTTGACGAAGTCGAAATCGCTGGCCTTAACAGTGACTTGCCCGGCGACGCGCCCGAGAATATGGCGGCACTCATCAAAGCCGTGTCGGCGCCCACGCCCGACCGGATGCGCACCATCGCCCAAGCGATGCGCCACGGCATGTCCGACGACGATCTGCACGCGCATACGATGTTCGACCCGTGGTTCCTTGCCCGCATCCGCGAGATCATCGAGGCCGAGGAAGGCGTTCGCGCAAACGGCTTGCCAAGCGATGCCGATACCTTCCGCGAGCTGAAAATGATGGGCTTCACCGACGCCCGCCTCGCCATGCTGACCGACAGCCGCGAGGCACAGGTCCGCGACGCGCGGCTGGCGCTTGGCGTCAAGGCCGTGTTCAAACGCATCGACACCTGCGCCGCCGAGTTCGAGGCGCAGACACCCTACATGTACTCCACCTATGAGACCCCGCTGATGGGCGAGGCGGAATGCGAAGCGCGGCCTTCGGACCGCAAGAAGGTCGTCATCCTCGGCGGTGGCCCGAACCGGATCGGTCAGGGCATCGAGTTCGACTATTGCTGCTGTCACGCCTGCTACGCGCTGACGGATGCGGGCTATGAGACCATCATGGTCAACTGCAACCCCGAGACGGTTTCGACTGACTATGACACCTCGGACCGCCTGTATTTCGAGCCGCTTACCTTTGAGCATGTCATGGAAATCCTGCGCGTCGAGCAGGAGAACGGCACGCTACACGGCGTCATCGTCCAGTTCGGCGGCCAGACCCCGCTGAAGCTTGCCAATGGTTTGCAAGAAGCGGGCATTCCGATCCTCGGCACCACGCCCGACATGATCGATCTGGCCGAAGACCGTGAGCGTTTCCAGCAGCTTGTGCTGAACCTCGGCCTGAAACAGCCGCGCAATGGCATCGCCCATTCCGATGCGGAGGCGATGGAAATCGCCAAGGAAATCGGCTTCCCGCTGGTGATCCGCCCCTCCTACGTTCTGGGCGGTCGCGCGATGGAGATCGTGCGCGATCAGGCCAGCCTTGAGCGCTACATCACCACCGCCGTCGTCGTCTCGGGCGACAGCCCGGTGCTGCTCGACAGCTACCTGTCGGGCGCGGTGGAGCTTGATGTCGACGCGCTCTGCGATGGTGAGAATGTCCATGTCGCGGGCATCATGCAGCACATCGAAGAGGCGGGCGTCCACTCCGGCGACAGCGCCTGTTCGCTGCCGCCCTACTCCCTCCCGCGCGAGGTGATCGAAGAGGTCGAAGAGCAGACCCGCGCTTTGGCAAAGGCGCTCAATGTCGTGGGCCTGATGAACATCCAGTTCGCGGTCAAAGACGGCGAAATCTACCTCATCGAGGTCAACCCCCGCGCCTCGCGCACCGTGCCCTTCGTGGCCAAGGCGACCGACTCTGCCATTGCCTCCATCGCCGCGCGGATCATGGCCGGCGAGCCGCTGTCGAACTTCCCGCAGCGCCCGCCCTACCCCGATCAGGCGGCCTACGAAGACACGCTGCCCTTGGGCGACCCGATGACACTGGCCGACCCCGATATGCCTTGGTTCTCGGTCAAAGAGGCGGTGCTGCCCTTTGCCCGCTTCCCCGGCGTCGACACGCTGCTTGGGCCAGAGATGCGCTCCACCGGCGAAGTCATGGGCTGGGACCGCGACTTCCCCCGCGCCTTCCTCAAGGCGCAGATGGGCGCGGGCAACCCGCTGCCGCGCAAGGGCTGCGCCTTCCTGTCGGTCAAGGATGCGGATAAGGGCCAGAACATGCTGGATGCGGCGAAGATCCTGCTGGACCAAGGCTTTACCCTCATCGGCACCCGTGGCACGGCGGAATGGCTCACCGCCAATGGCCATGCCTGCGATGTGGTGAACAAGGTCTACGAGGGGCGCCCCGACATCACCGATATGATGAAGAACGGCGAGGTGCATCTGGTGATGAACACCACCGAAGGCGCGCAGGCGGTCGAAGACAGCAAGTCGATCCGCTCCATCGCGCTTTATGACAAGATCCCCTATTTCACCACCGCCGCAGGCGCCCATGCCGCCGCATTGGCGATCAAGGCGCAGGCCGAGGATGCGATCGGCGTGAAAGCGCTTCAGGGATAAGAAAAAGGGGCTGCCCATTGGGCGGCCCCTTTCGCATTTGGGCATCGGTGCCCGCCTAGCTGATGATGCACCGGATCCAGCAAAGCTGAGGCGCGAAACGCATCCTTGTGGCATGCGAGACGTTGACCTCCGTGCCCTCCAAGCCGATCTGCGCAATCGGCTCGTGCATGAAAGAAGTCTCCACCAGCACCAGACGGTCACCATTGGCCATCAGCGGCACCCGTTCACGCGAAAGCCCCGCGATAAAGTCGATGTCGAGCAGGCTGTCCAGCCCTATGCCTTGCGAGAAATCCACCGCCAAAATCCGGCGGTCCAGACTGTCGCAATTCAGAATGCACCGCACCTGCGTGACGCGCAGAGAGACTTCGTAACCGGTGAGTTGCTCCGCCACCGATTGCAGGCCCAAGAGGTCAGCGGCGTTGATCGGCGTCGTCTGCCGCGACAGGCTGTCGGCGATGACGGCGGTGGCATCGGTCGCCATCCCGCGCACCCGAAAGGCATCGGTAAAGGTCAGCATCGCCATGATCGACCAGACCAACAACGGCAGCAGAACCAGAAAGGCAATCGTCTGGCTGCCCTCTTCCGACCGGACGAAACCTTTGAATACGCCCCCCCTCATCCGCGCGGCTCCGTCACGAAAGCGGTGGTGACCCGCACGCCATATGTGCCATCCGACCCTTCGGGCAATTTCCGGCCCAAGCCTGTCCCCGGCAAAAGCGGATCGAACAGACGGCAGACCCGCATCATCATCAGATTGTTTTGCTGGCCGGGCAGAAAGCCATTTGCCGGGTCGAAATCCTCATCCCGGTCGACACAGGGGGCAGCCCCGCTCAGATCAGCCCAATCGGCAATCGGCATGGCGCGCATCTCGATCCGGATATTCTCGATGCAGCCCGCATCGAAAACCGACCGCTCACAAATCAGCGCCTTCATCGCGTCATAGCCTGGCACAGAACCGGTGGCCAAACGCACGTCCCGCACGGCCAAATTCGTGGCCCGGCGCAGCATGATCTCACGCGCGCTCCACAGGCCCGTCTCAAGCGCGAGGAAGAAAAAGTAAAAGACGAGCGGCAAGAGGATGACGAACTCAATGGTGACCCCGCCCGCCTCGGACCGGCGAAAGCGGTCTTTGACGAAGCGGATCACTTGGTCAGCCTCAACATGGAGATGGACGCCGCGATCATGTCGAAGGCGGTTTGGATCTCCAGACCCTGAACGTCGAAGTAATGGGCCTCGGAAGAGGCGCAGTCTTTCAACAGGCTAAGGGAATTGGTGTTGTCGACATCCATGCCGATGGAATAGACAACGACGCCAGCGGTATTCGCCAAACCGCAAATCTGACGCAAACGACGGTCTTTTTCCTCGGCGTCAACTGTCCATTGAACATAATCGCGGTAAGCCTCCGCGCGGTACTCCCAATAGCTATCAAAGCGCCGCGCATACATTTTGTAGCCATAGAAAAGGGGTGACATTTCTGCCCAAACCTCAGGCCAATCAAGGCGCTCTTCGCTTGCACGGTTCGCAAAGCGGTAGTCTGAGTTATTGGCGATCGTGTCGCGGCTCCACATGGCACGGCTTCCGAAAGGATGCTGAGCGTAGAAATAGGGTTCTGGATAGGATCGGTCGCCGTCGTTCTCCATCCTATTTTCAGAAGAATCCACAGTGTAGTAGGTGCTACTTCCATAAGTCGTCTTAATCAGTTCCGACGGTCCTGAAGCGAACTCGGGTTTCAGGCGATATTCTTCGCGGTTCTCTCCGTCAGTCATCAAGACCAGTACCTTCATGCTATTGTCAGCACCATAGACATGAGGGCGCCCACGAAAGGCTGGGTCAATCTGGCCTGCAGCGATCAATCCCGAGACGGGGCTTTGGGCCGATGGATCTAGCAAGGCGAGCCCCCATTTTGCCCCCATATCGATTGAAGTCGAACCTAAGGCCGTAAGCGCTCGAATTTGGGCCTGCAATTCAGCCACGGAGCTCGACAGAGGCGTTATCGCAAAACCTGCATCGAAACGACACACCCATTGACCTGACATCGGTATCGAGTAGTACCCTTCGCCAATAAGAAAATGACCGGTGCGCTGCAATTGTGCACTTGTGCTAATCCCGAGAGAGCCAAAGTCGTTCGCGTCGAAATCGACACAATGTGAATAGCTATGCTCTTCAGTCACCGTATAATGACCCAGCAACGCTGAGCCGGGGTTCACTTTGGTCGAATAGGGAACAATTGAAATCGACACCCGCCCCTCTTCGGAATCGCTCAAGATCGTCTCAACGAAATCGCTGGCCGCGTTCTTGAGCAGGTCAAGTTTGACCATTCGGCTGCGGTCGCTGGTCCTCTCCCCCATCGACCCCGACACATCCAACACCAGCGAAATCTCGATGTCCTCGACCCGTTCGGTCGCCTCAGAGCTGATCGTCATCCCGAGTGAATCGATGTCGAAAAACCGGAAGAAATAGGTGTTCAGCCCGGCGGGGAGCGAGGCTTCGACGGTGCGCCCCACCAGAATGCCGCCGATCTTTTCTTCGCTCGAGTCGATCACCACCTCGGATGGATCAAGCCCCGCGGAGGTCAGGTAGCTGCGCACGACCTCTTCTGGGTCGAGGTCTTGCGACAGGCTCGCCGCGGCCAGCACGGCATTGTCGAGATGGGTCTGAAAGGTGGTCCGCGTCCGCTCGTGGTTCGCCAGATCCACGGCCAGCCCGCCAAAGATCGTGATCCCGAAAAACACGACCAACATGAGGACCAGCATGCCGCCGCCCTCGTCCTTGCGAAAACGCTTTGCCCGCTCGCAAAGCATTCGACTGATAATACTGCGCCTCATGACACCTCTCTTTTTCGGAGGTTGAATCCGTAAGCAAATTCTGTGCTTTAGGCTGCGGCATCCGCGGATGGTGGACCTGTAAATCACGCGCCGGAGGGGCCGCTGCCTCAAAAAAACCCTGACTGTTCTCGTTCAATTAATGATTGCTAATGCTCAATCACTGCGCGCTTCCGGTTGCATAGTCAAGCCAGCGCGCGGGGGCCGGGGCGATCAAAATTCGCAACTGTAGCGGCATTCACACGTCTGCCCCGTCAAAGCCGTGGCAAGTCCTGCGCGGTTTCGCTAAAGTATGGAACCTGCACCTTGCTGCCCCCTGCATCAAAGTGCACCGACATGACAACGGCCCTTGCAATTCGCCCGGGGCTGCTCAGCTTTATCAGACCAGCCATGCCGTTGGAGAGAAAGGGATCACACCGATGTATCAAGCCGCCATCACCGGTACGGGCGTTTTCACGCCGAAGCAAACCATCACCAACGCCGAATTGGTTGAAGCCTTCAACGCCTATGCCGACCTCTACAACGCCGAAAATGCCGAGGCGATCGAAGCGGGCACCCTAGAGGCCAAGGCGCATTCCTCGGAAGAGTTCATCGTCAAAGCCAGCGGCATCGAACAGCGCTATGTCATGGATAAATCCGGCGTACTGGACCCCAATGTGATGCACCCCCTGCTGCGCCAGCGCGCGGATGAGGAGCCTTCCCTCATGGCCGAAATGGCCATTGATGCCGCGCAAAAGGCGCTCGCAGCCGCTGGAAAGAGTGCCGAGGATGTGGACGCGGTGATCTGCGCCGCCTCCAACCTCGAGCGCGCCTATCCTGCCGTGGCCATTGAGATTCAGGAGCTTCTTGGCGTGAAGGGCTTTGCCTTTGACATGAACGTCGCCTGTTCTTCGGCCACTTTCGGCATTCAGGCGGCGGCGGATATGATCCGCTCCGGCTCTATCCGCTCCGCCCTCGTGGTGAACCCCGAGATTTGCTCCGCCCACCTCGAATGGCGTGACCGCGATTGCCACTTCATCTTTGGTGACGTGGCCACCGCCACGCTGCTGGAACGGGCCGAAGATGTCGACGGCCCCTGTTTCGACGTTATCTCGACCCGCTGCGCGACCGAATATTCCAACAACATCCGCAACAACAACGGCTTCCTCCGCCGCTCCCGCCCCGATGGGCTGAGCGACCGGCGCGATATGCAGTTCATGCAGAATGGGCGCAAAGTGTTTAAGGAAGTGTTACCCATGGTGGCCGACCATATCGGGGGGCATATGGCCGACAATGGGTTGGAGTCCGCCGACCTCAAGCGCATCTGGCTGCATCAGGCGAATAAGTCGATGAACGATTTCATCGGGCGCAAAGTGCTGGGGCGGGAGCCTGAGCCGGGCGAACAGCCCAACATTCTGCAAGACTACGCCAACACCTCCTCCGCCGGGTCGATCATCGCTTTCGCCAAGAACTCCGACGATCTGGAAGACGGCGACACTGGGCTGATCTGCTCCTTCGGGGCGGGCTATTCCGTAGGCTCCGTCATCGTCAAAAAGCGCGGCTAACCCGCGGCGCCCGGCCCTAAGATCAGGGCGGGGTTTGCATCTTGATCCGCTGTCATGGGCGGCGTAACACCCTGCCCATGGCAAAGCTCTACTTCAATTACTCCACCATGAACGCCGGTAAATCCACGGTGCTGCTTCAAGCGGCGCATAACTATGTGGAACGCGGCATGGTGCCCTTTTTGCTCACCGCGCAGTTCGACAACCGCGCGGGCGAAGGGCGCATCGCCTCCCGCATCGGCATTGGGCAAGAGGCCGATACTTTCGCCCCGGGCGAAGACCTTTTGGCCAAGATCGAAGCCCGGTTGGAGCAAGGCCCCTGCGCCTGTATCTTTGTCGATGAGGCGCAATTTCTTGAGGGCGAGCAGGTCTGGCAACTGGCCCGCGCGGTGGATGATCTGGGCGTGCCGATCATGTGTTTTGGCCTTCGCGTCGATTTCCGGGGTGAGCTTTTCCCCGGCTCCGCCACCCTGCTGGCGCTGGCCGATGAGATGCGCGAAGTGCGCACCATTTGCCATTGCGGCAAGAAAGCCACGATGGTCGTGCGCCGCGACGCCGAAGGGCAAGCGATGCGGGACGGCGCGCAGGTGCAGATTGGCGGGAACGAGACCTATGTCTCGCTCTGCCGCAAACACTGGCGCGCCGCTGTGGGCGACGGTTAAACCCGGTTTGGCGGGGTCTCTCCGTCAATGAAGGCTTGCAGATTGGCCACCGCCATCAGCCCCATATCGACACGAACTTCATGCGCCGCGGTGCCGAGATGCGGCAGCAGCACAACATTGTCGAGATCACGCAGCGCCTGCGGCACCTTGGGCTCGAACTCATAGACATCCAAACCCGCACCGCCAATGCGCCCCGCTTGAAGGGCTTCGATCAACGCGGCCTCCTGCACCACATCGCCGCGGGCGATGTTGATCAGATGGGCATGGGGCTGCATCGCGCCGAGAACGGCTTCATCGATCAGATGCCGCGTCTCGCCGCCGCCGGGCACGGCGATGACGAGCACATCCACGGCTTCGGCCAGCGCGGGCAGGCTTTCGACACGGGTGGCGGGAAAATCGAGGTCTTTCTCACTGCGGTTGAAATAGCTGACCTGCATTTCGAACCCATAGTGGCAGCGCCGCGCGATGGCCTGCCCGATCCGGCCCATGCCAACGATGCCGACCCGTTTGCCGGTCAAATGCAGCCCCAACATCTGCGTCGGGTGCCAGCCCGCCCATCCGCCGGAGCGGACCAGCCGCTCCCCTTCGGCAGCGCGGCGGGCGGACATCAGCATGAGCGTCATGGCGACATCCGCCGTGGCATCGGTGACGGCGCCGGGCGTGTTGGTCACCTCCACCCCCGCCGCGCGGGCCGCGGCCGCGTCGATGTGGTTATAACCGACGCCGAAATTGGCAAGGATCTTGCAGCGCGGCTCGGACACATCGGCGAAAACCTCGGCCGAGAAAGCATCCCCCAGGGTCGGCATCACCCCGTCATAGTCGTGCAGCACGGCGCGCATTTCTTCGCCCGAAAGCGGCGCGGTTTCCTCGCGCACCGTCACTTCGCAGCCCTTCAACGCTTCGGTGACTTCTTTGGGCAAGGGTCTGGCAATCAATATCTTTTTCAATGCATCCGCCCTCCTTCGGGCACTTTTTGATCGGGCGACAAAAGCACGATCTCTCCGTCCTTGTCGGGCAGGCCGAGCACCAGCACCTCGGACATGAAAGGCCCGATCTGACGGGCGGGGAAGTTAACCACGGCCACGACCTGCCGCCCCACCAGCGTCTCCGGCGTATAATGCGCGGTGATCTGGGCCGAGGTCTTACGCTCGCCGATCTCCTCGCCGAAATCTACCCAGAGTTTGATCGCCGGTTTGCGTGCTTCGGGAAAGGCTTCGGCCCGGGTCACGATGCCGACGCGAATGTCGACCTTCAGGAAATCGTCGAAAGTGATCTCAGCCATTGGCCAGCTCCCGCGATCTGTCCGCCGCGGCGGCGACTGCGCGCTTGAGAAGGGGCGGGAAGCCTTCGGCCTCATCCATCAAAACCTCAAGCGCCGCTTGGGTCGTACCATTGGGGCTGGTGACGTTGACGCGCAGCTGCGCCGGATCCTCTTCAGCCTGCATCGCCAGCGCCCCTGCCCCGGCGACCGTTGCCTTGGCCAATTGCATCGCCAATTCCTTGGGCAGGCCTTGGGCCACACCGGCGGCGGCCATGCATTCGATTATGTGAAAGACATAGGCCGGGCCGGAGCCGCTAACCCCCGTGACCGCGTCGATCTGCGCCTCTTCGGTCAGGCGGACGACCTCGCCCACCGCGCTCAGCAGGGTCTCGGCCTCATCCAAAGACCGGCTGCCCGCCTTGGCGTTGCCGACGATGGCGGTGATCCCTTTGGAAATGGCGGCTGGCGTGTTGGGCATGGCCCGCACAATGGGCGTGTCGCCGCCGAGGACGCTTTCGAAATAGCCGATGGTCGTGCCCGCCGCGACGCTGACGAACAGCGTCTCCCCATTGCCCATCGCCTGAAGCGTCGGCAGCGCGTCCGCCATCATCTGCGGTTTGACCGCGACCAGCACCACCGCTGGGGCGGCAGGCAGGTCGGCGTTCAGATTCACGCCAGTGTCTTGCAGCCAATCCGATGGTTTCGGGTCCACGACCCAGACCGAGCTTGCAGGCAGTCCCTTTGCCAGCCAGCCCTCCAACATGGCCGATCCCATTTTGCCACAGCCCAGCAAAACCAGACCGTCGCGTGCAACTCTCCCGTCTTTCATCGTCATCCCCCGAAGTTGTTCGGGGACTTTGTTACGCCCGGCCGTAAGCCTCTGCAATGGCGACGTCCATCGCGGCCTTTGGGGATTGATCGCCCCAGACCAGCAATTGCAGCGCAGGATAGTAGCGTTCCGCGCTCATGACGGCGGCACCGATCATCGTGTCGATCTGCTCTGGCCCCGCGACCTGTCCGCCCGCCAAAACCAGCCCGTAGCGGTAGACCATCAACTGCTGATCGGCCCAAAAGCTGAAGGCCCCCGCCCAGCATTGATCGTTGACGAGGTTTAACAATTCGTAAAGTTCCGGCAGTTTTTCAGCCGGAGGCTCCATCTCGAAGGTGCAGATCAGCCGCAGCGTTTCGTCGTAAGCTGACCATGCCAGCGTGATGGAATAGGTCCGCCACTGCCCCTCGACCGCCATGGCGATCTGATCATCCGCCACGCGGTCGAATTCCCAATCGTGATGGGCCGCGAGATTTTCAACGATATCAATGGGGTGGATTTCTTCTTCAAGGTAATGCTCGGACAGGGCCATTTCGCCACCTCTCAATCTGTTCCACGAGGCGGGACCTGGCCCACCATGCATGGAAGCCTGCACAAATAGGCGTGTAGGTTCACATCACCTATACAAGATATGGTGCTTGCAGCGGAACAGTCTGGCAAGGTTTTTCTTGGGGATAACCACAATTGATAGGGGATAACCGCAATAACTTGTGGGTAAATCGCGGAAATCGTCTATAAATTGCAGGGAGAGGGCGCGAGGGGTCGCAAACGGCCCCTGTCCACGCGAAGGATCGCCGCCCCGGCCCGGGGCGGCTGATCGAATTCTATCGGGTTCAGTTTTTGGCTTCGAGCTTGTCGAGCCGCGCTTTCAGCGCTTCGTTCTCTTCGCGGGCCTTCTGCGCCATGGCGCGCACCGCGTCGAACTCCTCACGGGTGACGAAATCGCGATCGGCAAGCCAACGGTCAAGCATGCCTTTGAAAGCGGTTTCGGCCTCGTCCTTGGCGCCTTGGGCGACGCCCATCGCATTTGTCATCATCTGTGATACGTCGTCGAAAAACTTGTTACGGGTCTGCATGTCTGGCCTCCGGAGGTTTGTTAGCCTCTATATGGGGCGCGACGCCCTTGCTCGCAAGGTTGACTTCCCCGCGCGGCCTTGCTCAATCAGCAGCATGACAGCCATGCTCCCCTTCCCCGATATCGCGCCGGAAATCTTTTCGGTGACCCTGTTTGGTTCCACCTTCGCGCTGCGCTGGTATGCGCTGGCCTATATCGTGGGCATTCTGCTGGGCTGGCGCGTCGCCACCGCGGCGGTCAAACGGCCCCATCTGTGGAAGAACGACACGCCGGTCATGAAGCCCGGTCAGGTCGAGGACCTGCTCTTTTGGGTCATTCTGGGCGTGATCCTTGGCGGACGTTTGGGCTATGTGCTGTTTTACCAACCGGCCTATTATCTGTCGAACCCCGCCGCGATCTTGCAGCTTTGGGAGGGCGGCATGTCCTTCCATGGCGGCGCGCTTGGGGTCATTCTGGCCGGGCTTTTCTATACATGGCGGCACCGGATTCCGGTGATTTCGACCGGGGATATGGTCTGTCTGGGGCTGGCGCCGGGGCTGTTTTTGGGGCGGCTTGCGAATTTCATCAATGCCGAGCTTTGGGGCCGCCCGACCGATCTGCCTTGGGGCGTGGCCTTCCCCGGTGAGGCGGCGCAGTTCTGCCCCGATGTGGCGGGCATCTGCGCGCGCCACCCCTCGCAGCTCTATGAGGCGCTGCTGGAGGGGCTGCTCTTGGGCGGCGTCCTGATCTGGATGGCGTGGAAACGCGGCGCGCTCAAAATGCCGGGGCTGATCGGCGGCACTTTCCTTGCAGGCTATGGCGCGGCGCGGTTCGCGGTGGAATTCCTGCGCCAACCCGACGCGCAATTCGTCACCCCCGGCAACCCGCTGGGGCTGGCGTGGCATATCGGCGGCTGGGGGCTGACCATGGGGCAAATCCTATCGCTGCCGATGATCGCCGTGGGGGTCTTCCTCATCATCCGAGCGCGGCGGCAGGCATGAGCCTGAAGGACCATCTGCTCACACGGATCGCGCTGGAAGGGCCGATGCGGCTGGACGCCTATATGCAGTCCTGCCTGCTGCATCCCGACTGGGGGTACTATACCACCCGCGCGCCTTTCGGCCCGGAGGGGGATTTCATCACCGCCCCCGAGATCAGCCAGATGTTTGGCGAGTTGATCGGCCTGTCGCTGGCGCAACGCTGGCTGGATCAGGGCGCGCCCTTCCCCTTCACACTGGCCGAGCTTGGGCCGGGCCGGGGGACATTGATGGCCGACATTCTGCGCGCCACGGCGCGGGTGCCGGGGTTTCAGGACGCGGCGCAAGTGACGCTGGTCGAAGCCTCTCCTTCTTTACGCGATGTGCAGCGCGAGACGTTGCGAGGGGCCGAGGTCACTTGGGCCGAGAGTGCCGCTGACCTGCCGGATGCGCCGCTGTTCCTCGTCGCCAATGAGTTTTTCGATGCCCTGCCAGTCCGGCAGTTCATCCGCCAAGGCGCAGGCTGGGCCGAGCGCCGGGTGGGCGCGGCAGAGGGAGCGCTGACCTTTGGCCTCGGCCCCGTGACCCCACAGCCCGCCCTTGCCCATCGGCTGGAAGATACGAAGGACGGCGACCTTGTTGAGCTTTGCGCCCCGGCGGCGGAGATCATGCAAGAGATCGGCAAACGCATCGCCGCCCATGGCGGGGCGGGGCTGATCATCGACTATGGCGATTGGCGCGCCTTGGGTGACACGCTGCAAGCGCTGGAGAACCACAGCCCTGCCGATCCGCTCGCCAATCCCGGGCGCGCCGATCTGACCGCCCATGTCGATTTCGAGGCGCTGGCCCGCGCCTGCCCCTGCCCCCATAGCCGCGTGGTCACCCAAGGCGTTTTTCTGGAGCGATTGGGCATCACCCCCCGCGCGCAGAAACTGGCCGAGGCGCTGACCGGTGACGCGCTCAGCAACCATATTGCCGCACATCGACGGTTGACGCACCCGGCGGAAATGGGAAACCTGTTCAAAGTGATGGGGCTTTACCAAAAAGGTCAGACCCCGCCCCCGGGGACAGAAGTATGACGCTCGAAATTCTGACATCCGATGCGCTTGCGCCTTTGCGGCACGGGTTTTTCACCCGCCGTGGCGGCGCGTCTTCGGGGGTGTTTTCCGGGTTGAACTGCGGCAGCGGCAGCTCGGACCAATCCGAAATCGTGCGCATCAACCGCGCCCGTGCCGCCGAGGCGATGGGCCTGCCTGCCGACCATCTTGTCGGCGTCCATCAAGTGCATTCCGCCACTGTCGTCACAGTGACGGAGCCGCACGACGACAAACCCCGCGCCGATGCCTTGGTCACCAAGACCCCCGGCATCGCCCTGTCGATCCTGACCGCTGACTGTCAGCCCGTGCTCTTTGCCGATGCGCAGGCCGGTGTGGTGGGCGCGGCCCATGCAGGCTGGCGCGGCGCGCTCGACGGGATACTCGAGGCGACGGTCGACGCCATGGTCGATCTCGGCGCCACCCGCGAAAAGATCACCGCGGTGATCGGCCCCTCCATCAGTCAGCGCGCCTATGAGGTCGGGCCGGAGTTTCTGGACAACTTCATGAATGCCGACCCCGAGTTTGCCCGCTACTTTGCCCAAGGCGAAGGCGACCGGCTGCATTTCGACCTGCCCGGCTTTGGCCTCAACCGGCTGCGCGCGGCAGGGGTGGGCCATGCGGAATGGACGCGGCATTGCACCTACGCCGATCCCTCGCGATTCTATTCCTACCGGCGCACGACCCACGCCAAGGAAGCGGACTATGGCCGCTTGCTCTCGGCGATCACCCTCTGAACGGGGCGGGATTGCGGCAAAGCCTGCCCGTTTCGCGCCGCATTGCTGTAGCGAAATCTGGCACAATCAGCCCCTTGCGGCCCCATTGTTTCTCGTACCCCCTGCAAACCACCGAAAATTAACGTTTTTCGAAGTATGGCAAAGGCGTCCAAAACCGCCCTTCCAAGCCGTCAATTTCCCACAAGTTTCTCGCCCACGGTCAAAAACCGGCCCGATTGCACTGCGATAGTGGATGCAACGATGCCCGCGTGACCCGAAGAGGAACAGAGCCATGAAAAAGAACCCGCGCTTCATCAAATCCGTTGTCGAGACAGCGGCCAAGACCGACACCGTCATGCCTTGGGCCCGCGGTGCGCGCCGCGCCGCATTCATCGCCAAACGCTCCGGCAACGCCCCGGTCCGCAAGACCGCCTGAAAGGTTTCCCCCGGTACCGGTGCCACGCGCCCGGTATAGCAGACCGCCCCTTGTGACGTTGATTCGTTGCGAGGGGCGTTTTCATCTGAATATGGCGATCACGCACCCGGCCCGGAAACAGCCCCCGCATTCAGCCGAGATTGGCGCGCAAAGCGCAGCACCTAGACCGGATATTTTGACAAATCCCGCAGAACATGGCGCAGTATCCGTCAGCCCGCGCCGGTGCATGCCGCCCTCGGCAGCGCTGTGCCGGGCCGACAAAGGGTTTTGCATGACTGAGACCGCCACCAAAGCCGAAGGCCCGCCGCCCGCGCCGATGCGCAGCTATGAAGTCGCCGCGCTCCGCGCCGACGGGTCGCTCTATATCGGCCAAGACACCGCTCCCGCCGCGCCACTTCTCGAAGCCGCTTTCGCGGCCTTCGCCCGCGGGACGCCAATCCAAACGGTGCAAGGCGACATCGCCATCGAAGATCTCCAGCCCGGCGATATAATCAACACAAGTGCCGGAGGTCCGGCGCAGTTGATCTGGATCGGGTCGAGCCGTTTCATCCCGGCGGACAGTGGGCGGCTGCCCCTCATCCGCATCATGCCCGACAGTTTCGGCGAGGGGCGCCCCAGTTCTTTCCTCACCCTCGGCCCCGCCGCGCGGGTGCTCCAAACGCCGCCCCACCTGCGGGCCGAGGCGGAGGGCAGCCGCCTGCTCACCCCGCTGCGCGAATTCGTGGATGGGGTCAATGTGATCGAGGTCACTCCGCCAACTCCGGTGCGCCTGTTTCATATCTGCCTGTCGCGCCATGCGGTGATCAAGGCGGGCGGGCTAGAGATGGAGACCTTTCACCCCGGCGCTCGAGCGCTGCGTGACGCAACGCCCGGCCTGTGGGATCGCTTTCTATCCATGTTTCCGCAGATCGCGCATGGGCGGGATTTCGGCCCCCTCGCCCATCCCCGCGCGCCCGCGGCGGCAGAAGACCGCGCCGATAGCTGACCTTAAGGCGCGGTCGACAGCCGCGCTTCCAACACGTCGAAGGGCACGCCGGGCTCGTCCTTGGCCCCGCGGATCACGAGGCTGGTCTTCACGCTTTCCACATTGGGCGTGGTCAGCAATTGCCCGGTCAGGAAGCTTTGAAAGCTCGACAGATCTGGTGCCACGCATTTCAGGATGAAATCGACCTCACCGTTCAGCATATGGCACTCGCGCACCAGCGGCCAACCACGGCATTTCTCTTCAAACGCGCTCAGATCAGCCTCCGCCTGACTGGCCAGCCCGACCATGGCGAAGACCTGCACCTCAAAGCCCAGTTCGCGCGCATCGACATCCGCATGATAACCTTTGATATAGCCCTGCTCTTCCAAGGTACGCACGCGGCGCAAACAGGGCGGCGCAGAGATGCCGACGCGTTTGGCCAGTTCGACATTCGTCATCCGGCCATCAGATTGCAACTCGGCCAAGATCATCCGGTCTATCGGATCAAGTCGTGTACCCGCCATAACATCCTCAGTGAATTTTCGATTCTTATAGCAGCCTGCGTGGTGCGCGCAATAAAGTTTCACACAAGCGCAATATTCTTTATCACGGCCCTTGAGGCCAGCCGCCCGTCCGTTCACGCAAGCGTAATGACGGGGCGGTGACGGCAGGGGTTTAACGGCTTCGCGGCTATCGCTATATGAGGCGGGCAATATCAATGACAGCCCGGGGGCGCCAGATGGCCGAGACACGTAAAACCAAGGTACTGATCATCGGCTCCGGCCCTGCGGGCTATACCGCCGGGGTCTACGCAAGCCGCGCCATGCTGGAGCCGATCCTCGTGCAGGGGATCGAGCCGGGCGGCCAGCTGACCACCACCACCGAGGTCGAGAACTGGCCCGGCGACAGCGAGGTTCAGGGCCCCGACCTGATGATCCGTATGCAGGACCACGCCAAGGCCATGGGGACCGAGATCATCGGCGACATCATCACCGACCTCGACCTGTCGAGCCGCCCGTTCCACGCCAAGGGCGACAGCGGCACGACTTACGTCGCCGATTCCGTGATCCTCGCCACCGGCGCCCGCGCGAAGTGGCTGGGGCTGGAGAGCGAAGAAAAGTTCAAGGGCTTCGGCGTCTCGGCCTGCGCTACCTGCGATGGGTTCTTCTATCGTGGTCAGGAGATCGTGGTCATCGGCGGCGGCAACACTGCCGTGGAAGAGGCGCTGTTCCTCACCAACTTTGCTTCCAAGGTCACGCTGATCCACCGCCGCGACGAGCTGCGCGCCGAGAAGATCCTGATCGACCGGTTGATGAAGAACCCCAAGATCGAGCCGCTGTGGTTCCATGAGCTGCACGAGGTCTACGGCACCGACAACCCGCTCGGCGTCGAGGGCGTGAAGGTCAAACACACCAAGACCGGCGAGATCACCGACATTCCCGCCAAGGGCGTCTTTGTCGCCATCGGCCATGCGCCCGCCAACGAGTTGGTCAAAGATACGCTGGAAACCCACATGGGCGGCTACGTCGTGACCAAACCCGACAGCACCGAAACCTCCATCCCCGGCGTCTTTGCCGCAGGCGATTTGACCGACCACAAGTACCGCCAAGCGGTGACCAGCGCCGGCATGGGCTGCATGGCAGCACTCGAAGCCGAGCGCTTCCTTGCCGAAGTGGGCGACGATGACGGCAAAGATACCTCCCTCCCGCTCGGCTACGGGGCCGAGGTGAAGGAAGACGTTTAAGTCAGACGAAGGCGCGGCGGAGATAATTCCGGTTTCCGCCGCCCCTCAGCACCCGAATTGCAGGCCACCCTCGGATCATGGGATTTCGGCCTTTAACGGGGCGACACCCCTTAGTTCTATAGACTTTTCACATCTTTTGCAGCTATGGCAGCCGGGACCAAAGCCGCCTGTTCCCTAAAGAAAAGTGATAGTCATGATGCCCAGCAACCTCACGCCGATCCCCGAACTCTACGTCTCTTACGAGTCGTCGCAAAAGCTGAAGGTGGAGGCGGGCAATCTGGTGAGCCTCGACCTCACCCCGCGCCAGATCTGCGATCTGGAACTCTTGATGAACGGCGGCTTTAACCCGCTGAAAGGGTTCTTGGGCGAAGAGGACTACGACAGCGTGGTCGAGAATATGCGTCTGGCGGACGGCTCCCTCTGGCCGATGCCGATCACCCTCGACGTGACCGAGGCTTTCGCCGAGAAGCTGGAAGTAGGGCAGGACATCGCCCTGCGCGACCAAGAGGGCGTGATTCTCGCGACCATGACCGTGACCCACCGCTGGACCCCGAACAAATCGCGCGAGGCCGAGAAGGTCTTTGGCGCCGATGACGAGGCGCATCCGGCGGTGAACTACCTGCACAACCAAGCGGGCAACGTCTATCTCGGCGGCCCGGTGACCGGCATCCAGCAGCCCGTGCACTACGACTTCCGCGCCCGCCGCGACACGCCCAACGAATTGCGCGCCTATTTCCGCAAGCTGGGCTGGCGCCGCGTGGTGGCCTTTCAAACCCGCAACCCGCTGCACCGCGCGCATCAGGAACTCACATTCCGCGCCGCCCGTGAAGCGCAGGCCAACCTGCTGATCCACCCCGTTGTCGGCATGACCAAACCCGGCGATGTCGATCACTTCACCCGCGTGCGCTGCTATGAGGCGGTGCTCGATAAGTATCCTGCCGCCACCACCTCCATGTCGCTCTTGAACCTCGCCATGCGCATGGCTGGCCCGCGCGAGGCCGTCTGGCACGGGCTGATCCGCAAAAACCACGGCTGCACCCATTTCATCGTGGGCCGCGACCACGCTGGCCCCGGCAAGAACTCCGCCGGCGAAGATTTCTATGGCCCCTATGACGCGCAGGAATTGTTCCGCGCGCATCAGGAGGAAATGGGCATCGAAATGGTCGATTTCAAACATATGGTCTGGGTGCAGGAACGTGCTCAATACGAGGCCATGGATGAGATCGAGGACAAGGACAGCGTCACCATCCTGAACATCTCGGGCACCGAGCTGCGCCGCCGCCTGCGCGAAGGGCTGGAGATCCCTGAGTGGTTCTCCTTCCCCGAGGTCGTAAAGGAGTTGCGCCGCACCTCCCCGCCGCGCTCCAAGCAGGGCTTCACTGTCTTCTTCACCGGCTTCTCCGGCTCCGGCAAGTCCACCATTGCCAACGCGCTGATGGTCAAGCTGATGGAGATGGGCGGCCGCCCGGTGACGCTGCTGGATGGTGACATCGTGCGGAAAAACCTCAGTTCCGAACTCGGCTTCTCAAAAGAGCACCGCGACCTGAACATCCGCCGCATCGGCTATGTCGCCTCCGAGATCACCAAGAACGGCGGCATCGCCATCTGCGCGCCGATCGCGCCCTATGCCGCCACCCGCCGCGCGGTGCGCGAGGATGTGGAGAACTTCGGCGCCTTCGTCGAAGTGCATGTCGCAACCTCTATCGAGGAATGCGAACGCCGCGACCGCAAGGGGCTCTACAAACTGGCGCGGGAGGGCAAGATCAAGGAATTCACCGGCATTTCCGACCCCTACGATGTGCCGCAGAACGCCGAACTGGTGCTGGAGACCGAGAATGTCGAGGTCGACAACTGCGCGCATCAGGTGTTGCTGAAGCTCGAAAGCATGGGGCTGATCGCGGGGTAAGCCGCTCAGTCTCTGCTAAGAACAACGCAGCCCCTCGGGGCTGCGTTTCGCGTTTGGGGTCAGGCCACCTCGGGCATGAAAACTTGGCCCGACATTACCACGCGCCCCTGCCCCGCCACGCGGACACCGGTGGTCGCATCGCGGGGGCCAAGCACCTCGACCTCCGCCCATCCGGGGCGGCCCATGAGGTACCCCTGCTCAGCCACGAAATTCGGGCTGTCAATCAATCCGCGCGCCCAAAGATAGGCCGCCATGGCACCCGTCGCCGAACCGGTGAAAGGGTCTTCGGCAGGGCTGGGCGGGGCCAGCAGCAGCCGCGCATAGGTATTGCCCGCAGCGGTCGCGCCTTCGAGGGTGACCCAGAAGGGCTCCATCATATCGCTGCCCTGCCCCAGATGGGCATTATAGGCCGCGAGCGCTTCGGGGTTAAGCTTCAGCCCTTCCAAGGCGGCGCGACTGCGCAGAACGGTGATACAAAACGGCAGCCCGGTAGAAACTACCTGCGGCGGCGCGATGATATCCTCGGGTGCCACGCCGCCCACCTTGGCGACGAGATCAGCAGGCACTTCTTCCCCGAAGACCGGCGCGATCTGGGTCATGGCGATTTGGGAGCCGCGCACCTCGACCTCGACGATCCCCGCGCCAGTCTCCAACCGCAGTGGCCCTTCGCCGATCAACCCGCGATGGCGCAGCGCTGCGACGGTGGCGATGGTGGGGTGGCCCGCAAAGGGTATCTCACGACTGGCGAGGTAGTATTTCACCTTGAAATCCGCGACCTCCGACGGGCCGGTAAAGGTGCATTCCACGAGGGATGTTTCGCGCACATAGGCCATGCATAGCTCATCCGGCAGCCCTGCCCCGCCATGCACCACGGCGCAGCCATTGCCGCCAAAGACTTGGTCGGTAAAGGCGTCTACCCAGTCGAAATCGAAATCCATAAGCCCGCTCCCAATAAAAAAGGCCGCAGCGGACTGCGGCCTTGCATCGGGCTTAGCGTATCGTCGTGCCAGGCGGCGTCAATGCACCATCACTGGCCGGTAGTCATGCTCTCGCGCCAGCGAGAAAGCGAGTTTCTGATCGCCGACCAGCGCAAGCTGCTGCCCTTCGGCATCGTGAACGGCATAGAGAAGCTCAAGCCCCTCGGCCTGATCGCGCACCTCGCGCGGCAGGTCGGCGACAGCGATGGTTTTGACATAGACCATACGGTCGTTTCCGTGGGTGATTGCGTCTTGCATGATGTTACCCCTTCTTGATCTTGATGGTTTGAACCACCGTTTCAGGCTTGGCGCGGGTCAGGTCGACATGCAGCAGACCATTCTCCATAACCGCCTCGCCCACATCGACCCCATCGGCCAGTACGAACGAGCGCTGGAATTGACGCGCGGCGATTCCACGGTGCAGAAACACCCGGTCTTCGCCATCGTCGGACTGACGCCCACGGATCACGAGCTGTCTATCCTCAACGGTTATCGACAGATCCTGTTCCGAAAAACCCGCCACCGCCAGCGTGATGCGATAGCTGTAGTCCGAGGTTTGTTCGATGTTGAACGGCGGATAACCTTCGTTTCCGGCTTTGGCGCTGCGTTCGAGCACCCGTTCCAATTGTTCAAACCCAAGCATATGCGGGTAAGAGGCAAGCGTTAATTTCGTCATGCGACACGTCCTTATCAGGTCAAGCGACAGTGTTTCACAGGCCCCGCAACCGGCAGCCCGTTGCATTGAATATGGGGGGGCTTGGGCAAGGGCGCAAGGGCTATGCCAAATGATCTCAACCGCTTATATTCAAGGTTCAGATGCCCAACGGAATCACCTGCCCATGAATGCCCCTACCGATCTGTCGATGAAAACGGACGAAGTGCTGCGTGTCGAGCTTGAGGTCTTTCGACGGGAACATCGCGATCTGGATGACGCCATCCATGCGCTGGTCGAACGCGGCACCGGGGATCAACTGACCCTGCAACGGCTCAAGAAACGCAAACTGCGTCTCAAGGATTTGATTGCCCAGATCGAAGACCGGCTGACGCCCGATATCATCGCCTGACCCATTATCCCCCATGGCCCGCGGCAATCGGCGTTGCCAGATGGGCCGGGATGCGTATAGTGCGCGCTCTGATCCACCAAGAGAAGGCCCGCAGCAATGACCACGCCCCCGGTTGGCATCATCATGGGGTCCCAGTCCGACTGGGCCACCATGCGCGAAGCAGCAACCCTGCTGGACGAGCTTAACATCCCCTTCGAGGCGCGCATCGTTTCGGCCCATCGCACGCCGGACCGGCTCTGGGACTATGGCAAGACGGCGGTGGACCGGGGTTTGCAAGTCATCATCGCGGGCGCAGGCGGGGCGGCGCATTTGCCGGGCATGATGGCCTCTAAAACCCGCGTGCCGGTGATCGGCGTGCCGGTGCAGACCAAGGCGCTCTCGGGTGTGGATTCGCTTTATTCCATCCTGCAAATGCCACGCGGCTTCCCGGTCGCGACCATGGCCATCGGTGCTGCAGGCGCGGCCAATGCCGCCCTGATGGCGGCGGGCATCCTTGCGCTGCAAGACCCGGAATTGGCCAAGCGACTGGACGATTGGCGCGATGCGCTCAGCGCTTCGATCCCCGAGGTGCCGCATGACTGAACCCCTGCAAACCGGCGCCACCATCGGCATTCTGGGCGGCGGCCAGTTGGGCCGTATGCTCTCCGTCGCCGCCGCGCGGCTTGGCTTTCGCACCCATATCTTCGAGCCGGGCGCCAACCCGCCCGCCGCCGATGTTGCCCATGCGGTGACCACCGCCCCCTATGACGACCACAAGGCGCTGGAGGCTTTCGCCCGCGCCTGTGACATCGTCACCTTCGAGTTTGAGAACATCCCCACCGAGGCGCTCGACGCGGTCGAAGCGATCACCCCGCTGCGCCCGGGCCGCGAGGCGCTGCGCATTTCCCAAGACCGGCTGACCGAGAAGACCTTCCTCGGCGATCTTGGCCTGCGCGTGGCCCCTTTCGCCGATGTGACCGACGCCGCCAGCCTGAAGGCCGCCGTGGCCCAGATTGGCACGCCTGCGATCCTCAAAACCCGCCGTTTCGGCTATGACGGCAAGGGCCAAGCGCGGCTGAAAGACGATGCCGACCTTGACGCCGCTTGGGCCGAGATGAACGGCGCGCCTTCCGTGCTCGAAGGTTTCGTCAATTTCAGCGCCGAAATCTCTGTCATCGCTGCGCGCAGTGCCACGGGCGAAGTTGCCTGTTTCGATCCCGGTGAGAATGTCCACCGCGATGGCATCCTGCACACCACCACCGTGCCCGCCAAGATCAGTAATGCACAGCGCACTGACGCGGTGCTGCTTGCCGGTCGCGTGCTGAACGCACTGGATTACGTCGGCGTTATGGGCGTCGAGCTCTTCGTCACGCCGCAGGGGCTGATCGTGAATGAGATCGCCCCGCGGGTGCATAACTCTGGCCATTGGACCCAGAACGGCTGCACCATCGACCAATTCGAGCAGCATATCCGCGCCGTGGCCGGGTGGCCCTTGGGCGATGGGCAGCGCTATGCAGATGTGGTGATGACCAACCTCATCGGCGATGACATGGACCGCGTGCCCGAACTGGCCCGCGCCCGCGACACGGCGCTGCATCTCTACGGCAAGGCCGAGGTCAAACCGGGCCGCAAGATGGGTCATGTAAACCAGATCACCCGCGGCTGAGGTCAGCCGAAGAACCGATCCGCCACCGCGCCGGACATGAAGCTCACCCGCCCCGCCGCGAAAGTGGCGGCAACACGGCCCGTGACCTTGTGCAAGACGACGATATCGGCGCGTTTACCCGGCGCCAGCGTACCGCGATCCGAAAGCCCCAGCACCTGCGCCGGCCCGGATGAGACCAACGCCCAAGCGCCCGCAAGGTCCAGCAATCCGCTCTGCGCCAGCATCAAGGCGGCGCGGCGCGGCGAAGGGTAATGGTAATCCGACGCCAACGCGTGACAAAGCCCCATGGTGATCAGGTCCAGCGCCGAAAGGTTGCCGTTATGCGACCCGCCGCGCACCACATTGGGCGCGCCCATGATGACCGCATCCCCTGCCCCATGCGCGGCCTCGGCGGCCTCCTGCGTCTCGGGGAATTCCGCCAGCGTCACGCCCCGCGCCCGCCAAAGGGCGCGGCCCTCGGCGGTCTGGTCGTCATGGCTGCCCATCTTGATGCCACGCTGCGCCAGTTCTGTGCAAAGCCGGTCCAGCGCCGAGGGCACCTCATCGCGCCGCGCGTGCATCTCCTGCATCTGCGCCAAATGGCTCTCCGGGCTGCGCCCGGCCTTCAGCGCCTGCCCGACCAGCCGTTTTGGGGTCTTGCCCGCCGCCAAACGATCATGCGGCAGGTGATCGTTGAACACCACATAGCCCACGCCCCAATCCGCCATGCGCTGCGGCAGACTGTCGTAAAGGTCGAGCATATGGGTCTCAAACCGAAGCTGCGGGCGGATGTCGGTGACCAATTCCGGCGCGGTGTCGCGGATGCCGCTAAAGACCTGATCGGCGAACGCCAGCCCCCGCAGCCCGCCTTCCCAACTGACGAATTGCGCCAAGACCGCGGTGGTCATGCCATTCGCCGCGAGCTCGGCCTCCGCTGCGACCAACCCTTCGGACAGTTGTTTCATCGCCCCGCGACGCGGTGCCAGATGCCGCTCGAACGCGTCGCCATGCAGATCGACGATCCCCGGCATGACTTGAAAGCCGGTCAGATCGACAGGCCGCCCGACCGGGGCATCGGCAATCACCCCGTCGGCAAAAGACAACGGCGCACGGCACAGCCCCTCGGGGTGAAGCACCTCCGCATTGACGAGATCAAGGTTTGGCATCGTCCCCTCCCACCCCCGGCAGGCAGCCCGCTTCCGGGCAGCCGATCGCATTCAGGACCCCGTCGATGAAAGTCATCGACCGGTCGAAACTGCCGGTTTTCAGAAAGGCCATGGTCTGGGCGATGACGCGCGGGTTGTTCATCATGAAGGTATGAGTCACCGGCAAGACGATATGGTCTTTCATCCCCGCCACACGGGTCGAGGCGACCGAGACCTTTCCGTCATCCGGCCCCGGCAAAAGGCTCGAAAAATAGGGGTTGAGCGACTGTGAGCCGGCAATCACGCCTAATTCGAAAGGGACCGGCGGCAATTGGTTCGGCAAAGCCGCGTCATCGGTGCCGATCTCGGCCCCGGCGGGCCCGTTCAACCATTCGAACGCAGGGTTCTCGACCAATTCGTCCACCACCTCGCTGCCGTGATTGGGCGGCCCCAGCATCACCACGCGCCCGACCCGGTCGGCCCCGGCCTCGGCCACCCATTTGCGCACCAAAATACCGCCCATGGAATGGGTCACGAAATCGATCCGCTCGGTGCCGCAGGCCTCAATCGCGCGCGGCAGGGTCTGTTTCGCCAATTCCGCGATATTGGCCTCAGTCGAAGGGTAGCCCGGGCGCACCACGCGGTAGCCTTCGGCGACCAAGGCGGCTTCCATCACGGCAAAAGACATCTCGGTCCTAGCCAGCCCATGGAGCAAAACCACACAGCGCCCCGCTGCGTTTTCGGCCGCGGCAGGCAGGGGGATCGCCAAGCAGATCGCGGCAATCAGCAGGGTGAAAAATCTCATCATGCCCCCCAGATAGACTGATTGCCCCGACTGTGAAATGGTCTTGGCGCGTTACCTGACGAAAGTATGCCGATGCCCCGACCCTGCCCCCGATTGGCCGCCCGCGCCGTGCTGCTGCACGAAGGCCGGCTGCTGCTGGTCAACGCCTATGCCGATGATCGGCTGGGCCTGATGTGCGCCCCCGGCGGCGGGGTGGAGGCCGGCGCCTCCCTCCCCGACAACCTGCGGCGCGAGGTCTTTGAGGAAACGGGCCTCACGATCTCAGTCGGCGCGCCTTGTTTGGTCAATGAGTTCCACGACCCCGGCGGCGATTTCCATCAGGTGGATATCTATTTCAGATGCCACATCCTCGGATCCGCCCAAATCGCCCCCGATTGGCAAGACCGCGAGGCCATCGTCAACCGGCATCAATGGGTCACCCAAGCAGAGTTGGAGCAGGTTCCCCACAAGCCCGACAGCCTCGGCGCGGTCGCCTTTGGCCCGACGGAGGCGGCGATCACCTACGATCCTTTGGAGCCGATTTTGCGCTGATCGCCCAAGCGATCCCCCCCAAAACCAAGGCCGTCGCGAGGATAAGCGTCAAGCTCAGCGGCTCACCCAAAAGCAGCGCCCCGGCGAGGATGGCGAGGATCGGCACGCTCAGCTGCGCCACCGCCGCCGTGCCCCCGTCGATCCGTGTCAGCACCGCATACCACAGGGCATAGCCAAGGCCCGAGGTCAGCCCGCCGCAAAGCGCGCCCAACAAAAGCCCCGTCAGGCTGAAATGCGACCCCGCAAGAGCGGGCAGGATGAGCATGAACGGCAAACACAGCAAAAAGTTTGCCGAAGTCGCCGCCAGCGGATCGCCCGATGTGCGACCGATGATCGTATAGGCGGCCCAGCCGATCCCCGCCAGAACCATCAGCCCGGCGCCGATTGGCTCCGTGGAACCCTGCCCATCCGGCCAGAGGACCAAAACCAAGCCCGCAAAAGCCGCCCCAGCCCCTGTGATTTGCCGCGTGGTGGGCGCCGCGCCGGTCAAAGCGGCGTAGGTGAACATGGTAATCTGCACCACGCCAAAAAGGATGAGCGCCCCGAGCCCCGCGTCCAACGTCAGATACGCCAGACTGAACCCGATCATATAGACAGCGAGACTCACGGCCCCGCCGATCCTGTTGCGCCGCAAAAGCGGCAGCCGTCCACCCCGCAGCGCAACAAAGATGCCCAAAACCAATGCCCCCGCACCGACCCGCACAAGGGCAAAGCCCGCCGGATCGATATGCCCGCCGTCCACCGCCATTCGGGTCAAAATTGAGTTCGCCGCAAAGGCGCACATGGTGAGGGCGGAAAGAAGGAAAAGCTGCATGGCCTCTCGCTTAGCGTCCCTCTCCAGCCGCGCCAAGCGCGGAATGCCTTTTGCACAAGGTTCTAACTGTGACGTGATGATCTCCTCCTTCGCATCGATTGGCGTGGACGAATAAAGCGGTGCGAGCGCTGCAATTCGATAGTGGCGCCAGAGGTGTTCCTTGGCTCCCCGGGGTTTCACCTATGCTATGTCATAGCCACGCCCTCCAAACGCACGGATACAGTCGCACCGCGCCCAGCACCGGTGGATACCAAACAGGCATGGCCCCCATAAGCCGCTGCGATTTTGCGAACCAAGGCCAGCCCCAAGCCCGACCCTTCAACCTCATCGCGCGATCGCAATGTTGTCATCGGCTGGAAGACACGCTCATGATAACGCGAAGGTATTCCCGGCCCATCATCGGAAACGGTCAGCATCATGGCCTCCCCTTCGTTTTTTACCACTACCTCGACCCGCCCCGAAAACCGATCATGATGCTTGATCGCGTTTCCAATCAACGCCACGAAAAGCCAGTGCAGGTTCTGATCGTCAATGCGGAAAGATTCGCACCCGAAGTGATGATTAACCCGGAAACCACTGGGCGGCCCGACTTCCTCTACCGCGGCATGAAAGGCCTGCTTAAGTTCGACCTCAGACGCATCGCGCCCTCTTCCGGCGCGTGAGTATTGAAGCAGGTCGACTAACATCCGATCCAACCGCCGCGTATGCCGCTTCATCAAGGCGATAGAGCTGTTGACTGAAGGGCTTACCTCCAGTCCCGCCTCCTCAATATCCTCGGCGATCCATTCAGGCAGTTCCAACAACGCGCGAATGGAGCCGCGCAGATCGTGGCTTACCAGATGGATAAACTCCTCTGCATCCGGCCCGGCAGGTTGCCCTTCTTCGCGCGAAGGTAGCTCATGGTCGCTAGGTAGCCTTAACAGCCGCTGCGTCATATCGCGACCTCCCTGCGATCAGCGCATGAGCAAAACGCCCTGCTAGCCCGAGTTAAAACCAAAGGTTCCATCAAACGAGTTCCCGTAGCAAACGACGCGCAGCGGGCGGATATTTCGCACGCAGACCCGCCCACCTTTGTATCTGCCTTTCGCGTCCGACCCGGCTTGTGATCAACTGCCATTGCTGTGCAACCCGGGTCAGGGCCATTTTCGGCGAAACCTCACCCTGAAGCGCCTTATCCAATCCCCTTCCCAATGTTTGGAAATACTCTGATTGCCCTTTCAAATAGAAATCGGGAATCGCCCCTTTAAGCGCCGCGCGATGCACCTCCAGAAAGGGCTTTGAATAGGCCGCCTCCACTCCCGGGTCACTGTAGTGCTCATTACGAAAAGGGTCGAAAAACCCATCCGGCTGCCGAACGGCAAGTGTCGACATTGCTGGCGTGACCGCGAAGAGGGCGAATAGATAGGCGAGTTCTTTCTGGGTCGATGCCGCGCTGATGACAAAGCTCCATCCCCAATTGAAATAGGGGATTTCGAGCAGTTCCTCCCCCACCTGCCCTCCGGGGGTTGGCCCATAAACCATCCGTCCGCGCATCGATGATCGACGAGAGTTAAGGTATTTCTGCGTTCCGCCCCAGCCGATGTTACAATAGACATCGCCCTTCGCGTATCGCGCCCAATTTCCAAACAGCCCCAGGCTCGAAGTTTCGGGGGCAAGGCAGTCCGTGATCGCGATCAACTCTTCCAGTGCCGCCACCCCCGGATTATCTGCAATTTGCGGCGTCATATCGGGGGACAGAGGCCAATAGCCCTTGGCGTGAAACCGCACCCACCATTCCCATGCGAGATACCCCGGCGTGCGGAACAACAATCCGCCATATCGACCGGCCTCTGGTGCATGAAAGAACCGGATTTGCCGGTCCAGTTCCTGCCAAGTTTCTGGCTGAACAAGTGGATAGCCGAAACGATCGGCGTAGCGCGCTTGGTCATGCGGATCGCGCAGCATCTCGCGATGGTAGAACATCAAATAGGCGTCGCCATCCGTTTGAAATCCATAGGTTTTACCGTCGAACTTGTCCCCTTCTTGATAAAGCATAGGGTCGCGAAACCCCGGCGGTTCATAGCGTGCGGCGAAGCCATCCAAAGCATGGACCGCCCCTGCGGCCACCAGATCTGCAAGACCAAACGTCGCGGGCAAAGCAACATCATATCGCGCCTCCCCGAGCACACTATTAAGCATCAGTTCCGCGTTGATCTGATCTACGTGCACTTCTTGTAGGTCGACCGCGACCCCGGTCCGTTCTGTAAAGGCGTTTGCAACCGGCGCGAGATTGGCCCGCGACCCTTCAGGCAATAGCACCGAAAGCGTCTTGGCGTTTCCCCCCAATTCGCGGGCCTGCGCGGCCACCTTTATATCGATCGCCTCACCGAATGCCGGAGCGGCGATCAGCGTGCTCAGCCCGGCGCCCAATCCGATTGAAACCGTTCGCCTTGTTAACCTGCGGCCGCCTGACACGATTCGATCCTCCAATACGCCGGGGCATGACCCCTTCCCGCTGTCATGGCGCTGGTTTTAGGGCGACGGCGATTAACATTGCGTTAATCGGTCACGGCTATTCACAAGGTATGAAAACGATGCACCCCCCTTGGCGCCTCCTGCAGCTTTTCGGCAGCCGTATCAGCACCCGTCTCAGGGCCGCTTTTCTGCTCGTTGCGGGAATCATCGGCCTAGCCGGGTGGGTTGCTACGGGGCAAATGCGCGCTGTTTTGGCCAGTCATGCTCATCTAAGCCAATCGGCGCTACCGATGTTGGCTATTTTCCAGCAGATTGAGCGGTCTTTGAATGGTGTATTCCTTTCGATTGAACAGTTAAATCAGCGAGATACCACCGCTTCGCCATCAGTCCTTGGGCAGGAAATTGGGACAAAGATCAGCAAAATCTCCAAACTTTTAGATGATCTGTCGACGTCCGAGATCGCGCCCCCCTTGGCCGCCCGGCTGGAACAGCGTTTGCAGATGGCACGGCGTGCGACGGATGCGACAGTAGTCAGCCTTCAGGAGATGCGGGGCGTGGAGGCGCAAATCGTCTCAACCCTCGATGTTGTCGAGCAAATTCAAGAGCAAAGTCACCTCATTATCGACGATCTAGCCTATCGGCTTTCTAGGCAGACCGAAGCTGTTCTGGCCGAACCCTCTGGGATTTCGAGTTCCGGCCAGCAAAAAAATTCTACGTCCCGCTTTCCCGAATTGCTGTTAAGTGCGGTCAATTTGAATGACATTCGGCTCAGTCTCGACACGCTCATCAATATCGTCATGTCGCAAGGGCTACAGAACCACCCCCTTCAACTCGCGCGCGCGAAACTGCTTGTCGACGAACATTTTCAGGATGCCATAACCCGCTTACCGCGCATTCACGAGACAGCAAGCAGGCGGTCACTTGCACGCCAAATTGACGCGTTGCGCGACCTGCTGCTTCGTGCCGAAACGGGGTTCTTTGCCCATACAACGGCCCGCCTGCGGTTCCATAATAGCTTCGAAAGGCTGCAAGCCGAACATCTCCCCATGATCGTGGAAATTTCCGATATCTCCTCCGATCTGACCCAAAACACCCTAGAGCGGGTGGATGCTGCGACGCAGGCCCTGCGTGATACCATCAACCAGGTCATTTGGACCGTGGGCCTCACCATGGCCTGCGCCTTTCTCGTGATTGCAATGACCAACGGCTTGGTTATTGAACGGCAGTTTAACCGCCGCATCAGACGCTTGACCGATTCCGTGACCGCGATCGCTCGGGGGGATCTCGACCATCCGATTACCGTGAGAGGGCGCGACGAGCTTGGAGAGATGGCGCGCGCATTGACCGTCTTCCGCACCACGGCGGAGGAGCTTCGGCGCTCGAATATCGAGTTGGAGAAATTCGCCTATGTCGCTGCGCACGACCTGCGGTCGCCCCTCCGGGCGGTGCATGAATTGAGCCTTTGGGTGCTGGAGGATGAAGACAACGCGCTAAGTGCCGAAAGCCGAAGCTATTTGCTGATGTCTCAACAACGGATTGACCGGCTAAACCGTCTTTTGGCCGATCTTTTGGATTATGCCCGCGCCGGGCAGGACCAGCCTGCGCCGGAGCCTGTCCATCTTGGCCGCTTGGTGACGGAGCTCGCCCGCTACATCGATACCGAAGGCCGTTTTAAGATCACCTTTACCGGGGCGGAGCAGGTCGTCGACGCGCAGCTCACACCCTTGCAGCAAATCCTGGGCAATCTCATCTCGAATGCGATCAAACACCATGACCGGGCTCATGGGACGATCCATATCAGTGCGCAGCGTCGGCAGGACCACCTTGTCTTGACCGTCCGCGATGACGGGCCGGGTATAGAGCTTCGACATCAGCAAAAGATATTTGAACTCTTTCAAACCCTTAAACCCCGCGATGAGGTTGAGGGGAGCGGCTTGGGACTCGCCATCGTAAGCAAGCTTGCGGCCCACCAAAAAGGCAAGGTCACGCTATTTTCCGACCCTGACAAAGGGCGCGGCGCGACCTTTGTGGTTGAGCTTCCACTGGCACCACAAGCACATCAATCCCTGCCCGTGGCGGCCGCGGCGTGACAGCAGTCGGAAAGGAATATCGGATGAAAACGACGCCCGCGAAATTTCTTATCGTCGATGACGACAAAGTCAGCGTGATGGCCATGCAACGGGCAATGCGCAAGTTGAAGATCGTCAATGAGACGGCGGTTTGCCATGACGGCCAGCAGGCGCTTGAGTTTCTGGCGGAGGAGGTGAAGCGGCACGGGCGATTGCCGCCCTATATCATCACGCTCGACCTCAATATGCCGCGCATGGGCGGGCTTGAGTTCTTGGAGGTCGTTCGCGCCGATCCCGCCTTGGAGCGTATGGTGGTCTTCGTCTTCACGACCTCCGATATGCCCACGGATGTGCAATCGGCCTATAGCAAGAATGTCGCGGGCTATATCGTGAAGGAGAACCCGTCAGAGACCTTTGCCAATGCGCTCGACATGCTTAACACCTACGCGCGGATCGTCGAGCTGCCCAGTTAGCCCGATGAGAACCGGTTAACCGCCAGTCAAAGCCCCCCCGAAACGAAAAGAGGCGCGCCATTGCTGGCGCGCCTCGGGACCTTAGCCGAAAGGGCTGGCTTACATCATGCCGCCCATGCCGCCCATGTCGGGCATGCCGCCTGCGGGGGCTGCGCCCTCTTTGGCGGGCTTGTCGGCAACCATCGCTTCGGTGGTGATCAGCAGACCTGCGATCGAAGCTGCGTCTTGCAGTGCGGTGCGCACCACTTTCGCCGGGTCGATGACGCCGAAGGAGAACATGTCGCCATATTCTTCAGTTTGTGCGTTGAAGCCGAACTTCAGGTCGTCGCTTTCGCGGATTTTGCCGGCCACAACCGAACCGTCCACACCAGCGTTCTCAGCGATCTGACGCAGCGGTGCTTCCAGCGCCTTACGGACGATGGAGATACCGACGTTCTGGTCGTTGTTGTCGCCTGTGAGGCCTTCCAGCTTCTTGGCGCCTTGAACCAGAGCCACACCACCGCCAACGACGATGCCTTCTTGAACAGCGGCACGTGTCGCGTTCAGCGCGTCATCGACGCGGTCTTTGCGCTCTTTCACTTCGACTTCGGTCATGCCGCCAACGCGGATCACGGCAACACCGCCTGCCAGTTTGGCAACGCGCTCTTGCAGCTTCTCACGGTCGTAGTCGGAGGTGGTCTCTTCGATCTGGTTGCGGATCTGAGCCACGCGGGCTTCGATCTCGGCCTTCTCGCCAGCGCCGTCAACAACGGTGGTCTCGTCTTTGGTGATCGACACTTTCTTGGCCGAACCCAGCATGTCCATGGTCACGGACTCGAGCTTCATGCCGAGGTCTTCGGAGATCACTTGACCACCGGTCAGGATCGCGAGGTCTTGCAGCATCGCTTTGCGACGGTCACCGAAGCCCGGTGCCTTCACAGCAGCAATTTTCAGACCACCACGCAGCTTGTTCACGACGAGGGTCGCCAGGGCTTCGCCCTCGACGTCTTCGGCGATGATCAGAAGCGGCTTCTGGGACTGGATCACCTGCTCGAGCAGCGGAACCATCGGCTGAAGGCTCGACAGTTTCTTCTCGTGCAGCAGGATGATTGCGTCTTCCAGTTCGACAGTCATCTTGTCGGAGTTGGTGACGAAATAGGGGCTCAGGTAGCCACGGTCGAATTGCATGCCCTCGACGACGTCGGTCTCGGTTTCCAGACCTTTGTTCTCTTCGACGGTGATCACGCCTTCGTTGCCGACTTTCTGCATCGCGTCTGCGATCTGGCGGCCGATCTCTTTTTCGCCGTTGGCGGAGATGGTGCCAACCTGCGCGACTTCGTCGCTGTCGGACACGTCACGTGCGGCGGCTTTGATCGCGTCGACGACCTTGGCAGTCGCCAGATCGATGCCGCGCTTGAGGTCCATCGGGTTCATGCCAGCGGCAACCGATTTCATGCCTTCGCGCACGATGGCTTGGGCCAGAACGGTCGCGGTGGTGGTGCCGTCACCGGCTTCGTCGTTGGTCCGGGAAGCGACTTCCTTGACCATCTGCGCGCCCATGTTTTCGAACTTGTCTTCCAGTTCGATTTCCTTCGCCACGGATACACCGTCTTTGGTGATGCGCGGTGCGCCGAAGGATTTGTCCAGAACCACGTTCCGGCCTTTGGGGCCGAGTGTGACTTTCACCGCATCGGCAAGGATGTTCACACCCTTGAGCATCCGGTTGCGGGCATCGGTGTCAAATTTGACGTCCTTAGCAGCCATGTTGTCTTCTCCTAAAATCTTGGATTGATGTCAGCGTTTTCAAAGGATCGGCAAGCCAAGTGGCTTACGCGATGATCCCCATGATGTCGCTTTCTTTCATCATCAGCATTTCTTCGCCGTCGACGGTAACCTCTGTGCCGGACCATTTGCCGAACAGGATTTTGTCGCCGGGTGCGACGGCCATTTCGATCAGCTCGCCGTTGTCTTTGCGGGCGCCGGTGCCGACAGCCACGACTTCACCTTCGGAAGGCTTTTCCTTGGCGGAATCGGGGATGATCAGCCCGCCGGCGGTTTTCTCTTCGCTTTCTGTGCGCTTGACCAGCACACGGTCATGAAGCGGTTTCAATGCCATCTTTGCAGCTCCTTAAGGCTCAAAGTTACTCTTCCAAGCCACCCCCTCCGGGCGAGGGGTGCAGCCGTTAGCACTCGACCCATGTGAGTGATAACGATGCATAGCTAAGGAGCGGCCCGCGGCCTGTCAACAACGGCGTTGAAAAATTTTGAGTGCATTGGAACCATTATTCAGCCCCTAAAATGCGACCCGCAGTCGCGACGGCCTCGGCCCCCTTTAGGGTCAGCCCGTATATGCCTTTGTCGACCTTTTCAAACCAACCATAGTGATCGTCCCGCATCATGCGGGTCGCCGCCAAGACGCCGGTCGCGCGGGCCACATCCGCGCCTTTGCTGGCGCCCGCTTCGAACAGATAAACCGCGAGCTTCAGCGCATCCTGTCGGTAAGCCGTCACCAACCCCGCCCGGGTCTGGCCGCCGTCGTTCGGATCCCCCTGCCGCCGGGCAAACTCTCGCAAGAGCAACGCCGCCCGTTTGACATTCTTGCGCGGCGCATAGGGACCGGGATCGCAATGCACCTCGACCAGCCCATCCGACAGCCGCACAGTGATCAGCCCCAGCCCGAGCCGCCGGGCCAGCGTGACGTTGTCCTTCACCGCCTTGGCAAAGCGCTTTCCCGGTTGGCGCGCCACGGCAAGGTAAACATCATCCGCCACTTTCAACCGCGCCAGACATTGATGAAACAGCGCCAGCGAAAAGCCGAGCTTCAACTCGACCACCACCGGCGGCTCTGCCCCGCGCACGGCCACCACATCCGCCGCGCCGACCTCGGCCTTCACCACATAGCCCTGATCCTCAAGGAAGGCTTTAATCGGCGGGTAAAGATCGGTTTCGCGCGGATTGCTCATGGCGCGCAACTTGCCCCATCGCGCGGCGCTATGCAAAGGGCAGCGGCGCCTGAATGTGCCGCGCAATGCCGCAATGCAGCGCGCGCAGGTGACAAGCCTATTCAACCTGCTATAAGGCGCGCAAATCCACCCGAACAGACAGGACCGCCCCATGACAACGCTTGTTTTTGGCCATAAATCCCCCGACACCGACAGCACCGGCAGCCCGATCGTTTGGGCATGGTATCTTAATGAGATCAAAGGCATCCCCGCCAAACCCGTCCTGCTGGGCGAGCCGAATACCGAAGCGCTCTTCGTGCTCGACAAATGGGACCTCGAAAAGCCCGAAATCCTGACCGAGCTTGAGGCCGACACCAAGGTTGTCATCGTCGACACCAACAACCCCGCCGAACTGCCCGACAACATCAATGACGCCGACATCACCGGCATCATCGACCACCACCGTCTGGTGGCGGGGCTTGAGACACGCGGCCCGATCGAGATCAACATCCAGCCGCTCGCCTGCACCGCGACGATCATGTACAAGATGATCGGCAAGGATTGGGCGCAGGCCCCGCGCGGTGTGAAGGCCGCGGCCCTGTCGTGCATCCTGTCGGACACGCTTGAGTTCCGCAGCCCGACCACCACCCAAGAAGACCGCGCCATCGCCCATGACATCGCGCAGGATCTCGGCGTCGATATCACGGATTATGCGACCGAAATGTTCGCCGCGAAATCCGATGTGTCCTCCTTCAGCGAAGCGGAACTGCTGCGCATGGACAGCAAGGGCTTCGACCTTGATGGTACCAACCTGCGCGTGAGCGTGTTGGAAACCACCTCCCCCGCGCCGCTGCTCGAGCGTAAGGACGCGCTGATGGCCGAGATGCCCAAAGTGGCCGAAGCCGACGGTGCCGCGCAGGTGCTTTTGTTCATCGTCGACATTCTGAAAGAAGAGGCGACGCTCTTGGTGCCCAACGACATGGTCAAACATATCGCCGAGCAGAGCTTCGGCGCTGAGGTCTCCGGCGACACGGTCGTGCTGCCCGGTGTGATGAGCCGCAAAAAGCAGATCATCCCGAACCTCAAGATGTAAGCCAATCGGGCGGGCCAAGTGCCCGCCTCACTTTTTGAAAGGCCGCCCATGACCCGCATTATCTCTGCTCTGCCCGACGTATCCGATCAATATGACGCGCTTTTCGTCGATCTTTGGGGCTGCGTGCATGATGGGCGCAAAGCGCTGCCCGCGGCGGTGGCGGCCTTGCAGGCCTATCGCAAGACCGGCGGCAAGGTCGTCTTGGTCACCAACTCCCCCCGCCCCCGCGAAGGCGTGGAGAAACAGTTGCAGCAATTCGGCGTGCCGCAAGACGCATGGGACAGCATCGCCACCTCCGGCGATTCCGCCCGGTCGGCGATGTTTAGGGGGGCCGTGGGCGAAAAGGTCTGGTTCATCGGCCACCCCGGAGAGCGCAAGTTTTTCGAGCCGTTAACCATTCTGAAAAACCCGGTCGAGATTGAGACCGTCCCGCTGGCGCAGGCCGAGGGCATCGTCTGCACCGGCCCCGTCGATGCCATGGCCGACCCGGAAGTCATGCGCCCCGAGTTTGAGCAGGCCATCGCCCGCGGGCTGAAGCTGCTCTGCGCCAACCCCGATATCGTGGTCGACCGGGGCGAGGTGCGCGAATGGTGCGCCGGAGCGCTGGCTGCGCTCTATACGGAAATGGGGGGCGAAAGCCTCTATTTCGGCAAGCCGCATGCCCCGATCTATGACCTCGCCCGCCGCCGTCTTGCCGCGCTTGAGGTCGACATCCCCGACAATCGCATCCTCGCCATCGGCGACGGCATTCTGACGGATGTCAAAGGCGCGATGGACGAAGCCATCGATTCGCTCTTCATCACCGGCGGACTGGCCGCCGCGGAAACCGCCACGACCGAGCAGCCAGACGAAGCCAAACTCCGCGCCTATCTCGACCGCGAAGCATCAGCCCCGACCTATGCCATCGGATTCCTGCGCTAACCCCGAAAGGGCTTGATTTTCTGCGCCTGCGAAGTAATAAAGTTGCAACTCGACGCAACCTAGCGTCACTTTGTTACCAAGGAGCCGTCATGTTGGACAATATGCCACGCGGGACGATCTGCATCGAAGATATCGAAATCGGCATGTCGCGCCATCTGCGCAAGGTCGTGACCGATATGGATATCGAACTTTTCGCGCAGGTCTCGACCGACCGCAACCCGGTGCATCTGGATGACGACTATGCCCGCGAGACGATATTCGAGGGGCGCATCGCCCATGGGATGCTCACCGCCGGGCTGATCTCGGCGGTGATCGGGGAACAGCTTCCCGGTCATGGCACGATCTACCTCGGGCAATCGCTCAAGTTCCTCGGCCCCGTGCGCCCCGGCGATATGGTACTGGCCGAAGTCACCGTGACCGACATGGACATCGCCAAGCGCCGTGTGAAAATGGACTGCCGCTGTACGGTCGATGGCAAACCCGTGCTGGCCGGAGAGGCCACGGTCCTCGCCCCCTCGGCCAAGCTGGACTGAGCGGGCGGTTTTCGCCGCCTGTGCATCTTGCTCTTGCCCCGCTGCACGGCTAGGCAAGGCGCATGCGGATCATCCGAGATTATCAATTCGTCGACCTGCCAGATCGCGGTGCCACCGCCGCGATCGGTAATTTCGATGGCGTGCACCTTGGCCACCGGTCGGTGATCGAACTGGCGCAGCAAGCGGCCCCCGACGCGCCCCTCGGCGTCGTCACCTTCGAGCCGCATCCCCGCGAATATTTCGCCCCCGATGCCCCGCCTTTCCGCCTGATGGGCCGCGAGGCCCGCGCGCACCGGCTGGAGAAGATCGGCGTCAAACGGCTATATGAACTGGCCTTCAACAGCACGCTGGCCGGCCTCTCCCCCGAGGCTTTTGCCCGCGACGTGCTGCACGAAGGGCTGGGGCTGGCCCATGTGGTCGTCGGCGCTGACTTCTGCTTTGGCAAGGGCCGCGAAGGAACGGCCGAAGATCTGGTTCGCTTCGGCGCGCAATATGGCTTTGGCGTCACCATCGCCCCGCTGATGGCCCGCGATGAGCTGACCGTGTCGTCGACCGCCATTCGCGAAGCACTGACCCGCGGCGCGCCGCGTGAGGCCGCCGCCATGCTGGGCCATTGGCACCGCATCGACGGGCCGGTGATCTCGGGCGAGCAGCGCGGCCGCGAGCTGGGCTTTCCCACCGCGAATATGTCCATCGACGGCCTGCACCCGCCCGCCTTCGGCGTCTATGCCGTGCTGGTCGACGTGTTGGAGGGGCCGCATAAGGGCAGCTATCACGGGGCGGCCAGCATCGGCACCCGCCCGATGTTCGGTGAGAACAAAGCCAATATCGAGACCTATGTCTTTGACTTCAAAGGCGACCTTTATGGCGCGCCGCTCTCGGTCGGGTTGGTCGAACATCTGCGCGGCGAAGAGAAGTTTGACAGTCTCGATGCGCTGATCACCCAGATGGGGCAGGACTGCGACCGCGCCCGGACCATTCTGGCGGCGTTATGAGCGATCCGATCCCCCGCAAGGGCCTGACCCCGAAGTTCTGGGAGAAGAAACCCCTGACGGAGATGTCCCAGACCGAATGGGAAGCGCTCTGCGACGGTTGCGGCAAATGCTGCCTCAACAAGCTCGAAGACGAAGACAGCGGCGAAGTGGCCCTGACCCGCGTCGCCTGCCGCCTACTCGACGACAGCAGCTGCCGCTGCGTGCATTACGAGAACCGGCATGAATTCGTGCCCGACTGCATCGTGCTGCGCCCCGACAACCTTGATACCCATGCCTATTGGATGCCCCAGACCTGCGCGTACCGCCTGCTCTGGGAGGGCAAGCCCCTGCCCGAGTGGCACCCGCTGAAGACCGGCACGCCCGATAGCGTGCATGACGCCGGGGTCAGCGTGCAATTTGATACCGTGTCCGAATTTGATACCCCGTTCGAAGAATGGGAAGACCATATTATCGAGGAGCCCACCTGATGTTTTTCGCCTCTGACAACGCCGGTCCCGTCCACCCCAAGGTGATGGAACGCGTGATCGCCGCCAATACCGATTACGCGATGCCCTACGGCAAAGACCCGATCATGGATGAGGTCCGCGACCAAATCAGGCAGCAGTTCGAGGCGCCAGAGGCCGAGGTCTACCTCGTTGCTACCGGTACCGCGGCCAATGCGCTGGCGCTGGCCTGCTACACCCAGCCGTGGCAGACGATCTTCTGTTCCAAGGTCGCGCATATCGAAGAGGATGAATGCAACGCGCCCGAGTTCTACGCAGGGGCGGCCAAGCTGACGCTGGTAGAGACCGAAGACAAGATGACCCCCGATGCCCTGCGCCGCGCCATCGTCGCGCGGGTGGCGGGCGATGTGCACACGCCGCAACGCGGTCCGGTGTCGATCACGCAAGTCACAGAACGCGGCGAGGTGCACAGCCTTGAAGAGCTACGCGCGCTGACCGCGGTGGCCAAGGAATACGACCTGCCCGTCCATATGGACGGCGCGCGTTTTGCGAATGCGCTAGTGGCACTGGGCTGCACCCCGGCTGAGATGACGTGGAAATCGGGCGTCGATGTGGTGAGCTTTGGCGGCACCAAGAACGGCTGCATGGGTGTCGAAGCCGTGGTCTTCTTCGACCCCAAAAAAGCGTGGGAGTTCGAGTTGCGCCGCAAGCGCGGGGCGCATCTCTTCTCCAAACATCGGTATCTTTCGGCTCAGATGGCGGGCTACCTTGCGGAAGGGACATGGTTGGAAACGGCCAAGACAGCCAATGCCAATGCGGCCCATCTTGCCCAAGGGCTGCGCGCGGCGGGGGCGGAATTCCTGCATGAGCCTGCGGCGAACATGATCTTCGCCCGCTTCCCCCGCGCCATTCACCGCAAGCTACATGAAGCAGGCGCGCGCTATTATCTGTGGGACGGCACGCTCGACGGCGATGACGACGAGATGGTCGCGGCGCGTATGGTCTGCGACTGGTCGATCAGCCGTGAGCGGATCGACCAGTTCCTAAGCCACTTCTAGACGTTTACGCCAGCGGCACGTCCTTCAGGAAATCACGGATCGCTTCAGCGACCTCGGCGGCATGGGTGATGGGCACCATATGCCCTGCCCCCTCGACCGAGACGCGCCGGGCGTCCGGCAAGCGGCGCATCAGCGACGCGTTGATCGCATGGGCCGCTTTGGGAGAGGCGCTGCCTTCGACCAAAAGCGCCGGCATCGATGCACGGTCGAACATGCCCGGCGCCAGCAAGCCGGCGCTATCCTCCCCCAAGAAGGGCGAAGAGGCGGGGATGAAGCCGATGCGATCGACCATATAGGCGCGGGTCGGCGCGGGGATTTGATCCCATTTCGTGCCATCGCCCCAAACCCGGTTGAAGAGCCGCGCGGCGGTTTCCGCGTCGCCTTCGGCCAAAGCCGCCTCAAAGGCCGCGTTCTGTTCGTTGTATTCGGCCATCGCCTCGGGGTCATCCTGTTTGGCGGCGGCGAAATAGACCGGCTCGATCAGTGTGATGCTGCGCACCAGTTCGGGATGTTCAATCGCCAACCGCATCGCCACGGTTGCGCCAAAGGAATGGCCGATCAGGTCCATCGGCGCTTCGAGCAGGCTCAGCGCCATGTCGGTCGCCACGTCGTGGATATTGCCCTGCCCGTCCCAATCGCCCGAGCGCCCGTGCATCGGCAGATCGAAGGCGCGCAGGGTCAGCTCATCCGACAGGGCCGCGCCGACGCCCCGCCACGCGCCGGAATGCGCCAGCGAGCAATGGATCGCCAAGGCCGGACGCGGGCCGTGACCGAACCGGCGCGCGTTAATCTCTGGAATCACAGCTTGCCCCCGAGATGCAGATCAAGGTCTTCCAAACGGTCCTGACCCCAGAACTTCTGATCCCCGACGATATAGAACGGCGCGCCAAAGACGCCCTGCGCGACGGCCTCTTCAAGGTTCGCGGCATAGGTCTCGGCCCCTTGCAGAAGCCCGCTGTCGGCCAGTGCTGGATCGAAACCCGCTTCACTCAGACAGGCGCGGACCACATCGTCATGGCCGATGTCCTTCTCCTCGGCCCAGACGGCGCGGGTGATGGCATGGGTCAGCTTGCCCAAATCGCCCCCGCCCGCGTTCTGCGCGGCGATCACCGCATAGGCCGCAGGCGCGCCGTTCGTCGGCCAATGCGCGGGCTTGAGGTTGAAAGGCAGACCCAGCTTGCGCGCCTGTCGCGGCAGGTCTTGGGCGCGGTATTCGTTCCGGCTGGGATGACGCTCTGCTGGTGGCATGCCGCCCGTGCGCGGGAAGGCCGCGATAATGTCGAAAGGCTTGTATACGATTTCGGCACCATGCTTTTCGGCAATCGCCTCAAGCCGATTCCCGGCGAGGTAGCAATAGGGTGACAGCGTCGCGAAAAAATAGTCGATCCGGGCCATTTGGCTCTCCTTCGGGGGCGGTGCAGCTTTGCCCGACCGTAAGCGCATGCTAAGCGGTGTCAACGTCACGAATCTGCAACCTACCGCTGCCCCGGAGCCCCTATGCCACGCACTTCAGAACCTAAACTGATCTCAGGCAATGCCAATATGCCGCTTGCCAAGGCCATCGCGCGGCGCATGTCGCTGCACCGCGGCGTCAATGTCGGCCTTGTCGATGCGCGGGTCGAACGGTTCAACGACGGCGAGATTTTCGTCGAGGTTTATGAGAACGTGCGCGGCGAGGATATGTTCATCATCCAGCCCACGTCGAACCCCGCGAACGACAACCTGATGGAACTGATGATCATGGCCGATGCGCTGCGCCGGTCCTCGGCCGCGCGGGTCACCGCCGTGCTGCCCTACTTCGGCTACGCCCGTCAGGACCGCCGCACCAAGGCACGCACGCCGATCACCGCCAAGATGGTCGCCAACATGCTGACCGGCAGCGGGATCGAGCGGATCCTGACCATGGACCTGCACGCCGCGCAGATCCAAGGTTTCTTCGACATTCCGGTCGACAACCTCTACGCCTCCCCGATCTTTGCGCTGGATATCAAGGACGCTTTCAAAGACCGTATGGATGAGCTGATGGTCGTCAGCCCCGACGTTGGCGGTGTGGCCCGCGCGCGCGAACTGGCCAAGCGGATCAACTCCCCCCTGTCGATCGTCGACAAACGCCGCGAGAAAGCGGGCGAAGTGGCCGAGATGACCGTGATCGGCGATGTGAAGGGCAAGACCTGCCTGATCGTGGACGACATCTGCGACACCGCGGGCACGCTCTGCAAAGCCGCCGAAGTGCTGTTGGAGAACGGCGCCAAGGAAGTGCACTCCTACATTACCCACGGCGTCATGTCCGGCCCGGCGGTCGAACGTGTGGCCAATTCGGTCATGAAATCGCTTGTTATCACCGATAGCATCGCGCCGACCCCCGCGGTCAAGAAAGCGCCGAACATCCGCATCGTGCCCACCGCGCCGATGTTCGCCCAAGCGATCCTGAACATCTGGAACGGCACCTCCGTCTCCTCGCTGTTCGAGGCCGAAACGCTGGGCCCGATCTATGACGGAATGTATGCCGCGAGCTAAGCCGCGTGCTGTGATCTAGGGCCGGCCCCAACGGGCCGCCCGCGCCTTCTGGGCCCCTCCCGCCGAAGCGACGGGCCTAGCCGATGACCCAGTCATCCTCCTCTCCCAGTGATCCAATCGCCGTCCAAGCCAGCCGCGCCCGCGCGACGCGGGTGTCGCCCCATGTGCGGAACACCATGTCAAAGCCCGCCTCGGTCACCGCCTCGGCGCAGATGTCGGCGCGGGTGACGGTGCTGGCGTCGATGTCCCAAAGCGACATCGTGACCTGAACATGGGGCGGCTCTCGGAAGGGTTCGGAAAAATTGATCCGGCGGCGGCGTTCACGCTGGCCATGGCCCGTCCACATCGAACCGCCGTCTTCGAACTCTGAAAACAGCATGACATCGCCGTTGTCCACGCCGATGGTATGGCTGCGCAGTCGTTTCATATCCCTAGCCTGCCCGCTTTTTTTGATCACAGCACAATGATGCCGCAGCAGCTAGAGGCAGAAAAGCAAAAAGCCCCGCCGAAGCGGGGCTTTTCACGAATTTTCAACGCATTACAGGTTGGGCTGCTTGCTTGACAACCCGATGTGATCGCCAACGGCAACCATATCGGAGAGCAGCTTGGCGGCGTCATCCACGGGACCGGGCTCATTCTCCCAGTTGTCCTTGGCGCGGGTGTAGAGGGCATGCGCCTCTGCCACCATGCTGTCCATCTGCTCCTGCGTCATGTCGGCACGCGCCACGGCACGTTCCGCCAGCACAGACACGCCGCCCTGACCGCCGATTTCGGCGAAGCCGCCGGTCACGACGTATTCTGTCGTGCCCTCCGGCCCTTCCACGCGCAGAAGGCCCGGACGCAGGGTGGTGATGGTGGGCGCATGATCGGCCATTGCCGTCATGTCACCCTCGGTGCCCGGAATCTGCACGGCCGTCACCTGCATCGATGCCAGCCGCCGTTCCGGCGAAACGAGGTCGAATTGCATTGTGTCTGCCATTGTCAGCGCTCCTTAAGCGGCGTCTGCCGCCATTTTCTCGGCTTTCGCCTTCACTTCGTCGATGCCGCCAACCATGTAGAAGGCACCTTCGGGCAGGTGGTCATACTCACCGGCAACCACGGCCTTGAACGACGCGATGGTTTCTTCCAGCGGCACCTGAACGCCGTCGGACCCGGTGAAGACTTTCGCCACGTCGAAGGGCTGGCTGAGGAAACGCTCGATTTTACGGGCGCGGGCCACGGTCAGCTTGTCCTCTTCGCTCAGTTCATCCATGCCGAGAATGGCGATGATGTCCTGAAGCGACTTGTAGCGCTGCAACACCTGCTGGACGTCCGTCGCCACCTTGTAGTGCTCGTCGCCGATGATCAGCGGGTCAAGCAGACGCGAGGTGGAGCCGAGCGGGTCAACCGCAGGGTAGATGCCCTTTTCCGAGATCGAACGGTCGAGAACCGTTGTCGCGTCGAGGTGGGCAAAGGAGGTCGCCGGCGCGGGGTCGGTAAGGTCGTCCGCGGGAACGTAGACGGCCTGAACCGAGGTGATCGAGCCGTTCTTGGTCGAAGCAATACGCTCCTGCATGACGCCCATGTCGGTCGCCAGTGTCGGCTGGTAGCCCACAGCGGAAGGAATGCGGCCCAGAAGGGCGGACACTTCGGAACCGGCCTGCGTGAAGCGGAAGATGTTGTCGACGAAGAACAGAACGTCGGAACCGGATTCGTCGCGGAACTGCTCGGCCAGTGTCAGGCCGGTCAGGGCGATCCGCATACGCGCACCCGGAGGCTCGTTCATCTGGCCGTAGACCAGCGCAATTTTCGAATCCACGAGGTTGTCGGGAACGATAACGCCGGATTCGATCATCTCGTGGTAGAGGTCGTTGCCCTCACGGGTCCGCTCACCCACGCCCGCGAACACGGAGAGACCCGAGTGCACTTTGGCGATGTTGTTGATCAGTTCCATGATGAGAACGGTCTTGCCCACACCGGCACCGCCGAAGAGGCCAATTTTACCGCCCTTGGTGTAGGGGGCCAGCAGGTCGATGACCTTGATGCCGGTGACGAGGATCTCGGTCTCGGTCGACTGGGCCGCGAACTCGGGCGCTTCGCCGTGAATGGCGCGGGAGTTGTCCGCGTTGACCGGGCCTTGCTCGTCCACGGCTTCGCCGGTGACGTTCATGATGCGGCCCAGGGTCGCGTTGCCGACGGGCACGCGGATCTGGTCGCCTGTGTCTGTAACCGCTTGACCGCGCACCAGACCTTCGGTCGCGTCCATCGCAATGGCACGCACGGTGTTTTCGCCAAGGTGCTGCGCCACTTCGAGAACCAGCGTCTTGCCTTGGTTCTCGGTGTGGAGCGCGTTGAGAATCTCGGGCAGGTCGCCCTCGAATTGAACGTCAACGACAGCGCCGATGACCTGTGTAATTTTACCGACAGCTTTTGCCATGTCGTGTCTCCGATTTGCTTACAGCGCTTCCGCGCCGGAAATGATTTCGATCAGCTCGTTGGTGATGACAGCCTGACGCGAGCGGTTGTACTCGATGGTCAGCTTGTCGATCATCTCACCCGCGTTGCGCGTGGCGTTGTCCATCGCCGACATCCGGGCACCCTGTTCGGATGCACCGTTCTCCAGCAGGGCCGAGAAGATCGCCGTGGCGACCCCGCGCGGCAGAAGGTCGGCCAAGACCGCCTCTTCGCTGGGTTCATAGTCGAACAATGTGGACGCTGCGCTGTCGTCGCCTTCTTCGCCGTCGAATTTGGCGGGGATGATCTGCTGCGCCGTCGGCGTCTGCATGACCACGTTGACGAACTTCGCGTAGAAGATCGTCGCCACGTCGAATTCGCCCGCGTCAAAGCGGTTCAGCACGTCCTGCGCGATGTTCTGCGCGTCGCCGTAGCCGATCTTTTTGACTTCGCTGAGGTCAACATGGCCCACCAGATGATCGCCCAGATCGCGGCGCAGCGCGTCGCGGCCTTTCTTACCAACGGTGAGGATTTTCACCTCTTTGCCCTGGGCCAGCAGATCGCGCGCATGGGCCTTGGCCTTCTTCGCGATGTTGCTGTTGAAGCCGCCGCACAGCCCGCGTTCGGCGGTCATGACCACCAGCAGATGCACCTTGTCTTCACCCGTGCCGCTGAGCAGCTTGGGCGCGCTGTCGGAACCGCCGACGCTGGCCGCGAGCCCTGCCATCACGGCGTTGAACCGCTCAGAATAGGGACGCGAAGCCTCGGCAGCCTCCTGCGCGCGGCGAAGTTTCGCCGCGGCAACCATTTGCATGGCCTTGGTGATCTTGCGGGTCGATTTGACCGACGAGATCCTGTTCTTCAGGTCCTTGAGATTTGGCATTGCCTTATCTCCCGTTTAAGCGAAGTCGGCGGCGAAACCGTCGATGGCGGCTTTGATCTTCTCTTCCAACTCGCCTTTGACCTTGCGGTCGTTGTTGGTGATGTCCTTGAGAAGGTCGTCATGCTTGCTGCGCAGATGCGCCAGCAGGCCCGCTTCGAAACGGCCGACGTCCGAGATGTCCACCTTGTCGAGATAGCCGTGGGTACCGGCGTAGATCACGCAGACGATTTCGGAGTTGGTCAGCGGCGCGTACTGCGGCTGCTTCATCAGCTCGGTCAGACGCGCACCACGGTTCAGCAGCTGCTGGGTCGCGGCGTCGAGGTCGGAACCGAACTGGGCGAAGGCCGCCATTTCGCGGTACTGGGCCAGCGACAGTTTCACCGGACCGGCCACCGAGGACATCGCCTTGGTCTGGGCCGAGGAGCCCACGCGGGACACCGACAGACCGGTGTTCACGGCGGGACGGATGCCCTGATAGAACAATTCGGTCTCAAGGAAGATCTGACCGTCGGTGATCGAGATCACGTTGGTCGGAATAAACGCGGAAACGTCGCCACCTTGGGTCTCAATGATCGGCAGCGCGGTCAGAGAGCCGTTGCCGGCCTCATCACCCAGCTTCGCCGAACGCTCGAGCAGGCGGGAGTGGAGGTAGAAAACGTCGCCCGGGTAAGCTTCGCGGCCCGGCGGGCGGCGCAGCAGCAGGGACATCTGACGGTAGGACACGGCCTGCTTGGAAAGGTCATCGTAGATGATCAGCGCGTGGCGGCCATTGTCGCGGAAATGCTCGGCCATCGCGGTGGCGGCATAGGGTGCGAGGAACTGCATCGGCGCGGGCTCGGAAGCGGTCGCGGCGACGACGATGGAGTAGTCGATCGCGCCGGTCTCTTCGAGCTTTTTCACCAGCTGCGCCACGGTCGAGCGCTTCTGGCCGATCGCGACGTAGACGCAGTACATCTTCTTGCTCTCGTCGTCGCCAGCGGCTTCGTTGACCTGAGCTTGGTTCAGCATCGCGTCGAGCGCGACGGCGGTCTTGCCGGTCTGACGGTCGCCAATGATCAGCTCACGCTGGCCACGGCCGATCGGGATCATCGCGTCCACGGACTTGAGGCCAGTGGCCATCGGCTCGTGCACGGATTTACGCGGGATGATGCCCGGTGCCTTCACGTCGGCGATGCCGCGCTTGGTGGCGCCGATGGGGCCTTTGCCGTCGATGGGGTTGCCCAGACCGTCAACAACGCGGCCCAGCAGTTCGTCACCGATTGGCACGTCCACGATGGAGTTGGTGCGCTTGACGGTGTCGCCTTCGGTAATGTCGCGGTCGGAGCCGAAGATAACGACACCCACGTTGTCGGCTTCGAGGTTCAGGGCCATGCCCTGAATGCCGCCGGGGAATTCGACCATTTCACCGGCCTGAACGTTGTCCAGACCATAGACGCGGGCGATACCGTCACCGACGGAGAGAACGCGACCCACTTCGGCCACTTCGGTTTCCTGACCGAAATCCTTGATCTGGTCCTTCAGGATCGCAGAAATCTCTGCTGCTTGGATACCCATTTATCCGACCTCTTTCATTACATTCTGGAGGGAATTGAGCTTGGAGCGGATCGAGGTGTCGATCATCTTCGAGCCCACTTTGACGACAAGACCGCCGATGAGGCTTTCATCAACGGTCGCATGAAGTGATACTTTTTTGCCGGTGGAAGCGGTCAGCGATTTCGCCAGCTTGTCCGACTGTGTCTTCGTCAGTGCTTTGGCCGTTGTGACCTCGGCAGTGATTTCGCCTTTGGCTTCGGCAATGGTCTCGCGCAGCGCTTTGACCAGCGCGGGCAGCGCGAACAGGCGGCGCTTTTGCGCCATCAGTTGCAGCGTGTTCGCCATGGTCTTGGTCAGGCCCATCTTTTCGGCCAGCGTCTTGATCGCCTGTTCCTGCTCTTCGCGGGTGTAGAGCGGCGAAGTGGTCAGGCGGCGAAAATCGTCGCTGTCGTTCAATGCCGCTTCAAGCGCGGTAAGATCGCCCTCGATGGCATCGACCTGATTGGCCTCGCGGGCCAGATCGTACACGGCTGTCGCATAACGTTCCGCGATACCGGTGGAAATGGAAGCAGGTTCGGACACGTCCATCCTCTCGTTCAATAAGCGCCGGATATGCGAAGATGTCGCGTCACCAGCAGTTGGCGCGGCTTGAAGTTACCCAAGACGTCTAAATCAGGGGCGATGTAGCAGACAGGTTCACGCCCGGCAACACAGTATAGGCAGGTAATGTCGCGGCGTGCTGCAATATTGCAAGGGCTGCGGCCTATCGCGGCTCTTTGCCGCAGAAAAATGCCACCCAACTCACCGCTGGAGCAGGCCCACGAATCCAGCCCCCTCGCTTACTGCATGCGCTAAGTCTACAAGGCGCTGAGGCGTTTAGACCGGTTTGGCCTGCGGCTCTGCCATCCCCTCCAACACCCCGATGGCGCGCCTCGCGGTGCTGCGTTGCGGGCGGCCTCGCGGCGGGTAAACCAGTTTCGTGGCCTCCACCAAGATCGCGCCGCCGCCCATCATCGTCGGCATCTGACGTCCGATTTTCTCGAACAAAGGCGCCGATTTCATCCAGATTCGCTGTTGCGAAGGGAACTGATAAAGCGCGCCAAGGTGCCGTTCGGGCAGGAACTGATGCTTGCGCAACTGCGTCTCTAGCTGCCCCGGCGAATAGGGCCGCCCATAGCCGAAAGGCGTGCGGTCGCGCCGCGCCCACATGCCCGCGCGGCTTGGCACGATGAACAGCGCCTTGCCCCCCGGCCCCAGCACACGCCAGCATTCGTCCAGCAGCTCGCTGGGCCGTTCGGAGGTTTCGAGCCCGTGCATCAGCACCAGCTTATCCACCGCCCCCGTCTCGACCGGCCAAAGCGTCTCTTCCGTCAGGACCGAGGTGTTGGGCATCCCCGCCGGCCAAGGCATCACCCCCTGCGGGCCGGGCATCAAGACCATCACCCGCCGCGCATCCGCCAGATAGGGGCGCAGCAGGGGCGCGGCAAAGCCAAAGCCGACGACCGTCTGGCCCTTCGCCTCAGGCCAAAGCTCCAACAACCGCCCGCGCAGGGATTTCTGCGCCGCACGTCCCAACGCGCTGCGATAATAGAAATTGCGCAGATCCTGTACATCAAGATGCATTGCAGCCCGCCTTGGTGAGTGTCACTCTTACCGGACCATAACAACACAGCGAGGTAAGACGCCATGGCCTTTGATCTGGTCACGATTCCCTGTCTGTCGGACAACTACGCCTTTCTGCTGCGTGACCATGACAGCGGCGCGGTGGCGCTGATCGACGTGCCCGAGGCCGCGCCGATCATGGCAGAGCTTGACCGCCGCGGCTGGACGCTGAGCCAAGTCTGGTTGACCCACCACCACCCCGACCACGTTCAAGGTCTGGCCGAACTGCTCACCCGTTTCCCCGCCGAGGTGATCGGCGCCAAGGCTGATGCCCGCCGCCTGCCCCCGCTCGACCGCGCGGTGGCCGAGGGTGACAGCATTGAGCTGGGCGCGCTTGCGGCCCAAGTGCTCGACGTATCTGGCCACACCGTCGGCCATATCGCCTTTCATGTGCCCCAAGCCAAGGCGGCCTTTACCGCAGACAGCCTGATGGCGCTTGGCTGCGGCCGCCTGTTCGAGGGCACGCCCGCGCAGATGTGGGAAAGCCTGCAAAAGCTGGCCGCCCTGCCCCCTGACACGACGATCTGCTCGGGCCACGAATATACCGCCGCCAACGCAAAATTCGCCCTGACCGTTGATCCGGACAATGCCGCCCTTATATCAAGGGCCAAGGACATCGACAGCGCCCGCGCCAAGGGGCAGCCGACCGTCCCCTCGTCGCTTTCACTGGAACTAGAAACCAATCCCTTCCTGCGCCCCGCCGACCCGGCCATTCGCGCGACCTTGGGGATGCCAGACGCCACCGACACGGAAGTGTTCACCGAAATCCGCAGGCGAAAAGACCAGTTCTGAGCGCCTGCAATCATGGCTCAAAGTCCTCGCTCACGGCAAATGTGACCGATTCGGACCAGAATCTTCTTGAAGATGGGCCATGATCAACCAAACTCTAATACTATGAGGCCATGGTCGGACCGAGGCCTGAGACATCTCAGCACCTCACCGACCCCGATCGAAAAGGAGCACGCCCGTGCCTTCATTCTCGACTACACTTGAGCAGGCAATCCACGCGGCCCTCGCGCTGGCCAATGCCCGCCGCCACGAATTCGCAACGCTCGAACATCTGTTGCTGGCCTTGCTCGATGAACCCGATGCCGTGCAGGTCATGAAAGCCTGTTCCGTCGATGTCTCTGACCTGCGCGATACGCTGGTGGAATTCGTCGACGATGATCTTAGCAATCTGATCACCGATATCGACGGTTCCGAAGCGGTGCCGACGGCGGCTTTCCAGCGCGTGATCCAACGCGCCGCGATCCATGTGCAATCCTCGGGCCGGACCGAGGTGACGGGCGCCAACGTGCTGGTCGCCATCTTTGCCGAGCGTGAGAGCAACGCGGCCTATTTCCTGCAAGAGCAGGACATGACCCGCTATGACGCGGTGAACTTCATCGCCCATGGTGTCGCCAAAGACCCGGCATATGGTGAATCCCGCCCCGTCACTGGCGCGCCAGAGACCGAGGAAGAGGCCCAAGGCGTCACCGATGGCGACAAGAAGGAATCCGCGCTGGCGAAATACTGCGTGGACCTCAACGCCAAATCCCGCGAAGGCGACATCGACCCGCTGATCGGCCGCGAAGGCGAGGTCGAACGCTGCATCCAAGTGCTTTGCCGCCGGCGCAAGAACAACCCGCTGCTAGTGGGGGATCCGGGCGTGGGCAAGACTGCCATCGCCGAAGGTCTGGCGCGCAAGATCGTTGCCGGTGAAACGCCCGAGGTGCTGGCCAATACCACGATCTACTCGCTCGACATGGGCGCGCTCTTGGCGGGCACCCGCTACCGCGGTGACTTCGAAGAGCGGCTTAAGGCCGTGGTGACCGAGCTTGAGGATCACAAGGACGCCGTGTTGTTCATCGATGAGATCCACACCGTGATCGGCGCCGGTGCCACTTCGGGCGGCGCAATGGATGCCTCCAACCTGCTGAAGCCCGCGCTTCAGGGCGGCAAGCTGCGCACCATGGGCTCCACCACCTATAAGGAGTTCCGCCAGCACTTCGAGAAGGACCGCGCGCTGAGCCGCCGGTTCCAGAAGATCGACGTGAGCGAGCCTTCGGTCGAAGACGCCACCAAGATCCTCAAGGGTCTCAAGCCCTATTTCGAGGAGCATCACAGCGTCAAATACACCTCAGACGCGATCAAGACTTCCGTCGAACTGGCGCATCGCTACATCAATGACCGCAAGCTGCCGGACAGCGCGATTGACGTGATCGACGAAGCCGGTGCCGCCCAGCACCTCGTCGCCGCTTCCAAGCGCCGCAAGACCATCGGCACGAAGGAGGTCGAGGCCGTGGTGGCCAAGATCGCCCGCATTCCGCCGAAGAATGTTTCCAAAGACGACGTGGTGGTGCTGAAGGATCTGGAAAGCTCTCTCAAACGGGTGGTCTTCGGGCAGGATGACGCCATCGTGGCGCTGTCTTCGGCGATCAAACTGTCCCGCGCGGGCCTGCGCGAGCCGGACAAGCCCATCGGCAACTACCTCTTCGCTGGTCCCACTGGCGTGGGTAAAACCGAGGTCGCCAAGCAATTGGCCGACACCCTTGGCGTGGAACTGCTGCGTTTCGACATGTCGGAATATATGGAGAAACACGCGGTCAGCCGTCTGATCGGCGCGCCTCCGGGCTATGTTGGTTTTGACCAAGGCGGCATGCTCACCGATGGCGTGGACCAGCATCCGCATTGCGTGCTGCTGCTCGACGAGATGGAGAAGGCGCACCCGGACGTCTACAACATCCTGTTGCAGGTGATGGACCACGGCAAACTGACCGATCACAATGGCCGCACGGTGGATTTCCGCAATGTGGTGCTGATCATGACCTCCAACGCGGGCGCCTCCGAACAGGCCAAAGCGGCCGTGGGCTTTGGCCGCGACCGCCGCGAGGGCGAGGATACCGCCGCGATCGAGCGGACCTTCACGCCGGAGTTCCGCAACCGTCTGGACGCCGTGATCTCCTTCGCGCCGCTGCCGAAGTCGGTGATCCTGCGGGTGGTCGAGAAGTTCGTGCTGCAACTCGAAGCGCAGCTGATGGACCGCAACGTGACCATCGAACTGTCGAAGAAGGCCGCCGAATGGCTCGCCGACAAGGGCTACGACGACAAGATGGGCGCGCGTCCCTTGGGCCGCGTGATCCAAGAGCACATCAAGAAGCCGCTGGCCGAGGAGCTGCTCTTTGGCAAGCTGGCCAAGGGCGGTGTCGTCAAGGTCGGTGTCAAGGATGATGAATTGACGCTCAAGGTCTTGGGCAGCGAAAGCAAGCGTCTTTCCGGTAATCGGCCCCCGCTGCTCACCGCGGAATGATCTATCGGGCCGCACTGGCCCTGATCATCTCCTCCGCCAGCCCTGCGCTGGCGGAGGATTTGCAACTGGCCTTTCCGCTGGATTGCACCCTTGGGCAGGACTGCCACATCCAACAATATATGGACCGCGACCCGAGCGGCGGCGCAGAGGACTACCGCTGTTCCGGCCTGACCTATGACGGCCACAAGGGCACGGATTTCGCCCTGCCCGACCGCGCGGCGATGGCCGCGGGCGTGACCGTGCGCGCGGCGGCGGCGGGGGTGGTCAAAGGGCTGCGGGACGGGATGCCAGATGGTGCGCCGCTCCCGGAGGTCCAAGGGCGCGAATGCGGCAACGGCGTGGTGATCGACCTCGGCGAGGGATGGGAGACGCAATACTGCCACCTCCGCCGCGGCTCGCTCCGCGTGCAGGAAGGGCAAGAGGTGGCGGTTAGCGACGCCCTTGGGCTGGTCGGCCAGTCCGGCAAAGCGGCCTTTCCGCATCTGCACCTGTCGCTGCGCCATCACGGCAAGCCCGTCGATCCATTCGCCCCCGAAGGCCATGGTTGTGACGTCGAACCGCGCAAAACCCTCTGGCAAGACACCCCGCCCTACCGCCCCGGCGGGCTGATTGCGCTTGGCTTTGCCGACCGCGTGCCCAGCTATGATGAGATCAAGGCGGGCGAAGCCCATCGCGACAGCCTGCCCAAAGAGGCCCCTGCCTTGGTCATCTATGGCTACAGCTATGGCACGCAAAAGGATGACGTGCTGCGCCTCAGCCTCGCCGGGCCAAAAGGCACGGTCATCGAAAGGGATGTGGTGATGGAGAAGCCGCAGGCGCAAGCCTTTCGCGCCATCGGCAAACGCGCGGCTTCTGCGCCTTGGCCAGCCGGGCGCTATACGGGCAGGGTCACCCTGCTGCGCGAGGGCCGTGTGATCGACGAAAAGACCGGCGTTCTGACCCTGCGATAGGCCGGGGCTGCCTGCCTACTTCTCGGTAAACTTCAACTCGATCCGCCTGTTCTGCGCCCGCGCAGCCTCGGTATTGCCCTCGGCCACGGGCTGATACTGGCCAAAGCCATTGGCGGCCAAACGATCCGGCGCAATGCCGAGGAAATTGACCATATATTTGACCACCGACAGCGCCCGCGCTTGGCTGAGTTCCCAGTTGTCCGCAAACTCCCCAAAGCCGGAAAGCGGCACATTGTCGGTATGACCATCGACGCGGATCACCCAATCGATCTCGGGCGGGATGTCGTCCACCACGCTGCGCAGAATGCCCGCCACCTTGGCGATCTCACCCTGCCCGTCTTGGCTCAGCACCGCACTGCCCGGCGCGAAAAGCACCTCGGAGGAGAAGACAAAACGGTCGCCTTCGATCCGCACACCCTCCTGATTGCCCAGCAGATCACGCAACCGCCCAAAGAATTCTGAGCGGTACTGGGCGAGGTTCTTGCTCTCTTCCTCAAGCCGCTTGCGCTCTGCCGCCTCCAATTCGGCGCGGCGGCGTTCCTCTGCCGCGACCCGCGCCAACGCGGTGTTCAACTCGGAGCCAAGCGATTGCAATTCCACCGATTTCGCCGCATCCCGCGCCACGGCGTCATCGAGCAGCGCCTGTAGGTTCCCCAACTGCGCGCGCAGTTCCGCGACTTGCTGGTTCAACAACTCAGTCTGCCGCTGCGCCGCGGCGCTCACGGCTTTCTCCTCGGCCAGCGTCTCTTCGGCCTGCGCCAAAAGGGCAGCGCGGCGTTCGGCGGCAGTGGTCTTATCCTCGGCCAAAGTCTCCGCCGCGAGTTTTGCCGCCAGCGCCTGCGCCAAACGTTCGCGCAGATCCGACTGCGTGCCGCTCAGCGCCTCTCCCTCTTCCTCTAGGCTCTGCACACGGGCCAGCGCCTCGGCCAGACGGGCGTTCAACGTCTGCTCGGTCGCCTCGGCCTGCGCCAACCGCGCGCGCAGGTCCTCTTCGGTGCCTTCCGCGGCTTCCAACTCTTCGGTGAGCGCGGCGCGCTCGGCCTCCAGACCCGCGCCGCTCTCCTCCAGCCGCTCCATCCGCAGCAGCGCTGCGGCAAGCTCACTGTCGAGGTCGCTGCGCGCCGCGCGGGCGGCGGCCAAAAGGGTCAGCGTCTCTTCGGCCTTCTTGCGCTGCGCCTCAAGCGAGAGGGTCATGGCCGTCAATTCTGCATCCGCATCCTCCAGCCGGTCGCGCAGGGCCTGCGCCGCTGCCGCTTCGGCCAGACGGGCGGCTTCCTCGGCGCTGAGCGCCTCTTCGGCCTCCGCCACCTCGGCATTGAGGGCGGCGACTTCGGCCTCGGCTTCGGCGTTTTGCGCCCGCAAATCGGCCACCAGCGCATCCAATGCCTCGCGTTTCGCGGCGGCAAGCCGGGCCGTTTCCGCCTGCGCGTCGATCTCCTCCCGCGCGGTGCTAAGCGCGAGGTTCAGCGCCTCCTGCTCATCCAACAGCGCGGCTTCGCGGTCTTCCAAGTCACCGATGCGCGCCTGATCTTCGGCCTGCGACGCCAAGAGCGCGGCCACCCGCGCCTCAAACCCGGTGATCTCAGCCTCCGCCGCCTGCAAGGCAGCCGCTTGCGCTTCGCGTTCAGAGGTCAGCCCGGCGATCACCGCCTCTTGCCGCGACACCTCATCACGCGCGTCGTTTAGCGAGGCATTCAGCGCGCCAAGCCGCGCCTCCAACCGCGCGGTGGTGCGTTCCTCGACGCCAAGCGCTTGGGCAAGGGCCGCGACCTCTCCGGCCAGTTCGTTAAGCTCGCTTTCCTGCCCGCTGATCCGCTCTGTCAGGACGAATTGCACCACCATGAAGATGGTCAGCACGAACATCAGAACCAGCAAGAGCCCGGTCATCGCATCGACGAACCCCGGCCAGATGGAGCCCTGAAACCGTGCGCCTGTCCGCCGGGAAAGTGCCATTACTGGTCCCCGCCACCGGGGATATCGCTGGCCCGCAGGCGGCGGGCCTCAGGGGCGCGTTGCCCGGAGAGCGCTTTGGCCAGCAAAGAGATATCCTTGCGCAATTCGGCCATGGTTTCCTGCCGCCCGGCAGAAATCTCTTCCAAGATACGCAGCATCTGCACGTCGATGGAGCGCAAGCGCATCCGGCTTTCCGCGTCGATCCCTTCGCCCGCGACCTGACCTTCGAGCGTGGCGATCAATCGGTCTTGCCCATCGGCCACCCGCTCCAGCGCGCTGTTAGTGGTGGTGTCATGCTCCATCCGCGTGGTCATCCGGTCCACGGCATCGGCCAGCTTGCCCAGCTTGTCGTCGACCATGGCGCGGCTGACATCGGATTGGGTGAACATCTGCTGCATCTCGGCCATCTGTTCGACCATCTGATCCATCACGCTGGCCATGATGTTCTGATCGCTTACATCGTCGCCTGAGGTCAGCCCGACCCGCGTGATGGAACTCAGCCAATCTTCCAACTCTTGATAGAAACGGTTCTGCCCGTGGCCTGCGAAAAGCTCCAACAGCCCCACGACGAGAGAGCCCGCAAGCCCCAGAAGCGAGGAGCCGAAGGCCACGCCCATGCCGCCCAACTGCGCCTCAAGCCCGGTCATCAAACGGCCAAAGACATCGACGCCCGCCTCCCCCTCACCGGGGGCGAGGGAACGGATCGTGTCGACCACCGCCGGAACGGTCGTGGCCAGCCCATAAAACGTCCCCAGAAGGCCGAGGAAAATCAACATATTGACGATATAGCGCGTAATCTCGCGCACTTCGTCGATGCGCGAGGCGACGGAATCGAGGATCGACCGGGTGGAGGTCGTGCTGACCTGCATCCGCGCGCCGCGTTGGCGCAGAAGCGACGCCAAGGGTGCCAGCAATTGCGGCGGTTTGGCATCGGGTTCGGCATTGCCAGCGGCGAAATCCTCGATCCAGCGGACCGAGCCGATAAGCTGCATCACCTGATAGAAACAGGCCAGCACACCGACGATGAAGACAAAGATGATGACCCCATTCAGCCATGGGTTCGCGGCAAAGATCGGCAGCACCCGTGGCAGCGCCAGAAAGACCCCGGCCCCCGTGAGGCCGAGCGCGATCAGCATCAGAGAAATCTGACGCACCGGTTGTGAAAACTGCGGTTTTGCCTTGCGGTCTGGCTGTGCCATGCGGCCTTTCCTGACCCTTTGTTCTGCTCTTGCCGCAGCCTACACTGAAACGGCAAAGAGTTGCCAAGTTTTTATGAGGTCAAAGCCTTCACCCGATCATGCAACCACTCCAACGCGGGGTCATGCAAGCCCACTTCGGACAGATGCACGGCGGTGTTGATCAAATACTCGGTATTTGGTCCGCGTCCGCCTACGGCGTGGGCGATAATCTGCGCTTGCTCTTCCAAGGGTAGCCCGCCGCAATATTGTTCATGCGCCGCGTCGATCACATAGGTCACCGCCTCCACGTCGCGGCCATCGGTCAGATGCACGGTGAGGTTTTTCTCGACATAGGCCGAAGAGATCAGCTCACGCTCGCGCAGGTACTCCAACGTCTGCGCCTCCTGCCCCGCGGCCACCCGCATCGCCATGCCTTCGCAGGCCGAGCGGACGGATTCGTCGAGCGCCAGCACCAGCCCGGGCTGTTCGACCGTGCCCCGGTGATGGATCGAGCGCATGCAGAATGATCGGGCATAGCCCGGCAGCGTGGCGATCACGCTTTCCGCTACCTCGAAACCGGGGTTCCACAAGAGGCTGCCATAGCCAAATACCCACATTGTCATCCTGCTGGTCCTTTCTGCTGGCCTTCGGTAAACCGCATCTGAAGCACGATTTGAAGGGCTATCGAAATGCGGAAATTGGTTTGGCTGCTGATTGTGCTCGCCGCACTTTGGGGCGCGTGGTGGGCTGCCGCCACGACGCAGATGCAAAGCACCCTGACCCGCCTGCTCGACACCCGCCGCGCGGCGGGTTGGGAGGTGACGCTCAAAGAGATCGACAAAGCGGGCTTTCCCCTGTCCTTGCAAAACCGGCTGAGCGGGTTTGCCGTGGCAGACCCGGCCCGCGGTCTGGCATTCGAGGCCCCGCAGCTTGATCTCTCCGCTCCGGTCTGGTGGCCCGGTGATCTCTCCGCCCGCGCGCCCGTTGCGGCGGCCGACCTGCCCGCAGGCGCATTGCCCCTGACGCTAAAGATGCGCGATCTGCGCGCCGATCTGGAACTGCACCCCGGCACCTCGCTTCAACTGGAGGCGATGGAGCTTCGCAGCACGCATCTTGAGGTCGACGGCCCCGACGGGCTGCTGCTGAAGGCGGAAGAGCCGCGGATGCGGATCGCGCAATCGGGCAATGCGGCGCGGGACTATGACATCGCGCTGCTGCCCGGCGGCATCACCCCCGGCCCCTTGCTGCGCAAGGTTTTGGGCGATGGCGCGGGCCAGCCCGGCGGGCAGCCGATCCTGTCGGCGCGAATGGCCGTGACCTTTGCCCGCCCGTTGGACCGGCACAGCGCGATGGCAGGCACCCTGCCGCAGATCGACGCGCTGACGGTTGAGAATGTGGATGCCGCTTGGGGCGAGGTGGCTTTGGGCGCCGAGGGGGCGCTTACCTTTGACGCTGTGGGCATTCCCGATGGGGTGCTGAGCCTGCGGGTCACCAATTGGACCAAACTGCTGGACGCAGGCGAACGTGCGGGTTTTCTGCCGCCGTCGATGCGCGGGCAGGTCGACACCATGTTGCGGCTGTTGGAAGCGCGGGGCGGCACGCCGGGCGGATTGGACCTCGACCTGATCTTTACGGATGGTCAGATGATGCTGGCGGGAATTCCGCTTGGCCCCGCGCCGCGGTTGGTCCAGCCCTAACGGCCGCTTAGCGGCAGTAGCTACCACTGCGATAGCGCGCCGTGTCGAAGTGAAAGTGGTCTTGGTGAAAGCGGTCCGCCTCTGGCCCCAGTACCGTGCCGAAGGGTCCGCAGGCGCCTCGGTGCATCCGGCGCAAAGCCGCGCTGCTGCGCCGCGCGCGCCAGCCCTTCAGCAGGCTGATTGTGCTGCCGTCCGCCAGAGCAAACCCGGAAATGTCGATCGCGCGGCCCTTGCCATGTTCGGAAATCTTAGCGCCCTTGCGGTTATTCCGCGTCCGGCAGGCGTAATGCGCGGCGACCTTGAGCTCCCTCAGCCCCCCGCCCTGCGCCGCCAAGGCAGGCACCGCCGATTGGCGCACCCATGTGTTCAGCGCCTTGGCCGTGGTGCAATCCATCACCGCCGCGGTGCTGAGCCGGATGCCCAAGACCGAGCGTATCTTGACTGCATTATCAACCCCGCAACCGCTGATCCGGCCCGGCACCCGGCCCACCCGCGTGCCTTGTATCGCCAGATCGCCGCAGACTGCACCCTTGGCCAACATCCGCTGGCGTGCTCGAGCAGCCTGTTCGACCTTCGCGCTGCGCAGGGTGGGACGGAGCGATGCTTTCATCCCCTGCCCGCCCTCGGCGGCGGCACGGGCGGCGGGGTCACGTTCGGGCGGGGCGATCGCGCCGCCGGGGGCGACGCTCACCGGCAAGCTATCCCCCTGCTGACGCGCCACGGGCCGCTCAGAACTGTCCGGCCCCGCAGCCAGGGCGATTTGCCCCAGCATGATCAGCGGCAGGACAGCCCAGCCCCTCATGACTTGGGCGCGCCCCGGCCAAAGTCGGGCGCGTCGGTATCCTGCCCCGCCTCAATAATGCCGCGCCGGATCGCCCGGGTGCGGGTGAAATAGGCGTGCAGATGCTCGCCGTCGCCGGTCCGAATGGCGCGTTGAAGGGCGAAAAGCTCTTCGGTGAAGCGGCCAAGGATTTCCAGCGTCGCATCCTTGTTGGTCAGGAAGACATCGCGCCACATGGTCGGGTCACTCGCCGCGATCCGGGTGAAATCCCGAAAACCGGCGGCGGAATACTTGATGACCTCACTGTCGGTCACCCGGCGCAGGTCGTCGGCCACGCCCACCATCGTATAGGCGATGAGGTGCGGCGCGTGCGAGGTGACAGCCAGCACCAGATCGTGATGCTCGGCGTCCATCTCCTCCACATTGGCACCCGCCCCTTCCCAGAGCGCGCGCAGCCGCGCGATGGCGCCCTTATCGGTGCCTTCCACCGGGACCAGAAGGCACCAGCGGTTGTCGAACAACTCGGCAAAGCCGCTGCGCGGGCCGGAATGCTCGGTCCCCGCCAGCGGGTGGCCGGGAATGAAATGCACACCGTCGGGCAGATGCGGCCCCACCTGCGCGATCACGTCTGCCTTGACCGAGCCCACGTCCGTGACCGTGGCCCCGGGTGCCAGATGCGGCGCGATCTCGGCGGCCACGGCGCCCATAACGCCCACCGGCACGCAGAGCACCACCAGATCGGCGCCCGCGACGGCCTCGGCGGCGCTGTCGCAGACCCGGTCGCAAAGCCCGATTTCACGCGCCGTGGCGCGGGTCTCGTCGCTGCGGGCATAGCCGGTGACTTCGCCCGCCAGACCGCCGCGCTTCATCGCCCAGAAAAGCGAGGAGGCAATCAGCCCCAGCCCAATGAGGGCGACCCTGTCATAGACCTGCGCCATCAGTTGCCCCCCTTGAACTGCCGCACGGCATGGACGACGCGGCGGCAGGCGCTTTCATCGCCCACGGTGATGCGCAGACAGTTGGGCAGGTTGTAGCCCGCCACCCGGCGCACGATCAGCCCTTGGGTCTTGAGGTAGTCGTCACAAGCCTCGGCCTCGGCCTGATTGGCGAAGCGGGCCAGCACGAAATTGGCGAGCGAGACGTCCGAGGGCACGCCGATCTCGGCCAGCGCATCGGCCAGCCACGTGCGCCAGCGGGCGTTCTCGGCCCGGCAATGGTCGGTATAGGCGCGGTCGCGCATCGCCGCCTCGGCGGCGTTGAGTGCGGCCTGCGACAGGTTGAAAGGACCGCGCACGCGGTTCAGCACGTCGATCACATGGGCTGGCCCATAGCCCCAACCGATGCGCAGCCCGCCCAGCCCGTAGAGCTTTGAGAAGGTGCGCGTCATCACCACGTTGTCGCGGCGGTCCACCAAGGCGGCGCCGCCGTCATAGCCCTCGACATATTCGGCATAGGCCCCGTCGAGCACCAGAAGCGCCTGCGGCGGCAGGGCTTCGGCCAGACGTTCAAGCTCGGCCAGACCGATCATCGTGCCGGTGGGGTTGTTGGGGTTGGCGATGAACACCAGCCGCGTCGCCTCGGTGCAGGCGGCGAGGATGGCATCGACATCGGTCACCCGCTCACGCTCGGGCACCTCGACGGGCGTGGCCCCCGCGGCCAGCGCGGAAATGCGGTACATGGCAAAGCCGTGCTCGGTGTGCACCACCTCGGTGCCCGGACCGGCATAGGCTTGGCAGAGAAAAGCGATGATCTCATCCGAACCCGCGCCGCAGATGATCCGCTCGGCATCGAGGTCCAGCACCTCAGCAATGGCGGCGCGCAGGGCGCTATGGTCGGAGGATGGGTAGCGATGCAGGTCATAGGCCGCGCGACGATAGGCTTCGACGGCGGCGGGGCTGGGCCCCAGCGGGTTCTCATTCGAGCTGAGCTTGACCACATTCTCAAGGCCCGCGACATGCGCCGCACCCCCTTGATAAAGGTCGATCTCCATAATGCCCGGTTGCGGTGCGATCTGTGTCATCTCGCTCTCATCCTCACGCTACTGCCGCCCTTCTATCGGGGGTGTCGCGGTGATGCCAGAATCATTCTGCATCCCCGGCGCCAGCGGACAGGCTGTTGCCCTGCTGCCCGCCGCCCTGCGCAAAAAGAAAAGGCCGCGCAGTTTGCACCACGCGGCCTTTGGTATTCGACAGGCGAAGAAGCTTAGTTCTTCGCGTAGAATTCCACGACGAGGTTCGGCTCCATCACAACCGGGTACGGCACGTCGCCGAGGCTCGGTGTGCGCACGAAAGTCGCGGTCATTTTGGAGTGGTCACACTCCAGGTAGTCCGGCACGTCACGCTCGGGCAGTTGCACGGCTTCGAGAACCGAAGTCAGCTGCTTGGAACGGTCACGCACTTCGATGACGTCACCCTCTTTCACACGGTAGGAGGGGATGTTAACCTTGCGGCCGTTCACTTTGACGTGGCCGTGGTTCACGAACTGGCGTGCAGCGAAAACGGTCGGCACGAACTTGGCGCGGTACACGACGGCGTCCAAACGGCGCTCGAGCAGGCCGATCAGGTTCTCACCGGTGTCGCCTTTAACACGCTCGGCTTCGCCGTAGATGCGACGGAACTGCTTTTCGGTCAGGTCGCCGTAGTAGCCCTTGAGCTTCTGCTTGGCGCGCAGCTGGATGCCGAAGTCCGACATTTTGCCCTTGCGGCGCTGGCCGTGCTGGCCGGGGCCGTATTCACGGCGGTTCACCGGGGACTTCGGACGACCCCAGATGTTTTCGCCCATACGGCGGTCTAGCTTGTGCTTGGCAGCTGTGCGTTTTGTCACGGCTGATCTCCTTTATAAGGCCCCGAGGGGCGGTAAAGGGCGTTGTCCTTTGGCCGAAGCCCGACAGGCTTCCCCTTGCGGGGTCCACCAACACCAATGAAGGGGCGCTTATACGGGGCTATGGCAGGGAGTCAACGGGGGATTTTGAGCGAATTTGATACGTCTCGCCGCTACCGCGCCATGGCGGCGCAGGGCGCGTGGCGGTGACAGGTCAGGATATGATCGTTCACCAGCCCGCAGGCCTCCATCCAAGCATAGGTGATCGTCGGCCCGCAGAACTTGAAACCGGCTTTCTTCAGGTCTTTGCTCACCTGCTCGGACAAGGCCGTCTTCGGCGGCACCTCGGCCTGTGTGGCGAAGCGGTTTTGCAGCGGTTTGCCATCGACATAGCGCCACATGAAGGCGTCGAACCCCTCGCGCGCCTCCACCTCCTGCCATGCGCGCGCGTTGGTGATTGCGGCCTCGATCTTGCCCCTGTGGCGGATGATGCCCGGATCACCCAGCAGGCGCAGCACATCCGCCTCGCCCCATTCGGCGATCTGATGCGGGTCGAACCCGGCAAAGGCCGCACGGAAATTATCGCGTTTTTTAAGGATCGTGATCCAGCTCAGCCCCGCCTGAAACCCGTCAAGGATCAGCTTTTCCCACAGCGCGCGGCTGTCGTATTCGGGCACGCCCCATTCGGTGTCATGGTAGGCTTGGTAAATCGGGTCATCCCCGGCCCAGTCACAGCGCTGCATCTTCGGCTCTCCTCCGCGCGATCCACCGCGGAAATCGCCGCCGATTAAGACCGTATTATCACCTTTGCGCCCATACCAATCGCAGGACAGCAAGAGAGTACCGCCGTGCCCCGTCGATTCCAACGCCCTTTCGCCGACGTTCCCCCCGGTGGGGACAGCCCGCTGAACCATGCGGTGATGCAGCGCGATGCCGCGACGCTTGAAATGGTGCGCGAGGCCGTGGCCCATCGCCAAACGCTGCTGGCGTTTCAACCTGTCATGCTGGCCAGCGATCCAGCGAATGTCGCCTTTCACGAGGGGCTGATCCGCCTGCTTGATCCCACGGGCCGCGTGATTCCGGCCAAGGATTTCATGCCCGCGATCGAAGACACGGATACCGGGCGGCAGGTGGATGTTCTGGCCCTGCGTCTCGGGCTGAACGCGCTGCACCACCATCCCGGGCTTCGACTGTCGATCAATATGTCCGCCCGCTCCATCGGGTATCAGGAATGGACCCGCGTCTTGCGCCACTGGCTGGCCCGCGATGCCACCTTGGGCGAGCGGCTGATCCTTGAGATCACGGAAAGCTCGGCCATGATGGTGCCGGAACTTGTGACGAGCTTCATGAACCAGTTGCAGCCCCACGGCATCTGCTTTGCCATGGATGATTTCGGGGCGGGGCAAACGGCGATCCGCTATTTCAAGGATTTCTACTTTGATGTCCTGAAGCTTGACGGGCAGTTCATTCGGGGCATCGCCACCAACCCCGACAACCGCGCCCTGACCGCCGCACTGATGTCCATCGCCACGCATTTCGACATGCTGACCGTGGCCGAATGCGTCGAGAACGCCGCCGATGCGGCGGTGCTGACCGAGATGGGCGTCGATTGCCTGCAAGGCTACCACTTCGCCGCGCCAACCACCCGGCCCCCATGGCTGAATTTCGACCGGGTGCGGGCTACCGGCTAGGCCCGCGCGGGCAGGCCGCCGGGGCTGCGGCGGCGGGCTGCCTGCTCAGTTGCCGCATTGCAGCGCATCCGCTATCACTACCTCAGAGGGACGGGAGCGCCCACGCCCGACGATGGCGCGTGTCGGTGTGCCCCCGCCCAACAAGGTAGAGGAAAGTCACATCATGACCAATGTCGTCATCGCATCCGCCGCCCGGACCGCCGTGGGCAGTTTCGGCGGAGCGTTCGCCAATACGCCCGCCCATGACCTTGGTGCCGCCGTTCTGAAAGAACTGGTGGCCCGCGCCGGGGTGGACCCGTCCGAAGTCTCCGAGACCATTCTGGGGCAGGTGCTGACCGCCGCCCAAGGTCAGAACCCGGCGCGTCAGGCGCATATCAACGCAGGGCTGCCGAAAGAGAGCGCGGCTTGGGGCATCAATCAGGTCTGCGGCTCGGGCCTGCGCGCCGTGGCGCTGGCGGCCCAGCATATCCAACTGGGTGATGCGAATATCGTGGCCGCTGGCGGGCAAGAGAACATGACTCTCAGCCCCCATGCGCAGAACCTCCGCGCGGGGCAGAAGATGGGCGATTTGCAATTCATCGACACGATGATCCGCGACGGTCTGTGGGATGCCTTCAACGGCTACCACATGGGCCAAACCGCCGAGAACGTGGCCGAGAAATGGCAGATCAGCCGCGACCAGCAGGACGAATTCGCCGTCGCCTCGCAGAACAAGGCCGAAGCCGCGCAGAAGGCTGGCAAGTTCGCCGATGAGATCGTTCCCTTCACCATCAAGACCCGCAAGGGCGAGACGGTCGTCGATCAGGACGAATACATCCGCCACGGCGCCAATATCGAAGCGATGCAGAAGCTGCGCCCGGCCTTCACCAAAGACGGCTCCGTCACCGCGGCCAATGCCTCAGGCATCAACGACGGTGCGGCGGGTGCGCTGCTGATGAGCGCGGATGAGGCCGAAAAGCGCGGCATTCAGCCGCTGGCGCGGATCGCCTCCTATGCCACCGCCGGTCTCGACCCGTCGATCATGGGCGTCGGCCCCGTCTATGCATCGCGCAAGGCGCTGGAGAAAGCCGGTTGGTCGCCCGAAGACCTCGATTTGGTGGAAGCCAACGAAGCCTTCGCCGCACAGGCCTGCGCCGTGAACAAGGAAATGGGCTGGGATCCGGAAATCGTGAACGTCAACGGCGGCGCCATCGCCATCGGCCACCCCATTGGTGCCTCGGGCGCGCGGGTGCTCAACACTCTTCTGTTCGAAATGCAGCGCCGTGACGCCAAGAAAGGTTTGGCGACGCTGTGTATCGGCGGCGGTATGGGTGTTGCCATGTGCCTTGAGCGCCCCTAAGACTGAATCGGCGCGCAACTTTGTTGCGCGTCGAAACATGCATTTGCAAGAACATTACCTTGAGGGAGGGATTACATGTCACGCATCGCTTTGGTCACCGGGGGAAGTCGCGGGATTGGCGCGGCCATTTCGACCACGCTGAAGGACAAAGGCTATACCGTCGCCGCCACCTATGCCGGCAATGACGAAGCCGCCGCGAAATTCACCGAAGAGACCGGCATCAAGACCTATAAATGGAACGTGGCAGATTACGACGCCTCCAAAGCGGGGATCGAACAGGTCGAAGCCGAGCTTGGCCCCATCGAGGTGGTGGTCGCCAATGCGGGCATCACCCGCGACGCACCCTTTCACAAGATGACCCCCGACCAGTGGAATGAAGTCATCGCCACCAATCTGACCGGCGTTTTCAACACGATCCACCCGGTCTGGCCCGGCATGCGCGAACGCAAGTTCGGCCGCGTTGTCGTGATCTCTTCAATCAACGGGCAAAAGGGCCAGTTCGCACAGGTGAACTATGCCGCGACCAAGGCGGGTGATCTGGGCATCGTGAAGTCACTGGCCCAAGAAGGCGCGCGCGCGGGCATCACCGCCAACGCCATCTGCCCCGGCTATATCGCGACCGATATGGTCATGGCCGTGCCCGAAAAGGTCCGTGAAAGCATCATCGCGCAGATCCCCGCCGGACGTTTGGGAGAGCCCGAAGAAATCGCCCGCGCGGTGGCCTTCCTCGTCTCCGACGATGCGGGTTTCATCAATGGCTCGACCATCTCGGCCAATGGGGCGCAATTCGTCGTCTAACGGGCGGATGTTCTGGAAATTTAATGGGCCAGTCTTTTCCCAAGACTGGCTTTTTTTAATGCGACAAATGAAAGCCGAATGCGGCACTTACTGGCCATCCAGTCTGCCGCCCCGCCAAAGCGGAACGACAGCGATCAAAAACGCCGCATTGCGCGGTAAGGGTCAACTCGACAGGCGGCTAATCTCCTCTTTCAAACGCAGTTTTTCCTTTTTCATGGAAGCCACTTTCAAATCGTCCATACCGGGGGCGCGTTGCGCGGTTTCCACCGCCTCACTCATCGCCTGATGCTTGCGCTTCAGGGTATCCAGATGTGCGTTCAAAGCCATACAATCCTCCATGATTGGTGTGTGGAATTTCAGTGGACCACAGCGCGACCCACAAGTCACGCGGCACCGCAGCATAGGGGTGAAGTTGGTAAAGAAACGCTTAAGAAGTAGGATAGACCAGCGGCGCACCCTGGCGCAGGACCGCTTCGATTTCCGGCACATAGCTATCGCCATTCCCCTCATGCCGCGCGCCACGGTGCATGACAAAGCTGTGATAGAGCCGAAAAGCACCGCGTCCGTTCTTGCGCGCACGCAAGAGAATCAACTCCGGCATCCGCCCGGCGCGCGAGGCGAGCGGCAGCACTTCGACCGATCCCATCTCATGCGGCAGCGCCGCCAGAATCTCGGGCAGCCGTTCGGCGCGATGGATAAAATGCGCATGCCCTTTGGGCTTTAGCCGCCGCGCGGCGGTGCGGACCCATTGTCGCAGGGGCGTCGCCTCACCCAAGGCCGTCTCGCGCCCGGGATCGCGGGACTGGACCGAGGCGGCCCGGTCGAAATAGGGCGGATTGGCGAGAACGTGGTCAAATTGTCGCTGGCGCAGATGCAGGGGCATCTCGGTCAGATCGGCCTCCACCACCTCCAGCGCCGCGCCGCCATTGCGCCGCGCCAATTCGGCATAGGCGGGTTGCAGCTCACAACCCGTTAGCGTCAGCCCCGGCACCCGCGCCCCCAGACAAAGCACCGCCGCACCGGCCCCGCAGCCAAGCTCCAGCACGCTTTGCCCTGCCTCGGCCTCGATGCTCGCGGCCAGCAAAACCGGGTCCACCCCGGCACGATAACCCCGCCCCCGGCGCGGCTGCCAGAGGTGCAGCTTGCCGCCGAGAAAAGCGTCGCAGGTCAGGTCGTCTTCGGTGAAACGGGTCACAGCCCCAGCGGAATATCATTGTCGCGCATCACCCGCAGGGCGGCGTCATGATCATCAGGATGCACCATCAGGCGGCGCGGGAAAATCCCGATGCCCCCTTCGAGCACGCTCATGTTTACGTCCATTTCAAAGCAGTCTATATCCTCCCCCCTGAGAAGGGCGGTGGCAAAGGCGATGATGGTCATGTCGGTGCTGCGCAAAAGTTCCTTCATATCAAAGATGTAGAGCCGGATCACCGGCATGTCGAGCGGGACGCGGGAAATGATGATGAAAAGTGATGCAACGGGCAAACCGCACGACCGCATGGCGGCCTATCTAAGCGATGATATGGCGGCGGTCAGCGCCCTGATCCGCGAGCGGATGGCGTCGAAACACGCGCCCCGCATCCCCGAGGTCACCGCCCATCTGGTCGAGGCGGGCGGCAAGCGCCTGCGCCCGATGCTGACGCTGGCCGCGGCCCGGATGTGCGGCTATGACGGCCCCTATCACGTCCATCTGGCCGCCACGGTTGAGTTCATTCACACCGCGACCCTGCTGCACGACGATGTGGTGGACGAAAGCGCGCAGCGGCGCGGGCGGCCCACGGCGAACCTTCTGTGGGACAACCAGTCGTCGGTGCTGGTCGGGGACTACCTCTTTGCCCGCAGCTTTCAGTTGATGACCGAGCCGGGCTCGATGCCAGTGATGCGCATCCTGTCGAACGCCGCCGCGACCATCGCGGAGGGCGAGGTGCTGCAACTGACCGCCGCGCAGAATCTGGCCACGGATGAACAGGTCTATCTACAAGTCGTGCGCGGCAAAACGGCGGCGCTCTTCTCAGCCGCGACTGAGGTGGGCGGCGTGATCGCCGATGCGCCGGAGGATCAGGTCAAGGCGCTCTACGACTATGGTGACGCCCTTGGCATCGCCTTTCAGATCGTCGACGATCTGCTGGATTATCAGGGTGATACAGGGGCCACGGGCAAGAACGTCGGCGACGATTTCCGCGAGCGCAAGCTGACCCTGCCGGTGATCAAAGCCGTGGCCAAGGCCGACGAGGATGAGCGCGCCTTTTGGACCCGCACCATTGAGAAGGGCAAACAGGAAGAGGGCGACCTCGACCATGCGCTGATGCTTTTGGCCAAACACGACACGCTCACCGCGACGCAGCGCGATGCCTGTGACTGGGCGGAGAAGGCCAAAGCGGCGCTTGCCCCCCTGCCCGACCATGAGTTGAAAGACATGTTGATCGATCTGGCCGACTACGTCGTCGCCCGGATCAGCTAAGCGGCCAAGATCGGCGCGGCGGCGACCCACCATCGCGGCGCCGCGCTGGCGATGCGATGGGCCGCGGCCTCGGCCTGCGCCGCCGTGGCGTAGAGGCCGAAACAGGTCGCGCCCGAGCCGGACATCCGCGCCAGCGCCGCATCGCTCAGCGCCTCCAGACAGACCCCGATGACCGGCTCCCGCGCGATGGCGGGCGCGGCAAGGTCGTTGCGCTGTGCGCTCAGAAAATCGATGAAGTCGGAAAAGCCCGCGAAACTCGGGATCACCTCCGGCATCGGCGGCTGGCTCTTGTCGCTGAGCGCCGAGAAGACAGCAGGCGTCGGCACATCGACACCAGGGTTCACCAGCACCATATGGCAAGGCGGCAGCGCGGAGAGCGGCGCGAGGATCTCCCCCACCCCCTGCATCCGCTGCGGGCCGCGAGTCAGACAGACCGGCACATCCGCCCCGAGCTGCGCCGTCTCTGTGGGCAGCGGAACGCCCCAATGCGCCGCAAGCAGCTCCAAGGCCGCCGCCGCGTCGGCAGAGCCGCCCCCGATTCCCGCCGCTGCGGGCAGGTGTTTCTCAAGATGCAGTGCTGCGCCACGGCCCGCGCCTGCGTCCAGCATCTCTGCCGCGCGCAGGACAAGGTTGCGCGCATCGGTCGGCACCCCTTCGGCCCGCTGGCCGCCGACCGTCAGGGTCAGATCATTCGCGGCGGCCACATCCAGCCGATCGCCCACACCGGCCCGCACCACCAGCGAATCCAGCAGGTGATAGCCGTCGGCCCGCTGGCCGGTACAATGCAGGGTCAGGTTCACCTTGGCCCAAGCCATCCGCGACGCCGCAGCGCCGGGGTCGGCGGGCGCCCCATCGTTTGAAAAGCTCATTCGTCCGCAGCAACCTTGAGCGGTGCCGCGCCCTCTTCGGCCAGCACGGCATCGAGCCCCACTTCCAGCTTGCGGCGCATCCGCTCGGGGTCGGCCTCCGAATCCGCATCCGTCAGGTCAACGAAAGAGAGCGCCCGACGCCACTGGAATTCAGCCTCGCGCTTGCGGCCCACGGCCCAATAAACATCCCCGAGGTGATCGTTCACCACCGGATCGACCGGCTCCAACTCGACCGCGCGTTCCATCTGCTCCACCGCTTCTTCGTAGCGGTCCAGCCGGTAGAACACCCAGCCCAGCGAATCGACGATATAACCGCTGTCGGGGCTGGCCGCGACGGCGCGTTCGATCATCTCCAGCGCCTCGTCCAAGTTACGCTGCTGTTCGACCAGCGAGTAGCCGAGGTAGTTCAGCACCTGCGGCTGTTCGGGGTTCAACTCAAGCGCGGCGCGGAAATCGGCCTCCGACCCTTCCCAATCGCCGCTGCGTTCCTTGGCGATGGCGCGGGCGTAGAACAGCACCCAGCGGGCACGGGCGGTTTCGGGCGTCAGCGCGAGCGCTTGGTCGTAGGAGGCGATGGCCGCCTCATAATCCTCTTCGGCCCGCAGCATATCGCCTAGCGTGGAATGCACCACGGCCAGATCACCATGGCTCCGCGCGAGTTGTTCCAGCACTTCGATCGCCTGCGCGGTCTTGCCCGAGCGGCGCAGCGCATCGGCGCGGCCCAGTTCGGCGGCGTGATAGGCCGGGCTGTCGGCAGGCAGGGACTTATATTCGGCAATCGCCAGATCATGCTCGCCAAGGTTCTCCAACAGGCTTGCCGTCAGCAAAAGCGCATCGACATGGTCCGGGCGCAGATAACGCGCGATGCGCGAATAGAGCAGAACGTAATAGTCCCCCGCCGCTTCATTGCGCAGCACGGCGGCGAAGGTGAAAAACACCTCGGCCATGCCCGCTTGGGCGTCGGGCATATGGCTGAAGGGCGCGGGCGTTTCCTGCTGCAAACCTTCAATGAGCCGCGCGATTTCGGGGTCGCTATCCGCGCCAAAACCGTCCGAGAGCACCGCCAGCGCATCCTGGCTGCGCCCCAATTGGCCAAGAATCTCGGCATGGGCCATCACGCCGCGCCGGGTCTGGCCTGCGGCCCCTGCCTCACCACTGGCAAAGATCGCCTCCGCCCCTTCGAAGTCGCCGACGCTCGCCAGCGCGAGGGCCTTGTGATACATCACGAAGCCCTGCATCCCGGCCTCTTCGCTTAGGCTGTCGAAAGCCTTTATCGCGGCGGTCACATCGCCCGCCCCCATATGCGCCCAAGCCTGCACTAGCCCGCCGACCCAAGGGCCGATGGCCGAGGTATCGCGTTCGAACAGGGCCATGTAATCGCCCTCTTTCGCCAAGGCGGCCACAAGGGTCATCTCGGCCACTTGGCTCTTGGTGCCGAGGGTGATCATATTGCGTGCTAGCGGCAGCGCCTTGTCCACCCGCCCGAGCGAGAGATAGGACAGCACCGCGCTTTCCATCAGTTCGATGTTCTTCGGGTCCCGCGCCAGCGCTTCGGTATAATACCGCGCGGCCTCAGGGTAGTCGCTGTTCACGGCGGCATGACGCCCCGCCAGATAGGGGCCTGCGACCGATTGCGCCATCAGCGGCGCCGACAGGCCGATGCAAAGCGCCGCAACGCTGGTGAAACCTAGGACATTCCGAAACATGCAAACCGCCTCATATCGCTTTGCTCGCAGGCTATCATCTTCGTGCCGGGGCGCAATGGCGGGTCGGTGATGTCACCCGGAGCGAACAGGATTTCGCCGAAAAGACGAAAAGACCGCCACGCCTGCGCGTGCCGGTCCTTTAATTGCGCCTTTGGCGATGGCTCACATATTCGGGTAGTTCGGCCCGTCACCGCCCTGCGGGGTGGTCCAAACGATGTTCTTTGTTGGGTCTTTGATGTCGCAGGTCTTGCAATGCACGCAGTTCTGGAAGTTGATCTGGAACCGCGTCTCGCCGGTTTTGTCATCCTCGACGAACTCGTAAACCCCCGCCGGGCAATAGCGGGCCGAGGGGCCCGCGTATTTCGGCAGGTTCACCTCGACCGGAATGCTCGGGTCTTTCAACTTGAGATGCGCAGGCTGGCTTTCCTCGTGATTGGTAAAGGAGAAGGCAACGTTGGTCAGACGGTCAAAGCTGAGTTTGCCATCGGGTTTGGGGTAGTCGATCTTCTTGTGCTTATCCGCAGCCTCGGTCGCCTCGGCATCCGATTTGCCGTGGCTCAGCGTGCCCAAGAGCGAGAAGCCGAGCGTGTTGGTCCACATGTCAAAGCCACCAAGCGCCAGCGACGCGGTGAGCCCGTATTTCGACCACAGCGGTTTCACGTTGCGCACCTTCTTAAGGTCCGTCGCGATCGGCCCTTCACGAACATCGGTCTCATATTCGGTCAGCTCATCACCGCCACGGCCCGCTTGGATCGCGGCATAGGCGGCCTCAGCCGCTGCCTTGCCCGAGAGCATGGCATTGTGGTTGCCCTTGATGCGCGGCACGTTGACCATGCCCACCGAACAGCCCAGCAGCGCCACGCCGGGGGCCACCATCTTGGGCATCGACTGATAGCCGCCCTCGGTGATCGCCCGCGCGCCATAGGCCACGCGTTTGCCGCCTTTGAGCAGCTCGGCCACCATCGGGTGATGCTTGAACCGCTGGAATTCCATGTATGGGAAAACATGCGGGTTCTTATAGCCGAGGTGAACAACGAAGCCGACGTAAACCTGATTGTTCTCAAGGTGATAGATGAAGGACCCGCCGCCCGCATTGCTGTTCAGCGGCCAGCCCATCGTGTGGGTGACGGTGCCCTCGCGGTGCTTGGCGGGGTCAATCTCCCAGATCTCTTTCATGCCAAGACCGTATTTCTGCGGCTCTTTGCCCTCATCCAGCCCGTATTTCGCGATGACCTGCTTGCTGAGGCTGCCGCGCACGCCCTCGGAGAGGAAGACATATTTGCCGTGCAGTTCCATCCCCGGCTCATAGCTCGGGCCGGGGGTGCCATCGGCATTTTTGCCCATCTCACCGGCGACAACGCCTTTGACTTCGCCGTTCTCGCCAAAGACCAGCTCAGAACAGGCCATGCCGGGGAAGACTTCGACGCCCAGTTCTTCGGCCTGTTCGGCCATCCAACGGCAGACATTGCCCATGGAAACGATGTAGTTGCCGTGGTTCTTCATCAGCGGGGGCATCGGAAACTCGGGGATGCGCAGCTTGCCCGCCTCGCCCAGCAGGTAAAAGTTGTCTTCCTTCACCGGCACGTTCAGCGGCGCGCCTTTTTCCTTCCAATCCGGGATCAGCGCATCCAGCCCGCAGGGGTCGAGCACCGCGCCCGACAGGATATGCGCGCCCACTTCCGAGCCCTTTTCCAGCACCACAACATTGCAATCGGCGTCCAACTGCTTGAGCCGGATCGCAGCCGACAGGCCAGCAGGCCCGGCGCCGACGATCACAACGTCATATTCCATCGCTTCGCGTTCAATCTCGGCCATTTTGGTGCTCCCTCACGGCAAATTCGGTTTGGATTTGGCTAAACCACCGCCGCGCGCAATGCAATCGCGACCCTGCGTTTATTGCGCAAAACGTGGGCTCCACGACATAACATGACGCGCGACCCTGCGGGCCGCCGGTTCTTCCCCTTTCAGATAGCGCGACTGCGGCGCCTTTCACCACCCGGCCTGCAAAGCTCATTCAGCGAAAACGGGATCGGATTGACGGCAGCCAACCGCCGATCCCGGGGCCGTTAGCCCCTTGCAATTGGCGGGCAGTTTGGGTCAGGTATCTGCCAAGTTAACACGCAATTGGCCGCCCCCCGGCGAAAACCCGGGTGCGGCCCTCATTATGTAGGCACACCGCCATGGAAAAAATCCCGATGACCCGCGACGGTCACACCGCGCTCGAAGTCGAACTTAAGCAGCTTAAAACGGTTGAACGCCCCGCCATCATCAAGGCCATCGCCGAGGCGCGCGAACATGGTGACCTGTCGGAAAACGCCGAATATCACTCTGCCAAGGAAAAGCAGTCTTTCATCGAAGGCCGCATCAAAGAGCTTGAGGGCGTGATCTCGCTCGCCGATGTGATCGACCCCAAGAAACTGTCGGGCTCGATCAAATTCGGCGCCACGGTGACGCTGGTCGATGAGGACACGGACGAAGAGAAAACCTATCAGATCGTTGGCGAATATGAGGCCAATATCGAAAAGGGTCTTTTGAACATCAAATCCCCCATCGCGCGGGCGCTGATCGGCAAGGACGAGGGTGATTCCGTCGAGGTGCGCACCCCCGGCGGGCAAAAATCCTATGAGGTTCTCAAGATCGTCTACGCTTGAACGGGAAAGCTGACATGGCAGAGCCCGACGCTTCCGCATCCCCACAGCAAGCCCCCCGCGCCCCACGCGGCGGGACCGGCGCGGTACGGCCCACGCCGATGGGCATCTACGACCGGCCCAAGGCCAATAGCATCACCGAGATCGAGGTCATCGCAGGCGCGCTTTCGGCGCTCTGGCTGCTTGGCACGGCGATCTATTTCACCTTCATCGCCGCCGAGGTGCCCGAGGGGGCGCCCGACAGCGGGCTGCGCGGGCTGTTGATCCTGCTGGTGGTGATCATGCCCGTCGCGATGATCTGGGTCGGGGCCACCGCCGCCCGCGCCGGGCGGGTCATGCGTGAAGAAAGCCAACGTCTGCAAATCGCGATCGACGCGATCCGACATTCCTATATCTCGCAACAGCAGGGCAACAAACCGGCGGGCGAAGGCAGCATTGCACGCAAGCTCGATGAACTCGCCGCCAGCGTCCGCAAGACCGAGATTGCGCTGGCCGGGCTTCAGGGCCGCGATGCGCCCTCGCGCCCCGTCGATCCGGCCCCGGCACCCACACCGCCCGCCGCAGAAGAGCAGCCGACGCTGGCGCTTGGCACGCAGACGGGCGACAGTGCACAGCCGCTCTCTGCCGAGGATTTCACCCGCGCGCTGAACTTCCCCGAAACGGCGGAAGATCAGGCCGGTTTCGACGCCCTGCGCCGCGCCCTGAAGGATCGTTCTGCCGCGCAGCTTGTGCAGGCCGCGCAAGACGTGCTGACCCTGCTGAGCCAAGACGGCATCTATATGGATGACCTGCGCCCCGACCGCGCACGCCCCGAGGTCTGGCGGCAGTTCGCCAGCGGTGCGCGGGGCCGGACCATCGCGCCTTTGGGCGGCATTCGGGATCGCTCCTCGCTGGCGCTGGCCAATGCGCGGATGCGGCAAGACCCGATCTTCCGCGACGCCGCGCATCACTTCCTGCGCCGCTTTGACCGGACCTTTGCCGAGTTTGAGAAACAGGCCACGGATGAAGAAATCTCGATGCTCGCCGACACCCGCACCGCCCGCGCCTTCATGCTGTTGGGCCGCTGCGCGGGCACCTTCGATTGACGCGCGGGTCTAGCCGGTAAAACTGCCGTAGGGGATGAAACGGACGGTATCGCCCGGCGCGATGTCGCGGGCGGCCTCGTCCAATTCGACCAGCCCTTCGGCCCAACTGAGCCCGCTGATGCGCCCCGACCCTTCGGAGGCAAAGACCTCGGCCCGGCCATCGCGCATCCGCGCGCGCAGGTATTCCCGCCGCCCGGCCTTTTTGCGCTTCTCGAAGGCGGCAGGCACGTCGAAACCCTGCGGCTCTTGCCAGCCGCCCCCGGCCAACAGCGCCATGGCTGGCCGGGCGAAGATCAGCGAACAGACCATCGCCGCCACCGGGTTGCCCGGCAGGCCAAAGATCGGCACCCCCTGCCACATCCCGAGCGCCAAAGGCCGCCCCGGTTTCACCGCGATCCGCCAAAGCTGCATCGCCCCCGCTTCGGTCAGCAGGGCCGAGACGTGGTCTTCGTCCCCCGCCGATGCGCCGCCACTGGTGAGGATCACATCGACCTGCCCTGCCGCCGCATCAAGCCGCGCGCGCAGCGCGGCGCGGTCGTCGGCCACGCGGCCCAGATCGACCGCCTCATGGCCAAAATCGGTGGCAAGTTGCAGCAGCATTGGGCGGTTGGCATCGTAAATCTGCCCGGCGCGGGCCGCCGCGCCCATCTCGACCAATTCGTCCCCGGTTGAGATCACACCGACCTTGAGCATTTTGCGCAAAGACACCTCCGCCACCCCGGCGGCAGCCAGAAGCGCCAGTTCCGCCGGGCCGATGCGCGTGCCCGCGGCAAGGATCACGTCGCCCGCCTGCACATCCTCCCCGGCCTTGCGGGTGTTGGCCCCCTGTTTGACCGGCCCGTGAAAGCGCAGCACGCCGCCCTCAGCGGTCACATCCTCTTGCAAGATAACGGTATCGACACCTTCGGGCAGCGCCGCGCCGGTCAGCACGCGGATCGCTTGGCCCGCTGGCACGGCACCGGGGCGGTCGCCCGCCGCCGCGCGGCCCGGCACCAGCGGCATCTCATGCAGCCCCTCGCCCCGCCCCCCGGCAAAGCCATAGCCATCGACTGCCGTGTTGGGCAGTGGCGGGTTGGCGCGGATGGCGGTCACATCTTCGGCCAAGATGCGTCCCCCGGCCTCGGCGGCGGGGCAAGGCTCGGCCTCTGTCACCGCGTGAAGCCGCGCGCGCAGCAGGTCCAGCGCCTCATTCACCGGGGTCCAATGCACGCCGGGCGGCAAGGCGAAACAGTTATTGCGCAAGGGCGGCGGCGCGGGCGTGGCGGCGGCCGCCGGGGTGGCGATCAGCCCCACGTCGCGCAGGATGAAATCGGCAATGGCGCCGGTGTCGTTCAGATCGAAAACGGGCCGATCCACCTCAAGCGGCACATCGCTGGCCAGTGCCCGCACCGTCGGATCATCCGGCGTGATCAATGGGTTTCCGGTCTCGGCCCGATGGGCTTCGACCTTCGGATGACCGTCGCGTTTGTAGCCTTCGATCAGCACCAGATCGACGGGCGAGAGCCGCGCCAGATGCGCCTCTAGCGGCGGCTCATCGGCCCCGCGCAACTCATGCATCAGGGCAAAGCGCGCGCCCGAGGCCAAAAGCACCTCCCGCGCCCCTGCGATCCGGTGGCGGTGGCTGTCTTTGCCGGGTTGATCCACGTCGAAAGTGTGATGCGCATGTTTCACCGTGGAGACGGTGAAGCCGCGGCCCGTGATCTCGGCCACCAGCCGCTCCATCAGCCCGGTCTTACCTGCGTTTTTCCAACCGACAACGCCGTAAACCCTCATACCATCGCCTCTGCTTTCGCCAGATCTTCGGGCGTGTTCACATTGAAGAAGGCCGCCTCATCGGGGAAGAGCGCCTCGCGCCCGTCGTGGCGTTCCGTCCAGAGCACCACCTTGCGCAGACCGCCCGCCAAAGCGCTGCGCAGATCGTCGCGCAGCGCCACGGGCCAGAGGCCAAAGGTCGGATGCCGCGCGGTGCCGCGTTTGGCGTCCGGCGTGGCGGCGAGGGCCAGCGGATGGGCCATGCCATCGGCGGCCAGCAGCAGACGCGGCACCAGATCGCAAGGGAAGAAAGGCGTATCGGCGGCAGCCGTCACGATGCTCTCGGCCCCCTGTTCGGCGGCCCAGTCGAGCCCAGCAAGCACCCCCGCCAGCGGCCCGGCGAAGCCTTCGATACTGTCGGCCAGCACCGGCAGGCCGAGGTCGGCAAACCGCGCCGGATCGCCATTGGCATTAAGCGCCAGCTCCGCAACCTGCGGCTCCAGCCGGTCGATCACCGAGGACAGAAGCGTGCCCTGCCCCAGCGGCAGCAGCCCCTTGTCGTCGCCGCCCATACGGGTCGCCTGCCCGCCCGCCAGAATGACGCCAAGTGGTTGTTTCATGTGGCTAATCCTTCGCGCCCTTGCGCCCGCTTTTGCGCGGCTCTTCGGCCACGCTGGCCGGATCCGCATCGCGGATGAGCCGCCCCTCCCCGGCCAGACAGGTAAAGCGCTGCCCGCGCATCCGCCCAATCAGGGTCAGGTTCACCTGCTGGGCGATCTCCACCCCCCAAGCGGTAAAGCCCGAGCGGGACGCCAGCACCGGAATGCCCATCATCGCCGTCTTGATCACCATCTCAGAGGTCAGCCGCCCGGTGGTATAAAGCACCTTATCCTCGGCCCCGACCCCTTCGGAAAGCATCCAGCCCGCGATTTTGTCGACCGCGTTGTGACGGCCCACATCCTCCATATAGACCAATGGCCGATCGCCTTGGCAAAGCACTGTGCCGTGGATCGCACCGGCCTCCAGATAGAGGCTCGGCGTGCGGTTGATCTTGGCCGCCAGCGCATAGAGGTCCGATGTGCGCACCGGCGTCTCGGGCAGGCTCACCTCCGCCAGCCCCTCCATCATATCGCCAAAGACCGTGCCCACGGCGCAGCCGCTGGTGCGGGTCTTGCGCTGCATCTTGTCTTCGTAATCGGTGGCCCGTTTGGTGCGGACGACGACGGTCTCAAGCTCTTCGTCGTAATCGACACCGGTGATCTCTTCGTCCGGGCGCAGCATCCCCTGATTGCGCAGAAACCCAAGCGCCAGATAGGCTGGGTAATCGCCAATGGTCATGGCGGTCACGATCTCTTGCCGGTTGAGGAATATCGTCAGGGGGCGCTCTTCGACCACATTGATCGCCACCTCGGCCCCGGTGTGATCCACGCCAGAGACGCTGCGCGTCAGCCGAACAGCAGTCGGATCCGGGGCGATCAGATAATTGCTAAGTTCATTGTCTCGGGCCAATTGTATCCCCCTGCGGTTAGGTCTAAGCCTTTGACATTATATTTAAGAGTTCGCCATGGCCATCACCACCACCAAATCCGCCTATCGCAAAGGGATCGTCGACGCGCTGCCCTTCGTGCTGGTGATCATCCCCTTCGCCTCGCTCTTTGGCCTATTGGCGACCGAGGCCGGGTTGAACGTGTTCGAAACGCTGACATTTTCGATCGTGGTGATCGCCGGGGCCGCGCAGTTCACGGCGCTGCAACTGCTGCAAGAAGACGTGCCCACGGCGATCATCCTCGCCTCTGCACTGGCGGTGAACCTGCGCATGGCGATGTATTCGGCCTCTCTCACCCCGTGGATTGGCGGCGCGCCGCTGTGGCAGCGGGCGTTGGCGGCCTATATGACGGTCGATCAATCCTATGTCGCTGCGATGACGCAATATGAGCGCGACCCTCAGATGACCGTGCCGCAGCGGATGGCTTATTTCTTTGGGACCGTGACGCCGGTGGTGCCGCTTTGGTATATCTTCACGCTGATCGGGGCGATGGTCGGCTCCAGCGTGCCTGACAGTTGGGCCTTGGATTTTGCCATTCCGATCACCTTTCTGGCCATGATCGCGCCGATGTTCCGCACGCTGGCCCATGTGGCGGCGGCGCTGGTCGCCGTGGTCGTCAGCCTTTTTGCCGTTGAGGTGCCCTATGCGCTTGGGCTGATCATCGCAGGGCTCGCGGGCATGATCACCGGCGCGCAGGTCGAGGCATGGATGGAACGGCGCAAACCGGGGAGCATGGCACGATGATCGATAGAACCGCACTTTGGGTCGTGATCATCGGCCTTGGGCTGGGCAGCTTTTTCCTGCGTTTTGTCTTTACCGGGTTGGTTGGCAACAAACAGATGCCCGCGTGGCTGTTGCGGCATCTGCGCTATACCGCCGTGGCGATTCTGCCAGCATTGGTGGCACCGCAGGTGATCTGGCCCTCGGCCACCGGGGGGCAGTTCGACCTGCCGCGCGTCACCGCGGCGGCGGTGACTTTGGGCGTGGGACTGGTGACCAAAAACGTCCTCGCCGCGATCCTGTCGGGGGCCGCGGCGCTTTATGGGATGCTCTATCTGGTGGGGTAAGCGCGGGCGCTACTGCTGGGCCAGTTGCGCCGCGCGCAGGGCGTCAATCACATCGCCCTCATCGTCTTCGTAATATTTCGTCGTGGTGACACCCGGCAGGGCCTCGAACCGCTCTTGCAGCTTGACGGGATAGTAGGTCGACCCGACGCTTCGAAACCCCGGCAACTGGCTGAGAATGCCGCTGGTGGCATTGGCGCAAAAGGCACCGGGCACCGCGCCATTCGCAGTCACCAGTTCAAGCGCGCGTTCGGCCACCTCGGGGCTGACGGGGATTTCCTGGCTGACCACATGAAAGGTGCTGCGCGCATGGGCGGATTTATAGGCCTGCAACCAGGCAGGCGTCACCCCGTAGAGCACATCGCCCCGCTCGGCCATCCGCGCGTCCCGAAACGACCCCGCGGGGTCAAAGATCACCCGTTGTGAGCCGTTCACCATCAGCGCGCTATGGCCGCCGCTGCCGGTGCGGTTGTTCACCATGGTCATCAATGTGAGGGAGGGCGGCTCGGGCGCGCGGTAGGCTGCACGCGCCACAACGTCGGGCGGGCTATCGGGGCTTTGATCCACCGAACAGCCAGCCAGAACGCCAACAAGTGCAATCGACGCTAAGAGAGTTCTCAAACCGTTACCCTCGCGCCTAGGGATAGGACGTGATCAACCGGCAAAGATCGCCAGCAGAACAAGAATCACAAGGATGACGACGGTGCCGCGTGTCACGAAGGACATGAATCCGTCAAAGGTCTTTTGCTGCTCTTCGTAATTCATGCTGCCGTGTTCATGTTCAGCCATTTTCGTCTCCCTAAGACAATTTGTTGGCGCTGATTAACCTATTCGCATCACCCTGTCACGGGGGGATGATGCGCAGAAAACCATACTAGCTTTGCGCAGAACTACGCGCTATAGGGGAATCTTACACTTCCCCGCACGTTATAGAGTCTCTCAGGTTTCGTCGTCTGCCAGATCGGCAACCAGTCGAAAGCCGATCCGTTGCGGGGCGGCATCGGGCACCTTTTTCGGCAAGGCCCGCAGCATCACGTTCAACTGCCCCACATGCTGCACCAGTTGCGCCCGCGCCCCTGCCGGATCGACGCCGTAAAAGGTGATGATATCGGGGTCGAAATACCCCATGCCTTCGATCCGCAGCACCCCGGCGTCGCCCCCGGCAAAGCCGATGGCCGCCTCGTGATCGTTGTCGAGCTTTTCCTCGAAATTCTTGAGATAAAGCACCACCCGCTCATAGGCCCATTGCGCGGGGGATTTCTGCTTCACCGGCTTGTCGGTGACGGATTTTGGCAGGGGTTGATCGCCTGACTTGGGCTGATCCGCGCCTGTATGCACCTCATGCATGCGCGGTAATGCCGCAGCCTCATAGGCCTCGGCTGCCGTTTTCACCTCATCGCCCATCGCTCACCCCTTGCGCTGATACACCCATGCGCCATCCGCCGCGCGCAAGCTGCGCGTGGCCTCTCCGGCTTGGTAAAGGTGGCTCAGATGGGCGACGGCTTCAACCAGCGCGAGGCCATATTCCGCCTCACCGATATTGCGTTTGAACAGCGGCGCGAAACATTCCGAGGCTGATTTCGGCGTGTCGATATAGGCCAGAAGCCTGCGCAGGGCGCTGTGATGGTTTTCGATCAACTGCTTCAGCCGCGTCGGCAGGCCTGTGAAGGGCAGCTTGTGGCCGCCAAGCACCAGATGATCCTCCTGCGCCAAGGGCACGAAACGCTCGCAAGCCTCCAGCCATTCGCCTATGGGGTCGGCCATCGGCTCGGTTGGGTAGACGCCGATGTTGGGGCTGATGGAGGGCAGAATCTGATCCCCCGCGATCACCAGATTGTCGTCGCGGCTCCAAAAGGTCGCATGCTCGGGGGCGTGGCCATTGCCGATATGCACTTCCCAATCGCGGCCACCCATGCGGATCACATCGCCCTGCCGGATGCGGGTGAACCCCAGCGGCAGCGGGGCCACCACATCGGCGAAATTGAAGGGCCGCTCATTGGCGCGTTTGTCATAGAGCGCCGAGGCCATCCCCGCCTTGCGGTAGAACGCAAGGGCTTCGGCGACCGGCACCTCTTGAACATCCAGCGTCAGCATCCGCGCGGTCAACCACGCGGTGCGCGTGGTGACCAGTTCCGCCCCGAACTCGGTCTGCAACCACCCGGCAAGGCCGATGTGATCGGGGTGGTGATGGGTGACGACCACGCGCGAAATCGGCTTGCCGCCAAGCGGCCCGGCCATCAGCCCGCGCCAAATCTCCTTGGCCCGGCGCGAGGCGAAGCCCGTGTCGATCACCGTCCAGCTATCGCCCTCGTCCAAGGCATAGACATTGACGTGGTCCAGCTTCATCGGCAGCGGCAGGCGGAACCAAAGCACCCCCGGCGCCACCTCGACCGCCTCCCCCTCGGCGGGCGGCACCTCCCAAGGATAGCGCAGCCCCTTGGGCGTTTTTGGCTCGGCGGGGGAGAGGGTGGCCTGCTCTGTCATCAGCTTCTCAGGTCTTCGACATCAAGCGCATAGAGGTCTTCCGCCCCGGCCTGCGCATGGGCCAGCAGGCCCTGATGCTCGGGCAAGAGACGTTGGATATAGAACCGCGCCAGCTTGGCCCGCGCATCGCCCGCGCCGGCGGCCTTCTCGGCCATGGCGGCTTGCAGATGCAGATGACCGCCCAGCACGCGGGCGAAGGCGCGCAGATAGGGGACGGCACCGGCGAAACGGGCGTTCATGTCCTTCTGCGCGGTCATCCACTCGGTCGCCTCGCGCAGGGTCTCGCTGGCCTGCCAGACCGCATCGGCCATGCGCGGGAAAGGGCCGCGTGCGGATTCGGCATGGGCTTCGATCTCATCCAAGAGCCGGTTCGCCGCCTCGCCGCCATCCATCATCTTGCGGCCCACAAGGTCCATCGCCTGAATGCCGTTGGTGCCCTCGTAGATCGCGGTCACGCGCACATCGCGGCTGAACTGCGCCGCGCCGGTTTCTTCGATAAAGCCCATGCCGCCATGGACCTGCACGCCCATCTCGGCGACGCTGATGCCCACGTCGGTGCCGAATGCCTTGGTGATCGGGGTGAGGAACGCCGCCCGCGCGGCCCATTCATCCCCCTGCCCTGCGCGCGCCATATCGCTGGCATAGGCACAGCTCAGCGCAATCGCGCGGGAGGCAAAGATATCGGCCTTCATGCTCAGAAGCATCCGGCGCACGTCGGCGTGATCTACGATGGTGCCGGTGCCGCCTTCGATGGGGGAGCGGCCCTGCTTGCGCTCCAGCGCGTAGTCCAGCGCCAGTTGATAGGCCCCTTCGGCTGCACCGATGCCCTGTTCGCCGACACCAAGGCGCGCGTTGTTCATCATGGTGAACATCGCCGCCATGCCGCCGCCCTCGCGGCCTACTAGCCAGCCGGTGGCCTTGTCATATTGCATCACCGCGGTGGGCGATCCGTGCAGGCCCATCTTATGCTCAAGGCTGACCACATTCACACCATTGCGCTGGCCCGGCGCGCCATTCTCATCAGGGATGAACTTCGGCACGAGGAAAAGGCTGATCCCCTTGGTCCCCGCAGGTGCACCCGGCAGGCGCGCAAGAACCAGATGGCAGACATTGCCTGCAAAATCATTGTCACCCCAAGAGATGTAGATCTTCTGACCAGAGACCGCATAAGTCCCGTCGCCATTGTCTTCGGCCCGGCTGCTGAGCGCGCCCACGTCCGAACCCGCCTGCGGCTCGGTCAAGTTCATCGTGCCGGTCCATTCGCCCGAGATCAGCTTGGGCAGGTACAATTCCTTGATCGCGTCGCTCGCGTGATGCTCCAACGCTTCGATCTGCCCTTGGCTCATCAGGGGGGCGAGTTGCAGCGACAGGCAAGCGCCGCTCATCATCTCGTTGACCGCGCTGGTCAGGGTCATCGGCAAGCCCATGCCGCCAAACTCCGGGTCCGCCGACATGCCGATCCAGCCGCCTTCGGCAATCGCGGCGAAACCTTCGGCAAACCCCGGAGAGGTGCGCACGACGCCGTTTTCCAGCTTGGCAGGGTGCAAATCCCCGCCTCGTTGCAGCGGCGCCAGCACGTCATCGCAAAGCCGTCCGGCCTCTGACAGGATCGCGCCGGTGACGTCTTCACTGGCCTCAGCGAAACGCTCGGTGCTCCGAAGCGTTGCGAAATCCAACACGTCCTCGATCAGAAAACGGTAGTCATCCACGGCGGCGCGGTACGGCATATCATATCCTCCTGAAAGGCGCGCTTGTTCTGGCAAGCCTGACATGGCCCTGATAAAGGCTGGTTTATGTTGCCGCCAGCATGAAATGCCCGGCCGCCCCCCGCAACCCAAACGCGGCGTCACGGGATGCTGCATGATCCGACAGGCCGAAACACCCGATGACCCAGCCGACCGAGACCCTGACCGCCACGCCCCAAGGCATCGCCCGCGCGGCACGCCTGCTGCAAGACGGCGCGCTGGTCGCCCTGCCGACGGAGACGGTTTACGGCCTGGGCGCGGATGCCCGCAATGGCGAGGCTGTCGCGGGCATCTATGCCGCCAAGGGGCGACCCAGTTTCAACCCGCTGATCGTGCATCTGCCGGATATCGACACCGCCAAACGCTATGTCGACTGGACCGAGCAGGCCGACCGGCTGGCGCAGGCCTTCTGGCCCGGCGCGCTCACGCTGGTCCTGCCGCTGAAACCCGACAGCGGGCTGTCGTCGCTGGTCACGGCGGGGCTGCCGAGCCTTGCGGTGCGGGTGCCCGCCCACCCCGCCATGCGGCAGGTCTTGCAGGAACTCGGTGGGCCGGTCGCCGCGCCCTCGGCCAACCCGTCGGGCAAGATCAGCGCGACCACGGCGGATCATGTGCGGGCGGGCCTCGACGGTAAGATCGCAGCGGTGCTGGACGACGGTGCCTGCCCCGTTGGATTGGAAAGCACGATCATCGGCCTGACCGGCCCCCGCCCCGCCCTGCTGCGCGCAGGCGGCCTGCCGAGCGAGGCGATCGAGCCCGCACTTGGCCAGACGCTGGAGGTCGTAAATGGGGCCGAAATCATCGCGCCGGGGCAGCTCGCCTCGCACTACGCGCCCGGTGCGGCGGTGCGGCTGAATGCGCGGACGGCGGGACCGGGTGAAGTGCTTCTTGGGTTTGGCGAGATGATCTGCGATCTCAACCTCTCCCCCTCCGGCGATCTAACCGAGGCGGCGGCGAAACTGTTCGACCACCTGCACCAGTTGGACGCCACCGGTCAGACCATCGCCGTGGCCCCGATCCCCGATCACGGGCTGGGCCGTGCGATCAACGACCGATTGGCCCGCGCCGCCGCACCGCGTTAGGCGTGCCCGGCTGAGGCCGACAGCCCCAAGGGGTCGATTCCCAGCGTCTTGAGCGCCGCGCCCCATTTTTCGGGGTCCGGCAGGTCGAAGATCACCTCAGGCGAGGCTTCGCAGGTCAGCCATCCGTTCTGGGCAATCTCACCCTCCAACTGCCCCGGCCCCCAGCCTGCATAGCCCAGCATCAACTGCGCCTGCGCCGGGCCCTTGCCGGTGGCGATATCTTCGAGGATGTCGCGGGTGGTGGTCAGGGCGATGCCATCGCCCACGCGCAGCGTCTCAATGGCCGAGCGGTATTCGTCGGAATGCAGCACAAAGCCGCGCCCCGTCTCGACCGGTCCGCCGAAATGCACGGCCAGCGATTTGGCCTGCGGCGGTGTGTCTTCGACCAGTTGATCCAGCACATCCGACAGGCGCAGTTCCGGGGCGGGTTTGTTGACGATCAACCCCATCGCCCCCTGTTCGGAATGCGCGGAAAGATAGATCACCGAATGCGCGAAACGCGGATCGCCCATGCCCGGCATCGCGACCAGCAGCTTGCCCGTCAGTTCCATCGTCTGCCCCGTCAACGCCCACCTCCTGAAGGTAACCTTTCTTTGAACATGGCCGCTTGCGCCTCACAAAACAAGAGAGGCGCCCCACCGTCCGCCGCATCGGCGAAACATGGATGATGCAAATGTGACTTGGCAGGCGCGAAAGGATACCGCATCAAGTCCGCATGACCATATCGCGCTTCTTTTCCGCCCTTCTCTCCTGTCTCACCCTCGCCCTGCCCGCCGCGGCGCAGGATGCTGTCGGCACGCCCTTGCGGGGCGATCTGCTCACTGGCTGGCAACAGCCTGACGGGCGGCGGGTGGCGGCGATCCGGCTGCGCATGGCACCGGGTTGGAAGACCTATTGGCGCAGCCCCGGTGACGCGGGCATTCCGCCGGAGTTCGACTGGTCCGGCTCGGACAACCTGCGCGATGTGCAGATCACATGGCCCGCGCCCAAGGTCTTTGACCAAGGCGGGGTGAACTCCATCGGCTATGCCCGCGAGGTGATCCTGCCGCTGACCATCACCCCGCGCAGCCCCGGTGCGCCGGTGACATTAGACACCAGCATCGACCTTGGCGTCTGCAGCGACATCTGCCTGCCGCAGACCATCCACCTGCGCGCCCTGCTTGACACCCGCGACAGCAAGCCCACCCCGGCCATCGCCGCCGCCTTTGCCGCGCGGCCCTATTCCGGGGCCGAAGCTGGTCTGAAAAGCGCCCATTGTAGTCTGCGCCCCACCGCGCGTGGGCTGGAGATCGAAACCCGGCTGGCCCTGCCCTCAGCCGGGGGCAAGGAGACCGTGGTGATCGAACCCGGCAATCCCAACATGTGGATGAGCGAGACAGTGAGCCAGCGGTCGGGCAATACGCTTATCGCCAGCGGTGAGATGATCGCCGAGAATGGCACCGCGCTGGCGCTCGACCGTTCCGCCATTCGGATCACGGTGATCGGCAAGAACCACGCGGTGGAGGTCACGGGCTGCACCTCAAGCTAAACCCACGCACTACTTGCGGCGCTGATGCTCGTCCAGCCGCGGCATGATCTCAACGAAGTTGCAGGGCATGTGTCGGTAGTCCAACTGTTTCAGCAGAATGCCGTCCCACGCATCTTTACAGGCACCCGGACTGCCCGGCAGCGCGAACAGATACGTCCCCTGCGCTACGCCGCCCGTCGCGCGGCTTTGCACCGCGCTGGTGCCGATCTTCTCCATCGAGATCATGGTGAAAACCGTGCCGAAAGCGTCGATCTCTTTTTCATAGACATCGCGGTGCGCCTCGACCGTCACGTCGCGCCCGGTGAGGCCGGTGCCGCCGGTGCTGATCACCACGTCGATCTCAGGGGCCCCGCACCAGTCGCGGAGTTGCGCCGCGATGGCGGGGCGGTCGTCGGTCACGATCTCGCGCGCGGCCAGCACATGGCCCGCAGCCTCGATCCGTCCGACCAAAACGTCGCCCGAGCGGTCCTCGGCCAAGCTGCGGCTGTCCGAGACGGTCAGCACGGCGATTCTTACGGGGATGAACTCCCGGCTGTCGTCGATCCTGCTCATGTCCGCTCCATCATTGCCAAACGCGCGGCCAAAGCCACGAAAATACCGCTGCTGATCCAGCCGAGCAGCCGCCCACCGCCCGCCAGCCGCCGTCCGATCCCGGCGGCAAAGACCCCGACCGCGCCGTTGATGACGAAACCGCCCAGAGCCAGCACCGCACCAAAGGTCAGGAACTGCGCCAAGACCGGCCCGGCCTCGGGCACAACGAATTGCGGCAGGAAGGCCAGCACGAAAAGGATCACCTTGGGGTTCGTCAGATTGACGGCGAAACCGGTGTTGAAAGCGCGCCAACCGCCCATGCCGGGCGTCGTGTCACGCGGCTTTCCAGCCTGCCGCAGCGTTTGCACCGCAAGCCAGAGCAGATAGGCCACGCCGAGCCAGCGGATCATGTCCAGCGCCCAAGGCAGCGCCGCGACAACCGCGCCCAGCCCCAACCCGGCCAAGGCCACATGCACCAGCACGCCCGCCGAGATCCCCGCGCTCGCCGCCAATGCAGCCCGCGGGCCCGAGCGCAGCCCCTGCCCAAGGCAGAACATCATATCCGCCCCCGGCGTGAGGTTCAGCGCCAAGGCGGCGGGCACGAAAGCCAGAAGGGTCAGCGCATCAACCATCGCGCAGTTTGGCCTGAACGCTGAGCAGATCGGCCCAAGCCTCGCGCTTGGCCTCGGGATTGCGCAGCAGGTAGCCGGGATGCACCATCGGCATGCAAGAAAGATCAGCGGCCTTGGTCCAATTTCCGCGCAGGCGCATGATGCTGCGTTTTTCCAAAAGCGATTGGCAAGACCAATTGCCAAAGAGCACCAAAACCTTGGGTTTGGCCAATTCGATATGACGCTGCACAAAGGGGCGCATCATCGCGATCTCATCTGGCTTTGGGTCGCGCCCCTGCGGCGTGCGCCACGGCAGGATGTTCGACAGATAGACATTGCGGTCGCGCCCCATGTCGATCGCCGCCAGCATCCGATCGAGCATCTGACCCGCCCGCCCCACGAAGGGCTTGCCCGCGCGGTCTTCGTCCCGGTCGGGGGATTCGCCCAAGATCATCAGCGGCGCGCCGGGCACCCCATCGGCGAAAACCAGATTGCGCGCGCCCTTGTGCAGCTCGCAATGCTCGAACCCTTGGATCGCGGCGCGCAGTTCTTCCAATGTCTGCGCGGACTGCGCGGCGCGGCGGGCCAGTGCCACGGGGTCGGGCGTCTCTGCCGCTTGCAGGGGCTGCGGCCCCTTGGTCGCCTTGCCGCTGGCCTTGGGCGGGCTTGCGGGCACCTCATAGCGGTTGACCGGCGCGTCGCAAATCGCCTCGGTCGCCCCAAGCTCGACCTGCCACGCCAGCATCTCTGCCGCTTGATGATAATCGAATGATTCCATGACCCGCAGCTTACGCCCTGTGGGCGGGGGGCGAAATGCCCTATCGCTGCGCTTTACGCGCCAAGCCACCCGCGCCTATAAGGCGGCAACAGCAGAAGGGATCGCCACCATGTCATTCGCCCATCGCCACCTGCTTGGCATCGAGCAGCTCTCGCAATCCGACATTACCACCCTTCTGGACTTGGCCGACACCTATGCCGACCGGAACCGCCAGCCGAACAAACATTCCGACGCGCTGCGCGGGCTGACGCAGATCAACATGTTTTTCGAGAACTCCACCCGCACGCAGGCGAGTTTCGAGATCGCGGGCAAACGCCTTGGCGCGGATGTGATGAATATGGCGATGCAGGCCAGCTCGATCAAAAAGGGTGAGACGCTGATCGACACGGCGATGACGCTGAACGCCATGCACCCCGATCTGCTGGTGGTACGGCACCCCCAGTCCGGCGCGGTGGACCTGCTGGCCCAAAAGGTGAATTGCGCCGTGCTGAACGCAGGCGACGGGCGGCACGAACACCCCACGCAGGCGCTGCTGGACGCGCTGACGATCCGCCGCGCCAAGGGGCGGCTGCACCGGCTCAGCATCGCCATCTGCGGCGACATCGCGCATAGCCGTGTGGCGCGGTCGAACATCCTCTTGCTGGGCAAGATGGAAAACCGCATCCGCCTTGTCGGCCCGCCGACCCTGATGCCGAGCCAGATCGACCAGTTCGGCGTCGAGGTCTTCGACGACATGAAAAAGGGTCTCGAAGGCGTCGACGTGGTGATGATGCTGCGGCTTCAGAAAGAGCGGATGGACGGCGGCTTTATCCCGTCGGAGCGCGAGTATTATCACCGCTACGGGTTGGACGCTGAAAAGCTCGCCCATGCCAGCCCCGATGCCATCGTCATGCACCCCGGCCCGATGAACCGCGGGGTGGAGATTGACGGCACCTTGGCCGACGACATCAACCGTTCCGTCATTCAGGATCAGGTCGAGATGGGCGTCGCCGTGCGCATGGCCGCGATGGACCTGCTGGCGCGCAACCACATCGCCGCCCAACCCGGCGCGGCCTGACCGGAACCCCGACGGGCCAAGCGGCGTTTTCCTGAGAACAGTCAAAGGAAGCCGTCATGCCCCATACAGAAGTCGCCCCGCAAGAAGCTGGCAAGGTCCGCGTCTATGCCCTCTCCCTCTCGGATGCCGAAGCGCGGGCGATGCGCGATGATGAGACCGCTCAGTCCGCGGCTCTCGGGGTCGAGCGGATCGACGCGGCCTATACAGAGGTCTTCCGGGTGGCCGACCTCGATCAACTGGGGCTTGCGGGCTATCTGCGCGACGGCAATGGCGTGAACCCCGACCAGATTGAGACGGACCGCAGCAAGCTTGCCGCGCTCGACGGTTGGGTAATGATCGTCTACTCCCGCGCCTTCGCCGGGCAGTCGCTGCAACTGGCTCCGATCCCGGCGCTGACCCATATCGGCACCTATACCGAAGGCGGCCCTGACACATCGGTGCAGGCGATGGAGGCCGAAGCCGCCCAGCCCTACACCGGCATCCCCCGCGTCGCCCCGTCCGAGCCCGCCAAGGGGGGCGGCGGCAAGACCATGGTGATCGTCGCCGTGGCCGTACTGATCCTACTGATCATCTGGTGGCTGCTGGCCTAAGCGCGAAAACCGCTGGCACCCTTGGGGCTGGCGGGCTACATCTGGCCCATGCAAGAACCTGAACACGATCCGAAAATGTCCGGCCGTATCGCCATGGTCGCCCTTTTGGTGGCCTTTGGCGTGGTCGGGCTGATGATTTGGATTGGCGGCTAGCGGCGCGTGCGCCACGCCCGCGCCCAAAAGACCGCTTGGTTTGGGGGGCAATTTGGGGCATGACAGCGGCGCATCCGCTATCGCACCAAAGGCCCGCCCATGACCCAGTTCTTCACCAATCTGCGCCTTCTCGACCCTCAGGCTGGCACGCTTGAGCCTGCTGCGGTTCTGGTCCGCAACGGGGTGATTGCCGAGGTGCTGGCCGATGGGGCCACAGCGCTCGAGGGCGCGGAACTGGTCGATTGCGGCGGTCATATCCTCGCCCCCGGTATCGTCGACATCGGCGTCAAAGTTTGCGAACCGGGCGAGCGGCACAAGGAAAGCTACCGCTCTGCGGGCCTTGCCGCGGCGGCGGGCGGGGTAACCACCATGGTCACGCGCCCCGACACCGATCCGGCAATCGACAGCCCCGAGACGCTCGAATTCGTCACCCGCCGCGCCAATGAGGCGGCACCGGTGAACGTCGTGCCCATGGCCGCGCTGACCAAGGGCCGCGAAGGGCGCGAGATGACCGAGATCGGTTTCCTGATGGACGCAGGTGCCGCGGCCTTCACCGATTGCGGCCGCGTGGTGACGGATACCAAGGTCTTCTCCCGCGCGCTGACATATGCCCGCAGCCTCGGCGCGCTGGTCATCGCCCACCCACAGGATCCGGGGCTGAGCAAGGGGGCGACCGTCACCTCTGGCAAATTCGCCTCATTGCGCGGCTTGCCTGCCGTCTCACCCATGGCCGAGCGGATGGGGCTGGACCGTGACATTGCCCTCATTGAGATGACCGGCGCGCGCTACCACGCGGATCAGATCACCACCGCCCGCGCCCTGCCCGCGCTGGAACGCGCCAAGCGCAACGGGCTCGACATCACCGCCGGTGTCGGCATCCACCACCTGACGCTGAACGCGCTCGACGTGGCCGACTACCGCACCTTCTTCAAGGTGAAACCCCCGCTGCGCGATGAGGAAGACCGCCTTGCCGTGGTCGAAGCCGTGGCCAGCGGCCTGATCGACATCATCTGCTCCATGCACACCCCGCAGGACGAAGAGAGCAAACGCCTGCCCTTCGAGGAGGCCGCCAGCGGCGCAGTGGGGCTAGAGACGCTGCTGCCCGCCGCGATGCGTCTGGTCCATGCCGAGATGATGGACCTGCCCACGCTCTGGCGTGCGCTGTCGCTGAACCCGGCCAAACGCCTCGGCCTGCCCGGCGGGCGGATTGCCGTGGGGGCGCCTGCGGATATGGTGCTGTTCAACCCCGACGCGCCCTTCGTGCTGGACCGCGCGACGCTGCGATCGAAATCCCGCAACACGCCCTTTGACGGGATGCGGATGCAGGGTAAGGTCGTGGCAACTTATGTAGCAGGTTCCTGCGTTTACGAGGCGAATTGATGCCCCCACTCGAGACTTCCGTCGAATTGATCCTTTTCTGGGCGCTGGCAGGCTATGTCATCGGCTCTATCGCCTTTGGCATGTTGCTGGCACGGGTGATGGGGCTGGGCAACCTGCGCAGCATCGGATCGGGCAACATCGGGGCAACCAACGTGCTGCGCACCGGCAACAAAAAAGCGGCGGCGCTGACGCTGGTGCTGGACGGGGCCAAAGGGGCCGTGGCCGTTTTGCTGGCCCGTGCCTTTGCGGGCGAAGATGCGGCGCAGGCGGCGGCGCTTGGTGCGATGATCGGCCACTGCTACCCGGTCTGGCTGGGCTTTCGCGGTGGCAAGGGTGTGGCGACTTTTCTGGGGCTCATGCTCGCGCTGGCATGGCCGGTTGGGCTGGCTTGCTGCGCGGTCTGGCTGATTACGGCGGCAGTCTCGCGCATCTCGTCGCTTTCCGCACTGGCGGCGGCGGCAAGCTCGACCTTTTTGCTGGTGTTTCTCGGCTACGGGGAAATGCTGCTCTTGGGCATCGCCCTGACGCTGCTGATCTTTTGGCGGCACCGCGACAACATCCGCCGGATTCGTGCAGGTACGGAATCGCGGATCGGCCAGAAAGGCTGACACCGCCCGAGGGCGGCATCATCCTCTTTCCCGTTCAGTAGGAATATTCCGCGTAGATACGGCTCAGATCGCCGTTCCATGGGCCGTGGTAATCCGCCAACAGATCGTCGGCGGGCACGCGGCCCGTCTCGATACTGTCGCGCAGGGCGTTGAGGAAATGCGTCTCATCCGGCACCAGCCCACCGGCGCCGGGACGGGCGCGGGCTTTCAGCCCCGCCTCTGACAGGGCCACGGCCTCCCGCGCCAGATCATGCATCTTGAGCCCGCCCACCTCGGCCTGAAGGCCGTGGGTAGAGGCGGCGATGCGCAATTCTTCCCGTGTCTCGGCATCCCAGCCTTTGACCAAATCCCATGCCCCATCCAAGGCGCTTTGGTCATACATCAACCCCACCCAGAAGGCCGGCAGGGCACAAAGCCGCCGCCACGGACCGCCATCGGCGCCGCGCATCTCGATAAACTTCTTGACCCGCGCCTCGGGGAAGAGCGTGGTCAGGTGGTCGGCCCAATCGCTCAGCGTCGGCTTCTCGCCGGGCAGCGCGGGCAACTCGCCTTTCAGGAAATCGCGGAAGGACTGGCCAAGCGCGTCGATATATTTGCCGTCGCGGTAGACGAAATACATCGGCACATCGAGCGCGTATTGCACCCAAGCCTCGAAGCCAAAGCTCTCGTCAAAGACGAAGGGGATCATGCCGGTGCGCGCATCGTCCAGATTGCGCCAGACCAGCCCGCGGGTCGACTTCACACCATTGGGCTTGCCGTCAAGGAAAGGCGAATTGGCGAAGAGCGCATTGGCGATGGGCTGCATCGCCACGGCGACGCGCATCTTCTGCACCATGTCGGCTTCACTCGCGAAGTCGAGGTTGACCTGAACGGTGCAGGTGCGGCGCATCATTGTGGTGCCCATGGTGCCGACCTTCTGCATATAGCCGTCCATCAACTTGTAACGGCCCTTGGGCATCAGATCCATCTGCTCATGCGACCATTCGGGCGCGGCCCCCAGACCGATGAAACCGACGCCGATCTCATCGGCCACGTCTTTCACCTCGCGCAGGTGGGTGTTCACCTCGTCGCAGGTCTCGTGAATGGTCTCGACAGGGGCGCCCGAGAGTTCCAACTGGCCGCCCGGCTCAAGGCTGATGTTGGCCCCGTCTTTCTCAAGCCCGATCAGCTTGCCACCCTCTTCGACAGGGGACCAATTGTGGCGGTCGCGCAGCCCTTCCAGCATCACCCGGATCGAGCGTTCCCCCTCATAGGGGAGCGGTTTGAGAGTGTCCTTGCAATAGCCGAACTTCTCATGCTCGGTGCCGATGCGCCACTGCTCGCGCGGCTTGCAGCCGTCCGCCAGATACTGCGCCATCTGGTCGTGATGTTCGATCGGGCCGCCGCCGGATTGAGGAATGGACATATGCGAGGGCTCCGTTTTGAAGGATCGTCTTGGGTGTCTTCTAAGTTGTCGACGTGGCGTCGCGTCTAGCAGGGATGGGCGGATTTGCCGGGGCTGTCAATGCAGCAAGACATGCGCCGGGCGCAGCGGCGCGCGCTCCCAGATCACAACGGCGTCATGGCGGGTCTTGCGTAGCTCAAAGAGCATCCTCTCGGTGCGCAGGCCCGGCAGGGCGGCGAAAGCATCAAACAGCGCCTCGGAGCCTGCGGCGTTCACCGGGATCAACAGGGGCGTCTCATCGTCGCGCGGCTCAAGCCGCCAATGGGCCGGAAACATCTGCCGGTCAAGGCTCAGCCGCTGCAATTCGCGCAGCGCCACCGTCCCACCCGTCAGCGGGCCGAAATAGGTGATCTGCCCCTCGACAACCTGCACCGCGCCCGCGCCATCGCCCTGCCCGCGAAAACGCGCGCGTTGCACGCCAAGCCAGATCAGCGCGGCACCGCCCGCCAGCGCCGCATAGCCCGGCACCGCCAGCAGGAACCCCGGCCCCGCCACGAGCCAGAGGCCAAGGCCCATCAGCCCGCCGCCGACAATCGCTTCGCGCCAGCGCCAAAGCTGGTCGCGGGCGCCTTGGCGCAGGAAACTCATCGGGCCACCCTTTGCATCACCAATCTCCCAAAGCCTGCTGCCACATGGTCATCGCCGCCACGGCCGCCGTATCGGCCCGCAGGATGCGCGGGCCGAGCGTGACCGCATGGGCGTGATCGAAACTGTGCAGCCGTTTGCGCTCGCCCTCGGAAAAGCCGCCTTCGGGACCGATCAGGATGGCCCATGGCCCCTGCGCGCCTGTGGGCAGCGCACCGCTTTCCCCGGCCAAAGCCTCATCGCAGAACATGATCTGACGGCTGCTGTCCCACTGGTCCAGCAGCCGCCCCAGCTTCTCAGCCTCGGCCACTTCCGGCACATAGGTGCCGCCGCATTGCTCTGCCGCCTCAACCGCATGGGCCTGTAGGCGCGGCCGCTGCACGCGGCCTGCATTGGTAAATTCGGTCATCACCGGCACGATGCGCGAGGCCCCCATCTCAGCCGCTTTCTCGACAATGAAATCGGTGCGGGTCTTTTTGATCGGGGCAAAGAGCAGCCATAGATCCGGCGGCATTTGCAAAGGCCGGGTCTGTTCGACACAGGTCAGCACCCCGCCGCGTTTGCCCGCCTCGGCGACCTCGGCCAGCCATTCGCCATCGCGCCCGTTGAACAAAAGCACCCCGGCCCCGACCGTGAGCCGCATCACCCCAAAGAGGTAATGCGCCTGCTCGCGCGCCAAAGGAACCGTTTGCCCCTGCCCCAAGGGCTGATCTACATACAATCTGATTTTCGCGTTCATAGGGCCAGATATATGCACAACCAGCCGCCTTCGCCAGATGCTACGCCCGATGCGCCTGTTGCCGATGCGGTGGCCGACAATTGGGTCGACCGTCACGCCCCGGCGGGGCTGCGCCCCTACCTGCGGCTGAGCCGCGCGGATCGGCCCATTGGCACATGGCTGTTGCTACTTCCCTGCTGGTGGGGGCTGGGCCTTGCGATCCTCTTCGACCAGTCGCCGCGGTGGGAGGATCTGTGGATCTTCGCAGGCTGCGGCATCGGTGCTTTCCTGATGCGCGGTGCGGGTTGCACATGGAACGACATCACCGACCGGCATATCGACGGCAAGGTCGCCCGCACCCGGCTGCGGCCCATCCCCTCGGGCGCGGTATCAGTGAAACAGGCGCTGGCATGGATGGTGGGGCAGATGCTGCTGGCGCTGCTGATCCTGTTGTCCTTCAACCAAGCGGCCATCGCCATGGGCGTGCTGGCGCTTTTGCCGGTGGCGGTCTACCCCTTTGCCAAACGCTTCACTTGGTGGCCGCAGGTCTTTCTGGGCCTCGCCTTCAACTGGGGCGCCATGCTGGCTTGGACGGCCCATGCGGGCACGCTGCATGCGCCTGCCGTGGTGCTCTACTTCGCGGGCATCGCTTGGACGCTGTTCTATGACACGATCTATGCCCATCAGGATGCCGAGGATGACGCGCTGATCGGCGTGAAATCCACCGCACGGCTCTTTGGTGAGAATTCCGGCAAATGGCTGCGGCGCTTCCTGATGGCCACGGTGGGGCTGATGGGGATTGCCGTGATCTATGCCGGGCTGCCCCAAGCCTCGGTGCTGGCGCTGGCGCTGGCCCTTGGCGGGCCTTGGGCGATGGGATGGCATATGGCGTGGCAGCTGCGCGGCTTGGATACCAAGGACAACGCCAAGCTCTTGCAGCTCTTCCGGGCCAACCGCGATACCGGCATGATCCCGCTGTTGTTTTTCGCGGCAAGCTTGCTGGCCTGATTGCACCCCCGGCAGGACGCGCGTATCAAGTCGCAAGCTTAACAATCAGAAGTCCGCCCATGCGCCTCTCCGCCATTTTCACGATCGCCCTGACCTTTGCAGCCGCAGCGGTGGTCTCTCTGGTGGCGGCGAGCTTTTCGGTGCAACTGATCGAAGACACCTCGGAAATCGGCGTGCGTGACGCGCTGGACGCGCAGGGCATGACATGGGCCGAAGTGCAGGCCGATGGCTTGCAGGTCACCCTCGCCGGGATTGCGCCGACCGAGGCCGTGCGCTTTCGCGCCCTGTCGACCGCAGGCACCGTGGTCGACGCCGCCCGCGTCATCGACGAAATGGAGGTCGAGGCCCAATCCGGCATCGCCCCGCCGCGTTTCTCTGCCGAGGTGCTGCGCAATGACGCGGGCATCTCGATCATCGGCCTGATCCCCACCAGCACCGACCGCGAGGCGGTGATCGACGCCTTTGGCGACATGGCGGGCGACGCCTCGGTCACCGACCTTTTGGAATCCGCAGATTATCCCGCCCCCGAAGGCTGGGAAGACGCGCTGAGCTTTGCCGTGCAGGCGATGGCCGACCTGCCCCGGGCTAAAGCCTCGGTTGATGCGGGGCGCGTGACCATCACCGCCATCGCCGACAGCGCCGCCGCCAAGGCGCAGATGGAACGTAAACTGCAACGCGCCGCCCCGCCCAGCCTGCGGCTGCGGCTGGATATCGCGGCGCCGCGCCCGGTGATCACGCCCTTCACCCTGCGGTTTGAGATCGACGCGGAAGGCGCGCGTTTCGATGCCTGCTCTGCCGATACCGAAGCCGCCGCCGACCGTATCTTGAAAGCGGGCATCACCGCCGGGGCGCCTGAGAGCGCCGATTGCACCATCGGTCTGGGCGTGCCCAGCCCGAACTGGGGCCGCGCCGTGGCGCTGACCATCGACGCGCTGCGCCGCCTGGGCCAAGGCAGCATCTCTTTTGCCGATGCGGATATCACCCTGCTGGCCGCGCCGGGCACCGAGTCCACCACATTCGACCGCGTCGTGGGGGAGTTGGAAAACGCCCTTCCGGATGTTTTCGCCCTGACCGCGAAACTGCCCAAAGTCGAAGACCCCGACGCAGGCCCGCCCGAGTTCACCGCGACCCTCTCGCCCGAGGGGCAGGTGCAACTGCGTGGGCGGCTCTCGACCGAGGGGCTGCGCGATCTGGCCGACAGCTACGCGAAATCGCATTTCGGCTCGGCCAACGTCTATACCGCCGCGCGGCTGGACGAGACCCTGCCGGGCGATTGGGCCACCCGCGTTCTGACCGGGCTTGAGGCCATGGCCTCCCTCGCCAATGGCTCTGTCAAAGTCACCCCGGACCGGCTTGAGGTGATGGGTAACACCGGCAACAAAGACGCCAATACCACCGTCGCCTCGCTCTTGGCCGATAAGCTGGGCGAAGGGGCGGATTACAGCATCGACATCACCTATCAAGAAAAGCTCGACCCCATCGCGGGTCTGCCGACACCCCAAGAATGCGAAGCCGAAATTCGCGAAATCCTGAAGATCGGCAAGATCACCTTTGAGCCGGGCAGCGCCACGATCGACGCCTCCGCGCTCGGGACGATGGACGATATCGCCGAGGTGCTGAAAAACTGCGGCGACATCCGGCTGGAGATTCAGGGCTACACCGACAGTCAGGGCCGCGAATCGATGAACCTGTCACTCTCGCAAAGCCGCGCGGAATCGGTTTTGAACGAATTACGCGCGCGCCGGGTGCTGACCTCCTCCTTCGTGGCCAAAGGCTATGGCGAGGAAAACCCCATCGCAGACAACAAGACCGAAGAGGGTCGCGAAGCCAACCGCCGCATCGAATTCCGCCTGATCCAGCCCGAGGCCGAGACCCCCGAGGACGAAACAGCGCTGGAATCTGCTGAAGAAACGGGCGATACCACGGCAGAAGAGATCGGGGAATCCGACGAAACCGAAGAAGGCAGCGGTGATGAGCAGAACTGAGTTTGTCCTGGCAACAGCCATCATTCTTTTCGTGGCCTTCTGCATGGGATGGTTCGCCAATTGGCTGCTGAACCGCTTTACCCGCGTGGCCGCCGATGATGTGGCCCAGCTGGACCGGATGAGCCAAGAGCTGCATGAGGCCGAGGAAACCCGCGATCAGGCGATCACCTATCTGCAACAGCGCGAGGCCGAGTTGACCAACCAACTGGCCCAGACCGAGGCCGAGCTGCGCGCCGCGATGGACGGGCTGCGCGACGCCCGCCATGAGGCCGAGGAAATGCGCGCCTATATCGAACGTCAGAAAGCCTAACCCCAGACCTTCGGAGCCCTGCCATGGCCAAACTCGCCCACTCCATGATCCGTGTCTTTGATGAGGCGGCATCGGTGAAATTCTACGAAGACGTGTTCGGTCTGAAAATCGCGGACCGTCTGGATTTCGACAGTTTCACCCTGATTTACCTGCGCGACGCCACGGGCGCCTTCGAGCTGGAATTGACCCTCAACAAGGACCGCGAGACCCCTTACGATCTGGGCGACGGCTATGGCCATCTGGCATTCGTGGTCGACGACCTTGAAGCGGCGCGCGAGACCGCGATCAAAGCCGGTGCCACCCCGCGCGAGATCGTTGATTTCCGCCCCGCCGGAGAGACCGTAGCGAAGTTCTTTTTCGTGGCAGACCCCGATGGCTACCAGATCGAAGTCATCGAAAAAGGCGGGCGCTTCGCCTGAGCCCAAGGCTCACCAACGCGCCAACGCGGCCTCGTCTTCGTCTTTCGCGGCGACCCAAGTGTCCCCCTCTGCCGTGATCTCGCGCTTCCAAAAGGGCGCGCGGGATTTGAGGTAATCCATCAGGAAATCCGCCGCCTCGAACGCATGGCGGCGGTGCCGCGCGGCTGTGGCGACCATCATGATCTGCTCCCCGGGCACCAGACGCCCGTAACGGTGGATCACCAGCGCATCCTGCAAATCGAACCGCGCCATCGCTTGCTGCGCGATCTCGCGCAGGGCCTTTTCGGTCATCCCGGGGTAATGCTCGATTTCCATCGCGCTCAACGTGCCCGCATCATTGTCGCGCACCACGCCGGTAAAGGTCACGATCGCGCCGCTGCTCCCCTCGCCCTTGGCAAAGCGCGCGGCTTCCTCACCCAGATCAAAGGGCGCTTCCTGCACCAAGACGCGCATCGCTCAGCCCCCGGTCATTGGGGGGAAGAAGGCCACCTCGCGCGCGCCTTGCAGTGGGGCGTCGAAATCGGTCAGTTCCTGATCCACGGCGACCCGCAGCGCGGAAAGGTCGGAAAAGGCCACTTCGTAGCGCTCCTCCCGGCCCCGCAATTCTTCGACCAATTCGGCCACCGTGGCGGCTTGGCTCTCGACCCGTTCGCGGGGCAGGCCGATGCGCTCGCGGACCCATGCGAAATACAAAACATCCATTAGCGTGGCTCCTTCAGATGCGGCAGCGCCTTGCGCAGATAGTCAAAGCCGGTGATGGCGGTCAGCACGGCGGCGACCCACAAGAGCGCCAGCCCCAGCAGCCCGGCCCATTCCATCCCGGCGAGTTTCCAGCCCAGCCCGAGATGATCTTCGACCTCGCCATCAAGGATCGCTTCGATCATCTGCTGGTCCATCCCGAAAACGCTCATCCCGAGGTAATGTTCGAACACGCCTTGCGAAAACAGCACGGCGATGGCGATCATCTGCAATGTCGTCTTCCACTTGGCCAGTTGAGTCACCTTCAACGTGCCGGCGACATCGCCCAAATACTCCCGCAGGCCCGAGACAAAGACCTCGCGAAACAAGATCAGCGTGGCGGGCAACACCAACCACGGCGACCAGCTTGAGAAGGCGACGATCACCATCAGCGCGATCACCACCATCGCCTTGTCGGCAATCGGGTCGAGCATGGCGCCGAGTTTGGTTTCCTGCGCCCAAGCGCGGGCAAGGTAGCCATCAAACCAATCCGTCACCGCCGCCCCGACAAAGAGCAGCAGGGCGAACCAATCGGCATAGGGGCGCGTAAAATAGAGAAACATGACCGCCACACCGGGGGCCGCGACCAGCCTGAGCAGTGTCAGGATATTGGGCAAATTCCATTTCATGACGTTATCCTATCTTGCGCCGTTCGTGGCTGAAAGGACGAAACCGCCCCGCCTGCGGGCCGTCGCCACCACGGGGCCGCCCCCCTAGCCTTTTTCATGGAAATAGCCGTAGATCGTCTCAGCCAGCGCATCCGATACGCCCTCGACCGCTTTGAGATCGCTGAGGTTCGCGCGGCTTACCGCCTTGGCCGAACCGAAATGCGCCAGCAGCGCACGCTTGCGCGCAGCGCCGACGCCCGGCACATCGTCGAGCGGTGTGGCGCTGACCCCCTTGGCCCGTTTGGCACGGTGGGTGCCGATGGCGAAACGGTGCGCCTCATCCCGCAGGCGCTGCACGAAATAAAGCACCGGATCGTTGTGGCGCAGCGCCATGGGGCGCTTGCCGACGCGGTGGAACTCTTCCTTGCCCGCGTCGCGGTCGATGCCCTTGGCGACGCCCACCATGGGAATATCCTCGACCCCATGCTGCGCCATGATAGAGGCCACGGCGCTCACCTGCCCCGCGCCGCCGTCGATCAGCAGCAGATCGGGCCAAAGGCCGCGGCTGCGGTCCGGGTCTTCTTTGATAAGCCGTTTGAACCGGCGGTGCAGCACCTCTTTCATCATGCCGAAGTCATCGCCCGGGGTCAGGTCATCGCCGCGGATGTTGAACTTGCGGTACTGGTTTTTCATCATGCCTTCCGGCCCCGCCACGATCATCGCGCCGACGGCATTGGCGCCTTGGATATGCGAGTTGTCGTAAACCTCGATCCGCTGCGGCGGCTTGGGCAGGTCGAAGGCATCGGCCAGCCCCTGCAACAGCTTGGTCTGCGTGGCCGTCTCAGCCATCTTGCGGGCGAGGCTTTCGCGCGCATTGCGCAGGGCTCCGTCGACCAGTTCGGCCTTCTCACCCCGTTTCGGCACCAGCAGTTCGACCTTACGGCCCAGTTTGCCGCTCAGCGCCTCGGCCATCAGATCTGGGTTCTCGATCTCATTGCTGAGGATCAACTGCCGCGGCGGCTCGCGGGTGTCGTAGAACTGGCCGATGAAGGCCTCCAGCACCTCGGCGGCGTCGATCTCGCTCCCGATCCGGGGGTAATAGTCGTGGTTGCCCCAGTTCTGGTTGGCGCGGATAAAGAAGACCTGCACGCAGGCCTGACCGCTTTCCATATGCAGCGCGATAATGTCGGCCTCGTTCACCCCCTGCGGATTAATGCCTTGGGCGGTCTGAACCTGCGTCAGCGCCTTGATCCGGTCGCGCAGGGCGGCGGCGCGTTCGAACTCCATCGCCTCTGACGCCTCTTCCATGTCCCGCGCCAAACGGCCCTGAATATCCGTCGATTTGCCACTTAGAAACCGCTCGGCATCGCGCACGGTCTCGCGGTAATCCTCGGCCGAGATTTTGCCGACGCAGGGGGCGGAGCAGCGCTTAATCTGATGCTGCAAACAGGGCCGCGTGCGGCTGTCGAACATCGCGTTGGAACAGTCCCGCAGCAGGAACACCCGTTGCAGTTGGTTCAGCGTCCGGTTCACCGCGCCCGCGCTGGCGAAGGGGCCATAATAGCTGCCCTTCTCCTTTTTCGCGCCGCGGTGTTTCTTGATCTGAGGGTAGTCGTGATCGGCGGTGACAAGGATATTGGGAAAGCTCTTGTCGTCGCGCAGCAGCACGTTGAACTTGGGCTTGAGCTGCTTGATCAGGTTCTGTTCGAGCAGCAGCGCCTCGGTCTCGGTCTTGGTGGTCAGGAACATCATCGAAGCGGTATTGGCGATCATTCGCGAGATACGCGCCGAATGCCCCGTGGGCCGCGCGTAGGACGACACCCGCGCCCGCAGGTTCCGCGCCTTGCCGACATAGAGCACGCGGCTTTCCGAATCGAGCATCCGATAGACGCCCGGCGAGGAATCGAGCGACTTCAGATAGGCTTGAATCACCTTGCGGCCTTGCGGCGGAGGGCTGTCGTTGGGCGTGGTCATCTCAGGCGCTGATTCTCGTGCTTCGCTGCAATAGGACGGCAATGGGGGCAAGCTTTAACATGTCCACCAAACATGTGGATAACTCTGCCGATAACTTCTGGGCATCTTGGATTTCTCTTTGTTTTTAACATGGTTCGCTGATTTGCCTAATTTTTAGGCGCGCCCATAATATCCTGATTTCGTTCATTCTTTTGTTTACCATGAAACAAGCCTCTGAAAACAAAAGGGTTTCGGTAACACTTTGGTTACATAGGTTAAGGACGTGCAAAACTTCCCGCATGCGCGTCAGTCTCGGGGGCTTTTAGGGCTTGTTTCCCATTGCAAATGCTCTCCGCCATCGGTGCAGATAAGCTGCCCCGTGACCCCCGGCGAATCGATGAAATACCCCAGTGCCGCCGTGATATCCTCGGGGTTCGCGCCGCGGCCCAGAACTGTGCCGCGGCGCTGCGCGGAAAAGTCATCGGAGTCTTGATGCGGGCCTTGCAGGGTCGGGCCGGGCCCGATGCCATTCACGCGGATCGCGGGGGCCAGCGCCTGCGCGGTGGTGCGCGTCATCGCCCATAGGCCCATCTTGGCGATCGTATAGGTGGTGAATTCCGGCGTCAGGTTGCGCACCCGCTGATCCAGCATGTTGACGATCAAACCACTGGCACGCGGCTCTTCCGCGGCGTCGGTCTTGGGCCTCAGCCCCTGCCCCGCCATCGCCTGCGTCAAGACGAAGGGCGCGCGCAGGTTGCTGCCCATATGGCGATCCCAACTTTCGCGCGTGGCGCTGGCGATATCGTCCTGCTCAAAAATCGAGGCGTTGTTCACAAGGCAGGTGATCGGCCCACCGAGCGCATCCGCCGCGCGGGGCAGAAGCGCCGCGGCTGCGCTGTCGTCGAGAAGGTCGGCTTGCAGAGCCACAGCACTACGGCCCATGGCCGCAATCTCGGCGACGGTCGCCTCAGCCCCGGCACGCGAGGTGGCAAAATGCACCGCCACATCAAAGCCGCGCTGCCCGAGGTAGAGCGCCATGGCACGGCCCAGACGTTGCCCGGCTCCGGTCACCAATGCCCGCCGCATCTGCTGCCCTCCTCAGATCAGGATGATAAACAAATAAAGCCCGTAAAGCGCGCTCAGCACCACGCCCCAAAGCCGGGTGATATCCCGCCCCAGATAGACAAAGGGGACCAGCAAGAGCGACGCGCCCAACATCACCCAAAGGTCGATCCGCAAGAAGGCTTCGTCGACCGAGATCGGACCGACAAGGCTCGCAATGCCGATGATCGCCAGCAGGTTGAACATGTTGGAGCCGATCACATTGCCAAGCGCCACATCCGCCTGACGGCGCAGCGCCGCCATCACCGTGGTCGCAAGCTCAGGCAGCGACGTACCCACGGCCACCAGCGTCAGGCCGATCACCGTATCACTGACCCCATAGGTCTGGGCGATGATCGTGGCGTTATCCACCAAAAGGCTCGCCCCCAAGGGCAGGCCGATCAGCCCGAGGATCAGGAACATCGCGATCTGCCAACCCGCCATATCGGGGTCTGCGCCTTCGGGCTCTTCCTCATCCTCTGCCGCGCCGCTGCGGCAGGCGTGGCGGTGGTCCTTGGCATCGCGGAAAGCGTCGAAAAGCATATAGGCCAGACCGGCGAGCAGGATCAGCCCGGCGATCCAGTCAAAGACGCCGCGGAAGGCCAGCGCGATGAACAAGAGCGAGGCCGCGATCATCTGGTTATAGGTCTTGCGGGTGCTGCATTCCGAGGTGTGCATCGTCGCCAAAAGCGCCGGAATGCCCAGCACCATCAGGATATTGGCCGTATTCGACCCCACGACATTACCAAGCGCCAGCCCCGGCACCCCGTCCAAAATCGCCTTGACCGAGATCAGCAACTCCGGCGCCGAAGTGCCAAAGGCCACGATGGTCAGGCTGACGATCAACGCAGGCACCCCAAGGCGCAGCGACAGGTTCACCGCCCCCTTCACCAGCGCATCCCCCGCAAACAGCAGGATCACGAGGCCAAGCCCCGAAAGTAGCCATGGCATCAGCATCAACGCCCTCCCTTACAGGCACAATCGCCTTTGCCAATGCGGTAACGTCCGCAGTCACGGCATTTAGACCGGGTCAGGCGCTTGCCCCCCAGCCAATGCATTTTTCCAAACCAAGCCAATAGGCCCATGGCCACCAGAAACAGCAGGACGATCTTGAAAACCATGGGCTAGAGTCCAAACCGCGCGAAGGCCGCGCGTTCCTCTATGCCCTGCACCGCGTCCTGCATCATCTGAACGCCAAAACGCGACAACAGCCCGCGTTTCACGCCATAGCGGCGCAGCCTGACCTTGTCGCCAAAGCGCTCTTTCAGCAGTGGTTTCAAATGGCCGATCCCGTCGATCAGCCCCAGTTCGGCGGCGCGTTTCGCCAGCCAAATTTCTCCGGTGAAGAGGTCTTGCCCCTCGGGCAGCTTGCCCGCCCGGCGGGTCTTCACATGGTCGATGAAGTTCTCATGGATGTCTTCAAGCAGCACCTTCAGCCGGGCGACATCTTCGGGGTTTTCCGGGCGGAACGGGTCGAGCATGGATTTGCTCTGCCCTGCCGTATAGACCCGCCGCTCGACCCCATGATCGCGGATGAACTCATGCACCCCGAAGGAGGCCGAGATCACCCCGATGGAGCCGACGACCGAGCTTGGGTCCGCGTAGATCTCATCCGCTGCCGCCGCCAGCCAATAGCCGCCCGAAGCGGCCACATCCTCGACGAAGGCGATGACGGGAATGTTCTTTTCCTCGGACAGCCGCCGGATGCGCGCGCCGATCAACGACGATTGCACCGGGCTGCCACCGGGGGAGTTGATTTCCAAGGCGACAGCGGCGGGCTTGCCCTTGGCAAAAGCCTTTTCGATGACCGGACCCATGGTGGCATCGTTCAACACCGCGCGGCCCTGCGCGCTGATCATGCCGGAAAGCCGGATTACGGAAACGCTGGGCGGGGCTTTCAGGAAGGGCAGCCGAATTCTCATGCCCTCCATGTAGAACGCCCACCCCGCGCAAACAAGGCGGACGCCCAAGTTTCGTAGGCTCAGGCCCGCAGACGCCAGCCGGTGCGGAAAATCCACCAGATCACGCCGAGGCAAAGCGCCGTAAACAGCGCGATGGCGGCAAGGCTGGTGATGATCGGCACATCCGCCGCGCCGAAAAACGCCCAGCGAAAGCCCGAGATCAGATAGACCACCGGGTTAAAATGCGAGATCACCTGCCAGACCGGCGGCAGCATCGAGATCGAGTAGAAAGACCCGCCAAGGAAGACCAACGGCGTGACGATCAAGAGCGGCACCAGTTGCAACTGCTCAAAATTCCCCGCCCAGATGCCGATGATAAAGCCCATCAGCGCGAAGCTGATGCAAGTCAGGATCAGGAAGGCCACCATGGCGATGGGGTGCTGGATCGTGATGTCGACAAAGAAGAAGGCCGTGATCAGGATGATCGTGCCGATAAAGAGCGCCTTGGTCGCCGCCGCGCCGACATAGCCGATGACGATCTCGAAGAAATTGATCGGGGCCGAGAGCAGCTCGTAAACCGTGCCGATGAACTTCGGGAAATTATATATAGGTGGATGTAAAGCACGCACTTCTGCTCCCTAACAGATTGTTATCTTGCTGTTTCCAGATTTTTTTAAGTATTTTCCCTTGCAATTGCTCCCTGAGGTTGTATCTTATGTTGTGCAGCTAATCTAAATTCGCGCACAAACTGGGGAAAACTTCGTGTCAAAGAGCAGCGTTGTTCGGGGCGACCTAACCCTGGATCGCCATCAGATCGCGACCGGGCCACGCAAAGGTGAGGCTGTCTTCCTCCCCCAGTGGAAGGAAGACGGGGTCAACTTGGGGGTGAACTTAGCTGCTATGCAGTTCTTGGCGGTGCACGGCGATGTACCTGACGGAACACGCGCGACAATGTTTGATGCCCTTTCGCACCTTCATGTTGCGGCCGAACTCTACGGCATCGAAGATTTCGAACATCGCTTGTCCTATGGGATTGGCCTGAGCCGCGGCGAATTGCTCGCCTTAAACACAGCGCTCAAATATCAATTGAGAGGTCTTCGAAAAATATTGCACGACAAGCGGAATGGCATTGCCATACTTGACGTCGATCGCGCGATCGCTTCCGTCAAGCCAATGGCGCGAACCTCCGAAGGTCCGCGAAAAAGCAACGCGATACGGTATCTTCGATGGTTGATGCAAACAGGCGATGCCGTGCTGTCCAACTACGTGGTGCCGGAAAGTGAGATCGAAAAACGACGCGCAGCGTTTCTCGATATCCGAGAGTGCATCAAGCCTCCAAAGTCAGATTCAGGCCGCCGTGTGTCTCGATTTACTTCGAGCGACCTGGTCCGTTTGAGGCAGGCGGTCACAACCTACCACCCGGATGCGATTTGGAAGGACGAGTTCACAGCCATGCGCAACTCCGTCATTCTCGATCTGATGTATTACGGCGGGCTACGCCGGAGTGAAATTCTGTGTCTCTACAATTCAGACATCATGCCAAGGCACGCCGACAGTCCAGGCGAAATTAGAATTGAAGATCGGCGCAATGACCCATCAGACCCCCGGAGTCCACCACCAGCCGCGAAAACGGGCAAGGGCGTCATCACCGTGCCGGACTTTGTGTTTGACCGCATCGAGGCCTACCAGCGGGCCTGCGTAGATATTCGCAATCACGCCGAAGACTTGGGGCTTGTAGGGAACCTCAGGCACCGCTTCTTGATCATCTCAGGCTGGCCGAGTGTGCCGGAGTCTTACGGCGCGCCGCTTTCCGTGAGTGGCTTGAATTTTGTATTTCGGTCATTCCTTGAAGGTGCTGGTCTGACTGACCAGCAATTCGCTGGCCTGTCGCCTCACGCCCTCCGGCACCTCTGTGCGATGGAGTATGTCCGCCGCCGCCGGTCGCAAGGCGCCACCGACGAGCAGATACATCACGATATGAAACAGTATTTTCGGTGGGCCGTCGGCAGCACCATGCCCGCTTATTACACCGCCGCACAAATCAACGCTGATCTCTACAGGTTTGCGCAAAATGACGCTGAACAAAGGCGTCAGAGCATCGACAACGCATTTCTTGAAAGCCTTTAATAACATGATTCTGAACTCAAAACCAACATTCCACGAGATCGTATCACAGGCGCTGACAGTGGAGGCGAAGTCCGGCTACGAGATTGACCCTCATGAAGATCGCTGGGAATTGAAAGGAGGCTGGATCGACTTCACAACCCTCGACGAAATTCTAACCGAACGATTCAAGTTGGAAATCAAGCAGCGGTTTGAAAATTTAGTTGGTGCCCGGCAGCTATCGGATGGAATGATAATAAGTTGCTTCGTTGCGCTTCGAGATTGCCTCCGCAACGCCTCTGGAGCCGCGAATTCCGTCATTGATGAGCTATCAGATGAGATCATAGAGGCATGGTTGTATGAGCCGTCGGGCAATAACTACCCCATCGCATTGAAGAGTTTTGTGAGCCATTGCCGCAAGCAGGACCGGACGGCATTCCCAGAAGTCACAGATTCTGTAATGAAGCGCCTGAATCAGGCTTACGAAGCAGCCGAGCACGTACTAACGCTCGACCCAAAGCGCGGTCCTTGGCTGCATGGCGAAGTTGCCATCCAAGACATGGCAATCGAGAACGCCTATGCCGCAGGGGACTGGCATCCCGAGAAATACGTCCTCGTTCAGCTCCTCCGCACGTTCGGCATGCGCATTGAGTCGTTGGCCTTCATGAAAGTCGGCGATGTCAGACTTCCTATGCTTGGCGACACAGTCGCCGATATCCGCTGGCCATTTAGAAAGAATGAACTTCCCACCGAAAAAGCGATGCGGCACGCACTTCCGGACGGCTTGCGCGCTGCGCTGGAGGACTACCTCGAACTCCGACTCGTCGGCCTACCGCGCGACGCTTGGCGGAACGAGCCGCTTCTGACGGTTAAAGGCTTGCCAGGCGCATTTCCCCGCTCGATCAACCCGGAGATACGAGCTGAGTCGATTAAAGCTGGACCCTACCAAGGCCATCCAAAAGCTCCAGTTCTTGCGAATAGGTTCGTTGCTGCCATGAAAGATCTGAAGCTGAAAACGAGACGAACCGGACGAGAAGAGCCGATGCATTTTACCACGCATCGCGAAAGGCACACGGTGGCAACACGGCTGGCGCTGAAAGGTTTTTCAGCGGCTCATATAGCTGCTTTTCTCGGCCATATATCGGAGAATAGCTGCAGGGCATACGTCGATCTCGCTGTGATGTGCTTCCAACTGCGGGAACCGCGATTTTTTCATCTAATGGATGACATCGGAGCCATCTACAGCAACCCATCGTTAAGCCAACGAGAGATCAATGAATCCTACGACGTCGTCATCTCGAAAGAGGCTACGTCCAATACGGGTTCCCTTGCCGTCATCGGCGGGGGGACCTGTTCCGGCTGCGCCTTTGCAGGCGCCTCCTCGGATCTGGAGGCATGGCCCTGCCTGACCTGCGAGAGGTTCCACATCTACGAAGACGCAGATCTTCAGCCCCTTTGGGATATCATTCAAGAGCGAAAAGCTGCCCTCACTAACCCCGATGGGACGTGGAACAGCCGCTTTGATCCGGACATCTTCGCGACACTTCAACGCTACGAGACACTATTAGTCGCGGCGGAGATGCATCGTCGAAATCAACGTGAAGAGCGCAATTGCCTACCGGAGAACGCGTCATGAAGGACGATCAAATCCTTCGAATGACGACGGCTAACGAGCAATCGCAAGCCAAGGCTGCACTGGAAAAAGCACTCGCTGCCGCACAAGCTTCGAGTGTGTTGATGCAACCTGGGGCACCTGAGTGGTCGGATAATGAGTGGAACCTCGAAAAACTGGCAGATCGTTCGAGTGCTGCCTGTGCTGCTCGCAGTATCCACTTCAGCTCGGTTGGACCAGTAGGGCATAATGCTCCAGGAGCTAATTTTCCTGACTACTGGTCAAATATTCTGAAGCTACTGATTATCCGCAAGATACACGAGAGGTTTGACAAAGGCGAAAAGTACTCTCTGGCCACGCTAAGCACGTTTTCTACTCGTGCGCGCCATGTCGTAGAAGGCCTAATTGCATCTGGCGTTCAGTGTGTCAGCGAGGTGACAAAAAACCATATGCAGGACGCCTTTAATGCGTGTGGAGAGAACGATTCTCACCAAAGTAAAGTCAAGAATATCATAAAGATCTTGATCGAAAGTGGTGTGGCTCCACAGCTCTCCGGGATTGTTTTGAAAGGGAAAAGGAAGAACCGTACGCGAGTTGAACCGAGCGAGGTCAAGCCAGTGAGTTGGAATGACATGGTGGCGCTCGCCGCGACTTACCAAATGCTTGAGTCTGAGCAGAGCCCTCTCAAGGACCGCAGCGATTTCGATTACCTCAGATACAACATGGCAATGGCTAATCTACTTGCCTGTACGCCGTCACGCGTGTCGGAGTTGTGGCGGCTGCCTTTTGATGCGGCTATCTTGGAAAATCCCTTGGAAAACTCAAGAGTTCGCGCAGCGGTTCCTAAAGGTGAGCGGGATCATTTGGACTTCAAGTTCGCGATGACTTGGTATCCGGTGAAGAGCGGTAAGCCGGTCCTCAAACCAGTGCCCGGCGCCATGCAGTTTGTGGCCCGGCGATGTCTGGAAATCCTCGCCGTCTATTCTGAAGCGCCGCGCAAGAGGGCGCAGTGGATCATGAGCAACCCGGGCGTGATGCCGATCCCCGAGGAATTGAAAGAGCTCCGCGCCTACCGCGACATGGATAACGCGCGCATACACACGAATGAGGTCGCAGTTCTTCTGGGCACCCAGGCACTAAACAAATGTTCTGTGTGGCAAAAAAGCTTTGAACGCACGAGGCGCACAAAAAAAGGGAGCGCAAAGTATGACCAAGTGACCTACTGCTTCAAAACGATGCAAGAGGACTGGTGGCTGGAATTTCAGAAACGGTTCAGAAATGCATTCAAATCAGATTGGCCATATGTGGTTAAAACGCCCACGCATCAGCTCACAGCCGACCGTGCGCTTTTGTTGGTTTTTTCTGGGGCGCTTAACACCCAACACGTTTCCGAAAACCAACTGTTTCTAACCACGCCGACCAGAAACAGTTTGGATGCGATTCTCGGAAAGTCACAAAACAATAGCGTGTCGATTTGGGATCGCTTAGGCATTCGCCTTCCGAGCGGAGAGTCACCCGACATCAACACACACCAGATCCGCCATTTCCTCAACACGATGGCGCAACGAGCAGGCGTTCCTCAGCCGGTGATTGCCATGTGGTCAGGGCGCGCGAACATCGCCCAGAACGCAACCTACGACCACCGTACTGACGCTGAACATTTACGTGCACATGGGTACGACGTCTCGGACTACGACGAGATGCAGGTGGACGACCTTCTCAACCGCCAGATGAATCAGCTCTTCGCAGGGCAGATTGGACTGCCGTCCATAGACGTTATGTCCACGCCAGAAGGCGGCATCCGAGATCTTGAGAAGCGTCGGCTCGTGTCCATTACCCAGTTCGGCTACTGCGTAGGAGATCTTCACAAAGACCCCTGCCCCAAGGCAGTTAATTGCCTGTCCTGCGCGCGCCTGGTCGTCTGCAAAGGCGCGGAGAAAGCGACCCATTTCCTTGAGAAAAAGGTTGCCCGGCTTGCAGCGCAAAAAACGGAACTGGAGCGACATGTTGAGGAAGACGGCGGGTGGCGCCTTGGTAGCGATCACATCCTGCCTTTACTCGAAGAGCAGCTGAGCGGTGCACAAGACTTGCTGATGGCCTTGCGCGACCCCGACATCTCAGATGGCGCGATCTTGGCAATGCGGGATCACCGGGGCGCACAAACCGCGACGCTTGCGGATCGTACTCAGGCATTCATCGCACAGCGCAAAGCGCTTGAGGCAGAGCGCAAAGAGGTGACCGATGGCGAAGCGTGAACGATCGATAACACAGCACGACATTGAGGCCATTGTCGATATCATCCGGCGGATGCGCACCACTCCGACCTGGCCGAAGCTCGCGGAGAAGGTCGCCGCCGCAGGCCTACCATTCAAACAGCGAGCCTTACAGAACCACGGCGGCATCGTTGATGCATACCAAGCAAAACGGGCCGAGATCGCCGGTGAACGGACCGCGCGAGAGGCGGAACGGAAGCATCATGGCTTGCCCTCCACTGAAGACGGCATGCGGGAACTCATTGCGACGCTTCGAGACCGGGTAGCGGAACTGGAGGCGGAGAATGGCCACCTGAAGGAGGCGACCGAGACGCTGCTCTACAATGCCGAAAAACTAAACGTTCCACGCACCAACCTAACGCGTCCACTCGCGTCCAAGAGGTAAGTTCATGACGAAATCGAACGTGGATAAAGCCGCGGAAATCGCTGACGCCGCATGCGCGTGGGCCAAAGCCGTGGAAGAACAAGGCAACACAGGTCGGTACCTTCGCGGCGGCTTGTTGAACAAGAGTCTGGTCGCGCAGACTCTGGGGTTCTCGCGCTCTCTTTGGCAATCGAACACGCGGTTGAAAGAGCTTGCCGAGCGCCTTGACGGTGACTGGGGTACGGCTCTTTCGAAATCGGACATCCAGGCCAGGATGGATGAGTTCCTGGCAACCCTTGTAGCCCAAGGAGATTTGCCTCCGAATGATGGCAAGGCCTTGCTGCTCGACGCCACGTTGATCAAGGCCGGAATAGCCCCTGCTCAGTACCAACGCTACCGGGAGGTCCGTGATCGCCTCGCGGAGCTGGCCGACCAGCACGGGCTAACCCTGGGCGCGCCCGGTGCCGTTGAAGAGACCGAGACCAATACCGACAGCGCCGCCAGTGACATGGTACCGGTTGCACGTCTCAGAGAAGCGCAGATGCGACTCTCACAGGCAGAACGCAAGAACGCGGACCTCAAGGCTGAAAACGCTTCTCTCCGGGCGCAGATGCAGCGGAACGACGAGGTTGCGGAGTTGATTGCCATGGGCGGTCGGATCGCGCCCAAATGAGCTACCAGCGCCCGTCGGACATGAGCAATAATCCAGCGCTTCTCGTTGCGTACATCGCGCGCGAAGCTGCATTCAAGGGTATTGGGCCGAAGCGAGCCAAGGCGCTCGGCAACGCATTTGGACCAGACCTCAGGGACGCACTCCTCGCCATGGATGATGGCGTTATTTCCATTGTTGGCGAGGAGCCCGCCATCATCGCCGCAGCCGCTATGGATGTTCGCAAAGACGACGCAGGCTTCTTAGCCTGGCTCGATCAGATTGGTGCGAACATTCCTGCTTGGAAGGCGATCAGGGTCGCGCGGGCGTGGGGCCCCCAGGGTATAGCGGCGGTACAAGCGAACCCGTACCTGCTGTTGGCGGTGTCAGACTGGCGCACTGTCGACGCGGTGGCGGAGGCGCTTGGGATCGACAATATTGACCCCCGTCGCGACGTGGCCGCCATCGAGGCTGCGTTGCAAGGCGATAAATGCCTCGGCGCAGGATCAACGCGCATGCATCGTGCCGATGTAACGAGCGCGGCTGGCAAGCTGTTGGCGCGGCCCTTGGCACCAAGCGCTATCAGCGCTGCGATCGCGTCAGGTGCCGCTGTCGCACTCGGGGATGACATCCAGCCCCCGGGAACTGCACACATGGAAGCGGAGTGCGCGCTGAAGCTGAGTAGGCTCGCCCCCTTACCTCCATCACTGGGCGTCTCTCGTGATGACCAGGTGAACGCGCTCGTTACCGCATATGAAGCCACGCAGCCCTTTCCGTTGACCGAAGGGCAGCGCGAGGCGATCCGGATGGCGCACAGACACCGGCTTTTCCTTCTGGGCGGCTATGCGGGCAGTGGCAAGACTACGGTGTTACGAGGGGTTTGCGAGACGCTTGAGGCCATAGGGCGCCAAACGCTGATCATCACCCTGTCAGGGCGCGCAGCGAAGCGTGCTGCCGAGGCTACAGGGCGGCGGGCAATCACCGTGGCACGTTTTCTCGTTGAACAGGAAAAATCGGACCTACCTCTGGGGCCGGAAACCGCATTGATCGCTGACGAGGCATCGATGCTTGGCTTGGTCGAGATGTGGAGGATTCTACGTCGCCTCGGGAGCGCGTCGTTGATTCTATGCGGCGATCCAGCTCAGCTGGCCCCCGTGAACCCCGGTGTCGTCTTCCATCACCTTGTCGGTGACCACGACATCAGAAAAGTGATCTTGGACCGCGTTCACCGGCAGGACGAGAGAACCGGCATTCCGGCTCTGGCTGAGGGTGTTCGCCACGGCCAGATCGCTTCCCTGCCTGGCTTCTCAGCGGCCATGCCGGGCGTCACGTTCACATCATGCGATCGCGCATCCATCGCAGCGGAAACGCTGAGGATCGGGCAGGTGTTGCGATCGGCAGGCGTAGATCGAAATGACGTGCAGATCATCGCGCCGACGAATGCCGAAATCAGCGCGATCAACCACTTTTTCCATGCCGCGCGGGTAAAGTCGGGGGCAACGCTCTGGCCAGACTTGCAACATGTCGCGGAAGGCGAGCCAGTGATCTGGACGGAAAACGACCATGAACGCGGTTTGACCAACGGTTCGCTCGGGCGCATCCAAGCGATCTTACCCGATTGCGTTGTTGCGACGCTCGATGGCCAGGAACATATCCTGAGCCACGAGGACGGCGCGAAACTGCAACTTGCTTACGCGATCAGCGTACACAAAGCCCAAGGCTCTCAATGGCCAAAGGTCATCGTGCCGCTGTTCAAGAGCCGGGTCGTTGACAGGTCCCTTATCTACACTGCCCTGACACGCGCTCAGGATCAGGTCATCTTCATGGGCGACCAAAAAGCCTTGGATGGAGCCGTTACGCGCCTACCATCGGCCGAGCGCAGGTTCTGTGGTTTTGCCGACTGGATGAAACTGGCCCGCCAGTTCATGGAGTGAAGCTGACACCGCGTTTCGTGCTCCCCACCCGCCGCCTTCGGCTGTATTAGGGCCTACGGGGCCACGCGCGGCAAAGGCATCCGACCGCTCTCATTATAAAGGGCTGTAGGGCGGATGCCTTTGCATGCCGCGTCAGCGGCATTCTCTTGGCCACAGCCTCCGGCGCCGGAGATCCTGTTGAGTATCGCATTTCAGATACCGGCGGTATACTATCGCAAGTGTGCTATACTGAACGGAGATGCTGGGGGCTGTCGCCATGACGGAGAAAACCGAGACCTTCCGCGAGAAAATCCACCAAGCGCTTCCGGATCTAACCGAGCGCCAGGCGAAGAATGCCCGCAAACGTGCGATCGCCATCAAGCTACGCGCTCTGCGTGATGCGAAGGCGCTCACACAGGCCGAGGTGGCCGAGGCTGCAGAGATGACCCAGTCCATGGTCGCACGACTGGAGGCTCTGTCTGGGCCCGTTCCGAGCCTCGAGTCTATTGATCGCTATGTGAATGCCTGCGGCGGTCAGATGGCCCTGCTCATCTCCCCCACCGCAACCGAGCTACCGAGCATAGCCGTGAGGTTTGATCAGTTTCGCGGTGGCCTCCCCTTGGGCGAACGCCTCAGCCGCGATGGGGCGAATGCACAAGGAGGCGGAGATAAGTTCAACGATGGCTTCGCGCGGGCCCGGGGCCGTATCCCCGGGGATCTCGACCTTGGCTTCGAACCCAGCCAGTCCACAAAAGACACCGAGACGTAGACATGACCACCATCACCGATGAGCTCTTCTCGCCTGGCATCACCCACATCGAGATTAGATGCTGGGACTGTGGCCATACGGTGGTGCGCAAGCCTGACCAAGTGCCCGCAGGGATCTCGCAGCACGAGTTTGAACGACGATCCATCTGCAAGTGCGGGACCGGCTGGCCCCAAGTGACGAGGTATCCGCGCAAAGCATCGACATCAATGAGATATGACACCTCACTCTGTGAGGCGGACTTGGCGAGGAGAGGCTCCTGAATCGAGGCCAATCGTGTATCCCGGGCCGTGAACAAAGGCTTAGTGACACCTAGACGTCTTCATCTGAATAATACGCGCCCTGAGAGGCTGTTTCATATCAATGGCATAGAGACTTTTGTGACCTATCGGGTGTTTTTCCTGTTTCAACGGCCTCATCGCACACGCATGATGTAGTGGATGGTTGTTTCCATCTACATAGGGTCGGCAGGAGAAGTGGTGGCGCTCATTGGCGCACTTGCTTCCATCATCGGCCTGGTGATCGCACTCAGAACGCTAAAGTAGGCGAAGTAGGGGTGTGATGCCGAAGAGCGGGGGTGTCAGATTACCACACCAGACCACCCCCAAACTCAGCAGTCTAAAGGGGGGAGGGTTAGGTGCCTCTCCCCTATCTGCTGTCAGATTACACGAAATGTGAAAGCTGCCAACCAAGATATCTGCGACCCGATCGCAACGAGGGAGATCTGAAGAGCGGAGAAGCCACATCAAGCCGCCTTGTGTTATAACACCTCACATACCACGCAGGAGGGAGAAGATGCTCGAGACCATCACAAGCGAAGAGCTCATCAGCTACGGCTTACTCGGCGTCAGCGCGTTGGTTATCGCTGGAAGCATCTATGTTATTTGGCCTCGACGGCAAAAGGGCCCAAGGATCGACATAGAAGCAGCCGTGCGCAATGCGCCCTACCACCTGCTCGACAGATGACGGGCCCAAAGGTGTGTAGGTGTGCGGCCACGGGGTAATCCGAATGAAGCGCGCTCCCCTCCTCATCCATGTGGTGGTTCGGATAAAATGAGGTCGCGATGGCATCCGCATCCTCACAGGGTCGCACTGCCTCCGCTGGACCTACTCTATCACAACACAATGTGGTAACTTGAAGCCCTTGGTATAGTGGCGTCGCGATGGAGGGGCCATGACGGACTTTGAAATCATCGAACGCTCCCGCCTAAGTGGCCCAGGTTTGCGGGCATTTGCCAAGATTGCCGAACTCTGGGAGTTAAATGAGACGCAGAGAGTTGCCGCTCTCGGTCATCCAGATCAATCGACCTATCGCAACTGGGTGATACGGGCCAACGCAGTAGATGCGGTGACCATCCCACGAGATACGTTGATGCGGATCTCAGCCATGTTGGGGATTCACAAAGCTCTGCAGAGCCTGCTTACCGATCGCGCCCGGGTGCTCGAATGGCTGGAGTCTCCGCATCGAGGGGCGCCCTTTCAAAACTCCCGTCCGTTAGATCTTATCGTCCACGGCGGGCTGGAAGGTTTAATGACAGTCCGACGCTATCTTGAAGGATGGTGCGAGGGGCATATTGGCCAAGGCGTGCCCGAGGGTAGCTTTGTCCCTGTAACCGAAGAAGACATAACCTTCGTGTAGCTCGCGATGGGGAAGTATCATGTCTACCTTTGAAATCATTGTCTCAATTGCCTCGATCGCTGCGGCGGGCGCCGTGATTGCTTGGATGCGACATCTGGCAGTTCATTCCGGCCGCGACCGCCCCCACGATCCGGAACGGTTACGCCGGTTCATCGCAAATGCGCCACACGACCGGTCGAAGAAGCCCGCAGAGGACCGATGACACCTGAGGAACACCCAATTTCTTGGAGACCGAAAGCATGCACAAATGCTTGATCAAGATAGGGGCTGGGTGTTCGTTTGTGCATCAAATATAGTGCATATCGAAATGCATGCACTAATTTGATCGCCAAAACCAACAAAACAAGGCGGTTTGTTCAGTCAGTTCCGACTTCACCTACACATTAGGTCATTAGATCCCGAAAGAGGCGTTGGAGATCGACTGCGTGATGACGCTGAGCATGATCAGCCCCGGCACGATGAAGGCGCCGTAGCTCACGCCCTCGACCTCATCGATGCGGCTGCCGATGGCGGCGCCGAAAACCACGAAGTAAAGCGAGGTCGAGAGTACCGGGGAGATGATGCTCTGCGTGATGGTGCGAAAGAAACGCGCCATTTCAAAAGCGTAGATGGCTTTGATCGCGGTCCAGTTCATGCCGCATCCTCCTTGAGCAGGTCGACAAAGATATCTTCCAAACTGCTTTGCCGTGTCGCCACGTCTTGCAGCACCAGACCGCTTTCCGCGACCTTGGAGAGCAGTTTGGTGATGCCGGTCCGCTCGGCATTGGTGTCATAGGTGTAGATCAGCGATTGCCCATCGGCGGACAATTCCACGTCCGGCGATTGCAGCGCCAGCGGCACTTCGGTGATCGGCTCGGTCAGTTGGACTTCGAGTTGCTTCTTGCCCATCCGCGACATCAGCGCGTGTTTCTCTTCGACCAGCAGCAATTCGCCCTTGGCGATGACGCCAATCCGGTCGGCGATGGCCTCGGCCTCTTCGATATAATGGGTGGTCAGGATGATCGTCACGCCCGAGGCTTTCAGCCCCGCCACGATCTCCCACATGTCTTTGCGCAGTTCCACATCGACGCCCGCGGTCGGCTCGTCGAGGAACAGCACCTTGGGGTCATGCGCCAGCGCCTTGGCGATCAGCACGCGGCGTTTCATCCCGCCCGACAACTCGCGGATCTGGCTGTCTTTCTTGTCCCAGAGCGAGAGTTGCCGCAGGATTTTCTCCAACACCGCCTCATCCGCCGGACGGCCAAACAGCCCGCGCGAGAAGCGCACGGTGTTCAGCACCCGCTCGAAGGGCTCCAGATTGATCTCCTGCGGGACCAGCCCGATCATCGACCGGGCCGCGCGGAAATCATCCCGAATGTCATGGCCGCCGACGGTCACCTTGCCGCTGGTCGCGGTGGTGATGCCACAGATGGTCGAAATGAGCGTCGTCTTCCCCGCCCCGTTCGAGCCCAGAAGCGCGAGAATCTCGCCCTTCTCGATCTGCAAGTTGACCCCTTTGAGCGCCTCGAAACCGCCCGCGTAGGATTTACGCAGGTTTTGAATATCCACGATTGTCGGCATGGTCGTCTCCGCTTTGGTAAGGCGCGCAACCTAACCAGCTTTGCACCGGCTGAACAGATGCCTTCAGGTCTTAGCGCGGCCGAACCAGCCCTTTTTGGCAGGCTCGTCTTCATCGGTGGCCGGCGCCTCTGCGCCCTCCTCTGCCGGACCTTCGAGCGAGGATTGCAGGTTGTCGAAGAACTGATCCGCCATTTTCTTGGCGAAACCGTCGATGATCCGGCTGCCAAGCTGCGCCAGCTTGCCGCCGACCTTGGCCTCGACATCATAACTCAGCTCGGTCCCGCCGTCCTTTTCGGCCAGCCGCACCTCGGCCCCGCCTTTGGCAAAACCGGCGGCACCGCCCTTGCCCTCGCCGGTGATGGTCAGCGCTTCGTTCGGCACCAGATCAGAGAGCGTGACATGGCCCTTGAACGTCGCTTTCACCGGGCCGACCTTTTGCACCACCGTCGCGTCATAACCCTCTTTGACCGAGCCTGAGACGTCTTGCGCGCCGGGCACGCAGGTTTGCAGCATCTCCGGGTCCAGCAATGCCGCGTAAACCTCGGCGGGGGTGGCGGCGATCTGGCGGGTGTCGGACATCTGCATGGCTGGCTCTCCCTTTGGCGTATCGCAACAGTCTAGCGGGGAATTCTGCGCAAACCAATGTCAAAGCGCTGGACCTTACGCGCCGGGCTGATAGGTCTTTGCCATGACAAGTAACTCCCATAACCGCGCCGGACTGGCGATCGGGCTGATCCTTCTCGGCGTCGCCGCGATTTCGGTCAATGACATGCTGATCAAACGTCTGTCGGGCGGCTATCCGCTGCATCAGATCGTCTTCACCCGCTCGGCCATCGGGATTCTGCTGGGGTTGGTGCTGGTCAAGCTGGAAGGCGGGTTTCAACTACTCAAGACGCGGCAGCCGGGGCTGCATCTGCTGCGCGGGCTGCTCATCGTGATCTCGAACATGTCGTTCTTTCTGGCGCTATCGGTTTTGCCGCTGGCCGAAGCGACAGCGCTGTTCTTTGCCGCACCGCTTTTCATCACGGTGCTGTCGATCCCGCTGTTGGGTGAAAAGGTCGGCCCGCTGCGCCTTGGCGCGGTGATTGTAGGCTTCATCGGCGTTGTCATCATGATGCGCCCTTGGGCCAGTACCGCGACGCTCGAAACCTCCCGCTGGGTTCTGCTGCTGCCGGTACTGGCGGCGCTGACCTATGCGCTGAACCAGTTGATGACCCGCAAGCTGGGCGTGAACTCCAAAGCCTCGGCGCTGATGGTTTATATTCAGGCCGCCTTCGTCGCCGTGTCGCTGGGGTTCTTCGTCATCGCAGGCGATGGGCGGTTCGTGGATGAGGGCAGCAACGCCTCGCTCCAGTTTCTGCTGCGCGCGTGGATTTGGCCTGCACGGGAGGATTACCTCACCTTCCTCGGCATCGGGCTGAACATCGCGCTGATCGGCTATTGCCTCAGCCAAGCCTACCGGCTGGGGGATGCCGCCACCGTGGCCCCGTTCGAATATATCGGCCTGCCGCTGGCGGTGTTCTGGGGTTTCGTGATCTTCGGCGACCTGCCGGTCTGGGAGGTCTGGGTCGGGATCGCGCTGATCCTTGCCTCGGGTCTGTTCGTCTACCTGCGCGAGCGCCAGAAGGCGCTGCGCGTGACCCGTTTGCAGGGCGGGCGGCGGGCTTAAGCCGCCACCTTGACCACCACTTTGCCGGTCGCCTTGCGGTCGCGCAGCAGGGCCAGCGCCTCATTGGCCTGTTCCAGCGGCATCACGTTGCTGACATGGGGTTTCAGCTTGCCCGCCACATACCATTTGATCAGCTCGGCGAAACTGTCGGTCAGGACCGAAGGTTTGATCTTGGCATAGCCGCCCCAGTAAAAGCCCAAGACGGTGAGGTTTTTCACCAGCAGGATATTGGCCGGGATCTGCGGCACCTCGCCGCTGGCAAAGCCCAAGGGGATCAGCCGCGCTTCGGGGTTGCAGGCGCGCATGGCGGCTTTGAACTGATCGCCGCCCACCGGGTCATAGACCACATCGGCCCCGCCCAATTCTTTGACGATGGCGCGGATGTCGTCGGTCTCGGAATTAATCAGATGATCGGCACCCGCCTCTTTGCAAACGGCGAGCTTATCTTCACCGCGCGCCACGGCGATCACCTCGGCCCCCATCAGCTTGCCCAGTTCCACCGCCGTCAGCCCGATGCCGCCCGATGCGCCCAAGACCAGCAGCCGCTCGCCCGGCTGCAACCGCGCCTTATAGTCCAGCGCCACATGGCTGGTGCCATAGGCGATCAGAAAGGCCGCCGCGTCGACCGCTGTCATCTCTTCGGGGATCGGCACGCAGACTGCCGCCGGAATGGCGGCATATTCGGCCAGACCGTCAAAGCCGGTATAGGCCGCCACGCGCTGGCCGACCTTCAGGTGATCCACCCCCGCGCCCAGAGCGGTGATCGTGCCCGCCATCTCCATCCCCAGCGTGAAGGGCAACGGCGGTTTTTCCTGATAGGTGCCTTTGATGATCAACAGATCGCCAAAGTTCAGCCCGCAGGTCTCGACCTGAACCAGCACCTCGCCTTGCCCCGGCATGGGCATCTCAAGCTCTTGCAGGGTAAGCGGTTCGTCATAGGCGGTGACTTGCATGGCGCGCATCGGGCTGTCCTTTCGTGCTGCTTTGGCCCGAAGAGGCCAGAAGCCAGCGCGCTTGGCAAGACCCGTGGCCCGCGCCGCTGCGTCAGCCGGGCATGATCACCAGCCGGATCCCATAGGCCACCACCGCCAGCAAAGCGACGCTGGCCAGCCAAAGCGCCACGAACCAGCCCGCGCGTTTCAGCCAATGGCGCATCAGTGGTAGCCCTCCTCGGGGTCGATCTTGCCGCGGAACACCCAATAGGCATAGGCGGTGTAGCTCAGGATCAGCGGCAGCAGCACCAGCGTGCCGACCAGCGCGAACATCAGGCTCTCATCCGGGGCGGCAGCCTCTGCAATGGTCAGGCTGGGCGGCACCATATGCGGGTAGAAACTGATCCCGATGCCGATGAAGCCCAGCACGAAGAGCGCCAGCGCGCAGAAGAACGGCTGCTTGTCGCCGCGGCGTTGCAACCCGCGCAGCATGCCGAAAGCCGCCAGCGCCACCAAAAGTGGCACGATGCCGCTGAAGAGCGCGGTGGGCCACGCGAACCAGCGTTCGAAATAGACCGCATCGGTGAAGGGGGTCCAAAGGCTGACCAGCCCCATGAAGACCAGTGTCGCCACCGCCAACGGCCATGCAAGGCGGCGCATATGCGCTTGGATGCGGCCCTCAAGCTTCATGTTGAGCCATGTCGCACCCAAGAGCGCATAGCCCGTGGTCACCGCCACACCGGTCAGGATCGAGAAGGGCGTGAGCCAGTCCCACCAGCCGCCAGCATAGGCGCGGCCTTCGATCTCGATCCCCTGCACCAGCGCGCCCAAGGCGATGCCCTGACAGAAGGAGGCCACCAGCGAGCCGCCGAAGAACGCCATGTCCCAAAGCGGTTTCCAGCGTTTCGTGCGCCAACGGTACTCAAAGGCGACGCCGCGGAAGATCAGCCCCAGCAGCATCAGGATGATCGGCATGTAAAGCGCGGGCATCACCACCGCATAGGCCAGCGGAAAAACGGCGAAGAGCCCGCCGCCGCCCAAGACTAGCCACGTCTCATTGCCGTCCCAGATCGGCGCAACCGAGTTCATCATCACATTGCGCTCGCCCTCATCCTTGGTCATCGGAAAGAGCAGCCCAACGCCCAGATCGAAGCCATCGAGGATGACGTAGATCAACACCGCTGCGGCGATGATCCCAGCCCAGATGAACGAAAGTTCAAGTCCAAACATCTCAGCTCTCCTCGCCCTTGTTATGCGCGGTCTTGTCTCTGACCGCCGCCTCTTCGCCGACAGCAAGGATCGGCCCCTCGCCGCGCACCGGGTCGTTCTGCGCCGCCCCGTTTTGCGCGTCGTCCCCCTGAACGTCGTCACGCTCGTCTTCCAGCACATGGCCGACAACCGGCTTGCGCATCATCGCCAGAATATACCAAGTGCCCGCGCCGAAGACGAAGAAATACACCACAATGAAAGCGATCAGGGAGGTCGCGACCGCCGGTGCCTCGATCGGGGCAAGGCTTTCCGAGGTCCGCAACAGCCCGTAGACGGTGAAGGGCTGCCGCCCGACCTCGGTCGTGATCCAGCCCGCCAGCACCGCGACAAAGCCGGTCGGCCCCATCACCAGCGCCAGACGGTGCAACATTGGCGCATCGTAAAGCCACCCGCGCAACCGCGCGAATGCGGCCCAAAGCCCCAACCCCAGCATCGCAAAGCCAAGGGCGATCATGATGCGGAAAGACCAGAAAACGATGGCCACCGGCGGCTCATCCGCGTCCGGAATCGTGTCCAGCCCGTCGAGCGGCGCGTTCAGATCATGTTTGAGGATCAGCGACGACAGTTTGGGAATCTCAACCGCATAGTCGATGCGCTTTTCCTCGGGGTTCGGGATACCAAAGAGGATCAGCGGCGCGCCCTCGGGGTGGCTGTCGTAATGCCCCTCCATCGCCATGACCTTGGCGGGCTGATGCTCCAGCGTGTTCAGCCCGTGCATATCGCCCGCGAGGATTTGCAGCGGTGTCACCAGCAAAAGCATCCACATCGCCATGGAGAACATCCGCCGCGCCGCCGCATCCGCACGGTCGCGCAGCAGGTGCAGCCCCCCGACGCCGCCGACGACCAGCGCCGTGGTGAGATAGGCCGCCAACACCATATGCACCAAACGGTAAGGGAAGGAGGGGTTGAAAACGATCGCCCACCAATCCTCGGGCACGAACTGGCCCACGTCATTGATGGCAAAGCCCGCAGGCGTCTGCATCCAAGAGTTCACCGACAGGATCCATGTGGCCGAGGCCAGCGTGCCAAGCGCGACCAGCGCTGTGGCGAACATATGCAGCCCGTCGCCCACCCGTTTGCGGCCAAAAAGCATGATGCCCAAAAAGCCCGCCTCAAGGAAAAAGGCCGAGAGGACCTCATAGGCCATCAGCGGCCCGACCACCGGCCCCGCCTTGTCCGAAAAGACCGACCAGTTGGTGCCGATCTGGTAGGACATCACGATGCCCGACACGACCCCCATGCCAAAGGCCACCGCGAAGATTTTCTTCCAGTAGTTAAAGAGCTTCAGATAGGTCTCTTCGCGCTTCCACAGCCAGAGCGCGTTGAGCACGGCCAGAAAGCTCGCCAACCCGATCGAAAAGGCCGGGAAGATGATGTGGAACGAAACCGTGAATGCGAATTGCACCCGCGCTAGGATTTCGGCGGTGTAACCGTCGAGCATATGAAGCCCCCGCGTATTGTTTCCTGACCTATATAGGACCGGGCGGCGGGAGCGGCACAGGCTAAATTGCCGCAGTGCTTGGCCCGCGCTCTAGCTGTCGAACGCCACCACGACGCGCAGCCCCGGCGCGTTGTCGGCAAGTTCCAGCCTTGCCCCATGGAGTTTCGCCACCCCATCGACCAGCGCCAGACCCAGCCCATGACCCGGCGTGCCCCGGCTGCGATCCAGCCGGTAAAGCCGCTGCAACACTTTGTCGCGGTCCTCAGCCGGAATGCCGGGGCCGCCGTCCGCCACCGTGAGCGTGACCTGCCCCGCCGCCTGTCTCAGCGCGACCTCCACCGCCTCGGCATCGCCGGAATGGCGCAGGGCGTTTTCGATCAGATTGGCCAGCAATTGCCCCAAAAGCGCGCGGTCACCGGTGACATGAACAGGGGTTTCGGGCAGATCGCAAAGCAGGCGTTTGCCCTGCTCCCCTGCTGCAGGCTCGTAAAGCTCAACCATGGTGCGGCAAAGCGCGGTGAGGTCGACGGAGGAGAAATGGGCGCGGGCCTCGCCCTGCTCCACCTGCGCCAACTGCAAGAGCGATTGAAAGATCGCGGCGATGCCCTCCAACTCGGACCGGGCACGGGCAAGCGGTTCGGCGCGGTCCGCGCCCGCAGCCTCGGCCCGGTCCAGATCGTCGAGATGGACAGAGACACGCTGAATCGGGGTCTTCAGGTCATGCGCGATATCGAGAGAGACCTGCCGTAGCGCCGCGACAGAGGTTTCCTGCGCCCGGGCCATCTGGTTCACCGCCTCACCGATGCGCAGCAGGTCATCCGACCAGCGCGGCCCCGGCGCGACCCTTGCGGCCAGATCCCCTGTCGTCAGCCGGTCTAGCGTGGCACGGATCACCTCCACATGGCGTTTGGAGCGCCGGGCAAGGATCAGCCCGCCCGAGAGCGCGATCAGCACCGTGGGCAGCAGGCTTACCAGCAGAATATTGACGAAAACCTCGCGCAGGGCCGTGATTTCGGCCCGGCTGCGCGCGATGGTCAGAAGCCCGCCATAAAGCGTGTCCGTCAGGGTCAGATAAACCCCGGTATACTGCGCCCGCGCCGCGCCGATCGAGACGATGTGATAGCCCTCGTTATCCCGCGCGATGGCCCCGTTGCCGTAAATGCGCCCGTTGGGGCCGATGTAGCTGAGGATCAGGCGGTTCGGGTCGGTCTCACGCGATTCCGCCTCGACCAGCCGCGCGAGCGCGGCGGCGCCGGGGGCGGCACGAAAGCCTGCCATGTCCTGCGCCAGATCGGCGCGGATCGCTTGCTCGAACGACCGTTGGGTGACCGCATAGCTGGCTGCGAGGCTGAGCAGGCTGACGATGGTGAACAAAAGCACCAGCAAAAGCGCCAGACGCAGCGGCATCGACCGCCAGAGCCCCGCCAGCCGCGCCCTCATGCGTCGATCCTATAGCCCGCGCCGCGCACGGTCAGGATGAGTTCGCTGTCAAAGGGCCGGTCGACCTTGGCCCGCAACCGGCTGATATGGGTCTCGACCACATTGGTCATCGGGTCGAAAGAGATTTCCCAGACCGCCTCCAGCAGCATGGTGCGGGTCTGCACCCGGCCCTTTCGGCGCAAGAGATGCTCCAAGAGGGCAAACTCCCGCGGCAGCAGGTCGATCTCTTGGCCCGCCCGCGTCACCCTGCGGCTGATCAAGTCCATGGTCAGATCGCCCGCGCGCAGGACCGTCTCCTGCTCCAGCGCCTGCGGGCGGCGGGCCAGCGCGTTGACCCGCGCCGAGAGCTCTCCGAAGGCGAAGGGTTTGACCAGATAGTCATCCGCCCCGGCATTGAGCCCGTCGATCCGGTCCTCCACCGCGCCCATCGCCGTCAGCAGCAGCACCGGCGTGGTATTGCCCGCCCCGCGCAGGGTTTTCAGCAGCGCCAGCCCATCCAACTCGGGCAGCATCCGGTCAAGGATCAGCACGTCATATTGCCCGGTGGTGGCCTGCACCAACCCGTCGCGGCCATCGGCCACCACATCCACCGCATGCCCCTCCTCGCGCAGGCCACGCGCGATATAGGTGCTGGTGGTGGTATCGTCTTCGACAACAAGCAGTTTCATCGTGTCCTCACGTAGGATTGCCGATGAATTATGCCAAATTCGCCGCCCGTGCAGCCCGCAGTCGGCAATCTCACAAATTTGTATAGGGCGCGGCAAGGCACTGTAAAACCGCAGGTCCAGATAGGCTCCCGGAACGACCGAATGCACAGCAAGGAGCATGCAATGACCAAGACCCTTTCCAAAGCCCCCCGCGCCGCCGCCCTTGCGCTGAGCGCCGCGATGGCCGCCACGCCGATGCTGGCGCTGGCCCCCTCGGCCGCGCTTGCGGTCCCGCCGGGCGGCTATGCCGACCTGGTCGAGGCCGTCTCCCCGGCCGTCGTCTTCATCGAAGTGACCGGCAAGCAGCAGCAGGCCGTGGCCCAGCAACAGCTGCCCCCCGGCATGCCCGAGGAACTGCGCCGCCGGTTCGAGCACATGCTGCCCGGTCAGGATGGCGCCGCCCCCGCCCCGCGTCAGGGTCTGGGCTCGGGCTTTATCATCTCCGAGGACGGCCAGATCGTGACCAACCACCACGTCGTCGCAGGTGCCGAGACAGTGACCGTGAAACTCGCCGATGGCCGTAAGTTCGACGCCGAAGTAGTGGGCAGTGACGCGATGACCGACATCGCGCTGCTGAAAGTCTCTGCGGATGTGGACCTGCCCAAAGTGGACTTCGGCACCTCGAAAACCCTGCGCGTGGGTGATGAGGTCGTGGCCGTGGGCAACCCCTTTGGCCTTGGCGGCACCGTCACTTCGGGCATCGTTTCGGCCCTGTCGCGTGACATTCAGGCCGGGCCTTTCGATGACTTCATCCAGACCGACGCGGCGATCAACCGCGGCAACTCGGGCGGGCCGCTCTTTAACAACGAAGGCGAAGTCGTGGGCGTGAACACCGCGATCCTGTCGCCGGGCGGCGGTTCGGTCGGCATCGGCTTCTCGGTGCCCTCGGATCTGGTGCAGACCATCGTCGCCGATCTGGCCGATGACGGGTCGGTCGAGCGGGGCTGGCTGGGCGTGCAGATCCGGCCCATGACCCCCGAGGTCGCCAATGTGCTGGGCTATGACGAGCCGCGCGGCGCGGTGATCGAAGCGATTACCGAAGACAGCCCCGCCGCCAAAGCGGGCCTCAAGAAGGGCGACATCATCCTGTCCTTCGGCGACACGGAAGTGGACGATCTGCGCGACCTCACCCGCGCCGTGGCCACCACCACGCCTGAGAGCGCGGCAGAGGTCGTCGTGCTGCGCAAAGGGTCTGAACAGACCCTCGACGTGACCGTGGGCGCGCTGGAACCCAAGCCGGCGTGATCCACGCTTTCCCGGCGCTCCTCATGCCGCCGGGAAGCCCCCAGCCCTTCGCCCTCGCCGGGGGCTGGGCAGCCTGCCCCGGTGGTCCTGCACTGCCGGGGCTTTTTATGTGCCCTCGCCGCCATCACCTTCGCCTGATGGCGCATTGTGCATATGGAACCGCACCAGTTCCGCCACGGAATTCGCCTCAAGCTTGCGCATCACCCGCGCGCGGTGCACCTCGACCGTCTTGATAGAGATGTCCATCTCGCTGCCGATCTCGCGGTTCGAAAGCCCCGCCGCCACCCGTTCGAACACCCGGTGCTCCTGCGGGGTGAGCCGGGCCAGAAGCTGCGCATTTTCGACCTCTGCCGCCTTGCTCTTGCGCCGAGCCGCATCGGACTGAAGGGCGGCGTTGATCAGGTCGAGCATGTTTTGGTTGTTGAAGGGTTTTTCAATAAAATCCACCGCCCCCGCCTTCATCGCCGTCACGGCGGTAGAGACATCGCCGAAGGCCGTCATCAGGATCAGCGGCAGTTTGATCCCCCGCGCGTTCAGCGCCTTTTGCAATTCCAAACCGCTCATCCCCGGCATCCGCACGTCACTCACAAGGCAGCAGCAACCGTTGTCCTCATAGCTATCAAGGAACGCTGCCGCCGATGCAAAGGGAATGGCGCGCAGTCCGACGGAGCCCAGCAACCACACCAGAGACTCCCGCACCGCGGCGTCATCATCGACGACGTAAACGATCCCCTCTTGCGACATTCTACTTTTGCACCTCCAACGGCAGACGCACGGTCAGGCAGGCGCCTTCGGCATCGGATTTCGTCACGGCGATCGTTCCGCCATGGGACAGAACGATCGTTTCGCAAATCGCCAGCCCCACGCCAAGCCCCTTGTCCTTTGTAGAGCGGAAGGCGCTGAAAGCGGTCTGCGCGGGCATGTCCGGGGCAAAGCCGCGCCCCGCGTCGGCCACGTCGATCACGATCTCCCCGGCTTCGCAGCGCGCGGTGACCGAGACTTCGGCATCCGCACGCTCCGCCTCCCGACAGGCGTCGATGCCATTCTTGATCAGGTTGATCAACAGCTGCTCGATCTCGATCCGGGCGCAATGCAGGGTGACCTCCCCACATTGATCGTCGATGGTCACGGCGACCCCGGTGGCCGAGCTCTCTGGCTGGATCAGCAGCTGCACCGAGCGGAGGATATCGTCAAAGCGGACCGCATTGCGGTCGGCATCGTCGCTATGCAGATAGTTCGACATGGAGCGCAGGATGGCGCTGGCCCGTTCAGATTGGCTTTGCATATTGTTGAGCACGGCGATCATATCCTCTCTCTCAAGCTGGTCGTTCTTGGCACGCAGCACGCAGCCTGCGGCAAAATTGTGAATAGCGGCTAAAGGCTGGTTCAATTCATGGGCGATGGCGGCGGTCATCTGGCCCAGAGTTTCGCGCCGGTTGAGCAGTTGCAGCGCCGTTTCATGCCGGTGCAGCCGCTCTTCGCGCTCGACCTTTTCGGTGATGTCGGATGCGATGGTCAAAAGCCCGCCCGCGGCCACGGGGTAATCCGTCACTTCTAGCCAACGGCCCGTCGATGTCCGCGCGCGAAAGAACTTGGCCGGGGCGTTGCGCCGGTCGAGCCGCTGCGCGCTCCAGCGGAACTTGCCTTCGGTGGTCGTCGCCAATTTGCCGGTCTGGGTGAAATGGGCGAGCAGTTCATCGAAATGTTTCCCGATGATATCGCCCTCCATCCCGGCATAGGTCGCGCGATATTCCTCGTTGCAATAGACCAGCCGGTCGCTGCTGTCGAAGAGCGCCACCATGGTCGAGATATTCTCGAAAGCCAGCGCCAGAGCCTCCAATGCGCTTTTGCGCTCGGTCTCGGCGGTGGCGATTTCGGTCATGTCGAAACAGGTGCCGCGATAGCCTGCCAGTTCTGCTTCGGCATCGAAGAAAGGTTTGCCTGACATGTCGATCTGCCGTGTCCGCCCCTCCCCCAAGGGCAAGACCAATCGCAGATCGCGAAAGGTTTCTCGCGCGGCGAAGCGTTGTTTCAGCAGGTCGTAATCCCCTTGGTCTTTCGCCACATCGGCTTCGGCAAGGGTCTTGCCCAGATCGAAGATCGGGCTCTCCGCATCGGTCTGACGGCCCCCGCCAGACAGAAAGGTGAAACGCCCTTCGGCGTCCATCTCCCAGACCCAATCGGTCGCGCTTTCGGTGAAGTCGCGAAAGCGGGTTTCGCTTTCCACCAGTTCGGTCAGCACGTTTTGCTGATCCGTCACATCTTGAATCGCGGCCAGCAGATGCACATGACGGCCCCGGTCCAAACGGCGAATGCAGGCGCGCGCTTCGATCTGGCGTCCGCTGGCGGCAAGAAACTTGACGTTCTCCACCACATCGCGCGGACGGCTGCCTGCCATATGCACCATATGCAGGTTGTTGCGGATCGTGGCGCGGCTTCGCGGCTCCACGAAACTCTGCCCCTGCTGCCACATCTCGCGCAGGTTTTGCGCGTCGCGACCCAAAAGCGCTTCCACCTCGGGCGAGGCATCGACCAGCGCGCCCTGCTGATCCCACTCCAGATAGCCGATCCCCGCCACCTCTGCTGCAAGCGCATGTTTCGCCGCGCTGACCTCTGCCTCATGCACCGCGTCCTGCACGGCGGAGCGGTCCATGATCATGACCAAAACGCCCACCACCTGCCCCCGGTCGGACAGCGGCTGATAGACCGCCGCCCCTTGGGTGCGGTCCAGCACGGGGCGCGAGAAATCGAAATGCCATGTGACCTGCCGCCCGGCCAAGGCCTTTTCAAGGTTGTCCGAAATCTCGTCCAGCAGGTCCGGTGGGACGATCTGCGACAGGTGTTTGCCCACGATCTCATCCGCTGGCCTGCCGAAGGACGCGCTATAGGCGTCATTGACGAAAGCATAGGTCATATTGGGCGTGAGAAAGGCCGCCTGCACCGGCAAATGGTCGAGGAAGTCGGGCAATCTGCGCCGTGTCTCATCGGTGTTGGCGGTGTTTTGCAGCTTGCGCCGGTTGCGCATCACGCGCCAGACCTCCGCCACCAGCACCGCAAGCGCCGCCACCGCAAAGACCAGTTCGATCGGATCCCCATAGGCGCCGCCGCGCGGGGCCGATGCCAATACTACGGCGACATAAAGCGCCAAGACCGCAACCGCGCCCCCCACGGCGAAACGGTTGATCGCATCGCCGATCTGCTTGGCGATCATCACGCCGGACAAGACGATCCCGCACAGCGCAATCAATGTAAACGCCGCGACCAAGCTCATGCGCACCTCTACTTTCCCTCAAAAGGTCTGCTTTTTCGGCTCCCCTGTCTATTGGGGGAAACCCTGACAAGGGCCGATTAAACCGCCTCGCAAAACGGGTATACGACGGCGCGCCATAAATTCGTGAAAATATCCGCCCCAATTTCAGCAGCTTATTCCCGACTATAGGGGATAACCCTGACCCGGCTGGGGCTTTGCCCAATTGGCGGCGCAATTTCAGGCCGGTAGCTTGTGCTCACCCCACGGAATTGGCCGTGTGATACATGGTCAAAACGCGGATTTTGCAGTGACAGATAGTGAAACCCCACCCTCGAAGCCCTCTGACGCAAAGGCAGAAAGCAAGACGCCCACGCAGGCCGATCTGATGGAGATCCACAGCCTCTACGCTCGGGCCGACGCGATGGCCGAAGCCGCTGAGAAAGCGGGCAAATCCGACGGTGAAGCGCAGCCTGCCGCGGCCCCGCCCCCACAGAGCGCCGAACAGGGTGATGAATGGAATGACGCGGGCTAAGCGCCGAGACCGCTCACTTCGTACTGTTGGACACCACATGGTCACTGTCGATCCCGCCCAACGAATGAAACAGGCCCGACGTATTGCTGACCCCGAATTTCTTGAGCAATTTCGCGCGATAGACCTCTACCGTCCGGTGCGAGATATCGAGGTTGAGCGCGATTTGCTTGCTGGTCAGCCCCTCTGCCAGATGGCTCAGGATCTCGCGCTCGCGTCTGGTCAGCGGCAGATAGGGCCGCTCGGCAGAGAGGTCCGCAAAGCTCCAGACCGCGCGGTCGAGCGGGCGTTCGGGGGTGAAGGAATGGCCGCGCACCCGGCACCAGAACAGGCTGCCGTCGCGCCGTGCCATGATACGCTCGTCCCAATAGGTATTGGTCTTGCGCAGCTGGTCCACGCCGCGGTCGCGGATATTTACGAACTCTTCATCCGAGGGGTAGAGAATGGCGAAAAGCTGGTCGCGCAGATCGCCGCGCGCATAGCCGAACATCGCCGCGAAGGCGTTGTTGCAATCACGGATGCAGCGGTTCTCGGTCACGACAAGCCCGACGGGCGCATGAACAAAGGCAAGCTCTTCAAAGCGCCCCTGCGCAAAGCAATCGTCGGTACGTATTTCCACCATCTTGCTCCGTTTAACTCTATTTCCGATGCTGAAACCGCAAGCTAGTCGACGGGAGGAGGCGGCGCAACACGGCGCTGGCCCGCGCAGGGAGGACGCGATGCTAACACGCAAGCGCATGGCGGACGCGCCATGATCGCGCGGGCCGCGGTCGCGCGGGTACGGCTGGCAGGGGGCAAGGGCGCGGGTGGCATCACCCGCGCTATGCCCATGCTGACCCGGAAAGGCACGCGCCAATGACCGCCCCCCAGTTCCACTTTGTCCCCGTAATGGGTCATGAGGTGCATGTCGCCGAATGGGGTGATCGTAAGAAGCCTGCAGTGCTAATGCTGCACGGTCTGGCCCGCACCGGGCGCGATTTCGATGAGGCCGCCGCTGCCCTGTCGCGAGATTTCCATGTGCTCTGTCCTGATATGATCGGGCGCGGAAGGTCGAGTTGGGCGCGAGACCCTGAGGTGGAATATTCGGTCGAACATTACGCGCAAATCGCGACGGGGCTTTTGGATCACTTCCAGATCGACCGCGCCGCGTGGTTCGGCACCTCCTTGGGCGGCATGATCGGGATGCATGTCGCCTCTAGCCCCGAGGCGCAGCGCGTCAGCGCCTTGGTGGTGAATGACATCAGCCCCGAACTGCCTGAGGCCGCGGTGCAGCGGATCCTTTCCTATGTGGGCAGCCTGCCCGCCTTCGACAGTTTCGCCGAAGGAGAAGCCTGGCTGCGCCAGACCTACGCCCCCTTCGGCCCGGCGGCAGATGCCTATTGGCAGCGCATGGCGCGGTCGTCACTGCGGCGCCGTGGGGATGGAGGGCTGACCCTGCATTATGATCCGCGCATCACCGTGCAATTCACCGCCTCGGCGCATGAGTTGTCGACATGGGACCGTTGGTCACGGACCCGCACGCCCACCCATCTGCTGCGCGGCGCGCAGTCGGACCTGCTGCAACCCAAGGCCGCAAGGCGCATGACGCAAAGCGGCCCCCGGCCCGGCATGACCGAATTCCCCGGCTGCGGCCATGCCCCCAGCATGTCCAACCCCCAAGATATCGCCCTGCTGCGTCGCGTTCTGGTTGAATTGTGGGGACAATCCGCACCCCCATAGGCGCGATTTATGCAAAATTGACGCTACCGCCCCGGCATTTGCATGCATCCGGGTATTTTTCTTGCGTCAACAAAGAACTGTGCGGTCTAATGCCCCCGGGGCGTATCCGGCCCTCAGAAGGCCGGAGCGTGGAGGACAGGGACCATTTTGAGCAAAGCCGGCATGGAAAAGATCAGAAATGCGCTGTCTCAGCGTGCGAAACGGATTGTCGTGCTGGTCGCGCTCTGCGCCGTTGTCCTTGGCTTTGGCCATCGGATCGAGACGCTGTCCTACCAGACCTACATGCAGGATCTGGAGCTCGACACCACCTTGGAGCTGATCGAAGTCCGCGAGCGGATCCGCGCGGATATCTTCGAGCAGATCCTGAAACTGCGCGAATTGGCCACCGTCATCAGCGAGAACCCGACGATCACCCAATCCGAATTCAGCGCCCGCGCGGCAGAGTTCATGGCCGAGAACCCGGATGTCATCAACCTCGCCGTGGCCCCCGACCTCGTTGTCACCATCGTCCACCCCTATGAGGCCAATCGCGGCGTGCTGGGGCTGGACTACCGCCAGAACGCGGCGCAATTGCCGAAAGTCGAACAGGCTTTGCAAAGCGGTGAAGGGCTGGTGACCGGCCCGGTCGATCTGGTGCAGGGCGGGCGCGGGCTGATCCTGCGACATCCGATCTTTGATTCAACCGGCACCAATGCCGCGCCGGACACGCCTTGGGGCATCCTCTCGATGGTGGTGGATTACGATGCCCTCGTCAGCCGGTTGCAAATCCCCGAACTGACCGAAAAATACGATCTGGCCATCCGCGAGTTGACGCCAGAGGGAGAGGTCGAACAGACCATCATCGGCGACCCCGAACTAACCTTGGTCGACCCGATCAAGCTCGACTTCAGCTTTGCCTTCGGCACTTGGCAGCTAGCCGCCACGGTCAAAGGCGGCTGGCCAGAGCACCGCCCGGACTTCTGGCTGAACTGGCTGTTGCGTCTGCAAGGCGCGCTCGGCGTTACGATTTTTGCGTGGTACATCATGCGTCTGGCCGACAACCGCAAACTTGCCGAAGAACGGCTGCGCACCGGTGTCGAAGCCTTGGACCACGGTTTCGTCATGTATGACGCCAAGGGCACTTTGGTGCTTTGCAACGAAAAATACCGCGAGATTCATGGCTATAGCGACGTGGTGAAGCCCGGCTCGACCTATGAACAGATCGTGCGGGACAGCATTCGCCGCGGCATGGTCCCCGATGCCATCGGCAAGGAAGAAGAATGGATCCGCATCTGGCTGGAAAAACGAGAGAACGGCGCCTTCGAGACCGAGCAGCGCATGCCCGATGGCCGCATCATCCGCACGTCGGACCGGCGGATGAAGGACGGCAGCGTCGTGGGTCTGCGGATCGACGTGACCGATCTGAAAAAGGCGCTTTTGACCGCCGAGGACGCGAACAAGGCCAAGACCGATTTCATGGGCGTGCTGAGCCATGAATTGCGCACGCCGCTGACCGTCATTCTGGGCCATGTCCGCCTTGCGCGGCATTTCGACCGGACCCCGGCGGCGCGTGACCTATGCACCGCCATCGAGGCTGATCCCCAGACCCGCGAGACGCTCTCCCCCAAGCTGTCGGCGACGATGTCCAAACTGGGCGACATCATGCAAACGGTCGAGCGGTCGGGCAATCACCTGCTGACCCTGATCAACGAGGTTCTCGACTTTGCCAAGATCGACGCGGGCAGCCTGTCCATCGCGATGGAGCCGGTGCAGATCGACGATATCGTCACCCCGACCGCAGATCAGCTGCGCCCGATGGTCGAAGACAAAGGGCTGGAGTTAAAGGTGAAATCGGCCAGCGGCGTGATGCTGGCCGATGGCAAACGCATTCAGCAAGTGTTGATCAACCTGCTAAGCAATGCGACGAAATTCTCCGACGAAGGGACCATCTCGCTGACCTGCCGCATCCGGGGGGAGGTGGTGGAATTCCGCGTGACGGATTCCGGCATCGGCATCCCCGAAGATGAACTGGAGCGCGTTTTCGAACCCTTCCATCAGGTCGATTCCACCGCCACCCGGCGCTTTGGCGGCACCGGGCTGGGCCTTGCCATTTCGCGCGACATCGCCACCGCCCATGGCGGCAGCCTTGTCGCCACCAGCATCATGGGCAAGGGCAGTAGCTTTTTGCTGACCCTGCCTCTGCGCCCTGCCCTTGCCCTCGCCGCCGCCGAAGCGCGGGAGGCCGAATTGGCCTGAAGGCCGCGCGTCGGCGCTTCGAGATCGCGGCTCACCGCGCGGGCAGGTGCTCCACCACTTGGTCCTGCTCGCCCAGCCCTTGCACACCCAGCCGAACCCGGTCGCCGGGGCTGAGATAGCGTTGCGGTTTCAGCCCCATGCCCACGCCCGGCGGGGTGCCCGTGCAGATCAGGTCGCCCGGCTCCAACTGGATGAATTCGGACATATAGGAGATAATCGTCGCCACATCGAAGATCATCTTTTCGGTAGAACCATCTTGCAGCCGCTCGCCATTGATCTCGGTCCAGAGCGACAGCTTGCCGGGATCGCCCAACTCATCCCCCGTCACCAAAAGCGGCCCTGTAGGGCAGAAGTTGGGAAAGCTCTTGCCCTTGACCCATTGCCCGCCCCGCTCGGCCTGCCACGCGCGCTCGGACACGTCATTGACGACGCAATAGCCCAGCACATGATCCAACGCCTGATCGCGGCTGACGTTCAGCGTGGTACGCCCGATTACCACGCCCAACTCGACCTCCCAATCAAGCTTGCTCACCTCCTTGGAATAGAGAAGCGGATCGTTCGGCCCGCAATAGGTGCGGCTGGCCTTATTGAACAGGATCGGCTCGCGCGGCACCTCCATGCCCGACTCCGCCGCATGGTCGGAATAGTTCAACCCGACGCCCCAGATGTTGCGCGGCTGGCTGACCGGTGCGGCGATGCGCTGGCCTTGGGTCTGGGCCAGCGGCAGCCCTTCCAGATCGACACCGTCCAGCACCTCGCGCAAAGTCGGGATCGTCTCGGGCGTGAAGTCCGGCACAAGGCTGCTGACATCGCGCGCCTGCCCTGCCGCATCCAGCACCACCGGCGTTTTCGCGCCGTCCCGCGCCCCGTATCGCATCAATTGCATGGTCAAATCTCCCCTCTTCGCAACCCTCGTTGGCCGTACCATAGCTGCTCGATTTACGATGGCCACCGCTTTGCAAAGTGGCGCACTCACCCCCTGCCAATCGGCATCCATCTGCTTACCGGGGTGAAAAGACTTGTTCTTGCCCCAATTTAGCCGTTGCGGCATTGGCAGCGGTGCCCGAGGGGGATACCTTGGGTGAACATCTGCCCACGCGCCAAGACAGATGCAAAGATCACGACAGAGGCAAATATGAACGACTTTTACAACGCTCTGGCGGATTTCGACGATCCGCTGCGGCAACTCTATATGCTTGCTGTCGAACCTGACCTCTCTGTCGAAGACAAGATCGCCAAGCTTTTGCAACTGGGCACAGAGGCGCTTGACCTCGAACTTGGCATCGTCTCCCGCGTGGATCACCCGGTCTATGAATGCGTCTATGTCCATGGGCCCGATTGGGCACCCGCCCCCGGCAGCACCTTCGACATCAATGGCACCTATTGCCTGCATACGCTTGGCAACGACGATGTGACCTCTTTTCACCACGCGGGCCAACAAGAGATTTCGGCCCATCCCTGCTATGAGAACTTTGGGCTGGAAAGCTACATTGGGGCACCGCTGAAAATCGGCGATGCGCTCTTTGGGACGTTGAACTTTTCCGGCACCGCCCCGCGCCCCGCCCCGTTCAGCAAGGCGCAGACCCAATTCGTTCAATTCCTCGCCCGCTGGCTGAGCAGCGAGCTCTCGCGGCAATCCGAGCGCCGCGCGCTGCGCGAACAGCGCGGGCTGCTCAAGGCGATGGTCGATGCCGTGCCCGAGGCCATCATCATGGCCGATCCCAACCGTCGCGTGGCCATGGTGAACCCGGCGGTTGAAACACTGTTCGGCTACGCCCCTGACGCGCTTTTGGGGCGGCAAACGGCGGTTCTTTACGAGACCCTCGGCAGCTATGAACGTGTCGGCGAAGAGCTGTCAAATGCCGGCACCACCAGCAAAGAGAGCGGATTTTCCGTCGCCTGTCGCCGCGCCGATGGCACGACCTTCGAAGGCCAAGTCGCCACCGCCAAGGTCGAGACTGACCGCGGTGAGCATCTGGGCTATCTTGGCGTGGTGCGCGACGTCAGCGAACAGCGCGAGTTTGAACGCGCCAAGGACCAGCTTATCGCCACCGTCAGCCATGAGATGAAAACCCCGCTGACCGCGCTGACCGGGGCGCTGCGCCTGCTTGAGTTGAACCCGGACGATCTGCCGCCGCAAAAGCGCAAATTGTTGCAGCTCGCGATGCGCAACGCGCGGGCGATCGATCAGATGGTGGGGGATATTCTGGATGTCGAAACCCTGCGCAGACCGGATCAATCGGGGTTTTCCGAACGCCCCTTGGCACCGCTCTTGGCCCAAGCCTCGGAGACCTTGGTCTCCTACGCGAAAGAGCGCGGCGTTGGCTTGGAAATGACCCCCTCCGAGGCCCCCGCACCGCTGTTGCGGCTGCACGAAGGGCGGCTCACGCGGTTGTTGTCAAACCTGCTGTCCAACGCGATCAAAGCCTCGGACGAAGGCGGCACGGTTCAGCTTGGTCTTTCGGAGGATGGCACCGGGTTCTGGGTCAAAGACCACGGCAGCGGCCTGCCTTTGGAACTGCAACCGGTTCTTTTCGAACGGTTTTCCCGGGGCTCCAGCTACCGGGTCAAAGAGGGGCATGGGCTGGGCATGAGCATCGTCAAAGCCATTGTCGACCAGCACCTTGGAGAAATCCGCTTTGAAACCGCCGAGGGCGAAGGCACGACCTTTTTCGTGAATTTTCCGCCGCTCGAAGGGCGGCCGGATGCGATGGCCGCCTCCTGACGGCGCATCGCGGCCCCGGGTAGCGTCAAGTCAGAAAAGCCCGAAGCGCGTGGAGCGTGCGGTCGATCCCGGCGGCGGTGGTCAGCACCCCCGGCGACATGCGCAGGGTCTGGCTGCGGTTGTCGACGTAAATCTCCAGCGCCGCCAATTGCGCCACCACATCCGCCGCGTCGATGTGATCGGGCAGAACCACCATGAGACTGCCGCCCCGCTGGTCCGGGTCCGCCGGGCTGGCAAGGGTCAGGCCCATCCCCTCAAGCCCCGCCTGTAGCTGCGCGGTCAGCTTGCGGTTATGCGCGGCCAGTGCTTCGGTGTTCTGCCCCATGCGCCATTTCATCGCTGGCAAGCTCGCCACCGCAGGAACGGTCGAAGGCGTGCCACTGTCGAGCCGCCGAATGTCGGGCGCGAATTCGAAAGCGTCCAGGTCCCATGAGAACGGATTGCCTTGCGAGAACCAGCCGCGCATCTCGGGCTGGCACTGCGGGATCAGATCGGCATCCATATAGACGATCCCCGCCCCCGGCGTGCCGCACATCCATTTGAGGCTGGTCGACAGGGCGAAATCGACGCGCGGCGCGGTCACGTCATAGGGCAGCAGCCCCACGGCCTGCGTCATATCCACCCCGATGAGCGATCCCATCTTGCGGCCATGCGCCACCAATTGCGGGATGTCCAACCGGTGCGAGGTCGTCGAGCTGACCCAAGTGAGCAGGGCCAGCGCCACCTCCTCATCCCAATGGGCGATGATGTCTTCGGCCTCGACCCAGTGCCCCCCTTGCCGGATCGGCACAGTGTTCAACGTGAAACCAAACCGCTTCGACAGGCCGGTGAGCAGGAAGTGCAGAGAGGGGAAACCATCCTCTGCCACCAAGACCTTCTTGCCGCGCAGGGTGCCTTCGGGCAGCGCACCGATGACGGCCATCAGCCCAGTGGTGACGCTCTCTGTCGTGGTGACGGTGCCCTTCGGCGCGCCGATCAACTCGGCCCAGAGGTCAATGAACTGCTGGCGTTTGGGCAAGACATCGGCCCATTGGTCGCCGTTGGGCGCGGCCCATGCATCGGTGAAATCGGTGAGCCCGGCCAGCATATCCGCATGTTTGCCGGGGTATTGGCCGATGGAGTGATAAAGGAGATAGGCGTCGCCCGTTCCTGTTTCTGTGGACATTGTAATCTCCGTAGGGTGTTGGCCGCGCAGGCGCGCGGGGCGGTAGTTTTGTGGGGGGATGGACAGCTTCGGCTCAGCGGTAGCCGCGCTTGTAATGCTGTTCTAGCCAGCCGGTGAAACGGACCATTGGCCAAAGGATCGCGATGTAGATCAGCGCGGCCAGCAGCAGCGGCGTCGGATTGGCGAAAAGCGCCTGCGCGTCGGTGGCCTGTTTCAGCAGATCATCCATCGCCACGACCGAGGCCAGCGAAGTGTCTTTCATAATCGCCACCGCATAGGAGGCCAGCGGCGGGATCATCATCCGAAATGCCTGCGGCAGGATCACCTTGCGCATGGTGGTAAAGAAAGACAGGCCAAGCGCATCGCAGGCCTCAAACTGGCCGCGCGGCACGGCTTCGATCCCGGCGCGCACGACCTCTGCCGTATAGGCCGCCAGCACCAGCGCCAGCGCAATGGTCGCCCCCACGAATGAGGAAAAGACGATGCCCGCGAAGGGCAGTGCGTAATAGACGAGGATCAGCACCACCAACACCGGAATGGCGCGGAAGATATCCGTATACAGAACCGCCAGCAGCCGGAACGGCTTGGCCGCATAGAGCCGCACCAGACAGACCAGAACGCCGAGGATTCCGCCAAAGAAAATCGCCGAAGCGCCCAGCAGAATGGTGTTGAGCAGCCCGCGCATCAAGATCGGGAAAGCGCGGCGCATCACGTCGAGATTGAAGAAGATGTCGATGATTTCCATTGCGCAGTCCGTCAGTTTGATCGCAGGGAGCCAGCCATGGGCCGCAAGTAGGGCAACGCCCCACCCGCGGCCCGATGGGTATCAGTCAGCCGAGGTCGGCACCGGCAACGGGGTCACCGCAAGGCTACCTTCGGCAGGTGCCACGCCGAGCCACTTTTCATAGAGCGCCGCCATGGTGCCGTCCTCTTTCATGGAAGAGATCGCATCGTTGACCGCCTCCAGATGCTCAGAGCCCTTGGGCATCATAATCGCGAATTTATCGCCCGTCGGAATCTCGACCGAGACCTGCAAGCCCTGCATCGTCGGCTGGGCAAAGGCGTAGCGCAGGCTGACGATATCGTTCACCGCGGCATCGATCCGGCCACTGCGCAGATCGGTCAGCATATTGGCGGTGGTGTCATAGCTGGAATAGGATTTATAGCCGAGCTCATCCTCCCGTTCTTTCAACCAATTCTCCGGGAAAGAGGTGGCGATGGAACCGATGCGCTTGCCCTCCAGCCCGTCAAGATCGGCAATCCCGGCGTCGGTCTTGGTGCCGACCCCCAATGCGCCCGAGAAATAGGGCTGCGTGAAAGACTGCGCCTCAAGCCGTTCATCGGTGATGGTGAGCGATGAGATCACCGCATCGACCCGGCCCGAGGCGGTGGCCACGAAAAGCGCGCGGAAGTCGTAGCCGCTGATGTCGGTCGTCTTGCCAAGCCGGGCCGCGACCTCATTGATGATGTCGACCTCGAACCCCTCGAAGGCACCCGCTTCGTTCTTGAACTCCCACGGCGGGTTCGCCGGGTAAGAGCCGATTTTTAGCACGTCCTGCGCCATGGCAGAGACGCCCGACAGTGTCGTCAGCGCCGCGACGGTGAGGCCAACGATCAGATTATTTTTCAGATTCATGTTTTGCTCCCTGTGAACACCCCCGCGCAGCGCGGCAAGCTTTCCCCTATTGGCTGCCAGTTTTCGTATACGAATTCAATTGAATTTTGCAAGTATGCAAACTTATACCTAGCCATAAGCATATTTCTTGCGCATGCTCGGCTTGCAATCGCATACTTTTCAGAGAGGTCGGAATGCCCCGCTCAGCCAAGCGCCACATGAAAGATCAGATTTACGACATCTTCCTCGGGCGCATTCAGCGGGGCGAGATCAGCCATGGGGACCGCTTTGTCGACACCGCCGTCGCCGAAGAGTTCAACGTCTCGCGGATGCCGGTGCGCGATGCGCTGATGCGCCTGTCGCATGAGGGCTACCTCGACAGCACGACGCGGGGCTTCACCCTGCCCAACCTGTCGATGCGCCAGATTTGCGAGATTTTCGAGTTGCGCCGCCTGCTGGAACCGCGCGCCGCGGCGCTGGCCACCAATCAGCTGACCGATGAGGACATCGCCACCCTGACCCGCGCGGTGGAACAATCCGAGCGCACGTTGGAAACCGGCGATATCGAAAGCCTCTACGCCGCCTCCGAAGACATCCGCCGCACTTGGATCATGGCGGTGCCCAACATCGAGTTGCGCGACACGATCCTGCGCTACATGGCCCAAATTCAGGCCGTTCGCATGGCCACCCTGCGCGACGCCGTCGCGCATGAAACCCTCGTGGAGTTGCACCGCGACATGCTGCGCGCCTTTACCGCCCGCGATGCGGCCAAGGTGGAGCTTTTGCTGCTGCGCTACGTTCTGGCCGGAGAAGACAGCTTCCTGCGGCTGAAAGCCCGCGCGCAGGATTAACCCGCCTCGCCCTTGGCCACCGTACAGAGCCAATCGCGCACGATGATCGCCGCGCTCGACACCCCCTGCCGAAGCGAAAGCAGGTAGAAATCCAGCCCGCCTTCCATCACATGCGGCACCGGGCGCAGCAGCCGCCCCGCCTCAAGATCGCGCTGCACCAGAAAGCGGCTTGCCAGCGCCACCCCCTGGCCCGCCAAAGCAGCATCGAGGCTCAGCGTCGTTTGATTGAACCGCAGCGCGCGGGCCGGTTTGACGCTGCCGCCAAAAGCCTCTTCAGCAAAGCGCGGCCAGAGGTCATGGGTGTCGTGAAGCAGGGTCATGCGCGCCAGTGTGGCGGCATCGACCGCCCCCTCCCCCGCGATCAGCGCCGGAGAGCACACTGCCACCACCTCCTGCGCGAAAAGCAGGGTCGCCCTCAGGCTCGCCCCAAAGGGCGGACGCGCCTGCCGCACGGCAAGGTCGATCCCGTCGGCATGAAAACTCGCCACCCGCTCTGTCGCCGTGATACGCAAGTCAATGCCGGGGTGGGCTTGGGTAAAATCCGAAAGCCGGGGGATCAGCCATTTGGATGCGAAGGTCGGCGTCACGCTGATCGTCACCCGCGCGGGCGCGTGGCGCAGGGCATCCGTCGCCTCCGCCAATTGATCGAAAGCACGCGACACTGACAGATGATAGGCGCGCCCCTCGTCGGTAAAGGCCAGCCCCCGCAGCTCGCGCAGGAACAGACGCAGCCCCAGATGATCCTCCAGCCCGCGCACCTGCTGGGCGACCGCGCCTTGGGTCACGCCCAACTCATCCGCCGCGGCCCGGAAATTCAGGTGACGCCCCGCGGCGGCAAAGGCACGAAGCCCGTTCAAGGGCGGCAGAGGCATCTCATTCGACACGATAGTTTTCCTACAGTCACACAACAAAGCATCTGGCTGGCTGCACGGGATCACAGCACCTAAATGACGCAGCATATCCCCGCAGCGCAATCGCTGCCTTGTATATGGAGCATACCCGATGACAGCAGAAAAAGTAGCCCTTATCACCGCAGGCGGCAGCGGCATGGGTGCCGGCGCGGCCCGCAAACTGGCGGCAGACGGCTTTAAGGTCGGCGTCCTGTCTTCTTCCGGCAAGGGAGAGGCGCTCGGCACCGAACTTGGCGGGTTTGGCATCACCGGCTCGAACCAATCGCCAGACGCGCTGGCGCAGCTGGTGGATGGCGCGATGGACCGTTGGGGCCGCGTCGATGTGCTGGTGAACTCCGCCGGGCATGGGCCGAAGGGCGACATTCTGGAAATGAGCGACGCAGATTGGCACGATGGGATGGATGTCTATCTGATGAACGTGATCCGCCCCACCCGTTTGGTAACGCCGATCATGGCGGCGCAGGGCGGCGGCGCGATCATCAACATCTCGACTTTCGCCACCTTCGAGCCGGACCCGCTCTTTCCCACCTCGGGCGTCTTCCGCGCCGGGCTGGCGGGTTTCACCAAACTCTACGCCGATCAATATGCGGGCCAGAACATCCGCATGAACAACGTCTTGCCCGGCTTTATCGACAGCCTGCCCGAGACTGAGGACCGGCGCGTGCGCATTCCCATGGGGCGCTACGGCACCGAGGCCGAGGTGTCATCGCTGATCGGCTGGCTCGCTTCCGAGGGCGGGGCCTATGTCACCGGGCAGAACTGGCGCATCGACGGCGGGCTGACCCGTGGCGTCTGAAGCGCTTGCGCCCGCCACGCCGCAGCGGCTGGCCTTTTTGGTCAAATGGATCGCCTCGGTGATCCAGATCCTAGGCTATGCCGCCACAGGTTTCGGCTGGACGCCGTGGAACCTCTACCTCTTCGTGGTGGGGGTTCTGGGTTGGCTGATCGTGGGGCTGCTTTGGAATGACCGGGCGATCACGCTGGTTCACCTCGTTGCCATGGGGGCGATGCTGGCGGGGATGGCCAGTCAGTAGCGGCGGTGTGCCGAGGGGTGTCGTCTGCGTGGCGCCCTCTCGGCCCCGTATCCGAGTATATCATCCGGCGGGGGGAACCGTGCCCCCTCCCCCGCCTACCTTGCACGACGCGGAAGCTGCCCCATATCTCTTTGCAAAGAACAACCGCGAGAGACCAAGATGGGCTATGTAAAGACAGCGATGCTGATGGCGGCGATGACCGCGCTTTTCATGGGGGTCGGCTATCTGATCGGCGGATCGGGCGGCGCGCTGATCGCGCTGGTGGTGGCGGCGGGGATGAACGCCTTCACCTGGTGGAACTCCGACCGCATGGTGCTCAAGATGCACAATGCGCAGCCCGTCTCGCCGGGGGACCGCGCGGGGCTCTACGCCATGACGGCAGAGCTTGCGCGGAATGCGGGCCTCCCCGAGCCCAAGGTCTATCTGATCGACACGCCCCAGCCCAACGCCTTCGCCACCGGGCGCAATCCGGCCAATGCTGCCGTGGCGGTGACCAAGGGGCTGATGCAAAGCCTCAGCCGCGAGGAACTGGCCGGCGTCATTGCGCATGAGCTGGCCCATATCCGCAACCATGACACGGCGATCATGACCGTGACGGCCACTTTCGCCGGTGCGATTTCGATGCTGGCGAATTTCGCGCTATTCTTCGGCGGCGCGCGTGAGCGGATGGGGATGATCGGAACCTTGATGATGATGTTCCTCGCCCCCATGGCCGCCGCGCTGGTGCAGATGGCGATCAGCCGGACCCGGGAGTATGCCGCCGATAAGGCGGGGGCCGAGATCTGCGGCCATCCGCTCTGGCTCGCCTCGGCGCTCGAGAAGATCGCCATGGGGGCTGCGCGGATCGACAATCACGCGGCAGAGCGCAATCCGGCCACGGCGCATATGTTCATCATCAACCCGCTACACGCGCATAAACACGACAATCTTTTCGCCACGCACCCGGCGACGGAGAACCGCATCGCGGCCCTGCGTGCGATGACACCTGACGCCGCGCCAGTGCGAACACAGAGCGCCCGCCCAACCAGCAGCAGCCGCATCCCGAAAACCGGCAGACGCCGCGACGCGGGGCCGTGGCGCTAGGCCGCGCTTAGCCCCGCCGCCAGTAGGCGGTGCAAATCTGGCGGGTTTTATCCATGCCGAGATGGGTTTTGAAATGCCCGCGCAATTGCTGCGCGTTCTGGAACTCTCCGGCGAAAAAGGCATAGCCCAAACCGTCATCCGTCAGCGCCTGCGCATGGCCAAGCACTTCGGCTTCGAAGGTGGCGGGCGGCAGGGCATGGACGCGCAGCTTGGTCTTGGGCAGGTAGTCGCGATAAGACACCCCGCGCGGCAGCGCCGCCACCACATCGCCCACAGCATCCTCGGGCAGCCGCGCCAAAAGCTGCGCCACGGCGGGCAGCCCCGTGCCATCGGCGGCGAGGAAATAGGAAGAGGCTTCGGGCAAAGCGCTGATGCCCACCGGCCCCATTGCGCCGATCCGTTGCCCAGCTTGGGCGTTCTGCGCCCATTGCGAGATCAGGCCGGAGCCGTGGCGAACCACGTCGATATCGACCTCTTCGCGCTCGGGGCGGATGTTCTTGAGCGTGACATAGCGGGCATGCAACTCATCCGCACCCTTGGGCCAAACCGGCGCCCCATTGGCGCCCATCACCGGCCAGACCGGCGTGCGGCTGGCATCGCGCGGCAGGATCAGGCGCAGATGGATGCCCTGCGGGGCAAGCTCGGCAATATCCGGGTAATGCAGGGTGACGCGCTGCATCCCTTCGAAGAGGATTTCGCTGTTCAGCACCTCCAACAAGCGGAAGTTCTGCGGCGTCTCTCCGGCCTCTTGCGCCACACCCTGCCAGCGGATGCGATCGGCCAGCGCGGGGTCAAACTCCGCCACATGATGGACCATGCCCTCTTTCGAGAATTGCATGGCGTTTTCGCCGGGAGCTTGCAGGCTGACCTCCAGCCCACGCGGGCAAAGATCGAACTCTACCCGGTAGCCGTCTTGCTCAAACACATGACCCCTCGGCCCCTTGGCGCGAAACGCCATGCCGTGGTCATCGACAAGATGCGACAGGATTTGCGACAGCATCTCCTGCGGGGCATCCATGGGGATGGTGGTCTTGGCTTTGGCGATGGTCATCCGTGGCTCCTCCCGGTCAAAAGAAAGCGCGGCACACGAGGGGAGTGCCGCGCTCTAGGCTCACCAGCTATGGGCCAGCTTCACGGTGACTTCACGGCCGGGGCTGTAGAAGTCAGCGTAAGAGCCGCCGAAGGAGGTGTGCTTTTCGTCGAACAGGTTGGTGACATTGGCCGACAGGGTAGTCTGCTCGGACAAGTCATAACTGACCGCGGCGTCGACCACGACAAAGCTGCCCGTCTCGCCTGTGGCGTTGCTGTCGCTGTAGTAGTAGCCGCTGTTGAACCGTGCGCCCAAACCGACGGTCAGATCACCACGGCCAAGGTTTTCCCAAGTCCGGCTGGCCCAGATCGAGGCGACGTTTTCAGGCACGAGAGCGGGGCGGTTGCCAACGTTGCCCGCGGTGCCGTTCTCTTTGATCTCGGCATCCAGATAGCTGTAGGCGGCGGTGAGAGTATAGGCGCCCACCTCGGCCTTGGCTTCCAGATCGATGCCGCGCACGCCGATCTCACCGATGGTTTCCGGCAGGTTGTTGTTGTTCGGATTGTTACGGGTGATGTTGCTTTTCGACAGGTCATAGACCGAGGCCGTTAACAGCGCATTTGTCCCGATCGGCTGCCACTTGGTGCCCAGTTCGAACTGCTCGCCCTCTTCTGGCTCAATGCCGATGCCCGCAGGCACGACTGATTGCGCGTAGTTACCGAAAACCGAAAGGTTTGGTTTGATCTTGTAGGTCAAACCCACGCGGCCTGTCGTCTCGCTGATTTCACCGTCAGCTTGAGTTGTGATGGTTCCGCCGTTCACATAGTCAACATCTGTCCGCGTTTGGTGGATGTCGATCCAGTCGTGACGCAATCCAAAGGAGGCAAGAAAACGGTCCTGCCAATTGAATTCTTGCTGCAAGTAGATGGCTTTACCTTGAGTATCTTCAATCACTTCCTGATAGAATGGGACACTGTCGGGGCGGCCTGTAGGCGTCGGGTTGTCGAGGTCAACCGAAGGGGCCCCGCCATACAAGCGCAGATCGGTGCTATCGGACCAGGAGAATTCGACCCCTGCCGTGGTGGTGCTGGCCGCCCCGCCAAAGAATCCTTCATAGGTCAGGTGCAGGTCGGAGATCATGCTCTCGCTCGTGCCATCGCTGGCAAAAAAGGCGCGGTCCACCGTGCTGTCATTCGGGGTTCCATCGCTGACATAGGCATAGCCGAAGTCATCGGCGCTGTCGCTGTAGCGCAGGGTGCCGCCAAAGCTCAGCCCGTTGCCAAAGTCATGCGCGCCCAGAACAGAGACGGTCGTCCGCTCGGTGCCGCGGTAGTTATAGTCAGGCTCGCCATAGAACACATCGCCGCGGTCAAAATCGCCGCCCGCCGGGAAACCGCCGCTGCCGGGTACGGAATCGCGGTTGAGGTGATCGACGATCACGGTCAGCTCAGACGCATCGGAGGGGCGCCATGTCAGGCCGCCCATCGCGAAGATCTCATCGTTCTCGGAATAGGGATACTCAAGCTCGCCATTGCGCAGCAGACCGGTGAAACGGTAGCTGAGCGTGCCTTCCTCATCCAGCTTGTCGCCGAAATCCACACCGGTTTCCAAGCTGCCATAGGAGTCGACCGAGGTGTAGACACTGCCAAAACGTTCGTCGCGGGGGCGTTTGCTGACATAGTTGACCGAGCCGCCGGGATCGGAAAGGCCAAAGGTCGAAGACGACGCGCCCCGGATCACCTCGACGCGCTCATAGGCGAAAGGCTCTTCCCGGACCGATCCGAAGTTCGCGCCCAATGTCAACCCATCGCGGTAGGTATAGGCTTCGAACCCGCGCAGGATGAAATAGTCGAACCGATCATCTGCGCCATAGCTGTCGGTGCTGGCACCGGCTGTGTAGTTCAACACCTGCTCCACGCTATCCGCGCCACGGGCTTCGATCTCGCGGCTGGTGATGACCGAGACGCTGGCCGGGATGTCGATGATCTCACCCGACAGTTTGCCGCCGCTGCTGATCTCGCTGGCCACAACCGTTTCGGCATCCGCCGCGCCCGAAGTCTGCGCTTCGGCTTCGAGGATCACGTCATCCAACTGGTAGGCTTCTTGCGCGTAAAGCGTGCCCGGCACCAGCGCCGTACAGCACAAAAGCGCCGTCTTGAGAGAGCCGCGCCCCAGTTGCAGGGGGATGAGTTTGGAAGAGGACATGGCGGTCTCCGTAATAACCTAGTGAATCAGTCGGGATTCCCTTACCCCTATGATACGGAGGAGACCAGAGTCAATCTGACTAAATTAGTCAGTTATTTTCAGGCCGCGGCATTCTTGCGTGGCGGCCCGATCTTGTGACGCCCAATTGGCACCATGCAGGGGGTCTGCGAGACCGGATCGTTGACGATACGGCACGACAGGCCAAAGACGGTTTTCACCAATTCCTCGGTCAGGACCTCGGCGGGCGGCCCCTCGGCGCGGATGCCGCCATCGCCCACGGCGATCAGGTGATCGGCGTAGCGCGCGGCGAGGTTCAGATCATGCAGCACCATGACGATCGTCGTGCCCTGCGCCATGTTGAGATCGACCAGCAGGTCCAGCACCTCAACCTGATGCGCCACGTCCAGAAAGGTCGTTGGCTCGTCCAGCAGCAGCAGATCGGTCTCCTGCGCCAAGGCCATGGCGATCCATACCCGCTGGCGTTGACCGCCCGACAGGGTATCGAGATCGCGCTCGGCCAGTTCCTCGGTCCCTGTCGCGGCCAGCGCGCGGGCCACGGCGCGGTCATCCTCTGCCGACCAGCGCGAGAACAGCCCCTGATGCGGATGCCGCCCACGCCCCACAAGATCGGCCACGGCGATCCCCTCAGGCGCGATGGGCGATTGCGGCAGCAGCCCCATGACCTGCGCCAGCTTGCGCGACTTCATTTGGTGCAGCGCTTCGCCATCCAGCAGAACCGCGCCGGACTTGGGCTGCAAAATCCGCGCCAGCGTCCGCAAAAGCGTTGACTTGCCCGAGGCGTTCCCGCCCACGATGGCCGTGATCTTGCCCGCCGGGACGGTGAGCGTTACCCCCTCCAAAATCACGCGCTTTTCATAGCCCGCGCCCAGATCGCGCGTTTCAAGACGGTGGTCGTGGGTCATAGGGTGCCCCCATTTCTATTGGCGCGAACGATGAGATACAAAAGGAAGGGCGCGCCGACCGCGCCAGTGACGACCCCCACGGGCAAGCGGGCGGGCAGCAGGAACTGCCCCACGAAATCGCCCGCGATGACCAACACGGCGCCGACCAGCCCGGCCCCCAGCAACAAACCGGTCGTGCCCGGCAAAAGCCGCGCCGCGATGGGGCCTGAGAGGAAGGCGACAAAGGCAATCGGCCCGGTCGCTGCCGTGGCGATGGCCACAAGGCCGACGGCGGCCAGTGTCACCCGCAGCCGCGTGGCATCGGCGCGCACGCCAAGCGCTTCGGCGGTGTCATCGCCAAGGCGCAGCACCTCCAAGTCGCGGGCGGTAACGGCCAAGAGCCCGCCGAAGACCAACAGCGCCCCCGCCACGGGCAGCGCTTGAACGAGTTGCATGCCGTTGAGGCTGCCGGTCAGCCAACGCATCGCCTCGGCCCGGTCCCATGCGGGCGCTTCGAGCAGGACATAGGCCGTCACACTGTCGAGCATGGCGGAGACGCCGATGCCGATCAGGATCAGCCGCGCCCCGGCGGCACCGCGCCGCGAGGACAGCGCCCAGATCATCGCCGCGACCCCAAGCCCCGCCACGACCGCGACGAGCGATACCAGCCAACCGTCGAGGGCCAGAATGACGATGGCAAAGACCGCCGCCGCACCTGCGCTGGCGCTGATGCCGATGATATCGGGGCTGGCCAGCGGGTTGCGCAGCATGATCTGAAACGCCACCCCGCCCAAGCCAAAACTCGCCCCGGCCAAGAGCCCCATGACCGCGCGCGGCAGGCGCAAATCGGTAACCACAAATGAGGCATTGGCCCCCGGCGCCCCCGTCAGCGCGGCCCAGACGTCACCCGGCGGCAGGCAGCCGCGCCCGCAGCTCAGCGTCAGAAGCATCAGGCCCAAAACAAGCGCGGCCAGTGCGCCCAGCACCTGAATGCGGCGCGCGGCGGCGGGGCGAAAACTGCGCGGCGCGCTGAAGGTCACATCGCTCATAGCCCGCGCATCCTGTGATTGCGTACCGTCCAGATAAAGAAGGGCGCGCCGACAAAGGCCGTGACGATGCCCACGTCCAACTCATTCGGGCGGGCGATGACGCGGCCCAGCACGTCCGACAGCCCCAGCATGGAGGCCCCCGCCAAGGCCGAGAGCGGCAGCACCAGCCGGTAATCGACACCCGCGATCATCCGACACAGATGCGGCACCACCAGCCCGACAAAGCCGATCGGCCCGCAAAGCGCCGTCGCCGTGCCGCAAAGGATCACCGCCCCCGCCGCCGCCATGACCCGGCCCAAGGCGACGCTTTGGCCAAGGCCGGTGGCCAGTTCTTCGCCCAGGGCCAATGCGTTGAGAACCCGGGCCGAGGCGAGGCTCAGCGCCAGCCCCACCAGCGCGAAGGGCAAGGCGGGCAAGAGGGTCTCGAAACTCGCGCCGCCGATGCCGCCGACCTGCCAAGATTGCACGGAGCCCGCGATGTCATTGCGCGGCAGCACCACCGCGATGATAAAGGCCGAAACCGCGACGGAGGTCGCGGTGCCCGCAAGAGTCAGCTTGAGCGGTGTCGCCCCGCCCTGCCCGGCAGAGCCGATCAGATAGACGAAAACCGCCGTGACCGCGGCCCCGGCGATGCCGAGCCACAGAAAGCTCTGCGCGCCGCTGATGTCGAACCAAGCGATGCCCACCACGACAAAAAGCGCCGCCCCCGCGTTAACGCCCAGAATGCCCGGGTCGGCCAGCGGGTTGCGGCTGATGCCCTGCATCACCGCGCCCGCAAGGCCAAGCGCCGCGCCCGCCAGAACAGCCAGCGCCGTGCGCGGCATCCGCACCGCGACTGCGGCGGCGCCGATGGTCTCGATCCGGCCGGTCATCCCCGCCCAGATCTCGCCCCACGGCACGGCGCGCGCGCCCACGGTCAGCGACAGGCCGGTCATCAGCAGAAGCAGGCCCAGCAAAAGTGCGAGGCCCGCCAGCCGTTGGGGGCGCTGCACCTGCATTACTCGTCGCGCGTGGCGGCGGCGCTCAGCCGCGCGAGGTAATCATCGAGCACATAGTCGATCGACAGCGGTGTCGGGTTCGCGGCGGTGCCCATCGGGTCATTCGCCAAAAGCACGACCGAGCCGCGGGCGACAGCCGGAAAGCGCGCGATCAGCGGGTTTTTGGCCAGTTCATCCAAGCGCGCCTGATCGCCATAGGTCACCACAACGTCTACATCGTCAAACAGGTCGATCCGTTCTGCACTGACACGGCCCGAGTATTTTCCGGCCTCGCTGGCCTCGCGCACCGCCTGCGGCGTCGCCATGCCGAGGTCGGTCAGGAATTGCACGCGCTGGTCGGCGGCGGCGTAGAAACCGATGGTGCTGAGGTCACGCGGGTCAAGGTGGGTCACGAACATGCCGGTCTTGCCGGCCAGTTCGGGATGCGCCGCACGGGCGCTGGCGATACGCTCTTCGATCCCGGCGACCATCGCCTCGCCCTCCTCGGCCATGCCGAGGCCCGCCGCGTTCTGGCGGATCATCTCGCGCCATGTCGTGGTCCATGCCGCTTCGGGATAGGCGACGACCGGGGCGATGCGGCTGAGGGTTTCATAATCCGACTGCGACAGGCCGGAATAGGCGGCGAGGATCACATCGGGCTGGGTGCTGGCCACGGCCTCGAAATCGATACCATCGCCCTCGTCAAAGAGCGTCGGCACCTCGGCGTTCAATTCGTCCAACCGTTCGATCACCCAAGGCAGCAGCCCGTCGCCATCGTCATCCCCCCATGAGGCGCGGGCGAAGCCAACCGGCACGATGCCAAGCGCCAAGGGCACTTCGTGATTGGCCCAACCGACCGAGGCAACCCGCTCGGGGCGCTCTTCGATGGTTGTCTCGCCGAAGGCGTGTTCAACGGTGACGGGAAAGTCCTGCGCCATGGCGGCGGTCGCGCCAAAGGCCAAGCAAATGAATGACAACGTTCTGAGCACCGCGGCCCCCTTAATCCGATTCTTTTAGTAAACTATTGCCTGTTATGCCCCAGCGGGCGGGGATGCAACAGGGCAGTTCATCGAATCACGGGTCGGGCGGTGCCGGGGCCGCCTGCGAAGCGGCCCCGGCTGTGGTTATTGAATGCTGACCTCAAAGGCGACGAAGCCCTGCGCGCCCGGTTGCAGCGCACCGGTACAGGACCAGCGCAGCGCCCCGTCATAGCCCGGCGCATTCGCCAATGGCGCGTCCAGCGTGCAGGTCACCCCATCGGCCAGGGTGACCGGGCTGGGCACCGCCGCGGCCAGAGCCGTGTAGGGCGGCGTCTTGTCGTAAACGACGATGTCGCGCGCGGGCACGGTGCCCACGGTTTCGACATAGATGCGGTATTCCAACACATCCCCGGCAGCGGCGCCGTTGCTCACCCCTTCGGGCGTGCCGCGCGTCACGTTGCGGACGGTTTTGGTCAGTTTCAACGTGCCCTGCGCCGCCTCAACCACCAGCCGGTCGGTGTTGACGTTTTGCTGGGCGAGGCCGCTGGAGCCATAGCTGGTGTCGGCGACCAGATCGAAACGATAGGTCGATCCCTGCGTTGCCGCGCCCGAGGCGGTGACCCGTGCGAGGACACAGATCAGCCCGCCCGCATTGGTGGGCAGCGCCCCGGTGATCGCTTGGTCCGGCGTGCCGTCGCAATCCGTATCCTCGTAAAGCGCGGTCGAGAAGGCCCCTTCGGGGGCCGAGGCTTCGGCGGTAACGCTGAACACCACGTTTCCCGGGGCCGAGGCAATATACTCATGCCGCAGCGCCAAGACCTGCCCGGCCCGGATCGTCTTGTCCTGCGATTGGTTCAGCCGCGCCGCTTCGATAAGGCCGAAGCCGAGCCCGGCGTAGGCGGTGCCCGCCGCGGGGGTGAAGGTGAAGCGCCCGTCATGGGGATCGCCGTTCACGACGCCGGGCAAGGCCGCGCCGCCCTCGGATACATTGAGCAGACCCGCGCCGGGCTGAGCCACCACGGTGACAGCGCCGCTATACCCCTCAGGCAAGGCCGCGCGCCATGTGCCGTCCGCCGCAAGATCGGGCGTGACCAGCAAAGCGCCGCCGGCATCCAAAATCTCGACCAGGGCGCGGTCCGTGCCCGCCTCGCCAGTCTGCTGGGCCCCGTCATAGGCGTCGCTCCCCGCGCCGATGTCAAAGAACACCACGCCAGAAAGCACCGGACCGTTGGAACGCCGGGCCACGCGGGCTACCGCCTCGTCATCATCGACCAGCCCATCGCCGAGGTCATCCACCAGCGCGCCGGTGCCGGGGTCGCTGTCGGGGTCAGAAAGCGACGCGCCGATGATCTCTGCCTGATTTTCCGTGGCGCCTTCGCTCTGCATCGTGACGCGGATGGTCAGGCTGTGGCTGCTGCCCGAGGGCACGTCGCCAAGCAGCCACAGACCGGTCGAAGCATCATAGCTATCGCCCTGCGCCGCCGCATCGTCCGAGACATAGGCGAAGCCATCGGGGATGAGATCGAGCACCCGCACATCCGAGGGGCTGCCGGGCCCGGTGTTGGTCACGGTCAGCACGAGGTCAAGCGCCTCCCCCACCGTGGCCTCTGTCGCGGGGCTGGCGTCCGCCGCGCGTAGGATGGTTTGGGTCAAGGCCAAATCGGCCTCAGTCGGCAGGGTTTCGAAACCGAAATCGGAACTTACCGGGCTGCCGCTGCCCGCATCGACGGCAAGGCTCGCGATCGGGTTTCCGGTGGTCAGGGTAAGGCCCGCCGGTATCTCAGGGTCGGCCTCATCCACTTCGACCAGATAGGCACGTGCCGGGTCGAGGTTGCTGAAGGAATAGGCCCCCGCCGCATCGGTTTCGGTCACCGCCATCTGCGTATCATCGGCCCGATCGGCGGGCGTGCCAGCATCGTCGAAAAGCGTCACGGTGATGCCCGCGGGCAGCGTGGCTTCGGCCCCGTCGCGGCTGCCGGAACTGTCGGCGTCCTCATAAAGCGTTCCGCCGATCCGGCCCTGCGGCAACAGATTGACGAGAGTCACGAGGTAATCCTCAACCTCCCCATCGAAGTTCAGACCGCTGAAAGGGTCTTGGGTCAGGGCGCTAGAGGTCGACCAGCGGATGCGGGCATAGGTGGTGCCATTGCCCACATCGACCGGCACGGGAATGTTCAGGCTGATCTGGTTGTTGAACGCGCCATCCGTATCACCCAAGCCGCCGTCGCGAAAGTTGATGGCCACCTGTTCGGTCGGGTCGAAGACATTGTTCTGGTTGAAGTCGATCCAGAGCTGAAGATTGGTAATGCCTTCGGTCACCGGCAGACCAAGGGCCAGTTGCACGCTGAGGGTCTCATGGGTCTGAATGGTCAGCGGCACGATGGTGCCCGCCTCAAGCACCGGGAACTCGGCCACGGAATCTTCGTCGTCGATCCCGTCGAGGTCGTCACCATCGGCATTGGCGCTGAACATGCTCTCGGTCTCGGAATCGGGGAGGCCACCGCCAAGGTAGATGTCCGGCACGATGATATGGCGCGGCTCACCATAGCTGGCAGGCGCGTCGCCCCGGTCCACTAGATCGGCAGCCGCGATGATGAGGGAGTAATCCTCGATCTCGCCATCGACGGCAAAGCTCGCCACCGGCAGCCCGGCCTCAGATGAATAGCGGAACCGCGCAAAGGTGGTAGAAGTGGTGGCATCGCTGGGCACGGTCACGTCGATCTGGATCACGCCGTCGCCCGCCACATCGTCAAAGCCTGTGCCATCGTCACGCAGGTCGCGGGCGATGTTTTCGCCGAAAGACCCTTCGAAGACCCCGTCGCCGTTAAAGTCGATCCACGCCTGAAGGTAGCCCGCCCCTTTGACCGGAATGTTGAGCGTGCTGATCATCCCTTGGGTCATCACCGGAAAGACCACCGCGTCTTCGTCATCGCTGTCCAACAGGTCGTCCGCCGTGGCCGAGGCATCGGACTGGGCCACCAGTTCGATATCGGGCGGCACATCGCCAAGATAGACCTGCGGCGTATCGCTGACCCCATGCGAGGCGGTCAGGTAAGAGATCGGCGCATCGCCAAAGTCGACCCCGAGCCCATCAAAGACCGCGACCGTGACCTGCGCCCGGTCGCATTGCGTGGGGTCAATGCTGTCACAAAGCTCATAGTCGATCAGATAGGTGCCCGAGGGCACCCCCGGCGGGACGATCACCCGGCCCGCATCCGCGCCTTGGGTCTCAAGCACGGGCACCGGATCACCGCTGTTCTGGGGTATGGCTTCGGCTAGCACCGCAAGCGTCGCGGTGGGGAAGGCGGCAGGCAGCCCGTTGATCGTGTCGTTGGACATGACCTCTCCCGCCGTGCCGCCAAGCAGGCTGTTGAGCGGCGTCGCGGTATAGTCATCGTCGCCCGCCACCACGCTGGCCGAGGTATTCGCCACCGCGCAAAGCCGGATCGACGAGCCGCGCCGCGCGTTGTTCAGCGAGCTGCCGGTATAGCCGTGGATGAACTCCCCCTCGGTGAAGGTGCCATATTCATAGGTGGCATAGTTGTCGAAACCGGTCTCGTTCGGCTCTTCCGTCCAATTGGTCGGGTCACCCACCTTGGCGGGGTCCATCGTGATCGCCTGCCCCCCGGCGGGAAAACCGGCGAGCGGCGCGGTGTGGAAATAGGAAATGCCATCGGGCGCGAGCAGCGGGCCGACCACATCCGAACTGTCATCCGATGTCCCACGGCTGTCCACATCCGTCTGCTGAACGATCACGCCGTTGATACGGCTTTGCTCGACCGCCCGCCCTTGGGGATTCGAGGGGGTGGCGCTGCCGTCTTCGACCAGGCGCAAACGGTAGGTGACGAAGCCGTTGTCAGCGGGTGTCATCCGCGCTTCGAGCGAGCCGTCGATATTGACCGCAGTGGCGTTGCTGATCTGGGTCGCTTGGAACACGACATCCAGATCGTTGCCATTGATGTCGGTGGTGACATTATCAAAGACGAAGATGTCCGAGGTCGTCAGCGCCGCCGCGCTGCCCGCCCCTGCCAGCTGCGTGCGCGGCTGCGCGAAAACCGACCGCGGCGTACAGGTTTGCGGGCCGGTGTCGGTGGACAGGACATTGGCGACGATGCTGGCGTTTTGCGGATTGGACTGCAGGCGCGACACGAAAGGCGTGTCGATCGCACCGATCCCCGCCGTGGCGGTGCTGTCGACCGCGCCTGAAAGGGCATCCGCCGCCGTCACGGTATATTCCGCCGTACAGGTCACCTTGCCGCCCGGGGCCACAGGTGCGGTGATGGCCGGACAGGTGACCGTGCCCACAAGGCTGTCTTCGATCACCACGTCTTGGTTCGGGTTGAAGGGCAGCTCCCCTGTATTGGTCACCTCATAGATAAAGGTAACCGTCGTACCCTGAAGCGCGGAGAGCGGGCTGGTGAACCGTGCAAGGCTGATGGTCTGTTCGGTGGTAAAATTGACATCGGCGAAGATACCGATCCCCCGCGCCCCTGCATCATAGGGCAGGGTCACCGGATTGTAGTAGCTGCGGACCTCGCCAATACTTTCGTCGTACCAAAGCTCAATCCGTGAGGTCGCATTGGGGTAGCTCAGCCGGATCGACCCATTGGTATCATCGCCCGAACCGGGAGAGAGGAAGGCACTGCCGTCGATGAAAAGACATTGCGCCTCGTTCCCGTTCAGCAGGCCGGTGTCGCCGGACCCCGGCCCGGGGCCGACCACGACGGTGGGTGCCGGCCCCAGTGTGGTGATACTTGGGTTGCCGTTATCACCAAAGGCGGTCACGAAATCGCAGCGGTCCCCGGTGCTGTGGTTGTCGGTGGGGTCGATGTCGAGGATGTCGACGGTAAGGTTGTCGACCTGAAACGCGACGCCGCCGGAACTGGCCGAGACGCTGGCGGTGATCCGGTCATCGCCGCGCCGCCCCGCATTCGGCGCGGCATCGCCCACGATGACAAGCGAATCGACACCGCCGCCCAGAACATTCACATCGTCGGGCGTGAAGATCGGATTGCCCTGCGCATCAGTGCTATAGGGGCGCAGATTGCCGGTGATCTCGACCGTCGTGTCGATCTCGAAACCATATTGGTCCGACAGCGTCCGCAACAAAGGCCCGGCAAAACCTGCGGGCCAATCGAAAGTGGACCAATCGATCGAGAAATCCCCGGCATCCGCGGGAGAGGAGGAGACGGTAAGCGCGGCGCAAACGGCGAGGGAGACACCGCGCAGCGCTTTTCGGTTAGAGAGACGTTTCACAATTCACCTTTCGGTCCGAACCGGAGAACCCGCGCAACGAGGCCCCCAGCGAGAATACGAACAAATATCTACCGGACATTTATCGCGAATTGTCGTTGCCAATGCGAAGGTGCGTCCGGTCAAAGCAGATGCCGCTGCGGATAGCGCGATATACTTACGGATAGGTGAAACAGCTCTGGCCAGATCGCCAAATGCGCCCCCGGTCTTCCCCCCGAGGGGAGGACGGGGAAAACCGGTGGGGCGCATCGCTGCAAAGCTATCAGGGAGCCGCTCCCTGGGGTAGGGGAACGGGCAGCAGCTCCCGAGAAGGCCCGCGTCGTGAAGCATATTTTCAGGCGAAACGGTCGAAATGAACCGGTTGCCAGCTTGGGACGCGGTCATTGGTCTGGTCAATGACGCCTTCGTGCAGACCCGTCTATCGGCGGGCATAACTAACTATAGGTCGCGCCTCGCATCGTTGCATCTGGGCGGGGGTATAATCGGACTAGTCTTAAGGATAGGTTTCCGCCGCTCCGCCCAAGCAGATTTGTTAGAGGTCAAGCTGCGCCTTCATCGCCGCCAGCGTCGCGTCGCAGGTGGCGGGCAAAGCCTCAGCCAGCGCGCGGGCCTCTTCGTCCTTGTCGGTCTTGCAGGCGGTCTCGATCTCTTTGAGCAGCCCGTGCAGCCGGTCGGCGCCAAGCATGCCGCACATCCCGGCCATGGCATGGGCGCGGGCCTGTAGGTCAGGCAGAGCATCGGCTGCCATCAGGTCGGGCAGATCGGTCGCGACTTGTTGGTCGAGCTTTTCCACCCGCTCGCGCAGCTTATCCGCGCCCAGCAGGTCGAGCAGATCTGCGATTTGTTGTTCGTTCAACAGGGGCCGTTTCGCGGATTTCGCCTGTACCGATGACTGGGCGCTGGCCAAACGCTCGGGCAGAGCCTGTTCGGGCATTACCGCGCGCCCCGAAAGTTCGCGCAGCTTGGCGCGCAGTACCTTCATATCCAACGGCTTTTGCATGAACCCCGACATCCCGACGGCGCTGAACTCCGCCCGTTCTTTCGGCATGGCATGGGCGGTCACGGCGATGATCGGCGTTTCGCGGTTGGGGCCCTCGCCAGAAAGAATCGCCTTGGTCGCATGAATGCCGTTCACCTCGGGCATGGAGATATCCATGAGGATCGCATCGAAAGGCGCGTCTTCGGCCAGTTCGATCGCCTCGCGCCCGCCGGTGGCGAGGGTGACGTCATGGCCAATCTTCTCAAGCATCGCCTTGATCAGCTCGCGGTTGATCTCATTGTCGTCCACCAGCAGAAGGTTGAGCCGCTGAGCCGCCGCGGGTTCGGCGCGCTTTTGCGAGTTGGGGGCCGCATCGCTGTCGATCTCGGCCAAATCGGCAAGCTCTACCGGCAGGCGCAGGGTGAAACATGTCCCCTCCCCCACGGTCGACTCGCAGGTGATCTCACCCCCCAGACGTTTGACCAGACGGCGCACGATCCCGAGCCCCAGACCGGTGCCCCCAGTGCGGCGCTCATAGCGGCTGTCGAGCGAGACAAAATCTTCGAAAATACGGTCGATATCCCCCGCCGGAATGCCAGAGCCGTCATCTTCGACCTGAAGGTGAAATTCTTCCCCCTCCGTGGCGGATTTGGCGAACCACCCGCGCAAGGTCACATCGCCGCCGGGGCTGAACTTGATCGCGTTGCTTAAAAGGTTCACCAAAATCTGCTGGATCGCCCGCGGGTCTGTGACAATGGCCTTGTCGTCTAGCTGGGTCAGATCAAGGTGCAGCCGGGTGCCCCCGGCCTCGGCCAGAGGGTCCATCGTGTTGATGATTCCCGCCATCAGCACGGTCATGTCACAGGTCTGACGCACCTGTTCATAGGTTCCCGCCTCACTGCGCTCAATGGCCAGCACGTCATTGATATGGCCCAACAAAATCTCGCCCGAGGTCATCGCCGCATCGAGATAGCGCTTTTGCTCATCATCAAGCCGGTCATCTTGCAGCAGTTGCAGGGCCGAGATCACACCATTGAGCGGCGTGCGCATCTCGTGGCTCATCATGGCGAAGAAACGCGATTTTTCCTGATAGGCGTCAAGGGCTTCATCCCGCGCGGCGATGATCTCGGCCTCGCGGAGGCGCTTTTCGGTAATGTCCCGAATATAGGCGATAAAGAGCGACCCCTGCCCCATCGGCGATTGCGACACGGACATCTCGACCGGGAAAATGCGCCCGGCGTGGTCGATCATCTCAAACTCGCGGCGGCCCTTGTCGGCGACCTCCGTCTCGCCGGTGATGCGGAACCTTTCAAGCCGCTCGCGGTGCATCGTACGGTCAGCCGGGGGGATCAACAGGCTGATATAGTCCCTGCCCTTAGCCGCCTCATGGGTGATGCCAAAGATCTCTTCGGCGGAACCGTTGAAATCTTCGATCTCCCCCCGCTCATTGATGACGACGATCGCGTCGAGCGATGCCTGAAGGGTGGTCGCAAGGCGCAGGTGGTTTTCTTCGACCAGTTGCGATGTGCGATTCAACCGGCTGGCCTGCCGCGAGAGGCGATAAACCGCCCCGACCAAGGCAAGGGTGACGATCAAGACGATCGCCGCCATCACCTCGATCAGCCGCACGATCTCATGGCGTTCGTTTTGGGACAGCTCGCTGGCAATGGCGATGGAGGCGAGGGCAATCTCGCGGGGCACGTCTTCGATGCTGCGCAACATGGCGTCGATATCGTCCAATGCCGCGAGCAGTTCGGCGTCGGACCCGTCAATCGCAGGCAGGAACCCGTCCAGCAGGGCCCGCAACTCACGAATTTTCGGCTTGGCCTTTGCGTTGTTGCGCACCCGTTCGGCCAACAGAACGCGGCTATAGAAGATGTCGAACCTTTTGCGGAATTCGTCCAGCGCCTCGGGCGTGGCGGATTTCGCCTGCGCCAAGGCGCGGTCAGTCTTCAGGAATTCGATCTCGATCTGCGTAAAGACCCATTCAGCGTGGTCTTGCTGCGCACTGTCGAGCGCCTGAATCCGGTCCCAGACGTTATAGGCCAGATAGGCGGCGATGCTCATCCCCAGCACGAGGATAAGCATCAAGACCTGTCGGCTTCTTGCGCGCGCGGGCCCGAATTTTCCTGCGTCGTTCATCCAAGCCCTCTGCGCCATTGTCAGTTACTCGACACTAATTCGGTCAAGCTGCCAGATCGACCGGCTGTAGACCAGTTCCGTCTGATAGGCGATGTCGCTGTCATAGGGGTAGACCACCCAAAGCGGCCCCTTGTCCCGGCGCGACATCTCCTCGCCATTGGTATGGTAGGCGATGATCGGCCCGTCTTCGACCGCGTCGGACATGGGGATTTCCACCGCATAGTCATTGATCGCCGTCGCGGTGATCGTGCCTTCTTCGACGTTCAGCGTCTCAAAGAGGTCTTTCAGCGACACGCCTTCGAATGCCTGCGTGCCATCGGTCCAGATCGTCGCTGTCTCAAAGCTTGAGACAGGCATGGATTTGAGATCTGAGAGGGTGAAGCTATGGGTTTCCTCGGCCAGCGTCACTTCAAGCACGGCCTCTTCGTCTTGAGCGGCAACCACCGACGCAAGGCCCAGAGAGAGGGCGGCCGCGGTGATGGTCTTGCTGAGGTACTGAAAGGTCATGTCAAATTTCCTTATCTGGCGTTGTGACCTGACCATACCCTGCCCGAATGACAGGCGCGAAGGCGCAGAAGCGCATCCCCCCTATACCAAAGGATAGGTGCGCCTGTCCCCGCGCGCCCCGCATTGCCATACCAAAGGATAGCGGCGCATGCCTTTGCCCCCCTTTCCCCTTGGGCTTTCATCTTTCTTTTGAAAAGGGCACACTCTACCAATTAGGGTCTGTGGACATTCAGGATTCCCAAGCTGGCTGAAATCTGATTCAAGCTTCCAAAATGGAGGTTTGAATGAACGAAGAGCGGTTTGTGTTGACAGATGAGGTCTGGGTCCGCCTTGCGCCCCA